>Ga0163215_100012_pt1 | contig 846798 bp, 830 predicted proteins | sample SynspAceP_FD_185934 | JGI IMG/M metagenome (GOLD analysis project Ga0163215, IMG submission 185934) | Saline lake microbial communities from Ace Lake in Antarctica - Synechococcus sp. Ace-P (Hybrid Assembly) | ecosystem: Environmental > Aquatic > Non-marine Saline and Alkaline > Saline | place... | reverse complement strand
AGCGGAAGACGATAGAAACCCGGCGCTTGCAATACCGCAAATACGCCGCTTAATATCTTAAACCAGATGAGCCAGATCCTCCTTTAAATCAGGCCGCTGATTGTCCCAATTTATATGACGACGGACAAGGCCGCGCGACCTGTTTTTTCCAGCCGTCTATGGTGCCAGTTGGTCGTGGTTGAAGCGGTTCGTCCTCCGGATGGCGAAAAACAACGCTATCAAATCCGTGGGGGGCTTTGGCTGAGGGCACACCAGGCCAAAGGTACGTTAGTTCGTTTCGGTCAAGCTTATGCCATCCCGCGCGTTCCACGACCTTTATCTTTGGAAGGCTGAGTTTAACACTGGGATTAATTAACTGCTTCTCTATCCGTTCAACGGCGTCGTAATCGAATCCAGCATTCTTCAATTGTTCACGTGTTCTGTAACCTTGTGTGCCCAGACGGATTCGGAGGGTTTTTGTGTTGTTGGCGATGTCCTGACCTTTGATTACTGCCGTCCATACGCCATCAGCGTCCTCCTCTAGTGCCACGATGCGCGTTGGTTGAGCCCGCGAGCGTTTGCGCCGTCTTTGGCGGGTATCTCGTTGCCAGCGACGACTGGCAGCGAGAGCTCTAGCCCCGGGTGGCAAGTTTCGGTCAATGGTCGTTTCAGGTTCGGTTTTTTTAGGCATTGAGGAAATCCAATTTTTTCTTGCTAAAGTTCTTTGGTCCGTACGGACGTACGTTAATTTTTGCAGTGCCATTGGAAGCGCCACTCGTTCGCCGTACGCGATGTGGTCGGGTGCCGTGTCGAGTGAATTCTCCTTAGTTTCCGGCCGTATTCCTTGTATTTGCGTTGTTTGGGTTGGAAGTTATGGGTTTTGTTGTTGATTCCGATGACATCGTCCGTACGAAGTTTCGGTCTCCATGGTCTTTGGTGCGGGGTAAGATTGGGACGACAGAGCTCAGGTGGTCATGGGGCTTATGCGGTTGGGGTGATGTTGTTCCCATCAAATCGGCATCCGATCAGGATCAATCGATCTCGGACTTCTATGCCAGCGAGGGCACGCAATAAGGGAAGCAATTTGTTGTCGTAGGGGGTGAGTGCAAAATTTGATGTTCTCAATCTCTTCTGACGGAGTTTGACTCGACGCGAGTACCTTGCCTTGAGCAAGTAAGTCGCCGTTCTTGGGATTTCGGCTGGTTTTATTTCGTCGCAACGCACTGGTCGTTGGGTGTTGTGACTGGTTGCTGAAAATTGCTTCTTTAGAAGATCGTGGACTTGCTTGGGTGAGGCACCGAATACCCAGATAGTTAGGTGTGGCTGCCAGTAGGATCTCCACGCGTCTTCTGAATGCTCGTTTAATGAATAGTCGATCGCGGCTATGACGATACGGTCTCCTAGACCGCATCTCTCGAGGCGCTTTTTGAAGCGCCCCTTCATTCTCACTAGGTCGCGTTTTGTAATGTCCTCTGGAGCAAGCTGTATGTTGCTTGGGATGGCAACTGCCTGAACCGGCTGCTCATGGTGGCTGCTCGAAAACTTTATGAGGGCATTGGCGAGTCTCGCTCTAAACAGAGTCGTCGCCAGATGGCTTGCGGCGTTTGTTGGGTGTTCGCTTTCGAGCGCGCATTTGAGTGTGGAAACGAGCTCAGAGTTTTCTTGCGCTTTAAGCTTCTGAAGTCGTCGAACCATAGTTGAGTCAAACTTTGTTGCGGCTTCGATCGATTCAAAACCTGGGCACAGGCGCTGTAGTTCTCCGACTGTTTTTGTCGCTTGGTTTCGATGAAGTGAGTCTCGGCGTCGGGAGCTCTTGGTTGTGCGTGGCATTGCTGATCCTTTCCGCATCGCTGCTTAGTTCGATCAGAGCGAACGTAACCAGGCCATCGCGTCTTGGGTGCGATAGCGAGGGATTGAACCGATATAGACAGGGTCGAGTTTGAGCCAATGCGGTTGGCCGCTCTGACGTAAGTGCCGCTGAACTCGTATCGTTGATCGAGCCACGTGTAGCTGGTTGGCAAGCCAGATGTCCGAGACGAACGCCGTATCGGTTTTACCGTCGGAGGTTCGGTCTGAAGTTGGACCGAAGAAATTCGGTGTCATATCATTCTCAACTGCCGTCTAAATGGAACACGGACAGTTGCAGAAGACCTTGGGAATTGCGACTTGGTTCCTATTCGGAAACCCGTCGATTTACGGCGGGGGTTTCCGCATAAGATTGCACCGGACAGACGTTAGTGCTGTTCATGCGATGGGAGGCGCGGGCCTTCACATAAGGACGAGTAATATTTTTGTGTTTCGGCCCTAGTGCTTTCGATCGGCTCGCTCGTCTCTCAGTTATCGCAAGACAGGGACGTATAATTCAGTCGCTGCGCGGCATTTCTGATGGCGCTTCTGACTTGGCTTGGTTTGTATTTCCTCGACCGTACTAAGGGGAGAATTAGCTCCGCGAAGGACCAAGCTGGGTGAACCAACTCCTTTTCTCCGTTGTCCTTTATTATAATCTCTGTGTTCAAGGGGACTGTGTTTGCACCCGCCCACTCGATCCAAAAAAGGAGTAGCTTACAAGTAGCACCAGCCAATCCGACTGTCTTCGGTCGCCCCCCCTTTTTTTCTTTTGCGGCACTGTGCTTGTAAGAACTTGTTGTGGTTCGTATTTCGTGCGCCAGATTTTTTGAAGCGGCCACGTAGCTCTCTATTGAGTTTTTTGGGATTTGATTTAGCGCGCTTCGGCTGCCCTGCAATAGTTTGTCTGGCTCACGTTTGCCATTCGCATTAATTGGCGGCTTAATCGTCTTTCGCAATTCCTCGAGCTTAGCTACCAAGGTTGAGAGTTCCTCGGTGATTGAGCTGGCTAAGCCAAAATTTTTAATTTTGTCATCTGCCAAATCGGCAACAATTGATCGGAGGGCGATGTGAAAAGCCTCGGAATACTCTTCGTGCTTCTGGCCTTGCACACAGAATATCCAAGCTTTTTGGATCACGTCATTGGTCAGGAGTTTGTCCGCCTCCTTATCTGATATAGAGAAGAGAGTATGCATCTCGCGTGAGCCAGGTTTAGGGTACGGTTTCTGTGCCATTTAATTCCGTCAAAGTTTCGAAAGTCTGTTGAAAAATATCCGCAGCGTTATCCGCAGAGCTAGCCACAATTGCGGCATAGTGGTGTTGAAGCATCGAAAGATTGTTATGCCCTAAGCGTGCAGCCAGGGTGCGCAAGTCCACTCCAGCTGCAGCGGAATGAGTGCCGTGTGTTCGCCTCAGGTCATGAACTGTCACGTCTTTTAGATCTGCCTTAGCCCTCGCCTTTTCCCAGTGCCGCCTGAGTGTGATCGGAGCAACAGGGAAAACCTTTGGGTTGTCCTTTTTGCTCCGCTTACGTTGCCGTTCAAGAATCTCTTCCATCGTCTGTGTGCATGTTACGAAACGGGGCTGATCAGATTTGCTTGTTGTGATTTCAACCATGGTTCGGCCATTCGCGAGTTTGCGAATATTGGTCCAATCGAGAGCTGATATTTCCCCTTTACGCATGCCGGAATGAACACACCACAGAATAAAGTCTGGCAACCAGTCAGACACCGTTGAAGCAGCAGCAAGCAACTTGGTCAGTTCGTTGCCGTCGAGAAACCTTTGACGACCAACGACACCGGAAATCTTGTCTGCTCCAGCACAGGGGTTCGACGATAGTTCCCCGGTTCGGACTGCAGAACCAAGTATGGCGCTGAGTGTGGCGAGTTCTCGTTTGACCGTGGCAGGGGCGGCGTCGCGCAACCGATCTCGGATCCAGTTGTTTATCTCTCTAGTTGTAATGTCCTCGAGCCTTAGCTTTCCAAAGCGCGGGACTAGATGGCAGCGAGCATGGACCGAAACGATAGAGTAGCTTCTAAGACGTTTCTCCGCGCGGGTGAGCCAGTCGTCTGACCACTCTTTGAATGAAATATTCTCTGGTGGCTCGAGGGCTTCGTTTCGATCCGCTAGACCCTGGAGCTCCTCGCGTTTTTGCTCCAGTTGAGCCCAACTCCATGAGGAGAGGGGGCCCAATTTGATCTCTAGGGCGCCCCCTCTTGAGTAGCTTTTCCCTTTGAACAAAGTGTCGTGACGCAGGTGCAGTTTGACCCACGCTGTATCGCCACGCGCGCCGCGAAACACACCGATTCCTTTGATGTAACTTGGGCGTTTGGAGGACCGAGGCGGTGTTCCGTCCAATAAGGCGTCGTACTCTGAATAACGTCTTGGTCTGCCACGTTTGGTCATGAAGTTCGGGCCGGTATGTGTTTTCCTGATACCGTGTGTATAGCGTGAGATATTGAAAAAAACGAGCTAAAAAACCTCTCACGCTATACACACTTAGAACACTAGAAAAATCACGAAACCCATATAACATTGATAACAAAGGGAAAAAAATATGTCGTGATTTCAAAAACTTATAGAACAGCAAAAACGCATATAACTGTGATCATTACATTCGCAACGTAGAGGTCAGGGGTTCGATTCCCCTCGGCTCCACCATTTTTATCAACGTCTCCAATGGCTTAGATGAATATCGGCGAAACCCCCGCAGTTCCGGGGGCTTTGGCGCGTCTGACTTAGAATGTCTTGGACGTTTCCGAGACATTCTGCCGGATATGGCGCTTCGTCTCTGTTGGCCGAATTCCCAGCCAATACTTTCGTGCGCCGGGATTTGATTATCTGCCGATGAGTGCCGCTTTTGGGAGCCACATTCGGCTAGTTTCCCTTCGTCGTTTGCAGGCTTGCAGAGGCTTGTGGAGCGAAGCTGGATTGCCTGCGAGAATGACCGTTGGGCGGGTTCCATTTCAAAAGGCGAATGGGTCTGAAAGCGATGATGAGGTCCATACTCGTGCCTCCGTCGCGATAGAGTTGACGGAGAGCACAGCCTTGACGTGATATAAAATTATGATAATATTATTATAGAATTAACTATTTTGTATTGCATGAGGATCTATCCGATGGCCCGTCCAGATACGCTAGTCGTTTTTACAGCGCGTAGCCCCGCACGCATTATCGAAGAAGGGGGATCACAAGCCTGGAAACTAGACCCGACCAAAGCAAAGCAGTGTGATTGGCTGGTGTGTACCCAGAATCGGCGTCACCCAGACCATGAGTTTAGTGATGCGACAGAGCCTCATGGGGCTGGTTTTCTGATAGGTCGAATATCGGCAGTAGTACGTTCAACAGAGCCTGACGGTGATCGCTGGAAGGTAGAGATCGGAGAATATGCTGAGATAGATGTACGGGATTTGTGGGACGGAAGTAGGAACCCGATCCGTTACACGACTCTCGAGCGCCTTGGGATTGAGCCAAACGGACTCGATTTTCAGGATATGCCTTCACGACATGGAGCTTCAGTGTCATCGCCAGCCGCAATGACGGAACTGTCGGGCTTAACGATCGAAGAAGCGAAGCGAGGTCTGGCAAAAACGTTTGGAGTCGGGCCTGACGCGGTGGAGATTACGATTCGCGGCTGACGCGATTAGACCGCTCTGGCTGAAAAACCGGAGGATTTTTCTTCACCTTATAGAGATTGTCCCCAACGTCCTTCAGAGGTGCATTCAATTTTGGGTTGGGGGCCCTAACGTTCTGGCTTGCAGTTGATTTGAGCACTAACGATTTAGAATTGGCCATGAATCAGAAATTTGAACACCGCGATCCTCATCAGCTTGATCTGTTTGATGACTGGCGATCTGTCGAATCCACTTTTAACGAGGTCATGGAATGTCTTCGCGACAGCCTCGATGAGCGAATCGGGCCTTACCTCACTGACGACCTCGAGTTGAGCCAGCAATGGTGGCAGGAGGAATTCCACGTTAGGACACTCGTGCGCGAACATTTCGATGGTGCCGAGCCTGAAGTGGCGTGCCAGGCGACGTTGGAAGAGTTCATCGAAGCGTGGGGGCAGCTGTCCGAGGACTATTGGTGTCCTGACAGTCACCACAAGAGTCACTGCGATGCTTGCGGCCGCGCGCTTGACGCTACGAATTTCCTGACGCTATCGGGCGGAACTGTAGTTCACTTCGGCGGTGACTGGGGCGCTTATTGCTGGACCTATATCCGGCTGGTGAACGAGCGAGAACGAGACGAGGCGATTGCGGCTTTCAAACGGATGGGGATCGGCGTTGACGGAGGGAGTGTTAGCTAGTGTCTAAAGATAATTCACGCCAGGAGTTCTCCGACCAGGTTTTTTACAAACCCTGGGTCGGCAGGCATTTTGGCGAAAACAGGTCCGGGCTGGTGCCCGGTAATGACGTACGCCTTTTAGTGCTCGGTGAATCGCACTACGGGCAGTTCGAAGAACCTCACCGAGCCTCGATTGAGTTGATCGAGTGTTGTGCGATCCACGATGCAGGTCATGCTGGTCGGCGATATATCACGCAAGCTGGGCAGGCTCTTGCTGGAAAACACCGTTCAGAGATTGGTGATGAAGGTTTCGCTGCTCTATGGCAGGACGTCGCGTTCTACAACTACATTCAAGTTGGCGAGATCGAAGGGCCGCGGGAATCACCGGCGGACGACGCTTTCTCGCAGTCTTTCTCGGCGTTTGAAGAAGTAGTGACCACGCTCAGGCCAACCCACATATGGGTTCACGGTCATCGACTATGGGACCAACTGCCATATACCTCTTACTGTCCGCGTCCGAACCCCGAGTTCTCTGGCAAACCTGTAAGAAATGGGATCTACAAGTTTGACAACTTACTGGCGCTCGCATTCGCCACCTATCACCCTAGTGCCGGGTTTTCGATGGACCGTTGGCATGAGGTGATTGAGCATTTTCTTGCGAAGCGTGCCGACTGACGATCTCATATGGTCTTGCGAGTTACATGAGAGCTGCAGCTCGAACCGCGCGATGAGCACTCTGTTGAGTTAGGGGGGTCTCCGCGCGACTGAAACCCTGTAACTCTTTGAAAAATTTACGAAAAAACTGGTCTGTATTGGACCGAGGTTCGCAATTCGATTCCCCTCAGCTCCACCATTTTATCATCTGCTCCAATGTCTTAAAGACAGTTTGCCCAACGCCCCAGGGTTTGGGGACGGTACGTCCGTCACCCAAAGGCGGGCCGGAATCGTGGTGTGCGCACGATCAGGCTGGCGATGATGGCAAGGTTGCCGGCGTTGAAAGCGACGCCGATCAGGAACGCCGTGCGGTAAGTGCCGGTCGCATCGAATACCGCGCCGCCGAGCCAGGAGCCGAGCGCCATGCCGGCGCCGGCGAACAGCAGTACCAGCCCGGTGCGCCGGCCGGCTTCCCTCGCCGGCAGCAATTCGCGAACGATCACCGGATAGCATGGCAGGATGCCGCCATAGCCGAGCCCGAACAGCGCGGCGGCGATGTAGAGCCCGGGCAAGCTCTCGACGAAAGCGAGCGCCGCGAGCAGCAGTGCCTGTCCCAATGAAAAAACAAAGATCGCGCGCAGGCCGCCGAAGCGTCCGCCGAGAAATCCGACGCCGAAGAAACTGGCGAGTGCTGAGCAGGCAAGCATCAGCGAAAGAAGTTCAGCGCCACGTGCCGGGTCGTAGCCGAGATCGCTCACATGGCTGACGATATGCGCCAGTGGCAACGACATGGCGACGCAGCAGCCAATCGCTGCCGTGGACAGTGTTGCTTGCAGCGCGCGTGGTGACATCGGCGGGTGCTTCAGGGCTGGCGGTGCGGGTCTGTCGAACGCTGCGGGTCGGATTGGGGCGGGTGCGGGCGGCTTCTGGCGCAGGATCATGGCCAGTGGCAACATCGTCGCCAAGGCGAACAGGCCGTAATACAGCGCCGCCTGGCGCCAGCCGACCGCCGCGATCAGATGGTGGAAAGCCTGCGGCCAGATCATCCCGGCGAGACCCTGGCCGGACCCGACGACACCGACGGCGAAGCTTCTCCTGTGTTCGAACCAGCGGGTGATATTGGCGGTCAGCGGCGCGAACAGGGTCGAGCGGCCGAAGAAGCCAAGCATGCCGCCATAGATAAAGTAGAGCTCGAGCGGGCTCGATACGTAACTGGTGAGGATGCCACCGAGGCCGATCATGCCGGCGCCAATTGTGGCCGGAATTCCCATGCCGCGCCGGTCGAGACACCAGCCCATGAAAATACCGCCGATGCCCGCGCCGGCATATTGCAGTGCATAGGCGATCGATGGCACGGCGCGCGGCCAGCCGAATTCGGCAGCGATCAGTTTCAGTGCAACGACAATGAAATAGATGCTGCCAGTGCCGATCAGGATGAACAGCAGAGAGGCAACAAGAACCGCGGTCCGCTGGCGCATGACGGTATCAGAGAGGGGACTGGGCATTGTCTTTCCGGTTGCGGGCTGGGATCAACGACGCACAATTTGCATCTTTGCTTCGTAACCTGCCACATGCTGCCAGTTTAGGACCACTCGCAACGCCTGGACCGATGCTTCGGGCTGGGCCGTGTTTGAATAATGTTTGAATATCAGGGAATGTCGAAACTGAACGCGGCAGATCGGTCGAGCCCATCGCGATGTGAGGGTCTTTAAACGTGCCAACGTCAGAGATGACAACCAAGGTCGGGATCGACGAGGTCCGGCAGCAGCTTCGGCAAGGGGAGTACCTCCTTGCCTACGATCTCGCTGACCAGGCACTTGAACATATGCCCGATGACGATGCATTGCGTCATGCTGCGGTGCTCGCGCTTGCCCGGACCGGAGCCATCGAGCTTGCGCAACAGCGATTCATCGAACTTGGATTGAATGATGTGCGGACAGAGGAAGTCATCTCGCTCAAGGGCCGCTTGTCCAAGGACCTCGCGCTCTCAAGTGCAGGTGCGCCTGACCTCAGACATCTTCGGACTGCAATCGCTGCCTATGAGGACGGTTATTCCATTGATCAGGGATATTTCCCGGCTATTAACGTAGCGACGCTCTCGGCGATCGCCGGGAATCTCGACGCCGCACAGGTCTGGGCCCGAAGGGCGCTAGAACATGCAGATAAACGGGCTGACAAAGACGGCTACTACGCCCATGCAACCAGAGCCGAAGCCTTGATTTTGCTCGGTAAACCCAACGGAGCGGCGCAAGCGATCACATCCGCGGTCGATGCGCATAGCGCTGATTTTGCGGCACGTTCCACGACGCTTCGACAGCTTCACAGGTTGTGTGCGGTACTTGATCTGAATGCCTCAATCCTTGAACCGCTCCGACCGCCGGATGTTGTGCACTACAGCGGTCACATTATTGCTTTGGCTGGTGAGCCGGGGCGGTTTCCCGCATATCAGGAAGCTTCGGTCGCTGGTGAGCTTGCCGCGCATTTCTCTGCGCGCCCGATCAGCCGGGCTGTGGGAAGTCTCGCTGCCGGCGCAGACATCCTCGCTGCCGAGGCGGCTCTTGCGGCGGGAGCGGCACTCGATGTCGTCATGCCGTTTGACAAGGACGAGTTCGTCCGGATTTCTGTTGCACCCTCGGGTCCGGCTTGGGTGGATCGTTTCCGTCGCTGCTTCGATGCGGCCAATCGGGTGCATTTTGTCACCGAAGATGCCTATCTCGGAGACGACGAACTTTTCGGGTACGCCACCGAGTATGCACTGGGGCTCACTCGGCTGCGGGGTCAGTGGCTCAGTGCCAAACAGCGACAAGTCGTGGTCTGGGACGGTGAGATGGGCCCGTCAGGTTCTGGCACGAGCCATGATCTCAAGCTCGGCAGAGCGACCGGATTCGAGCAGCAGATCATCAGGGTTGAATCGACCCGAACCGAACCGTGCGGGTTGGCTGCGCCGCTGACCGCCTCTCATACCGAACTCAAACGCGTTCGACGGGCTATGATATTTGGTGATTTCAAGGGATTCAGCAAACTTACCGATGGTCAGTTGCCAGACTACGTTAGTCGGGTGCTGGGTGCCTGTGCTGATGTGCTGGAGCGGTATGAGACCTCACTACACTTCAAAAACACATGGGGCGATGGCCTGTTTCTGGTTTTCGACGACATCGCACAGGCTGCGGAATGCGCCTTCCATCTGCAAGAGGCGATCACCTCAATAGATCATTCGGCGCACAACCTGCCGAACACGCTCGGGTTGCGGCTCGGCTTTCACTACGGTCCGGTCTACGTTACACACGACCCGGTGTTGAACCGGGAGAACTGTTTTGGTTTTCACGTAAGCCGGGCCGCGCGAATCGAGCCGATCACCCCGGAAGGGTCTGTTTACGTCACCGAGCAAACTGCGGCCGCAATTGCGCTTGCCGATCCGGACCGCTACCGGAGCGATTATGTCGGACGGCAGCCACTCGCGAAGGGCTATGGCAGCTTTCCTATGTATCATCTGCGACGGATCTGAGACATGAAGGTCGAAGACACAGTTGACGTTCTTCCCGAAGATTGTGCCCGTGTCTTTCTCTCCTACTCGCGCAAGGATCGCGAGCGCGCCTCGGCGATTGCCGACATCTTGCGCGAACGTCATTTTGGTGTCTTCCGTGACACCGACGACATCCTGCCGACCGAGGAGTGGAAGGGCCGGCTGGAACAACTCATTGAGGAAGCCGATACGATCGTCTTCCTGCTGAGTCCGCATTCAGTGGTCTCCGAGGTCTGTGCCTGGGAGGTCGAATACGCGACATCACTCAACAAGCGCATCGCGCCCATCGTTATCGAGGAGGTCGACAGCGCGCAAATTCCGTCCTTGCTCGCTCGCCTGAATTTCATCTTCTGCACCGCACGGGACCCCTTTCGGGATGCCATCGACACGCTGATCTCTGCGCTCAACACCGACATCGACTGGATTCGCGAGCACACGCGTCTCGCCGGGCTCGCATCGCGATGGGAAAATGCCGGACGACCCTCGCGTCTGCTTCTTCGTGGTCAGGATGTAGCGGATGCCGAGAATTGGCGTGATTCGCGTCCCGGGGACGCACCAACAGTCACGCCGCTACATGCCGCGTTTGTCACAGAGAGCCGACGCACGGCCGCGCGGAAACAACGCCTCGTCGTTGGATTCTCTATTGCCGGAGCCTTGTTTGCGCTCGGGCTTGCTGGTTTTGCCTATCTGCAGCGTGAGGCGGCGGTCGAGAATGAGCGACTGGCGGTACATAACGAGGCGCGCGCGGTCGAGGCGCAGGCGCGCGCTGAGCGCGAGCGCGACGCAGCCCAGACCAATCAGTCGAAGCTGCTCACCCGTTTTGCGATGGCTGAATTACAGAAGGGATTATCGGTCGATGCTGCGTTGCTCGCGCTCGAGGCATTGCCCGATCCAAAAAGTACCGAGCCGTCGCGGCGCGATCGGCCACTTGTGGACGAACCGCAGATATTGCTGCGCAAGGCAGACCGGGTAATCGCGGAAGACGCGATTGTGATCCGGCTCGACGGAGCTGTAAACCGAATGGCGCTCTCACCACAGCGGCGGTTTCTGGTCGCCCAGTCAACCGATGCTGGGCAGATCGAAATCTATGATCGAACGTCGCTTCGGACAGTGAATCGATGGGAGGATCAGGCTTTGCGCGGGTCCTTGGGGCCATACTCCTTTCGAATGGACGGAACAGCGGTCGCCGTGGCCGGCGGTGACGGGGCCGTGTGGCTTTTGCCGACCGATCCGGAAAAAAAGATGAACCGGATCGAGGTGAGCGAGCTGGGCCTCAGTGACGTGGCCTTTGTGGATCGTGATCGGGTGCTGCTCGCGTTGACACATGACGACACGGTCTTGGGAATACGGCTCGAGGATGGCGCGGTCATCTACAATGTGCCTGGCTCGGCCATCGAGGTCAGCCCGGAGCGAGACCGTTTTGCCGCGACGATAGGAGGCGAGGTCCGTCTTCACGAGGCCGCGACGGGGAGCACCATCGCGACCCTCGACCGGAAGCTTGAAGGCACGGTGAATCTTCCCAATGTTTTATCGTTCAGTCCGGATGGCAAGTGGCTTGCCACCTCTTCCGACCTGTTTACCTGGGTGCTCGACGGTGAGACGCTGGGCTATATCGGCAATACCGGTCAGCGCAAGCAGTCACAGCTCGCAATAGGGTTCAGCCCTGATAGCGCGTGGTTGCATGTGACCGGCGCCGATGGCGAAGCCATTATCTATAATCTCTCCGAAAAGGAGATTGTTTCACATCACAAGAAGCACCGCGGATGGATTTTCGATCTCACCTACAGCCAATCAGAAGACCTCATCGCGAGCGCTTCGAATGACGGGTCCATTCAGGTGTGGAACCCGATCAGCAACGCCGTTTTGGCTGAGCTTCGTGGTCATACCGGTGGCGTGCTCCACGTCGCGTTCGTAAATCAGGGGGCGGCTATACTATCGGCGTCCGAGGACGGGACAGTGCGGCGCTGGCGCGCGCCTGTCCCAACGGCTGTGCGTCCCACGCTGGTGGAGGAGTATCGCGGCGATCCCGTCTACAGCAGAGATCGCGAGCGCGTCGCGCTCTCGGGTGCCGGGATCTTTGATGTCATGACCGGCGAGGTGCTTCAGCGCGGCGGGCCGAGTTACGCGGGCCCCGGCTTTTTGAAATTCAGCGACAATGGCTCATTATTGCTTGCCTTTTCCAGGGCTGCCGAATCCAGTGCTCAGCCCGACATATGTCTCCATGATGGCCTCACCGGTGAAACATTGCGGTGCATGTTGAACCGCAAGACTGGTAATATCTGGTCTGCAGATATGGATGGCGATGCAAAAACCATCGTAGTGGACGTGGTCGATGGTGAGCAGCGTGCGATCGTAAGCTTTGACGCGACCACCGGCCGGGAACTGGGGCGACTTGCCTCACGCGGTGGTAAGTTCGGGGAGCCGGTGGTGTCGGCTGATGGTGCACGTATCTTTGTCCGCGAAACCAATGGGCCTATTCGCGCGTTTGATCGCGCGCTTGCGCGCGAGGTCGGCACACCAATTGTCGCGACCCGCGAGTTTCCTCTGATCCATGTTTATCTACCACGTCGCGACCGCGTCATACTGGGCTGGGCCGATGGTCATGCAGAGAGTCGGACTCTCTCGGACAATGAACTTGTTACGACTTTTGAGTTTGACTCGACCTGGGGGCAGACCATCATACCCTCTCCAAGCGAAGATTTTCTGGTGACGCGGATGCGACGTGGTGGTCTCGCGGTCTGGAATACCGATTCCGGAAAGCTTGTTGCGACGCTGCCCGCGATCGGGCCCGATGGACTTGCGGATCCGATGTTCTTGCCGGGCGATAGGTATCTCGCGGCGAGCAGTGGTGCGACGACCATCGTCTGGGACCTCGAATCCGGCCTTGAGGTGGATCGTTTCGAGATGGACTTCGATGGGAGTTATCCTTCCGTGTTTGTGAAGGGGTTCTCCGCCGACGGCTCGCGGATTGCGACCTGGTCGTGGACCGGGCCGAAACAATGGCTGTTTCAGCGAGACGCGTATGCGGCCATCGCGTCGGCGCAAGAGCGTATTTCGCGCTGCCTCCATCCAGAGCAACGTCGGCTTTTCGGCTTGGTGCTCGTTCCGCCGCGCTGGTGTATCACCGGGGCCGGAAAGGAAGGGCTGTCAGATCCTGACTCGTGGCAGCCGAAATGGCCGTACCACACAGAAGCCTGGAGAGAATGGCTCGCTGCGCGAGACCGAGGAGAGGAACGCACGCTGCCGCAATGACCGGTTCTGCACACACGTGCCGGCATTCAATATTGAACGCGATTTTCTAGGCCAGATCGGGTGAACTGGATTTTTGTTTCCCGACCTCTTTGACTCGTTCGGAAGACAGGTGTTGGGACGATCAGAATCAGCAGGACTCGCCCCCCAACCGAATGTCCTGCTGAAACTCAGCGGAAAACTCAGTGCCTTCCGGGATTTTTGGAGCGTTCCATCATCATCTCGTGAACCGCCTGCATCCCCCGGTCTGCCATGGCTGAAACTTCCGCCGCATGGGTTTGAAGCGCCGTGACAACGTCTGGATTTTCTGAGGTTTGAACCACAACGATGCCATCATCGGTCACTTCGATTGTGGATTTGATGTCCGCACCCTGTGCGAAAAAGATGTCGAGTGTCGGACTTTGAATCATGATCTTCGGATCATCCCCGTTCTCGACACGCCCGATCATCCCGACCACATGGCTCACGAGATTTGCCATTACTTCCTCGTCCGAGGACCGGGTGACGGTGCGGATACCGTCCGGCAGATTGATGACGTCTCGCGTGATGGTTTCAAAGCTACGGAACATGACGGCCAACTCCGAGCTTTCCTCTGGTGTCGCGTTCAAGCCACGCAGACCGGGCATGTTCACCTCGTCATGTCCTGTGCCGTCCGCGCCGTGCCCATGCGTATTGCCCGGCGGGGTACCTTTCATCTGTGCCGATGCGGTGCTGTGCGAAACATCATAGAGCCCGCCGGCCAGCGCGAGGGACGCAATGAGTGCGATCGCAAGCGGGAACCGGCTCCTGTTCCTGGGGTCAAGCCTCGTCATTTGTTCCGATTTCTCCTGGCTTGTCCGTCTTAAACGGACCTTTGTTCACGTCTGAACCAAACTAGCCTATTCGAGGTTCGAAGTGGCGTTCTTGTCACGACGAATTGCCAAAGGAGTCTCCCGCCCTTTCACGGATAGTGTTTCCTCTCCCTCGAACTCGTTGTCAGCCAAACCCGCATCAACGACGATCTCTCCGGCCCGGGCAGCCGAACATAGTCTGGCCGCCACGTTAACGGCGTCGCCGATGACCGTGAAATCGCGACGATCCTCGGGGCCAATGGTGCCGGAGATCACCTCGCCTTTGTAAATGCCAATCCCCAATAGTCGCGGTAGCTTGTTTTCCCTTGCTTTGGACTGAATATCTCTTGCCGCAGCGATCGCCCTTCTGCCGCCGTCGTCGCCGTCAAAACGGGCAAGGATAGCGTCGCCGATCATCTTGTCCACGTCTCCACCATGCTGCCTGAGGGCCTCTACCTGGAGCGTCATAATGTCATTCAGAAATTCGACAACGTCTTCCGGGGCGCGCCGTTCGCTGAAGCCAGTGAAATCACGAACATCCGAGAAGAACAGGGTCGTTGTCACCCGCTTTGAAGGAATGGTGTCATCGCCGGATACGCCACGGGCGGCATTGACGGCGGTCGACGATACAAAGGACTCCAGGCGCTTGCGCAATTCATCAATCATTTTCGTTCGCGCATCGATATCGGATTGGGCTTTGCCCACCAACCGATCAAGTGCAGAGCCGAGCAAAAGAAACAGCAGACCCAGAATCGACACAATCGGCATCGCAGACTTGACGTAAATGGCGTCCAGATAGCCGACCGGTTCGTACAACTCGAAAACCGCCCTGAGGGTGCCACTATCGTCGAATACAGGAACGTACAACTCATACTGCCTGGATCCATCGGGCAGGGTTTTGGTCGCTATTCCGGATTGGGCCTCCGTGATCACCTCCCGCAGCGCGTTTCCGTTCTCGCTTGTCCCGATCTCTTCGCTATTTGTGGCGTACAAGACCACCCGGTTCAGGTCGTACACTTTGAGTTCAGCCAGGTTTTGCTGGCGAACTTCGGTATGAAATGCCTGGGTTAAAATCGACACACCGTTTGTTTGCTGAAGTTCGGTTATTGACCGGCCCGCCATGAATGCCTTCCAGGCGCCGTGACTGCTCTCCTCGACTGATCGTTCGATTGTCTGTGCCCTTTCCTGAGCCAGCTCCAGATAAATTTCCTCGACGGTATAGAGGGCCGTCAATCCGATGATCAGAAGGGTGATTCCGACGAACGCGAATAAGGCTGGGACGAAACGGCGTCGAAACCGGGCTTTCAGTGGAAAGGGTTCGCCCATTGGCGGCGAAATTCTGCGTGGCTGGATCATGATGCGATGATCGTAGCTGGCTTCGAAGCAATGTAAATCCGTGATCCCTTTTGAGGGCAGTAAGGCTCAATTGTTCGCTTCACGATGAGGTCTCTGCGTTATTGAGTCTTTACTGGCTGGACGGGATGCTGGTGTTGCAGCCGCGCGAAAGCCGCACACTGCGCCTGCACACCCACGAGCTCACGGTGTCGCCCGCGGCGAACGCGAGCTGGGCCAACGATGTCGCGGGAAATGCGGCGGCAACCGCAATATTCGACGGGCGCTCCATTGAGCTGGTGATCGACAGGATCGCCATACTGCCCCTTGGTGACCGAGCAACTTCACATTCTTTGCCGAAATGGGAAGTGTGAGTGTAATTGCTTCCCGTGTAAGTCTTCCGAGGGCGCGCCTGCAATCCGCCGACCCGGGTGCAAGACTGGGTTGCATAGCTGTAACGTTTGGAATTGGCTTCCTCATGAATGACGATCTCGACGATGAGCAGGGACGTGACGGAAACGACCCTTTGAGTTCGACCACATCGAACAGCCAACAGGGCAAGCCGTCGACGCGCGCTCGGCGGTGGCTAAAGCGCTCCGGAATAGCCGCAGGTCTCGCCGTTTTATTGCTGGCCCTTGCTGTGTTTGTCTTGCCGACCTTCGCGGCCCGCTGGATGCTGGCCTCGACCCTTGAGGATCTTGGCCTCGAAGCTACAGGCGTCAAGACCGTCGAGATTGACCTTTGGGGGCGAGAGGTCTCCTTCGGACCCATTGCTGTTGGTGTGGCCGGGACAGCGCCGGTGGAGGTCGAGCGATTCGGCTTGAGCTTTTCCGGTTCGCAAATCTTCGATCGTCGCGGGTTCGGCAAGGTCATTACAATCGAGGGTGTGTCCTTCGAGATTGTCAGGGCACCAGACGGTCAGATTCTCCTGAACGGGATCGATGTTTTTGCGCTCGCCGAGAGGTTCTCCTCGGATGGTGAACCGCAAGCCGAGTCGGAGCCGTGGGGGGTCGGCGTTCGTTCGTTCGAGCTCCGCAATAGTGTCGCACGGTTCCGCTCATCCGATGGACGGGAGATTGATGCGGATATTGAACGGCTCATCCTGTCCGGATTCAGCAGCTGGCTGCCCGAGGAACCGGGGCAGTTTTCGGTATTGGCCCGTGTCAATGACATTGATTTTGAACTGGACGGCGAGGCCTGGCCTTTCTCCGAGACCATTCGGGTCACGGCGACGACGCAAATTGATGGTGTGTCCCGGGAGAAAATCGAACGCTTTTCAGGTCCCCTCTCGCTTGTTCAGGGCGAAGGGGCATTGCGGGCACGCCTCGAAAACGAAATTGTCATCGAGAGAGAGGGCAAGCTGTCGGTGTCCCATGACGGGCGCATCGAAATACAGGGCCTGAGTGTTGAGGTTCCGTCCGGGCCAGCCCTGCATTTCGACGATGCCGATGTCACCCTGAAAAACATGAAGACTGTTCTCGCACCGGGATCCATGAGTCTTTCCGGGTCTGCATCGATCACGGGAGCGAAGGCGCGCGTCACACTTTCGCCAAATCAAAGCGTCCAGCTCGACGCGGTGGTTTTGGGTCTGGAGAATGTCGCCCTGGCCACCAAAGAGGATCGCACGGTTTCAGGGTTGCTGGACGCAAAGCTCGACGCCAGCGTCGGGAAGGTCGATTTAACGGATATCGGCATCAACTTTGAACAACTGAACATCGTGACCGATACGCTGGAATTCTCGCAGGCCCCGGGCACGCCGGAAAACTGGAGCACCAACGCGTCGCTGGTTCTCGAAAAGGTTGAAGTTCAGAACACAACTGAGGACGGTTTCAGGACGGCCGCGTTCGATTTCCTGAATGTCCAGGACGTCCGCATTGACCAGACACTGGATATGAAACTGGCCAGCGCGGTGATCGAGGCATTCAAGGTTGAAGTTCAAAACAAGAATGACGACGGCGGCATAACGGCTGCTTTTGAGTCCCTGAATGTTGAGGGCGCCCGCATCGACCCGGCGCTGGATATGAAACTCGAGAGCGCTGTGATTGAGGCGTTGGTGGCAACGATTACTGACAGTGCGCGGAAAGAGGCGCTGCAAGCCAGCTTCGGCAAGCTCTCTGTTCTTGAACTTGGCTTGACGCCCGACAATGCCCTGAGTGCCGACGGCGTCACCGTGGCCGGATTGGACGTTAAGGCGACATCTGCATTGTTGGTTGGTGGCGAGACCGGTGATGATGCGGGCTCGTCTGGTCAGTTGGGCCAGCCAACACAAGCACCTCAGGGTGGCCAGGGACCATCGGAAACAGCGGGTCTGGATATAAAACTGGGAAGCCTGCGGATTGCCGACCCGGCGAAGGTCGTGCTGGTGGATGACAGGTTTTCGCCGGCAACCACCGTTTCTCTCGCTCTTGAAACATTCCGGATCGAAAACCTCGACACGTCAGATCCGGCCGCGCGCACGCTGTTTTCCATTGCCACAGTTGTGAACGAGTTCACCCGTCTTGCGGGAGAGGGCTGGATCAAGGGCATCACAGATCCGTCTGACTTCGAGGTCTCATCCACGCTCGAAAGGCTTGAGCTGCCCGCGTTCTCGCCCTATGCCGCAAAGTATCTCGGCCTGAATCTCGAAAAGGGTCGGCTCACCGCAGCGGTGCGTGGCAATGCAACCGATGGGAATTTGGATCTCGGGACGGATATCGAAATCCAGAATCTGGAATTCAGCCCGCTGAGTGTCGAGGATGCCAAGCGCCTTTCGGCCTCCACGGGCGTGCCTGTCGAACTGGCGGTCGATCTTCTACAGGACCCGAACGGCCTGATATCTCTGTCGATTCCGATCAAGGGTAATATCAATAACCCTGACTTTGAGTTGAGTGCAGTGATCAACAAGGCGATGGGCAACGCCATCGCCGGGGCTGTTTCCACCACGCTCAAGTTGTTTTTCCCGCCCGCCCTGTTGTTCTCACTTGTGAGTTCAGACGGTCCGGGGGGCGGAGGCGATTTCGCGTCGGTCCCCTTCGATGCGGGTACAACGGTTTTGCAGGCGGATGGTCAGGCATTGCTGGCAAGCTTGTCGAAACTTGTGCAGGAACGACCGCGCCTGACAGTTACCGTGTGTGGGCGCGCGACATCGGGCGATTTGCGCGCTGTGCTCGCGCCCGACATCGCGGAGGTTGTTTCAGACCGCAGGAGTACACATGGGCGCGCGATGAACTTGTACATCACGCGTCTGCAGCCATTCGTTGAGCGCGGGATTGTCGATTCCACGGGAAAAATTCTTTCCGCAGATCGGCCCGACACACTCCCCACGCGCCCGGAAGACCCGGTCCTTGACGAGGACGCGGTTTTCTCGGAACTCGCGGCTGCGCGCGTGGATACGCTGCGGTCCAGCCTGACCGACCTTGCCGCCGAGCGTACGCGTGCGGTCCGGCGTGCCTTGCGAGAACTGGGAACCATCAGCGACGCGCAGATTGCCGAATGCCGCCCTGTCTTTGACCCGGCAGACACCGCAGGACCCCGTGCGGCCGTTGAGTTGTAAGCTTCCTGATTGAGGTTCGACGTAGCGTTTTTGGGACGGCGAATTTTTGTACGATTGGATCTGGCATGATGATCGCTTTTGACTGCCGGAAGACACAATTGTCCGCCGCACGTCGATTTTCGAGAGTGTGCTAATCTCGGCTCAGGAGGCGTGATCCGCCATGCTTACAGTTCACCATCGTACGATCTATCGCTACAACGCGCCGATGGCCTTCGGGCCGCACCGGCTGATGTTGCGGCCGCGCGAAAGCCGCACGCTGCGTCTGCACTCCCATGAACTCACGGTGTTGCCCGCAGCGAACGTGACCTGGGCCAATGATGTTGCGGGCAATGCGGTGGCAACGGCGAATTTCGTCGCGCGGTCCAGTGAACTGGTGATCGACAGCATCGCCCGACTGACCCTTGATGTCGATGAATGGCCGGTTTTCGACATCGCCGCCTCGGCCGCGACCTATCCCTTCCTGCTGAGCGAGGAGGAGATGACCGATCTTGGGGCGCTGCGGCTGCAGGCCTATCTCGATTCGACCGGGCAGCTCCGTGATTGGGCGCAGGGGTTCGTCGCGGGTGAAGGGACAGACTCACTAGCTCTGCTCAAGGACATCAGCAACGGCGTTGCCGCACAGATTGCCTATGAGGAACGGTGGGATGAAGGCACCCAGACGCCTGTCGAGACGCTGCTCTACGGGCGGGGGTCGTGCCGCGATTTCGCGGCCTTGTTTGTCGATGCTGTCCGCAGTCTGGGTTTCGGTGCGCGTATCGTGTCGGGCTATCTCTACGATCCCGGTGATGGCACTGGTGACGATATCGGAGAGACGAGTTCAGCCATCCGGGGGTCGGCGGGTGCCGGCTCCACCCATGCCTGGGCCGAGGTCTATCTGCCGGGTGCCGGGTGGATCATGTTCGACCCGACGAACCGCAGTGTCGGCGGGTTCAACCTGATCCCGGTGGCGATGGCACGCCATATCCGCCAGACCATGCCGGTTTCAGGAAGTTTCGTGGGCGACCCTGCTGCCTTTGCAGGGCTGGAGGTCAGTGTCAGCGTCACGCCCACCACGGACGCCGCCCTTTGAAGCGTGTCGGTCGTGACTGCAGCATCCGCCCGTCAGATGTGCATCTGCGCAAAGCTTGAGCACGGGTGTCGGCCAGACCGGTTGCCGCTGTGGCTGGGCGGGGGGCGTATCGCGGGATATCGGATGTGCCAGCGCATGGCATGAAGCTTGCTGCGCTGCAGGGTGTTGCGCCCGGGATGTTCGGGCGTTTTGCGCCGAACCGGAGCCCCGACATGCTGACCATGCACGACCGCTACAGGTTTTCCCCGATCAACAAGCGGCCGTTCTTCCGCTGGCCGAACCAGACCGGGCTGGCCGTCTATGTGGCGATCAATGTCGAACAGTTTCCCTTTGGGGAGGGGCGGGGCGTGCCGCTGTATTCCCCGGCACCGCCACCCGATGTGGTGAATTTCTCCTGGCGGGACTGGGGAAACCGGGTCGGGATCTGGCGCATGATCGAATTGTTCGATGAATACGAGATACCGTTGACCATCCTGCTCAATTCCGAAATCTATACCTACTGCGCCCCTGTCGCCGAGGCGTTGCGCGAACGCGGCGATGAGTTTGTCGCCCACGGCACCACCAATGCGATTCTGCAGACCGAACTGGCCGAAGCCGAGGAGCGGCAGTTCATCACCGACTCAACCGCACGGATCGCCGCGGAAGAGGGTGCGGCACCGCGGGGCTGGATGGGCCCGGCCATGTCGGAAAGTTACGTCACCCCCGATCTGGTCGCCGAGGCCGGCTATGAGTACATCCTCGACTGGACGTCTGATGACCAGCCGATCTGGTTGAAGACAAGAACGGGCAGGGACCTGTTGTCGGTGCCCTATGTCCGACCGACCAATGACATGCCGAATTTCGGCCACCGGTTCATTCCCCCTTCGGATTGGGCGGATATGTCGATTGACCAGATTGACGAGATGCTGCGGCAATCAGCCGGGCAGGCGATTGTCTTCAACCTGTCGCTCCACACCTTCCTGACCGGTCATGCCTTTCGCCTGCGCCATCTGCGCCGAATCGTGGCGCATATTGCCGAGCTGGCCCATCGGGACACCATCTGGCTGACCCGTGCCGGGGATATATCGAGTTATTGCCGCACGCTTCCCGAAGGTACGATCGTCTGACCCGGCTGCGCGCCGCCATTTACCCCACGAGCCAGACGATGCCGCGCCGGACCTCGAGTTCGAGTTTGGGCAGCGCTTCGCCCTTGCACGGACCGAAGACGCATCTGCCATCGAGATCGAACAGCGCGCCGTGATTGGCACAGCGCAGATACTTGCCGTCGGGCGTGAGATAGTCGTCAGGGTTCCATGGCAGGGGCACGCCCATATGGGGGCAGGCATCGGCAAATCCGAGCACCGTCTCGCCGTCACGATAGACCACCACCTTGCGGTGAGTCTTGCCGAGATCGGCCGCATAGCCCCGCGCCGTCCGGTCGGGAATGTCCTTGAGGGGCCCTAGCCGGACGGGCTTTGCGGCACGGCGCGACATGTACGGCTCTGCTTGTGCAGCTCTGACGGACGTGTCCGTCAGGCCGCCTGCCGGATCCATTCGGGCAGCAGGTCGGAGACCGGCTCGTAAAGCTTTCCCTTGCGCATGGTGACCAATGGCGTGAAGCGTTTCGTGCCCTTGAACTTGTTGCCCGCCCCGTCGGCGAAGGTGTAACGCCCCGAAGACATTTTCAGGATCGAGATATCCGCCACGCGCCCAACCTGCAGGCTGCCCATGCTGTCGGACTTGTCCATCATGGCCGCCGCATTGGAGGTCACCATGGCGACCACATGATTGAGCGGGATGCCGAGGGCGATCATCTCGGCCATGCAGTGGATCAGGCTGAAGGTCGGGGAGAAGGGCACCGTGTCATCGACCTCGTCAGGCTCCTCGTCGGGCCGGAACTGGCCGTTCACGTTGTAGGCGGATTCCGCCCGCGCGTTGTAGCCGTGCAGGTCGGCACCCAGCGTGTCGGGAATGATCCCGGCCTCGACCACGGTTTTTGCGTTTTCATAGCTGAAATGCGATCCGCGCCCGACATCAAGCTTCACGCCACGATCGAGCGCCTCGATCAGCACCGGGTGGATCTTGCCTCTCAGGACGAAGCCGCCATCGTGCCGGGTGAAGGGATGGGCCAGGATGTCGCCTTCCCCGAGAAGCGGCACGATCTCGCTGACCAGCTTTTTCACGTCAATGGTCTTGCCGTTCTTCTCTGGCCAGAGCGTGCCGAGATGGACGTAAAGCGGCAGGCCGGTTGCCCGGGAGGCCTGGCGTGCCTTCTTCAGGGACTTCATGCCCCAGCGTGAGTAACCGCCCGGCTCGGCATGAATCTTCAACCCGCAGATCAGGTCGGGGTTCTCGGCGTAGCTCTGTTCGATGGCGCCCACATCAATGCCGACCGGACCATAAAGATCCACATAGCGATGACCGTAAAGCCCGCCTGCCAGATAGGAAGACAGGAAACAGCGCACATCGGTCTTGGCGGGTTCGGCGATGAACTTCTTGAAGCCGCCGACCGTCAGCGGGCTGGGTCCGCCCTGATCGCAAACCGTCGTGACACCGGAATAGACGCCGACCGCATCGGGGTTCAGTCCGAACTCGCCGCTGACATGCTCGAAGATATGCCCGTGGGTGTCGATCAGCCCGGGCAGGACCAGATGACCCTTGGCATCCACGACCTTCTTGCCCTGTTTGGCCGAGAGGTTTTTGTCGATGGCAACGATCTTGCCACGGGTGACGGCGATATCTGCAGGCCCGTCGTGGCCTGTGGCCGGGTCGATGACGCGGCCACCCTTGATGACGGTTTCAAACATTGTCTGGCTCCTGAGCTATGAGAATTGACGAAAGCGTGAGCGGCGTGCGGGGCATGTCAGTTCGCGCCCGGATAGTGTTGCGAGAGAAAGCGGTCGATGATCGTGAAGAAGGCTTCAGGTTGCTCGGTCGGGATGATGTGTCCGGCGCCCGGCATTTCCACCAGTTCGGCATTCGGGATATGCGCGGCGACGGCGCGCACGGCATCCGGCGGGGTCAGCGCGTCTTGCGTGCCTGCGATCACAAGGGTGGGGATGTCGAGCTGCTCGAGACCGGCGCAGTAGTCGAAATGGCTCAGTGCGGCCATCGCCGAGATCAGCGGCTCTTGCGGTTGCGCGGCGCGTGCTTCGATGAAGGCTTCGATATAGGCGGGGTTTGCGGTGCGGAACCCTTCGGAGAAGATCGACGTGGCGGCGATTTCGGCACCCGCCCGGGCGCCGGCCTTGCGCATGTTCTCGAGGCGATCAGCCATGTTGGCGGTGGTGTCTGCTGCTGCCCGGCAGGTCGTGCTGACAAGCACCAGGGCCTTGACCTTGTGCGGCGCTGCGATGGCGAGGGCCTGCGCAACCATGCCACCCTGGGAGAGACCGATGACACAGCTGGGGAGGGCTGTGACAGCCTCGAGGGCCCCCGCCCAGTCATCGGCGAACTGCGCCATGGTGTAGGGGCCGTCGGGCATGTCGGACAGGCCATGCCCGCGGCTGTCGCCCGCAATCGTGCGGTATCTGCCGGCATAGTGGTCGAATGCAGGACGCCACATGCGGTGATCCCAGCCCAGACCGTGAATGAAGGTCAGCGGCGGGCCGTTCCCGGCGGAAACCATATGCATCCCGATACCGTTGGCACGGACCATGCGGGCGACAGGTTCTGGTGCAAGGCGATCGGACATCGGCTTCCCGGTTGTTGCCCTGAAGGGCGTGAAAAATCGTTACCGGGAATTCAGCAATTTCCATGCCATCGAAAGACCGGGGAAACCGGGGTTTTGCCGGTGCAGCAGGCCTCGGGGTGATGCGCGATTGGGCATCGTGTGCTCACGGCATTGGCATCGGTCGCCTGCACATCTCGCAACCGCGACACCAATCCCGACTGGGAGAGTGATTCGGCCGGGCTGATGAATTTTTGTGCATTTGCGTGTGGCTGGTTCGGTGTGTTCCGCGCTGATGCTGACGAGAACCGCAGAAAGCCGGCTCTTGCGAGGAACTTCGAGACTGGCCCGGGCATTGCAAAGCGTGCCCATAACGACACAATCCCGGTCGATGCCGACCGGTGTCATTTCATTCTGATCAGAAGGCCTGAAGACCCATGGCAGATGCCAAGAAAACCAATTGTGAGACCCTTGTTCTGCGCGTGCCCATGCGGGACCCGGGGGATCTTTCGGGAATCGAAGCCTTGTTCGACGATGGCCTTATTACGCCCGGCGAAGTGGTCGCGATCTTCGGGAAGACCGAGGGCAATGGCTGCGTGAATGATTTCACCCGCTCCTTCTCGGTCGAAATGCTGAAGGTCATGTTTGCCGATCGCCTCGGATGCTCCCGGGATGATGTCGCCCACCGGATCGCCATGGTGATGTCGGGCGGGACCGAGGGCGGCCTCTCCCCGCATTTTCTGATTGTCGGAATTCGCGAACACGATGCGCCACCAGCCGGAGATGTCCCGGCGCTGGCGACGGGCACGGCCTTCACCCGTGATTTCCTGCCCGAAGAAATGGGGCGGATGACCCAGGTGACCGAAACTGCTGCGGCCGTGCATCGCGCCATGGAAGCAGCCGCGCTCGACAATGTGGCGGATGTCCATTTCGTTCAGGTCAAATGTCCGCTTCTGACATCCGAGCGGATGGCCGATGCCCATGGTCGTGGTCAGAGCGTCGTCACCGACGATACCTATGCATCCATGGGGTATTCACGCGGTGCGTCTGCGCTGGGGATTGCTCTGGCACTGGGCGAATTGTCCGAGGATGACATCACCGAAGCCGCCATCGGCCACGATTTCTCGCTGTTCTCCGGGCGCGCGAGTGTGTCCGCCGGGGTCGAGCTTCTCAATTGCGAGATCATTGTTCTGGGCAACAGCACGGCCTGGCATGGCGACAAGATCATCGCCCATGACGTGATGCAGGACGGGATCGATTCGCCCGCGCTCTGGCGCGCGCTGGCCGGGGTCGGCCTCGATACCCCGCCCCAGCTCAGTCAGGACCAGCGGGACCGGGTGGCTGCCGTGCTCTGCAAGGCGGAGCCCTCGACCAACGGCATGATCCGGGGCGCCCGCCACATCATGACTGATGACAGTGACATCAATGCCACGCGCCATGCGCGCGCGCTGGTCGGCGGTGTCGTCGCGGGGGCGGTCGGGCGGACCGATGTGTTCGTCTCAGGCGGTGCCGAGCACCAGGGCCCTGACGGCGGGGGGCCGCTTGCGGTCATCGCCCTGCGCCCGGGTTCATGATGCCGGAGGCACAGGAACTGGCTGGCAAGACAGCCCTGATCACCGGCCCGGCCAAGGGTATGGGCCGGGCGATCACCCTCGCGCTGGCAGGCGAAGGCGCAGACGTCATTCTGGCCGGACGCGATCTCGATCCGATCAAGTTGGTCGCCGGCGAAGTCGAATCCCTCGGCCGAACGGCACTGGTCAGCCGGTGTGATGTCACCGACCCCGCCGATGTTGAAGCGACGGTGGCTGCGGGGATTGCGGCTTTTGGCCGGATCGACATTCTCGTCAATGTCGCCGGGGGTACCGGCCCACTGGGAAAATCCGGAATCGAGACAAGTCCCGAAGAATTCGACCAGATCATCGAACTCAACCTCAAGGGCTGTTTCCTGACCATGCGGGCCGTCCTGCCCGGCATGGTCGCGGGGGGCGGCGGGAAGATCGTCAATGTCGGCGGGACCTTCGGGATGCGCGGGCGTGCCGGACGGCTGAGCTACAGCTCGTCAAAATGGGGGCTGCGTGGCCTGACCAAGAGTTTTGCGCTCGAGGTGGGCCCCGACAACATCAACGTCAATTGCGTGGCGCCGGGCATGGTCGATGGCCCCCGGTTCCAGTCGGTGTGTTCCGAGATGGCCGCGCGGCTGGGGATCACCCTCGACGAAGCGCGCGCCAAGCACGCCGAAGATTATGCACTGCGACGGGTGTCCACCGATGCGGATATCGCGGACGCCGTGCTGTTCTTTGCCAGCGACCGTTCCCGGCAGATCACCGGCCAGGATCTCGCCGTCGATGGCGGCTGGGTGATCTGATCATGCAGACCGGCTTTGGTGGACGTCACGTCTGGACGGTGGGCGAGGATGAGGTGAGCTTGGTGCGCCCGGTGGTGCCGCCCCGGGCCTATGGCTTTGATGCCGTGCCGCATCCGGTGGTCGTCGATCTTGCCCGGACCGCACTTGTGGTCGTCGACATGCAGAATGACTTCATCCACGAAGATGGATGGTTCGCGGGCAAGGGGGTGGATCCGCTGCCGCTGCGCGAACCGGTTCCGGCGATCAACGCGCTTTCGTCATTTCTGCGCGAGCGGGACGTCCCGGTGATCTGGCTGAACTGGGGGGTGCGGGCCGATGGCCTGAACCTGCCGCCAAGCCTGGCCTTTGTCGGGAAACGCACAGCCGGGGATCGCGGCTATACCGATCCCGATCCCGATGGGCGGGGCCACGCCCTGACGCGCGGGAGCTGGGGTGCTGAGATTCATGCCGAACTGGTGACGCGGCCCGATGACATCCGTGTCGACAAGTCGCGATATGGCGGTTTCACCGACAATGATTTTGATGGCGTGCTGCGAAACCTTGGTGTGCACACGCTCATCTTCACCGGCATCAATATCGACCGCTGCGTTTTCGCAACCCTGAGCGAAGCGACCTTTCGCGGCTATGACGCGATCCTGGTCGAGGACGCGGTTGCCACACCATCACCTGACGCCTGCACCGAAGCCGTGCATTTCCTTGTGGACAAGCTTTACGGCTTCCGCACCACCAGCCTCGCCATTGTTTACGGCAAAACCAGAGAGACCCCATGACCCGCAACGCTGATCTCATCATCGAAAACGGCACGGTTGTCACCGAAACCGATACCTTCGCCGCTTCGATTGCCATTCGTGACGGGCGCATCATCGCGGTCGGGCCGGCTGCCGGGATGCCACCAGCGAACGAGACCCTGGATGCAACGGGCCTCCATATTCTGCCCGGCGTGATCGATGTGCATGTGCATTTTCGCGAACCGGGAATGGAAGAGAAGGAGGATTGGGAAACCGGATCCACCGCCGCCGTGATGGGGGGCGTGACCACGGTCTTCGAAATGCCCAACACCGACCCGCCGGTCGATACCGTCGCGCACTTCGAGCTCAAGAAGTCGCTTGCCGAGGCCAAGTCCTATTGCGATTTCGGCATCTATGGCGTGCTGGCCGAGCACAATCTCGATCAGCTCAAACCCCTCGCGCAAGCCGGTGCCATCGGGTTCAAGCTGTTCCTTGGCAACACCACGGGGAACCTGCCATGCCCTTCCGATGGGGCGGTACTGGAGGGATTCGAGATTCTGGCGCGGATTGGCAAGCGGTGTTCGATCCATGCTGAAAACTCCCCCATCCTGTTCTGGCGCGAAGACCGCCTGAAGGCAGCCGGACTGGAAGCCCCACATCACCATCTCGCCGCGCGTACCGATGTCTGCGCGCTGGAAGCGCTTTCGAAAAGTTGCGTGCTGGCGGAATGGACCGGTGCGCGCATCCATATCGTGCATGAGAGTACTTCGCTCTCCCTGCCCTATATCCGCTTCTACAAGGACCGTGGTGTCGACCTGACTGTCGAGACGCTGCCGCAATATCTCTACCTGTCGGTGGATGACATGGACAAACCCGGTGGCGAAAAGCTCCGGATGAACCCGCCAATCCGCGAGCCCTATCATCAGGAGCCGCTCTGGAATGCACTGCTGGACGGTACTATCGACATGATCTCGACCGATCACGCGCCCCATACCCCGGCGGAAAAGGCCGGGAACCGCATCTGGGATATCGCCTGTGGCTTTCCCGGCATCGAGACATCCCTGCCGCTCATGCTGACCGCCGTACATGAAGGGCGCCTGACCCTGAACGAATATGTGAAGGTCAGTTCGGCCAACCCGGCGCGTGCCTGGGGGCTGGAAGGCCGCAAGGGCACCATCCAGGACGGTGCGGATGCCGATCTGGTGCTGGTTGATCTGGCGCGGCGTGAAACCCTCGCCGCCGATCGATTGCATTCGCGGGGCAAGGTCTCTGCCTTTGAGGGGCAGGAGGTCGTGGGCTGGCCCGTTGCAACACTGGTCCGGGGCCGGATCGTGATGCGGGACGGGAAACTCATGGTGCCCCCGGGATGGGGAACGACCGTGACCCAGGACATGCCCACACCCCAACCGCGCAACCTCGACAAGCATATCGCCACCCTCGTGGGCGCATCACCAGCCCCAACCAATGCGGATGCCGCCTGATGGATGACATGCACAAGGCCCAGCTTGCAGACTATATCGACACCCATTTCGACGAGGAGGTGGAATTCCTGCAGGCGCTTGTCCGGGCACCCTCCGACAACCCGCCCGGCGATTGCACGCCGCACGCATTGCTGGCGGCCGGATTGCTCGAACAGATGGGCTTCGAGGTCGAACGCTACGAGGTTCCTTCTGACGTCGCGGCGGCCCATGGCATGGTCAGCGCGACGAACCTGATTGTACGCCAGCGCTTTGGCAGTGGCGGGCCGACCATTGCACTCAACGCCCATGGTGATGTGGTGCCGCCCGGGGACGGCTGGACCCATGACCCCTATGGGGCGGAAATTGTCGATGGCTGGATGTTCGGACGTGGTGCGGCGGTGTCGAAATCGGACTATGCCACCTACACTTTTGCCTTGCGGGCGCTGCAGGCATCCGGGATGGACCTGAACGGTACGGTCGAACTGCACTTTACCTATGACGAGGAAACCGGTGGCATGACCGGTCCGGGCTGGCTTCTGGAGCAGAAGCTCACCGAGCCGGATTTCGTGATCTCTGCCGCGCTCTCCTACAACGTCATCGTGGCCCATAATGGTTGTTTGCATCTGGAGGTCGCGGTGCGGGGCCTGTCGGCTCATGCGGGGCGTCCGGAGACCGGCCACGATGCGCTGGAAGCCAGCACGGCCATTCTCCAGGCGCTTTATGATCATCGCGCCGACCTGGCCGGCCGTCTGTCCGAGACGCCGGGGATTGGTCATCCCACCCTTGTGGTGGGCCTGATCGAGGGCGGTATCAACACCAATGTCGTGCCCGATCTGGTGACCTTCCGGATCGACCGGCGCATCATTCCCGAAGAAATTCCCGAGGATGTCGAAGCCGAAACCCGTGCGGTGATTGCGGGTGCTGCAGCCGGGCTGGACGGCATCACTATCGAGATCAAGCAGGTGCTGCTGGCACGTCCCTTCGCGCCGGTGTTGGGAAGCGACGCGCTGGCGGCGATGTTGTGTCGCCACGCCACGGAGATCATGGGTGAAGCCGTGACCCCTGCCGGGGTGCCGCTTTACACCGATGCACGTCTTTATGCCGAAGCGGGAATTCCGACCGCCATGTTTGGCGCGGGACCCCATTCGGTGCTGGAGGCCAATGGTCACCGGGCCGATGAACGGGTTGCGCTGTCCGACCTGCGCAAGGCCACGAATGTGGTCGCGCGGAGCGTGGCCGAGCTGCTGGGGTCATAGGTGGCTGGGCCCACCGGCTGCACATTATTTGACGCAAACCTGCCTGATCGGCGCGCAAGCGCGACGCTGCTCATGAATTGGGCATATTATTATTCATGTTTTACAGGTGGATAGCGGGTCTGGGCGAAGGCGGCGGTTGGCACCGGTTTTGCAATTTCTTCCTCAAACACGGAGGCCTCCATGCTGATCACTCAGGAACCAATCTTCCGCCGCTTCTGGTACCCGACACTTCGGCTCCATGAGCTCGACGCCGGTCCGCGTCCGTTCACCCTGCTGGGCGAGGATATCGTGCTGTGGCAGCAGGAGAATGGCGCACCCGCAGCCCTGGAAGACAAGTGCCCGCATCGTTCGGTGAAGCTGTCGGTCGACAGCCTGGTCGTCGATGGCACATTGCGCTGCGGTTATCACGGCTGGCGCTTCAACAGCGAGGGGGGCTGCGTGCTCGTGCCCCAGACCCCGGAGCTGACGCCCCCGGCGCGAAATGCAGCCAAGGCGTATCGATGTCAGGAACGCTATGGCTATGTCTGGGTTTGTCTCGAGGAACCCGTGCGCGATATCCCCGACCTGCCTTATGCCGATGACCCTGATTTCCGGGAGGTGTTCGAGTATCAGGAGACCTGGGGCGCGAATGCACTGCGGATCGGCGAGAATGCGCTCGACCTGTCCCATGTCAGCTTTGTCCATCGCGTCACCTTTGGCGAGGATGACAATCCGGTCTCTCCCAAGCTGCAACTGTTCGATGTCGCGGACGGTGTGGGGATCGAGTGCCAGGTCCAGGTTGCCAATCGTGACGATCAGCAGAGAAATCTCAACATCCCCGACACCCGTACGACGCGGCAGATGACGATCACCTGGCGCCTGCCGGCTGTTTTCACCATCTGCATCGGTTACCCGACCGGCCTGATTCATCAGATCATCGGCTTCACCACACCGATTGACGACCAGCACACCCATCGCTGTCAGTTCGTCTATCGCAATGACACCGAAGCCGATGCGCCGGGCGAGGACGTGGCGGTATTTGACCGGCGTGTTGCGGCCGAAGACCGTCGAATTCTCGAATCAACCGGTCCGGATTATCCGCTCGACCTGCACGCCGAAGCCCATATGTATCTCGACCGACCGGGGATCATGATGCGCCAGATGCTGTCGGACTGGCTCGATGGCCCGCCGCATGAATCCAAGGGCTATGAGACGGCGGCGGAGTAGGCGGGCGCTTATCCGATATCAACGGCGGCGCGCAACAGGATTTCGTCCCCGTTCGGCATGCCGATCAGCGAGATGCCGACCGGACAATCATTGACCATCGCCTTTGGCAGGCTGATCTGCGGCAAACCGCTCAGGCCTGCAATGCAGCAGATATTCATGGTGCGGTTCCGGAAATCCTCGAGGGTTGCCGGCTTTGTGTTCTTCAGGGGGGCCGCGCCAGCAGCACTGGGCACACACAGGACCGTCTGGGCGTCGAGCAGGCTGCGGACCTGCGTCCGGATGCGCGCGCGGGCAGCGCTGGCAATATCGGAATCTTCTTTCGAGATTTTTGCCACGGCAGCAAAGCGTTCATCGACACCGGGACCGAATTTGGGATTGTCCTTTTCGATCCAGCGCCCGTGATTGTGCCAGGCCTCGTATCCCTGAACGTTGCGGAACACCCCGCGCCATTCGGACAATCCACCGGATGTCAGATTGACGTGGTCGACCGTCTCGAACGCCGTCGACAATTTGTCGATGGCAGCCCCTACCGGCCCAACGGCGGCCGGCTCGAGTTCGGCCAGGGCGTCGTTCACGATCAGCAATCTTGTGGGTGCGGGTTTCATCTTGAACTGCGGCAACAGGGTTTCCCCGACCCTCATCAGTGTTTCGGGGTCGCGCGCAAACCAGCCGACGGTATCGAAGCTGTGCGCCAGCGGAACCAGCCCCTCGACCGTGATGCGGCCATGGGTTGTGCGAATGCCATAAACACCGCAATGGCTTGAGGGCACCCGGACCGAACCACCCGTGTCGGTTCCCAGCGCTGTGTCACAAATGCCCCCGGCGACAACGGAAACCGATCCGCTCGACGAGCCACCCGGGATGCGTTCGGGGGCTGCGCTGTTGCGCGGGGTTCCGTAGTGATAATTTTCGCCCGCCAGACCAAAGGCAATTTCGTCGGTAATCGTCTTGCCGATCAGGGTTGCACCGGCATCCAGAAGGCTCTGAACGGGTGGTGCGTGGAGCGTAGCCGTCGCGCGGCGCTTCAGGAAGTCCGGATTGCCCGCGCCGGTTTTGGTGCCTGCCACATCGAACAGATCCTTGACCGCAAAGGTCATGCCCTTGAGCGGCCCGTCCGTGGCGCCCTCGATCCGGATCAACCCGTCGGGGCGGAATGCGCCCAGTTCGTCTTCCATTTGCTTGTCCCGTTTCCGTTTCTGTATTTCGTGAGATCGCATCAGCTGCGTATGCGGCCGCTGCCATGCCGTTCGCCGTGTCCCGATCAGGTCGCCGTTCGTCGCAAGACGGAAAGATCTTCGGCGTCGAGCTCCACCGGTTCACCGGCATGGATCAGCTCGGCGAATTCCTCATTCGGCACCATGACGGTCAGGGTGTAGAGCTTGCCCGGGCCGGTGTTTTCAACCACATGCTCGGCGCCAGGCGGGACAACAATAGAATCTCCCGCGCGCAGCGCGACCTCGGTTCCATCACAGTAAGCCGTGCCCTGACCCGACAGGACATAGAACATCTCATGGGCATGGCGATGGGCATTTGGCGGGGTTTTGCCACCCTGGCGGTAGACCTCGACGATCGCGGTAAAGCCGATACCGGCATCACCATCGGCCACCGGGTCGGCGATGCAGACCATGTAATTGGTATCATCGGGGCTGATCTGAAACGCCTTGTAGTCGCCGCTGCGGCGCAGGATGAGGCTCATGATTGTTCCTTCAGTCCCGCGAGAAGGTCCGGGGACTCGGCCACAAATCCGAAGATCTGATTCACGTTGTAAAGGGTGGCGTCCATGCAGAACGCCGGCGAGGTGGTGGCCGTGCAGTCGTGCAGGAAAATACAGTCGTAGCCCAGAAAGTTGGCGTCCTGCAGGGTGCAAAGCACGCATTGATCTGCGTTGACACCAGCAAACAGAAGGGTTTGTACGCCCAGATTGCGCAAGATGCTGTCGAGCGGTGTATCCCAGAAGCCGCTCATGCGGAATTTGTCGACCTGGATATCCTCTGGCGCAATCTCCAGCTCGTCGACAACCGCTGCAGCCCAGGAATCCTTCTCGAGAACCGGCGCGCCGCCTTTCGGCAAGGGGTCCCCCAGACCAACACCTTCGCCGTTCGGCTTGTAGACATGGATCAGGGAGGGACTGAGATTGAGACGGTCGGGGCGGTTACCCCAGTTGAGCCAGACGATGGGAATGTCCGCATCGCGCAGGGCCGGTATCAGTTTTTCCAAGGGAGCAATCGGCGCGCGCGCGGGGGACACATCCACACCGATATGCGCCAGCCACCCGTCCGGGTGACAGAAATCGTTCTGCATATCCACAACGATCAGTGCCGTGCGTGCCAGATCAATGGTGACGTCTTGCGGCGCGGCGCGGAATGCCAGAGGCCGCGGCGGGACTGGTCGCCGGACGAGATCGGCGGCGTCATCGCTTACTCTCCACTGGTTCTTCGGGGCGCTGCCAAGAGGATGCATCACGGGTTCGGTCGGGTTGTTTGCCGGTGTGACGAAACTTGCAGTTTGCGTGCCATGAGCCCGGATGCGCGACTCCCGCTGTTTTGCTGCAGCCGCGTCACCGGGCTGCCTATGAGAAACGCAGTCTGCCCAAATATTCAGCGATTTTGCCGGCCCGAAATGGCGGCGCGCCATGAATCACCGTGTCTTTGACCGGCATGGAAGTTGCAATCTTTCAATCAATACAGTTTCCAATCCTTGCAAGGACACCGCTCATGCTTGTGACCCGGCAGAAAGTCCTGCGTCGCTTCTGGTATCCGGTTCTCGCCCTAGAAGACCTGACCGACGGGCCCAAACCCTTCACGCTGCTCGGTGAGGATATCGTCATCTGGAAAGATGCGAATGGCGACCCGGCGGCGGCGGTCGATCGGTGCTGTCACCGTTCGGCCAAGCTCAGCCGCGGCTGGGTGGATGAGGGCAATATCGTGTGCGGCTATCATGGCTGGACCTACGACCCCAGCGGGACCTGTGTTCTCGTGCCGCAACAGAAGGACGCGACACGGGCGGGACGGTTTTCAATTCAGACATTCAAGGCGGCGGCCCGCTATGGCTATGTCTGGATCTGCCTGGACGACGAGCCCCTTGCCGATATTCCAGCGATCGAAGAAGCCGATGACCCGGCCTATCGGCTGATCCCGCAATTCTATGAACTCTGGAATTGTGCCGGACTGCGTCTGATGGAGAACAGTTTCGACAACGCCCATGTGGCCTTCACCCATCGCAAGAGTTTTGGAATGCAGGAACAGCCCGACCCCGGGGAGATCGATCTCGAGGAAACCCCGGGCGGATTGGTCATGCGCAGCGCGCTCGAGGTGGCCAATCCCGAGATCTCGAAGAAAACACTGGGAACCGATGCGGATCGCACGGTGCGAAGCTTCACGACCATCTGGTTCATGCCCTTTGTGCGTCGATTGCGTATCCAGTATCCGAACGGCTTGGTGCATATCATCGTCACTTGCGCGACACCGGTTGATGACAAGACCTCCATGGTCGTCCAGTTCGCGTTCCGCAACGACACAGAGGAAGATGCACCGGCAGCCGATATCAATGCATTTGACCGACAGGTCACCGAAGAGGATCGCTATATCCTCGAAACCACGGAGTACGACGTGCCTCTCGACCTTTCCGCCAAGACCGAAGCCCATATGCCATCCGATCGCCCGGGCATGATGATGCGCAACAAATTACTGGCCCTGCTCGCTGAACATGGCGAAGCCGAAGTGACAAATGCCTATCCCGTCGCGGAGGCCGCAGAATGACTGGCTTTGCAAAGGTCCCCGACAGCCGGGACTACTGGCTGACCAATGCACAGATTTCGGCGAGCCTTCTCGAGCATGTGCCCGATGGCGCTATGGATTGCGGCGACAACCTCTTCAGTGTCGATCTGCATGTCTCCGACGGCATGGTATCCGCCGTTGTGGTGGCGGGAACGGCACCGGCAGATCAGTCCGCACTCGATCTGGACGGGGGGCAAGTCTGGTCCGGTTATGTCGATCTGCACACGCATATCGACAAGGGCCACACCTGGCCTCGCGTTCAGAATCCGGATGGGACCCATGCTGGCGCTAGAGGTGCCGTTCAGGCAGATCGCGAGCGAAGCTGGGACCCGGAAGATGTGCGTCGCCGTATGGATTTCACCCTGCGCGCGGCCTATGCCCATGGCACCCGAGCGCTTCGTACACATATCGACAGCATTCCGCCGAGCCCGGAACTCAGCTGGCCCGTGTTTGCTGACATCCGCGATGAGTGGACGGGCCGGATGGATCTGCAGGCGGTGAGCCTGATCCATCTGCCGCTGTTCGAAGATCGTGACTCGGTCACGGAAATTGCCGATCTCGTGGCTGATCTTGGTGGCATCTTCGGGGCCGTGTCGTCGGTGCATGAAAACAACGAGGAGCTGATCGATTTTGTCTTCGAGCTCGCAACGGACCGTGGACTCGATCTCGATTTCCATGTCGATGAAACCCTCGACCCGCGCGCCACATCCTTGCGCACGATTGCGGAAGCGGCCCGGCGGCGCGATTTCCAGGGCCGGATCAATTGTGGCCATTGCTGCGCCTTTTCAGTCCAGGATGATGACTATGTGGAATCCACCCTGGACATCATCGGCGAGACCAATATCTCCATTGTCAGCCTGCCGATGTGCAACATGTATCTTCAGGATCGCGGGCGCGGGCGTACGCCGCGCAATCGCGGTGTGACCCTGTTGCATGAGTTTCAGGCACGCGGCGTTCCGGTTTCTGTGGCGTCCGACAACACGCGTGATCCCTTCTATGGCTTCGGGGATCTCGACATGCATGAGGTCTTCACTCAGGCCGCCCGCATTGCCCATCTCGACCGGCCCTATGCCGACTGGCCCCGGACCGCAACGGTCACGCCGGCTGCGGTGATGGGGCTGTCCGAAACCGGCATCATCAAGGCCGGGGCGGTTGCCGATCTCGTGCTCTATCGGGGGCGCGGCTTTTCGGAATTGCTCAGCCGCCCACAGCTCGACCGAATTGTGCTGCGCCGGGGGAAAGCCATCGACACCACGGTGCCCGATTATCGCGAACTCGATGATCTGTTCGAGGTTGGGAATTGACCTTGGCCGCACATTCTTCGCCTTTCGCAATACCGGCCCCGCGGGCGCTCAGTGATTCCGAGCTGGCGCGGTTGATCGACGCCATTGGTGACGTGCCGTTTTCAACTGACCGCGCGCGGGTCAAGAAGAAGTCGCTCGATTTCTACTGGTACAGCCCGGTGCTCAAGCCCCGCATGGCCGATTTGCGGGGTGACATCGTGGTGACGCCGCGTGACGAAACCGATGTGCTTCGGGTCGTTGCGGCCTGTTCAGAGCTTCAGGTTCCGATCACGGTGCGCGGTGCGGGAACGGGCAATTACGGTCAGGCCGTTCCTCTGGCCGGCGGCGTCGTGCTCGACATGATCGAGATGGACAAGGTGCTGTGGCTCAAGCCGGGTCTGGTGCGGGTTCAGGCGGGCAAGCTCATGCTGAAGCTCGACCGAGAAATTCGCTCCAGCGGCTGGGAACAGCGGATGTTCCCGTCGACCAAGCGCACCGCAACCATTGGCGGCTTTGTGGCTGGCGGATCGGGCGGGGTCGGGTCTGTCACCTATGGGGTTCTCGGTGATCGGGGGAACATCAATGCCGCGCGGGTGGTGACCTGTGAGAAATCCCCCCGTGTGCTCGAATTGCGTGGTGAGGACACAAGGGCCGTCAACCACGCCTATGGAACCACGGGGATCATCACCGAGCTGGAAATGCCGCTGGCGCCAGCCTGGCCCTGGCGCGATGTTGTCGTCAGCTTCAACGGCTTTGCCAAAGCAGCCGAATTTGCGCAGCAGCTCGCATTGTCGGATGCCATCGTCAAGAAACTGATCACGCCCATCGCCTGGCCGGTGCCCTCTTTCCTGCCCCGGCTCAATGAGCGTCTGCCCGATGGGCGCGACATCGTGATCTGCATGATTGCCGCGCCATCCATGCAGGGCTTCACGGACCTGGTCTCCCAGCATGGCGGTGAGATTGTCCATGATGTGGACGCCATGGCTGTGGAAGATGATCCGTCATCCGTGCTGCCGCTTTACGAATACACCTGGAACCACACCACACTTCACGCGATGAAGGTCGACAAGTCGTTCACCTATCTGCAAAGCCTTTTCCCGGCCGGGAACAGTCTGGAAATGGTGCAGCACATGATCGACACCTTCGGGGATGAAGTCCCCATGCATCTCGAGATGATCCGCTATGCCGGCCAGACCATCACCTGCGGGCTGCAACTGGTCCGGTTCACCACCGAAGAACGGCTGGACGAGATCATCGCCTATCACGAAGCCCATGGTGTCGCGATCGCCAATCCCCATGTCTGGACGCTGGAAGACGGTTCACCCGACAAGACGACACCGCCCGACCAAAACCGCTTCAAGCATGAGGCGGATCCCGATGGTCTGCTGAATCCGGGGAAAATGCGGGGCTTTACGCCCGCCGCCGCCTGAGCGGCTCAGTCACGCATCACCGGCAAAAGCAGACAGGATGGTGCGGGGTGCCCGTGAGCGAGGGTCACCGTCGTCACCGGCACATCCATCACGCGCGCATCGCGATCCGCGGTTCCGTCTCCGGTGTTGAGTGCATGCGCAGGGTAGCTGGCCAGCGCAACCGACAGACGCAACGCATGGCCGGTTGCGACATGCGCGACAATCGGCCTGAGATCGATGGCGACCGGGTTCGTATCCGTGCCTGGGGCGATCCTCCGATAGCCTTCGGTCAGGTTCAGGACACGGCCATCGGGCATGACTTCAGAGAGCACCAGTGACAGATCGAAACTGTCCTGGTCGCTGACACAGTGAATCACCGCGCGGGGCGTTCCGGCCAGCTGCAGGTCCTTCTGCAGTGGCGCGGTGGTGAATGTGGCCACATCGCTGCGCGCATCGGTCTCGGCCCGGTTGACGCGCCCGCCGGGATCATCGGAGTGTCCTCCTGTGGTCGGTGTGGGGCGCCATGGGTCCAGAACAATGGCGTCGTGAACAAGGCCGTCGGCGCAATTGCCTTCGAGCTGCCCCGACCCCGATACGAGTGCGGCCCGACCGGTGCCCGAAAGATAGAAGGGTGTTGGTTCGGGGTCGGGGAAATGGTCAAACTCCACCCAGCGATCACCGCCGACTTCGAACAGACGCACAAATGGCGCGTCGCGCCCCGAATCCGGTTTGTCTTTGAGCCAACGGTCAAACCACGCAACCAGTGCATGGTCGATATCGCTTTCGGCCGCCGGTCCCATCGGTTTGGCGGGTTGCCAGCCGGTCCAGTTCATATGGGTCCAGGGCCCCACGATCAGTGACTGCGGTGCCGCCGCCGTGGCGTCCAGATCGCGATACGCCCCCAATGTGCCGGGCAGCATCAGGTCATACCACCCGCCCACATGCAGGACGGGAATGTCGAGCCCGGCCAGTTTGCCCGCAGGTGCGATACGCTCCCAGTAGTCCCCTGGCGCAACCTCTGAAACCCAGTCGGCATAATGGCCATAGGCACGATGGGTCATGAGCAGATCGGGCTTGCAGGGGACAGCTCCGCCCAGCGGAAATGCCGACAGACCCCCGCGTAGCGCCATATAGGCCGGCTCGTCCCCGGCAAGCCGGGCCTCTTCGGCGGCCATCTGGATGCCCCATCCGATATTGGGGGCGAGATAAAATGCGCCGCCCTCATAGACCCAGTCCTCGTGGATTGTGTAGCCGATCATCGCCGGGGCCAGCGCGGCCAGCGGTCGTGCGCTGCCCGTTTCGGCCAGCAACGCACTGGCGGCGAGCAGCTGGGTGATGCCCTGATAGGAAAATCCGTACATCCCGACCTTGCCGTTGCTGCCGGGCAATTCTGCCGCCCAGCGCACTGCGTCCGCGCCGTCCGGGCCATCATTTTCAAACAGCCGGTATTCGCCTTGCGAGGTTCCGCGACCGCGAATATCCTGGATGACGACGATATATCCGCGGGCGGCAAACCAGGTCGGGTGCGCCAGAACGACCGTCGATGCGATCCGGCGGCCATAGGGCTGGCGCATCAGCAGGACGGGGAAGGTCTCGTCGTCGCGGGACTGTTGCGGGCGATACAGATCGGCCTCCAGCCGGACCCCGTCGCGGGTCAGCATCGAGACGGTTTCAACCGGTCGCACCGGATAGAGTTCGGATGTCATGTCTAGAAAACTTCCATTTCGCGCTGCACCCTGGCGATGAAGTTCTCACGCGCCTTGAAGTCGGTAAGATCAACGGCGTATTGGGCCAGGTAACGGCATTCGGCTGTCGGATGTACCATCGCCCGGAGAACCCGCTTGATGTTCTTGCGTGGAGGGTCTCCGGCCAGAAAGGCGCGCGAGCGTGTCCCGCCATAGGTTGCCACGCCCACCAGTTTGCGGATGTTGTGCAGCTTCATTTTCACGCGCCCGTCGATGTGATCGAACATCACCCCGGGGATCAGAACGCGGTCGAGAAATCCCTTCAGGATTGCCGGGAATCCGTAAATCCAGACCGGATGGACCAGGACAAGCGCGTCCGCCGCCTCAAGGCGCTCGACATAGGATTTCACGTTCTTCTGGTTGGCTTCCAGATCGTGATAGTCGATCCGTTCCTGCCGTGAGAGTACCGGGTTGAAATTCTCGGCATAGAGATCGCAATCATCGACCACATGCCCCCCATCGCGCAGGGTCGTGACAACGGTCTGGTGCAGGCTTGCGTGAAAGCTGTCCTCTACCGGGTGGGCGAACAGCACAAGCACGTGCCGTTTCACCCGGCGTCGCGACATCACGACATATTCGAACGGATAGGTCATGCCGCACCTGTGTTGCGTGTTTCCATGTGCTTTGCATTGCAAGTTCACGGCCAGTTTGATGGGTAGCGAGCGGCGCGGAATTCGGTCCCCGGTGCTGGCGCTGCTCGGTCCGGATCGCCATCGAGACAGGCATCATGTCCAAGAATTGTGCAGTGTTTGGGCGCGGTGGGGCCTGCTGCGCCTGCGCTTGTGCGGTGTTTGGGGCGGCACGGGTTTTGCAAATACCGAGTTGGCCAAGGTGCTCACATGGTGATTGGCCGGGACTTTACGGAGACAGCCCATGCTCGCCACCCGCCAACCTCTGTTGCGCCGCTTCTGGCATCCGCTCGCGCCAACCATCGCGCTTGGGGCGGATCCCATGCCCTTTCATTTGCTGGGGCAGGATATCGTTCTCTGGCGTACCGCTGACGGATCCCCCGCTGCCCTGCGTGACCGTTGCTGCCATCGCACGGCGAAACTGAGCCGGGGCTGGAACAAGGATGGCTGCCTGGTGTGCGGCTATCACGGTTGGGCCTATGACGGGACCGGCGCGGTGGTGGATATTCCCCAGCGTCCCGATGGCGGCATCCCCAAGGGTTTGCGGACCGAGGCCTTTGCATGCGCGGAACGCCACGGTGTGATCTGGGTGGCGCTCGAGGAGCCACTGTTCGATATTCCCGATATTCCCGAAGCCTCCGACCCGGCCTTCCGGCGGATCGACCAGTTCCACGAGGTCTGGAATGCGCCGGGGCTCCGGATCATGGAGAACAGCTTCGACAATGCGCATTTTTCCTATGTGCACGCCAAGAGTTTCGGAATCAACGAGGAGCCCGAACCGGCGCCCCTGACCATCGAGCCGACCGGTGACGGCTTCGTGATGCGCGCGGTGGTCCCGGTGAACAATCCTGATATCCAGAAGAAGAACCTCGGGGATGCGGGGGCGCGCACCGTGCGCAACTACGAAAAGACCTGGTACGCGCCCTTCTCACGCAAGATGAAAATCACCTATCCGAATGGCCTGATTCACATCATCTGCACATTGACCGCGCCGATTGACGACCAGCGCTCGATAGTGACCCAGTTCGCCTTGCGCAATGACACCGAGGCTGATGCCCCGGCAGCCGATATCATCGCGTTTGACCGTCAGGTCACGCAGGAAGACATGGCGATCCTTGAAATCTGTGATCCTGACGTGCCCTTGCGTGTGGGACGGGGCGGCGAGGTGAGTATTCCCTCTGACGAACCGGGTCTGGAAATGCGCCGCCAGCTTCTCAAACTGCTCATTGCGCATGGCGAAGAAGAGTTCTCCCGCCTGTCCGAAGAATTGCGCGTGGCAGCAGAGTGATCGAAGCTTTGACAGGAGGTGAGGCATGACCAGCCTGACCAGCCATGGACGATACGTCTATAGCGCGATCATCGACCGGCCGGTTTACGACTGGCCGCAGGGCAAGGGCCTTGCCGTGTTCCTGGCGCTCAATGTGGAGCATTTCCCTTTCGGGGAAGGCATGGGGATTCCTCTTGCCCCGGCCCAGCCCGAGCCGGATGTCGTCAATTATTCCTGGCGGGACTACGGGAACCGGGTCGGGGTGTGGCGTCTGCTGGCCGAGTTTGATCGCCTCGCGCTTCCGGCAACGGTGCTGGCCAACACCGCGCTCTATGATCATGCGCCACGGGTGATGGAGGCTTTTCGCGCGCGTGGTGACGAGATCGTCGGTCATGGTGTGACCAATGCCGAACGTCAGGGCACGATGGAGGAGGCCGAGGAGCGCGAGCTGATTGACCGGACAACGGCAGAGCTGACCCGGCACGAAGGCAGGCCGCCGACCGGCTGGCTCGGTCCCTGGGTTTCCGAAAGCCGGGTGACGCCCGACCTTCTGGCAGAAGCCGGGTATCGTTACGTCATGGACTGGGCGGCGGATGATCAGCCCATCTGGCTGGCGACGCGCAATGGTGGTCGTATTCTGGCGATTCCCTATCCGCGCCCCTCGAACGATCTTCCCGAACTGCATGGCGCGCGGCAAACGCCTTCGGATTACGCCGATATCCTGATCGATCAGTTTGACGAGATGCTCGACCAGTCACGCGACATGCCGCTGGTCTACAATCTGTCGCTCCATCCGTTTCTCGCGGGCTGGCCCTATCGCCTGCGTCATATCCGGCGTGTGCTCGAGCATATCGCGGCCCATCGCGAGGACATCTGGCTGACCCACGCAGGCGTTATCGCGGCCCATATCGAAACTCTGCCGGACGGCACGCTGCCCTGAGGCACAAAGCCGCCTTGCGATGACGGGGGTGCCTTGCCCCGGGCTAGGCCGCGTTTTTCTTAACGATGTCCGACGTCAGTTCGTCATGTGTCTGAGTGACGATTTCGTCGAGCATCGCATCCGCCCCGTCGAGGAAGAGTTGCCGTGTCACGCCTTTCACAATGCGCGGCAGTGAGTATTTCATGTTGCTGCTGGACGACGACAATGGCCCGAGGCTTAGATCCGCCCCCCGTGAGATGTTGAACACGCGTGAGAGCCACGGCGCGGTTCCGGGAACTTTTTCGGTAAATTCGCCAAACCGGCCAAGATAGGGATAACCGTTCAAGCGCGCATCCTGGCGGTCTGCTGGTGGCGTATAGCGGTCCTTCCACAGCGCGATATCTTTCAACAGCGTTGCAAACTCGGGACGCGCCGACAGGTCAGCGAAATTGCCCGTCGCCGCGATCACATAGTCGAACTCAAGCGTCTGGACCCCGCTCTGCACCTTGACTGTGTTTTCGGGCGTTATCTCCATCGCGTCCCAGGGTGTTCCCGGATGGAGGGAAATCGCCTCATAGGACATTGCCTTGGTATAGGTCGGCTCCGGCGGCCCCTGACCGATCGTGTAAAGATGCTGCACATAGGCCCAGCGATGGGCATCCGGCAGCTCCGGGAAGTGGGCGAGATATCCGGAGTTTTCCATCCTCCGGCGCGGATTTTGCGTCGGCATCTGCGCGCGCCGGAAGCAGATTTTGGCGCTGGCAGCACCCGCATCGACGGCCGAGATCGCAGCGTCATAGGCCGACGCGCCACTCCCCAGGACACCGACCCGCTTGCCCGCGAAATCGCTCATGTCGATGATTTCATTCGAATGGGCCCAGAAGGCCTTCGGCAGCGCCCGCATTTGCGCTGGCGTGCTCCGATTACCCAAACCTTCCGTGCCGGTCGCCAAAATGACAGATCGCGCAAGCACGGTTTCGGTCTTGCCCGACCGATTGAGCGTGAGGCGCAGCAAGTCATCCCCGACCGGCGCGATGTCCTCTATCCGGGAGTCGTTCTGGACGGGGATATCCAGGATTTCGCGATACCAGACGAGGTACTTCATCCACATGACCCGCGGGATCCGAAACAGATCGTTCCATGCCTTGTTTCCGAACTGTGCCTCATACCAGGCCCGGAACGTCAGGTTGGGGAAACCGATGTCCAAATTCGTCATGTCCTTTGACGTCCGCAACATGTCCATCCGTGCAAACGTCACCCAGGGCCCCTCCTGACCCGCCGGATTGGAATCAAACACACGCACATCGGGCACACATTCACGGGCCAGCGCGAAGGCCGCTGCCAGTCCATACTGACCGCCGCCGATAATCGCGCAGTTCAGAATGTCGTCCTCGTGTGATTCCTGACGGGGAACAACCCAGTCCTGAGCGGGATACGCCATCCGATCAAGATCATGGCGAATAAGTTTTTCGAGAGTGTCGAGACCGATCGGTTCAGACATGTTGATGACTCTTGCTAGCAACGGACAGCAGGTTGTTTGCAATCGACATACCAGCCCGAAATCGCCGGAAAGGCGTACGCCCGGCGTCCGGAAAGCCACCTGTTCTGATCGCTTCTGCAGCAGCTTGCACAAGGTGCAGGCAGGTCGCGGGCCAATTCATCCGGTTCCGCCCACCATTATTGGCGTTTCGGCTGGCACACCACTTGCAAAACCGGATGGGAGGAGAACCCGAATGACCATGCCCGATTCCGCGACCACCGCAACAGTTTCACTGGATGCACTGGAACTTGATCCCACGAGCTTCGCACCCTTTGGTCAGGTTATGGCCCCGCTGGAGGATGGCGTACCATTCGGCCCGCAGGATGCTGAACTGGATCTTTCGCAGGGAACGCCGCGCTTCTATGTGATGCGGCTCTACAATCGTGGAATGACTTTCGATCACATCACTCGTCATGACCGGGTGACCCAGTGTCTGGCCTCGGTCGGGGGCGCGGATTGGTTCATTGCCGTCGCGCCGCCGCCTGCCACAGACGCGGAGCAGTCCGGGCCGGCGCCGGGCAGCATCCAGGCATTTCGCGTCCCGGGTGATGTTGCGATCAAGCTCCATCTCGGGACCTGGCATGCCGGGCCATTTTTCTCCCCTGATGAGGTGAGTTTCTTCAATCTGGAGCTCGCCGATACCAATGTGGTCGATCACCGGAATTGCAATCTCGCGGCAACCCATGGCTCCCGCTACGACATCACGCCGGCCTGACGTCTAGGCATTGTCTGTACTGAGATAAATTCGCCAGTCACGGTATTCGGTGATGTCGGTGGCATCCGTGAGCGCATAGGGTTCGCAGAGAAACCCGGTGACCTCGCTGTTGTCGGCGAGGCGCAGGCGTCCCACGCCCAGGGGCGCGGGGATGCCGGCCACGAAACTCCCGACGGTTTCACTGGGGAGCGCCCAGACTTCCACGCGGATCGGTGCGCCATCCTCCATGCGGATCAGGCCCGGCCGCGCTGGTGGCCCGCCGTTCAGTGCAAACAGCCGATAAAGTGGCGCGGTGACTGTATCAGCGACCAGTTGCCCCCCGCGATCTGTCAGCTGGTGATTGAGGGGCTGGCCAGACAGATGTGCCCCGCACACGGCGATACGAACCATGTCCGGTGTTGTCGGGTTCTGTCGCAGCGGGGTCTCTGGCTGCGGGTGCGATGTGGCCCCCAGCGGCAGTTCTGTCATGGCATGAAAATGTCCCGCAAGGGCGAGAAGGTCGGATTCGCTTCCGGCCGGTGCGATCATCGTCACACCGAAGGGAAGGCCGGTGGCGTTGATCATGTCCGCCGGCACGGCGACCGCGCACAGGTCGAGCAGGTTCACGAAATTGGTATAGGTGCCAAGCTCGCTGTTGCGCGTGATCGGCTCCGCCTCGACAGCGGCAATGGTGGGATGGGTCGGGGCGGTGGGCAACAGCATGATGTCTGTCTCGCGCCACAATTCCGCACAACGGTGCCGCAGTTCTTCCAGCCGATAGAACGCATCGAAAGTGTCGGTCGCGCTGTAGGTGGCGGCGCCTTCCAGGATTGTCCGGATGACCGGCAACAGGCTTTCGGGCTGGTGTTCGGCGATGTCGCGTGCGGCATGGAACCGTTCGGCCACCCACGGCCCGCCATAGAGCAGGGCGGCGGTTTCGGCAAAGGGCGTGTAGTCGAAATCACGCCGCACGCCACAAAGACCTTTGAACTGTTCGCAGGCGGCCTCGAAGCTTGCCGCATAGTCTGCATTGTCGAAGAACTCGAGCGCGGCAGGTGCGGGGACCGCGAAGGTGAACTGGCTGTCATCGATACGGGCTGCGCGCGGTGTTTCGCGTGACCAGGCATGTGCCGGGTCAGGGACACCCGCCACGTCGAGAACGCATGCAGCATCATGCGCGGTGAGCGCAAAGACGGAGACACAGTCCAGGGTTCTGCAGGCCGGAACCACGCCACGGGTGCTGATGCGTCCCAGACTCGGTTTAAGGCCGACGATATTGTTGAAGCCTGCAGGAACCCGGCCCGATCCGGCCGTGTCGGTGCCGAAGGCAAAACTTGCCATTCCCAGCGCGACGGCGACCGCCGATCCCGAACTGGAACCACCCGAGACATATGCCGGGTCAAAAGCATTGCGGCATGCGCCTGCGGGTGAACGTGTGCCGACAAGCCCGGTGGCAAACTGATCGAGGTTGGTTTTTCCGATCAGTATGGCGCCTGCGTCCAGCAGGTGCTGGACGGCGGGTGCCGAGGTCTCGGGCGTGTATGCGAAGGCGGGGCAGCCTGCCGTCGTCGGCAACCCGGCGACATCAATGTTGTCCTTCACCGCAAAGGGAATGCCGTATAGCGGCAGATCGTCCAGTGGCATGGCCTCGAGTTCGCGGGCGCGCGCCAGAAGATCTTCGTCGGCGATCCGGTGGAGCCAGATCGGATTGTCCCCATGCTGGTCCATGCAGGCGATGATCTCGGTGACAACGCTGGCGGGGGTGCGCGATCCGGTCCGGTAGTCGGATCGGAGACGCGTGATGCAGAGGTCGGGCGGTGTTGGGACGGACACAATGATTTCTTTCTTCTGATGACGCGATCTGTGTTCTGGAACTTTGATATTTGCAATCGACGGGCCAGTCCTCCGATCGCGGTCTGCCCGGAAAACCGGACCTGTCTGACAGATCGGGAGGGCAACCTGCCTAAATATAAGGCAATGCGATCAGTGCCTGTTCAAAGTGTATACAAAATATATAAATAACAATTATTACAATGAGTTGTTATTTAAAATATTGTGCATCAAGGAGAGCTAGGCCCGGCCCGGCGGTGTGCGGGTCGCAAACACCGAAGACGCATCACTGACGGTGAGCATATGGGCGCGCATCGATTCATAGGCACGATCACCATCGGCGTGCAGGATCGCGTCGACCACGTCTGCATGCTCGGCCACCGATTTCGCCACCCGACCGGGAATATGGAATTGGGCGCTTCGGAACGGGGCCAGGCGGGCACGAACCGATTGTGCGGTTTCCTCGAGGACTTCGTTTCCTGATCCGCTGTAGATCGCGGCATGGAAGGCCCGGTTGTGGGCTTCATAGGCGTCGGGGTCATCGTCCTCCATGATCCGCGCGCCATTGCGTTGAAGTTGTTGAAGTTGCTGGCGCGCGGTATCGGTCATGCGCTGGGCGGCCAGCCGGGCGCAGGCGCCCTCCAGCTCGGCCATCGCCTCGAACATCTGGGCGAGCCGTTCGCGTGTCACGGTCGATACGACCACACCGCGCCGTGGACGTATCTCGATCAATCCGGTGGCGGCAAGTCGGCGCAGCGCTTCGCGTACCGGGGTCCGCGATGTCTTGAAGCGATCGGCGATGGCTTGCTCCTCAAGGCGTGTGCCGGGCAGGAGGCGGCCATTGATGATCTCTTCGGCCAGACGCTCCTCGAGAAAATGCGACCGGGTCTGTCCGCGCGCCGGTTTGCTTGCCCGCCGTTTTGCCAAGGTACTGCTCCGATTTCGTCTGACAGATTGTCAGAATACGGACGTATCATGCCCTGCAGACGGGTTTCGGCAAAGACCTCGGGCAGCCCAAATAATGGGCAACCGGGTCGGTGGGCATGGGTTGCGTTCGCTTGCGAAAGCGCGGGTTCTCGGGCATTGCGCCTTCCGTGGCTCTTGGCATGTGGATTGCTGATTGGTGTCTGCCGACCTTGGCCGTCCCGCGCCGATGCGACAAAAAGAAGACCGTCATGCCGATGATCCGTGCCGCGCCTTTCGATTACGACTTCCCCACGGGACGTCTTGCCCTGATCGTCATCGACATGCAGCGCGATTTCATTGAGCCCGGCGGCTTTGGCGAATCTCTCGGCAATGATGTTTCGCGCCTGCAGGCCATTGTGCCGGCCCTGCAAGACCTGATGGCTGCGTGTCGGGCTGCGGGTGTTCCGGTCATCCACACCCGCGAATGCCATCGCCCCGATCTCTCGGATTGCCCGCCCGCCAAGCGTGATCGCGGTGGTCCGGCACTGCGGATCGGCGATACCGGGCCGATGGGCCGGATTCTGATCGCGGGCGAACCGGGGGCCGAGATCATCGCGGCGCTCGCGCCCGAACCGGAAGAAGTCGTGATCGACAAACCGGGAAAAGGCGCGTTTTACGCGACACCATTCGCCGACACATTGACCCGGCTTGGTGTGACGCATCTGCTGATGACCGGGGTGACGACGGAGGTCTGTGTCCAGACAACCATGCGCGAAGCCAATGATCGCGGGTTTGAATGTCTTTTGGTTGAAGACTGTACCGAAAGTTACTTTCCCGAATTCAAGGCCGCGACGCTCGAAATGGTGCGAGCCCAGGGCGGGATTGTTGGCTGGACGGCGATGTCGGCACAAATTGTTGAAACCCTGGAGAAATCATGAACAAGAGTTCCGCAGCTGCAATGCCCCAACCGATTGTCATGACCGATATCATGGACATGGCCGCGCAAGCCGACACGCTCGACTGGCAGTCGTTTCGCGACGGGGTCGAGTTGTTCCAGATCTATGGTGTCATGGGGGCGGACGGGCCGTCTGCCTGTCTGCTGCGGTTTCAGCCCGGCGCAAAAGTGCCGCGCCACGCCCATACCGGATATGAGCACATCATCGTCCTCGCGGGGGATCAGACCGATGATCGCGGCACCTACAAAGCCGGAACGGTCCTGATCAGCCCGCCAGGCACCGATCATGCGATTGTCAGCGATGACGGTTGTATCGTCCTTGCGATCTATCAGGCACCTGTTTCGTTTGCGGGCCTGGGAGCTGCCGCCTCTCCAGTACAAGGGTGACAAACACCCTTTGATGCCATGTCGCGGGAATCCGGATTGGCAGGAATGGCGATTCAGCTACGTCGCGGCTAATGTTCGCGTTCAACGGGCTGCGTGGTTTTCGGATCGCCGGCCCGGTAAACAATTGCGAACAGGCAAGACGATATGGGTGCGTTGACCAAAACCCCGAAGATTGCACTCGAAGAACACTTCATGGCTGAGGGGTTCATCGATTATTTCAACACCACAGCCATCAACATCAGCCCGCAACTGTTCGGCAAGGCGCTGGATGTGCTCCAGGATTTTGGTGAGCGCCGCCTTGAATCAATGGATCTTATCGGGATCGAGAAATCGGTTCTCTCGCTTGCCGGCCCCGGGGTGCAGGCCGAAAAGCGAACCGATACGGCGGTCCGCAAGGCGCGGGAGGTCAATGACTTTCTAGCCGAGAAGATGGCAGCCAATCCGGACCGGTATGGTGGTCTGGGCCATCTTGCGCTTCAGGATCCCGCCGAAGCCGCCGACGAACTTGAACGCTGCATGCGTGATCTGAACATGTCCGGGGTGATGATCAACGGCCAGACCAATGGCAGCTATCTTGATGATGATCGCTATTCGCCGGTCTGGGAGCGCGCGGCCGATCTGGGCGCGCCGATCTATATCCATCCCAACAACCCGCCCGAACAGGTCCATATGTATAGCGGCCATCCCGAATTGTTCGGGCCGGTCTGGTCCTGGACCGTGGAAACCGCCACCCACGCCTTGCGGCTGGTTTTTTCCGGCGTGTTCGACCGGTTCCCCGATGCCAAGCTCATCCTCGGACATATGGGTGAAACGATCCCGTTCCTGCTCTGGCGTTTCGACAGCCGCTGGGAAATATCCAATCGGGGCGATATGCGCCTTGATCTCAACCCGTCGGAATACTTCCGGCGCAATGTCTGGTTCACGACGTCAGGGGTTTGTGCGGATGCGCCACTGATCTGTTCCATCGATACGGTGGGGCTTGACCGGGTGATGTTCTCGGTGGATTACCCTTTTGAACGCCCCATTGAAGCGGGCGAGTGGATCGAGGCGGCGCCCCTGACGGACGACCAGCGCCAGAAGATTTGCTATGACAATGCCAAGGCGCTCCTCAATCTCTGAGGATTGCGCGTTAATTCAGAATTCCAGTGTGACCGGAGTACGGAGACTCAAATGACAACAGACCGCATTATCAGCAAGCGCGAAGGCGCTGTCGGGTACATCACTTTCAACAATCCCGAGCGCCACAATGCGATGTCGCTGGATATGTGGCGCGGTGGTGAAGCTGCAATCCGGGAGTTCTGTGACGCTGGGGATGTACGCGTCATCGTGCTTACGGGGGCCGGCGAGAAAGCCTTTGTGGCGGGTGCCGATATCTCGAAATTCGGCGAGGAGCGGGATTCGAAGGCGGCCGTGGATGAATACAACGCCGCTGTGAAATCCTTTCAGGACACGCTCACTCTGGCGCCAATTCCCACCATCGCGAAAATCGGTGGCTATGCGATCGGGGGCGGTCTGGCGATCGCGCTGTGCTGCGATATCCGGATTGCGTCGGATGATTCACGCTTCGCAGTGCCCGCTGCCAAGCTGGGTCTCGGTTATGCTGCTGCCGGGATCGAACGGCTGATGCAGATCGTAGGACCGTCCTTTGCGATGGAGATTTTCTACACCGCGCGCCAGTTTGACGCAGGTGAGGCGATCACCATGGGCCTGATCAACCGCTCTGTGCCGCGCGCGGAACTGGACAGCACCTGCGACGACTACACCAAACGTATTTCCGGAAATGCACCGTTGACCATCCGGGCGGTGAAAACCGCCGTCACGGAAAACCTGAAAGCCCCCGTCGACCGGAATGTCGCCCTTTGTGCCGAACAGGTCGCAGCATGCTTTGCCAGCGAAGACTACAAGGAAGGCCGACTGGCCTTCATGGAAAAGCGCCCGCCGCAGTTCAAAGGCAAATAGAAAACCCGGCCATCAGTGATGGCCGGGTTTCCGGCAAGCGGGTGTGATTTCGATTACTGTCCGGCTGCAGGGCCGTAAGGTGCGGGCGGGGTGATCGAGATGCCCGAGGGCACGTCCACCTTTTCCTCGTTCATCTTCAGCTCAACCTCGGGAACGGGGACATCCACGCTGCTTTCCTCGACAGTCACCGAGCCGGTTTCGACCTTGTATTCGGGAGGGTTGCCGCCCTCGATTGTCACGGACGGCAAGCGGGTTTCTTCGGTCTGGTCGACATCCATGAACCAGATGAGAAACACGGCGACGGCAGCGATGACAATCGCCCCAAGCGCGATGAGAATTCCTTTGGATGCGTTCATGATGGGTCTCCTTTGCCGCATGACGGACAAATTGATGTTCAGCCCATAAACGAACCGCGTCGGTTTTCGTTCCGGAGTGCGGGGCGCATCCGCATTAAAAACCCTTACAAACACTCATAAGAAACTGATTTATATCGGGTTTATCAGCTCGCAATATATTCGCGGAGCGCGTGTGCCTCGCGTTCGGTTTCGAGAATTCGGTGTTTGACCACATCACCGATCGACACGATCCCGATCAGCTGGTCGTCCTCAACCACGGGCAGGTGGCGAATTCGGCGCTCGGTCATTGTCTCCATGAGGTGCGCGATATTGTCCGAGCGTCGGCATGTGACCACGGATCGGATCATGATCTCGGCCACCGGTCGTTCGAGAGTCTTTGGACCGCCCTGGGCAATCTGATGGATCACGTCCCGTTCCGAAACGATTCCATCAACACGCAGCCCGTCGGCACTGACAACCAGCGCGCCCACGCCCAGTTCATCCAGTCGTGCGCAAACCCGGGATACGGGCCAGTCCGGGCGTGCCGTTTCGACAGCATGCCCTTTGTTTTGAAGAATGGCGTCAACGTTCATCGGTTTACCTTTCTGTTGGAAGGTTCACCGTTGCGGTCCGGAAACATGCTGGCACCGGCCCACATGGGTGCCCATCGTTAGCTGCGTCAGAGTGTCGCATATTGGGGCGGGCTTGGCGAGCAGGATCGTTTTGATGTGCCCGAACATGGTCGAGAATTCGGGGATATGACGTCAAGACAGTGCGCCTCCTGTCGGGCCCTGTTTTCCTTTTTGGGTCACCCGGGCTCATCTCCGATCTGAACGGCCAGGCAGATTTCGTGAGCGGCCATACGTGTGTCGTCGTCAGGATCCAGTGGGCAATGCTGTGCGATAAAGGCACAGGAGTCGCGCACGCGCGCGGTTTTCTCGGCCGTCATGGGACGTTGTGGCGGTGCCGCGTCTTCGCGGAAATTGATGACGCGCTCGCCGCGCAACAGAACCGTGTTCTCGTGCTGGATACATTCAACCCCACCGGTGCGCAGCGAACTGAGGGCCAGAGATGCCAGAAAAATGGCGCCAAGACCGACGATGAGCTTGGCGCGTCTTGGTCCGAGCCTTGGGAAGCGCCATCGCAATCCGCGATAGATGGCATAGAGGATGGCCCCCGTTACAAAACCGCTCGAAATTAATCGTGTCAGGCTGAGAAAATCAGCCATCTATTGATTGGGGGTCCCTGCAGCATTTGCGGCATCCAGCCGTTCGATGGCCTGGTTGACCATGCGGGACACCTCGCTATCGGCGGGCACCAGTGAGCGCAGCCGGACAAACCGCGCGCGCGCGGCGGTGGTGTCACCGGCTTCGGCTGCCGCAAGCGCGCCGCGCAAAAGTGTCTCGGGGTGATCGGGTTCCAGAGCAAGGGCACTGTCATAGGCGGCCGCCGCGCCCTCCGGGTCGCCGAGCACGCCGCGTGACCGGGCAAGCTGTCGCCAGCCTTCCACATCACCGGGCTCATCTTCGAGACGCGCAGCGAGACCGTCGACCATGCCGCGGATCATCTCCTGGCGTTCCTCAGGCGTCATATCCTGAGCTGCCGCCACGTCATCGCCCGTTGGCCCGCGGCCAGCGAATGGCCCCGTGGGGGCTTGCGCAAACCTAGCGGGGAGCCAGTCGGCAGGGTCTTCGCCGAGATCGGCTGAGGTTTCGCGAATTCGGGCTTCGACGGCGGGGAGCCAGGGCGCACCGGCGGGTGCCATGCGGGCGAGGGCCGCCCAGGCGCGCAGGGCGTTTTCTTCACGCCCTTCCTGATATTCCGACAGGGCGAGAAAATAGCGGGCCCGGGGGTCTTCGGGGTTTCCGTTGAGTGCGGTGGCAAAGGCTTGCCGCGCTTTGGAGGTGACAGCGCCGTCGGCTTGCCGCGTCACGGCCTCGCCATAAGTCGACGCAATATCCGCGCGGTTGTCGCCAAGTTCGAGCGCCCGGGAAAGGGAGGCGACCGCGCTATCGCTGTCTCCAGCAACGAGCTGCAAGCGTCCGAGGTCGAACCACACATCCGGGTCGTTGGGCGCTGCAACGGTCCGGCGTTCGGCCTCTTCCAGCCGCTCGCGGGCTTGCGCGACGATGCCATTGGTCACAGGCGCAACAGGTGCACGCTCGGCAAAGGGTTGATCGGGCAATCCCGGCGAGCCGAGATGAGTGTAAAGCGGCAGGGCGACTACCGGAATCAACACCAGCAACAGAACTGCCAGAGTGAGGTGTCGCCGCATGGGAGGGGGTGGAGACGTGCTCGTGCTGCGTGAGGCAGCCAGCAGGCGGCGTTCGATTTCTGTCCGGGCGGCTTCGGCCTGGCTTTCATCGACGAGGCCGCGCCCGAGGTCTTTCTCGAGTTCCTCAAGCTGGTCCAGATAGACCGCTTCGTCGAACGCGCTCCGTTCCTCTGCTGGGGGTCTGGGGCGCAACAGCGGCCAGCCTGTCCAGACCAGCGCAAGCGCCGTTATGACAGCAAGAATGATCCACAATGTCATCGGGGGTGTTCGCTCTTGTTGGTTTCCGGGCCACTCCGGTCGTCTTCCTCGGATGCCTCCGGAGCATCAGTGTCCTCGACCTCGTCCGTGTGTGGCTTGAGACCTTCGGCGAGCTCTGTCCGGAACTGGCTGTGATGGCTGGCGGTATGCGGCGTGGTGGCCGCGATTCGCTCTACCAGAGCATCGAGTTCGGCCCGGTCATCAGGGGAGAGAGGGGCAGGACCCAGCCCGGCGGTTTTACGGATCTGGTAGTTCCGGAAAAACAACACCGCGAGGGTCGCGATGACGAAGGCCATGAGCGGCGGCGCCAGCCAAAGGCTATAGGTGTTGGGCTGCCAGGGTGGGCGCAGCAGCACGAAATCGCCATACCGCGCCACGATGTAGCTCACGACCTGTTCGTCGCTGTCGCCCGAAACAAGGCGCTCACGAACGAGCAGGCGCAGGTCCCGCGCAATTTCGGCGTCGGAATCGTCGATTGACTGGTTCTGGCAGACCACGCAGCGCAGTTCCGTCGAGATCGCGCGCGCGCGCGCTTCGAGTGCCGGATCGTCGAGCACTTCGTCCGGCAGCACGGCCTGTGCCGTGCCGAGAGGCGCGGCCAGCGCGATCATCGTGAAAATCAGGAGCGTATAAAGTTTGTTCATCCGCCTGCCGCTTCGCGCAACTTCGGAAGGATCTTGTTGTCCATTGCGTCCTGCGTGATCGGGCCCACATGTTTGTAGGTGACCACGCCATTGGCATTGATGATGAAGGTTTCGGGCACGCCCGTCACCCCCCACTCGATCGACGCACGGGCATCGAGGTCGGCACCGACGGCAGTATACGGATTTCCGTGGCGTCGCAGCCATGTGTCCGCCGCCTCCGGCTTGTCCCTGTGATTGATACCATAGACCGGCGTTCCAAGTTCAGCGATCCGCGCGATATTCGGATGCTCGACCAGGCAGGGCACGCACCAGGACGCAAATACATTCACCAGCGAGACCTGACCTTTCAGATCCGCTGTCGAAAACCCGCCGGGGATTGTCGCGTTTATAGCGGGCAGTGTGATTTCCGGTGCCGGTTTGCCAACCAGGGGCGAGGGCAGGCGCGTGAGGTCGTCGTTTCGCTCGGCATCGGTCAGCAGCGAGATCATGAGTCCCACAAGGGCAGCAAAAACCGCCACGGGCAGAAAAACAACGAGCCGTCGCATGGATGCTACTCGGCTGCCGCAGTAAGCGGTTGTGCTGCGGCGGTTGTCCGTCCGCGACGTGGTGCGCCGACCCGGTGGCGTCGATCGGTCAGCGAGAGAGAACCACCAAACACCATGACCATGGCACCGAGCCATATCCAGGGGACCAGCGGATTGACGAAAAACCGGACGGTCCAGGCGTTCGCCGTCTCAGGCGTGCGCCCGGGTTCGCCGATCACACCATAGAGGTCGGCCAGAATGGTGGTGTGGATGCCGGCCTCTGTGGTGGTCTGGTTGGCAACCGGGAAGAATCGGCGCTCCGCGGTCAGGGTCGTGATCTCCCGGCCCATGTCACTGATTTTGAGCAGACCGCGCTCGTAGTTGTAGTTTGGTCCCCTTCCCCTTGTAACCTCAGCCAGCGTAACCGTATAGCCGGCGCCATCCGCGCTTTGTCCAGGTGCCAGTGTGGTGACCAGTTCCACGCGCCAGGCCGATGATCCGGTGATGCCCACAATCATGATCGCAAGCCCGAGATGGGCCAGCGTCATGCCGCTGGCCGAACGCGGCATTCCCGCGAGACGTCGCCAGCTATCGGCAAGCGGCACGGTGAAGAGCTTGATGCGCCCCGCCCATTCCGCCAGCGTACCTGCCGCCAGCCAGGCCGCCAGGCCCATCGCAAAGGGCGCGAGAACCGGGCCGTCAGGCACCAGCACAAATGTCATTACAATTGCCAGAACGGTGGCGATCGCTGCGGGGACGAGTTTGGGCGCGACGGTTTTCAGATTGCCACGTTTCCACGCAAGCAGAGGCCCGACAGCCATCATGATCACGAGCGGCACCATGATGGGGCCGAACGTGGCGTTGAAAAACGGCGGTCCCACCGAAACTTTTGTGGCGCCACCCGAAAGGCCTTCGAGTATCAGCGGATACAGCGTGCCGAGAAGAACTGTTCCGGCCGCAACGGTCAGCAGCATGTTATTGGCGACCAGCGCCCCCTCTCGGCTGACCGGCGCGAACAATCCGCCGCCCTTCATGCCGGGGGCCCGAATCGCGAACAGGGTCAGCGCGCTGCCAATGGTCAGGATCAGGATACCGAGAATGAAGACCCCGCGCTCGGGGTCCACGGCGAAGGCATGTACCGATGTGAGGACGCCCGAACGCACGAGGAAGGTGCCCAGCAGGCTCATGGAGAAGGTGATGATGGCCAGCAGGATGGTCCAGCTTTTCAACGCGTCGCGCTTCTCGACGATGATGGCCGAATGGAGCAGGGCCGTGCCGAAGAGCCACGGAATGAAGCTGGCATTTTCAACCGGGTCCCAGAACCACCAGCCGCCCCAACCCAGTTCGTAATAGGCCCACCAGCTGCCAAGCGCGATTCCTGCGGTCAGGAAGGTCCAGGCGGCGAGTGTCCAGGGGCGTACCCAGCGGGCCCAGGCGGCATCGACCTTGCCCTCGATGAGGGCGGCGACCGCGAAAGAGAAGGCCATCGAAAACCCGACATAGCCCAGATAGAGAAGTGGCGGATGGAAGGCGAGGCCGGGGTCCTGCAGCAGCGGGTTCAGGCCGGTGCCGTCAAGCGGCGTCGGCGACAGGCGTGCAAAGGGATTGGAGGTAAAAATGATGAAGGCCAGAAAGCCGAGCCCGACCATCGCCTGCACGGCCAGAACCCGCGCTTTCAGGCTGGGCGGCAGGTTTCGCCCGAACAGGGCGACAGCTGCACTGAACAGGGCGAGCACGAGGATCCAGAGAAGCATGGAGCCTTCGTGATTTCCCCAGACGCCGCTGACCTTGTAAAGCATCGGCTTGAGGGAGTGGCTGTTCTGATACACCACAGTGAGCGAGAAGTCCGAGGTCACAAAGCCATAGGTCAGGGCGGCAAAGGCAATCAGCAGCAATGCAGCCTGACCAATCGCTGTGCGGTCGGCCAGTGCCATGAGTGCGGCATCGCCGCGTGCGGCACCCCAGAGCGGCAGGGTCGCCTGGACAGCAGCCAGCACGAGGGTGAGGATCAGGACGAACTGGCCGATTTCCGCGATCATGGCTTGGCGTCTCCATCACGCCACTGGCCGCTTTCACGCAGCGCGTCGGCGACTTCCTTGGGCATATAGGTTTCATCGTGCTTGGCCAGGACTTCACGGGCGGTGAAGCTTCCATCGGCCGATAATGTTCCCTCTGCTACCACGCCTTGCCCCTCGCGGAACAGGTCCGGCAGGACACCGGTGTAGCTCGCCGGAAGGGCGCGCTTGAGGTCTGTGACCCGGAAATGCGTGGTGCTGCCGTCCCGGCGAACGCTACCTTCCTCGACCAACCCGCCAAGACGGAACAAGTTTTCGGGCGGAGTGCTGCGCTCGGCAAGGTCGGAAGGCGTATAGAAGAAGACAAGGCTGTCCTCGACCGCCGACAGGACGAGGGCCGAGGCGGCACCCAGCAGGCCCAGCGACGTCAGAACCACAAAAAGACGGCGGTGTTTGCGTTTCATGCTTCGTGTTCCATCGGGTTGGCGCGCGCACGGCGGTGCGGGGCCTGAGCTTCCGCGCCGCGCAGGGCAGCCTCGCTGGCCCGCAACCCGCGCAGGCTGGTCACTGTCATGACCAGCAGAATTAGCGCCGCGATGCCGAGCGCGGGCCACACAAAGGCGGCGTGGCCGCCCATATCAAGAAATTTCATGATGTTTTCCACGTTTCCGGAACCATCCCTTCAAGATGCGCGGCAAGACGCGACGAAAACACTTACCCGTTGTACCCCGTGGAGACCGTTTCGCCCAGCCTCCACGACATCACATTGATGTGGCGTTGATGCCGTTTCGACCTACTGGGTCACGCTTTTCAGATAGGCGATGACATCGTCACGCTGATCGGCCTTCTTCAGGCCGGGAAAGGCCATGCGGGTTTTCGGCAAGACCTTGCGGGGATTTTCCAGGTAGGCCGCCATGGTGGCGTCGTCCCAGACAATTCCCGACTCCTGCATGGCGGCGGAATATTTGTAGCCGATGTCGCGTTGCCCGGCGGTGCTGCCAAAAATTTTCCAGAGGTTCGGTCCGACCTTGTTGCGGCCACCCTCATCAACCGTGTGGCAGGAGACGCAGCGCTTGAATACTTTTTCGCCGGCAGCGATGTCCTGCGCCTGAGCGAAAGTGGGCGCAGCCAGTGCGGCGAGAGAAAAAGCGGCGGTAACAATCAGAGATTTCACGGTTCTTCATCCTTCGACAGGGGTGTCATCGTAATCGCTAGATAGGTCTTTGGAGAATTTACCGCAACGCGCGAAACGTCACGTGTCAGTGCTTATTCCGCGGCTGAAAGTCGCAGCGCGCGTGCTCTTGCGGCATTGAGGTCGGCCCGCATTCGAACCAGAAGCATGGTGATGAAGTACGCCGTGAAGGCGAGTGCCATGACCAGAAGGGGGGTCAGCATCGCGGGATCGATGGCCGGGGCGTCAAGGCGCGTGATGCTGGCGGGCTGGTGCAGGGTGTTCCACCAGTCGACTGAGAATTTGATGATCGGGATGTTCACGAACCCGACCAGTGCCAGCACGGCGGCGGCGCGCGCGCCCCGTTGCGGGTTGTCAAAGGCGTTGGTCAGGGCAATATGGCCCAGATACAGGAAAAACAGCACGAGAACCGATGTCAGGCGGGCATCCCACACCCACCAGGTGCCCCAGGTCGGTTTGCCCCACAGGCTTCCCGTGATCAGCACGATCAGGGTGAATCCCGCACCCAGCGGTGCCGCGGCACGCGCGGCGATATCGGCCAGCGGGTGTTTCCAGATCAGCGCAACCGCGCTCATCACGGCGATAAAGGTGTAACAGCCCATTGCTATCCAGGCGGAGGGCACATGGACATACATGATGCGTACCGTCTCGCCCTGCTGGTAGTCCGCCGGTGAGGCGAACAGCGCGAAATAGATGCCGATCACAAACAGCGCGAGTGTGGCTGCGGTTGACCAAGGCAGCACCCGTGCGGCGATACGTGAAAATCGGGCGGGATTGGCGAAGCGATGAAACAAGGGCTCAGATCCGTGATGTGTTGGGGTGATGTTACTCGATTGCCTGCCGAAGTGCAGCCGCTGTTGCCCAGGGTGCCAGCGCCAGTGCTGCGAGCAGGAAACCGCCAAGCACCATCAGTTGGGGCGCGATGGGCCGCCCGGCAATCGCCCCATCTATGGCGCCCGCCCCGAAAATCAGTACCGGAATGTAAAGCGGCAGGATCAGAAGCGCGAGCAGGACACCGCCCCGGCGGGCCCCGAGGGTCAGCGCCGCACCGATACTGCCCACAAGGCTGAGGATCGGTGTGCCGAGCAGCATGGACGCGACAAGTGCGCCAAAGGCGCTGGCCGGAAGATTGTAGAGGAGTGCCAGAACCGGTGCGGCGATCAGCAGCAGCACGCCGGTTGTCAGCCAATGGGCCAGCGCCTTTGCCAGGGCCAGTGTCCCCAATCCCACCGGCGAGAGATACAGCAGGTCGAGGCTGCCATCCTCATGGTCGGCGGCGAACATGCGTTCGAGTGAGAGCATCGCGGCCAGCAGGGCGACGACCCAGATGATGCCCCCCCCGATGCGCGGGAGCATGGCGGGGTCCGTGCCAACCCCGAAGGGAAAGAGAACGGCCGCCAGAACAAAAAAGACAACGGCCATGATGGCATCCGTGCCCCCGCGCAGGGCAAGGCCGAGTTCCCGGCGTATAAGCAAGACAAGCCCGATCATCCCGGAAATCCGTCTTGGGACGTCTGCATGGTCACATGATCGGCATGGTCGGCGAGCAATGCATCGAGGCGTCCGCCATGGGTCGAGATGATCGCGACACCTTCGTTGGAGAGATGCGCCAGGATCGTGTTCGCCAGCATGGATACCGCACCGGGATCGAGCCCGGTGGCCGGTTCGTCGAGCAACCAGAGCGCCGGTCCGGCGGGCGAGTTCTGTCCCGCCGCCAGACGCGCCAGGTTCAGGCGGCGTTTCTGGCCTGCCGAGAAGTAGCGTGCCGGTACATCGGCAAGGTGTTCGATGGAAAACTGGAAGAGCGCGGGCTCAACATCGGGGTCGAGTCCGTATAATTGTGCCCAGAAGCGCAGATTTTCGGTGGCCGTCATGGACGGCTTGAGGGGGTCTGCATGGCCGACATAAGCTACGCGCGCCCGGTGGGCATCGGAATCCTCGGCGATATCGGTGCCTTCCCACGTGATGCGCCCCCCGGCCGCAGGCAACAATCCGGCAAGCACCCGCAGCAGGCTCGATTTCCCGCTCCCGTTAGCTCCCGACAGCAACAGGGCGCGCCCGGGTTTGACCTGCAGGTCCAGTCCCGCAAAGACGGCCCGCTCGCCACGGATACAGGCAAGGCTATGGGTGGTCAGTCCCTGCAAGGAATTCTGCTTTGTTTCGTTGTGTTCATCGAAGGGCGAACCTAGAGCATGATCTTCATAGGTGGAAGCATTCTGGCGAGGTGGATTTGCGACAAGACCGAGGGTTCTGGCGAAGGGCGTACCGGTCGGTACGGCCGAGCCTGAATCCGACGGCATTGGCGCAAATCCGCCCGCCCCTTCGGGTTTGGCCGCGGCGGCCGCCCGCTTTGTCAGGCGGCTTGCCCGATGCGTAAGCATCGCGCTGTGCCGCCTTCCGCGCGGATCGCTGCGCCGCGACACAAACAGAATGGTTTCCACCTATGAAGATCATGCTCTAGAGCAAGCGTTCCCGAAAGAGAATCAATTCCGGTTGCTGGTGGCAGCAGGACTTTTCTCGGTTCTGGTGCGCGCAAGCAATAGCCGAAGGAAGATCGAAAGGAAAAGACCGCCGACTGGGGGGAGCCGACGGTCTTTAGGGGCCTTGATCGGCTTCGACCCAAGGGGATCGGATCGAAGCATCGGAGGCTGTCCAGGAACGCTGATGGGGGGACGTTCCCGGTCAGCCTCTAATATTGGGACCCACTTTGGCGACATCTGGTTCGCAATGGGGCGGAAATGTGGATTCTTTCAATGCCCGGCTTGGTCTTGCCGGACTCTGGTTTGGCATCCGCAGTCCATGTTCGGGCCGACCATAATTGCCGACATGTGAACCGGGATGCACCGTCTCAGGTATTGTGCGCGTTCGCGCCTTGGAGTCGCGCCGGGTTTGTCCTATAAACCGGGCGCGTTTGATGCCGGTCGGGTCACCACCCCCGCATCAGCTTTCGAGCAACAATATTGACCCCCGTGATCGGGGAAGGAGATGCGTCGATGAGCACGATCGGCCAGGACACCCTGAAAACCCGCCGGACCCTTCAGGTCGGAGGTCAGAGCTACGACTATTTCAGCCTGAAGGCTGCGAGCGAGCAGATCGGCGATATTTCACGCCTCCCATATTCGATGAAGGTCTTGCTGGAGAATCTTTTGCGCCATGAAGACGGCCGCAGTGTCTCCACCGATGACATCAAGGCGCTGGCCCAGTGGGTCCAGGATCGCCGCTCGGATCGCGAGATTGCGTACCGGCCTGCCCGCATCCTGCTTCAGGATTTCACCGGCGTGCCCGCCGTGGTCGATCTGGCTGCGATGCGCGATGCGGTGACCGGCTTCAATGCCGACCCGCAGCTGATCAATCCGCTCTCGCCGGTGGATCTCGTGATCGATCACTCGGTCATGGTGGATTATTTCGGTACCGACAGCTCCTTCGAGAAGAATGTCGAGCTGGAGTATGAGCGCAATGGAGAGCGCTATGAATTTCTGCGCTGGGGCCAGACTGCGTTTGACAACTTCCGCGTGGTTCCGCCGGGAACCGGCATCTGCCATCAGGTGAATCTGGAGTATCTGGCCCAGACGGTCTGGACGTCCGAAAACGGTGGCAAGACGATTGCCTACCCGGACACGCTTGTCGGCACCGACAGCCACACCACCATGGTGAACGGCCTTGGTGTTCTGGGCTGGGGTGTTGGCGGCATCGAAGCGGAAGCCGCGATGCTCGGCCAGCCGATCTCGATGATGCTGCCCGAAGTCGTCGGCTTCAAGATGACCGGCCAGCTGCGTGAAGGCATGACCGCGACCGATCTGGTTCTGACCGTGACCCAGATGCTGCGCGCCAAGGGCGTTGTCGGCAAGTTTGTCGAGTTCTATGGCGACGGTCTTGATCACCTCACGCTTGCCGATCAGGCAACCATCGCGAACATGGCCCCGGAATATGGTGCGACCTGCGGTATCTTCCCGGTCGATTCCGAAACCTTGCGCTATCTGCGCTTCACCGGCCGTGCCGAAGACCGGATCGCGCTGGTCGAGGCCTATGCTAAGGAACAGGGGATGTGGCGCGATGCCGGCACCCCGGACCCGGTCTTTACCGATACACTGGAACTCGACCTGACCAAGGTTGAACCTTCGCTTGCCGGCCCGAAGCGCCCGCAGGATCGGATCGCCCTTTCGGCGGCGTCCGCGTCTTTCCGGGAATTGATCGGGGCAGGCGAGGCGGTCAAGGACACCAGCCTGCGTGCGATGAATATGGCCCAGGAAGGCCCTGCAGCTGCGTCGGTTGATGGAGACGCCGCTGCCGTAGTGGCGAATGGTGCCCATACGCTCACCGATGGGGATGTCGTCATTGCCGCCATTACGAGCTGCACCAACACGTCGAATCCGTCGGTGATGATCGGCGCTGGACTGGTGGCACGAAAGGCGCGTGCGCTTGGCCTCAAGTCAATGCCGTGGGTCAAGACCTCGCTGGCGCCGGGATCTCAGGTCGTCACCGAGTATCTGGCCAAAGCCGGACTTCAGGAAGACCTGGACGCCATGGGCTTCAACCTGGTCGGTTATGGTTGCACCACCTGCATCGGCAATTCGGGTCCGCTTCCCACGGACATTTCGGAAGCCATTCACACCAACGATCTCAATGTGTGTGCGGTGCTTTCGGGCAACCGGAACTTCGAAGGTCGGATCAGCCCGGACATCAAGTCCAACTATCTGGCATCCCCGCCGCTGGTTGTGGCCTATGCCCTGTCCGGCAGCATGCTCAATGATATCTATGAAGACCCCATCGGGCAGGACAAGGACGGCAACGATGTCTTCCTCAAGGATATCTGGCCGACCAACAAGGAGATCAACGATCTCATCGAATCCTCGCTGTCGCGCGAGATGTTCGAGAGCCGTTACAGCAACGTCTTTGCCGGTGACGAGAAGTGGCAGAATATTCCTGTCACGACCGGTCAGACCTACAAGTGGAATGACGGTTCGACCTATGTGCGTCACCCCAGCTTCTTCGATGACATGCCGCCCGAGCCGGTCGCGCCGACCAATATTGCCGGTGCACGCATGCTTTCCATGCTGGCCGACAGTGTTACCACCGATCACATCTCGCCTGCGGGTTCGATCAAGGAAGACGGTCCGGCGGGTGACTACCTCAAGCAGCATCAGGTCCGTCCGCATGACTTCAATTCCTACGGGTCACGCCGGGGCAATCATGAAGTGATGATGCGCGGAACCTTTGCCAATGTCCGCATCCGGAACGAGATGGCACCGGGCACCGAAGGCGGTGTCACGATCCATCATCCTTCGGGTGAGGAGATGTCGATCTATGACGCGGCAATGCGCTATCAGGCCGAAGATGTGCCGCTGGTCGTCGTGGGCGGCAAGGAATACGGCACCGGGTCCTCGCGTGACTGGGCGGCAAAGGGCACCCGGCTTCTGGGCGTGCGCGGTGTGATCGTCGAAAGTTTCGAGCGCATCCACCGTTCCAACCTGGTTGGCATGGGCGTTCTGCCGTTGCAGTTCCTCGAAGGCACGGACCGCAAGACGCTGGAGCTGACCGGCAAGGAAATCTTCGACATTGTCGGGATTGAGGACGGGCTGTCGCCGCGCTCGAATCTCGGTTGCACCATCACCTATGACGATGGTTCGAAGAAGGACATCGAACTGCTGTGCCGGATCGATACCCTTGATGAGCTCGATTACTACAAGCATGGCGGCATTCTGCAATACGTCCTGCGCAATATGCTGGATGCGGCCTGAACCGGTCTCACCGTCAGTTGATTGGTACGTGACGGACGGCATGCCCATAGTCCTTGGCATGCCGTCTGTTGCGAAATTCCTTGCCGCGTTCCATGCACGTCTGCACGCCGTTTTCGGTGCTGCTTTGATTGTGTCATCGCTATCACTGTGTGTTGCGCCGCAGGCCATCGCACAGGACCAGTTGACGGTCGTGGAACTGTTCACCTCCCAGGGCTGCCCGGCCTGTCCGCGCGCCGACAAGCTGCTGGGTGAACTGGCGGGGCGTGCGGATATCCTCGCGCTGAGTTTCCATGTGGATTACTGGGACTATTACGGTTGGGCCGATCCGTTTGCGAGCGAGGTCTATTCCCAGCGCCAGCAGCGTTACCTCAATCAACGCGGCCTGCCTTACGTTTACACGCCCCAGATTGTCGTGGATGGCCGGTGGCAGGCATCCGGGAACAAACCGGCAGAGGTTCTGGAAAATATCGGCACCGCGCGCGGTGAGCCCGCCGGTCGGGTGTCGGTGCGGCTGGAGCGCATTTCAGACGAACAAATCCGGATCCGCATTCCCGAAACCGATGCGCGCTATCGTGGGGAGGCGGATATCATGCTTGTTCGCTTCGACGAAAAACATGTCACCGAAGTGACCCGCGGTGAAAACCGGGGAAAGACAATCGTGAACCATCATGTTGTCCGCCTGATACGCCCGGTGGCGCGCTGGAACGGCGAGGCGGTAGATGTTGTGGTGTCGCTGCAGGAGCTTGATGGTGCGGACCCTGCCTATTGCGCGATCCTTGTCCAGGAACACGGGCAAGGGCGCATTCTGGGCGCAATCTGGGTCGATATGCGCGAACCCGAGCCGCGCGGCTAGAACCCGGCGGCCTGCGTCGTGATTTGACGTTTAGTCCGCCTCAGCCGGAGGGGGGGGCGACAGGCGCACAATTCCCAGCTTGGCAAGCCAGAGGATCGCACGCAGGGCGGGTGCGCGTGGCGCATCAAATCCTTCGAGCATCGCACCCACGGTCGTGGCACCGCCCGGTTCGGGCAGCATCGTCAGCAAGACCCGCATTTGCGGCGCGTCGGGAACCAGTCCTGCAACGGCGCTGTTGATATCAAACCGGATCAGCGTCTCGAGTTCGGCATCCGTGCCCACCCGTTCAACAATATGGGCGTCCCCGATGGCCGCACTCGGATATCCCGCGAAGGTCCGGAAGGGGTCGTCGCGCAGGGGGTCGGCGGATTGCGTATCGGCTGGCGGGGCAATCTCGCTGTCCTTGGCGCGCCGCGCAGCCAGTTCACCCCACAATGCCTCGTATTCCGGGATGATGACCGTCCAGTTGTATTTTTCGACCGCGTGCTTGCGCCCGGCTGCGCCCATTTGCTTGCGCAGATCGTCGTTCTCGATCAGGCGGGTATAGGCCTCGCCTACCGTATTGGCATCGACATAGGTGAATTGTGCGGTGCGCCCGATATAGCCGCCATAGCTGTAACGGGTGCTGCGATAGCGCGCGGCAAGGTCGTCGCCATTGCCCGATGGCGGGGCCAGGGTCGGGATGGAAAAGCCCTGAACACCGTCTTCAAGCGTGTCGCGATACCCGTTCCAGTCGGTGATCACGACGGGCAGCCCGGCGGCCATGGCTTCGACCGGAGTCAGGCCGAAGGTTTCCTGAATGTTGTCCGACAGCGAGGTGAAGATATCTGCGGCCGACCAGCATTTCTTGCGAATGATCGGGTCGCGCCCGTCGACGAGATGAATACGGACATCGGGGCAGACCTCCCGGGCAAGGCGCTCGATCTGCTCGCGCTCGGTGTCACGTTCGAACCAGCCGGCCAGAATCAGATGGACCTTGCGACCGGTGCGCTCCTGCGCGATCTGCAGGCCACGGAACATCGGGAGCGGATGGGCTTTTGCCGTGGCTGAAAGACGGCCCAGGAACAGTGCCGCGATGGCATCGGCCTCAATCCCCTGATCCCGGCGAAAATCGCCCCGTACGTGGGCGTCATGAGCGAAGGTTTCGGGGTCAATACCCAACGGGATGACGGGCAATTGCAGCCGGGCCGGTGATGGGCCGTCAAAGCCGATCCGTGCACCGAGATAATCCTGCCAGTTGTCCAGAACGGTCTGGACCATGTCGCGCACCGCGATGGAGGTGCAGATCACTGCATCCCAGCTTTGCAGGGGCGCGGTGGCAAAGGTGCCGATTGCCTCCATCACCGTGTCGCTGGCGGTGGTGTGGGTGATGCCACATATGCTCCAGCCGCGCTGACCGTGCCGCCGTCGGAGCCAGGCCTGATCGCTGATGGTGGGGCTGGGATAGTAGAGGCAGCCGGTTTCGGCAATCCGTTCGGGGTTGTCGAGTGGAATCCATCGGGCGCTCTGGACCGGGCGATTTCTATCCAGCGCGGAGGAGCGTACGGAGTCCGCAAAGCTCTCGGCAGCCTTGCGATCCGGCGCCATGCAGACGAGGTTGCGTTCCCGCGCATAGCGCGCGTAGCCGGTGAGAAAACTCGCGCCGGCGGATTGGCGTCCCATCAGACGGCGTCCCGCCATGCTGTAACCGTCGGGCATGTAATAGATGACGGCAGATGGGGTCTTGCTCGTTTGATCGGGACTCACGTTCTGGCTCCAGCGGATTAGCTGCAATGATACCGCGACTAAGCCATTGGTGGCTGCAGACAGCAACCCCCCCAATTGCCATCTATTTGTGCATCGCTACGGCAGTTGCAATCCGTTGCCGGAGACGGGATGTTGTCGCATGTCGTTCCAACACAAACCTCCCGTCAAAGCCGTCCTGGGGCCCACCAATACCGGCAAAACCTATCTTGCGATTGACCGGATGCTGGGTCACGAAAGCGGGATGATCGGTTTTCCGCTGCGTTTGCTGGCGCGGGAGAATTATGACCGTGTGGTCGCCCTCAAGGGCGCGGGTGCTGTGGCCCTGATCACCGGCGAGGAACGGATTGTTCCCGCCAATCCCCGCTATTTCCTGTGCACCGTGGAAGCCATGCCGCGGGATCGGTCTGTGGCGTTTCTGGCTATCGATGAAATCCAGCTCTGCGCCGATCCCGAGCGCGGCCATGTCTTCACCGACCGCTTGCTGCATGCGCGCGGTACCCAGGAAACCATGTTTCTGGGATCGGAAACCATGGCGCCGATCATTCGCCGGCTTGTCCCTGATGTGGAGATCGAGCGGCGCGAACGCTTTTCAAGGCTGAGCTATGGCGGCTTCAAGAAACTGACGCGTCTGCCACCCCGGACAGCGGTTGTCGCGTTCTCTGCCGCCAATGTCTATGCGGTGGCCGAACTTCTGCGTCGCCAGCGCGGCGGGGCCGCCGTCGTTCTGGGGGCCTTGAGCCCTCGTACACGAAATGCCCAGGTGGCGATGTATGAGGCCGGCGAGGTCGAATATCTCGTTGCGACCGATGCAATCGGCATGGGCCTGAACATGAATATCGCCCATGTCGGGTTTTCCTCGCTGACCAAGTATGACGGTACGGGGTTTCGTCGCCTGATGCCCGCCGAAGTGGCGCAGATTGCCGGGCGGGCGGGGCGCTATATGCAGGATGGTACGTTCGGGCCCACGGCCGAATTGAATCCCTTTGAGCCCGAACTCGTCGAGGCGCTGCAAAATCACGAGTTCGAGACGGTGCGCGGCCTGTTCTGGCGTTCCAATGCACTCGATTTTGCCTCCCCCGACAGCTTGCGCCGCAGCCTGGACGCGCGTCCACCATCGCCGGAATTGCGGCGCGCGCGCGCCGCGGATGATTACAACGCCTTGCTGGCCGTCAGCGCGCATGCAGATATCAAGGACACGGCCTCCAACCCCGAACGGGTGCGGCTGCTCTGGGAGGTTTGTCAGATTCCCGATTTCAGCGGCGATCTTTCGGGCAATCATCATCGTCTTGTCGGACGTATCTACCGGTTTCTGACCCATGCAAAGGCCAGTCTTCCGCCGGAGTGGATTGAACGCTCGATCGGACAGTTTGACCGGACCGATGGCGACATTGATACTTTGATGGCGCGTATTTCGGGTGTCCGCACCTGGTCCTACATCACCCATCGCCACAACTGGCTGGATGATCATGAAGGCTGGCAGGCGCGCGCGCGGGCGCTGGAGGACAAATTGTCTGATGCGTTGCATGAGCGGTTGACCCAGCGTTTCGTGGACCGCAAGGCTGCGGTCCTGACGCGGCGGTTGCGCGAGAACAAGGAATTGCTTGCGGGCGTCACGCAAGATGGCAAGGTTACGGTCGAAAGCGAAGAAGTGGGGCGCCTGGATGGTTTCAAATTTGTACCCAGCGATGAAGATGTCGCCGCGAGTGCGCGTCTGATGGCGGCGGCGAACAACGCGGTCCGCGAATCCATCGGCGCGCGCATTGCCGCGCTGGCCGGCTCGCAGGATGATGCCTTTGTCCTTGATCACGCCACGGCCCAGATCAAGTGGCAGGATGCGCCGGTTGCGAGGATTGTCGCAGGGGCCGATATTCTGCACCCGGCCGTCGAGGTGCTGCCCAGCGAGTTGCTGGACGCGCCGCTGCGCGAGGAAGTGCGCAAGCGGCTTCAGGGCTGGCTGGACGCCCATCTGGGTGCCGAGTTGGCGCCGCTCTTCGTTCTGGCCCAGGCCGAGTTCACCGGTGCCGCGCGCGGCCTGGCGTTTCGGCTCGGGGAAGGTCTGGGCTGCGCCTTGCGCGCGCGCGGTGATGATCCCGGTGCCCATCTGAGCGATGACGACAAGAAGGCCGTTGCAAAGGCCGGAGTCCGGATCGGCGTGGCCGCAGCTTACCTGCCCGCCATGCTCAAGGGACGGGTGATGGCGCTGAAGGCGATGTTGTTCCGGATTTGCCACGGGACCGAGCAACCGCTCCCCGATGGTGGCGCGACGGCCATGCCGTGCTCGGAACTTGTGGATGACAACTGGTATCTCTCGCTCGGCTTCTGTCCTGCCGGGCCGATCGCGATCCGGGCTGACGAACTCGAACGCATGCTCGCGGCCTTGCGGCGCGGGACGAAAGAGGGAGAGTTTGCTGTCAGTCCCGACATTCTCTCGCGCATTGACGCGCCGGCCGACGTCTTTGCGCGCATGCTGCGCAGTCAGGGATACGAGGTGCGCGAGGAAGAAGACGGGATCAAGGTCACCCGCCGTCCCCGCCCCAAACGCAGTCCCCCGCGTGGCAAGGGTGGCCCCAAGCCGGCAAAGGCCGGCCCGTCGCAGGGTCGGGCGAAACCGAAGAAGAAGGAACCCGCATTCGATCCGGATTCGCCCTTCGCAAAACTGCAGGAGCTCAAGGAGCGCCTGCGTTGATGGCCCAGAGTGCGGCAGAGGAAACCCTGCGCCTCGACAAATGGCTCTGGTATGCGCGTTTCTGCAAGACGCGCAGCCTTGCGACCACAATGTGCCGCCGCGGGCAGATCCGGGTGAACCGGGAACCGGTCCGGAAGTCCAACCAGCCGGTACGTGTCGGGGATGTCCTGACCTTTGCGCAGGGACCGCGTATTCGCGTCATCCGGATCGCGGTGCTGGGTGTGCGCCGTGGCCCGGCCTCGGAGGCGCAGGGGCTGTATGAAGATATGTCCCCCCCGATGCCGCCACTTGAATCCCGGGTTCCGGTCAGTGGCTTGCGTGACGCGGGTGCGGGACGACCGACCAAACGCGAGCGCCGTGCCATCGACCGGTTGCGCGACAATTAGATGTTTTCGATCACACCTCTGTGGTTGTTCGCGCATATCTGCCTCGTGTAGATAGTTCTGATGTTTGATCGACTCAAAGAAATGTTCGGCGGTGATGCCGACTCATCAGACAGCCCGCGAGAGCGCGCCGTTGATGATCTGCAACTCGCGTCCGCAGCGCTGCTGGTTGAAGCCGCCCGCATGGATGATGATTTCGGGGCCGATGAGTATGCGGTGATCGAGCGATTGCTGCGCGAACGGTTTTCCCTGAGTGTGGCGGATGCCGACACCCTGCTCGGAGCGGCGGACAAGGCATCTGCTGATTCGGTCGAACTCTTCGGTTTTACCAGCAAGATCAAGGATGCGTTCGATGAAGACGAGCGCATTCAGATGGTCGAGATGCTGTGGGAGGTCGTCTACGCCGATGGTCGGCTGGACGATCATGAGGCAAATCTGTTGCGAAGGGTCACGGGCCTCCTCTACGTTAGTGATCGGGACAGTGGGGAGGCACGCAAACGCGTGCTTGACCGGGCAAGCTGAGCTTCGTAAGTCGACCCCTGAGAAGAAGGCCAAAAGGAATACAGAACATGCCGTACGTCGTTACCGAAGCCTGCATCAAGTGCAAGTACACAGACTGTGTCGAGGTCTGCCCCGTGGATTGTTTCTACGAAGGCGAGAACATGCTCGTCATTCATCCTGACGAATGCATTGATTGCGGCGTCTGCGAGCCCGAATGTCCGGCAGAAGCGATCATCCCGGACGTGGAACCCGAAGCCGAGAAGTGGCTGGAACTGAACCGGGACTATTCCGAAAAATGGCCGAACATCACGTCGAAGAAGGATGAAGCCCCCGACGCCGACAGTTTCAAGGGCGAAGATGGCAAGTTTGACAAGTTCTTCAGCGCGAATCCGGGCAGCGGCGACTAGTCGGTTTACCTGCGCGACGGGGCGGCTCTACCAAAACGCCCATTTTTCTGTTATAGTGCGAAATCACAGGGACGGCTTCGGCCGTCCCTCGTTTTGTAATATGCGCAATTGATGGGCGCGGAACGCCCGGTTTCTGGTGAAACCGTTCGATTTCCAATGATCCCACCAGTTCGAGACACTTTTTGACGGATCTGAATATGGCGAAAGCAGCGACGGCGAAGACAAAGACAGGAAGCACGGCAAAGAAAGCCGCTCCGAAGGCGGCGGCCAAGAAGCCGGTGGCTGCGAAAGCAGCAAAAACGCCCGCTTCCAAACCTGCGGCGCCAAAAGCCCCCGCTCCCAAGCCGGCGGCAAAGGCTGCCGCCAAGGCACCCGCGAAGCGGGCCCCGGCGAAGAAGGAAAAGCTGGAATTTGCCGTGGGTGATTTTGTGGTCTATCCGACCCATGGGGTGGGACAGGTCACCGGTGTCGAGAATTTCGAGATCGCGGGTGAAGATCTGCGACTGTTTGTCATCAGCTTCGAACGGGAACGCATGACCCTGAAGGTGCCGATTACAAAGGTGCAGGAATCCGGTCTGCGTAAACTTGCGAACCGCAAGATCATTGACAACGCGCTCAAGACTCTCAAGGGCCGGGTGCGTGTGAAACGCACCATGTGGAGCCGCCGGGCGCAGGAATATGATGCGAAAATCAATTCCGGCGATCCGATCCAGATCGCCGAAGTGGTTCGCGACCTGCATCGCAACGAAGACCAGCCGGACCAGTCATATTCCGAACGGCAGATGTACCAGGCAGCTCTGGACCGGTTCTCACGGGAACTGGCGGCGGTTGAGAACACCGCACCGGAAGAGGCTGTCGAGAAGCTGGAAAAAATCCTTTCCTCCTAGAGAGTGCTCCCAGCCGGGAAGATCATGCTCCAGCGTCTTCGGGCAAGAACATCGAAAGGCCAGTCTCTCGCGGGGCTGGCCTTTTTCTTTTGTCTGCCGAGGGTTTCCCGCCTTGCTCCGACGCGAAACGCTGATTCATCCTCCCCGCACAAGGAGTTGATGCATGTCCGAGTTGATTGTCGATCGTGACAAATTCGCCCTGCTTCGCGGTGCGCAAAGGGTCTGGGCAATCGCCTCCATACACGGCGAGGCCGTGCGTCTTCGCGCTCTGCACGAATCCCTCTCGCGGCAATTTCAGCCCGGCGACCGTCTTGTCTATCTCGGAAACATCCTCGGGCATGGCGCGGATGTCGCGGGAGCTTTGGATGAGGTTCTGTCATTTCGCCGCGCGGTGATTTCGGCGCATGGCATGTTTGCGGCCGATGTTGTGGTGCTGCGCGGGGCGCAGGAGGAAATGTGGCAGAAACTCCTCCAGCTTCAGCTCGCCCTCAACCCCGGGGAAGTGTTCGACTGGATGATGGAGCAGGGCATCGGGGCGACGCTGGAAAGCTATGGCGGGACTGTTCAGGATGGCCGTGCCGCCGCTCGGGGCGGAGCCGCGATGTGTGCAAGATGGACGGCGGGCCTGCGGGATCGCATCCACGCCCGTGCCGGCCATACACAGCTCATGTCGGCGTTGCGTCGCGCTGCAGTGAACCTGTCACCGGCGGGGCAACCAACCATTCTGTTCGTGAATGCCGGGATCGATCCGGGCCGCCCGCTTGAAGCGCAAAAGGACAGCTTCTGGTGGCCGCCCCGGGGTTTGGGCGCGCTGGACGGCCCCTATGGTGAATTCGCGCGCATCGTGGCCGGATACGACCGTGACATGCGTGGTGTCACCGAAACGCCCTTCACCCTATCCATCGATGCCGGGGCGGGCCGTGGTGGCAAGCTTCTGGCCGCATGTATCGAGAGTTCTGGCGCGCTTGTCGAAACTCTCGAAGCATGATCGGTTGCCTTACTCGACAATCACCTTGACCGTCTGACCCGGGAAGGGCTGGCTGCCCGGCTGCAGGCCGTTGAGCACACGGAACCATTGATCCTTTGGTCCGGGCAACGGCATGTTTCGCGACAGGCTTTCCACAGTGTCTCCGCGACCGACCACCCGGTTGTCGATCCGCCAGACGTTGTAGCGATCGCGATCATTGCGCGTGAGCTTGCGGAAGCTGAATGTGGTGCGCCGGAAGTCCTCGTTCAGGGCTGCCGTTTGCGCGGCTGGCGACAGGAATACAAAGCGATAGACCTTGTCTGTGCTGTGCCGGATAGCAACGAGTTGAGCGTTGAAACTGCCGCTTTGGTTGCGGATGGCGGCAGAACCCGTCGCGGCCTCCATACCGTTGATCGTGATGCTCTGGACACCGCTCAGATTTGTGTTCTTGGCCCAGACCGATGTCAGATAGGACTGCATGCTGGTGCCCGCAGGTGCCTTGCCGCCACTGAAAAGGATGTTGGCATTGCTGGGGCCCTTGGCAACGACCTGCTGGCTGCCATTGAACAGATTGAATCCCTGTGGAACCTCGAACAGGAAGTCGAGTGGTTCGTGCACGAAGACCTGTCCACGGATCAGCCCCTCTTCGGGCGAACCGCCGAAGATGATGCCGTCGATGGCCGCGAGGTATTCGCGGTTGCCGATCTCCGGGTCTCGGGCCTGTTGCACATTTGCCGCCCGGGTTGCAGCCACCACCCGGTCCTGGGTGCGCGGGTGGGTGGACATGATGTTGTAGCGCGCCGCCGGGTCGGGCTGTCCGCTGACCTGCGCCTCAAGAGAGCTATAGGCCTGGAGCGAGGCGAGGAATGACGCCATGGAATCCGTTGAATAGCCCGCGCGCGCCAGATAGCGAACGCCCAGGGTATCGGCCTCGAATTCATGCTCGCGCGAGAAGGATTGCAGATAGACCGACGAGCCCTCGCCAATGGCCTGTCCGATCTCCGAGGTGCCCAGAAAGACCGAACCCAGAATCCCCGCGCCGACGGAAAGACCCTGTGCGAGGATCGAGGAGCTGTATCTTTGGGCTGAATGACGCGCGGTCACATGGCCGATTTCATGGCCCAGCACCCCGGCAAGTTCAGCCTCGGTGTTGGCGAGACCAAGCAGTCCGCGTGAGATGTAGACATAGCCGCCGGGTAGCGCGAAGGCATTGACGATATCGTCATCCAGCACCGTGAAGGTGAACTTCAGGTTGGGCATTTCCGAAACTCTTGCGAGACGCTGCCCGACACGATCCACATATGCCGTGACCTTCGGGTCCTCGTAGACGCCGCCGAATTGCGCGATGATCTTCGGGTGTTCTTCCTGTCCGACCTGCAGTTCCTGCTCGGGGGACATGAAGGCGGTAAAGTCCCGTTCGCCCGTTGCCGGGTTGACCGAACAGGCCGTGAGCATGAGTGTCAGGGCAGTCAGGGTGAGCCGGACCCTGGGGTTTCTGGGGGTGGGAAGACTGCTCATGGTGAAAGAACCTCGATCTGTTCTGGGTGGGTGACATCAATCATCGGGCCGTTGCGCGACCGGAGCCAGCCGCGTACGCGCACGCGACGGCCTTCGTAGTCTTCGGGTGCAATACCGTCGGCTTGGAATCGTTTCATGTGTTTGGGCGCGATGGAAACCGTGAAATCGGTTTTCCAGTCATCGCCGAAATTGAGGAAGCTGCGCCCCCGAATCTGGGCGACATTGAGGACACGCCCCTCGACCAGCGCGAACCGGTCGATCTGTGTCGCTGCTGCCTTCGTGTCGAGGACCAGATAATAGGGGAAGCTCCAGATGCCGGTCCGGTTGTTTCGGGACTTGTCTTCATAGGCAAGCATGTCTGCCGCCAGAGCCCGGTTGTCGGGGAAGCTGTAGACGCGCGCCAGCCCGTCGGCGAGCATGCGCGCCTGGACCCAGGTCCCGTCGCCGGTGAACAGATGGGCGAGAAGGCGATCGTAACGATCCACCCGCTGGCCACCGAAAGCCAGAGTGACTGGCTGATTGAGAACCAGTTTTTCCAACGCGTCCTTGGCTTCGTCGGCAAGCGGCCATTTCTCGAAACCCGGCCGCCCCAGCGGCAGCTTGGGGGCCTGGATTCCGACAAGGCGGACCTGTCGCCCATCTTCCAGTATGACGGTATCGCCATCCACCACGTCGATCACCCTGATCGTCTGCCCAATTTCCAACTGGGCGCGCAAGGATTCGGTGATGTCGGCACGGGCCGCGCCGAAGCTGGCCAGAATGACAAAAAGAACAAGCGTTGCGCGCAGGACCATCATGGCCGCCAGTATAACGTTTCCTGATCTCGAATGGTTGCAGAACGAAATGGCAAGATCATGGCGGCCCGGTTGACAAGCCCGACCCGGCACGTCCACATGCGGCCTGATTTGCAGGGAGTTCTGACGTTGCGCACGGCACTTTTCGCCGATATCGAGCCCCGGAAACACGGGCGCTTGTCGCTGGATGGCGGACACGAAATGTACTGGGAAGAGACCGGTCGTCCCGATGGGGTGCCGATTGTGTTTCTGCACGGCGGGCCGGGTGCGGGCACGATGCCCGTCCACCGCCGGTTCTTCGATCCCGAATATTTTCGGATTATCCTGTTCGATCAGCGCGGGGCCGGCCGTTCGACGCCGCAGGCCAGTGTCCAGGCCAATACCACGGCGCACCTGATCGGTGATCTGGAGACCTTGCGGACACATCTGTCGGTCGAACGCTGGCATCTTTTTGGCGGGTCCTGGGGCTCGACACTCGCACTCGCCTATGCGCAGGCGTGTCCCGAACGTTGTCTGGGCATGGTTTTGCGCGGTATTTTCACCTGTTCCCAGCGTGAAGTGGACTGGTTTCTGTATGGCATGGGCCGGGTTTTCCCCGACGCCTGGCAGGATTTTGCGGCGGCCATCCCCCAAGGTGAGCGCGATGATCTGCTGTCGGCCTATTACCGACGACTGACCGATCCGGATCCGGAAATTCACATGCCGATGGCGCGCGTCTGGGCGACTTATGAGGCACGGTGTTCCACGCTCAAGCCCAACCCTGATGCGGTGCGCGCGATTTCAGCCTCACCGGGAACTCTCGCGCTGGCGCGGATCGAGGCCCATTACTTGGCAAACGGCGCCTTTCTGGAGGTGGACCAGTTGATCTCCCGCGCCGACCGCTTGCGCGGCATCCCGGGTGCTATTGTGCATGGCCGCTATGACATGGTGTGCCCGGTGGAAACGGCGGACCGACTGGCGCAGGCGTGGCCCGAAGCAGAGTTCACGATTGTTCCCGATGCCGGCCATTCTGCTCTGGAGCCGGGGACGCGTGCTGCGTTGCTCGATGCTGTGGAGCGCCTCAAGGGGCTTGAATAACACTTCTCAAGAACAGTTTTCGTCGTCTCTCCAATCCCCTATGATGGCTTGACAGGGGATCGGCGAGCGCCGGTGAAACAGGGGGACGAAAATTGCGGAACTGGACCAGAATTGCGGCGTGCGCCGCCGTGATCGGAATGACATTTACGACGCCGGCGGTTGCGGATGACCCGGACTTCTTCGTGGTCGGTGGTGGCTGGTACGACTTCAACGATGACAGGGATGCCTTTGATTTTCGCGCCGAATACCGCTCAGGCTACAAAATGCTTGGCTTCCTCAAGCCGTGGGCCGGAATCGAAGTCACTTCGGAAGAAGCGATCTATGGTGCGGTCGGTGTTCTCACGGATATCTATTTCGGACGCCGCTGGGTTCTCACACCGAGCTTCGGTGCGGGGGTGTATGGCGACGGGAACGGCAAGGATCTTGGGCACACGATCGAGTTTCGCTCGCAGCTCGAATTCGGCTACCGGTTTGACGATCGCTCTCGCGTCTCGATCGCCGTCGGCCATATCTCCAATGCGGGGCTGGGAGATTCCAATCCCGGAACCGAAATCGCGACCATCTATTATCACATCCCGATCGAAGACATTGTCGACTGACCACCACGGGTGCCGCCTGTGACGTGTTGTGCGTGAGGCGCGTCGCATGAAGGGCGCCATGGTGACAGGGGCTGCGCACCGTATCGGTCGCGCCATCGCTCTGGCATTGGGGGCCGATGGCTGGCACGTGGTTGTGCATCACCACCAATCCGATGAAGCTGCAGCTGCCGTGGTCCGGGAGATAACCGGGTCCGGTGGCGCGGCAACCGCGCTGCGGGCCGATCTTGGTGACCCGGCGGCCTGCGCAACCCTGATCGATATGGCGAGCGCGGCGACCGGCGGGCTGACCTGTCTGGTCAACAACGCCTCGATGTTTGTCGAGGACCAGATTGATGATGTTTCGGAACTCAGTTTTGACCCGATCATGGCGGTCAATCTGCGCGCGCCCGTGCTGCTGTCCCGTCACTTTGCGGCACGGTTGCCGGACGGGCAGTCCGGCGTCATCGTGAACATTCTCGACCAGAAACTTGCCAACACCAATCCCGACTTTCTGAGCTATTCCCTGTCGAAATACGGGCTGGCGGGCATGACGGACATGCTCGCCATGGCGCTGGGCCCGAAGATCCGTGTGTGCGGCGTGTCGCCCGGCCTGACACTGCCGAGCGGCGATCAGACCGAGCAACAGTTCAAGGCAATCCACACCCGTACGCCGCTGGCGTGTGGGTCTTCAGCCGAAGATGTGGTCGGCGCGGTGCGATATTTGATTGGTGCCGAGGCCGTCACCGGCGAAACAATTCTGGTCGATGGCGGACAGCATTTGGTGCGCAGCGAACGGGACGTTATGTTCCTCGACCCTTCCCCGAAGCAGGACAAAACCCGATGAACGCAGTTGTGGCGGACATGGTCATGACCGACCCGGTGGAGCAACGCCTGCTCGAACGCTGGTCGGATGTACGGAAGATCTTCTTCCGCAACCTGCAGGTCGATATCCACATGGGTGTCCATGCCCATGAACAGGGTCGCACCCAGCCTCTGAGCATCAACATCGTGCTCTACATGCGGGCCGACACGGCGCCGCAAACCGATTCCTTCGCCGAAGTTTTCGACTACGACCAGATCCGGACAGAGGTTCTGGCATTGGCCGGTGCGCGCCACATCAATCTGCAGGAAACCCTGGTCGAACAGATCGCCACCTATGCGCTGGCCTTCGAGCAGGTTCTGGCCATTCGCGTATCCACCGAAAAAACCGACGTGTACCCTGATTGCGACAGCGTGGGCTACGAGTTGACGCGCATTCGCGCGGACTGACCTGCGCTGCCGGGAAGGCGGGAAAACCGCCGATCAACGAGGAGACAGATCATGAGACTGGACTGGCCGACCGACCGTATCGATTACGATCCCATCGTGGGGCGCAAGCCGCTCCCCCTGCCCGAAGGCCGCAAGGTTGTGGTCTGGCCGTGCATCAATGTGGAGAATTGGGTGATCGATGCCCCGATGCCGCGCACGGTCGTCAACCCGCCCGGCGGGGTGGAAAAATCGGTTCCCGATATCCCGAACTGGGCCTGGCACGAATATGGCCAGCGCGTCGGGTTCTGGCGTCTCAAGCGGATTTTCGATGATTTCGGCGCAAAGGCGACGCTCGTCCTCAATGGCACGGTCTGTGATGTCTATCCGCAGATCGTGGATGCGTCGCTGAAAGCAGGCTGGGATCTGTGCGGCCATGGCTGGATTCAGCGCGCCTTGCCCGCGGTGGAAGATCAGGAAGACATGATCCATCGGGTCTTTGCAAAGCTGAAGGATTATTCCGGCAAGCCGCCCCGAGGCTGGCTCGGGCCGGCGCTGGCCGAGACCCACGACACGGTGGACTGGCTCGACGATGCCGGGTTCGAATATGTTGCCGACTGGGTGATGGATGATCAGCCGATCGATCTTCGCACCAAGAACGGGTCGATTGTGGGTCTGCCCTATACGCAGGAACTCAATGATCTGGCGATGCAACTGATCCAGGGGCACCGGGCGCAGGAATACGGTGACCGGGCGATCCGTGAGTTCGATCAGTTGATCGAGGATGCCACGGCCGAACCGGGATCAACCCGCATCATGTGCTTCACCCTGCATCCCTACATCATGGGTGTGCCGCACCGGGCACGTGAAATTCGTCGAATCCTCGAGCATGTCTGCAACCGGGATGACACCTTCGTGTGGACGGGTGAGGAAATTCTCGACTGGTACAAATCGGTTCGTTGAGACCCGGACACGTACCCGCATGCGAATACGGGTCGGATCAGGCTATCGGGGAACAGTCCTGATCCGACCCTTTCGCGGACCAGCCTTTGGGGGGGAGAACGAGTCTCGGATAAAGGCCGGTTACGAAGGACACGAGCGAACGCACTGTGCCCGCGTCGTATATACCTACGTGGGTTCGCGTCTGCCGGATCACTGGAACCTTCTGCAAAATTGATCCCGGCAACGGTTTCCTGCGTAAAGCGTTCCGATTGCGACAACCTGCAGGACAGCCTTCATGAATGTGCAAACGGATTCCGCAAAGATCGCCTGGGTGACTGGAGCCAGTCAGGGCATTGGTGCCGCCGTGGCATTGAAACTTGCGGAGTCCGGCTGGAACGTTGCCGCGAGCGCCCGCAGCGAAGACCAGCTCGTCGCGCTTGCGCGACAGGCTGAAAGCCTGCCGGGCGCGATCCACGCTTTTCCCCTCGATGTGACCGATGAAGCTGCCGCGGCAGCCGTTTTTGCCGATATCGGGTCGCGCCTCGGGGCTGTCGATCTGGCGATCCTGAACGCCGGAACCCATCAACCGATTGACGGGACACGTTTTGCCGTCGCGCCCGTTCGCAAGCTGGTCGAGGTCAATCTGATGGGGACGGTGCATTGTCTGGCACCGGTCATCCAGGATTTCGTCGCGCGGCAGGCGGGCCGGATCGCGGTGGTGGCCTCGGTTGCCGGCTATCGGGGCCTGCCGACGGCGAGTGGCTATGGTGCGACCAAGGCCGCGCTGATCAACATGTGTGAAGCCTTGCGCCCGGAACTGGCAGAAAAGAACGTGATTCTGTCCTGCGTGACACCGGGATTCGTGAAAACCCCGCTCACCGACAAGAACCCGTTCCCGATGCCTTTCCTGATCACGCCGGAGACGGCCGCAGAACGAATTGTCCGGGGTCTGGAAAGCAATCGCTTCGAGATCACCTTTCCGCGCCGCTTCACCTATATCCTGAAGATCCTGCGGATGCTGCCTTATGCAGCCTATTTCGCGATTGCCCGGAGGATGATCCCGAAGGAGCGATGATCAGACCGGCTTGAGCCGTAACTGACCCACGGAAATCGTCTGGGCGCGGAAGCCCGCCTCGCAGTAGCAAAGATAATAGCGCCACAGCCGGCGGAAGCGTTCATCGAATCCCAGCGGGACAATCCCGGGCCAGGCCGCTTCAAAGGATTCGCGCCACCGCTTGAGGGTCTCGGCATAATCCGCCCCGAACATCCTGGCGTGGTCGAGTTTCAGCCCGACCGTTTGGGCCGCCTGGGTGAAGGCTGCCACGGAGGGCAGCATGCCGCCGGGGAAAATCCGCATCTGAATGAAATCGGGATTGCGCCGATAGTTCTCAAAGCGCTGGTCTTCGATGGTGATGACCTGCAGGCCCGCAAGCCCGCCCGGACGCAGGCGGTTGGACAGGCTCTGGAAGAAAATCGGCCAGTATTTCTCGCCAACAGCCTCGAACATCTCGATCGAGGCAATCTTGTCGAACTGGCCGCCGACATCGCGATAGTCCTGCAACCGGATCTCGACGCGGTCGGACAATCCGGCCTCTGCAACTTTCTTGCGTGCCCATTCGGCCTGAGACGGCGAGACGGTGAGAGCGGTGACCCGGCAGCCGTAATGTGCGGCGATATGGATCGCGAAGGCACCCCAGCCGCAGCCGATTTCCAGCACATGGTCGCCCGGTTGCAGGCTCAGCATGGTGGCCAGGCTGTCGAACTTCAGGGTTTGCGCTTTGGTGAGTTCCTCTTGCCCGGTTTCGAAACATGCCGCCGAGTAGGTCATGCTGGGGTCGAGCCACTGGGAATAGAAGCTGTTTCCCAGATCATAATGCGCCGCGATGTTGCGGCGGCTGCCAGTGCGCGTGTTGGCGCGCCGCTTGTGGCGCAAACGCGCCAGCGCGCGGACGAGGCTCATCGGGGTGATGGCGCGGTCAAAATCGTCGAGATTGTGGGCGCAGAGTTCGATCACGGAAGTCAGGTCGTCGGAGTCCCAGTCCCCGTCGATATAGGAATCCGCCAGCCCAAGTGAGCCACCGAACATGGCGCGGCGGGCGGCACGGCTGTGATTGACAACAACATGTCCACCCGGCCCCTGCTTGGGGCCATTGGCCTCGAATAGATTGCCTTTCGGAAACTCGATCGCGAGCGCACCGTGCTGGAGACTGCCGGTCAGGCGGTCAACCAGATTGCGCACGGCGCGGGGTCGAATTGTGTCCGAACTGGCAATCCGTCGGGTTGGCGTATCAGTCTGTGCGAACTCGGACATCGGGCGGCGATCCGGGGTTTCTGACAATGGAAACAGAGTGGGATGGTTCGGGTGGGTGCCGGAAGACCGGCGTACGTTTGATCCAGAGTTTAAGGGCGTCCCAGTGAATTCCAACCATAACTTTTAGTGTCAGCAGGGGAAACCGCAGGAACGTGGCGGCGAGAAACCTGTCACTCAGGGCGGCGCGTCGGCCATGGAATGTCGCGGCCAGAAGGTCCCCCTCGCGATCACTTTCCCGGATGGCGATGGTTGCATGTTCATCGGGGTTGCGCAGGGCAATCGCGTAGCGGCAGTCCATCGGGATGAAGGGGGAGACATAGAGCTTCTTGTCGAAGGTATGATGCACCGTCTCGGCGGTGTCATCCTCGACCGGCAGCAGATAGGTGTGGGTCTCGTGGAAGGTGTTCGAGACCTCATAAAGCGCGGCCTTGAAGCGCCCCGCCCGGTCGAAGCAGTAGAAGATCGCGATCGGGTTGAACACATAGCCGAGAATGCGCGGCAGGCAGAGCAGCTTGACCTGCCCGCCGGGAATCGCGATCCCGGCTTCGGCCAGTTGTGCATCCACCCAGTCCCGCAGGCTGGAACCGTCTTTGGGCCCATGGTCGCGTTCGTGAAACGAGAACACGCCGGCGCGGTTGTAGCCAAACAGGCGCAGGTTCTGGTCGAGATCGGGCAGTTCCTCGAGGTCGAGCAGAAGGTAAAAAACGCTGTAGCGCAGTCGATGGGCGCGCGGCCGTTTGCGGGCATGGACCACATGGCCCACATATGCCGAAGAGCGTGGGGTCACTGGGCGGCCAACAGGGGTTCGACCGGATTCTGCTCCGGCAGGGACAGGCGGCTGGACGGTTCGGGCAGCGACCAGGGCCGCGCTTGCCCGCCGAGGGTCTCTGCGACGGCCAGCCCCGCCTGCAACGCATCTTCGTGGAACCCGTATCCGAAATAGCTGCCGCAGAACCATGTGTTCCGAACGCCCTGCAGTGACCAGAGTTCGGGTTGCGCACTCAGCGCAGCCGTATCGAACAGGGGGTGTTCATAATCGAATGTGGTCACGCAGTGTTCCGGACGAGGCGGTGCAACGGGATTGAGTGTGAGGAAAACATCCTCGCTGGCGTCGAGGCCCTGTAGCCGGTTCAGCCAGTAACTCACTTCCGGTGCATTCTTCGTGCTTGTCGAGGTGTCTGCAAGGTAGTTCCAGCTGGCCCAGACTGATTTGCGTTTCGGCATCAGCCCGGCATCATGATGCAGATAGGCCTTGTTTTTCGTGTAGTCGATGGCACCCAGCAGGCTGCGCTCGTCGGTGGACGGGTCGGCCAGAAGGCCCAGCGCATCATTGGCATGGGTGGCGATCACGACATGATCGAAATGGTGTTGCACGCCCGACGCGTCGTCCAGCGTGACCCCCCGGGCATGCCGCTGAACGCGGGTGATCGGATGCTCCCGGTGGATGTTCTCCGCGAAGGACGCCGTCAGTTTCTCGACATAGGCCCGACTGCCGCCGACGACGGTCCGCCATAAGGGGCGACCGCCCAGATCGAGCAAATTGTGGCTTTCGAAGAAGCGGACAAAGGATTCGGCAGGGTATCTGGCCATATCCTCGGCTTCTGCGGACCAGATCGCGGCACCCATGGGCAACAGATGGTCACGCACGAAATCCCGGCTGTAACCTTCCCGTACGAGGTACTGGCCCAGTGTCAGCCCGGTCAACATGCCCGCGGCCAGATCGCGCGGGGCATCGCGATAGAACCGCCGCACGTCGCGAATCATGGCCCAGAATGACGGGCGCACCAGATTGCTGCGCTGCCCGAACAGGCCATTGGGGAAATCGCTCGAATATTCCCGTCGGCCCTTGTCGAGGGACACGGCAAACGACATGTCTCCGGGCTTGGTTGCCACGTCGAAGTGCCGGAACAGCTCCACCAGGTTGGGGTAGTTCTGTTCGTTGTAGACGATGAAACCCGTATCCACCGGGGTTTTACGACCGTCCAGGGTCACGTCCACCGTGTTGGAGTGGCCGCCGGTCCAGTGCGCGCGTTCGAACACCGTCACCTTGTGGTTGCGCGACAACATCCAGGCGGCGGACAGGCCGGCAATGCCGGTTCCGATGACCGCGATATTGAGCGAATGAGGATTCATGAGGAAATAATGTCTGGGAAGAAAGCGTTCATGAGAGGTCATACGCCTTATGGGACGCCGCAGATCAATGAAATCCTCGCTCAAGGAGCCAGAAATAATATTCGTGCTTGATTGATCGCGGTGATCCGTGTTGCCTGTGGTTGCGTAGGAACCACAAATGATTTCTACACTGACCATATCCCGAGCATCTGCGACCCTGGAATTCCGGGGTTTGGCCCGTTCCGGGCGTCCGTCTCATCGCAACCGGTTGGAAGTCTTGCAGAACGAAGAATCGTCATCGGAAAAGGATAGCCGGCCCGACTGGAACGCGCTTCTGTGCTCGGTTGCGGATCAGGATCGTGCCGCTTTTGCGGCGCTTTTTGCGCATTTCGCCCCGCGCGTGAAGTCCTACATGCTGCGTCTGGGTTCGGATAGCACCCAGGCCGAAGAACTGGCGCAGGAGGCTCTGGCGACGGTCTGGCGCAAGGCTGACCGGTATGACCCGAGCCGCGCGGCGGCCTCGACATGGATTTTTACGATTGCGCGTAATCTGCGGATCGATGCGTTTCGTCGGCGCAATCATCCCGAACCCGACCCCAATGATCCCGCCCTTGTGCCCGATCAGCCCGTAGGTGCGGATACGGTGGTTGCCCGCAAACAGGACGCGGTGCGCATCCACAAGGCACTCGCCGAACTGCCCGAAGAACAGCGCGAGGTCCTGCGCCTGTCCTTTTTTGACGATCAGACCCACACGGAAATTTCCGATTCTCTGGGAATTCCTCTGGGGACGGTCAAATCACGTATCCGGCTCGCGTTTGGACGCATCCGGTCAATTCTTGACGATGAAGAGTGAGTGATTGTTCATGAGCATTCAGCATCATCCCGATGACGAACTTCTGGTCAGCTATGCTTCCGGCGAGCTGGCAGAGGCATGGTCCGTTCTTGTTGCAACCCATACCGCGCTGTGCACCGAATGTCGCGGCAAGGTTCGCGCCGCAGAAGCCGTGGGCGGTGCTTTTGTCGACGATTCCGTGCCGGTGGAGATGAGCGCTGACGCGTTCGAGGCCACAATGGCGCGGGTGGCACGACTGGGTGATGAACCCGTTGCCATGCCGGTGACGACGGTCGGGTCGGCCCGTCCCGTCCTGCCGCAGCCGCTGCGCGATTATGCCGGTGGTGATCTTGATAGCCTGCGCTGGCGGCGTCTGGGCCATGGCGCCTATCACATTCCGCTGGTCTCTGACCGGGGCGCGCCGACCGCGCGTCTGGTGCGTATTCCCGCCGGGCGTCCGGTGCCCGAGCACGGCCATAACGGGCTGGAACTGACCATGGTGCTGCAGGGTAGCTTCGTGGATGGCGGCACACGGTTTGGTGCCGGTGATGTCGAGACGGCGGATTCCGATCTCGAGCATCAGCCGGTTGCCGAACCGGGCCAGGACTGCATTTGTCTTGCGGTCACCGATGCCCCGCTGCGTTTCCGGGGTGCGTTTGCCCGGCTGGTGCAGCCCTTCATCGGCATCTGACACCCTCAAAACTCTCAACGGGTGAATGACCTGCGCACTGGCGCTCGGGCCAACCGGGCGCTAATTAGGGGCTGTTGCTTCGTGTGCGCGCTCGTAGCTCAGTAGGATAGAGCGCGGGATTCCTAATCCCGAGGTCGCAGGTTCGAATCCTGCCGGGCGCACCACGCGATGCCGTCAGTGCGCCGATCCGTTGCGTACCGCATCCTGCGGAAAGCGCCAGATGATCGCGATGGCGAACAGCTTGAAGACCACCGGCAGCAGGCCATACAGCGCGGCCAGAACGAACAGCGAGGACGCGCTGTTTGATGCGGCGCCGGCCTGAAAGCCCGAGAATTCCAGCAGCGGGAAGGCGATCCCGACGCCGACGGCGAGCGGGACTTTCGTCGCCACCCCCCAAAGCCCGAACAGGGTGCCCGCGCGGCCCGTCTCCGACCCGCTTTCCCGGGCGTCCAGATCGACCACATCGGCCTGCATGGAAGGCGGCATAACCAGTTCGGCGCCCAACGGCAGGCCGGTGATCACGCAGATCGCGATGAACCAGACCAGATCACCATTGCCGAGCAGCACGGCGGGCCAAAATCCGGCGGCAGCCATGGCCATGGCGATGATCCATGTTTTGCGTTTGCCAAGCCTGCGGCTGATGGCCAGCCAGAGCGGCAGGCCAAGGATGGCGCTGGCGAAATAGACGATCAGCAGCAGCCAGGCCCAGTCCGCGCGACCGAGAATATGTTCAGCGTAAAGCAGGAACAGGGTGGCGGGCAGGCCATAGGCGATGCCGTTGATGAAATAGGAGGAGACCAGCAGCCGGAAGGGGCGGTTGCGAAACAGCGTGGTGTAGGCCGCGAGCCCGCCTTGTTTAGATTTATGGTGCACCACAGCCGGGTCGGGCAGGCGCGCAACGGCCAGCGCCACGGTGATCGGGATCAGCAGCAGCAGGGCCCAGGCGGTCCCGCTCACGATTTCGGTGCGCGACAGGCCGATCCCCGCCGGCAGGGCAATCGCGATCAGGGTGCCGACCACAATCGCGACTTCCCGTGCGGCCGCAACGGCGCTGCGCTCGTGGTGGTGGGGGGAAAGTTCGGCCGCCCATGCGGTGTAGGGCAGCATGATCATCGTCCCGCCCAGATAAAGCGCGATGGTCGCAAACAGCAGATAGGCTGCCGACACCTGTTCGGGCGGCAGGAACAAAGCCCAGGCCCCGACCACGGCGATGGGGGTTCCCAGCACCAGCCACGGCTTGCGCCGTCCGAAACGGGACGAGGTGCGGTCCGACAGAACCCCGATCAGCGGGTCGGTGATCACGTCCCAGATGCGCGCGAAAAACAGGATCCCCCCGACCGTTGCCAGCCCGAGGCCGAGATCATCGGCATAGAAGGTCGGGATGATCACGAAAAGCGGCAGCAGCAGCACGGCGAGCGGCAGGCCCGGCAGGCCATAGACCAGCAGCTGCATATTTGTCAGGGCGCGTTTTGGAGACGCTGCGGGCGAGGAAACGCGCATGAAGAAGGTCGACCTTGTATGGTGGGCCGTGCAGCCTAGTTTCGGGCCATGAGGTTGGGCATGGCCGCTGCCACGGGCAGCAGACCGTCCCGCGCGATCAGGCGATAGGTGACATCCGAGCCGCGTGCCTCGAAGGCCAGCCCGACCAGAATTCCCGCATCGTCGTACCAGAGATCGATCTCGAGATCTCCCACCATCCGGTAGCGGGTGGCCTCGATCGGACCATCCGGGCCGGGCACGGTCTCGCGCCCCACTTCCTGAATATCCACCTCCAGCATTTCGCCGGTCTGGGAGTTGAGAAGGCGGTCCTGGGCCACCGTCGAAACCATCCAGTAGGTTGTCGGCAGCATGTTCCGCGGGGCGTTGAAATTTGGCGCGCTGTCATTGACGATCTGCAACTGGTCTCCGACGAGATCAATGGCAACGTCATGCCGGTCGCCATTGTCATCGGTCTGGCTGCGCATGCGCTGGAGGACGCCGTCCTGCCAGAGACTGGCATTGCGATGGGTGTAGTCGAACACCGTGAAGGGGCCGAATTTCACCGCCAGATCAATTGCGATACGGGTTTCCAGGGAGCCATCGGCGCCACGGCTGAATGTCAGGCTGTGTTCTCCGATGGGCTTGTCGTCAAGGGCAACTTCGAATTTCAGAAGCCCCGGTCCGGTATCCGCCGCTGCGGTCACGGATGCGAGTGCGAAGACCAAGAACCCGGCCGCACCGGCAAACCTGCGTAGAAAAACCATGAACCGAACCATCCCCGATGTTGTTCAGGAATTGTTACGCGCCGGGTGCTTTGCCGGATCACTGTTTGAGAGATCACACAGGATTTGCGAAAACCCGCTTACGCCGGCGCGCCCGTCCAGCGCTTCGAAAGGCTGTGTTCGATGGCGAACAGGTCGAGAACCCGGCCGATTGTGTGGTCGACCATCTCTTCGATGGTCTTGGGCATCGGGTAGAAGGCAGGCATGGGGGGCATCACGATGGCACCGATCTCCGAAGCCTGGGTCAGCGTGCGCAGATGGCCCGTGTGAAGCGGACTTTCGCGGACCATGAGTACCAGTCTCCGACGCTCCTTCAGGGTGACGTCGGCAGCGCGGGTGAGGAGCGTCTGGGTCGCACCTCCGGCGATCTCGGCAGCGGATTTGACAGCACAAGGCGCAACCACCATGCCCAGGGTAAGCATCGAGCCCGAGGAAATCGCCGCCCCCACATCGTTGGGCGCATAGACATGATCGGCGAGCGCATAGAGCTCATCGCGGGTCATTTCGGTTTCATAGTTGAGGGTCATCAACCCCGGCCGGCTGACAACCAGATGGGTTTCCACATCCGTGTCGCGCAGCACTTCGAGCAGGCGAATCCCGTAGGTCACGCCCGTGGCACCCGAGATGCCGACAATCAGGCGTTTGGGTTCGCCCGGTGGATAGTAGGGATATGTGTCCATGGCTGGGGCGGTTCTATTCCGAAAGGGGCTCAGGCATCGCGCGCCAAAGCGCGCACCTCGTCGTCGTCGGGAAACCGGTGGGTTTCGAGTTTGGAGTACAGCACTGTACCGTCACGGGTGATCTCGAAGGACCCCGTTCGTCCGGGGGCGATCTCGACAGTTTCACCTTTGTCCACAAGCAGGTCCCTCGCACGGAGCGCACGCGGCTCGTAGTTTCAGATCTGGCAGAATTCGATATGGATGGTCATGTTCGGGAATACCTGTTTTCGGGGTGCGTCCATTTCATATGGTTGCGACTTGATCTAAAGCAACGCGGACGCATACACATTGGCTAACATGATGCACATGAAGACCATAGGACATATCTTGGCCTCGTGCCTGTTGTCGGCGGGTATTGTGATCGCCGGTCCGGTTTTGGCGCAGGAAGATGCCGAGCGACTGCAGGGGCTGGACCTGTCCCGCGATCTTTGCTCGGGCTGTCATGTGGTCGAGGAAAACCAGCGGAGCGTGCTGATCGACGGCGTACCGTCATTTCCCACGCTGGGACGTTCGGGTCGGTCCAACGCGCAATTGCGTGTCTGGCTCAACGAGCCCCACCCGGTGATGCCGCAGATGCCGCTCTCCGCGCGGGAGGTTGACGCCGTGATCGCCTATATCCGCTCTTTTGCCGATTAGAGATTGACCCCCGGCGTGTCGAGGCCGTGGGCTGTGAGTTCGGTGGTGATGTAGTTGAAGGCATCTTCCACGGAATCCGTTCGGTGGAACAGATCAAGGTCTCCGGGGCTGATGGTCCCGAACTCGACCAGCGCATCCATATCGACCACCCGGTCCCAGAATTCGTGCCCGAACAGGACGATGGGGACCCGCTTCTTGATTTTCTGGGTCTGGATCAGGGTCAGGATTTCAAACAGTTCATCGAGCGTGCCGAAACCGCCGGGGAACAGCACGACGGCCTTGGCCGGATAGGTGAACCAGAATTTCCGCATGAAGAAATAGTGGAACATCAGGTCGAGTTCGCGGGTGATGTAGGGATTGGCGAACTCCTCGGTCGGGATCGAGATGGTCAGCCCGATATTCATCCCCTTGGCTTCCGACGCCCCGCGATTGGCGGCCTCCATGATCCCCGGACCACCCCCGGTGCACACCACGAAACGGCGGTTGCCTTCCTCCAGGGATTTTGACCATTCGGTCATGCGAAAAGCCAGTTCGCGTGCAGCCTCGTAATAGACCGACATGCGTTCAGCGCGCCGGGCCACGGTCATGTCACCGTCCCCGGCCTCGGCGGCCTTTACCATCGCGGCGGCATCCTCGGCGGACTTCAACCGGGCCGAGCCCATGAATACGACCGTGTCGTCGATTTCGTAGTGCTCGAAACGGCTGAGCGGCTCCAGATATTCCGACAGAATACGCAGGCTTCGCGCTTCGCGGCTGTGCAGGAAATCCGGGTTCTCATAGGCCTTCGGGCGGGGCGGCAGGGGCGTGTCATCTGGCGAGTCGGTCATGGGGTGATCCGTTCTGTGTAAGGCCGTCGAAAGTTCAGGGTCGAAGCTCGGGCCAAGAATATTATTTGCGTTCTCTTGACGCCATTCTACACCCACGCCAATTGAATCAGGTCCGGCATAAAGCCGGGTAATATTCCATAGGGATGAAAGAAATGAAAAAGCTATTGGGGTCTGCACTCATTGCAGCTCTGATGTTGTCGTCCGGTGCTGCGCTGGCGCTCGACAAGGTGCAGGGTGTCTTCACGAACCTTGATGTTCCGGCGGGCAGTTTCTGGCTTGTGACGGGCGAAAACGGCTCGAAAATCATGCGTTTCCAGTTTGCCGAGAAGAAGGACACGAGCTGGAACCTGTCCGGCATCGAAGACGGTGACCGCGTCGAAATCGGCTTTGACGTCAATGAATGTGGCGAAGACGAGGACTGCACCTCCACCGCCATTGAGATTGCACCGGCGAGCTAAACCGGATCCGGAGGGGTTTCCCTTCGAGATGATCGTTTGAATCGAGGGCTCGCGCATATCGCGCGGGCCCTTTTCCATCGGCAGGCAATGCGCGCCTTATTCGGGGTTGCGGTCCCGTCAGTCGTCGGAGAATTCGGGAATGTTGGGGCGGGCGCCCCACATGCAGAAGGATTCGTTCTTGAAGGGGAGTTGGCGCGGTCGCCAGTTTTCATCGACGTTCCGCACACCCGAGGAATACTCGTAGGTCATGCTGTCGGGTCCTTCATAGTAGAGGAACATCGCCCCCGAGGTGGGGTGGCGGCCCGGGCCAAACCGGATCTGGACCTGGCGTTCCATCAGGAAATAGTGGGAGCGCATGATGTCGTCGATACTCTCGACCTGGAAGTTGATGTGCTGGATACCCGCATGGTCGGTTGGGAACAGCGCAATCCGGTGATGCACCGCGTCAAACGACATCAGGGCGGCATCCCCGATCCGGTCATTGGCGCGAATGTTGAACAGACCGGACCAGAATTTCTCGTCACGCCGGGCATCGCTGCTCTTCAGGCCGACATGGCTGAACTCGGTGATTCCGGCATCGCGTGAGGGAAAATACCGACGCCCCGAATGGAAGGGGCGGACCACCAGATCGACGGCATTGCCGGTCGGGTCGGAAAAGTTGATGAACCCCATCACACGACGGGCCTGTGCTTCGGCTTCGGTGCCGCGGCGGACGGCGATGCCGGCATCGGTCAGGGACTGTGCGGCAGCATCCAGTTCCTCAAAGCTTCGAATTTCAAGGCCGAGTGTGTGGTCCTGAGGATCACCCTGAAAATAGCAGATGTTGTGATCGCGATGGTCGCCACGCAGGTAAACAGTGCCGTTTTCGCGTGCCACTTCTTCCAGCCCGATGACATCACGGGCAAACGCGACGGTGCCTTCAAGATCGGCTGTGCCTAGCCGGCAGTACCGGATGCCAATGATTTCGATCATCCCGGACGACCTGTTCTGCTTCTCAATTCGGATCGCGTGCGCCTTCCAGAACAGCGCTCAGATCCGGGCTGCAACCCCAGGCACAGAACGAGGCATCCGCAACGGGGAACTGTCGCGCACGCCAGCTGTCGTCGACCATGCGCACGCCGCAGGAATACTCATAGATCATGTCGTCGGGACCATAGAAATAAAGGAATCTGGCCCCCGAGAGGGAATGCCGCCCCGGGCCCGCCTGTATGCGGACCTGACGGTCTTTCAGGAAATAGTTTGACCGCATGATGTCGTCGGTCTCATGGACCTGGAAATTGATGTGCTGGATGCCCGGCCGGGCCGAGGGGAAAAGCGCAAAACGATGGTGAACGGCGTCGAAGGTCATCAGTGCGGACCAGCCGATCCAGTCGCTGGTTTTGAAGTTGAACACGGTTGACCAGAATTTCTCGGCTTCGCGCGGGTTCGTGACGCACAAACCGATATGGCTGAACTCGTCGATACCTGCGTCTCGTGACGGGAAATAACGCCGCCCGGAAGCAAAGGGCCGGACGGTCAGGTCAATGGAATTTCCACTTGGATCCTTGAAGTTGATGTAGCCCATGCAACGGCGCGCGGCGGCTTCTTCCTCGCTGCCACGGTGGACATCCAGACCCAGCGCGGTCAGCGCGCTTTCCGCGCCATCAAGTTCTTCGAAGGTGTCGAGGGCCAGACCTATTGTCTGGTCGCGGGGGTCGCCCTGAAAATAACAGATATTGTGATCCCGGTCGTCGCCGCGTGTGTAGACGGCACCGTTTTCGCGACCGACGACTTCCAGTCCGATGATGTCTTTTGCAAAGGTGACGGTGTCTTCCAGATCGGCGGTGCCGAGGCGGCAATACCGGAAACCGGTTACATTGATCATCGCATCTCTCCCACAGTTGGCCTCACTTTAAACCCATTGGGTGTGTCTGACGACACCTGCCTGTGCGGCCGTCGCAATGGGCTGCGTTAATACTCCTTTAGCTTCTTTTGCCCATTCTGGAATCGGGATCGTATCGGGCCGTGGCGTTGGGTTTCCGGCCGCTTGATCCTCCAGGGAAACAATAAAAACAATGCCTTCGACCCAATCAGAACCTCTCCTGCAGGACCTGGGTGAACCATCGCAGCCTGTTGACCCCTTCGCCGGACTTGCGGCTTCGTTCGAACATATCGAGGATTCGCTCGTCGTCTTTTCGGCCGATGGAGAACTGGCCCTTTGGAATGCGGGGGCGGAAGCTCTGTTCGGCTATAGCTTTGAGGAGGCATTGCGCAAGGACATCTCGTTCCTCGCGCCGCCCGAAGACTCCGTCGATACGATCAAATTGTTCGCGCGGGCTCTGTCCGACCAGCCCGTGCCCCCGCGCTTGGTCCAACGAATACACAAGGACGGCAGCCGCGTCCGGGTTTCCCTCCGTGTCAGTCCACTCAAGCATCCTGATGGTACGATTTTTGGTGTCCTTTTCATGGCGCGCGATGTGGCGCCCGAGGTCGAGCGAGAGAATCGGCTGACGGAACTGCAATTGCGCGAACGGGAAATTGCAACGCTTGTCCCCGATGCGCTTTACATCCACCGGGACGGCAAGATCCTCTGGGCGAACCAGGCGGCGGTCGACATGTTTGCCGCGCGCTCCCTGACCGATCTTTTGGGGCGGCTGGCCTGGGACATGGTGGACGAGGCTGACCTGAGCAGGGTTCTTGAGCGGCATGCCAAGCTGGGTGCGGCGGGAGCCTCGAAACCGATTTTCGTACATCGCAAACGTCTTGACGGCACGGTTTTCCCGTCCGAAGGCCGCGGCGCGGCTATTGTTTGGGAAAACGCGCCGGCCACCCTGATGGTGGTGCGCGATCTCAGTGAGCAGGAGCGCACGATCAACGCACTCGCCGAGAGCGAGGCGCGGCAACGGGATTTCGCCGCAATCAGCCCGGATGCCATGCTTGTCCATCTTGATGGAGAGATCGTCTTCGTCAATGGCGCGGCTGTGACCCTGTTCGGCGCGGAAAACCAAAATTCACTTCTTGGCCTCAATGTAATCGAGACGATTCATCCCGACGATCGGGAGGTCGTGAGCCAAAACTGGAGCGCCTGGCGGAAAGGCGATGGCCAGGACATCATGGAAATTCGCCGCATGCGCCTCGACGGCACGTATTTCTTTGGTGAAGGCCGTCACCGTTCAATCCTGTGGGAGGGCCAGAGTGCCTATCTGGTGGTTATCCGTGATGTCTCGGAGCGGATTGCTGCCCAGCAAGCCTTGGAAGACAGCGAGTCACGTCACAGGCAAATCGTCGATCTGAGCCCGGACGGCATTGTTATTCATGCCGATAACAGGATTGTTTTTGCCAACAACGCGGCCCAGAAGATGTTTGCTGTTCGTGATGAGGCAGACCTGATTGGCCTGGATTCGCTGGCCGTGATTCCAGACGATCTCAAGGATCTTGTGTCGGCGCGCCGTCAACTGGTGGCTGCTGAGGGGGCCGCCCCGATGGTTGAATCCCGGCGTAAACGCCTTGATGGCTCTGAATTCCCTGTCGAGGTTACGGGCTCGAAATATATATGGGATGGTCAGCCGGCGACCCTGTCCATCATGCGCGACATATCGGACCGTGAGCGGGCAAAACAAGCGCGACTTGCCCTTGAGGAACGCTATCGCACGATCCTGGAGCTCACGCCCGCGGCGACATTCGTGCACGCGGATGGCAAGCTGGTTTATGTGAATTCCGCGGCAATCGAAATGTTCGGGGCCGAGACGGCTGATGATCTTGTTGGCTGCGATGTCCAGAAATTCGTTCACCCTGACGAAAGGGAGCGAATTGCTGCGCGCCAGAAAAGTATGCGCGAGGGCAGGAACATGCCACTCGCCCAGGTTCGGCGTTTGCGGCTGGACGGGACGGCATTTGAAAGCAGCTATACCGCAACAAAGATAGACTGGGACGGTCAGCAGGGTTTTCTGGTGCTCGCCGAAGACATAACGGAGCGGATCGCGAAGGACGAGGCTCTGCGTCAAAGCGAGAGTCGGCACAGGACGATTACCGAAGCCTCACCCGACGCAATCATTGTTCATTTGGCGCAGCGGATTGTCTACGCCAACAGGGCAGCCGCCGAGATGTTCGGGGTGACATCTCCCGAGGATCTGATCGGTGAGAACCCCATTGATCTGGTGCATGAAGACGATCGCGCCGGGTTGCTGGAGTCACACCGGGCTCTTGAGCCCGGCGAAATCCTGCCTCCCTATGTCGCCCGGCGCATCCGGAACAACCGCGACATCTTTCACTCCGAGAGCATTCGGTGCGGTTACGACTGGAACGGCGAGACAGCGATGCTCGCGGTTATTCGAGATATTTCCGATCGCCATGAGACCGAAGAGAAAATTCGCGCCTACACCGAAGAACTGGAACGGATCAATGAGGAACTGGAGCGGTTTGCCTATGTTGCATCCCATGATCTCAAGGAACCGCTTCGCATGATCTCGAGTTTCTGTGGCCTTTTGCAGGAACGCTATTCCGACCAGCTCGATGAACAGGCCAACGAGTTCATCCGATTTGCTGTTGATGGCGCGAAACGGATGCACGGGCTGATCGAGGATTTGCTGAAGATTTCGCGGGCCGGGACAGTTGACCTTGTCGCCGAGACGGTCGGGATCGAAAGCATTCTTGATGACGTCAAAGCGAATCTGGCTGCTCAGATATCTGAAGCCGGTGCTGAAATTCGTTACGCGGAGATGCCGACAATCGTGGGGGACCGAACCTTGCTGAACCAGCTTTTCCAGAACCTGATTTCCAATGCCATCAAGTTTCGTGCCGCAGCGCCTCCCGTGATTACGGTTGAGGCCGCACGGAAGGGTGATGCGTTTGTCTTTGGCGTGATGGATAACGGGATTGGTCTCGACCCCAAACACCGCGAACGGGTGTTCGAGGTTTTCAAGACGCTCCACGCCCGCGACAAGTTTGATGGCAACGGAATCGGCCTGTCGATTTGCAAGAAGGTGGTCGAACGCCATGGTGGCGAGATATGGATCGAACCCACCGAAGGGCAGGGCGCGCGATTCTGTTTCACCCTGCCGGCCATGCCGGAAATTCGGACATCATGAGGATCTACCAATGAGTTCCAGAGATCGTGAAGTGCTTCTGGTGGAAGACAGCCCCGGGGATGTGATGCTCGTGCGGGAAGCCATGTCGGCCTTGGCGGTCACCAGCCGGCTGCATGTGGTCGGTGATGGTGCCGAAGCGCTCAAATTTCTGGGTGGTGAGGATGAATATGCCGGTGCGCCGAACCCGGACCTGATCCTGCTCGACCTCAACCTGCCAGTGATGGATGGGCGGGAAGCCCTTCAGAACATCAAGCAGCACCCGCAATGGAAGCGAATTCCAGTTGCTGTGCTGAGCACTTCGGATTCCGAAGAAGACATTGCAAGCAGCTATGACTTGCTGGCGGCCTGCTACATCGTGAAGCCGATGGACATACAGAGCTTTCGTGAGGTCATCCGGGCCATTGACGACTTCTGGCTATCGGTCGTGAGGTTTCCCTCGAAGCACTAGATGATTCCGACGCGGCTTGTGCTTAAGGAAGTTTCAACCCCGGAAACCTAGTTTGAAAGCTCACGACCTGGATTTCGGAACCGCTGTATGTTGCAGACATCAGATATGAGTGACGTGTTACCACGGAACGGGCCGAGCCCTCCGGTGGTTGTGCTTGTTGTGGATGACAATGAAGGCGACTGCGTTCTCATTCGCTCTCTTCTCGAGCACGCCTCCTCGACGACATATGACGTTCACTGGGAACCTTCCGCCGAGAATCTCGAAGAACGGCTGCAATCCTGTCAGCCGGATATCTGTCTGATTGATTACACGATCGGCATCAACTCGGGCCTTGATGTCATCCGGCAAATCGCAAACCTCCTGCCTTACCTTCCGACCGTACTCCTGACCGGGCAGGTCGAGCCTGCGATCGATGTTGCGGCAATGGAGGCCGGGGCGACTGATTTTCTGGAAAAATCGCGTTTCGACAGCCAGATCCTCGACCGGACCATTCGGTATTCGATCGAACAGAAAAGTAATGAACGGCGGCTCTCGGCGCTGGTTGAACGTGACGACCTGACAGGCCTTTACAATCGCGCCGGATTTTCAAAAAAGGTTGAAGCGTCGATGGGGGTCGCAGACCGGACCGACCGTATGCTGGCCGTCCTTTTTCTGGACCTCGACCAGTTCAAGCACGTCAATGATTCCCTCGGACATGCGGTGGGGGATGCCTTGCTGCGCGAGGTCGCCCAGCGCCTGGTTTCGTGCTGCCGGTCGACGGATGTCATCGCCCGTATGGGCGGTGATGAGTTCGCGATCATCGCCACCCATCTCAAGGAAGCATCGGGGGCGGGCAATCTGGCAGAGAAAATACTGACCAGTATCAACGCCCCCGTCGCGCTGGACGGGCACATGGTCCATGTCGGAATCAGTATCGGTGTCACAACCTATCCCGATGATGTGGGTGATGCCGACCAGTTGCTGATGAATGCCGATATGGCGCTGTACCGGGCCAAGGATGAGGGCCGGAACCGCTATATGCTGTTCGATGTGGAAATGGACCTTGCGGCCAAGGCCCATCGGAAGATCGAGAACGACCTGCATCATGCGATTGCCAATGATGAACTTTTTCTCGAATACCAGCCCATCACGAACACCCTGACCGGCGCGGTGGAGTCCGTCGAGGCGCTGGTGCGCTGGGACCATGATGACGAGGTTCGGTATCCCGATGCCTTCATCGAGATCGCCGAAACCTCGAATCTGATTGGCCATCTGGGCGAATGGGTTCTGCGCGATGCCTGCCGGACGGCTGCCCGCTGGGCCGCACAGGGGCCGTTGCGGGTTCCCGTCGCCGTGAATCTCTCAGCTGCCCAACTCGCGATGCCCAGCCTGCTTGCTACGATTGAACGCGCGCTGGCCGAGACGGGGTTGCCCCCGGACTTGCTGGAACTCGAGATCACCGAATCTGTGATGATTCCCAATCTTCAGGGCAGCCAGACCGTTCTGAAGCGTTTGCGGGAAATGGGAATCCGCATCTCGATCGATGATTTTGGCACCGGATATACAGCTCTGCATGTGTTGCGACATCTGCCCGTCGACAAACTCAAGATCGACCGGTCGTTTGTGAATGAAATCGAAACCGGTGACCTTGCGCCACCGATCATCAAGGCCGTGATTGAAATCGCGCGATCCTTTGGGCTGCAGGTTGTCGCCGAAGGGATTGAAACGGCCGGGCAGCTGGCCTGTCTGCGCAACCTGGGCGCTGACCAGGTGCAGGGCTATTACATCTCACGGCCCAAACGCGTGGCGGATATCGAATCCTGGATCTCCGGGCAGGCAGCTGCCTAAAACTTTCGTTAAATTTCCGCTAAGCTTTAATGAACAGAAATTGAATTTCCCTCCGAAACGGCGATGATGATTGCGATCTTTCGCAGCGCCACGGAGGGGGATCATGCAGATTGTTTCAACAAGCCCGAATATTTCACCGCCTGCCACGGCCAAATCGTCACGCGAACCTGTGCGTGCCGGTGTGCAGCCAGTCGAGCCCGTTGACGAAGAACCGCTTCGCGACGCGCCGCGTGAAGATGTTCTGGAGCCGTCGGAGCGACCCGAAGAGCTCGAAAAACCGCAAGTCGAAGCCGAAAGCTATCGCTTGAACTTCGACGAAGAGAAACGCCGTCTCTATCTTGAACTGCTGAACCCGGTCACGGGTGATGTGATCCAGCGCGTGCCGCGGGATGATCTGGCATTCGCCTTTGCAGCAGATGAGGACGCGACGCCACCGGGTGTGAATATCTCCATCTAGAAATTCTTGTGTGCGGCGCAGGGCTTGCAGCGCGCGGTTCCGAACCCTACCTGCTGTCTGGAACCAGACGGGTGAGGCAGATGAGAACGACCGCACAAAGCGCTCTGGCGCTGACAATCGCAACGATGATCGGTTTGTCGATGCCGGTCACAGCCACGGCCGAAACCCAGACGTCCCAGGGCGCGGAGTTTGAGGCGGTGGTCGTCGCGGATGGGCTTGAACATCCTTGGGGTCTGGCCTTCCTTCCCGACGGACGCATGCTTGTGACAGAGCGGAACGGCAATTTGCGTGTTGTGACGCCAGATGGTCAGGTTTCTGACCCTGTGTTGGGCCTGCCGGAGGTTGCGGCGCGCGGACAGGGCGGGCTTCTGGATGTGATCCTGCACCCCGACTATGGCTCGAATGGCTGGCTTTATCTAAGCTTTTCCAGATCTGGCCAGAACGGAACAGGGACTGCCATTGCGCGCGCGCGTCTGGACGACACCGGGTTGCGCGATGTCGCGACGATCTTTATGGCCGAGAACGAAGCCTCAGGCGGCCGGCATTTCGGTTCGCGCATGGCGTTCGGGCCGGATGGGAAGCTTTACGTCAGTGTCGGTGACCGGGGGCAGGACGATAAAGCCCAGAATATCACTAACCATAACGGCACTGTGCTGCGCCTGAACGATGACGGATCCGTTCCTTCCGACAACCCGTTCGTGGGGCAGGCCAATGCGCTTTCCTCAACCTTTTCCTACGGTCATCGCAACCCGCAGGGTATGGCGGTTCATCCTACAAGGGGCGAGGTCTGGATCCATGAACATGGCCCGCAGGGGGGCGACGAGATCAACCTCCTCAAGGCGGGTGCCAATTATGGTTGGCCGCTCGTGACCTTCGGGCGGAGCTATTCCGGGTTCCCGATCGGGGAGGGCACAAGCGCGCCGGGCCTGGAGCCGCCCTTGTACCACTGGACCCCGTCCATCGCGCCTTCTGGTATGGCGTTCTATACCGGCGCGGCGTTTCCGGGATGGAAAGACAATCTGTTTGTCGGTTCGCTCAAGTTTCAATATCTCGCACGCGTGGTTCTGGATGGATCGCGCGTGGTCACGGAAGAACGCCTGCTTGAAGACCAGTTCGGACGTATCCGTGATGTACGTCAGGGCCCTGATGGCCTGCTCTACGTGTTGACAGATGAGGATAACGGCCGTCTGGTGCGTCTCCAGCCGCCCGTGCGTTAGGACATCGCCAGAAGCTATGACAACCCGGCACGGATCACGTGCCGGGGCTTTCCTGTGCTCGGCTTTCCACCATGTGTCACCACTACACGCGCATCATGGATGCGGGCAAGACGCGAAAGGCATGTCTCATGAAACGTATTCTTCTTTTTGGTGGTGGTGCGGTTGTTGTCGTCGTTGGGGCCGTGGCGGCGTGGATTCTGATTTCACCGCTTTTCATCGATGAGGTGGTGGATGAACAGTTCCCGGGCGTGCCGAGCCCGCAGGCGCTTTCCACCATGCCCGATGACAAGAAGCAGGCCATGGCCGAGGAGGTTCTGGAAGCTGCGCGCGGCATGCCCGACAAGGCCATGAACGAGGACCGGGACGCGATGACATCGACGGGTGCGCCGGTCGTGCTGCGCGCAGGTATGTTCCGGGACGCGGACAACATCCACAAGGGAAATGGTGCTGCCAGCCTCTATCAGTTGGTGAACGGTACGCAGGTGCTGCGGTTTGAGAACCTGAAGGTCACCAACGGCCCGGATTTGCACGTGTATCTGGTCCGGCATCCCGGGCCCGAAGCGTCATCGGATGTGACCCCGGAGAACCATATCGATCTCGGTGCGCTCAAGGGCAATATCGGAAACCAGAACTACACGATTCCCGCTGGGACGGACCTCGAATCCTTTGGCAGTGTCGTGGTCTGGTGCGAGGCGTTCGGCGTGTTGTTCGCCACAGCCCCCCTGACCCCGCCGGCCAGTTGAAGCCTTCCCGGCACTGATGTGCCCAACGCCAGCGCCCTTGGTTCATCCCAGGTCAGTCGATCTGCGTGGACGGTGACGCTACCTTTGTCTAGGACTTGGTCTGAGAATACTGATCAAGGGGGAGTGAGACATGCGCTTGTGCCGATACGACGATGACCGGATTGGTCTCGTGCGCGGGAATGAGATTTTCGACGCAACAGCCGCGCTGGACCTTTTGCCAGCGCTCACTTGGCCGGTTCCCCAGGGGGACCACCTGATCGCCAATCTCGATGCGCTGCGTCCGGCGCTTGAAAGCGCGGCCGATGAATCCCGGCCGCGCGCCATCGGGTCTGTCTCCCTGAAAAGCCCGGTGGCCAATCCGGGGAAAATCATCGGCGCGCCGGTAAACTTCCACAAGCATCAGGAAGAGGCGATTGCCGACGCAGCGATCAATCTGGGCCGGGATATCAAGACCATCGACACCTATGGCCTGTTCATGAAGTCCAACACGTCGCTGGTGGGTCCCGGCGAGGGTGTGGCGTTGCGCTTTACCGATCGACGCAACGATCATGAGGTCGAACTGGCCATGATCATCGGCCAGGGCGGTTCCGACATTTCCCGCGACGATGCGCTCAGCCATGTGGCGGCCTATGCCATCGGGCTCGATATGACCGTGCGTGGCACCGAGGATCGCAGCTTGCGCAAGGGGATCGATAGCTATTCGGTGCTTGGCCCCTGGCTGGTCACTGCGGACGAAATTGCCAATCCCGACAAGCTTGATCTTGAAATCCGCGTGAATGGCGACGTCCGGCAGGCTTCGAACACGGAGATGCTGATCTTCGATTGTGCGAAACTGATCGAATATGCCTCGTCCTTCATGACCCTTTATCCCGGGGATATCATCATGACCGGGACGCCCGAAGGGGTCGGCGCTGTCAGTACTGGCGATGTCATGCAGGCCTCGATTGCGGGGATTGGCGAGATGTCTGTGGCCGTGCGAGCGCATTCCGCCTGATCACGGCTTGACCTTCCAGTTACTGCAGGGTCTATCTGTAACCTCATGAGAGGATACAGATCATGAATATCAGTGAAGCTGCTGCGCGCGCAGAGCTGCCGCCCAAGACCATTCGCTACTACGAAGAGATCGGACTCGTGACGCCGGCACGACGGCGTGCGAACGGCTATCGCGACTATTCCGAGCGGGAGATTCACACGCTGCGCTTCGTGGCCCGGGCACGCGGCCTGGGCTTCCCGGTCGAGGAATGTCGTGCGCTGGTGGCACTTTACGGGGACACGACCCGCAAGAGCGGAGATGTGAGGGAAATCGCGCTGCGACGTATTGCGGTGATCGACGGGAAGATCAAGGAACTGGAAAGCATGCGCGCCACGCTCCATGAGCTCGCCGACAAGTGTCACGGCGATGATCGTCCTGATTGCCCGATCCTCAATGAATTCGCAGATGGATCGGGGGTCTGATATGGCGACGATGACCGTCAAGGATCCCGTATGCGGGATGGATGTCGATCCGGAGACAACCCCGCATCACCATGAACATGCCGGGCATACTTATCACTTTTGTGGTGCCCGCTGCCGTGAGCGATTTGCCGAACGGCCTGAAGACTGGCTGTCGGGCAAGGCGCAGCAGGACATTGCCGACAGCGCACCCGCCGGTACCCAATACACCTGCCCCATGCACCCCGAAATCGTACAGGTCGGGCCGGGCGCCTGTCCCAAATGCGGCATGGCTCTGGAACCGATGACGTTCTCGGCAGAGAAGGAACCCAATCACGAACTGATCGATTTCACCCGGCGCTTCTGGGTCGGCAGCGTCTTCGCACTGCCGCTGCTTGTGATGGCGATGGGGGACATGCTGCCCTTTCTGTCCTTCCATGCCTGGCTGGGTGCGGGCTTCGGCTGGGCCCAGCTGGTTCTGGCCACGCCCGTGGTGCTGTGGGCGGGATGGCCCTTCTTTTTGCGTGGCTGGCAGTCGATCGGCAATCGCAGCCCCAATATGTTTACCCTGATCGCGCTCGGTACGGGTGCGGCCTATCTTTATAGCCTCGCGGCGGTTGTCCTGCCGGGACTGGTGCCCGATGCATTCAAGGGTCCCAACGGTGCCGTTGCGCTGTATTTCGAATCGGCGGGCGTCATCATCGTGCTGGTGCTGCTTGGCCAGATGCTCGAATTGCGGGCGCGTGACCGCACCGGCGATGCGCTTCGTGCGCTACTTGATCTGTCGCCCGACACGGCGCTCCGGATCGGCGCCGATGGCGAGGCGAATGAAGTCTCCCTTGAGGAGATTGTCGAAGGTGATCTGCTCCGCGTTCGCCCGGGGGACCGGATCCCGGTTGACGGTAGGTTGACCGACGGGACGAGTGCCGTTGATGAATCGATGATTACAGGTGAGCCGATGCCGGTCTCGAAGTCCGAAGACGAGACGGTGATTGGTGGCACGGTTAACGGCACGGGAAGCTTCGTCATGCGGGCCGAGAAGGTCGGTGCCGATACCATGCTGGCTCGGATCGTTGAAATGGTGGCGCAGGCCCAGAGGTCCCGTGCGCCCATCCAGCGTCTTGTGGACCGCGTTGCGGAATGGTTCGTTCCCATTGTGGTGGCTGTTGCCGTTCTGGCCTTTGCGGTCTGGGCGATTTGGGGACCGCCCCCGGCGTTGGCCTTTGCCGTGGTGGCGGCCGTGTCCGTGTTGATCATTGCCTGCCCTTGCGCGCTGGGTCTCGCCACACCCATGTCGGTGATGGTGGCAACAGGACGCGGGGCGAGCGCGGGCGTTCTGATCCGCGATGCCGCCGCGCTGGAAGCTCTGGCGAAAGTCGATCTTCTGATCGTCGACAAGACGGGCACCCTGACGGCAGGGCGCCCCAGCTTGACGAACATCGTTCTGGCCGAAAACTTTGACGAGGACCGGGTGCTTGGGCTTGCAGGCAGTCTGGAAACGGGCAGTGAGCACCCGCTCGGCGCGGCAATCCTGACCGCTGCCCATGACCGGGGTTTGTCACTCGATGAGGTTTCAGGGTTTGAGTCCAGAACCGGCAAGGGCGTTGTCGGCCAGATCGCGGGTCAGTCTGTTGGGCTTGGCAATGCGGCGTTGATGTCTGAACTCGGCGTGGGTTCCGATCTGTTGCGTGAACAGGTCGACGAACTGCGGCGTGAGGGTGCCACCGCAGTTTTTGTATCTGTTGATGGCGAACTTGCCGGTGTGCTGGCGGTCTCCGACCCGATCAAGGACACCACACCCGAAGCACTTGCGGCCCTACGTGACGAAGGCATCGAGATTGTCATGGTCACCGGTGACAACCGCACGACAGCTCAGGCCGTGGCCGGAAAGCTCGGTATCGATGGTGTGGAAGCCGATGTCCTGCCCGAGGACAAGGAGGCCATTGTCCGTCGTTATCAGGAACAGGGCCGCCGGGTCGCCATGGCGGGCGACGGGATCAACGATGCGCCTGCGCTGGCGCGTGCCGATGTCGGGATCGCGATGGGGACGGGCACCGATGTGGCCATGGAAAGTGCCGGGATAACCCTCATCAAGGGTGACCTGACCGCGCTTGTCCGCGCACGGCATCTCTCGACGGCGACCATGCGCAACATCCGCCAGAACCTGTTCTTCGCGTTTGTCTACAACGCCGCCGGTGTGCCGCTGGCCGCAGGTATTCTTTTTCCGTTCCTGGGCATCCTGCTCAACCCGATGATCGCGGCGGCGGCGATGAGCCTGAGCTCGGTTTCGGTAATCGGCAACGCGCTCCGGCTGCGGAACGTGAAGCTCTAGCCCGCTCAGGCGTTGCCGCGGTTCTCGCGCCACAGGCCGAGGGTCTGCTGGACTGGGCGGTCGGAGAAGCTGAACAGAACGGCGTCTTCGTTGGCGATGTGCTTTTGGGGTGCCCAGCAGGGAACCACGAAATGGTCGCGCTTGGACCATTCGAAGGTCTCGTCGCCGATGATCGACTTGCCCGAGCCCTCAACGACGCTGAAGACGGTTGCGTCCGTGCACTGATAGGTTGCGGTTTCAAATCCTTTGGGCAGAAGCTGCATGAAGGTGCCCAGCGTCGGCATGGCCGACTTGCCGTTGTCGGGGTTCACATAGCGCAGTTTCAGGCCGTGGCACGGGTCCCATTCCTCGGCCTTGCGCATGGTTTCCAGCGCTTCGCGGGTACGGCTATAGGGATAGTTGAAGATCGGCGAGTTTGCGGTCTGCGGCTCGTGGTCCACAGGGGCGAGGCCCATGCCGTAGCGCGCCAGGGTGTCGCCGCTGGGCCGGGATGTCGGGTGGGTCGGTTCGGGATAGGGCTCGGCAAAGGTCGTGTCGAGAGTCTCGACCAGCGGTACGTCCAGCCCGTCGAGCCAGACCATCGGGGTGTCGGTTTCGTTGCCATGGTCGTGCCAGGTCCAGGACGGGGTGATGACGAAATCACCTTCTTCCATGATGGTCTTTTCGCCGTCGACGGCGGTGTAGGCGCCTGAGCCTTCCACGATGAAGCGCAGCGCGGCCTGGGTGTGGCGATGGGCCGGTGCGATCTCGCCCGGCATGATCAGCTGCAGGCCTGCAAACAGAGAGGTCGTCACGCGGTAGCGCCCGCGCATCCCCGGGTTCTCGAGGATCAGCACCCGGCGTTCGGCCTGTTCGGCTGTGATCAGGTCGGCCGACTTCATCAGCGTGTCGCGGATCTCGTTGTAGTGCCAGATATAGGGCTGACAGGCGCTTTTGGGCGTCTTGCGCGCGAAGGTGTGCAGCACTTCCCACAGGGGCGCGAGATTCTTCGGATCGCAATCATCCCTGTAATAGGGCATCAGGTCGGGGCGTACGTCTGCAACAATGGTCATATCGATTTCTCCAAAGGTCGGGCTGCGATCACAGGGCGCCGCACGGATATAGGTTCTGTGTTTTATACATCAATGCGCCGCCATGGGGTACGCCTTGACGAGGCCCTGTCAGGCCAGCAATCGGGGCAGGATCAGCGTGATCGACGGGAACAGGATCAGGATCGCCACCCGCACGATGTCCGAGGCGAAGAAGGGGATCACGCCCTTGAAGGTCTCGATCATGGGAACGTTCTTCGCCATCGAATTGATGATGAAGACGTTCAGCCCGACCGGCGGGGTGATCAGGCCCATCTCCACCACGATCAGGGCGATGATACCGAACCACAGCTTGGCCTCGTCGGGGGACATGCCGAAGTCCAGAACGGCGATGATCGGCCAGAAGATCGGGATTGTCAGAAAAATCATCGACAGGGAATCCATCACGAACCCCAGGACGATAAACAGCACGATCATTCCCAGCAGGATCGTGTAGGGGGACAGTCCGGAATTGCCGAAGAAGTCGGCCGCCGTGATGGGCAGCTGAGAAAATCCCAGAAACGCATTAAAAATCGCCGCCCCGAGCAGGATCAGAAAGATCATGGCGGTGGTCTGGGCGGTTCCGAGCAATGCTTCGATGAAACCACTCAGCCGCATGCCGCCCCGCGTGATTGCGATCAGGAAGGTCCCGAAGGCACCCACGCCCGCGCCCTCCGTGGGCGTGAAAATGCCGAAATAGATGCCCCCCATCACCAGCATGAAAATGATCAGAACCGGCCAGATTTCCAGCAAGGCAGACCATTTCTGCGCTCGGGTGGCGCGCTCTCCGGCCGGACCGGCCTCGGGATTCACCCGAACCACGATGGCGATCACCGCGATATAGCCAAGTGCCGCCAGAATGCCGGGGATAAAGGCGGCCTGAAACAGGGTGGCGACATTGGCTTCGACCATCACCGCATAGATGATCAGGACGACCGATGGCGGGATCAGAATGCCCAGCGTGCCGCCTGCGGCCAGTGAGCCCGTCGCCAGCGCGCCGGAATAGTTGAAGCGCCGCAACTCGGGCAAGGCGACCTGTCCCATGGTGGCCGAAGTGGCCAGCGATGATCCGCTGATGGCACCAAAGCCCGCGCAGCCGCCGATGGCGGCCATGGCGATCCCGCCGCGATGGTGCCCGAGCCAGGTATAGGCTGCCGCAAACAGGGCCTGGCTCAGCCCGGCCTTGGCGGCGAACTGCCCCATCAGCAAAAACAGCGGCACCACCGACAGGCTTTCGGTCGTGAACCGCCAATAGGTTTCGGTCTTGAGATAGCTGAAAAGCGCATTCTCTCCGGCGATGGTCACATATCCGACGATGCCGACGCTCAGCATCGCCACGCCGATGGGAATCCGCAGCGCCAGAAGAACCAGCAGAACAGCAAACCCGGTCAGTCCGATTTCCAGACCGCTCATGCCGATTCATCCGGTGTGTCGAAATAGTGGCCCGCGCGCAACTCGGAAACGCTGCGCCCGATCGTGTAGGCGATCACGATGGCGAGGAAGCCGAGCATCAGGATCGAGACCGGAAAGGTCGTCCAGCGCGGAAAATTGATGGTCATGGAGAGCTCGTTGTAATTGTACATGTCGAGCCCGCCGAAGATCATGCGCCAGGTCAGGAGCGAGGCGATGGCGAGATAGAAGAAGCCGCCGATGATGTCGCTGAAGATGCGGATGCGGACAGGGGCGGCCGACATGAAAAAATCAACCAGCACATTGCCCCGCGTGATCTGGCACCACGGCAGGAAGGCAAAGACCGCCAGACCCGTACCGATCGCAACAAGCTCGAAATCACCCGGGACGGGTTGCAGGAAGGCTGAGCGCCCGATGATGCTGACCGATGTCAGAATGGCCATGGCGCTGAGGACAACGCCCCCGAAAACGGCCAGCCATTTCGAGACTTGATACAGCACCCGGCCCAGGAGATCGGCGGGCCGGGTGTGCTCTGTGGAGAATTCGCTCATGGGAAAACCGGACCCGTCTGAATCATCGGGGTCCGGATGATCCTCAGGAGTTTCCGGCGTATTTCGCGATCATCTCGCGTGCGTCCTTGACCATTTCCGGGCCGTTGAGGCCGGATTTGGACACTTCGTTGTACCAGCGGGTGAAGACCGGCTCGGAAGCAGCGCGAATCCGTGCCACTTCGGCGTCCGGGATGACATAGAACTGGTTCTTCGCCTGGGCCTCGACCGCCTTGCGGCCCGGCACTTCGACATCGACCCAGTTCTGTCCGGCAGCGCGCGCGATATTGCGGCCGGAATTGTCGTCGATCACCTTTTGCAGATCGGCGGGCAGCTTGTCATAGCTGTCCTTGTTCATCAGGAATGTGAAGACGTTGGTGCCCAGTCGCGGCTGTGATCCTGACAGGCTCGAAAAATAGTTCACCAGCTCCGGTGTCTTGACGGCCGGTGCGATCTCATAGGGCAGGGTCACGCCGTCGATCACGCCTTTTGACAGGGCTTCGGGGATTGCCGGCAGGGGCAGCCCGATACCTGTGGCACCCAGCGATTCAAGCAGCCAGACGCCCGCGCGCGATGCGGCACGAATTTTCATGCCCTTGAGGTCTTCGAGTTTCCGGACCGGGTTCTTGGTCTGGAACAGGAATCCCTGATGGGAGTGCAGCAGAAGCGGATGATAGGGCGCGAGCGCCTTGCCCAGATGCTTGTCCTGATAGTCCTGCAGGGCCAGAGCCGTGGAGAGCGCGTCCTGGTGTACGAAGGGGAGCTCGAAGGGTTCAACTTCGGGCATGCGGCCCGGGGAGAAGCCCGGCAGGGTCCAGACGATATCGACAACGCCGTCACGGACCTGATCGAGAAGCTGGGGCGCCTTGCCGCCGAGCTGCATGGCCCAGAAGGGTTGGACTTTCAGGCGGCCACCAGAATCCTTTTCGATCTTCTCGGCCCACGGGGCCAGAAAGGTCTTGCCGGGATTGGCGACGGGCGGGACGAAGGTGTGCATACGCAGGGTGATTTCCTGCGACATGGCGGACCCGGCACCCATGGTGAGTGCGGCAACTGCCGCACCGGCCAACGCGGCGGATTTCAGAACGTTTTTGACCATATTGGTTCTCCCTGATTTTTCATGAAACTCTGCCGGTACGGGCGGCTTCATGTCGCGTGTGGGGCGCCGGGGCTTCGTCCCCGATCACGAATTTCGTCCAGTCTAACCCATCTCGACCCGCGCGCATCGGCCAAAAGTGTAATGCTTTGCCGACTTAGAGCACGCCGCGGCGGATCAGGTTGATGCCGGCGACGACGATGACGGCGATCAGGATGCGTTCAAACACGGCCTGGGAGAAGCGTGAACGCAGCCAGGTGCCCACGGCCATCCCGGCGAATACAGGCAATGCTGCCAGCGCCGAGAGGAACAGAAGCTGCGGCGTGGTGACCCCCAGCAGGACAAGGTTTCCGTGCAGCGGTATCGCTCCCACCAGAAACACCATCGCGATCACCACGATGAAGGTGTCCTTTTCGGTGCCGCGCATCGCCAGATAGGCAAAGACTGGCGGGCCGAACAGGTTCGACACACTTCCCACGAGTCCCGAAGCTACGCCCACAAGCGGGTTCAGCCAGATCTCGTGGCGTTCGGGAATGCCGACGGGCAGCCGGATCAGCCGCATCAGTCCGACCGCGATGATGACGCTTCCGATGATGGCGAGCAGGATTTCGTTGTTGGCCGCCACGATCAGGTTGGAAGCCACGACAGCGGTGACGGCGACAGCGAGGATCATCGGCCAGAAGCGCTGCAACACTTTGAAGAACAGGCCGCGATGGAACACCTGAAAGAAATTCGTGGCGATGACCGGGACCGCCAGCATCGCGGTGGCTTGCAGCGGTGGTAGTAGAATTGCCAGAAAGGGCAGTGACACCAGCGGCAGACCGATGCCCACCAAGCCCTTGCTCAGCCCGCCGCCGAAAAAGGCGAGGGCGATCAGCAGCAGGGTTTCGCCGGGGATCGTTTCGAGGGTCGGCATGATCTGGCGACTCCGAAGACGCGTACAGATGAGGAATTATCAAGATGCATCCTACGCCCCGCCCCGCGCAACTGTCTGTTCCCGAAGGCTGGAAATTTTTCATGGCAATCCCATGTTTTTACGCCACGAATTGGTCGATGGGTCCGCACGCCCGGGTTTCGTTGAACAAGTTCAAGAACGTGGAGTCCTGATCATGCGGTTTGCCAAATTTCTTGCCGGTACCGCCATGGCGACCGTCCTCGCCGGTTGTGCGGTCCTCACGCCCTTGCCCGAACCGCTGACCATGGAGCAACGGCTTGCCGCGATCCCGCTGGAGGGGACACCGATTTCCGCGCCGGTGCGTATTCACTGGAATGATCAGCAGGTGCCGTTTCTCGAAGCCGAGAGCGATGCCGATCTCGCGGTCGCGCTGGGGATGGTCCATGCCCATCTGCGGCTTGGCCAGATGGAGCTCGCGCGCCGGATTGTCCGGGGGCGGATCTCCGAAATGGGGGGGGCGATTGCCCGCGATCTGGACAAGTCCCTGAGAATTCTGAACTTCGGACGTGGTGCCAAAGCCACCCTGGCGATGATGCCGGCTGACACGCGGGCCTGGCTGGATTCATTTGTAACCGGTGTGAACCACTACATCGCGAATGTCGAAACCTTGCCCCATGAGCACCGGGTGCTCGGGCTCGAACGCGAAACCTGGACCGCCGAAGACGTGATCGCGATTGGCCGGCTGGGCTCAACCGATGTGAACTGGCTGATCTGGTTTCGCATGCTCGATCTGCATGACCGTCCCGACTGGCCCGAAATCTGGGCGCGGGCGACGGCGGTTGGCGGGGAATCGATTCCCAGTATCGGCGCAGAATCACAGGAACAGGAATCGGTTTTCCATGAGCTCCTGCTCGGTTTTGCCAAAGCCGGGTCCAACGCGGTTGCGGTGTCGGGCACGCGGACGGAAACCGGTTCGGCGATGATTGCCAGTGATCCCCATCTGGGTGTGTTCCTGCCCAATTTATGGCTGTTGGCGGGTTTCAAGTCGCCCTCCTACCATGCGGTCGGGATGATGATCCCCGGCGTTCCGTTCATCGCGCTGGGCCGCAACGAGCAGATTGCCTGGGGCGGCACCAACATGCGGGCGCTGTCCACCGATCTGGTGGATGTCAGCGATCTGCCCGAAAGCGACTTCACCGAACGCACCGAGGAGATCGGCGTGCGCTGGTGGTTCGACACGGAGATGACGATCCGTGAAACCCCCTATGGCCCGGTCGTCTCCGATGCCCCGCTTGTGCCATCCGCCGGTGAAGGGGTGGAGATCGCCCTGCGCTGGATGGGGCACCAGCCCAGTGATGAAATCACCTCCATGTTACGGGTCAGTCAGGCCGATGACTTTACGGAATTCCGGGACGCCCTCGACGGGTTCCACGTGCCCGGGCAGAATATGGTGTTTGCCGATGCGGCCGGGCATATCGGGCAGGTGATGGCGGTCAAGCTGCCGTCGCGCGCCACAACCCCGCCCGCCGATGTGCTGGTGTCCCCGAATGGCGCGGATGCGTGGGAAAATACAGTAACGGCAGCGGATTTGCCGGTGGCCTTCGATCCCCCGGAAGGCTATGTGGCCTCGGCCAACAACAAACCGGCCAATGCCGATGTGGCCGTCGGCTGGCACTTCTCCAACGACGACCGCATTTCCCGATTGCGTGACCTTTTGTCGGGCGACAGGACAATCGGGATGGCTGATCTCGAAGCCCTGCAGCGCGACGTTTATATGCCCTCGGCGGTGGCCTTGCGCGACCTGCTGCTCGGCCAGCTCGCCCGATCCGATGTGACGTTGACGCCCGGTCAGGATTCCGTGGCGAAGCTGCTGCAGGACTGGGATGGTCATTATGATTCCGATTCCCGAGGCGCGCTGACGTTTGAGCTGACCAGCTTTGCCTTTGCGCGCAACTTCTGGAGCGAAGCCGAGCGGGAGCTGATGGCGGTCGGCGGGCGTTTTGATGAGCAACTCGGCGCGGCGATAACGGCGGCAGACCCCGCGCGCGTCGCGACGGCCCTGGTACCCGCACTGGATGCGGCGACAAAAGGCCTGGAGGAGTTTGCCGTCTGGGGTGACATGCACCGGCTCGGACTGCGGCATCCGCTGAGTTTCATTCCGGTCATCGGCGACAAATATGTGTTCGGCGATGTGCCCATCAGTGGCAGTTCCACCACACTGATGAAGACCGCCCACAGCGACACCGACGAACGTCATCCGACCCGGTTCGGGTCCCAGTCCCGGCATATCTCGGACATGTCCGATCCGGATGCCAACTGGTTCACCCTGCTCGGCGGACAGGATGGCTGGCTCAACAGCGCGAATTTCATAGATCAGTTCGATTTCTGGCTGCGTGGCGATTATGTTCAGGTGCCGCTCAGGGTTGAGACGGTGGAGCGCGCGTTCCGACACAAGATGGAGTTGCGGCCCTAGAGACTGCTTTCATCCCGAAAGGTGATGCCCCGGATGCTGAATGCCACGCCCTTGCTGCGCCTCTATGTGCGTCGGCGCCTTCGGAAACTGGCGCAGATGGACGCGGTCAACGTCCAGCAGCAGCTGCTTCTCGGCCTTGTCGGGCGGGCTGCCCGGACCCGTTTCGGGCGCGACCATGATTTCAGCAATATCCGCAGCGTGACCGGGTTTCAGAAACGGGTCCCGCTGCGCCGCTACGAGGATTTCAACGAGAGGTACTGGGAAAAGGCGTTTCCCGATCTGCGGGGCGTCAGCTGGCCGTCTGCCGTGCCGTTCTTCGCGGTCACATCCGGGACCACGACGGGCCGGACCAAATATATTCCCTGTACTCATGAGATGATCGCGTCCAACACGGCGGCTAGTCTCGACTTGATGTGTCACCATCTCGGCAATCGACCCGACAGCCGGGTTCTGGGGGGCAAGTCCTTCATGCTGGGGGGCAGCACCGCGTTGGTGCCGGAGGCCAGGGGCATACAAAGTGGTGATCTGTCGGGGATCATGTCCGCGAACCTGCCCTGGTGGTTTCGGGGTCGCGCGTTCCCGCCCCCGGCACTGTTAGAAATCACCGACTGGGAAGAAAAAATGGCCGCTCTGGTCGCGGCGATCGAGGGCGAGGATATTCGCCTGATCGGCGGCACGCCGTCCTGGCTGCTCCTGTTGTTCGACCAGCTTGCACAGGCCCATGGTGACAGCCGCCCGGAACTCTCCAAATACTTTCCCAGACTTGAACTGCTGATCCATGGTGGGGTCGATTTCAAGCCCTACCGCGAACGTTTCGAACGCCTTATATCGGCAACCCCTGCCGAGCTGCGTGAGGTCTATCCGGCCAGCGAGGGCTTTATCGCGGTTGCCGATGCCGGGCCGGAGGATGGCCTGCGCCTGATCCTCGACAATGGCCTGTTCTATGAATTTGTTCCGCTCGATGAACTGGATGCGGATCGTCCCACACGCCACTGGGCGGGCACCGTCCAGACCGGGATCAATTATGCGATTGTCCTGAGCACCTGTGCCGGCCTCTGGTCCTATGTGGTCGGCGACACGGTGGAGTTTGTCAGTCTCTCACCGCTGCGTGTGAAGATCACAGGCCGTACCAGCTATATGCTGTCGGCTTTCGGGGAGCATCTGATTGCCAGCGAGCTGGAAGCCGCGATACGCGACGGCGCGTCATCCATCGGGGCCGAAATCACGGATTGGTCCGTGGGGGCGGTCCATGCCTATGGGGATGACAACCGCGGCGGCCATCTGTTCATCGTGGAGTTTTCCAACGCGCCGCCCTCCGACGCGCGTGTCACCCATTTCGTGAAAACCGTGGACGCGGCACTTTCCAGGACCAATGAAGATTACGACGCCCACCGTTCGGGCGGCTTCGGCATGCGTGCGCCCGAAGCCATCGCCGTCCCGCCGGGTACCTTTGCGGCCTGGATGAAGTCGCGCGGCCAGTTGGGCGGCCAGCACAAGGTGCCACGCATCATCAATGATGCGGACTTGTTCGCGGGGTTACGAAGTTTCGTGGCGGATCGCAGCTAGGTTCGTGTCGATACACACGCCGTCATCGCGAGCCCCGCAGGGGCGCGGCGATCCATCTTTGGGCCGTCTGGATTGCTTCGTTGCTACGCGCCTCGCAATGACGGCGGCGTAGGGGGCTACTTTTTCTGGATACCGTCATGCGCGGACTTGATCCGCGCATCTCGTCTCCTTGGCGCGTGGCTTTGGCAAGATGCCCGGATCAAGTCCGGGCATGACGAAAAACGGAACAGGCTAGTCGTCTTCCAGAAACGCGTTTGTCCAGGCGTCGTAGGCATCGTCGCGCATGAATTTTTTCATGGTGCCGCCCGAGGCCACATTCTCCAGATCATCAGGATGGGTGCCGTTTGCCAGCGCCGTCTGGGCGGTCATGAAGGCCTGCAGTGCCGCTGCGTGAACCTTGTGGCCCTGCAGGCAGATTTTCACACCAAGCGTGGCGAGCCAGTCCCGGTCCATCATCTCGCGTGAGGCGCTGCCGAGAATGATCGGGGCCGTGAGTTCCGCTGCGATGGTTTCCAGGTCTTCCCGGTTCTTCACGCCCACCAGAAAAAGCGCATCCACGCCGGCTGTCTCGTAAGCGGTGGCGCGCCGGATGGCCTCGTCCACACCGGCGATTCCGGCCGCGCTGGTCCGGCCCGCAATCGCCAGATCCGGGTCGGTGCGCGCATCAAGCGCGGCTTTCATCTTGCCGATCCCTTCCTCCAGTGAGATCAGGCTGGCCTTGCCGCCCGAGCCATAGGGGTTGGGCAGGACGGTATCCTCGATGGACAACGCGGCGACTCCGGCCATCTCCAGTTCCTCGACCGTACGCCGCACATTCAGCGCGTTGCCGTAGCCATGGTCGGCATCCACCAGCAGCGGCAGATCACAGGCCCGGCTGATGCGGCGGGCCTGATCGGCGAATTCCGACAGGGTCAGGACAATCAGATCCGGTGCGGCCAATACGGCCATGGAGGCGACCGAGCCGGCAAAAATCCCGATCTCGAAGCCGGCGTCCTGTGTGACCCTTGCGGTCATCGGGTCGGCGACGGAGCCGGGATGTATGCAGCGGTCCCCGTTCAGGATGGCGCGGAAATTCTTGCGGCGTTCGGAAAAGCGCATGATGTGTTCTTTCGTGGTTCGGACTTAGAGTTTGCGGCGTTCGCGGACGAGCGCGCCGGTGTCGGCCAGGGCCTTGATGTCGTCCGCGTCATAGCCGTGCTCGGCCAGGATTTCATCGGCATGGGCGCCGAAGGCCGGGGGTGTGGAGCGCAGCTCGCTGGGCGTGCGGCTGAATTTGATCGGCGTGCCAGCGCCTTCGTACCAGTCGAGCTTGGCCGCCATGTTCCGGTGCCTGGTGTGCGGGGCGTTCATGACCTGGCCGGTGTCGAGCACCGGGCCGGCCGGAATTCCGGCGGCGAGCAGTTTCATGCAGAGCTCTTCACCATCGACCGCCGCAAAGGCCGCCAGCAATTCCTCTCGCAGTTCGGCCCGGTTGGCCACCCGTTCGGAGTTATTGGCAAAACGCGGGTCGTCGATCAGTTCGGGATGGCCGAGTTCGTTGCACAGGCGCGCATAGGCGCGGTTGTTGCCTGCCCCGATGAACACCTCGACGGTCTTCGTCGGGAACTTGTCATAGGGGGCGATGTTGGAATGCTGGTTGCCGGTGATGCCGGGCACCTGCCCGCCGGAAAGATAGTAGTTGGGAATATGGGGGTGCATCAGCGACACCGCGCAATCATAGAGCGTCATGTCGATGAACTGCCCTTTGCCGGAATTCTGCCGTTCGAAGAGCGCCATCAGGATGGCGACGCAGGAATAGAGTCCGGTGCCCATATCGACAGCCGCGATCCCCACCCGGGTGGGCTCCTTGTCGGTCCCGCCATTGATGGAGAACCAGCCTGCCATCGCCTGGATGATGGCGTCGTAACCGGGGAAGCCCCCCAGCGGACCATCCTCGCCATAACCCGACACGCGGCAATGGATCAGGCGCGGGAACTTGTGAGACAGCGTGTCCTTGTAGCCGATGCCCCATTTTTCCAGCGTCCCGGTCTTGTAGTTGTCGATCAGGACATCGGCATCTTCAAGCAGGCGCATGAAGACCGCCTGCCCCTCGGGTTTGGAGAGATCGAGCCCGATGGATCGCTTGTTCCGGTTCAGGCCGACGAAATAGGAGGCATCGCCCTCATGGAAGGGCGGCCCCCAGTCGCGGACCTCGTCCCCCTGGGGCGGTTCGACCTTGATCACATGGGCACCGTGATCGGCAAGGATCTGGGTACAGTACGGCCCCCCCAGAACGCGGGCCAGATCCACGACCTTGAGGCCGGCAAGGGCACCGAAGGGTGATTGGTTTGAGGACATGTTTGTTTGCCTGCGGTAGGGTTTCATGCGGTTCGCGGGTGTGTTGCGGCTGCGTACCAGATGCCATGGGGTTTTGCAGTGCCGATGCTAGTTTTCCTGACCGCATCCGTCCATGCCCCGGACCCGGGGAATGGAGAAATCGAATGAATACACCATTGAATCCAGACGCGCTCGAAGTTGGGTTTGATATCCCGGCGCGGCCCGGCATGGACGAGGGCGATATCCAGACGCCCTGTCTGGTGCTCGATCTCGACGCGCTCGAACGCAATATCCGCAAGATGGGCGATTATGCCAGGGCGCATGGCATGGATTTGCGCGTGCACGGCAAGATGCACAAATCTGTCGATATCGCGAAGTTGCAGGAACGCATCGGCGGCGCGGTGGGGGTCTGCTGCCAGAAGGCCTCGGAAGCCGAAGTCTTCGTGCGCGGGGGCATCCGGGATGTGCTGGTGTCCAATCAGGTCTGCGATCCGGTGAAAATCGACCGCCTGGCCCGGCTGCCCGCGCTCGGCGCGCGAATCCTTGTCTGTGTCGACGACGCCAAGAATGTCTCTGATTTGTCTGCCGCCGCCTGCAAGCACGGCACGCAGCTCGAAGTTCTTGTCGAGATCGATTGCGGTCAGAACCGTTGCGGTGTGACGACTCCTGCGGGGGTGATTGCTCTTGCAAAGGCGATCGATGCCGCTGAAGGGCTGACATACAGCGGTATTCAGGCCTATCTGGGTTCGGCACAGCATCTCGACAGCTACGCGGCGCGAAAGGAAAAACTCGACGCCGCCATCGCACAGGTCAAGCAGATCGTGAGCGGCCTGACCGCGGCCGGGCTGGAACCCGAGATCGTGACCGGTGGCGGCACGGGCTCTTATTATTTCGAGAGCAATTCAGGTGTCTACACTGAGCTTCAATGCGGCTCCTATGCCTTCATGGATGCCGATTACGGCCGGATCAAGGACAAGGACGGCAAGCGGATCGACGTGAATGAATGGGAATACGCCTTCTTCATTCTCACCCAGGTCATGAGCCATGTGAAAGCCGACCGGGCCGTTGTCGACGCCGGCCTGAAAGTCCAGTCCGTCGATAGCGGGCTGCCGGTTGTCCATGGCCGCGATGATGTCGCGTATATCAGCTGTTCCGATGAGCACGGCGTGATCACCGATCCGAATGGCGCCCTGAAAGTCGGTGACAAATTGCGGCTGGTCCCCGGCCATTGCGACCCGACCGCGAATATCCATGACTGGTATGTCGGGGTCCGGAACGGGAAGGTCGAAACCCTGTGGCCCGTTTCAGCGCGCGGTAAGGCTTACTGAAGCTCGGGCACCCCGTTGGGGTAAGCCGTCAGCCTCAGGCCGCGTTGGCCGCACCGAAAATCTTTGCCGCGAAACCCGGGTAGCGTTCGGCGACGGCGTCGGCGACGTCTCCGCGTAGCAGCGCCAAGGTCTCAGCATCGGGTGCTCGCGTTTCGGGCACATGATCGGGCGTGTCGTAGTCGAAGCCGGTGTGTTCGCGGATTTCGTCCACGGTGTGTCCGGGATGAACGCTCTTGAGCTTGAAGCGTTTTGCCGCGTCATCGAAATCGAAAACGCAGCGCCCGGTCACCAGTGCGTGCGGCCCGCCCTTGCGATAGGTGTTCTCTTCGCTCACGCCCGGCGCGCTGATGAAATCGACCTTGGGGACGAGCACCCGCGCGGTGTGTTCCTCACGAAACAGGATCACCCGGGGCACCAGAAAATACAGATAGGCCGAGCCGAAGGAGCCGGGGAACCGGACCTTGGTGTCAGGGTAATCGCCGATGCCGACGAGATTGATATTCGCCTGCCCGTCGATCTGCCCGCCGCCCAGGAAGAACGCATCGATCCGGCCCTGGGAGGCGCAGTCGAACAATTCGCGGCCGCCATCGGTAAAGGGAGAGTTGGTCTCGCTGCCCAGCATGGAGACGCGCAAGGTGCCGCCCGACCGCGCGCGCGCGAGAAGTGCGGCGGTGCCCGGGATCGGGGATTGCGCGCCGACGGCGACATGGCGCAACCCGGCCAGCATGTCCGCGACGGTGGCGATCAGCAGTTCTTCGGGAAGAAAGTCCGCGTTCATTCTGCAGCCTTGTGGGCATGGGGGGCATGGACGAATTCGTCGAGATAGCTGGCAAAGCCCTCTTCGGTGCGTGCGCGTTCAAGATAGTCGCGCAGATGGGCTTCGTCGCCGCCATAGCGTCCGAACAGGCCGACGGGCCAGGCGCCGTTCTTGGCTTCGGCGACGGCGCTGACATAAAGCCCGGGGATGGTGCCCGGTGCGAGTTTTTCATCGGCAAGCAGATCGCCGTCGTAGATTTCGTCTGCCGTCACCAGCGTTTCGCGGGAGGCATGGGCCATCAGCATCATCTCGCGGCGCACGCCGATCCAGACATTGCCGTGGCGGTCGGCCAGCGGGGCGTGGATCAGGGTGACGTCCGGGCGGATCGCCTTCACCATGACGATGGGGCCGTCTTCTTCGCCGAACGGGTCCGTGCCGGTGGTCCAGTCGTCGCGATGCTTGAGCAGGTCCGATCCGACGATGCCGCGCACGGGCATGAAGGGAATGCCTTTCTCGGCGGCCTGCAGCCCGGAGTGAATGGCCGGGCAGGTGCCGTCGACCATGTGCAGGGTTCCCGCTTTGATGGCCGCGGTGAAGCGCGGGGCGGGGCCGTATTCCTCGAGGGTGACGGCGGCGGTCTCAAGGGTTGCAACACAGCCCGCACCGATCAGCATGTCGCCCTGAAAACCGACCGAGGGCACGCCGACCACGTGGAGGCCGCGCACGCCGCGCGCAATCAGCGCGCGTATGGTGGCCATGGAACAGCCGGAATAGTCGGGCGCGAGCGCCAGCTTTGCACCATCGGGGATGCGGGCTGCCAGATCTTCGACGGTTGTGAGAATGTCGCTCAAGGTTTCCTGCCGGCGTCGTTTCGCGGATCATCCGATGTTAGATTGGTTGGCGGCAGGAATAAAGGAGACGCACTCTCATGGATTTCTCTCTTCCCGAAGATATCGCGGCGCTCGCGGACTCCGTCGAACGGTTTGCCAAAACCGGAATTCTTCCCGCGATGGGCGCGTTTGAGGAGGCTGGTGCCTTTCCGCATCCCCTTATCAGGAAAATGGGTGACGCCGGGTTCTTCGGGGCAGCCTTTCCCGAGAGCCTTGGTGGCAGTGATGCCGGATTCATGGCGGTCTCGGCCATTTCCGAAACGATCTCCCGGCTGGCCCCGGAATTCGGCTACGCGATGAACATGCAGGCGATGACCTGTCCCTTCACGATCTTCAACTGGGGCCGCGACGATCAGGTGGCACGCTTCGTCCCTGATCTGATCACGGGCCGGAAGATCGGCATGTTTGCGCTGTCGGAACCCGGCGGTGGATCGGATGCGGCAGGGTCGATGAAAACCACGGCGGTGCGCGATGGCGACGTCTACCGCCTTAACGGCTCGAAGCAGTGGATCACCTTTGCGAATGCGGCCGATACGGGGATCCTGTTTGCCAAGACCGACCCGGCGGCGGGCCATCGGGGGGTGAGCGCGTTCATCGTCGAACCGAAAATCTATCCCGGCTTTACGGCGAACCCGATCCCGATGACCGGATTGTCGAACGCGCTGTGTTCCAACGCAGTCTTTCTCGATGATTTTGAAGTCCCCGTCGCAAACCGGCTTGGTGAAGAGGGGGAAGGCTTCAAGATCGCCATGAACGCGCTGGAATACGGGCGGCTGACGGTCTCGTCCCGCTCGGTCGGGCTGGCCCAGGCCTGTCTCGATCACGCTGTTGCCTATGCCAATGACCGCGTCGTCGGCGGCAGGCCGATCGGTGAATACCAGATGGTGCAGCACCTGATCGCCGATATGACGGTCAATGTTGCCGCCGCGCGGTTGCTGGTGCAGCGCATGGCCTGGTTGATGGATCGGGGCGAAGCTTCGAACCGGGCGGCCTCGCTGGCCAAATATGCTGCGGTGAATGCCGCCAAACACGCTGCGAGTTCAGCGGCTGAGATCTTTGCCGGATATGCGCTGGCCGATGAATACCCGATCAAGAAGATCACCGCATACGTCAATATGCTGGCCGTCGGAGAGGGCACCCCGAACGTCCAGCGGATTCTGATTGCCGAGGATACGCTGGGGATGAAAGATGCCGATCGGCACCCGGTTCGCAATCGCCTTCGGGCCCCGGATGTGGAATAATCAGGGTAACCAAACGCACGCAGATGCGGACTTGTTCCTTGTGGAGACAAACGATGACCGATCAGGCAACCAATCCCGATTCCAGCGTCCTGGGACGCCCCAACAGTTACATCGGCAAGGTCGTGCCGCGCCCCAATGTACGCAAGCTCGTGCGCGGCAAGGGACAGTTCGTTGATGATCTGAAACTGCCGCGGATGGTGCATGCGGTTTTCCTGCGTTCGCCCCATGCCAGCGCGATGATCAAGAGCATTGATACCGGCGCAGCGAAGGCGATGCCCGGCGTCGTGCGGATCGTCACGGGCAAGGAGATGGCCGAATATTGCGACCCCTGGGTCGGGGTTTTGACCCATTTCAAGGGGCTGAAGTCCGCCCCCCAGCACGCCATCGCCGTCAATCAGGTGGCCTGGCAGGGTGAGGCGGTTGCCGCCGTCGTCGCCCATAGTCGCGCGGAAGCTGAAGATGCTGCCGCGATGATCGAAGTGGAATATGACGTCCTGCCCGCCGTGACCGATGAGGAAACCGCCGGCGACCCGGGGACCCATGTGATTCACCCGGAACTGGGCGACAATATAGCGTTCGAGAACGGTGTCGAAGCCGGTGACGTGGATGCTGCCTTCGCTGCCGCGCATTACATCGCGCAAGAGACCTACCATTTCGACCGACACACGGGCGTGACGTTGGAACCGCGCGTGATCCTCGCCGATTACGACGAGGCCGACGAAAAGCTGACCGTGCACATGTCGAACCAGGCGCCGCACATGATGCAGCATATCTTCGCCAAGCATCTGCACGTGCCCGAAGGTGATGTGCGCGTGATCTGCAAGGATGTCGGCGGTTCCTTCGGAATCAAGGTGCATGTCTATGCCGATGAAATGGCGGCCGCCGCGCTCTCGAAAATGCTCGGACGTCCGGTCAAGTTCGCCGCCGACCGGCTCGAATCCTTCCTGACCGATATCCATGCCCGCGCCCATCGCGTGCACGCCAAGATGGCCTTCAACGCCGAAGGCGATATCACCGCCATCGAAATCGACGACCTGACCGGTGTCGGGCCCTATTCCATGTATCCGCGCACCAGCGCGATGGAGGCCAATCAGGTCCTCAACTTCACCGGCGGCCCTTACAAGCACACCAACTACCGGGCCAAAGCAAAGGTCGTGTTCCAGAACAAGAACGTGATGTGCCAGTACCGGGCGGTGGGGCATCCGGTGGCCTTCGCGGTGACCGAAGCGCTGGTCGATATGGGCGCGCGCGAACTGGGCATGGACCCGGTCGAAATTCGCCGCCGCAATCTGATTGCCGATGACGCCTATCCGACCAAGGGCGCCAGCGGCATCATCTTTGAAGGCCTGTCTCATCACGCCTCGCTCGACAAGCTGATGGCGGCGATCGACTATGACGGCATGCGGGCCGAGCGTGATTCCTTGCGCGAGAAAGGTGTGTATCGGGGCATCGGCTTTGCAGCGATGATCGAACTCACCAATCCGGGGGCCGCGATGTACGGCATCGGCGGCGCGCGGATTTCCTCTCAGGACGGTGCGCAGGTGCGGCTGGATTCCAGCGGCTCGCTTGTGGTGCACACCTCGATCACCGAACAGGGGCAGGGCACCGACGCCATCGTCGCACAGATCGCGGCCTCGGCCTTCGGAACCTCGCCCGACAAGGTGAAGGTCGTGACTGGGGACACCGATCATGTGCCCACCGGTGGCGGCACATGGGGTTCACGTGGCGCGGGTATCGGCGGTGAGGCGGTGCTGCAGGCTGCCAAGGTTCTGCGCCAGAACATCAAGGAGATCGCGGGCCAGCTGCTGCAGGCCGATCCGGTGACCCTCGACATCCAGAAAGGCGCCATCGTCGATCTGGGGACGGAAAATGAGCGGATGGGGCTGGATGAACTGGCGCGGATTTCCTATTTCCGCTCCGACCTGATTCCCAAGGGGTTCCAGCCCGAACTGATGGCGACCCGCCATTTCGTGCCGCGCGAATACAACATCGCCTTCACCAACGGCATTCAGGCCTGTTATGTCGAGGTCGATCCCGAGATCGGATTTGTGAAAATCCTCAAGCACTGGGTGGTCGAGGATTGCGGCACGGTGATCAATCCGCAGCTTGTCGATGAACAGGTGCGTGGTGGCGTGATTCAAGGTCTGGGCGGCGCACTGATGGAAGAGTGCCGCTACGACCGTGACGGCAATATGGTGAATGCCAATATGGCCGATTATCTGGTTCCGATGGCCGGGGAGATGCCCGATATCGAGGTTGGCCATGTGGAAACCCCGGCGGGTGATTCCGAGCTGGGGGCCAAGGGCGCAGGCGAAGCGGGTACGGCGGGCGCGCCGGCGGTGGTGATGAACGCGATCAACGACGCGCTCTCCCCGTTTGATGTGCGCCTGTCCCACCAGCCGATCACGCCGGAACGGATCCTGAAGGCGCTGGGCAAGTTCTAGAACGGGTTGACGCGGTAGGGGCGGGTTTTCAACCCGCCCGTCTTGGCATGTACCGGACCCGGTGAGACTGCGCGGGCAGGTTTGAAACCTGCCCCTACCCGTGTTTGTGCCTGAAATACGCCGGTACACATCCGTCATTGCGAGGAGGCCATAGGCCGACGAAGCAATCCAGTTCGGTGGGGGGCATCTCTGGATTGCGTCGCCTTCGGCTCGCAATGACGTTGTGGATTTGTCCCTGCTAGGAGCTCTGTGCCCGCAGGGCCCAGATTGCGGCCATGAAGGCGGCCTTGGCGCGGGGCAGGATCAGCAGGGACAGGCCGATCAGCACCGGGACCAGGATCAAACTCATCTCCAGCGGGGTGAAGCGCCCGCTTTTCGACATCGAGATCATGATCGGCGCCATCACATGGCCGACGATCAGGATCGTCAGCCAGGGTGCCGCATCATCGGAGCGGATTTCTGACCATGCCTCGTGGCATTCGGGGCAGGTGTCGACCTGTTTCAGATAGGCCCGGAACAGGGCGGCCCGGCCACAGGATGGACAATTTCCCTTCAGGCCGCGTCCCAGTGCGGTCCAGAGATTGCGCTTTTCGCCGTTGTCCATGATCTGTCATCCGGAATTGGGAGTTTCGCCACCCGATATACCACGACCGGGAGATAACGGATTCCTGAGCGGCGACATGCCGCATCTCTTTGATTCGTCTCCGCGAAGTCTCTAGGTTGTCGGTTAACAATCAACACAGGGCGGAAACAATGAGTGTGTCTGATCACAGTGGCGAAGGCAGCGTTCTCGACCGCGAGAACAGTTTCATTGGCAAGTCGGTGCCGCGCGCCAATGCCGCGCGCCTGGTCGCCGGACAGGGCAAGTATGTGGATGACCTCACCCTGCCGCGCATGGTCCATGTGGTCTATTACCGCTCACCCTATGCCCATGCCCGCATTATCTCGATCGATGACACGGCCGCACTGGCCTGCCCGGGCGTGATTCGCGTGATCACCGGCAAGGAAGTGGCGGAAGTCTGCACATCCTGGGTCGGGACGCTCGCCCATTTCAAGGGTATGAAATCAGCACCCCAGCACGCGCTCGCCATCGACCGGGCCTGCTGGCAGGGCGAACCGATTGCGGGGATTGTCGCCAATTCCCGGGCCGAGGCCGAGGATGCGATGCAGCTTCTCGAGGTGGAGTTCGAGGAACTTCCCGCGCTGGCTGATCCCGAAGTGGCGATGGATAGCGATACACCGGTGATGCACCCCGATCTGGGGGACAATCTGCTTTTCGAGATGAATCACGATATTGGTGACACCGCCGCAGCCTTCGAGAAGGCCCACACGGTGGTCGAACGCACCCTGCATTTCGGGCGGCATACGGGCGTGTGCCCGGAATCCCGGGCGATCATCGCCGATTATCATTCTTCCGAGCATCGTCTGACGGCCTATCATTCCCATCAGGCCCCGCACATGATGCAGGACCTGTTCGCCCGCCATCTCGACATCCCGAACCAGAATGTCCGGATCGTGTGTGGCGATGTGGGGGGGGCCTACGGCGTCAAGGGCCACACCTATCCCGATGAAATGGCCACGGCGGCGATCTCGCTGATCCTCAAACGGCCGGTGAAATTCATCGCCGACCGTATCGAATCCTTCCTGACCGACCTGCATGCCCGCGACCATCGTGCCACGGCGCGCGCTGCGTTTGCCGAGGATGGCGAATTGCTCGCCATCGAGATGGACGATCTGACCGGTGTGGGTGCCTATTCGATGTATCCGCGCACCAGTGCGCTCGAAGCACTTCAGGTCATCAACTATGTGGGCGCGCCCTATACCCACAAGAACTACAAGGCGCGTTCGCGCGTCGTGTTCCAGAACAAGACACCGATGAGCCAGTATCGTGCGGTCGGCCATCCGGTCGCCGTTGCAATTACCGAGACCCTGATCGAGGAAGGTGCGCGCGCGCTGAAGATGGATCCGCTTGACGTGCGCCGCCGCAACCTGATGCCCGATGATGGCTACCCGTGTGAGTTTATCACCGGCCTGAAGATGGAGGGGCTGTCCCATCAGGCCTCGCTCGACAAGCTGACCTCGATGTTCGACTACACGGGATTTCGCGAAGAGCAGGAACGTCTGCGGGGCGAGGGAATCTATCGGGGGATCGGGTTTGCCGCGCTGGTCGAGATGACCAATCCCGGCCCGCACACCTACGGCTTGGGGGGTGCACGCATTTCATCCCAGGACGGTGCGGCCGCGCGGATGGATGCTTCGGGCGCCGTCGTGATCCAGACCAGTATCACCGAGCAGGGACAGGGCAGCGAAGCCGTGATCCAGCAGGTCACCGCAAGCGCATTCGGCACCACGCCGGACAAGGTGAAGGTGATCTCGGGCGATACCGACAATGTGCCCGTCGGCTGGGGTGCCGGTGGTTCGGGTGGTGCAGGTATTGCCGGCGAAGCCGCGCTGCAGGCCGCCAAGGCGCTGCGCCACAACGTGCTCGATGTGGCCGCGATCCTGCTGCAGGTCGAGGCCAACACCCTTGATATCCGGGCCGGCGTGATCGTCGACCGGGCAACGGGTGACGAGCGGATGCCCATCGAGGAGGTCGCGCGGGTGGCCTATTTCCGCTCCGATACCCTGCCGCAGGATTTCCAGTCGGAAATGATGGCCACCCGCCACTACATTCCCAAGAAGTATCCCGTGGCCATGACCAACAGTTTCCAGGCCGTGACCGTGGAGGTCGATCCCGAAATCGGAACGGTCAAACTGCTGAACTACTGGTGCGTGGAGGATTGCGGCAAGGTCATCAACCCCCTGCTGGTCGACGAACAGGTGCGTGGTTCGATTGTTCAGGGCATCGGTGGAGTCCTTTATGAAGAATGCCGTTATGACAAGGACGGCAACTTCCTGAATGCCAACATGGCTGATTATCTGGTGCCCATGGCGGGGGAAATGCCTGATATCGAGATCGGGCATATCGAGACCCTGACCCTGGAATCCGAGCTTGGTGCCAAGGGCGCAGGCGAAGCGGGCACCGCGGGTGCGCCCGGGGCGATTCTCAACGCCATCAACGATGCGCTCAGCCCGTTTGGTGCGTCTGTCTGGCGTCAGCCGGTCAGCCCCGAACAGGTGCTCAAGGCGCTGGGCAAGTACTAGCGAGCGCGTCGATTACAGGCCCTCATGCGGTGCCGCGCGCGGCATGCGGGAGAACGAAAGGATACCATCATGGCCGATGTGGAAATCATCAGCTCCTCGACCTGTCCGTTTGCACAGAGGACGCGTATGGCGTTGATCGAGAAGGGGATCGAGTTCGATCTCACGGCGATCGATCTGAATGATAAACCGGACTGGTTCCTCGAGATTTCGCCCTACGGCAAGGTGCCGGTCCTGCGTCATAACGGGGCGGTGATCTTTGAATCCGCAGTGATCAACGAATATCTCGAAGAGGTGTTTCCCGAGCGCCCCTTGCTGCCATCCGATCCCGTTCGCCGCGCACAGGCACGCATCTGGATCGATTTCGCCAATGTCCGGTTCACGCCCCATGTCTACAAGCTGATGCTGGCGCAGGATGCCGAAGCCCAGGCCGTCCAGGCCGAACGCCTGACCAATGCGCTTTACATGATGGAGCATGAAGGTCTGGGAAAGCTGGGCGATGGCTCCTACTGGATGGGCGATGATATCAGTCTGGTCGATCTGACCTTCCTGCCCCATATGCAGCGGCTCGGGGTGCTAGCGCATTACCGTGATTTTCATATTCCCGATGAGTGCGTCCTCCTCAAGGCCTGGCTCCAGCTGATGGATCGTCGCCCGTCGGTTTCGGCAGGCTCGGCCTCTCTGGACGTGCTAATCGAGAACTGGCGCAAATATGCCGAGAACACCTCAACGGGCACCACAGCTGCGGATATGCGCGCGGCGTAAAACTCGCTTCTCGTCATGCCCGCGAAGGCGGGCATCCATAACCACCGGATTTTCCCGGAGTTGCACCTGTGTTTATGGACTCCCGCCTTCGCGGGAGTGACGAAGTTTCGGCCTTTCTCGTCTCACCCCTCCGCCAGCGGGCACATGCCCGGCACCGGCGACGGGACCAGCAAGGTCGTTTCCTGTGACACCATGAGCGGGCGGATTTTTGCGAGATGGGCGTCCCATGCGGGGCGGGCGTAGTTGGCCTTTCGGATTTCGTCGCGCTGGGCGACGTCATCGAATTTCCAGATATGAACGATCTGGTTCAATGGGCCGACATCCGACTGGAAATATCCCACCAGATGCTCGTGCATGCGTGGGTCCTGCGCGGCAAAGCCCCCGTCCTGATAGTGCTTCCAGTATTCGGCAGGCTTGCCGGGGTTGAGCGTGTAGTTGCGAATTTCGAGGATCATCTGCGTTCCTTTCAGGGAAGGTTACGGATACGAAAACGCCGCCACGGCATTATGCTGTGGCGGCGTATCGGATTTGCGCTTCGTGTTGCGCGGGATCGTTAGTTGGTGAAGGACAGGTCGACCAGGAACAGCGCCATTTCCGGAAACGCGGTCAACAACACCACGAAGATCAGCGAAACCAGCACGAAGGGCATTACGCCCTTGAAGATATCGACCAGTTCGACGTCGGGCGCGATGTTGTGCATCACATAGACGTTGATCCCGATAGGGGGGGTGATCAGGGCAATCTCGACCATCACGACGATGAAGATGCCGAACCAGACCGGATCGAAGCCAAGCGCCAGGATGACCGGATAGACGAAGGGCAGGGTCAGGATCAGCATGCCCCAGACATCCAGGATTGCACCAAGGACCAGATACATCAGCACGAAGATCGCGAGCACGACGTAGCGGTTGACCCCGAGTTCGGCGATCCAGGTGATCAGCCCGTCCGTCACACCGGTGACATTGAGGAAGGCGCCGATGATATGGCCACCAACGATAATGGCAAAGATCATGGCGCTGGTACGGCCTGTATCCTTGAGCGCGTTCTTGACCGCGGGCCATTTGAAGCGGCCCATCACGACCATCACCACAACCACGCCGCTGACGCCAATGCCCGCAGCTTCGGTCGGGGTGAAGATGCCGGCATAGATGCCGCCGAGCACAACCATGAAGATGCTGAGGACCGGAATCAGCTTCCAGGTTGAGGCAAACCGTTCACCCCAAGTGTATTTGGGCCCGATGGGGCCCATCTCCGGATTGATCAGGCAACGACCCCAGATATAGAGCGCGTACATCGAAGCTAGAACGATCCCGGGGACAATGCCGGCGATGAACAGATGGCCGATCGAGGTTTCGGTCCAGATGCCGTAGGCCACGAGGATCACGCTGGGCGGGATCAGCATGGCAAGTGTCCCAGCGGATGCAATCGCACCGGTGGCAAGCTGGGGGTCGTATTTGTAGCGGCGCATTTCGGGCATCGCCATGGGGCCGATGGTGGCCACGGCAGCGACGCTCGAACCGGTCACCGCGCCGAAGCCCGCGCAGCCGGCCACCGAAGTAATGGCCAGTCCGCCGGGCAGGCGCCCGAACCATTTCTGGACGCAGTCATACAAATCCACGGCCAGTTTCGACTGGTAGACGAGTTGCCCCATCAGGATGAACAGGGGCAAGGCAATGAACACCAGTTCGCTGCCTTTCTGCACGGCGTTCATATAGATCTGGGTCAGGGCGGGCTTGTAGCCGACAAGGATCCAGTAGCCCGCAGCACCCACGACAGCCATGGCAAAGGCGATGGGCACGCCCATGGCGATCAGGGCCAGCATGAGGACAATGCCGGCAATCGCCAGTGTCGTTGGATCAATAAATTCCATCATCTCTATTTCTCCCCTTCGGCGATCTGTTCTTCCCAGGTTTCCTCATCGCCGGTCGTGCGAATGCCGAAGAACAGAAGGTGAAGGAAGTAGAGTGCCATCAGGACGGCACAAAGAGACACGAAGCCACGCAGCGTCCAGACGGGGATGCCGAGATATTCGGTGTTCTTGGTGATCTTGATCAGGAACGGAATTTCGTTCGCGGTGCGGACCGCGAGTAGGACGGAGAAGAACAGTCCAGATCCCGCCCACAGAGCGGTTGCCAGTTTTTTCACCCCGCCTTTGAAGTGCCGGTAGAGCAATTCCATGCGGATATGACCGTTCACCTTGGTGGTGAAGGGCAGGCTGCCGAACAGAATCAGCGTCAGCAGGGTTTCATTGAATTCAATCGACCAGTCGAAGGGTGCATTGAACAAATAGCGCATGATCACATCGGCTGTGACGATGGCTGCCAGTAACGGAATGCAAATGCATGTCGCCAGCCAGTGCAGCAGATCGCTGCCGTGATCGGCGAGCGCAAGCAGCTTTTCGATGATTATGGACATGATGAACTGTTCCCCCCGGGCGTCATCACGCGGTCACCGGGCGGGTTCTGGCTTGTTGGCAGAACCCGCCCGGCTTCGCGATTTCAAGTAAACGCGATCAGTAGTCGATCACGCCTTTCACGGGACTGTCGATCACCATCTGGAACTGGTCATTCCAGCTCATCTTGGCGAACTTGTCCCGATTTGCCATCAGGTCAGCGAGCATGGCCTTGGCCGGACGACCCGCCGCCTCATTGCTGGCGATCCATTCCTCGGTCACAGGGGCCACGAGTTCTTGCCATTTGGCACGTTCCCCGGCGCTCGGCTTGATCATTTCCAGGCCGGCTTTCTTGAAGACGGCGTCGCGCACGCGGCGGGACTCCCGCTCATAGAAAAGCTGGGCGATGGCCAGGTTGGTTTTCTGGGACCAGTTGTAATAGACGGTCTTCAGATCATCGGGCAGGCCGTCGAAGAACTCCGGATTGACGCAGTATTCCAAGTTCACGGAGAACAGGCTGACGTCGTTATGGTACTTGGAGACTTCCTGCAGCTTGAAGATCGGGAAAACCGGATCGTTCATCGCAACGCCGTCCACAAGGCCACGCTGCAGCGAGGTATAGGCTTCACCCGACGGAATGTTGATCGCCACGGCGCCCAGGGCCTTCAGGGATTCCGACTGCATCCGGCCACCGGCACGGATCTTCGAACCCTTGAGATCGGCCAGCGTCTCGTACTTGTCGTTGCCGATGACGTTATAGGGCGGCGTCACCATGCCGCGCCCCAGATAGACGCCGAGATTTTCGTACTCATCCTTGAAGTACTTCGGATAGAGCGCGACGTCGGTCATTGTTGCTGCGGATGAATCGTCAAATATGAACGGTAGGGTCATGCCGTGCAGCATGTTGAAACTGGTCGGCTCATAGATCATGAAACAGGCCGTATAGTCGGCGATGCCGTCACGTGCGGCCGTGAAGCCTTCACGCTGGGGATGCAGCGACTGGGAGTGGAAGCTCTGGACCTTGATCTTCCCGTTGGATTCACGCTCAAGCTGCTCAAGCGCCTGAGTGTTCAATTTCTCCACACCGGCAACCGCAGGCAGATAGGACGCATAGCGATAGGTGATGACCGGACCGTCATAGGTGACTTCTGGATTGGGGAGTTCCCCCTTGATCCACTGTTCGGCAAGCGACGTTGCGGCGACAGCATCCTCGTAAACGGTGATGGCGCTACCAACATTGTGCCCGTCGGCCGAAGCTGGCGCAGCAGCAAGGGTCAGCGCAACGGCGGCGCTCCCTGCAAGCAGGGCTGTTTTGAATGAGTTCTGCATATGTGTTCCTCCCGGAAGAATGTTCCCGACCAATATTTAGCCAGCGTTTCAGTTTCCATGGGCCGCTCGTTTCCCGGCGGCGCTGCGGGAATTGAAGCACGCATATTCAGATATGACCAGAGCCAAACTCGGACTGTCGCGATGGTCAAACCGCCGCCATCCGTTCTTCCATGGGTTGAAAACGGCGTTTTGGGCCGGCATTGGCGGAACAGGTGCTTTTCGCCAGCTTCCGTTGTCGCCTGACAGATCGGCTGATAGGCTCGATTTCAGACAAGGCATCTGGTGCCGCAAGGAGACAAAATGGTTCACGTCCGTGAAATGCCGGAACATCTGCGTGATGCGCTGGTCAATCAGGAATTGCCGGATTTCGGCGATACCCCCTGGGTCACCCCGAAACCGCTCGATGAATGTCGCATTGCATTGATTTCGACAGCAGGTTTGCACCGGCGCGAGGATCCACCCTTCACGCCGGGCGCTGGCGACTATCGGGTCATTCCCGATGACTACGACATGGATGCGCTGACCATGAGCCACCTGTCGACCAACTTCGATCGGAGCGGGTTCTATCAGGACGTGAACACGTCATTCCCGATCGACCGGCTGCGTGAACTCGCCGCGGATGGCGTGATCGGCTCCGTCGCCAGCCGCCACTTTTCCTTCATGGGTGCGACGCCGCCAGGGGCGATGGAACCGGTGGCGCGGGATCTGGCGAAGGTTCTCAAGGCAGACAATGTTGATGCTGTTGCGCTCGTCCCGGTCTGACCCCAATGCACGCGCGCCGTGGGCGGGCTGGCACATTACCTCGAAAGTGAAGGCATTCCGACGACGCAGATCGCACTGATCCGCAAACATGCCGAAGAAATCAAACCGCCGCGCGCACTCGCTGTGCCGTTCGAACTGGGACGTCCTTTGGGTGCGCCGAACGAGCCGGATTTTCAGCGGCGTGTCCTGCGCGATTGCCTCGAGCTTCTGGAGCGCGAATCCGGTCCGGTCCTCGAGGACTTCCCCGATGACGCCCCGGGCGCCGAGCCCGATCAAGAGGGCTGGGCCTGCCCGGTCAATTTTGCAGCACCCGTCGATGACCTCAGCGATGAGGACCTGATCCGTCACGCGCTCGAACAGGAAATCGCGTTGTTGCGGCCCTGGTATGAGGAATCCAGGCAGAACCGAAAGGGCCGGACGAACTTCGGCATTTCCGGCAAGACGCCTGAGGAGATCGCGGCATATATCGCCCAGATCGCCGTCGCGCGCGAGGATTCCGTATCGCCCATTGCCGACACGCCGCCGCATCTTGCCTTCAAGCACATGGCCGATGACATGCGTTACTACTATATGGAGGCCGCCATCGCGCGCCCCGATGCCCGGGGCAGTGATCTGGAGATCGGCAACTGGCTGTGGGGGGAAACCACGCTGGGCAAGGTGCTTGTGGTGATCCGGGACTGGGCCATGGAGACCGAACATCCGGGCTTCAAGGCACTGGCACCGACGGCCATGGTGCCGACCCACCAGCGGCATCGCACGATCCACGGTTAGCTGGATTTGCGATAGCTGATCTGGACGCCTGAAGCGCCCTGTTTGTGGACCTGGCCGATGATGGCCGCTGCCGTTGCCGGGCCGTCATGCAGCGCGGCCAGACAGGCCTCTGCCAGTTCCCCCGGCACACCGAAGAGAAGTCCGCCGGATGTCTGGGGGTCGAACAGCAGCGGTCGCACCGGATGCGCGCTCGCCGGGAAGGCGTGCCCCGCCGAGCCTTCATTGCCCGGACGCAAGGTACTTTCAACACCCTGGCCGGAAAGCTCGAATGTGCCCGCGAGAACCGGGATGGCGTCGAGATTGATCTCTGCCGAAGCCGATGATGCTTCCAGCATTTCCAGAAGGTGCCCTGCCAGCCCGAACCCGGTGACATCTGTTCCCGCTGTTGCCCCGTGGTCACGCATCACCTTCACGCACGGCTTGAGCGAGGCTTGCATGGATGTCAGTGCGGCATCGATCCAGTCGCCACGGGCCTCAGCGCGCATATCGGCGGCAAACAGAACGCCGGTTCCGATGGGTTTGGTCAGGATCAGGACATCGCCGGGGTTGAGGCCACCCTTGCGGATGATGGTCTCGGGCGCGGCATAGCCGTTGATGGTCAGGCCGAAGGCCATTTCCGCGCCTTCGCCGGTGTGCCCGCCGGCAAGTACGGCACCGGCCTCTGCCAAGGTTTCGGTCGCCCCGGCGAGCAGCTGATACAGGTCGTCGCCCATCTTGTCGTCATCGCCATGGGGCAGCATCACGGCCGCCAGTGCCGAATGGGGCTCGGCACCCATGGCAAAGATGTCGCCGAGGCAATGGTTCGCGGCAATCCGCCCGAACAGGAACGGATCGTCAATGAAGGCCCGGAACTGATCAACCGTCTGGATCAGGGATTTCCCCGGCGGCGGGGTCAGGACGGCGGCGTCATCGGGGGCATCGAGACCCTGATCGAGGCCCGCGATGGATTGTTGCGGCAGTCGGCTGAGAGCGCGGCGCAGCACAGGGGCGGGCACTTTGGCCCCGCAGCCGCCGCAACGCATGTCTTCGATGACGTCGCCATTGGCATCGCGTCCGGCATCCATGTCGGGCAGTTCCTGATATTTCTTCATCCAGCGCCGGTCGATCCAGTCTTTCCAGCGCCAGACCCAGTTGCCTTCCAGCGCGAACGGCCCGCGTGCGGCAATGGCGTGGTGCTCACCGGTGGTGATCAGCGCGAGGGTCTGGCCCTGAGGCTTGTAGACCCGTAGCGTTTTCCCGGTGACCGCCCGTCGCAGATTTTCCGCCAGATAGGGGCCCTGACGCACGGCATAGACGCCCGCCTTGGGCAGGTCGTGGCCGTCCATGGACGCGGCGTCGCCTGCAGCAAAGACCTGCGGGTGGGAAACCGAACGAAGGCGATCATCGACCCGCACGAACCCGTCGGCATTGCGTGCCAGTGCTGTCTCGCCAAGCCATCGGGGCGGACCGGCAGACGTGACCAGAATGGTCTGGTCGCTGGCCAGAGTTGCGCCGTTTGCAAGCGCGATATCTGTTTCGGTGATGCCGGTGACCCGATGGCCGAGCTGCAACAGGATGCCACGTTTTTTCAGCGCGCGGGTCATCCGGTTGCGGGCTGCCGCGTTGTAGCCGGGAAGAAGTGTGTCGCCCGCTTCGACAAGGGTGAAGCTGAAATCCCCGGGGTCGCGACCGAGTTCGTGGGCGGCATTGCGCAGGCGAAAAGCAAGCGCGAGAACCAGTTCGACGCCACCGGCACCGCCGCCGACAACGGTCAGGTGGAACGGCCCTGTGTGATGGCGGATCCGGTCTGTCAGCGCGTGATAGGAGACCAGAAAGCGGTCAATTGGTTTGACCGGGAGGGCGTGCTCCGCACCGTCAATATCAAGGGTCGAGGGCGTGGAGCCGGTGTCGATCGAGAGAAGATCAAACGGGATCGGCGGCCGTCCGGTCAGAGCCAGAAGATTGTTGTCCAGATCAATCCCGGTTGCGGGCGCATGGATCAGGCGCGCGCTGGCAAACGCCGCCAGGGGGCGCAGGTCGATATGGGCTTCGGCGCGTGTGTAATGCCCGGCGATATAGCCGGGGATTATCCCTGAATAGGGGGTCAGCATATCCCGCGCGACCAGGGTCAGGCGGACGCCCGGTTCGGTCTTCATGCCGAAGCGCTTGAGCACATTCACATGGCTGTGGCCGCCGCCAACCAGAACGATGTCGTGGCGAATGGGAAGCGTCGGTGTCATGAATCTTTCAGTCTGACTGGTGTTGGCTGCTGGTGTTGGTCGTAGGTCACCATAAACACCCACGGGGCTGAGCCCATCCCGCGATGATGCGGAAAATTGGCGGAAGAGGGTGGGAGTCGAACCCACCAGGCACGTCTAACGCCCCTCACCGGTTTTGAAGACCGGGCGCCCCACCGGGGAACGGTCCTCCTCCACCGTCCATAATCGGACTCCCGGCCTCTCCGAACAAGGGGATGACGTGGAATTTATCTCTTGCCTGCGGGGCAGGGTGTTGCGGTGATGAATTTTGTGACCGAGGCGGCAAGTTCGGGTGAAAGCGGCAGTGTTGGGTCGTGATAGGCCGCAAGGTTGACCTTCCGGTCTTCGCCAACGTCTTTCATGACATGGTTCATCCCCGGGATCAGGATCGCTTCGGCATCCGGGCGTGCTTTTTTGAGAGCCGCGAAATCTGCGGCGCTGACCTGCAGGTCATGTCCTCCGGAGACCAGCAGGGTCGGCAGTGTGAGCGTTGCGAGTTCCTGCGCGGGATCTATGTCGAGAATCGAGAGCAGATAGGGCTGCACGCTGGGGCGGAAGATGTTGTCGAGTTTGGCGTCGACCTTGGCGACGTGCTGGCCACTTTCCAGAGTCTTGAGGACGGACAGCGCTTCGGTGCGCAGTGGTTCTTCCATAGGGGCGGTGCTGAGCTGGGTTTCCAGGACAGCCCCGAAGGTGCGACCCGGAGACATCACCAGCACCAGCCCGGCCGGGCTCGTGTCTTCGGCCACGCGCGTCGCGATCAGGCCGCCTTCGCTGTGACCCAGCAGAAACACACACGCGACATCGGACTGTTTCGTCAGCCAGCTGTTCCATGTGGCGGCATCACCGACAAAATCTGAAAACCGCAACGCTGCTTCGGACGTGACCAGCGCCTTGCTGCCCCCCACCCCGCGCTTGTCGTAGCGCAGGGAGGCGATATCGGCTGTGGCGAGATGGCTGGCCAGCATTTTGAGGTAATCCGCATCCACGCCGAGCTTGCTGTTGCCGTTCCGGTCGGTCGGGCCGGACCCGGCGATCATCAGGACAGCCTTGGCGGGGTTGTTGCGGCCGGGTGTGACGAAGCTCCCGGCCAGTCCCGATGTCGCGACATCCTTTTCCAGAATGTCGCGCGCAGCTGCCGCGTTGCTCAGCACGAGCAGGGCAGCCAGCAGGAGCGGAATCAGGCGCATGGCCCAGCCTCGCCCATGCACAGACGGAAATCCAGCCTTTGAACAACATGGCGGCTTTCCGAAAGCTGCAATCCTTGTCAGAGTCCGGTATGAAACATCTGACCATCATCCACTACGATCCCACTGGGAGAATCGAGGACAGCCATGCCGTCTTTTGACGTGGTTTCCCGCACTGAGGTGCCGGAAGTCGACAATGCCATTCAGGGTGCCATGCGCGAAATCGGCACACGCTATGACTTCAAGGGCAGCCAGTGCTCGGTCGAACGCACCGATGAAACCCTGTTGCTCAAGGCCGATGACGATCTGAAGCTGAAGCAGGTTCAGGAGGTTCTCAACGTCCACCTGACCCGTCGCAAGGTGGATGTCGGCGCCTTTGATTTCGGCAAACCCGAAATGGCTTCGGGCAATACGGTCCGCCAGACGGTGACGATCAAGCAGGGGGTCGAACGGGAGGCCGCACAGAAGATCGTCAAGGCCGTGAAGGCATCAAAACTGAAGGTCCAGGTGGCCATTCAGGGTGACGAGCTGCGTGTGTCCGGGAAAAAGCGCGATGATCTGACAGCGACCATCCAGGTGATCAAGGAACTGGATCTGAGCCTGCCCCTGCAATATCTGAACTTTCGCGACTGATCGGCAACGTCGGCTAGGCGCGGACATAGATCCAGCCTTCGATCTGCAGTTGCGCCAGCGTCTCGACCGCAGCCGGGACCGTTGCGATGCCCTCGGGGGCTTTCAGGCTTCGCGCGGCCAGCGTGTTGGCGCAGACCCGCAATCCGGCATCGGTCTCCGGGTCCCGGGTTTCGAGCGCGGCGGGCACACCATCGGCATTCGTGACGATCAGGATTTCAGCCTCGGGCTGGCGCGCCTTCAGGTTGCGCGCATTGGAACGCGCGCGCTGGAGGGCCGCCGCGGTCGGGGCGTGCAGAACAACCCGCATGTTCAGATGCCGCCGCCTTCGTCGAACAGGGTCGAGAGGTCCGCCTTGACCTGGGCGCCCACGCGCCCGACTTCCTCGCCTTCCCGGGAGCGGGGGCGCGGTGCGTCAACATCGTAGCTGCGCACGACCTTGGCCGGGGCGCCGCCGAGCAGCAGGACTCTGTCGCCCAGATAGACCGCTTCGTCGATATCGTGGGTCACGAACAGAATGGATTTTTCGGTCTCTTTCCAGATCTGCAGCAACTCGTCCTGCAGGGACTGGCGCGTGATCGCATCCAGTGCACCAAAGGGTTCATCCATCAGCAGCAGGTCAGGGTCAACCGCGAGGCCGCGCGCGATCCCCACGCGCTGGCGCTGGCCGCCGGACAACTCGTGGGCCCAGCGGTTGCCATAATCAGCCAGGCCGACAAGCTTGAGCGCATCGGCGATCCGTTGCTTGCGTTCGTCGGCGCTGACGGTCAGGCCTTCCAGACCAAGCGCCACATTGTCGCTGACCTTGCGCCACGGCATCAGGCGGGCTTCCTGGAAAACCATGGCGATTTCCCGCCGGTCGGGACGGTTTTCGATTTCGTGGGCGATGGTGCCTGCTGATGGCGCCAGCAGCCCGGCAATCACCCGCAGCAGCGTTGATTTCCCCGCGCCTGATGCGCCCACGACAATCACGAATTCCCCGCGCGCGATGGAGAGATCGATATCTGCAAAGACAGGCTTTTCGGTGCCGGGAAACTGTGCCGCGATACCGTTCAGTTCGACTATCGCTGCCATCGGAGCACCCGGTTCTGGGCTGCGACGAACAGCATATCGCTGAGACCGTAGAGCAGCGCGATGGTTAGCATGTAGACGATCACCACTTCCGTAGCGAGCAGGCCCGCGGCCTCGTTCATGCGCTGGCCGATGCCGGTGATTCCGAACAGCTCGGCTGCGACGACGGTCATCCAGCCCTGGCCAAGTCCGGCGCGCAGGCCTGAGAGGATACCCGGGGCGGCGGCCGGCATGATCACCTTGCGCAGACGCGCGCCGAGCGAGCGATGACCAAAAGAGGCCGCCAGTTCGATCAGGTCCGGATCGACGGCCCGGACAGCGGTATAGGCGGTGAAGTAGTTGATCCAGAACACACCGATGGCGATGATGAAGGCCGCCGCCGTTTCACTGATCCCGAACCAGATGATCGCAAAGGGAATCCAGGCCAGCGGCGGGATCGGGCGCAACAGGCGGGCCAACCAGCTTTGCACGGCGTCGAGGGTGGGAAACAGCGCCACGGCTGTCCCCACCAGAACGCCCAGCAGCGAGCCACTGATCAGGCCGATCAGATAATGGTTCAGGCTGGCCAGAACCATCTTGTGCCAGAACCCTAGCGTGACTTCCGAGATCAGCGTGGCGGGCAGCTTGCTGGGTGCGGGCAGCAATGTGGCTTCGACCACACCGCTGCGCGCAACCAACTCCCAGATCAGGAGAAATGCAAAAAGCCCGCCCGCACCGAGAAAGGTGCGTCTGGACATGGGTTACTCCGTGACCTGCTTGTAGAACGACACGTCGAAAAGCTCATCGATCGGAACCGGCTTCTTGAGGGTGCCGATCTCGGCCGAAAAATCATGCATGACCTTGGTGGCCGCGATGATGGCATTGGGATCAGAGACAAAATTGTTCGACGCAGATCGCAGGGCGCGCTGGATGACCTCCAGCGGAATCAGGCCCTGACCGAGGGCGGCGTGAATATGCTTTGCCGCCCGATCGGGATCTTCGTTGATCAGGTTGGTGGCGCGCACATGCAGTTCGACGAGCCTGGCCACGGCATCACGATTTTCCGCGATCACGTTTTCACGTACGGCGAGCACCGCCCCGGGCTGCTTGGGGAGCATTTCGCCGCCGGTGACAGCGATCCGGGCATCGGGGAGCTTTTCGCCTATGATGGTCAGGATCGGCTCGAGGATTGATGCCGCATCGACGGATTTGGCCAGCATGGCCTGCTGTACCTTGCCGGCACCCATGCCGACGATCTCCACATCGTCTTCGGTCAGTCCGGCGACCTTGATCAGCCAGTGGCGCAACACCGTATCGGGCACCGAACCTTTCGGCAGGGAGGCGATGACGGGCTTGCGACCGGTGTCGGCGGTGAATTTTTTCACGCCTTCGGCCGGTGTGGCTGCGGCGGCCATCGCGGCACCGAATTCACCGCGGGTGATCACCGCAATCTGTTCGATGCCGGCACTGGCGGTGACCTTGATCGGTACGCCGTTCGCGCGCGAGACCATGGCCGGTCCGATGCCAAAATACATGACGTCGAAATCGCCCGCCGCAATCGCCTGAACGATGGCGGGTCCAGACGAGAACTTGGTCAGTTCCAGTTCAAGGCCGGCTTCTTTGGTCCAGCCTTCCCCTTCCATGACGAAAAGCTGTGCCATCGGCATGATCGGAATATAGGCGACCTTCAGTTTGGTCTGGGCAGAGGCCGGTGTCTGAGACAACAGCCCAAGGGCCAGCACAAACACGGCAAGGCCGCGCAGTGCTGGCTTGTTCAGGAATTCTCGCATGGTCAGATCCTTTCGACTCTCGCGATTCATGGAAAGCGCGAGGGTATATAGGACCCAATACCATAAGAGCAACGTAAATTATTTTATATCACACAATAATTAGTGTGTTAATTGTTTCAGGCTGGCGGATTTGCCTTGAAATAGGCGATATCATCCGCGTCCTGTGCAAAGTCCGGATTGGTCGGCCATTCCACGAAACGCGGTGCCATGTCTGACCCGTAGCGCACACGAAAAAGCAGGGACCGCTCCGGCCCGTTCTCGTATTCATGGACCTCTCCCGGGGGGTGAACGACAAACGAACCCGGCTTGACCTCGAGTGTTTCGCCACTCGGTGTGCGCATGGTGCCGCCGCCCTGCCAGCAGAAATATATTTCCGTGCAATCCGGGTGGCAGTGATTCGGGCTGACTTGCCCCGGTTCCCAGCAGGCGACAGTCACATCGCCGTCCGAGACGGTGTCGAGGATCTTCTCGACATGCTTTTTGGGATCAAAAATCTGTTCGGTTTCAAGGTCGTAAGCGATCATCACATCTCTCCTCATTCTGGATGATTGGACAAAGTTTAGCGCCGCGTGGTCACCGGCGTAAGTCCCTCCCGCAAAGCAAACGCCGCACCGGAAAGCCGGTGCGGCGCGCAAACGTAGGTACCCTGAGGGCGCGAACGCTATTTGTTCTTCATGGACTCGTAGAAGTTGACCACCTTGACGATGTCTTCGGCATCCATCCGGCCGATTGGACCGTCGCTGTAGCTCGAAGCCATCACCTTGCCGTCGGGACCCAACAGGAACTCCGAAGGCTGGATGATCTGGCGGCGCTCTTCCCACCATGACCCAAGCGTGTTCGCCATCTCGCGGGTTACACCGTAACCAACGGGGAAGTTTACCTCATCGGCAACTTCCTGGGCTTTCTCGATGGGGTCTACGCTGGCGGCGACAAGGGTCACGCCAAGTTTATCAAATTCTGCTTTCTGGTTTGCGAAGCCGACCAACTGACGGCGACAATAGGGTCACCAGTGGCCGCGATAGAACAGGATGACCCGGTATCCATTACCAAGACCATCCGGCAGATCGAGCGTTCCACCATCGACGAGATTAAGCGTCATTTTGGGGAAGGCTGAACCAATGCCAAGCTTGTCCGACATATTAAGTCCTTCTCGTTAAACACATGCGCCCTGCGGCGCGCGACGGGGATATCGTGCATATTTACGCAGTGGTTGGCAATCGTGGTGCCTTGTCTCAGGGGGTACGATCATTGTATTGATTAGGGGTTCGGCACAGATCGGAAGGCCGAAAGTATTTCTGGAGGTTGGTCATGAGCAATGGCGAGTTGATTATTCTTATTGTGTTGCCGCTGGTTCTCATGCCGGTGGTTATGCTGATCCTGAACGCCATTCTTCCTGCGCCAAAGGAAGATCGCACGACGGGCCGTCTGGCCAATTACAACGACTTTCATCGCGAGGCGTATATCGGCTCGTTGATCACGGCATTCGTGACCGTGGTTGCATTTGAAATTCGTGGCGGGCCGGAACCGTTTGTTCTCGTCTGGATGCCCCTGTTGTCGACCGTGATGGTCCTGCCCTTCGGCTATACGCTCGCGTTGATCGTCAGCGGACTCATGGGCAAAGGCACCATCGCGCGCTAGCTCAGAGCGCCGCGTTCAGTCCACCGGCGCCGGTCAGTACAACGAAGAGTTCCAGCGGTTTCTGACCGGTGTTCCGGATTGCGTGGGTGTCACCCCTGGGCACAAACACGAAGCTTTCAGGCTTGATGGCCTGTGCACCGGCACCTCCATCGGCTTCCCCCACCCCGTTTGCGACAAAGTAGATGGCTTCGGCCTTTGAGAGGCTGTGCTCCTTGATCGCGGTGCCCGGCGCGAGGGTGACATGGAGCAGGGCATTCGGGCTGCCATTGTGGCTGCCGATGGGGTTTTTGACACTGACATCGGACCAGGCTTCGGGGAGCGAACCGGTCTGCAGCGCAACAGCATCCAGTTCCACCAGAATGCCATCATTCAAACCTTCTCGCGGGGCGTTGATGTCATCTTCGGTCACGGTGCCGCAGAACTCGTAGCCGGTGCCCGCCACGTCGGGTGCGTTCATGTAGAACCCGATGACGCGCGCGTCCTCGTCTTTGGTCTCGTTGAAAAAGAAATGTTCGGATCCTTTGGGCATCAGGCGGCAATGACCGGTTGAGACCACCGCGCGACTGTTCCCCTGACCGACAACGCCATTGCCCGAGAGATAAACCGCAATCTCGTCACTGACGGTGTGCAGATGCTTGGCGTGGGTGGAGCCGGGACGAAAGATCGAATGGAAGACGGTGGTGGCACTCCCGGTCTGCCCGGTGACCGGCAGCCGGAATTCGGAAATGGCCCAGCCGTCCTTCTCCTGCATGCGTTCGATTTCGACGTCATAGGTCTGAATAACGGAGATGGTCATGGCTGTTTCCTATCCTGGGTCGGCAACAAGGCCGACGGCTTCGATTCCGGCGATGGCGCAGGCTTCGTCCCGATCCGAGACATCGCCGGTCACGCCAACAGCACCCAGAATCTCACTAGACGCATCGCGGATCAAGACGCCCCCCGGAGCATTGAGAACTTTTCCGTCGGTAGCAGCATTCAGGGTCAGAATGAAACGGTCCGGCCGTTCGACCAGCGCGCGGCTTCCCATGCCCATGCCCAGCGCACCCCAAGCCTTGGCCTGGGCGATCTGGGGGCGCAGAAAACTCGTTCCGTCTTCCCGCGCAAAGGCGAGGAGATGCCCGCCCGGGTCGAGGATGGCCACGCCAAGCGGCAGGCATTCCGTCTCCCGTCCATGGGCGAATACCACATCTATGATCTTCTGTGCCTGAGCGAGTGTAACTTGTGCCATCGAAAATTCCTCTCAACTCAGCTTTCGAGAAACGAGAAGGTCGATGACCCGCGCGCGTTGATGATGTGCCCTGCTGTGTTGCCGGCGAAATGTGCGGGCAGGATCAGGGTTCCGCTGTCGGTGAATCCATCGACATATTTTTTTCGTGTCGCGGCTGACATGTCCATGTCCCAGCAGAAACAGGTGCTCCATTCCGGATGGGGCACCTGCACCGGATGGTGCATGAGATCTCCGATGAATGCGCCTCGTTCGCCCTGTGATTCAACATTCACGATCACATGACCGGGAGAGTGGCCCGGTGTCGGTTCCAGCCAGAGGCCGGTCTCGATCTCATGATCATTGTCGACCAGCACGGCCTGCCCGGCCTCGACGACGGGCAGGACGGAATCAATGAATGTCAGTCCGATACGTTCTGCACCGCGTGCGCTTTCCTGTTCCCAATGGCGGTATTCGTCACGCGCAAAAACATACTTCGCATTCGGAAATGTCGGCACCCAGCGGCCATCGTGGAGTTGGGTGTTCCAGCCGACATGGTCGGGGTGCAGATGGGTGCACATGACGATATCGATATCGGCAGGGGTGAGGCCAAGCGTCGCCAGATTGTCCATCCACGGCCATTTTTTCATGTGGAAATTCGGGTTCGCGCGGTCCTTGTCTTCGCCAACACAGGTGTCGATCAGGATCGTGTGGTGGGGCGTCTGGACCACATAGCTCTGGAACGCCGCGATGATCTTGCCGGTCGCAACATCGAAATGTGTAGGCACCATCCAGTCCATATGTTCGGCCATGGCCTCGGGCGTGGAAGCGGGGAACATGATGTCGGGCGTCAGGGTCGGACCGGAATGCTCGAGCACCGAACGAACAGAAAATGCTCCAATGGATAACGGATTCATGTCAGGGCCTTTTCATTGCGTGATGATGCCATTGGGTGATGGGTCCTTTAAGTGTCCAATGTTAGTCTGCCGCATGCAAGTGAACCGAACGGAAATCTCCATTCATGAGCACAGGTCGTGATCTTCCTCGCATCCGGGTCTCGCAGGACGGCCCGCTGCCTGATTTCGCGCTGGCGCGCGCCTGTGAGAGGTTCTCGGAGGCTGGCGTCATGCATTTTGAAAATGTGCTGGAGCCTGATCACGTCCATGTGCTGCGGGCAGACTATGAAAAGGCCTATGCGGCCTATCATCGTGACATTCTGCATGCCGATGCCCGGCATGTGGGGGACCGACGAAACATGGTCACGGTCGGGATCGCCGGGGCATTCAACGATCCCCGCGTCTACGCCAATCCAGCCGTGATGCCGGTCATCGAGGCCCTGCTGGGGCATCAGGCCATTCTGGGCAGCTTTGTTGCTGTCACCTCCTTGCCCGGTGCGGCCGATCAGGATGTCCATCTCGACATGCCGCTACTCTTCAATGTGGACCCGCTCGGCAGTCAATTGCCGTCCTATTGCCTGACACTGGTGATGCCGCTGGTGGATCTGAACGCGACGAACGGCACCACGGCCTATTATCCTGGCAGCCATCGCACGGTTGCGCACGAACCGCCCGATACGGCACCGGTGCTGCCCGATGTGCCTGTTGGTGATGCGCTTCTGTTTGATTGCCGGGTCTGGCATGGCGGCACCGCGAACCATTCCGGTGCGCCGCGCCCGGTCCTGTACAATTCCTATCAGCGCCCCTGGTTTCGCGATCAGGTCAATTTCGCGCAGCAGGAACCTTTGCTCATACCGGCGCAGGAATGGGAACGCGTGCCGGACAATTGGCGCTATCTGTTCGATTGGGCCCGGGTAAAGACCTGAATTGGTCCGGCTGATATTCCACCGAACATCTCCCCAACCTTGCCACAATTGGCCGATAGGGTTTTCCTGATGGCGGCGTGTGCCGTCATTGACGTGTTCCGGGGCTGCGGGGTAGGGCGGCGGAACAGAAAATGAAGCAGCCGCGCATCGCGGCTTTGTGCGGCGTGAAAATCGGAGGGAACAGATGATGGGATTGCAGGTTGGAATTTCGAAAGGAATCCGTATGCGACTCCAGAAGGCCACAATGGCGGCTTTGCTTGCCGCGCCCGCGCTTGCCCTCGTGCCGGCGCCGGCCGGGGCACAGCTCGGCGATATACTGAAATCGCCCAAGACCCTGATCGACCGCGCGATCGAGGCGCGCAGCACCGAAGATATCGCCAAGGACAACCGGATCGTCATTGATGTGAACTCGATCATGGCCGAACTGGGCACGATCAAGGCGTCCACCGAGATCTACGAGCAAAAGCTTCTCATCACCGGAATTTTTGCCGACCGGCAAACTCATGACAAATTCAAGGAACAGGTCGAGCAAGTGCGCGGCCTGAAGGAATTGTACTGGCATGCCGTGTTCATGAGCGATGAAGACCGCGCGCGCCGGGCCGACAATCTGCTCGCATGGGATGATGTGCTGATTCTTGAAACCAAGGTGGATGTGCAGATGGTTTCGACCCGGGGCGTGGCCGATGTGAATTTCCGCACGGCGGTGGATCCATTCGGCACGGTCTACCTCATGGGGCGCGCCCGCTCCCGACCGGAGCTCGACAAGGCGATCGACACGGTGGCAAAGACCGATGGCGTGAAGCAGGTGATCAACTACGCGTTTGTCCGCCCTTAGGCGATTTTACGCGGAAGGTCCTGTGCCCAGCACCTCTTCAAGCGTTTTCACCTGATGGCGCACATTGCCATCACGCTGGGACAGCTTGATGCGGTCGAAATATTCGAGAACCTCAACCGCGAGGTTGCGACCGATCCCGGCCGCCTTCCGGAAATCCGAGACACCGACGGTCCCGTCTGCTTCGATCATGCGCACGAACACCTCGCCATGGGCGCGTAATGCGGCAGGGGTGAAAAAGCGGTTTCCCGCAATCTGCACGGCCATTCCCATCCGTACCGCCTGACGCATGGTTTTCATGACGGCGCCCACGGTCAGGCCAGCACTGGCGGCAAGGTCATGGACGACAGGCGGGGTTTCCGGGGTTTCTTCCAGCATCGGCAACAGGACAGCCCAGTGCTTGGCATCGTCCCCGGTCAGTCCGGGCTGGTGGTCGGGTCGATGGAGCAGCATGCCATCGCTGGCGACGGACCCATCGGCGACGGTTGCGCTGACCAGCGCGTCAAAAAGCGTTTCGGGGACAAACCGGCCCATGCTGCGGCGCAGCTGGGCAGCTGCGGGGCCAAGACGGTCCGGGTTGGCCTTGTGAAACGCATCCAGCCCGGCCAGGAACTCCGTGCGCCGGGCGTCCCAGGCGGGCGGCGAAAGGGCCAGGCGATCGGAATCATTCCCGGCAACGACAGCTTGAGAATCTGCGAGAATGGCGGTTGCTTCGGTGGCATTCACGTTGCGGGTTGCCAGAAAGGCGGCCAGCGGCAGGCCGGTTTCCGACAGGGTCAGTGCGCCCGACAGGGCCGCCTTGTGGTCGGGCGTGTCGAGGGCGTCGAGCATGGCGAGACGGTCGGCCCGGGCGCGTCCACGCCGGGGCGGGAACAGGTCGATCACATGCCCGCCGCCCAGAGTTGTCTGAGCCGACTGGTCGCGAATGACGAACCGGTCATGGGCGCAGGCTCCGATGCCCGCATCGAGCACCAGTTGTGCCAGCGCAGAATCTCCCGGTTCAATGGCTTCGGCACCCAGAACGGCGACCCGGCCGGTCACGTTCTTGGCCCCCAGATGCACATGCACCGGGGTCCAGTGGCGCAGGGGACGGCGGGCGTCAGCGACCACGCGCAACCGGACATCCAGCTTCTTGTAGAGTTGCAGACCGGGATCAGCGACCAGCCAGTCGCCCCGCGCGATATCATCCTTGTCGATGCCGGCCAGATTGATCGCCAGCCGGTCTCCGGCGCGTCCTGTCTCGCTTTCGGCATTGTTGGCATGTATGCCGCGCACCCGTGCCTGGGTGTCGAAACCGGCGATCCAGAGCCGGTCCTCGCGTTTGACTTCGCCCGAGAATGCCGTGCCGGTGACCACAAGGCCTGCCCCGGCAACGGTGAAGACACGGTCGATGCCGAGGCGAAAATGGCCGCCTTCCGCCTTGTTCTGAACCTCTTCCGACAGCGCGGTGATCTTTGCGGCAAGGGCGTCGATGCCGGTGTTGGTGATGGCCGATACCGGAAAGATCGGCGCACCGGCCAGAGAGCTGTCGGTCAGCAGGTTTGCTATCTCGGCCTCGACCTCGCGGACGCGCGCTTCGGGCACCCGGTCGATCTTGGTGAGGGCGACGAGGCCACGCGAGACACCGAGAATGTCGAGGATCGCCAGATGCTCGCGGGTCTGCGGCATCGGGCCGTCATCGGCGGCGACCACCAGCAGGGCGCAGTCGATTCCGGTGACCCCGGCCAGCATGTTGTGGACCAGCCGTTCATGGCCGGGCACGTCGATGAAGCCCAGCCGCGCGCCATTCGCGAGATCGGTATAGGCAAAGCCGAGATCAAGCGTCATGCCGCGCTTTTTCTCTTCAGGCAGACGGTCGGCATCCGTCCCTGTCAGGGCTTTGACGAGCAAGGTCTTGCCGTGGTCGATATGCCCGGCGGTTGCGATGATCATCGGCGGGCCAGCTCCCTGAGTTGTGTGCGAAAGCCATCCACATCATCCAGACACCGCATGTCCAGCCACAAAGCGTCATCCTGAACACGCCCGATGATGGGAACCGGCAGGTTGCGGAGGTCAGCGGCCAGTCGTTTCAGGGCCGCCCCGCGCCCGCGCGTCGCGTGAGGCATGATTGTGATGGCGGCACTGTCGAGGGTTTCCACGGGTAACGCCCCCGAGCCGATCTGGCCCGCGCAGTCGGCAATGCCGACATCGAAGCTGTCGCCCAGCGCGGCGGCGACGTCGTCCAGTACGGCTTGGGCATCCGCGCGGATATCGACGGCCTTGCGCGCAAGCCGTCCCAGTGTTGGCAGCCGTTCGGCGAGGCGATCGGGGTCCCGGTAAAGCCGGAGCGTTGCCGCCAGCGCCGCGAGGGTCGCCTTGTCGCAACGCAGGGCGCGTTTGAGAGGGTTTTTCTTGAGCTTTGCGATCAGATCCTTGCGCCCGACGATCAGGCCGGATTGGGGACCACCGAGAAGCTTGTCGCCCGAAAATGTGATGATGTCCGCACCCGCTGCGATGGTTTCGCGCGGGGTCGGTTCATGGGGCAGGCCCCAGCGCTCCAGATCGACCAGCGCACCGGCGCCCAGATCGACCGCAAAGGGTATGTCTGCATCCCGTGCGATCCCGGCCAGAACCGGCTCGGCCACGCTCGCCGTGAAACCCTGCACCATGTAGTTCGAGGTGTGGACCTTCATGATCAGGCCGGTACGTTCACTGATCGCGTCTTTGAAATCCTTCGCGTGGGTCCGGTTGGTGGTGCCGACTTCGACCAGTTTTGCACCGGCCCGGGACATGATGTCGGGAATCCGGAACGAGCCGCCGATCTCAACCAGCTCCCCTCGGGACACCGGGACCTCCTTGCGTAGCGCCAGCGCATTGAGCAACAGAAAGACAGCACCGGCATTGTTGTTCACGACTGTCGCAGCTTCCGCGCCGGTCAGTTCGCACAGCAGCTCTTCGACATGGACGTCACGGTCCCCCCGTTTACCGGATGCCAGATCGAATTCCAGATTGCTCGCGCCGCGTGCGGCATCGGCCATTGCAGCGATGGCCTCCTCGGCGAGGGGCGCGCGGCCGAGATTGGTGTGCAGCACGGTTCCGGTCAGGTTGAACACGCGCTTGAGAGAAGGTGCTGCCGCGCGCGCGAGCAAATGGGCCGCGCTTTGGGCAATGGCGTTTTCGCCCAGCTCGACCACCTGACCATCGGCAAGGGCCGTGCGCGCATTATCCAGAAGGTTGCGCAGGGCAGCGACGGTGGGCTCGCGACCATGTTGTGCGACGAGCGCCATGACCTCGGCCCCCTTGAGCAGGCTGTCGAGGGAAGGGATTGTCGAAAAGTCGGGAGCGGTGTTTGTCATGCGCGGGATTGTTGAGCGGCAGGCATGTTCGATCAAGGCTGTTATAGTGAATACCGTTCATCATATTTGCGACAGATGGTCATGCCTTCGATCACAGCCCAGCCTTACGATTTTGAATTTGACCCGTCCGGGTTGGTCCTGTTCGCCATCGACATGCAGCGGGATTATCTCGAAGAGGGTGGATATGGCTCGTCACTGGGTCTGAACCCGGGGCCCAGCCGGGAGATCATTCCGGTGATGGCCGCGCTGATCGCGGCCTTTCGCGCGCATGATCTGCCAATCATCCACACCAGACAATGTCACAAGCCCGACCTTTCGGATTGCCCGCCGGCCAAGCTCCGGCGTGGACGCCAGAAGCTGAAGATCGGTGACGAAGGCCCCATGGGGCGGCTTCTGATCTGCGGCGAGCCGGGCAGCGATATCGTGCCCGAGCTTGCGCCTATTGCTGGTGAGATCGTGATCGACAAGCCGGGCAAGGGCTCTTTCTACAATACCAGTCTGCAGGATGAGCTCGATCGCCTCGGAGCCACACATTTCATCGTTACCGGGGTCACCACCGAAGTCTGTGTCCAGACGACGATCCGCGAGGCCAATGATCGCGGCTATGACTGCTTGCTGGTTGAAGACGCCACGGAAAGCTATTACCCGTCCTTCAAACAGGCGACCATCGAGATGGTGCGTTCGTCAGACGCGTTGATTGGGTGGACCGGAACATCAGAGCAGGTGCTCGAAGCTCTGGCCGGGATTTAGAGGATTTCATGAAGGACTGGGGTGGTATAGCGGCCGGGCTCGGCACGGTTCTGTGTTTTGTTGCCATGCTGCTTGCGGGGCGACTGGGTGCAACGACGGCTGCCCTGACGGTCTACGACCTGGCGGGGTTGCGCATGGGTGTGGCGGCGCTGTGCGCCCTGCCGTTTCTGGTGCCGGCCTATCCGTGGGGCGTGAGCGTCCGTGCGCATGTGGTGGTGGCCTTCTTCGGCGGCGCGCCGTTCGTCCTGCTGATCTTTGGCGGGATGATCTTTGCGCCGGTGGGTCATGCGGCTGTGATGATGAACGGAGCGCTGCCGATTTTCGCCGCGCTTGTGACCTGGATCTGGGTTGGTGACCGGCCCGGGCGCTGGCAGTGGGCCGGGATCGCGGCGATTGTCGTGGGTGTTGGTGCCGTCGGCTGGGACGCTGTGGTCGGCAATGTACCCGGGGCATGGCGCGGGCATCTGATGTTCCTCACGGCTTCGGTGTTTGCCGCGCTCTGGTACACCGGGATGCGGGCCTGGCGGCTTACGGTGATCCAGTCCCTGGCGGCGCTCCTCGTGACCAATGCGCTCGTCTATGTGCCGATCTGGCTGCTGTTCCTGCCCTCGGGCCTGTTCACGGCACCCGTCTCGGACATCGTGCTGCAGGTCGTTGTGCATGGCATTTTTGGTGCATTTCTCTGCATTCTCGGCCACGCCTATTCGGTGATGACCATCGGGCCCACGCGTCAGGCGGCGATCATGTCGGGTGCGCCGGCGCTGGCGCTGTTTGCCGCCATTCCCACATTGGGGGAAATTCCCTCGACCCTGAACGTGATCGGGGCTGCCATCGTGACAGCGGGCATTCTGGCAACGGTCTTCCTGCATCCGCGTAACAAACAACAATCGTAAGATTGCCCTGACCCCGGGACATGGTAGAAATCCGACCATGGTAAAACTCTCTGTTCTCGATCAATCCCCCGTGCGGGCTGGCGGCAATCCCCGCGAGGCGCTGGCGGAAACTGTCGCGCTGGCGCAGGCCGCCGAGCGGCTGGGCTATACCCGCTACTGGCTGGCCGAACATCACGGCACGGCAGGCTTTGCCGGATCGTCACCGGAAATCCTGGTGACCCGGGTGGCGGCGGCGACCAACACCATCCGGGTGGGCTCGGGCGGGGTCATGCTCAGCCATTATTCGCCCCTGAAGGTGGCCGAAAATTTCAAGCTGCTCGAAAACCTGTATCCCGGACGTATCGATCTGGGGATTGGCCGTGCGCCGGGCAGCGACGGCCTGACGGCCGCCGCGCTGGCCTATGGCAGTGAGATCGGCATCGAATATTTTCCAACGAAAATCGCCGACATGATGGCGTTTCTCTCCGATGAACCACCGGCCAGCGAACCCTTCAAGGCGGTACGCGCCACGCCCTCTGTGTCGAGTATTCCTGAAGTCTGGCTGCTGGGGTCCAGTGACCAAAGCGCGGCCTATGCGGCGCATTTCGGGCTGGCCTACACGTTTGCGCATTTCATCACGCCCCAGGCCAGCGCGCCGATACTTGACTACTATCGTGCGAACTTCAAACCTTCGGCGTCTCTGGCCGCGCCGAAAGCGAGCGCAGGAGTGTACGTGATCTGCGCCGATACCAAGGAAGAGGCGGAATATCTGGCGGCCAGCCGGGACTACTGGCGCATGAAGCTGCAATACGGCCAGCATCTCCCCTATCCGCCGCCCGAAGAGGCGTTGGCCTATCCCTACAATGCGCAGGAAAAGCGTATCGTCGAGGCCAACAAGGCGAACCGTTTCACCGGCGATCCGGATTCCCTGAAAGAAGAGCTCACGGTGTTTGCCGATGAGAACGGGATTGATGAGCTTGTTATTCTCACTATCACATACGACTTTGAGAAACGCATGCGGTCCTACGAATTGCTGGCCGATGTTTTTGAGCTGAGCCGCCACGAAGAAGCGGCCTGACACGAAAAAATTTACAGGGCGACGACGCACAACCGCACACAGGAGAGCGGAAGATGAGTGATATGGACCTTTCGGGCCGCGGCGCGGTCGTTACTGGATCAACAAGCGGGATCGGGCTGGACGTGGCACGCAAGCTGGCGCGTGCCGGTGCGAATGTCATGCTGAACGGCTTTGGGGATGCGAATGCGATCGAGAAGATACGCGCGGGGCTGGCCGATGAATGTGGTGTGACGGTGGGTTATTCGGCAGCCGATCTGTCCGATGGCAGCGCGGCGACCGCCCTGATTGCAGATGCAGAAGCGGCCATCGGCAGTGTCGATATTCTGGTCAACAATGCCGGTATTCAATATGTCGCGCCGATAGATGAATTCCCGCCGGAGAAATGGGAAGCGATCATTTCGATCAACCTCTCCTCGGCGTTCTATACGATTTCGGCGGCGCTCGCCGGTATGAAGGATCGCAACTTCGGGCGCATCATCAACATCGCGTCGGCCCATGGTCTTGTCGCCTCGCCCTACAAGTCCGCCTATGTGGCGGCCAAGCACGGGATGGTAGGCCTGACCAAGACCGTCGCGCTGGAAGTGGCCGAGACGGGCATCACCTGCAACGCGATCTGTCCGGGTTTCGTGCAGACACCGCTGGTCGATGGCCAGATTGATGACCAGGCCAAGGCCCATGGCATGTCGCGTGAGGACGTCATCCGCGACATCGTGCTGGCGTCCCAGCCGAGCAAGCGCTTTGTAGAGGTCGAGCACATTGCGGATACCGTGCTGTTCCTGTGTGGTCCCGCCGGGGCCTCCTTCACGGGTGCGGCGCTCTCGATCGATGGAGGCTGGACCGCACGATGAGTGTGGTACCGTCCGAGAAGGAAAAGGGCCCGGCCAAACGGGTCAATCTCGCCCTGCAGGGCGGGGGTGCCCATGGGGCCTTTACCTGGGGCGTGCTCGACCGGCTGCTCGAACACCCGCGTATCGAGATCGAAGGGATCAGCGGCACGAGCGCGGGCGCCATGAACGCGGCCGTGCTGGCCGCAGGCCTGTCGGATGACGGCAATGAAGGCGCGCGGGCGCGGCTCGACGATTTCTGGCGGCAGGTTTCCGATATGGACCGGTTCAGCCCGATCCAGCGGACATTCTGGGAGTGGTTCAATGGCGGCTATAGTCTCGATTACTCGCCGGGTCTGGCTTACATGGAGACTTTGTCGCGCACTTTCTCGCCCTATCAGGTCAACCCGTTCAACTTCAATCCGCTGCGCGGCGTCCTCGAGGATCTGATTGATTTTGACACGGTGCGTCATGCCAGCCGGGTGAAACTGTTCATTTCGGCCACGAATGTGAGCACCGGACGTGCCCGGATTTTCGAGAACCGTGACATGTCGCCCGACGTGCTGATGGCGTCGTCCTGTCTGCCGCAGATGTTTCAGGCTGTCGAGATCGACGGAGAGCATTACTGGGATGGCGGCTATATGGGCAATCCCTCGCTGTTTCCGCTGATTTATGGTGCCGATTCACGCGATGTCATTCTGGTACAGATCAATCCGCTGAATCGTGCGGGCGTACCGAAATCTGCCCGGGACATCCAGAACCGGATCAACGAGATCAGCTTCAATGCGAGCCTGATGCACGAGATGCGCGCGATCCATTTCGTCACTCGTCTGATCCATTCCGGACAGCTTGATGCGGGCGACTACAAGTCGATGCTGATGCACATGATCGAAGCCGAGCATCTGCTCGAAGGTTTCGGAGCCTCCTCGAAGCTCAATGCGGACTGGGACTTCCTGCGGACCCTGCGTGATATCGGGCGTGAGACAGCGGAAACCTGGCTTGTCGCCAACTTCGAAAAACTTGGTGTGGAATCGACGGTCGATCTGCGCGAGCAGTTTCTCTAGCGGGAGCAGACATCCCGCCCGGGTTCCCGGTCAGTCCGCGCCGACGCTGAACTTCATCGATGTGTGCGCCTCGATCGCATCCCGTACGTCGGGTCCGAATTTGGCGGCGACCTCTGCGCCGACCCATTTGGCATAGCCCACATCATTCTGGTTGGTGCCAAGGATCACGACGAACAGCAATGCCGTCTCGTCCGACACATTGCGGAAGGCCCGCGTGACCCCTAGAGGCACGTTGATCATGTCGTGGGGTTCGAGAATCGTGTGGTGCTCGCCCGAATCCCCCCAGCTGACTTCAAACTGGCCGGTCAGGCAGAAGAAAATCTCGTGGGTTTCCATATGGGCATGCAGCATGGGGCCGTCGCCGGGCGGGCATTCGGCAATGCTCAGGGAAAGCCCGGGTGGGCCCTTGGCGGCGGTGAATTGGTGCGAGCCCGCGGCATCGCCCGGCGCGAGGAGCGTGTAAAGCGTTTTCGCCGTGAGCATTTCATAGGCTTCGGTCGGGATGCCCAGCGAAGCATAATTGCCCTTCTTGGGCTGCAATTCCTTGAACCGCACGATGTGGTCACGCATGCCGTCCGGGCCGATATCGACTGTTTTCATGATCGTTTCCTCCTGACCCAAATGAGATCACGCAACAGTCCGGGATCGCAAGAGCCGGGACGTGGATGTTTTGCCTGCTGAGATGACAGCTTTGCACCCGTATGGGGTTGCTTAACCTTTCGGCACCATGATGTTGGCCAAACGCGCAGGTGCAGGCTCGCAGATCGGGTTTGTGTCGATGGATCCAGGAAGGAACGAGGCGCTCATGTTTGGAAAACGGCTCATCGCCGGGCTTGGCCTGGCCATGGTTGTGGGTACACACGCACATGCCGGTGATGCCCGGCACCTGTCTGTGGCCAGCGGGTTGCCCGTCAACCACGTCGCGCTGAAGATATTCCGCGAACAGTTTCAGGCCGAGATTGAAAAACGTGCTGCGGCGCGCGATCTTGGCCAGATCGTCTGGGACGAAACCCATGCGGGGACATTGTCCCATTTCGGGGGCGTTCTGGAGGCCGTCGAGGATGATCTCGCCATGTTTGCTGTGGTGTCGGTCAACCACGAGACCACGCGCCTGCCGTTGCAGGACATGACCTTTCATGCGCCGTTTACCACCGAATCCTGTTCGGTGGTTGGCAACGCCTATCACGCGATTCATCAGACTCTCGATGGTATGACCGAACCGTTTGCTGCGGCGCGCCAGACCTATCTCGCCGCGATTCCAAGCGACGGATACAATTTCATTTCAACCCGCAAGATACGCAATGCCGCTGATCTGCGCGGCATCAAGATCGGGGTGGTCGATCGTATCGACGGCTGGCTGGATGGCGTGGAGGGAATCCCGGTGCGCCTGCTGCCTGATCTTCTGGCACCCCGGATCGAGGCCGATGTGCTGGCCGGTGCCCTGCTGCCAGATACGGAAATGCAGCGCCTCGCTCTCAAACAGCAGGCCGATCACTACACCCGAACGGGGTTCGGTGCGCAGGTGCCATTCGTGATCACGGTCAACACCCGAGCGTTGGAGGCCCTGCCGGCGGCCATCCGCGAGATCGTGCTGGAAACCGCTGAAGATTTTGTTCCCGCTGCGGGCAGCGCCTATTGCGCGGCCGGTGCGGAAGCCCTCGAAACTCTCAAGAAACAGGGCATCGCGACAGCCAAGCTGCTGAAAAGTCGGCGGGTCCAGTGGGCAGAGTCGCTGGCACCGCTGGCACAGGCCTGGGCCCAGGGCAATGATCGGGCCGGCCGCCCGGGCAGTGCCGCCATTGCTGCCTATATGGAGCATCTCGAAGCTGCCAAGGTGAAAGTGATCCGCGACTGGTCCCTGCCGGCCCCGAAGGGTGCGCTCCGGAAGATGTCACCGCCGCCCAACGAGGTGTCGCAGGCACCAGCGAAATAACCCGCAGTCCTGCTGAGCCTGAAACAGGCTGTCACACGCTGAGTTTTCGATTTTGCGGACCCGGTATCCCCGCTCTATAGTCGCCTGATCGGTTCACCGGGAGAATTGGGATGGCTCAGGACGAGTTCGCTGTTTTCGATGACAGTAATTTTGATGCGCAGGTGCTTTCGCGCGACGCACTGACTGTCGTCGACTTCTGGTCCACCACCTGTGTGCCCTGCAAGCAGCTCAAGAAGGTTCTGGGGCAGGTCGCCGACGACATGCCGGAAAACGTTGTGATCGGCACGGTGAACGGTGATGAAAATCCCGATCTTCTGGCGCGCTTCGGCGTGCGTGGATTTCCCACGCTCCTGTTCATCAAGGGCGGGGACGTGGTTGCGACGCGCACGGGCGTCGACCGGAAGCAAGTGCTCAAGAAAGTGATCGAGGAACACGCCTGATCGGGCGTATAGTGGTTCCGCATTAAGAGGAAACAGGCATGGCCAATATTACGCTGCTCGATATCGAAGAGCTGAAGAAGACCAAGCTCAAACCCTATGTCGAGAAGTCGCTCGAACTGCGTGCACCCGATCCGGGATTTCACGCGGTGATGGGCCACAACATCGACATTGCGGAAAAATTCTATCTTGCCTGGGTCGGGGCCTTCAACGAGGGCGCGCTCAGCCACCGGTTGAAAGAGGTGATTCGCGTCATGCTCTCCCGGATGGCTCATTGCAGCTATTGAGGCAATGTTCGGTCCGCTTCGGCGAAGCGGCAGGGACTTGACGAAACAGCACTCGACGACGGGATCTACAATCACGCGGCCAGTGATGTCTTCACCGATGAGGAGAAGGCGATCATGCGCTATGTGGAAACTCTGGCGACGGACCCGGATTCCTTTGATGATGCGGCATGGGCAGATTTGCGCGCCCATCTCTCGGAAGCCGAGATCGTGGAACTGGGCATGTTCCTGTTCATGAATCTGGGCTTTCACACCTTCTTCGGGACGCTCAAATTCTATCCGATGTTCGCACCGGATGGACGCCTGGTCAGTCAGGAAGAATCCGAGCGCCTGTATGGCGATCGCCCGGAATCCCTGCAAAGCGCGGCGGCGGAATAATGTCACGTATGGAGCCGCTCGATCTGGCTGAGATCAAGGATCCGGAGATTCACGAGCTGGTCGCCCAGTGCGAGGAATTCGGCGTTCCCGATGCGCTGTTTATCGGAATTTTTGCCCGCCAGCCCGAGCAGATGAAAGGCATGGTCCGGGCGATGCTCGCCTCCCACCGGGATGGCGCAATCGATCACAAGCTGAAAGAGATCATCCGTATCCAGCTCGCGCGCTTTGCCGAGGACCCGTATTTTGCCGCGCTGCGGTCGAAGAAGGCGATTGCTGAGGGCCTGACCGAGGATGTCATTGAAGTGGGGTGCGAGGATTACGAGGATTCAGACCTGTTCTCCGAGCGCGAAAAGGTGGCCCTGCGCTTCGCCGAACAGATGTTTCTGGACTCCACCAAGGTCGACAAGATTTTCTACGACGAAATGCACAAGCATTTCACCGATGCCGAAATCATGGAGATCGGCGCGTTCATCGCGCTGTTCCACGGCATCCACATGGTGATGCGCACCTACGACGCGCGCCCGTTGGCGGCGGCTTAGCGCACGATCTTCGTTGTCCTGCCCGGTATCGGGGCGAACGAACACCGTCATTGCGTAGCCGTCAGGCTGAAGCAATCCAGAGCGGGCAGACGCGCTGCTGGATTGCTTCGTCGCGTTGCGCCTCGCAATGACGTGCGAAAAAATCCATCGCTTGCTCAGTGTCATGCGCGGACTTGATCCGCGCATCTCATCTGGGTCGTTGCGGAGATGCCCGGGTCAAGCCTGGGCATGACGCCTTTCAATCAATTTTGGTTCAGTGCCGCCCATATCCGCGGCGGGGTGGCGGGCATGTCGAATTCGGTGATTCCACGAACCGCGAGCGCGTCAATGATTGCGTTCATGCCTGCCGCCAGTGCGCCGGTCGTGCCAGCCTCACCTGCGCCCTTGGCCCCGACCGGATTAGTGGTGCAGGGCACGGAATGGAAGCCCAGCTTCATGTCAGGCATGTCGTCGGCGCGGGGCATCATGTAATCCATGAAGGACCCGGCCAGAAGCTGACCATCCTCATCATAGATGGCATGTTCGCCCAGAACCTGACCCAGACCCTGTGCCACTCCGCCATGGACCTGACCGTGCACAATCATCGGGTTGATGACCGTGCCGCAATCGTCGACGGCGATGTAGTTCAGCACGTCGATCACGCCGGTTTCCGGCTCGATCTCCACCTCGCAGATGTGACAGCCATTGGGATAGGTCTGTTCGGGGGATTCGAAATCTTCTTCGGAATCCAGGCTGTTGGGTACGCCCTCGGGCAAATCACCGAGTGATCGGGCCTTTTCGGCGAGATCGAAAATGCTGACGGTCTTGTCGGTCCCGGCCACGCTGAACTGACCGTCGGCGTATTCGATATCGGCTTCGGCGGCTTCGAGCACATGGCCGGCCAAGGCCTTGCCCTTTTCGATGACGGTATCGGCGGTCAGCGAGATGGCCCCGCTGGCCAGCGCCATGGAGCGTGAGGCGACCGATGCGAAGCCCGTATTTGGGGTTTCAAAACTGTCCCCCTCGACGATCCGCACCTTTTCATAGGGAACCTGCAGCAGATCGGAGACGACCTGCGCAAAAGAGGTCGCATGGCCCTGTCCGTTGGACTGTACGGCGAGGCAGGCTTCGACGATGCCGTCTTCGGCGAAGATCAGCTTGGCGCCTTCCTGAAGCATCCCGCCGGCGGTTTCCACAAAACACGACATGCCGATCCCGCGCAGCTTGCCGTGTTTGGCGCTTTCGGCGCGGCGGTCCTCGAAACTGTCCCATTCGGCCAGCGCGAGGGCCTTGTCCATCTCGGCCTCGAACTCTCCGGAATCGTAGACCTGATTGAGCGAGGTCGTGTAGGGCATCTGGGCGGGCTTGATGAAGTTGCGGCGGCGCAGTTCCACCCGGTCGATCCCGAGTTCGCGCGCGGCGTGATCCATCATGCGTTCGAGCATATAGGCAGCTTCCGGACGTCCCGCACCGCGATAGGGGCCGATGGGGATGTTGTTGGTCATCAGGCATTTCACCTGATATTCGAGCGCCGGATTGTCGTAACAGCCGGTCAGGCAGTTACACACATTGCGGGTCGCCGCAGCGGGGCCGTGCGAGGACAGATAGCCGCCCATGGACGCGATCATGTCGACGCGGAAAGCCTGGATCTTGCCGTTTTCATCGAAGGCCATCGCGCCGTTCATCACCCCGTCACGGGCCTGATTGTCGGCCAGAAAGGCTTCCGACCGGGTGCCCTGCCATTTGACCGGCTTGCCGGTGGCCTTTGCGGCAAACAGGATCGCGACATATTCGGGATAGGCTTGCGTCTTCATACCGAAGCCGCCGCCCACATCATTGGTCATCACCCGCATCTGCTCATGGGGCAGATTGAAGATCGCACCGGCCAGCATGTTGCGCATGGCGTTGACGCCCTGTGAACCGCTGATCAGCTCGTAGCAGCCCGCACCGTCATTGGCATCGGTCAGGAAGCGCGCAGCGGCACTGCGGGGTTCCATGGAGGCGACGACCAGCCGGTTGGTGGTGAGGGTCAGCTTGACCACATGGGCAGCACTGTCGATCGCGGCCTTGGCCTTGTCTTCATCTCCGATCTGGAAGTCGAGGCAGACATTGCCGGGGATATGTTCGTGGAGTTGCGGCGCATCGGGCAGCATCGCCTTGGTGACGTCCGTCAGCGCGGGCAGCGGGTCGACATCGAGCATGATCAGGTCAACCGCGTCCTGGGCCAGTGCCGTGCTCTCAGCGACCACCACCGCGATGATCTCACCCACATGATAGATCTTGTCGACCGCGACGGCAGGTCGCTGGGTGCGCAGCATCTCCGAACCGTCCCGGTTGAGAAACGGCGTGACATTGGGAATCGCGCCGATCCCGGCATCTTTGAGGTCCTGCCCGGTAAAGACGGCGATTACCCCCGGTGCGGCTTCGGCCTCCGATGTGTCGACACCTGTGATGATCCCGTGCCCGATGGGCGCGCGCAGAAAGGCGGCAAAAGCCTGACCTTCGAACCCGGTGTCATCGGCATAGGCACCGCCTCCGACCAGAAGCCGCGCATCTTCGCGCCGTTCGACATGCTGTGAAATTCCAAACTGACCGGATGCCATGGTGAATACTCCCTCGGGACGCGTGTGCTTGATTGCGCCAAGAATATCATGCCGCGTGCGGGAGTCGATCAACCTATCCGGCTTTTCGCGCGCCGTTTGATGTGATATTCAGCCGCACCAAATGGATGCCTGCATCCCATGACAGCGATTTTCCCCGACGGAGTTCCACGATGCTTTTCAAATGCGGCCACGACCATGCGCACGGCGCAAATCATTCTCCCTCCGATGCCTCCAGCGGTCACAGTGTGAAGGTCGAGAAACTCGGTGTGCGCACCGTGGATATCCACTGCCACCTGCACGTGCCCGAGGCCGATGCGCTGGTGAAGGATGTCTTTGATCTGAAGAATGAGCCGCTGCTCTGGTTCTCCAATGACGCGACCCGCAAGTTTCAGATGGCCCATGGCCAGGAAATCATGCCGCGCGCCACGGATTCGGCGCTGCGGATTGCCGAAATGGATGCCTCTGGTGTTGACGTGCAGGCGATTTCGACCGCCCCCAACCATTATTGCTACTGGGCCGAGCCCGATCTGGGCCGCGAGGTGGCGCAGACCGTGAACAACCGGCTGGCGGAAACCGTTGCTGAACATCCCGACCGTTTTGTCGCGCTGGGCACGGTGCCCTTGCAGGACCCGCAGATGGCGGTGGCCGAGCTGGAACGTTGCGTCAAGGATCTTGGCATGAAGGGTGTGGAGATCAACGCCGATGTCGCCGGGCAGGAGCTGTCCAAAGCCGGCCTCGATCCGTTCTTCGCCAAATGCGAGGAACTGGGCGCGGTCATCTTCATCCACCCCTCGGGCTATGCAAAGGGTGACCGGTTCGCCGATCACTATTTCTCCAACATCATCGGCAACCCGCTCGCGACCACGGTCGCCGTGCATTACCTGATTTTCGACGGCGTCATGGACCGCCATCCGGGCCTGAAGGTCGTGCTCGCCCATGGCGGTGGCTTCCTGGGCTCCTACCCGGCCCGTATCGACCATGCCCACCCGTTGCGTGACGACATGCAGCGCGAACTGCCTGCGGGCAAAGTGCCGACCGATTATCTCAAGCGGTTCTATTTCGACACGGTCGTGTTCTCCAACGAGCAGCTCGAGTTCATCACCAAATATTACGGTGCCGATCACGTTCTGATGGGAACCGACTATCCCTACGACATGGCCGAAACCGATCCGGTCGGGCATGTGATGGGCGCCGATCTGAGCGATGACCAGAAGCGGGCCATTCTCGGCGAGAATGCGGCCCGGCTGCTGAACCTGTAGCGGGGGCAACCCCCCGACCCTCATGCTCCGAGAGGCTCAGCATGAGGTTATCCGTATCCACTCGTTCGGAGCCTGAAGAAGGACGAGTTCAGAAGGAAAGCATAAATGCTCTTTACCTGTTCCAATCCGGCCCACAACCACGCTCCGGCGGGTGATACCGGCCACCATCGCACCGTGACCGACGGCAAGAAGCATTTCACCGTCGATATTCATTGCCATCTGCATGTGCCCGCAGCCGACGCGATGCTCAAAGACGCCAAGGCGGCCGATCAGCGTAATCTCTATGTCGACACCAACCCATTGACCTCGGAAATCAACGCCAAGCAGCATCAGGACATTCTGGACAAGCTGACCGACCCGTCGGTGCGCATTGCCGATATGGATGCCTGCGGGATCGACGTGCAGGCGATTTCGCCGTCTCCGTTCCACTACAACTATGCCTATGAGGCTGATTTCGCACGTGAAACAGCCCATGTGGTCAACAACCGGATTGCCGAAGTCGTCGGCGAGCATCCCGACCGTTTTGTCGGCCTGTGCACGGTGCCGCTGCAGGATGTCGATATCGCGGTGGCCGAACTCGACCGCTGCGTGAACGATCTCGGCATGAAGGGCGTGGAGATTTCAACCAACGTCAACGGCACGGATCTGACCCGCGCCGGGCTGGAGAAGTTCTTCGCCCGCGCCGAAGAGCTGGGCATCGTGATCTTCATGCATCCCATCGGGACCAGCTTCAAGGAGCGCATGACCGATCATTACTTCCGGAACACGATTGGCCATCCGCTCGAATCCGCCCTCGCGGTCGGGCATCTGGTGTTTGACGGGTATCTGGAGAAATATTCCGGCTTGAAGATCTGCATCGCCCATGGCGGCGGCTATGTGCCGACTTATGTTGGACGTTTTGATCACCCCTATCATCTGCGCGATGACTGCCGGGTGAACCTGACCAAGGCCCCCTCGGAATATGTGAAGAAGCTGTACTTCGATACGGTTGTCTTCACCGAGCACCAGCTGCGTTACCTCATCGAGACCTGGGGCGCGGACCACATCGTCATGGGCACCGATTATCCCTATGACATGGCAGAGACCGATCCCGTCGGTCACGTGGATTCCGTGAAGAACCTCTCGGAAGACGACAAGGCCCGGGTGATGGGCGGCAATGCCGCCGCCCTGCTGGGCATCGAGGTTCCGGCAGCCAAGTAACCTGTTGGCGTTACTTGTTATGGCGCGCGGAGTTGATCCGCGCTTGACGAAATTGGGCGGCGGGCTTGCATGGTGCAGGCCCGCCGTTATTTCGTGATGATCTCCGGCCCCATCAGCGCGGTTGGCAGATAGGTCGAGAGGACCGGAACGTAGGTCACGAGGATCAGGAAGATAAACATGATGCCGACCCAGGGCAGGGCGGCACGGACGACATTCATCACCGACATGCCGGCCACCCCGGCGGTCACGAACAGGTTCAGCCCGACCGGTGGGGTGATCATGCCGATCTCCATGTTCACCACCATGATGATGCCCAGATGGATCGGGTCGATCCCCAGCTCGATCGCGATCGGGAAGACAAGCGGTGCGACAATCACGATCAGACCCGAGGGCTCCATGAACTGCCCGCCGATCAGCAGAAGCACGTTGACCACGATCAGGAACATGATCGGCCCGAACCCGGCAGACAGCAGGGCTTCTGTGATCAGTTGCGGGATGCGTTCTTCGGTCAGAACATGCTTGAGGATCAGTGCATTGGCGATGATGAACATCAGCATGATCGTCAGTTTTCCGGCTTCCAGCAGGGTTTTCTTGGTGTCGGGATGCACCCAGGCCGTAATCAGTGCCGAGGGCTTTCTGAGCAAGCTGACCGGCCTGCCACCCTCGCCCTTGAGGGGACCCATGTCGCGATAGATGAAGTTCGCGATCAGGAAGGCATAGACCGCGGCAACGGCGGCGGCTTCGGTCGGGGTGAAAATCCCGCCATAGATGCCACCCAGAATGATCACGATCAGGAACAGCCCCCAGCCAGCGGCGCTTCCCGCACTCATGAGCTCGCGGAAGCTCGCACGTGGCTGGGAGGGCAATCCCTTCCATTTGGCGACGATATAAATCGCAATCATCAGCATGAGACCGGCGGTGATGCCGGGGATGACGCCCGCGAGGAACATGCGGCCCACCGAGACGTCGACGGCAGCGGCATAGACCACCATGACGATGGATGGCGGGATAAGAATTCCGAGCGTGCCGGCATTGGCGATGACGCCAGCCGCGAATTCCTTCGTGTAGCCGACTTGGCGCATTCCAGCGATCACGATGGAGCCGATGGCGACCACGGTGGCAGGGGAAGAGCCGGAAAGGGCGGCAAACAGCATACAGGCGAAGACACCCGCGATTGCCAGACCACCGGGGAAGTGGCCGACAGCGGCGATCGCAAAGCGAATGATCCGTTGTGCCACGCCGCCGGTCGACATGAAGGCGGAGGCCAGAACGAAGAACGGGATCGCCAGCAGGGTGAAATGCCCGGCGAAGGCGTTGAACAGGGTCTGGGCAATCGAAGCCAGCGAAGCGTCCGAATAGATCAGTAGGAAGAAGATGGAGGAGAGACCAAGTCCCACAGCGATGGGAACGCCGATCAGGAGCAGGCCGATGACCATGGCAAACAGGATCAAGGCTTCCATTGTCAGCGGCTCCCCTCGTTCGTGGCGGTTTCGTCGCCGTGTATTTCCTCGACTTCATGGCTGGCGATCACCAGCAACTGTCGGCCGGTGAAGATCCGCCAGGCTGCTTCGGCAAACCGGAGCGTCAAAAGCGTGACGCCCAGCGGTAGCGCAAAATACGGGATGAAACGCGGCAGCTTGTCATAGCGCTCGCCTTCGTTCAGCCAGGTGGCCAGGAACTGCAGGGCTTCGGGCATGACGATATCGTTGACCTGGTACCAGGCCCGTTCGCCGACAAAGGGTGACCAGTAATTCCACGACCCGATGAGCAGCAGGATGCTGAAGGCAAGGCAGGCGATGATTGCCAGAACGGCGAGGCCTCGGCGCGGAACTGGCGGCAACGCATTCACGACAACATCCACGCCGAGATGTGCGCAGGTCTTCACGCAGTAGGAGGCGCCGACCAGAACAAGCCAGGCAAAGAGGAACACGGTTCCTTCCAGTGCCCAGAGGATATTGGAGTTGAAGACATAGCGGGCGACGACATTGGCAAAGGTGATCATCGTCATCAGGCCAAGGATGACCGCGATCAGCGTTTCCTCAATGTTATTTATCCAGCGGCTGAATCCGCTGTTGCCCCACGTGTCCATCCCCACTCCCATCGTCACCGTCGCGAACCACCGGCCGGACGGGCGTCCGGCCGGTAGATATTGATGTTTCGGAAGGGCTAATCCTTCCTGTGTCGAAACGCGACCTAGCTGCTCTTGTTGTAAGTCAGAGCGGATTCGATCGTGTCGAGACCGATTTCGTTCTCGAACTTCTTCCAGACCGGCTTCATCGCATCGACCCACTCCTTGCGTTGCGCGGGTGTCAGCGCACGGATGGTGCCTCCGGCTTCGATGACGAGCTGCTTGGCCTTCTCGTTGACCGCGGTCGCTTCCTTGTTCCGCGCTTCGGTCACCTCGTTCATGATGGTGCCGAGCTGGTTGCGGATATCCTCGGGCAGATCGTTCCACCACTTCGTCGACGTCACGACCAGATAGTCAATGATGCCGTGATTGGTCTCGGTGATTCCGTCCTGAACTTCGAAGAATTTCTGGCCATAAATGTTCGACCAGGTGTTCTCCTGGCCGTCCACGACCTTGGTCTGGAGGCCGCCATAGACTTCGCTGAAGGCCATCTTCTGCGGATTGGCACCCAAAGCTTCGAACTGGGCGACCAGAACGTCAGATGGCTGTACACGGAACTTCAGGCCAGCGGCGTCCTTGGGGCTGATCAGCGGTTTGTTGGCAGACATCTGCTTCATGCCATTGTGCCAGAAAGCAAGCCCGAGCAGGCCCTTCCGCTCCATGGATTTCAGAAGTTTCTGCCCATCATCCGAGGTCTGATAGCGATCCACGGCATTGATGTCTTCAAAGACGAAAGGCAGGTCGAAGAGACGGAACTTCTTAGTGAAGGTTTCGAACTTGGACAGCGACGGGGCGGCCAACTGGACATCGCCCTGCAGCATCGCCTCGAGCACCTGGTCGTCATTGTACAGACTAGAGTTCGGGAAAACCTGGATGCAGGCCTTGCCTTGCATCTCCTCGTTCACCCGCTTTTCGAGCAGCGAGGCGGCGATCCCCTTGGGATGCTTGTCGGTATTGGTGACATGCGCGAACTTGATGACGATCTCGCCAGCATCGCAATTCGCATGGGCTGGCGCGCTTGCCAGGGACAGACCGGTTGCAAGAGTTGCAACAGCCGCAATCAGGACGTTCTTCATTGGTGCTTCCCCTCTCAGGATGAATCAGGACTGTTTCGTCAGCCCTTGCTATATCCGCATTAGCACGCAGGATGTCCGGCCCCTATTCGTCTTTGGTGTGAGGCTGCAGGTCTTGTCGGCGCCTATCGCGCGTCCGGCATGGCGATGCCCAGCTTGTCGGCTTCCGCTTTCAGGCGGTCCCATGTGCCCTGGGCCAGCGGGATGCCGTTGGCGGTCCGTTCGCGCAGGATTTTATCGCCGCGTTCACCGGGTGCGTAGATCTCATCGACACCTTCGGCGCGCGGCAGGCCTTTGAGGCTTTGTGCCAGTGCGTCGATATCAGCCTTGTAGCTGTCGAGATCGGTAAACGCGGAAATATCAATCGCGGCGCACAGCCCGTTCTGGCGATAGCCGGTGGGCGTCGCGTCCGGGCCGATATTCGGCGTGATCAGCGGGTTGGATGCGAACAGGCTGACAAGGCACTCGATCATCATCGACAGGCCCGAACCTTTTGCACCGCCCAGCGGCATCAGGGTTTCCACGGCATTGGCGTCATTGGTGTTCTGGCCGTGGGCATCGAGGCCCCAGCCATCGGGAATCGGCGTTCCGGTATCCTGTGCGGCGAGGATCTTGCCCATGGAAACGGTGGCCGTGGACATGTCGAGCAGCATGGGCGGGTGTTCGCCACCCGGCACGGCTATCGCAATCGGGTTTGTGGAAGCACCGGCGGTCTTTGCGCCGTGATAGGCCATCATCGGGCGCGAGGCGGTCATCACGATTCCCGCAAAACCCTGCCGCGCGGCCTGCATGGCAAAATAGCCGATGGCCCCGCCATGGGTGATGTTGCGCACGATGCACCAGCCCACATGACATTCGCGCGCCCGTCCGATGGCTTCGTCCATCGCGGCAGACAGCGCGACGGGACCGGGGGCCCAGTCGGAATCGATGATCGCGATCGCCCCGCTGCGTTTCTCCACCTTGATATCCGGATGGGCGTGAATGTTGCCGTTCTTCATATAGGCGGTGTAGCGGGGGATGCGCAGGACGCCGTGGGAATCCATGCCACGCAGATTCGCCCAGATCAGCATGTCGGCCCAGACTTCGGAATGTTCTTCCGATACAGAGGAGCGCAGGAAGATTTCCTTGGTAAAGGCTTTCAGATGTTCGGCTGAAACAATGCGGTCATCGGTGCTCATGGCCCGTCCTCGGAAAGATAGGCGCTGGCGCCGGTGGTGGAGGCATCGCGCCGGGGCCAGCTGCCGGCCGCGAGCGCGGCGAGAAAATCGTCGATCGCGGCATTGAACGCGCCCGGGTCTTCCAGATTGATCAGGTGGCCGGATTTGGGGAAGGTGACAAGACCCGCACTCGGCATGGCCCGTTTCAGGAAGACATTCGTGTCGATACACGGCTCGTCTTCATCGCCGATCATCAGCAGGGTCGGCGTTGTCATGGCTTTGAGTTCGGCTTCAAAGTCATAGAGCGAAGGGCGTCCGGCCTGCACCCGACGGAGCGTGAAAGCCGAGCCCATCGGGGAATGTTCGAGGAAGTGAGCGGCAAATTCCTTCCAGCCATCCGGGTTCTTCAGCTTGAGCTGGGTGCGGGTGGCACTCGACGCAAAGCCGGGGAGGTTGAGGGAATTCCGGTCGAGGATGGTGTCCGCCAGTGCGCGGGTTTCTTCGAGAAAATGCGCGCGCGTGCCGGGGAACGAGCCCTAACCGCCGCTGGCGGCAACAAGGGAAATGACCCGGTCTGAATGGGCCAGCGCGAACCGTAGTCCTGTATAGGCACCCATACTCAGGCCGATGATGTGGGCCCGTTCAACCTTGAGTGCATCCAGCAACCCAAGCAGGTCGGCCGTGGCGATGTCCTGACCGTAGGCGTCTTCGCTCTCGGGGACGTCTGACGGCGGATAGCCGCGCGCGCTGTAGGTCACGCAACGGAAGCGGTCCTTGAAGTGATCGACCTGATGCCGCCAGGATCGGTGGTCGCCGCCGAATTCGTGGACAAACACCAATGCCGGACCGTCGCCTTCGTCCTCAACCCAGAGGCGCACGCCGTTGATGTGGTGGTGCGCCATGGGGCCTAGAGTTCCGCGCGGACCAGCGCCGCACCGGCGCCCAGCGCCTTCAGCTTGCCCTGGGAGACCTGGCGGGGCAGGGGCACCATGCCGCAATTGGTGCAGGGGAAGATGCGCTCGGGGGAAGTGAATTCCATGGCCGCGCGGATGACCTTGGCCACCTCTTCCGGGGCTTCGGCGGTCAGTGTGGTCACATCGATGGCCCCGACCAGCACGTCTTTCTTGCCGTCGAGGAGTTTGATCACTTCCAGCGGCACCCGCGACCCGGCGAATTCCAGCGAGACCTGATCGATATCGCTTTCCGCCAGGGCCGGCAAAATCGCTTCGTACTGGTCCCAGACATCGCCGAGTGTGGCCTTCCACTGCAGGTTCGCCTCGATACCGTAGCCGTAGCAGATATGGACGGCTGTCGTGCAGTCCAGTCCCTCGACCGCGCGGTTGAGGGCCTCGACACCCCAGGTGGGAACCGCGTCGAGATAGACGTTGAAGGCCGGTTCGTCGAACTGGAGGTTATCAACCCCGGCGGCGACCAGCTCCTTTGCTTCCTCATTGAGGATTTCGGCAAAGGCCATCGCCATTTTGGGGCGGTCGCCGTAATGCTCATCGGCGAGGGTGTCGACGATGGTCATCGGCCCCGGCATGGTGAATTTCAGCGGGTGGTCCGTATGCGCGCGGGCGAACATCACCTCGTCGGCATGGATCGGGCCGCTGCGCCGCAGTTCCGAGACCACCGTGGGGCAATCCGCGTCATAGCGATCATCGCGGATGCCGATCCGGGTCTTTTTCTCGAAGTCGATGCCTTCGATCTTCTCCAGAATGCCGTGCACGAAATGCTGCCGTGACTGCTCGCCATCGGTGACGATATCGATCCCGGCTTCTTCCTGATCGCGGATCGCCAGACGGACCGCGTCATGCTTGGCCTCTTCCAGCCGGGCCGGGTCCTGAGCGGCCCAGGGCGCCCAGAGTTTCTCGGGCTCGGCGAGCCAGGCCGGTTTGGGCAGGCTGCCGGTGATCGTGGTTTTCAGCATTTTGAGCTCCCGAATCTGTCTGGTTCCTGCCCGCCATCTCAAGTGGCGGTTGGATCATGCGCGTGAATGTCGCATCATCACAGGGCAGCGGCCTGACCGCAAGAAACAGAAAACATATCCCGGGGGAAAATCGATGAACGTGAATTCTGCGCCGAAAGGCTGGCCTGAAGGAAAGGCGCTCGCCGTCTCCGTCAACGTGATGTGCGAAGCCTGGACCGATGAGGCCGCCCCGGGAATTGGTCCCATGGGCAACCCGCTCAAGGCGGGCTATCTGGATACCCAGGCCCGTTCATGGGGCGAGTACGGCATGACCCATGGCGCGCCGCGTCTGCTCGATATTGTCGGGGATCTCGGTGTGCCTTGCGGCACCTATGCCAGCGGCATCATTGCCGAAAAATGGCCCGAGCTTCTCAAGCGCATCGACGCCGACGGGCATTTTGTCGGTGCCCATGCCTGGATGCAGAACACCCTGCCGGTCTATCAGGAACGCGCCGAGGAAGAGGCAGACCTCAAGAAAGGTGTCGCGCTGTTTGAGGATGTGATCGGCAAGGCACCCAGGGGTTTTTCCAGCCCGCGGGGTACGTTCAGCCCGAACACCTGTGAGCTGCTCGTCGAGAACGGCTTCACCTGGCATATCGATCATTTCAACACCGACCTGCCGTATCTTCTGGACACCAAGGCTGGCCCGCTGGCCGCCGTGCCGTTCACCATGGAGATCAACGACCTGCCGATCTACATGCGCTACGGCAACCCGCCGCAGGTCTATTCAGAGACCCTCAAGCGTATTGTCGACAAATATGACAGCATCGGCAGACCGCCCTGGTGATCGACATCACGGCCCACGCCCATGTCTTCGGGCGTCCTTATGGTGCGATCGAGTTCCGTGCGGCGATCGAATCCGTTATGAACGTGGACTGGGTCTGGATGACCACCCACCAGGAACTCGCCGCTGCCGTTTCCGCGGAATAGATACTGTTTCGCCTCAGCATCCTTCGAGACGGGCCTTAGGCTCTACTCAGGATGAGGACATTGGTTTTCCCTTAACCCTCATCCTGAGGAGCGAGCTGGGTGCGCGTCTCGAAGGATGCGGAGGCAGGCTAGATACAGCGACCGCCATCGATTTCCATGCAGACGCCGGTGATCAGGGAGGCTTCGCTGGACGCAAGGAAGAGCACGGCGTTGGCGACATCCTGTGGTGTCGAGAACCGGCCCAGTGGGACCGTCTGACGGAAGGCTTCGCGGTTCTCCGGGGTGTCCTCGCCCAGAAATGTGGGCAGCAGCGGGGTTTCGCCAGCCACCGGGTTCACGGCATTGACGCGGATATTGTCTTCGGCCAGTTCAACCGCCATGGATTTGGTGAGCGTGGTCACTGCGCCCTTTGAGGCGTTGTACCAGGTCAGGCCGGGGCGTGGGCGCACCGCAGCGGTCGAGGCGATGTTGACGATGGCGCCACCGCCGGCCTTGCGCATGACCGGAATCGCGGCATTGGCGGTGTGGAACAATCCCTTCACGTTGACGGCGAGGATGCGGTCGAGTTCGTCCTCGTCGACCTCCAGCATGGATTTTCGCTTGTGTGCGACCCCGGCATTGTTCACCAGAATTTCGAGACCGCCATGGGCGGCAACGGCATGGTCGATGAGCGCCTGGACCTCGGCAGCTTTCGTGACGTCCGCCTTGAAGAAGCTGGCGGTTCCGCCTTGGGCGACGATTTCGGACACAACGCGCGCGCCACCTTCCGCGTTCACATCGTTGACCACCACGGCCGCACCCTCGCGGGCAAAGGTCTTGGCGATTCCTTCGCCGAATCCCGAGCCCGATCCGGTGATGATGGCGGTCTTGCCTTCCAGGCGCATGATGGTCTTCTCCTGCATGGGGGCTGCGCGCACAGGACATGCGCGTTGTGCGTATTCTGTCTGAAAATGCTAACAGCATTGGTATCGGTAACGAAGTGAACAACGACCATGACGAATAAGCCCAGAGTTCTCGTGACCCGCCGCTTGCTGGACGCAAACCACGAACGGCTGATGGCGGAGTTTGACGCGGTCCTCAACCCCGACGATCACATCATGACGCCCGACGAGATTGTTGCAGCGTCAGAAGGTATGGATGCGTTGCTGATCTGCGTGACCGAACCGATGCGTGCGGAAACGATTGCGCGCCTGCCCGAACGTGTCAGGGCGATCATGACCCTGTCGGTGGGCATGGAGCATATTGATCTGGAAGCTGCACAGGCGCGTGGAATTGCTGTGTTGAGCACACCCGATGCCGTCAACGATCCCACCGTCGAGGTAGCCATGCTCCTGCTTCTGGGGGCGGCACGACGTGCCACGGAAGGCGCGGCGTTGATGCGCAACCATGAATGGAAGGAATGGACGCCGCGGTTGCTGGTCGGCACCGATGTGACCGGCGGTACGTTGGGCATTTTCGGGATGGGCCGGATTGGGCGTACGCTGGCAAAGCGGGCCCGGGGGTTCGACATGACCATCCGCTATCACAACCGCACCCGGCTGAGTTTTGCCGATGAAGCCGGGGCCAGCTACTACACCTCCATCGACAGCCTGCTGCCCGCCAGCCCCTTTCTGGCCATCACCGCCCCGTCGACGCCCGAGACGCGGGGCTTCCTCAACGCAGAACGGATCGCATTGCTGCCCGACGGGGTGATTGTCGTGAACGTGGCGCGCGGAGAACTGATTGACGATGATGCGCTGATCGATGCGCTGAAATCCGGCAAGGTCGCCGCCGCCGGCCTCGACGTGTTCAACGGCGAGCCGACCAACGTCAACCCGGCCTATCTTGAACTTCCCAATGTGTTCATCACGCCCCATATCGGCAGTGCGGCCATGAAGGCCCGGATTGCGATGGGGGATCTGCTGCTTGACGGCCTGAACCTGCTGCTGGCGGGTGAACCTGTCCCCAACCGGGTGGTCTGAGGCGCATGACGCGCGCATCGGAGGGCGCGTCCTTTTTTGCTTCCTTGCCCGGACCGGCGCGCGGGGCGCTCTGGATGCTGGGGGCGTCCCTGTGCTTCGGGACCCAGGGGCCGCTCGTGCGGTTCTCGGTGGCCGATGGCACGGACCCGATGGTCGTGACGTTCTTCCGGTCGCTGGTGCTGTTCCTTCTGGTGCTGCCCTGGATTCTGCGACATCGCAACACGGCGCTTCGCTCCAAGCGTCCGGGCGCGCAAATTCTACGCGGTGCCTTCTCCATGGTCGGCCTAATTCTGCTCGTGCTCGCTCAGGCCAAGCTGCCTCTCGCCGAAGTGTCGGCCCTGACCTTTGCCGCCCCGCTCTTCGGCACCATCGGCGCGGCCTTGTTGCTGGGGGAGGTCGTGCGCATGCAGCGCTGGATCGCGACCCTGGTGGGTTTCGCGGGAGTGTGGATCGTTCTGCGACCGGGTGTTTCTGCGGTGGACCCGTTGTTTGTGCTGCCGCTGGTCTCCGCGGTGTTCATCGCCGCGTCGAACCTGATGATCCGCTCCCTGTCGCATCATGATTCCCCGAACACGACCGTGGCCTGGCTGGCGATGGTGTCGGTGCCGGTCACGCTGGTCCCGGCGCTGTTTTTCTGGACTTGGCCCGGGCCGATGGCGCTGGTCTGGATGTCGATGCTCGGCGTGACAGCGCTGGGGGCACATTTCTGCCTGACTCAGGCCTTCACGGCGGCGGAGGCGTCGGCCGTGTTGCCTTATGACTATTCGCGCCTGATCGTTACCTCGACCTTCGGGTATTTCCTGTTTGCCGAAGTGCCGACCATATGGACATGGGTCGGCGGCGCGGTGATTGTCGGCGCGGTCGTCTATATGGCGCGTCGCGGAAATGCCGCGCCACGCCCGCCCGCCGTTTGAAGGCGTATCCATATCTCTGTCGTCATGCGCGGACTTGATCCGCGCATCTCGTCTCGGTCTTTGTCGAGATACCCGGGTCCAGCCCGGGTATGACCTGAGGGGACGAGTGCAGGCTGTTTTATTCCGCAGCCAGGCGGAGACCGCCGCGACGGCGCATGCGTTTGGTGATGACTGCTGCTGCGCCATCAAGGATGGCATCAGCATCGATACCGTGGATTCGATAGAGGTCCTGCAAATCGGCCGATTGCCCGAAACTTTCCACGCCCAGCGCCGCGATGTCATGGTTGGCCACGCCACCCAGCCAGCCGAGTGTCATCGGATGTCCGTCCATGACCGTGACAAGTCCGGCATCCGGGGCCAGACGGGACAGCAGGGTTTCGATATGAGACGGGGCGACATCGGGGCTATGGACATGGGCGCGCGTGGCGGCCTGCCAGTCCGTGTAGAGCCGGTCCGCCGAGGTGATGGCGAGCAATCCGGCCCCGGGAATGTCCTCGAGGAGCGCCTCATGGGCGGCGATCGCCTCCGGTACGATCACGCCGGAATAGACGATCGCGAGTTCGGCGCCCGGCGATGGCTCGCGCAGCCAGTAGGCCCCCGCGATCACATCCTCGGCGATGTCGGAGAAGTCCCGCTTGGGCTGATCGATCACCCGGGTCGAAAGGCGCAGATAGACGGCGCCGCCGTCATCGGCCTGCATGTGCTCGAAGCCCCAGCCCATGATGTGGGCAAGTTCGTCGGCATAGGCCGGTTCGAAGGATGTCAGGCCCGGCTGGGACATGCCGATCAGCGGCGAATTGATGGACTGATGGGCACCGCCTTCGGGGGCGAGCGTGATGCCCGATGGCGTGGCCGCCACCATGAAACGCGCATTCTGGTAGCAGGCGTAGTTCAGTGCATCGAGCCCGCGTGCGATGAACGGGTCATAGAGCGCACCGACAGGCAGCAAGCGCGCGCCGAACAGCTTGTCCGACAGGCCGAGCGCGGCGAGCAGCAGGAACAGATTGTTCTCGGCAATGCCCAGTTCGATGTGCTGCCCGGAGGGGCTCATTGACCATTTGAAGGCCGAAGGCACTTTCTCGTCGCGGAAGGTATCGGCAAGGTTTTCGTGTCGGAACAGGCCACGCTGGTTGACCCAGCCTGCCATGTTTGTGGTGACCGTCACATCGGGGGTGGTCGTGATGATGTGGCGGGCCAATTCGGTCTTGCCGCGCCCGAGATCGTTCAGGATATGGCCAAAGGCTTCCTGGGATGACAGCCGGTCGCCTTTGGGGATCGGCAAGGTCTGGACCGGAACCTTTGGAACAGGTGCCGGTTCCGGGCGCTGGGCGAAGGGCACATCTTCCAGAAAAGCCTGCAGGGCGTCGCCGCCGACATCCAGACCTTCGGTAATATCCCATTCATGACCGTCCCGGATGTCGTGGCTGGATTTGAATGCGGCCATCTGGTCGAGGTTCATCAGGCCCGAATGGTTGTCCTTGTGGCCGGCCAGCGGCGTGTTGAAGCCCTTGATCGTATAGGCCACGAAACAATGGGGCGTATCGTCATCCCCGACACTGGCAAAGGCTTCCAGCGTGGCGGCCATATCGTGGCCACCCAGATTGGTCATCAGCTTCTGGAGGGCCCCATCGTCATGGTCATCAAGCAGTTCCTTGATGCCCTTCACCTTGCCCAGATCTTTGAGAAGACGTGTGCGCCACGCCGCACCACCCTGGAATGTGAGGGCCGCATAGAGCTGGTTGGAACAGCTGTCGATCCAGCTCTGCAGTTGCGTGCCACCGGGGCGCTCGAAAGCAGCTTCCAGCAGCTTGCCGTATTTGATTTCGACCACCTTCCAGCCCACCGAGCTGAAGAAGTCGGCGATCCTCTGGAACAGATAATCATGCACAACGCCGTCGAGGCTCTGGCGGTTGTAATCGATGACCCACCAGAGATTGCGCACATCGTGTTTCCAGCCCTCGAGCAGGGCTTCGAAAACATTGCCCTCGTCGAGTTCGGCATCCCCCATCAGCGCGACAAGGCGATTGTTGGGGCGTGCGTCGCCGAGTTCGTGCAGCCGCACATAGTCACGCACCATCGACCCGAACAGGGTTGCGGCCACGCCCAGCCCGACCGACCCGGTCGAGAAATCGACATCATCGGTATCCTTGGTGCGCGAGGGATAGGATTGGGCACCGCCCAGTGCGCGAAAGTTTTCGAGTTTCTCGCGCGTCTGCTTGCCCAGCATGTACTGGATGGCATGAAACACCGGCGATGCATGCGGCTTTACGGCCACCCGGTCCTCGGGGCGCAGGGTGTGCATGTAAAGCGCCGTCAGAAGCGTGGCCGAGGAGGCGCAGGAGGACTGATGCCCGCCGACCTTCAGGCCATCGCGGCTTTTGCGGACATGGTTGGCATTGTGGATCGTCCAGGAGGACAACCAGAGAATTTTCTTCTCCAGCTCCTCGAGCATCGGAATGTCGATATTGGACAGGATGGTCTTGCCAGAGGCTTTCTTGGGCATTGTGCATATCCGGGTTGTGCGCGGACCGACAGGGTAACATTCCGGGCCCAATGAAGAATTGCGAATATGGCGTGAAAACCCGATACTGGAGCAATAAATGCTTCAAAAAGACAATGGAAGAGGGTGAATATGCCGGTTTCAGAGCTTGATGCGATTGATCGCAGTATTCTCGATGTGTTGCAGGATGACGCGCGAATTTCCAATGTGGAGCTGTCCGAGAAGGTAAATCTGTCGCCTTCGCCCTGTTTGCGCCGGGTCCGACGGCTCGAATCCGAAGGCACGATCCGTTCCTATGTCACCCTGCTGGATCCGGCCGAAGTGGGCCTGCCCGTGAGCGTGTTTGTGCAGGTGTCTCTGGAACGACAGGTGGATGATGCGCTGGAAAACTTCGAGCGCGCGATCGTTGCGCGGCCCGAAGTCATGGAGTGTTACCTGATGACGGGCGACAGCGATTACCTGTTGCGGGTGGTGACCCCTGATCTGGAATCCTTCCAGCGGTTCCTGCTTGATCATCTGACCCGCATCCCCGGCGTGGCGAGCATCAAGTCGAGCTTTGCCCTCAAGCAGGTGAGCTACCGCACGGCCTTGCCTCTTGGGCATCTGGGTGCGGGGGGCTGAGTGCCTTACGGGGCTTGTCTCAGCATCCTTCGAGACGCGCGCGTTGCGCGCTCCTCAGGATGAGGTTTGAGGGAATTGCTACCAGCCTCATACTGAGGAGCGATCTAAAGTCCTGTCGCGAAGCGCGCCATGATGACTATGATGAGCACCTGCATGCAGCCCTGAAAGGCCACGACGCGCACATAACGGCGCATCAGGCGGCCGATCCGTTCGCCATCGGGATCGGGCTTCCGCATTTCCAGATAGACCAGAATATTGGTTGGCAGAAGAATCAGCACACCCTGAATGCTCAGGATGGTGGTGATGACCAGTGCGGCGATCAGCCACCAGAGTTCGGGAAAGTCCAGTTCCAGATAGCCGTACTGGACGGCGAGGAACCAGCCTGCTGTCGGTGCGATGATCGCCAGGGTCGGCATGATGAACATCATGCGGGGCATCAATCGCGTGGTGATCGCCTGCCGCACCGGGAAGCTGACCCGGCGCATGATCGGGCCGATCACGAAGCCCATGAAAAGATCAATCCCGGTCCAGAGCAGGCCGGTGATCACATGTACGAAGTTTAGGAACCAGTCATTGGTGCTGAGGATCGCCGCCACCATGATCCCGAGCGAGGCCGCGACCCAGATCAGGTTGCGCCAGTCGATCCGTGTGTCCGGGTCTGACAGGGCCGGGGACGGTGTGGTGATCGTGCTCATGGGACGAGCCTAATCCGCAGCTTTGAATTTGTGCAAGCCGGCCTTGGATCGTAGGCTGTCTTGTGGAAAGAGCGTTTGCCGGAGAAGATGGGATGGAAGATAGCGTGGGTGCCTTCGTGCCGCATGGCAGGTTTGTGGTGGCCGGGGCCGATGATGGGGCGCTGGCGGGGCTGGATTTTGCCGCCAAGGACATCATTGATGTTGCGGGTCATGTGACCGGTTGCGGCAACCCCGACTGGCTGCGCACCCATGCGGCGGCGACGGCAACCGCCGTCACGATCCAGCGCTGTCTGGATGCTGGTGCCACCCTGCGTGGCAAGACGGTGACCGAAGAGCTGGCCACGGGTCTGACGGGCGAGAACACCCATTATGGAACGCCGCGGAATGTGAATGCGCCCGGTCGTGTTTCGGGTGGGTCCTCCTCCGGCTCGGCGTCTGCGGTCGCCGCGGGTCTGGTCGATTTTGCACTTGGCTCGGATACCGGTGGCTCGGTGCGATCCCCGGCGAGTTTCTGTGGCATCTACGGTGTTCGTCCGAGTCATGGGCGGGTGCCGATGGGGGGTGTGATGCCGCTGGCACACAGTCTTGATGTGGTCGGCTGGTTTTCCCGGACTCCCGACATTCTTGAAGCCGTTGGTCGTGTGATTCTGGACGGCGAACCGGGCCATCCCGCCGCTGGCCAGTTTCTTGTGGCGGCGGATGTGTTCGAGCTGCTCGATGCGGAGACCGCCCAGGCCCTTATGGATGCCATCGGGAAGGTTGAAGGCCTGCTCGGCTCCGCAAAGCCGATCCGGATTGCCGAAGGGCGTGCACCTGTTCCGGGATTGCCCGCCTGGGCATCCGTGGCGCGCACGCTTTGGGGCGCGGAAGCCTGGGGCGAGCATCAGGCGTGGATCGAATCCGTGCATCCCGTCTTCGGGAGCGGCGTGGCGGCACGTTTTGCAGCGCGTGCTGCGGTCACGCCGCAGGAGGCCGAAGCTGCCGTGACCTCCCGGGAACAGATCTCCGATTATCTAGACGATTTGCTGGCCGATGGTGCCGTTCTGGCCCTGCCGGCAGCGCCGGGTGTGGCACCGCGTATCGGCGGAAGTGATGAGGAGATCGAGCCGTTTCGCGCCGCCAACGAGCCGATCGGCTCGATTGCCGGTCTCGGGCGGTTGCCCCAGATTGTCCTGCCGATGGCCCGCCTTGACGGCCTGCCACTGGGGCTGGGTCTGGCGGCCGGGCATGGTAATGATGAAATGCTGTTTGCGATGGCCATCGCCCTGCGTGATGCGGGCGTGGTCGCGGATGTGGAGATACCGGAATGAGTAACCTCTATCGAAGTTTCGTGTCGGGCTTTTGCAGCCATGACAATATTCAGGTTGCGGGATCGGGCACGGGACCGCTGGCGGGGCTGACCTTCGGGGTCAAGGACATCATCGATGTGGCCGGGCAGACGACGGGGGCGGGAAATCCGGACTGGTACAAAAGTCATGCACCGGCCCCCCGCCACGCCACAGCTGTCCAGCGTCTTCTGGATGCCGGCGCCAGTATGGTCGGCAAGACGATCACCGAGGAATTCGCCTACGGCCTGATCGGGGAGAATTATCACTACGGGACCCCCGTGAACCCGAAGGTTGCGGGCGGGGTCTCCGGCGGATCTTCGTCAGGCTCGGCATCGGTGGTGGCGAGCAAGCAGGCTGATTTTGCGCTGGGAACCGATACCGGCGGATCGGTGCGGGTGCCGGCCAGTTTCTGTGGCCTCTATGGTATTCGACCCAGCCATGGCCGTGTTTCCCTCGACGGCATCATGCCGCTGGCCCCCAGTCTGGATACCTGTGGTTGGTTTGCCCGCGATGCCAGCCTGTTGCGCACCATCGGCAGCGTGCTGCTCGATGAATCGCTCGCGGTGCCGCCCCAGCGTGTCCTGCTGGCCGAAGACGCTTTTGAACTTGCCGATACGGAAGTGCGTGCGGCGCTGCAATCCGCGATCTGCCGGGTGGAAGACCGGTTCGGAGAAGTGGAGGTGGTCCGCCCGAGTGAGATGGCTGGCCTGCCGGGCTATGATGTCTGGCAATCGGTGATTCAGGTGATCCGTGGTTCTGAGGCGGCGGCGTCCCATCTGGCGTGGATGCGCGAGAGCGATGCCGCGATGGGGCCGGGTTTCCGGGATCGCTTCGAGGCAGGCGGCGCCTATACGGCAGCACAGATTGCTGATGCCATGTCGAAACGCGCCATGGTCGAAGACTATCTGGCCGGACTGCTGGCTGGTGATGCAGTGATTCTCGTGCCCGGTGCGCCGCGCGCAGCCCCGCCCGGCGGTGCCAATGAAGCGGTCTATGATGATCTGCGTACAAGGAACGAACTTTACAATTGTGCCGCGCCGCTCGCGCGATTGCCCCAGGTTTCCTTGCCGCTGGGTGAAACTCCCGACGGTCCGGTCGGGCTTGGTGTGATCGCCGGTCACGGCAATGACGAGATGCTGCTGGACCTCGCGGTGGCGCTCACTGACTAGCCCTATCGCGCCCCTGCGTTAACCATCGAACCATTTTGTGATTGGGGCATTCCCCTCGGAATGGTAAACAGGGTCTTAACGCCGTCTTTGGGGGATGGATATGCAACGTCGCAAATTTCTTGCCGCGCTAGGTGCGGGTGCCGCCGTCGGTCTGACGACGCGCGCCTCTGTCGCCACTGCTGCGCTGGAAGATGTTGGCCGCCCCGCCCGGTCATTTCCCGAACTTTTCGGCACCCGCTCCTACTTCATCGGGGACACGGTGAAGAAACTGCCGCGCGCCCGCGCTGCAACCTTGCCGCTCGATGACGCCACTGCCAAACGCTTTGCGCGTTCGATCTACAATGTCATCCCTGCCTCGACGGCGGGCGGCTCACACTGGTCGCACATTCTCGACAGTGCCAGCTCTCTCGACCCGATGCGGCGGTTGCAGATGGTGAACGATTTTGCCAATCGCATGCCTTATGTCGAGGATATCGACAACTACGGACTTCGTGACTTCTGGGCAAAGACCGACACCTTCTTCGAGATCGGTGGCGATTGTGAAGACTTCGCCCTTGCCAAGTACAAGCTGCTGCACCGGATCGGGTTCCATGCCGACCGGATGCGGGTCGTTCTGGTGGTCGACAACAAGCGCCGCCGGCAGCACGCCGTGCTGGCCGTCAACACCGGCGGTCAGGCCTGGATGCTTGATTCCCTAGGCCAGGATGTGGTGCCGCACCAGACCGCCCCCCAGTATCGCCCCACGATCTCCCTGAGCGGTCCTCGACTCTACCTGCACGTTTCCCCGAAGGCCTGATTTCTCCGCGATGTTGTCTGCGCTCCCACCCGGTGACGAGGCGTCATCGCGGACCAACTGGCTTGCCGTCTGCATTCTGATTCTGGCCGCTGTAGCGGCTGCGTTCCAGATCGGAAAGGCACCCGCCGCATTGCCGGTCATCCGCAATGAGCTTGGTCTGTCCCTCGATGAGGGGGTCTGGATCATTTCGATTTTCAATCTTCTGGGCATCACCTTCGGCATGATCGCCGGTGCCATGGGGGACCGGCTGGGCCATCGCCGCCTGATCGTTGTCGGGTTTCTCGCCATGGCGACGGCGAGTTTTGCCGGCGCGGCTGCGGACGGATTTGCGGTGCTTCTGCTCAGCCGTGTTCTGGAAGGGTTCGGGTTCATCGTTGTGGCCTCGGTCGCGCCACCGATGGTTCTGGTGGTCAGCGCGCCCCGCGATCATCGTTTGATCTTTGGCCTGTACAGCGGGTATTGGCCCGCCGGTGTCGCGATCATGATTCTTGTCACGCCGGTGATTCTGAACTCCATCGGCTGGCGCGGCTTGTGGTCGGTGAACGGGGTTCTCGCACTGGCTGTTCTGGCGCTGGTTCTGGTCGTGACCCGCCCGCGCGCCACACGCGCCGTGCGGCCCGACCCGCCGCCCTTTGCGGAGGCCTTGCGGACTTTCCTGCATATCGGCCCGATGACACTGGCGCTGACCTTCGGGGCCTATTCCGCAATTCATGTGACGGTCGTTGCCCTGCTGCCGACCTTTTACACCGAAGCCGGTGCGCTCGGTCTCGGGTCGGCCTCGGCGCTGGTCGCGCTTGTGACGGCGGTGAATATTTTCGGAAACATCATTGCCGGTTTTGCGCTCCAGCGTGGTGTGTCCCGGTTGTTTCTCGTGGTGCTCGCTTTTGTGCTGATCGCGGGCAGTGCCCTGCTGATGTATGATGATGGCCTCTCCTTCCCGGTGCGTCTGGGGGCGGCGATCTTCCTGTCCTTCATTGCCGGGCTCGTCCCGGCCAGCCTGTTTGCGTCCACGCCCGTGGTTGCGCCGTCCCCCGGGCTGGTGGGGGCGACCACAGGTCTGATGATGCAGGGGTCCCAGCTCGGCCAGCTCGTCGGTCCCGTGGCGATGGCCTGGGTTGTGACCAGCACCGGAAGCTGGAATTTTGCGCCGGTGACACTCGTGCTTGCCGCGATCATCGGGATTGCGCTGATGTTTGCGTTGCGGCGCATCGAGGCGCGGAATTCTGCTGCGGCCTGAACCCGGTCTGTGCCTTTACCGCTTGGGAGCGGCTGGTATAACAGTGTGGAACAGCTTGATTTACTCTCTGAATGACCTTCCAGGAAAGACAATTGCATGAGCGCGTTTTCCACTCTTGATGATCTCAATCCCGCCGGAAAACGCGTCCTGTTGCGTGCCGATCTGAATGTCCCGATGTCGGGGGGGAAGGTCACGGACCGGACGCGCCTTGAACGGCTGGTGCCGACGATCTGCGAGCTGGCAGACAAGGGCGCGCGGGTGCTTGTCACCTCTCATTTTGGTCGTCCGAAAGGCAAACGCGTACCGAAGATGTCGCTGGCCCCCGTTGCCCAGGCGCTTAGCGAAGTGCTGGGACGCGAAGTTGGTTTTGCCCCCGATTGCGTGGGTGATGCGGCCATGGAGGCATCCGCCGCCATGACAGACGGGCAAATTCTCGTGCTTGAGAATGCGCGCTATCATGCGGGGGAAGAGGCCAATGATCCGCAGTTTGTGGAATCCCTTGCCGCACTGGCCGATGTCTTTGTCAATGACGCTTTCTCGGCTGCGCATCGCGCGCATGCCTCGACCGAGGGGGTTGCCCGTGTGTTGCCGGCCTATGCCGGTCGTCTGATGCAGGCCGAACTCGAAGCCCTGGACCATGCGTTGGGCGCGCCCGAACGCCCGGTGATGGCCGTGGTCGGAGGGGCAAAGATCGCTTCGAAGCTGGATCTGCTCGGAAATCTCATTGCGCGGGTCGACCATCTGGCGATTGGCGGGGGCATGGCCAACACCTTCCTCCATGCGATGGGCGTTGATGTGGGCAAGTCGCTCTGCGAACACGACATGGCCGAAACGGCGCTGGAAATCCTCCGGCGTGCAGACGGAGGTGGGTGTGAGATCATCCTGCCTTCGGATGTGGTGATTGCGCCGGAATTCAAGCAAGGGGCACCCAGTCGCGTCGTTCCCGTGGATGCTGTGCCTGATGATCAGATGATTCTGGATATCGGGCCAGCCACGATCCGGGGCCTGTCGGAAAAACTCAATCATGTCCGCACCCTGGTGTGGAATGGCCCGTTGGGCGCGTTCGAGGTGCCGCCTTTCGATGCGGGAACCGTGGCGGTGGCGCGCGCGGCTGCCGATGCGACACAGGCCGGAAATTTGCTGTCTGTCGCGGGCGGGGGAGATACGGTTGCCGCGCTCAATCATGCCGGTGTTGCAGACCGCTTCAGCTATGTTTCGACTGCGGGTGGTGCCTTCCTCGAATGGCTCGAAGGCAAGGACCTGCCCGGCGTCGCCGTGCTGTCCCGGTAGCCGATTTTGGCAACGCGGCGTGTCAGATCTCCCGAGGCGTTTGGCCGGGAGGCGATGTCTGCCTGCGAAACTCTGCTGGGCCGCGCAGTAGAGAGCGTGGAATGGCCGGCCAGCCGTTCGCGCCGCTCCGTCCGTGTCGTCTTCGCTGATGGTTCGGTGATCGCCACACGCCGCAAGCGCCGTGAACGCGCGCAACTCGAAGCCCAGGTCATGCAGACACTGCACGCTCGCGGGGCTCCGGTTCCGGCGGTACTGGCCTTTGACGGTGAATGGTTGCTGCAGGAACACATTGAGGGGACTCGCCTGCCGAATATCCTTGTCGGGGAGGATGTGGCGACATCACGCAAGCTTCTGGAATCTGCAGCAGAAGGCTTGGCGCGGATTCATGAAATTGGTAACGAAACCGGTCTGAACACGAAGGTCGTTCGTCTTGGCGTGGCCGACAGCTGGATTGCCGAGCTCATCGATACACCGTTTCGGATCGGGGCGGCGCTGGATGCGCCGGCACCAAAGCTCGATCTCGCGGCGATCACGCAATGGCTTGCGGTTGGCCCGCCCTGTTTCCTGAAATGGGATGCGCGCCCGGGAAATGCCATGGTGCGTCCCGACGGGTCGGTTGTCTGGTTTGACTGGGAGCATTGTGGGGCTCGCAATGCGCTGGATGATTTCGCCTGGTTGCTTGCGGATGAATATGTGCCCGACATAGCCGGGCTGATCGAGATCGCTGTCGCCAATGCACCTGTGGGGCTGTCTGCCGAAGATGCGCGGATCGGATTTGCCACCTATGCGACGTTCCATACGGCGGTGCGTCTGGCGCTTGTCGTGCACCACAAGGCTGACGGCCCGTGGTGGGATGATGCCATGTGCCTGAAAGAGGACAAGGTGCGCGTGACCGAAGCCGGCGCCCGCATCCTGTGCGCGCGCGGCGCGGAACTTGCCGGGCGCAACCCGGCGACAGCGCCGTTGTCAGATTGGTTCGCGAACATCGCCGCGCGACTGGGCGCAGGCTGAACGATAATCGAATGACCTAGGGCACCAGATCGTAGGTGTCGTCGCCAAAACCGGCCGTGCCTTGATCGTTGAACTTGTACTTGGTGGTCACACCACCAGTGCCGCCGAGCTGATTGTCCTGCAGATTGATGTCGCTGATTTCGTGGCCGGCGAAGGTGACGGAACCGGTGCTCGTTGTGAAGGCCACCGTCCATGTTCCGTCATTGTTGTTGGTGAACTGCACATCCGCAGCGCGGACACCGAGATCATTGTTCTGGTCATCTTCAAAGTCGATATTGACTGTGCTGCCGCTTTCGAATCCTTCGAAGAAGACGAGGCCATTGGAGAAATTGGCGACTTCGGTGTTGCCGTCGAAGATGAAGTTGTCGCCGCCGCCGCGTGAGATGTAGTAGGTGTCATATCCCGAGCCGCCAATCATGATGTCGTTGCCGCCGTTGGCGTAAAGGCTGTCATCGAAGGTGGCGTTGGTGAGGTCATCGCTCGTGTTGATGCCGCCGAAAATAATGTCCGACCCTTCCGAGCCGAACAGCGTGTTCTTTCCCGCACCACCATCGATGATATTGGCATTCAGGAAGTTCGCATTCCCGGGAAACAGGGTGTTCAGATTGCTCGTGCTCGGATCGAAGCCCACCAGATCGCCCTGCGTCAGGACCACCGGTCCGTTGTGGCCCGTGTAGTTGAGGGTCCACTCGCTTGTCGTTGCGTTATAGGTGGAGGTGAGATGGGTGAGATTGAGATTGTCCGTGGTCACCGAGAAAAAGGATACGAGGTCGTCGCCGCTGCCGGCATAGACCTGAAACTGATCTGCCAAAGTGGTGTCGAGACGTCCGACGATCTGATCGATCCCGTCCCCGGACCGGATGATTTCGATATCGAGCGAGAAGGCCGTGTTGTTGAAGTCAATCAGATCGTTGTTGGCCGTGCCTTGCAGGGTGTCGATCCCGTTGCCGCCGGAAACGACGGTGTCCTCGACCTCGAACATCGTGATGGCATCGATAACCACGGAAAGTCCCGGGTCGAACAGCAAGGTGTCACGTCCGCCGCCACCTTCAAGCCTGTCGGCACCTTCGCCGCCATCGAGGGTATCGGCACCACCGCCGCCCTGCAGCCGGTCTACGCCGTCCCCGCCATAAAGCGTGTCGCGTCCGCCCTGTCCGCGCAACCGGTCGTTGCCATCGCCGCCATGCAGGATGTCATCGCCCCTACCGCCCCTGATATCGTCATTGCCGCCTCCGCCAAACACTTCATCCGCGCCATCGCCACCCACGAACACATCGTCACCGCCGCCCAGCGTGATCAGGGAAGACCCATAGAGGCCGAGCAGAGTCACCGTGTCATTGCCGTCATCGATATCGGCGGCTGCTTCATCGGCATCGAGTGCCAGCACAAAACCGAGACTGGCCATGGTCACTGTGATGACATCTGCGCCCGTCCCGCCGGTGATCCGGTTTGCCGAAGTCGGGTCGGTGTTGGCATTGGCGTCATTGTCCCATGCCGCATCGAAGTCGATGGTGATGATGTCGTTGCCTTCGCCCGCATGGGCTTCGAGAACACCATCGGAATCGAGCAACTGGTCATTGCCGGCGCCGCCGGTCAGGATGTCGTTGCCTTCGCCGCCGGACAGAATGTCGTCGCCATCCTCGCCGTTGATCGTGTCGTCGCCAATTCCGCCGAAAATAGTGTCGTCGCCGCCATCCTCGCTGATGGTGCGGACGCCATTGACGGAAATATCCCGAAATTCGACTGTCGAGACTTCATCGGACAGGGTCTTCTTGTTCAGAAATCCGCCGAGTTCGATTGTGTGGTTGCCGACCGACAGAGTGCCCACATCAATGGTGACCGTCACATAGCCGCTGTCATAGCTGCTGTTGTTGTTCTGACCATCCCCGAAGGCACGGTCGATATAGGGGTTGTTGTTCAGGCCATAGGGCTGTCCATCGACCATCAGCGTGACCTCGGAATATTCATCGGATTCGAAGCCATCCGAATGGGTCAGGCGATAGGTCAGCGTGATCTGGGTGTTGGCTGTTGAATCTGTGACGTTGATGGTCTTGGTGAAATTGGCTTCCATGTTGAGGATGTCATCATTGTTGATGCCCCCCAGAGTCGCCTCGAGTGCGCCATCATTCGCATCATGACCGCCCGAAACATAGGTCGCGTTGTTGGTGGTGAAGGCAAACCCGCCATCGTTGACCGAAAAATCCTCGTCGAGGACCAGATAGGCCTCGTCATAGGTGTCGGCTGTGCCACCCGAGAGAGTGTCGTTGCCGTCGCCGCCCTCGATCGTGTCGTTACCCGACCCGCCGTCAATGGTGTCGTTGCCAGCCTGGCCGAAGATCGAATCCTCGCCTTCATCGCCAAACAGCACATCGTCACTCGTGTCGGTGTCATCGGTCAGCTGCGTGCCGGTGATCTCGACTTCGGTGAAGCTGATTTCGATATCCTCGTCGCCAAAGGTCTTCTTGTTCAGGAAGCCGCCGAGCGTCAGCGTGTGGTTGCCGGCCGCAAGCGTGCCGACATCAATGGTCACCTCGACGAAACCGCTGTCAAAGTCCGGGCCGCCATTGCCGTTGCCGGCCTGACGAATGACGTAGTCATTGTTGTTCAGGCCATAGAGCTGATTGTCGATGCTGATCAGGACTTCGCCATATTCGTCGGCTTCGAACTCGCTGGACATCTGCAGGCGGTATTGGAAGGTCACCTGTGTGTTCGTTGAGGCACTGTCGACCGTGAATGTCTTGCTGAATCCGCCGGACATGTCGGTGATATCGTCGCCGTTGATGCCGCCGAGCGCGACCGATATCTCGCCATTGTTCGAGTCATAGGATCCGGATTCATAGGCGCTTTCGGTGGAACCCCGGAACGCGCCATCGGCATAGACGAAGCCACCGTCATTCGCATTGAAGTTTTCCGAAAGCACGGTCACCGGAGTTGGCGTGTTGTCCGCCTGACCGCCATAGATGGTGTCGTTGCCCACACCGCCCCGGATGGTGTCCGCACCTTCGTTGCCGTGCAGAATATCATCGCCAAGCTGGCCGTAGATGAAGTCCGCGCCGGACCCGCCGGAGATGAAGTCATCAAAGCTGTAGGATGCGCCATTCGCACCCTGGCCGGAACTGGCGCTGAAATTGGGGTCCTCCCAGCCGCTGCCCCAGCCATGGGTGCCTTGCGCGTCACCGAAGGTGTCACCGAACAGCACATCGGCGCCGTCGCCGCCAAACAGGGTGTCATTCCCCATGCCGCCGACCAGCAGGTCGTTGCCGTCACCACCGCTCAGCCAATCGTCGAAACCGGACGCAACACCTGACGCAATCGTGTCGTAGCCATCTCCGAACAGGGCGTCGGATCCGCCCGCGCCCTCGATGGTGTCGTTGCCGCCGGACCCGATCAGGATGTCGTTGGCGCTGCTGTTCTGGAATGTTTCGTTGGTGCTGTCGCCAAAGCCCACACGCCCACCGCCGCCATTCAGGCCGAGCGTATAGTCCCCGAGGACATAACTGAGCTGGTCGTTATAGGTGACCATATGTGGCGCCAAACATTGTTGTTGTGGGTACAAGGATACCCGAAAAAGCCAATTTTAGCGAGCAAGCAACGCCCAATCGTGGATTCTAAAGACGCAATTAACGGGCCATGAAAAGCCCCGGTATTTTGGGGGCTTCGTGTAATTTGATGCTGCATCTTGTGGTTTCTACTCGAAAGGGAGGCTCAGACTGCGACTCGCGAGTCGCAAAGCGCGACTGGATTGTGCTGGACGATAGTTCCCGAAATGCAGACGGCCACCGTGCACAGGCAGGGTGGCCGAGGGAATGGCGGGTCCTGATTGTGCTGGATTACGGGACCAGATCGTAGGTGTCGTCGCCAAATCCGGCCGTGCCCTGATCGTTGAACTTGTATTTGGTGGTTACGCCACCGGTCCCGCCGAGCTGGTTGTCCTGCAGGTTGATGTCACTGATTTCATGACCTGCAAAGGTCACGGAGCCGGTGCTTGTGGTGAAGGCCACCGTCCATGTGCCGTCATTGTTGTTGGTGAACTGAACATCAGCTGCGCGAACACCGAGATCGTTGTTCTGGTCGTCTTCAAAGTCGATCGTGACATTGTCGCCGTTCTCGAAGCCTTCGAAGAAGACCAGACCATTGGAGAAGGCGCCGATTTCGGTATTGCCGTCGAAGATGAAGTTATCGCCGCTGCTGCGTGCGATGTAATAGGTGTCGTAGCCTGAGCCACCGATGAGAACGTCGTTGCCGCCATTGGCGTAGAGGTGGTCATCGAAGGTGGCGTTGGTGAGGTCATCGGTGGTGTTGATGCCGCCGAAGATGACGTCGGACCCTTCCGAGCCGAAAAGCGTGTTCTTCCCCGCGCCACCATCAATGATGTTGGCACCCAGGAAGTTCGCGTTGGGGAACAGCGTGTTCAGATTGGTCGTGCTCGGATCGAAGCCGATCAGGTTGGCTTGTGTGAGAGTCTGGCCCGATGCACCCGAATAGTTGATAGTCTAGGTGCTGGTTGCCGAATTGTACGCGCCATCAAGTGCACTCAGGTCGAAATTCGTGGTCGTGACCGCGAAGAAGGAGACCAGATCGTTGCCGGCGCCCGCATAAACCTGGAACTGATCGGCGAGTGTGGTGTCGAGCGCGCCGATAATCTGGTCTGCGCCATCACCCGAACGGATTGTCTCGATATCCGAGACCAGCGCGGCATTGTTGAAGTCGATGAGATCGTTGCCGATGGTTCCCTGAAGCAGGTCATTGCCTGTTCCGCCCGATACCTTGGTGTCCTCGATCTCGAACACGGTGATCCCGTCGATCAGGACCGCGAGGCCCGGATCAAAGATCAGGGTGTCGTCGCCGGTCCCGCCGTCGAGTTCGTCAGCCCCTTCGCCGCCATCGAGCGTATCGTTGTCGTCACCACCGAACAGAAGGTAGGTTCCCGCCCCGCCTTCCAGCTGGTCATTGCCGGCCTGGCCGCGCAGGGTGTCGTTGCCCTGCTCGCCGCGCAATATGTCGTTCCCGCCGCCGGTGCGGATGTCGTCATTGTCATTGCCGCCGAAGACGGAATCTTCGCCATCGAGGCCGATAAAGGTGTCGTTGCCGCCGCCCAGGGTGATCAGTGACGATCCGTAAAGCCCCTGAAGCGTGACCGAGTCATCGCCGTCCTGATTGCTGGCAACGGCCTCGTCCGCATCCAGCGCCAGCACAAATCCGAGGCTCGCCATGGTCACGGTGATGATGTCGGCTCCGTGGCCGCCGGTGATCCTGTTGTTCGATGCCGGGTCGGTCCCGATATTGTCGTCATTGTCCCAGGCCGCATCGAAATCGATGGTGATGATGTCGTTGCCTTCGCCCGCATGGGCTTCCAGAACACCATCGGAATCGAGCAGCTGGTCATTGCCGGTGCCGCCGGTCAGCGAATCCTGGAAGCCGTCGCCGCCGGTAATCGTGTCGTTGCCGTCGCCGCCCTCGATCGTGTCATTGCCGGCCTGGCCGAAGATGGTGTCATCACCACCGTCGCCGTAAAGCGTGTCGTCGCTTGTATCGGTGTCGTCACCACCCGTTGATTGTGTGCCCTTGATCTCGACATCAGTGAAGCTGATGTCGATGTCTTCGTCATCGAAGGTCTTCTTGTTCAGGAAGCCGCCCAGCGTGATGGTGTGACTGCCGGCTGACAGCTCACCAATATCCACGGTGACTTCAACATAGCCGCTGTCATAGGCGGAATCGCCGCCACCATCTCCGGCCGTACGGACGATGTAGTCGTTGCCATTCAGCCCATAGAGCTGGCCATCGATGCTGATGAGGACTTCGCCGTATTCGTCGGATTCGAACTCGGCCGACATCTGTAGACGGTAACGGAACGTGACTTCCGTGCCGGTCGATGTCTCGTCGACGGTAAAGGTCTTGCTGAACCCGCCCGACATATCGGTGATGTCATCGCCATCAATGCCACCCAGCGAAACAGTAATCTCGCCATTGCCTGAGCTGTAGGTGCCGGACTCGTAGCTGCCTTCACTGCTGCCGCGGAATGCGCCGTCGCTGTAGACGAAACCACCATCGCTGCTGTTGAAGTCCTCCGAAAGCACCGTCACTTCGCCGGTGGTGCCCGCCTGCTGGCCGCCATAGATGGTGTCGTTGCCTGCACCGCCATGGATGGTATCGACTCCTTCGCCGCCGACGAGATTGTCGTTGCCGGAGCCGCCGTCGATTGTGTCGTTACCGGTCCCGCCTTCAATCTCGTCCTGATCGGCGCCGCCGTTCAGCGTGTCATTGCCAGACCCGCCGACAAGTGTGTCATTGCCTGCGCCGCCCTCGAGTGTGTCATTGCCCTGTCCGCCATCGAGGTCGTCATCGCCGGTGCCGCCGTCGAGGTCATCGTTCCCGGTGCCACCTTCGATCGTATCATTCCCCGCGCCGCCGAGAAGGATGTCGTCTCCTGCATCACCGAAAATCGTGTCATCGCTGTCATCGGCCGCAACGGCGACCTGGCCCTCGATCTTGACGTCGGAGAACTTGATGAAGGCCTCTTCGTCCTTCTTGTCCTTCCGGTTCAGGTAGCCGCCCAGCGTGATCTCGTGATTTCCCTCGCTCAGGTTGCCCACATTGATCGTGACCGTCTGCCAGCCGCTGTCGCCGCCACCGGTGATGCGTTCCACATAGTCATTGCCGTTCAGACCAAAGAGCTGCCCGTCAATGCTGATCAGGACATCGGCATATTCGTTATTGTCGAGCTTGTTGTCGGCTTCAAGCAGATAGGTGAAGGTGATTTCGGTGCTGGTGGTCGCTTCGGACACGTTGAAGGTCTTGCTGAACCCGCCCGACATGCCGTCGAGTATGTCTGTTCCATTGACGCCACCGAGCAGGACGCCAATGCGCCCGTCGGTGCCCGAACCGTTTGCAAACAGACCCTCGGCATAGCCGGGGTTGTCCGTGCCACGGAATGCGTCGTCGGAATAGGTGAAGCTGCCGCCACCGCTGTCGAAGGTTTCGTTGAGCAAGGTGACGGTCTCGGTTTCACCGCTCTGGATGTCGCCCGATATGGTGTCGTTGCCGACCCCGCCATAAAGCGTGTCGGCGCCCTGACCGCCGTAAATCTCATCATCCCCGAGCTGGCCATAGGCAATATCGTTGCCGGCACCGCCCAGGATCAAGTCGTCGAAGGTATAGGTTGTGCTGTTTGAACTCGCACCAGTGTCTGCATCGAAGCGCGGGTCTTCCCAACCGTTGCCCCAGCCATGGGTGCCCTGGAAGTCGCCAAACGTATCGCCAAAAAGGACATCGGCATCATCGCCACCCTTCAGGGTGTCATTGCCCATGCCGCCGACGAGCAGGTCTTCACCGGCACCGCCTTCGAGATAGTCGTTGAAGACTGTCGCGGACCCGCCGCCTGAAGCGCCGGATGCGGCGCTGCCTGATGCCGATCCCGATCCCGATCCCGCAGCGTAGCTGTACCAGTCGTCGAAATAATCGCCGAAGAGCGCATCACCGCCGGCCCCACCCGACAGGGTGTCGTTACCAGCCGAGCCGATCTGGATATCGTTGCCGTCACTGGCGGTGAAAACATCGCTCTCATTGTTGCTCAAGCCGACAAGCCCGTTCAACCCGTCGTCACCGAGGGTGTTATCACCAAGCACAACACTCAGATCGTCATGATATTTTGTGCTCATCAAAAACCTGAGTCGTTTGTCCGGGTGGCGTAGCCCGACGCGGTATCAGTTTGGCACCACTCCATAAAGAAGCAAGGATCAGGCCATGCTGCCCCATGGCTGTTTGCAACAAAATTACAAAGCTTAATCATATAACGGAAGTAATGTTGCGTGTTGGCGTGCAAGTTGCGAGAACGGGGTGGGCGGAACCGAAACGAGTGTGCGCAGAATGAGACTCCCGGGAATCAGAAAATATGCGGCGCGAGATCCTCGACCTGGCGCAGCAGGTCCAGATAATCGGGATTTCGGCGCCAACGTTCGAGTACGTTCTGCGCCGCCTCCTGCTTGATCCGCCCGTACACGATTTCCGGCGAAATGCGTTCGATCGGATAGTTTTCACCGGTTTCGGGCCGCGCCTTACGGCACAGCGACAACAGCATCATGAAGTCTTCTGCCGCGTAACCCTTGGCACGGCACAGGATCGCCATGCCTTCGCCACCGGGTTCATAGATCAGGCGCTTGACCAGCGATCCCCGCAGATCGGCTCCCTGTTCCAGCACCTGCTCGAACAGGGAAATCTCGCCGGCCTTGAGAAGGCGGATCAGCAATTCGGCAGAACAGCCATGTTTGGTGAGGAGGCGGCGGACCAGCACATTGGCTGCGCTGGCCGGCTTCTGTGCGGTGTCGTCGCTGCGGACAGCGGCCTGCACGGCCGATTCCATGACATCGTCGAGCTGGTTGGGGTCGAGATCATGTTTTTCGAGGATTTCGGTCCGCAGGGCCGCCGACACCCACCAATACATCCGCTTGGCCAGGTTCTCGGGAAGATCCTGCCTGCGGACAAGCGGGTTCTGGAAGGCATCGACGCGCTGCGACTGTTCGACCAGATAGGACATGGTTTCCTGCGCAATCTCGGCACCCTGATTTTTGAGCAGGCTTTCGATGACGGTCTCGTTTTCCGTCTCCACAAGGGCATCGCATACAACCGGTGACACCTTGGCGCGCATCGCGATCGCGAGCTGGTGTTCGAGGGTTCTGTGGCGGATGATTTCCACGAGCTCGGGATCCTGCAGAACCTGGCTTCGCGTCAGCACCGGGAGCGCGATCTCGGCCACATCATTGGCAAGAATGTTGACGAGTTCGGAAGGCGCATCGGGTTCGTCCGACAGACGGATGGCCAGATGCTTGCGCACCGAAATTTCCACGTCGTGGATGAGTTGCCGCAGGATGTCCGTCATGGCGGCGCGTTCCTGATCGGTCAGAACGCGTGTCGTGTTGAAAAACAGATCGCTGACGATTTCGGTCAGCTGCACACGCCCCGCCGATGAGCGATTGCGCGCAAGGCGCAGCAACTCTGCTGTGTTCAGTTCCTGATGGTCTTCGCGTTCTGCAAACACAGTTTGGCTCCAGACTGACTTCACTTCATGACGGTTCGTGTGATGATGAGTGGTGACGGTTGCCAACTGGTAAATTTCATATTGGATTTGTCGCGTTCTTTAGTCGTTTGTTAAGGGCCTGATCGTTAGCTTGGCTCAGCTCTTACACAGGTTGTTGATGGTTCCATGGCTGTTTCAGGTACCCCCACAAGTCTTCAGTCCATACTCAGTCAGATACAGACGGCCAAACCGGCCGCTGCGGCCCCCGCTGCGCGTCCGGCAACCCCGGATGTTGGCGCGACCGGCCAGCAGCGTGTGGCAGCTGAGCCGCGCGTCAATCTGCCGCCGGGAACGACGTCGCTTGACCCCAACGCACCGCGCGGGACTTATCTGAACCTGAAGGTCTGACAGCCCTGACGGTCGGCATCTTGCCCCTTCCAATTTGGCGGGCCACGCGCGAAAATTGCGTCATGAGTGAGCGCTCCGATACACAATCGCCCGGTCCGCAGGGGCCGGTTCATCGACAAGTCCCTGACGGCGATGAGTTGCCGCGCATGGTTTGCCGGGACTGCGGATTCATCCACTATGTCAATCCGAAGGTCGTGACCGGCGCGGTCGTGACATGGCGTGATCCCGGCGCACCCATCGAAGATGAAAAGGTGCTTTTGTGCCGCCGCGCGATTGCGCCGCGCGATGGCTACTGGACGATCCCGGCGGGTTATCTCGAACTGGGCGAGAGCACCGAGGCCGGCGCGCGCCGCGAAGCCCTTGAGGAGGCCTGCGCAAACATCGAGATTGACCGGCTTCTCGCGATCTACAACATCACGCGAATCTCACAGATACAGACGATCTATCGGGCGAAACTCGCTTCGCCCGATGTCTCGGCCGGGATCGAAAGTCGGGAGGTCGAATTGTTTTCCTGGGATGATGTGCCTTGGTCGGACATCGCCTTTCCGACGGTCCGCTGGGCGCTGAATCAGTACCTTGAAACCCGCCAACAGCTTGCATTCGCACCCTTCGGGAATCCCGACGGCGCTGATCCTGACTTCCGCTAGGCCTTGTCGTCTGCGGAGGTTGCGGGGTCGTCGGGGATTTGTTCGCGCAGGAAAAGTGGTGTCTGGGCGGCCGCAAACAGGAATGTCAGCGGCATGATGCCGAAGAGCTTGAACGAGACCCAGAAATCGGTCGAGAAGCCCCGCCATACGATCTCGTTCAGGACGGCCAGAACAACGAAGAACACCGCCCAGCGTATTGTCAGGAGCCGCCACCCGCGATCGGTCAGCTGTACCGCCGCACCAAACAGCGGCTTGAGCAGGGGCTTTCCGAACAGCAATCCGCCAAACAGGATCGCTGCGAACAGGCAGTTCACGAGGGTCGGTTTCAGCTTGATGAAGGTCTCATCAGCCAGATAGAGCGTCAGGCCGCCAAACAGCAGGACGAAGATGCCGCTCACCAGCGGCATCACCGGGAGCTTGCGCTCCAGTGTCCATCCCGCGACCAGCGCGATGATCGTTGTGATCATGAAGGCGCCCGTCGCCTCGAAAAGCGCCTGTCCGACCATGGGCTCGGCCCCGGCGGGCAGCCACAGATGACGGAACTCCGGCAGGCCCTTGCGGCCATTCACCAGAAAAAAAACGACGAGTGGACCCGCCTCGATTGCAAGTTTCAGCCATGGACGCATGATCGCGCGAACCTACTGGTTGTTGATGCGGAAGGGAATGTCTCGAAGTCCTCAGGCGGCAAATTTCAGGGCCGCGGCCCCACCGGCAACCAGAATCGCAGCGGGGATGCGGCGTTTGCCCAGTGGTTCACCCAGAACCAGAACCCCGATCAGGGCAGCAAAGACCACGCCGGTCTCGCGCAGGGCTGCGACACTGGCAACCGATGCGTTCGCAAAGGCAAACAGCACCAGCCCGTAGCTGGTCAGGGCGATGGTTGCGCCGCCGATTCCCGTCAGTGCATGGGTGCGGAGATGCGACAGGATATGGCCACGCCGTACGATATAGGTCGCGGCCATGATCGGGATTGCCGCGAAGACCATGATCCAGGCCAGATAGACGAAGAGCCCGTGCTCGATCTCCGGCGCGACGGTGCGAATGCCAACCGCATCGAACAGCGAGTAGGCGGCGATACAGGCGCCCGTGAGAAGGGCGAGGATGATGGTCCGCAAATTTGCCGTGGCGAGCTTGGCAGGTTCGAGGCTCAGCGCGAGGACCCCGGCCACGATGATCAGCACGGCGGCCAGTTCGCCGAGATTGGGAATATCACCGACCAGCGGTGCCGACAGCGCGACAATGATCAGGGGCGCGCTGCCGCGGGCAATCGGATAGACCTTGCCGAGATCACCATGGGCATAGGCGTTGACGAGAAAGATGAAATAGAGCGCGTGCAGCGCGCCCGAGCCGATCAGCCATGGCCAGTGATGCGCCTGTGGCACCGGCAGGAAGACCAGCGCGATGATCAACGCCCCGATGCCGCCAAACCCGCCGATCATGCCCGATGTCATCCACCGGTCACTCCCGCCTTTGACCAGTGCGTTCCAGCCGGCATGCAGGAGCGCAGCCAGCAGCACGGCCAGAACAACCAGGGTGCTCATTCGGGATTGTCCAGTCCCAGCAATCCATTGGCAAAGGTCATGGCTTCGAAGGGGCGCAGATCATCGACACCCTCGCCGACACCCACGGCATAGATCGGCAGAGCGAACCGGTCGGCCAGGCCCACGATGACACCGCCCCGGGCCGTTCCGTCCAGCTTGGTCACGATCAAGCCGCTGACATTGACGAGATCGCGGAAGGTTTCGACCTGTGCATGTGCGTTCTGTCCGGTCGTGGCATCGAGCACCAGCAGGACTTCGTGGGGTGCCTCGGGATCAACCTTGCGGATCACCCGGACGATCTTCTCCAGTTCGGCCATCAGATTGGCCTTGTTGTGCAACCGGCCCGCGGTGTCGATCAGCAGAACATCTACATGGCCGGCCTTTGCCTGCTGCATGGCGTCAAAGGCGAGGGCGGCAGGATCACCATTCTGCTCGCCCGCCACCACGGGCACGCCGACCCGGTCGCCCCAGATCTTGATCTGGTCGATGGCGGCCGCGCGAAACGTATCGGCGGCGGCCAGCATCACCGCGTGGCCGGATTCCTTGAAGCGGGCTGCGAGTTTGCCGATGGTCGTCGTCTTGCCGGTTCCGTTGACGCCGGCAACCAGAATGACTTGCAAGGTGCCGGGCTTGACGAGATCGGTAATCGGGCGGGCAACCGGTTCGAGGATTTCGGCCACCGCGTCGGCGAGGACGCGCCGGACATCTTCGGCATTTGCCTCGCTGTCCACACGTTTGCCTTCCAGCTGCTTGCGCAACCGGCTGGCTGTTTCGAGGCCCAGATCGGCCATGATCAGCACATCCTCGAGCTCATCGAGAGTGGCTGCGTCGATTTTCTGGCCTTTGAAAACGCCCCCGATGTCTTCGGCCAGACGTGAGGAGGTGCGCGAAAGACCGGCGCGAAGCCGGCCAAGCCAACCTTTCTCGCTCATGCTGCGTGCCGGCGCGGCTGGCCTGACAGTCGGTCTGCGGATGCCCCGGTGATTTTTGTTTCGACGATGGTGCCCGGCGCGAGGGTGGTGTCGTCAAGCTCGACCAGGGCGAATTGTTCGCTGCGGCCAAGGCCGGGCTTTTCGACCAGCACGGCTCGTGTCTGACCGATTTCTGCGGCCAGGAAGTTGTTGAGGGCGGTCTCACCAGCCGCCCGCAACAGGGCTGCCCGTTCCTTGATCACGTCGCGCGGCAGCTGGGGCATCCGGGCGGCAGGTGTTTCGGGGCGTGGCGAATAGGGGAAGACATGCAAATGCGGCAGATCGCATTCCGCAACCAGGGCAAGACTGTTGGCAAACATGGCATCGGTTTCGGTCGGGAAGCCCGCGATAATGTCGGCCCCGAAGACGGCATCGGGACGCAAGCGCCGGACGTCGTTGCAGAAGGTGATCGCCTGCTCACGGGTGTGGCGGCGTTTCATGCGCTTGAGAATCATGTTGTCGCCAGCCTGCAGGCTGAGATGGAGATGCGGCATGAGGCGGGGTTCATTCGCGATCAGGTCGAGAAGATCATCGTCGATCTCCGCGACATCGATCGAGCTCAGGCGCAGGCGCGGGAGCTCGGGGACATTGGCCAGCAACCGTCGTACCATCTGCCCCAGTCGCGGGCGACCGGGCAGGTCTGCGCCATAGGAGGTGATGTCGACACCCGACAGCACGATCTCGCGATAGCCGTTCGCGATCAGGGTTTCGATCTGTTCGACAATGGCGCCGATGGGCACGCTGCGGGAATTGCCGCGGCCAAAGGGAATGATGCAGAAGGTGCAGCGATGGTCGCAGCCATTCTGGACCTGGATGAAGGCGCGGGTGCGGCCATCGAAGCCCTCGACCAGATGGGAGGCGGTTTCGCGGGCGGTCATGATGTCATCGACGCGAACCGGTTCGCTGCTGTCGAGCGCGAGAAACGAGGCGGCTTCGAGTTTTTCCTGATTGCCGAGGACCGCATCCACTTCGGGCATCCCGGCATAGGCATCGGGATTGATCTGCGCCGCGCAGCCGGTGACGATGATCCGCGCATCGGGCTTCTTGCGCCGAGCGCGCCGGATCGCCTGACGGGCCTGACGTTCGGCTTCCGATGTCACCGCGCAGGTGTTGATGATCACCGTGTCGGTCAGGCCGGCCGCATTGGCGTGGTCGCGCATGACTTCGGATTCATAGGTGTTCAGCCGACATCCGAAGGTGATGATCTCGGGTGCGCTCATTGCGAGGTGCTGCCCATGCCCGCAAAGGCGCTTTCATCAATCACGCCGCGAAAGCTCTCCTCGGCGGGCCCGCACATCACCACGTGCCCGTCCTCGCGCCACTCGATATTCAGAGTGCCGCCATCCACGACGATTTCGACCTTCCGTCCTGTGAGCCCACGACGATGGGATGCCACGGCGGCCGCGCAGGCGCCGCTCCCGCAGGCCAGTGTCAGGCCCGCGCCCCGTTCCCATACGCGCAGGCGCAGGCGGTCAGGCCCAATGACCTGTGCGATGCCGATATTGGCCTTTTCGGGAAATATCGGATCATGTTCGAGGTCGGGGCCGAGGGTTTCGATGGGAATCCCGTCGACATCGTCAATAAAGAAGACGGCGTGCGGGTTGCCCATATTGACGGCGACAGGGTCTGCGAGCGGGCCGCGTTCCAGCGGGACATGGTTGGTGTCGCAGTCCTGCGCCAGCGGGATGTCCTGCCAGTCCGTACGTGCGGGACCCATATCGACGCAGAAATGCTCTGCATTGGCGGGGCTGCGCCAGGCTTCGAGGATACCGGCATCTGATCGGATCCGGAGCCGGGTCTTGTCTTCGTTCAGAACCAGCCGGGCAACACAGCGCATGGCGTTGCCGCAGGCCGCAACTTCCGAACCATCGGCGTTGAAGATACGGACACGCAGGTCGGTTTCGGGATCACCCGGCGCTTCGATGGTGATCAGCTGGTCGAACCCAATGCCGGTATGGCGGTCAGACAGCCGTTGCGTACCGGCTGCATCCACGGACACAGCGCGTGACTGTGCATCGACAATGACGAAATCATTGCCCAGACCGTGCATCTTTATGAATTCACGAGCGACCATGAGCGGGATATAGGGCCGTAGGGCCCTCCGCGTCCAGCCCCGGGGCGGTTGGTCCGGTCAGGAACGACCGAGAGATTTTACCAGCTGAACAACCTGACGCCGGACACGGGAATCGGGAATCTTCTGGAAGGCCTGGTTCAGATCGAGAACCTGGCGTGCCGAACGGGATTCGGGATCGGCTGTGTTGAGACCCTCGGACTGGCCTGTTCGGGCCTTGGCACCCGAGAGGCCTTCGAAGAAATATCCCGGAACGACATCAAGGACATCGCAGAGTTGCCAGAGTTTCGAGGCACTGATCCGGTTGGCACCGCTTTCGTATTTCTGAACCTGCTGGAAACTGATCCCCAGCTGCCGCGCGAGTTCCTTTTGCGGCATTCCGCACATTTCACGTCGTGCGCGCATGCGTCGGCCGACATGGGTATCGATTGGATGTGGCAAGTTTTATTACCCCTGATTTGCCCTGTTATTTTGCTCTCGTGCAATCAAGATCGTTTGGGACGAGCCACGTTTATGGTGGCAGCCCCGAGTTGGTGCCCTGAAAGTTGTTGTCAGGTCAACATTATTTTTACAGCGACGGACCGTACAAAGCGGTCTGCGCGGGCTCTCGCCAGGGTCTCCCGAACCGGGGACATGTCGTTCAAGGCACAGAAGAACCCGATGAGACGGCATATTGTATGCGGAACAAGCCACAAATTCACCGGTTGCCGCGCGTTGACGCAGACATGTCACAAAAATGATCCTATCTGTTTTCGGGACGGTCATTCTGAAAATTGAATCCTTTTCTCGGATCTGCGTCGACTTCGGACTGGCCAACCGGGTGGCCAACCCGAATTGTACCAAACGCGTAGTGCTTGACCGTATTTTCCCCTTCGCATAGGTTCGCGCCATTCCGCATCGATGGCCGATGCGGCCCGGACCGTGAGGTCGGGGCTCCGCCAGTCCGCGAGTTTCGCGCACTGGCGCGTTTGTCGTTGGGCATATCCCTTTGGTGTGTCCGGAAGGATTGGAAGTTGTGTTCGAGTCCCTGAGTGAACGTCTGGGTGATGTCTTCGACCGCCTCAAGCGGCGTGGCGCCCTGTCCGAAGAGGATGTGGCAGTCGCACTGCGCGAAGTGCGTGTGGCGTTGCTCGAAGCCGATGTCGCCCTGCCGGTCGTGCGGGACTTCATTGCCGCTGTTCAGGAAAAGGCGGTTGGTCAGGAAGTTGTGCGCTCGGTGTCGCCGGGCCAGATGGTCGTCAAGATCGTCCATGACGCCCTGATCGAGATGCTGGGATCGGAAGCCGTTGAGATTGATCTCAACGCACCGGCCCCTGTCGCGATCCTCGTGGTGGGCCTGCAGGGTTCGGGCAAGACGACCACGACGGCCAAGATCGGTCACCACCTCGCCGACAAGCAGCGCAAGAAGGTCCTGATGGCCTCGCTCGACGTGCGTCGTCCGGCAGCCCAGGAACAGCTGCGTGTGCTCGGTGATCAGGTTCTGGTGCCGACCCTCGACATTCGCACCGGCGAGATGCCGGTGATGATTGCCAAGCGCGCCATGGATCAGGCCCGGCGTGAAGGCTATGACGTGGTGCTTCTCGATACGGCTGGCCGCCTGTCGATCGACGATGCGTTGATGGCGGAAGCCGGCGCGATCCGCGATGCCGCAAAGCCCCATGAAACCCTTCTGGTTGCCGATGCCATGACCGGTCAGGATGCGGTGAACACGGCACAGGCGTTCCACGAAAAGGTCGGGATCACCGGCATTGTCCTGACCCGGATGGATGGCGATGCACGCGGTGGTGCGGCCCTGTCGATGCGGGCGGTGACCGGGCAGCCGATCAAGCTGGTGGGTACCGGCGAAAAGATGGATGCGCTTGAGCTGTTCCATCCCGAGCGCATTGCCGGACGCATTCTCGACATGGGTGATGTGGTCTCGCTGGTGGAGCGCGCACACGAGCTTGTCGAAGATGCGGAGGCCGAAAAGATGGCCCGCAAGCTCGCCAAGGGCGAGTTTGACATGAACGATCTGCTCGATCAGCTGCGTCAGCTCAAGAAGATGGGCGGCCTTGGTGGCGTGATGTCCATGCTGCCCGGCGTTGGCAAGATCAAGAAGCAGATGGCCGAGCAGAACCTCGATGACAGCCTGCTCAAGCGTCAGGAGGCCATCATCCTGTCCATGACCGCCAAGGAACGGCTCAAGCCCGCCATGGTGAAGGCGTCCCGCAAAAAGCGCATCGCCGCAGGGTCGGGGACCAGCGTGCAGGAAATCAACAAGCTGCTGAAGCAGTACCAGCAGATGCAGACGATGATGAAGAAGATGAAAAAGATGGGTGGCAAGATGCCCATGGGCGGCGGCGGAATGCCGGGTATGGGGGGAAGTTTGCCCCCGGGCATGTTGCCACCGGGTATGGGGCGCTAGGAGACAACGATGTTCCACCACGTATCAATTGGCGTATCAGACCTCGCACGCGCGGCCGCATTCTATGATGCGGTGCTCGGTGCGCTTGGTCACGAACGGTTCATGGAAAAGCCGGGCACGATGTCCTGGCGTCCTGCCGGTGGCGGTCCTGCCTTCTGGATCAATCAGCGCGAAGACCTGACCGTTGTGCCCGATGACGGGCGTCACGTTGCCTTCGCGGCGCAGTCTCCGATGCAGGTCGATGCGTTTTATGAGACAGCCATCGTCTCGGGTGCGGTCGGTGACGGCGCACCGGGACTTCGCCCGCAATATCGCGACACCTATTACGGCACCTTCGTGCTCGACCCTGACGGGCACAAGATCGAAGCGGTCTACTTGCCGCAGAACTGACCGATACCTCATTGGGGCGCGCCGCCGTACTGCGGTTTGGGGCGTCTTCTTCCAACACAACAGAACTCACGAAACAAAAGGAATTCAAATCATGGCTTTACGTATTCGACTGGCGCGCGGTGGCGCGAAAAAGCGGCCGTATTATCGCATCGTTGTCGCCGATCAGGCGCGTGCGCGTGACGGGCGCTTCATTGAGCGGATCGGGGCGTACAACCCGATGCTTCCCAAGGACGATCCCAACCGCGTGACATTCGACGAAGAGCGAGCCAAGCACTGGATTGGTGTCGGTGCTCGTCCGTCTGATCGTGTGGCCAAGTTCTTTGCCAATGCTGGCCTGATGGATGCCCCCGTGGTGCGCGACCAGACCAAGAAGCACATGCCCAAGGCAAAGGCGCAGGAACGCGCTGCAGCAGCAGCTGAAGCTGCCGAAGCTGCCGCCGCCGCAGCGGCTGAAGCGGCTGCCGCACCGGCAGAGGAAGCTCCGGTTGAAGAGGCTCCCGCTGAAGAGGCTCCTGTTGAAGCAGTTGCCGCTGAGGACGCACCCGCTGAAGAGGCTGCTGCCGAAGAAGTACCTGCCGAAGAAGTTGCAGCCGAGGAAGCCCCGGCTGAGGCCGCTGCAGAAGAAGAAAAGTCCTGATTTCAGGAGTTTTGTAAGCCATGAGCGACACCGACCAGGATTCGAACAAACGTGTCTGCGTCGGTGTCGTCACGGGCGCGCACGGGCTACGTGGCCTTGTGCGCATACGTCCCTACACGGACACTCCCGAGGATGTCGCCGCATACGGGCCGGTGACATCCGAGGATGGCACGCGCAGTTTCGAGCTCGAGGTGCGCAACCGGACCGGCAAGGGACAGGTTCTTGTCCATATCGACGGGGTGGATGACCGCACAGGCGCCGAGGCCCTGAAAGGCCTCAAGCTCTTTGTGTCGCGCGACATGCTGCCCGCAGCCGAAGACGACGAGTTCTATCACGCCGATCTGCTGGGCCTGGCCGTTGTCGGGCAGGATGGCGGGGCGGTGGGAACCGTGCGCGCGGTCGAGAATTTTGGTGCCGGTGACATGCTGGAGATCAACGACGCGCGTGGCGGGGTTTCGACTATCCCCTTCACGCTGGCCGCTGTTCCCGAAGTTGACGTCAAGGCGGGTCGCGTCGTTGTGGATGCGGGCCAGATATTGCGAGCGGGCCGCGATGGATAACGTCAACAAAAGCGGGAACACCTGGGCGGCAAGCGTGCTCACACTCTATCCCGACATGTTTCCCGGGCCGCTTGGCATGTCGCTGCACGGCCGCGCTCTGGAGCAGGAAATCTGGTCTCTCGACGCCCGGGATATCCGTGCTTACGCGACGGATCGGCATGCGACGGTGGATGCGGAGCCCTTCGGGGGTGGGCCGGGGATGGTGATGCGCCCGGATATCGTGGATTCCGCTCTTGCCGATACTGTCAATCTGGTTGACGATCAGCGGCCGATCATCTATCTCACGCCCCGCGGTTGTCCGTTGGATCAGGCGCGAGTCCGCGACTTGGCGGAAGGCCTTGGCGTGATACTGCTCTGTGGCCGGTTTGAAGGTGTCGATCAGCGTGTGCTGGACGCATGGCAGGCCGAGGATGTAAGTGTCGGAGATTACGTGCTCTCGGGTGGTGAACCCGCTGCACTTGTTTTGCTTGATGCCACGGTCCGTTTGTTGCCGGGCGTGCTTGGTGCGGCAGAGTCGCTGTCGGAAGAGAGTTTTGAGAACGGGTTGCTTGAATACCCGCAGTATACAAGGCCGGCCAGTTGGACTGATCGGCAGGGCAATGAACGTCTGGTGCCCGACGTCCTGACCTCAGGCCATCATGGCCGGGTCTCACAGTGGCGGAACGAACAGGCGAAACAGATTACGCGCGAGCGCCGGCCGGATCTCTGGCAGCGTTACGCGAAGCAGGACGAAGAAGGACAAGAGTGATGAACACGCTTCAGAAGTTTGAGGCCGCCCAGCTGGCAAAGCTGCAGGCCAACCGCGAAACCCCCGATTTCGGTCCGGGTGACACGGTGCGCGTCAATGTGCGTGTTGTCGAAGGTGAGCGCGAGCGTGTCCAGGCCTATGAGGGCGTGTGCATCGCGGTGAAGAATGACGGCATCAACTCGTCCTTCACGGTCCGCAAGATTTCCTTCGGTGAAGGTGTGGAGCGTGTCTTCCCGCTTTACGGTCCGCGTGTCGACTCGATCGAACTCGTGCGCCGTGGCCGGGTCCGTCGTGCGAAGCTCTACTATCTGCGTGGCTTGACCGGAAAGCGCGCGCGTATCTCCGAACGGACAACCGGTCGAGGCATGGTGCCGCGCAAGCCCAAGGGTGCCGTGGTGCCGGAGACGGGCAATGCGGAACGTCCCGCAGATGTCGCAACCCCCGTCGAGGCCGAAACCAAGACCGAGTAGATATCCGGCTCCGACAGGTGGGCCAGTTTTAGAGGCAGCGCCCCGGAGCAATTGTTCGCGGGGCGTTTTGCTTTTGCGATGACGTGCAGCAGGAAGAAAAGACAATGGCGCAGCCGAAAACACTGTTCGACAAGATCTGGGATTCGCATCTGGTGGATGTTCAGGATGATGGTACCTGCCTCATCTATATTGACCGGCATCTCGTGCATGAGGTGACGAGCCCGCAGGCCTTCGAGGGTCTGCGCCTGAAGGATCGAAAGGTCCGCCGTCCCGATGCCACGCTGGCTGTGGCCGATCACAACGTGCCGACCACGGATCGCAGTGGCGGGATCGCTGACGAGGAATCGCGCATCCAGGTCGAGACCCTGACGAAGAATTGCGAGGAGTTCGGGATCGAATTGTTCGACATGGACGATATCCGCCAGGGCATCGTGCACATCATCGGTCCGGAGCAGGGCTTCACCCTGCCGGGGACAACCATTGTCTGCGGCGACAGCCATACCGCGACCCACGGTGCCTTCGGCGCTCTGGCCTTCGGGATCGGCACGTCCGAGGTGGAGCATGTTCTGGCCACCCAGACGCTGTTGCAGCGCCCGGCGAAGAACCTGCTGGTGTCGGTCGATGGTGACCTCTCGCTCGGCGTGACAAGCAAGGACATGATCCTGGCCATCATTGGTGCCATCGGTACGGCGGGCGGTACGGGTTCGGTGATCGAGTATGCCGGCGATGCGGTGCGTGCGCTTTCCATGGAAGGCCGCATGACCATTTGCAACATGTCGATTGAGGGCGGCGCGCGCGCCGGTCTCGTGGCACCGGACGAGACCACCTACGCCTATCTCAAGGGGCGCCCGATGGCCCCGAAGGGTGCCGCATGGGAACAGGCCGAAGCCTATTGGCGGACCCTGCCGACAGATCCGGGGGCGAAATACGACAAGGAAGTTCGCCTTTCGGCGGCCGACATTCCGCCACAGGTGACCTGGGGCACCAGCCCGGAAAACGTTGTGCCGATCACCGGCTCGGTTCCTGATCCCGAAACGGATGCCCGCGACGACAACCAGCGGCAGGCCTGGCAGCGTTCGCTCGAATACATGGACCTCAAGCCGGGCACGAAGATGCAGGACGTGGGCGTCGACAAGGTGTTCATCGGCTCCTGTACCAATGGCCGTATCGAGGATCTGCGCGCCGTCGCTGCCGTTGTCGAAGGCCGCAAGGTGTCAGACAGCGTCTATGCCATGGTCGTGCCGGGTTCGGGTCTTGTGAAGGAGCAGGCCGAACAGGAAGGGATCGACAAGATCCTGACCGCAGCCGGGTTCGACTGGCGCGAGCCGGGTTGCTCCATGTGTCTGGCGATGAATGCCGACAAGCTGGAGCCGGGCGAACGTTGCGCTTCGACCTCCAACCGCAATTTCGAAGGTCGTCAGGGGCGCGGTGGCCGGACCCATCTGGTCAGCCCGGCCATGGCCGCCGCCGCGGCGATCACCGGCAAGCTGACCGATGTGCGCGACCTTGACGCTTGAGCGAGACCGCGACCACCGATGTGCTGCCGCTCCGGTTTTCGGGGCTGCTGCTGCGCGTTGTCGCGGGACTGGCCGATCTCGGCGTGATCTGGCTGTTCGCGTGGCTGGTGTCGAGCGTGATGGGGATTTCGTTTCTCGCCGCCACGCCCGAGCAGCTGGCCGATACGACACCCCTGCACACGCTCAACGCGATCGTGCTGTTTTTCGCCTGGCTCTACTGCGCCGGACTGGAATCCAGTCCGCTGCAGGCGACGCTGGGCATGGCGATCATGGGTCTTTACACCGCCGATTCCACGGGTGGCCGCGTCGGGCTGGGGCGGACCACAATCCGCTTCTGGATGCGGTTTCTCTCGATCGCACCAGTATTTTGCGGTTTTCTTCCGATCCTGCTGACCCGAAATCGGCAGGCCGTCCACGACATGTTCGCCGGATGTGTTGTGCTCAAACGCTAGGAGTTGCGTGATGGAAAAGTTTAACAAGGTCACGGGCATTGCGGCCCCGCTGCCGATGGTCAATGTCGATACCGACAAGATCATTCCCAAGCAGTTTCTCAAGACCATTGCCCGCACGGGTCTGGGCAAGGGCCTGTTCTACGAACTGCGCACCGATGAAAGCGGCACGCCCACCGGGGGTTTTGTTCTCGACCGTGAGCCCTATACGAACGCAGAGATCCTGATTGCCGGGGACAATTTCGGCTGTGGCTCCTCGCGCGAGCATGCGCCCTGGGCGTTGCAGGATTTCGGGATCAAGGTCGTGATTGCACCGACCTTCGCCGACATCTTCTACAACAACAGCTTCAAGAACGGCATGTTGCTGGTCAAGCTGCCGCAGGAGCAGGTCGAGAATCTGATGATCGTGGCCAGTGATCCGGAAAACCCGGAAATCACCGTTGATCTGGAGAAGCAGGAAGTTCATGCACCCAACGGTGTGGTCTATCCGTTCGAGATCGACGCGTTCCTCAAGCAGTGCCTTCTCGAGGGGCTTGATGATATCGGTCTGACCATGCAGCGCGACGAAACCATCAGCGGTTTCGAGGGTGGCCAGCAAAGCCAGCAGCCCTGGCTGTACCGGGACGCGTCCTAGAACAGGTTCCCGGTTCGCGCCGGTATGTGTCATTCCCGCGAAGGCGGGAATCCATTGCCTCAAGCGTTTGCCCTGTTTGGCATAGATGTTAATGGACCCCCGCCTTCGCGGGGGTGACGATCAAATTGAAATGAAACAGGGGCCAACGCGTCTTTGCGCAGCCCGCACTTAAAATAAAGGGGAGGGGTTCATGCCCGCGAACAAGAGTGTACTGGTTCTTCCGGGTGACGGGATCGGACCCGAGGTGATGGAGCAGGTCCGTCGTGTGATGGGCTGGTTCGAGCAGAAGGAAGCGGTCAGCTTTGCCGTCGATGAGGATCTGGTGGGCGGTGCCTGCTATGACGAACACGGCGTCTCGATCACCGATGACACAATGGCCAAGGCCATGAACCTGGACGCGGTCCTGTTCGGTGCCGTGGGCGGCCCGAAATGGGATGACGTGCCTCGCGAGCATCGCCCGGAAGCCGGCCTGCTGCGCCTGCGCAAGGAGCTTGATCTGTTTGCCAATCTGCGTCCGGCCATTGTCATGGACGCGATGGTGGATGCCTCGACCCTGAAGCCGGACGTGGTGCGGGGCCTCGACATCATGATCCTGCGGGAGTTGACCTCGGGCGTCTATTTCGGCGAGCCGCGTGGCGAACAGACCATGGAGGACGGCACCAAGCGGGTCATCGACACCCAGGCCTATACCGAGGACGAGATCGTCCGTGTTCTGCGCGTGGGGTTTGAATTGGCCCGCAAGCGCCGCAACAAGCTGCATTCGGCCGAGAAATCCAACGTCATGGAAACCGGCGCCTTCTGGCGCAAGATCGCCGGTCGTGTGGCCGCCGAAGAATTTCCCGATGTGGAGTTCCACCACATTCTGGCGGACAACTGCGCCATGCAGCTGATCCGCAACCCGCATCAGTTTGACGTGATCGTCACCGACAATCTGTTCGGCGATATCCTGTCCGATGAAGCCGCCATGATGACGGGTTCGCTGGGCATGCTGCCCTCGGCCAGTCTGGGTGCCGAGGACCCGGTGACGGGTGCACGTCGCGCGATGTACGAGCCGGTCCATGGCTCTGCACCCGATATTTCGGGTCAGGGCAAAGCCAATCCGCTGGCCATGCTGCTGAGCTTTGCCATGATGCTGCGCTATTCGTTCGATCTGGCCAACGAGGCAAAGATGGTCGAGCAGGCCGCGCAGAACGTCCTCAACGAGGGCTACCGCACCGGCGATATCATGCAGGCCGGCTGTACCGAAGTGTCGACCGAGGAAATGGGCACCAAGCTGCTCAAGGAACTCGACAACCTGGCATCGTGATTTGACGGGGTCCCCGGACGCGGTTTAGCGTTCGGGGTTCACGGTAAGGAACGATTGTGCGCAGATCGGCTGCAATTCTGGTGTTTTCGGGGATGGCTTTCCTGGCCATGCCTGCCGCTGCCCAGCAGGTCGTCGAAACCTCGACCGGGAAGACATTCGGCGGTGAGACCTGCACGGTGAGTGAGGCCATGCTCACGGAAATCCGGAACGGGGACGCCGCAGACAAGGCGGAAACCCGGGCCCGCCTGAACGCGCTTCTCGATGCAGCGCTGGCCAGCCCGAAGACACGCAACAGAGCCGCGTCTCCGGTTACTGTTGTTCCAGGGCCCTCGCCGCAAAGCTAGGCCTGTATCTGGTGATTGTGCCACCAGCCTGAACATGCATACTATCTAATATGAAACCATGTCTGACATTGCTTGCGGTGTGGCTGGTCGTGCTGCCGGTGTTGGGGGTCGCCCATGCGGGTTCGGGAAGCTCTGACGTCAAGCAGGGCTGTTTCTTCGAGGCCGACTTCCTCGCCAAGCGCATCGCGGGAGACACCAGAGAAGCCCGTGCCGCCGAGGCACGTCGCTGGTATGTCCGGCGGCTGGTGCGCGAAACCCTTGCCGCACATCGGCAGGCCACGGCGATGACACCGCTGCCGCAAACTTTCCCGGGAAGCTGAGCCCTAACGGCAGTCTGTGCCGGACCGGATGTTTCCGATCCCGCGCATATAGCGTTCGTCAAAACCTTCGGGCCATGTGATGTGGATTCGATCCGGCGCCAGAAAAATGACCCGCGCGGCTTTGGCCGGGTTGCGTGATTCGGTTCGTGCCGCATCCCCGTACCAGACCAGCGCATCCGTGTTGCCGATCTGGTACTGCGCGGGTTTGGCCGTCCGTGTCTCGATCCGGTTGCCGCGCACGAAAACACAACCCTCCCGGAACCCGACAAGGCTGCCATGGGCGCGCGGTGTGGTCGGCAGGTCCAAGACCCAGTCGCCCAGCAGCGGGTTTCCGGGGGTGGTGCTGGCGCAAGCGGCCAGCAAAATGCACAGGCCAGCGCTGACCAGCGCGGCCTTGATTGCATGCCCCATTGTGTCAGTCCTGATCCGGGGCGGGCGATGATGGTGCTGTGACCCCGGCACCCCGGAGTTCGGGCGCCAGACGACCGGTCAGCCAGAGATGGAACATCCGGAAGTCGCTGAGCAGAGACCAGACCGGATGGGTAAAGGTCACCGGCTTGTTGCGCTCGACAAATCCATGGGCGAACCATGCCGGGCCGTATCCGGCGACCGGCGCGATCAGGATCAGCCACCATGGTCCGATCACGATCCCGAATCCCAAAAACAGCAGGGCTGCTGCCGTGCCGGCGAAATGAATGGCGCGGGTGCGCGGATTGGCGTGCTCGCGCAAATAATGCGGCCAGAATTCGGCATAGCTGGAAAAACGTTCGGTCATGGCCCGAATTCTGGCACAAATACCCCGGTCATTGTGAGGAGAAGAACGTGCCCGATATCTATGTGAACCCGGAGGCGATTTCGGCGGCCCAGCTCGACGACATGAAGCTGAGCCTGGAGCGACGCGCGGCCACACCGCAGCAAAGCGCGGCGCTGACGTCCTATCTGGGGGATGTGCAATTCCCCGATGGTGCCCGGGTGCTCGATATCGGGTGTGGCACCGGCCCGCAATCCCGGACCCTTGCCGCCTGGCCGGGCGTGGGAGAGGTCGTCGGGGTCGATCAGCTCGAGCCATTCCTTGCGCGTGCACGTGAACTTGCCGCCGATCTGCCGAATCTCACCTTTCAGCAGGCCGATGCGCGCAATCTGCCGTTTGCCGATGCGAGTTTTGACGTTGTCGTGCTGCACACGCTGCTCACCCATGTCCCGGGGCCTGAAGAGGTTCTCGCGGAAGTGAACCGGGTGTTGCGGCCCGGCGGGCGTGTCGCGATCTATGACGGCGACTTCACCACCATGAGCGTGGCCACCTCGGACGCGGACCCGCTGCAAGGCTGTATCGATGCCTTTGTGGAGGGGAATGTGCACGACAAGTGGCTGGTCCGCCGCTTGCCATCCGTCCTCGTTGCAGCCGGTTTTACACCCGAGGCCGCCCGCAGCCACGGGCATCTGGAAACCGCCTCGCCCGCGCTGACACGGGGCTGGACCGAACGCGGTGCGCTCTATCTGACCCAATGGGGCCGGATTGACCAGGCGATGGCAGATGCGCTGGTGGCCGAATGCCGCCGCCGCGCCGAGACCGATACATTCTACGGTTTCATGAACTATGTGAGCATCCTCGCCACGAAGGTGTAGCCCCATACAGCCATTCCCGAGCCAGTCAGCGCCGGGCAGGACGGAAAACAAGTACTGTCATTGCAAACCGAAGGTGAAGCAATCCAGTACGGCTATGCTGGATTGCTTCGTTGCTGCGCGCCTCGCAATGACAGTCGAGGCGGACGCCGCTGCGTGTGGTTCGGCCCTTTCGCCCTTCGTCAGGCTCAGGGTGAGGGCTCCGTCCGGGTCGGGTCGGGCGCGTAAAGGCGATGTTTGGCGGTGTCTGGTCCAATGCCAAAACTTGCAAAACCGGCGTTTGGGGCTTAAGTCACCGCCTGCACACGGTGCATGGCGCGCCGGTGAACGAAGGATTGGACCTATGGGTTACAAGGTTGCTGTGGTCGGTGCGACGGGCAATGTCGGCCGCGAGATGCTCCAGACACTGGCAGAACGCGAGTTTCCGGCAGATGAGGTTGTGGCGCTGGCGAGCGAACGCTCGGTCGGGCGCGAAGTGTCCTATGGCGAGAAAACCGTTCTGAAAGTCCAGTCGCTGGCCGATTACGATTTCACCGGCACCGATCTGGCGCTGTTTTCGCCGGGATCAAAAGTGTCGGCGATTTATGCGCCCAAGGCTGCGGCGAAGGGCTGCATCGTCATCGACAACACATCCCAGTTCCGCATGGACCCCGATGTGCCGCTGATCGTGCCCGAGGTCAATCCCGAGGCTGCGGCGGGCTATACGAAGCGCAATATCATCGCGAATCCGAACTGTTCGACGATCCAGATGGTCGTGGCTCTCAAGCCGCTGCACGATGCCTTCGGTATCGAGCGCGTGGTCGTGTCGACCTATCAGTCGGTCTCGGGCGCGGGCAAGGATGGCATGGACGAATTGTTCAACCAGACACGCGCGGTCTATGTGAACGACCCGCTCGAAGCCAAGCAGTTTACCAAGCAGATCGCGTTCAACGTGATTCCCCATATCGACGTTTTCATGGATGACGGCTCCACCAAGGAAGAGTGGAAGATGATGGTCGAGACCAAGAAGATCCTCGACCCGAAGATCAAGGTGACGGCGACTTGCGTGCGTGTGCCGGTCTTCATCGGCCATGCCGAGGCGGTGAACATTCAGTTCTCGAAAGAAGTTTCGGCGACAGCAGCGCGGAAGATACTGCGCGCGGCACCGGGTGTGGCCGTGATCGATCACCGGGCCAATGAAGGCTATGTGACACCCGAAGAAGTCGCGGGTGAGGATGCCGTCTATGTCAGCCGGATCCGCGAGGATTCGACAATCGAGAACGGCCTCAACATCTGGGTGGTCGCGGACAATCTGCGCAAGGGGGCAGCCCTCAACACGGTGCAGATCGCCGAGCTTCTCGACCGCGTCTATCTGAAAAAGGCCATCGCAGCGGAGTGAGTGCGGTTCTGCCGGTTTCGTTCCCGGATATCGGGACGGCCATGCTTGCAAGTGGACTGACGCCACGCGGCGGGTTCCATCCCGACGAAAGCGATGATGTGCCCGGTGATCCGGGAACGCTGGTGCTGGTCGGCAATGCCGGCCCTGCCATGTGGGACGCCTATGGCCGTGACCGCGGGGTTTATGCCGGGCGCGCCAACCCGCTTGATGACTGGATACGGGAGCGGCTGACGGCACTTGCCGAAGCGCTGGGGGCAAGGCCGCTATTTCCCTTTGGAGGCCCGCCTTTTCTGCCATTTCAGCGCTGGGCGCAAAGAGCCGAGCCGGTTTATCCCTCGCCGCTGGGTCTGCTGATCCATCCTGACCACGGCCTCTGGCACGCCTATCGCGGTGCGTTGGCGTTTCCCGAGGTGATCGACCTGCCGGCACCCGATACGCGCCCGTCGCCCTGCGAGAGCTGCGCCGACAAGCCCTGTCTCTCGACATGTCCGGTCGGGGCGTTCGGGGCCGAAGGCTATGACGTGCCCGCTTGTGTCGCGCATCTGGAAACACCGGCAGGTCACGATTGCATGGAGCTGGGTTGCCGGGCACGGCGGGCCTGTCCGGTGGGGGTGCCCGCGACCTATGCGTCGGACCAGGCCGGGTTTCACATGGCCGCGTTTCGCGCGGCCCAGACGAAGAACTAGCGGCTTCGACCGGCGATCAGGTCGCGTGCGGCGAGCAGGCCGCCACCGGCAATCAGGGCGCAGGCCAGCGCCAGGGTCCAGCTGGGTGCGGTCAGACCAAAGACGACGAGCAACAGTGTGGACAGCATCGGCGCGGCATAGGCGCTGACGCCGAGCACGCGCAGATCACCATGCTTGACCGCGTGATCCCAGAGGAAGAACGACGATCCGACCGGGCCGAGACCGAGCCCGATCACGGCGGCCCACGCCAAGGCGGTATCCGGCCAGATCGTAGTTTCGAGCGCGATATGCGCTGCCCAGGCCAGGATCGCGGTGGCCCCGCACAGGCCGCCCACCGCATTGGTGGACACATGGGCGAAGCGGCGGGAGAGGACCGAGTAACTCGACCAGGCCAGCGCGGCGCCGGCTGCGGCCAGATAGCCCGGCAGATATGTGGTGTCGACCGCCAGCCCGGTACCGTCGGTCACGATCAGGGCCGTCCCCGCAAGCCCGAATGCGGCACCGAGCAGGTGGAACCAGCGCAGGGAACCAACTCCGCTGCTGGCCGGAAGCAGGGCCGAGAACACCACGATCAGGACGGGCCAGAGATAGTTGATCAGGTTGGCAGCGGCGGGCGGTGCGGACTGGATGCCCGTGAAGTACAGCAGGTGATAGCCGAACAGGCCGCCAATCCCGAGAACCCAGAGTTTCGGGGGGAGGCGAAGATGTGACCAGGGGCGCTCCCCGCACGCGGTCCAGATCATCAGGGTCAGGGCGAAAACCAGCGTGAAGGCCATGGCGACAAGCTGGAAGGGCGGGACCGGTCCCGCGAGTACGCTCAGGATGGCGAGGGTGGACCAGACCAGGATGGTCGCAAGCCCGATCAGGGTCGCACGCGTTCTTATGGAGCCTGCCACCGGCGGTATCAGGTCTTGCGTGGATGGGAGCGCGCGAGGTCTGCCGCCTCGTGAATCACGCGGACTGTTTCGGTCCAGAGTTCGAGTTCCTCGAGGCGGTCGAGCGGCCACCATTCGGCATGGGCCGCATCACCCCCGGCCACGGCGTCGCCGCCCGTCCAGTGGGCGACGCAATCCACCAATGTGTAGTGATAGCGCACGCGCCGGTCTTCATCCGCGATGGCCTGATCGTCATTGGCGGCAGGGATTTTGAGGCCGCCCGTTCCCGGTCGTGCCGGATCCCCGTCCCGCACGATGGCGTCGACCACATCGACGATGCCGATCACCTCGATCTCGACACCGGTCTCCTCGCGCACCTCGCGCGCCGCAGTTTGCCGCCAGGTTTCACCCAGCTCCTGTTTGCCGCCCGGGATGCTCCACTGACCGATCCGGGGCTCCCGACCGCGCCGGATCATCAGGACCTCGTTGGCGCGCAACACAACCACACCAACGCCGGAAATCGGGCTTTCGGGATACTCGCGTCGGCTCATGGCGTGGGTGCCATTTTCGTTGTGTTGCGGCGTTTGCGGGCGATCAGGTTCAGAATTTCGACCGCCGTCGCGAAGGCCACACCGAAGTACAGGAAGCCGCGCGGGATGTGGAATTCGAAGCCGTCGGCGATCAAGGCCACGCCGATCAGCAGCAGAAAGGACAGCGCAAGCATCTTCACTGTCGGGTGTTTCTGGACAAAGGCGCTCAGCGGTTCTGCGGCGACCAGCATCACTCCGATCGCGATCACAACGGCGGCAACCATAATGACGATCTCATCGGCCATCCCGATCGCGGTCAGGACCGAATCCAGCGAAAAGACCAGATCGAGCATGAAAATCTGGACCAGAACGGCTGCAAAAGCAGCCGAACCGGGCTTGCCGTGCCCTTCGTTTTCGCCTTCGAGCATCATGTGAATTTCCGTCGTGGCCTTGTAGAGCAGGAACAGGCCCCCCACGATCAGGATGATGTCACGCCATGAGAGTTCGAGTGTGAAGACATTCAGGAAAGGCGCGGTCAGGCCGATCAGCCAGCCGAGTGCAAGCAGCAGGGCAATGCGGCCGGCCATGGCCAGAAGCAGGCCGATGCGCCGGGCGCGTGCTTGCTGGTGCTCGGGAAGGCGCGAGGTGATGATTGACAGGAAGATCACATTGTCGACACCGAGAACGATTTCCAGCAGTGCCAGTGTGATGAGGCTGGCCCAGGCGGCGGGATCGGTGAAAAGTTCGAGCATGTGAGGTGTTTCGGGCGGGTGGCGGACAATCGGCGCTATCATGCCGGTTTGGCGTGGCCTGCCAAGCCCTCATGTGCGGACCGGATGCTGCATCAAAGAGAACGGGCCCGATCTGTGGAGATCGAGCCCGTGTTCTGTGTCAGGGTTTCAAGGCCCTAGTACATGTGCTGACCACCATTGATCGAGAGGGTCGATCCGGTGATGAATCCGGCATTGTCTGCGGTCAGGAAGATGACGCCGCGTGCGATGTCTTCGGCATGACCCAGGCGGCCAACCGGAATACGGGCAATGATCTTTTCCAGAACGTCCGGCGGGACGGCGCGCACCATATCGGTGTCGACATATCCCGGCGCGATCGCGTTGACCGTGATTCCCTTGGACGCACCCTCCTGGGCAAGCGCTTTGGTGAAGCCGTGGATGCCCGACTTTGTCGCTGCATAATTGACCTGACCGTACTGGCCAGCCTGCCCGTTGATCGAACCGATATTGACGATCCGCCCGAAGTTGCGCTCCCGCATGTCTTCGATCACTGCGCGCGAACAGTTGAAGACGCCCGACAGGTTGGTGTCGATCACTTCCTTCCACTGTTCGAAGGTCATGCGATGCATGGTGCTGTCGCGCGTGATGCCCGCATTGTTCACGAGAATCTCGATCGGGCCCATATCGGCCTTGATCCTGGCTGAGACGTCCTGAACCTGATCGAAATCCGAGACATCGACCTTTACGGTCTTGATGCCGGTGTTCTCCTCGAACTCCCGTGCGGCGTGCTCGTTGCCCGCATAAGCGGCGACCACGTCGCGGCCCGCGTCTTTCAGCTGTCGGCTGATGGAGCCGCCGATTCCGCGTGTGCCGCCCGTTACCAATGCTACTCGACCCATGTGAGCCTCCGTTTTTGGCGGGTTCGCGGCACCTCTTGCGGGTGCGTCTTCGGTCCGCTCAGTTGCAAACTTCCCCGGTTAGTCCCGTTCGATACACATGGCGATGCCCATGCCACCGCCGATGCAAAGGGTCGTCAGACCCTTCTTGGCGTCGCGCTTCTCCATCTCATGGAGCAGAGTCACCAGAACGCGTGCGCCCGAAGCGCCAATCGGATGTCCGATCGCGATGGCGCCGCCATTGACGTTGACGATGGCCGGGTCCCAGCCCATGTCGCGGTTGACCGCGATGGCCTGGGCGGCAAACGCCTCATTGGCTTCGACCAGATCCAGATCATCGACACCCCAGCCGGCCTTTTCAAGGGCCTTGCGGCTGGCCGGGATCGGCCCCGAGCCCATGACGGACGGTTCCACGCCAGCAGTCGCCCAGGATGCGATCCGTGCCAGCGGCTTGAGGCCACGGCTTTCGGCTTCGTCCGAGGATGTCAGGATAATCGCAGCCGCGCCGTCATTGATGCCCGAAGCGTTGCCTGCCGTGACCGTGCCATCCTTGTTGAAGGCCGGGCGGAGCCGGCCCAGGGTTTCGATGGTCGTGCCGTGCCGGGGATACTCATCGGCCTCGACAACGACGTCGCCCTTGCGTGAGGAGATCGTCACCGGGGTGATTTCGTCCTTCAGGCGTCCGGCGTTCTGGGCGGCTTCGGCCTTCTGCTGTGATCCGGCTGCGAATGCATCCTGCTCATCGCGGGTGATCTGCCATTTCTCGGCGACATTCTCGGCCGTGTTGCCCATGTGGTAGCCCATCATGGCGCACCAGAGACCATCCTTGATCATGGTGTCGACCAGTGTCACATCGCCCATCTTGGTGCCGTTGCGCATCTGCGAGGCGTGGGGCGCCTGGCTCATGCTTTCCTGGCCGCCAGCCACGACGACATTGGCTTCGCCCAGCTTGATTGCCTGAAAACCCTGGGCGACCGAACGAAGGCCCGAGCCACAGACCTGATTGACCAGATAGGCGGTGCGGTCATCGGGAATGCCGGCTGCGAGAAGTGCCTGACGCGCCGGGTTCATGCCGGTGGCCGCGGTCAGAACCTGACCCAGCACAACCTCATCCACGTCGCTTGCCGGAATTCCGGCGCGCTCGAGAGCGCTGGAAATGGCAATGGTGCCCAGCTCGGCAGCCGTCAGGCTGGCCAGTGCGCCATTGAAGGCGCCAACAGGTGTCCGGGCAGCCCCGGCAATCACGACATCGGACATAGAAATTCTCCTGTGATGTATTGATTTTCGGGGTCTTTCAGCGCGCATCAAAGGCACCAAATCCCCTGAAAATCCTCGTTTTCAGAGTTTGGATGGATATAACCCTCAGGCCTTTGAGAGTCCAGCAGGCGCGGCCTATATGCGGTTCAGCCAGTCGGCCATCGGTTGCCAGATTTCGGTTTTTGCCCGCGACGCGGCCACCATCCCGATATGCCCCAGTTTCGGGTTGTGACATTCGGCGTTCGGCAGGGCCTCCGCCAGTGCCTTGGCCGAGGCGGGCGGGACGATTCGGTCCTGTTGCGGGACCAGAACCAGCGCGGGTGTATCGATGTTCTGCGGTTCGATGTTTGAACCGCCAACTGCCCAGATGTCGCGGTGGGGCGTGTTCTGGCCGTACCATCCGCCCATGCATTCACGCGCCACAGGGCCGGCCAGCGGTACACCATCATTGAGCCAGTCTTCCAGGGCCACGAAATCCTGCGCGGCCCGGCTGTCGTGCTTCATCTGTGAAAACCCGATGAACTTCCGGGTCACCAGAAACGGATCGAGGGCGGAGAACATCGACTGGATGATGTCGACTGGCAGTTCGCCGTAGACTTCCAGCAGCGGCGCGGCAGCCTCGACACTGCGCGCGAGTGCCTCAGCCTGCACTGTTCGTTCGGCGTGGAAGTTCCAGGGTGTGGCGAGCAGGACGAGGCCGGATATGTCCTGCGGTCGGCGTGCGGCCAGGGCAAGCGCCAGCAATCCGCCCATGCAGTATCCAGCGACAGGCACAGGGCCACCCGCGAGAGCACAGGCCTGTGAGAGCGCGTCTTCAAGCCGTCCGGCGATATAGTCGGTCAGGGTGAAACGCCGCTCCTCGGGGCCGGGCGTGCCCCAATCGACCAGCAAGGGGCGCAATCCCGTCTCTGCCGCCATCCAGCGCAGCAGCGATCTGCGTTTGGAGAGATCCAGAATATAGGCACGGTTGATAAGCGAGGGGACGAACAGCACCGGTTTTCCGTCGACGGGGCCATAGTCGAGCAGTCGCGTGGTGCCGTCGGACCAGATCGTTGGCGGGTCGGTCAGGCTGCGGCGATAGGGATGTTTCCGGTAGCCATCGACGCCCTGCGAAAAAGCCGCAAGTCTGGCGTGGATTTCTTGATCAACCGCCGCAGCAAAAGGATCTGCGTCGTCAGTCTTTTTTGGATTTTGGGGTGGCGGGTTTTTTGCGAGTGCGGCCTGTAGTGCGGCCACGCGGTTTTTGACCTCCGGGCTCCAGCTGGTCGAGCCGTTTCTCAACAGCGGCAAGCCGGCGCGTGAGCTGATCCAGCCGGTCGTCGCGGTCGCCAGATGTAGCGGCAGCGGTCTGGGTCCTGTCCGGGGTGGAGGTGTTTTTCGCATTGGCGTTCCCTGTCTGCGCGCGCTGCAGAAATTCAGCCAGATTGGCGGAGAGCATCGGGTTGGCATCTTTGCCGAGTTGGGTCATCGCCTCGAAGAAGCGCGCGCTCTGCTCTGCAAGATCGGGATCGGCGGCGATTGCGGTCAACTGGTCTTCCCAGAGATCGAGATACTGGCGCGCGAGCGCGGCAAAGTCCGGTTGATCACCCATGATGCGCAACTATACCTGTGCGAAGGGAAAATTCGCTACTTTTGCCGCAAAAACGACGAGCAGGTTGCGTTGCAGCATTTTTGTGCATCTTCTGTTATAATAAGGGAACATAAGCAACTTTCGAGGCCGCGCACCATGGCCAGTACTGACAAAAAAGACCCGATAACGATCAAGAAGTACGCCAATCGGCGACTTTACAATACCGCCACGAGCAAATACGTGACGCTTGATGATCTGGCCGTCATGGTCAAGGCGGGCGATGATTTTCTTGTCGTCGATGCGAAATCCGGTGACGACATCACGCGACCGGTGCTCACCCAGATCATTTTCGAGGAAGAGGCCAAGGGTGAAAACCTTTTGCCGGTCAGCTTTCTGCGGCAGCTCATCCAGTTCTACGGCGACAGCCTGCAGTCGGTGGTGCCGAACTATCTGGAAGCCTCGATGGACGCGTTTTCGAAAAATCAGGGCCGGATGCGCGAATATGTCGAGAGCACGGTCGGGCGGAGCATTTTTCCGTTCAACCAGCTCGAAGAACTGGGCCGACAGAACATGGCCATGTTCGAGCGCGCGTTTCAGATGTTTACACCACTAACCCCGGGAAACGGTGATGTGCGCGCCGAAGAGAAGCCTGCCGGCTCGGGTGAAGACAACAAGCTCGACGATTTACAAACCCAGATCGAAAATCTGCGCCGGCAGCTGGACGATCTTTCCCGTTAGCACGTTCCGCAGCTAGTTCAGCCAGTCCGGATTGATTTCGGGCTTCCCGCAATGCCAGCCCTGCAGCATGTCGACACCTTCGGCCTTAAGAAGCTCTGCCTCTTCGGCCGTCTCGACCCATTCGGCCACACATTGCAGGCCGATCCCCTTGGCGAGGTTTACCAGGGTCCGCACGAACAGAAGATTTTCGGGGCTGTTGGTGATGTCGCGTATGAAAGATCCGTCGATCTTGACGATGGCGACGTTGAGGGCCCGCAGATGGCGGAAGGATGTGAAGCCGGCACCGAAGTCATCCAGGGCCACCCGGCACCCGAAATTCCTGAGCGATGAAACGAATCGGGACGCCTCATCCACATCGTCGAGCGCCACGGTTTCGGTGATTTCCAGGATCAACCGTGAGGCCAGATCCCGCCGTCCGTGCAGTCGTTCGTCGAGTGTTCGCAGCCAGACCGGATCCACAGCGGTCATGCCGGAAAGATTGATGGACAAGTTCATGTCCGGGTTGCTCTCAAGCGCATCAAGGCCGAGGTCGAGGACCTTGCGGTCGATCAGGCGCATCAGGCCCATCTGTTCGATCACCGGCACGAACCCGCCCGCCGCAATGGCGTTGCCTTCCGGGTCGATCATCCGGGCGAGACCTTCATAGAAGATCACATCACCTGTCACCGCGGATACGACTGGCTGCAGTGCGAGCTTGAAGCGATTTTCCTTCAGGGCCTGTTTGACCTGTTCGGCAATCACCAGTTCGGGCCGCTCGGTGCGCGAATGTTCGGGCACATCGGCATAGTCGAGGTAACAGTCGCAGCCCAGACGACGGGCGGCGCGCAGGGCATTGTCGGCGTGGGAGACAACTTCGCGGGCCGTCGAAGCATCGGTCGGGAAGACCGAAATGCCGATCGAGGCCGTGATCGTCATCGTGCCCGCCGGTGTCGATATCGGCGTCTCACGCAGGACGGCGAGAAAGCGGTTCGCCACATCAGCAAGTCTGTCGCGGTCGCAATTGCTGACAACGATCGCGAACCGATCAAATCCGACCCGGCCAACAACATCGCCGACTCGCAGGCTCGCCTCGATGCGGCGCGCAGCAGTCAGGACGATGGCATCGGCTGTTTCCTCGCCATAGACATCCGAAACGGCATTGAGTTTGTCGATGCCCACCAGCAGCAATCCGCCTTGCTGTTTCGAGAGCAGGCTGCGGGCGATCACATGTTCAAGTGTCTCGCGAAGCCGGAGGCGGTTGTACTGGCCGGTCAGCGCATCGTGATTCGAGAGGAAGCTGACTTCTTCCTCGGATTTTTTGCGAGCGTCGATATTCCGGATGACGCCAGTCAGGCGGGAGGGTTGGCCGCCCGGGTGTTTCGCGGCTATCGCGCGTTCCTGGATCCAGACAAACTGCCCGGCATCGTCGCGCACACGATATTCATGATCGAAGACATCCGCCCGTTCGAGGTGCCGTGACAGGCAGATCATGCGGTGGGGCAGGTCTTTGGGGTGTATGCGGTTGAGGAACGAATCGCCCGAACCGAGTGAATCGGGGCTGTTGATCCGCAGTGAACCGATCAGGTCCCCGGTCCATGTGATGGAGTCGGAGTCCAGATCCCATTCGTAGAACAGGTCTCCTGAGGCGATAAGCAAGCTCACGAGTTCGGGCAGCGCGTTGCTGCCTTCCGTGATGCTGGGCTCAAGACCCGGGACGGCCATATGGGCCAAATCTGTCACGTTACGTACCCCCTACCTGAGGTCTGAATTCTTCAGCCGCACATCCTGCGCGGACATTTCTCCGAATTTATAAGCCGCCACTTCTTAACAAAGGGTAAGAATTGCCGACCATTATTACCCACAGGCAATAATTTCCTCCTTGGTTTATGAGGTGTGAAGTAATTATGGTTAACGAAAGATAAAATTGTTAGTAATCTGGATATCAACTTTAAGAAAACTTATATAAATTTGTAGCTACCTTAAGATCGCAACTCTGGACGTGAAGTGACACTCAACCTACCAGACCGTATCGGAATGAATGCCAGCATAGCTGCGGAAGCCGCGCGCCTGCAGGCAATCGCCGATTCTGCGATCTGGCGATCCGGGTTTTCGACCAGTGTCGGAAGCCCTGATCGTGGGGGCCACCAGAACGCGGTTCATGGCGACCACGCTGCATCGTCGGTCCGTGCACCGGGTGAGGCGGGCACCACACGTGAAGACCGGGTTCGGACGTCGGCTTATTTTGTGCGCCGGGGGCCGAACCCGCTTTTCCTCACGCAGATGCTGGCGCAGGACGATCAGCCTGTCGTGCAGGACCCGGTCTCCCGTGCGGGCGCTGTTGCAGCTTATCCGTCCCTGGAATCGGACATTGATATCTTCCTGCCCGGTGAAGATATCGCCTTCGTCGACACCTCCCGGCGCGTTGATATCTACGCCTGACTGCCTCCTGACTGGTGACGTCTGATCGGACTCCCGTTGCGGTGTCGGTCCTGTTTCGCCTATTGATTGGGGATACACAGGACAGAGACGGCTCTCGTGAGCTGGGGGGAATGAGGGATCATGGCGGAAACAATCCTTAATCTTATCAAGAGCGGCGCGGATGATGCGGTGGCGCTGGCGGCACCCGACCGGAGTCCCATGACCTATGCCGGGCTGCGGACACTGGCCGCAGACACCGTTGCGGGCATGAATGCGCTGGGAATTGGCCGCAATGATCGCGTCGCCATCGTCCTGCCCAACGGGCCGGAAATGGCGGCTGCGTTCATCGCCGTTGGTGCCGGCGCGACGACCGCGCCGCTCAATCCGGGCTATCGGGGGGAGGAGTTTCGATTCTATCTCGAGGATCTCGGCGCCAAGGCGCTGTTCGTCGAGGCGGGCAGTGAATCGCCGGCGATCGCGGTGGCACGTGATCTGGGAGTGTCGGTCTATGAGTTGACGGTGCCCGATGGCAGTCCCGCAGGCACCTTCGAGATTGCCAGCGATGCTGCTGCGGGTGACAGCGCTGGATGCGAAGCCGGATTTGCCTGGTCCGATGATGTCGCGCTGGTGTTGCACACATCCGGCACGACCTCGCGGCCGAAGATCGTTCCGTTGAGCCAGACCAATATCTGCGCCTCGGCACGCCATATCGGCGAGACACTTTCGCTTGCTGGCGAAGACCGTTGCGTGAACATCATGCCGTTGTTCCACATTCATGGCCTGATCGCCGCCGTGCTCGCCAGCATGGCCGCAGGGGCCAGCACCTATTGCACGCCGGGTTTTGACGCGCTGCGCGTGTTCCGCTGGTTCGAGGACGCCCAACCGAGCTGGTACACAGCCGTGCCGACCATGCATCAGGCGATCCTGTCCCGCGCGGCGCGCAATCAGGAAATTCTCGATGCCATGAAGCTGCGCTTCATCCGCTCATCATCTTCGTCGTTGCCGCCCCAGGTCATGGCCGCGCTGGAGGAGACCTTTGATTGCCCGGTCATCGAATCCTACGGCATGACCGAGGCCGCCCATCAGATGGCCTCCAACCTGCTGCCGCCGGGCGCACGCAAGCCGGGTTCGGTGGGTGTTGCGGCGGGCCCGGAGGTCGAGATCATGGACCTGGACGGCAATATCCTCGAGCGCGGGGCGGTCGGCGAAATCGTGATTCGCGGGTCGAACGTGACCAAGGGCTATGAAGCCAATGACAAGGCCAATGCAGAGGGTTTCACGAATGGCTGGTTCCGTACCGGTGATCAAGGCACCTTTGATGCCGATGGCTATCTGAGCATCACCGGTCGCCTGAAAGAGATCATCAATCGCGGCGGCGAGAAGATCAGCCCGCGCGAGGTCGATGAAATTCTGCTCGACCATCCCGCTGTGGGACAGGCGGTCACCTTTGCCCTGCCCCATGAAAAACTCGGTGAAGAAGTGGCAGCGGCCATCGTGCTCAAGGAGGGTGCTCAGGCAACCGAGGCAGAAATCCGCGAATTCGCTGCGGGCCATCTGGCTGACTTCAAGGTGCCGCGCAAGGTGGTCTTTCTGGATGAAATCCCCAAGGGTGCGACCGGCAAGCTGCAACGGATCGGGCTGCACGAGAAGCTGGGGCTTTAAGCGATGAAGGTCTGTGTGTTCGGGGCGGGCGCCATCGGCGGCTACATGGCGGCCGAACTGGCCGATGGCGGCGACGCCGAAGTGACCTGTATTGCGCGCGGCCCGCATCTGGCGGCGATGCAGAAAAATGGCCTGAAGCTTGTCTACAAGAATGGCGAGGAAAAGACGGTTCGTGTCCGGGCCACCGACGATCCCGCAGAGGCCGGGCCGCAGGATTTCGTCATCATGGCGCTCAAGGCCCATTCATCGGCTGCTGTGGCCGATCAGATGGCACCGTTGTTCGGGCCGGAAACCGCGTTTGTCACCGCCCAGAATGGCGTCCCCTGGTGGTATTTCTACAAGCTCGAAGGTGCGTATGAAGGCACGCGGGTCAAATCCGTCGATCCCGCCCAGCGCCAGTGGGACCTGATCGGTCCCGAGCGGGCCATCGGCTGCGTGGTGTATCCGGCGGCCGAAATCGCCGAGCCCGGCGTGATCCACCATGCCTATGGCAACCGGTTCTCGATTGGTGAGCCGTCCGGCGAGAAGACCGAACGGGTGCAGGCGCTTTCCAAGCTGATGTCGGATGCCGGTTTGCGCGCGCCGGTGCGGCCCCGCATCCGGGACGATATGTGGGTCAAGATATGGGGCAATGTCTCGTTGAACCCGATCTCGGCCCTGACCGGGGGAACCCTGGCCGAGATGATCGATGATCCCGAAGTCTGCGGGGCGATCCGCGCGTCCATGCTCGAGGCCCAGCAGGTCGGCGAGGCGCTCGGCGTCAAGTTTGCCATCGATGTGGAAAAACGCATTGAAGGTGCCCGGGAGGTCGGGGACCACAAGACGTCAATGCTGCAGGACCTCGAGCTCGGCCGTCCGATGGAAATCGACGCGCTGGTTGCGTCCGTCCAGGAACTCGGCCGTATCGTTGGCGTGGCGACACCGACCATCGACACGGTGCTCGCGTTCGTCAAACAGCGCGCACGGCTTGCAGGCTGTTACGACGGCTGACGTGCTGCGCGGCGCTTTGACAGTGCCGAGAGCAGGGGTGCGGCCAACGCGAAGAACACCAGGATCACCACCAGAACCATGAAGGCGTTGCGGATGCCGGCATCGCGGATGATCGGCTGCGCAACAAAGGGCCAGACGAACTGCCCCAGATAGATGGCGGTGGTCAGTCCGCCGATCACGCGGGCACGCAGGCGCGGGTCGGTCAGGCCCATCAGCCAGGTGCTCGAATTGGCGTACATCTGGCTCATGCCCACCCCGAACGCAAAAAGTGCGATCAGGACCATCACGAGACTGTCTGCAATGGCCAGAAGTGCGTAGCCGATGGCCAGCCCACCGGCGATGAAGGTGTAGATCCAGGCGTTCGACAGGCACGCGCGGAACTTCGGGAAAAGCGGACCGCAAAGGGCCATCAGGGCGAGTGGCCAGGCGATCGCATATCCGGCGATGCTGGCCTGGGTGACCCCGATCTCCACCAGCAGGAATGGCAGGTTCAGGGGCATCTGCAGGAACACCCCGCCGGTTGCCGCCACCATCAGGTAGATGGCAAACAGCGCCAACCAAGGCGTGCGCACGGGTGCGGGCGCTCCTGCGACAGAATCCGGCCTGGCCGATTGTCTTTGCGGTTCGGTGATGGTCGCAATCAGGCTGGGCAGGAAGGCCAGACCCACGAAGTACAGCAGAAATGGCGCGCGCCAGTGCATGTCGGACATGATGCCGCCAAGCAGGACAAACAACACGCCCCCGGCGGCTGTCGAAGCCGCATAGGTTGCCAAGGCTCTCCGCCGGGCCGGGATGTCCTCGTAGTAGTCAGCGAGGAGCGTGGGGGCGAGGGTGAACAGGATACCCATGGCAAGACCGAGCGCGATGCGCGAGCCCAGAATGGCATGGAGGTCGTTCAGCAGAACGGGAAGCACACCGGCGGCGGCATACAGCACCAGCGCCGCGACCAGCAGAGGCTTGCGTCCAAGCCGGTCGGCAACGGTACCGACCACCGGTCCGGCAAGCGCCAGCAACAAGGTCGGGATCGAGACGACCAGCCGGGCTAGTAGGTCAATATCCGGCACACCCGCGAAATGCTGCGACATCTCGGGCAGGGACGGGGCCACGGCGGCAATCGACATGGCCGAGATACCGCCACAGCCATAAAGCGTGATGTCCCGGACGCGCCGGCGGGCGTTGCTGATCGGCGGCGGGGATGCCGGGACGCTGGTCATGGGGAGGCCTTGGGGCGCAGGTGAGCCGAAACGGTATCGACCGGCAACTAGACGCTGGCGAACACCGCGTCAACTGCCGCTTCGGTCCGCACCCCAACGCCCATGCCTTCGCTCTGGTAGTTGGAGACAAAACACATGGCAAGGTTCCGCTCGGGATCGGCAATCGCCCGTGCGCCGCCGGACCCTAAATGCCCGAAGGCTTCGGGGTTCGGGCCCATGGGCGCGAATTTGGGCGTGTTCTTCCAGTATCCCATCGACATGCGCATGTGACGCCCGGCCATGCCGTCCGCGGCCTCGTCCCATTGCAGGGTTGTGGCCCGTTCGACGGCCGCACGGGACAGGATGCGGGTGCCGTCAATCTCGCCCCCATTGGCAAGCGCGGCATAGATCCGTGCCATGCCGCGTGCTTCGCCGAAACCACCAAAAGAAGGGATTCCCGACAGCCGGAATTCGCGACTGTTCTGCTCCGTTGTGTCAAAGGGAACCGGCATGGGTTTCCACGCGCGGGCGAGATTTGACTGGCCGTCACCGCCTTCCTTGAGCATGGCGTTGCCGATTTTGTTGGGTGTCAGGTCCGCAATCCGGTCGAGGTCCTGTTCGCGCACCCCGATCTGGTAGTCGACGCCCAGCGGTTCACAGAGATTTTCCTGCAGGAATTGCTGGACGGGTGTTCCGGTTACGCGGCGCACGACTTCACCGAGCAGGTAACCGATATTGACGGTATTGTAGGCACCTTTGCTTTCGGGCGGCCAGGCCGGTGCCTGTTGTTCGAGTACCTTGATCATGCGGTCATAGTCGAAAAGGTCACCGGGTTCTGCCGCATCGGCAAAGCAGACGCCGCAATTGTGGGACAGGATGTGGCGGATTTTCACGTCTTCCTTGCCGGCCTGGGCAAATTCGGGCCAGTAGGTGGCGACCGGGGCTTCCAGGTCAATCTGGCCACGGTCGGCAAGAATGTGGACGCAGGTGGCACACATGCTCTTGGCCAGCGAGTACATGATGCAGAGCGTGTCTTCGCGCCAGGGTGCACTGCGCGCGGTATCCATGTGCCCCGCCCAAAGATCCACGACCTTTTCGCCGCCGTGATAGACGGCAATGGCGGTGCCGATTTCCTCGAACTCGGTGAAGTTGCGAACCAGCGCGTCACGAACGGCTGCAAATTTCGGCTCGCATTCGCCGTGAATCTCGATGCTCATGTCCTGCCTCCAAAGTGTTCGGCGAAGTATCTGCCGAGGCTTCAGTGAAGGCAATAAAGCTGAATCTGAGAAGACAGTACCAGCGAGACGTTCCGGCGCGCGCGGCCAGGTTTGGTGTTTGGAGTCTGGACGGACTGCCTAGAACGTGTAGTTGAGCAGAACCCCAAGGGTGCCCTGAACGTCTGATCCGCGTGTGCTGACCAGAGACGAATCCGCGATCTCGCTGCCGAGCTGGTTGATCGATCCGAAGGTTACGAAACGTACCGAATCGGAAATCGGGACCACGAACGACCCCTGCAGCCCATAGGAGACGAGACCGGCCTCCGCATCATAGGCCGCCAGTCCTGACCGGGCGGACTGGCCCGCGTTCACATCGAAGAAGGCGCTGTTGTAGTCGTCGCTGGCGAAGACCAGTTTTGGCCCGACTGAAAACATGGCCGGCCTCTGTCCGAGTTTCAGTTGACCGCGATAGCTGATGCCGACCTCGCCGATCAGGCCTTCATGGCCGCCGATCCCCTGACGCAGTTCCAGTGATCCGGTCCACGCGTTGCGGGTGTATTTGACAAATCCACCGGCCTCGACGGTCCCGTCGACATCGCCCAGGCCGATTAGATCATTGGTGTCATCTCCCGTGACCGCAAAGGTGCTGGAGCCATCCTCTTCGCGACCAAAGTCATACTTCGCGATGGGACCCGCGCGCCAATTGTCCGAATTGATCACATTGTACCCGACACCCCCGCCGATCGAGGCAAAGAACCGGTCTTCATATTTGATGGAGATGTTGGGGACGACCCGCAAACGGTATTCATCATCACCAAGATAGGAGGGTGCGTAAATCCCGCCCGCGCCGACTGTAAACTGCCAACCGGAAGCCTTTTCGGGGGCTTGGGCAGCCGCGTGGGAAGATGCGCCCAGCAAGGCAAGACACGCTACTGCGACGACGGTTCGTGTTTTCATCGGCCTGATCTTCCCTGCATTGTTGATCGCGCGCGCTATGGCGCGATGTCTCATTCCCAAGACCCCTTTTGTACGGGCTCGATGCGGGGGTGGATCAGATGAGTTGTGGTGACCGGGCACGCGGCGTTCTACCGGGGGCGGTCGCCGCGAATCTTGAGGAACAGGATCGTGCCGGTCAGGAACAGGGTTACGGCATTGGCGAAAATAAGCGGCAGTGAGCCCAGTGCCAGACCATAGATCAGCCAGAGCACGATCCCCGTGTTCAGGATCAGGAACATGCCCAGCGACACATCGCGCGTCGATCCGCTGCGCCAGGATTTTATGACCTGTGGCAGGAAGGCGATGGTGGTGAGCACCGCAGCCACCCCGCCAATGGCGTCGGGGTGAATGAAATCCAGCATGATCGGGTTCCTGCCCTAACGAACGCAGAAGGGTTGCATCGCAACGGCGAGGTCGAGCAGGGCTTCGTCTCCGCCCGGCCAGCCGATGAAGGACAGCCCCGCCGGGCAGCTTTCCACATTGGCGGCGGGAATGGTGATCTGCGGCAGACCGGTATGGCCGGCGATGCAGGTCAGCGCCATGGTGTTGGCCCGGAAAAACTCGAGGTCCTCGGCCGGTGCATCGGTTTTCGGTGCGATCACCGGGGCGGTTGGCAGACACAGGATGGTGTCCGGTGTGGCCAGCGAGAAGACGCGCTCGCGGACCCGCTGCCGGACTTCTTTTGCGGCCTGAATCTCTTCGGGCGCGATGGCGTCGGCCATGGCGAAGCGTTCACGAATGCCCGGACCGAGATCGGGATTGTGCTCGCGAACCCAGGGGCCGTTTGTCTGCGCGACTTCGCCGCCCTGCAAGATCCGGAATGCGTCCCACCAGATTTCCAGCGTATCGTCGCCGGCGACCTGAACCGGTTCGGCTGCTGGCAGAACACTCGCCGCCGCGCCGATCACGGCATGGATTGCATCGGCCACCATCGGGTCGGTGCGTTCGAAGGTATCGGTGAGAACCAGCATCCGTTTGGGGGTGCCGGGCGCGGTTGCGCTGTCGAGCAGGACCGTACCGATCTTGCGGAACAATTCGGCATCATTTGCAAACCAGCCTGCAGTGTCGAAGGAGGGCGCCATCCCGTGGGCATGGGAAAGGTCCACCCGGCCAAGGCTGGGCCGTATGCCATAGGTTCCGCAGAACGAACCGGGGATCCGGACCGAGCCACCAGTGTCCGAGCCCAATGCGAAATCACAGAGTTCGGCGGCCATGGCGGCAGCTGAACCGGAGGATGATCCACCGGGCATGCGTCCGGGTGCCCGCGCATTCACGGGTGTGCCGTAATGGGCATTCGCACCGGTCAGGCTGTAGTAGAACTCGTCACAGACCGTAATGCCGACAATATCGGCCCCCGCGTCGAGCAGTTTCTGAACGGTCGGGGCGGTTGTGGTCTGTTCGCTCGACCAGGCCAGATAGTCCGGGCTGCCGTTTGAAATCTTGCGTCCTGCAATATGGTACTGGTCCTTCACCACAAAGGTCTTGCCCGCGAGCGGACCTTTCCCCGAACCCGTGATGGGTTCCGTGATCGTGTGCGGCATGAACGCGCCAACGGGATCGGCGGGGATTTTCGGTTCGGTCATCGGGGTTTTCCTTGTTTCAGGCTTCGATACGCGCCGCGTGAGCGGTTGGTGAGTGAGGCCGCACCCGGGTTGAATCCGGGATGCGGCCAGACACGACTACTTCTTTTTCTTGCTGCCCGATTTCGCCTTGCGCGGCTTGGGGGCGGGCCGTTCGGCGTTGAACCAGTCAAGGATCTGCTCGCCATCCCAGCACACCACGCCCGGATGGGAGAGGATGTGCTCGAAGGTTTCCCGGACATACTTGATCCGGTGGGGGGAGCCCGAAAGATAGGGGTGCATGGCGACAGCCATGATGCGGGTGTGCTCGTGGCTTTCGGCATAGATCGTCTCGAAATAATCGAGCGACCGGTTCTTGAAGACCTCGGACGGGTGATGCTGGATCGCCATCATCACGATGTCATGGAGTTCGTAGTTGTAGGGCAGGGCAACCATCGGCTTGCCGCTGGTGGTTTTCAGCCGCACCGGCTGGTCGTCCAGAACCCAGTCCCCGATATACTCGACGCCCGCTTCGGCCAGATGGTCGATCGTCTGATAGGTCTGGGTCAGGCCCGGGCCGAACCAGCCGCGCGGGGTCTTGCCGCAGAAGTCGCCAATGATCTTGAGCGACTTGTCGATGACCGCGCGCTCGTCTTTGAGCTTGTGCATGGGCATCTGTTCATAGGAATGGGCATTGAATTCCCATCCCGCATCCAGCACCGCTTCGGCGGCGCGCGGATAATCCTCGATGGTCCGCGCGTTCAGGGTAACCGTCGGGCGGACACCCAGATCGTCGAGCATGGACTTGATGCGCCAGAACCCGACCCGCATGCCGTATTCGTGCCAGCTCCAGTTCGGATGATCGGGAATCATCGGGATTCCCTGGGGCGGCGGGATGACCATGCGCGCCATGGCCCGCACGATATCCCAGACTTCCAGAGCCAGAATCGGCCAGAGAACCATCTTGGCTCCACCGGGAAGGACCAGCGGCTTGCGGTCGGTGATTGGTTCAAATGGCAGGCGGTCGCCCGGCATCATGCCTTTCATGCTCTCTCTCCATTTTTTTGGGCCCTTGTTTTCACAAGGCGCACGTTCTTTCATGGGCCGCACTATACTGTTGCGCCAAGACAGACAAAAGACGCTGGCCGGGCCAGCAAACAAATTCTGGGGATGTTCATGAGTGAAGCCACTACCAGTGATGGCGAAGTTGTTCTGGTCCAGCGTGAGGGGGATATTGCCACCGTCGTGCTGAACCGGCCCGAGAAGCTCAATGCGCTGAACAAGGCGATGTGGGCACGGATCGGGACGGTGATGCATGATCTCAGTCTCGATGAATCCGTGCGATGTGTTGTGCTGCGTGGTGCGGGCGACAAGGCGATGGGGCCGGGCGCGGATATCTCCGAGTTCGAAACCGAACGGTCCAATTCGATCCAGGCGGCCGAATATGGCGGGCTGATGCACAACGCGATGCATGCGATCCGCGATTGTCCGCACCCGGTGATTGCCCTGATCAAGGGGTTGTGCGTCGGGGGCGCGCTGGAAATCGCGTTGATGTGCGACATGCGCATCTGCGGTGAAGGTTCGCGTTTCGGTGTGCCGATCAACCGCCTCGGGCTGGTGATGGCGTACCCTGAGGTCGAAGCGCTGGTCGGGCTGGTGGGGCGGTCGGTTGCACTGGAAATTCTCTATGAGGCGCGGGTGTTTGGTGCCGCAGAAGCAAAGGAGAAAGGTCTGGTGAATCGGGTCGTGGCGGATGACGCGGTCGAGGAAGAAACCTATAAAACCGCACGCCGCATCGCCGATGGGGCACCGCTGGTCAATCGCTGGCACAAGAAGTTTGTGGATCGGGTGCTGGCCGGTGGGCCGCCCCTGAGTGAGGTCGAGCAGGCCGAAGGCTTTGCCTGTTTCGACACCGAGGATTTCAACACCGGGTTCCGGGCCTTTCTGGCCAAGGAAAAACCCGAGTTCGAGGGACGCTAGACATGACAGATAAAAACACCGGCCTGCTGCACGGCCTCAAGGTTATCGAGATGAGCCACATCATGGCGGCCCCGACCTGCGGGCAGATGCTTGCGGATATGGGGGCCGATGTCATCAAGGTCGAGCGCGTGCCCGGTGGGGATGACACGCGGCGGTTCGGGGAAAGCACGGACGGGGATTCGGCTGCTTTTGCGATGATGAACCGGAACAAGCGCGGTCTGGCTGTGAACACCAAGTCTGAAGAGGGCCGGGCGGCGCTGCACAGGATCATCGCCCAGGCCGATGTCTTCATCGAGAACTACCGCAAGGGGGCGATGGAGCATTTCGGCATCGGCTGGGAGGAGATGCACAAGGTCAATCCGCGCCTGATCTATTGTTCGGTGTCCGGCTTCGGCCGCACCGGCCCCTATGCCGAACGCGGCGGGTTCGACCTGATCACGCAAGGCATGTCGGGCATCATGAGCATCACCGGGGAGGCGCCGGGGCGCCCGCCGATCAAGGTCGGCGCGCCGATCACGGACATCACGGCGGGTATTCTGTCGGCGACCGGGATTCTGGGTGCGGTGGTCAGCCGGTATGAAACCGGACAGGGCCAGTATGTGGATTCCTCGCTTTATGAAGCCGGGATCCTGCACACCTTCTGGCAGACCGCGATTTATCATGCGACCGGTGAAATACCCCAGCCCATGGGGTCGGCCCATCCGCTCTCGGCGCCCTATCAGGCCTTCCCGACCAAGGACACCTCGCTGGTCGTTGGTGCCGCCAACCAGAGCACCTGGCTGAAATTCGTCGAAGCGATCGATTCGTCCCATCTGGCCGAAGACCCGCGATTCGAGACCAGCAATTCGCGGATGACCAATCTGGACGCACTGGTCGAGACGCTGACCGAAATCCTCAGCCATCGCACCACAGCCGCGTGGCTCGAAAAACTGGAAGCCGCCGGCGTGCCGGCCGGCCCGGTCTATGACGTCAAGGAAATGTCGGAAGACCCGCACACCATTGCCCGCGGCATGATCGCAAAAGTACCGGCGGGCACGGGTGGGGAGCACAGCGTGATTGCCCATCCGGTCAAATATTCGGCCGATCCGACCTCGATCCGGCGCGGCGCACCGCTTCTGGGTGAGCACTCCCGCGAGGTTCTGGCCGAGTTCGGCTTCGCCGCCGATGAGATCGAAGGGTTGATTGGGTCGGGTGCAATCGTGGAACCGGCAGCGACCGCGAAAGCCGCGGAGTAGGGCAGAAGGCGTAACTGTAGGGGCGGGTTTCAAACCCGCCCCTGTTCAAGACTGGCATCCGTCTGATCGAGGGTCGCTTGTCTGCCACATCACATACGGCGATCAGCGGGCGGGTTTGAAACCCGCCCCTACCAGAGGACTGTCCTTTGGTTATTCCGCTGCCTGTGCCGCGCGAACGCCGAGGTGGCGGGTCAGGAAATCCCAGGCCTCGCCCTGCGGATCTTCGAGGCCGGAGAAGACCTGGAAATGGTTGGCGTCCGGCACAGTTACCAGCTTGGCCTCGCCCCGTTCGGCGAGCGCTGCGTGCCATGTGCTGGCCTGGCGCTTGAACTCGTCACTTTCCGCCCCGCCATGAGCCACCTGCATGGGCGGCATCGGCTTGTCGAGGGTGAGCAGGGGCGACATGGCGATGGTTTCCGCCTCGCTCAACTGCATGAATTCCTGCCGGTAACTCAGCATCAGCGGGCGCATGTCGTAATTGCCGCTGACCGTCATGCCGCAGGCGATCCCGTCCAGATCGTCTTCATTGGCCATTCGGACCAGGGTTGCGGCGGCCAGATGTCCCCCTGAGGAATGTCCCGCGATACAGATTCGCGTCGGGTCCACACCCAGCTCGGCGGCATGGGCGCGAACATGGCGCACCAGCGCCGTGACGTGATCCACCATGTCCGGGATACGGACCTCTGCGAGCATCGGGAAGGTTCCCGCCACGAAGGATATGCCGTGGGAAAGCGCGGCCTCGGCCCAGCCCGAGGATGCCGTGGTCGAGCCGCGCTGCCATTGGCCGCCATGGGCGAAAATGATCACCGGGGCGGGCCCGCCTTCGGCACGGTAGAAGTCGAACCGGTCCTTTGGGTGTTCGCTGTAGGACAGGTCGCGCGCCGTGGCGAGCCGGTCGGCGACAGCGGCCGAATGGGTCACCAATCGGATTCGGGTTGCCTCATCGGCATCGGTCTTGACGTTGATGTACTGGTCGTCCAGTTCATCGCGGGTGTAGTCGAGATATATTTTTTCGCTCATGGAACTATTCTAGTGCCTTCGCCTGAAAATGTTGACCGAAACCGTATTGCGCGACAGGCTAGGCGCAACCACAGAGGACTGAGATCATGCCGGACGATATCAAGACCGTCGAGGAACTGGTTGAGCATTACGGGAAGCCGCAGGGCCATCTTGCGGAGAAGGAAAAGCCCGAGCTCAGCGCGCACTGCATCCGTTTTCTGGAATTGTCACCGTTCTGTGTGCTGTCCACGTCGGCTGCGGGTGATGGCCCGGCCGATTGCAGCCCGCGCGGTGATGCGCCCGGTTTTGTGCATGTCATCGACGGCACGACCATCGCGATCCCCGACCGCCCGGGCAACCGGCGCACCGACACCTTCCACAACATCATGGAAAACCCCGAAATCGCCGTGATGTTCATGGTACCGGGCCTGAACGAGGTGATGCGCCTGAACGGCCGCGCGCGCCTGACCACGGACCCCGCGCTGCTGGACAAGATGGTGGCCAATGGCAAGCAGCCCCGCGCAGCGCTGGTGATTGACATCCGCTATGTCTACTTCCACTGCGGCAAGGCGGTGATCCGGTCCGATCTCTGGAACCCGGACAACAAGGTCCAGAAGAGCGATTTTCCCACGCTGGGCAGGATCAATCAGGACTGGTACGGCGTCAACGCGGACGAAACCGACAAGCGCCTGGCCAACGATTACGAGAACAACCTGTATTAGGTCGTCATCTGCGCGATCTTCAGCGGTCGGACATGACGGCGGGCACGGGCGGGTTTAAAACCCGCCCGTGTTGGTCAGTCCTCAAGTCCCGCGTTGAAGGTGTAGCCCAGCCCGAGCAGCTCGTTCACCACCTCTTCGCCAAAACGCTCCTCTAGCTCGGTTCCCAAAGAGGGCGCGAATTCAACATCGCGCAGCGGACCCTGCAAGGTGACGTGCAGCAGGCCGCGCTCGTCACCGATATTGGCAAAGCGGCGCATCACGCCCGGCGGCACGGAGATCGTGTCGAACTTCCCCAGCTCGATGGAATGCTCGCCTTCATCCCCCCATTCGATCACGAACCGGCTTTGCAGGCAGGTGAAGGTCTCGGTGGTGTGCGCGTGGGAATGCAGCCCGGGGCCATTGCCCGGCTCGCATTCGGCGATGACGACGGCGAAGTTCGGCGGGCCGGGGATCACCCCGTCGCCCCAGGGCGTGTCCTTGTCGACGGTCGCGATCACGGTGCGGGTTGCGCGCGCGGTCATCCGCTCGCGGGCTTCGGGCGGGATTTTCCCGGCGGTGCGGTCCTTGTTGGCGGGCAGGTCCTCGAAACGCGCGATATAGCGTTCCATTTCTTCGGGTGTCGGTGTGTGTGTGCGCATGGGTCTCGCTCCCTGGGGGTTCGGGCATGTATTGTTTTATCTGCCCGGGATTGAGCCACGCCCGGCGAAGCGGATCAACCGGAATGACGAGAACAGGCATGACGAACGAAGCGGCGACTTTCTTTGCAGATGGCATCCGTCTGGCGGGGACATTTACCCCGGCAGAAAGCGGCGGCGTGCGCCCGGCAATCATCTGCGTGCATGGCTATACCGGGCGCAAGGAAACCTACATGCCGCCCTTTGTGCGGGATTTCACGGCGGCGGGCTATCACACGCTGGATTTCTATCATCGCGGCTTTGGTGACAGCGCTGGCACACCGCGCCGGGTCGATCCCGAGGAACAGGTCCGCGATATTCTCGCCGCCCGCATCTGGCTCTCCGCGCGTGCGGATGTGGCATCGGTCGCGGTGATGGGGCTCAGCCATGGCGGCGGTGCCTCGATCAAGGCGACGGCGGTCGACCCCGCGATCGTGGCGCTGGCGACGGTGGGGGCACCGGGCAATGGCGAGCGCTGGCACCGCTCCAAACGCACCGAAGCCGAATGGGATATCCTGCAGCAGGATCTGGCGGCCGACCGGGTTGCGCGGGCCCTGACCGGTGCCGGGCGCACGCTGCCCTATCAGGATATGTCCCCGCCCGGCCCCGCCGAACGGGAGGCCTTCCGGACCATGTACAAGACCGAGGATGCCTATCCCGAGGGCTATCCGCTGGAAAATGTCGAACTCGCTTGCGGGTTTGCCGCCGAGGACTGGGTGGACCGGATTGCGCCGCGCCCCCTGCTGCTGATCCACGGTCGGGACGACACCATGGTGCGTTATGTGGAGGCCGAGGCGCTGTTGGCCCGCGCCGGAGAGCCGAAATCCCTGCACACGATCCCGGGCATCAACCATGCGGAAGTCTACGAACCGCAAAATCCGGTGGTCTATGCCGTGGTGATCGGAAAACTGCTGGAATTCTACAATGCCGCGCTGGTCTGATTTCCCTCTCCTCCGGGCAAGGGTGGTTGTAGGGGCGGGTTTCAAACCCGCCTGTCGCGGTGTCACGTCGCATCTCGCAAGAAGAATTGCCGCTGTCCTGCGGGCGGGTTTGAAACCCGCCCCTGCAGTCTTGCTGAGCCTCTTTCTCGTTGCGCCTGCCATTGCCCAGGAAACACCCGTCGATGTCGAGCTCGTCCTCGCCGTCGATGTCTCCGCCTCCATTGATGGCGGGGAAGTCAATCTGCAGCGTGCGGGCTATGTCGCGGCCCTGACCGATGCCCGGGCGATCGCCGCGATGCTCTCGGGTCCGCTCGGCCGGGTGGCGATCACCTATGTGGAATGGTCGGACACGGCCCGGGTGACGGTGCCCTGGACAGTTATCGAAAGCCCCGCCGATGCGCGCCGTTTCGCGGGCGCGGTGCAGGCCTTCCCCATCCCCAAGGGCGGGCTGACCTCGATTGTCACCGTGCTGAATTTCTCCGCGCTGCTGTTTGACGGGAACGCAATCGAGGGCACCCGCCGGGTGATCGACCTCTCGGCCGATGGCCGGGATTCGAAAGGCGACGAGGCGCTCGTCGCCGCCGCCCGGGACCGCGCGGTCGGTCGCAACATCATCATCAACGGCCTGGTGATCAATCCGCAGCAGGAACAGAGCGAGGTCGAGGGTGTGAAGTACGATCTTCAGGGCTACTTCCATGAAGTCGTCATCGGCGGTCCCGGGGCCTTCACGGTGGTGACGGACTCACCCGAGGATTTCCCGCGCAGTGTGGTCAACAAGCTGGTGCTCGAGATCGCCGGGCGAGGGGCACCAGCGCAAAGTCTTGCAGCGCGTTAGCCCTCGGAAAAATCTCATGCTGAGCCTGTCGGAGTATGATGTCGCGCCCTCGCCCTTCGTCAGGCTCAGGACGATCTGAAAGTTGTGCTGTCGCAAAACCCTCATCGCGTCGTTCCCGCGCAGGCGGGAACCTATAAACGCAGGCACCTGTATGATTGTACATCGGCGTCAATGGATGCCCGCCTGCGCGGGCATGACGAAGTTGTGGGGCTTTGAACTTTAATCCGGCTATCGTGGAACCCAACCGGACAGAACTGGCTTTCCGCAGGGCCGCTGGATGTGATACTCCGTTCCCATATTTGTCCGGACAAACTGCCGGACCTTTCCACCATCATCAGGGAGAGCCGACGTGGCCAACGAAATCAGAGATTGCATCGCACCGGACCGCAACCCGCGCAAGCCGAACATCACCCTGCCGAAGGGTGCCATCGACACCCATGTGCATGTCTTCTACGACAAGTATCCGCTCTCGCCCGACCGCGGCTACACCCCGCCGGAATCGACCCTGGAAGACCTCAAGCACCTGCATGCCCAGCTCGGCATCGACCGGGTGGTCTTCACCCAGCCGTCGGTCTACGGCACCGACAATTCCGCGATCCTCGATGGCATGAACGCACTCAACGCCGAGACCCCGAACCGGGCGCGTGGTGTCTGCGCCATGACCATGGACTTCACCGACGAGCAACTCGCCGAGCTGGACGCTCAGGGTATTCGCGGCGTCCGTCTGAACATCGATAACAAGGGTGGCATGCCCCTCGAGCTCGATGCCATCCCCGAGCTGGAAGCCCGCATCAAGCCGTTCAACTGGCACATCGAGTGGCTGTTTCCGGGCAAGGATATCGTCAATTTGATGCCGGTCTTCGAGAAGATGACCACCCCCATGTCGATTGGTCACTTTGCCTATCAGCCGGCCACCGCCGGGATCGAAGCGCCGGGCTTCCAGGCGCTGCTCAAGCTGATGCGTGACGGCAACACCTGGATCAAGATCTCCGGTGCCAACCGCGTCAGCGCCACCGACCTGCCGCCTTACGATGACTGCCAGCCCATGGCCCGCGCGCTGATCGAAGCCAATGCCGATCACGTCATGTGGGGCACGGACTGGCCGCATCCCAACAAGTTCGAGGTCAACCCCAACGACGCCGACCCGGTCGAGGCCTTCGGCCAGTGGGTCCCCGACGAAGCCATGCGCAAGAAGATCATGGTCGACAACCCGGCGAAATTTTACGGGTTCTAGGGTTTAGGCTCTCCACTTCCAGCACGAAGATTCTTCTCATAGACTGTCTCTCAAACCCCGGTTCAGAAACGGGGCTTGAGAGACATCATGAGGAGATACGCCCGTGAACGAGCTTTCCGGACGGTTTGGCAGCGATGATGATGCGCTGCGCAGTGAAGATGCGCCGCTCCTGACCGGGGCGGGGCGGTTTGTTGATGACATCAATCTTCCCGGCCAGGCCTATGGCGCGTTTGTGCGGGCGCCGGTGGGCCACGGCGTGCTGCGCGGTGTCGACGGGGCCGCCGCGCTGGCCATGCCCGGTGTGCTGGCGGTCCTGACGGGCGCCGATTTGCAGGCGGCCGGGCTGGGCGATATCCCGCCCGCGATCACCTTTCCAGGCAAGGATGGCATGGCGATGGCGTCCGCGCCCAAGCCGGTGCTGGCCTATGAGAAAATCCGTCATGCCGGTGAGGCTGTCGCACTGGTGGTGGCCGAAACCGCTGCCCAGGCCGCTGACGCTGTCGAGGCCGTGGACCTCGATATCGAAACCCTGCCCGCCGTGCCGGACGTGGCCGGGGCGCTTGCAGACGGTGCACCGCAGGTTTGGGAGTCCGCGCCGGGGAACCTCGCCTTTGAATGGGTTGATGGTGACGAAGACGCCGTACGCGCGGCGTTTGACGGCGCAGCGCATGTTGCAAAAGTCTCGCTGTTTGACAACAGGCTGGCCCCGGTCTCCATGGAGCCACGTGGCGGGATCGGTGAATGGGATGAAGCGCTCGGGCGTTACACCCTGACGGCGGCGACGCAGGGCGTGTCACTGGTCAGCAAGACCTTCGCCGCCCATGTATTCAGGACCGAGCCGGAAAATGTCCGCGTGCTGACCCATGATGTGGGCGGCGGCTTCGGCATGAAGGCGCATCCCTATCCCGAATATGCCGCCGTGATGTTCGCGGCCCGCCAGGTCGGGCGACCGGTCAAATGGTGCAACTCCCGGCTGGAAAGTTTCCTGGCTGATACGGCGGGCCGCGACACGCTGATCGATGCCGAGATGGCGTTTGATGGTGACGGCAAGATGCGCGGCCTGCGGGTGAAGAACCGCGTCGGCATGGGTGCTTACCTGACGACGTTTTCCGCTGTTTTCGCCACCAACAACACCAAGAACTGTCTGGCCAGCGTTTATGCGATTCCCGCGATCCGCATCGATGTCAGCATGGTGCTGACCAATGCGGCTCCACTCGGTCCCTATCGGGGGGCGGGACGGCCCGAGGCGATCATCGCGGTCGAGCAATTGGTCGACCGGGGCGCCAAGGCGCTCGGAATCGACCGGGTGGAGATCCGCCGCCGCAACATGATCGCACCCGCCGCAATGCCCTATCACACGCCCAACGGGCCGATTTACGATTCCGGCGAATTCGAAGCGGCCATGGACAAGGCGCTGAAGCTCGCTGACTGGGACGGCTTTGCCGCGCGACGCACAGCCAGCGAAGCGGCGGGCAAACGCCGGGGTATCGGACTTGCATGTTTTCTGGAAGTCGCCGGCGGCATCCTCGACGAGACGGTCGATCTGCGCTTTGAAGGTGATGGCGCGGCGACGATCCGCACCGGGGTGCAGGCCATGGGCCAGAGCCACCTGACCACCTATACCCGCTTTGTCGGAGAACGGCTGGGCATTCCTGCGTCAAAGGTGCGGCTGATCGAGGGCGACAGCCTGGAAGTGCCCGCGGGCACGCCCTCGGTCGCCTCCCGTTCCATGATGATGGCGGGCAGCGCCATGGCGATGAGTTGCGATACGGCCATCGAGAAAGGCAAGGCGCTCGCCGGGCATGTGCTCGAGGCGGCGGCAGCCGATGTGGAGTTCGATGCGGGACGGTTCCGGATTAAGGGGACCGACCGGGAGATCGGCATTCTTGAACTGGCAGATCGCATCAAGGACATGGATTTGCCCGCAGAATTCGATGGCGGGCTGGATGCGGCCGAGAAGTTCGTCTCGCCCCAGATGACCTTTCCCAATGGCTGCCATGTCTGCGAGGTCGAGATCGATCCCGAAACCGGCAAGGTCGATGTGGTCGGCTACACCGCCGTCGATGACGTGGGCAATGTCGTCAACGAGATGGTGGTCGAAGGACAAATCCATGGCGGCATCGCCCAGGGGCTCGGTCAGGTGCTCGGAGAATGGGTGATCTATGACGATGACGGTCAGCTGCTGACGGGCTCTTTCATGGATTACCTGATGCCGCGTGCCGATGATTTTCCCGATTTCCGGATCGGGCACCATTCCGTTCCCGCGACGACCAACCCGCTCGGGGTGAAGGGTGCGGGAGAATCCGGTGTTGCGGGCTCACTGCCTTCGGGCATGGCCGCGATCCTAGATGCACTGGAAAGTGCGGGCGCCGGACCCATAGACTTGCCGATGACGCCTGAACGGGTCTGGTCGGCGCTGAACGCCAGCTAGGGAGAGACAGGAATGCAACGCACTGAAGATATTCAGGTCACGCTTCGCGACGGTTCGAAGATGGGCGCGCATATCGCCTGGCCCGATGGTGAACCGGCGGGCGCGATCATCGCCATCATGGAAATCTGGGGCGTCAACGACACGATGCGGGCCCACGCGCAGGAGTTTGCCGAAGCCGGCTGGATCACGCTGGTGCCTGACCTGTTCTGGCGACTGGAGCCAGGTGTCGAGCTTTCAGACGCTGACCCGGCCGATTGGGACAAGGCCATCGACCTCTATTACGACTTTGATTACGACCGGGGCGTGGAGGACATGGAGGATGTGGCAGCCTTCCTGCGCACAATTCCCGGGGGCAATGGCAAGGTCGGGACGGTCGGCTACTGTCTGGGCGGCAAGATGGGCTATCTGATGTGCTGCCGGGGTTCGGATATCGACTGCGCAGTCGCCTATTACGGCACCTATATCGAGCATGCGATCAAGGAAGCCCCGAATCTGGCCAAACCCTTCCAGCTGCACCAGGCGCTGGCCGACAAATGGGTGCCGCCGGTGGTGTGCTCCTTCATCGAGCGGCGGCTGTCACCGAACCCGCTGGTGGAAATCCACAAATATCCCGGTGCCGATCACGCCTTTGCGCGCCATGGCGGAACCACCTACAGCGCACCGGAGGCCGAGAAGGCGCTGGGCCTGTCGATCGAGTTCTTTTCGCGCCACCTCAACGACTGAGCGGCGCGGCGATTACTGTGCGCCGTTGGCCGCCTGCATGGCATTGAACGCGGCGGTGAACCCCTGAAGGGAAACCGCCAGGCCCACCGGTTTGTCCGGAGTCGCGACGGGAACGATGGTCACCAGCGCCTGAATTCCCGAGCGAAAGCGGGTGAGTTCCTCTGGCGTGATGCCGATCCGCGCGACGCAGCCAGCTTCCGTGCACCACGAGAAGGGATAACGTTTGCCCGGCGCACCATCAATCGTCAGGCCGAGCTGCGATGTCAGCAGGGTTTCCAGCGGGGTCAGGATCACCGCCCCTGCAGCAGCGGCCTGCCCGGGGGTGATCGAAAAAATATTCATTTCGGCAACGGGGTTGCCGTCGGCCTGATTGAGTTGCTGGAACATCTGGCAACGCTCGCCACCACCCTGCAAACGAAGACATCGGATTTCCCAGGCACCGTGGGTCGACTTGACGAAGGTCGAGCCGACGCCGTCAGCCGGGGCTCCAGGAGTCTGCGCGAGCGCCGGACCCGTGAGGATGACCAGGGCGGCAAGGGCAGACAGGATTGTGCGGGTGAGTTTTGTCTTGTTCATAGATCCCATCATAATCCTTGGCTTCGATTGGGTAAATGTACAGACGGGGGTGCGAACCAAATATCTTCTGTGGCGTTGTTTCAGTGAACGACAAGAGCAACAAGAGGGTTTTTCAATGTCAGACAGTGTCTATGCCGTGACGGAGATCGTCGGATCTTCGCCCGTTTCCGTGGAGGATGCGATCAAGGGCGCCATCGCCAAGGCATCCCAATCTCTGGAACATCTCAACTGGTTCGAGGTCATCGAAACCCGCGGGCATATCGAAGATGGCAAGGTGGCCCATTATCAGGTCGCTCTGAAGATCGGTTTTCGTCACGTGTAAGCCGCGCGGCTGGGTTGAAGCATGGGTCGGTCGGGCATCGCTCCGTCGCGGGCGGTTGCCCCGGGAAACAATCCGTGATTCGCAAACAGGCCTGAAAACTTGCTATAAGACGGTATAAGCGCTCAAAAAGTGCAGATTGCGCTCAAAATTTCGCAATATGAAGGGGAGCCTGCCATGTCTGAAGCTCAGAAGCCTGTTTACAACAATTCGCGGTTTCGCGTTGTTGACTACAATTTCGATACCTTTGTCGGCCCGGCAGCGGGTGAGAAATATATCGACGCCACCTTCACCGATCTGGCGACCGGCGACGAAGTCAAGATTTCCGATTTCGCGGGCAAGTGGCTGGTGATCGAGACCGGGTCTTCGACCTGCTCGATGTATACCAAGAACATCGTCACCTATAAGGACATCGTGGCCGAGTTTCCCGATGTGGAATTCGTGATGGTCTATGTCCGCGAGGCCCATCCGGGTGAGCGCATGGGGCCGCACCAGACGATGGACGACAAGATCAAGTCCGCCAGGCTGGTGGCACCGCGCTACAAGGAGTTCCGGCGGGTGCTGGTCGATGATCTGGACGGCACGTTCCACCGGGCCTATGGCGCGATGCCGAACGTCGTCTACATCATTCGCCCCGACGGCACGATCCATTATCGCTGCAACTGGGCTGCCCCGCACCTGATTCAGGCTGCGCTGCAGGATCGTGAGAATTATCACAAGGTCGAGAATGCGCCGACTGCCGAACTTCGTGCGACACGATCCATGCCGCACATGATGCGGACCATGTGGACCGGCGGGTTCATTGCGCTTTACGACTTCTTCAAGAACGCGCCGCTGACGGTGGCCAAGCACATCCAGATCGACCGTTACTATGACAAGCATGGCCGGTTCCGGAACGAACCGCTGAGCCAGGAAGAGATTGCGGCACGGCTTGCGGCCGGTGAAGCGGATGCAGAAAAGGCACCGGCACCCGGTCAGGCTGCACCCAAGCAGGCGGCAGAATAAACCGGCACTGCCGTTCAGTTCGAATTGATGGTCTCGGCCGTCCGCAGATCGCGGGCGGCCGATTCTTTTGGTAATGATGCGTCCCATGACCCAGAGCGCGTTCCGTATTGCTGTCCCCTTTGCCGCGTTCTATGGCGCGGTGTTCTTCATGTTCGGGATCATGCTGCCGTTCTGGCCGGTCTGGCTGGAGAGCCGCGGGCTGGGCGCGACCGAGATCGGGATCATTCTGGCGCTGGGGGCGTGGATGCGCGTCGCCACAGACCCGCTGATTACGCGCCGGGTTGATCGTTCGGGCCAGGGCAAGCAGGCGATCGTGTTGTTCGCCGGGGTGAGCGTTGTGGCCTTCGCCGGGTTCTTTGTTGCGGATTCCTTCTGGCTCATCGCGCTGGTCACGCTGATTTACGCACCTATTTTTCATGTGCTCGTGCCGCTGGGTGAGGCGCAGACCATGGCGGCCGTGCTGCGGCACAAGCTCGATTATGGACGCATCCGGCTCTGGGGGTCGGCGACCTTCATCATCGGTGCGCTGGGTGCGGGCTGGGTTCTCAGCAAGCAGGAGATCGGTGTGCTGGTGCCGGCCGGTTTCGCGATCCTGCTGCTTGTCTTTCTGGCGACGGTATTTTTGCGCGAACAGAATCTTTCTTCGCGGGATGTCCCGCCGGGTCGGTTTCTCGATCTGCTGCGCGACCGCACCTTCGTCGCCTTTGCGGTGGCTGCGAGTGCAGTGCAGGCCAGCCATGCCGTGCTTTATGGTTTCTCGGCGATCCACTGGGGGGCGGCAGGGCTGTCGGAAACCCTGATCGGGTTTCTCTGGGCTGGGAGCGTGGTTGCAGAAATTGCGCTGTTTTCGGTCAGCGGTGCCGTGGTCCGGAAATGCGGTCCGTTCGGGCTGCTGGCCATCGGTGCTGGCGCGGGGCTTGTACGCTGGCTCATTCTCGCGGAAACCACTGCATTGCCGGGATTGATTGTCGCCCAAGCGCTGCACGCCGCAAGTTTCGGGGCGACCTATCTGGCCACCATGCATTTCATCGCCACCCGCGCACCCGATGGTCTCAAGGCATCCGCGCAAGGTGCTTATGCGTCCATAGCCGGCGTGATGATGGGAATCATGATGCTGTCGGCGGGCAGCCTCTACGCTGTCCTGAATGCCGATGCCTATTACGCGATGGCTGGGGTGTGTGTTTTCGCGCTAGGGTTGACGTTCGTGATTTGGGGGGAGTCGAGGCGATGAAATTTCTGCGGAACACAAGACGTGGAGCATCGGAACTCCAATGGGAAGGAATCGGCGGGGTCGTGACAGCCGCAATTGTGGTCGCGATCCTGATGGTGCCGGGCGAGGGTCTGGCGGAGGCGTTGAAGGACTGGCCGGAGAAAGAGACGATTTCGCCGAAATCGGACACGCCTGTTCGCGACCCGTCGAAACAACCCGTCGTGATTTCATATCGCTGTGGGCCTGGCGGCGACCCGTGCAATCTAAGGGATTTCATGGACCGGAACCTGGTTTGCGACATTCTCGTGATCCGGGGATCGAAACTGCATTCCCACGTCAAATTCTCGGACAAAGACGACGATTCCTCGGAGAAAAATGTCCATTCCTCGGAGAAAGATGCCGATTCCACGAAGAAGAACGATCATGTCTGCATGCCGAAGAAGGAATCGGATAAGAACGGTACGCTGGCGCCAATTGCAGAAGATGACAAGACAAGGCGCCATGGCGTCGCGTCGATCACGAAGTCGTTCACGTCGATCCTGTTCGGCTGGGTGAATTCCGACCCGATCTTCGGCTCCCCGATCAGCCTGGACACCAAAGCGAAGGACGCGCTGAAGGCATCGGTCGACTACCTGGACGAGCAAGCCACGGTCCGGGATTTGCTCCAGATGTCGAGCGGGATGACGTACAACCCGCACCGGGATATGCTGACGGTACGGGTCGAAGAAGGCACGGCCGGTTGCAAGGCCGATCCGAAGGGCCCTGACTGTACGCTGCGCGGCAAAGCCCGGACTTTCCTGAAGGACGCGCATTTCGAATCGCGGACAACGCAGCCCGATGGGTCGCTCGAACAGCCCGACTACTTCTATTCCGATTTTGATTCGACCTTGCTCGGAATCATTGTCGAAGACCGGTTTCGCGCTGCCGAACGTGGTAAGGGGCCGGAATCTCCGCGCCTGGCCTACGGGCTCAAGCATTTTCTCTGGGAGGCGCTTCCCGTTGCCGACGACGCTTGGTGGAAAGCCGATTATCAGCATCATTCCCCGGGCTATTGCTGCCTCAAGGTGACGCCGCACGACATGGCGACACTGGGGCACTGGGTTAAGGATCTCTACCGTGGTGAACCATCTGAAATCGTCGGTACCTGGGCAAAGAAGGTGGGTGCGGAGAATGTGCTGAGAATGCGAAACTGGCTTCGTGAGTCGGTCTCCGACCGGCGAGAGCGCATCGATTCATGCCAGTTCGGAACCTACAAGCGCGACATTGACTATGGTTATCAATGGTGGATTCCCACGCCCGAAATTGCAGGTGACCCACCCGGTGGCGATGGGTTCACGGGCATTGGAATCAGGGGGCAATATCTGCACGTGTTTCCCGAGCAAGATGTGGTCGTTGTGCAGTTGAGTAGTTGGCCCGTTCCGCGACGATGGTTCGAGTTCTGGCGGTGGTTGGAGAGGTCCGAAGGAAACCGGACCTGCGAATCGCTGATGGTGCACCGGCTGATCGCCGACAAAGTAGCCAGCATGGAACCAATCAGGAACTAGTCGCTCCACGCCAATCCTGCCACATCCAGAAAGAAGAGGCGGCCGCATGTTTCGTGACCGCCTCTTCTTTCCTGCTCATGCTGTCTACCTACCTGGATTTGCGGTTCTTCGGGATGATCGGCAGCAACAGATGTGAGGGATGTTTGGGTCCCGTGTGGATCGTCGTCTTTCCGCCGAAGATCTCCTTGGGACGGTCCGTGGGATGATCGTGCAGGAACACCCCCGAGCCCCGTGAGGGGACATAGGCATCCACAGCGGGCCCCGGCCTGTCAAAGTCCTGCCCCGAGATGTTCAGCGCGATCTGGAAGCCCTTGGGCAACACGACGCACTGGGGCCAGATTTCCACATCGACTTCGTAGATCTCGCCCGGGATCAGCATCTGCTTGTCGTCATGGGTGTGATAGGGCCGCCAGGGTTCGGATTTCTCCGGGTCCAGCTTGCGATGGGACACCCGCAGCCAGCCCTGCGCGAGCGGTGTCTTGGGGTCGACTGTGCCCTGGAAATAGACCTCGCGCCCCTTGTCGGAAAAGGCCTGCATGGTCACGAACAGGTCGCAGTCCTCGGTAGAGGAGGAGACATAAAGCTTCGCCACCATCGGACCGGTGATTTCCGTTTCGCGTTCGAGTGGTGGCGTGCGCCATGTGATGCCCCGGGTCAGGGCGCGGAATTCCTTGGCGCGGTTTGCCTTGGGCGCTTTCCAGTCGAGTTTGCCCTTGCCACCGGCATCGAGGAACAACTTGGTCCATTTTGTGCCCTTGAGCGGCCATTCGCTTTCCTTGCGCAGTTCCACCTCGTCGGTGAAGGGACGGCGCAGGTTGAGCCAGACGCGCGGTTCCTTGTTCCAGCCGTTCTTTTCACCCTTCAGATAATGGTCGAAGAAGCGCTTCTGCAATTCCATCCCGTAGTCGAGATAGAACCATTCCTCGTGGCGACCGGGGTGGCCTTCGAGCCATTTCTCCTTCGAGGCCGCTTGCGTAAATGCCTCGAAATTGCCGCGCGGATGCAAGCCGAACCCGGCCCAGCTCGCAGCACTCAGGAAGGGCACTTTCACCTGGCTCCAATCCGGAGAACGGGACTGGTACCAGTCATCATCCATTTCCCGGATCCGGAAATTTTCGAGGGTATCGGCCCGGTTTTCATGGAGTTCACGCGGGGTCAGTTTCGCCGGGCCCGTGGCGCGTTCGTTCATCCAGTGATCATGCGGTCCCTTGGGGTTACCGTGCTGGACGGCTTCGACCTGACGCGGGTACCAGATTTCCATGAACTTGTTGGACAGAATGCCGCCATGGCGCGCCCAGTCACGATACTGGTCTGCAGCCCCCTCCCACGGGATCATCGCGGTGAGATGTTTGGGTTGCAGGGCGGCGACCTGCCACTGGTTGATGGCGTAGTAGGACACCCCGTTGAGGCCGACCTTGCCGTTGCTCCACTTCTGCTGTCCCGCCCAGTCAATGGCGTTGGCAAAATCCTTTGTCTCGCGGGGCGAGAAGATATCGAGATAGCCCGGTGACCGACCTGCCCCACGGGAATCGAGCCGCACGCAGGCATATCCCCACGGCACCCAGATTTCGGGATCGACGGTTTCCCATGTCATCCAGCGATGTTCGGAGCCGGGCAGGATGTCGGGATGCATGGCGAGCAGAGAATCCCAGAGCGGTTTGTAGTGCTCCTGATACTTCACGCCCTTGCCATAGGGGCCACCGGCCATGACGACGGGGACTTTGGCCTTGGTGTCGGGACGATAGACATCGGCCCGCAGGACGACGCCGTCATCCATCTTGATCGGTAAATCGCGTTCAATGATCATGGTGTTTCTCCCGGTTCTGGCGGCCCTTCTTACGGTGGCTGGACTGACGCGCAGGCGCAGGCCATATCGGGGTTCCGCTCATGAATTCCACTATAGGAAAAAATTCTCCCGTGAGAAAGTGAAGACATTGGTGTATCGCAAGGTGTCCGGGCTGACGCTTTCCGTTCGCATCCGGCACGCCAGTCGCTACTATCGCGGCAATACGAAACACGTTTGAGGGGAGCAAACATGGCGACGTCAACTGGTGAGCAGGTCATCGCAATCGAAGAGCATTACTGGGATCCGGATCTGGTCGCGCAATATGCCGAAGCAGACAAGATCGGGGGTGCTGGCAAGCTGCGGCCCAAGCTGGAGGACCTCTATGGCGAGAGAATCGCGGAGATGGATTCGGCTGGCATCGACATTCAGGTGCTCTCCCACGGTGCGCCCTCGACCCAGCGCCTTGATCCGTCGAGCGCGGCGGCGGTCACCCGGACGACGAATGACCGCCTGAAGCAAATCGTGGACGAACGTCCGGACCGGTTTGCCGCCTTCGCCAATCTGCCCACACCAGACCCGGATGCCTGCGCCGATGAACTTGAGCGCTGCGTCAATGATCTCGGCTTCAAGGGCGCGATGGTCCATGGGCTGACCCATGGTGTGTTTTTCGATGATCCCAAGTTCTGGCCGATCTTCGAGCGGGCACAGGCGCTGGACGTGCCGTTGTACATGCATCCCGCCGTACCGGACCCGACCGTCGTCGAGCGATACTATCAGCCCTATGTGAAGGACTTCCCCGCGCTGCTGAATGCCGGTTGGGGGTTCACGGTGGAAACAGCCACCCAGTGCATCCGCCTGGTGCTCAGCGGGGTGCTCGACAAGTATCCCGATGTGAAGATCATGGTGGGTCACCTGGGCGAGGGCTTGCCATTTCTGCTGTGGCGGATCGATCACGCGCTCTCGCGCCCCGGCAACAAGCCGCTGGCCTTTCGCGAGGTGTTCAGCCGCAACTTCTACATCACGACCAGCGGCAATTTCTCGGACCCCGCCATGCTGTGTTCGCTGCAGGAACTCGGCGCGGACCGTATCCTGTTCTCGGTCGACTGGCCGTTTGTGCCCAACGCGCTGGGGACCGAGTGGATTGAACGCCTGCACCTCAATGCCGAGGACAAGGCAAAGATTCTCAATGGCAACGCCCGGCGATTGCTCAAGCTCTAGTACCTGAACAGAGGGTTTCACGATGCCGCATACTCCGGCTGCTGCCGTCCTGGATCACATCACTGTCCTTGATCTGACGCGGGTTCGATCCGGCCCGACCTGCGTGCGCCAGCTCGCGGATTGGGGCGCAAATGTCATCAAGGTTGAAATGCCGCCAGCCGTTGAGGGTGGGGCCGCACTGGGTGGATCCCGCCATGGGTCGGATTTCCAGAACCTCCACCGCAACAAGCGCTCCTTGGCGCTGAACCTCAAGGATGCTGCGGGCCGGGAGGTCTTCTACAAGCTGGTGGCCCAGGCGGATGTGGTGGTCGAAAACTACCGGCCTGACGTCAAGACCCGGCTGGGCATCGATTATGATGCCCTGTCGGCCATCAACCCCCGGATCATTCTGGCCAGTATCTCGGGTTTCGGTCAGGACGGTCCCTATGCGAAGCGTCCGGGTTTTGACCAGGTTGCGCAGGGTATGGGCGGGCTGATGTCGATCACCGGATTGCCGGGACAGGGGCCGGTGCGGGTCGGCATTCCGATTGCCGACCTGACAGCGGGACTGTTTGCGGCACAGGGCGTGATGCTGGCGCTGATCGAGCGGGAAAAATCCGGGAAGGGGCAGTGGCTGCACACCTCGCTGCTGGAAGCCCAGACCTTCATGCTCGACTTCCAGTCCGCGCGCTGGCTCGTGGATGGCGAGGTTCCGCAACAGGCGGGCAACAACCACCCCACAAGCATTCCGACCGGCGTTTTTGCGACTGCGGACGGGCATATGAATATTGCCGTTGCCGGACAGGAAATCTGGGGGCGTTTCTGCCGGGCGCTCGATCATGAGGACTGGATGGCGGACCCGGAATTTGCCGATGCGCCGGCACGGTCGAAGAATCGCGACCGGCTGAACGCGGCGATCGCTGCGTGTATTGCGGAGAAATCCACTGCGGAATGGGTCGAGGCGTTCAACGACCTCGGCGTACCGTGTGGGCCGATCTACAATATCGGCGAGCTGTTTGCCGACGAACAGGTCGAGCATCTGGGGCTGGCACAGCCACTGACCTCTCCGGCGCTTGGCGAGATGCAGTTTGTCCGTCAGCCGGTTTCGCTCAGCCGGACGCCGAGTTCCTTTGCAGTGGCACCGCCCGAAGTGGGAGAGCATACCCGCGAGGTGCTCGCCAATCTGGGATATGACGAGGAATCGATCACGTCCTTGCACGACAGCGGCGTTGTTTCGTCGGGAGATTAGGGGAGAAAAACATGGATGATGTCGTCCGACCGAATCTGACCCATGCCGGGCTCTGGGTCCGGGATATGCAGGTGATGGAAGCTTTCTACACCCGGGTCATGGGGTTCCATGTCAGCGATCGCGGTTTCGTGGCACGCTACAACGGCAACATCACCTTCATGTCGAATGATCCGACGATCCATCATCAGGTGATCCTCGCCGAGGGCCGGCCCGATGATGTTCCCAGCACGATCAACCAGCTCTCGTTTCTGGTGAAATCTCTCGATGAGTTGCGAGTGATGTATCGCCGGGTCGTGGCCGAAAACGTCGAGAACCTGCTGCCACGCAACCACGGCAATGCCTGGTCGGTCTATTTTGATGACCCCGAAGGCAACAATATCGAGGTCTATCTCGATTCCCTGTTCCACGTGCCCCAGCCCTTCGGGGAATATCTCGATTTCGAACTGTCGAATGAGGAGATTGTGGCGCTCACGGAAAGCATGTGCCGGGCGACGGAAGGTTTCCTGCCGCGCGCGGAATGGGCGGCGAAAATGGCAGCGGGCCAGGCGGCGGACTGAGGGGTCTGTTCAGAGCGCCGGTACCCGTCATTGCGAGGCGCGCGGCGCCGAAGCAATCCAGGGAAGAGCACGACGGCTCTGGATTGCTTCACCCTGCGGGTTCGCAATGACGGCTGAGATCGGACACCACCAAACGCCACACCACCAATGCAGGCAGTTGTTGGAGGGCTTAACCCGTTGGCGCCACATCGAGCCGTGCGACGATGCCTTTGAGCCGATCGTCGGGGGCCGGATAGCGGTCGAGAACCAGCGGGTCGTGGCCGGGTACAATGTGCTGGCGGGTCTCGGCCTGGGCCTGCAGGGCGTCGAAGCCGCGCACCATGTCAGCCAGATTGTAGATGACGGGAAACGGCATGCGCCGTTCCATGTTCTCGTAGAAATGGGTCGTGTCTGACGCCACCACCACCCAGCCGCGTTTCGTGAGAACCCGGACGAACTGCAACCCCATGGAATGACCGCCCACGAGATGTGTCGTGATCCCCGGTGCGATCTCGGCCGTGCCGTCGCTGAAAGAGACCCGCCCGGCAAACACATTGCGGACCATGTCGGCCACGTGATCGGGGGTGAACGAGGCGTTCACGACATGGCTGCACATATGCGGCCCGGTGGCGAACTGCATTTCCTTTTCCTGCAGATGAAACTTCGCGGCCGGGAACTGGGCGTGGCCGCCGATATGGTCGTAATGGAGATGGGTCACGATCACATCCGAAACGCGCGCAGCATCCACCCCGATTGTTGCAAGACCTTCGGTGACGCTGCGGATCAGGCTGCGGCCGCGTTTTGCAGCTTCTACTTCATCGAATCCTGTGTCGATCACGATGGTCTGCTCGGGCGAAATCGCGACCCAGACATAGTAGTCGATGGACATCGGGCCGTCGTCATGGGGGTCGAGCTTCACAAAGCTCTCACGCCGCATCCGTTCCACGAGCGTTCCGTACTTGATGGCATAAAGTTCCCAGATACGTGCCGGCGTCATGTGGTTTCCTCCCGGGTCTCTCTCTCGGCTATACTTCCCCGCAGGCGGGCATGCGATCAGCCACGAACGGGGACGAACACTATGGCAGCAAATACCTTCGGCTTCATCGGGCTTGGCAATATGGGTGCCCCGATGTGCGCGAACCTGGTTGCGGCGGGGCTTTCCATGCGCGTGTTCGATGCGGCGGGGACGGCGGAACGGGCCCCGGAAGGCGCGGTTGCTGGGAACAGCATTGCTGATCTTGCGGCCACCACGGACACGGTTTTTCTGAGCCTGCCGGACGGCAAGATTTCTGGTCTGGTCTGTGACGCAACTCTCGCCGCGGCGGATCGCCGTGTGTCCCGCGTCGTTGATTTCTCGACCACGGGGCCGGAAGCCGCAGGCGCGATTGGTGCAAAGCTCAATGGCGCCGGTATCACCTTTGTCGATGCCCCGGTGAGCGGCGGTCGCGCCGGGGCCATTGCTGGCAGTTTGACCGTGATCGCATCCGGACCGAAATCTGACATGGATGACCTATCTGCGGCGTTTGATGCGGTGGGCGGCAACACCTTCCATGTGGGTGAAGCACCCGGACAGGCGCAGGCCGTCAAGCTGCTCAACAATTTCCTTTCCGCGACAGCCATGGCCGCGACCTCCGAAGCGGTTCTGTTCGGCCAGAAATACGGTGTCGATATTTCAACCATTCTGGACTGCGTGAACGTGTCGAGCGGGCGCAACACCGCATCGGCGGACAAGTTTCCCAATCGCGTGGTGACCGGGACCTACGACGCCGGGTTTGCGACCGCGCTGATGACCAAGGATGTGGCCCTGTACCTGGAACAGGTACGTGTGGCAGGAACGCCTGACGAGATCGGTTCGGTCGTCTCGGGCCGCTGGAACGCGGCGCTGGAAGACATGCCGGAGAGTGACTTTACGGAAATCTACCGCCATATCGCGGGCGAGACACAGACAGGGGAGTAGTTGAAAGATGACAACCAATGCAGGAAAAGTGGCGCTGGTGACCGGTGCGTCTTATGGGCTGGGCGCAATGACGGCGGATTTTCTGGCACGTGACGGGTTCGACGTGGCGGTGACCGATCTGAAGGTCGATGACCTGCAGGATACGATCGGGCTGGTCGAAAAGCATGGCCGCAAGGCCTTTGCCACGGAACTCGATGTGCGTTCGATCGACAGCATCGATGCCGCGATTGCTGCCACCATCGACGGCATGGGCAAGATCGATGTGCTGATCAACAATGCCGGTGTGCCTCTGTCCAAGCCCGCGCTCGATGTCGAGCCGGACGAGTTCGACAATGTGCAGAACATCAATGTGCGCGGCTGCTACTTCATGTGTCAGCGCTTTGCGCGGCATCTGGTGGACACTGGGCGTCCGGGCAATATCGTCAATCTTGCCTCGACCTTCGCGGTGATCGGCGTGCCCGGGGTTTCGGTTTACGGTATTTCGAAAGCGGCTGTGGCCGGTATCACGCGCCATCTGGCGGCCGACTGGGCCAAGTACAATATCCGGGTGAACGCGGTCGGTCCGGGCGCGACCGAGACCAAGATCCGCGCTGCCAACTTCGCGGCCAATCCCGAAGTGCGCGAATGGAATCTCAGCCGCATCCCGATGGGGCGCTTCGCGGAACCCGAAGACACCGCCGAGGCCGTGGCGTTTCTCGCGGGCAACAAGTCCGAATACATCAACGGTCATCTGCTGGTGGTTGATGGTGCGCTGACCGTCACCTGACTTTTGGGCGGCCGCATTTGTGCCGTCGGGAATTGTATTGCGCGCATGCCGTTTGGCGGGAGACATGCATTTTCTGCGTGTCGGTCCGGCTTGCGCGCGTATTACATTATCTCCCGAAGCCCATCCCGGGCCTTGAGGAATACTTTAATGACCCTTCAGAATTCGCCGGCCCCGTCAGCCCGTTTGGTGCGCGCCGGTGCGTATTTCAGTGCTGCCATGATGGCGGTACTGGTCGCTGCGGAAATCGTGGCCGTCGATGGATTGCTGGCCTATGCCGCCGACGGAATCCTGGGGCTGGGGCACCTGCCGGCCTACGCAATGGTTGTCCTGCTCGGCGTACCTTCGGCCTGGATAAGCTGGCGCGTGTTTCGCTCGGCGCTTTCCTGGGAACTGAGCGTGCTTGGCCCGCGCGCGCCCGGAGACGCAATCACCGACGTCTAGTGCTCCGGCCTGTCCCAGTAGATCATGGCCTCGGGCATCGTCCCGCCGGCATGGAAGCTGCCTTCAACAATCTCCCCGCTGGCGAGGTTGATTTTTGGCAGCACACCGTCGGCCTGCACCACATAGAGATGGCTGCTGTCATCGGTGAAGAGCACGTGAAACGGCTCGCCAGGGAGCGGAATGGAGCGGCGCTGATCGGGGTCTGCCGGGTCGAGGAGTTCGAGGAAACCTTTGTCTTCGGCCTCGTTGTAGGTCGTGACGGCGAGATGTGCGCCATCGGGTGAGACGAACGGCCAACCGGGCACGCCGGCGAGTTTGTGAGTGCCGGACAGGGTCCGGGTCTTGCAGTCAATCACATGCAGGAGCGGACGGTAAAAATCGCCCACATAGAGATGTGATCCATCATGGGACACCCGGATTGCCTGGGCACCGACCGGGACTGGGATCCGCGCCACGATCTGCCGCGCGGCCATGTCGATCTCCGTGATCACCGGGAATTCCTTGGCCGAGACATAGAGCGTGTTGCCGTCGGGCGCCATTGCGAAGAAATGCCCCGGGGTTTCCAGCCACAGGGTGTGTTCGATCTCCCAACTGTCAGGGTCGATCACCAGCACGCAGCGGCTGGCATCGACGGTGACCCAGATTTTTCCATCTGCGCCGGTCACCAGCGCGTGGGGTCCCTTGTAGAGGTTGAGGTCGATATGCCCGGCCAGCGTCATGGTGATCAGATCGACAACCGCAATCCGGTTGTCGGGAATGTTCGGGCCGTAATCCGAATTTCCATAGAGCGAGACAAATGCCTGCCGGCCATCCCGCGAAAGCGTAATTTCATGGGGTTTCGAGGTGTTCCGCGTCCCAACCGCGACACGCGCGACGGTCGCACCGGTCTCTGCGTGCAACGCGGTCAGGCTGACATTTTCCTTCACCGTCAGCAGGATCAGGCGGTCGGCATTGGTCTCGGGCATGCGCATCTCCTTGGCGATCAGTCTAGCTGATCCTCGGCGATCTGTGCGGGGATTGGTTCACAACGTGCAAGCCGCTAGAGTCCGGCTCCGAATCAGACAAGACGTGGCAGGGGGCCGGTTTGGACTTTCAGCTTTCCGAAGAACAGATTGCCATTCAGGACATGGCGCGCAGCTTTGCAACCGAGGAGCTGCTGCCCCATGCCGAGGAATGGGATGAGAAACTCATCTTCCCCGTCGATGCGCTGCGATCTGCAGCGGCCTTGGGGCTGGCGGGAATCTATTGTGACGAGGAACATGGCGGGTCCGGTCTGGGACGGCTGGACTCCACCATCATCTTCGAGGAACTGGCGAGCGCCTGCCCGTCGACTGCGGCCTATATCTCGATCCACAACATGTGCGCCTGGATGATCGACAGTTTCGGTGATGACGCGCTGCGGGCGCGGTTTCTGCCCAAGCTCATGACCATGGAGCATTTCGCCAGCTACTGCCTGACCGAGCCGGGGGCCGGGTCGGATGCCGCATCCCTGCGCACCCGGGCCGAGCGGGATGGCAATCACTACGTGATCAATGGCTCCAAAGCCTTCATTTCCGGCGGTTCGGCGGCCGATGTCTATGTCTGCATGGTGCGCACAGGCGAAGAAGGACCCAAGGGCATCAGCTGCATCGTGGTTGAAAAGGATGCCCCGGGGCTGTCCTTCGGCAAGCTGGAAAAGAAACTCGGCTGGAACAGTCAGCCCACCGCCGCCGTGATCTTCGAGGATTGCCGCGTGCCGGTTGAAAATATCGTCGGCGCGGAAGGTGACGGCTTTGCCATCGCCATGAAGGGGCTTGATGGCGGGCGTCTGAATATCGGGGCTTGCTCGCTTGGTGGCGCGCGCGCCTGCCTGGAGGCCAGCCGCGATTATCTCAAGGACCGCAAGCAATTCGGACAGCCGCTGTCTGATTTTCAGGCCCTGCAGTTCCGGCTGGCCGATATGGCGACGGAACTCGAATCCGCGCGATTGATGATCCACCGGGCGGCCTGGATGCTCGACAACAAGGCCCATGGCACCACGGTGGCTGCCGCGATGGCCAAGCGGGTGGCCACCGATACGGGGTTTGACGTGGTCAACCAGGCGCTTCAGATGCACGGCGGATATGGTTATCTCAAGGAGTTCCCGATCCAGCGCTATCTGCGCGATTTGCGGGTGCACCAAATTCTCGAAGGCACGAATGAGATCATGCGGGTCATCATTTCGCGCGATATTCTAAGACAGTAGGTGCCCCATGAATGACGAACCGGAACTTCTGCTCGAAACCCGCGGGCGGGTCGGGCTGATCACGCTCAACAAGCCAAGGGCGCTGAACGCACTCTCGATGAACATGATCGAGCTGATGCACCCCCAGCTGCTGGCCTGGGCGAAGGATGACGCCATCGATGCGGTTGTCGTTCAGGGTGCGGGAGAGAAAGCGTTTTGTGCTGGCGGGGATATCCGCGACATGTACGAAAAGCGCGGCACGGATTTCGGTGCCGTCTATTATGCGGCGGAATACCTGCTGAACGTCTCGATCCACACCTTTCCCAAGCCCTATATCGCTTTGATGGACGGGGTCACCATGGGCGGCGGGGCCGGGGTGTCGATCCACGGATCGCACCGGATCACCAGCGAGCGGACCCTGTTTGCCATGCCGGAAACCGGAATTGGCCTGTTCCCGGATATCGGCGCCAGCTGGTTTCTGTCCTGCTGTCCCGGCCAGATCGGGATGTATCTCGGGCTGACCGGCTTGCGGATGCATGCCGCAGATACGCTGTATGCGGGGATCGGCGACTTCTACATGGAGTCGCGCCGGAACGAAGAATTGCTTGATGCACTGACGGCTGCGCATGCGCTCGATGAGCGTGCGGTCAATGAATTGCTGAAATCCTTCACAAGCGATCCCGGTGTTCCCCCGCTTGCCGCGCACCGCGAAGAGATCGATCGGTGTTTTGCAGGCGACAGTGTCGAAGCAATTCTCGAAGCGCTGGAAAAGGAAGATACGGACTGGGCCCGGACCCAGTTGAAGTATCTCGCCCACAAATCACCGACCGCCCTGAAACTGACCTACCGTCAACTGCGTCTGGGGCCGAATATCGATTCCATCGCTGATATCATGAAGATGGAATACCGCATGGCGTGTCGCTCCTATCGCGGCGTGGATCTGTTCGAGGGTATCCGCGCTGTCGTGATCGACAAGGACGGCGCGCCACAATGGTCGCCCGCAGAGCTGGCAGCTGTCCGCGATGCGGACCTTGATGAGTATTTTGTGCCTGTCCCGGGCGAGCCGGATTTCAGTCAGGCAGATTTGTCGTAATTCATACGCAGGAGGACACGATGTCGAAGATCGGATTTATCGGACTTGGCAATATGGGTGGCCCCATGGTGGCCAATCTGATCGGTGCCGGGAATGAGGTGAACGCGTTCGACATCTCCGCCGATGCGGTGAAGCGCGCGACCGACGCCGGTGCTGTAGCTGCCGCCAACGCGGGTGCAGCCGTGGCGGGCGCTGAGATCGTCATCACCATGCTGCCAGCGGGCAAGCATGTTCGATCCGTGTTGCTCGAAGGTGACAAGGTGATGGAGACGGTCGCAAAAGGATCACTGCTGATCGATTGCTCGACCATTGATGTGACGACAGCAATCGAGATGATCGGCGAGGCGGGAACGCGTGGCCTTGAGATGATCGATGCCCCGGTTTCCGGCGGCGTCGGTGGGGCACAGGCAGGCACGCTGACCTTCATGTGCGGCGGTACGGACTCGGCCTTTGCGCGCGCCCGACCGATCCTCGAGACGATGGGCAAGAATATCTTCCATGCCGGTGACGCGGGTGCCGGTCAGGCGGCCAAGGTGTGCAACAATCTGATGCTGGCGATCCAGATGATCTCGGTCTCTGAAGGTTTTGCCCTGGCGGACAAGCTCAATCTGGACAAGCAGAAGCTTTTCGACATCGCCTCGACGGCCACAAGCCAGTGCTGGTCCATGACGAGCTACTGCCCGGTGCCCGGCCCCGTGCCGACGTCTCCCGCGAACCGTGACTATGCTGCGGGCTTCACCGTGGCGATGATGCTCAAGGATCTCAAGCTGGCGCAGGAGGCTGCAACGGCGGCAGGTGCGAACACCCCGCTGGGCACGCAGGCCACCGACATGTACGACGCTTTCGCAGCCGCTGGAAATGAGGGTCTCGATTTTTCGGCGATCTTCCGGCACATCGCAGACGACTGATCCGCGTGCCGGAGCCTGACAAGACTAGCCGAGCGGCGCGCTCCGCTTGCGGCAACTGCCACACAGGCGGTTGTGCCAGCCTTCGCTTTCGAACTTGTTGCCACACATCATGCAGGGGCGCTCGCTCGGTGCATCACCGTCGGCACGCGCCCGGCCAACATGTTCCAAATCGCCATCAATCTCTGCGGGAACCGCGCTCGTCTGGTGCAGTTCTGGAGTGCTCTCGCTCACAACCTGTTTCCTTTCAAATGACGCACCAGAAACTGGCCGCGTCACGACTTCCTGCCATCGCGGATGCGTCCGAAAGGCGTATCCGTCTCAAAAATACGTTTTTCTGGTCCCTTGAAAGCGCAAAATGAAGCTCTGCCCGTCCTCGTAAAACAGGGCAAAAATCAGTGTAGTACTATGAAAACACTGATTAAATTCAATCTGGGCTAAGCTGCCAGGATCGCCGAAGCGTTGACTATAAGAAAAGTCAGATTGGGGAAAAAGTCAATGCGACATCGACAACCGCACGCAAATTGAGACCGAATATGCCGAAAACACCTGAATATGATTTCATTGTTGTGGGCGCTGGCAGTGCTGGCTGTGTTCTGGCCAACCGCCTGAGCGCTGATCCTGACAACCGCGTGCTACTGCTCGAAGCGGGGCCGCGCGACAGCCATCCCCTGATCCATATCCCGGTTGGCAACGGCAAGATCATTCCAAAGGCGAAATACAACTGGAAATACGAGACCGAGCCTCAGGAACATCTCGATAATCGTCGCATTCTCTGGCCCCGGGGAAAGACTCTGGGCGGTTCATCCTCGCTGAACGGGATGATCTACATTCGCGGACATGCCCGTGACTATGACCTCTGGCGCCAGCAGGGTGTTTCGGGCTGGTCCTTTGCCGATGTGCTGCCCTATTTCAAGCGCGCGGAAGGCAATGTGCGCGGGGGCGATGCGTTTCACGGTGGGGATGGTCCCCTGATCGTAAGCGATTCTGCTCATGACCATGAACTCTTCGACGGGTTCGTGGCGGCCGGGCTCGAGGCCGGTTATCCGGCAAACAGCGATTTCAACGGACCCGAGCAGGAAGGCTTCGGGCGCTATCAGTTCACGATCCGCAACGGACGGCGCTGGAGCGCGGCGGCGGCCTATCTGAAACCCGTCCTGTCCCGTCCCAACCTGACACTGAAAACGGGCGCCCTGACCCAGCAGGTGCTCTTTGACGGTACACGTGCGGTCGGGGTTCGATACACTCATGGCACGACCGCGCGAACGGCCCATGCCGCCCGCGAGGTTCTACTATGCGGGGGTGTCGTGAATTCGCCCCAGCTCCTGATGCTCTCGGGTGTCGGACCGGGCGATGAACTCAAGCGGCTGGGTATTGAACCGTTGATCGATCGGCCCGAGGTCGGCGGAAACCTGCAGGACCATCTCTGCGTCCACACCGTACATGCCTCTGACACACCGACCCTGACGGATGAACTGGTGCGCCTGGAGCGCGGCGCCATCTCGGTGGCGCGCGCCTTCGTGACACGGAAGGGGCCAGCTGCCGCGTTTCCGCTGGAAGGGGGTGCGTTCATCCGGACGTCCGATGATCTCGATATTCCCGATGCCCAGTTCCATTTCAGCGCGGGCAATCTTCTCTCGCTGATTCGGCGGCCCTTCGCCAGCCACTCCGAAGATCACACACGGCCCGATGCGTTCATGTGCCATGTCTGCCAGTTGCGGCCCGAAAGCCGCGGAGACATCCGACTGCGATCCAGTGACCCCCAAGATGCGCCATTGATCCAGCCCAATTATCTGTCCGAAGCGCGCGACCGGGACACCATGCGGGAGGCCTTCAAGGCGATGCGCGATGTGATGCATCAACCCGCCCTGTCACGCCTGAGCGGCGGGGAAATCTGGCCGAACCCGGAGGTGCGCTCTGATGCTGATATCGATGCGTTCATCCGTGCCACGGGCGGTACGGTCTATCACCCGGTCGGCACCTGTCGCATGGGCAGCGACGATGGCGCAGTGGTGGATGAGACCCTCAAGGTGCGTGACACCGAGGGGTTGCGGGTGGTGGATGCGTCAATCATGCCATCGCTTGTGGGCGGCAACACCCATGCGCCAACGGTCATGATTGCGGAGAAGGCGGCCGACATGATCCTCGGTCGTACGCCGCCCGATCCCGAACTCTATGCCTGATGGCGGCTCACCCCTCACGCCGGAAGCTGTTGTTTGTCTCTCCCGCCATGCCGGATATCGGCGGCAACGGGCTGGCGATGCGTGCGGGGAACCTTGTCGAGGCGCTTGGCAGCCATTGGGACCTTCATCTGGTGGTGCTGGCCGTGGGCGGTGTCGAGGGACGGCGCTTGTGTCCCGAGCTTGAACCTTTTGTGGCCGCGTGGACGGAGCTTCCCTATTGGGAGATGCTCGACCCGGACCATCAGAAAGTCGCGCGCACGCCAAGGGGCATGGACCAGTTCGCGGCAATCGAGAAATACGGGCGACCGCTGGCTGCAGCCTACCGGCTGGACGCTGCGGCGGATGCCGTCTTCAACGCGTTCCCGGGGGTTTCGTTTGAAGCAGTTTTTGTTCTGCGCCTCTATATGAGCGCGCTCATCGCCCGGTTCCGTGATCTTGAACCGCGCCCGCATTTGTTGATGGATGCCGATGATGATGATGTCACGGCCAGCCTGCGCTTTGCCGAGGTTCGTCATAACGCAGGCGATCCCTATGGCGCGACGATCGAACGCGCGACGGCGCGACAGTATGCGACATGGGAACAGGACTGGCTGCCGGAGTTCGACATGGTTTTCACCGCGTCTCCCGTCGATTCCGCACGTATGTCCGAACGCCTTCCCGATGTGTTGTTCGATACCCTTCCCAATGTTGTCCGCGCGCTCTCGGTTGCGCCATCCGCTGAAAGTTCCTCGGGTGATCCCTTCCTGCTGATTGGAAATCTGAGCTACCTGCCCAATGTGGAGGGCGCACGTTTCTTCTGTGCCGAGGTCGTGCCGCGTATTCGGGCCAGCGATCCGGATCTGGCGCGGGTCACGATTGCCGGTTCGTCGCCAGCCCCCTCCGTGGTTGCGATGGGGGGCGATACAGGGGTGACGGTTCTCGCCAGCCCGGCTGATGTGGCCCCGCTCTATCAGCAGGCCCGGGTTGCTGTTGTGCCAATTCGTGCAGGGGGTGGAACCCGGATCAAGATCCTGGAGGCCTTCGCATCCGGCGTGCCGGTTGTGTCGACGGCGCTGGGGGCGGAGGGTCTGAGCGCTGAGGATGGCGTGCATCTTCTGATCGCGGATACGCCGGATGAATTTGCGGCGGCCTGTATACGATTGGCCCGGGACGACGAACTCCGGTCGCGTCTGATCCCGGCGGCCCGACGACTTCAGAAAGATCAGTATTCACTGGACATGCTGAAGCAGCGTTTCGCACCAGACCTTGCGTGACGTGGGCGGCCCTAATTGCCTTCGGCTGTCTTTGGCGCGGCGTCCGGGTTCCACTGGCCGCGGCGCATGCGGGTGATCTTCACACTGGCAAATGTGCCCGCCTTGCGGAGCGGTTCGTTTGCCGAAAAGGCTTCGGCAGCCGCCCGATCGGGCACGTTCAGGATCAGCACACTGCCGATACGGGATTCGTCATCATCGGCGAGCATGGCCCCGCCCAGCACGAGGATATCCTTGTGTGCTTCCAGATAGGCAAAGTGGGCCGGTTTGTGGATCTCGCGGAGTTCCTTCGAGCCCGGCCCGTCTTCCTGATAGATGATGTAGAGCATCAGCCCTGATTGATTGCGAAGACCAGCTTGCCGCGCAGATGGCGGCTTTCGCTGATCCGGTGCGCTTCGGGGGCCTCCGCGAGGGAGAAGGTCTTCACCGGCGGGGCCTGGACCACACCGGATGTGAACAATTCCATGATCCGCTCGAGATGCGGACGATCACGGCCGACTGCCGGACGCAGGGATGTGACGTCGTCACGCGGTGAGGGCGGTGCCTGCATCCCCGAAGCGATGGAGGCAACCCGGCCGCCGGATTTGACCACTTCGAAGGATTTCGCCGTGACCGGCCCCCCGACGGTCTCGAAGACGCAATCCACATTGGAAAGAACCTTCGTGAAGTCTTCCTTTGTGTAGTCGATCACCTGATCGGCACCCAGGCTCTTCACATAATCCACATTGCCGGTGCTGCAGGTGGTGATGACGCGGGCGCCGAGATGCTTGGCAAGTTCGATTGCGAACCCGGCGACACCGCCGGCACCGCCCTGAATCAGGATCGTCTCGCCGGCTTTGAGTTCCAGCGTTTCCTCGACCGAAATGATTGCCGTCAGGCCGGTCAGGGTCAGGCACGCAGCTTCGATATGGCTCACGTTGTCGGGTTTTTTCGCGATGATTGAGGCCTTCATGGCGATCTTCTCGGCATAGGTGCCTTCCTGGCCCCGGTCACAGACGCCAAAGACGGCATCGCCGATCGCAAAATCGGTCACCCCTTCGCCCAATGCGCTGACGACGCCGGAGAAATCCCGGCCCAGCACATAGGGGAAGCTTTCAATTTCGCCATAGGTCCCGCCCGCCCGGACCTTTGCGTCGGCGGCGTTCACGGTTGCTGCATGGATATCGACAATGACTTCGCCGGGGCCGGCCACGGGGTCGGGCAGGTCGCCATAGGTCAGGACCTCCGGTCCCCCATGTTCCATGAAGTAAGATGCTTTCATCGTGATCTCGTCCTTTGGATTCGGGCGTTCAATGGGTGTGGTTGGCACCAAAGCTAGCCTATCGACCCGACGCTGGCGAGAGGGCGAACCCGGTCGCATTCCGGACCGTTGGTCTGCTACAACCAGCCCCAATACGAGAAACCATTCCTGAAGGGTAAGGGGAACCAGATGAAAATTCTTTATTTTGACGACTTCCGGCTCGGCATTCTGCGCGGCGATGAAGTGGTCGACGTGTCCGACCAGGTGCAGGACATTCCGCACACCGGGCCGCATGATCTGATCACCGGCCTGATCGCGCGGTTCGATGATTATCGCGCCCGCATCGAGAAAGCCGCTGCTGAAGGTGTCGGGATTCCGGTGGCCAATGTGCGCATTCGCCCGCCGCTGCCCAAGCCCGGCAATATCGATTGCATGGCCGTCAATTACATGGAGAACGGGACCCTTCCCGAGCCGACCCCGATCAATGCGTTCCACAAGGCGAGCAACGGGGTGATCGGCGAAGGCGACACGATGGTCCTGCCAGACATCCCTGCGAAAATTTTCGAAGGCGAGGCCGAGCTGGGGCTGGTGATCGGTAAGCGGGCGACCAATGTGTCGGCGGATGAGGCGATGGATTACGTCTTTGGCTATTTCAATTTCATCGATGGCTCGGCGCGCGACATGCCGCCGCCCACCAATGTCTTCTTCCAGGCCAAGTCACGCGACACCTTTGCACCGCTTGGGCCTTATATCGTGACGGCGGACGAGATCGACGACCCGCAGAATCTCGATGTGAAGCTTTGGGTGAACGGTCAGCTCATGCAGGATTTCAATACCGATGACATGGCCCACAATATCCCGCGCTGCATCGAGTGGCTGAGTTCGATCCACACACTCGAGCCGGGTGATGTTGTGGCCACCGGCACCAACCATCGTGGCCTGAACCCGTTCCAGGACGGCGACAAGGTCGAGCTGGAAGTCGAGGGCTGCGGTCGCCTGACGATCAACGTCCGGGACGAGCTGAAACGGAAATGGGAGCGCGTGACGCGGTTTGCCCACACATCGGGTGGTGGCGAAGGGCGCTACACCCCGCAGGTGTCTGGAAAATACACCGACTAGATGGCCGCGTTTCTGGCGCGAGCAGAAGGGGCGTGACGGAACTCCGTCACGCCCCTTTTTGCATTCAACGGGCTGAATTCATCGCGTACAGGCTTTGATTCTGGTCTGTTCCGGCTAGAATGCGGCGAACAATTCAATACCGGCTGACCAAGGCCGGTCAGGGGGAAAGATGAGCAAGAAAATCGCCGTTCTGGGCACTGGTGCCAATGGCAGTTCCGTCGCGGCCAATCTGGTTGATGCGGGCTTCGATGTGACCTTGATTGACCAATGGGCCGAGCATGTCGAAACCATGCGCGCCAAGGGTCTGACGATCAACATGCCCGAGGAAGACCTGCATGTGGAGGTTGATGCCCATCACCTAAGTGATCTGGCCGCGCTGAACCGTCAGTTCGATGTCGTGTTCCTGATGGTCAAGGCTTACGACACACGCTGGGCCTGCGAACTGATCAAGCCTTATCTGAAGGATGACGGCCTTCTCGTCGGAATCCAGAACGCCATGATGCTCGACGATATCGTGGATATTGTCGGCCCCTCCCGCACGATCGGCTGTGTGGTCGAGCTTTCCTCGGAGATTTTCACGCCGGGCGTGGTGCAGCGGAACACGCCGCCGGGGCATACCTGGTTCGGGCTGGGCAGCATTCACGAATCCACCGAGGGCCGCGAAGCGGAAATCGAGGAGATCCTCAAACACGCGGGCAAGGTTTCGATCTCTCCGGAAATCGTTGCGGCGAAGTGGATGAAGCTGGTAGTCAACACCATGTGTCTGGGCCCCTTCGCGATGCTCGGGCTGACGCTTTATGAGGCGGTGAAGATGCCGGGCATGAAGGATTTCGCGCTGCAGGCCGGGACGGAAGCCTTGTCGGTGGGGCAGTCCATCGGGCACACGATCCAGCCGATCTTCGGTCTGACCGAAGAGGACGTGAAAGACACCAACCGGCTCCTCGAAAAGCTGCTCGACAAGCTGGGAGCCGATATCGGCCCTGCCGCGCGGGACTGTGTGCTGCAGGACCATCTGAAAGGCCGCTATAGCGAAGTCGATCTGATCAATGGTCTGGTTGTCGATGAAAGTGAGAAGCTCGGCCGCCGGGCTCCGGTCAATGCGGCGATCACCGAGATCACGCGGCGCATTCAGGCCGGGGAGCTCGCACCCGATCCGTCCAACCTCGCTCTGGCACAGGAAATGGCGCGCGCCTGATTTGAACCATGACCAACGCCAACGACAATAACGCGACGGCCGCCACGGATTTTGATGTCATCGTCGTCGGTGCCGGTTTTGCGGGGATGTACATGCTGTACCGCCTGCGCGAACAGGGTATGCGGGTGCGGGTCATTGAGGCGGGCAGCAGCGTGGGCGGGACCTGGTACTGGAACCGCTATCCCGGTGCGCGGGTCGATACCGAGACCATGTTCTATTCCTACCAGTTCTCGAGCGAGCTGGAGCAGGAATGGGACTGGACTGAGCGGTACCCGTCCCAGCAGGAGCTGCATGCCTATGCCCGTCATGTCGCCGATCGTTTCAATCTCTGGCCCGATATCCAGTTTGAGACGTCGGTCGAAAGTGCCGTGTGGTCCGAAGACGCCCAGTGCTGGTCAGTCGGCACCAAGGATGAGGACACGATCACCGCGCGCTATTGCGTGATGGCAACGGGGTGTCTGTCGGCCGCGAACACCCCGAAATTCAAGGGCCTCGAGGATTTCTCTGGTGCGGTTTATCACACCGCGCGCTGGCCCGAGGCGGGTGTCGACTTTACCGGCCAGCGGGTCGCCTTGATCGGAACCGGATCGTCGGGGGTGCAATCGATCCCGATTATCGCCGAACAGGCCGAACATCTCACTGTGTTCCAGCGCACGGGAAACTACGTCATTCCCGCGCGCAACCGTCCCATGGAGGCGGCAGAGATCACCGGGATCAAGGCGAATTATCCCGCACTTCGGGCGCAGGCGAGCCGTTCGTTTTCGGGCAATTATTTTCCGGTTGGCGGGCCATCGGCCATGGCGGTCTCCGAGGATGAGCGCAACCGCGAGTACGAATCGCGCTGGCAAACCGGCGGCCTGGCCTTCATGGCGGCCTATGCGGATTTCATGACCAGTGAAGAGGCCAACGAAACCGCTTCGGAGTTCATTCGCAACAAGATCCGCGCGATCGTGACGGACCCGGAAACAGCCGAGCTGCTAGCACCAAAGCAGCTGTTCATGTGCAAGCGGCTTTGTGTGGGAACCGATTACTACGAGACCTACAATCGTGAGAACGTCTCGCTGGTGGATGTCAGCGAGCAGGTCATCGACGAAATTCTGCCCCAGGGCGTGCGGGTTGGCGACACCGTCTACGACGTTGATGCCCTTGTGCTGGCCACCGGGTTCGATGCGATGACGGGCGCCCTGAAGCGGATCGATATTCGCGGGGTGGGGGACGTGTCCTTGCGCGATCTCTGGGAGGATGGACCGCGCGCCTATCTGGGGTTGGCCATTGCGAAATTCCCGAACATGTTCATCATCACCGGTCCGGGCAGTCCGTCCGTGCTCACCAACATGATCCCGTCCATCGAACAGCATGTCGACTGGATCACCGATTGCCTGACCTATATGCGGGACCAGGGTGTCACCCGGGTCGAGCCCGAGGCTGCCGCCCAGGAAGAATGGGTGGCGCATGTGAACGAGGTCGCCGACCTGTCCATGCGTGCGACCTGCTCGTCCTGGTATCTGGGGTCCAATGTCGAGGGCAAGCCCCGGGTGTTCATGCCCTATATCGGCGGGTTTCCGGCCTATGCGCGCAAATGTACCGAAGTGGCGGAAGCCGGTTATGCCGGGTTCTCTTTCCGCTAACCTTTCCTTCATATCGCGTGCGTAATCTTGCAGCTTCGATCAATGCGCGAGAGGCAACCATGTCGCGATTTCTTGTAACGGATGAAAACCCGGACGGTTACAAACTGGAAGACATTCTCAGTGCGATCCGCAACGAGATGTTCGAGCGTGCCATCAAGATCATGAATGACAAGCGCCCCGAGGCTGCAGCCGTGATGAACAACAACATCAAGATTCTGGGTCATCTGGCCGAAAGCATCGCGCTGGCTGAAAACAGCACCGCGATCCTCGACAAGGCGTTTGGCCAGCACGATCCGAAGGTTCCCAGAATCGGCAAAGCCTAGCGATTCAGTCCCCGGACTTTCATTAAAGCCAAAGTGCCGAGCGCCGCCAGTACGGCGACGATCAGGAAGGCGTTGGACACGCTGCCCATGATGTCAGCCAGAACGGACAGGGCGGCCGTTCCGAAAATCACCCCGGCATAGACCGGTGCCCCCATGCCGCCGGCTACGGTGCCGGCGTAGTTTGGCGGTGCGCGGTTGACGGTGGCGGTCATGAAAATTCCGGTCCAGCCATAGGCGCTGGCCGAGAAGACCACGAAAAACAGATAAACCACCCAGACCGGCCAGTCTGGCGCGATCCACATCATCGTGATCGCACCGATGACATTGGTTGCGCCCATGGCAATCAGAAGCTCCTCGCCGATACCTCGTCGATCGGCCACCCAGCCCCACACGAGACGGCCCGCGACCCCGGCTGCCTGAACTGCGGCGAGAACCGCCCCGGCGGCAATCAGGCTGAAATCTGCTTCGGTGACAAGAATCGTGACGGCAAAGGTCGAGATCGCGAGCTGGATGAACGCGTAGTTGAAGCCGGCCAGACCCATCCAGCGCAGAGCGGGCATCCGCCAGATAATTGTCATCGCCTCGAACGCGGTAGAATCCAGCCGTGCCGCCGGATTCCGGCCCGTGTCCCACCCGTTTCGCCAGGGTTGCAGCACACAGGCCAGCAGAACGCAGCACGCCGCACCGATCAGGGGTGCGCTCTGCCAGCCGAAGTTTTCAGCTGTCACCGGCGCGAGCGCCCCGGCCATCATGCCGCCAATGGGAATGCCGGTCTGCTTGATCGAATAGACGATATTGCGCCGATGGGCGGGGGTGATCCGCATGAGGAGTTCTGCCCCGGACGGGTTTGTCATGCCGTATCCCAGCCCCATGAACAGCGAGCCGAAGGCAATCATCGGAACCGAAGGCACGGCCATCAGAACCGCGCCGCCGCCACACAGGACGAGGCTGATCTGGCTGACGCGTCCGGGGCCCCAGCGCCGCAACAGAAATCCCGACCCGGTCGAGATCAGGGACGCCCCGGCATAGACCAGCGCGATCTGAAACCCGATGAACTCCACCGGAACCCCGATATCGGCGGCCACCACCGGCGCGGTCGCGGCGAGGGTCAGGCTCGAGAATGTCGCGATGCCCTGAACCGATGTGACGGCCAGGAGGACAAACCAGAGCGGGGACGCGTGGCTGGTTTCCCCGTTCATTCGGGTGCGGTCACGAGTGTCGATGGGGTCCAGGCCTTGCGGCGGCGGGCGCGTCGCCCGTCTTCGTCTTCACCCGAACGAATTACCGGAACCGTTGGCTGCGTGAACAGCGCGTGGTCGTCGAGAACATGGGCCATGACGTTACCATAGGCACCGTCCCCATCGGGCATATGCGCGCCGACATAGACGCCGCAATTCCTGCAGATCACGAACTCGGTGATGCCCAGCCCGAAGCGGTAGCGATGGACCTGATCGGGTGCCTGCAGGATGAAGGTCAGCGTGCCTTCGGGGTCGGAAACAGCCCCTGTGGCGTGTTTTCGGCAGAATTCACACTGGCAGGCACGGGGTCCCATTTCCGCGGGTGAGAGCGCCGTAACGAAGGAAACACGCAGGTTTCCGCAATGACAACCGCCGGTATAGGTTTTCATCGGAGGGTTTGGCCTTTGGGTTCGTGGAAAGCTCAAGGCAGATTTAGCGGTTTTTGGTCCGCTTGTCCTCCCGGTCCAATTTTGCGTGGAGACCTGCTATAAGAGGGGCGAAACTCAATTTGTGCCGCACGGAGGTTCCGTGTGCAGGGGAGAATACAAGAAATGTCAGATTTGAAATCAGCAACCAAACGCCAGCTCGGCTCGAGCGACCTGAAATGCGCACCGATCGGACTGGGCTGCATGTCCTTTTCCGGCGTCTATGGCGCGGCGGATGACGATGAAACCGTCGATTTCGTGCGCTATGCCATCGACAAGGGAATCGATTTTCTGGATTCTTCGGACATGTATGGCTGGGGCCACAACGAGGATGTCCTCGCCCGCGCGCTCAAGGACGGCTACCGCGACAAGGTCGTGCTGGCCACCAAGTTCGGCCAGACCCAGCTTGAAGGCGGCGGCATGGGCGTTGATGGTCGTCCGGAATACGTCATCGAAGCTTGCGAGAAGAGTCTGCAGCGTCTCGGGACCGATGTGATTGATCTCTACTACCAGCATCGTGTCGATCAGGACGTTCCGATCGAGGACACGGTCGGTGCCATGGCCAAACTGGTTGAGCAGGGCAAGGTTAAGGCGATCGGCATCTGCGAGGCCAAGCCGGAAACCATTCGCCGGGCCCATGCCACGCATCCGCTGGCGGCTGTCCAGAGCGAATTCTCGCTGATGTACCGGGTTGAAGCCGAGCAGATCTACGAGACGACCAGCGAACTCGGCATCACCTTCGTGGCCTATTCGCCGCTGGGACGCGGCATCCTGACCGACCAGTACATCAATGCCGAAACCGTGGACGAGAACGATCCGCACTACCGGCATCCGCGCTTCAACAAGGACAACTTCCAGGCCAACCGGGAATTGATCCTCCGTGTGGCGGCCTATGCCGACAAGAAGGGCTGCACACCGGCACAGCTCGTGCTGGCCTGGCTGATCGGGCGTGGCGACGGCATCGTCGCGATCCCTGGCACCAAGCGGGCCGAGCGTCTCGACGAGAACGCGGCAGCTCTCGGCGTGGATCTCAGTGCGGCCGAGGTCGAAGAGATTTCGGCCATGGTCCCGGTCGGGGCTGCGGCAGGCGAACGCTATCCCGAAGCCCAGATGAAGAAGGTCTTCGTCTAACCACGGCTCCTCATCCAGCAGACAAGGTGTCCTCGCACTGCGACACGCTTAGTGTGAGGATACCTTCAAGCGCTGTATCCTGCGCCTGACGAAGGATGCGCCTGGTTTCAGCGTTCCGCAGATGGCGGGGCGTCGGCAACCCGCCGATAGGCGACCAATGCGATCAGCAGGATAACGGCGAGGGCACCAAACATGGTGCGGTAGGCTTCGGCCGGGCTCCGCCCCAGTTCGTCGGTCGGAAATGCTTCCAGAATCGCTCCTGTCCCCATCTGCATGACGAAAACACCGCTCCAGGTGAACACATTGATGGCCGTGAAAGCGCGGCCGGTATGGGTTTCGGGGAACAGGCTGCGGGCATGGGCAAAGATCGGCGATGCCATGGCGGCAAAAAGCGCAAAGGCCGAGAGCAGGATGGTCGCGACCAGAACAGACGGGCTGGAATTCACGGCAAGCGCGACCAGCGTACCCGTATAAAGCAGCATCCCGACGGTGACGACGCCGCGTCGTGTGTCGAACCATCGGTCGAGCGGGCCGTACATCAGCGCGCTGCACAGCCAGGCGAGCGAGACAACGAAAATCACATTGCCGCGCGCCACGATATCCAGATCGAAGACGTCGTTGAGATAGGGACCAATCCAGAGATTGCGTATCGTGACGAGGGCACCGACCGAAACGGCGGTGGCGGCGGCAAAGGAGTAAATCCGTTTGTCGGCCAGCACCTGCCGCAGCCCGAGGATTGTCTGCAGCAGGGTTTCGCTTTCATTCGGCGCGGGTGCGTCGGCTGGCCGGTCCCGGACCATCAGCAGGACCACGAGCGCCACGCCCAGCGAGAAAATTCCGACCGCCAGAAGGGATTCCCGCCAGCCATAGAGTTCGACGGCAGCGGCAAACGGCGAGGCCGAGAGCAGCATTCCCGCGCCGCCCACCGAGATCGAGATCGCTGTGCCGGTTGCCAGCCTGTCGCGGGGAATCCAGCGCGCCAGCAGCACCATCACGCCCATGAAGACCGGTGCCGCCCCGCAGCCGATCAGGAACAGGGCGAGTGCGAGCATCGGCACGCTATGGGCCAGCGAGAAGATGATGGCACCGAGGGCGGCCAGCACGAACAGACCCGACATGGTGCGCCGTGGTCCGAACCGGTCGAGCAGCACCCCGACCGGCAATTGCATCACCGCCGCGCCAAGGAAAATGGCCGCTGGCAGGCTCGAGAGCTGCCCCGGTGTCAGGCCGAGTTCGGCGCGTAGATTGGGCGCGATCACCGCCGGGGCCGAGCGCAGGAAATGCGCCAGGATGAACGTCACCGCCAGCACCGGTGCCATACGAATAATCGCAGCCCGGCGGTTATAGGGCCGGGTGGCTGTTTCGTCGGGTGCGTCTGTTGTCATGGATTGGATGATCGCAAGGGGAATACGAATTCGGTCTTTATGCCATTGGCGGGGGACAGTCTAGAATGGCATGGATCAACAGGGAGACTCCAATGGCGGGTAAGGGACAGGAAATCGGGCTCGCGGTGATCGGTTGCGGCCCGATCGGGCGTATCCGGGCGAAGCTGGCGCGGGATTATCCCGGGGTCGGCTGGCTCGGGGCCTGCGATATTCGTGAAGAGCTTGCGACCAGTCTTGCCCGGGACGCGCAGGCGGATTTTTCGACCACGGACGCAGCCGAATTGCTTGCCCGGCCCGAGGTCAATGCCGCGATCATCGCGACCCAGGAATCCGCCCATGTGGTGCCTGTGATGCAGGCGCTCGAACATGGCCACAGCCTGTTCATCGAAAAGCCGCTGGCCGTCGATGTCCGGGACTCCCAGCGGGTGGCATCGGCCATTGAGGCTGCCGGGGTTGATGCCGTGATGGGCTACACCCAGCGGTTCCGGCGGCGGTTTCTCACGGTGAAAGAGCGCCTCCTGCAGGGCCAGATCGGGGATGTGACCGCGGTATCGGCACGCGCCCTGCTCAATCGCACAATTGCCGAGATGTGCCTGTCGCGGGCCAACCAGCATGACACCACAACGCCGGTGGTCATCAGCGGCACCCATGTGCTCGATATGTGTCTGTGGCTGATGGCGGGGCGCAGTCCCGTGTCGGTCTATGCCCATTCGACGGATCGGATATTTGGCACGGCGGGCAGCAAGGATTCGACCTTTGCCATCATCGAGATGGATGACGGATCCATGCTCTCCCTCAATCACAGCTGGGCGGCTCCCCATGTCTGGCCGGGTGCGGTCTATGGCATGCAGGTCGGCATCATCGGCGACCGGGGTGTGATCGATATCGAGGACATGCACCGCGATTTGGTTCTGGCCAGTGAGATTCCCCAGGGTGCTGGCTACAAGAAAGCCAGCGCCGGAGACCTGCCGCGTCACGTGGATTTCCTGACCAGTATTCCCTTTGGGGAACACGCGGTCGGACAGTTTTGGGGGCCGGTGCGCGAGGAAACCAATGCCTGGTTCCAGCGCCTCTATATGGGACAGGACACCCCCCACACGAGCGCGCGGGAAGGGCACCAGAACCTGCTGCTTTGCATGGCCATCGACCTGTCGGCCAAGCGCGGCGAGAAACTGACCTTGCCGCTGGAAACCGACGACTTCTATCGATAATCCGCGCTAGTTCGTGCGCCCCGCGCGGATTTCGTCGCGGCGGGCTTGCGTCGCGGCGATGTCGGGTTCGAGGGTCTCGTCGTCGATGTCGCCGGTGAAGATCACGCCATAGACGTCACGTGCCTTTTCGCGGGTTTCCCATCCTTCGAGGACATCGACGGTCACCCGTTCGAGTTCGCGATCGAGCGGATCGCCATAGCCACCGCCCGAGGAATCGCGGCCACGCACGCGTTGGCCCGGCTCAAGCCGGAGCTGGATCACGTTGGGCAGACGTTCGGACTGCACGCCATCCTCGATCCGCCAGGTTTCCCCGGCCGTGCCGTCATGACCGCCGACCACGCCGCGCGGCGGCGTATGCTGGCCATCGCAGGAAATGACGGCCATCATCGGCTCATCGGTCGGTCCGTACTCGATCTGCTGTGCCGGTGCGCCACGGCGTCGCCCGGCACCGGAGGAATCGGTCACGATGCCCAGCGATTCCACCCGGATCGGATGCTTGAGTTCGTCCACCTCGACCGAATCCCGGTACATCAGCCCGGCGATCACCGGGATAGCGTAATTGACCCAGCCATCGGCAACCGGGCTGGCCGGGCCACCATTGGTGGAGAGCATCAAGCGGTTCACATAGGGTTCGCCGCCGCGACTGGCGTCATTCCCGGAAATCACGGCCATGCCGGCACCAAGCCCGGCACCGCCTTCCGACAGGCCCATGCCGTCACCCAGCTGGGCGAAGGCCGACTGGGTGATGTTGACCAGCCGCTCGGACACATTGGTCGTCGCAACTGAACAGGAATGGGGAAATTTCGGGGCCGCGACCACACTGTCTTCAGCATAGGTAAATTTCAGGCGACGGAAGGCCCCCTCATTGCGCGGCAAATCCTTGTCGAGTGCGTTGAACACCGCACCCACCACAGCCGATGTGGCGGCACCAAGCGAGGTGTTCAGGCCGACATCCACCGAAGGCGGGTTGTCGGACAGATCGATACGGATTTCGGCTTCATCCGGGTCGATATCGATCTTCACGGTTAGTTCCAGACCATCGGGCAACACGCCGATCAGCGGATCGGACCATCCCTTGTTGACCAGCTTGGCCTTGGGCAGGCGCTTGATGTTGTCGACCATGCGGCGCTCGGAATAGTCGAACCATTCCTTGAAGAAGGCCTTCACGGTCTCCTTGCCGTATTTTTCGCAGAAGGCTTCGAGACGGCGCTCGGCGATACGGGCCGAACCCAGTCCGGCGAGGTAGTCGCCATACCACTGGTCGGGCACGCGGATACGTGCGCGGCACATGCGCATGATGTCTTCGATATTCTTGAAGTCGCGCTGGATGCGAACGCCCGGGAAGACGAGCGCACCTTCCTCGTAGACATCCTTGGCCATCACGAAATAGCTCGACGGGATCGAGTTGCCGATATCGGCCATGTGGCATTTGGAGACGGCGGTGAAGAGATGCTCGCCCTCGAAGAAGACCGGCACCATGAAGGTGTGGTCCGCCGGGTGGGTGTTGCCGCCATAGGGGTCGTTGTCGAGATAGGCATCGCCCCGCTTGATGTCGTCGCCGTGATACTTGCGCATATTCGCGGTCTGGATGTGGCAGCCGAAGATATGAACCGGCAAGCCCTCTGCGGGTGCGAGCAACTGGTCGTCCCCGGTCACCAGACAGCACGAGAAGTCACGTGCCGAGGAGATCACGGCCGAGCGCGCCGAGCGCAGCAGGGTGTTGGTCATCTCCCGGACAATGCCGTCGAGACGATTGGCCATGACGGAGATCAGGACGGGATCGAGATTTGATTCGGTATCGGTCATGTTTGTTCTCCTCTCAACAGCAGTCGAGAATGTAATCGCCTGCCGCGCTGAGCCGCGCGGACATGTCGGGGTAGACGACGATGGTCGTCGTGGCTTCCTGGATGATCGCAGGTCCCGCGATCACGTCACCGGCGGTCAGGTTGTCGCCCCGGTAAACAGGTGTCGGCACCCGGGCATCGCCGCCGAAGAAGCAGCTTCGGGTCGCATCGGGCTCGGGATTCTGGGATGCCGTCGTCGGTGCGGGTGCAGGAGGCGGGCTGAACGGACGGATGGAAATCCGGCCCTTCCAGTTCACACATTCCACCGGGCTGCCTTCATCGCGCACCGCATGGACCCGTTCGTGGGTCTGGTGGAAGCTTTCGGTCAGGGCCTCCACATCTGCGGGGCCATCGAGCCGCTGCTTGGGAAGCGCTGTGTCGAGCTCCCAGACCTGAGCCTTGTAGCGGGCTTCCACGAAGAACTCGATGGTGGTTTCCGCTCCGGCGGCTGTTGCGAGGCTGTCCTTGAATTCGAGCAATTCGGCCTCGATTTCCGCCAGCGCATTGTTCACGCCTTCAATATCGAACTCGTTGGAGGCCGTGAACCGGCTGCGGGTCGCCTCGAAGACAATCGAGGAATACTGCATGCCGCAGGCCGACAGGGCAGACGCGGTCTTGGGCAGGATTACCGTGTCGCAGCCCAGTTCCCGGGCAATCGGCATGATGTTGAACCCGGCAGCACCACCGCCGGCCACAATCACGCTTTCGCGCGGGTTGAGGCCGTCATTCACCGTGATTTCACCGATCGCCTTGATCATCAGCTCGTTGGCGATGACCATGATCGCATGGGCGGTTTCATCGGAGGTCTTGCCGATGGTCTTCCCGAAATCACCGATCACCCGCTCGGCTGCGGCGCGGTCCAGCGACAGGCGTCCGCCGTTGAAATAGTCGGGATCGATATAGCCGAGAACAAGCGCGGCATCGGTCAGGGTGGGTTCGGTGCCGCCATTGCCGTAACAGGCCGGGCCGGGCACGGAACCTGCCGATTGCGGGCCGACACGAAGCAATCCGCCGGGATCCTGCCAGGCGATGGAACCACCCCCCGCGCCGATCGAACGGACGTCCACCGTGGAGGCACCGATGATATCGCCAAGCCATTGCGGACCAAGCCAGCTGTCCCGCGAATAGACCAGCTGCCCGTCACGCACCAGACCCACATCGAAGGTGGTGCCGCCGGTATCACAGACGATCACATCGCCGCCCATGTTTTCGACGGCGGCATAGGCGCGGCCTGCGACCGGTGCCATGGCCGGGCCGGATTTGAGGGTGTTGATCGGACGCTCGACCAGCGTTTCGACTTCCTGACAGCCGCCCACAGAGGTGGACACCAGGAGGTCGCCGGCGAATCCGGCTTCCCGAAGGTCGCTCTGCATGCCGCGCAGATGCGCCTGCATCAGGGGCTTGAGTGAAGCGTCAATGGAGGTCGCCGAGGCGCGCCGGTACTCACGCAGGATCGGCGCGAGCTGATGGGACAGAGTGTAGGGCACGCCGGGCATGATTTCTTCGATCAGCTCACCCAGGCGCAGCTCATGCTTGTTGTTGGCGATGGACCAGAGCAGCGAGACGGACACGGCTTCGAATTTGCGCGCCTTCAGGGTTTCGATCACGCTTCGGGCCTTGGCCTCGTCGAATTCGCGGACGACCTCTCCGGCGCTGCCGATTCGCTCATCAATCTCGAAGGTACGGCGGCGCGGAATATAGGGCTGCGGATAGTCATAGCTGTAGTCATGGGGGCCGTGCTTGCCACCTTCCTTGAGCACCAGAATGTCCCGGAATCCCGTGGTGGTCAGGAACGCGGTACGTGCCGTCTGTTTGGTGACAACGGCGTTGGTCGCCCGGGTGGTGCCGTAGATCAGGATGTCGGTTTCCGCGAGCAACTCGCGCGCGGTCTTGCCCGCCGCTTCAGCGACAACCTCGAGCGCTGAAAACATGCCCTCTGAGATGCGTTCGGGCGTCGTCAATGCCTTCCCGATATTGAAATTTCCGTCCTCGTCGACCAGGACCATATCCGTGAAGGTGCCGCCCGTATCGACGGAAATTCGGTAACCCATTTAACAAACTCCATTCCCCAAAATCTGCCGCGGCGAAATCTTCTGTTCGCTCGGGCAAGACGAAAGCTTACGTCCCGGAACCATTCTCCAACAGCCGGCACCGTGGCGCAATGGCTGCCGGGGGTCAGGGGTCCATTTCGATCCAGCCCGGCAGGGATTCGCAGCGCGCAAGCCAGCCACGGATAGCAGGATAATCGTCAAGGGGTAGATTCCCCTCCGGTGCACGCTTCACATACGGATAACAGGCGATATCCGCGAGGGTGGCATGCCCCAGTGCGAGCCAGTGCCCTGACCTGCTGAGTTGGCCCTCAAGAACGTCCAGAGCCAGTTTTCCGTCCTGCAGATAACCTTCAAAACTTTCAGGCCGACGGTTGTAGACCGTGACGCCGCGTGCCCATTGCAGGCCAAACTGTACCTCGTTCTGTGCAAAGGACATCCATTGCATGACTTCGGCCATCTGCAGCGGGTCCCGGGGAAGCCAAATGTCACCGCCGTACTCGCGGGCTATGTAGACGAGATGGGCCGTCGAATCCCAGAAGGTCTTGCCCTCGATTTCCATGACCGGGACCTGGCCGCGCGGGTTGAGCTTCAGAAATTCGGGCGATTTGTGGGCGTTGCGCTCCCAGTCGATGCGGATATTTTCGTATTCGACCCCCAGCATGGCGGCAAGCACGCGAACCTTGAACGAGTTCCCGGACATCTCTGTCATATAGAGTTTCATGTTCAGCCTTTTGGGGTGTGGTCGCGACAAGACCGCCGCGACCTGATTTGATACTCTGTCAGCCAATCATCTGATGCAATGGAGTCGAACAGTGGATTACGCAGAACGTGGATATGGTGACCGTGCCGTCGGTTGGGGGCAGCGCCCTGGTCTTGTTGTGGTGGATTTTCAGCGCGGATTTACCGATCCGGAATTCCGCATGGGCGGCGCGCCGATGATTGACGCTGCGGTCAACCGCACGGTCGATGTGATGCACGCGGCACGCAAGGCGGGCTTTCCGATAGTGGCCTGTGTGATGGGCTATGAAAGCCAGGCGGCGATGCCGCACTGGAAGATCGCACCCTTGCGTGAGGACCTGATCGAGGGACACCCGTCCGTCGAGCTCGATCCACGCATTGCCGCTGCGGGCCCCGACCTGACCGTCATGAAGGGCGGACCGTCGATCTTCTTCAACACCCCGGTTGCGCCGTTCCTGATCAAGCACGGTGTCGATACCGTGATCGTGACCGGCTGCATCACATCGGGTTGCGTGCGGGCCTCGGTCATCGATGCCTTCAGCCTCGGCTTCCGGACCATCGTTCCCCAGGATTGTGTCGGGGATCATGACGAAGAGCCGCATCTGGCCAATCTGCGTGATGTCGAACGCCGCTATGCCGATGTGGTGGATGCCGAAACCGTCATCAACACCTTCGAAAGCTTGAGCCGCCGAAACGCGGCAGCAGATTAGGCTCTAGTCGTCGAGGTCGCGGAAGGGGGCTTCGCGTTCCTTCAGGAATTCCTTGAGCGGCTTTTCCTTGAGCTTGCGCATCCATTCACGCCCATGTGCGGAGGCATGCAGGGTGGAGATCGCCTCCACATTGTACTGCCAGGAACTTGTCAGGCCCGCTGTCTCCTGCTGGTGGTTGATGGAGGCCTTGGCAAACTTGATTGCCGGGCCCGGCATGCGGGCGAGCTTGCGGGCAAGACGCTCGGATTCCGCCATCAGCTGATCTGCCGGAACGGCCCGGTTCACCAGATGGATGCGTTCGGCCTCACGCCCATCGATCATGTCACCAGTGTACATCAGCCAGCGCACATGCCGGATCGGCATGGTCCAGGGCATCATCAGGGAAGGCGGCCCCGAGGCGTGGCGCACTTCGGGTTCGCCCAATTGTGCGTCTTCTGCCGCAATCGCGAGGTCGCAGCACATGGCAAGTTCCAGCCCGCCGGCCAGGGCATAACCGTTGATGGCGGCAATCACGGGGATTTCGGAGTTCCAGATCACCCGCAAGCGGTCGCAATTGGCCGACATGTCAGCGCGCCAGGCTTCGGTATCCATCTCGAAATCATCGCTGACCAGATCGAACCCGGTGGTGAAGGCGCGTCCGGCGCCGGTGAGAATGATCGCGCGGATATCGGGGTCCCGCTGTGCGTCGCGGACCGCCGTGTCGAGGGCATCGAGCAGTTCGAGATCGAGTGCGTTCAATTTGTCCGGGCGGTTCATGATGAAGGTGGCAAAAGCATCATCAGGGTCGCGTACAATGCGTAGCACGGGTTCGTCGGTCATGGTGAGGTCGCTTTCGTATCAACGGGATGGGGTGCTGCTTGCGGGCAGAGAATATCGGGCGCGGTCGGGCTGGCGTAAAGCAGAGCGACCTGTTCGGCCCGGTTTTTCAGGCAACGTGCCTGGGCGAGAGGCCCCTTGTCGGTGATCTCGCCGGCGTTCCGGTCCGGTGGCGTGTCGGACACAAGCGCGCGGTGAATCGCGGTCGAACTGCCCGGCATCGCGATGTTGTGGTCGATCAGGGATTGCAGCATATGCGCCCGGAGTTGGGCGTGTGTCAGGGAATTGCGGGCCGCCTGTGTGGGAAACAGGATCGCCGCAATACGGTCCCGCCCCGCCCCGGCGATGGCCACATCCTGAAGATGGGGCGCGCAGGCGGCGAGCAGCGCATGCCGCAATGCGCCGACTTTGACGCGGGTTCCCGTGGTGAGTTTGAAGTCCTCGGCGATCCGTCCGTCGAAGCAAAGCCCGAGTTCGGGCATGCCGTCGACAAGCGCACGGCCAAGATCACCCGTTCGCAGAAAACCAAGCTCGTCGAGATCGAGCGGGGTCAGGCCGTCCGTGCTGATATAGCCCGGTGCGACATTCGGGCCTTGAAACCGGATTTCGTGGGCCTCGCCGTCCACCGGTGCCAGACGGACGGTGTGCCCGGGCAGGGGCAGGCCGATTTCGCTGGTGCGGGTGGCGGGGTCAAACCCCAGACACATGGTCGAGGCGGCTTCGGTCGCGCCATAGCCGGAGACCACCAGTGGCGTGTGTCCCGTCTCATGTGCGCTGTTTCTCACCATCGCCCCCAACCGGTGCCACGTGTCATCACTCATGCCCGCTCCGGCAAAGAAGATCAGGTCGAGGCGTTCCAGCAGGGCGGTGCGGGTGTCCGGGCTGTGATCGAGATGGTCGAGCAGGAGGTCGATGCCATAGGGCACATTGATATGGATCGTCGGTCGTGTGTCACGAATGCGCGCAGCGATGGCGTCCATGTTTCCCGCGCTGGGCGGTGCTTCGATGTGATAGGCCCCGCCGTTCCAGATCATCTTGTGGAAATTGTCGAGGCCGCCAAACACATGATGCCAGGGCAACCAGTCGATCAGAACCGGTGGCTTTTGTGCCAGAAACGCCCAGTGGGCGGCATAGGCGCTCTGGTTGGACGCGATCATGGTGCGGGTGATCGCGACACCTTTCGGGTCGCCGGTGGATCCGGATGTGAAATAGATCGCGGCGGGATCGGTCGGCGCGAGGGGACCGGGCGTGTACTGTCCGCGATCCGGGCCTTGCTCCACAAAGCCATCCAGTCCCGACCACGCCCCGAAGTCATGGACAGGTGCCCATGGTGGCGTGTCATTGGGGCCCAGGGTCAATTTCGGATTTGCGATCCGGAGAAGCCCCGCCAGTCGTTCCAGGCCATAATCTGTCTTCAGCAGCAGGGGCGAAAGCGGTACATGCACGAGCCCGGTTTTGAGTGCGGCGAGCTTGAGTGCGGCATGGGCAATGCTCGCCCCGGCGATTACCGCGACGATGTCTGCCGGCTTGCAGCCAGTGGCGCGCAGGCGGTGCGCACAATTGTCGGATAGCTGGTCAATTTCGGTAAAGCTGGCGGTCCGGATCGCGCCATTGTGGCGCTCGCTGACGAAAACGGCATCCGGCTGTGCGCGCACCCAGTGGTTCCAGCGATCCAGAATGTCGGGCATTGGGTCGGGGAGCGGCGTGGCATTGTGCAGCAGGATCGAGCCGTCGGCCTGATCCTCACGTTCAATCACCGGTCTTGCAAGATGATCCCGTGCGTTCACCCCGGGTTCCTTTGTGTCTGGAAAGCTGCCGAAGGCGGGAGAATGGCAGACCCATGGGCGTATCTTCAACTGGTGTGGGGTCGGGAAATGATCTGCATCTCGCAATTCGGATCCCGTCGCGCTACATCCGGGGAAAGACATTATCCGGGGGAAAGCCAATGACAGACAATCTGACCGTAATTGATCATCCACTGGTGCATCACAAGATATCCCTGCTGCGTGACCGGGAGACCAAATCCGTTGTCTTTCGCGCGCTTGTTCGGGAGATTGCACAACTCATGACCTATGAGGTCACGCGGGATCTGGCCATGACGGACCGCAACATCGAAACCCCGATTGCGCCGATGACGGCACGGGTGCTTGCCAGCCCGGCTCCGGTGCTGGTGTCGATCCTGCGGGCAGGCAACGCGATGCTCGATGGTGTGCTTGATCTGATTCCGACGGCGTCGGTGGCGCATATCGGGGTCTATCGGGATCACGATACGCTGGAGGCGATCGAGTATTATTTCAACGGTCCGCCCGACATCGCCGAACGCTACAACCTGATTGTCGATCCGATGCTGGCAACAGCCAACTCCTCGATCTCCGCCATTTCGCAATTGAAAGCCAGGGGCGTGACAAATCTCCGCCTGGCTTCGATTTTGGCGGCTCCCGAAGGGCTGGCGGCCCTCAGGGCGGCTTACCCGGATGTTCCGGTTTTTGTCGGTGCGGTCGATGAGCGGCTTGACGAGAAGGGGTATATCATCCCCGGTCTTGGCGATGCGGGAGACCGTAGCTTCGGGACGTGAGCCAAAGCGATCAGGTTCAAAGATATCTGGTTACGAGTTCCGGCTCGTTGAGCAGTGCCATGGTTTCCGCCGTTGTCAGCCACGCGCCGAGGGATTTCGGATCATGTGCGCGTTCGGCCTTGGCGCGGGCCAGAACGATCTGCGGGTCGAATGCTGCGGGTCCGTGGGGCGGGGTTCCCAGTTGGGCCAGGTGCCAGGCGCGCAGCTGCGGGTCGTCCGAGAGAAGCGACAAGGCCGGGCCGGATTGAGGGGGAAACCGTTCGAGTTGCTGGTCATAGGCGGTCAGGATTGCCGGGCGTGTCCGGCGTTGCTCTTCCGGGGTGCGCAGGATGGCCAGACGCTTGAGGATCTGACCCAGTGCCACGCTGTCACTCATCCAGGAGAGCGGCGCGGCGAGAATGAGGCCCGAACTGACCGGCAGCAGCCAGAGAAAAAGCGCTGGCTTGAGCTCGTAGGACAGGAACGCCAGCGCGACGCCGATTGCCATATGCCACCGGTGGGCGTGGATGGCCGCGCCAAACCCGATCCGCCCGTCACCACGTCGCTGCGTCGCCCAGCCACTATCTGCACCAAACAGTACAGCGCGGACAAACCCGCTCTGGGCGATCATCATGATCGGGGCGTAAAGCACCGATAGCAGCAATTCGACCAGCAGGCTCAAGGTCAATGCCACCGGGCCGCCAAACCGCATGAGACGTCGCGGCCGGATCATGATCGCGAGCCAGCCGAGGGCCTTGGGGGCCAGAACAACGGCCATTGAAATCAGAAACAGCGCCACAGCCCGTTCACTGTCGAACACCGGCCAGGTGGGGAAAAGTGCCGGCGTCTTGAAGTATTCCGGGCGGGTCACGGCGGCCTGAACGGCGATCAGCATGCCGATGGCAACGAGCAGGAGCCAAAGCACGGCGCTGAGATAGGCCATGATCCCGGTCAGCAGATGCAGCCGGGTCGGCCATGTCAGCCCCCGGGCCAGAAGGAACCGGACATGCTGGAGATTGCCCTGACACCAGCGCCGGTCCCGCACCAGGACGTCGATCAGGGATGGGGGCGCCTGTTCGTAGCTTTCGACCAGATCGGTATCAATGCGCACGCCCCAACCGGCGCGGCGCAGCAATGCGGCTTCGATGAAGTCGTGGCTCAGGACATGGCCTCCAAGGGGGGGCGGGCCTGTGAGTTCTGGAAGTCGTGCTGCACCGGCGAAGGCGGCTGTGCGGATGATGGCATTGTGGCCCCAGAAGTTTCCGTTCCGCCCGTGCCAGGCGGCGAGCCCGTTTCCGAATATCGGCCCGTAGCAGCGATTGGCGAATTGCTGGAGACGCGCATAGAGGCTGCGGGCGCCGGCAATCGCGGGAAGGGATTGCAGCAAACCCAGTCCCGGGTCGGCGGCCATGCGCCGTGCCATCTCGATGATCGTATCCGGAGCGATCAGGCTGTCGGCATCGAGGACGAGCATGGCCTCCCAGCCACCGCCCCAGCGCATGACCCAATCTGCAATATTGCCCGCCTTGCGTTCGGTGTTCTGGCGCCGGTGGCGGTAATAGATCGGGCAGGATGTGCCGCTTGTCGCAATGAGTTGACGGAACGTCGCTTCTTCGGCGATCCATGCATCGGGCCTGTTGCTGTCACTCAGGATGAAGACCGCGAATTGATCAGGTGCCTGTTTGACAAGTCCCTGGGCCATCGCCGCGAGCGCTGCCGCCACGGGTTGCGGCTCCTCGTTGTAGACAGGAATCAGGATGGCGGTGCGGAGCGGCGGCTGGTCCTTTTTGCCGCGCCACAGACGGATCGCATCGACCCATATTTGCCGGAAGAATCCGAGTACAGCCTGACAGGCCGCAAAACCGATCCAGGCAAAGTTGATTGTAAACACGGCAAGAAAAATCCACTGCAGCACAGTGATGCCGCCTGCCGACAGGACCCCATGCATTTCAAAGGCGCCATAGCCGGTGAGCCCGAGGGTTGCGAGCGCGAGCAGAATACGTGTGAGGCCGGTGGCAACCCCCGAAAGAAATCGCCCGCCCGGACGCGTTGTCAAACGGATGCCATGCACGCTCTGTCGCGGCATGTCGCAGGGGCATTCCGCCGGCAAGGCACGGCGGGGCGAGATAACCCCCTGCATTTCAGGCGCGCATCCAGCGGTAGAGCCAGGTTTCACCGATCGGCCCCTTGGCGTCTCTCGGCTGGACACGGATTTCGCTCTGGTTCGCTTGCTCCGGGTCGATGGTCACGAAAATGCGGAGGCCGCTCGTGCCCGGATTGGGCTGAATGACCTGATCGACGAGCTGCCCGGCCGAAACGCTGATATCGGCCGTGATCGTTTCGATTTTCCGGTTTTTGGGAACGGCATAGTCAATCACGAATTGCGGTTGCCCGGTTCGCAGGTTGTGGCCGTAAGCACTGCGGATCACCCGCGCGATCTCGCTTCCCGCCGGCGCATCGTTCGGCCAGGTCAACCGGTAGGCAAATCTGTGGGGCGTGCCCGGTGTGATCGGCTGTGCCGGGCGCCAATAGGCGACGATGTTGTCGTTGATTTCGGAGTCGGACGGAATTTCGACCAGCTGGACATGGCCGGGGCCCCAATCACCATGCGGGGTGACCCAGGCTGAGGGGCGTCTTTCATATTCCGCTTCGAGATCCTGAAACTGTTCGAATTCGCGGTTACGCTGGACGAGTCCGAAACCCCGGGGATTGTCGTCCACGAAGGCGCTGGTCTGCAGCGTGGCCGGGTTGTGCAGGGGGCGCCAGAGGCGTTCTCCGGCTCCCGTATGCATGGCCAACCCAATCGAGTCATGAACCGAAGGCCGGTAGTCGGGTGTATCGGGTTCATCGACCGGGCCATGCATGAACATCGATGTCAGGGCACCCAGCCCGACATGACGCAATGGCTCGCGCGCAAAGAGTGTTGCGTCGATGTCCATTGTGGTTGGTGCGCCGGGGTAGATGCCGAATCGATAAGCCCCCGCCACGCGCGGACTGTCCAGCAAGGCATGTACCACGATGGCGCTGGCGCTCGCGTCTGGTCGTTCGATCCAGAATTGCCGGAAGACCGGGAATTCTTCGCCAGTTGCCTCGGCAACGTCAATGGCAAGCCCGCGTGCCGAGAGCCCGTAATTCTGGCCCCGCGAAACGGCCCGAAAATAGCTCGCGCCCTGAAACACGACAAATTCGTCCTTGTATTCTGGGCGGTTAATGGGGTGGTGCAGCCGGAACCCGGCGAACTGGCCGGTCTGGACCAGAAGGTCGGAGATATTGCGCGCGGGGGTGTCGAAACTGTCCATGTCAATCTTGACGGGAAGGGCCATGCCGTTTTCGACCACCGAAATATCGACCCCGCTCTCGAACAGGAAGCCCGGTGCGAAAAGTTCGATTGAAAACGCGGTAGGTGAGGTGCTCCAGATGGCCTCGTCCTTGCGGTACCGGATCTGACGATAGGCGTCATAATCAAGTGCGCGCAGCGCAGCGGGGACCGGGTTCGGTTTTTCGAATGCGCGCGCGGCCAGCGCCTGCGCGGTACCCAGCACAAGCTGGCGTGTAAATGGTGTGCCGACGCGGGTCGATTCACCGACCGTCGCGGCCAGGGCTAGCGTGGGACGTGTGGCAAGGGCACCGAGCAGGCTGCCCAGCGTCAGGATCAGGGAACGGCGGTTGAACATCGCGTGGTAAACGATCTAAGGGTAGAATCTATTGCACGTCTCGGAAATTCGCAGGCGGTTTGATGGTGTTGGGACCGATGACGGATCGCGGCAGGCGATAAGGCAAACTCCCTGCGTCGTCACGTGAATAGTATCAAGTTTGATTGTGGAGAATTGAAGGCAGCATCGGCCAGACGACCAGCGGTCCTGCATTTTGGCCCATTTGCCCGTTTGGTGGGCAATGATTTCAGGTTGAAACGGACACCATCGAATATTGTGCCGGTTTCCATGCGATTTTTGATGGCACATGGTTTGCGTGGTGATAGGGGAAAATCAGACCGAACGACACAGGAAAGACCCATGGATAACGAAATCCCGATCATTGATGTTTCAGACCTTGTCTCTGATCATGACGCCGCGCGGGTGGCTTCGGAAATCGGGGCGGCATGCCGGGGCGCGGGGTTTTTCTATGTGACGGGACATGGCATTCCCGGAACGGTGACGGCGCGCCTGTTTTCGGAGGCGCGGCGCTTCTTTACAGCACCCTCCGAGATCAAGGATGCGGCCTCGATCACCCAGTCACCACACAATCGGGGCTATGTCGGGATGGGTGAGGAAGTGCTCGACCCTGACATGCCGGCCGATCTCAAGGAGGCCTACAATATCGGGCTTGAGATCGCCGCAGACGATCATGAATTTCTGGCTGGCGTTCCCTTCCGCGGGCTGAACCTCTGGCCCGATCTGCCGGATTGGCGCGAGAACATGCTCGATTATTACGATCGGTGCTGGTCGCTCGGCATGACGCTGCATCGTGCGTTTGCGATCGATCTTGGACTGCCTGAGAGTTATTTCGCGCCCATGTTCGATCGTCCGATGGCCACCTTGCGGCTGTTGCGTTATCCGCCACAGATCGAAAACCCTGAACCGGGACAGATTGGTGCCGGCACGCACACGGACTATGGAAATGTCACCATTCTGGCCGTGGACGGTGTGGCCGGGCTCGAGGTTCAGGCCCGCGACGGCACCTGGGTTGCCGCGCCCTGCATTGACGACGCCTTTGTCTGCAATATCGGGGACTGCCTGATGCGATGGTCGAACGATATCTATGTGTCGACGCCGCACCGGGTGACCAATGCGGCAGGTCGGGAACGTTATTCCGCAGCCTTTTTTCTCGATCCCAACCCGGATGCGCGCGTCGCCTGTCTGCCGACCTGTCAGAGCCCGGACCGGCCACCGCGCTATCCGCCGATCACGGGAGCGGATTACCTGAAGTCGCGTCTCGATGCGACCTATGTGCATCGCTCGCACGGAGGCTGAGGAGTCTACTCGGTTACCTCGCGACCGTCCTCATGACGTTGGGTGCACGACGCCCGCGCAACTTCAAAAGCCATAAAGTCCCGTTCCGTCATCGGATCCGATGGCGCGGACGGCCCGCAACAGGCAGATCTGGTTGGTGCCGTCGGAATGCAGGAAGCTCGCGGCATCGCGCATGTATTTCTCGACCGGGTGCTCGTACATGATGCTCGCACCGCCCAGCACTTCGGCGGAAAGCCGGCAGACCTCGAAGGCAACCTCCGAGGCGTTGACCTTGGCCAGAAGACCGTAAACCCGCGCATCGGGATCATGCTGGTCGGCATGCCATGCGGCTTTCCAGATTTGCAGCCGAGCGGCGTCGATCAGCATCGCCATGCGCCCCAGCATCAAGGCAACGGCCTGATGTTCGATGATCGGTTTGCCGCCCTGGACCCGTTGTTTCGAATACGACAGGGCGTATTCATAGGCGGCGCGTCCGACCCCGAGCACTGTTGCGGCAGCTTCGGCCTTGCTACCCGGCAGGTATTTACTGCGCAACTGGCCCAGCATGCCTTCACCGACGAGAAGATTGTCGGCGGGCACCCGGCAGTCTTCCAGATGAAATGTGCCGTTTGTGGCCAGCCTCTGACTGCTTTTTTCATGGAAAAACCCGACCCGGAAACCCGGCGTATCGTGGGGTATCACGAACACCGCGCCACCCTCCGACAGGGTCGAGGACATGTCGGTGCGGGCAACGATGAAATAGAGCTTCGCCATCGATCCGTTCGAGATGTAGCGCTTGGTGCCGTTGAGCACATAGGTGTCGCCGTCGCGAACCGCCGACATGTGAAGCGCGATTTCAGGCGTGTCGTGGTAGCCCTGATGGTCGGAGCCTACGCCTTCCTCCGTGATGCCGATTGCGGTCGTCGCCTCGGGATCGGCGACAAAGGGCGGGATGAATCTGGCCTGCTGCTCGGGGGTCATCGCATCCTTGAACAGGTGCGCGGTTTTCCAGCACTGATCCATGATCACGGCAAAACCCAGATCGCCGACACCCAGTTCCTCGCCGACGACGCACATGGTCATGATGTCGGCCCCCGCGCCACCGAACTCGGGGGAAACCCCTAGTGTGCGCAGACCAAGTGCATCGGCTGCGCGAATCCAGTCCCACGGAATGCGTTCGGCGGCAGTCGGCAGGCGATCCCGGCGCAGCACGTCGGGTTCGATGACCTCTTTGACGAAATCGCGCGCAACAGAGCGCCAGTGCAGTTGTTCTTCACTGAGCTGAAAGTCCATGTGCGTCTGCTCCCCTTTGATCCTGTTTTACGGAAGGTTAGATCGAATCCGGATTGGGGTCGATTCAATGCGGATGCGGGTTGGACATCCGTGAAAACGGCCTCCGGTCTGGAGGAACGGGGTCAACATCCCCATATTGGAGGGACATCAGCAGTTTCATTTTCCAACAGGACGATTTCATGAGCCCGATCACGGCAACGACGACAGAATTCAACCCGGCCATCGAAGACTGGCAGGGTCCTTTCGGACTGCCGGAGTTTGCGGCCATTGCGGATGCCGATTTCGAGGCAGCCTTTGCGGCGGCACTCCCGGCACATCTCGCCGAGATCGATGCGATTGCCGACAATCCCGAAGCGCCGACTTTCGAGAACACGATTGTGGCGCTCGAACGCGCGGGTGATCTGATCAACCGTGCCGCCAGTATCTTCTGGAACCTGTCCGGCGCCAACACCAATGACACGATTCAGGCGCTGGAGCGGAAATTGTCGCCGGAGATGTCGCGACATTCCTCGGCGATTTCCATGAATGCGGCCCTGTTTGCCCGCATTGATGCTCTTTACCGAACTCGCGAAACTTTGGGTCTGGATGCCGAGGCGTCGCGGGTTCTGGAATTGACATGGAAGTCCTTTGTACGGTCGGGTGCCCGGCTTGATACCAAGGATCAGGCGCGTCTGGCTGCGGTCAATGAGCGTCTGGCGACCCTGGGTACGGCGTTTTCACAGAACGTACTGGCGGATGAGAGTGCATATGCGCTGGTGCTGGAGTCCGAGGAAGATCTGGCCGGATTGCCGGACTTCCTGATCTCGGGCATGGCGGCTGCCGCCGAGGAGCGTGGCCATCCGGGCAAGCACGCGGTGACGCTGTCCCGTTCGATCATCGAGCCGTTTCTCACATTCTCGGCACGTCGTGATCTGCGCGAGGAGGCCTTCAAGGCCTGGATCGCGCGTGGTGCGGGTGAGGGCGAACGGGACAACCGCCCGCTCGTGGCTGAGATGGTGAAGCTGCGCGCCGAGAAGGCTGCCCTGCTTGGCTATCAGAGCTTTGCCCATTTCAAGCTCGACAACACCATGGCGAAAACCCCTGAGAATGTGCGTGCGCTGCTCGAAACCATGTGGGGCAAGGCGCGCAACCGTGCGGCGGAAGAAGCTGTGGACCTGTCCGACCTGATTGCAGCGGAAGGGCACAATCACGCGGTCGCCCCCTGGGACTGGCGGCACTATTCGGAAAAGGTTCGCGCGGCGCGGTTTGATTTCAACGAAGCCGAGATCAAACCCTATCTGCAGTTGGAGAAGATGATCGCGGCGGCCTTTGCAACGGCAGAGAAACTTTTCGGGATCACCATTCGCCAGCAGGATGGCATCAAAGCCTATCACCCCGATGTCCGGGTCTTCGAAGTTCTGAACGCAGATGGGAAGCGGGTTGCTGTTTTCCTCGGCGACTACTTTGCACGACCATCCAAACGTTCGGGGGCGTGGATGAGTTCGTTTCAGGATCAGCATCGTCTGGCCGGAGCGTCAGGTCACGAGGAACAGATTCCGTTTGTTCTCAACGTCATGAACTTTGCCAAGGCCGCTGCGGGCAAGCCGGTCCTGATCACCATGGATGATGCACGGACGTTGTTTCACGAGTTCGGCCATGCGCTTCACGGCATGCTTTCGAATGTCACCTATCCTTCGATTTCGGGAACCTCGGTCAGCCGCGATTTCGTGGAACTGCCCTCGCAGTTGTTCGAGCACTGGCTGACCGTACCTTCGATCCTCCAGGAGTTTGCGGTTCACCACGACACGGGCGAGCCGATCCCCGATGCGTTGCTCGAAAAGCTGCGCGCGGCGGGCAAGTTCAACAAGGGCTTCTCGAATGTGGAGTTTACCTCCTCCGCGCTTGTCGATATGGCGTTTCACGCACTCACGCCCGAGGATGCTGCCGAGATCGACCCCCAGGCATTCGAGGCCAATGTGCTTGCGGAGATCGGGATGCCGTCCGAGATCGTGATGCGTCACGCCACCCTGCATTTCGGGCATGTGTTTTCCGGGGACGGCTACTCGGCAGGTTATTATTCGTACATGTGGTCAGGCGTGCTCGATTCCGATGCCTTCCGCGCCTTCGAGGAGACGGGTGATCCGTTCGACCGGGTAACGGCGGAAAAACTACACCGGCATATCTATTCTTCGGGCGGATCCATGGATCCTGAAGACGCCTATATCGCCTATCGCGGCAAACTGCCCAGCCCCGACGCCCTGATCGAGAAGGAAGGGTTGGCCTAGATCACGCTCTGGCAGCGGGCGTAATTCTCGGAATCCGGTTCCAAGGCATGCGCGCCAGAAGGCTCGCCATCCCGCACCAGCCTGTGGCACCGGCAAAGGTCAGTCCCGCGCCCACAAAGGCTGAAAGGGCAAGGAACCAAGGAGAGACCAGCAGCGCCAGCATGATACCGGCGACCACCAGACTGCCTGCGGTTATCTGCACCTGACGCATGATGTCGATAGGGGCCCGGTGGTCAAAATGCACCAGCAGGCCTGCCTGTTTCCATGCTGCGAGGCCACCATCAAGCATGCGGACCGCACGGAAGTTGGGAGCGAGAAGACGCTCGGCATTTGCCGCTGTACGGGTTCCGCTCTGACAGTAAAAGACGACTGTCTTGTCCTTGTCGGCGGCAAAGTCGGCGCTGTCGAAGCTGCTCAGGGGAACAAGGCGGGCACCGATGATGTGTTCGCGCGCGTATTCTGACGGCTCACGCACATCAATCAGGATTGCGCTTCCGTCCTCCAGCCATTGCTTCACGATGGCGGGTTCGATTTTTTCCAGGGACATGACATCTCCTTTTTGATCCCGGTCAAACACACGATGTGCAGGACAGGCTAGGCTTTGCGTGTGGAAAGAGGCGTGCTGCAGAACGACCTCTTTAAATATTAGATATTCGTAATATTTAATATAAAGCGATCCCGTCCGAGAACAAGAGCGAGATTTCACCGGTAGAACCTCAGGAGGAGACGATGAGCAAGAATTCAGATGCGCAGATGGGCGTCAGAACATTTTTCCACGAGCCCACATATACGGCGACCCATGTCGTATGGGACCTAGCCACACGCCGCGCGGCTGTGATCGACAGTGTTCTGGACTACGACCACAAGTCCGGACGCACATCCACCGAGATTGCAGATGAGCTGATTGCCTTCGTGCGGGATCAGGAGTTGGGCGTGGACTGGATTCTCGAGACCCACGCGCATGCCGATCATGTGACCGCTGCGCCCTATCTGAAGGAGAAACTCGGCGGCGAGACCGCCATCGGTGAACACATTACGAAGGTGCAGGAGGCCTTCAAGACGGTCTTCAATCTGGAGCCGGATTTCCCCATCGATGGGTCGCAATTCGACCGGCTGCTGCCCGATGGCGAAACGCTGACCATCGGAGGGCTGACCTGTCGGGTCATGCATACGCCCGGGCACACCCCGGCCTGCGTCACCTATCTGATCGGTGACGCCGCATTCGTGGGCGATACGATCTTCATGCCCGATTATGGCACCGCCCGCGTGGACTTCCCTGGTGGGGATGCCGCAACGCTCTATGGCTCGATCCACAAGCTCTTCGATCTTCCCGATGAGACACGGTTGTTCCTGTGCCATGACTACAAGGCACCCGACCGGGATGTGTTTTCGTGGGAGACCACTGTGGCGGCTGAAAAGGCGTCCAATATTCAGGTCCGCGAAAGCGTCGATCAGGCCGCGTTTGTCGAGATGCGCAGGAAACGAGACGCAACACTCGACATGCCGGTGCTGATTCTGCCGTCGATCCAGATCAATATCCGGGCCGGTGCCTTGCCGCCCGCCGAGAAGAATGGCGTCCGTTATCTGAAAATCCCACTCAACGCGCTTTGAACCAGTCCCGTAACCGGGAGGAGGACAGCATGGAAATTCGGAAAATCAACGATTCGTATGGCGTTGCCCCACAGATTTCGCGTGATGATGTATCCATGATTGCGGCTGCGGGGTATTGCGCGATCATCTGCAACCGTCCGGATGGTGAGGGCAATGACCAGCCGCTGTTTCGCGAGATCGCGGGGGCGGCGGAAGCCGCTGGCTTGCCGGTTCATTACCTGCCCGTCACGAGCGGCAAAATCAGTGATGACGACGTGCATGCGTTTGATCGCCTGTTTGCCGGCCTCCCTAAACCGGTCCTCGCCTTTTGCCGTACGGGAACCCGGTCGGAAACCCTGTGGTCCCATTCCGGTGCGGCTGCGGATATGCGCGCGCAGGCTCTGGACGCGGCAAAGGCGCAAGATCTGGACACTTCACCGGCGGCCCGCCATGTCGCCAATCAAATCCGCGCGGGCGCCTCACCCGCACAGCACCATTTCGACATCGTTATTGTGGGTGGAGGCTCGGCGGGTGTCTCTGTTGCGGCCTCGTTGTTGCAACGCGCAGGCGATCTGGACATCGCGATCATCGATCCGGCAGATGTGCACTACTATCAGCCGGGATGGACCCTGGTTGGAGGCGGCGCTTTCGAGGCCGAAGAAACAGCCCGGCCGATGTCTGCCGTGATACCGCGCAAGGTGAAACGGATTCGGGCCGGTGTGGCCGCGTTCGAACCCGACCAGAATGCGGTCCTGCTCGAGGATGAATCCCGCCTGACCTATGGCCGTCTGATCGTTTGTCCGGGCCTGAAGCTTGACTGGAACGCCATCGACGGGTTGGCTGAAACGCTGGGAAAGAATGGTGTCACGAGCAACTACCGTTTCGATCTGGCACCCTATACATGGCGTCTGGTTCAGGAACTCAAATCCGGTGTTGCCCTGTTCACCCAGCCCCCCATGCCCATCAAATGCGCCGGCGCACCGCAGAAGGCCATGTATCTGTCTGCCGACCACTGGCGGCGGAAGGGGTGCCTGAATGCGATTGATGTGTCCTTCTGCAATGCCGGTCAGGTGCTGTTCGGAGTCAAGGAATACGTCCCCGCGCTCATGGAATATGTCGGGAAATACAACCTTGATCTGGCGCTGGGGCAGAACCTCGTCTCGATCGACGGACCAGCGCACAAGGCGGTCTTCGCCACCACGGACGAAAATGGCAACGTGACTCATGTCGAGCGCCATTTCGACATGATCCATGTCTGTCCGCCGCAATCCGCGCCGGATTTCATCAAGGTCAGCCCGCTTGCCGATGATGCCGGGTGGGTCGATGTCGATCCCGATACCTTGCGACACAAGAGCTTCGACAATATCTGGAGCCTGGGCGACGTCATGAATGCGCCCAATGCCAAGACGGCAGCAGCTGTTCGCAAGCAGGCGCCCATCGTGGCCCGGAACATCCTCGTGGATATGGGGCGTCTACGTGGCGTGGCGCATTACGACGGCTATGGATCCTGTCCGTTGACGGTCGAACGCGGCAAGATCGTCCTCGCCGAGTTCGGCTATGGCGGCAAGCTGTTGCCGAGCTTCCCCGGCTGGCTGATTGATGGCACCCGTCCCAGCCGTCTGGCGTGGTTGCTGAAGGAAAAAATCCTGCCACCGGTCTACTGGCATCTGATGCTCAAGGGGCGCGAATGGCTCGCCCGGCCACGCGTGTCCGGGGTGAATTGACTCCGGGCGTTCCGCACGGCACCAAGATGTTCAGGGAAATCCAATCTTGGGGGAGCAGGTGATGGCAGAGAAACTGGGAATGATCGGGCTGGGCAAGATGGGCCTTGGTCTGGCGCAGCAGATGCTGGCGGATGGGCACGCGGTCTGCGGTTACGATATTGATCCCGACCGGATGAAGATGCTGGCCGATGCGGGCGGAACACCGCTGGAAAATGCCCGTGAGGTGGCCGCCCATAGCGATATCACCTTCTCCATCTTGCTCAAGCCGGAACATATCGAGGAAAACCTGTTCGGACCCGATGGGATCGACAAGGCGGGCAAGACCGGGCTGATCCACGTCGAAATGAGCACCATGCCGCCATCCTACAGCAAGGAACTGGCGGCAAGACTTGCAGCCAGCGGGATCGACATGCTCGACGCGCCGATTTCAGGCTCCACCCCCCAGGTCGATGCGCGCACCATTACCTTCATGGTGGGTGGCAGTGATGACGCCTTTGCGCGGGTTCAGCCGATCATTGCACCGATTTCGGCTGATGCCACGCATACCGGCCCTTCGGGCACAGGCGGTGTGATGAAGGTCGTCACCAATATGTTCGTGAACGCCAGCACCGCGCTGATCGCCGAGATGCTGCTGACGGGCGAACGCGCCGGACTGTCCCCCGAGGGCATGCGCCACTGTCTGCCCAAGGGGTCGGTGCGGGGTGCGATGCTCGATATGAGCCTCGACCCGTTCTTTAACCGGGATTTCACCGCCCGCGGTGCGGTCGAAATCTTCGTCAAGGATATGGGGATTGCCATAGATCTGGCCAAGGACAATGACCTCGACCTGGAAGTGCTGCCCGCTGCCCGGGCAATGTTCCAGAAGGCGGAGGCTGCCGGTTGGGGCAAGGACGACGCCATCCGGGTGGTCGAAGTCTATGAGGGCAAGAGCTGAGGTGGCCGTGATGTCGCAACACAAGATTTGCCTGCTGCCCGGTGACGGGATTGGTGCGGAGGTTATCGATTGTGCTGTTCGTGTAATCGGTACGCTGGCCGATCATGACGGCCCCCGGTTCGTCTTTGACACGCAGCCCGCAGGGCACGGCACGTTTCTAGAAACCGGGCACTCCTTGCCAAATACCACGCTGGAAGCTGCAAAAGCCGCAGATGCCGTGTTGCTCGGTGCGATGGATGTTGCCGAAATCCCGCCCCATGGCGGTGATCCGCTTGGCGGGTTGCGGATCGGCCTCGAGGTCAGCGCCAGCATCCGGCCGTCCTTGACGATCCCGGGTGTTGCGTCCCCGGCGGGTGATATCGACTGTGTGATCGTGCGCGAGGTGACCGAGGGTCTGTATGCGCGTGACGAATATATGGGCGACGATGATTCCGCCTATGCGGTCCGCGTGATCACCCGGGGCGCTTCGACGAAGGCCGCCCGCATGGCCTTTGAGGAAGCGCGCAAGCGGCAACAGCGTTCGGGCAAGCCCGGACTGGTGACGGCGGTCCACAAGGTTGGTGTGCTGAAGCTGAGCGATGGGCTGTTTCTCGAAGCCTGCGCCGATGTTGCCCGGGACTATCCCGACATCCCCTATGAAACACGCAACGTCGATGCCTGTGCCATGGAATTGGTCCGTGACCCCGGTGCCTTTGACGTGATTCTTGCAACCAACGTCTTTGGCGACATCCTGTCTGATGTTGCGGCCGGCATGGCCGCCGGGTTGGGGCTTGCGGCTTCGGCCTGTATCGGCGAGCGCTGGGCCTATTTTGAACCGGTCCACGGCACAGCACCGGATATTGCGGGCAAGGGCATCGCCAATCCCTGCGCGACGATCCTGACGGCCGCCATGATGCTGCGTTATCTGGGCGAGGACGCCAGCGCCGATACGGTCGAGGCTGCGGTCTACCGCGTCCTGGCGGATGGTGAGGTCCGAACCGGCGATCTCGGCGGCACTGCCAGCAGCGCGCAAATGACCGATGCAATCCTTGCGGCCATGCGCCGTTAGCCTTTCGGCGGCTGTTGCGGGCGGCTAAACTCAGTAAAAGCACACGAACGGGGAACAAAGGTCATGGGTATCACCACGGAAGACATTGAGATTTATCGTCATGGCGACCGGCCGATGATCATTCGTCTGATTCGGCCGGACGGCGCGGGTCCGCATCCGGTGATCGTCGATCTGCATGGTGGCGGCTGGGGCAAGGGCCATCCGAGCGAATGTACCGCGCGCGGTGAGGTCTTTGCCCAGAATGGCATGGCCTCCGCGGGTCTTGATTTCCGGCAGGCGTCGGACCGCTATCCATCTTCGCTCGAAGACATCAACTACGCCATCCGCTGGCTGAAGGTGCATGCCGATGAACTGCATCTTGATGCCGGGCGGGTCGCGCTGCTCGGCCAGTCAAGTGGCGGTCATCTGGCGATGCTCGCCGCGATGCGGCCCGACGATCCGCGCTATACCGCCCTCAAGGTGGAAGGCGCGTCTGGTGATGTCGATGCGTCAGTGCGTTGTGTCGGCATGATGTGGCCGGTGATCAATCCCCTGTCGCGCTTCCGCCGTGTGGTCCGCTTGCTGGAAGCCGGCGACCCGCCGGACTGGGTGGGTGATCTGCGCGAGCGTCATCATGCCTACTGGGTCGACGAAGAAACCATGGACGAGGGAAATCCGATGCTGGCGCTCGAGCGCGGCGAGGATCTGGTAATCCTGCCGTCGATCTGGATGCAGGGGCAGCCCGACCCGGTGCATGATTACCGCGATCCTGAGTCACCGCTGGATCTCAACGAACCCGAACGTTTTGTGGAGAATTACCGGAAGGCCGGTGGCACCATGAGCATCTACCATGTCGAACAGGCCAACCGCTCGGACCCGGCATTGCTGGGCCCGATGGTGGACTTCTTCAAGGCAAACTTCGGTTAGTCGGCAGGCCTATTCGATTCCTTCGACGAACCGAAGATCGCGCGTGACACCGCCATCGAGTGCGACCAGGGCTGTCTGATATTCGGGGCCGTCATGGGTGGCGATTGCAGCATCAAGGGAATCGAACAGAATGATGGTCGTCCGCTCCAGGATGCCCGCTTCGTAGGCTTTGGACGCTGCGCCACGGGTCAGGAATGTCCCGCCGCCATTGGCGATCGCTGGTCCCGCCAGTTTGATATAGGCGGCAAACTTGTCGGCATCGTCGATCGAGTGGTAGGCGGCAACCCAGTATGCTTTGGCCATGGTGTCCTCCGGGATTAGAGAGTGAAAACAGGTGATTGTGCCTAGGCGGACGCCTCGGCCTTGTCGAGAAATGCCTGCACCGTCGTGTTCCATTTTTCGGGGTGGCGGCGGTACGAGTAGTGACCACCATCATCGAAGAACTGAAGCTCGGAGCCGGGGATGGCCGCGTTCAAATCCTGAGCAAAATAGTAGGGGATGGTCGCATCATCCATGGTGCCGATGATCAGGGCTGGCTTGTCGATCTTGCCGATCTCGTCCGTCCGGTCATGGGCGAGCATCATGTCGAGACGTGCGGCAAGAATTTCGACAGAGCCAATGGTCTCAAGCGCTCGCTTCTCGAGTTCCATGACCGCGTCGTAGTTATGGCGGAACTGATCGGCGCCCGAGGTGAACATGCTCGAGACCTTCACATACTCTTCCGGGCCGTAGGATTCCGCGATCCGCTTGCGGGTTAGCGCCACCCGGGTGATGAACTCGTCGGCCGTGACCCAGGTGTTGTTGAAGATGCAGGCCCGCACCCGGTCGGGATGGTCGAGAGCCAGATTCTGCAGAATGCAGCCGCCCGTCGAGGTGCCCACGATATGGGCCTTTTCGATCCCCAGTGTGTCCATCAGGGCGATGACGTCGTCGGCGATGACTTGTGTGGAGTAAGCGCCGGGTCCGGTGGGCTTGTCGCTTTCCCCGGTGCCGCGATGGTCGAAGGTGACGCAGCGATAACGCTGGGCGAAATGGTCGAGCTGGAAGGACCAGGCGTCATAGAGACCGACCAGTCCGGGAATGAAGATGAAGGCGTCGCCCTCACCCTGATCGGCATGGTTCAGGGTAATATGTCCGATATCGATACGGGCCATGGGTCTAGTCCTTGTCGAAGGTAATGTTGCTCGCGATATCGAGCATGGGTTCTTCGAGGGGAACCCGCAGGCCGTCATTCAGGCGGTTGAGCAGCCCCATCGCTGCGGCAACAATGGTCACCTCGACGCGTTCCTGATTGCTCGTATGTGTGGTGAAGTTCGCGATCACGTCGGGCTGGATCGCCCCGGCATCGATGGTCAGTGCATCTGCGTAAGCGAGAATTGCCCGTTCCTTCTCGGAGAAGGCCGGGTGCGTCATGTAGTCGTGCATGTTGTCGATTTTTTCCTGCGCGACGCCCTGGCTCATCAGGACCTTCACCTGATGGGCCGAGCAGTAGAGGCAGGCATTGATGTTCGAGACCCGGTGCCGGATCAGCGCCTTCGTGGGTTTGGGCAGGTCGCCGTGGTCCCAGACATCATCGAGGAACTGGCGCATGGTCGCACCCAGTTCGGGCGCGTTTGCCATCGCGCGAACATTGTTGGCGGTCATGCCGACACGTTTGGACACGCGTTCGGCAGACTTCTTGAACGCAGGCGAGAAATCCTCGTCTCCAACCATTGGTACCAGGCAGCCGTTCGTGGTGCCCGTGATGACATCATCCATTTGTTTTTCTCCCGTGAATTTTGCGGATTAAGCAAAGAACAGTCCCGCCATGTCAATTGAGCCGGTGGAACATGTGTTTTTTCGGGGACGGTTCGCGTCTTGCGGGTGCTAAAAAGGCTGCAATGGCAGTTTGAATGCCACCTTGGGGGAAACGTGAACGACCGAAGAGAACGCGATCGCGGGCTTGCAGCCCTTGCGGGCGCTCAGGCGTCACCGGAACAGGTGTTCGGGTTCATGGCGTGCGTGTCATGACCCTTGAAGCCCGTCCGTCCATTCTGGCGCCGTTTTCGGTTCGCAGCTTCCGGTTTCAATGGCCTGCCGATCTTGCGACCTCCTGGTCGTTCGAGATGGAGACGCTGATTCTGGGCTGGTTCATTCTGGTGGCGACCGATTCTGTCCTGCTGCTGACATTGTTTGCGGCCCTGCAATATCTGGGCACATTGATCGCGCCCATGTTCGGGGTGGCTGGAGACCGCCGGGGTGCCCGTTCGGTGCTGTGTGCCATGCGTGCGTTCTACATGGTGCAGGCGGCCGCGATCACCGGGTTTGCCTATTTCGATGCGCTGGGGCCGCTGCCTGTTTTCGTGATTGGCACTCTGATGGGGCTGGTCCGGCCGTCCGATATCGCGATCCGCTATTCTCTGGTTGGTGAAACCATTCCCTCCCGGCAGCTGGTCGGGGCGATGGGTATCTCGCGGACAACCACGGATTCAGCCCGTGTGGCCGGCGCACTGACCGGTGCAGGGCTGGTGGCCACGCTGGGGATGGCGTCGGCCTATACGGTTGTCACGCTGCTTTATGCGATCTCGCTTCTGCTGAGCTTCGGGACGGCGCAGCGCGCCGTGGATGCGGATGCCGGAAACCTTGCCGGGGCTGCGCCACCACCGCGCCCTTCTGCCCTGTCCGATCTGGTGGAGTCGTTCCGCTATGTCTGGCGTACGCCGCATCTTATGGCGGCGATGACGCTGGCACTGCTCGTGAATTTCTGCGCCTTCCCGCTGATGGGCGGTGTGCTGCCCTATGTCGCGCGGGAGGTCTATGGCACCGACCAGACCGGGCTGGGATATCTGGCGGCGAGTTTTGCGTTCGGGGCACTGGTGGGCTCGCTCGGCCTCTCGGCCAATCGGCGCGGGATCAAGTCGGGCCGTATGATGATCGCCTTCACCCTGGCGTGGTTCGTGATGCTGCTCGCCTTTGCCTGGGTCGATGTGCTCATGCTCGGCATGATCATCCTGATGCTTGCCGGCTTGTGCCAGACGCTGGCTCTGGTGCCGCTTTCGGTGATGTTGCTGCAAAGCTCCGATCCGCGCATGCGGGCTCGGGTGATGAGCCTGCGCATGCTCGCGATCTATGGCCTTCCCATGGGGCTGCTGGCTTCGGGGCCGCTGATCGAGAATTTCGGTTATGGGGAAACCGCGACCGGTTATGGCGTGTTCGGTCTCGTGGCGACGGTGCTCATCGCGTGGCGCTGGTACGCTCATGTCTGGCGGCTCGACGCGCGCGCGAATTCCAGCTGAGTCGTCCGGTTTGCCGACCCATCAGGCCGCGCGGCGCGCCTTTGCATCGGTCAGGAAGGTGGCGATCTCGTCAGAGATGTCGTCGGGTTGTCCCTGAAGCAGGCTTTCGCGCCCCGCGCGCACGACTTCGGGGGCGATCGCGGCACCGCGCACTTCGAAAAGGCCTTGAACATAACCCGGCGTGAACTCGGGATGGGCCTGATAGGTGCGTACCGTGTCCCCGAACTGCAGGGCCGCAAAACGGCAGTCCTTGGAGGATTCCAGAAGAACGGTGTTCTCCGGCAGTGCCAGAACCTGATCCTGATGCCATGCGAGAAGGTTCCGGGACTGGCCGGTTTCCGCGCTGGTATAGGTTTTCAGACCGACCTGCCATCCACCATCGTATTTTTGAACCCGCCCGCCGAGCGCCTGGGTGATCACCTGATGCCCGAAACAGATACCGACAATCGGGGCCTGCGCTGAGATGGCGTGTCGAAGCCACGCTTCGAGCCGGGATATCCAGGGAAAACCGTCATAGACACCGCAGCGTGAACCGGTCACCAGCCAGCCATCAGCCTCGGTTGCATCTTCAGGGAACGCGTCATCCAGAACCCGGTATGTGGCAAAACTCATCCCGCGACCGGCGAGCAACTGCATGAACATCTCGTTGTAGTCGCCGTGCACCGAGATCAGTTCGTCGGGCGCGCAGCCGGTCTGAAGAATGCCGATCTTCATAATCCGGTCGCGTCCCGCAGCGCGTACCACCAGGATCCGATGGTGGAATATTGCGCGCCGAAAGTCCGCCCGCCGGGGAAGGGTATCCAGCGCAGGTTTGCAAACTGATCGAACCGGGACAGATCACCATCAATGGCTTCGGCCAGAATTCGCCCGAACAGGTGCGATCCGGTGACGCCATGTCCGCTATAGCCATGGGCGAAGTAGATATTGTCCTCAAGCCGTCCCATCTGGGGCACGCGGCTGAAGGACAGGGCGAAATTGCCGCTCCAGGCAAACTCCACATCGATCCCGCGCAGGGCCGGAAAGACCTTCTCCATATTGGGACGGATTTTCCGGACGATATCGGCGGGTTCACTGCCGCCATACACAACGCCGCCGCCAAACAGCAGGCGGTTATCGGCAGACAGCCGGTAATAATCGAGGATATATCGGGTGTCCTCGATGCATTTGTCGGTCGGCAGCAGCGCGGCTGCCTGTTGGGGGGCAAGCGGCGCGGTCGCGATCATCTGGGTCGAGACCGGCATGACACGGGGCGTGAGTGCGGGTACGACCTTGCCCAGATAGGCATTGCCGCAGATCACGGCGACCCGCGCCGTGATTGTCCCGTTCGTGCAATGCACCAGCGCCCGGTCACCGGACGTGTCGACGCTGGTCACCGGCGATTCTTCGAAGATGCGTCCGCCCAGGGATTCAAGGGCGCGGGCTTCTCCGAGCGCGAGGTTGAGGGGGTGCATATGGGCGCCCGAATGATCGATCATGCCGCCCAGATAGACATCCGTTCCGACATGGGCCGCGATACCGCCCCGGTCGAGCAACGCATGGTCGTCCATGCCGTGCTGGCGCCACAATGTCTGTTTGGCCTCCAGATCCCGCATATGCTGTGCGGTGTAGGCTGCATAGATGTTGCCGGGCTTGAGGTCACATTCGATGCCGTAACGTGCGATCAGGCCGTAGATGGTTTCCGCACCTTCCTGCAGCAGTCCGCCTACAAAAGCCTGTGTTGCCGGTCCGTACCGATTCCCGATCGTATCGAGGCCGGCATTCAGGCCATTGACGATCTGGCCGCCGTTGCGGCCCGACGCACCCCAGCCGATCCGTGCACCTTCGACAAGCGCCACATCGTAACCGCGTTCGGCAAGATGGATGGCGGCCGACAGGCCCGAGTAACCGCCGCCGACGACACAGATATCAGCCTCGACCGTACCTTCGAGGGCGAGGGCCGTGCGTGCGATGTTCGCCGATGCGGCATAGTAGCTCGGCGGATAAGCGCTGTTCTCCGCACGCGACGTGCGGGTGTCCGCGTTCATCATACGATCTCGAGATAGGTGGCGAACTCGAAGTCCGTCACGTTCGAGGCAAAGCTCGCCATTTCCTGACGTTTGCAGGCCACGAGCATGCTTCGCAGCGTCTCGTCGAAGAAATACGGAATGATGGTGCCGTCTTCGAAGGCATCCACAGCCGACGCCCAGTCTGCCGGCAGTTTGGGGAGCCGTTCGGAATAGGCCCGGCCACGGAAGGGGTCGGGCGGAGTCAGTTCGTTCTCGATGCCGTAAAGGGCTGCGCCGAGGATCGCGCCGACCACCAGATAGGGGTTGGCGTCTGCGCCCGCGACACGGTGTTCGATCCGGCGGGCCTCGTTCGAGCCGCCGGGGATACGTATCGCAGTTGTCCGGTTTTCGTATCCCCAGGAGACAGAGGTCGGCGCGTGGGTATCGGGCCGCAGGCGGCGGAAGGAATTGAAATGCGGTGCAAACAGCAATGCGGATTCCGGCATCGCCTTGAGCATGCCCGCGACCGCGTTGGCCAGCATGGGCGATCCGTCTTCGGTCCCGTTGTCGAAGACGTTCCTGCCATTCTTGTCGAGCAGGCTGAAATGGACATGAAAACCGCTGCCCGAGCGTGGGCCATAGGGTTTCGCCATGAAGGTCGCCGCGAAGCGGTGCTTGCGGGCAACACCCTTGATGATGCGCTTGAACAGGATCGCATCGTCGGCGGCCTTGAGCGGATTGTCGACATGCCGGAGATTGATTTCGAACTGTCCGACGCCGTTCTCGGCGATGGCCGAGTCGGCGGGCACGTTCTGCAGGGCGCATTCGGCATAGACATCCCAGAGAAATTCTCCGAACACATCCAGCTCGTCGATGGACATGATCGCGTCGGAATCCAGCCGTTTCCCCGTATAGGGTGAAATGGGTGGCACGGCGTTATCCGCATCGGGATCCACAAGATAGAACTCCAGCTCGGTGGCAATCACCGGATACAGCCCAAGTGCGTGGAAGCGGTTCGTGATATGCGCGAGAGCCTGGCGGGGATCAGCCAGAAATGGCTGCTGGTCTTCGTCGAACATCCAGAGCGGGATCAACGCGCTGGGTCTCGACATCCAGCTGATGGGGAGGATTCCCCGGCCTGTCGGAAGGCACTTTCCGTCCTTGTCGCCATGGGCGAAGACCTGCGGATTGCCAACGATGTCCTCGCCCCAGATATCCACGCCGACGATGGATTGCGGCATCCGCATGGACCCATCGAGTATCTTGTCGACTTGCTGCACGGGAATGCGTTTGCCACGAAGGACCCCGTTCAGATCGCAAATCGCCGCCTGAATATTGGCTGTCTCGGAATTTCGGGACAACCAATCGATAACATCGTCGATTGGCGCGATGTCGGAGTCCGGTTGCGGTGTCATGTCTTTTGTCCGGTTCGTTCGGTCACGGATTGAAACCGAATCAGACTTCGCTTCGGTGCCTAGATGCAGACCGAATTGAGCGGCGCAAAGCCGTTGAAGTTTACCGCAGAGTAGGTCGTTGTATAGGCGCCGGTCGACAGGATCAGAATTTTGTCGCCAACTTTAAGGTCAAGCGGCAGCTCGTAATGGGTTTTCTCATAGAGAATATCAGCACTGTCGCATGTCGGGCCCGCAATGACGACCGGGCCTGTTGCCCCACCATCGGCGGGCGTCATGAAGCGGTATTTGATCGACTCGTCCATTGTTTCGGCCAGTCCCGAGAACTTGCCGATATCAAGATAGACCCATCGCTTGTCTTCGGTGTCGGATTTGCGCGAAATCAGAACGACTTCGGCCTGAATGACACCGGCATCGCCCACGATGGAGCGGCCTGGCTCGATGATGATCTCGGGGATGATAGGGCCGAAATGATCGACCATCGCGGCCATGATGGCATCGCCATAGGATTCAACCGGGTGGACCCGTGCGCGGTAACGCGATGGCAGCCCACCGCCCAGATTCACCATCCGCAGCGCAACCCCTTGCGCGCGCAGATCCGCGAAGAGTTTCGTGACCTGGCTGAGGGCGACGTCCCACTGGCTCAGATCGGTCTGCTGAGAACCCACATGAAAGGAAATGCCGTAGGGGTCGAGACCCAGTTCGCGGGCGCGCACCAGCAGGCGCAGGGCCATTTCGGGCTCGCAGCCGAATTTGCGGGACAGCGGCCATTCGGCACCGGCACATTCCATCAGGACGCGGCAATAGACCATCGCGCCGGGCGCGGATTCGGCGAGCTTCTCCAGCTCGGCATCGCTGTCGAAGGCAAACATCCGCACGCCACGGTCATAGGCATAGGCGATATCACGCTGCTTCTTGATCGTGTTGCCGTAGGAGATGCGGCTCGGGGACACACCATGCGCCAGGCAGAGATCGATCTCCGTCGGGCTGGCCGTGTCGAAACACGAACCGAGTGATGCCAGACGCGCGATGATCGCATCCGCGGGGTTGGCTTTTACGGCATAGAAAACACGAGCCAGGGGGAGTGAGCGCACCAGCGAATTGTAGTTGTGTTCGACGATGTCCACATCGACCACAAGACATGGCTCGTCAAAACTGTGACAGGAGAGATAGTCCGCAATGCGCGGGGAGAGGTCACCCTGGGACTCCGGAAGCCGGATTCCTGTCGCGGGTTCGGCGACCAGCGAAATCGAAGAGGCGATTGCTGCCTCGGATCGAACTTTACGGGAAGAATTACGGAATCGGGCATTTCTGCCCCGACCGGTTGCCAACATCGTCACACCCCTTCTAGCCCGGATTTCACCCGGATGGACCAAAAAGGACGCGTCCGTCGTTACATAAACCACCAGGGCCAGCGGTACGTGCGATTGCGTCTGTTTCGTGCAAATAGAAGGGTTGGAATTCGATTTCAATAGGAAAAAAAGAGGGCCGCGTTACGCGACCCTCAAACTGGCTGAAAAGCGCCATCTGGCGCCCGATTTTTTTTATGGGTCAGGCGCTGTTCCCGGCCAGGCCGAGGAGTTCACGGGCCTGATCGACCGTGGCAACCTGCTCACCGAGCGACTCAATGATGCCGACCGCGTGTTCGACCAGCTCGGCATTGCCCGAAGCGAGTTTACCGCGGGAGATGTAGAGATTGTCTTCCAGTCCCACCCGGCAATGGCCACCCAGAAGGGTTGCTGATCCGACCATCGGCATCTCGTGACGTGAAATGCCGAACGAGGCCCAGATGGCGTTCTCGGGCAGCAGATCGCGCATCAGGGTCATCGCGGCGGTTGAGGCCGGTGCGCCCCAGGAAATTCCCAGGCAGAGCTGAAACAGCGGCTTCGGGTCCGCGATCTCGCCATTGGCGCACATCTGCGCGGCGAGCCGGACATGGCCGGTGTCGAACACCTCGAGCTCGGGTTTGACGCCAGCGTCCTGGATCATCGTTGCCATCTCGCGCAAGATCGCTGGCGAGTTGACCATGTTCCATTCACCGAAATTCATCGATGCCACATCAAGCGAGCAGATATCAGGTTTGAGTTTCACGACATGGGCGACCCGCTCGCGCGCGGTCATCATGCCGCTGGTCGGACCGGCTTTCATCGGATCCTTCGGATCCGGGACAAATCGACCGCCCGGGCCAGTGGTCAGGTTGATGATGACCGGTGACCCGGAATCGCGAATGCGGTTCACGACCTCCTCGTAATATTCAAGCTTGGTGCTCGCCTTGCCCGTATCCGGGTTGCGGACATGGATATGGGCGATGGCCGCGCCAGCCTTGTTGGCGGCTATGACTTCGCTGGCGATCTGTTCCGGGGTGACCGGCACGGCCGGGTTCATCGCGGTGGAATCGGCAGAGCCGGTGACGGCGCAGGCAAGAATGACGGGACGGGCCATGATCTGTGTTTCCTCGGAAATGTGGGCGTGTTTTTTCCGCACCCTTATATTGGCGCATTATAGAATGCTCCGGGGGCCAGACAAGTTGGCGAGAATGCCCGAGATTCGGTTGATTGCCCGTCAGCTATCCGCTTGAGCCCCAATGTCATCTTATCCGTGAATGAAGGCGATCATCCGCCCGGAGATCGCGATGCCGAGCCAGAGGGACATGGAGGCAACGCCGATGCGAACGCGCTGGTGCGCATTTGCCCGCTGGAGCCGGAGTCCGAAACGACGATGGACCGCCAAAGTCAATGCAAGCGCGGTGGCGAGCAGGGCCATCTTGACCTGAAATGTTCCAAAGGCGGCATATTCGCCCGCGCGCCCGACAAATAGCAGCCCGCCGCTGACAATGGCGCAGCAAAGTGCTGTTCCTGCGATCGGTACGACAAGGCGCGCGAGAAGCTGCGGGTCGATCCATTCGGCCAGGCCGATCAAACGCAGGTCGAGGGTCAGTATGCTGCCGATCAGGACGCCGATGGCGAGGACATGTGCGGTTGCCACCACCGCATAGGCCCAGCGCGACAGGTTGATCCAGGTGGCGAGATCAGAGGCCTGGACCGTCGACCAGACGTCCGCCATGGTCAGTCCCGCTCGGGGTAGAGCTTGTATTCCGTTGTTCCAAGAAACAGACGCTCCGCCTTGACGCGCTTGTCATTGATATCCGCTGCAGGTTCCCCCACCACGCGAATCTCGACACCTTCTGCAAGATCGCCGGGCTTGAGGCCGGCGCGTTCGTTGCGCCAGGGCTGGCCAACCTCGACCCGCCAGATCTCGCCGTCGGCATCAACCGTCAGCACACCATGTGGATTGCCGAGCTGGGCCGATGTGATCACGCCCGTCAGTTCGATGTTACCGCCGGTCGTCCAGCGCCACCCGTGATGGGCCATAGCCACGCTTATCGAGCCGAGCATCACCGCACCGAAGACCAGTAGATTCACAAGTGATCGTCGCATGAAAATTCTCCGTCATTCCGACCGGATACCCATCCGTGTCCCGAGGTCCCAAAACAGCACAAATCGGCCGCGCCGTCAGATCAAATAACCGCCATCGACTGGATTTCGTCGATGTCATACATACGCGTGGCTTTATGGGATGCTGTGTGCTCGAACATGGGTGTGTGGCAGTTTGCTTTCGGCCCTGACAAATCCTCCGCCATGCGCCAAGGCTGATTTCATGGCGCGATAGGTGTATGTAGGGGGCTGACAAGCCGAACAACCGGGCGGGGATTCGCGTGAAGTTTGTAACGATGATTTGGATGGCGGCGGGTGCCAATCGCCTCCGGTTGAGCTTCTCCATGGCTGCCAGCACGCTGGGCGTGGTTGGGGTCCTGATTATGGTGAGCACGGTTCTTGACCCCAAGGCTGGCGAGGGCCCGAAAATCGGAAGCTTGCTGTTGTTTGCCGCTGCGGCGCTGGCTGTTGTGCTGGGCAACGCCTATGGCCAGCGGCTTTCCTCGAGCATTGTCGAGGAGTTTCTGAACCAGACCCGTCAGCGATTTGCCGATCTTGTGCGCCGGTCCGATTACGGGCGGTTCGAGGCGGTCGGTGGCCATTCGGTTTATGACAGCCTGACCCGCAATTCACCGACCCTGACCGAAGCGGCACTTCTCGCGTTGCATTGCCTGTCCGCTTTGGGTGCGTTGATTCTGGGCAGCCTGTTCACGCTGTTCCTTTCACCGCTGGTCTTCGGCGTCATCATCGGGCTGATTGGCGTGAGTTTCGTGCTCACCCGTTTGGCGCAGCGCCGCACCGGCGAGGCCCTGACCCTTGCGAATGCCAACCAGCTGTCTTTCTTCACCCTGTTTCGCCACCTGCTCGACGGTTTCAAGGAGGTCAAACTCCACCGGCCCCGTGGCGATGATCTCGAGAACAACTTCCTGCGTCCGCAATCCGAACGGGTGCGGAACAGCCAGGTTGAAGCCGCGATCCAGATCAATCGCAATATCAGCATCAACTACATTCTTTTTTACGTCATGCTCGCGACGATTGCGTTCGTCCTGCCCTCCTTCATCAAGGAACAGAGCGTCATCATCCAAGCGATCTATGTCGCCGTTTTCATGCTCTCGATTGTCGAGGTGCTGCTGAAGTCGATGCCGACGATTGCCCGGGCCAGTTTTGCCCTTGAAGAACTGAACAACGCTTTCGCGTCACTGGAGACGGCAATCCAGGACGATCGCGAAAGTGGTGAGCGCTCTGAATTCGAGACCATCGAAGCCAACGGTCTGGTTTACAGCTATCAGGCGCCGGACGGTGAGAGCAGCTTCACCATGGGGCCCGTCAGTCTCGATATCCGGAAAGGTGAAACCCTGTTCATCGTTGGCGGCAACGGCAGCGGCAAGTCCACCATGCTGAAAGCTTTGACGCGACTTTACGAACCCCACGCGGGAACCCTGGTCTGGGACGGGGTGCCTGTGGATGCTTCGAACGTCATGGCCTACCGGTCTCTGTTCTCGGCCGTCTTCAGCGACTTCCATCTGTTCGACCGCCTCTATGGCATGGGCGATGTCCCGGAAGCCAAGGTGAATGACCTGTTCGATGAACTGGGGATTGCCAACAAGACGCAGTATCTGGACGGGATGATCACCAATACCAACCTCTCGACAGGCCAGCGCAAGCGTCTGGCGCTTGCTGTCGCCTTGCTCGAGGATCGTCCGATCCTGGTGCTGGATGAACTGGCAGCGGATCAGGACCCGGAATTCCGCAAGGCCTTCTATGAGGTGTTCCTGCCACGCTGGAAGTCAGAAGGGCGAACCCTGGTTGTGGTTAGCCATGACGACCGTTACTTCCATATCGCCGATCGTACGATCGTGCTGGAGGATGGCCGCGCCCGGACTTCGGACGACGCGCAGGACTGACGTCAGATACTGCTGAAGTCCTTCCTAACCCTTTAGATAACGTTCTCGTCGGGTTTGTATCGGTGCGCCGCGCATATGGCGTGCGGAATTGGTGACGCGCGCTTTGGCGATGGTGCGGGCGCACAGGGTCACTGTACCGCCATCGCATATTTTCAACATCTCCAACGGCGTGAATTCCGGCCGGTGCTGGCCGGGTTTCGATCCCATGCGCGATGCCCGGGCATCTGTCGTCCGTGATGGACGCTGGCTTCGGCCTGTTCCGCAATACGAATGGAGTGCCCATCGAGCGCTACCGTTTTGTGTCATCAATCGGGCAATGCATACAATGATTTATAAATAACGGTGACTCAATAACACAAATTTGTCACAACGAAGACATAGAATAGACCCCGAATACAAATAAAACAAAGTTGTATGTTGTTTTTGTAAGTACTGAATTTATAAACAATTCATTTTTGGGGGAAATTCCGAAGAATTTCGAAGGTAATTGGGTCTGGTTCGAGTGCGTGTGGGGACGTATGCCGTCAAAAAAAATCGATAATCTGAATCTTGCGCGCGCATTGGCGCGCAATCGGGTGCGTCCGGGTGTTGTTGCGACGACCGGGCGTCCTGTTTTCATGAGCGTGGTCACGCCGGCGAGCCGCGAGGCCACGGTCCGTGAGCCCGCCGCCGGGGTGCGGGTGCGGCCGGCGACTGCGACGGCCACCGGGGTGCGGGTCCATCCCGCTGCCACGACGGCTACCGGGGTGCGGGTCCATCCCGCTGCCACGACGGCTACCGGGGTGCGGGTCCGTCCCGCTGCCACGACGGCTACCGGGGTGCGGGTGCGCCCGGCCGCTACGACGACGGCCACCACGACACCGGTGGCAGTGCGCCCCCAGGTTTCTGTGGCACCGGTCACGGCAGCGACGATCCGCAATCGCGCGCACCTGACCGCCTTGTCCAATCCGGTTCTGGCAGCAAGTTTGGCAGAACTGCGTCCGGTGCTGACCCTCGACAACGCAGCAGACGAGATCGGGTATCTGCGGGAGAAGGCAGCATTGCCTGTTTCCGAAGACTCCGCGCCCTCGGATGTGACCCTGTTCGAGGCGGCACAGGACAAGAACAGCAAGTTCTATTTGCCGCGCTACCGGATTCACGAGGGCAGCGGCCGCTACGACATGGTGGTGGCGGCGTCCCCGGACGGTGGTTGGCGTCTGCGGATCGGGCTCGAAGGTTTTCCCGCACCTGAACTTGGCCCCCGCGCGAATGGTGCGGCGGAACTGGACCACCAGATCGCAGTGTTCATCCGGTTTCGTGCCGGGCCATCGGGCGGTATCGAGAAGCGTATCGATTTCACCGAGATTGAAGAACTGGATGACGGTCGGGTGATGGTCTCGGTGGGGCTGACGCTGTCCGAGCGTGACGTTCTGCTCCATGCGGTCCAGTCACCGGAAAGCGGTGTGCAGCTCGTCATTCGTCGCGCTGCTGACGTAGCCGTGCGAATTCCGAAAGCCGTAAATACCAAAAAAGCCAACGTGCTTGTTGCCAGCAAGTTGCACGACCGGGTCACGCTCAACACAGCGCTGGTCACCCGGATTGCCGAACGCCCGATGGCGCTTGAGCTCGGGAGCCGGATGAACTTGAATGCGGTCACGGCAGCGGGTTCGCCCAGAAGGGGTCGGCCACGTCGCCCGCAGCCCGAAAAGCCCCGTTATGAGACACGCGCCATCGCGCTGGATGACGTGGCCGACCCGGATCCGCTCATTCTGAATCCAAGCCTGCACAGCTATTTCTATGATGCGATCAGCGGCGGAGGTGCCGGTACGGCCGCGAGCTTTCGCCGCATCGTTCGCCCCCATCCCGAAGGCCAGTCCGGCGCGCGGTTTCATGCCTATTTTCAGGACCAGAGCGAGCCGTGGATTTTCTACTATTTGCCGGACCGGTTTCGGCTGGCGCGGCGGGATACAAGCCCGTTCTTTCCGCAGATGGTGGTGCGGATTGCTTCGCCCGACGGGAAGCTCGAAACCGCGACGGTCTCGGTCGACTATGTGATGGAGCCGTCGGTCGATGCCGACCGTCTCGCGGCTGCGATCCCGACCCTGCAGAGCGAAGTCCCAAGCGCTATTGGCGCGGACCGCGAGATTGTCCTGCGTCCGCTTCAGGCGCGCGCACGCCTGAAGCTCTGGTTGCCCGGCCCGGGCGGGGCGATGCTGCAGGAGATGGACGATCTCGATATCGATCTCGCCAATGGTTTCCTGCACAGCATTACGCTTCCGACCGATGGATTTCAGGAGGCCTATGCCGCGGCCTATAGCCGGGATGCCACGACCCTTTTCACCGGGCAGGTACTGGTGGATACGGGGCTGTCCTCGTCGGATCAGATTCCATGCGGTATCCGGTTTGCCGACACGGAGGGCGAAGCCCTTGACGTGATCGAGGAGGCCAATGGCGACATCGTCCGGCTTCGAATCCGGAACGCGATCGAAAGCCCGGTTCGGATTGCCGGGTTTCCCGTGACCCTCCATCGTGAAGACACTCAGGTTGATGGCCAGCTGGTGGAAGGCCAGATGGAGTTTCCCATCGAGCTTCTGCCGGGTGAAGAGCTGTCGGTCAGCTTCGGTCCGGTTGGCGTTCTGGCCGGCACCGGTCCCGCCGACGCCGTCTTCGACACCGACGATGTCGAGATCCTGCCGGACCCCGACAGCATTCTGCCCGCGATCAGCGACACCTCGGTCCCAGCGCATTACGTGCGCGAGGTCGAAGTTATGACCATGCCCGAATTGCTGGGGGACGCCACGGATGCGGATTCCGTGCTTCTGATCAATGTCGAGTTTCGCGGCGGCGGGGATGCGCGTGTGACGCGGGATGCGCCGAACGCAAACGCGCAAGTCACGCTGCCGCTCGCCGACCTGCTTCTCGGGCGCGATGTTGAAGGGCGCTACGCCTTCAAGCAGCAGATCGTCCGTCGGAACGGCGCGCGTCACGAAGATACGGAGTGGCGGGAGGCTGATTTTGGTCTTCTCGTGGTTCCGGTCCTGTGAGGTTGCGATGACGATGCGCGGCCTTCCCGATTGGTCCAGTCCCGTCACGGAAGCGGGCGGTGGCATGTTCTTCGTGCATGAGGATCCGCGCCGTATTGCGGCCTTGCCGGTCGCGCTCGGGCTTGCGCAGGACGGCGAGAACCGGCCCGCGTTTTCGCTCGAAGTTTTCGGCTATACCAAAAGCGATGGATCACTCGATCGTTTCGGGCTGCTCGCGCTGCGCTTTGTCCCGGACTACGCCTTGCCTGATCGCCAGGCGGCTGTATTTGCACGCCACCCGCGCGTGAAGATTGTACCGGCGGTGCCCCGTGGCGGGTTTCTCCGTTTCGAGGGCGCACAGGGTCTTGCACTGCCCGATATGCTGACTGCGCCGCGCCGGCTCGAATGGACAGGTACAGGCGCTTTGGCCTTTGCGGCGCGTCTGGATGCGCGTGCGACGGCCTTTGTGTCGGATTCCCTGATCGGCGGAATTGCGCTGGTTGATGCCGTGGCGCAGATCGAGGTGCTGGGATTAGCCAATCGTGTGGCGGCAACGGCGCAATTCGATCCCGCAGCCCTGGCCGGTGAAATCGAAACTCATCTGCCCAACGGCGTGCTGACGCGGCAAACCCTGATCGACGGACTTGTGCATGTCGGCGTTGACGGTCCGCTCGGGTTTGAGGGCGTGGATGATGCGGCCGGGCATCTGAGCGCTGTTGCTGCACTTGCCGAGCGATGGCTTGGCCGGTTTGCGGTGATGGTGTCGGCGGATACTGCGGATTCAGATCCTTCCTATCGCCTCGATCATGCGCTGCTTGCGCCGGGGATGATGCGCTGGAATCTGGACGAGGCGGTTGTTGTGCCGCGCGGCCTGACTGTGCGCTCCAATCCGCTGGAGACGGCGCGCGATGCCATCCGGCAAGGAAGTGAGCTTGTTCGCAATCGCCCGCTGGCGCCGTTTGAAACCGGGCTGCACCTCATCACGCTCTATCCCAATCTGCCGCCACGGCGCGCGGGTGTCCTGATCCTGGGTGCCCAGATCCGTGTTCCAGCAAACCCGCCCACCCGACCGCAAAGTGTGGTCGCCTCGGTCCGCTTTGGTGATGGGCTGCCCGGCGCGGAAGCCCATCTCCGTCTCGCGCCGGACGAGCCTCTGGCATTCGAGGTTCAGACCTTTGCGTTTGTCATCGAAAACGGACAGGCGCGGCGGCTGGAGGGGGAGTGGCAAAGGCACGGGGATGTGCATCTGACGGTCTCTCCCGATGCCTTTCCGGTTGATTTCGTGCGGCTGGAAGCCGAGCCCGCCTTGTTGCGTCTCGGCGCGGTCATTGCCCAATGCTCGGGCCGCAATGGTGAGGCCCCGTGGTCGAGTTCGGTGGAATTGACTCGTGAATTTCCTTCGGTTGCCGTGGTGGTGCCCAAGGGGCTTCAGGATGGGACGATCGACGTCGCGGTGGAGGCCCATGCCGGGGATGGCGTGGTGACGCTGCCCGTGCTTCCGCTCGAAGATATCTGGCTGGATCTGAGCCGGTTTCCGGGGGTCGGCCCTCGACAGCTCGATGTCGAATGCCGCTTTGACGATGATACGACCTCCGTGCTGATTGATTGCGTCCCCGAGGGCCGTGCCGAAGACCCGGCTGCCGTCGTAACGATCCATCTCACGCCCGAACGCCCGCGACGCGAATGGCGCTGGCTTTCGGTCAGTCCTTTTGCCGCCGGTTATCGCTGCCGCTGGACAAAGGATGACGATGAGGCTGCAGGGGCGACTTGGTCAGAGCCGCGTGATCCCGCGACGGCACTCGTTTTTGCATCCAGCACGCGTGACCGCTCGCCGGTCCCGGCACCAACCGGGGAGACGCCGGGATGAGCGTGATCGAACTCGAAGATGCCTGGATTGTACCGTCCGATGATGATCCGGAGCTGTTCTTCTACACACCGAAGAGGCCCGGGATCGCGCGGGACGCCAATGGCCGTCCGCAGATCAACCTGATTGCAGCGGGTGATGGTGGCTTCCTGCACCTGACGGCTGATTGGGGTCTGGACAGCGCGCGACGAGACCAGGTCCATGATGATCTGGCCCGCCAGACAGGGATCGACACGACACGGTTACGGCTCGAGCAAAGCCGGGACACGGTCACCGAGGCATCATTGCAGCTTGGCGATGGTGAAGGCGCATTCGAAACCCTCAAGACATCCCGGTCGTCAGGCATGCCGCCGTTTCAGTCGGCATTCAGCATCATGCTCGATGGGGATCAGATGTCGCGCGCACGCCGGGCGCTGTCAGGTGAACGCGGGCTCCTGGTCGTGCAGTACGACATCAGGCGATCCGCGCAGGTCGCGCGGCACGAATTCTGGCGGTCGGAAAGCACCACGCAGACCACCCGGCAAAGCTCAGCTTGCGGGACCACCGAAAGTTATAGCGGCGAGGAAGCAGAGTCCTTCGCTGTCAGCACGCCGGATAACACCGAAATCAGCATCGAGAGCGACGCCGCCGATTGGGGGTTGTCATGACTTTCAGGTCGGTTTTGGACGCATCGGGGCTTCCGGTGCCGCGAATTCACACATTTCAGAACAAGGGGAACGCATCATGTTGCAGATAGACAAGGTCCAGCAGATTCAGAATGTCATCGTTTACGGTGACGACGAGAGTGATCACACCTTCTACATCCTTCCCCAGGCGCCCAGTTTCCGGATGGAAAACGGCAGGCCGGCCTTCAAATTCGTGAAATACCGCGAGCTTCGTGAAGAGGGCGACGATCTTTTTGGTGGCGTGTGTTCCTTTGATACCGAGATCGTGGTGCCCGAAGCCAAAACTGCCGAGGTTACGGCCGCGTTGCAGGAGCAGGTCAACCGTCGGCATGGGCGGCGCGGCGGCACTCCGCCCGATGTGATCATCGCGCCGCTGACCTACACCAATGGCACCGTGACCCTGAATATTGGTGAAGGGTCTGCGCTGGTCCAGAAAGTCCGGGGTGCGGCCGTGCCGTCTCTCTACGGCAACAACGTTGCCTCTTTCTGGGTTGAGCTAACCGCCGAAGGCGCGACCGTCTTCGAGGCGGCACTGCAGGGCGATGGTGGCTTTGTTTCGGTCATCTACGATCTGGCGTTCTGGGCCCGGCTCCCGGAAATCGAGGCGCATGGCTGGTGGCGGGCCAGCGCGTTCTATTCCTTCTTCCAGGAAATCGACACGGACGACAATTTCTGGAGCGAGGATTCCTACGAGGAAACCATTCGGGAGTCGCTTATTCGAAACGATGTGATGGACACCGAGTTCAAGTTCACAGCCAACCCGAACCTCTCCGCCGAGGATCAGCGCAAGCTCGAGGAAAATATCCGGACCTCCCTGACCCGCCAGCTGGAATCCGCAGTCGAACGGAACATGCTCAAGGAGATAACAGCCGTCGATCCTGACACCAAGAGTCTGCGCGAAGATCAGGATATCGAGGATATCAAGCGGACCATCTCCAACACCCAGATTTCCAATGTCGATGTCTACTGGCGCGAAAGCCAGGTCGTGGAGTGGGATGCCTTCAATCCTCAGGGTCAGCTTCCCAATATCACCACTATGTCCGGCCCCGATGGCGAGACCTTCAACTGGGAGGATTTTGCCCTTGAAGTCGATCTCGACGACGAATTCTTCCGGACCATCGAGGTCAAGGTCCGCGTCAACGCCGATTTCGACAACCTGCCGATCTTCAATGTGGAGGCCAAGCTTTCCTACCCCCATGGCGACAATCCGAAGACCGACGAATATGTCTTCACCAAGCCGGACGATGTCGGCAGTTTCCGGACCTTCAAGGACGGCAGCCATGACAAGTACAAATTCGTCTATCAGGTCAATTATGAAGGTGACAGCCGGACCTTCACATCCGACGAAATGGAAACCGATGATCGTCAATTGACGATCAATGTCGACGATCTCGGCATCCTGATTGTCGATATCGCGCCGGGCGACATCAATTTCGAGCAGGTCAGTCAGGCCCAGATCAAGATCCGGTACGAGGACAGAGGCATCGATCCCGTGGAACGCCAGTTCACGATGACCAAGGATGACAACCAGTTCAAAATTCGCGAGGTCATCTTCAAGCCGCGCAACAAGCCGATCATCTATTCCGTGAAGTACTTCATGGATGATGGCCGCGAATTCGAGAGCGGTCCGCACGAGCAGGACGCGTCCCAGATCTACATCAACGACCCGTTCTCGGCGATGAAGACGATTGGACTGCGCGCGGTCGGTGATCTGGACACGCGTATTTCGGCGATCATGATCGATCTGACCTATCGCGATGATGACAATGACTACACCCAGACGCACACCCAGCGTCTTTCGAAAAGCCAGCCTTTCTTCGATTGGGCATTCCCGGTCATCGATGAGACCGCCGGAGTGGTCACCTTTTCGGGAACAATCCAGTACAGCGACGGGACGAGCAAGGATGTCCCCAGCCAGATTGCGACCCGGTCGACGATCCAGCTCGGTGACGTGATTGCCGATCGGCTTGTCGTGGACGTGCTGCCCGATCTCGTCGAGTTCTCGGAGGTCCGGCTCATCACCGTGACCTTGCGCTATCGCGATCCCGACAACGGGATCGAAGAGAGTGAAGACCTGATATTTCGCGAGGGCGATACCCAGAAGACCTGGACGGTGAATCTGATGGATGCCGCCAAGCGGGACTACACTTGGAGTGCGCGCTTCTTCATGACCGACCGGAGCCGTCGCGAGTTGTCCGACCAGCCCGGGACTGGCGACACCGTCGTACTCGACACGCCCGTCGCCTAGCGCCCGCCATCAAGGAGAGTTCCGATGCTTCTACTGGATAGCAAGACCCGGGTGATCGACAACATCACGGTGTTTCCCGACCATGCCGACCCGATGCAGTTCTACTACTTGCCGCTGGCGCCACACCTGACCACCCGGGCCGACCCGGCGCAGGGCGGGGCCGAGATTCCGCAGTTCTCGTTGATCCGGTTTCGTGGCGAGGCGGGAACCGGCGGATTTCTCAATTTCGATGTGAACATTGGCGCCAATGAAGCGCAGCTCCAGCACATCCGGCAGACCCTCATGCAGGAGGACAGGCTCGATGATTTGCCGCGAATTGCGCCGGTGCCGCTGGTGGGGGGAAGCGTGCGTTTGCTGATGCTCGGGCGTGCGAGCGGGGATGTCGGCACGGGCACCAGGGCCGATACCTGCCCGGCATTCGTGCTGCAGATCGACCACAGTGCGACCCCGTCGCTATACGGTGACAATCAGGCCGCATTTTCGATCAAACTCGATGCTGCGGGCGTGGCGGTGATCGAGAAATCCCTCGACGGTGAAATTCTGCCCATCGCGGTGGTCTATTCCCTCGATTATCTGGGATTGCGTCCGGCTTACTCGGTGCGGCTCTCCATCGACTGGGAGCGCACCCAGACCCATATGGATGAGAGCTTCAGTGCGGGGTTCCTGTTCACCTCGGTGGACATCGCGACCATCGTGGACGAACTGGTGGAGAACCGCACCATCGTTCTGGAATCCGACACTTTCGTCACCGAGGATGATGACAATGAAGGTGTCATCGACCGCCGGGATGCAGCGCTGGCGCAGGTCCGCTCGATGATCACCGAAGCCTTCTTCCAGCCAACCCTGCCGCCGATCGAGCCCGGCAATGAGGATGGCTGGGAGGACGACCTGCGCACGGTTGCTGCTGCCGCCAGCATGGCTGCAGCGGGACCAATGGGGGGTGTGGCGGCTTCGACATATTTCTCCTACTCGCGCACAGACCAGACACGGGTCGACCGCAAGGTTCTCAACGTCAACATGTCCGAGCGGGTCACGATCCAGCGGTCGATGCACCCCCAGGGCCATCTCGCCGGTCTGTTTCGCCTGTTGCGCGATTCGGGCCTGTCGCTCGACCGGTTCGTCAAGGACGTCAATATCGACGACCCCTGGTTCAAACGGCGGCGGCTTGCGATCAGTTCGCGGGCCAATTTCGACAACGACCTGATCGGCTCGATCAATCTGCGCGCCCGCTACGGTAACCAGATTCAGAATGTGCTGCTCACCAAGGACAAACCCGATGGTGAACTGGACTGGGCCAGCATCATTGAAGATGACGAGATGCGGCTGCCGGTCGAATACAATTTCGAGGTCAATTTTCACGATGTGGACACGACAGAACGCCCCCGGGCAGTGATTTCGGAGCCGCGCATCTGCGATGTCGAGAACCTCGAAGTCGACCCGCGAAGCCTCTACGCGATCATGCCGATCCCGATCGTGCCCATCGAGTTCCCGTGGGAGGCCTATCCGGTGGTCGAAGTCCATGTCCGCTATCGCGATGCTGCAAGCGGTCTCGATCAGGGAGAGGTTTACCGGCTGGACTCCGAGGACAACGAAGCCTTGTGGAATGTCTTCGTGCTCGATCCGGCAAAGAACGCCTTCGAGTACCGGATCGTCTATCGGGGGGCCAACAACCGTGACATCGATTCGGGCTGGAAAACCTCTGAGGAAGAGCAGATCAGCCTGCGCGATCCGTTCCCGCGCAAGCGCGTGGTGCAGGTCGTCCCGTCGATGAACTGGACCCAGGTTGATCGCTGTTTTGTGGACCTGCGCTATACGGATCGTGCGAACGGCGTGTCAGAGGAAACCTCCTTTGAATTCACCGAGGGGTCCACGCCCCAGATGTGGTCGATCCCGGTCGCCAATCCCGAACACCGGCAGGTACTTTTCAAGACGCTCATTCTGTTTCGTGATGGCCGGATGATCGACGTTCCCGAATCCGTCACGCTGGACCGGCGGATTCTTGTGCGTACCGATATGCGTGGTCGCCGCATCGTCGAGGTGCGGCCACCTGCAGATTTCCGGGCCGACAGCCTGAAGCGGGTGACCGTTGACTTGCGGTTCGAGGATTTCGAGGCCGGTCTGTCCTTTGCCGACAGCTTCATCCTCGAGGATTCCCAGGCACGCGGATTTTTTGAATACGATTATGTCAGCGAGGCCCGCGATCGGTACGAGATGCGCGCGACCTTCCTGTTCGCCAACGGCCTTGAGCGCAGCACCGACTGGCAGGCTGCCAGCGGGACCGTGCAGCAAATCGAAGTCCGCTAGAACAGACACTCTCAGACGCAGGAGGCACCGCCGTGCTCAGTTTGGAACGCTCTCTCACGATTGATGGAATTTCGGTCTTCCGCGACCATGCAGACCCGAACCAGTTCTGGGTCCTGCCCGGACCGGTGTCGCTGGCAAGACGCCCCGAAGATGACCGTGCGGCGTTCAGCTTCATCAAGTACAAGCCCGCTGTGGCCGGTACGGATGTAAAGGGCGGTGGTTTCGAGATGTTCGAGACCACCCTGAAATTGCCCGACCGGACAGAGAACCGGATACGCAACCGTCTGATCACGGAGCCCGGCGTCACCAATCCGCGTATCGCTGCGGTGCCGTTTCTGGAGGGGTCGGTGCAATGCGTGGCGCTCAACCTGCAGGGGGCGGGCGGGGCCGTCGCCGTGGAACCGCCGCCCGGCGCGTTCAATGCTGTGGAACGTATTCTGGGGGCAACGACCCCTTCGCTCGACAGCGAAAACCGGGCGGCGTTCAGCCTGACCCTGTCGGAAGAAGGCGCGACGATCCTCGAGCAGGCTTTCGAGAACGGTCTGGCGCCGATCGGGGTGATCTACAATCTTTCCTATGACGCCATGCGGCCGGCCATCGACGTCAAGATCACGGCGGATTTCGAGCGGATTTTCAATCATTTCAGCGCCAGCATCGAAGCCCAGTACCAGTTTGTGCGCGGCGGGATCGAGGCGGGGCTGGAAACCCTGGTCCAGAACGGGGCCATCACCATCGAGGTCTTCAACTTCACCGGCGAGCAGGACGAGAAGGAAAAGGAGGACTGGGCGTTGCAGTTCTTCACCGATCAGCTTCTGGCCGACTGGTTCAAACCGACCTTCGTGCCGGGACAGCTTGCCGCTGCGTCTGCAGATGCCGATCCGCTGCAGGAGGTCGCCGACTTCACACGCGAGGTGTTGCGGGGGGAACGGGGCGACGATGATGACGATGCGGACGACGACGCAGATGACGATGAGTCCGAAGATGATGCAGACGATGACGACGAAGATGATGGTGATGACGCCACCGACACTGACACGGAGACCCCACCCCGCCCGGCAGGTGGTAGCCGTACCGAGATTCAGCCCGCCGTCCTGACGCGGGCAAGCCAGACACCCAACCCGCTCCCCGAAGGCCGGGATGTCACACACACGCCGGCAACATCGGGCACGTCGGAAACTGTAACGATCACCGGCGCTGGCGCGGTTGTCCGCCTGGACGGGCAGGCGCAAACCCTTGATCAGCAGGGGCGTCTGACTCTCGATGTCGCACCCGAACAGATTCGTCAGATTGAGGTCGACTGGCCAGCTGCCACCACGGCGGAAAACTTCCACCTGTTCTTCGACTTTGACGAGCCGCCCGATCAGGGCTGGAGCACCAGCCCGCCAAGTCCGCTTTACCGGCGCTACGTGGCCGACAACACGCCACCCGACGACCGGTTCATGGATTCCAGCGGCATTGCGACCGAACCCAATGGCGGAGCCCAGTGGAGTGGTGCCGAGCGTGGGGGCGAACGGTTGAAGTCCTGGCTGCGGACACTTGCCGAACCGCGTCGGGTTGAGATGATTGCCCATGCCAGTTTTGAACTGGCTGCACAGCCCGGCTCATCCACGACCATCCATACGGGTGAGGCGCAAAGTCGGCATAACATGCTGCTGTCACGCCGGCGTGGTGATGTTGCTGCCGGAATTATCGGTGGCGCGGGAGGGGTGGCAATCGCCAGCCGCGAAGCACGCGGTGATCTCGAAGCGCGCGGTGATGCCGCGAACCCGGCTACGGGCGACCCCAACGACCGGGTTGTCCGGATATCGGGTAATGTTCGCAGCGGTCCGACCTCGGCCTGGCGCGGCACGATTACCCGCCCGGCGTCGCGGGTGATCGTCGACCCTGACCCCGAGCCCGGTCCCGATCCCGAGCCTGGTCCGGATCCTGAGCCCCAGCCCCAGCGTCCGACCGGGTCGAGCTCCATGCCCGCCGTCGTGTCGTTCAAGCTGAAGTTCATCCGTCAGGAAGAGCGAAAGACAATGACTCTGCGGTACAACCGCGCCGAAGCGGTCCGGCGTACCTATGCGCCTCAGGGGTTCTTTGGCCTGTTCCTCGCCGATCTGGAAAACCCCGAGCAACACTTCACCGAAGTCGACCTCGACAGTCCGTTCTTCCGGGAGTTCTCTGTCATGGCTGAAGTGCCGCTCGATTTCGAGCGGATCGGGCTTGCCTCGGCGCAGACGGCCATCGACTACGGTGACCCGGCTGACGCAACCAATCACAAGCATGGGGATTTCGTCTTCCGTCCCGACGACCGGGGCCCGAAGGAGTTCACGGTGTTCCTGAACGCCACCCACGATATCGACTATGCGGTGACACAACAGTTTCATTTCGATCCCGATTCCGGCTGGGATGGAGACGCGTTCAGTGTCGAAGTCCCCAAGGAACGGACCGAAGACCGGACCCTGTTCGTCAATCCGCACGAGGTTCTCGATTTTCTTGAAATCGGGATTGAGCCGGGCGAGATCGACGCCGGGGCAGTCGCATCGACCGATGTCAGTCTGCGCGTGCAGGGGGCGGGTGGTTTCGACAAACGACGAAGCTTTGTCGTCTTGCCGGATTCCCAACGACAGGTCTGGCGTCTTCGGGCGCCGAAAGCACCGGACCCGGGTGACCGGACCCTGAGCTACACGCTCAAGCACCGGTTGCGGGATGGCACCGAGCGTGACGAGGGTCCCTTCGTTCTCGAATCCGCTTCGCTCATTGTCCACGATCCGTTCCCGCAGGCGCTGCGGATCGAGTTCGTGCCGTTGTTCGATGGTGATGCCGTGCGTCAGCTCTTCGTGGATGTCGAGTATGAGGACATTGCCAACAACTATCGCCGTATAGAACGACTGGATGTCCCGGGAATGCAAACCGAGAACATTCCGCTGCGGCTTGCCCTCGTCGATCCCGATCAGCGGAATTATCGGTATCGTTTCACGGTGATCGGCACGGATGGCGATTTCCGGCGTCTCGCCTGGCAGGAGACGGATGAGGAGATTGTCCCGATCCAGATATGATGCCCGCGCGCGCCTTGTCCGATTTTCCGCCCGACCTTTTGCCCGAACGACAATTCGGGGGCGTGCTTGCGCGCCTGTCGGGATGCGACCGGGCGGCGGCGCGACGGGCGGAACAGGCTATCGGGTTGTCGCTGGCCGGTACGCGACAGTCAATTTGGCCGGAAATCGCCTGGTGCACCAGCACCCTGACGCCGGGGGGCTATCCGCTGGAGTTCGCATGGTCTTCGGCCGATCCCGCCATCCGGTGGACCGCCGAGGTGGCTGGACCTGAGGTCTCTCTCGACGCCCGTCTGGAAAAGGCTTTGGGCATCTTGCGTGTTCTCGGGCAACCGGTTGTCCTGCCTGATGTCCTCGACGGGAAGGCTGGCCATGGCAAGCGTTTCGGCACCTGGCTGGGCGGCCGTCATCGTGGGTCGGAGGACAGGTACAAGCTCTATCTTGAACTGGCGACGGCTGCGGGATGGTCGCTGGCGCGCGATCTTCTGCCCGAAACGGTTGCCGCCGCGATCCCGGGGCGCACGACATGGCGCATGGCGGGCTACACCCCCGATAGCGGGATTGTCGAAATCTACGGCCGGGTGGCGCATCAGGAAATCTGGGAGATCGAGCGTCTCCTCACGAGGTGCGGTCTCGATCCAGAGCCTCTGGTCATCCTCACCGCAGGTTTGACCGGTCTGGATATGGGCGCGCGCGCGTTGCCGGGCACGACCGGGCTGAGCCTTGCCATTGATCGAAGCGGTGTGGTGGTTGCCGGCGGCTGGTTCGCCCTGGCGCGGCATCTCCTGGGCCCTGACCGGGTCGCGGCGCGGGCGATATCGGACATGATCGCGTGTCAGGACTGGCGTGGCGATCTTTATGCGGCACTCGTCGCCGACATCCCGGGCGAAGGGACGCGTTTTGGCATGGTGGGGGCGGGTGTGAATATCGGCGGAGGTCCCTGGCTGCAAGTCGGATACCGGCCTTGAGGGAGCATGCTCTAGCCCCGGGAAAGACCCTCACGCCAGAGTTCCGCTTCGCGTTCGCGGCGCTCACGCAGCCCGCGCGAATTGGGCCAGAGACGGCGCATGGCAAGAATCTGATCGGCGACCTCTGCCGTGCGGCCTACGGCAAGCAGGTCGCGAATACGGCGCATTTCGGCCCGGCGATCACTTCCGGGGTCGTCGCTGACCGACGGTCCACGGTTGAACACCAGGCTGACCAGAACGCTGCGGCACAGCCCGGGCAACCGGTCGAGCGTGTCGTAGGTGTTTGCGGTGGTTTCAATCTGCTGCGGCAGGGTGTGGCCGACAAACACCTGCCAGGCCGTCGGCCAAGGCACGCGAATCCACGAGAGATCGGTCGCTGCCGCCGCACTGCCCGGTGCGCCAAGATGTTGGCGCAGCGCCGATATTTCGCGCGCACCGAGCTTGTCGCCCCAGTCGCGCTCAAACGTGTCGGCGCTGAACCGCAGATCATAACCCACACCAATCGTGATCCCGCTGAATTCGCCCGGCCAATGCGGAAACGCTGTCTGGGATTCATAGAAATCCCGGCTGCCGGCTTCTTCCCGGGCAATGAAACAAACCCCTTCGGTGGGAAGCGCGGGGCAGGGATCAGGCAGCCTGTCGAGCCAGCGGAGGAGGGCGTCATCGGCCTCTTCGCCCGGCGCCAGCCCGGCCATCTCGCGGGCGTCGCGGATCGCCTGTCGTGTCGCCGGACCCATGACGCCGTCAAGTTCCAGCAATCCGCCGGTCTTGTTCAGGAGCGCCTGAAGACGCTCGATTTCCGCCTTTGTCATCGCAGCCTCCCCGCGGCCTTTTTTTCGGCCGAAGACCGATGCCAACCACGCTATCGGCTCAAACTGGGTGCGGCTATTCATAATTCGACAAATCCCCTCTAGTCATATGAACGCGCAAGGTGCGTTTCTATTCCGGCAGTTCCACAATTCTGGTGAATGACAATGTCCGAACCCAACTCACCCGTCTTCGAATTCGGCCTGATCATGGCCGGTGCGATTTCTGCCGGGGCTTATACCGCCGGGGTCGTGGATTTCCTGATCGAGGCGCTCGATGCCTGGGAGCGCGCCAGAGAAGACCCCGGATATACCGGACCGCGACACGATGTGCGGCTCAATGTCATCACAGGGGCTTCGGCGGGCGGCATGACGGCGGCTATTTCGGCGGTTTCGCTCAACGCGGACATCGATCCGGTTCACGATGTCGATGCACCCCCGGAGCCCGCGCGCAACCGCCTGTACGACGCATGGGTCCGGCGTGTGGATATCGCAGCCCTTCTGGGGGATGAAGATATCCGGACGTCGGGGAAGCTTCTGTCTGCGCTCGATGCATCCGAGCTTGAACGGATCTCGATGGACGCGCTCACGGTGCCGCCACGCGCGACGCCGCGCGACTGGGTGGATGACCCGCTGGCGATATTTCTCACCGTTGCAAACCTGCGGGGTGTTCCCTACGGATTTTCCCTCTTCGGCAGTGCCGGTGCGGCTGCCTATGGCATGACATCGCACAAGGACCACATGCGGTTTGCGTTGAGTTCGCGCGGCAATCCGCTGCCCGGCGCGCGTCTGCTCGATCCCGCGCTGGCCCCGGATGCGGATTGGCCGCAGCTGGCGCAGACCGCACTGGCGAGCGGCGCGTTTCCGATCGGGTTGCGTGCACGGGCCCTCACGCGTCCGCGCGAGGATTATCAGGCGCGGATGTCCCGCCCGCCGCTCTGGCCGGATCCACCCGCCGAAGACGCGCCCGGCGATTATCAGTTCCTGTGCGTCGATGGCGGCCTGATCGACAATGAACCCCTCGAACTGGCGCGGCATTATCTGGCGCGCGGCGGGCGCAATCCGCGCGAGGGTGAACTGGCCCATCGCGCGGTGGTGATGGTCGATCCGTTTCCCAACGCGGCGGTCCTCGCCAAGGACAACAGCGCCGCAGATGGATTGCTGGCCGTCGCGCAGGGGATGTTCGGCGCGCTCGTCAATCAGGCGCGGTTCAAACAGGAAGAGCTTGAACTCGCCGAGAGCGCGACCAATTTCAGCCGCTTCATGATCTCGCCTTCGCGGTTCGATACCACCGGACAGCGGATCGAACCGGCCATGGCCTCGGCAACCCTGGGCGGGTTTGGCGGTTTTCTGAGCGAGGATTACCGCAAGCATGATTTCCAGCTCGGCCGCCGCAACTGCCAGCGGTTCCTGCAACGCTATTTCACGCTCCCCGCGACCAATCCGCTGTTTCAGTCCTGGTCGGACACTGGCGAACGAGATGCGTGGTATGTGCGTGGGGCTGACAATAAACAGGTCGGCTTTACGGAAGATCCCACGGTCCCGATGTTGCCGATCATCCCGCTGGTTGACGCGGTTCGCGGCGAAATTCCCCAATACCGGCCGCCCAGCGCCGCGTCCGTGGATCTCGCCCAACTTGAGAAAAGCGTGAAACGGCGCACCCGTGCGGTCGGCTCGGCGTTGATCGATGGCGATCTGCGCAGCGCCCTGGGTTCACCAGTTCTGCGCTGGATCCTGCGGGTGTTGTTCAACTGGCGAATCGCCCCTCGCATCGCGGCAGCTGCGCGCAAACGCATCGGCGAGGATATCGCGCGGCTCGGTTAGCGAGACGTCAGTCGCGGGTGGGCTGCCGTGTCCGGTATTGCTCCAGCCGCGCGGCCAGCACGGATTCTTCGATGCTGTCGGGCTCGCGAATCAGCCCATTGATGTCTCGTCCACCAGTCGACCTGCCGGCACCGCCGCTTTGGTTCTTCTTGAGCGCGATTGCCTGCTCGATAGTCGAAACAGCCGTGCGAAAATCGCCCAACTCTGCATGTGCGGCGGCCAATATGGCCAGATTTCGAACCGATGTCCGGAGTTGTAGCGCGGCTTGCGCCCAGCGCAACGCCTGACTGCCGTCGCGCACCCGGTTGTTGGGGGATGTCGCCTGAATCCATGCCAGCCCAGCCATGCCCTCGACAAGTCCGCGATCTGCCGCCTGCCGGTACCACGAAGCCGCTGTGGAGTCGTCTTTCAAAACGCCACGCCCGTTTTCGTAGGCAAGACCGAGATTGTAGGCGGCGCGCGCATCCTTCTGTGTTGCGCCGCGCTCGTACCAGAGAACCGCAGTGGCATAGTCGCGATTCACGCCCTTGCCTTGCGCATACATCGTGCCGAGATTGTTCATGGATTTGATGTGGCCCTGATTTGCGAGCCGGCTCCAGATCGTTGCCGCGCGTTCGAACTCGCCGCGATAATAGGCTTCGTAACCGCGTTTGAATTCTTCGGCCTGTATGGGATTGGTTTCGGGTGGGCTGAGGGACGAGCGTGCCCCTGGTGGGGCCGGTTGCCGGTTCTGCGCTGACGCCAGCATGGGCGTCATCGTCAAGATCAGGACCAGCGCGACTGCGGTACGTTTGATGGTTTTGTGTGTGACCATGTGCCGGGGTCTTCGTTTCGCTCGATATTCTAACAGAGTGCCGCGTTCACCTGTTTGCCAATCCAAACAGGCCATCACGGGGCGAAAGATTAGGTATTGAGAGAAAGCGCCTTTTTGAAGGCGATGAAACCTGTTTAGACACAAGCAGGATAAATGGCGGTGGACGTAGTCTTGAGCGAACTCGTCTCTGCGTCGATTTCCTGTTTAACAGGGTAATTACAGGGTATTTTCGAAAATTCGACCGCTGACGGCTGAAAAGCACATAATTGTTGGCCCAATAACAAGGCGTTGGGCCGTAATTCCCTAGGTTTCAGAACAGGGAATTTGGTTTTCCATAACAGGGAACTCTAAATCGAGTTTAGGGAAACAAATTCCGGGAATCAGCGAATGACGTGACCCCCAACTTTCCTCCATCTGGGATTAGAGCCGAGCCGTGTTGTTGCGCATGAGCGCGGTTGAAGCAATGGGCTGCGCAGCGGAGCTCGTAGGGCGTAGCGAAGCAGGCCATTGCTTGTCCAGTTCGGCGGCGAACGCCGCCGGGGTCTTGTATCCGAGAGACGAGTGCGGTCTCTCGCGGTTGTAGTCCTCCCTCCAGGCCGCGATCTCGACTCGGGCATGGGTGAGGCTGAGGAACAGCGTCTCGTTGAGTAGCTCGTCGCGCATCCGGCCGTTAAAGCTCTCGGCGTAGCCGTTCTGCATCGGCCTTCCTGGAGCGATGTAGTGCCACTCCACGCCCATCTCACCGCACCATGCGAGCACTGCATTGCTGGTGAGCTCAGTGCCGTTGTCGCTGACGATCATGCCGGGCTTTCCGCGCTGTTCGATCAGTTTGGTCAGCTCGCGCACGACACGGCGACCTGAGATTGAGGTGTCGGGAACCGCTGCCAGGCATTCCCTGGTCACGTCATCGACCACGTTTAGGACCCGGAACCGTCGACCCGAAGCCATCTGGTCATGCACAAAGTCCAGGCTCCAGCGCTGGTTCGGTAGAGCCTGCACTGGAGCGGGCGCTCTGGTGCCCACAGCCCTCCTGCGGCTCCGTCGCCGCCTGACCGCCAGTCCTTCCTCGCGATAAATACGCTGGGTCTTCTTGCGGTTGATCATCACGCCCTCCCGGCGCAGCAGGATATGAAGACGACGATAGCCAAACCGGCGACGCCGGTTGGCCAGCTCGCGCAGCTTCTCGCGAAGCTCGGCATCGTCGTCCCGCGTGGAACGGTAACGCACACTCCCCCGATCGGCACCGATGACCCGGCACGCCCGCCGCTCGCTCATCCCGTAACAGTCCCGGAGATGAGCAACAGCTTCCCGCTTGGCGGCGGGCGTCAGAACTTTTTTGCCAAAAGGTCCTTCAACACAGCCTGGTCAAGCATCGCATCAGCAAGCAGTCGCTTCAGCTTACCGTTCTCGTCCTCGAGCGCCTTCAGCCGCCGGGCTTCGGACACCTCAAGCCCGCCATACTTCGACTTCCAGTTGTAGATGGTCGCTTCCGACACCCCGTGCCGCCGGGCCAGGTCGGCGGTCTTCGCGCCCGCCTCGGCCTCCTTAAGCACGCCGATGATCTGCTCTTCTGAAAACCTCGTTCTCTTCATCTCGTCCGTCCTTCTGTCAGGGCCAGACTCTAATCGATCGTGGAGGAAAATCAGGGGGTCACGTCAGTTTTTCCAATTACACCAACTGCACTTGGCATTGTAGATGCCATTTTTACCCTCGCATTCCGGACAAATTACCTGCCCATTCGTGGACACAACAGGAAATCTTTTCATTGATCTCATCCTAATCGAAGAACTAGCTTAGGGCGCAATACACCGTCGTATTAACAGGTTAATTTCCGCAAATATTAAAAAGCTATTGTGATCAAGTTAGGCATCACGGCAACTCAAATTGCAGGGTCGAAGCAGCCCTATTAAAATCCTGACAGCACTCGATATTGTATTTGAACATTTGTTGCAGAGAGCACCTCCATTTTTAGTGACTTAAATCCAATCATATTTCCGTCTTTTAGGCTGTAGGTAACGTTCTGAGAAAAAGCAGGACGTGCAAGGTCATTAATAAACTCACGGTATAAGAAAAATAGTGAGTCTCCGGAACGACCACTATAAATGAACTCCTGTTTCAGGTTTTCATCATTCACTTCGACCTGCTGGGTCGGTGAGAAAGAGACTTGTCTCCCCGGCGTTTCGTTGATCACCCCACCATTTGCATAGACAAGAGCAACAGCTCCGTTGTCTTGAACACCAATGCCATAAGGGATTCCGAGCTGCACGCCACCGGACCCCATCATACCGCCGGTTGAAGGCCCTACATAGACGGGGACGCCTTGGAATACCCCGATTTGGGCGAGCGTCGCACCTTGGTCGAACTTGAATGGAAAAGCTCTCGATCCAGAATTTCTAATCCATTCAGTTTGATAACTTTGGCGGAGTTTTATTGCGGGCGTAAAATGAAGGACGCCTTGAGTAATAAGTGTTTCCCCAATGGTACGAGTTGCGGTCTCCCCGACTGCCGGAACAAGTGTACGGTCTATGCGCGAGTTATTGACAGGCTCAATTAGTTTGACGTTCGCGCACGCTGAAATGGCCAAAACCATTCCAATTGTGATTAGCATTCTTATCATTACAGATGCCCCTAATATTTGTGCAGCTTTACCTGATTTTTACGGTTTACTTCGTCGCATATTGCGACCCATTTCTGTGCTTCGAACTAACTCAAAAGACTATTGAAAGCGTGTTATTGGATCAACCATTCGATCTGGACTGCACTTTCCAATTCAATTTGGATAACCGTCGGAAGTTCATAGAAAAAGTTAAGTCCGGCACGCGACTCAACCTCTGAGACACTCGTAGCAAACGTTCGGATATCAGCATCCCGCTCGACATCCTGCGTCATTATGAACGCGGCCAGAGAAACCTCTGAACCCTCCCAAACAGCAATTATTTTCCAATATCCTGACGGAACTACGTGCGGCTCATTCGCTCTAGGCAATGGGAGCATCGGTGTCTCATACAAAGGCCCTGTCATTACCCATACAGTGTTCCACCTGCGCACATGGTCACGCACTGCCTCTTCAAGGCGTGCCCATGGCCCAGCATTCAGGTTGGCACGCTGTGGCGTTATGTTTGAGAGGTAGTTTAGCTCTCTGGCCGCTTGAGAGCCCTTGAACGACGCTAGGGGCGCTTGGTGGCCACGCTGATAGTCGTGCGCCGCTGACGCTCCCGTGTAATCGTCTGGTCCTGACGGCTCTAGCGTCTCATCATCAGTGAGCCATGGATCAGGACGCCAGCTACGATTGAGATCGACCGTCCCTGCTACCTCCTGCGGCGTCAGGCGATATGCAACCCAGTCGGCAAACTTGGTTTCTCCATTGTTCGAGAGCGCATAGGTGTCGCGGATAATGAGGTCGTTGGAACTTGGTGCGCCAATTGGTGCACCAAATAGGAAATGCTTCGAATGGAAGCTTCCAACATTGTCCTGCGCGATAGCGGGAACGCTTAGAAGGCTTAGGAGCCAGAGAATCGTGAAGCCGTATCTCATCGCAGAGATGATACCTGCATCAGCCACTTTTGCACCCGCTAACCAGACGATACACTTCCACCTATGAACGGATCACTGACTCCGAATACGTACCCCCACAATCGCATCACCATTGTCTGCGGAGAATGTGGACGAAAAGGGGTTTATCAAAGAAAAACGATCATCGAGAGGTTTGGGGCAGACGCTTCAATGCCCGATTGCTGGTGAGACGGGTCTGCTCAGTGATTGGATAAACCTCGGCCTGTTTCGTATTTGCGGGGTCGGCGATAACCTGAAAGGGTACGCAAAGGAGGAGCGGCCAAATGAATACCGAGATGGGGGAGTATGTCGTTGGCGCTTACCTCAGACTTGAGGAAGGGTGTGATTTCGTTGACTACAACGTGAGGGCGCCAGGTGGGGGGCTAAGGGGCCTCCATGAGTTCGATGTCATTGGACTAAACTTTAAGACTGATACCGCTTACCTTTGCGAAGTCGCAACCCATATCCGTGGCTTGAAGTATGGGACCAACATGGAGTCCGTCTACAAAGTCAGGGCGAAGCACCTCCGGCAACGAGAGTATGCCAAAGAACATCTCGATAACTTCCAGACCGTCCGATTCATGTTCTGGTCACCGGTTGTTCCGCACGGGTACCTGACGGACAACCTCAAGGAAATCGAAAACCTAGAACTCATCATCAACGGTAGGTACAGGGAATGCGTCGATGCATTGCGAGCCCGAGCCAGCGAAGAGGCACAGGACGCCGGCAACCCCTTTTTCCGAGCCCTGCAAATCCTCGAGCATATGCGAGACTAAAATCAGGCGTAACGCGTGTGATATGAAACCCAATCAGCGGGCCCCGACTGTAGCTTAAATTACAGCCCGATCTGTCCGATGATTGGGGAGGACCTCACTATATCGTCCATTTTTGTTGGGGCCTTCTAGTGCTTCCCTCAACTGAGTTCCTATGATGCTGGCCAAGCTTACTGGCACAGCATTTCCAATTTGACGCATGGCTTCACCCCACGCTCCAATGACTTTAAAGTCAGCAGGAAACGTTTGCAGCAATTTCGCCTCATGCACTGTGAAATAACGGATGCTGTCGTCAGCATACCTCACCATATTTTCTCCACCGGGAACGCCATGAACACCTGCTTTCAGTGTCTTGGCGGGCAGATCGCAGTAACTGCCAGTGTGTCCCGCATATGACTTAGCGCCACCCTTAAAAATATGATCCTCAATACCATGATTGCTTAAGGGCTCGGGTAAGTGTGCTAGTGCGTCCCTTACTGTAAGCCACGGCATTAATGGCTCTGAAAACAGTGATTTTTGTTCCTGCTGAGCTTCTCTGCGGCATTGTGTAAGGTGTGCCGTGTCAGGTGTTACCCCATGCCTTTTCCAGTAGGAGCCATCTTGTTGTTCATACATCAGAATTTGCTTCGAGTGGGTCTCCTCAGGAAAGCGCCATTTCACATTCAGATCGGAACGCACCCCCACGATGAAGACCCTCTCGCGTGTTTGAGGCACACCATAGTTGGCGGCATTTAGGAGTTTGAAATTGACATCGTAGTGAAGCCCGCTTGGTCGAGATTTCTTCAATTCAGAAAGATGATCTTGCCAGTCTTGGTTCGGCTTTTTTATCCTGTCCGGAAAGCTTAGCCGTAGCAGGACATAGTCAAAATAGTCAGAGAACGAGCCACGAAGCAAACCTTTGACATTCTCAAAAATGAAAGCTTTTGGTTGAAGTGCTGTGATAGCACTTATGGCGAGCGGAAACATGTCTCGGCCATCATCATAAGCCTTATGCTTGCCACCCATTGAAAATGGCTGGCAAGGTGGCCCACCAGCTACAATATCAATGCCATTAAGACTGCAAAAATCGAAGTCCCTAATATCGCCTTCAAAGACCAGATCGTCGCCAAAATTTGCCCTTAAAGAACTACAAGCGTGTTTGTTGAATTCAACAAACTTTTCATGCTTGAATCCGCTTAAACTCAAGCCTTTAGCGAGACCGCCCATCCCCGAAAATAACTCTAGTGATTTCATCATTCTAGAGTTCTTTCAGGTGTTTTCCAATATTGGCTAAAATCACACCTTTCTCTTTTGGCACACCCATGCATTTTTCTGCCCAGGCTCGGCCTGTGTGTATTACATCCCAGTCTGATTTAGCTTGATTGAACCGGCCCGCTCCTGGCGTATGGTTTCCAAAGCCGTCTACTGCACTGTTCCACAACGGCTTGAAAATCTTAATGAGGGCGGCTTCTATGGTTCCGATCATGTCAGACCCACCCCCCTCAAAAATCACAAAACGGCACGAAAAATCACTGGCAGATAGTCCCTCACCTGTCTCAATATTTCGTGTGTGTTCTCCTAGTCTTGAGTAAAGCTCAGTAGTTTGGCTGGTTGCTGTGTGCGATATACGCGATTGTCTCCAGCCCCGGGGAACTGCCTTACCAATATAAATTGGGTGGCCGTACTGTAGGCGGTTTAGCTCAGCATATTTGGAGTAAATTTTTAACTTTCCAGTGTAATACAAAGCATAAACTCCAACCCCGTGAAACCTCTCTGGCGGTGGCAGAGTGTGAACTGGCGTTCCATTGAAAAACCTAATGGCATCTTTAACAAGCTCTTCAAAAGCACTGTTTTTATAGGTGTGTTCTGCTCTATCAAATGGGTGGTTTTTCATTCAGCTTCTTCTCGCTTTATGTATGGTTCTAAGCAGCATTTCGGGCTCTGTCAGACCAAATTGGCTTGAGGCGAGTGGGCTCGTTCTGTAGCCTTCGCGGATGAGAAATCCATTCCGCTATTTCAACAGTTCGCCCGAGGTGATCCGCCGACGGGAAGGGTCGATGTCGAAGTTCAAGGGTGTGAAGACCCTGCAGAAATTCTCTTCTGTTTACGCCTCATCCACAATCACCTCAACCTTGATCGTCACCCCAACAGCCGTGAAACTTTCAAGCAGAACCGCTTAGCCGCGCTGGCTGAGTGGTGCCAAATTTCGGCATGAGACCTCGATATTGCGGAATAATGGAGACTTGATTCTCATTAGACGGACACCACCGCCAGATCACCTGCCGAACAACTTACCCAACTAAATATATGCGGTCCACAGACCAAACAAACACGAATTCTATCTAGGCTGAATTATGAACGATGAAAAGTTGAGCCAGGCGATAACCCATTTGGTAAAAGTTGATACTACGATGGCCAAAATAGTCCCATTGGTCGGGCCGATTAGAGTGCCTCGTCGACAGCCAAATTTTAAGGGCTTGGTGAGGATAATAATCAACCAACAACTATCGGGAAAGGCCGCTAGCACGATATTTTCGCGTGCCGAAAATTGCCTTGACGGCGGAAGGTTTACCCCAAAGAACTTTTCTTTGATTGGCGAGGAAAGACTTAGGGGCGTTGGAGTTTCGACTGCCAAGGCTCGCTATATTTTGAAACTATCAAATATGCTGGAAAGTGATCCACAATTTGTATCGCGCTTGAAGCATTGCTCAGATGAGGACGCCTACAACCAGCTTATTAGCATCAAAGGAATTGGTGATTGGAGCGCCAGAGTTTTTCTTATGTTTTATCTGAGCCGCGCAAACGTTTTCGCCGCTGGTGATAAATCGATTGAAACGGCTATTTCATCACTCTACAGCCGAGATCACTATTTTGATGAAGATGTTAGAAATTCTCTTCTAGCTTTATGGTCTCCACATATTTCAACTGCGTGTGTTGTATTGTGGAGATGGATAGATAGTGGGAGACCCACGGCCTAGCTATGCGGCTTTGAATTCCATTGCCAATTGGTCACCGGTATTTGAGACCGGTATTTTCCCTTCAAATGGCACTGTCAGACCAAATTGGCTTGAGGCGAGTGGGCTCGTTCCGTAGCCTTCGCGGATGAGAAATCCCTTCCTCTATTTCAATTCTTCGCCTGAGATTATTCGCCTGACGGTGATGATCATTATGTGCAATTTCGGAGACTGGTTCGCACTAGACTAACAGCACAAACTAGCGGCCCTGCAGCTCAAACTTCAGTCCTCTTCGCCCTTCATAATCTCGTTCCAAGCCGTCAAGTCCGGCGGGCGGTCCCGTCGCTCTTTGAGACCCTGGTATGCCCCGGAACGTCTTGCCTTTTCGGCCTGTAGAGAGAGCCAATTCTTCTCCGGTACCTCTTCTTCATTCCGAGGCTCGCCTGGATTAGTGCCCATACCGTCTGGATATCTCCACAACGAATGCCTCCAGCTATCTACCCAGTTCAAGATTTCATCTATTTCAGTGGGGCCTTGTTCGGGGCGACTGTATGCGAACCCTACTTCGAACGAGTAGCTGTCATATTCTTTAACGGCCTTTAATATGGAAGGGGGTAGATACTCCTTCGCTTTTGTCCAAAGTTCGCCCTCTTCGGGTAACTTAAAAAGTTGCTCCGCAATTGAACCGGTGATTGCAGCGACAGTGTCGCTATCCCCGCCAATAGATACAGCGTTTCGGATCGCGTCTTCAAAGTCAGCCGCCTCGATGGCACACGTTATGGCTTGCGGTACTGTGCCCTGACAGCTTTCATCAAAACTATAGTCCTTTCGGATTTCATCGACGTTCTTATCGAGCGTATATCCGCAGCGTCTAGCGAACTCTCTTAAGGTTTGAGTTGGTGCGCCATGATGCGCGAGCAACATACAACCCGCAACGGCTACTGCACCCCGGATGCCCTCCTGGTGACTGTGGCTAACAGCAGTGATGTTCTCGACCGTCCGAAATGTTTTATCTATTTGCCCGGTATGGGCCAGCATAATGGGACTTATTCGCATCGCCGCCCCATTCCCGAACGAGCAGTATGGCTTTTGATCCCAAGAAGTCAGCCATTGTTCGAACATTACGCCGTAGGACCGGTGCCTACCGTGCTCAATGTACCTTGAAAGCATTTGTTTGGGGAGCGCACTCAAGTCGTCGCCCGACATGATCCAGTCTGCGACCGCGCAAGTCATCGTTGTGTCATCCGTGAACTTGCAGTCGTCATGGAAAAGATCGAAGTCCTTGGATTTGAAGTCACTATCGAACTCAAACCGTGATCCAACGATATCTCCTATAATTGCGCCCCTCATTGTCTAGCCTCCAAGTTCTTGCTAGATGCGGTTTTCTTTTGCTTCGGCATCTTATTTTTCCTCCCCAACCCGGTCTTTGTAGCCGTCTCCAATTTTCGGACTATCGTCCGCCCTATTCGTAATGGTCGATTGCTGCGGCAACCGGTTGGGAGGCTTGATCCCTAACAGGACGATACCGCTGCCGAGCCACTCCCGCACTTCCTGCTGGGTCATCTTTCTCACTGGCATAATCGTATTCCTCTCTTTAGTGCTTTGGGCGGAATGCCCCGGCGCACAATCTGAAGTTCAAATACCGTTGACCCGTCAGGTGGGTCAGTCCGTCACGTAGAAGTACTTAAACCTTGGTTGGTAATCGGATTGTGAAATTGGTCCGGCGATCTTTTCCCTGTCCGGTAAATCCCGAGATAAAGAAATCAGCACCGCGTTCCTCCGGCATTTGATCCGGACTGGCCAGATGTGTTGATGAGGCCAACGCAGAGCCATCCTCACCATTCGCATAAGCCAAGGCGTCCGCCAGATTGTCGAAGTCTGCGTTAAGGCTGCGGTCTTCTGGCAATCCAAGGTGCACCCGGACGTAGTACCGCTTCTGCTTTTTCCCATCAATTTTCTGTCGTCCAAGCTGGACCATCACGTAGAGGAAGCGCCCCTCTTTGGTCAGTCCGATGGCCTTTGTGCGCCAGTTCTTCGGGGCTAGCCGGGGAACGATATTGTCGCTGCTGATGCCGAACATGGGATCGTGCGGCGGTGCCATGCCAAGATCGATAATTGTTCCCATAATAAAAACCTTCCTGCGGTTGTTCCGAGGAAGGCTGACATTCTGAATGGCTTTGGACCCTTTAGTTGCCGTCCCTGGCCACATCCTCCTTTCGGAGCACCACCTTGCCGGGTAGGCAGGTTGGCGAGGGCGTCAGCCCTACTCTTGATGTTCGATTATTATGCACGCGAGGTGATGACTTAGCTAGGAAATATTTGATGACTAGCCGACCTACCCATCTCTGACCCTCGGTCCTAGACTGCCTTCATGAAAAACCTGTCCGCCATCATCTGCCTGACCAACTAAGATGATCAAGATTGTCCGTGGGGACATAACGCAGCAAACCACGACCGCGATTGTAAATGCTGCTAATACCCACCTCATCGCCGGGAGTGGTGTATGCGGTGCAATTCACCGTGTTGCAGGACCGGACTTGGAGAGAGTGTGCCGCGAGCTTGGCGGTTGCCCGGTCGGTGAGGCGCGGATCACAGAGGCGTTCGACTTACCTTGTGAATTTGTCATCCACGCGGTCGCACCGCGTTACTGGGATGGCACAAGAGGTGAGGCAGAACTCTTGACCCGCTGCTACCAATCCATCTTTGCGCTTACCGCAACGCCCGGGATAAAGAGCGTCTCGATACCGGCGATTGGCACAGGGATTTATCGTTACCCGATCAAAGAGGCGACAAAAATTGCCTTCGAAACGGCGCTTGCTGCCCAAGAGAAGCAAAGCCTGTCGGTCGAGTTCGTCTGCTTTGATGAGGACACCGTGTCCATTTACGAACAAACTTCGCAGTTGAACCCTCAGCTCATCTCTCGCAATACCCCGGCAGCTTGATCCGCACTGGCGCCCCCTGGCGCTCAACCTCCGCATACCGCCCACCCGAAAACTTGGGGCAGTCCAGCGCCAGCCCGGCACCGATAAGCGTGGCGCCAATGTCCTGTCCATTGAGATAGCAAATGCCGACCCAGCGGTCGTAAGTTTTGGTGCCGTCTAGTTTGCAGCGTACCCGTTTGCCCATGACAAGATCGCTCATGAACGATTTGGACTGCGGACCGCGAGGCTACTATGACTCGCGAAGGTTTGCACCGTCTTGGGGCTAACCCCGCCTCAATCCAAGTCAATACGGCGTAGTATCGAAGAGGGTGCTAATTTGCGCTGGGCACCCCTTCCCGCTGCAGCGTCATCTTGTATAGGCGCTTCATCTACTTTCTTAGATATATCGTCGTAGCACCCTATCAGTTCACCCTCTATATGGGGTTTGCTGGCGTCCCAATGACCTACACCCACCAGAGACATTTTATTGAGACAGAAAAAGTGTCTCAATAGCATTTATATTTGATTTATGAGACACAATCAAGTAGGGTCTAAACCTAAATGAGACAGGTTTGGGAGTTAGACGATGAAATATGGATACGCAAGGGTCAGCAGTTCAGGGCAAGACCTCACCATCCAAGTGGAAGCACTCACCAAAGCAGGATGCGAGACGATACGACAGGAGAAGGTGTCGGGCACATCCATACAGGGACGGGATGAACTGAATACCCTGTTGGAGTTCCTGCGAGATGGTGACGAACTGGTGGTCACAAGGGTGGATAGGTTGGCAAGGTCCATCCGTGACCTCCAAAACATCGTCTATGACCTTGATAAGCGAGGTGTGACCCTATCTGCAACAGAGCAACCCATTAACACCCAGACGAGTGCGGGAAAATGTTTTTTGGATATGTTGGGGGTCTTTGGGGAGTTTGAGACAAATCTTCGTAAAGAGCGACAGATGGAAGGCATCGCAAAGGCAAAGGAAAAGGGTGTCTATAAGGGACGCAAACACTCTGTGGATGTGGAGAGGGTCAAGGAACTGCATGATAGTGGTTTAGGTGCGTCAGCAATAGCGAAGGAAATGGGAATAGGCAGGGCGAGTGTGTATCGGGCACTCGGTTAGGTTCTACTCAACACCCTTTGTATTTCTTACGGACGCATTCACGGATAGCGCTAGATTGTGGGGTTGGTCATTAAAATTTTTATTCAAATTTCGGTTCCAAACCTATAACAGAATCTTCATCGGGATCGAACATTTCTGTATGTTTAAAACCCCTTTCCAACTCCCCCCATAATTCCCGTCCTTGCAGTCGAAGTTCGGGTATTTGACAAGCGATAACTGAAAGATACCAGATAGTGAGGGACGCAATTTTTGATAAGCCTTCGCTAGTTCCTCTAATTGAAGACATATGCTGTTCCCATTCTTTTAATGTTCCGAATGCTATCCCTTCTTGCACCATCAATGGATCTCGAAATATTTCCAATACATCCTGTTTGCTGCCAAACATAGTTGTAGCGTTTTTTATTCCGACTGCACCGTCCAAAACGAATCCAATTTCACTTGCGTCCATCCCTTTCAAAGCAGGGAGAATATTATCAAATGTTCTTTGTCCCTTTTCTTTAAATTTACTCCTTTGTGACTTAAACAAACCAAACATCGATTTCGTCCCTTCCTCTAGTCACTTTTTAAATTAAACGGGGCAGCGGTATCCCCCTGTTCGGCAAGAGGTGTCCATTCCCGCAGAGCGGTTGCGAAGTCACCACTCTCGTATGCGGCAGAACCCTTTTGGAAATCAGCACTCCACGACATCCCCGCACTTCCAAGAAGCAGGGCAATCGTCAGGCAGATGGTGACGCTCAGGTTTTTCACAGGGGAAGTCTGGCAGAGAACCTCTGTGAGGGGTAGGTGGAATGGGGATGTGGTGGATGCAGACCCCATACCCCGGCAGATTTAGACCCGCTCGACAGAGCACCCAGGCATCTTCTTCAGACCCTTCCTGACCCCAACGCAAAAGACCCCTCAGCATGGTGTCTGAGAGGTCTGTTGGGTCGTTATGGGTATTGAGTGGTCTGGGTCGAAGTCTCCTCAGGTGACCTTCTGAGCAATAATCCCTGACGGACCCTTACCCTTGGAGCGTTTCACCACGTACCCCTTGGTTCCCAGATTGAAAGTCTTGTCATCCTTGAACTGATCCAGTGCGGCGACGAGTGCGTCTGCAACAGGATCATTGTCTTCCTTGGGTACCTTGGACTGAGCCTTCAACCATTTCGCAAATGCTTCCTCTGCAATGTCGTCACCGACACTCTTACGGAGTGCATTGAGTTTTCGAACCTGACCTTTAGTCAGTGAGGATTCATCGATAGCCATTATTCGTCTTTCCATATTTTGAATTCAGGATACCAGATGGGCATATTTCATTACGGATTATCCGAATAACACCCACTAACTGTCACCATATATCACAACTCTCTTGGCTTTAGAACAGTATTTTAAATGCCATTTAAAAATAGAGGTATGAAAATCGATAACACATCAAAAATACCCATTATATCTTGCAAATAATAAATGAAATCGCGAACGTGATGAAACTATTTCCTATTGTACATACGACTACTATTTAACCTATCCTCTATCCTCTATCCTCTATCCTCTATCCTCTATCCTCTATCCTCTATCCTCTATCCTCTATCCTCTATCCTCTATCCTCTATCACCTATCCTCTATCACCTATCCTCTATCCTCTATCCTCTATCACCTATCCTCTACCACCTATCACCTATCCTCTACCACCTATCACCTATCCTCTACCACCTATCACCTATCCTCTATCACCATAGACATTAACTACCCTTACAATAGATAAGAGCACCACGGCTTTAACTGTTGTTCACGGAGTCCCCAAAAGGGATTTTCCGACTGCAACGGCAGAGCTAGAACTGGGTGAGGATGATACGGCCTCTTGCCCATGCATTGTCGACAAGACAATTTGTAATGCTGTATTTTTCAGGTTTATTCCAATGTTCCGGATCAACTCGATCAATTTTGGTCATCCACAAAGTTCTTGGTTTTGACCGAGGAAAATTCTTACGGCAGATATTTTCCCATTTATTCGGCATTACCGCTAAAAATCGTTCTAAACGTGATTCTTCGATATTTGCACCGGAGTGATAGTGGAGCGGTCTCTTTGTAACACCGTCTTTTGCAAACACCTCTGGGACTGCGTAATAGGGTATTTTGAGGCCTCGTTTAATATTTTTGCCGCGACGCTTGAATGAGCTGCCCAAAGCAATTGAAGTGTTGAAAAAGCACCTTTGGACCAACTCACCTGCAAGTTCGCTGTCGTCTTTAGTCAAAGCGGTACCGCCATCCGCCCACTTGGGGAATTTGAAGGTAATCCACACGGTCGCCTTAATGTTTTCTAGTTTGACTAATAGATCATCTTTCATACTCGTATTTAGACAACCAAACTAGAATAAATTGGATTTACAAAATTTATTTTGTTATCGGACGCGATTTTGTTCCGTTAAGAAACCACTGATTAGAACCATTTGACGCTTCGATGGCAGGGCCATCTTCGCGATGTAGAAGGCCATTCTTATACCAAGCTTTACACCATACATTGTTGCTGCTTATGAATTCAAAAGCAGGTCCATCTTCGCGATGAAGTTTACCGTATAAATACCATGCCGTGACGCCATCTGAAGTTTGAATATAAGGCCCATCCTCACGATGAGGTAGGCCGTTCAAAAACCAAACTGAATCATCTTTTTGAATTGTTCCGATATTCGGTTCGCTTGAGTTGCTAATTGTTCTTTCTACGATGTGCATGAAAAATACCTTTCTAAAAATATTTAGGGCAAGCCAGTGGCGTTCCGCGAATTATTCACGGTTCCCAATTTAAGGTTGTTTGAATTTTACTTCGTTAGTGGGTGTCTAGTGACACATCAACGAAGGTAGCCTTCAGGCAGGTCGTCCAACCATTGATGAACGGTGTCTTTTTTAAAGACCCTGCCCCGTCCGATTTTTACCGACGGTGGGAGGCGCTCTGGATCAACACATAGTCGTGTGTGGACCGTTGTTTTTTTAAGGCCCAAAAGTTGGGCAAGTTCTTCTGCATTATAAAAAGCACATTCGGGCATATAAGTTTTCCTTTTCGTCTAAATCCCTTTTGTTGTTTTCGGGAACGGCTAAACTATTCCTGAAACTAGATACACAATACCACAAAATGACCTTAAAAGCAACTAAAAAACGAATTAATTAGTATTTATGATAATAACAATGCTATGTTTTTATCGAAAATATACATTTATACAGCATTATACTTGATCTATACTATGGATTCTCTCACCTCGCTTGGTAGCTGTGCGCCGACAACCGCACGTTTCTCGGACAGTCGGTAATCTGGTTCAGAAAATCCGGCATTGAAGCATCGGCTCCAAACTGATCGATGACAGCTTCTCTCTGGTAACGCCCTTCTCGTCGGCATTCATCGCAGACGACGGGGTTGCTGTGTGTCATAGAAGCTCGAAAGACGTTGCGTGACCTATCGAGGGACGGGGTACCAGAGTGTCCTATCGGTGGGCGTACAGTCTCAGTTCTGCCAGAGACAAGCAGGCGCCCTTACGTCGGTGATGTTCCCATGTTCTGAGCGAGGTCTTCCATTGCAGTTTTTCCATACGGCAATTTGAACGTCTCGCATCTAAAGTTGATTATGCAATTTTCCGTAACGGAAAAGGAATGAGGTTGTCTTCTTCAATCACATCATTGAACAGACGGCGACGTGTAAATGGCTTGCGCTTGCTAGTCAGCTTGGAAGCATTCTGCTGATTGGTCACGTGACCATAGTGCTTCTCAATCATTTCAACTGAAGTGCCCATATTCTTGGCCAAGGAATACACATCAACGTTATCGCCATAGAGAAGTCGTGATGTTGCGTAGAAGTGACGTGCTGCATAGAAGGTTCGCTTCTCGCCATCTACATTCATCGACAGTCCGGCACTTTCCAGCATATCGGTGAGCCTACGTGCGTGTGCGACATAACCCCTTCCCCACCAATTCGCGAAGATCAGATCATCTGGCTCTGTGAACTTGGCTAGGGGGGTATGCACACCATCAATATTCGTACCTTTGTGCCACCGTTCCAGCTTAGGAATAACTGCAATCATTGGCACACAATCCCGTTCACCTGTTTTGTTCGTCTTGGTGACGTGGATCAGCATTTGTTTCGTTCCAGTTTCATCGGTGAAGTATGAAATATCCTTCCAACGAAGCTGGAAAAGTTCCTTGTTTCGCAGTCCGCTTTTGCAAGCAAACAGGAATGCCGTCCTGATCAACTGGCGCTGATAGAACTGCTGCTGCTGAATGTATGGGTCTACCGACTTCGCCCAACTACGTGAGTGGCGGATCAATCGCTTCATTTCCTCAAGGGTGAATGTCGGTCTGCGATTGCGCTTGTTCTTCATCGGCAATTCCATCTCAAACTTACGCTGGATGAAATTGCGCTTTGCAGCCCACTTAAAGAACTGATTCAGGGAGTTTTTTTCCGCATAGAGCGTGGCTGGTTCAACCGTCACTTTCGCATTGGGATGGAGAGTGCCCGCATCTGCTCTGGTCTGATTGATCTGCTGACGCCACACCCAATAGTCTTCTATGTAGACCTCACCCAGACCATCCAGAGAGCGCTCATTGAAATACTCAAAGAAGTAGTTCTCACCTGTTCGCTCGTGCTGATAGACGGTTGTGGAACCCGTGTGCCTCAGGGTCTTCAACCATTCCCGATATACGCGTTCAAACGACTTTGTGTGAACGGCATAGCCAAGCTCTGTCTTGATTTCTACCCGCTGTTCTTCAAGCTGTGCTTTGCCCTTGGCTTGTTCCAGATCAGTCGTTTCAAGACAGACGTGCTTGTACCGAGTTCTGTCACCTTTGATGCGTTTGGGTAGTTTGATGGACGCAAACCAATTTTCATTCTTGGTATCTGAACGTTGATACACAGTCAGAGTACCAGACAGTTTGTGTTTGTTTTTTTTCAAGCTTTGTTCCTTTCCAAAATACGTGCCGTTTCCTGAAAAGTGTGCCAAATCATTCAGCACACCATTCATACATTGTACCATAATTTCTCAATATAATCAAGAACTTACTGGTCACCTGCAAGTTTTGCAATCTGTGTGCTAAAGATAGAATCCGTGTGCTGTTTGTGTGCGATTTCATCCGACACAAAATAGACTATTCAATGATTTCAATGGGTTACATATTGTGGTGTTTTACACACCAGCACACAACATGTTGCGAAAATCAGCGGGTTTCTAGTCTTTTTTCAGCCTGTAACTGAGTTCTGGCAGAACTTGCAGGTCAGGTTGCAGCCCGCCGTGCCGAAGCTCAGCACCGGCGTGCCCGGCAGGAAGTGATTGAGCGGCTTCTTCTCGATGGGATCGATGCAATAGCCGCTCGACCGGCCATATGTTGTCAGAACGATCTGGTCATCGGTTCGGGCACGGACAAAACACAGACCGCGTTGTCCTTCATTGAGCTTGCAGAAGCGCGGACACAGGTCGCACTGGATGCGCCCATCGTCGAGCGCATGCCAGTAGCGACCCGGCACACCATCGAATTCCTCGGCCATTTCGGCGTCAATTTGGTCTGAATCGCTCATCTCTGTTGAAAACCATACCAGATGAATCGTCGCGGGGGGCTTGGTTTGCGGTGGTCGGGTCGCATATCATCCCCTTAACAAGATTCCATTCATTCAAGCCATGAAGAGGGTGTCCCATGGGCCAGTTCGGCATCGGTCAGTCCGTCACACGCATTGAAGATCTCCGCCTGCTCACCGGCAGCGGCAAGTACACCGACGATGTGCAGCTCGAGAATGAGAGCCACGCCTTTGTGCTGCGTTCGCCCCATGCCCATGCCGAGATCAAGGGCATGGATATTGCCGCCGCGAAAGCCGCACCGGGCGTGCTGCTGATCTTGACCGGCGATGATGTGAAGGCCGATGATCTGGGTGCCATGCCCTGCATGTTCCCGGTCACGAATCTTGACGGGTCGGCGCGGGGCGAGACCCATCGTCCGCTGCTCGCCCAGGGCAAGGTCCGCCATGTGGGTGAGCCGGTTGCCTTCATTGTCGCCGAGACCCTGGAACAGGCACGCGACGCCGCCGAATTGATCGAGGTGGACTACACGGTTCTGCCCTCGGCCACCCACACCTACCGCTCGGCACAGGACGGTGCGGCGCAGATTCATGACGACATTGCCAACAATGTCTGCTTCGACTGGGGCAAGGGCCAGCAGGACGAGACCGAGGCGGCCTTCGCCAAGGCCAGCCATGTGACAACCCTGGAACTGGTGAACAACCGGATCGTCGTGAACTCGATGGAGCCGCGTGCCGCCATCGGCGATTACGACGAAGCCAATGACAAGCTCACGCTCTACACCTCGTCACAGGGCACCCATGGCATTCGCAACACGATTGCCGACAACATCCTGAAGATCGACAAGGAGAAGCTGCGCGTCATCACCGGCGATGTGGGCGGCGGCTTCGGCATGAAGATCTTCACCCATCCCGAACAGCCGATGACGGTCTGGGCGGCGAAGAAGGTCAAGCGCCCGGTGCGCTGGACCTCGGATCGCAGCGAAGGCTTCATGTCCGACATTCAGGGCCGGGACCATGTGACCAAGGCCGAGGTCGCCTGCGACGACAAGGGCAAGTTCCTCGCCCTGCGCGTCACGACCTACGCCAATCTGGGGGCCTATCTCTCGCATTTTGGCACCTTCATCCCGACCGAAGCCGGCACGGCCATGCTGAACGGCCTGTATGCCTTCCCGGCTGTCTGGGCCAATGTGAAGGGTGTGCTGACCAACACCGTTCCGACCGATGCCTATCGTGGTGCCGGTCGCCCGGAAGCGATCTACTGCATCGAACGGCTGGTCGACAAATGCGCCCGCGAACTGGGCCTCGCGCCCGACGAATTGCGCCGCCGCAACTTCATCCAGCCCGACCAGCTGCCCTACAAGACGGCCTTCGGCGAGACCTATGACAGCGGCAATTTCACCGCCATCATGGAAGAAGGCATGAAGCGCGCAGACTGGGCCGGGTTCCCCGCCCGCAAGGCCGAAAGCGCCAAGCGCGGCCTGTTGCGCGGCATCGGCATGGCGACCTATGTCGAGAAATGCGGCGGCGGCAATCCCGAAGTCGCCGACGTGCGCATCGACCCGGACAACGAGACCATCACCTTCTATATCGGCACCATGTCCAACGGGCAGGGCCACGACACGTCCTACAAGCAGATCATGTCCGACCGGCTGGGTATCGACACCGACAAGATGACGATGGTGCAGGGCGACAGCGACGTCGTGCCGCCGGGGCTGACCGGTGGTTCACGCTCGGTCACCGTGGGCGGTGTTGCCGTCTCCAAGGCGTCGGAAGCCATCAAGGAAAAGGGCAAGGCGATTTCGGCCCATATGATGGAAACCGCCGAAGCCGATATCGAGTATGCCGACGGCACCTTCCGGGTGGCCGGCACGGACCGCTCGATGTCCCTGTTCGAGGTGGCGAAAGCCGCCCAGGACCCGGCCAACCTGCCCGAGGGCATGGAGCCCGGCCTCGACTCCAAAGCAAGCCATCAGCCCGATGCGCCGACCTTCCCGAACGGCTGCCACATCTGCGAGATGGAGATCGATCCGCAGACCGGCATCCCGGAGATCATGCGCTACACGGTCGTCGATGATTTCGGCGACACCATCAACCCGATGCTGATCGAAGGACAGGTCCATGGGGGCATTGTGCAGGGCGTCGGTCAGGCCCTGCATGAGCACACAGTCTATGACGAAGATTCGGGCCAGCTCGTGTCCGGCTCGTTCATCGACTATCGCTTACCCCGTGCGGCTGATGTTCCGAACTTCGACTTTTCCATGCGGAACGAGAAGTGCACGACCAACCCGCTCGGCATCAAGGGGACCGGTGAAGCCGGTGCCATCGGTGCGCCGGCAGCGACGATCAGTGCCATTGTCGATGCCCTTTCGGATGGCGGTGCCCTTCACGATGTCGACATGCCCGCAACCCCGGATGTGATCTGGGCGCTTGCCAACCAGCAGATGGCCGCCGAATAGGCACTGACTGCCCGAACCGGGGAGAAACCCGATCGACACCGTATCCCTGATACCGGCGGTGCGCGCCCTCGCCTATGCGGCGGGGGACGCCATCATGGCGGTCTATCGCACCGATTTCGACAGCACCCGCAAGGATGACGGCTCGCCGGTCACCCTGGCCGATACGGCCGCCGAAGCGGTGATCCTGCCCGGCCTGCGCGCCCTGACGCCGGACATTCCCGTGATCTCCGAGGAGGAACACTCCGCCGGCGACAGCCCAGAGGAAGTCAGCAACCGGTTCTGGCTGGTCGATCCGCTCGACGGCACGAGAGAGTTCCTCAAGCGCAATGACGAATTCACCGTGAATATCGGGCTGGTCGAAAACAACATCCCGATCTTCGGCGTGCTTTACGCCCCTGCGCTCGACCTGATGTATGCGGGCACCCTGAATGGCGGGGCCACGCTGATCGAGGACGGCAAACCCGAACGCGCGATTTCCTGCCGGACCGTGCCCGCCGATGGTCTCGATGTGCTTGTCAGCCGCTCCCACTCGATCAACGAGAAACTGGAAGGCTATCTGGAGGGCAAAACCGTCCGCAATCGCATCCCGCAAGGGAGCGCGCTGAAATTCGGGCGGCTGGCCGAAGGCGTGGCGGATATCTATCCCCGCTTCGGCCCGACCTGCGAATGGGACACCGGTGCCGGCCATGCCATCGTTCTGGCAGCCGGTGGGTCACTGACCCGGATGGACGGTGGCATCTTCGACTACGGCAAGAAGCCGAGTTACCTGAACCCCGGCTTTGTGGCCTACGGGCGGCGCTAGGTTCGCTTTCCCGAGCCTCCACATTTCGTCACCCCCGCGAACGCGGGAGTCTATAGACTCTGGCGGCTGCCTGGTCTGGTACCGGCGTTTATGGATGCCCGCCTGCGCGGGCATGACGGGAACACGCAAACCGACCCTATAGACCCTTCGGTTCCGCTACGGCATACAGGCCGCATGAGCGATAACGCCAACATCCTGCCCGCGAGCGATCAGAACCTCGACGCGGCCGCGGCGCATCTGCGTACCGGCGGGCTGGTCGCGTTCCCGACCGAGACGGTCTACGGGCTGGGTGCCGACGCCCGCAACGACACGGCCGTCGCGCGGATTTTCGCCGCCAAGAACCGGCCGAGCTTCAATCCGCTGATCGTGCATGTTCTGGACCTGCAAAGCGCAGCAGCCTTCGGCCATATGGACGCACGGGCCGAAAAGCTGGCGGCGGCCTTCTGGCCCGGACCACTGAGTTTCGTGGTACCGCGGCGCGCAGAGAGCGGCTTGTCGCTTCTCGTCAGCGCCGGGCTCGACACGGTCGCCCTGCGCGCACCCGCCCACCCCCTCGCCCGCGATCTTCTCGCCCGTTTCGGTGGTCCGATTGCCGCGCCGAGCGCGAATGCCGCTGGGGAGGTCAGCCCGACCACCGCCGCGCATGTGGCCCGCTCGCTCGGGAGCAATATCGACCTTATCCTCGATGGCGGGGCCTGCGCCGTCGGGCTTGAATCCACGGTCATTGATCTGTGCAGCGACCGCCCGGCGCTTTTGCGCCACGGCGCGATCACGCTGGAGCAACTCGAAGACGCACTTGGTACCGTGGACGACGCCACCCGTCCCACCGACGGTCAGGCCCCGCGTTCCCCGGGGCAGATCGCCCGGCACTACGCGCCTTCGATCCCGGTCCGCGTGAACGCAGACACGGCCGCACCGGACGAAATACTTTTGGGATTTGGGCCCTCCTGTCCGGCGGCCGCCGAAAACCTGAGCCGCGCCGGTGACCTGACGGAAGCCGCCGCAAACCTGTTTGCCGCCCTGCGCGCGCTCGACCGGCCCGAATATCGCGCCATCGCCGTGATGCCGATCCCCGAGACCGGCCTGGGCCGCGCGATCAACGATCGTCTGCGCCGCGCCGCCGAAGCCCATAACGCTTAGAACACAACCCCCGGCGTGGTTGCCGCCGGACACAACCCGGTCTAGATTTTTCATCATGAACGCACACGCCCAAACAGACACGAACATCCTGCCCGACGGCTTTCTCAAACGTCTGGAAGATATCGTTGGCCCCGCCGGTCTGATCACCGACCCGGCCGACATGGACGTCTATCTCGAAGAACAACGCGGGTTGTTTCGCGGCGTGACGCCCTGCGTGGTCCGGCCAGCCTCCACCGATGAGGTTTCCCGGGTTCTGGCCGCCTGTTACGACGCGGGTGTCGCCATCGTCCCCCAGGGCGGCAACACCGGGCTGTGTGGTGGCGCGGTCGCAGCGGGCGAAATCATTGTCAGCCTGTCACGCATGAACAAGGTCCGCGCGGTCGACCCGGTGAACTTCACCATGACGGTCGATGCGGGCTGTGTGTTGGCCGATCTGCAGCAGGTGGCCGATGACCATGACCGGCTGTTCCCGCTGAGCCTCGGGGCCGAAGGCTCCTGTCAGATCGGCGGCAACCTCTCGACCAATGCCGGGGGCACCGCCGTGCTGCGTTACGGCAACGCGCGTGAACTGACGCTGGGGCTGGAAGTCGTGCTGCCCGACGGGCGCATCTGGGACAGCCTGACCGGGCTGCGCAAGAACAACACCGGCTATGACCTCAAGCACCTGTTCATCGGGGCTGAAGGCTCGCTGGGCATCATCACCGGGGCGGTGGTGAAAATGTTCCCCAAGCCGGTTTCGCGCCACACCGCGTTTGTGGCGCTGAAGAATCTCGACAGCGTCCTCGACGTGCTCGGTCGCGCCCGGGCGGCCAGCGCCGATACGGTCTCGGGTTTCGAGCTGATCCCGCGCATCGCCATTGATATTTCCGTGCGCCATATCGAGGGGAGCGTCGATTTCCTCGAAGCACGACATGACTGGTACGCGCTGATCGAGTTCGAGAGCAGCGACCGGAATTCCGGACTGGGCGCGGCCATGGAATCGTTCCTGGAATCCGCCTTTGAAGACGGGCTGGTGGTGGATGCCGTGATTGCCCAGTCGGAAAGCCAGCGCGACCAGATGTGGTTTCTGCGCGAAGCCATGGTGCTGGCCCAGAAACCCGCCGGTGCCAGCATCAAGAACGACGTCTCGGTGCCGATCTCGTCCGTCCCCGAGTTCATCCGGCAGGCCAACGCCGCTGTCACAAGGGCCTGTCCGGGCATCCAGCCCGTGGCCTTCGGGCATGTGGGCGACGGCAATGTGCACTACAACCTGACCCAGCCCGAAGGCGCCGACGGGGCTGAATTCCTGTCCCGCTGGGACGAGATTTGCCACATCGTCCATGACGTCGTGGACAGTATGCGCGGCAGTTTCTCCGCCGAACACGGCATCGGCAAGATCAAGGTCGCCGAACTCGCCGCCCACAAGGCCGGGGTCGAGCTCGACATGATGCACGGCATCAAGGCGATGCTGGACCCGAAGGGACTGATGAACCCGGGCAAGGTGCTGGAATAGGCTCTTTGTCACAGCTCAGCCTGTTGGCCGCGCCTTACGCTAACTCCGCGTCATGCCCGCGCAGGCGGGCATCCATTGCCGCCGGACCCCGACCCGGCAAACGCCGGTGTTCATGGGCTCCCGCCTTCGCGGGAGCGACGAACCGGAGGATGTGTGCGGCTTTACTTTCACCCCGCGTCTCGCCTGCGCAGGAACCATGATCTTCAGATACGCGTCATGCCCGGACTTGATCCGGGCATGACGATGGGAAGTGCGGCGCCGAACGAAACCGGCATTGGCGACCATCGTCCCGGCCCATGAACACATTGTCGGCACCTGTTGGCCTACCTGTCCAATGCCCGCTATAAATCGGGAGCGTTTCTGGAACACCAACGAAGGCCTCCGTGATGTCTGACTACAACGCCCCCGTGCAGGACATGCAGTTCATTCTGGAGAACCTGTGTGACATGGAGGGCCTTCGGGAACTTCCGGTCTTCAGCGAGACCACCGAAGACCTCGTCGAAGCAATCCTGACGGAATCTGCCCGCTTCACCCGCGATGTGGTGGCCCCCCTGAACCAGACCGGCGACCAGCAGGGCTCCGTCCTGAAGGATGGCGCCGTGAAGACGCCGGACGGGTTCAAGGAAGCCTATGCGAGCTTCGTCGAGGGCGGCTGGAACGGCACGCCCTTCGAGCCCGAACATGGCGGCATGGGCCTGCCCTGGACGATCACGACGGCACTGCAGGAGATGTGGCAGTCGGCCAACCTCTCATGGTCGCTGTGCCCCTTGCTGACCATCGGCGCCATCGAGTCCGTCATCGCCCACGGCACCGACGCGCTGAAGGACAAGTTCCTCGCCAAGCTGGTCTCGGGGGAATGGACCGGCACCATGAACCTGACCGAGCCCCAGGCGGGCACCGATCTCAGCCTGCTGAAATCCCGCGCCGAGCGCGAAGGCGACCATTACCGGATCAAGGGCACGAAGATTTTCATCACCTATGGTGAGCAGGATTTCACGGACAACATCATTCACCTGGTGCTCGCGCGCCTGCCCGACGCGCCGCCGGGGGTGAAGGGCATCAGCCTGTTCCTGGTGCCGAAGTTCCTGGTCAACGACGATGGCTCGCTGGGTGAACGCAACGATGCCTACGCCATCGGTCTCGAACACAAGCTGGGCATCCATGCCAGCCCGACCTGCGTCATGTCCTATGGCGAGAATGGCGCGGGTGCCATCGGCTATCTGATCGGTGATGAACATGATGGCCTGCGCTGCATGTTCACGATGATGAACAATGCCCGCCTGAATGTCGGCTTGCAGGGTGTGGCTGTGGCCGAACGCGCCTACCAGCACGCCGTCGCCTATGCGCGCGACCGCGTTCAGTCCGCCCCGGTGGATGGCGGCAGGGACTCCGTCACCATCATCAACCATCCCGATGTACGGCGGATGCTGATGTCCATGCGCGCCCAGACCGAGGCCATGCGGGCGCTGGCTTACTATACGAACTCTGCGCTTGATCGCTCCCGCCATCATGGGGACGCCGAAACCCGAGGCTACAACGCGCGCCGTACGGATTTGCTGACCCCTGTGGTCAAGGCCTGGTGCACCGATCTGGGTGTCGATATCGCCTCGACCGGGGTGCAGATGCATGGCGGCATGGGCTTCATCGAGGAAACCGGGGCGGCCCAATACTACCGGGACGCGCGCATTGCCCCGATTTATGAGGGCACCAACGGCATTCAGGCGATCGACCTGCTGGGCCGGAAACTGCTCCGCGATGGCGGGGCGGCCATGGAAGAACTGCTCGACGAGATCGACCAGCTTCCCGATTCCGACGACCCGGAAATCGCCGGCATGCTCACGGCGCAAAAGCACGCCAACACGGCCCTACGGCGCGCGACCGAATGGATGCTCGACCCGGCCAACAACGATGTGAACCGGAAATTTGCCGGCGCCCATGCCTTCCTGCATCTGGCAGGCACGGTCGTCGGTGGCTGGCTGATGACCCGTGCCGCACTCGCGGCGGCAAGTGGCCAGACCACCGGCACAAGCCCGGAATTCCTCAATTCCAAGCGGATCACGGCGCGGTTTTATGCCGACCACATCCTGCCGCGGGCCAATATGCATCTGGAAACGATCACCCGTGGCGGGGATTCGGTGATGGCGCTGGCGGAAGACGCTTTTTAGGAAAACTCTTCCCCTGTGACGCGCGTCACATCGCCACGCAAGGAACCCGGGTACAAAGACTGCATTGCTCTCTTACCCAGAAAGCAAGCCTCCCTCAGGGGCGGTGACGGGAAGAGTTTCTGTCGCCGCCCCACCCCCTTCTGACGATTTTCCATTGAATCCCGACCAGGTCGTCCCAATTAGGGAAGGCTGCGCGGAAGACGGCCATGCAATTCTTTGTTGCACCGCCGCATTTTTTCCTTACAAAGCGCTGTTCCGATAATCGCGTTCAGGAGTTCCCATGGTATGGCAAATCAAGCAACGGCGGTCCTAGAAACACCCGCCCTCACCGACTACTTCATTCATGAAAACGGCGTGTCCTTTGCTGGTCGCCATCTGCTTGTCGATCTATGGGACGCCGGGCAACTCACCGATATCGATTACATCGAGAACACGCTGCGTCAGGCCGCCGAGGCCGCAGGCGCGACAGTGCTGAGTGTTCACCTGCATCAGTTCTCGGATTCAGGCGGTGTTTCCGGTGTGGCGATCCTCTCGGAGAGCCATATCTCGATCCACACCTGGCCCGAACGCGACTATGCCGCACTGGATGTCTTCATGTGCGGGTCCTGTAATCCCCACAATGCCCTGCCGATCCTCAAGGCCGCTTTCAACGCCGGAAGCGTGACCGTCAATGAGACGCGCCGGGGCGTGGTGGCTTGAGCGGCAAGGCCGCCGACTGGGCCTGGTTTGACGAAGCGCTCGGGGTCGGGCTCCAGCTGGGTCTGGAAGTCGAATCCGTCCTGTTCCGCGAAACGACCGAACATCAGGATCTGGTGATCTACCAGACCGCCCAGTGGGGCCGTGTCATGGCGCTGGACGGCATCATGCAGGTCTGCGAGCGGGACGAATTCATCTATCACGAGATGCTGACCCATGTTCCGATGCTGGCCCATGGCGCCGCGCGCGAGGTCTGCATCATCGGTGGCGGCGATGGCGGCATGCTGCGCGAGGCGCTGCGGCACCCCGTTGACCGGGTCACCATGATCGAGATCGACGATTCCGTGGTCGAACTCAGCAAGACATGGCTGCCAAGCATTTCGGCCGGTGCGTTTGATGACCCACGCGGCGACCTCGTGATCGCGGATGGCGCGCGCTTCATGGCCGAGACGGACCGCAGCTTTGACGTCATCATCGTGGATTCGACCGACCCCATGGGTCCCGGCGAAGTTCTGTTCACCTCGGAATTCTATGGCCACTGCAAGTCGCGGCTCACTCCCGGTGGCGTGATGACGACCCAGAGCGGCGTCGTGATGATCCAGGGCGGGGAACTGACAACCACCGTGCGCCGGCTGGGTGAACATTTCGCCGATGCCCATGGCTATATTGCTGCCGTCCCGACCTATGCGGGTGGTTTCATGGCGTTTGGCTGGGGGACCGATGATCTCTCCCTGCGGCAGATTTCGGTGGACCAGCTGCGCGAACGCTTTGCCGCTATCAATCTCGACACGAAATACTACAATCCCGACCTGCACCGTGGTGCCTTTGCGCTGCCATCCTATATCGCTGAACGCGTGGAGGCCGGAAAATGAGTGATCCGATCAAATTCTATTTCGCCTGTGTCTCGCCCTGGTCCTATCTGGGACTTGATAAGCTGCAGGAGATTGCAGAACGTCATAACCGCACCATCGCGTTCAAACCGACCAATGTGGGGCGTACATGGGCGGAAACGGGCGCGGGACAGCCGCTGGGCAATCGTCCCGACGTGCTGCAATCCTACCGCCTGCTGGAACTGCCACGCTGGGGCCAGTGGCGCGGCGTCCCTATCAACCCCGAGCCGAAGCATTTCCCTGCCCCCTTCATGCTGTCATCCAAGGTCATCATCGCGGCCGGACAGGCCGGAGAGGACATGTATGCGGTTACCCGCGCGCTGATGCGGGGCTGCTGGGTCGAGGAACGCAATATCAGCGACGAACGCGATGTCGCGGAAATTCTCGATGGCCTCGGCCTTGACGGTGCGAGCCTCGTGGCCGCTGCCGGGTCGGACGCAGTCGCAGCCGAACTCGAAGCCCACACTGATGATGCCCTGTCTGACAAGGCCTGGAGCGTGCCGTCCTATGTGGTCAATGGCGAGTTGTTTTTTGGTCAGGACCGGCTGGAAATGATCGACTGGCGCCTCTCGGGTGGTGCGAACTAGGCGTTCTCCCGCTCGGAAAGCCACGCCACGGCCTCCGCCAGCGAGCCCACCACGACATCAGCCTGGCTTGACGCCGGATCATCTTCCTCGCCCTCCACGAGAATGCGCGTGGCAACACCGCCATTGATCCCGGCCTGGATATCGGTTTCCCGGTCCCCGACGATCACGGAACGCGACATGTCGATGTTGAAAGCATCACGGGCCTTGAGCAGCATTCCCGGGCCGGGCTTGCGGTCGGGAGACTCCCGTCGATAAATCCCGATGCCCTCCTCGGGATGGGTCGGCGAGAAATACACCCGCTCGATCTCGATCTCCTCGGCCCGGAATTGCGCCAGCATCCAGTCCGTCAGCGCATGGAAATCCTGCTCGGAATAGAGCCCGCGACCGATACCCGCCTGATTGGTCACGACAACCAGCAGGTAGCCCATCTCACGCGCCGCACGGCAGGCGTCGAACACACCATCGTTGAAGAGAAAATCCTCCGGTCGCCAGATATAGCCACTGTCAATATTGATGACACCGTCCCTGTCGAGGAACAGCGCGCGATTCTTGCTCTCGGACATGGCGCGTTACTTGGCCGCCTTCCGGACCCGCTCCTGAAGCGCACTGAGGGTGATATTGCTGGAGATCAGCTCCTGGTCGACCATCAGTTCGATCACGGCAGGACGCCCTGCGGCGAGAGCGCGTTCGAGCGCCGGTCCGAATTCGGCGGTTGCCGTCACGCGCTCCCCCTGTGCGCCGAAGGCTTCCGCCCATTTCACAAAGTCAGGGTTCCGGAGTTCCGTCGCGATCTGGCGCCCGGGATATTCGCGTTCCTCATGCATGCGGATCGTACCGAACATGCCATTATTGGCAATGATCAGGACAATCGGCAGATCGTGCTGGACGGCTGTCGCCAACTCGTTCCCAGTCATCAGAATACCGCCATCACCGGCGTAGCAGACCACCGGCAGGTCCGGTCGTGCGGCCTTCGCAGCAAGCGCAGCGGGCAGGCCATAGCCCATCGAACCATTGGTCGGTCCCAGCAAGGTGCGATAGTTGCGGAACCGGAAGAACCGGCTGGTCCAGCCGGCGAAATTCCCGGCATCGGTTGTCAGGATCGCATCATCGGGAAGGATATCGCGCATCTGCACGAAGGCTTCGGCCAGGTTGAGCGGCCCGGGATATTCTCCGGGCACCGTCCAGGCATCGAAATCCGCCCGCCCGTCCGCAAGCCAGGCCGCCCAGTTTGCCGGATCAACCTGGATGTGCCGCCGGGCCTGCGCCAGGAACGCGCCAATATCCGAGGCGATGGGCAGATCGGCCCGAAACACCCGGCCAAGCTCGGAGTGATCCGGGTAGACATGGATCAGCTTCTGGTCGGGCTGGGGTGACTTCACCAGCGTGTAGCCCATGGTGGCCGTCTCCCCCAGACGCGCACCGATCGCGATGATCAGGTCCGCATCCTTCACCCGCTGGGCGAGTTTGGGGTTGGTGTTATAGCCAAGTTCTCCGACGAAATTGGGATGGTCGTTGTTGAAAATGTCCTGCGAACGGAAGGATGCCACAGTGGGCAGCCCATTGGCTTCACAAAAGGTCTGCAGATCAGCGACCGCTTCGCCCGTCCAGCCACCACCACCGAATATCACCAGCGGCCGGGATGCGGCCGAGAGAATATCGCGGAACGCGGCGAGATCATTCTCGCTGGGTTCGGGCAGCGCACGCCGCGATACGGGCACATCGGCAACATCCACCTCGTCAACCAGCATGTCCTCGGGCAACGACACCACAACAGGCCCCGGACGCCCGCCCGTCGCCGTGGCGAAGGCGCGCGCGGTAATCTCGGGCAGGCGCGCGGCATCTTCGACCTCAACCACCCATTTGGTGAGCGGAGCAAACATGGCGGTGTAGTCCACTTCCTGGAACGCTTCGCGGCCCTTGAATTCACGTGGCACCTGACCGACGAACAGGATCATCGGGGATGAATCCTGAAGCGCTGTGTGCACACCGATGCTGCCATTACACGCTCCCGGCCCACGGGTTACGAAAGCAATTCCCGGCTTGCCAGTCAGTTTGCCATAGGCTTCGGCCGCATAGGTTGCACCGCTTTCATGGCGGCATGTGATGACGCGAATGGAATCCTGTACATCGTAAAGCGCATCAAGCGCTGCCAGATAACTCTCACCGGGCACACAAAACACCGTATCGACATCATGCTGACGCAGCGCGTCGATCAGAACCTGACCACCTGTTCTTGCCATCGTCTCTATCAATCCTGTTTTTGTTATCCGACGCCCGGCTGCGCCAGATTTCAGTTTGGTTCCTGATTTTGACCGAAACGAAGATGAAAAACGACCCGGTCCCGGACTTATTCAGCCTAAGGTTCGAGAACGAGTTTGCCAATGACATCACCGGATTCAAGCAGCCGGTGTGCGTCTGCCGCATCTGCAAGCTTCATGCGCGCATGTATGCGGGGGCTGATCTTGCCGTCTGCGAGGTCCTGGATCATGTTTTCCATGACCCCGCGACGGATATCGGGCTTGTCATCGAAATAGTGAATGCTGAAGGTCTTCATACCCAGATTCCGGGTGAAATCACCGGCCATGGGCGTGTAGAGGTCGGTGTCCGGCTTGCCCGCGATAAAACCGAACATCACAACGGTGCCCATATCGGCCAGCATCCCGAAGTTTCGGGTAAATTCCGGACCTGCGACGGAATCATAGATCAGATCGACACCCCGACCATCGGTGAGTTCGAGAACACGTGCCGAGACATCTTCAGCGTGGCGATTAATCACCGCATCAGCCCCGAGTTCGGACACATAACTGGCTTTTGCCGCGCCCCCGGCAATGCCGAACACGGTCAGACCCTGGCGCTTGGCAAGCTGCACCAGAGCACTCCCCGCGCCGCCCGCCGCGGCATGAACCAGAAGCGTATCTCCCTGGCGGATACGAACCGGATAATCGAGCAACAGCCGCGCCAGTTGAAAATTCGGCAGCGCAACCATGTGTTCGGCGGCGACACCATCCGGAACGGAAAAAGGCGCACTTTCGGGCACAACGCGCGCTTCGACATAGCACCCGCCACGCTGCGGCATTTCACGGGATGGCAGAAATACCCTGTCACCAATCCCGAAGCGCGAAACACCAGACCCGACAGCATCGATGGTCCCGACCATCTCGTTCCCAGGGATCATGGGAAGCGGCCATTCCTTGGCGTCATTGTTGGTTCTGACAAGTATGTCAGGTATCCCGACTCCGATGACTTCAGCCCGAATGCGAACTTCCCCCGGGCCGGGAACGGGTTCCGGGACATCCTCAACTTTCAGGACATCTGGACCGCCGTATTCATGGAAACGTACAACTTTCATTTCACCACCGAGGCTATGACTTGCTGGCGCCATCGAACTTGAACCCTATCTCTTTCAGGGTCTCAACCGTTTCGGCACCGAATTCGGCTTCCAGTTCGTTAGCAACTTCGGGATGGTACGCTACCCGGTCATTGCTGCCCGGTTCACCAAGTTCAATGGTCACGTGCAAGCGCCCGGTGACATCTGAGATATTGCGAAAGGCGCGCATAACACCCTGAGGTACGGAAACAAGATCCATCGGCTCCAGAACAACCTTGTGTTCGCCTTCGTCCCCCCAAGTCACTTCGAATGTCCCCTCAAGGCAAAAGAAGGTCTCTGTCGTGATCTCATGATTGTGGAGGCCCGGTCCATCTCCCGGCGGGCATTCGGCAATCGCAATTACGACCCGCTCGCCGGCCTTGACCGGTGCCATTGCGCTACGCCCGGTATAGGTCTCGGGCGCCATGATCGGATAGACCCGATGTGCCGTCAACTTCTCCATCGCCTTGCGGGGAATGCCGCTACTTTCATCGTGCTGATCGCTGTAAGGGCGAAGATTGGCGAATCGAGCTGTCCGCGCGGACATCTCCTCTGGTGTGACCTCGATTGATTTCATGGCTGATAACCTCCTGATGGTTGATCAGGGCACCATAGGAACGATGTTCGGTGCCGAAAAATACTGATTCAGCACACATTCATGCTTTTTCGGCATGACCCACAAGTTCTGCGATTGATTGAGATGTTTCAGCCGGGAAAATAGCCGCAACTTCCTCGGCTACAATTTCGCAAAGCGCCTGAAAGACGACACTCACTTCTCGATTCTTGGACCAGGCCAGATGTCGCTCAAGCACGATATCATCCATCAGGATTTTCTGAAGCGTATCCCCCGCGCCATCGCCTTCCAATATGGATTTCGGAAGCACGCCATATGCGAGGCCACGCTGCACGAGGTCCAATGCTGCCCGGGAGCTCTCCACACGATATCTCAGATCCAGCGCCGTCCGCGAAAACCCGGCCTGTTCCTCGACCCATGATGCAACCGTTGTCTGCTGGTTCGTCACAACCAGCGGAAAGCCCGCCAGATCTCCCCAGCCCGACACCCGCGCAGGCAAGGCAGCGCCCGCCGCCGCAACGAGATAGACCGGTTCGGAGAACAGCTTCTGGAACACGATTCCCGAGGTATTGGGTGCTTTGGACGTGATCGCAAGGTCGAGAGTCCCATCCTCAAGGCCAGATAGAAGGCTCGCGCCGACGCCTTCTATGAAACTCATCCGCATCTGCGGGAATCGCTGGTTGATCCGCTCCGCCACAACGCCGAACAACCGGTGCCCGATGGCAGGCGCGGTACCAAGGGACACCCAGCCCGCGACATGGCCGACCGAAGTCGATATTTCCTCGCGGGCGCGCGCGGCATGTAACCGGATGGCATCCGCATGGCGCAGCAGGATTTCCCCGGAGGGCGTCAAGGTGACGCCGCCAGCCCCTCGGATGAAGACCTGTGTGCCCAGTTCACGCTCAAGAGCGGCGATCTGACGGCTCAACGCAGGTTGCGCCACACGAAGGCGGGAGGCTGCTGCGGTAAAACTTCCCGCTTCAGCAACCTCGCAAAAATATCTGATTTGCCGGGATTCCATAACAACGCCATCATGAACCAGATCCGACAACACCTATACTCTTTTCGAATAGTGAACGGAGATATCAGGAAGACTGTCCGCAGGCACAGATATTGCCAATTCGAGGCACCAAGAGTGCTAAGCTGGCGCACACTATAGTCCGCTCAGGAGAGAACCGCCCCCGTGGTTACATTGCCACCATCCCCTGAAAGCCCGACGGTGTACCTCATCACCGAGACTGCGATTGATTCCGGCGCCCGGGATCTTCTCGAAACGGGCATCGCGGCGCTGGCTGCGGGTCCGTGTGCCATCGAAAACCTCACAGTCGGGCCCAGTCTGGGGGAGCGCGACCGTGCCGAGATTCTGGAATTCCTGCAGGATGCCTACAACGCGCGCGGCGCATTGGTGATTGGTCCCGCACAGGCTTTCTTTGATGACGCGCCGGGAACATATGACGAGATCGAAGCCGCGTGCCATCTGCTCGGTGAGGTCGGCATCATCCGGCGGGTTCCGGGTGCTCTGCATGCGGCTGCACCCCGCCTGACGGCATGTACACGCGCGGCAAACCGCATACTGCCGGCAGAAACCACCGAAGTCCTGATCCTGGGTGCCGGACCGGACGCGCGCGCGCTTGCGGCCGCGCTCGCATCGAATATGTGTCACGCGCTGCCCGCGAAGGTCACCCTGGCAAGCAACAACGCCCTTGGCCTGAATATCGCGCGCCACCGATTGAAGGACGCAACAGCGGAGTCACGGCTGGAGATCCGTCACGTTCAGAGCGTCTCGGAGTATGATCGTCTGCTCGCGCTCCTGCCGCCCGACAGCGCGGTCATTCAGGCGCTCGGACCGACAGAAGCCGATATGACCCAGGCCGGCTCGGCCACGCTGTTTCCGATGGGTTCGGTCATCTGGGACACCCGGTCCGATGCGTCGAAATCACGCTTTCTCGCTGCGGCCGTGCGACAGCGCGACGCCGCGCGGCTGACCCTGTCGGATCAGACCGCCTTTCGAACCGAACGCGATATTGCGATTCTCGAAGCCCTGTTTGCCGAACCCGGTGATGAAACCATGCAGACCAAGCTGCGCAAGGCCATCACCTGAGCCAGGCGCCGAAAGGTCAGCGCAGCGCAGCTTCGATGTTCCCGCCATCCACTGTCAGGACCGCCGCTGTCGTTTTCTCGGCAATCGCCAGATCGACAAAGGCGCGCGCGACGTCCTCGGCCAGCACCTCCCGACCAAGCAGATTGCCCGCCATGTAGTCCCGCTCGCTCACTCCACGGGCAGTGGAGCGCGCCTTGACCATCTCGTCGGTCAGCAGGCCGCTCCGGATGCGGTCGGCATTGACAGCGTTCGACCGGATACCGTCCGCGCCATGATCGAGCGCGTATTGCCGTGACAGGAAAAGCGTCGCGGCCTTGGGCAAACCATAAGGTCCAAAATCCTTGCCCGGATTGATGGCCTGCTTGGAGGTGTTGAACAGCAACGCCCCGCCGGTTTCCTGCGCGCGCATGATCCCCACAGCAGCCTTGGCCACCCGCTGATGGGCAAAGAAGTTCAGTTCGAAACTGTCCCGCAGGGTCTTGTCGTCCACCTCACCGATTTTGCCCTGCCAGGCCGCACCGGCATTGGAGACCAGTATGTCCACGCCCCCGAAACGGGCGGATATGGCATCAAACGCACCGGCTATGGATCTGTCGTCGGTGACATCGCTGGGAACGGCCAGCCCGCCCAGTTCATCAGCGAGCGCGGTGATCGAACGCGGATCGATATCCAGCAGCGCAACTTCTGCGCCCGCCGCACGAAACGCGCGTGCCGTCGCCTGACCGATCGCACCACCCGCGCCTGTGATCGCAACAATCTGACGGGCCAACGCGGGTTCTTTGGCATTGCCCAGTTTGGCCTGCTCAAGCGACCAGTATTCGATTTCGAACTGCTCGGCATCCGTGATCGACCGGAAGCGGCCAATCGCCTCCGCATCGGTAATCACCTCAACGTTGTTCTTGTAGACATCCGCGGCAATATCGGCGGCCTTGGCAGAATTGCCGACGGCAAAGAAACCCAGACCCGGCACGAGCAGCACGCGCGGCACCGGGTCGAGGGGTGTCTTGAGGCTCGCAGAGTCCGTGTTGTTTCGCGAAAAATAGGCGCGGTAATCGCTCTGATATTTGTCGATTGCGGCTTGCGCGGATTTGAAGAATGTTTCCAGATCATCGGCCGACGGGCGCGGCAGCACCACGGGCCGGGGTTTGATCCGGATGGCGTGATCGGGCGTGACAGGCCCCTGCCCGCTATACCGTTCCAGCTCGGCACCATCCACGAAACGCCGGATTTCCGGACTGGTCCGGAAGGTCATCACAAACCGGGTCGGCTTGTCCCGCGCGCCCATGGACAGCATGCCCCGCAGGCGCGGCGCGATCTCGGCGACTCGGGCCGGACGTGCCGGGGCTTTCTTCGTCAGGGCAAAGACGGGGTTCTTGCGGCCCTGGCGCAACCGCTTCTCGGCACGGCTGACCAGATCGATCATCCGGCCATAGGCCTCCTCGGCCGCGTCGCCAAAGCTGAATATCCCGTGCTTGAGCAGAATCAGCCCTTCAACATCGGGATGTTTGCGATAAATCTCGGCGCAGGATATGGCGAGCGCAAAGCCCGGCATGATGTAGGGCACCAGAGCCACCCGGTCGCCATAGACCTCCCGGCAAAGTTTCGCGCCATCGGGCTGATCGGTCAGGGCAAGTACGGATGTCGAATGGGTGTGGTCGACAAACTTGTGCGGCAGGAAGGCGTGCAGCAAGGTCTCGACAGATGGGTTCGGGGCGGTCGAATCCAGCAGATTGCGCCGCTGGGCATTCACCATGTCCTCGTCGCTCAGACGGTCGAGTGCCTCAAGCTCCCGCAGGGGAGCAAGCTGAACAGCGGGAAGCCCCGCCGGCTCGATATTACCCATGTCCCAACCGCTACCCTTGACGCAAAGCACCTCGAGTTCGCGGCCCATCAGATCGGTCGCGGTGGTCTTGACCGAGGTATTGCCGCCGCCATGCAGGACAAGACGGGGATCATTGCCCAGAAGCCGTGTCGTGTAGACGCGCAATGCAACGTCACGGTTGACGCCATCACGTGCGTATCTGCGCACAAAGGCCCGCGCGTCCTTATCGGACCAAAGATTTTTCATCGTCGTACATTCCTCAACATCCTTCGAGACGACGCTTCGCGTCTCCTCAGGATGAGGTTGGCGTTCTGTTTTCAAGCCTCATACTGAGAAGGGCTGAAGGCCCGTCCCGAAGGATGCTTGGACAGGCATACCTAAAGATACTTTGCATACCATTCCAGCGCCGCGGACTTCTGGATCGCATGGGCTTCAGCGTTGCAGAACTGGTAGGACTCGTAGTGCTGAATACCCGGCAGTTTGACGAGCTTCTTGGGCTCGCCCAATGCCTTGTAGCAGCTCAGTTGTTCTTCGGGCGGCACCAGATTGTCGTTCTCGGCATAGACCATCAGGACCGGCCGCGGCGAAATCCTGTGGGCCACCCATTCCGGCTTGTAGCGCATGTTCGCCATGGCGCTTTCCAGATCATATTCCGGATTGTAACGCCCGCTCTTGGCATGGAACTGGTCGATCACCATCTGGGTATGCGGATCGGTCAGCATGATTTCCGGCAGCGGGATATGCGTCTTCTCGCCGGTCAGCACGCGCTTGCGTTCGGCCTCCTCGACTTTCTCCTTGAACTCCTGCCATTCATGGGGTCGACGGACCGAACGCATCCAGCGTTCACCATCGGCAACCATCACCGCCGAGACGACGACCTTCACCCGCTCGTCAAACGCCGCGCACCAGATCGCATGTGCCCCGCCATAGCTGGAGCCGTAATAGCCAATCCGCTCGGGATCGACGCCATCAACGGTCTGCAGATAGGTCACCGCATCGTACACGCTCTGGGCCTGTTCGAGGGGGCGGTGACGTCCGCGTTCGCCTTCGCTCACACCAAAACCCGGATAGTCATGAGAGATGACGAAATAGCCGTTCTCCCAAAGCCACTGGGGGACATCCATGCCGTAGACATCCTTCATTCCCGTGTAGCCATGCAGCACTGAAATGGCCGGACGCGGCGGATCACCGGGCTTCCAGTCTTTCGGACGGTAGAGATAGGCGGCTGTCTTATGGTCGTTTGAGTAGAACTCGACCTCGTCCCAGACTTTTTCGTAATCCATAATGCGTTCCCCTCTGGCGTGTTCCTGTGCGTTTTCGCTTACAATCCGGTGTACCCTGCGGCAAGAGCCTTGGGCGGTTCACTTATACCATTTGCAGTCATTGCGAGGTCGTCAGGCCGAAGCAATCCAGAGTGGCACCCCGGCTGCTGGATTGTTTCATCGGCTGTTGCCTCCTCACCATGACACTTCAAAGTCAGATCTTCCTGTACCAGTCTGACAGGGCCTTGCCGATCTCATGGGGTGAATCCTCTTGCGGGTGGTGCTTGCCGCGCACGGTCACTTCCGTGCTGTGCGACCATGACCGAAGAATCTGCAAATCCTTCTCGAAGACGATCTGTCCCGGCTCGACATTGATGAAGAGTTTGGGAATATCATTGGTCTGCATCCAGCCTGACAGCACGTCCATCAGTTCGGCCACATCGGCAGGTTGACCCTCGATCGGAATCTGGCGCGGCCATGTGAGGGTTGCACGCCGGCTTTCACCCGGTTCGGCATAAGGGCGGCGCACCTCGTTCATGGTCTCCGCGTCGATCTCGCGGATCACGCCAGCCACAAAGACATTCTCCACGAAGAAGTTGTTCTCCAGCACGAGTTCTTCGCCCTCATCGGTGCGCAACCGCTTGAGCATATTGCCCACGGCGTCGGGATAGTCACTGTAACTCTCGTGGTTGCAGACCAGCACTTCGCTATAGGCCAGCGCCTTGATCTGGTCTGGGTGACGATACGCCCAGCTCATGCCCAGCGGACCGCCCCAGTCATGCATCACGAAGGTCACGTTCTGTGCATCGGCAACGCCGAGCGCCTCGAGCGCGCCATCGATATATGTCTGGTGTTCTGCCAGCGTGTAGCTGTCCGGGCCGGAATTGGGCAGCCGTGCCGAATCTCCCTGACCGATATTGTCGAGCGCGATCAGGCGGCCCTGCCCTTCCATATGCGGCATGATATTGCGCCACATATAGGACGAAGTGGCATTGCCATGCAGAAACACGACCGGATCGCCCACACCATGTTCGACATAGGCCATCTTCTGGCCTTTGACCTCCACGAACCTCTTCTCGTAGGGCATCCGGGGGCTGATATCGGTCATGGCAGAGGCTCTTGTCGGTTTGTGAAAGCGGTCAGGAAATACCCTTGTACCAGTCCGCAAGGCCGCGTCCGATATCATCGGGCGAATCTTCCTGTGGATGATGCAGGCCGCGCACCTTGATCCGGGACTGGTTGGGCCAGCTTTCAATGATGTCCAGATCACGATCCACAATGATTTGACCCGGATCGGCCTCGATGAACAGTTTCGGCGTGTCGATGGTTGTCATCCAGCTCGAAAGACGTTCGGACAGCTCCGCAACATCCGCAGGTTTCCCGCCGATGGGAATTTGGCGCACCCAGGACAGGGTGGGCCGCCGGGCTTCGCCGGGTTCCTCGTAGGGGCGCCGGATTTCGGCCATGGTCTCGGGATCGATCTTGCGCAGGACACCGCCGGTAAAGACGTTCTCCACAAAGAAATTGTCTTCGAGCACCAATGCTTCGCCCTCGGCACCCTGAGCGCGGCGAACCCGTTCACCGTGGCCATCACGATAGGAATCGTAACTCGCATGATTAGCGACAACGATCTCGCAATGGGCCAAACCCTTGAGCGCTTCCGGGTGTCGATTGGCCCAGGAAAGCCCGAGCGATCCACCCCAGTCATGCATCACCAGGGTCACATTCTCCCGCACACCCAGCACGCCGAGCGCGCCATCGAAGTAGATCAGATGTTCGGGAATCATATAGCTGTCCGGCCCGCTATCGGGCAGCTTGTCGGAATCCCCTTGCCCGATATTGTCCAGCGCAATCAGCCGGCCCAGACCTTCGAGATGCGGCATGATGTTGCGCCACATATAGGACGAGGTGGCGTTGCCATGGACAAAGACGATGGGGGCACCCGCGCCCTCATCCACATAAGCCATGCTGCGACCGTTCACTTCGAGAAACTTCTTCTCGTAGCGCATCTTCGGATCGATGAATGTCATTCTTCCCTCGCGGATTGCACTGTTGAATACAGGTCTCTTCCGCGCGTGGCCGACGCAAAACCAAAGACCAATCCGGCACGACATGTTAGCTTTGCAGAACCTTTACCCAGAGTAACCCATGACCGAACACGTCCACCACACCCACCTGTTCTGTTCCGATATCGACGCCACGATCCGCTGGTGGTGCGAGATGCTCGGTGCCGAAGTTGCCTATGACGGAGACTTCGGCGGCGCGCGCAATGTGTTCATGCGAGTCGGTTCGGGACGCCTGCATCTCTACGATCAGGCGCCGCGCGACGATGGACACGGCGCGGTCCACCACATCGGCATCCGCACCGATGATCTCGAAGCTCTCGAAGCCCGCCTGCGCAGCAAGGGTGTTGCGTTCCGGAGCGGCATCCGTGATTTCGATGCCTGGAAGTACATCATGTGTCCGGCACCGGACGGGGTTCTGCTGGAGCTGTTTCAGGCCGACCCCGACAAGCTGGGCGGGGGTGCCGGGAAATACTTCTCCGACTGGCTCGAAGACTAGCGCACGGACATGAGCACGCCCGACACCACGTCGCAATCGCGCCTTCCGCCGATTGCCTTTCTCGGGCTGCTCGCTGCCATCAGCCCGCTTTCCCTTGGCATTCCGGCCCAGTCGATCCCGGATATCGCCGACACCTTTGGCGCCACCTATGGCACAACGCAGCTGATCATCTCTGCCTTCCTGCTGAGCTTCGCTGTCTCCCAGATCGTCGTGGGACCGCTGTCTGACCGGTTTGGCCGCAAACCCGTTCTCTATGGCGGATTGCTGATCTATGGCATGGCCAGCGTCGGTGCGGCCTTCGCCAACAGTATCGAACTCTTGATCCTGGCGCGCGTGCTTCAGGGCGCGGGCGGCTGTGCGGCCCTCGTCACCCCGCGCGCCGTCGTTCAGGACACCTATAAAGGGCTGGAAGCGGCTCGAATGATGGCCTTTGTGGCCATGCTGCAATCGGTTGCACCCGCTGTTGGCCCGGTCATCGGCGGGGCCATCGACACCTATTTCGGCTGGCGCTGGATCTTCGGTTTCCTGGCGATCCTGGCCGGGGCAATGGCTCTGGGTGCGAACCTGTGGCTTCGCGAGACGCGCCCACTGCATGGCGGCCAGCCCGATAGCTGGACCACGATCTTCATGCGTTATGCACGCCTGCTCAATTCGCGCCTTTATATCGGATACACCTTGGCGTTTGCCTTCGGAACCACGGGATTCTTCGGATTTCTTGCCGTCGGCCCCGCCCTGCTGATCGAGGGTCGGGGACTCTCCCCGTTCGGATTCAGTCTTTCGCTGATGGTCATCGCGACGCAGTTCGTGGTCGGCGCCTATGTGTCCAGCCGACTGGTGGGACGGCTCGGACTGGATCGCACGCTCTGGGTCGCGACCATCGGGATCACCTTGCCCGCACTGCCGCTGCTGGTTTTTGTGGATTCCCCTAGCGTGCTCACCATCATTGCTCCGTTTGTTGTTTTCGCCTTCTTCAACGGGTTCATCTTTCCAAATGCGCTTGCCGGGGCGACCAGTGTCGACCCCCGCATTGCCGGATCAGCCGCCTCTTTCCTTGGCTTTACGCAGCTGGGCCTCGGCTCGATCATTGTGTTTGGGCTGAGCAATATGGACACGAGCACCACGCTCCCGCTGGGCTATTGCCTGCTGGGACTGGGCATCCTGACCGGGTTCGGTATGTGGCTCGTGCGCACAGCAGAGCGCTGAGAAAACCGTTCCCCCCAAAAAGGGAAAGGGCCCGCGCCGAAGCGCGAGCCCCCACTCTCAACTCCTGACCCGCAATTCTAGAACTGTGCGGTTTCGGTGGAGCCTGCCATGGCCGTGGTCGAGGATTCTCCCGATGACACGGCTGTCGACACGGCGTCGAAGTAGGACGTGCCCACTTCGCGCTGATGACGTGTGGCCGAATAGCCGTCGACCTCGGAGGCGAACTCGGCTTCCTGCAGGATCGAGTATGCCGCCATGCCCTCTTCCTTGTAGGCATTGGCCAGCTGGAAGGTGGCGTGGTTCAGGCTGTGGAAGCCCGCCAGGGTCACGAACTGGAACTTGTAGCCCATCGCCGCAATCTCGCTCTGGAAGCGCCGCATATCATCCTTGTCGAGATGCTTGGCCCAGTTGAACGAAGGCGAACAGTTGTAAGCCAGCATCTGGTCCGGGAACTCGGCCTTGATCGCCTCGGCGTAACGACGTGCTTCGTCGAGATCCGGGGTTGCCGTCTCACACCAGATCAGATCGGCGTAAGGGGCATAGGCGAGACCGCGCGCGATGGCGCAATCCAGACCACCGGTAATCCGGTAGAAGCCTTCCGGCGTACGTTCACCCGTGAGGAACGGATGATCGCGCTCGTCGATATCGCTGGTGATCAGCTGGGCGGCATTGGCATCGGTCCGGGCCATGATCAGGGTCGGAACCCCCATCACATCAGCCGCGAGGCGCGCCGCATTCAGGGTCCGCGTGAAGGTGCCTGTGGGGACGAGCACCTTGCCACCGAGATGGCCGCACTTCTTTTCCGCGGCCAGTTGGTCCTCGAAATGAACGGCAGCAGCCCCCGCTTCGATCATCGACTTCATCAGTTCAAAGGCATTCAGGGGGCCACCAAAGCCGGCCTCGGCATCAGCAATGATCGGCGCGAAGAAATCGATATCGGTCGTCTCCAGCCTATCGGCGCGTTCCATGGTCTGAACCTGATCGGCGCGCTGGAATGCCTGATTGATGCGCTTGATCACCGCCGGCACGCTGTCGACGGGATAGAGGCTCTGATCGGGATACATCTGGCCCGAGGAATTGGCGTCCGCCGCGACCTGCCAGCCCGAAAGATAGATGGCCTTGAGCCCGGCGCGCAGATGCTGAACGGCCTGATTGCCGGTATAGGCCCCCAGTGTCGGCACGAAATCTTCTTCGGCGAGAAGCTTCCAGAGCTTCCGGGCACCGGTTTCGGCCAAAGTATGCTGGATCTGAAGCGAACCGCTCAGCCGTGCGACATCCTGCTGGGTATAGTCGCGGGCGATTCCCTTCCAGCGGTCGGGCGCCCATTCCGGGGTCGGCCAGTTTTCGTTTCCGCCGTTGCTTCCGTCGCGGCGCATCATCGAGGACATGTCGTTGGGCATGTGAATTCTCCGTAAAGTGCTGCGTTGAACGACACCATGCCGCACAACCTGTTTGTGAAGAATTGACAGTGCGACCGCACAATGCAACAAGTTACTGGTATTGTTGAAGAAAACATGTAAAGTTTTGTAAATTTACTGCGCTGCAACTGAAAACACTGTAAAGCGAAATCAACGTAAACCCCGGAATTCCTCCATGGCCAGTCCCGAAATCGCAACCACTGACGCGCCCAAATCCGACACCCCCAAACTCGGCGGGCGCGTCCGGAGACTCCGGCGTCAGGAAGGCATGAGCCAGGCGGCACTGGCCATCGAGCTGGGGATATCGGCGAGCTACCTGAACCTGATCGAGCACAACCGGCGCAATCTGACCGTCCCCTTGCTGATCAAGCTGGCCGAACGGTTCGAACTGGAACTCAGCGAGATCGCCGAGAGCGACGAGGGGCGGCTGAGCGCCGATCTCATGGAGGCCTTCGGCGATGATCTGTTCGGGGATATCGACCTGACCACCACCGATGTGCGGGACCTCGTGACATCCAACTCCACCGTCGCGCGGGCGATTCTGGCGCTCTACGACCGGTACCGGAACATGCGTGACGACGCCGAGACCGTTGGTGCCAAATCCGGTAGTAGCAATGACGAGGTACCGGTCAGTGATCGCCTGCCCAGTGAACAGGTCTCGGATTTCCTTCAGACACGCGCCAATTATTTCCCCGAACTCGAGGAAGCCGCAGAACGCGTGAACCATGATTCCGCCCTGTCGGGTGAGGACACGCTCAGCGCCATGGTCACCTTCCTGATGAACACCTTCGGAGTGCGCGTGGTGGATTTGCCCGAAGATGATTCGCGCGCCGTGCGGCGGTTCGATCCCGACACCCGCATTCTCGGGCTTTCGAACATGCTTCCTGCCGACAGCCGCAACTTTCAGGCCGCGCACCAGATCGGCCTGCTGGCCGCGGATCGTGAAATCAACCTGCTGGTTGATGAAGGCGACTTCACTGGCGAAGACGCACGCACCCTCGCACGGATCGCGCTTGCCAACTATTTCGCGGGCGCCCTGCTGATGCCCTATGACGCCTTTCACAAGGCGGCCAAGACCCACCGCTATGACGTCGAACTTCTGCAGCACCGTTTCGGGGTCAGTTTCGAACAGGCCTGCCACCGCCTGACGACCCTGCAACGTCCCCGCAAGCGCGGCGTGCCGTTCCATCTGCTGCGCTCGGACATTGCCGGCAATATTTCCAAACGGTTTTCGCTATCGGGCATCCACATCCCCCGCCACGGCGGGGCTTGCCCGCGCTGGAATGTCTATTCGGCCTTCCTCCAGCCGGGGACAATCAATGTCCAGATTTCCCGCATGCCCGATGGCAAGACCTTCTTCTGCATCGCGCGCACCGTCCTCAAGGCCGGGGGCGGCTATGGCCAGCCGCGCAGCTACCTGTCGATCGGTCTGGGCTGCGAGATGAGCGATGCCTCCGAACTGGTCTACGCCGACGGGATCGACCTCGACCGCCCCGAACGCATTGTCCCGATCGGCGTGTCCTGCCGGACCTGCCCGCGCATGGACTGCGGCCAGCGCGCCTTCCCGCCGGTCGCCCACGCGCTGGAAACCGACGAAAACGCCCGCGGCGTGTCGGCCTATACCTCAGCGAATGCGAGACCATGAAACCCGACCAAGAAAAAGGGCGGGTTAGAAACCCGCCCCTACAATCTTGGTGAACCTGATCCTCCGGAACACCAGTTCCGGTAGGGGCGGGTTTCTAACCCGCCCGCACATAGGGTAGCACTACGCCCCGAACTTCGCCTTCGCCTCAAGGCGGCGGGCGTGCAGGATCGGTTCGGTATAGCCGTTGGGCTGCGCCAGGCCCTTGAAGACCAGATCACAGGCCGCCTGGAAGGCAATCGAGCCATCGAAATCCTTGGCCATCGGGCGATACAACGGGTCACCGGCGTTCTGCGCGTCAACCACACCGGCCATCCGCTTCATGGTCTCCATCACCTGCTCTTCCGAGGCAATGCCGTGATGCATCCAGTTGGCGATGTGCTGGCTGGAAATCCGCAAGGTGGCGCGATCTTCCATCAGGCCCACATCGTTGATGTCGGGCACCTTGGAACAGCCCACGCCCTGATCAATCCAGCGCACGACATAACCCAGAATGCCCTGGGCATTGTTGTCGAGCTCAGCCTGAATATCGGCTTCGGGCCAGTTCGGGCGGTCGGTGACGGGGATGGTCAGGATGTTGTCGAGATCGGCGCGGCCACGGGACTTCAACTCGGCCTGACGGGCGGCCACATTCACCTGATGATAGTGGAGCGCGTGCAGCGTTCCGGCTGTCGGTGACGGCACCCATGCGGTGTTCGCACCGGCCTTGGGGTGGCCGATTTTCTGCTCCATCATGAGCGCCATCAGGTCCGGCATGGCCCACATGCCCTTGCCGATCTGGGCATGGCCCGGCAGGCCACACTCCAGACCAATATCCACGTTCCAGTCCTCGTAAGACTGGATCCACGGTGCCGCTTTCATGTCGCCCTTGCGGATCATCGCGCCGGCTTCCATGGAGGTGTGCATCTCGTCGCCTGTGCGATCGAGGAAGCCTGTGTTGATGAAGAACACCCGGTTCTTGGCGGCCCGGATGCATTCCTTGAGGTTCACCGTGGTGCGGCGTTCCTCATCCATGATGCCCATCTTGAGGGTATAACGCTCAAGCCCGAGCGCATCCTCGATCTTGCCGAACAGCTCATCGGAGAACGCGACCTCTTCGGGCCCATGCATCTTCGGCTTCACGATATAAACCGATCCCGCGCGGCTGTTGGCGAACTTGCCCTTGCCCTGCAGGTCGTGCATCGCAATCAGCGCCGAGAACATGCCATCGAGGATACCTTCATAGGCCGGGCTGCCATTGCGGTCGAGCACCATGCCGATGGTCATCAGATGGCCGACATTGCGCACGAGCATCAGCGAGCGGCCGTGCAGGGTGATCTCACCACCACCCGGTGCAGTGTAGGTCCGGTCGCCCTCCATGGCGCGGGTGACGGTCTTGCCACCTTTGTCGAAGGACGCGGTCAGCGTGCCCTTGTTCAGGCCCAGCCAGTTGGAATAGGCAACGACCTTGTCTTCGGCATCCACCGTGGCGACGGAATCTTCGTAGTCCATGATCGTGGTCATCGCCGCTTCGAGCACCAGATCGGCCACGCCTGCCGCGTCGTCCTTGCCGATGGGATGGCTGCGATCAATCACGATTTCCATGTGCAGGCCGTTATGGACCAGCAGGATGGCCGAGGGTGCGCCTGCATCGCCGCGATAGCCGACGAATTGTGCGGGATCGGCCAGACCCGTCACCCCGGAACCGGTCGCAACAGCCAGTTTGCCACCATCGACAGTATAGCCGGTCGCATCGGCGTGGGAGCCCGACGCCAGCGGTGCAGCGGAATCGAGTACATCACGGGCATAGGCGATGACCTTCGCGCCGCGGGCCGGATTGTAGCCGGAACCAAGCTCGGCGCCGCCATCTTCGGAGATCACATCCGTGCCATAGAGCGCATCATAGAGGCTGCCCCAGCGGGCGTTCGCCGCGTTGAGCGCATAACGCGCATTGGTGATCGGCACGACGAGCTGCGCCCCGGCGATTTCGCCGATTTCCGGGTCCACATTGGCAGTCTCGACCTGAAAGTCAGGTCCTTCGGGAACCAGATAGTCGATCTCCTTCAGGAACGCCTTGTAAGCGGCGGGATCGAATTCCTTGTCCTTGTTTTCACGATGCCAGGCATCAATGCGCATCTGCAGCGCATCGCGCTTGGTCAGGAGCGCGGCATTCTTCGGCCCGAGTTCATTCACCAGATCATCCAGGGACGACCAGAAATGATCCTGGTCCACACCGGTGCCCGGCAAGGCTTCTTCATTGATGAAGTTGTAAAGCTCTTCGGCGACCTGAATGTTTCCGGCCTGGATCATATCCGTCATGAGTGTCGTCCTCGTCCAATGGTCTTGATCTGTGTGTTGGGGGCGCGCGCGAGACCGCGCCGCGTTCATTGACCCCTCAATAGCACATTTCCCCCCCATGGTTTCGAGTCCCAAAACGAAAGAATTGGTATAGTCACCCCGAAACCGGAATGATGCGGCACCCGGGACCGGGCGCGCAAAACGAAAGAAAGAGAAAAGCATGATTACCAAGGGCATCAAGCAGCTTTGCGCCGAAGCCGAAGAGCAGATCGAAACCATGACCGTCGAACAGGTCATGGCCGTGAAGGAAGACGAGGATGTTGTCCTGGTGGATATCCGCGATGTCCGCGAACTCTGGCGCGACGGCACGATTCCCGGCGCCCAGCACATGCCCCGCGGCATGCTGGAATTCTGGGTCGATCCGGAAAGCCCCTACCACCGGGACATCTTCACGACCGGCAAGAAGTTCATCTTCTACTGCGCGGGCGGACTGCGCTCGGCGCTCGCCGCGAAAGCCGTGAATGATATGGGCCTGGCTCCCGTCGCCCATATGCGCGGCGGTTATGGCGCCTGGGTAAAAGCCGAAGGCCCGACCATCGAGAAGGAAGCCAAGCTGCCCGAGAAAAAGGCCAAATAAGACCGCTCCAGAAAAGGGCTACCGGATATACAGACATTCAGGCACCTGGCGAGATGCCAAATACCCAGTATGGGACGTGGCACACGCCTCCAAACACGCCAAACAGGAGCCGACCGATCAAAAGCCGAAATATTCGCGCGTGACGAGCCTGTTTCTAATGTGTCCGTTCCCAATCGGTCATGTAGTCACGCGTTGGAGGCAAAGCATCCATGCGCTTCGTGAGTTGTAATTGAAAGACCATCATCGTGCGATGACGAAAACCAATTTCGCAGAGAGCGAGATAAAACAACCACATTCTGCAAAACTGTTCATCGTAGAGACGAGCAACGTCATCCCATCTACTCAAAAATTTCTCCCTCCACGCACGTAATGTGTCTGCGTAGTGCAAGCGTAGAATTTCGACATCCGTCGCCAAAAGACCCGTTCGCTCAACGGCAGACAAGACTTCCGATAGGGAAGGTATTTCTGCGGCTGGAAAAATATATTTTTGAATGAAAGGATTTATCGGACCCGGCGGATCGAAAAACCCGATGGAGTGTACGACCGCTACGCCGTCATCAGCCAATAGATCACGAATTTTACGAAAATAGTCCCGATAGTGCCGACGGCCTACGTGCTCCAGCATGCCAACAGAAACGATGCGATCGTACCGCCCGGTCGTCTCGCGATAGTCTTGCAGGTCAAAACGCACGCGGTTATCGAGGTTGGCGTGATACTTCCGTTCGTTGCTGATCCTATACTGTTCTTCGCTAAGCGTTATGCCCGTCACGTCAGCTTTGCCCTCCTCAGCAAGATAAATGCCAAGGCCGCCCCATCCTGATCCGATGTCAAGGATCTTGAGACCGGGCCGGTTCAAGTAGAGTTTGGATGCGAGATGACGCTTCTTGTTGCTTTGAGCTTTTTCCAAACTGTCATCTGGGGACGAAAAGTACGCACAAGAGTACTGCTTGTCATTGTCGAGAAACAGATCGTAAAGCTCTCCCGACAAATCGTAATGGTGCGCAACGTTGGCTTTGGCGCGATCACGGGAAATATTTGTCGCCAAATGATGACGTGCACGCCCAACAATGGACAGAAGCGGATTGACTTCCAGGTCGTCGAGGTTGCGCGCAAAGATTTCCAGAAGATCAAGGAGATCGCCCTCCTCAATCGTCAGACTTCCGTCCATAAAGGCTTCCGCAAGAGACAAACCAGGTCGAAAAGCCAGTTTGGTTCCGAGAAATTTCTTGTGCAGACGTATCGCGCAATGCGGCCCGTCGCCGTTGCCGAAAATCTCCTCTTTTCCTGTACTATCAACGAGGCGAATTGATCCTGTGTGGATGAACCGTCTCAGCAAAATACTGAAAAGCATGCGACCTCTTCTCAGGTATGGCGCGTCAGTATGTACGGCGTCCGGCCACGGTATGTAATCGTATATTCCCCAAGGCGACCAGAAATTCCATCCATCAGAATAGTCAATCGGAGCTGCCACGGCAATTCTTGCGCCAATGTGTGGTGGCCGGGGTCGATCTAAGCGAAGCGGGCAGAGAAGCTAGACCAGACACTCCCGCAAGATCGCGTTGAAACGATCGGCGGCCTCATACTGGACCCAGTGACCGGCATCGGGGATCACCTCGAAGCCGGCATCCGGGTGGTGTTCTGCCACATGGGCACGAATACCCTCGATCCCGGGGTCGAGGGTTATATCGCCCGCCCCGAAAATGAAGTTCAGCGCGCAGGATGTGCCCGGCAGGTCTGCGGCAACCGGGTGCGTCCACGCGATGCGGCGTGAGCGCAGACGGGCCTGGGCCATGTTGTCCATATGCAAGGTCATGGCCAGATCGTCGACACTCGCCGGATGCAGCACCATCAGTTTCTCGAGGTTGCCGCGATAGAGCGGTGCGGCTTCTTCGGGCGTGAGATCACGAGGCACGGGAACCAGCTCGGTGGCCGGGCCCGAGTTGATCAGCCCCAGAATAGGCGTGCCGACAATCGTCAGACTGCGCAGGCGCGCGGCCTGACGCTGGGCGATCAGGCCGGATATCACGCCCCCGAAAGAGAACGACACCAGGTCGAAGGGTTGCCCGTCAGGAACAACCCTGTCGAGCCCGTCCGACACAATTGCGGCAAGGCTGTCCGCATCATAGGGGGAATCCGGCATCGCGGACTCACCGCAGCCCGGCAGGTCCGCCGCGATCAATTGCATCTCATCTTCGAAAGCCGGGATATTGCGCACCCAGTGCTTCCAGGAGCCGAACCCGCCATGCAGCAGCACCAGCGGCGGCGCAGAGTTGTCCCGTTCACCCCAGGCGCGCCACATCATCGATCCGCCACCACACGGCGTGCGGATCTCACGGCTGCGTCCGGCCAGCGCGTCGAGCAGGGATCGTGGGTCAGCTTGGGTCATAATGAATCCGGGAACCAGACAAGGGATCGGCTAACCCTTCGCCTTCTCGCGCAACTTGGGAAACAGATCGGTCATCTTCGTGCCCGGATAGTAGGCGATATCGTAGGACGGGCGCGCCCGGATCGCCGCAAACCAGTCAGCCACGTGCGGCGCATTCTCCCACATCTCGCGCATGCCGAGGTCTTCCATACGCTGGAATAGCGGCGCCATGCAGATATCCGCAATGGTCAACTGTTCCCCGACCAGCCACGGACCATCCTTGACCAGCGCGGCTTCCATCCGTTCGACCGTGGCACGCAGCTGCAGCAGGGAGTTTTCGTATTCCGCGTCACTGAAGCCGGTGCGGTTGAGGCGCATGAAGAAATCCCGGCGCAGCGTGTTGCTGTCGCGGAAGGTCTCGTATTCTTCCTCGCTCATCGCCTTGAACCGGTCGATCAGCAGATTCTGGAAGGTCGGCACCCGAACGGCCATCGAGGGCACTTCATCGATATAACGCAGCCAGGCACGCATCTCGGCGCGTTTCTTTGCGTCCCCGGGGGTCAGGCTGGTGCCTTGGTCGGGCCAGACCTCGTCCACGTATTCACACATCACCGTCGACTCGATGATCGGGGTTCCGTCATGCACAAAGGCCGGGACGACCCCATTGGGATTGATGGCGAGAAATTCCGGCGTCAGGTTTTCACCGCCGCCGAGATCGACATGCCGGTTGACCCAGTCCACACCCTTTTCAGCCAGGCAGATACGTACCTTCTGGCTGCAGGTGGAGGCATCGTTGTGAAAGAGTTCGAGCGCCATTGACCATCTCCGCATGATAAACCGGGCACACGCTTATCGCGCGTGCGCCCGGCTTGCAAGCTTGACAGGGTGGCGCACTATTCAGCGGCGTGCGCCACCACCAGATCGTCTTCGTCATCGGCGAAATGCGGCATGATCTCTTTCGAGAAGGTCCGCAATCCTTCGATCCCGGTGCCACCATCCGAGAACAGCATGTAACGCACGCCGGCATCATGGAACCTCTGAATCTTCGCGACGATCTCGTCAACGGTACCAAACATCGCGGCCTCCGCTGTGCTCTCGACGGAATCGTCATAGGACATGATCGATGACTTGTTGCCACCATCTGGACGCTGGGCGAGATTGTCCACCCGGGCACGCGCGGCAATCCGGCGTTCGATGGCCGCATCACGGTCGGCGGCATCCTTGGCCACATACAAACCGCGGGCCACGCCGACTTCGTAGGGATTGAAAATCCGGCCTCGCGCCTCAACACAATCCCGGAAGGTGTTCACACGACCGATTGTGGTATCGACGGGCGCGAACTGATCGACCAGCATGTTGTACCCACGCTCAGCAACGGATTCGATGGAGGCCGGGCTGCCTGCGCCCATCCAGAAAGGCGGGTGCGGCTGCTGTGCCGTCGGCGGCTCCACCACGACATCTTCGTAGGACCAGAATTCACCCTCATAGGTCCAGGGCTCGTCCTCGGTCCAGGACTTGGTCATGATCTTGAGGGATTCCTCAAACCGCGCCTCGGCTTCCTCCATGGGGATACGGAAGCCCTTGAACTCGTTGAATCGGTAACCCTTGCCGACCCCGAAGTCGAAGCGACCACCCGAAAGCAAATCCAGCGTCGCCACCTGTTCGGCCAGCAGGACCGGGTTGTGCCAGGGCAGAACCATCACCGCCGTCCCCAAGCGGATGGTCGAGGTCTGCGCGGCCAGATAGGTCAGAAGGTTGACGGTCGCCGACACCTGGCCAAAGCCGGTGAAATGATGCTCGACAGCAAAGGTGCTGTGAAAGCCGAGCGCCTCGGCCTCGGTGTTGTATTCCAGCCAGTCACGATAGCCTTTCGCGCTGTCCACATCCGGGCCTCCGCGCTTAGCCTGCGCACTGCCGAACAATCCGAATTTCATGGTCTTCCTCCATAGAATGTCATGGTAATTTACACGCAGAAAAGCTGCGGACGGATCAGTCTCTTTTTTGGTCTCACATTATGAGCGTTCTCATTCGTGATAGCCGAACGAGGTGCCAACCCGAAAACCGCGCATATCACGGGGGAAACGACATGCTTAAAACTGCTGTAATCGGCCTTGGCTGGTGGGGCCAGACCCATATTCGCGCCACCCACGGAAAAAGCCAGACCGTGGACATCACCACCATCGTCGATCTGGATTCCGATCTGGCACAAAAGACCGCCGATGAATTCGGCCTGAAAATCGCCAAATCCTATGAGGCCGTACTGGCCGATCCCGAGATCAACGCGGTGATCCTTGTCACCCCTCATTCGCTGCACACCGACCAGATCGTAGCCGGCGCGGTGGCGGGCAAACATATTTTCACCGAAAAGCCCTTCGCCCTGAACAAGGCTGATGCAGAACGCGCCGTGGCGGCCGCCGAGAAGGCCGGCATCATGATCGGGCTGGGCCACAACCAGCGCTATGGCGCCCCCCAGACCGTCATCAAGGCGATGATCGATGCCGGTGAACTGGGCGAGATCATGCATCTGGAAGGCAACACCAGCCACGACACGCTGTCGAACGTGCAAAGCTGGCGCATGGATATCGAGGAAGCGCCGGGCGGCGGCCTCTGGCATATGGGCAGCCATCATCTCGACCTGTTCCAGCACTATATCGGTCCAATCAGCGAGGTTTATGCGCAAGCCGTCGACCGCATCATCCCGCGCGACACGGCTTCCGCGCTGCTGACTTTTGAGTGCGGCGCCACCGCCTATATCGGCAATGTCATGGTCACGCGGGACAATCGCATGGGCAATGTCTTCGGCTCGAAAGGCTGGGTGAAGATCATCAGCCCGACCAGCCTGCAGATCGCCATGCGCGGCGGCGACCCGAAGACCATGGAGGTCGATCCCGTCGATCCGATTCGCGCCAATGTCGAAGGCTTTGCCGCTGCCATTGCCGGCACGGAGCCCTATCGCTTCACCAACGCCCAGATGATCCACGATGTCGCGGCACTCGACGCCATCAAGCTTTCTCTCAAAACCGGCAAGCGCGAACCCGTCGTCCGCTGACGTCCCGAAAGGACAAGACCATGATCAATGCAGCCATTGTCGGACTGGGCTGGTGGGGCCAGAACCACGTCACCGCCACCAAGGGTTCGGACAAGATACGGTTCACCCGGGCCGTCGACCTCGCGCCGGAAAATGTCCAGGCCTTCTGCGACGAACAGGAATTGACCCTCACCAGCAATCTGGACGATGCCTTTGGCGATCCGGATATCGACGCGGTTGTTCTGGTCACGCCCCACACACAGCATGCCGATCAGGTCGTCGCGGGTGCCGCAGCGGGGAAACATATCCTGACCGAGAAACCCTTCGCCCTGAAGAAGGCAGATGGATTGCGCGCCGCAAAGGCCATGACAGATGCGGGACTGACGCTGGGTATCGGTCACAACTACCGTTACGGCGCGGCCGTCTGGGAGATGAAGAAGATCATCGAGTCCGGAAAGCTGGGAGACATTCACCATATCGAGGGCAATCTGAGCCATCAGGGCCAGATCGGCATCGAAGGCTGGCGCCGGTCCCACGACGAAGCTCCGACGGGCGGGATCGTGCATTTCGGTGCCCATATCATCGACATCATGTGCTGGTTCGGCGGCCCGATGCGCGAAGTCTACGCCCAGCTGGAATCCCATATTCTGCCCGCCGATGTCGGATCGGTTCTCACCCGGTTTGAAAACGGCACGACGGGCTATCTGGCGAACCTGATGACCACGCCGGCCTCGTTCCACCTGCAGGTGATGGGCTCGGAAGGCTGGGCGCGCGCCAATGGCTGGATGGACACGAACAAGGTCGTGACCTGTTTCGGGGCAGGGAAACCGGAAGAATCCGGCGGCCACACCGAGGAGATCGAACTGCCCTACCGGGACATCTATTCCCAGATCCGGGCCAATGACGAGAACTTCGCAGCGGCATGCATGGGGCAGGAGGCCTATCTGTTTACGCCGGAAGAAATGGCGCACACAGCAGCCGTGCACGAGGCGATTGCCAAATCCGCAGAAAGCAAATTGCCGACAGCGGTTTGAGGTTTTCCCGGAACAATTGTCATGCCCGCGCAGGCGGGCATCCATAGACGCCGACACCAAATAAGGCAGGTGCCTGTGTTTATGGGTTCCCGCCTTCGCAGGAACGACGATAGGAGCGGGCGGGTCACAGACCCGCCCCTACATTCTGAGGTGCTCCCCGGTAGAGGCGGGTTTCAAACCCGCCCGTCTCTGGATAGCACTCAGTCCGCCGTCAGAAACGGCAGCGCCTTTTCGAGCGTACCCGCCGGGTTCTCCTCGACATAGAAATGCCCGCCATCGACGAAATCGACCGTGACCTCAGGTAGATACGCTTCAAGGCCCTGATAGTTCTCGACCGGCATCGGCGGTTCGTCGGAGCCCTGCAGCACGAGAATATCGGCCTGCCATGCCGGGATCAGCCGGGTGCGGCGGTCGATCCAGTCCTTTCGGAAGGTCGAGGACTGAAAATAGCGCTCCACCGCCAGTCCGGTTCCCGGACGCGAGAACTCCTGTACCGCCCGGATGACCTGTTCACGCGGGATCGGGTGCTTGCACAGGCGTCCGAACCCCCACTGAAACATCTTCATGGGGTCCTGCAGAATGCCGCGGGTTTCGAGATCGGTGAACAGATTTTCCTGGGGTGCCAGATCGGGATGGAAATGGATCAGGTGCTGGGAACCTCTCACCCAGCGCCGGACACGCGTGCCCTGGCTTGCGGCGATGAAGTCGGCCTGCACGCTTCCCCGGTCGTGGCTGAACAGGTGGAAATCTTCCACGCCGATGGTGTCGAGCAGGGAGACCACCTGCGCCGCCACGCCTTCGTGACGGTAATCGCCCCGGCGCTTGTCCGACTGGCCATAGCCTTTCAGGTCAATCGCGATACAGCGGAAGTGTTTGGCCAGTTCGGGAAGGATCGGTGCCCACATATGCCAGGACTGGGGGATGCCGTGCATCAGGACCAGGGTCGGACCTGACCCGGCTTCCACGAAATGCCAGCGCAGGGTTTCACTCTCACCCGGCGCGTCGACAAACCGATGGGTGACGGTGAGCCCGCCGATATCCTCGGTCTCGCCATCCGAGTTCTCCGGTGCCGGGGGCACGCCTTCGGCCGCGACAGCCTCCAGGATCGCGCACATATCAGGGTTGTTGTGGCCCTCCCGCATGAGTGCGAGGGCGGCGTCACTGACGGAGCGGTATTCGAGATTCATGAGATTCTCCGTTATTCCCGACGTTCGTGAGACATCTTCAACGCCCACCGTCCCAAAATTCGTCACTCCCGCGAAGGCGGGAGACCATTAACGCCGATGCTCGCCTGGGCGACCGCCTGAGTTTATGGACCCCGGCCTTCGCCGGGGTGACGATCATTGTGAGGGCGCGAGTTCTGTGCTCCCGTCCCTGACCTATACCGTCAGCACCGTGGAGCCGGTGGTCTTGCCTTCCCAGACATCGATCTGGGCCTGTGCGGCGTCTTCCAGCTTGTAGGACTGGCCTATGATCGGGGTGATATCCCCGGCGGCAATCGCGGCAAACAGGGTTGCGGCACTGTCATCGAGTTCCTGACGATTGAGCTGGTAGAACCGCATGGAGGCCTTGGTGAAGAACAGTGAGCCCTTCACGTTCAGCTCAACCGAATCGATCGGCGGCAGCGGGCCCGACGCGTTGCCGAAGTTCACCATGTAGCCGCGCGGACGGATCGAATCGATCGAACCCTGCCAGTGGCTCTTGCCGACCGAGTCATAAACCACATCCACGCCCGTGCCGCCGGTCACCGCGCGCGCCACTTCGGTGAAGTTCTCCGTCTTGTAGTTCACGGCGTGTTTGGCACCATGGGACAGGATGGTGTCCTTCTTGGCGTCCGACCCGACCGTGCCGATCACCGTCACGCCCTTGCTCGCCAGCCACTGGCACAGGAACAGGCCAACACCGCCGGCTGCGGCATGCACCATGGCCGTCTGACCGGACTGGGCCGGGAAGGTGCGATGGATCAGGTATTCCGCCGTCATGCCCTTGAGCATGCTGGCAGCAGCGGCTTCATCAGAGACAGCGTCGGGCAGGACCACGACCTGCGCGGCATCAATCAAACGGGATTCGGCATAGGCACCGGGAAAGGTCGAGGCATAGGCGACGCGCTGACCAACCGAAAAGCCGCTCACGCCCTCACCCACGGCTTCGACGACGCCAGCGGCTTCCGTACCCAGCACCGAGGGGAGCTCCGGCAACACCGGATAGAGCCCCTTGCGGACCATGATGTCGAGGAAGTTGAACCCGATCACGGTGTGCTTCAGGCGGAGCTGACCCGGGCCGGGCTCGCCCACTTCGATATCTTCCCATTTCAGAACATCGGCCTCGCCGAACTCATGGATGCGGATTGCCTTGACCATCAATAATTCCCTTCAAGCGGATAAACGTAGACATGCTGTGTGTCCGCCGGACCGGCGGTTGCTGCTGATCTAGTCCTTCTGCGCCGGAAAGGAAATCAGCCGGTCTCGATTTCTTCCATGCCTTCGGGCATCCGGAAATTGTCCATGCGGACCAGCTTGCCGTCCTGCACGGCCAGGCCCGTCGCCTTGGCACGTTCGAGAATATCGGGATGCCAGGTGACGGGGCCGCCGCCATCCTGCTGCCCGACCATGGCGAGAATCACCACCTCCTCGTCATTGGGATTGCGGAACCCGCGCATCACACCCTCGGGCACCGAGATCGTGTCCCAGGGTTCGAGCAGCAGCTCTTCCTCGCCGTCATCGCCCCAATAGACGATCAGGCTGCCATTGAGCGGCATGAAGACCTCGGCGGTCTCGTGACTGTGCAGGCCCGCACCGGTGTTGGGGTCGCAGGTGATGAAGGCGACGGTGAAGCCGTGATCGGCGGCAATCGGCGGATTCATGCGCGGGTCCTCGACCACACCGCGTCCGATCACCTTCAGGTTTTTCTTCTTGTGCTCGGGCAGCAGCGAATCGACGAAGGCGACGTTGAATTTCTTCAGGTTCTTGAACCGGGCGACCCTGGTCGCTTCCATTTCGTCGCGTGAAACCTTTGGCGACACATGTTTTGTGGCATTGCTCATCTTCTGGCGTCCTCACTCTTGTTTGCAGCCATCCGGCTGTCTAGGCTTTCACCCAATGTGCCAAACAAGGCACCTGCAGACCAAGGGGGAAATCCAGAATGTCTCGACCCGTCATCATCAGTTGTGCGCTCACCGGCGCCGCCGATACCGCAGATCTCAACCCGGCCGTGCCCGTCACGCCGGAAGAAATCGCCAACGAGGCGCTTGCCGCCCACAAGGCCGGCGCGGCAATCGTTCATATCCATGTGCGCAACCCGGAAACCCGCAAGGCGAGCATGGACTCCAAACTCTACAAGGAGGTCGTCGACCGGATCCGGGACGCGGGCACCGATGTCATCATCAACCTGACCACCGGCCCGGGCGCACGCTTCGTGCCTGATCGTGACGACCCCATGAAGGTCGCGGCGGGCAGCGTCATGAAGACCGCTGAAGAACGGGTTGCCCATGTGGTCGAGAACAAGCCCGACATCTGCTCGCTCGACGTCGCGACGATGAATTTCGGCGAGCGCCCGATGGTCAACACCCCGGAAATGCTCAACGAGATGGCCGTGATGATCCAGGACGCCGGCGTGAAGCCGGAGCTCGAGGTCTTCGATACCGGCCATGTCCGTCTGGCCAACCACATGGTCGAGACCGGGATCATCAAGGGCGGCAAGCCGCTCTATCAGCTGTGCCTTGGTATTCCGTGGGGCGCGCCAGCCAATGCAGAAACCATGATGCTGATGCGCGACATGCTGCCCGCTGACGCCAACTGGGCGAGCTTCGGCATTTCCCGCTTCGAATTCCCCATGGTCGCCAGCGCGACCGTGCTCGGCGGGCATGTCCGCGTCGGACTGGAGGACAATCTCTACATCTCCAAGGGCGAACTCGCCTCGGGCAACGCCCAACTGGTCGAGCAGGCCAAACGTCTGATCGAGGCCACGGGCGCCTGGGCCGCTTCGGCCAAGGAAAGCCGGGAAATTCTGGGGCTGTAGACCACTCCAAATCGGCAAAGCAAAAGGGCGGCGTCAGGCCGCCCTTTTTCATGCGCCGACTGGCCCTCATCCTGAAGCTGACGAAGGAGGAGGGCGAGAGGAGAGATGCATCTTCGTGGCGTCAGCTGCCCTGACAGTCATTTATCATCCCCAGCGGCGGCCAAGTTGGCTATACCCGTCTCGTTTTCACGAAACACATGTGGGGCGCCGAGGGCCATATGGTTGGAGCAATGCTGAACGCCTTCAAGATCGGACTCGCGATACTCATCTGGCTCGCGGTGGTCGAACTGGGTCTGTGGGTGTGGGGCGGAGTCAATCTGAAAGGCACCGATGCCGATCTGCTGATTGACCGTCCTGAGCTGGGAACCTATGGCTGGCAACCCGATAGTCGTGGCGTATCCTTCGGACAAGAATACGCGTTCGACGATAAGGGGATGCGAGTCTACGGCGATGGGCCCAAGCGCGTGCTTCTTGTCGGAGACAGTGTCGCTTTTGCTGTGGGCGTCCGCCAATCCGAAAGTATTGCAGCCGTTATCGCTGCAGAAACGGGGGCGACCGTTTTCGACGCTTCGGTCATCGGCTACGGACTGGAGGACCACGCCAAGACATTCGGCTGGCTCGTCGAGATTGCGAAACCTGATGTTGTCGTGGTCATGCTGACGCTCAACGACATTCAACCTTCGGTGCGGAAACAGATTCTCTCTCCGGCACCAGAGATGGATTTCGTGCAGGGCTTCAATGAATTTTTGCGCGCCCGTTCGCGCACCTATCTATGGGCCAAGGGAATTCTCGACAACACAGCAGCATTCTATTTCCGGGCTGATCGCAATGCCTATGAAGACGCAACGCCTGCGCAAGCCGCGCGCGCGCTGCGCATACTCGACAGTGAAATTCCGACAGTTTTCCTGCTGGGCCCCTATCGCTACGAAACGGAAGCGGGGATTGATCAAGCCCTGCGCAGCTTCTGGATGAAAGCCAGCGACGAGGCGGGCGTCACCATAACGGATTTTTCACTCCCGCTCCTCGACACGCTCAAGGCCGAGGCCTTTCTTTGGGACGATCCGATGCACCTGTCGCGCGAGGGTGCGGCATTTGTCGGCGCATTGACCGCGCGCATGATTACACCACATCTGTCTTCCATGTCATCGGAATGACAAACACCTGATCAATGCATCGGGTACCTGAGCCTGACGAAAGACGAGGGCGATGTCCTTATACTTCGACAAACCAGCATACGGAATCGCGACGGTTACGCGGATCAGGTCCGCGTATGATGGATATGTGTGACGTGCGCCTATATGATTGCCATGGCCGGACTTGTTCCGGCCATCCACGTCAGTGGGTCGCGTTCGACCACTGCGGGATTGATGGACGTGGATGCCCGCAACAAGTGCGGGCATGACGCGGTGAAAGGCCGGTACCCCTAAGCCATCCCGCCCAGGCAGACATACTTGATCTCGATGTAATCCTCGATACCGTATTTCGAGCCTTCGCGGCCGACACCGGATTCCTTGACCCCGCCGAAGGGGGCGACCTCGGTGGAGATCAGGCCGGTATTCACACCCACAATGCCGGATTCCAGGCCTTCGGAGACCTTCCACACCCGGCGCAAATCCGACGCATAGAAATAGGCCGCCAGGCCGAACTCCGTGTCATTGGCCATGGCGATACCTTCGTCATCGCTGCCGAAGCGGAAAATCGGTGCCAGCGGGCCGAAGGTTTCCTCATGGGTCACCTTCATGTCCGGGGTCACATTGGTCAGCACGGTCGGCTGGAAAAAAGTGCCGCCAAGTTCGTGGCGTTTACCCCCGACAATGATTTTCGCGCCCTTGGAAACGGCGTCGGCAATGTGTTCCTCGATCTTCTCGACCGCGGACATATCGATCAACGGACCCTGCTGGGCGCCGTCTTCCATGCCATCGGACACCTTCAGTTTCCGGACGGCGGTGGCAAGCTTTTCGGTGAAGGCGTCATACACGCCGTCCTGCACCAGGATACGGTTGGCGCAGACGCAAGTCTGGCCGGTGTTGCGGTATTTGGATGCCATCGCACCTTCAACGGCGGCATCCAGATCGGCATCGTCAAACACCATGAAAGGCGCATTGCCCCCCAGTTCCATCGAGACCTTCTTGATGTTCTGGGCGCTCTCGGCCATCAGCTGACGGCCGACTTCGGTGGAGCCGGTGAAGGTGAGCTTGCGCACAATCGGATTGGAGGTGATCTCGGCTCCGATCGCCGAAGACGCGCCCGTCACCACAGACAGGACACCTGCGGGTACGCCCGCGCGTGCGGCCAGTTCGGCCATGGCCAGCGCCGAATAGGGCGTCGATGTCGCAGGCTTGATCACCATCGAACAGCCTGCCGCCAGCGCCGGGCCGGCCTTGCGGGTGATCATCGCGGCCGGGAAATTCCACGGCGTGATCGCGGCGGTCACGCCGATCGGCTCCTTCATCACGATGATACGCGTATCGCGGGTATGTCCGGGGATCGTGTCGCCGTAGATCCGCTTGCCCTCTTCGGCAAACCACTCGATGAAGGCGGCCGCATAGGCGATCTCGCCCCGGGATTCGGACAGCGGCTTGCCCTGCTCCGTCGTCATCAGGATCGCCAGATCCTCCTGATTTTCCATCATCAGATTGAACCATTTGCGCAGGATCGTGGCGCGCTCCTTGCCGGTCAGCTTGCGCCATTCCTTCTGGGCCACTTCCGCGGCCTCAATGGCCCGGCGGGTCTCCGCAGCACCCATCCTGGGGATCGTACCGATAACCGAATTGTCGACCGGATTGGTGACCTCGATGGTCTCGCCGCTATCGGCATCGGCCCATTGGCCGTTCACATAGCATTGCTGGCGGAAAAGCTTGCTGTCAGAGAGTTTCATGGTCTCGTCCCCGGTTCGGATTGCGCGTGTGCGGTGCAAACGAGCATAGGCCGGTCAGGTTCCTTGGACAATTCGGTCGCAGCATATCTCCTCCGTCCACCGTCATGGCCGCGCATGACAGCGATCGAGGCGGGCGGGTTACAGACCCGCCCCTACATTTCGTGACGGCCCCAGTAGGGGCGGGTTTCAAACCCGCCCGCAATCCCTAGTCGAAGAACCGGCTTTTCGGGCGGTCAAGACCCAGGTTCTCGCGCAGGGTCGTGCCCTCATATTCGGTGCGGAACAACCCACGCTTCTGGAGCAGCGGGATCACCTCGTCGATGAACGGGTTCATCAGCGATGGGATCACCGGCGGCATATAGTTGAAACCATCTGCCGCGCCATCGGTGCACCAGTCCTCGATCAGATCGGCGATCTGCTCGGGCGTGCCAGCGGTGGTGTAGTGACCGCGCCCACCGGCAAACCGCGCCAGCAACTCACGCAGCGTCAGGCCTTCATTGCCGACGATCCGCACGATCAGCGCGGCCCGGCTTTTCATGGTCTCCAGCGAGTCCGGATCCGGGAAGTCCGAAACCTTGAGCGGCTGGTCCAGATCAATATGCGAGAAATCATGGCCCGCAAACCGCTGGGACAAGGTCCGCCGGCCGACCTCCGGGTCCATCCGGGAATTCAGGTCGAGCAGGTTCTGCTTGGCTTCGGCTTCGGTACCGCCGATCACCGGATTGAGCCCCGGCAGAACGACGACCTGATCCGCGTTGCGGCCGAAATCGGCAGCGCGCTTCTTGATGTCGGTGTAGAATTCCTGGGCGGTTTCCTTCTCCAGATGGGCGGTGAAGATCGCTTCGGCGTGCAGCGCTGCGAAGTCCCGCCCGCGGTCGGACGCACCGGCCTGCACCAGCACCGGGCGCCCCTGGGGACTGCGCGGAACATTCAACGGTCCTTTGACCTGATAATATTCGCCCTGAAAATCGATCGGCGTGATGCGGCTGGTATCACCGCAAAGCCCACCACCCGAGCGGTCATCGACCAGCGCATCATCGGCCCAGCTGTCCCACAGATCCTTCACGGAGGCGACGAACTCCTCGCCCATCTCGTAGCGGTCGCCATGGGCGGTATGCTCGCGCCCGTAATTGGCCGCGACCGCCTCGACCCAGGTGGTGACGATGTTCCAGCCCGCGCGCCCGTTCGACAGATGGTCGATGGAGGCGAACTGACGGGCAAGATTGTAAGGCTCGGAATAGGTGCACGAACCCGTCGCGATCAAGCCGATATGTTCGGTCTTCATCGCCAGCGCGGCCAGCATGATCACCGGGTCCGGCCAGAAGCGGCCGGATTCCATGGCGTCGTTCGTCATCATCAGCACATCGGCAAAGAAGATCGAATCAAACCGCGCCGCCTCGGCCTGCTGCGCGAGATCGACATAGTAGGAGATGTCCATCAGCGAGCGCGGATCAGCGCCGGGATGATCCCACGCGGTCTCGTGATGACCGCGGGACTGGATGAAGAGATTCAGATGGATGGGTTTGGGCATGGGGCGTTTCCAGAGCAACAAACGTAAAGCGAATGCGAGAAGAACATACAGCCATGCCTTAGATTTTCAAATTTCGACTAAGGCCAAACAACTAATTCGCATTTTCCTCGATACTATCGAACGCCTTTTCAACGTTCGAACACACATCAAACCACTCGCAGATAATTCCCCTAAACGGTTTGTACGGCTCCAGAAACGAATACGAACGGATAATACCCCATGAAAGAAGCCGAATCTCATCGTCTTGGTTGATAACAAGAAAGCCATTCTCAAAGGCGCGCAGACTTCTGAACGTAGATGTCGTTCCGTCGTCCGATTCGACTTCAATTAATTCAGGTTTAGTCAGAGCTTGTTCAATTGCTTTATTATAACCGCTAAAGTAGGCAACTATTACAATAATAGGGCCAAAAATAAACGCATCGCGAACAACCTTTGGGCGGCGAAGAAGAATTAAGGGCGAAGAATTACACCAAGCAGAAAATATCATCCATGTAATCGCAGCAGCTGCCGGCACAAGTCCAGCTTGCACATCTCCGATCAAAAGATAGAAGACCACTATGACAGGCGCAAACACAACGACTAAGCGATACGGCCCAGCCCGAAACCGGCGCGTTTTTTCCGGATTCTTCGCTCCATCGACGATCTCTTGTTCAGTCAAGCCTTTCTCTACTCGTTGAATCTGAAACTCCACCGCCAAGTACCCAATGAACAGCAGCACAATTATGGGAAACCAAATTATACCTGTTCGAAAATGATCTCCAATTGACGTTGGAGTATCGACAAAGCTCAATCCAAGCGCGGAGAAGAACCCAAAATCGAAAAATATTGAGACAACTAAACCCGCTGGCACAGCAAGAGTAACAGCACTTGCGACAGCTCCGAACGCCCACAGCCTTGGTTCAGTTTTCGAATCCAAATTTGCCTCCATTTAAACTCGCAATTGGACAACCCGATAATAGTTTTATCAATAACCCGATTTAGGCGTTAGTCGGATACCCCTACCCCACAATCACCCCGGGGTTGAGCACACCCTTCGGGTCCAGGCGCTTTTTCGCGTCGCCCAGAATATCACCAAACAGCGCCGGTCTCTGCTGCTCGTACCATTTCTGGTGGTCGCGGCCGACGGCGTGGTGGTGGGTGATGGTGCCGCCGTTGGCGATGAGCGCGTCTGAACAGCGGGTCTTGATTTCCAGCCATTGTTCCAGCATCGCCGTGCCGTCCGGGTTGCCGGGAGCGTGGAAGGCAAAATACGGCGCCGGGCCATCCGGATAGGCGTGGCTGAAGCGGCAGGAAACCGCGCCGTCATGGCCGGTCACGTCGCGGATCGCGGCCTGGGTGGCGTCCTTGATGGCGTGGTAGAATTTCTCGAACGCGTCCCAGGTCGTCGCGGTCTCAAACGTGTCGGAGATGATGCCGCGCGGGGTTAGCTGTTCCCGGTTGTAGGGCATGCGGATGAAGGCGGTGCGCCACGCACCGACCGCGCCCTGCAGATGGGCCTCGGGGTTGTCGCGCCAGTCCACATCGACCACGCCGCCGGCATCGAGGCAGCATTCCTCGGCCCGGGCCATCCAGGTGTCGACCGGGTGATCGGCGCTCTCGAACGAGACAACCATAAGCGTGAAGGAACCATCGCCCGCGCCGTTCACCTTCAACTCGGTGCCATCAACGATGCGCACATTCGCCGGATACAAACCGGCCTGGGAGACCGCGCGCACGGCGCGGGCAGCATCAAAGAAATCGGCAAAACGGAAACCCGCCGTGGCCTTGAAGCTCGGCCGGCCCTGCAGGCGGGCCCAGCCCTCGGTGATGATGCCCAACGCGCCTTCGCTACCCATGGCAATGAAACGGTCGGGGCTGGGGCCTGCGCCCGAACCGGGCAGGCGGCGGGAGACGATATTGCCCACGGGGGTGACCGTGGTGGTGCTTTCGACCAGATCATCGATATGGGTGTAGAGTGTTGCGAAATGGCCGCCCGAACGGGTGGCGATCCAGCCACCGAAGGTGGAATGCTCGAAGCTCTGGGGGAAATGGCGCAGGGTCAGGCCGTGGGGCTTGAGTTGTGCTTCGAGCGCAGGACCGCGCGCGCCGCCTTGAATGCGTGCCGCACGGGAGACGTCATCGACCTCCAGCACCTTGTTCATGCGGGTCATGTCGACCGAGATCGTGCCGTTGAAGCCGCCACCCACATCACTGGTGACGCCGCCAACCACGGAGGAACCCCCGCCAAAGGGGATCACCGCGGCATTGGCATCGCCCGCCCAGTCATAGAGCGCGGCAATATCCTCGTTGCTTTCGGGATAGGCGACCAGATCGACGGCGTGGTCGAAATCACCGTTGTAGATGCGGAGCGAATCCGGCTGGGACTGGCCGAAGGAATGCACCACCCGGTCGTGCTTGTCGGTGGTGCATATCTTCGCAAGTTTGGCCGGAGCCGACAGACGCGGGGTCGGCAGTTCGATCGCGTCCATGGTCGGAAAGGCGCCGTCGCGGGACGGTTTGATTCCGAAGCCTTCGGAAAAGGTGTTGAGCAGGGACTTGGTCTCGCTGGCGTTCAGCCCGTCCTCGGCATAGCCCCAGCCATAGTATTTCAGTGTCTTCTCGGTCATCGTCGTCTCCTGTTGTCCCGCGGGCTCGCAAGTCCCGGGCCATATGATATATCTGCTGTGTATTGTTAGCCGCGATCCGCATCGAGCGCGGCCCGCGTGAAGCTGGTGAGGTAATTCAAGAGGATATCGGACGCCCGGCCGGCCTCGTCCGGATCGCCAGCGCCGATCGCCCAGGCGATATCGGCGTGCAGCCCCGCCATGCGCGGCAGGTCGCCCACCTGTTTGTGATGCTGATACCAGAAGCGGCGGGACAGCGGGTTCCATTGGTCCATGGAGGTCTGGGCAAACGGGTTGCGGCAAGCCGTGCCGACCAGCGTGTTGAACGCCTTGTCCAGCGCCATGAAAGCTTCCTCGTCATCCGCCTGCCCGACCCGCTCCATGCCGCTGGCGATCTCGCCGAACTGGAACTTCTCTTCGGCATTCCGCCGGCGGGCCGCCAGCCGGACCATCATGCGCTCAAGCTCGCGGCGCAATTCCAGCAGGGAGAGCTGGGTTTCGACATTGATGTCGGTGACGATCATGCCCCGGCGTGGCAGGATGTTGATCAGGCGCTGCTGGGCGAGCCGCTGGATCGCCTCGCGCACCGGCGTGCGACCAAAGCCGGAGAGTTCGCACAACTCCCCTTCCGAGATCGCCTGCCCCGGCGGAATCTGCAACGTGACGATCAGTTCCTCGATCCGCGTATAGGCCTGATCGGTGAGACTGATTCCCGGGTTTCTGACCATATCCGGTGCCTTTCCTGCTGTTTCCATTCACTAAAACATATCTGATATATCATGTAAATATCAAATACAGCGCCATGCCCGGCAGTTTCACAATGGTGCGCCAAATGATGCCATCGGGCTTCTGCGCCACGCGGGGCACAAGTCTGGATTGCCACGGTGCCTGCGGCACCTCGCAATGACGACGGGCAACCACGGGTCTAACGAAGCCAGTCTGATTGCGCTAAGCTTTCGCCCGCACTCTCTCAGTAAGGCTTCCCACCCATGCCCCAGAAAACAGCCCTGATAGCCGGTGCGCTCGGCGTGACCGGCCGCGCCCTGCTTCAGCATCTCTCAAGTGACCCCGACTGGTCGGTTATCGCATTGTCGCGGCGCGCACCGGATTTCCCGACAAACGCGCAATTCCTGTCTGTCGACCTGCTGGACCGGGAAGATACGAGTCGAGTGCTGGGCGGGCTTTCCGAGGTCACCCATGTGTTCTTCACCGCCTATGCGCCCCACCCCGACGTGGCAGCAGAAATTCCGCTCAATGTGGGGATGCTGGCCAATCTGATGGATGCGCTGGAGCCGGTCGCCGACTTTCAGCACGTGCAGCTGATGCACGGGGCCAAGTGGTACGGCACCTTTCTGGGGAAATACCGGACCCCGGCGCGCGAGGACGACCCGCGCCCGCCCGTCGAACATTTCTATCACGCCCAGCAGGACTGGCTGGAAGCGCGCCAGGCTGGCAAGAGCTGGACATGGTCGACGCTCCGCCCCCACGGGGTGTGGGGCTTCTCGGTGGGCAGCGCCATGAACCTGCTGACGGGAATCGCGTGTTACGCCGCCATCGCCAAGGCCGAGGGCGGCCCGCTGTGCTGGCCAGGCCATCCGGGCTTCTATGCGCGGCTGTACCAGATGATTGACGTGGATCTGCTCGCCCGCGCCATGGCCTGGACGGCGACAAATCCCGCCGCGGCCAACAATGCCTTCAACATCACCAATGGCGACCTGTTCCGCTGGGCGCATGTCTGGCCGCGGATTGCCGATTTCTTCGAGATGGAGACCGGCGATCCGGCGCCGGTGAAGATTTCCGAAGCCATGGCCGGGAAGGGTCCGCTCTGGGACCGGATGGTCACCGAACACGGGCTGAAACCCTACAGGCTGGATGAGATCGTCAACTGGGGCTATCTCGACATGGCGCTGAACAACGACATGGATCAGGTTTCCAGCCTGACCAAGATCGTCAGCACCGGCTGGACCGATCTCTGGGACACCCAGAAGACCATCACCCGCCAGCTCCAGAAACTGCGCGACGACCGGGTAATTCCGTAAGAACGGGCTGGCGCCAATACGGGCGGGTTTGAAACCCGCCCCTACAATGCCACAACTACGGTAGGGGCGGGTCTGTGACCCGCCCGCCTTCAGAACCGAAGAAAACAGGATATTGGAATGCCCCTCCACATCAGCAGCAATTTCGACAGCGGCAACATTGTCTGCACCCGCGATGTCGATCCCGGCGATATCCGGCTGGAAATCAGCAAGGACAGCAATTCCGACTTCTACATGTGGTTCCACTTCCGCCTGACCGGCGCGAAGGACACGCCCTGTGTGCTGCAGATCATGAATGCCAAGGACGCCGCCTACCCCAAGGGTTGGGAGGGCTATCAGGCTGTCGCTTCCACCGACCGGGAGAATTGGGTCCGGGTGCCGACCAGTTATGACGATGGCGTGCTGACGATCCGTCATACACCAGCCGCCGACAGCATCTGGTTCGCCTATTTCGCGCCCTATTCCATGGAACGTCATGCCGACCTGATCGCCCGGGCACAGCTGGCCGAAGGTGTCTCCCTCGATGTGCTGGGCGAGACCCTCGACGGGCAGGCGATGGACCTGCTGCGCATCGGGACGCCCGGTCCGGAGAAGAAGAATTTCTGGGCGATTGGTCGCCAGCACCCCGGCGAGAGCATGGCCGAATGGTGGATGGAGGGCTTCCTCGCCCGCCTGCTCGACCCGGCGGACCGCACGGCACGCGCGCTGCGTGAAAGGGCCGTGTTCCACATCGTTCCGAACATGAACCCGGACGGCTCGCGCCGCGGCCATCTGCGCACCAATGCCTGCGGGGCAAACCTGAACCGCGAATGGTCCGAACCCTCGATGGATCGCAGCCCCGAGGTGTTCCTGGTGCGCGAACGGATGCAGGCCACCGGCGTGGATTTCTGCCTCGATGTGCATGGCGACGAAGCCCTGCCCTACAACTTCCTCGCCGGGATGATGGGTATTCCCTCACTGAGCGAAAACCAGAAAACGCTGCAAAAGGTGTTCTCCGACGCACTGCTCACAGCCAGCCCCGATTTCCAGACCAAATACGGCTATCCCGACGCCAAACCCGGCAAGGGCAACATGACCCTGTGCTCGAACTGGGTCGCCGAGGAATTCGGCTGCCTGGCCCTGACCCTGGAAATGCCCTTCAAGGACAACGCCGACCACCCCGACGCCACCTTCGGCTGGTCCCCCGCGCGCACCAAAGCCTTCGGCGCCGCCCATCTCGACGCCATGGCTGCGGTGCTGGACGCGGCGTAGAGAGGTCAGGCGGGCGTGTTTGAAACCCGCCCCTACATTATCTGGACGATACCAAAGACAGATCTGAGCACCCCGAGGCCGGTAGGGGCGGGTTTCAAACCCGCCCGCATTACCGCCATCGCAACACCCTCATGCTGAGCCTGTCGAAGTATGCGGTTGTCGCCCTCGTCCTTCGTCAGGCTCAGGATGACGGCTCAGTCCGGAATTCCGGCGGGCGTTCTACGCCATCGTGGCGTCGTCGAGGGACCAGAGGGAGAAGCCGGGGCTTTCGTCCCAGATGCGGGGCTCCCAGTTGTCGTCCATGCGGTCCATATCGGCGAAATATTCAGTGTTGCCGCCGCAGGGATTGCGGAAATACCAGTAATAGTTCGACCCGAGGATGTGGCGGCCCGGCGCGGTTTCAGCTTCCCAGCCCGCCTCTTTCATGAACTTGCCGCCCATCATCACCATGTCGAAATTCTCGACCTCGAAGGAGGCGTGATCGAAAGCGTTGCGGTCGGCGCGGCTGATCAGAAACAGGTTGTGGTGGTCATGGCCGCCCGCACAGCGCATGAAATCGCCGCCGGTCTTTGTGCTGTCCGAGAGGCGAAAGCCCAGCCGGTCGAGATAGAAGGCCACAGCCTTTTCCCGGTTCGCCATCTCGATGGCATAGACCACATGGCCGATCCGGATGGGATTGGCCTGGGCCTTTGGGTCGATGAAGGCGTTCATGCGCGGCTCGGTGGTGTTCACGTTGACGGGGATCATCTCGACCGCGGCCTCGGTCGGCTCGGCGATGGTGAGCCCCAGCGTATTGCCGCTTTCATCAGCAAACCAGAGCGTGCCGTCCGCCTCGCGCACGTCGCGGTCACGTCCGACAGCATCACCCAGCGCCTTCAAGCCTGCGGCATCCTTCACACCCCAGACGGCAGCCCGCAGGGTTGATTTCGCAGCGTCGGGGGTCGGCGGCAGAGACGGGTCACCAGCCGGTCGCAAGGCAATCGTCTGATTGGCGCGGGTGCGGAACAGCGCCTGATCGGAGCCGCTCTCGAGTTCTTCCAGACCCCAGTCCCGGTAGTACCGGGCGCCGGCCTCCATATCCTCAACGCCGTAGATCAGCTTCTCAACCCGCTGGATTGTCATCTTCGGTTCTCCTCAGCTCTCGTCGACCACATCGACGGACAGTGTTCCGATTTTGGTGATTTCCACCTCAAGCTTGTCGCCACCCTTCATCCAGAGCGGGGGCGTACGACCCGCGCCAGAGCCTTCCGGTGACCCGGTCGCAACGATGTCGCCGGGTTGCAGCGGCGTGACCTTCGAGAGATAGGAAATGATGTAGGGAAGGTCGAAGATCAGGAGATCAACCCCGGCATCCTGCACCACGTCACCGTTCAGGCGGGTGGTGATGTGCAGCTGCGAGGGATCGGGAATCTCATCGGCCGTGGTCATCACCGGCCCCAGCGGCCCGGTCGCGACGAAATTCTTGCCCGCTGTGACCGAGTGCTTCTGGAAGTCGCGCACGCTGCCATCGACCATGACCGTATATCCCGCGACATGGTCGAGCGCATCGGCCTCGGACACATGCCGGGTTTCCTTGCCGATCACGGCGCAAAGTTCGCCCTCGAAATCCAGGCATTCGGAGACCTTCGGACGGATCATCTGCCCGCGATGACCGAACAGGGTGGTGTTGGCCTTGAGAAACAGCGAGAGGTTTTCGGGCATCTCGAAGCCCATTTCAGCCACATGATCCTTGTAGTTCTTGCCCGCGCAGAACACATGGGTCGGGTCCGGGATCGTCGGCAGATAGGTGATGTCCTTCAGGGAGGCATCCGGGCTCTCACCCTGCGCCGCCGCGCCGATTGTCATCAGATCGCCAGACGCAATCGCCGCCTTCAGGCTGCCATATGGCCCCCGCGCACCAAGGTCGACCACGCCCTCTCCGACCACCAGGCCGTAGGTTGCACGTCCCTTGTTCACATAGCTGACAAACTGCACCGGCGTTCCCCCGAATAGTGTTCCCGAAACCTTATCGTCTCCAGTGGCCCAGACCAAGCGGCCTGAAGCCCTATCTGTCATTGCGAGGCGCGCAGCAGCGGCGCAATCCAGACGAGGTACATTGGAGGGACTGGATTGCTCCCCATCCCAGCATCCTTCGAGACGCTCGCCTTGCTCGCTCCTCAGGATGAGGATCGCGGGTTTACTTCGGCCCTCATCCTGAGGAGGGCCGAAGGCCCGTCTCGAAGGATGCTAGGACTTGTATCTGGCGACCGTGATGTCCTCTTCCGTCATGCCCGCACTTGTTGCGGGTATCCACGTCCACGGGCCAAGGGACATGTCCACGTGGATGGCCGGATCAAGTCCGGCCATGACGGGGTTCTGGCATCGCGTCATACCTGCACAGGGACGACGACAGGGAGGTGGCCTAGCCCCTTGCCGTCAGGTCGGGCCAGAGGCGGCCTGCGCCCTGTGCGGCGATCAGATTGCCCAGATGAGTGGCCCAGACGCTTTCGGCGCCGAATTCTGCGCGCCAGGACCACAAGCGCCGGGTCAGATGGTGCAGATGGTGCTCATCGGTGAAGCCGATCGCGCCGTGCACCTGATGGGCGATGGACGCCGCCTTGCCTGCGGCCTCTCCGGCGCGGATCTTGGCGGTCGCGATCTCCACGAAGGCCTCCCCGCGCCGGTCCAGCGCGCGACAGGCCGACCGGGCAGCGATATCGGCGGCGGCAGCCTCGCCCGCCAGAAGGGCGAGTTGCTGCTGGATCGCCTGGAACCGACCGATGGGCCGCCCGAACTGCACCCGCTCCCCGGCATAGGTGACGCACAAATCGAGCACCCGCCCGACAGCTCCGGCCATCTGGCAAGCTCGCACCAGAGCGCCCACGGCCATCACGCTACCACCCGGACCGGTCTGCGCGGTCAGCCCATCGACCAGCATGGCGTGGCGCGGATCGCGGCCGATATTGTGGTCAAGCGCCCCCTTCCCGCCGACCGGCGAGAACACCGCGATCCTGTCCGGATTCTCATCCATGGCCTGCGCCACGACCCGGCTGGCCGACGCGCCCCAGGGCACCCGGGACAAGGCGCCCGTGATGATCCCCGCAGACGACACCGCCACCGGCTCTCCGTCAGCCAGTGTCAGCACACCATCGGGCACATCGAGTCCCGCCCGCGCGATCAGCCAGCTCGCCGCGATGGTTTCGGCCAGCGGCACCGGGGCCGCATGACGCCCGGCAGCGAGCAGGATTTCAAAGGCATCCTCCCAGCCCCCACCGATGCCCCCCTGATCCTCGGGCACCAGCACCCGGTCGAGGCCATTAGTGGCAATCTCGTTCCAGAGCGCGGCAGGCCATGTGCCCGCCTCTGCCGCTGCGAAAGTCGCCGTATCGAGATGGGCCGCGAACAGCCGCGCAGCGGTTTCGGCGATCATGTTGCGTTCATCGGTCATGGCGGCTCTCTTCGATATAATCGTCATGCCCGCACGGGCGGGCATCCATAAACACCGATGCCTGGATCGTTGAGCACTCGTGTTTATGGACCCCCGCCTTCGCGGGGGTGACGAGAACGGGGAAAGGCAGGCGCCACACACGACTCTCCGACATCATCGCAGCCCCAGCCCCCGGGCGATCACGCCGCGCATGATTTCGGTGGTGCCGCCGCGCAGGGAGAATGAGACGCAGGCCTGCTGCACATAGGCCAGTGACTTCTCCAGATCACTACCCGCCGCCAGCCGGGGTGCAACCCCCAGGATTTGCTGGGCAATCTCCGGGATCGACTGTTCGAAGGTCACCCCCATATCCTTGACCACCGAGGCTTCCAGCGACGGCTTCTCGCCTGCATCCAGCCGGGTCGCGACCGAAATCGACATCTGCCGCAGGGTCGCCAGATGGGCATAGAGCCGGCCGACCTGACCATGGGCAGCAGAACCCGGCGGCAGACCTTCCACGAACCGCACCAGCTCCCCCAGCAGGGCAAAGGCGCTCAGGAACCGGTCGGGGCCGCTTCGCTCGAAGGCCAGTTCGGCGGTGACCTGCTGCCAGCCTTCACCCTCGCCCCCGATCATCATGGAGGCGGGCACGAAGACATCGTCGAAGGTGACCTCGTTGAACTCTTCATCGCCAATCATGTTGCGGATCGGGCGCACCTCCACACCGGGCGACGACAGATCGATCAGGAACTGGGTGGTGCCCTCGTGGCGGCTCTCGCCCGCAACACCGGTACGCAACAGCGCGATCATGTAATGGGATTTCTGGGCATAGGTCGTCCAGACCTTGCGCCCGTTCACGACCCAGCCGGTCTCGCCATCCACGACCGTCTTCACAGCCTTGGAGCGGATCGAGGCGAGGTCCGAACCGGAATCCGGCTCGCTCATGCCGATACAGAAATAGGTTTGCCCGGCCGCGATGCCCGGCAGGATGCGTTCGCGCTGTTCGGGCGTGCCAAACCGCAGCAGCAAGGGCCCGCTCTGACGCTCGGCGATCCAGTGGGCGGCCACCGGCGCACCGGCGGCCAGCAGCTCCTCGATCACCACATAACGCTCCAGCGCACTGGCGCCCCGCCCCCAGGGTTCGGGCCAGGTCATGCCCAGCCAGCCGCGCGCGCCCAGCTTGCGCGAGAAGGCTGCATCGAACCCGACCCAGGACCGGGCGCGCTCGGATGCCGGATAACCGGTCAGTTCCTCGGCCAGAAACGCGCGCACGTCGCCACGAAGCGCTTCGGCCTCGGGCGGCAGGTCACAGGGTGTAAAAGCAAGTGCGGGCATGTTCCCCCCAGAAAAGGCGCAGACAGCTTAGCGAAGCATTTCCGCAGCCGGTAGGGGCGGGTTTCAAACCCGCCCGCATCTTTGGGTCCGTAACCGTTGCCCGGATCAGCGCACTGTCGCACACTCCCGGCGAACCAGACGGGCGGGTTCAAAAGCCGCCCCTACATGCTACGCATCAATCAAGACAGGGCGCGCCAAACGCCCGGCACGAGGACCCCATGAGTGATTTTCTGACCTATGAACAGGACGGCGCGGTCGTCACCCTGACCATGAACCAGCCCGAAGCGCGCAATCCGCTCTCGGGGGAAAGCCAGTACGTGGCCTTTCTGGACGCAACGGACCGGATCTCGCGCGATGACAGCGTCAAATGCGTCATCCTGACCGGCGCGGGCAGCGCCTTCAGTGCAGGCGGCAACGTCAAGGACATGCGCGACCGCAAAGGCCTGTCGGAAGGCGGGCCGTACCAGATCCGCAACAATTACAAGCGCGACATCCACAATATCCCTCTCTCGCTCTACAATCTGGAGGTCCCGACCATCGCGGCCGTGAACGGCGCGGCGGTCGGTGCGGGCTGCGATCTGGCCTGCATGTGCGACATCCGCATCGCGTCGGAAAAAGCCCGCTTTGCCGAGAGTTTTGCCAAGCTGGGCATTATTTCCGGCGATGGCGGCGCCTTCCTGCTGCCCAAGCTGGTCGGTATGTCAAAAGCCGCAGAGATGACCTTCACCGGCGACATGATCGGCGCGGACGAAGCACTCGCCATCGGCCTCGTATCCCGGGTCGTACCCCATGACAGCCTGATGGACGAAGCCCATATTCTGGCCGGCAAGATCGCCGCCAATCCGGGGCATTCCCTGCGCATGTCCAAGAAATTGCTGCGCGAAGGCGTCCATTCACGCCTCGAAACCGTCCTCGACATGGCCGCCGCCTTCCAGGCGCTCGCCCATCACACCGACGAGCACGATGTGGCGGTGAATGCGCTGATCGCAGCGATGGAAAAGAAGTAGGCGCACACCGGAACCACGAAGCTTCCAATGGCCAAAATGATCTAGCTGTTTCCCAGTCATTACGAGGCGCGCAGCAACGAAGCAATCCAGATTCGGTGTGCCCGCTCTGGATTGCTTCGCTTCGCTCGCAATGACAATTGCAAAACAAGCGATTGAAACTAGAACTTTCCTTTGACGACAAGTTCCAACGCAGGAGAACAGAATGCCCCACATCACCACCAATGACGGCGTGAAGCTCTGGGTCGAAGAATCCGGCAGCGGTATCCCGGTCGTGTTCGCCCATGAGTTCGGCGGCGATATTCGCAGCTGGGAACCGCAGCTGCGGCACTTTGCGCGCAACTATCGCGCCATTGCCTATAACGCCCGCGGCTATCCCCCCTCGGATGTGCCCGAAGACGTCTCCAGCTACGGTCAGCAGCGTGCGACCGACGACATCCTCGCCGTTCTCGACGCACTGGACATCGAAAAGGCCCATATCGTCGGCCTGTCCATGGGCGGGTTCGCAGCGCTGCATTTCGGCTTCCACTATCCCGAACGCGCCCTGTCCCTGACCGTGGCGGGTGCGGGCTACGGCGCGCACCCCGATGTGCACGCCCAGTTTGCCCAGGAGACAAAAGAGGTCGCCGCGCGCATCGAGGCCGACACCATGGCCGAGTTCTCGAAGATCTATGCCATCGGCCCGACCCGGGTGCAGTTCGCCAACAAGGACCCGCGCGGCTGGGCGGAATTCGCGGACGAACTCGCCACCCATTCGACCCTGGGCTCTGCCAACACCATGCGCGCGGTGCAGGGCGGACGCCCCTCGCTCTATGACTTCCCGAAGGAAATGCAGGCGCTGCGCGTGCCGACGCTGATCATGAACGGGGATGAGGACGACCCGTGCCTGGATGTGGGGCTGTTCATGAAGCGGAACATTCCATCATCAGGGATGGTCATGCTCCCGCGTTCGGGGCATCTGATCAATGTGGAAGAACCCGCACTGTTCAATCAGCTTCTGGGCGATTTCATGGCCCGCGTCGACGCCGGCCGCTGGGAACTGCGCGACCCGCGTTCGATGACCACGGACATTCTCTGGACGCCGGATAGCTAGAATACCCGCAAAACAAGCCCGTCACGCGTCATTGCGAGCAGAGCGAAGCAATCCAGTTCCGGTGCCTCATGTGAAGCCAGTTCTGGATTGCGTCGGCGCCTGCGGCACCTCGCAATGACGGGTTCTAGAGTGCGTTCTCAACCAATCCCGTAGGGCTTCGCCCAGCCGAGCCCTTCGACCGTGCCGTTGCGCGGCTTGTATTCCGCGCCGATCCAGCCGTCATAGCCGCCCGCCTCGATCATCTCGAACAGGAAGGGATAGTTGACTTCGCCGTCATCGGGTTCGTGGCGGCCCGGGACCCCCGCGAACTGGATATAGCCGGAATTCGAGAGGTAATTGGCAATCTTGTCGGAGACGAAACCCTCGGCCATCTGGGTGTGGTAGAGATCGAACTGGACCTTCACATTGTCCATGGCGATCTCGTTCACCACGGCGTGGCCCATCGCCTGCCCGACCAGGAAATAACCCGGATTGTCGGTGAAGTTCAGGGGCTCGAGATGCAGGGTGATGCCCCGCTCTGCGGCCCGTACAGCAGCCTCGCGCATATTGGAGACAAGCGTGCGGAAATGATCGGCGGGATCGTTGCCCTGAGGCACCGTGCCCGACATCACATGAATACGGGTGCAGGACAGCACCTGGGCGCTGTCCATGGCCAGCGTCAAATCCTCAAAGAAGGCGGCTTCCTGCCCCGGGATGGCAGCCCGTCCGAACCTGGTGGCGTCGGTGTCCCCATAGGGCGTGTTCAACAGGGTGCATTCCACCCCGGCGCGCTCGAGCCGTTTGGCAAGGTCATCGAGGTCCTGATCATAGGGCCGCTGGATCTCGACACCGGGGAAGCCGACATCGGCGGCCGCCGCGATCCGGTCGGGCAGCGGGAGTTCGGTGAACATCATCATGATGCAGGACGAAAATTTGGGCATAGGTCTGTCGATCTCCGGAAGTTCGATTCGCCGTCCGTTATCGCTATTTTCGGCCCCATGAACAAGCTGTGACACACATCATCGTCGTTCCCGCGAAGGCGGGAACCCATACACTCAGGCGCAGACATGATTGCGCAGCGGTGTTTACGGATACCCGCCTTCGCGGGCATGACGAGCTAGAATCTGGAGAGCCAGAGCGTGATCTTCTTGGATGGAAACCATTCTGTTTGTGTCGCGGCGCGGCGATCCGCGCGGAAGGCGGCGCAGCGCGATGCTTACGCATCGTGCCAGCCGCCTGACAAAGCGGGCGTCCGCCGCGGCCAAACCCGAAGGGGCGGGCGGATTTGCGCCAATGCCGTCGGCTTCCGGATCGACCGTACCGACCGGTACGCCCTTCGCCAGAACCCTCGGTCTTGTCGCAAACTCACCTCGCCAGAATGTTTCCATCCAAGAAGATCACGCTCTAGCAGTCGATCCAGCCGTCTTCGGTCTTCAGGCGGTGCTTGATCTCGTTCTGGGGGGTGAGCATGGCTTCAATGAAGCAGCCCTTCTTGGCGGCCTCGATCAGGCGCAGCCGGTCCGCAACAGGTGAGTCCGTGTCGAAGGAGATATCCATGGTGATGCTCTTGGGGGCGGACTCATAGGGCGCACGGCCCTTCTGGGTGGCGATCCACTCGCAACGACAGGAGATTTTGGGGTCCGTGATGTCCACGCGCAGTCGCTTTGAAAAGGCCCGCATCTGGGTCATCAGGCAGCTGGTCAGCCCGGCGATGAAATAGGCGATGGGCAGCGGGGCCGTTCCGTCGCCCCCATGGAAGCCGTATTCGTCCGAGGCCATTTCCCATTCAATGACTTCGGGCACCATCAGGCGCACATCCATTTCACAGCGCATGCTGCCCACGCCGGTGGCATCACATTCAAACGCCACTTCGAAGGATTTCTCGTCGTTGCTGGCCATTTTCGTCTTCACTCCAGTTTTTTGGTCACGCGCCCGTTCGGGGCAGTTTCGGCCCGGATTGTGCCGCAGGACGGATAGCCCCGCAAATGCCGCGATTGAATGGCGGGGAGCGAACGGGTATCCATGGTTCCAACATAACAATCACCAATCCGGGGGAAGTTTCATGTCCAGAGTTCTGATCGTTACCGGCGGCAGCCGTGGTCTCGGCGCAGCCACCTGCATCGGCGCTGCCGAAGCGGGCTACGAAGCCATCTGCGTGAATTACGTGGGCAACAAGGAGCGCGCCGATCAGGTCGTCGCGGCGTGTGAAAAGGCTGGCGCCAAGGCGATTGCCGTGCAGGCCGATATCACCAAGGAAGCCGATATCGTCCGCCTGTTCGAGACCGTCGACAAGGAACTGGGCACGGTGACCCATCTGGTCAACAGTGCCGGGATCGTCGGCCCCTATGCCCGGGTCGATGAACTCGACTGGGACGGTCTGGAGGAACTCTGGACCCTGAACATCACCTCGACGATGATCTGCTCCCGCGAGGCGATCAAGCGCATGTCCACCAAGCATGGCGGCAAGGGCGGCGCGATCGTGCATCTGTCCTCGGCGGCCTCCCATCTGGGCGGGGCGGGCGTGAACGTCGCCTATGCGGCCTCCAAGGGCGCGATCGATTCCATGAACTGGGGCATGGCGCAGGAAGTCGCCGCCGAAGGCATCCGGGTCAACGCGGTCAGCCCGGGTGTGATCGATACCGAAATCCAGCCCAAAGGCCGGGTCGAGGCTGTGGGGCCCAACCTGCCCATGAAACGGGTCGGCCAGGCCGAGGAAGTCGCAAATGCCATTCTGTTCCTGCTCTCGGACGCGGCGTCCTATATCGCGGGCACGAAGGTCAACGTATCCGGCGCGCGTTAAAGGCTGTTCGTCAGGGTCTGAAGGGCCGCTCACGGCGGCCAGACGACCTTTCACGTATGGGGCAGCTCGTTGCCCGGCACGAGGGCGGCTTCTGTCGTGCGGTCCGGCTCGACCATGAGCACGGTCTCGCCGCGGCGTGAAAGCGTGTAGCGGCGATCGGCCAGTTTCCGATTGTCATAGGTCAGGCTGAGGACATTGTCGGCATCAAGGGTCCACGAGCCGCTTTCGAAGGTGCAGGGATAGTACCAGTCGAAATTCCCGAACCGGCCGAAATGGATCAGGTGTTCCTCCCCGTCACGGGCGGGATAGATCAGCGTGTGCTCGGTCAGGAAGTTCCTCGGCGGCAAATCCACCTCCGGCCGCGAGGTCTCGGCCCGGGCCACGCCACCAGACAGGACGATGATCGCCGCCAGCGCCGCCACGAATCGGGTGATATGGAGGGCGTGTTTCATGGGGGCAGGATCGGGCACGGAACCCGGTCGCGCCTTGATCCCGATCAATTCGACGCCGGCTGCCCCAAGATTCTTGACGGGCGGAAGATCGGCGCAATCCCCAGCATCCTTCGAGACGCTCGCCTTGCTCGCTCCTCAGGATGATGTCTTTGTGAACCCAACCGTCCTCATCCTGAGGAGGCGCGGAGCGCCGTCTCGAAGGATGCTTGGACAGGACGCGATTCCGGGTTTACCCGACACCCCTACAGATGCCGGAAGGTGTTTGCCGCCGACTTGTAGTCGTTCAGGCCGAGCTGTGCGCGCAGGTCTTCGGTGCCCTTGAAGACCATGTCGTCGATGGGAATGCCGATCCCGTTGGCGACGCGATCGTTCTTGGAGAAATTCCCGGCGACAGCACTCGCACCCACCACGGCGGCGGGCCCGAGGGCCGACTTGAGCGCGGCGCGCGCCTGATCGAGCGCAGCCCGGTCAGTCCCGATGATCGCTGCGGCGAAGGCCAGCAATACGTCGCCAGCCGGCACACCGGAATCCAGTTCGGGCCGAATCAGGGCTTCGGGGTTCACGTTCAGATTGGTTGCTTGTCCACTCTCACGGAGGAACCGGGCATGTCCGGTGGTTCAGTAAAAGCAGTCGTTGAGGGCCGAGACCCGGCCGGCGACGATTTCCACCTGGGGCCGTGTCAGGCCCTCGTGATGTGAATAACCATAGACCATGACCTTGGGCAGCGGATTGTACTGGGCCTGTTCCAGCGCGACATGGGCGCGGTATTCGTCGGGCACGAGGCTCAGCGAACGCATGATCCAGGGCTTGAAATGCCCGCCATACAACTCGCTGGCAAAATCACCTCCATCGGGGACGTTCGGAATCGAGGGCACAAAGGCCTGTTCGAGCACCGCTTCCTTGGGCACCACACGGGACGGAGCCCCCGCCTGAGGTTCGCTGAAGGGCCGCAATGGCACGCCAATCCCGCGCGCAAAGACATCCAGGTTCACCACGAAGGACACGATGGCGACCAGTTCGGTGAATTCCGGATCGCTCAACCCGGCATCCCGCGCGGCCTGATAGGTGTCCTGATCGAAGTCGGGACAATCAACGGCCAGCGTGCGAATGACGTCGCTCACGGCCTGCGGAAGCTCGGAATCCGGCATCGCCCCTGGCTCATCGGGCGCCTCCAGCAATCCGGCGTTGATCCCGGCCTGACGGGCTTCGGAAATCACCGCCAGCCGCTGGGCCGCCGTACCCCATGTTCCCGCGCGCGCGAAGTTTGCGAACTGGGTAGCATGGGCACCGTCGAGCTCCGCGCTCACCGGATAGTCTGAATCTGCGTAGAAACTCATGGAAACTCCCCTTTATCCGATCTTGATACCGGATTCGGGGGGTATACGGCGCTAAATCTCGATCACGATTTTTCCGAAGTGCCGCCCCGCGCGCATATGCGCAAAGGCCGCCGGCAGTTCGTCAAGGCCAAAGCGGGTTTCGTCGAGGGCTGGTTTCAGCTTGTTCTGCGCGATGGCACGCAGCATCGCCTCAAACTGTGCATAGCTGCCACAGGTCACGCCTTCGAGCCGGATCTTCCGGGTCACGACAAGCGGCAGGCGAAACTCGTGGTTTGCGCCCGAGAGCACACCGATCAGGGCAATCGCCCCACCCAGTCGCACCGCCTTGATGGATTGCTCCAGTGTCCCCCCGCCGCCGACCTCAACCACCAGATCAAGACCACGCCCGCCGGAGATTTCCCGAGCCGGCCGTGCCCATTGGGGCGTTTCGGCATAATTGATCAGGTGATCGGCACCGAGGCTTTTCAGGCGCGCTAGCTTGGCATCCGACGACGATGTGGCGATCACTTCGGCGCCCGCCATCTTGGCGAATTGCAGGGCAAAGACCGACACGCCGCCCGAGCCTTGCGTCAGCACCAGATCACCGGGCTTCACACCGCCCTGATCGATCACGGCGCTCCACGCTGTCAGTGCGGCGCAAGGCAGCGCAGCGGCTTCGGCATGGTCAAGATGGTCCGGCGTATGGGCCAGCCCATGCGCAGGCAGGACGCGCAGCTCACAGGCCATCCCATCCAGAAGTCCGCCAAGTCCGGAATGCATCCCATGGTCATCGGGCTCGCCAGCCAGCCACTCCTGAAAGAAGTTGGCCACCACATGGTCGCCGGGTTTGAACTTCGCAACGCCGTCGCCGACCGCCACGACCTCGCCCGCACCGTCGGAAACCGGGATCAGGCCCTCGATTTTTTGCCGTGACCCGTAACCGCCTTCGACGGTCAGCAGGTCACGATAGTTGAGGGTCGCCGCCCGCACGCGGACCAGCACCTCACCGGGACCGGGTTCGGGATCGGGGAGCTCGACAACCGAAAGATTGTCGAGCCCCGCCGCCGAAAGAACCGCTGCCCGCATATCAGGTTGCTACTCGGCTGCCTGATTGACGTGGTGAACAACCTGCTGCGGGAACGGAATCGAGATACCGTCGGCCTCAAGCTGTTCCTTGAGCTTCTTGGTCAGATCCCAGCGAACGCCCCAGTAATCAGCAGCATTCACCCAGACGCGAACAACGATATTCACCGAACTGTCCGCCAGTTCGGCGACCGCAACGGTTGATTCCGGATCGGTGAGCGCGCGGGATTCTTCGCCGATCACACGGTTGATCGTGGCCATGGCTGCATCGATATCGTCGCCATAATCGATACCCATCATCAGATCGACACGACGGGTCGGGTTGGCACTGAAGTTCATGATCGCCGAGCCCCAGATCTGACCGTTCGGCATGATGACCTTCACGTTGTCGCCTGTTGCCAATTCAGTGGTGAACAATCCGACTTCCTTGACCGTGCCAGCCTTCCCGCCGATATCGACGAAATCACCAACCTTGAACGGGCGGAACATCAGCAACATCACGCCAGCAGCAACATTGCTCAGCGTGCCCTGAAGGGCGAGGCCAATCGCAAGACCAGCAGCACCGAAGACCGCAACCAGGCTGGTCGCTTCAACACCGAACTGCTGCAACGCGGCGATCACCACAAACGCGATGACGGCGTATTTGACAAGACTTCCGAAGAACTTGGTCAGGGTCGGGTCCGCACGACGGCTGCGGGACAGTGTCCGCTCAACCGATTTGCGTGCCCAGCCTGCTGCAATCAGACCCAATATGATGATCGCAAGCGCGCCAACCACATTCAGTCCATAGGTGGCCAATGCCGTGACGACCACGTCGATCGTGTCCTGAATTTCGTTTTCCATTTTACCTAATCCCTGTTGTCACTTCGGGCTTCCGGACCAGACCGGAAAACCAGTTTGAAAATCACCCTCCCCCGAGAGTGCTAACGTCGCCGCGCCAGACGCAGCAGCGTCAAAATCAGCCAGATCGGCACCACGACAACGGCACCGATCAGCACAAACGGCACCGCCCATTCCAGCGCATCAACGATGACACGGAAGATGCTTTCCGCCGTCCCGCCAATCGCACCCAGCAGGTTCTCCGGATCGATGTCAAAGACCGAAAGAACGACCCCGACAACAAGTGAGAGAATGAAGAGCTTGAGAAGTGTCCCACCAATGTTACGCGGCATGCATGGCCCGATCCGTCATAATGATCGGCTTTTATTAAGTGACAGGACGCGTGGCGTCGATAGTTATTCCGTCGGATACAACCGACGGTGCCAGCCTAGCTCGCGTAGCTCGGGTCCAGCGCGTCGAGACGGCGCAGATGTCCCGGCCAGTCGAGATTGGAGAAATTCGGATTGCGTTCGAATTGCTGCGCGGTGTGCTCGCAGACTTCGGGAGACGGCGTGACCAGCCCATCGAGGCCGACCGCCGACATCGCCTGAATCTGGCTCTTGGCGCATTTCTCCAGATAGAACACAAGTGAGAATGCCTCGGCGACCGTACGGCCAGCCGTCAGGAACCCGTGGTTGCGCAGGATCATGGCTTTGTTGTCGCCCAGATCATTGATCAGACGCGCGCGTTCATCCAGATCAAGGGCAATGCCCTCATAGTCGTGATAGGCAATCCGGTTGTAGAACCGCATGGAATGCTGGGAAATCGGTAGCAACCCGCAATTCATCGCGGACAAGGCCATCCCGGCTTCGGAATGGGTGTGCAGGACACAGGCAAATTCTTTGCTGTGACCGTGGACGGCGCTGTGGATCGTAAAGCCGGCCGCGTTGATTTTGTATGGGCCGGTGTTGTTGATCTCGTTCCCGTCCTGATCGACCTTGATCAAGCTGGACGCGGTCACTTCGCTGAACATCAGTCCGTAAGGATTGAGCAGGAATGTATCCTCGCCCGGCACATGGGCAGAGATGTGGGTGCGCGTCATGTCCGACATGTCATAGAGCTCGACCAGACGGTAGGCCGCAGCCAGATTCACCCGCATCTCCCATTCCTCAGCACTCACCTGATCCTGGACGCTGGGATAAAGTTCTACGATCTCTGCATTTGCCATGTCGCTCTCCTATTTGATTTACCAAAGCCTCGCGCGTCTTCACGCGGGCGTCAATTGCTTGCCTCGGCCACCACGTTGTTACGCATTGCGCCCAGACCCTCAACTTCAGTCTCGACCAAGTCGCCGGGTTGCAGGTAGGTACCCGCCCCATGACCAACGCCCGCCGGGGTTCCCGTTGACAGAACATCCCCCGGCTCAAGCGAAATCATGTCCGACGCGAACTCAATCTGCTCTTCGGGGGAGAACACCATTTCGCTGGTATTGCCATCCTGTTTGGTCTCGCCATTCACTTTGAGGGTCAGACGCAAATTCATGCAATCAGGAACAAACGCACGCGGCACAAAATACGGGCCCATCGGTGCGAAGGTGTCATGGCTCTTGCCACCCAGCCAGTCGCTCCGCAGCATTGGCCAGTCCGCGCGCATGTTCCAGTCCCGCGCCGAGACGTCATTGGTGGTCATGAAACCGGCGATGCAATCCATCGCATTTGCGGGTGTCATCCGTTTGGCATGACGACCAACCGCCATAGCCAACTCCACCTCCCAATCGATCTTGGTGCAGTCCGACGGTGCAACAATGTCGTCATGCGCGCCGATCAGAGCAGAAGGTGCTTTCAGAAACGAATACGGGCGTATGCGTGCCTTGTCCCGGTCGAGCATATTCTCACGCTCATCCGACGTCTCCGTAAGGCTGACATTGAGCATTTCACGAATATGGTCACCGTAATTGGCAGCCGCATAGATCATCTTGCCGGGTCGCAGGATCGGCGGCAGATAGTGAACCGCGGCGGCATCCACCAACACCGTATCCGGTGCAGAGCCCGTCGCGGCAAAGTCTGCCATCAGGCAAAGAGCTTCAAAATTGGTGTCCCAGTCCTCAAGCAGGAGCAGGATGCTGCCGACACCGACAAGCGCCCCGCCCCGACGTCCCTTACGCCAGGCGCGGTACAGCTCATCCAGCCCGAAGGCGCTGTCTCCAACCACCATGATGACAAACGGCGCACGACCATTCTCCACTGTTGCCAGCTTGAAGGGAGTTCCGGTCATGTGCGCCGCCTGTCTTTTTGGGTTCTGCTAGCTGACCGCCAGCGGAGCCAGTGCGTTCAGGTCACTGGTGACGTCCAGAATGACCGGACGGGTCTTGGCAGCTTCAAAGGCCTGCTGGATCGCACCAGGAAGCTCATTGGGCTTCTCAACGCGGATACCGACCGCGCCCATTTCCTCCGCAATACGGGCAAAATTGACGTCCGTGAACTGCCACAGTTTGCGGGCCTCATCGGTCTGCTCGCCGCCATAGACCCGGTCAAAACCGCGCTTGGACTGGTTGCCCGACGAATTGTTGTTCACCAGCGTCACCGTATTGATGCCCCAGCGCGCCGCCGTCTCGACATCACCGATGTGATACCAGAAGCCCGCATCGCCGGTGAAACAGAAGACCGGGCGATCCGGCACGCCGCATTTGGCGCCCAGTGCCGCCGAGAAGGCCCAGCCGAGATGGCCCGCCGAACGCATATAGCTCTGGTTCGGTGACTTGAGATCCAGCATGCCCCCCATCCACATACCGGTGTGGCCGGTATCGGCGACGACAATGGCATCGTCGGGCAGGTGCTGGCTCAACTCGTGGCACATGCGCTCGGGGCGCATCGGCTCGGCGTCCGAGGTCAGCAGATCATTGAACTTGTCACGCCACTGCTGATCGGCCTCTGCAGCACGCGCCGCCCAGGAGGCACGACGGCCCGCGGATTCCGCATTCGTCATGGCCAGCAATTTGGTCACGGCGACCTTGGCATCGCCCTGTACGCCAGCCACAACCGGATAATTCCGACCGATTTCCAGCGGCTCGATGTCAATATGGACAACCTTTGTGCCGATGGATGGCACCGCCCAGAAATGGGTCACCATGCCGCCCGTGGTCGAGCCGATATAGATCACCAGATCAGCTTCCTGAACGATGCGGTTGGCACTTTCACGGGAATAGGTTCCCACAACGCCCACGGAAAGTGGATGACTGTCTGCGATCGTGTCCTTACCGTTCAGCGAGGTGGCAACCGGAATGTTCAGACGTTCGGCCAGCGCCACCACATCTGCGGCTGCGCCCGAGGCGCGCACGCCGCCGCCAGCCACGATCACCGGGCGTTCGGCAGCTTCAATGGCCGCCATGGCCGCGCGGAGTGATTCCTCCGAAGGCTCCGGGCGAAAAGCCGGCAACTGCGCGAAGGCCTCCTCAACCAGGACTTCCATATCCGCCTCTTCGGCATCGATCTGACCCTCATTGCCACGGAACTGCAGATGGACCGGGCCCGGCGTACCCGTCGTGGCCGCGCGGAACGCCTGACGGACCATATCGGGGAAGCGCGACACATCATCAACGGTCGCGTTGAACTTGGTCACCGGCTCGAATGCCGGCATATCATCAACTTCCTGATAGACATTGCGGAATTTGGTCTTGGGGTCGCGACCGCCCGTCATGGCGATCACGGGTGCTTTGGCCAGCCACGGGTCACGCAGACCAGCAGCGAGGTTCAACGCGCCAATCACCTGCGCCATGCAAATGCCGGGCTTGCCGGTCGCACGGGCATAGCCGTCGGCCATATAGGCTGCGGTCGCTTCGGAGTGGACGTGGAGGCGTTTGATTTCCGTCCGTTTTTCCAGCTCCACCATCGTCGTGCGAAGCACGGCTGGGACGTGGAATATATGGGTGACGCCGTAGCCTTTCAGCATATCGGCCATCACCTGTGCGCCTGTCATCTTTGCCATTTTTGGGTTCCCCTTTGAAAATTTCTTCTACAGCCCGTTCGGTTTGGGCCTTCTGCTGAATTTAATAGACGTTCGACCGACCACGAACAATGCCGGGCCGGTCGAAACAGGCGCAATACCGCAATGCGGCTTGCGTATGATGTACGAGCGTCAGCCCGCCGTCTTCGGCACTTTCACATGCTGGACAAAGTAGGTCACAACCAAGACCACGGCACCGACGGCATAGAACTCGTAGCGTACATTGCCGGGCAGTCCCGTTGCCCAATGGACCACCGGGCCGATCGGTAACAACAGACAGGTCGCGGTAAACAGCCAGATCCCACGTTCGAACGGAATCCGGCGTCCAATTCCAAAACCTTCCAAGAAACGAGCCCAGGCGTAAACCCCGGCGAAGGTCGCAACCACGGTAATGACGATGTCGATCGTCTCACCATCGAGAAGCAGCGGCGTGTATGCGAACAGGTATGGCGTGATGAGGATCATCGACGCGAGCTTGAGCGCCTGATTGCCGGTTTTCACCGGATCACTCAAGGCGATCGAACTCGCCGCATAGGCCGCCAGAGCCACCGGTGGGGTCACAGCACTGACCACGGCAACCCAATAGCTGATCATATGCGCTGTAAGCACCGGAACGCCGAGATCAACCAGCGCACCGACGGCGAACACCGCCAGGATCACGTAACTGGCGGCGATCGGAAGCCCCATTCCGACAATGTAGCCGGCTACGATGACGAAGAAGATCGCAATCCCCAGATAGCCGCCACTTGCCAGAACCAGCAGTTCACCGACCTTGTTGGGCAGCGCGCTCTGGGTTGCTGCGGCCAGCAGAATACCCAGCACACCCGCGATACAACTGACGACAAGAGTGTTTCGGGCACCCGCTTCCATGGACGTCCAGAAGTTGCGGACCAGTTCGATCCCCACATCGCGAAGACCGCTCATGGTCTCCGTCTGGACGTGAACCCCAACGAAGTCCCTATCTTCCTGCGCTTCAATCCGTGCCGCTTCCTCTTCATCACGGCCGAGGATCAGGATTTCTCCAATCTTCAGCACAAGGAAAACAATGAGAAGCCAGAAGAAGGCGTCAGAGATGCCGATTCCCACATAATCCTCGACCAGCCAGCTGAAGGGCGGACCAATCTTCATCCCGAAGAAATAGACCAGTACGGCAAAGCCCGTACCGATTGCGAGATACAACTTCCACGATGTCGCCGAACGGCGGGTGGGAATTGACATCAGAAGGTCGATTGCCTTCAGCATCATGATCACAACGATGGTCTTTGCCGCCGCCAGAAAAGGCGAGTCACCAATAACCAGAAGATAGACCATGAACGGAATGGGCAGCAGAAGATGCAACCGCGGCAAGATCTCGGACCACGGCGGCAACTCTTCCGGCGGCACGCCGTGCAGGCGATCACGAACGGCCCGAAAATAGACAATCAGGGCCACCGACAGGTAGTAGAGGATCGCCGGAATGATCGCGATCTTGATGATTTCGATAAAGGGCGTCTCTGTCAGCTCGGCAAGCAGGAAGGCCCCCGCACCCATGATCGGCGGCATATAGGCGCCACCTGTTGACGCTGCGGCCTCGACGCCACCGGCAAATTCCGGCTTGTACCCGACCCGCTTCATAAGCGGGATGGTGAAGGTGCCGGTGGTCATGACATTGGCCACACCACTGCCCGAGATCATGCCGAAGAAACCGCTGCTGACCACCGCGGCAAGGCCCGGACCACCGGTTTTCGCACCGGTCAGCCGATAGGCCGAGTTGATGATCACGGCGCCCAGACCGGTTTTCTCGAGAAATGCGCCCAGAATCACGAAGATCACGATGAAGGTTGCGAAGGTATTGGTGATCAGACCGAACATGCCCTCGGTCGACAGCATCAGGAATTCCATCACACGTGCGGTGCGGAAGCCGAGATGCTGCAGAATGCCGGGCATGTTCTGCCCGACAATTTCGAAAGAATAGATGAAGAACAGAAACCCGAGGAACGGGATCAACGGACCGACGATGCGCCGCGCGATCTCGAAGCTGACGGCGGACAGAATGACCGCAAAGATCACGAGCGGTGCAACAACCAACGAACCGATATTCGTGCGGAGCTCATCCAGATTGATGATCCACCAGAGCACGGCCATGATCGCGCCAGCTAGAAAAACGATATCGGAGATTGCAAAACCGTCGCGCTGCTTGATGCGCCAGCCTTCGAAGAAATAGATCGCCACACCGATCAGCCCGCCAATCAGGCCGACAATATGGACCTCGTTACTGCTGTAGCGCCGCCACAACTCGACCTGACCGCCGAAATACCAGTGCGCCAGAACCGCAAAGGCGGCGCAAATCATGAACAGGTTGGCGACTGCAAAAAATTCATCAAGCCAGACGAATTTCTCTCGGAACGAAGACTGTCGCGCCTTGAAAAGTAGCAACGACATGACCGCCACGCCGAGGAAGAACGTTCCCCGGAAGATTCCTTCGACGGGCGGGCCAAAGAAGGAGATGTGCAGGAAGAAGTAGGAATAGGAGACGGCAATGATTGAGAAGAGAATCTTCACGATGCCGGTCATGTTCCGGGGCGGCGTCATCTCATCACTGAGAATGCCGATATTCATGAGGACGTTTACAGTGCGACTGGCCATGACGGTGTGCCCGGATAATAATTTTTAGGGAAAATTGCAAAGAATGCGAACGAGGCGCGAAGAGATCATCTCTCTTCGCGCCCAGTCGCTAATCTTGCTAAGAAGGGCACCCGGAAGCGGACGCCCTTAAGAGGCTAGTAACCCTGGACGACTTCCGCCGGCACGGCAACGCCGCGCTCTTCCCAGTACTTCGCCGCTGACGGATGCACCGAAATCTTCAGCGCCTTCAGATTCTCGAAGTTGCCGCTCAGCGTCCGCCAGTAACCGGCAGTCGCTGCCAGCTTCTCGAGGTTTTCGGGATCGGCTGCCACTTTGAGCATGTCGTAGACGGCTTCGTCGGAGACGCTCTTGTTGACCATCCAGAAGACGTCATAGCCAATTGTCACGGCCGGCTCGGTCATGCCCCGCACGTCCTTCTGAACCGGAATCGTGACAGGTGCATAGAACGGGCTCTTCTCGATAACCGCAGCCTGCTCTTCAGCAGTCATGCCAATGTAACGCACCGGCTTGGTGATCGAGAGCTGGGTCAGGGCCGGAATGGTGAACGGTGCACCAGCCGAGCAGAACACGTCGATCTGGCGATCGCCGAGCGCACGCGCGGAATCACTGAAACCGAGGTTACGGACTTCGATTTCATCGATGATGCCCGCACCTTCCATGATGTTGCGGCAGTTGACGTTACTACCCGAACCCTTGTTGAGAAGGTTCACGATCTTGCCCTTCATGTCCGCGAAGGACTTGATCGGGCTGTCTGCCAGCACGGCAACGATCTGGGTCTGCTGACGCACGTTGGCGATCAGGCGGAAATCCTTGCTGGCGCCGTCCTTCTCGAACAGGCCAACACCATTCCATGACTGGAAGATCTGACCGACATGGCCCCAGGCCGTGTCGAAGTCACCGAGCGAGACGCGACGGACGTTATCGACCGAACCGTTCGAGGGCGAATAGTTGAAATTGTACTTGTCGCCGAGTTCGGAATTCAGCAGTGCTGCGCCAGCGCTGACGGCCGGATGCCAGCCGCCGCCGGCGGGGCCGCCACCAAGACGATACTGTTCAGCTGCCTGTGCGGACGTCGCAAGAACGACGACACTGGCGGCAGCAACAAGGGTGCTCATAAACTTCATAGGGGTAACCTCCCGTTGGATACAGGCTCTGATGAGCCCAAAAAATGACACGGTTGCCGGATCAGCCAAGCTGATCGCGAATCCGCAATCTGTTCTGTCAAAACGATGGCAGGCAGGCTCACGGAGATCAAGTGAATTTGTCCTGACAACTTCGGGCACCAGATTTTCCATATGCTGAAACCGGTCAGAGCCCCATTGCGGTCGCATGGTCGCTCTCGATAATCTGCGCTGCACGGAAACCAAACACTTGGGAAATGCCATGGTCGAAATCATTCGTGAAAATATCACCACACCCGATACATGGGTGGGCCCCGAGATTCAGAACGATGATCGCTGGCTTTATGAACTCACCGATACCGAGATCGCGGAGATCGATTCCGCACTCGATTCGGTGAAAACAGCAGGACACGACATTCCGTTTGGCGCCGATGCATTTCCAATTCCCGTGTTCCGGGCCAAGCTAGATGAACTGATCTCGCGCGTAACCGATGGCCTGGGGGTGATCCTGATCCGGGGCATTCCGCGCGCGCGATACACCAACGAGGACTGCGCGCTGATCTACTGGGGCCTTGGCGTCCATATGGGGCGGCCGGTATCCCAGAACTCGCGCGGCCATCTGCTCGGCCATGTGACCGATGAGGGCAAGACCCTCGCCGACCCCAATGCCCGCGGCTACCAGACAAAGAACCGGCTCGACTTCCATTGCGACCAGCTGCCGGTCGACCTGCTGGGCCTGTTCTGTCTGCGCAAATCGAAGTCCGGCGGCGCCAGCTATCTCGTCAGTGCGCCGGCCGTTCACAACGTGATGTTCGAGGAACGCCCGGACCTGCTCGAAGTGCTCTACGAGCCCTTCCATGTGGACTGGCGTGGCGATCACCCCGAGGGCGAACAGCCCTGGTACGATGTCCCGATGCTCACCGCGCGTGATGGCCGGCTCGCCGCGCGAGTAACGAACCGCTCCTTCATGGAATCGGTGTCGCGCTACGGCGAGGAACTCACGCTGAGTGACGCACAGCGCGAGGCGCTGGATGTGTTTCAGGAGATCTCCAACCGCGAGGAATTGCGGCTGCAGATGCATTTCCAGGAAGGCGACATGCAGTTCATCAACAATCACTCGATCCTGCACGCGCGACAGGCCTATGAGGATTTCGATGAACCCGAGCGCAAACGCCACCTGCTGCGGATGTGGATCGGCATGACCGACCATCGCCGCCGCCTGCTCGCCCCCATCCTGCAGGACCGTTATCACTATGTGGAAATCGGCGGCATCCCGAAGACCCGGGAAGCAGCCTGATCTAGCGCATGTCTGTCGAGCTTTCCCGGCATCATATCGTGCCTATTTTGGCGAGATGGAACGACATCCGTTCAGCCTTCGTTATCTGTCTGAAACCACAAAACAACCAGACGGAGTGCACCATGAAGTTTCTGGACGAAGGCAAATACGAACTGCGTGACGCAGCACTGCTAGTTGAGGCCGAGCATGACGGCAGCCCATGTCTGGTGGAAATCGACCGGAGGATGCTGGAAGACCGCTACAACGTGACCGCGAGCGGTGCGTTCCACGAATACTGGTCCAGCGTCCTTCAGAACCGGGAAGAGCTGGAAGCCGCCGCCGGCCGGAAATTCCGGGACGCGCAGGAAACGATCCACCTTACCACCGGAGACTTGCAAACCTCGTAGCCATAAAACCAGAGGGACCTTCAAACGGCCGAAGCCAATCCGGCATGATCAAGCCCCTCTCCGGCATGGAGAGGGGCTCTGGATTTCTTGCGCGCGCCCGGACAGCGGACGCAACGGGATCAGACGACGATCGTCCCCGGGTTCCCATCGTCATAATCGGCGCAGGACGAACGGGGAATATCCATCATCGCGTCCATGGCGCGCGCGGTGTTCGGCGTGGCGCGGACCGGGCTTACGGCGCGGCGAAACGCGAGCACGACCGTGGCGGGGTTGCCGTCCTTGTCATACTGCAGTGACGGTGAGGCCGGAGCGCTCCACATGGTCTCGGTGGTGCGAAGATCGGGCCGTGCGGATCTGGAAATCTGGTTCATGGGTCTGGCACCTTTCGCCTGCTTGAGTTTCTTTGCCGCGCTGTCGTCCTTGGCGACAGACAAACCCTAGCGGGGGCACACCCCAAACCTCAAATTAATTCATGTTTTTCAATTGTTTAGGTGTAAAGGACTTTGCACGATGGCACGCCGGACGTGTAAAGCCTGAAAACTTCCCCCGCGAATTCCGGGGGTTTCGCGCCGTCAAAGCGTGCGGGCCATCCAGTCGATCATCAGGGTGCGATACTGGAACCCGTAGTTGTGGCAGCAATGGACGCCATTCTCCTCGATGATCAGTTCGGCCCGCTCACCCAGCGCCGCGGCGAGACGCTCGGCCTGGCTGTAGTGGAAGATCGCGTCCCGCTTGCCGTGCACGACCAGCGTCGGACAGGACACATCCCCGATACAATCGGCCAGCGTCGCGGGACCCATCGCCGTCCGGGCGGCCGCCTCGGTCGGCTCACCTGTCGCCCAGAGAAACCCGTCGAGGATTGTCTTGGGCATGGTGTCCCAGTCCCCAAGATCAAACGCCCCGCCGAAGACTGCGAGCGCCTTCACCTTCGGGTTCAAAGCCGCAGCGCGCGGAATGTAATAACCGCCAAGACTGCGCCCCAGCAGACCGATCCGACCGGCGTCGATCTCCGGCCGGGCTGCGATCGCCGCGAACACGGCAAGCACGGAAGCTTCGTAGCCTTCCCTGAGAAGCGCATGAGCATGCACCTCGCCCTGCCCCGGCCCGTCAAAGGCAAAGCTGGCGAGCCCGCGCCGGGCGCACATATCGGCCAGGGTGATGAAATCTTCCTTGGTGGAATCCAGCCCCGGCACAAGGATCACGCAGGCATGCGGGGCGGAACCCGTGAGCGGCAGGCGCAGATAGCCCGGCAGGCCGACCCCGTCATGGTCGATCACCAGCCGCTCGGCCGGCGGCAGCAAATGGGGCGCGGCCTCACGGAAGGCCGTTTCCTTGCGGCGCTGGAGATCGCGCTTCACCTCGGGCCAGCTGTTGGCGACGACCTGCCCCACATGAAAACACAGGCTCGCGCGCACAAAGGCTTCCCCCGCCGTCACCGTGCTGGCAGCAGCAAGACGTTCACCCGCCAGCGCCAGGTAACTCTCGCCCACGGCCTCCCAGGCGCCGGGCCAGTCTTCCCAGCTCGAGACCTGCGGACGCACAATGTTGACGTCGTTGATGTCCATCCCGTCGGCAACCAGCCGGGGAATCCAGTATTCGAAGATTTCGCTGTCAAACGCCTGGCGTTCAGAAGAAGCGGACATGACGCACCCCCATGCTGTGGAACTGTGCCGGGAGTATGCGGTGTCTTGTCGGGAAAGGGGAAGAGGTTCGCGAATGCCCCAGATCACGAAACAACGGTCTGCACTTCAGTGCGTCCTTGGCATGTTTTCGAAATACAGCCATATTTTCACCCATGACGTTCGGCGTTTTCCTCCACCGGACTGACTCGATCTATGACGACGTTCCGTCAGAACGATATCAGTTTCCGAAGCAATACCTTTCACGTGCCCAGCAATGTGAGGGGGACTGGATCGTCTATCTCGAACCAACCAAGGTGAAGAACACCAAGGGCTACTTTGCCGTCGCCAGGGTTCAAGAGATCATCCCAGACCCCCGCCACCAAGACATGTATCTGGCCGTGATCGAACCAGGGACCTACCTCGATTTTGGTGATGAAGTTTCGTTTCGGGATCAAGGCGCTGTGGTCGAACAGGGCATCCTCAATGATCAGGGCAATATCTCGGGCCGGGCCCAAGCTGCGGTTCGCCCTTTGTCACCGGCAGACTTCGCCCGGATCGTGGAGCGCGGCCTCGGGCGGGATGAGGACATCCTGCCCCGCATCGACACAATCACGACACCAGAGAACCTCGCCGAGCCGGAACAACCCTACCAACACCTGACAGCCCGGGATCGGGTCACCCAGCTTACAAACCGGGCCATTCGGGATCGAAACTTCCGCAAGACAGTGCTCCGGGCCTATGGGGAGAGGTGTGCCATTACCGGCCTGCGGCTGATCAACGGCGGTGGCCGCGCCGAGGTCGAGGCCGCCCATGTCCGACCGGTCGAACATGATGGGCCCGATATCGTCAGCAACGGCATCGCCCTGTCTGGGACGGCCCATTGGATGTTCGACCGTGGTCTGGTGGGACTGGGTGATGACCTGACAATTCTGGTGTCACGCCAAACCAATGACCCAACCGCGATTCAGTCGATGATCAACGGGAGCGGGAAGCTGATCGCACCCGAGCGTCTGTCTGAACGCCCCAGGACAGAGTTTGTCATGTGGCACAGGGACAACTGCTTTAAGCAGTAGGAACGATCTCATACGTCCGGAACGCCTTCTTGACCTCAGACCGTTCGTAATCCCGGGAGGTCTACCTCAAGGTCGGCCAAAACCGACATAAAGCGCCCCCATGCTGCGGGCACTATCCCCAGTAAGCGGCGTGATGTCTGACAAGGAAAAGTGGTGCCCGGGGGCGGATTCGAACCACCGACACCGCGATTTTCAGTCGCGTGCTCTACCAACTGAGCTACCCGGGCACATGTCCAGTTGGAAGGCGCGGATATACGTAAATTCGCGCGCCCTGTCCAGCGCCCCCGCCCGAATTAAACCTGATCGTCCTCACCATCGCTCAGCCCGCCCTCATAGACGGTCGGCGCTTCGTCGGTGGGAATGCGGTAATTGCCGCCCAGCCAGCGGGACAGATCGACATTCGCGCAGCGTTGTGAACAGAACGGGCGGTGCGTCTCATGGGCGGGTTTGGCACAGATCGGACAGGCATTTTTCATGGCGCGGGCATCGTCGGTGGCATCATTGCCCCGATCCTAGCATGACCTCGAATCGCGCCAGCGCCCGGTCGGGTTCGCGCAGGATGACGAGCTGCCCGACATGGCGTGAGGCGTCGTCGAGCGCCGGGCGCAACGGGCCTTCGAGGAAGGCGGCCAGCGCCGGCGCCACGGCAAGGCGGTAGCCCCCCGCCGGTGTGGCGGCCGCAGTGCGGATCACCGCCCGCAAGGCAGATACGGCAACGGCCTCCACCGAAGGAGCGGGATCGCTCACGGGCGCATGCATGCGTTCGGCCAGGGTCGGCCCGATCCGGGTGCGTGTGACTTCGATCAGGCCCAGATTGGTCATCCCCAGCACGTGACACGCCCCGGGATCCCCCTTGAGGGTTTCGCGCAGGCGCACCAGCACCCGGTTGCGATCATCCCCCGAGCCCATCTTCAGGGCATCGATCACGATGGCGCCTGCGATATTGCGCAGGCGGAGCTGGCGGGCGATTTCGGGCATGGCCTTGGCGTTGACGTCGCGCGGCGTGCGATCGGCCTTGCCCACCTCACCGGCGGAATTGATATCGATGACGCACAGCGCCTCGGCCTGGTCGAAGACCAGTTCGGCACCACCGGGCAGCACCACCTTGCGGGCGAGTGCGGCCTCGATGGCATCTTCCACGCCCTGTTCCTCGAACAGACCCAGCTTGTCCCGCTCGATCCGGTCGGTCAGTTCGGGCCAGTGGGCCGCACACCATGTGCGGGCCTGGTTCTGGGTGGAGGCATCGCTGCACACGACGACCGAAATCCGGTCATTGGAGAAGCGTTCGAGAATGTGCGAGACCGGATCGGCCGGTGCCACCAGAACAGCGGGGACGGGTCCGCCCGAACCACGCTCCGCAGTGGCGATACGGACCACGCGGGGGCCTTTGCCCGCAAACCCGTCGGCCACGACCTGCACATCGATCTGTGCGCCTTCATGGATCATTTCCGCAATCCGGGCGCGGCGTGCTTTCTGTTCCCCGGGGATGGAAGCATCGCGGGCGCGCAGGAACGCATCCTGACCCGTTCCGATATCCACAAAGGCACCATTGATGCCCGCATCCACATGCCGGATACGCCCGCGATAGGACGCGCCCATGAGGCTTGGCTGGGAAATGCGGTGATGCACCACGTCCCAGACCGCACCGTTGCGGATCAGCGCCCCGCGAACTTCGCCGGGGCTGGCTTCGATCAGGATCGCGGCGCCCTTCATGATGCCGCACCCGATGTTGCGCCGCGATAGCCCAGCCCGGTGAGCATCGCGCCCGCCATGGCGAGATCAAGCCCCACGACATTGGTGTAGGAACCGCTGATCGCGGGAATGAAGGCGGATGCATGACCCTGAATGGCGTAGCCGCCAGCCTTGCCCTCCCATTCCCGTATATCCAGATAGCTGGTAATTTCGGCCTCCGTCAGGCGTTTGAATCGTACGATTGTCGTGGACAGGCGATCCGAGGTCCGGCCATCAGGCGCCACGACAGATATGCCGCCCAGCACCCGATGACGCCGGCCCGAAAGCAGCTTGAGGAAACGTCGCGCCGCATCGACCGAATCCGGCTTGCCGAGTGGTCGGCGGCCAACAGCCACGACCGTATCGGCCGCCAGCACATAGGCATCGCTATGCTGTGTCGCCACGGCGCGGGCCTTTTCCATGGCCAGACGCTGTGCGGTCTGCGCGGGCAGCTCGTCGCTCTGTGGGATTTCATCAATGTCTGCCGGAACGACGACATCGGGGCGCAGCCCGATCTGCGTAAGCAGATCAAGCCGACGCGGCGAGGCCGAAGCCAGAACAAGGCGCGCGTTCAAGGACGGCCCCCATGATTGGAAGTTCGATTGATTACACCCATCCGGAGATCGCATGGCGCGCGATGACACGGCGGGCAATGGGACTGCAAAAGGCCGTCGCTGACCACGCCGCTACTTGAAGCGGAATGTGATGCGCCCCTTGCTCAAATCATAAGGGGTCATCTCGACATTCACTTTGTCGCCCGCCAGCACGCGGATGCGATGCTTGCGCATCTTTCCGGCGGTGTGCGCAAGGACTTCGTGGCCGTTGTCGAGTTCCACACGGAACATCGCGTTCGGAAGGATTTCCGTCACGGTACCGGAAAATTCAAGCAGGTCTTCTTTGGCCATTCACTTCGTCGCGTTGTTGAATTGGGACCCGCATAAGAACGGGATGCCGCAAGCAACCCGAAAACCCGGTGAAACTCAAGCGTTTTCCCAAGATGTCGATGATTTACACAACTCAGGCATGCCGCTCGGGCGCGGGAAACCGTGTCCGGATACGCTCAAACAGCGTGTCGCGCACGTCCCGATAGGCCTGAAGCTGCACCTCGCGCGATCCTGCCATGTCCGCAGGATGGGGGGTCGGCCAGTACTCGACCTCGCAGGCCTGGGTTCGTGTCAGCTCCACCGCGCGGTGCTGGGCCTGGGGTGTGAAGGTCACGATCAGGTCCACCGACATGTCCGGCAGATCCTCGAATGTCTTGGGCAGATGGCGCGAGATATCCAGGCCGATCTCCTGCATCGCGGCAATGGCAAAGCCGTCCGGCTCCGCGCCGTTGAGCTGCACCCCCGCGCTGTCCACATAGACCCGGTGGCCGACCAGATGCTTCATGATCGCTTCGGCCATGGGCGAGCGGATCGTATTGCGATCGCAGGCAAACAGAACACTTCCCGGCAAGCTCCCCATGTCAGGCCCGGATATGCAAGGCGCAGATCAGGGTGAACAAACGGCGCGCGGTAGCGTGGTCGATCTCGATCCGCCCCGAGAGAAGCTCGCGCAGCCGGTCCGAGCCTTCATTGTGCAGGCCCCGGCGGCCCATATCGATGGCTTCGATCTGGGCGGGCGAAGACGACCGGATCGCCTCGTAATAGCTCTCGCAGATCGTGAAATAATCCTTGATTGTTTTCCGGAACGGCGTCAGCGGCAATGGCAATGTGCCGATGGATTCGCCCGACGCGGTCGAGATATCAAAGACGAGCTGGCGCCCCTGAACGCGCAGGATCAGGGCATAGGGACCGGCCTTGGCGCTGGTGAAATGTGCGGGATCGGGAGCGAAGGAATTGGCGTCGGTCAGGTCGTAGATGGCGACCTGAATTTCCCGTTCGACATCGGGGTGATAGCGGACCACCCCGGGATTATCGATTTCCACATGCGCGATGCGGTCGTTATCGCCGCTCATCATCCGCCTCGGCGACGCGCAGCTCGACCGCACGGGCATGCGCTTCGAGGCCTTCGGCGCGTGCGAGCGTCATTGCCGGACCCGCGAGTTTTGCAAAGCTCTGCGCGCTGGCCGAGAACATCGAACTCCGTTTCATGAAGTCGAGAACCCCCAGACCGGACGAGAACCGCGCCGTGCGCGCCGTTGGCAGGACGTGGTTGGGACCGGCCAGATAGTCGCCAAGCACCTCGGGCGCATAGGCCCCCAGGAACATCGCGCCGGCATTGCGGATCCGCCCGGCCAGTGCTTCGGCACCCGGCGTCACGAGTTCAAGATGTTCGGGTGCGATCCGGTCGATCAGCGGCAGGGCTGATTCCATGTTTGCCACGATCAGGATGGCCCCGAAACGCTCCCAGCTCTCGGTTGCGATCTCACGGCGCGGAAGTGTCTCCAGTTGCCGTGTGACGGCCGCGCTGACGGCATCTGCAAATCCGCCATCGTCGGTCATCAGGATCGACTGGGCGACGCGGTCATGTTCGGCCTGGCTCAACAGGTCGGCTGCGATCCATTCCGGATCCACCCCGGCTTCCGAGACCACGAGGATTTCCGAAGGACCCGCAATCATGTCGATGCCGACCACGCCGAAGACCTGCCGCTTGGCTTCCGCCACATAGGCATTGCCCGGGCCGACGATCTTGTCGACCGGCGCAATCGTGTCTGTGCCATAGGCCAGCGCGGCAACCGCCTGGGCCCCGCCCACGCGATAGACTTCATCCACACCGGCAATATCGGCAGCCGCCAGCACCAGCGGATTGAGCACACCATCGGGGGACGGCACCACCATCACCAATCGTTCGACCCCGGCAACGCGGGCCGGGACGGCGTTCATCAGAACCGATGACGGATAGGCCGCCGTACCACCGGGCACGTAAAGGCCGGCCGCCGAGACGGCGCGCCATGTGCTGCCCAGCCGGATTCCGGTGTCATCCACATAGTCGAAATCTTCGGGCTTCTGGCGTTCGTGATAGGCGATGATCCGTGCCCGCGCCATCTCCAGCGCGGCAACGGCATCCGGATCGCACAGCGCACGTGCGGCAGCTATTTCTTCCGGGCTGACCCGCAGTTGGTCCGCCGTCAGTTCAAGCCGATCGAATTTCGCCGTCAAGGCGATCAGTGCCGCGTCACCCTCGGACTTGACCTGCGCCACAATGGCCGCGACATCATCGCGGACATCCACACCGGCCTCCCGGCGCGCGTCCAGTAAGTCCTCGAATGCCTGTGCGAAACCGTCCTGACCGGCGTCCAGCCTAAGCGGCATCGCGCCCGCCCTCGAGTGCATCGCGGATACGGTCGATCCAGCCCGTCAGCGTGCCCGCACGGGTCTTCAGCGCCGCGCGGTTCACCACCAGGCGCGAGCTGATCTCCATGATCTTCTCGATCTCCACAAGCCCGTTCGCCTTGAGCGTCCCCCCGGTCGAGACCAGATCGACAATCTGGCGGCACAGCCCCAGGGTCGGCGCAAGTTCCATCGCACCGTTGAGCTTGATACATTCGGCCTGAACGCCGCGACGGGCAAAATGCTTCTGGGTCAGGTTCGGATATTTGGTGGCAACGCGGACATGGCTCCAGCGCGCGGGATTATCGACCGCGACAACCGATTGCAGTGCGGCCACCGACAAACGGCATTTGCCGATACCCAGATCAAGCGGCGCATAGAGTTCGGGGTAGTCGAACTCCATGATCACATCACTGCCAGCGACCCCGAAATGCGCGGCACCGAAGGCGACGAAGGTCGCGACATCGAAGGCCCGCACGCGGATGATCTCGATTCCCGGGTCGCTCGTGTCGAAACGCAGCTTGCGTGATTCGGGATCACTGAACGCGGCTTCCGGCTCAATCCCGGCGCGTTCGAGCAAGGGAAGCACTTCGCCCAGAATACGGCCTTTCGGCAGCGCGAGGATCAGTTTGTCTGTCTTCGTCGGCACAATTCACCTTCCACGCGAACCCGTGGAACAGCCACGAATCCGGCAGTTTTGCCGGATTCGACCAGCAGACGAGGTCAATCGTCCGCGTGCTGGGGCCGCCACTGTGTCGGCCAGGGTTCGCCGAAGTCCTCTAAATGGCACAGGAGTCCGGTGGTTTCCAGCCGAATTGCCGTATCACCGGAAAAGGTCAATTCGACAACCACCCCGTCCTGATCCGTGTCGGCAACGCATGAGATCGAAAGCAGATTCAAAAACGCGCTGCGATCGCGAAAATCGATCCCGCGCCGGCGCACTGCCGTGACATTGGAAAAGGTGACCCCGGCATGGACCCGTTCCGCTGGAGTCCGTGCAGAATCCGCAACAGCAGACTCCCAGCGAAAGCGGTTGGCGGCAAAGACAAACTGCCTGGTCACCGGCTCATAGCTGATATCGCCGATCGGGATGATTGCATCCTGCAACGCCCCGGAAATGACAGCCAGATCATCCGCACCGACGGCCTTCAGCTTCAGCAATGGATCGGGATCACTCATTCGGTATCCTCAACCCGCTCGATATCGGCGCCGACCAGACGAAGCTTTTCCTCCAGCCGCTCGTAACCGCGATCCAGATGATAGATCCGGCGGACTTCGGTTTCGCCTTCCGCGACAAGCCCCGCCATGACCAGCGAGGCGCTGGCGCGCAGATCGGACGCCATGACCGGCGCACCTTCAAGTTTCTCAACCCCACGAACGAGCGCGGAGCGGCCCTGCAAGGTGATATTGGCCCCCATGCGATGCAGTTCGGGCACATGCATGAAGCGGTTCTCGAAAATCGTTTCGGTGATCACGGACGCTCCTTTCGCCACGGTCATCATGGCCAGAAACTGCGCCTGCAGATCGGTCGGGAACCCGGGATAAGGATCGGTTTCCACATCCACGGCAACCAGATCGGCGCCGTTCCGCGCCACGTAAATTCCGTCTTCGCGGTCTTCCACGATCGTGCCGGTACGGCGCAACTGGTCCATCGCGGTATCGATATGGGACATCCGGGCCCCCTGGAGCAGAACCTCGCCACCCGCAATCGCCGCTGCCATGGCAAAGGTTCCTGCCTCGATGCGGTCGGGCATGATTTCGTGGCGTGCGCCGTGCAGTTTCGCGACACCCTCGATGACGAGTGTGTCGGAGCCGACACCGGTGATCCTGGCCCCCATCGCGATCAGGCATTCCGCGAGATCGGTGATTTCGGGCTCACGTGCTGCGTTCTCCAGGATCGTCTGTCCCTCGGCGAGACTGGCGGCCAGAAGCAGGTTCTCCGTCGCACCGACCGACACCTTGGGGAAGGCATAGCGCGCGCCGCGCAAGCCATTGGGTGCGCTCGCCCGGATATAACCGGCCTCGACCTCGATCTCGGCCCCCAGCGCCTCCAGCCCCGACAGGTGGATATCCACCGGGCGTGTGCCGATGGCGCAACCGCCGGGCAGCGACACGGTCGCCACGCCTTCGCGCGCGACCAGCGGCCCCAACACGAGAACCGAAGCCCGCATGCGGCGGACGAGATCGTAGGGTGCGGTGGTGCTGACAATATCGCGCGCGGTGAGCGACATGACGCGCCCGGTATGCCCGTTATCGCCATCATGGCCTTCGAGCGCCACCTGCGCGCCGTGCTGGCCGAGCAGGTTTGCCATGGTCGTGATGTCAGCAAGATGCGGCACATTGGAAAGCACCAGCGGCTCATCGCTGAGCAGGCATGCCGCCATCAACGGCAGGGCTGCATTCTTGGCGCCGCCGATCCGAATTGTTCCGTTGAGTGGCTTGCCGCCGCGAATTCTAATCTTGTCCATGGGTCGCTGCGATCAATGAGTTACGAGAGAAGTATCAGTACCGGCGGAATATGGCGTTTGCATGTTGGCAAACGTTGCGCGCCGCCTAAAGTTTCGGAACCGTGATCCCGCGCTGCTTCATGTATTTTCCCTTGCGGTCCGCATAGGACACTTCGGGCTCCCCCTCACCTTTCAGGAACAGGAACTGGCAAGCCCCTTCATTGGCGTAAATCTTGGCCGGCAGGGGCGTGGTGTTGGAAAACTCGAGGGTCACATGGCCTTCCCATTCGGGTTCCAGCGGCGTGACATTCACTATGATTCCGCACCGCGCATAAGTGGACTTGCCAAGGCAGATCACCAGCACATCGCGCGGAATGCGAAAATACTCGACCGTGCGCGCCAGCACGAAAGAGTTCGGCGGGACGATACAGACATCGGTCGTCCGGTCGACGAAGCTTTTCTCGTTGAAATTCTTCGGGTCGACGGTCGCCGAATCCACATTGGTGAAAATCTTGAACTCTTCGGACACGCGGGCGTCGTACCCGTAGGACGACAAGCCATAGGAGATCACCCCGTCACGTGTTTGGGTGTCTACAAAAGGCTCGATCATGCCATCGTCCTGGGACTTCTGGCGGATCCAGCTATCGGGCAAAATCGGCATCGGTTGGCCCCCGCGGCGCTGCTAGGTCTCAAACCGCTTGTAACGAATGGGCGAGCGCCCCTCAAGCAAACCTCAAACCATCGGTTTTTCTGTTTCCAAACAGATGGTTATACCATCAAGACTCGCCTTCAGACGGTTCGGAGTCGCGCGCACCCGTGGCGCGACCACGCCGCTGGGCGTTGCGGCGGCGCAAATTCTCGCGCAATGCCGCCGACTGGCGCTCAAGCCGCGCCTTCTCGCTGTCCGATGATTTCGGGCCGCGCCCGGTCTTTTCGGGCTTCGAGGTTTCGCTCATTTCGCGCGTGCGGCCACAGCCTCGATTTCGACCTTCCAGTGGGGCGCAGCCAGGGCGCTGACCACCACAAGGGTCGATGCCGCCGGATGTCCGCCCGACCAGTTGTCGCGAATGTCACGAAACGCGCCAACATCGGCGGCGTCCGTGATGAAGGCGTTCAGCCGGACGAGATCGGTGATCTCCATATCGACGGCTTCAAGGGCCAGCTCGAGATTGCGCAGCACCTGCTTGCACTGTGCATCAAAACCATCGAATTGGTTTCCATCCTTGTCGATGGCGACCTGTCCCGAAATAAATGCCATCCGGGTGCCGTCCGGCACATCCACAACATGACTGAAATTTCGCGTCGGCTGTACCACCGGATCCGGGTTACTTAAATTCAGCATCAGAGGTTCCTTTCCAGTGTTCGGGTAATGCGTGCCATCTAGACTTGGACGGAAGCGATTGCGTCATCGACCGCCGTCTGGGGCAGTGCGAGCGCCGCACAAATCCGCAGCATGACTGCGTGTTCATCGGCACTGTCACGACCATCAGCAAGACTCATCACCGCGCTGATCCGCAACAACAGGTCCGCCGCACCATCGGCACGGGTGCCCGCCCGGATCACCTTAAGCATCGCAGCAACGCCATCCTCGTCATCGGCCAGTTGGGCAACATGCTCATCAAAAGCGTCCACCACTTCATGAGGATCAAACAGGCGAAGCTGGGAAAGGCTTTCGATCACCGTGTCGAGACGCGCCCGCTCGGAAAAGCTGACCTCGCCATCTGCCGTGGCGACAAGCGCACAGGCCGCCGCAACCGCTTCGAGAAACGGGCGCTGCTTGTGTCGGTTCAGCTCCAGACGAAAACGTTCAAACACTGGTACAACTCTCCACAGCCAGAATCTTCAGGGATATTTGCACGGCACCACACGCAGGCCAACAGCAGTCCTTGCCGCGCCGCAAGACACATGGCATAACCCGCGCGTTTTCGAACATAGTGCCGCCGTAGCTCAGGGGTAGAGCGCGCCATTGGTAATGGCGAGGTCGAGTGTTCAATTCACTCCGGCGGCACCATCTCTTCAAAGTCAGGACATATGTCCGATCCCCACACCCCCGACACCGACCACGCGCCGCGCAGCGCGCTGACGGGCATGCGTGCGTTCACGCATCGCGACTTTCGCTATTTCTTTGCCACCCGGGTCTCGGGAATTCTGGCGACGGAGATGCTGGTCACCACCGTGGGCTGGCAGGTCTACCGGCTGACGGCGAGCGAACTCAATCTCGGCCTGATCGGGTTGGCGCAATTCGCCCCCTTTGCGCTTTTGTTTCTTGTGTCCGGCGTTGCCGCTGACCGTCTGCCCCGCATGCGGATCATTCTGGGATGTGTCTCGCTGCAGACCGTCTGTGCGGCTGCGCTTTTATGGGGCACATGGTCGGGGCAGATCGACTTCCCGGTTATCCTCGCCATTCTGGTTCTGTTCGGGGTCACCCGCGCGTTTCAGGCCCCGGCCCAAATGGCGATCGTGCCCAATCTGGTGCCCAGCCATGATCTCGCCAATGCCATCGCCTGGTCGTCCTCGGGCTTCCAGATGGCCCGGATCATCGGGCCGACCATCGCCGGTCTGCTGATCGCCTTTGGCGCGGCGCGTGGTGAAGACGAGTTCTTCGTGTACATCCTTGCGGTCATCGCCTTCATGCTGGCGACGATCCTGGCCGCCATGGTGCACAAGCCGGTCCAGGTGGTCAGTTCGGCCCCGATCACGATTGGCAACATCCTGGCCGGGTTCAAGTTCATCGCGTCGCGCCAGGTCATTTTCGGGGCCATCGGCCTTGACCTGTTCGCCGTTCTGTTCGGCGGTGCGATCGCGCTGCTGCCGGTCTATGCGACCGAGATCCTGAATGTCGGTGCTGACGGGTTCGGCATCCTGCGCTCCGCGTTTACCGCCGGCGGTTTTATCGGCGCGCTTTACATGACCCAGATGCCGGTGCGGCGTCATGCGGGGGTCAAACTTCTCATCGCGGTGGGCACCTTCGGCCTCGGCGTCACCATCTTCGGCCTGTCGGAAATCTTCTGGCTCTCGCTCGCCGCGCTCATGGTGATGGGGCTGGCGGATTCGGTCAGCGTCTTCGTCCGCCAGAATCTGGTGCAGATCATCACGCCCGACGAGATGCGCGGGCGGGTCAGCGCGGTCACCGCCGTGTTCATCGGCGCATCCAACGAACTCGGTGAGTTCGAATCCGGTGTGACCGCCCATTGGTGGGGCACAGTCCCCGCCGTTGTGGTGGGCGGGGTTGCCACAATGACCGTAGCCGTCAGCTTCGCCTGGCTATTCCCCAAACTGCGACAGGTCGACAGTCTCGACCCCGACGACCTGATCCTGAAATACCGGGACCCGGCTCCGAAATAGCGATCCGGGATTCCAGTGTAGGCTCTAGCGGGCCTCGGCCACCGCGATGCCCGACATGGCCTGCCGGACAGCCTGAAACTGTGCGGGCGGCACCCAGAGGGTCAGGGCATCGGGACGATCCGGGTCGCCGGTCAGGTACGGCCCCAGCCCGTCCATCACAGACATGCCGCGGGCAAAGGCGTCACGGTCCGGCGCGGCAAGCGACACCAGCCCGACCCGTGTGGACCAGGCATCGATCTCGGCATTGGAAACGCAGCCGAGTTCGAGGCTGCTGATTTCGCAACGCCCCCGCGCCGCATCGCGCAGGTGAAAGGCGGTGTGGGCAGCGCGCAGTTCGGCCTGGCCGGGCGTTCCCTCCAGCCATCCCGTCGGCAGGGGCATGTTCGCGCGGACCGCATAGCTCGACCGCAGAGCCGCCGGATCGAACGCGCAATCCTCATCAGCTTCGAGACAATTCTGGGCACCGAGTTCGATCCGGTCGAGCGCCAGCAGGGCGACATCCTGCAGCGCGCCCAGCAGTTCCAGCGTCGTGACCCCGCCCGGCCCGTCATCGGGATAGAGCGCTTCACCGTTGATCGGTTTGAAGGAAATGGTGCAGGCCGCAAGGGTCTCGGCGTCGCTGCAATCCGCGACCGCCAAGGTGAACACCGACGGGTCGGCAAACACGGTGCCGATATCGTCATAGACCGTGCGGAACAGCCCCCAGGCCGCCGCGATTTCATCGGTTTCACCGGCGTCGGCTGTCAGTTCCTCACCACGCGGAAAATTCTCCAGAACCTGATAGGGCGTGATCTCCAGACTGTAGGTCTTGGGTGCATCAAGCGCGTCCTGAGACAAATTGGTAATCCGCGTCAGAATCTCGTCCTTGTCCTTTGGCAACGGGTTTCCGCTGCCACCGGCCTGATAGAACGAGATATTGGTGTTCGACGAATCGCGACCCGAGGCGGACGTCGCGGCAAAGGCGGCATTGACCTTCACACCCCAGCCGCTGCCCTTGATGCTGGCCTTCACCTTCTCGCTCTCGGACTTGCTGCGCGTCTGGATATCGATCACGGCGAAGGCTTCCGCGCCCGTCATCTTGGCCGAGACGAACCCTTCCCCGCAGGCCTGCTGGAACGCCTCCAGATCACGCCGCGCCATGGCCGCAGCCGCATCGGTGAGCACCACAGCGGCCCCCAGATGGCCGCGTTCCGGGTCCTTCGGGCCCGCATAGATCGCCCCGTTCCGGACTTCGGCCCGGATCGTATAGGTGGTCGAGAACGAGGTGATCTTGGTGTTCTTGGCAAACTTGGCCTTGCCCGAAGCGCTGTATCCAATGGCATTCACCGACACGGACGAAGATATATCCATCGCCTTGGACAAGGATTGGCTGTCGCGCACTTCTTCTATCGAGACGGTGGTTTCCTGCGCCGGGTCATCCCGCCGGGTGAACTCCACACACTCGGTCGGAATGACCTGTCCCCGATCCACACTCCAGCCCCAGCCCAGATCGAGGCCGGTTTCGGGCGCTTCAACCATGAAGGCCGCTGCGACCGCGGCCTCGTCCAGCCGTTCGGCCGGTGACGGTCGCTGGGCGAAACTACGCGCCTGGGCCTTGGTCTCCGCGCTGCCCGAACCGGACACGAGCGCGTCTATCTGGTCACAGGCCGTGAGTGCAAAAGCTGGAAGCAGACCAAGGGTCGCGAAAACGGAGCGGCGGATGTGCATGGCAAAAACCCATGGTGATGTACGGGAGAGACAGGCGAACCCCAGACAACCACGAAACCGGCATGGCGGGCACGCCGGTTTATGGAAACAACGGCGAAAATGCATTGCAACCTTAGCCTGAACTCATGCCGACACGAACAGACCGGACGCAAAGACACAAAATTGTCACGGCGCCCCTATGAAGAGCCGCAAAGATCGGGGATCAGTCGATCACCGCAATCGCGTTGACCTCCAGCATGCAGCGCGGGTCGGTTGCGAGCTGCACGATCTGCACTGTCGTGGTCGCCGGCTTGGCATCCCCGAAATACTCAGCCCAGACCTTGTTCAGCAAATCCTGCTGGGACATGTCGGTCAGGAAGCGATCGGCCGTCACGATGTCATCGAAGGTTGCGCCCACGGCCTCCAGACCCTTGCGCAGATTTTCCAGAACGGCGCGTGCCTGACCTTCCATGTCGTCGGGCATGTCGGCGAATTCCGCCGGGACATGGGGATGGCTGTGATAGACCGGCGCGGCGGTCACACCGGCCAGATAGACCGTGGTCCCGCCCGTGACCTTGATGGCCGGGGCATAGGGCATCCAGATATCCGGCGCATCGGGCCAATGACAATGTTCGATTTTCTTCGCCATGAGGTTCCTCCCAGAATGTGAGACGGCGCGCTGTGGCACCGTGCATGATTTTGTCCGCTCGTTAGATTTCATGTTACGTCAGGTGATCCCGAGCGCACGACTCTTGTTTCCACAATCAGTGACCAGCCATGCTTCCCATCGACAGCCTTTACCGCGGACGCCAGATCAACCCGGACGGGATCGCCCTGGAGGATGACACCACCCAGTTGACCTATCGGGAACTGGTCGCACGGGTTGAAGCGTTGGCGGCTGCGCTGCAGGACCGGCTGCCCACCCCTCAGGCCAAGATCGGTGCCTGCGGGTTCAACAATCTGCAACACGTGATCGGGATTCTCGCGACCCATCTGGCCGGGCATATCTGGGTGGCCGTGAACCCGCGCAGCGGCAAACCCGAAAACACTGCGCTGATGAATCTCGTCGAACCCGACCTGATGATTGCCGACGATGCGGCCCGTGATGCCTTCGACATCGGCGACACGCCCATCATCGTGGCCGCGCCGGATGGCAAGCCGGCGGGCGATACGGTCGACGGGCTGATCGAGAAATTCAGGGGCAAGACGCCGACACGTCACCTACTGGATCCGAACACAGGAATCCAGGCGATCAAATTCACAGGTGGTTCGACCGGTTTGCCCAAGGCCGTGATGCAGCCCTACCGGACGGGGGTCACCCTGATTGGCACCGTTCTTTCAGTGTTTCGTCTGAATGCCAGCGATGTTCAGGCTGCCGCTGCGCCGGTGAGCCACGCCGCGTTCATCCTGATGCTGCCAATCTTCGCGGCGGGCGGGCGCAACATCGTGCTGCCCACGCCCGACCCCGATCGCATCCTGCACGCGTTCGAAAAGCGCGACGTCAGCACCATCTTCATGCCCCCCACCATGATCTACAAGACCATGGCCGAGCCGAACATCGAAACGCGCCAATTTCCCAAACTGCGCCATCTGATCTATGGCGCGGCACCCATGCCGCCTGAGAAAGTTCGCCAGGCTCAGGAGGTTTTCCCGAACGCGCTCGAAACGCTTTACGGCCAGACCGAGGCGTCCTCGGTCTGCACAACCATGTCAGCGGCCGAAATGCTGATTGAAGAGAACATCGGCTCGGTCGGTCGCGCCACACCCCTGATGCGCGTCGAGATCAAGGACCCGGAGGGCAATATCCTGCCGCCCGGCGAGACCGGCGAAGTCGTGGTGCGCGGCGGGCTGACCATGACCGGTTACTACAAGAACCCGAAGGCCACCGAAGAAGCCTTCCAGGATGGCTGGCTGCACACCGGCGATGGCGGATTGATCAACGAACACGGCTATCTGTTCCTCAAGGACCGGTTGCGTGATGTGATTATCTCCGGGGGCTTCAATGTCTATCCCGGCGACGTCGAAGGCGCATTGGTCAAACACCCCGATGTCTATGAGTGTGTCGTTTTCGGCGCCGAGGACGACCATTGGGGCGAACGGGTCGAAGCTGCCGTGCAACTGCGCGAAGGTGCCACAAGCAGCGCCGAAGACATCATCGCCCACGCCAGGGAACAACTGGGTTCGGTCAAAGCCCCCAAATCCATCCATCTTGTCGACGACCTGCCCCGCAGCGCGGTCGGCAAGGTCCTGCGCCGCGAGATCAAGGACCGGTTTTCAACAACCAAGAACTAGTCATGCCCGGGCCTGACCCGGGCATCTCTTGCACTGCGCCGGAGATGCGCGGATCAAGTCCGCGCATGACGAGGCTGGTTTGAGCCGCCAAAGACAAACTTTCACCTGCCTATTGGCCAGCGGCCAGACGGTGCTTCCACACAATTTGATAACAAGGGCGGCGGAGCTTGGCCCGGTGTAAGACGCGTCGTATAACTCCACCATCATGCGCATTACCGATATCCGCGAAATTGCGGTCCCCCTGAATTTGAGCCTGCGCAATGCGGTGTTCGATTTCAGCCAGATGACCACCTCGGTGGTTGCCGTCATCACCGACGTGATCCGCGACGGGAAGCCCGTCGTTGGCTACGCCTTCAACTCGACAGGCCGCTACGCCTGCGGGGCGCAGATGCGCGCACGGTTCATTCCGCGCATCCTGGACAGCGATCCCGACAGCCTGATCGACGAGGAACGCAACAATCTCGATCCCGAGAAAATTCTCGCTGCCATGATGCAGGGCGAGAAGCCCGGCGGTCACTCGGATCGTTCGGTCGGGATCGGCACCATCGAGTTCGCCGTGTGGGATGCGATCGCCAAGATCGAGGAGAAGCCCGCCTTCCGTTCCATCGAAGAACGCTACAATCCCGGCGGTGCCAAACCGAAGATGTTCGTCTATGTGGGTGGCGGCTGGTACGCGCCGGGCAAGGGCACGCCCGAACTGCTCGACGAGATGCGCGGCTATCTCGATATGGGCTACACCCAGTTGAAGATGAAAATCGGCGGCATGAGTGTCTCCGAAGACATGTCCCGGCTTGAAGCCGTTCTCAAGCTGGTCGGCAATGACGGCTGGAACCTTGCCGTCGATGCCAATTGCGGCCTGACCCGGCAGGGCGCCTTCGACTATGCCAAGGCCATGGCCCCCTACAATCTGCGCTGGTACGAGGAAGCCACCGATCCCCTCGACTACGCGTTGCTGGCCGAATTGGCCGATGTCTACGCACCACCACTGGCAACGGGTGAGAACCTGTTTTCGACCCAGGATGTCGAGAACCTCGTGCGGTTTGGTGGCATGCGCACCAACCATGACGTGCTGCAGAGCGACCCGCCGCAAAGCTATGGCGTTGTCGCGGTCACCCGGACCATCGAAATGCTCAAGAAGCATGGCTGGACGGAAAACGGCCTGATGCCCCATGGCGGCAATCAGATGTCCCTGCACATCGCGGCCGGGCTGGGCATGCTGCTTTGCGAATCCTATCCCAACACCTTCGGCATGTTCTCGGATTTTGCCGACGACGCCGAAGTGATCGACGGCTATCTCACCCTCGACGAAGACCGCCCCGGCATCGGGTTCGAGGCCCAGGCCGATCTTTACAAAGTCATGAAGGAACTGTCCGACAGCTGACCGATTTGACACCACTGTCCAACCGGACCTCATTCAAAGCCCAATAAAGAGCGAAGACCGGGAACCACCGGAAGCCGCCGCATAAGCCGCATAAAGAGCGATACACAGGAGACCGCCGCCATGATGTTCGAATATTTTCCCGACAATTATCCCTGGTCCATGGCCGCCGTGATGGCGATCAATGCCGGGGCCGTGCTTTCGGAAGTCCACGAGGCACTCGAGCCCCTCAAGCCCGTCGCAGCGGCCAATGACGATGCCGCCAACGACGCCTGGCATGCCCGCTGGATGATGTTGGGCGAACGCAGCGAACGTCTGGCCGACGAAGACGATGTTGCCGGACGCCGGCTCAGCGCGAGCGCCAAGTACAAGCGCGCGGCGGTCTACTACATGACAGCCGAACGGATGTGTAAGTCTGAAGCACCGATCCGGATCGAAACCTACAAGCGGATGCTCGACATGTTCCGAAAGGGTGTCGAACGCGAGAACGGACCGGTGGAATGGGTCGAGGTTCCCTACAGCCACAATGGGAACGACACCAGTTTGCCGGCGCTGTTTTTTCCGGCCAATCCGAAAGCGGTGACCGGCAACGGTCCGGCGCCCTGCATCATCCATTTTGATGGCCTGGATGTGATGAAGGAGTTTCTCTATCTCGCGGGTCTCGCACGCGCCTATGCCGCGCGCGGAATCTCAACCCTTATGATCGACCACCCGGGGGTCGGGGAAGCGCTGCGGCTGCGAGACTTGAAGCTGTTTCCTGAAACGGAAATCCCCGCCGGAGCCGCTGTCGACTATCTGGAGACACGCGACGATGTCGATTCGAATCGCATCGGCATGGCGGGCATCAGCCTCGGAGGTTACTACGTGCCGCGCGCAGCGGGCTTCGAGCATCGCCTGAAATGCGCGATCGCCTGGGGCGGCATCAACGATTACGGCAAGATCACCCGCGGACGTCTCGATGGGACCGGCACCAAGCTCTCGGTTTCCCATTGGGAGGAGCACATGAACTGGGTCTTCGGCACCAATTCCGCGGAAGAAATTCTCGAAGTCGTGGACCGCATGAACCTTGAGGACGCCGTACCCAATATCGAATGCCCGCTGCTGGTGGTGCATGGCGAAGGTGACCGGCAAATTCCGCTGGAGATGGCTCAGAAAACCATCCGCGAGGCCGTCAAAAGCCCGCGTGCCGAACTGAAGGTGTTCACCGCCGAAGATGGCGGGATCGAGCATTGTCAGGTCGATCATGGCGCACTGGCGGTCGAGTATATGACCGACTGGGCCGCCGAGGTTCTGAACGACTGATCTGCCCCCAAAGGCACAGAATCCCAGAATCGCGTTTGACTCAATCAAACGCTTGATTGAATATCCTCCCATTGAGCGTCCGGCCAACGGACGCCATGGGAGGAACAGTGAGCGTATTTCCGCTTGAAGAGGTCGGAGAAGACGCTGCCATATCAGGAGACGCCCGGGGGGAAGCAACCCGCCAGCGCATTCTGGATGCAGCGCAGAAGTTGTTTTCCGAGCACGGAAGCAACGGCGTCTCCCTGCGCGCGATCACGGCAGAAGCCAGCGCGAATTCAGCGGCAGCCAATTATCATTTCGGTTCGAAGACGGGGCTTCTTGAGGCGGTTTTTGCCCGCCACGCGACCGGCATTGCGGAAGAACGGGATGCCATGCTGCGTGCCTGCAAGGCCGCACCGGGCCAACCGCCGCTGCTCGAACAGATCGTTCGGGCCTTTCTGGAGCCCGGCATGCGCGGCCAGCATGGCGGCACAGGCTTTGCCCGGTTCCGTGGCCGCCTGCTCGCCGAGAACACCGAGCACACCCGCGATCTCTACGCGCGTTATTTCAATGATTCGACCGGGCAATTCCTGAATGCCCTCAAGCTGGCTCTGCCGGAACTTCCCGCGCACGACCTGCACTGGCGGTTCCACGTGATGCTGGGCGCCATGATCTACACGCTGGCCAATCCGGGACGCATTCAGATCCTGACCGAGGGTGAATGTGATCCCTCGGATCCCGATCAGGCACTCGACAATCTGGTCCCGATGCTTGCCCAGCTTTTCAGAAATCCGGCGGTGACGAATTCCGTCTCGCCTGACGCACACCACAACATCAATACAACCCAAGCCTAGTCAAGAAGGACGAATTACGATGGCAAATCCAAACAGCGACATGCGTGTCACCCACGAAATTCTCGCGGAATACGCCGAGAAGTACAAAAACTGGGGCAAGTGGGGCCCGGACGATGAGATCGGGACACTCAACTACACCACGCAGGACGATGTTGTCGCCGCTGCCCAGCTGGTCAAGAAGGGCAAGGTCATGTCCATGGGTCTGAACTACGATCAGTTCGGTCCCCAGGGCGCCAAGACCCCCTACCCCGCCATGGGCCGGTTCAACCCGATCCACATGATGACCCGTACGGGCACCGACGCCTGGGCCGGCACGCTCGACAGCCGCGGCATTCGCGGCGCAGACGATCTGGTCATGATGCCGCTGCAGTGCGGCACCCAGTGGGATGGTCTCGGTCATGTCTTCTATTGGGACCACATGTGGAACGGTTACGAGTGCCGCGAAGTCACCTCGGCCGGCGCCCAGAAAGCCGGCATTGAGAAGACCAAGGACAAGATGACCGGTCGCGGCGTGTTCCTCGACATCGCCCGCGTAAAGGGCGTTGAGTGCCTGGAAGACGGCTATCCGATCACCTGCAAGGATCTCGACGAGGCCTGCGAAGATCAGGGCGTCGAAGTCCGCAAGGGCGACTATGTCGTACTGCGCACGGGCATGATGGAGCGTTGCCTGAACGATGGCAGCTGGGACGGGTATGCCGGTGGTGATGCCGCAGGCATGGCCTTCGAAACCCTCGACTGGATCTTCAACAAGGAAATCGCCGGTTACGCATCCGACACATGGGGCAACGAAGTTCGTCCCTGTGAGACGGATGAAAACATCAACCAGCCCTGGCACTGGATCGCAATCCCGATTCTCGGCCTGACCATGGGCGAGATTTTCTATCTCAAAGACATCGCCGACGATTGCGCCGAAGACAAGGTCTACGAATTCATGTTCGTCGCCCCGGCGCTGCCGATCACGGGCGCGGTTGGCTCTCCGGTCAACCCGCTTGCGATCAAATAACGGGACAAAAGTGATTTTGACCCGATGAATTCATGGCTGACCGGTGCGGTTTCTGTGCAATCATGGAACCGAACCGGCCGGTTGCGAATACGTATCCGGTCCATCTTGACCCGTTCAGAGATGGCTCGCAGAGTTCAAATAAAAGAACGGAACATTCGCGCTTCATGTCTCTAGGGAGGAACCAAATGCGCAATAAATTTCTGACAACCACGAGCCTCGTTTTCGCGGCCGCACTGACGTTCAGTACAACAGCAAACGCTGAAGGCGTCGGAACGACGCTCGAAGAAGCAGTTGAAAACACTTCAGTGTATCAGGCTTGGATCAAGGGCGACGTTCCCGACATGGAAGTCACCTATTCAGGGCCCCAAATCGAGATGATTGCAACGCATCATCTGCCCGCTGTCGCAGGACTTTCTAAAGTCCTGGCCGCCGCCTTCCGTAATCTTGAGAAAATGAGCGACGGAAAGATCAAGGTGAATGACCAATGGGGAGCCACAGTCCACAGTGTTCGTGAGGGTCGTCGCGCCGCACGCACGGGTCTGTCACATCTTACGGCATGCTACTCGCTCTATACGGCCAAGGATTATACTACAATCGGTGGAATGGGACTGCCGTTCCTGCTCAACAACGCGCATGAGGCCGTTGCCGTTGCCGAAGAGCTCTATCCGAAGTACTTCAAGAAAGAGTTCGAGCAGTATGGTGTCTTGGTCAACCGCATGGCCCACACCAGCCCGTACCATCTTTTCACCGCCACCAAGCCAGTTCGTTCGCTTGAGGACATCAAGGGCCTGAAAATTCGCGCCGGTGGCGGCACACATGCCTCGATCATCGGGGCGCTGGGCGCAATCCAGACTTCGATCCCGGGTGCGGAAGCCTATACGGCCCTGCAGCGCGGCATTGTGGATGGCGTACATTTCGGTGACGCCATCGCACCGGTCTTCAAGGTCCACGAGATCTCGAAGTATCGCACGACCAACGGCTTCAATATCCTGACGATCGAATATTGTGCCTCGAAGGAGTTTTTCGACGGTCTGCCTAAGGATTTGCAGCTTGTCTACAACGCCTGGGCCCGCCAGACGGCACAGGCTGACTCCCAAGGCTTCTATAGCATCGGTGACGTGATCGGTCTTGCCCGAACCAAAGAGGCAGGCGTCGAAGTCATTACTTTGCCGGACGCCGAGCTTGATCGTTGGAAAGCTGCCGTTGCGCCGCTGACAGCCCAATGGGCCGCAAATGAAGAAAAAGCCGGACGTCCGGGTCAGGCCTTCATTGATGACGTCAAGGCGCTTTCGGCCAAGTACTCGAAGATGACACCAAACGAAATGTTCCAGCTAACCATCGATAGCCCGAACATGAATATGTACGACTTCAAATAGAGGTCTTACCGACTGGAAACGGGCTGCCGGCAATGTCGGCAGCCCGTCTTCCGGTTTCTGAAGTGTCAGCTTCATCGAGTTTTTGCCGATTGGGGATTCGGAAATGCACCAAACCATCGACAGTATCGCTAGGGTTCTGACGTTCATTACGCAGACCTTTGACAAAATCGGAGCCTGGGTTGTTTTGCCCGCAATCAGCGTGGTCATGATGACCGATGTTGTCTTGCGCTATGTGTTCCACACACCGTTTATTTGGGGCCTGGAATTTGGTGAATGGATGCTCCTGTTCATCTTCGTCGCAGCAATTCCCGAATGCACCCGCCGCAACGGGCATATTCGGATGGAACTGCTGTACGGCGTCATGCCTCCGCTATTTCGCAAGGCCATCACCGTTCTCTACGCCATTCTCGCCGGCGGCCTTTTCTGGCTCATCACCGAAGTGGAGTATGAGGAATTTGATTTCTCATTCGGCTTGGGGCGCGTCACCGAATACCTCGAACTCCCTGTCTGGTTGCACCACGCCGCCATGGTCGTGATGGGCGTCATCGTGATGGCATTTTTCCTGATCCGTGCCGTCGGCGTCATCGTTGACCACGACCCATATCCCGAGGTCGAACGCGACCCGGCCGACCTGGAGGACTAGAATATGGATCCCACGACAATTGGTCTTCTGAGTTTCGGCGTGATGATGTTTCTCATCATTCTGGGCGTCCCCATCGCGTTCTCTATGCTCGCCACGGCAGCGGGTGGTCTCTACATCATTCAGGGCCTGTCCTACGCCACCAACCAGATTTCATCGACCTTCTGGGATCAGGCCACGAATTTCGTGTTCATCGCCGTCCCGATGTACTTCCTCATGGGACAACTGGTTTACCGGACAAATATCGCCGGTGACCTGTACGACTGTGTCTATAAATGGCTCGGGCGTCTCCCGGGCGGACTGGCGATCACGTCCGTTGTCGCCTGTGCCGGCTTCGGCGCCGTATCCGGCGGCAGCGTAACCGCAGTGGCGACCATGGGACCGATGTGTATGCCAGCGATGCGCCGCTACAACTACGATGACAGTCTCGCCACTGGCAGTATCGCGTCAGCAGGCACGCTGGGCATTCTGATCCCGCCATCGATTATTCTTGTGGTCTACGGCATCTGGACAGAATCGTCGATCGGCGCTCTGTTCATTGCGGGCATCATCCCGGGCATCTTGATGACAATTGGTTATTCAGCCACGATCTGGATCCGCTGCATAATAAACCCTGCTCTGGGACCGATCGGCGAGTCCTTCCCGCTCAGCGAGAAAGTCTCTTCGCTCACGAAATTGCTGCCCGTTCTGCTGACTTTCCTCGTGGTCATCGGCGGTATCTATGCTGGCGTTTTCACCCCCACAGAAGCCGCAGCTGTAGGTGTCTTCGCCCTGCTCGTGATCTCATTGGCCATGCGGAGGCTCAACTGGGAATCGTTGAGCAAAAGCTTGCTCGAAACCATGCACACCTCGGCGATGATCTTCGTGATCATCATCGGTGGTCACATGATGGGCAAGTTCGTGGTCCAGACGGGTCTGACGCAGGGCCTGATCGACTGGATGCAGGGCCTTGGCCTGGGCCCGCTCGCCACGATGCTGATGATCAGTATCCTTTACATCATCCTCGGGTTGTTCCTGGATGTCTGGGGCATGCTGATCCTGACGATCCCGTTCCTGTTCCCGATTATTCTGGAGATGGGATTCGATCCGATCTGGTTCGGCATCTATGCCGTGATCATGGCCGAGCTGGCTCTGATCACACCACCCGTCGGGATCAACGTCTACGTGATGGCAAAGATGGCGCCCGATGTGCCTCTGAACAAGATATTCAGGGGCGTTGCGCCCTTCTTTATCGCCACACTCGGGCTGGTCGTTCTGATCGTATTTTTCCCGGAGATTGTGACCTGGCTGCCGCAAAAAGCAGGCATGATCACAGCCTACGAGGGCTAACGAAGCGTCTGACGTAACCGGGGCTGTTGCGTGTCGGTTTCGTAGATATCCAGATCTGCATCGTAACGCAGCTGGATATCCTCGAACCGGCGGGCTCCCTTCCCGGCCGAAAATGCAGCATTCGCCGCGCCGTCTTCGGCGCGGCGTTTTGCATCTTCGGGTACCGGCAATTGCCGTCGGCGGCGGTCATGTCCCACAAATGAATTTGAGCGGATGAACTGCCTGGGGTTTTCGATCACACTGCGAAGGCGCGCATTTACGGCATCGACCGTAACGGGCTTGGCGAGGAATTCCGTGACCCCGGCATCTCGTGCGGCCTCGACATGATGCTTCTCGGCAAACCCGGTGATCATAATGACCGGTACATGGGTCGCGGGATGGGTCGGGTCATCGCGCAACATACGGGAGAACTCCAGACCATCCACCGGGCTCATCATCATATCCGTGATGATGACATCGGGCAGGTTCACGCGACTCTCATTCAGTGCGACCATACCGTTCTCGACATCGCGGATATTCCGAACACCCAGAGATTCGAGAATGCTACGGAGCAGACGACGCATATGATCATTGTCATCAACGATCAGAACGCATAGATCAGAAATTGACGGATCGGACATGACACGAGCTTTCCACAGGAATCCCCGCAACCACACATGCGAAACGAGAGACTCCGACAAACTATCGGTAAACTATCAACAGATCTGGTTAACAAACGATTTCACCCGGTTTACCAATTGAGCAGGACCGGGGCTGAGATCATTGACCCTAGAGTGCAAACGAACTGGAATAGTGACATGGACGAAGAAGAAGAAATCAGCGTCGACATCTACCACAACCCGCGTTGCAGCAAGTCGCGCGCAACCCTTGCTCTCCTTGAAGAGCGTGGTATCGACGTATCAGTGATCGAGTACCTCAAGGAACCGCCTGACGAGATCGAACTGCGTCAGATACTCGACCTGCTCGGCATTCCCGCCCGCGACCTTCTGCGCAAGGGCGAAGACGCCTACAAGGAGATGAATCTCTCGGACCCCTCACTGTCGGAAGACGATATCATCAAGGCTATTCTGGAACATCCGATCCTGATGGAACGGCCGATTGTCGTGACCGCGACGGCCGCCCGGATCGGCCGTCCGCCGGAATCCGTGCTGGAGATCCTTTGAACGGTTCGCCCATCCAGAAGCGCGCTGCAGCCTATCGCTGCGGCCCATCTGCGACGCCGTCCTTTCGTGCCGCGCGCGATGATTTTCATGCTGGCCGGGATACGCCGTCGGCATTTCTTGAGCGCTATCTTGACGTCGTGGCGGCACAGGAAACGACACTCCACGCCTTTGTGACACTGGCGCTCGAAGCTGCGCGGACTGCAGCAAGAGAATCGGATCGACGATACCGGGACGGTACTCCGCTTTCTGCGGTGGACGGGCTTCCGATCGGGTTGAAGGACATCATCCAGACGGCCGGGCTTCCCACCCAATCCGGAAGTCCGATCTTCAAGGACTGGCAGGCCGAGCGGGATTCTGCCGTCGCCGCCGCCTTCCGGCGCGGCGGTGCCGTCCTTGTTGGCAAAACAGCCACAACCGAATTCGCCTATGGGGCGATCACGCCAACGCGCAATCCGTATGATCCGGAGCGCACGCCGGGCACGTCATCAAGCGGCTCTGCCGCCGCGGTCGGTGGCGGCATGCTGCCGCTGGCCATCGGGACCCAGTTGATGTCCTCCGTTCTGCGACCGGCCAGCTATTGCGGCCATGTTGGCATCAAACCCACTTATGGCGCGATCCGGCAGGATGGAATCCACCCTTTCTCGCCTTCGGGCGAGCATGTCGGCGCGCATGCCCTTGCACTCGAAGATGCCTGGCTCGCGCTTCGGTTTCTGGCCCGGGAAGCCGGGCCGGTACCGGGCTCACGCGGTCTGGTCGGCCCTGAGGATATGCCCGCGCCCCGTCAGCCCCGGCGCCTGTTGCGCATGTACACACCGGGCTGGGAACTGGCCGATGAGAATGTCCGCATTGCGTTTGAAACAGCGCTCGAAAAGCTCGCGCGCGCCGGGATCGAGATTGTCGAGCCATCCGGGGACGCCGACCTTGAAGCCCTTGAGGCCGATTTCGCGAAATCGGGCTGGTGCATCGCCGAAATCGCCGCATTTGAAATGCGCTGGCCGTTCTTTGAGTACGAGATATCCGGCGGAACATTCCACGACCGGATCAACACGCTGCTCGAACGCGCCCATGCGATCACGCTGGACGATTACCATGCCGCGCTCGACTGGAAAGATGCCTTCCGCAACCGCTACAGCGCGTTGTCTGAGCGATTTGACGGCGTCATCGGCCTGACCGCACCTGAAATTGCGCCGGTCGGGCTGGAGAATATCGGGCACCCGGCCATGTGTTCACCTGCGTCGTGCAACGGGGCGCCGGCGATGAGCATCCCCGCGCTCCACGTCGACGACCTGCCCCTTGGTCTTCAGCTGCTGGGGTTCCACAACCGGGATGCCGAACTCTTCGCGCACGCGGCCTGGATTGACGATGTCCTCGCGCGCTGAACCGGGTGACTACGATGTCGTCATTCTGACCGTCAAAGCACCTGCTCTACTTTGCGGACGTCCCCGTCTCGCAGGACGGCGTTAGCCCGATCATGGGAGCCGGATGGCGCACGATCGCGACCCTGTTCGCCATGATGTTTGCCAGCCAGCTTGCGCTGACCATCTATCTGCCCGCCGTCCCGGAAATGGCAGCTGATCTGGGCACCAGCCTGAGTCAGGTCCAGCTCATTATTCCTGCCTATCTGATCGCGTTTGCCCTCATGCAACTCGTTGCGGGGCCCCTGTCGGATTCGTTCGGCCGTCGACCGGTGATCCTTTCCGGCCTGGCGTTGTTCTTGGTAGCCAGCCTTGCCTGCGCGATTTCGACGGATATCTGGCAGCTAATGGGCGCGCGCTTCGTACAGGCCGCCGGTGCCTGCACCACCATTGTCGTGGGGCGCGCGATCATCCGGGACACCAGCGAAGGCAAAAGCGCGGCCCGGGCCATGTCCTATCTGGCGATGGCGCTGGGTGTCGGCCCGGCAACCGCGCCCTTCTTCGGCAGCCTGATACTTGATGCCTTTGACTGGCGGGCCACGTTCTACGCGACGGCAATCATGAGCGCGCTTGTGCTGGCCGTCGCCTATCGCATCCTGGCCGAAACCCTGCCCACCGAAGCACGACGCCCGTCGCGGCCGATGCAACTTCTGGCGGGGTACGTGATGCTTCTGCGGCAACGGAAGTTCATGGGTTACAGCCTGACCATCTCGTTCCAGAGCGGAACCTTTCAGGTCTTCATCACCGCCGCCCCGATCGTCCTGATCAGCACCATGGGCGTCTCACCCCAGGCTTTCGGCCTTTATGTGATGTGTATCCCGGCCGGTTTCATCCTCGCCAGCTTCCTGTCGGGACGGCTCGTCACCCATATGTCGGTCGATACGATCATTCTGGTCGGAACGTTGTTCGGCGTTCTGGGTGGGCTGATGCAGGTGTATCTGGCGCTCAGCGGTCACGCGACACCGGCACTCATTGTTGCGTCGATCTTCATCTCGAATTTCGGGACCGGGCTCGTCTTTGCCAATTGCTATGCGCTGGCGCTGAGCACCGTGTCTCCCTCATTCGCGGGCGCGGCCTCTGCGCTGGGCGGATTTTTCCATCAGGGCTGGGCCTTCGTGCTCTCGCTCTTCGTCACCGGCCTCATCCACGCGGATTCCCTGCCCATGGGCCTTGCCCAGACAGCAACGACAATCAGTGCCTTGTCGATATTCGTGTTCGCCGTTCTGTTCACCGGCCGCCGCGCACGCGTGTAGCGCAGCGACCGGATCAGAACAGCTCGCCGGATCAGACTTTCGGCGTCAGACCCGCTGCTTCGATACCGGCAACGGCACAGGCCTCGTCATTGTCCGAGGAATCGCCCGTGACACCGACAGCACCAGCCACATCACCGGCAGCATCAAGAATGAGGACCCCACCGGCGACCGGAATAATCCGCCCGTTCGAGGCTGCGGCCAGAGCCACGCCGAAATGCTCGCGCGTCAGAATATCGGCTTCATTCGCCCGTGAGGAGCGACCAATAGCCAGCCCGCCCCAGGCCTTGCCGAACGCGATTTCGAACCGGAGGATTCCGCTCTTGTCTTCGCGCTGCATGGAAACCAGATGACCGCCGTCATCGAGCACCACAATGGTCAGTGGGCCAATGCCCATCTCACGCCCCTTGGCCTGCCCTGCTGCGATAATGGTGTTTGCCTGTTCAAGTGTGACCTTCGCCATGTGAATTTACCCCGGATTGCTGGTGTTTCTATGAGGCGCGCAGCCTAGCGAGACACCGCCGCGATGGCCATACCGGCTGGCTGAAATTGCACGGCAGAAATGAAAAAAGACCGGGAAAACCCGGCCTTATCCAACGTCGTCTGAACTATTGGGCCGCCCGGGGCCGGGCCTTCTGATTGCTGTAAGCTCCGGCCAGATAGTCCGCGAAATAATCCCCGTAGCGCAGCGGTTCGTATTTGCAGGGATTTTCGGCGGTGCAGGAGCTTTCCACCGGCACGATGACATCGTCGAGGTCGGGATTGAAGAAGAACGCCAGCGAATACCGGTCGGCGTCCGTCGCCGCCGTCACCCGATGGGGCGATGCGAGAAAGCGATCATTCGACCAGCGGCGCAGCATGTTGCCCGAATTGACGATCACGCCATGCGCCATCGTCGGGTGATCGACCCATTCCCCGTCGGGGGTCTTGATCTGCAGACCGGGCTGATTGCTTTGCGGCAGCATCGTCATGAAGCCCGCATCCGTATGGGAGGCAGAGCCAAACTGGTCGTCGCGCAATTCACCGATGGCCGGATACTTCACCATCCGCACCACCACGGAGGGATCCCTGAAATAATCGTCAAAATAGTCAGCCGGCATTTCCAGGGCGCGAGCGATAACGGGCATCATCCGGTATCCAAGATCGGTCATCATGGCGTGGAAATTCATCTGTGATTCGCGAAACCCCGGCGCAACCGACGGGTCGGGCCAACGGTTCATGGCACGAAACCGTTCACCCGCGAGAACCTTCGGGTCGTCAGGCGCGCGGTCCTGATAATAAGTCAGGTTCTCCATCGCATTGGTCTTCAGGCCCTTGGTGCCGTCCACCGAACTGTTCTTGTTCAGCGACAATCCCATCGGAACATAACCACTCTGATGCTCATCAACCTTCAGCTTCATCTTCTCGTCATGGGGAAGATCATGAAACTGCCGGGAACCGGCAAACGCGGATTTGATGATGTCCTGATCGAGATCGTGGTTGATCCACATCATGAATCCGACCCGCTCCAGCGCATCGCGCACCTGCGCTGCCAGCGCATCGAGGGCTCCGTCCTCCCCCGCCAGATACGGGCCCACATCCAGAATGGGAAACTCATCATGGCTGGCGGTCCGAAACGGGCGTGCGGTGGTCATGGTATTTCTCCTGGGCGCGAATTCGATTGTCCTGATCGATTGCGCGCACTCTCGGCCATTCGATGACAGGGACCAAATACCCGAAATCACAAATCTCAACTGGTGAGACAGCCACATTGCGCAACAGGAGCGCCCGTATCCTGTGGCATAGGGTGCTCAAAAGACCGTAAACCGGTCGGTGAAACCTGAAAAGCGGAGAGCAAAATGTCGAAAACTGTCGGTGTTGTGGGTCTGGGGGCCATGGGGTCAGCCATGGCGATCATGCTGGTCAAGGCGGGGTTCGAGGTCGTCGGCTTTGACCTGCGCGAACCAGCGCTCGACGAGCTCGAGGACAACGGGGGCAAACGCGCCAATAGCCCACGCGATGTGGCCGCACTGGCCGACGTCGTCCTGCTCTCCCTGCCCTCTATCGAAGCGTTCCAGGCCGTGATCAGCGGTCAGGGCAGCGTGACATCGTCCGGCAAGGACGGGCTGGTCCTGATCGACACCTGCACCATGCCGGTCGCGATCAAGGCGGAAGGGGCGCGGATTGCGGCAGATTCCGGAATGACACTCATCGACGGCACCGTCAGCGGCAACCGGGACATGATTCTCGCCAAGACGCTCACCGCCTATATGAGCGGCGATGAATCCGCTTTCGCGCCCCATGCCGACGTGATTTCAGCCTTCACCCGCAAGCACAGCTTTGTCGGGGAATTCGGGAATGCCAGCAAGATCAAGTTCGTCATCAACCATCTTGTCTGCGTGATGACAGCCGCCAACGCCGAAGCCATGGCGATGGGCCTCAAAGCGGGCCTCCAGGCCGACGATATTTTTGATCTGGTGAAGGACAGCGCCGCCAATTCGGTGCTCTGGGAAATTCGTGGCCCGATGATGGTCAGCGAAGACTACACGTCATCGCGGGGGAATTTCGGCATGGCCTCCAAGGATGGACCGGTGATCGGCGAATTTGCTCAGGATATGCATTTCCCGGTACCTATTTTTCAGTCCGCCCTGCAAATGCATCATGCAGCCGTGGGGATGGGCATGTACGATATCGACACAGCTGCCCTGTGCCGTCTTTACGAGACGATGGGTGGCGTTGACCGCAATTAGCGCAAACGAGGATGTACCATGACTGAGACTGTCTATCTCGATTACGATGCTGAGACCCTGTATGCCGAGTACAACAATCGCGGCAAGGTCGCAGACTACGAAGTCATGTCCGCCGACTGGGCCCGGCGCAGCGACGCAGTGCGCGCAAAGCTGCCCAATGCCGCAATCGATCTCGAATACGGTGACGGGCCTCGGGAAACCTTCGACCTTTTCCTGCCAGAAAATGACAACCCGCCGCTCTTCGCCTTTATCCATGGCGGCTACTGGCAATGGAACGAGAAGAAGAATTACGCCTTTCTCGCCGAATCCTTCGTGGATGCGGGAATTGGCTTTGCCAATATCGAGTACGCGCTGTGTCCGACCGTCACGCTTGAACAACTGGTCGATCAGATTCGACGCGCCTTCGCTCATCTCTGGCGCAATGCCGGTGATCTCGGATTCAACCGGGATCACATCATGGTCAGCGGCCACTCCGCCGGGGGTCACCTCGCCGGGGTCGTCCTGACAACGGACTGGGCCGCCTTTGGTGATGACCTGCCGCGCAATCTGGTACATCGCGGCATGCCCATCAGCGGCGTCTTCGATCTTGAGCCAATTCGGCACACGCCGATCGGGGACCCTCTGGGACTGGATGCAGCCACAGCGGCGATGCTCAGCCCGATGTTCAATCAGCCCTGGGCCAAAGCCAATACCGTGATCGCGATGGGCGCTCATGAGGGCCGGGAATTCCACCGGCAAGCCGAGGAGTTTGCGGCCCATTGCCGACGGCAGGGTACGAATGTACGGATCAACAGTGTTTCCGGCACAAACCATTTCAGCGTGCTCGAAACCCTTGCGGATCCGGACGGTGCCTTGTTCAAGGTAGCAAAAGAACTGATCACCCGTTAGCGCTCCGGCTTGTCCCGGCGCGGGCCGAACGTCCAAAATCCCGGCGCGCAATTCATCAGCAGGACGGCAGACCGGCGTGCAGACGGCAGCTCATATCGATCCCCTACAACCGACCCCCGCGCCTGACGCCTGGGGCCGGGTTTCCGTGGTCGTGGTGACCCACCACAGCGCTGCCGTGATCGGATCCTGCCTCACCCAATTCGGTTCAGCCGCCGAAGTCATCGTGGTCGACAATGCCAGCGATGACGACACGCTGGACATTGTCACCAAGACGGTTCCGAACGCCAAGATTGCAAGAAACACCGTCGGTGTCGGTTATGGTGCGGGGGCCAATCAGGGGCTCGCACAGGTCACGCGCGAATTCGCCCTGCTCGCCAATCCGGACTCCCAGACCGACACGGCCGCAATCACCGCACTGCTCGCCGCCGCCGATCAATACCCCGATGCCGCGCTTCTCTCGCCGCGCGTGCTCGATTCAGATGGCGTGGACGAACCCGCCCATGACGTCGAGATGTTCGACCGGCGTGCCTATCCCTCACGGGCAAGCGAAGCACCACCAGACGGGCCGGTCTGCGCCGCCTATCTTTCGGGCGCAGTAGTGCTGCTGCGCATGTCCGCGCTCAAGGAGATCGGCCCGTTCGATGAAGCGATTTTCCTCTACTACGAGGATGATGATTTCTGCATGCGCCTGCGCGCTGCCGGTCATAGCGCGATCCTGGTACCCGGTGCCGTGGTCCGGCACGCGGGGGGCGGGTCGGTGCGGCCCAGTGCCCACTATCGCTGGGAAAAGTTCTGGCATATGGCCTGGTCGCGGCTTTACCTCGAAGACAAGTGCCGTGGCCCACGCGCGCGGAACCGGCTCGCATGGTCGTTTGTCGGCCACTATGCGCTGAAGGTGCTGGGCAATATTCTGCGGTTTGATCGCAGCAAGACATGGCGCGATCTGGCACGCCTGAGTGGCACAATCGGGTACATGTTGGGTATACCCGCTTCGCGCACAACCAAACGTGCGCGCCCTCTCCCAACGGAACCGACGGACAGACCGAGCACATGACGTCCCCCAATGTCGAATTCTGGCGCGACCGCCGCGTTCTTGTTACCGGCCATACCGGCTTCAAGGGCGCCTGGATATGCGCCTGGCTGGCGGAACTCGGGGCAGATGTCACCGGATTTGCACTGGAACCTGACCCGGGCGCGAACCTGTTCCGTGATCTCGGCCCCTTGTCAGGGGTCAAGTCGATCATTGGCGACGTGCGGGATCGTGACGCCCTGCAGCGCGCCTGCGCCGAGGCGCGTCCGGAGGTGGCCATTCACATGGCCGCCCAATCACTGGTCCGCCGCAGCTTTCTCGATCCGCGCGGCACATATGCCACGAATGTTCAGGGCACCGGCAATCTCCTCGAAGCCCTGGAGCCATGCGACGAACTGCGCGCGATTCTGATCGTGACCAGCGACAAATGCTACCGCAACGACAATTCCGGTCGGCCCTTCGTGGAAACTGACCCGTTGGGTGGCAATGATCCCTATAGCGCCTCCAAGGCGGCTCAGGAGACGATGGCCATCGGCTGGCGGCGCGGCTTGCTCGAAAACCGGGACGGCGCAGCCAGACTTGGGACGGCCCGCGCCGGGAATGTCATCGGGGGTGGCGACTGGTCCGAAGACCGGATCCTGCCCGACCTGTTTCGTGCCATCCAGGCAGGAGAGGCGCTGGAAGTGCGCAATCCCGGGGCCACCCGGCCCTGGCAGCACGTTCTTGATGTGCTGGCCGGCTATCTCGACTATGCCGAAGCCCTCTACGCCGACGCAGACCGGGCACTACCCAGCGCCCTGAATTTCGGCCCCCGCACGACAGAAGCCAAGCCGGTCCAGTGGCTTGTCGAACGCGCGCTGGACCGTGTGCGCGCTGATGGCATCACCGCCAAAGACTGGGCGGGTGTACCGGTCAATGGCCCCCATGAGGCCGCTCATCTCGCACTTGATGCCGGGTTGGCAGCACGTACCCTGGGCTGGCGGCCCTGCCTTACACAAGAAGATGCCACAGACTGGACAGCGGACTGGCACGCTGGCCTGATCGGCGGTAAACCCGCCGCTGCACTTGTACGCGAACAGATTTCCCGTTTTTCAGACCTGACTCCGGCAGCATGAACATGGACACACCTGACTGCAGGTTCTGCGGCACCACACTGACCCACACCTTTGCCGATCTCGGTCGCACGCCGCTGGCAAACAGCTATGTCGCGCTGGATACCGAACTCTCCGAAGACCCCACCTACCCCCTGCATGCGCGGGTTTGTGGCGAATGCCTGCTGGTGCAGGTCGAGGATGTGGTCCCCGCAGAAGACATCTTTTCCGACTACGCCTATTTTTCCTCCTACGCCCAGAGCTGGGTGGAACACGCGCGTAAATACGCCGATATGGCGATCGAACGCTTCGGGCTGGGCAGCGGCAGTTCAGTGATCGAAGTTGCGAGCAATGACGGCTATCTGCTGCAGCATTTCGCCAATCAGAACATCCCGGTGCTGGGGATCGAACCGGCTGCCAATGTTGCCGAAGCTGCCGAAGCCCGGGGGGTTCCCACGCGAACAGCTTTTTTTGGTGCCGCGCTGGCGCAATCCCTGCGCGACGAGGGTATCCACGCCGATCTTCTGGCCGGCAACAACGTGCTGGCCCATGTGCCCGACCTGAATGATTTCGTTTCAGGATTGGCGATCCTGCTCGCCGAAGATGGCGTGCTGACCATGGAATTCCCGCATTTTCTGCGCCTGATCGAAGATGTGCAGTTCGACACCATCTATCACGAGCATTATTCGTACTTCTCGCTTCTGGTGGTCGAGCGTGTCTTTGCGCGCCACGGATTGAAGCTTTTCGACGTCGAGGAACTGCCGACCCATGGCGGCAGCCTGCGCATCTTTGCCGGTCGCGCCGATGGCCCGGATCGCCGGGAAAGCACGGGCCTTCAGGCCGTCCGTGCTGCGGAACGTACAGCCCGGCTTGACCGGGTCGAAACCTATACCGGCTTCCAGCCACGCGTGGAGGCGGTTCGCGAGGGATTGCGCGCCTTCCTTGAACAGGCCGCCCGTGACGGAAAACAGGTCGCAGCCTATGGTGCCGCCGCAAAGGGCAATACCCTGCTGAACTTCTGCGCGATCACGGCCGACCAGATTTCCTTTGTCGCCGATGTCAGCCCCCACAAGCAGAACCACTTGCTGCCTGGCAGTCGCATTCCGGTCATGCCACCCGAACATCTGAAAACCGCCAAGCCGGATCATGTGCTGATCCTGCCGTGGAACCTGAAGACCGAAATCACCACCGATCATGCCTATGTCCGGGCGTGGGGTGGCAGCTTCGTGATTGCCGTTCCCGAGCTCACGGTCCTGCCATGAAATTCCATGCGACCGCCATTGACGGGGTCCTGTTGCTGGAAACCGAGCCGGTTGCAGATGATCGCGGCGATTTCGCACGCAGCTATTGCGCCGATGAGTTTGCCGCAGCCGGGCTGGACTTTGATCCCGTCCAGATGAACATCTCCCGTAACAACACACGCGGAACCTTGCGTGGCCTGCACTATCAGGATGCCCCACACCCCGATCCGAAGGTTGTTCGCTGCACCCGGGGCCGCATTTTCGATGTAGCCGTCGATCTGCGCGCGGGTTCCGCGACATTCTGCCAATGGGTCTCGGCTGAATTGTCGCCCGAGACCCAGAACGCGCTGATCGTTCCGGCCGGCTGCGCCCATGGTTTCATCACGCTGGAAGACGACAGCGATGTCCAGTACCTGATGGGCACGCGCTATGTGCCCGACCTCGCATGTGGGGTCCGCTGGGATGATACGGCCTTTGGAATTGCGTGGCCGATGGCGCCGATCACCATCGCACCGCGCGATGCCGCCTATCCTGACTTTGATGGTGGGGGCTGACCATGGGTGGTTTGCGTCACAGCCTGAGCCGCCTGTTCGGTGCGCCCGCAAGACGCAATATCCTGCCGGATTATGTGAAAATCGGCCAAGGCACCTACGGGCTGGACCGCAACAGCTTTGCGGGTCTGTCCCCCGAATGTCCAGTATCCATCGGAAATTACTCTTCCTTCGGTCCAGAGGTTCTACTGTTCTGCCGCACCGACCATCGAACCGATTTGCCGTCGACCTATCCGTTTCGCAGCATGCACGCCGGAACATCCGAGAACACCGACGCCATCACACGTGGCCCGATCACCATCGGCCATGATGTCTGGGTTGGCGCACGCGCCATGATCCTCAGCGGCGTGACCATCGGCAACGGTGCGATCATCGGCGCCGGCGCCGTGGTGGCCCGGGACATCCCGCCATTTTCGGTCAGCACCGGTGTTCCGGCACAGATGAACCGGATGCGGTTCGAGGCCGCCCAGATCGCGGCCCTGACAGAGATCGCCTGGTGGGACTGGCCCGAGGCAATGATCACCGCACATATGGACCTGTTCTACACCGATGTCGACAGCTTCATCGCACAGGCGCGAGAGATCGGCTCATGAGCGACGCACGACCAGTGCCAGGCTTCTCCAGGGCCCTTGTGACGGGTGCGACAGGATTTCTGGGCGAACATCTCTGCGCGCGCCTTGTCGCCTGCGGGGTTGCCACCGCATCTCTTGTCCGCCCCGCATCTGCCGAAACAACCATCGCGCGCCTGCGGAAAGACACCACCGTGATCTCTACGGATGGCAGCACAAAGGGTCTGACAGAGGCTCTCGAAACAGCCAAGCCCGATGTCGTATTCCACCTGGCCGCCAAATACATTGCCGCCCATGGAGCAGAGGATGTTTCCACGCTCGTCTCGGACAATGTCGAACTCACAGCAAAACTCTGCGAAGCGCTCAGCATAACCGGGTGTGAGAGACTTGTGTCCGCCGGAACCGCCTGGCAACACGCGGGAAGCCCGTCGGGCGACACCGCACCATCTCCCAACACGCTGTACGCGGCCACCAAACAGGCCGCAGACGAGATGATTGATTACTACGCGCGCACCACCGGACTGCATGCGGTCACGCTCAAGATTTACGACAGTTATGGCCCCGGCGACCCCCGGCGGAAGTTTCTCAACGTCCTCGCCGAAACCGCCGCGCGGGACGAGACCCTGCGCGCCTCACCAGGTGACCAAAAGCTGCATACGGTTCATGTGGACGACATCATCGACGGGTTTGTCCATGCCGGAAACCTGCTGAATTCGGGCGAGACCCGCGGGCGGAACAGCTTCACGCTTCCCTCGCCCAAGGCAATTACCCTGCAGGATCTGGCCGAGACCTGGAAAACCGCGACCGGGTCCGATGCGCGGATCGAGTGGGGGGCCATGCCCCATCGCCCCGGGGAAGTCATGATCCCCTGGGAAGGGACGGCCCTGCCGGGTTGGTCACCGCGGATCGCCCTGGAAGACGGGCTGCGCGCGCTTCAGGCCTGAGTGTCGGACCCGAAAAGATCGGCCAGGCCCGCTTGCAAGAATGGCCGGGACGCATAACCAAAATCCCGCGCAGCCGACCCGTCATCGAAGTCGAGATCGAGGTTCATCCGCCGCGCCACATCGCCCGTGAGTTCGCTTCCCGGAATCAGCGTCCCCGCCATACTCAGCACAGTGGGCAGGAGCGGGACCGGGACGACACAGGGGGATTTCCCGAAGACTGTGAAAATGCGCCCGATCATCTCCCGGTAAGCCAGGGTTTCGCCGCCGCCCAGCGCATAGCTGCGTCCAACGGTGATGTCGTTATCCAATGCGGCCAGCGCGGCGGTGGCCAGATCGCCAGCATGGACCGGCTGCCGTTTTCCGGCTGCCTTCCCGTGGACCGGATAGAATCCAAACCGCCGGATAAAGCGCGCCGCCGCGGCAATCGTCTTGTCCTGTCCTTCACCATAGATCAGCGTGGGACGCAGGATCGTGAGCGCCACAGCCCGGGCGTCTGCACGCGCGTGAAGGTGCTGTTCGGCTTCCAGAACACGCGCGACCACGGCGCGTTCATGGACATTCCGTGTTTCCGACTTTCCGAAAAGGGAGGTCGTGCTGAAACAGACCAGACGTTGCAGTCCCCGGTCCGCCATTTCGTCAAAATGTGGCGAAAGCAACCAGACCGGCACCGTTGCTATGGCAGCCGCAGGCCAGTCTTCGGAACGGGTGGGTAACGCCTGATTCAAATGGAAGCCGACTGTCTTGACCGAATTCTGCCCGCTCACCTGCTCCGGGTGGCGCGCCAATCCCACAACCGGTCGATCATGCACCTGTCGCAGGATATTCCGGCCAATTTGCCCCGTGGCGCCGATCACCAGCAGCGGTGCAACCATGCTTCAGCCGCTCTCGACCAGTTGGCGCAAGTAACCACCATAGTCGTTTGACCCGTAAGAGAGCGCAATCTTCATCACGCGCTCACGATCAATCCAGCCGCTCCGCAATGCTACCTGTTCCGGCACCCCGATCCTGACCCCGATCTCACGCTGTTGTTCAGCCACGAGCAGACTGGCCTCCAGGAGGCCCTGCGGCGTGCCCATATCGAGCCAGGATACGGTATTGGGCAGCCGGACAACCTGCATCCGGCGACCTGCAAGATACTTGTTGTTGAGATCGGTGATTTCGATTTCCCCGCGGGCCGACGGCTCGAGTTCACGCGCCATCGCAACAGCCAGACGATCATAGAAATACAACCCGGTGACCGCATAACTCGACGCGGGGATCGTGGGCTTCTCGACAATCTCCAACGCGGCGCCATCCTCATCAAAGGACATGACGCCATATCGCTCGGGTTGTGCAACTTCCGTGACGAATACGGTCGCCCCATCCTGGTTCGCAACCGCTTCATCAAGGCATCCATCAAACCCGGTGCCGCAGAAAATATTATCCCCCAATGCGAGGGCAAAGGAATCGTCACCAACAAACTCAGCCGCAATCAACGGGGCTTCCGCAATGCCGCCCGGCCGGTCCTGGATCGCATAGGATATATTCACACCCCATTGCTGACCATCTGACAGAAGTTCGCGGAACCGCTCGACCTCATCGGGGCGCGTGACGACTAGGATGTCACGGATGCCGCAACGCATCAGGGAACACAGCGGATAGAACACCATCGGCTTGTCATAAACCGGCAGCAATTGCTTGCTAATCGCACGGGTGATCGGGAACAGACGCTCGCCGCGGCCCCCGGCCAGAATGATACCTTTCATTGCGACACCTACCCCAGACCCAGACGCATCCGGTCATATCGTTCACCGGTTTTCAGCGCCCAATCCATATTGTCGAGATACCACCCAACTGTTTGCAACAGTCCTGCGTCAAACGCGATTTCCGGCGCCCAGCCCAGATCGTCTTCGGCTTTCGAGGGATCAGAAACATAGCGGCGATCATGGGCCGGACGATCCGTGACATGTTCGACCAGATCTTCATGGGGCAAACCCGCCGGGTGACGCAGATCAAGGGCGCGACACAAACGCTGTACCACATCCAGATTTGTCTGCGGGTTTCGGGCGCTCAGGATGTAACTTTCCCCGACTTGGCCCCGTGTGGCAATCGCGCGCAACCCGGCCACGTGATCGTCCACATGGATCCAGTCGCGCACCTGCCTGCCATCCCCGTAGACCGGGAGGGGGCGCCCCTCAATCCCATTGAGGATCATCAGCGGGATCAGCTTTTCGGGGAACTGGCAGGGCCCATAAGTGTTCGCACCATGCCCGATCAGGACCGGCAACCCGAACGCCATCGCCCAGGTTCGCACCAGATAATCAGCTGACGCCTTGCTGGCCGCATAGGGCGAATTCGGGGCGTATCGTGAGGACTCCACAAAGCATTCCTCTGGCCCCGCACTTCCAAATACCTCATCGGTGGACACCTGAAGGAAGCGAAATTCCGCAGCCTCGTCGCCGCCAAGTGTATTCCAGTAGGCCGTGACTTCCGACAGCAAGGCATAGGTCCCCGCGATATTGGTCTCGAAGACGTGCGCGGGATTGTCGATCGAGCGATCAACATGGGTCTCGGCCGCGAGGTGAAAAACCACGGTCGGCTGAAAGCTGCGCAAGGCGTCCTGCACCAAAGGGCTATCGCGTATATCTGCCTCGACGAAGCCGAACACCGGGTGCTTTGACACACAGGTCAGGTTTTCGCGGTTGCCGGCATAGGTCAACGCATCCAGACACAGCACCGGGACATCATCGCCAATCAGGGAGCGCACCAGTGCTGAGCCGATAAAGCCAGCCCCACCGGTGACAAGCGCGCGCATTCTATCCTTCCCACCGAAAGGGGGATTTGAAATCCGCAAGAGTGGACCAGTTCCGGTCACGTTCGTTCACCATCACATCAAGGCCCGCCAGCGGCCATTCGATGCCCAGCGCGGGATCGTTCCACAGGATGCCGCCACTCGACTCAGGGGTGAACGGCGCGGTCAGCTTGTAGAGTACGCGTGTGTCGGGTTCGAGTGCGCAATAGCCATGGGCAAAACCCGGCGGAATCCACATCTGGCGGGTCTCGGCTGCATCCATCTCCAGCCCGACATGGTCACCATAGGTCGGCGATCCCACCCGAAGATCGAGCGCCACATCATAGATACGTCCCGACAAACAGACGATCAGCTTTCCTTGCGCATGGGGCGGGAGCTGGAAATGCAATGCGCGAACGGCGCCCGCGCGCGGGTTGTGAGACTGATTATCCTGCACAAAGCCAATGTCCAGACCGATATCAGCCAGAGTGACCGGGTTCCAGATTTCACTCAACCAACCACGATCATCACTGTGTCGACCGGGATCGATGATTTTGACATCGGGAATATGCGTCGCGGTGATCTGCATAGCTGCCCGGGTATCTGAGCGACTTATAGCGGTCAAGCATAATTGGAATCTGAGAGGCCATTCGATCCCTGTTTAACAGGGAATAAACAGGGAAATTTTCAATTTTGATCAAGAATGTCCACGAAAAGTGCCAACTTAAGCGCTGTTTTCCGGGCCTTGAGCCGGGATTTCCCTGCTCGAAATAACAGGGAATTTAGCTTCCAAAATCAGGGAATTGGAATTTCGTAACAGGGATTTTTTTTGCTCAAAGACCCTCGCTCACAACGACCTAAGTCACGACGTCCGCGTTCTCACAGCAGGTTGAATTCCTTTTCTCTTCCCCACTCCTAGACACCTAGAACCCCCACATTTACCCACGTTGTATGACAGCTTTCCAAGCGCCATAACTTAGCCAGGTTTTGCTGGCGCTATGATGCGAGTGAACGAACAACATCGGGGCCCGATATGAAACTCTCCGCCTTTCTTACTGCTATCGCCATACTGTTAAGCATCGGGCTGGTGCATGCCGACGGCACTAATGCACCGCTGCGCACCCTCTCGGTCACGGGAACCGGTTCGGTTCAAGCAGCACCGGACATGGCGGATATCACGATCGGTGTGACAACAATCGCACCGACGGCACGCGCGGCCCTGAGCGCGAACAACGAACAGACGTCAAAGGTGTTTGAGTTTCTGAAATCTGCAGGTGTTGCGGGTGAGGATATGCAATCGACCAATCTTTCAGTTTCGCCACAATACCGAAACCATCGACCCAGCGAGGTTCGCCAACAGCCCGAAATTATCGGCTACATGGTCAATAACAGCCTGCGTGCCGCGGTCCGAAAACTCGATTCCTTCGGCCGTATTCTCGACGGCGTCGTCACGGCCGGCGCAAACAATGTCAACGGTATCCGCTTTGACGTCTCGGAGCGCGAAGCGCTGACCCGCATGGCGACAGCAAACGCCGTCAAAGACGCCCTCGCCCAAGCGGCAAATATTGCTGAAGCTGCCGGAGTAAAGCTGGGTCCAATCCAGACGATCAATCTGTCAGGCGGCTATCGCCCACCGCAACCCTATCTGGCGCGCGCTGAATCCTCTGCTGTGCCAGTTGCCGCGGGTGAATTATCGATCAGTTCGAGCGCTTCGATCGTATTTACGATCGAGTAGAACTCAATCTGGTGACCAGTGCAGATATCGTCGCTTCGCAACGATGAGCGATGACCAGCCGATCAGACCGACAGAGGTTTTCAATCCCTGGCCGGTTGTCCTGCGCGATAGTACTCCAGTCTCTCCAACAGCTTGTTGAGATCATCGGTGCGACCCGCGTTACGCAGGAAGCCAAACAGGTTGGGTCCCGATCCGACCAGTCCAGCACCATCAACTTCACGCCTCATGTAAGAAATTGCCTGCTCTATGGTTTTGATGGCGTTTCGAAAATCCCTGGTCTCTGCGTAGGCGGCAGCAAGGGTTGTAAGATTTTGCGAGGACGCCTGTCGTTGTACAGCTGCCTGAGCCCAGCGAATGGCCTGGACACCATCGCGCACGCCAGAATCCGAAGATGTGGCAAGGATCCACGCCATGGCGTTCATCCCCTCAACAAGGCCGCGATCAGCCGCCTGACGATACCATTTGACCGCCTCGCCATCATCTTTCGGAACGCCGCGGCCGTTTTCGTAAGCAATGCCGAGGTTGTATGCGGCGCGCGCGTCGTTTTGTGATGCAGCGCGGCGATAATAAAGCGCTGCGAGGGAATAGTTGCGGCTAACACCCTTGCCCTGCGCGTACATCGTACCAAGGTTGTTCATGGATTTGACATGGCCCTGGTCGGCAAGCTGGGTCCAGATAGACGCTGCGCGCTCATACTCCCCCTTATAATAAGCCTCGTAGCCGCGTTTAAACGCTTCTGCCTGAACCCTGTTGGTTTCAGGCGGGCTAAGCGAAGAGCGCGCTGCCGGCGGAGGTGTTTGTCTCGTCTGAGAAACAGCTGACCCGACCAGCGCAAAACTCGCAAACAAACCCAGTATGAACAGAGCTATCCCGGGCTTGTGTCTAAGCATGGCTCCTAGTCTCTTGATGCGTATAAAGCTGCGGATGCAAAGGCTCCTCGAAGGCCACCAAATGCCAGAATAATAGCTGCGACGTGTACCGCCACCTGCGGGTCGAAACCACTTACACGCGCAATTACAACAAAGGTATCAAACACCAGCAGAACCACCATCGCGGTGATCGCACCGCGTGATCCGCGCCACGCATAGGTCGCCAATGCGCCGTACACAAATGCGACAAAGAGTTGGATCGTCGCTGGCCACAAGGCGTCGCCGCGCACCACGTCCTGACCGGGGATAATGAGCATGATCAAAAAAGCGCCTAGCAGGAAGTGTACGGCCACCATAATCCAACCGGCAATTCCGCCATTTTGTATAGCTCGCTCGGCAGCCTCAAGCGTATCTACCGGAGGGTAAAATACCCTTTGTAGAAGAGTGGTTAGTTTCAACTGTCATCCCCCTTTAGTCATAAAAACATTTGTTAATGACTTAAGCCACATGGATGTCTCCACCCCCTCCAAGCGCTGCGCGCCGGTGCATAACCCGTGCGTGGTTGGGATGTTGCCCCTGATCCCGCCCGCCTGTGAAAACACGCGCATGGCTACCCCCGATTGGCCCGTTCCGGGCTCCGGCTTATCCCCACCTGGGCCGGGCGGGGTACATCGGACAGCTTGTCCTAAATGTCCGGGAAACGCCCTCACGGGGCCTCTGTCGGCCTGTTGTGGAATCTTGGTGTGGGTTACCCCCGACTTGCCTCGGTCCAACTACAACAACCACCAAACATCTTCCAATTGTATTGGTGTTGTTGGTGATTGGCTCTCGATCGATCGGCACCTGATCCTTCGATGCAGAGGTGCCCGGTTGATTTGGTGGCGCCCGCACGGTTCGCCAGCGCGAGTTCAGGGCTCTCTGGGCGAACCTTCCGAGTTGTCCACTGGATCCACTGGTTGTTGGCCAGAACCGACTTCACTCTTCTGCGGTGTCGAGCAAACGTCGTGGTGTTGTTAACCCCATGACGGAGAGACCAGATGACGATTGTTCCCAACCGCTTACACGGAGAAGCAGCCCGCTATAGCTGGCTGCGTGAGGAGTTGTTGCGCGTCCACGGCGACGTGGACGAAGAAACCCTGGCTGATACTCTGGAGGGCATCAGCACCTTACCAGACCTGCTTGGAGCCGCCGTACGGGCGGTTCTCGATGATCAGGCCCTGTGTGAGGCCCTGAAGGGGCGTCTGGGCGAGCTTAAAGCCCGTCTGGACCGTCTCGAGACCCGGATACAGGCCACGCGAGTGGTGATCTGTGAAGCGATGGAGGAAGCCGGGCTGACGAGGATCACTGAGCCGGACTTTACGCTCTCCCTGCGGTCCGGCGCCCCGCCCCTGATGATCATCGATGAGGGTGCGGTCCCGGCCTCTTATTGGACACCCCAGCCGCCCCGGCTCGAAAGTGCGGCCCTCAAGCGTGCCCTGTCTGACGGTAAGGACATCCCCGGGGCTGTGTTGGGCAATGCCGCGCCCTCCATCACGGTACGGGTGCGCTGATCATGGGGTTCCCTGACACCACTACGCGCAAGCTGCGCGCCAAGCTCAATGGCGACAACATCCGGACCCGGGAGTGGAACGGGAAGACCTTGTCCTACATCGAAGGCTGGCATGCGCTGTCTGAAGCCAACCGGATCTTCGGGTTCGATGGCTGGAACCGGGAAACCGTCGATCTACGGTGTATCGTTGAGACCGGTCCCCGGGCCCAGCATCCCCATTGTGCCTATATCGCCAAGGTTCGTATCTCGGTCCTGGCCGGAGAGGAGCAGGTCGTACGCGAGGGCACTGGTGCCGGATACACAGCAGCAGGGTCTCTGGCCGAAGCCCATGCGCTCGCGGCCAAAGAAGCCGAGACGGATGCCACCAAGCGGGCGCTGGCCACATTCGGCAACCCGTTCGGTTTAGCCCTCTATGATCGGGAGCAGAAGAACGTGCGGCGGGCCAAGGCACCGGCCGCAAAGCCTGTTCTATGGGAGGTAAGAGACAAAGTTGGCATCGTCACCGGGAAATACGCCGATCCGGCCACTTGTGCCACCTCCCTGATCATCGCATTCGAGGCAGCAGACACCGTTGAGGTTCTTCAGGGGTTATGGGCTCATAACGAGGCGTTGGTCGCAGAGTTGCAGGCGAAGCTGGCTTACGGTGACAAGGGGAACGGGCGAAAGCCCACAAACGGGAATGGGCGGGCGACCGGCAATGGCAACGGAGGGAATATCCCCAACCCAATAGGCCGTCATCCGGTCGACCTCCTCGCCGCCTATCAAAAGCGATATACTAAACTTCGGGATATGGAGCCATCAGGGCTTGAAGCCGGAGCTGGCGGGAGCCAGGCACTGGGGGACGCAGATGTATCCGCAGATAGGGGGAGCGACGACTCCGGAGCGGAAGCGCTCGATCAGGTGCCTGCTGACATCGCAGTTCAAAACACGGGGAAAGATCCAGTATCGAAATCCGATGATACGGAGCAAGCTATCGACAAGAGCGCCCTCACCATCGGGGCACCAAAGCGTATCCGGGCACCCGAGCACCTCAAATGGGTTGCGTCCCTACCCTGCCTTATCTGCCAGAGACAGCCTTCAGACGCCCATCACCTCAAGCGCGTGCAGCCCAACGCCTTGGGACGCAAACCTGGTGATCAATGGGTCGTGCCCCTCTGCCGTATCCACCACCGAGCGCTACACGACGCAGGGGATGAAACAAGATGGTGGGAAATCCATAAGCTCGACCAAGTCACGGTCGCGGAAGAATTGTGGGCGAATCATATTGGAAGAAGCACTTCGCATGCGCAACGCGATCATCAATCGCTATAATCAAGGGAAACCTAAGAAACCGGACTCCGGCCAAACATGACTCCATCCGCTTCCATCATCGTTGTGAATTTCAATTCCGGTCCACATCTCAAGACCTGTATCGAATCTCTCAAAGCCCAGACACACGTGAATTTCGAAGCCATCATTCTCGACAATGCATCAAGTGATAATTCACTCGGGAACGCGGATACAACAATCGGTGACGATGCCAGATTCAGGGTGATCGAGGAGACGAATAACCTGGGCTTTGCAAGAGGCAACAATCAAGCCGCCGAGCACGCACGAGCGGACTGGATCATTACTCTAAATCCAGACGCATTTCCTGCCCCCGATTGGCTAGCAAACCTTCTGGCAGCCGCACGTAATCATTCGCAAATAGTGCATTTTGGGTCGATGCAATATTCTGCGCACGACTCAAGGCTGCTGGATGGAGCTGGCGACCGCTATTTCGCTGCCGGAATACCTTGGCGTGATCGATCAACAGCGCGGATCGATGTTGCACTATCTAAAGGCGAAGAAACATATGAGACATTCTGTGCCTGCGCCGCTGCTGCGATGTATCGCGCAGACAAATTCAGACAAATGGGTGGGTTTGACGAACGCTTTTTTTGTTTCGTCGAGGATGTAGATCTAGGTTTTCGACTAAGATTACTCGGCCATCCCTGCACGCAAGTGATAAATGCCTCTGTGGCTCATGTCGGCGGCGGCGCCGGAGGGGGGGAGTCTGACTTCGCACGGTTCCATGGAACACGGAACCTGATTTGGTGCTTTGCCAAGAACATGCCGCTACCGCTGCTGTTGGCTCTGTCGCCTGCCTTATGCGCAGTTCTGATGCTCCTAACCCTGAAGGCCCTGCCGCGGGGCAACGCCGGTACCATCTGGCGTGCCATTGCCGCGGCATATTCGGGAATCGGTTCGGTGTGGCGGGACCGGTCAAAGGCGGCAGGCACGCGCACCGCATCGGTCGGCGAAATCACGGCTGCGATGGATTAGAATCCCCTCTCCTATTTCCGAGGGCGCCGGCACTAGACACGCTCAGTCGAGCTCAAAAGCATCCTTGTAATCAAGTTTGAGGGCCAGATCCTGGTCTTCCTTGCGTAGGAAGCAGCTTCCGACTACGAGCACCTCGATATCAATGCCCATGAGGTCGAGGCTGACAAAAAAGTCATCCGCCCAAACGAACATGACGATCGGAGAGAGGAAGGAGACCAATAACAAAATGGCGCAAAGTGTGATGAAGGTGTTGCGATTCCCCGCAAGGACTATCGCTGACGCAAAGAACACGCTCAGGCTTGCATAGCGGACAGCAGCTTCCCCGAACGCCGGTACGCCGATGAGGGACAGCCACGGGTAGTCGGATGCCGGTGCCATCAGCGCGCTCCAGAGCGCAACAAACATCGCCGCCAAAACCATCGGATGTGCAAGAGCCTGCACGGTCGCTTCCCGGGATTGCAGAAAGGCGATAACCAGACCGACGGCGCATAATCCGGCTGCAAGATGCAGCGCCATGGGAATCGGCTCCTGTCGCGGCAACACCCCCAGATCAATTGGGAGGAATGCCGCAAAGACCGGTAGCGTGGCGAGCAGGCATCCGGCCAGCAGCACCCAGTGCGCGAGAAAAATCCGGCATTCGGTGTTGACACCCGTACCCGTTAGCGTCCCCAAATTCGCCCCTCCAACCGACCATGCCGGTCATAATGCTCCCGCGCACCGAAGGTTCCCAGCGCGCCATTCACCCCGAAGAACGGGTCTGCGGCCACATCGGGATTGCGCGCCCAGTAGGCTTTCGCAAACAGGGTTTCGCGGATCACGTCGACCGTGTCGCCACGCGCATGCTTGTTCAGGACGACACGTTCCTGCGCCAGCACATCGTCAATCACCGGTGAGTGCAATACCCCGACGGCAAAGACGGCAAGACTGACCGCAAAGACCGCGCCACCAATCCATCCTGCTGCACGCCGCAACCGCTGATCCTGGTTTGTCATGGCTGCAACTCCAGTTCGATCCAGTCGCTCCAAGCTTCGGCGGCATCGGCGCGCCGGACACGGAACCGCACGGTGTCATAGGGCACAACCCATGTCCGCCAGTAGCGTTCGCTCACGGCACCGAAATCATGGCGGGTGCCCTGTACGTCCAGGGTCCCGTCGAGCGCCAGCAATCCAGATCCGGCCTCATAGGCCACAACATAGGTAGCTGCCTCCGCGCCGGTCCATTCCAGATAGGTTCGCCCTGCGATTTCGGCATACCCGATCACCCGGCTGATCGCCGGATGCACCCAGGCCGGGCTCGCCAACGGCGATCCAGCCGCGCCAACAGGCCTTGCCTGCTGCGGGCGATGACCCGCGGCCATTTGTGCGATCACCTTGGCCGCGAGCGCTTTGGCCTGCGGTGACAGCGGGATCAGGGACGCAACTTCACCGGGATCCGCGCGCAGATCCCAAGCTTCGATGGCGACCGGCAGATCATCCTCCGTCGTCACCTGAACCTTGAGGTCGCCCCGGACTGCCGCGCCAAGAAAACGCCGGATGTTGGCAGGGTCAGGCTCTGCAAACCCCGCCCCCGAGGTGAGGCCCAGCCAGATATCCCGGCGAGGCACGGCAAAGAGACCGTCAGATTCGAACTCCACACTGTCTTCCATGCCGAGCATGTCTGCCAACGCCGGCGCAATCATCAGATGGTCGCTCATATCCTCAACAACAGAACCGGCGGGGACCGGCAAACGTGCTTCCGGCGCCCACACAAACAACGGCACACGCACGAGCTCTTCATGCAGATGCCCCACGCGCGTTGTGGAGGCATGCCCAACATTTCCGCGTTCGAGCAGTTCTTCACCATGGTCTGCCGTCACGATAAGGATCGTGTTGTCACGCAGCCCCGAGGCATTGAAAAAAGCCCAGAACTGGCCAAACCAGGAATCGAAATCCTCAAACCCGCCCCGATACAGCGGCGCAATCCACTCCCGGTCCGACGCCTGAAAATCAATTTCGCCATGAGGAATGACCGGCAGGCGGCGTACGTTCTCGCGACGTTCCGCTTCGCTGGAATCCGCCACGGGCAAAGCGTCGAGAACCGCATCCGCCGTCCTCGGGTTATAGGGCAGATGGCTGTCGAGATAGTGGTACCAGAAAAAGAACGGGCTCCCGATGCGCGCACGGTCCGCGATCCAGTTATAAAGGTCAGCACCGGGATCGAATCTGAAACCCATGTTGCCAAACAGGTCGATCCGCATAAATGCCTGAACACCCCCGACATCCCAGCCCGTCCGGGCCAGGGATTCGGTCAGGAGATCATATTCAGGCGGGATAGAGTGCCCACGGGCATGCACTCCTTGACGATACGGCGACACGCCGGTCAGAACAGCGATGACGTTCGGCCCCGTCCAGGCCGATACCGCCCGGTGGTTGGTGAAGGTCACCCCCTTCGTGGCCGCGCCAAAAAGTTCGGGCATGGTTTCACGTGTTGCGGCATCCGCACGCCAGCTCTCGACCGTCAGCACGATGACGTTGACCGCGTCCGGGCGCACGGCATCGCGCACCGTCATGACGGCGGCAGCGACCAGCGCGGCGAGGCTAAGCGAAATCCAGATACGCGACATTGGTCAGAACCGGATAAATGAGAAACACGCAGCAGATCGCGACGATCCCGCGCAGGGAATTGCGGTCACCCGGATCGGGCAAACCCTCGAGAAGCACGGCCAGCCAGAAGGCTCCCGCCAGAGCGGGCAGCACAGCCCAATAGGGAATCAGATCATTGCGATAGCCCGTGGCGGCCCAGGCAAACAGTAGGACGCCCAAAACGCAGGAAACAAGACCGACCAGGACCGCCCGGGACATTGTCACCTGCGCTATCGCGGGTGCCCGCGCGCCGGATTGCACTGAAAACGCAAGCAGCACGAAGATACCGCTTGTCGCGCCGCACAGGTTGACGACCATGTCACGCAATCCGAATGTGCGGCGGGGGTGCAAGCCCTGCAAGAATTCATCGTGAATGCCGTAGAGCACAACGGCGACCAGTACAAAGACCGGTGTCATGGGGGTGCGCAATCGCGCAGGCAGCGCAAACCAGACGATGATCGCCAGAAGGAAATATTGCGGCACGTGAATACGCTTGCCCGGGAAAGCGGGATCCGTGATCGAGAGCCCGATGACAGCTGCCAGAACCGCCACCGCCAGCCATCGCCATGAGATGCGCGCACCCGACCGCTTCCAGAGCAGGAACACCACCAGGCCAAGGGCAATCGCCCCGACCATGATCCAGGGCAATGCGTCGCGCAGACCTGTACCAAACGTATTCCCGAATGCGCGCCAGAGCACAAAGGTGTTCACATAACCAAAGACGATGGCAAAGCTCAGAAGATAAACCGCCGCAGCGCGCAGGTTGGTGTTCGGGGCAAGTCGCGTTGAGGGCATTGGTGAACCTAACGATCCATCGATGTCAGCTTCAAGACAAAAGACCCGAAGCCCGAAAGTGTGCCAGCAACCCGGCCATCAAGAATGGCCGCGCCGTCATCACCGGCCACCAGTGCAAGGCGTTCGACAGGTGTATCGAACCCTATCCTGAAATCGACAGGGTCTTCATCAACATTCACCGCCACCAGATACAGGCCATCGCGCGTCTTCTTCAGCTGCGTGCGGATGGGGACACGGCTCGTATGGCCGCCGCGGATTTCAACCTGGTAGTCGCGATCTGCCGTCGGGGAGAGCCACAACTCCCGCTGCTCCGTGAATTCCGGGTTCAGCGCCACAACGGCATCCCACAGGTCGCGGCTTTCCTCCGCCTGCCGGGCACCGGCCCGCAGGGGAGTTTGCCCAGTCAGCGCGTGATCGAGCACCACACCATAGTCCGAGCGTGGTGACGGGGAGATGCCAATGACATCTCCATTGCGCGTCACGAAGCTGTCGAAGGAGAACCAGATCAATCCGCTCGCCCCATGGACCATGGCCGCATAAGCCATCGCGCGCGCCTGACGCGGGGTTGGCATTCGCCAGTCGAAATTGAAGACCGGCCCCTCGAACGCCTGGGCGACAAACCAGATCGGCTTGTCCGCGCCGACCGCATCCACAGCCAGCGAAACCGTTTCCCCCACCCCGACGGGACCACCCACGGACGGCGAATGATCTCCTGCAATCGGATAGGCCCAGAACGACGTGACATCGCCCGCCCGGCGCCATGTCTCCCAGCCCACGATCCGCTCCGGCGATACAGCGGGATAGTCGACGGTGAAAACCGCGCGATCCGGGTCAAGCGCGCGGATCTCGGACCGGCGCTGCTCGAAGGCATCCAGACGTTCGAGAACCAGCGACGGTGTCTTGGCGATAGAGGGTTCATGATCAATGTCAAAACCTAAAACATTCTCGTGATCGCGCGCCAACACAACGTCGTCATCGCGCGGCAGCGACATGATCACCTGCAATCCATGACGCGTCGCTGCATCGAGCACGGCATCGGTGGGAACATCGCCCCATGCGACAACCGTGTTGAACCCCGCATCTGCGATCGGCTCGAACGAATAGGTCATGCTCCCATATGTTCCCGTCAGCCCGTGATAGATGCCGACAGGAAAGAACGAGACATCCGGGTCGAACCCCAGACGCGGACGGCCTTGCCTGTCCGTGTGGGGAACCCCATCGGGATAAGGCGTCTGTATCGCGTCATGCGATACGCGCCAGGGCATGGCCGCCCGACTGAGATCGTCGGAATGACAGCCAGCCAAAAGAATCGCCGCCACACCCAGAAACGTGCCGGCGCTAGGGAGCGACTTCAAAAAGGTCATTGAAAAGCCAGCCAGCACCACCAGAAAACACGATAAGCGACCATTCCGGGTCTCGGGTCGCAATATGCGCGGTATAACGACCGCCATCCACCTGCCCCACCACAGAACAAGACGTCGAACCACATTTGCGAAGATTGGCTTTTGAAGCCTTGATCTGGAGCGCAACGAATTCCGGCTTCGGATAATCGTCTGGCCCAACGGTCTGCTGCGCGGAAAGACGAGACGGCGCGCCTGACGACTCCGGAGACACATAAGGAAATAATCGGGCAAGCGGTGCAAGTCGTGCCAATGCGCCCGGCACGATTCCCCAGGCCCGGACATTGCTGGCGGCACAGGCAGGGAGGTCTGCGGCCAGGATTTCTGCGCGCCAGCCCGAGTTCATCAGATTGGGATGCACCGCTTCCGCGACGTCCGGGCGCGGCATGGCAATCTGGGCCCGCGCGATAATCTGACCACAGGCTGAGAACACAACATCGCTCAGGTTCAGCCCAAGGGCCTGGTTTCCTGCCCACCCCTGAGCGATCAGTAGGTCGGCAGGCCCAAGCAGTAAGCCTTCTTCAACGGCCGCACCGTCGCTATCGCGCACAAACACATCAAAATGGCCGACAAACTCATCAATTGATGTCCAGCCATCAAGTGGCACCCGCTCTGACGAGTCGAAAGAATCGACAATAATCTGCGGCACATCAGTTGCGTTGGGAGTGTCGCTGGAATCCGATGCGTCAGCCAGCGCCGACCGTGAATCGCCTTGATCTACAGCCGCTATTTGCGGCTCGGGTTCGACGGCAGGAGCATCCTGACGCGCCGTCACGGAAGATGCAGCTGTCTGTTGCGACGGCTTTGTGACATCCCGGGATGTCACAAACCAGAAAACCGCGCTGGCGCATACGGCAGTGGCAACAAGTAGCCAGAAAACGCCTTTCATGGGACCTCATAAACTCTGGAGTTTCGGGCAGGAACCTACCCCAGAACACGTGACAATTCACACGTGGTTTTTCATGTGACGGACATCACGGTTGCAGCGAAATTTTCGCCAGACGCTGGGCCTCGGAAACGGCTTCGGGCGACAATTGTCCCAGCAAATTAGCTTGCAGCACGGCAGCCTGTGGCAAACCCGTTTCAGCAGCACGAATGGTCCAGGATAGCGCCTCGATGAGCGCATCCTCCTCACGTCCGGCATTGGCCAGCATGACGGCCAGATTGTACTGCGCGGGACCGTGCCCCTGAATTGCGGCCGCCTGATACCAGTCTTGTGCGACCTTCAATTGCGCGTCCGAGGTCGCCTCGGCCTGCGCAAGGGTACCGGCCCTGAACTGCGCATCAGCGTGTCCCTGCCGCGCGGCCTGAATGTACAACTCCCGCGCCTTCGCCATGTCGCGCGTAACATCAGTCCCGGTTTCATATTTTATCGCGAGGAGAAACTGCGCCCTCGGGTCACCGGCCGCCGCTCTCTCATGATACCAGCGCAGGGTCTCGGAATACCCGCCGGGCACAGACGTCTGCGCGGCCGCCACTTGCGCCGCGCCGATAATCAGAAATCCTGTCAGGATGTATGTCGAAAACGTCCGAAACCCCATATCCCGCTCCATGTCCGGCCAGACCGATATGGTCTTCGCCAACTCCGGAAAGTCACCCGAGAATTTCACACACGTCGCGAGTCGGATGAGGTCCCTAGTTTTCGGTACGCAATGCGGGAGCCGGGCCTTCATAGCCGCTCAGGCGCCCGCCCTCACCCTCCAGGGGTGAGTCATGGCAATCGGGCGCGCCGATCGTGCTGTAGCAATAGACCGGGACCACCGGGACGGGCTTGTCGTCACCGCCAAGCCAGCCCGCCGAGAGGATCTCATCGAAAGACGGCGCGTCGTCACCGAACGGATTGGCACAAGCGGCCAGTAGAAGAGCTGCTGCCAGCAGCGCCCCTTTTGCGATGATCGATCCATATTCACGCATAGCGCATTCTCCGGCCAGAGCCCGTTCCATACCATCCCAGGGGTTAAGAGAGCGTTGACCACGCCCGCCGGATCAGGCGTTCACATCCACCACGGTTCGCCCGCGGATCTGGCCTTTGAGGATGGATTTTGCAAGCGCGGGCACATCGCCAAGCGACACGGTACTCGTCAGTGCGTCCAGCCTGTCCAGCGGCAGATCATCGGCAATCCGCTGCCAGATGCGGGCTCGGCTGTCGGCAGGCTGCATAACCGAATCAATCCCCAGGATATTCACCCCGCGGAGCAGGAAAGGCAGAACCGTGGTTTCGAGCAGATTGCCGCCCGCAAGCCCGCAGGCCGCGACTGAGCCCCCGTACTTCATCTGCGCCAGAACCGTGGACAAGGTCTTGCCGGCAACCGTGTCGACACATCCAGCCCAGCGTTCGCGCTCAAGCGGGCGAATTTCGGCTTCCGAAAGATCGGTGCGATCCATGATTTCCGACGCACCAAGCCCCTTCAGGAAATCTGCTTCGGAACGGCGCCCCGTGGAGGTCACGACTGTGTAGCCGCGGTTGCCCAGAATGGCGATGGCCACACTCCCCACGCCACCCGCACCTCCGGTGACAAGCACCTCTCCCTTCTCGGGAGACAATCCATGCTGCTCGAGCGCATCAACACAGAGCATCGACGTAAAACCGGCCGTACCGACCGCCATAGCCTGTTTGGTCGTCAATCCCCCAGGCAGCGGCACCAGCCAGTCGGCCTTCACGCGCGCCTTCTGGCCCAGTCCACCCCAATGAACCTCGCCCACACGCCAGCCCGTGAGGACAACCTTGTCGCCGGGCTTGAAAGCATCAGAATCGGATGTTTCCACTGTTCCCGAGAAATCAATTCCGGGAATATGGGGAAACTCACGCACCAGACGGCCGACATTGCCATTGATGACGAGGCCATCCTTGTAGTTGATCGTCGAGTACTCGATTGCAACGGTGACATCGCCGTCCGGCAAGTCATCAACCGCGACATCACGGAACCCGGCAGAAAACTCGTCCTCGACCTGGTCGAGGACCAGCGCCTTGAAGCTTTCACCCATGAAGGCCTCCCCTGAAAGAAAAACGGCGGAATCCGTTGCCCAAAGGCTTGGGGTCCCGCCGGTAACTTGTCCTAGCGCAGCGGCTCGAGGATCGAGACATAGCTCGAGACAGCCGAGCCACCCATGTTGAACACGGCACCCAGTTTCGGGCTGTCGAGCTGGAGATCTCCCGCTGTTCCGGTCAGCTGCATCGACGCAATGGCGTGCATCGAAAGACCCGTTGCACCGAGCGGATGCCCCTTCGCCTTGAGCCCCCCCGAACGGTTCACCGGCAGCTTGCCATCGGCATAGACCCAGCCTTCCTTGATCGCCGTCTCACCTTCACCCTTTGCCGTCAGGCCCATGGCCTCATAGGACAGCAGTTCGGCGCTGGTGAAACAGTCATGGACTTCGGCAAACCCGAGATCGTCCACCGAAATACCCGCTTCCGCAAACGCGCGAGAGAAGGCTTCGGCCGGCCCCTCGAAGTCGATGACCGTGCGGCGCGACATCGGCAGGTAATCCTGCACATGCTGGGCAGCACGGAAGTAGACGGCCTTGTCCATTTTCAGCGCGGTATCGACATCGGTCAGAACAATCGCGGCCGCGCCATCCGACACCAGCGAGCAATCAGTGCGCTTGAGCGGACCGGCGACGACCGGGTTCTTCTCCGAGACATGACGGCAGAACTCGTAGCCGAGATCCTTCTGCAACTGGGCATAGGGATTGTCACAACCGTTCTTGTGGTTCTTCGCCGCGATCATCGCCAGCGCGTCGGACTTGTCGCCATATTTCTGGAAATAGGCATCCGTGATCTGCCCGAAAATCTCGGCAAAGCTCGATGCCGATTCCTCACGCAGATAGGACGCCTTGGAGAGGATGCCACCGAGCACCTCACCGCTGACTTCGGTCATCTTTTCAACGCCGACCACCAGAACGATGCGAGCGCGCTTCGCTGCGATGTGATTGAGGCCCTGATAGATCGCAGCCGATCCTGTTGCACAGGCGTTCTCGACATGGGTCGAAGGCTTGAAGCGCAGATCGTCATGGGCCTGCAGCACGAGCGAGGCCGGAAATTCCTGACGCACAAATCCGCCACCAAAAGTGCCCAGATAAATCGCATCGACGTCTTTCGGCTCGACACCGGCATCCCGCATGGCGCCGGTCGCGACACTGACGATCATGTCTTCAATGTCTTCGCCTTCGCGCTTCCCGAATTTCAGATGGTCCCAACCTACGATACAGGCAGTCATGGTTTTCTCCTTTTGGCAGGCCGGTCCGGCCGCTTTCCCCATTATGTGCAGCGCACAATTTCGTGACGGGAATATAGGGTTTCCGACTTCAAAAGTCAGCCATAGAGACCACATGTATCGTCGATTGAGACCCGGCCGTGCGAGCGGAAAACCGCCCGCAATGGCTTTGATCGCCGATCAGGCAGCTCTTTTCGCGGCTTCCAGTGCATCCTGGACATTCTCGACGTCATGCAGTCCGAGCACGTGATGATTGTGCCAAAGCGCATAAAACAGCAGAAGCCAGGCAGCAAAACCCTGTCGCTTGCCCTTTTTGGCGAACAGCGATTCGACCGCGCGCGGGTCACACATCTCGACCACGCCGGGCTGATGCGCCACAAGTGCGCCGATCTCCGTCGGAGCATCTTCGATCCACTCTGCGACCGGAACACTGAACCCGCGTTTGCGCTCAAACGGACGGGCTTCGGGCATCGCTTGGTCGAGCCAGCGGCGAAGCAGCCACTTGCCGCGTCCGTCCTGCACCTTCAACGCGTCGGGCAAGCGGAACGCGACCGACGCCACTTCGGAATCCAGAAACGGCGTGCGCCCCTCAACCCCGTTTGCCATCAGGCACCGGTCCACCTTGAGCAAGAGATCATTGGGCAGCCAGTCTGCACAATCGGTCGCCTGGGCAATTTGCAGCCGGGTCATCGCACCGGTATCGACGGTCTGCTCCACAGCCGTGAAACCATCACGCCAGCCTGTCGGCGTTTCACGCAACACCCCCAGACCATCAAAGACACCGCGCGAGCGCATGCTGCGGCCACCCCGCCACCAGGGCCGGGTCGCGCTGCGATAACGCCCATAACCGGCAAAAAGTTCGTCGCCGCCCTCCCCGGTCAGAACGACCTTCAGGCCTTCGCGCCGGACGGCCTCGGCCAGCAGGAATGTCGGGACGATGGCGTAGTCCGCCGTGGGGTCGTCCATCGCACCGGCAATGCGGGGCAGGTCGCGCCAGAAATCATCCGCGCTGATGGCGATATCCACCGTCGTGGCCCCCGCCGCTTCGGCCACCGCGCGCGCATGATCGCGCTCGTCGCCAACCGATGTGCCCAGAAAGCCCGCCGTGAACGCATGCACCGGCTGGTCGTTGAGTTCCGACATCAGGGACAAGAGCACCGAGCTGTCGACACCACCGGACAGGAACATGCCGTAAGGCACGTCGGAGCGCTGATGCACCTCCACACTATTTCGCAGGGCGGCATCAAGACGTTCGAGCGCCTCGGATTCCGACCACGACGCGACACCCTCGGTCGGCAGGGCGACACGGCGGCGCCGCGCAACCACCCGTCCGTCGCGTACGATAACGGATTCACCGGGCAGGACGCGGTTGATTCCCTCGAAAATCGTGGCGGCGCCGGTCGTGAACTGCAACTGGAAGAGCTCTATGCGTGCTTCCGGGTTCACCTTTGGCGACACGAGCCCGGCTGCGATCAGCGCCTGGGGTTCGGATGCAAATGCAAAGCCCGCGCTGGTCTGGGCATAATAGAGCGGCTTGATTCCGAACGGGTCGCGGGAAAGCACCAACTGACCCTCAATCGGATCATACAGCGCGATCGCATACATGCCGCGCAGATGATCGACAAAGTCCAGCCCGTAACGGCGGTAAAGATGAAGCGGCGGTTCACAGTCGGAACGGGTGGCAAATTCCTCCGTCCCCAACGAATCGCGCAGCTCGAGATAGTTGTAGATTTCACCATTCGCGACCAGCACCGCCCCACCGGGTTCGTAGAGCGGCTGGTTTCCGGTTTCGAGATCGATGATCGCGAGGCGCGTCTGGCCGAGCGCCACATTGCGCGCCGCATAGGATCCCTCACCGTCGGGCCCGCGATGCCGCAATGCCGCAATGAGACGGTCTAGCGTGGCCGAATCCGCCTCGGCACCGCCAACCCCCATCAGACCCGCAATCCCGCACATGACTAGCGCACGCTCTCAAAGAAGGAGAGATATTTCGCGACAACCGCATCCTCTGTGTATTCGCGCTCAAAGCGGGAAAGCCCTTCGGCTGCAAGCCTTGCCGCAAGTTCCGGTTCATGGGTCAGTTTCAGAACTCCCTGAGCCAAGGCACCGGCATCTTCGAGCGGCACCAGCAAACCGGCTTCGTTCTCGCCGATCAGACTGACGGGGCCGGCAGCCGCTGCGGCGACCACAGGTTTGTTGGCGGCCCAGGCTTCCAGAACGATGTTGCCCAGCGGTTCATGGCGGGACGAGCAGACAAACAGATCGCAAGCCTGCATCAGAGCATCGGAGTCATCGCGCCAGCCGAGAAAGCGCACCCGGCCCGAAACACCGAGATCTTCAGCCAGTTTTGTCAGCGCGGGCCCCTCGGGGCCCTCACCCGCAATCCACAGCCAGTGGTCCGGCAAATCGACCATGGCGTGCAGCAATACGTCAAAGCCTTTGTTCTCGTGCAAACGCCCCATGGCGAGCAGCAGAGGGACATCGACAGGCGTGTCAAAACCAAGCCGGGAGATCGCTTCCTGAGTGGGCCGGTGAACAAAATTCGGAAGATAGACCGCCCGCACCGGGTCGAAGCCCTGCTCCACGATATGATCAACGATGTCCTGGGTATTCCCGATCAGGTAATCGCAATGCCGGTAGTATTTCAGGTCGTAGTAGCCGCCCAGTCTTCCGATCAGTTTGTAGCTCAGCGGTTTTTGGGCCGTCGGCGTCGCCCAGCTGGCGCGGCTCATCCAGCTCAGGATGATATCGGGCCGATGCCGGTCGATTTCGCGTTGAAGCGCCGGGCGGGTGCGAAAATCCATCCGGCCGCCAAACGGTAATTCCACAGGCTCCACGCCCCCATCGCGCAAGGCGCGCGCGCGCGAGGTGTCCCTTCGGATCACCACACGCTGTTCGACACCTGTTTTGGCAAAGGCGATGGCGAGCCGCACAAAAAATGCTTCAGCGCCGCCGACTTCCGCACCGGCCATGGTCTGTAACAAACGCACTGTGGTTACTTCTCCTCGAGACTGGCTTTGAGATAACTCAGGATTGGATATAGCCCCGCCATCAGGGCGATGAGGAAGCCGTACTGCCCCTCTCGATAGCCGCGGCGCCGGACATAGCATTTCCAGAAGCGCGAAAATATCCGCCGAATATTGTGCCCGAAGCTGCCGATATCGCCCGACGCACGCAGGTCGCGAGCACGCGCCGTTGTATAGCGATCCAGGCGCGCGATCATGTCCGAGATATCACGATCCACATAATGGATCATCGGTTCTTTGAGACGACCAAGGGGGCCCTTCAGCACAAGTGCGGGGTGAATACGCTGCTCGCCCCAGATCTTGGCAGCGCCGGATTCCGCATCCTTGGCAAACAGGCGAACCGTTGCACTCACACCCCAGCCCGGTCCCCAGCCGAACTCGACCAGCCGGTCCCCAACATAGTTGTGGTAGGGAATCAGAAAATGACCGAAGGGTGCCGTGGCGATTGTGTCTCGAACTTCGGACGCAAGCGCCGGGCTGACGCGCTCATCGGCATCGACCTCGAGAATCCAGTCGCCAGTGCACATCTCGATACCAAGATTGCGCCGTTCGCCCTCAATCTCCCAGGCGCCTTCTGCGATCCGGGCATTGTGTGCGAGCGCAATATCCTTCGAGCCGTCGGTGCACCGATCCAGCACAACGACAAGGTCATCCGCAAAGGCGAGCGCGTGGAGGCAATCATCGAGATCAGCCTCTTCATTATGTGCCACCACAAGCGCGGAAAGCCGGGGCGTGTTTGCGCTCTCGTTCATGCTGCCTCAGCTCTTGTGCGGCGCCAGAGATCATTGGCCGCCGTTACAACATCATCCACGGCCAGACTATCCATGAGTGTATCAGTTTTGTCGGGATCATAACCCGGTCTTGCCACCATCTCTTCAAGGGTTATGCGAGTCTGCACCCAAGCGGTATCCAGCCCCCAGGGCGCATAGCGTTCCGGCCGGCTGGGCCCAAAAAGTCCGAGCGCGGGAATCCCTGCAGCCGCTGCAATATGCATCAGCCCGGAATCATTGCCGATATAAAGTGCGCAACGTTGCAGACAGGCCGCAGCCGTCAGCAGATCCACGCGGCCGATCAGATCAATACAACGCGCTGCAGGAATCGCGTCGATGATCGGCTGCGCAAGTTCACGCTCCTGGCCGGCGCCGAACACGGCGATCCGCGCACCGGGCAGGATTGTATCCACCGATGTTGCGGTCAGTCTTTCCACGGTTTCCAGAAACCGGTCGGCAGGCCACGTCTTGCCAATCCAGTTCGCGGTGGGGCCGATCGCCAGAACAGGTCCACCTTCACAAACAAGGCGTTCGGCGGCCTCCGCGTGCGAGGGGCCGAGCCAGATTGCTGGCGCGGGCGGGTCTGCTTCCAAACCAAAGGTCCGGGCAAAGCTCACGACAGAATGTTCCGAGTCATCACGTGACGTCGGCAGGATGGCGCGGTGGCGGACCGGAATGACCCAGGGGATGATGGAGCGCCGGACATCAACCACCATCGACCAGCGCGTCCCCACAACCTGTTTCCAGAGCTGCCACCAATGGGCCGCATGGTCCTGTTTGCGCATGGAAATCAACTGTTCAAGCCGGGGCAATGCCGCAAACAGCGGCGCAGCGGCCTCTCCGCACGCCACCGTAAAGCGCGCGTCGGGATATGTTGCCGTCAAATGCCGCAGCAAACCCGATGCCAGCACCGCGTCGCCGATCCGGCTTGGTCCGATGAAAAGAATACGCATGGTGCGCAGGCTTATACGCGGGTGCGGGGTGTCGCGCCAATTGCTGCTTTCCCGAAAGCTTGCCTGAAAGGCGCCTGAGAACCATGTAGTCTGCAAGCGAATGTAGCGCCGGGTGGTCCCGCCCGGCCCCAGATTATTCCAGAGGTCAGAATGCCGATTTCCTATACCGAATTGTCGCGTGACATCCTGGAAATTTCCGGTGGGGATCAGCGAAGCTTCCTGCAGGGCCTGATCTCCCAGGATATCGGAAAGGTCACGCCTGAGCGATCTGTCTACAGCACCCTGCTGACACCGCAGGGCAAGTATCTCCATGATTTCATCATCATGCAGGAAGACGACCGGCTGATATTCGATTGCGAAAAAGAACGATCTGACGACCTCGCCAAGCGGCTATCTCGGTTCAAACTCCGGGCAGATGTCAGCCTCATGCCACGTTCGGACATGCAAGTGTTTGCTGTCTTCGGGGATGGCGCAATCGAAAAACTGGACCTGGCACCTGGTGAGGGCAGAACCTCGCGGATCGGCGCGGCACTTCTGACTGTCGACCCGCGCCACTCAGCGCTGGGTTGTCGCCTGATCGGGCCGGCGGCTGAGGTTCAGGCCCTTCTGGCGGAGCGTGATATTCAACTGGCAGGGTTTGATGCCTATGAACAATTGCGAATCTCGCTTGGGGTGCCTGACGGCTCGAAGGATCTGGAAATCGAAAAATCGATCCTGCTGGAATCCAACATCGATGACCTCCACGGTATCGACTGGGAAAAAGGCTGCTACATGGGGCAGGAACTGACCGCCCGCACAAAATACCGCGGATTGGTGAAACGCGGCCTGTTTGCCTTCGAAACCACCGAAAGTGTTGCAAAGCCCGGAGACCCGATTTTATCCGGTGAGAAAGTCGTTGGTGAAGTCCGTTCGGCCAACGGCAATCTGGTTCTGGCCTCTGTGCGTATCGATGCTCTCAAAGACCCCGCCACGCCGGTCTCACTGGAACAGGCTCCGCTGCACCCCATCAAGAGCAGCCGTTAACTATTCCTTAATGGAATAAATTCATTCATATAATATAAAACTAGTTCCACAACGAATATCTAACATGCATTTTTTGCATGTATCATTCATTAATAGTGAATGATGGCTGTCCTATATCCGGGTCATACAATGATGAACCCGAGCGTAGGAGCGATTACGATGAACACCAATTACAAGGAGCTTTCCGATCTGGACGTTCTGCGTATGGCAGAACGCGAGCGCGGCGAGGCCATGGCGGCTTTCTTCCGCAAGATCTTCACCAAGCGTGACGCGAAAGATACCGGATACACCGGCCATGTCGTCGCGGCTGAATAGCCGTTAACCCGACATCAAAATAAAAAAAGCCGCGCCCTCCCGGGCGCGGCTTTATCTTTTGACAGCCCCTTGAAACCTCTGGTCCCGGGCTATTTGGCCTTCGCCGCGACAGTGGCCTGTGCTGCTGCAAGTCGTGCAATGGGAACGCGATAGGGCGAGCAGGACACATAGTCGAGCCCGACCGACTCACAGAACCGGATCGAAGCCGGGTCGCCCCCGTGTTCACCACAGATCCCGAGCTTGATGTCGGGATTGGTCTGCCGTCCACGTTCGACCGCGATCGAAACCAGTTCACCAACACCGTCCACATCGATCGAAACAAACGGGTCGACATCGATGATGCCCTGCCGCTCGTAGTCCGAAAGAAAGCCGGCCGCATCATCACGGCTGATACCGAAGGTGGTCTGTGTCAGGTCATTCGTGCCGAAGCTGAAAAACTCTGCCGTCTGGGCGAGTTCATGGGCACGCAGCGCGGCACGCGGCAATTCGATCATCGTGCCGATCTGGTATTCGACGCGCGCGCCGGCATCGGCAAAGACCGTCTCGGCGACATGGTCGATCTTTTCCTTGAGGATATCGAGTTCGCGCTTCGTGGCGGCGAGCGGGATCATGATTTCCGGCAACACCCGGGCGCCATCTTCCTTCAGCACCACCAGCGCAGCTTCAAAAATCGCACGCGCCTGCATCTCGTAGATTTCGGGATAGGTGATGCCCAAGCGGCAACCGCGATGACCCAGCATCGGATTGGCTTCGTGAAGCTGGATGGCCCGGTCCGTCATCGCCTTCGGATCACGCCCGGCCAGGCGCGCAACTTCGGCGATTTCTTCATCTGACTTCGGCAGGAACTCATGCAGCGGTGGATCGAGCAATCGAATCGTGACCGGCAACCCACCCATGATCTGGAACAGCTCTACAAAATCCTGTCGCTGAAACGGCAGCAACTCGGCAAGCGCTTCCCGGCGCCCGGCGACATCTTCGGCCAAAATCATGCGTCGCACAGCCACGATCCGCTCGGGATCGAAGAACATGTGCTCTGTCCGGCACAAGCCGATACCCTCTGCACCGAAATCGCGGGCCGTCCGCGCATCCAATGGCGTTTCGGCATTGGTGCGAATCTTGAGACGGCGGATCGAATCCGCCCAGGACATCAGCGTCGTAAAATCATCCGACATCTCGGGTTCGATCGTGGGAACCTGCCCGTCGATAACCTCACCGGTCGCACCATCAATCGTGATCGTGTCACCGGCATGCAGTGTGCGCCCGCTGACACGCACTTCCCCGCTGACATAGTCGACAGAAATATCACCTGCACCAGCAACGCAAGGCCGCCCCATGCCGCGCGCAACGACAGCGGCGTGGCTGGTCATGCCGCCCCGCGTCGTCAGGATGCCCTTGGCGGCATGCATGCCGTGAATATCTTCCGGGCTGGTTTCGATCCGGACCAGAATCACGTCTTCACCACGCTGCGCCATGTCCTCGGCCAGATCGGAACTGAGAACGATCTTGCCCGACGCCGCACCCGGAGATGCCGGCAGCCCCCGGCTGAGCACATTGCGTGGCGCGCTGGGGTCGAGACGCGGATGCAGCAGCTGGTCGAGCTGACCGGCTTCCACACGGCAGATCGCTTCGCTTTCCGAAATCAGACCTTCCCGCACCATCTCGACCGCGATCCGGATCGCCGCCGCAGCCGTCCGCTTGCCCGAGCGAGTCTGCAGCATATAGAGCTTGTCCTGCTGCACCGTGAACTCGATGTCCTGCATATCCTTGTAGTGGGCTTCCAGCGTCTCGCGGACCTCCGCCAACTGCTTGAAGACCACCGGCATGACCTCTTCCATGGCAGGCAGGTCCGAGCCGTTACGCGCCTTTCCGGCGAGGGTCAGGTGTTGCGGTGTACGAATACCCGCGACAACATCTTCGCCCTGGGCATTGACCAGATACTCGCCATAGAAAATGTTCTCGCCGGTTGACGGATCGCGGGTGAACGCAACGCCGGTGGCGCAGTCATCGCCCATATTGCCGAACACCATGGCCTGAACATTGACCGCCGTGCCCCATTCCGCCGGGATGCCATGCAGGCGGCGATAGGTCATGGCGCGCTGGTTCATCCAGGACCCGAAGACGGCGCCGATTGCCCCCCAGAGCTGCTCGCGCGGGTCCTGCGGAAACGCCTTGCCCAGCTCCTCCTCGACGATCCCCTTGAACGCCGCAACGATCGCCTGCCAGTCATCAGCTTCCAGATCCGTATCGAGGATTAGGCCGCTATCGCTCTTGTGCTGTTCAAGCACCTCCTCGAACAGATAGTGATCCACCCCCAGCACGACATCGCTGTACATCTGGATGAAGCGCCGGTAGCTGTCGAACGCGAAACGCGCATCCCCGGATTTCTTCGCGAGCCCCTCGACCGTAATGTCGTTCAGGCCGAGATTGAGGACGGTATCCATCATGCCGGGCATCGATGCTCGTGCGCCCGAACGCACTGAAACCAGCAGGGGATTGTCGGCGTCGCCGAAGGTCGTGCCAACCTCGCGCTCAACGGCAGCCAGCGCCGCCTCGACCTGATCGTTCAGATCATCGGGATAGGTCTCGTTGTTGTCATAATAGTGGGTGCAAAGCGCCGTCGTGATCGTAAAACCGGGCGGCACCGGCAAGCCCAGATTGCTCATCTCGGCAAGGTTCGCGCCCTTGCCACCGAGGAGATTGCGCATCTCCGCGCTGCCATCGGACGCTTCAGCCCCGAAGCCGTATACCCATTTTTCAGTGCTCTTTGTCATGGACGTCCTCTCATCCTTCGATTTTTGAGAAGTCTGCGACATTGTTCATCACCTCTTGAATGCGCGCGAGCAGGCGCAACCGGTTGCCTCTCACAGCAGGGTCGTCAACGTTTACCGTGACCTGGTCAAAGAAATCATCGAGCGGGGCGCGGAGCTCAGCTAACAACTGCATCGATTGCGCAAAGTCTTCCTGCGCAAGAGCTTCGCCAACGGCGGCCTCTATCGGGTCAAGTTTTCCAGCCAGAACCACTTCGGCATCATCTTGAAGCGCAGCATCCGCGCGGTAATCCCCGCCCGCATAAGCTTGCCCGTCCTTCTTTTCTTCCGCCCGCACGATATTGGCGGCCCGGCGATACGCCGTCAGCAGATTCGCACCATCGTCCGACGTCAGGAACGGACCGAGTGCCCGGACCCGGTCGACAACGCCCACGAGGTCTTCCGCGCTCGGCAACGCAAAGACCGCCCCGATATGGTCATGACGAACACCTTCATCACGCAGATGCGCATTCAGCCGATCCGCGAAGAATTGCAACAGGTCGGTATCAAGAGTTGCATCTTCGCTGCCATGCAGCGCGCGCGCCTGCGCGAAAGCTGCGCGCAAATTGAGCCGAATGCGGTTTTCAAGCAGGATTCTGATAACGCCAAGGGCCGCGCGGCGCAGCGCAAACGGGTCCTTGGACCCGGTCGGCTTCTCATCGATGCTCCAGAAACCCGCCAGAGTGTCCAGTTTGTCGGCAAGCGCGACGACAGCGCTGACCGGCGCGGTCGGACACTGGTCGGTCGGCCCGAGAGGTGCGTAGTGCTGTGCAATCGCATCGGCAACCGCATCCGGTTCATTCTGGGCGCGCGCATAATAACGTCCCATCACGCCCTGCAATTCGGGAAACTCACCAACCATGCCGGTGACCAGATCGGCTTTTGCCAGCCGGGCTGCGCGGACCACCATTTCAGCGTTAGCACCCTCCACATGGGCTGCCAGCCATTCCGCAAGGGTTTCCATGCGCGAGACCTTGGCGCCGACCGTCCCGAGTTTGGCGTGGAAGACGATATCGTCCAGTGACCCAACCCGCGCATCAAGCGGCGTGGCCAGATCAAGGTCCCAGAAATACTTTGCATCCGACAAACGGGCCCGCAGCACGCGTTCGTTTCCGGCAATGATGGCTGCGGGATCATCCGGGGCGATATTGGCCACGAAAGCAAATTTCGGCGACAAACCGCCCTGTCCGTCACCAATGGCAAAATACTTCTGATGTTCGCGCATCGACGTGGTCAGGACTTCGCGCGGTAATTCCATGAAGGCGTCGTCGATCCTGCCGAGCAGAACCAACGGCCATTCCACAAGCCCGGCCACCTCGCGATACAGACCGTCATCATCAGGCACCTCGATCCCGTCGGCGCCACAGACATCCTTCATCTGCTGACGGATCACATCCTGACGTTCGGCATCGTCAACAATGACGAATGCGTCGCGAAGTTGCGCCGTATAGTCGTCAAAATCCGAGACGCCGAATTCCCCGGGCGCCATGAAACGATGGCCGCGGGTGTGGTCCGAAAAAGGAATCACGCCATCGCCGGTCTCAATGGAACCCGCCAGAGCCACGCCATCAAAGATGGCCAGCACATTGTGTAGCGGGCGCACCCAGCGGAACTTCGTCGACGACCACCGCATCGATTTCGGCCAGGACAGGCTACTGGTGACCTCGGACACGATCCCGGGCAGAACATCCCGGGATTCTCCACCCTCTTCGATCCAGCAAGCGACATAGAAGGAGCCCTTCTTGTCTTCGCGCACTTCACATTGTTCGATGGTCACCGGCACCGAACCCAGAAAACCTTCGAGTGCCTTCTCGGGCGCATCGGTGCGCGGTCCCTTGCGCTCAATGTCCTGGGTCGGCTGGGTCGCTGGAATACCGGTCAGACGCACAACCAGCCGCCGCGGCGTGGCATAGCTGGTGATCGCCTTGCAATCGAGGTTGTTCGCTTTCAGCGCATCGCCGAACAGCCGCGCAAGTTCATCGGCTGCCCGCCGCTGCATCCGCGCAGGAATTTCTTCGGAGAGATACTCAACGAGAAGTTCAGGCATCGGCCGCGCCACCCGTCTGCGCCGTGAGCCAGGTTTCGCAACACGCCTTGGCAAGGTCGCGGACCCGCAGGATATAGGCCTGACGCTCGGTGACTGAAATCACGCCGCGTGCATCGAGCAGATTGAACGTGTGACTGGCCTTGATGCACTGGTCATAGGCCGGCAGGGCCAGTTTCGCTGTGATGAGTGACTGGCACTCGGCTTCAGCATCGGCAAAATGCCGAAACAGGGCCTCGGTGTTGGCATGCTCGAAATTGAAGGCACTGAATTCCTTCTCGGCCCGCAGGAACACATCGCCATACTTGGTTCCAGCCCCGTTGAAATCGAGGTCATAGACGTTCTCAACCCCCTGCACATACATCGCAAGGCGTTCGAGACCATAGGTCAGTTCAACGGCCACAGGATCACAATCAAACCCGCCGACCTGCTGAAAATACGTGAACTGGCTGACTTCCATGCCATCACACCAGACCTCCCAGCCCAGCCCCCAGGCGCCGAGGGTCGGGCTTTCCCAGTCATCCTCGACAAAGCGGATATCATGGGCCTGCGCATCGATCCCAAGGGCCGCGAGGCTCTCGAGATAGAGCTCCTGGCTGTTTTCGGGAGATGGCTTCAGGATCACCTGGAACTGGTAATAGTGCTGCAGGCGATTGGGGTTTTCGCCATAGCGGCCATCGGTCGGGCGGCGCGAGGGCTGCACATAGGCGGCCTTCCAGGGGTCCGGCCCCAGCGCACGCAAGGTCGTGGCCGGATGAAAGGTTCCCGCACCGACCTCCATGTCATAGGGCTGAAGGATCACGCAGCCGCGATCCGCCCAGAACCTCTGTAATGTGAGGATCAGGTCCTGAAAACTCTTCGGCGACGCCGCCGCGTGCGCCGCATCGGTATTCAAGTTCGCCATTGCATATTTTTTGGTGACCGGGTGCCTGTAAGCGCGGGGAAAATAGAAGTGCGTCCATGCAGGGTCAAGCAATCCAACCCTGTCATTGAGCTACTTATCCTGATTCTTGTCTTTCCTGACCACGAATGTATCAGATTCCGCGTCATACTCGGTATCGAAGGCCTTCGGCTCACTCTTGACGGACCGTCTGGCTGCCGGCGGAACCGCCGTCCGCTGGCCGATAAACCTAAAAAGCAGCAGTACCGCACCAATGATGACGGCCAGCACCAGCAACTTCGTCAGAGAAAAACCAAACATCGCAAACCTAACTTGCCCGTTACAGGCCGAAACGTGCCCAGACCGCGCGCTGTTCGAGCGCGTGTATGGTCTGTTCGGGCAATCCGGCCGTCAGACCGTCCAGAGACATCATGGTGCCCGATCGACCGAAAATCGACCTTAGCATCGACTTGCGTTCGGTTATGGGCACAAACCGGACGTCTTCTCCATACCGATCACGCATCACCGTTCGCATGTCGCCAAGTCCGTCGACCAGACCCAATCCGACGGCGCGCTGCCCGGTCCAGAATGTGCCCGTAAACAGGTCCTCGGAAGGGTTCGCGATCTTCTCGCCGCGTCGGCGGCGCACGTAATCCTTGAAGTGCTCGTGAACGTCTTCCTGGGTCTGCTTGAGATGCGCCACATCTTCGGGTTTCTCGGGCAGGAAAGGATCGAGGGTTGCCTTGCTCTCCCCCGCCGTGTGCATGCGGCGTTCGATTCCGTAGCGCGCGATCAGCTCCTGGAAACCGAACCCCGACGACACCACACCGATGGAGCCAACAATCGAGGCTTCATTCACGAAAATCTCGTCACCCGCACATGCCAGCCAGTAGCCACCCGACGCGGCGACATCTTCGGCAAAGGCGATGACAGGGAGTTCATGCTCTTCGGCCAACGCCCGGATGCGGCCCGCGATCAGCGCCGACTGAACGGCCGATCCGCCGGGCGAATTGATTACAAGCGCGACCGCCTTGAGGTTGGGAACCTTGAAGGCGCGCTCAATGCGTGCTGCCTGGGACTGGATGCTGAGGGTCGATCCCCGCAGGCGCGGGCCAGAGGCGCTGATGACGCCATCAAGGCGCAAGACCGCCACGGCAGGTGGCTTTTTTCGAAAGGGGATACGTTTCCAGCTCATGCGTGCAACTTCGTGCTTTGGGTGCCGACAATCAAGTCATGTTCCTTGGCTTACGAAGGTTTCAGGGGTTCGCCGTCCTCAAGGATACGCCGCGCGGCAGCCGTGAAGGCACCCTCCGCCTCATGCAGGACAAGTCCGTTATGCAGGCTGGCGGGCGCACGCGCGCCCTTTCGGGCTGTCACAATGACGCGCTTTGCCGCTGCGCCAGCCTTGGGCCAGATCGGGAAGACTTCCAGACCACCGGCCACGCCCGCACAGGCTGCCAGAATCTCATCCATTCGATCAGCCCGATGCACCATGGCCATATGCCCCCCGTCGCGCAGACAGGCAAACATGAACCCAATCCATTGGTGAAGTGGCACGGTTTCGGTTGTGGCAGGATCGATATCTCCGGTCGCGCTGCGTCGATCCATCCGCGCGACCGGCAGGTAAGGCGGATTGGAAATCACCCAGTCGAATGCGTTCTGCAAAAGCGCATCAGGACCATCAGAAACATCTGCAATCCGGCCTGATATACGGTCCTGCCAACCGTTCAACGCGACATTTATGGCGAAACGGTCCAACGCGTCCGCGCGTACATCAATACCGCTAACCTGCATGCGTGAGGCCCGCCACGCGAGACATAGCGTCGCACCGCCATCCCCGCACCCGACGTCAAGGACCGAGGAAACACCGATATCCGGCACCGCAGATGCAAGCAGAACGGCGTCAATGGAAACCCGGTATCCGTCCACCGGCTGCGTGATCGAAACCTTCCCACCCAACAACCTGTCATGGCTGCTGCCCGGGTTTGAAATATGTTCTGGTGCCGAATTCACCGCGTCTCACCATCAATAGAATCGAGGATTTCTGCCGCAATAAGAATGTCCCGCGCCTCCTCGTAGTCTTCATCGAGCACCATCAAGCGTCGCGGGAACATGCCGATTGTTCCTCCGAGAACGGAAATATGTCCATCCATCACCACGTGTTCCACGTCTCCATCCTTGAGAAGTGCCATGGCAAGGGAGAGTTCGACATGGTCATTGGTTCGCAAGACATCGCGCATGGAGAGCCTGACAGTCCATCATTGTTGAACGGGCTGTTACTTGACGCCCCGAACAAAGATCATATGCTCCCCGCTGCGCGCTTGCCCGCGAAATCTCGCTCGGTCAGACCGTTACCAGCGCACTTGTTTTTGGAGATTGAACTTGGCCGTTGTCGCTCGCCTTACCGGATCCGGCGCACAGACGAAACCGAATGCGCTCGACAATCTGAGCAGCCTTTGCGCGGCCGATCTGGCGCGGGTGAACCAGCTTATCGTGGATCGCATGCAGTCGGATGTTCCACTGATCCCCGAACTGGCTGGCCATCTGGTCGCTGCCGGCGGAAAACGCCTGCGCCCCCTGCTCACACTCGCAAGCGCGCGGCTTTGTGGCTACGAGGGTGACAAACATATAGGCCTCGCCGCGGCGGTGGAGTTCATTCACACCGCCACGCTCCTGCATGACGACGTGGTCGATGAATCCGATTTGCGGCGTGGCCGCGAAACGGCGAACGCCGTCTGGGGAAATCAGGCCAGTGTTCTCGTGGGGGACTTTCTGTTCAGTCGCTCATTCCGCCTGATGGTCGAAAGCGATTCATTGCGGGTACTCGATATTCTGGCCAATGCCAGTGCGATCATTGCCGAAGGTGAGGTCGCGCAGCTCATCACCGCCAATGATACGGCGACGAGCGAAGAGGATTATCTTTTCGTCATCCGGTCCAAGACCGCCGCGCTCTTTGCAGCCGCTTGCGAAGTCGGGGCGATCATCGCCGATCACAGCAATGCTGCCACCGAGGCGCTTGAACGTTATGGCGCCAATCTCGGTATCGCCTTCCAGCTGGTCGACGACTATCTCGACTATGCCGCCACGGATGACGCGTTTGGCAAGGGCGTGGGGGATGACTTCCGCGATGGCAAGATAACCCTGCCGGTGGTTCTCGCGATGCGCCGGGGCAATGACGAAGAACGCGCATTCTGGAAGCGCACGCTTGAAGACTGCTCCCAAACCGACGCGGACCTCGCACGGGCACTGGAAATTCTGAATGCACGCGAAGCGCTCTCGGACACGCTGATCCGCGCCCGCGGATACGCCGACACGGCCCGGGCTGCGCTCACCAGTCTTCCCGACAACGCCCACCGGGAAGCCTTGGAGAACGTGATCGATTTCTGCGTGGAACGCGCCTACTAGCATCCTCCTCGATCAGGAAACGGCATCGACCCGCGCCGGCCGACAGAGAAACTCCAGAAGCACGCTGAACAGGCGTTCCCGGTTGACCCCGAGGGTTCCCACATGGGCCTGTCCCGGAAGAACGACCAGTTCCTTGTCGTGTGTCCCCAGCTGCAGAAAAAATTCCGCGATATCCCGTTCTGTTGCAATCCCGTCATGCTCGCCGCGCAACAGCAGAACGGGACAGGTCAGACGGGCCGGATCGACAATGGGAAGATTGGCGCACATATCCAGGTACGTGCCGGTCGGCATCGTCGTTCCATATTGCAATTCAGCGTCAGCAAACGCATCTGCTACGCCGTCCTCCACCAACCCGACCTTGTCGCGATTGAAGATGGAGTGGAAGAACGCACGGTCAACTTCGCGAACAGGTTCACGCCGGAAAGATTCAAGGTTCGCCCGGCGTTTCTCCAGGGTTGGCGAACCTTCGCCGGTCCACACAAAAGCATCGAGCGACAAGGACGCGACGGAGTCCGGACTCCTGTTGGCAAACAGGCCGGCGCGCAACGCGCCCGACGAACTGCCAAACAGGCGGATCTGCTTTGCCCCTGTTTCACGCTGCACAATCTGCATCGCGGCAGCGAGATCATCCGCACCGCTTGCAATATCCGAATTTGATGACGTGCGTGATGAGCGGCCATAGTTTTCGTGGTCCATGGTCCAGACATCAAAACCGCGCCGCGCAAACCAGTCCATCATCGAGTAGCCGGGCTTCCCGGGCACATCGAGGTCGAACCCGGTTCTCGCGCATAGCGACGAGCCATGAACAAGGAAGAGCACCGGACGGTCTGCTGCTGGTCTGCCGGCCAGATGCTTCCGGAAGACGAAAAGCTCCACCGCACCCTTCCGGGCCCAGTATTCTTCGGCAAGGATATCGTCATCGGTCATATCGAGGCTCCGGGTTGCTACAAATACGGGGAAAACAGGCGCGCGACCCCGTCGCGCAGGCGTACAGCCATGGACCGCTGTGTCATCTCTTCCAGCGTCACTGCACGCGCGCGCGCGCGCTCTGCCTCGAAACCTGCCTCGAGCTCTGACACAAGCGCCGGGTCCTGGCATTCGACATTCAGCTCAAAATTGAGGCGCAGGCTGCGGGGGTCCCAATTGGACGATCCGACCAGCGCCCAGTCGTCATCCACAAGCATCAGCTTGGTGTGATTGAACGGTTGCGGTCCGAACCAGACATGACAGCCATCGACCAGCAATTCATCGAGCCGCGCATGGGTCGCCCAGTCCACAAATCGAAGATTGCTGCGCTCGGGAATGATGATGTCGATCTGCACCCCGCGAATAGCGGCAAGGCGGAGCGAGGAAACCAGAATTTCATCTGGCAGCAGGTAAGGCGTCATCACACAGATACGCGTGCGGGCTTCTGAAATCGCGGCATGCAGGATCCAGCGCATACGATCGATCGACTCATGCGGCCCGGACTGAATCACGCGCGAGAGCACCTCTCCATGGGTTTCCGGATTTGGAAACCAGCTTGCGCCATCGAGAAATTCCCCTGTCGTGAACGCCCAGTCATCCGCAAAGACTTCCATGAGCTGGGACACAACCGGTCCCTCGAACGCGAAATGCAGGTCCCGCACCGGGCGCGACGGATCGCTCTCGACCAGATTGGCCTGGGAAATATTGATCCCGCCGGTGAAACCCAGTGTCCCGTCGACCACAAGGATTTTCCGGTGGTTGCGAAGATTGAGATAGGGCATGCGCCACGGCCAGAACGAATGCAGATAGCGCGCGAACGGAATTCCCCTGCCCCCCAGCAGGTGAGAGATCGGCGGGAATGAGTACATCTCGCCCGCGCCATCAAGCAGAACACGAACCTCAACCCCGCGTTCCACGGCAGCTTCCAGCGCGTCCGCGAACTGCCGACCAACCTGATCCGATTTGAAGATATAGGATGCCAGCGCGACAGAATTCTGGGCGTCGTTGATGGCCTGAAGCATGGCTGGATAGGCGTCGTCACCATTGTGGAGCAGGCGAACAGAGTTCTGCGCCACAAGCGGATTCGCAATCAGCGCATCGAGCAACCGGCGGCGAAGATAAGCTGGCGAATTCTCGTCCATATCTGCGGCAGCAACGACCAGCGGTTCGCTTGCCTCATGCGCCGGATTCCAGTTGCTCGGCGCACCGCGAGCGGCCCGGGTCCGTACAGCGCGGCGGCGAATGCGGTTGATCCCGAACAACAGATAGGCAATCGCCCCAACCACCGGAGACAGCAGGATCAGTCCCACCCATGCGATGGCCGCACCCTCATCTCGCTTGTGGAGGATGACCGAGCCCACAAGCACAATGGCAACCACACCGACAAGGGCTGTGGTGACAAGCGGCCAGTAGATGACAATCAGGTCGATCATCGCGGATTCAAAAGGTCTGTCCCGGACGGATTGCGGGACCTTGTGTCCCCGGCAAGCACAGGGTGGGCAAGCGGCAAGATGGTTGCAAGGCCACAGGCATAAAAAAAGCCCGCCCCGCACCCGGAACAATCGGGGTGCAGGGCGGGCCGGAGCTCGCGATCATGAGGGAGAGGACACTAACGCCGCATGGCACGAACAATCTGTGAAATGGTGCCGCCGGCCGCCTCGATGGTCGCCTGGGTCGAATTCAGAGGCGCGCCGTTCTGCATTTCGTACTCATGCGCTTTGTCACGTTCGCGCACCCCCATGTACTTTTTCACGATCTCCACGCTGGCCCAGAACGAGCCCAGGAGCGGGGCCCAGATCATTTCGGCAACCGGGCTCAATCCGGCGAGCATTGTCGGTAGGGAACTGGTTGCGGGCAATGGTGCGCCAAGCCAGACCGAACCGGTGCGGACAACCCATTCCAGAACGATCGCAAAGAAGACAATCTTGAACACCAGCGCGAAGGTTTCGATCACCCGCATCGCGCTGCGCGCGATTTCCGGGCGCGCGGTTGCGCGAAGCTTCTCGACACTGCCATCGCTCAGGGCGAGGAACCGTTTTGTGTCCTGAATTTGCAGCTGCGACTTGAGGGCCAGCAGTTCCCGCAGGACCATTGCACGTTGTTCGGGGCCCAGCGTCTCGATATGCGCGGCCATGGCGTCCGCGCTTTGCTGTGCGTGCGGCGGAACATCCTCGCCCGTAACGGCAGATATGATCGCACCCGCACCTTCAAGGATCGCAGGTGCAAATTTCAGAAGAGGAAGGATCGCCGCAATCACCATCGAACCCTCCTCAATAGGACCAGAGCCAGGGACGCACACCCCCGGTATCACTGGCCTGCAGATTGTCGAGATGTACAAACCGGGTGGCACGGGCACCCTTCTGGCTTATGCCAAGCCCCGTCATGCCATGGGCTTGTGCCACGGCAATGAGCGCATAGGCCCGCCCTCCCATGACTTGGAGATCGACAGCCCGGCCCGTCGTATGGGGGCCGGTCTGTCCTGTCGTGCTGACACGAGCGTTGTATTCGGGGCAACGAAAACCGCTGGAAACGCGAAGCGTCCCGAGGGCCTGCCGGATGGCCTGGAGCGCCTCCATAAAGTCAGCGTCCATATCCGCGCGCCCGCAGCCACACTGGCATTGCATTTCCGGTTCTTGGAAGTGCGGGGTCATGTCCGGATTCCAGGGGCTCATGGTTGCCGCTCCTCTCGCTCCGTTCGTTCAGAAACGACAATCGAGAAGATTGCATCCGTTGTCCGGCCGATATGCAGGACACCCGCCCGCAACTCTCCGACATCAGCCTGAAGGCCCTGTATCTTGTCCTGCAGGTCATCCACACGATCACCCAACTGCGAACGTTGCTGCGCCTGAAACATGCCGTTCCGCCCAACCTCCTGCAGCAATTCGGTCCGCTGCATGGTGATGTCGCGACCCACCGACTTCACTTCATCAAACAGAAACCACCAGGCACCCGCCGCCACCAGCACAAGCGCGCTGATCACATGGGTCAGCACGCGCACGGTGATGTACTGATCGATCAGGCGCCGGTCCCGGTCTTCATGACCGCTGTCGAATGCCGGCCATCGCCGGACAAATTGGTCGTTGGTTTCGGTCATTCAAATCTGCTCCATGCTGAAACGAAAACGGCCCCGCAAAAGCGAGGCCGTCCGGATAATGAAGTTTGGTAGGTGCTACTTGATGGCAAATACGATCGCAGCGCTGGCACCGATGGACAGCTCACCCGCTGCAATCGGCACGGAATCGGCGGCCATCGAACGCGCCAGCATCGCTTGTGGCGGACGCGAGCTCCCCGATTGGCTGATCGAGAGGATCCGGCCCAGTTTCACACCCGCAGCCGCTGCAATATTTTCGGCCTGCTCGATGGCATCCCGAACCGCATTGGCCGAGGCCTCCCGCGTCAGGGTCTTGCGCTCGGAAACATCAAACTGAATCCCGTTGATATTGTTGCCGCCCGCCGTGACCACGCCATCGATTACGGAACCGAAGGACGCCAGATCACGCACGGCAACACGAACACTGTTGTTGACCATATAGCCGATGATTTCGGGCGGACCGTTCTCGTTGGGTCGATAGTTGCGGTATCGGGGAGAGACGGACAGGTTTGTCGACTGCATGTCCTTGTCTTCGACACCCGCAGAGCGGAGAAACGTGAAGACCTTCATTGTCTGGTCATTGTTGGTGTCGAGCGCTTCACGTGCTGTGGGCGCAATCGTCGATACGCCGACCGTGATCTCCGCCATGTCCGGCGCAGCCTGAACAACGCCAGAACCCGTGACGGACAATGTCCGCGGCGGGTCATCATCGGCCGACGCCACGCCGGCGCTCATCAGAATTGCCGCAACGGCAAGCAGGTGGGAAAGTCTCATATCAGCTCCGATCAAAATCGTTTTGCCGAACCATAGCAGCAGTAAAACGAGACGAAGTTATGGCGCGCGAAAGATTCGGTTACAATGCCAACGAAACCGGGGCCCGATGGTTTCAGCCGTTCGATCAAAGCCGCAAATCAGCGACATCTTCCGTGGCGTTCCCGTAAGCCTGATCGGCGAGCCGGGACCGTCGCAACATCGTCTGCTTGTGATCGGGATGTCCCCGATCAAGCAGCGCCGTGCGAAAGCCTGCATCACTCTCCAGTTCCGAGAGCTGAAGACGCGCCTGGTCACGCGACAGACCACCGCTCATAACACCTGCCCCCGCAAACTCGGCTTCCGCCATGACGTCACCGATCATGGCAAAGCCGCGCACGAGATGCGGATGGTCCCCGAGAAAACTGCCATCGGCCAGACGCAACCCGCGCACATCATCCACATGATCACCGAATGCCATCGCAAAGGCGCGATTGGCCATGTCGAGCTTCGCATCGAAGGCTTGTCCCCAATCCGTTCGGAGTTCCGTCATCGCAGTCTCAACAGCGCGGCCCTGTTCAGCCTGGGCCGCAGTCCAAGTCTGCGCCTGCAGGTCGACATAACCCGAAACCAGCGCCTTGGCCTGGGTATTCGTCAGGCCCGCGGCATGCATCCGTTCGAGCATCTTTTCCTCGATTTCGGGGCTCCACGGCAGTTCTTCGGGCCGTACGATGCCCTCGAGTTCGTAATCTGTATGCTGCGCCGGTCGGCCGAGAGCAGGTCAGCCGCCTGCAAACCCGTCGTGTCATAAATCCGCGCCATGCGCTTGCGGCCGGGCGTCGCGGTGGTCGTGAAATCCCGGCGCCCGAGAAGATGGTCGGCGATTTCCTGCCAGACCGACTGGAACCCGGCGCGCTGGGCCGACACATCCTCCCACTGGCGCAGGAGTTCGTGGGCGTTTGTGGCAGGTTTTATAGCCATTGGGGATAGTCCTGATGGTGGATCACATCAAAATGTCTCTGATATGCGACAATTTGAAATGTCACATATTATCGACATTTCGACTTGTCGCCGAATGACGATATGATATAATGTCGTCAAACAACGACAATTTGATCGCATGATAAAAATTCGAACCCCACTTGATCTCGGCCTCATTATCCGGGACCAACGCCGCAAAAGCGGCCTCACCCAGACCGAACTTGCCCGCAAGGCAAGGGTCGGGCGTCAATGGCTTATCGCCGTCGAACAGGGGAAACCCGGCGCCGCAATGGGGCTGGTCCTCCGCACACTCACAGCCTTGAATCTGACCCTGTCGATCAATGAGACGAAAGAACAGGTCACAATCACGGATGATCTCACGCCCACCGATATCGACGCCGTTATCCAGGCCGCACGGAAGCCGCGCCCGTGACCAGACATCTTGTCGTCATCGCAGAACATCGGGTCATGGGTGAAATTCACCGCAACCCCGCCGGGCGTTTGACCTTCATCTATGACGAGTCATGGCGTGCCCTGCCAAACGCTTATCCGATTTCACTGTCCATGCCGCTGGTCATACGCGAACACGAGCATCGTCGAATCGATCCGTGGCTCTGGGGATTGTTGCCGGACAACGAAATCATCCTTCGCCGATGGGCGCAACGGCACCATGTGTCAGCCCGGAATGCCTTCGCGCTTCTCTCACATATTGGAGAAGACTGCCCCGGCGTCATTCAACTCGTGCGCCCTGAACGTGTGGCGGCCATTCTCGATGAAACGGACAGTCAGATCGAATGGCTGACAGAGCACGATGTTGCCGAACGACTGCGCCTGCTGGGCCGCGACCAATCCGCCTGGCGGACAAGCAGCGACACCGGCCAGTTCAGTCTGGCCGGTGCCCAGCCGAAAACCGCACTTTTGCACGATGGGATTCGATGGGGTGTTCCATCGGGCGCCATGCCGACCACGCACATTCTGAAACCTCCGGTGGACGCCCTCGACGGTCATGCGGTCAACGAACATATCTGTCTGGAACTCGCCCGGGCCCTGGACATGCCTGCCGCAGATTCTGTGGTCACCGAATTCGAAGATCAGACAGCAATCGTCGTCAAGCGGTATGACCGGTTGCAAACCGGAAACACGATCCGGCGGTTACATCAGGAAGACATGTGCCAGGCCACAGGGCACGCCCCGGAAGAGAAATACCAGAGCGAAGGCGGTCCCGGCCCGGCAGACATAATTGAGCTGCTCGGCAGCCAATCGGGTGATCCGGAAACCGACATATGGACCTATACAAGAGCCCTGATCTTCAACTGGCTGATCGGCGGAACAGACGCGCATGCGAAAAACTATTCCATGCTGATCCAGTCCGGTGGGCATGCCCGGCTCGCCCCGCTCTATGACATTGCCAGCGCCTATCCTTACGATCTCGACTCCCGCCGCATGAAACTCGCGCAAAAGATTGGCGGTCGCTACAAGATCGATGAGATCGGGCGGCACCAGTGGGAAAAATTCGCCAACGATGCCCATCTGCCCGCCACCGCGGTCATTGGCGCATGCCGCGATATGGCCGAACAAATACCCGACACTCTGTCATCGGTGTTGTCAAAATCCACCCCGCAAATCTCCACACTCGAATTCTCGCAACACCTGCAATCCGTGCTGATCGACCGCGCCAGACGGATAACCGAAACACTCAGCAGGTAGTTGTTGCGCAGACATCCGATAGATGCGGAACGGCTTCGAGTTCTCCCCGCGACGCAAACAGAATGGTTTCCATCTAAGAAGATCATACTCTAGGCATATGATCAGACATCCAAATCTGTTGGACGTGAGCAAATGAAGGCGCTCGGTAATCTTGTGGTGGGTGTGACCATTTCCCTTGCCGTCGCAATGGTGCTGATCATCGGGGTCGAGCTGGCGCTGCGTTTCGTGCCCGCCGGACAGGGCTATTTCCTTGCCGATGACGGCACCGAAAGCCGGGCCATCCGCCTGCCGCTGGTTCCACCCCATGCCCGTTACGTCTCGAAGCCACCGCGCGACTATCTGGAAACCCGCACCGACGGCCTGCCCGCGCGCGATTACGTGATAGAGACCGACGCCGACGGGTTCATCAAACCCGGCCGCATCCACACAGAGCGCGACATCACCATCGCGTTTCTGGGCGGCTCCACCACCGAGAATTTTCTGGTGCCGGCGGGCGCCGGCTTCCCCCATCTTGCGGGTCAGAAACGTGCTGCCGCTCGAGCCCGACATCGCTGTGATGATGCACAACATCAACGACTACGCGATGCTCCACCACGAGGGCAGCTACTGGAACGACCATCCCGGGCGATCCCTGCTCACCACCTTCTCGACCCGACCGGTCGAGCCGGAAAACCGTTTCCTCCGCCTGGCCAACCTGCTGATCCCGCGGACGGTGAATTTTCTGGGTTCGATCGGCCGCGCAGCACCAGAAGCTGCGGGCGATCCGCAGGCCGCGCGCAGCTGGGATGTCGTGCCGGTCCTGATGACAATGCCCGACCGCTGGCCAGGCGACCTTGCGAATGCGCCAGCAGCCCTTCAGAAGCTCATCGACGAGAAGGTGTTCGCCATCGACGACTACAGCGACTTCATCGACGGCTTTGACCGCATGAATGAGACCATCCGGCAAACAGCAGCCCGTTTCGACGTCCCGGTCATCGACCTCGCCGCCCGGATCCCACCGTCACGCGACTTCATGTTCGACCCCATCCACTTCACCGAATCCGGCTCACGCCTGGCGGCAGAGGTGATTGGTGAGGAGTTGTGTTTGAATCTTACGTGAGTTCAACTAAGCCGGTAACGTCACGCCTCTCAAAAAGGCTAACGCCGCAATTCTCCAAACGAGTTGTCTACGGCTCGTGCAAAAAACCGACTGCGCGTCATGACTTGTTCCGGCAGCACAGCGTTTGGTATCGCCAAATGAAAACCGACCGGCAACCTAGAATTCTGCAAACTCATCGAAATATCCGGTCTTTCAACATCGGTGCTGAATGAACAAAGCAATTGGTCATTCACAAACCAGAAAACCTCTTCACCAGCCATACCAGTCAAATTATTTGCGCACCATCCAGACAAGGTCGTCTCATAATCATCCGCCTTAAAGGTTTCCACCACGCCCATCGGCGGACCGATACTCACGGTCTCTCCATCTAAGACCAGATACAATTCACCAAGCTTTTCGACTATGAATCCCTGATGCCTATTGGCTAGGTCTTCAAAACTAACAAGTTGGTCTCGTAAAGGAATCAAATGCGGTGAGACATTTGCGATCTGACGAGTTTTCTTGCTGTCGGATGGAATAAGAAGATTTATTTCCTCCAACAGCGATTGATCATCGCTAGTCAATTTTGAAACATCGGCAGAATTTATTCTGCTGGCCAGATGAACAACCTCTTTCGGGAAAAACCCAAGAGAACGATGCGCATGGCGGATTAGTTCAATCAGTTGCGAACCGCTTTTCACAAACCGTGCAGCGTCGATAGCGTCAACATAAGACAGTTGATCAAGTTCGCGACCCAAAAGAGTATTTAGCTTTTTGTCATACTCCGCCGCGCGAGGGCCGTCTGCACATCGAAAAACAAACTCGGCAGATGTATAGGGTTGCTGTCCTGCAACGTCTCGGTGAGTGAGGTGCCACCTGCGTGAGAGATCGGGTACGTAGTAATTCATACCTTCGCGTAAATCTGTTAAATCCTGACCAAAAAAATTGAAGCTATAAAAATTGTCGATGCCCGATGCATCGATCCAATCGATATAATATTTACAACACTGAGAACTCATTTCGGAAAATGACCTCGTATTTACTACGATGTCCACATCCATCTCTTTGACTAAATCCAATGCCGAAGGGGGGACCAAAACAATCGAAGGATTGTTTGTGTGGTACCGAATGAGATCACTCTCATCGTGTAGATAGAGAACCTCATCCAAGCCGAAATGTAGGCTTAGCCAGACTTCCACGAAAAACAAACTTTCGGGCAGGTCCACATCGACATAAAGCTGAGGATTATGGACGCTATTCGTCAGCCACAGCCGTCCCGGCGCTCCATACCCGCCCCCAATCTCAAGAACTCGGTCAGGTTTCGAGGTCTCAATGCACCTCAATATAAATCGCGTCAGCTTGAAAAGATCACTGCTTACTAACCGATCCCGATACCACTCGAGTGAATCGTAGTGAGAGAACGGTGATTCAGTGAATGAAGCGAGTTCGTTACCAAATGCCGGAAACATAGCCTGTAATTTCTCATCTTCGACTTCGGCTTGGGCAATAATCTCCTGACCAACCAAGCGGCAATCGAAACCTCCGTGTGAGTCCGGGAGTTGTGCGAAATGTATTGCTTCAATTGGTGTGCGAAAGGAGCGAATTTTCCGTTGGCATTCGACAGAATATGTCTGCCACCGAGACCCCAATGGCGGCAAATTTGATTTGCTAACTGCAGAGATGGCCCGGCTCAAGTTTCCTTGGGCACGCCTCAGAATTTCTGTTTCGTTCAAGTAGCCCGGCCTTTTTCATTTGATGCTTTTGGCTGTCATTATCGCATCGGAATGTTTGTCGCTCGACGCCAGAACATCCCAAATGAACTAGGGGAAATTTATCCTGCATTAACAGTAGCTGTCACGTAAACGCCAGAAAATCGTATTGCTGACGAATCCAAAAATTCACTGGCAGATACCGCCTTGTCCGCGACGTCATCGCCGAATTGGTTGATCTGAATATGGGAAACTCCACCAGGGCACTGAAGCAACGGAAAGTAGTATCCACCCGTTACATCAAGACTAATATTGTGAAACCTCCCCATCTCGAACGCAGCTGAATTGTGGCTCCCGCCTGAACACGGGAAGGGCAATCCGGTGATCAGCATATTGCCCGAGGTTGCGGGATCGAAGGCGCTCAGGGCGATAATTCCGGTTGCCCAGACCAGGTTTCCGCATTTTACATAGGTCCCGCCCTGATTGGCATAGGTGTGGGATCCCGCAACCGTTGCGCCCGCCAGCACGGGCGTCCAGATGCCGGTTTCGTAGTCGACGGCACCGGCAATCGTGCGGCGCATGGCTTTGATGCCCATGTCAGTTCCCCTCCCCGGCGGCGAAGTACAGATCGGCGATGCTGGCGTTGGTCACCGCCGACACATGTGTCGCAACCGGTGGCCGTGTCAGGGTCAGCAGCGCGCCCGGCGGCACGGGAATGTCGGGTGCAAGCGTGCCCCCGGACGCCGTAACAGCACCATCGCCGAACGCGACAAAGGCCAGCGCCGCGCTGTCGTTGTAGACAAGGATTTGCGCGCCCGCGCCACGATCGGGCAACGCCACCCGGTCGCCCGGTGACGTCGTCGCCTGCAGATAGACGCCCGGTGTGGTGATCTTGATCGGTGTGCTCATCGGTTCATGCTCCCAGCAGGGTTTTCTTGTTGGCAGGGGTATCTCCGGTCAGACCCTGACCACCGGTCAGGATCGTGGCGGCGCGCCCCCTGGCATTCAGCGCGGCCCGATGGGCGCGCTTGCGCGCGGCCTCGACCTCCGGGTCCTCGGGTGTCGGCGGCGGCGGTGCGGGCGGCAGCGGTGCGGGCGGTTTGGAGAAAACGGCACTCATCTTCGGACTCCCTTTGAATGGATCGGGCGCGACGGGCCGGCACGGCAAACTTCGTGGTGGCGCATATCTGACGCGAGTGGTCATATGGGCGCGGAGGAACTCCCCATGAAACCCGGCGCTTTGCTGCAACGTATTTTCTATCCGCGCACCGACACGCCCGAGCTTGCCCGCCAGGCCGTCGAGAACGGCGCGGTCGCGGGCTGGATCATGGTCGCGGTCCACTTTGTCCTCGGCGCGTTCCTGATCATCCTGATTGCGCCACAACAAACCCGGATCAGCGGGGACGCGCTTTTGCCCGCGATGATCCAGATCTTCCTGGCCTTTTTCTATGGCGCTCTGGCCACCTATGCATGGCGCGATTCACGGGCCGCAATCATCACGATGTTTGTCGTACTTGTGCTGGACACGCTTCTTGTCAGCCTGCGCGTCGGACAACTCGACCCGCAGATCGCGATACATCTGCTGGCGATCATTCTCGCCATTGGTGGCGTCCGCGGCGCCATCGCGCTTGCCCGCAACGCGTCCCGTTGAGGCTCAGGGCGATCGGCTCCACACTAGCCGGTGTCACCACCGAACTTCGAATCTGGAGATCATCACATGCGGCAATGGTTCGTGAACTCGATGCTGGTACTGACATCGGTGCTGATTGCCATGGCGGTGCTCAAGGTGGTCGATACGGTACTGATTCAGGATAGGTCCCTCGTGTTTGGCGGACACTACGAACGCAGCGAAGTCACAACTGTCGACCAAAGGGAAATCTACCCCTACACCGGTGGCCATACCCAACCCGATTACACGATTTCGCCAACCTTCCGTACGGGCGATCACGGCTTCATGATCGACTTCGACCTTGACCAGCCCCCCGCAAAGCTGGCCCACGAATTCCGCCTTATCATGACCGGTGGCTCCGGCGCTGCCGGATGGGGCGCGAGCGACCCGTCAGGATTCGTGTCGAGCGTGCTTGAGAAGAAGTTTCGCCGGGAGGCGAGCTGCGCAGCGACGCGAGACCTGCGCGTCATCAATCTTGCCATGGGGGGCTCCCAGTCCTACCAGAATTACATTGCCCTGAACCGTTGGGGGCACGCACTCCGCCCGGACATGATCCTGTCCTATTCCGGCTTCAACGACATGAACGTCCCCTGGTTCAGCGGCGGCGACGGCTATCGGGACTTTGAAGTCCTGCTCGCTTACAATCGTGTGGCACGCCTCAGCCAGAGCCCTGACTGGCTCAAGTCTTTCGGGCGTATCTATCCGGGGCTTTTCCGGGAAACAGCACTCGGTCCGGCCATTCGTGCATTCGGCATCAAAGAAGAAGCCGCGCGGGCCAAGGCAGACTATCTTTCCCGATTTCCAAAGGTCGATAAAACGGCAACGGATGTGGTCGAGAAACACTCGATCCCGCAATATGTCCACGCGCTGAGATCGATGAAGCGGGACTTCTCCGGGATTCCGATGGCCGTGGCGTTTCAGCCCTATGGACTTACAACTGAGTCCGACACCTATCAGGGATTCATCTCCAGCTCCAACCCTGCCATCGTCGCTTTCAACAAGGCGTTTCGGATTGATATCGCGGTGGGAATAGAGCCTTATCTTGAGCTGTATCAACAATTCATCGACACGGCTTCGCTAGAATTGAATGGATACGGCAACAGAGAATGGCTTTTTCTCAACCCGCACAGTTTCGTGCGATCACAATTGCTGACGAAACACGATCTAGGAGACGGCGTTCACTTCAATGATGATGTCCAGTCAGAAATCGCAGACTTCATGGCACCCCGCCTGTTTGAATTCATCTGCGCGCGGGAACTCTCGCCATAGCGTTTCCGGTCCCGGGGACGCCCCTCCCGCGAAACGCGCACTGAGATTCGGACACGTTCTGCGGTCAGTCCTGCACCTCGCGCTGCTCGGATGTTTTCTGGGAGCTTCGAATCCCTCGTTGGTCGCACACGCCCAGTCCGCCAACCCGCCCTCACCCAAGGCTCAGGAAGCCGAGTTCCGGACCGGGTTCAATGCCTATGTCCGTGGAGACTATGAGGCCGCCGTCAATATCTGGACGAAGCTCGCCGATCAGGGACACATCAAGTCCATGAACAATCTTGGCACCATGTACAGCCAGGGCAAGTCCGTCTCCCGGAACTATTCCTACGCCATGTTCTGGTACCGCCGCGCCGCCGCGCAGGGGGACGCGCGGTCCATGTACAATATGGGCATCGCCTATAATTACGGGCGCGGCGTGGAACGTGACGACGCAATCTCGGTGTCCTGGTTCAAACGCGCCGCCGATCTCGGTCTGGTGGAAGCCATGGACGCGCTGGCCTGGGTCCATTCGACCTCGCCCGATCTCGCCACACGCGACGGCACCAGCGCCGTGCGCTGGGCACAGGCTGCTGTCGCGCGGAAAACCTCGTCCAAGACCCTGGCCACTCTGGCGGCGGCCCATGCCGAAGCCGGCGAATACCGCAAGGCGGTTGTGGCCATCGACCGTTCGATCGAACATCTCAAGCGTGAGGTCGACGGCGCCAACATGGTCCTGAATGACTATGATTTCTTCGGCCTGCTTCGGGAGTCAGGCCGCACCGACGAGGTCTTTCACCTGCTTGAACGTCGGGAATATTACGCCAACGGCCAGCCGACCCGGGAGTAGTATCCGTCGACAGGGACCGGTATTCAGCCCGTCCCGCCATTCGACCCCAGCGGGTCCCAGTCCATGCCCACGGTCGCGGGAAAGTCGGACGCCGGTCTCGTCGGGCGGTACCCCGCCGCGAACATCCGGAAGGCGTCCGCGCCGTGGGACGCGCTGTCATGCCGGGGGCGGTCCTTCCAGACGCCGCGCCAGTCATCCCATTCACGGCGATAACTGTCGAGATGCCGCAACCCGGTCTCGCAACGCCCCGCATCGAACCAGCACCGCGCCAGCGCGTTTCGCGCCGTCTGGATGTCCGTGCCGATATCCGTGGCGCGCGGCACCGTCATGATCGGCCGCAGCCCGAGATCCTCCAGCATGCGGCGGCGCGACAGGCCCGTGCCCAACTCGCGCACTTCCACATCATGGGGCAGGTAATGGGTGCCATAGGTAAATGGCTTCTCGCGCAGCAGGTTCACGTAATGGGCCAACCCCTCGCCGCTCTCCTCGTGATAATCAATGAAACGATCCTCGCGCCCCACCCGCTGGTGAAACCAGATCGCGCTGGTGTCGTTGATCCCCAGATCCCAGAAGGTGTTCACCGGCAGGCCCGGCTCATGGGGCACGGTCGTGATACGCCCCTCGGCGCGAACCCGCGCCATCTCGCGCCCGAAATATGCGCCCTCGATGGAGGCCGCAAAGGCCTCGTCCGGGGTGGCCGGGAACTCGCTCATCATCCGGTCCCCCTGCTGCGCGGCCTTGCGGGCATACCAGGCGCGCTGACCCGGCGAGAGCGGAATTTCCTGTTCCGCCAGATCGGTGAAATACCGTTCCAGCCGCGCCGGGATCGGCACCCCCTCGGGCGGCAGCACATAACCGTCATGTTGCCACCACGGAAAGAAGTGAAAGCGGAAGTCCAGCGCGGTCAACGGTCGCCCTTCGGCGGCATGAGCGCGCGCTGTCGCGCAGAAGTCATGGAAATCTCCCTCGCGCCCTTCCGCGGTGGATTCGATGAAAATCGTCTGCCCGGGATGCACCGTGTTCAGGGCCCCGGCCCGGATCTCGGCTGCCTTATCGGGATAGCGCGCGCAGATTGCGCCGTGCTCGGAGACATGCAGATACTGAAAGGTTCCCGATCGCAGGCTGGTCCCGACCCGCAGGCTCGATCCGTTGGCAAAGGCCAGCTCGCGGGCCGAATCCCGCACCTTCGGGATCGCCTGCCGCAAGGCTGCGGGAAGCTGGTCATAGGGATAGCGGATCTTGTCCTGGAAGATGGCTTCCGCATCATGCAGCGTATGGGCCACGGTGCCCGCCGCGATGTTCGAGTTGAACAGGCACGCATCCAGCATGAACAGCTGGATGAAGGTCGTCATGCCCAGCTACCGCGCTTTCAAAACAAGGTTCAGCGTGTGCCGCGCCTCGTAAAGCGCGGCCTGCGCCGGGTTCATCGCGAACTTCACCCGCCGTCCATGGGCATCGCGGATCCAGTAGAGATTGTTCAGCCGCCAGCGCTGGTCCGAGAATTGCGCGACGGCGCGCCGGAAAGCGTCGTCAGACATCGCCATCCGTCTGGTCGCCCGCATCGGCATCGCGGGCGCCGCCATCCACGGCGGCGAGCAGGCTTTTCAGATCGTTGGCCACTTCGAGCCCGACACGCTCGCGATACCGGCCCGGACGTCGGGTGCGCAGCAGGAACATGAGCAGGGCATCCGATCGCTTGCGCACCGTTCCGACCTGCTGCCCCCCGTAGAACACCGGCTCCTCGTCACCATGCATGGCGCGGCGCAGAGCCTCGCTTTCCAGCACGTCGAGACCGATTTCCAGTGCCTCATCCCAGGCGCGGGCAAAGTCCGGCTCGCGCTTGCGCAGCCGATAGACTGTCGAGGAACGCAGACCCGCCAAACGGTGTGCCTCCAGGACGCAACCACAGTTCCGCAGATGCTCGAGAAAGGTTTCGCGTTTCGCCTGTGCAACGGGTCGTCCACGCGGCATCGCAACCTCCGGCAACAAAAAACCCGCCGAAGAAAACCCCGGCGGGTGCAATTCTGTGATCCTGAATTTCGTGCACCCTAGCGGCGGCGCAACAAACCGGCAAATCTGAAGTGCAGGTGGGTCGCGATCCATCCACCAAAGCGTCATGCCCGAAGCGCAGACTCTCGAAACAACCTCATGCTGAGCCTGTCGAAGCACGAGGTTTCCGCCCTCGCCCTCTCCACTCGTCATGCCCGAACGAGCTACCCCGGTGCCACAAAACCGAGACGTTTCAACAAGAGCGCAGCCTCTCCATTCGTCATGCCCGGACTTGATCCGGGCATCCACGTCAGCGGGCCGCGTGACACATGGTCGTGGGTAGCCCGAACACGTCCGGCCATGACATTGGTGGATATTGGGTGTGATAGATGACGGGTGCGGTAGATGACGGGTGTGTGGTTCAGGCTCACGCGCGGCCAGAAACTCCGGCAGGCGCAACTCTGTGACCCTGAATTTCGTGCACGCTACCCTCGCGCCGCAAAGGATGCAAAACTCAAGCGCAGGCGCACCAGAGGGGGAACACATCATGGCAACGCTTCGTATCTGTTTCGTGGGGGACAGCATCACCGTGGGCAGCGGCGACACCGACTTTCTGGGCTGGCCCGGGCGGGCATGTATCGCCGAGACCCGGCGCGGGCACGACGTCACCCTCTACAACAACGGGGTGCGGGGCGACACGACCGACATGATCGCGCCACGCTGGCGCAGTGAATGCGCGGCCCGCCTGCCCGATCACGTCAACGGGCATCTGGTCTTCTCCTTCGGCGTCAACGACATGGCCGAGGAAGCCGGGGCCGGCATCCGGGTGCCGATGGAAAAATCCCTCGCCAATGCCAGGGAGATTCTTGGTGCCGCCATCGACTGGCGGCCGACCCTGATGCTCGGGCCGATCCCCACGATCGACGACATGCAGCCCTATGTTTTTCCCAACGGCATCGCCTATCACTTTGAATCCGCGCGCGCCGGTGAGCTGAGCACACGCTACGGCGAACTCTGCGCCGAACTCGGCATTCCCTATCTCGACCTGTTCGGGTTGCTGACGGGAAACGAGAACTGGGCCCGCCATCAGCGCGACTGCGACGGTGTCCACCCTGTCGGTGATGGCTACGCGATCATTGCCGAGACCCTGACCGGCTGGGACACCTGGCGCGCCTGGTTTACAGACTGAGCAACGGAGACATATCCCATGAAAATCCTGATCCTCGGGGCCGGCGCCATCGGCGGCTATCTGGGCGGGCGCCTCACCGAAGCGGGGATCGACGCAACCCTTCTCGTCCGCCCGGCGCGCAAGGCCCAACTCGACCGGGACGGGCTGCGGCTGACCAGTGTCTATGGTGACCTGAACATCCCGGTCCGGACAGTGACCGCAGACGCCCTCAGCGGCGCATATGATGTCACCATCGTCTCGGCGAAATCCTATGATCTGGACTCCGCGATTGCGGACATCACACCGGCGGTCGGTCCCGATACGATGATCGTGCCGGTGCTCAACGGCATCGGTCACATCGACACGCTGAACGCGGCGTTTGGTGCCGATCATGTGCTGGGCGGGACCATCCAGATTTCGGCCCTGCGCCACCCGGACGGCACCATCGAGCACCGGAATGACTGGCGCTGGCTGCGATTCGGGGAACAGGGCGGCGGGCTGAGCGCGCGGGTCATCGCCTTGCGCGATACGCTGGCACCCGCCAAAGGGCTGGAAGCCGTTGCCCTCGACAATGCCATGCAGGAGATGTGGCAGAAATTCGTGCATCTCGCGACCGCCGCCGGCATGACCTGCCTGATGCGCGCCAATGCCGGGCAGATCGTCCGCTCGGAAGAAGGCGCGGAACTGTTCGCGCATTTCCTCGAAACCACCGCCGAGGTTGCACGCCGGTCGGGCTTTCCGCCCAGCGATGCGTTCATGACGAATTACCGTGAGCTCTTTGCCGACCCCCAATCGGGCTACGTCACCTCGATGCTGCGCGATGTCGAGGCTGGCAATCCGAGCGAGGGCGAACACATCATCGGCATGCTGGTACGCACCGCCCGCGAACACGGCATCGACGACCCCCTGTTGAAAGCCGCCTATGCGGCAACCCGCGCCTATGACGAGCGCCGCCAGGATGGCGGGTTTTAGGACGACATCGCAAACCCTCTCCGCCCTTCAGGGGGGAGAGGGTGATGAGCGCAAGCGAACCGGGTGAGGTGGGTGCCTGACCCGACCATAACCTTTCTCAGAAAAGCCGATACATCCCCCACCTCACCCTGACCCTCTCCTCCCGGGAGGAGAGGGAAACAGCGTGACTCCTACCCCAATCGCCACGCCCCATCGGACCAGTCACCGTCCGGATGGCGAGGTCGAAATCACCAGAAACAGCGCCATTGCGAGGCGCGGAGCAACGAAGCAATCCAGAGCGGGACTGGATCGCCACGCCCCTGACGGGGCTCGCAATGACGGATTCACTTGCCCAAACCCTCTCCTCCCGGTAGCAGAGGGAAACAGCGTGGCCCTCACCCCAGTCGCGACGCCCGCGCGTGAGCCTGACCGAACGCCCCGCGTCCGTACGCCATCGCGAGCGCATCCAGCCCGCGCAGCAAGGCTGCTTTCTCGATGGCATCGATACGCCCCAGCGGGCCGGTCATCGCCCGCCAGTACCAGGCGGGCAACTGGTGCTCGACCGCAACCCGGCGCGTCTCCGACCAGGACAGGCGGCCCGCATTGCGCAGGGCGTTGTCACCACGCGCCAGAATGTCCCGCGCACGTTCATCGGTTTCGGGGTAGAGGCTGGCCCCGCCCGATGAATAACCGGTCAGGCCGCTCGCATACCGCTCATAGATATGGGTGTAGGGCGTCGGCTTGCCAAAGGCGCGCCAGCGCATCACCGCATAGACCCAGCCCCCCATCCATCTGTTCGCGGGTGATATGGCCGGTCATCTGCAGCACACCCAGCGGATCTCCGGCCCGCGGGTCACGCGCACCATCCGCACCAACGATCAGCCGCCGCTTGGCCTGCCATTCCGCCGTGCCACCATCTGCGGGCCGGCGACCGGCGCGCGTGCTCTGTCGGCGGCGCGCTTCGGCGCTCCGTTTTCGTCCCGGGCGTCCCATGGCCCTACTCCGCTGCGACGGAATAAGTTGCCGGGGCCGGTTCGCGAAAAGCCAGGTTTGGCGGCATCGGCCCCCGCAATGGCGGGGCGGACAAGCGGTCTTCATAGGATCGACCCGCATACAACCGCGCAATCTGGAACTTCGTCATGCGCGCACCCGGGCGCTTCTCCCGGACTCGCGCGCGCTTCTTGCGCGGCAGGGCCGCCAGCCCGAACTTGATGCGCTGGCCATACACACTGGCGCGGCTCAGGCCCAGATGCCGGGCGATCTCCAGATCGGTGCCCACCTGTTGCTGCCAGGCGCGCATTTCCGCCACCGTGGCCGGGGGCCAGTTCAGGTCATTTTGCTGCGACATGCTTTTCTGACGACAATCTCTCGACATCTCCAACTCCCACAGGTGATTATAGAACATAACATGAACATTTTGCCTAGACCCCGCCTCTGGATAACCTCGGCACCCGCGACAGGATCAGTTGGCGAACGAGATCATGTGTTTTTCGCATTGTCGATGCAACTTAAAACGTGTATTTTTCGCATCATATTGAAATCACGAACAAAACCCGTTTTACGCACAAAACCCCCAGGCACCTGCAATGTCCGCTGACCCGAACATCGAATGGATCCGCAAAGGCCTGTCCAGACCGGGCAAGACCCAGCGAGGTCTCGCCGCCGCGCTGGGCCTCGACCCCTCGGCCGTGAGCCGCTTGCTGACCGGAAGTCGTCAGTTGCGCGCGGCAGAAATACCGGTCGTTGCCGCCTATCTTGAATCCGAAGCGCCCTTGATCGGACTCTCGGGAGCCCCCGCACAGGCGCGGCCCGATCAACCGCCCGCCTCAGCGCCGGTGCCGCAGCCCTCGGCCTGGGCCGGCCGACGCGACCTGCCGGTCATGGGCACTGTGGTGGCGGGTTCCGACGGCATGTTCCTGATGAACGGCGAGGTGCATGACTACATTGAGCGCCCGCCATCCCTGCAGGGCGTCACCAGTGCCTACGCGGTCTATGTCGCTGATACCTCCATGGTGCCGCGCTATTTTCCCGGCGAAACCCTCCACATACACCCCGGTCGGGCGATAACATCGGGGGATGACAGCTTTGTCGTCGTCCAGCTCCGACCCGAGGCCGACGGCGAAGCCCCCCGCGCTCTGGTCAAACGCTTCAAGCGCCGAACCGCCGACACGCTGGTGCTCGAACAGTTCAACCCGCACCGCGAACTTGTCTTTTCCCTCGCGGAGGTGGAGAGCATTCACCTGATCATCTGGGCCGGTCGCGGCTGACCCCGTTTCGGAGAAAGGCCGTCCTGCCGGCTTGCCTAACCTCAAACCGGGTGGTCCAATCCTCGGGCAAGCGCAAATGTCGGGGAATCGGAACCATGAGAAACTCAACTGACGGCGGCGATGCCATCCTGCAGGCGTTCCGCAGCCTCGACATCGACTATGTGATGGCCTCGCCCGGCTCTGAATGGGGTCCGTTCTGGGAAGCCATGGCCCAGCAGCAGCTCTCCAACGAACCTGGCCCCACCTACCTGACCTGTGCCCATGAAACCCTCGCCGTGGATCTGGCCATCGGGTACACCTCGGTCTCCGGGCGCATGCAGGCCGTGATGCTCCACACCGGAGTCGGCCTGCTGCAGGGCTCGCTGGGCATCGAAGGCGCATTGCGCGGCGCGATCCCCATGCTGATCCTGTCCGGGGAATCCGTCAGCTTCGGCGATGATCCCGATATCGATCCGGGTTTTCAGTGGCAGGCGATCCTGAACCAGGTCGGCAGCCCCACCCGCCTGATCGAACCGCTGGTCAAATGGGCCCATCAGACCGGCAGCATCTCGACCATGTACCAGCAGATCGTCAGCGCCGGGGAACTGGCCCAGCGCACGCCGCGCGCGCCCACCTATCTCTCGGTCCCCATCGAGGTGATGATGCAGCCCTGGACGCCGCCCGGGAAATTGCGCAGACCGCCACCGGCTCCCACCGTCACCGCAACCCCATCTGATATATCACTTGTATGCGAAATGCTGCGCAGCGCAGAAAACCCGGTGATTATCACCGAGGAATCCGGCCGCACAGCCGAAGGTTACGCAGCCCTTGTCGAACTCGCCGAGCTGCTGGCAATCCCCGTCATTGACGGCCGCTTTGCGCCTTACGCTAACTTCCCCAAGGACCACCCGCTCTGGCTCGGGCCAGGCCGCCCGGCACTTGTCGACGAAGCCGATCTCATTGTGACGATCGCCTCACGCCAGCCCTGGTACCCGCTGGCCAACACCCCGAAAAAGGCCCGGATCGTCACCATCGACGACACCCCCTTCCGCGATCATGTGGTCTACCAGCCCAGCTCGGCCGAGCGTTTTCTCGAAGGCAACGTCGCCGCCAATCTCACGCTTCTGGTCGCCGCCCTGAAAGCCAGTGATGTCGACACTGACGCGGTCGACCGACGCCGCGCCCATTGGGATAGCGCCGCCACAGCCCGTGGGGCCGAAACTCGCACAATGCTGGACGGCGCACAGGCGGCTACCGCAATCTCCCCGGCCCTTCTCGCAGCAACCCTGTCCGATCTCGCACCTGCGGGCACCATCTTTGTCGATGAGACCATCACCCACCGGCCCGCCATCGTGCGCCACCTGCAAACCGATGGTCCCGGCAGCTACTTCCGGGTCCATGGCGGGCTGGGACAGGCCATGGGGGTCGCTCTGGGCGCCAAGCTCGCCGCACCCGACAGGATGGTTGTAACCACCCTTGGCGACGGGACCTTCCTCTACAACCCGGCCGTGCAGGCGCTGGCCTTTGCCCGCACCAATGATCTGGCCACCCTGACGGTGATCTTCAACAATCACGGCTACAACGCCATGCGGAAGGATCAGGAGGGGTATTTCCCCGATGGTGTCGCCGCAAAGAACGATCTCTGGCTCGGCCACCCGATCACGGAGTTCGATTATGCCGAACTCGCCAAACCCTTCGGGGCCTTCGGGGCAACCATCGAGACACCAGCCGATCTCCCGGCCACCCTCGAAGCGGCCTTCGCCGCCCTCACCGAAGGCCGCTCGGCCCTGCTCAACGTGATCCTCGACGCCTGAACGGCTGATCGCAAAGCCCCCGCCCGACCGGCAGTGTCAGGTTGACGAAATTGCGATATTCGCAATAGTTTTTCGTCATGCCTCCTCCATGCATCGAGAATGAATTCCAGTACCGCACGATCCGGGCGCGGATCGCCGCGCTGCGCGCGCACCTGACCGCGCTCACCGAACTGCAAGACCGCGCCCGCGCCGACCGGCGCATGTCACGGATCGAGGATGAAGACCTGCAAAGCCTCGCCCCGCTCGAAGATGCGCGCGCGGACGTCAACTGGACCTGCGAACGCCTGCGCGACGCGGCAGGTGAATGGGAAGACCTTGTCGAATACGGCCGCAGGCGCACCTGACAGGGAAACTTCTCCAGCGCACTTACCCCGGCAAACAGAAACGGCCCCGATGCATATGCATCAGGGCCGCTCCGCATTCGATATGGAACAGGCTGGCCTATTCAGCGGGGGCAGCAGCCTCCACATGGGTTGTCGGCAGCCCGTGCTTTTCCCGTTGGGTGTCACGGTAGATCGCCGTCATCAGCGATATACCCATCAGCACCATCACGAAGCTGAAGGGCAATGCGCCGATCACCATCGCTGTCTGGATCGCGCCCAGCCCACCGGCGATGATCAACCCGCCCACAACAAGCGCCAGAGCCGCACCCCAGAACAAGATATGCAGGCGTGCTTTCGGGCCTTCGTCACCGGCGGCGTTGATCGTGTTGATGATCAGGACGGCGCTGTCGGCAGACGTCACCAGATAGGTCAGCAACAGGATCACCACCAGGATCGACATGATATAGGCCATCCATTCATTCAGGATGACCGCCAGCATGGCAAACAACTGGTCGGCCTGACCCGCATCCACGATGGCGCCATTGGCCACGCCGGTCAGCTCCAGATCGATTGCCGTGCCGCCCACAAGGGCAAACCAGACAAAGCACATGAAAGCCGGAATGATCAGCGCACCGAGAACATATTCGCGAATGGTCCGGCCCTTGGATATACGGGCAAGGAACACACCGACGAACGGGGCGAATGCAATCCACCAGGCCCAGTAGAAGATGGTCCAGCTGCCCTGCCATCCGGCCAGTCCGTCACCAACCTCCGTACTGTCTTTCGCCCAGACGGTGAAAATATTGGCGGGAATGGAGGCCAGATAGTCCCAGATGCCGACAAACAACGTGGACAGGCCGAAGAAGGTCGAACCAAACACCAGGAAGAAGCACAGCACAAAGAAGCTCAGCCCCATATTGATGTTCGACAACCACTTGATGCCCTTACCCACACCGGACAGCGCAGAGAGCGTCGAAGCCCCCATGATCACGAGCAACGCGAAAATGATGCCCAGTGTGGATGAGGACCTTGAGCCGTCAGCAGCGGTTGCATAGAGCCAGTCCCCGACGCCGATCCGGGACAGGCCGGAAATGAACTGCTCCACGCCAAAACCCAGTGTCTGCGAGACGCCAAGCACGGTTGCAACAACGGCCACCACATCGACCGTATGCCCGATCGGGCCGGAGAGCTTCTTCCCGAAAATGGGCGTCAGTGCCGAGCGGATGGTCAGGGGCAGTCCGCGGCGATAGGCAAAATACCCCAGCGCCAGCCCGACAATGGCATAGGCCGCCCAGGCGGCGAGCCCCCAATGGGTAAACGCCCAGACATAGGCCTCCCGCACATTGCCTGCGGTGCTGCCCTCGGTCAGCCCCATGATCGTGCTGGGGTTCTTGGCGAAATGATACATCGGTTCAGCAGTGGCGAATGTCAGCATGCCGATGCCGATACCCGCGCCAAACATCATCGAGAACCAGGAAAAATTGGAAAATTCCGGACGGTCATCCTCATGACCCAGCCGGAGCCGGCCCGCTGCGGGCCACAAGGCCAGCGCAAAACAGAGAATGACGAAGAACGCCATGGCGTAGACATACCAGTAGTTGAAGCCCGCCAGAATGAGGCTGTTCAGGTCTCCGAGGACGGACGCGGCCTGATCTGGAAACGCGATCGCCCACAAGATCAGTGCGCCGACCAGGACTTTCCCGGTGATGGTGACATCCTTGGTAAAGCCCCGGTAGAAGCCGGATTTCGACACCCGGATCGGCAGGTCTGTGACTGGTGGTTTGACTGGCATCCCGTGCCCCTTCGACAATTTACAAAAAACGCAGAACGTTATTGTAACGATGCAGAATAGAGATCACAAATCGGTCACAATTATTTGAAACTGGTTTCGCTATGCGAACCACAAGTTTGACATTTTTAAGATATTCTGATCGTAGACCAGCCGATATTCTGAGTACGGCTCGGTTATATTTTCAAAAATCGCGCAGCCTGCCATGTATTTCTTTAAGCCATCGAACCAACCCGGAAACCGCCGTGACCGCGCCATACAAGCGCGCGCCCATGCAGCCGCGCTTTCGTCAGTCCAGACGGCAGGCACCAGCACCCCGCCCCGAAGGGTCAGGTCACAGGACACGAATTGTGAGAAACGGGGGCAGATCACACCCGGGAGCCGAATTTTCTGATCTGCAATGAAATAGTCTGGTCGGGAAGAGAGGATTCGAACCTCCGGCCCCTACGTCCCGAACGTAGTGCTCTACCAGGCTGAGCTACTTCCCGACGGCGGATTTCATACAACGGCCAGCGCGGCTTTGCAAACGGGGAAACGGCGCCCGGCACCATGTCATGCAGCAAAGTCATGGGCGGATATGATCTGCGACCGTACCAACTATTCTCAAATGCCGCTTTGGCGCGTCATGCCCGCGCAGGCGGGCATCCATTGACGCCGATGCGCATCAAGACAATCGCCTGTGGAAATGGGTTCCCGCCTGCGCGGGAACGACGAAACAGGGGAAACCCGGCCCTACCGCACGATCAGCACCGACTGGGCGGCATGCCGCGCCACCCGGGCCGCGTTCGGGCCGAGCAGGTAATCACTCAACTCGGGGTGATGTGCTGACATCACGATCAGGTCCACACCCAGTTCCTTTGCGGTGTGTATGATCTCCTCATACACGCGCCCGTGTTTCACGACATGCTGCACGGAAATCCCGTCGGGCATGTTCTCGTCCACAAAACCATGCAGGCGCGTGTTCGCCTCGGCCAGCGCCTTCTCGGCGAAATCCGGCGGAAAGAACGAACCCACGAGGCTCATCCCGAAATCGGGCACCACCGTCATCACATGAAGCGTGGCACCAAAGGCCTTTGCGTATTCTGCTGCGACCGGGAGCGCGATTTTCCAGGACGTCTGATCCTCGAGATCGATGGGCAAAAGGATATGCTTGTACATGGGTCGCTTCCTCCTAGGCTGCGGCCACGACGGGGCCGGGGCCGCCATCCCGCTTCTGTTTTCGCCGCTTCTGGTAGAAATACATCGCCACCCAGATCGCGAGGCCGATGCCCTGAATGATCTCGCGCCCCAGCCCGATCTGGTCGGTGATCAGCGCCGGCCGGAACATCGCCAGCGCAAGCAACAGCAGGAAGATTCGCTCCCCCCAGTTGCAGCGATCGGCAAAGTAGCCCTGCATGAAGGCGGCAAAAGCAAACATCGCAACCAGCGCCACGACGAACACCCAGACGATCTTGATCGGATCGTTCAGCCAGATGATGTCACCATTGGCCGCCACACCCGAGATCATCAGCAATTCGGTGTTGAACAGGAACACGAAAGGCAGGATCGCGGTACGCATGTCATAGGTGAAGCCCTGGATACCGGTCTTGATCGGATCCGATTTGGCAATCGCGGCAGCCGCATAGGCCGCCAGACCCACCGGCGGCGTGTCGTCGGCCAGAATGCCGAAATAGAACACGAAGAGATGCGCCGCGATGATCGGGAAGACCAGCCCGGCATCACCCCCGAGTTCGACGATGACAGGTGCCGTCAGGGTCGCCATGAGGATGTAGTTCGCCGTCGTCGGCAGGCCCATGCCCAGGATCAGGCTGGTGATCGCGGTCAGGACCAGCATCACCGAGACGCTGCCGCCCGAAACCGTACCGATCAGATTGACGAAACGCCCCGTCAGGCCGGTGGTACTCACCACGCCGACGATAATGCCGGCCGCCGCTGTCGCGACGCCCACACTCATCATGCTGCGCGCGCCAGCAATCAGTCCGTGCCAGATATCCAGCACGCCGTCGAGGAACGCCGCCCACAGGATCGCGCCGATACGTGCCTCGGGATCAAGGCTGCCGGCCTTCTTGTGCGCACCAAGCGCGAGATAGGCGATGATCGGACGCTGGACGAGCATCAACACGACCAATGCTTCAATCGCCGTCAGCGCCGAGAAGATCGGCGATCGTTTTTCGATCACCAGAAACCAGATCAGGACCGTCAACGGGATCAGGTAATGTATCCCGTTGATGAATGTCTTGAGCATCGGCGGCAGTTCGCTCTTCGACAAAGGCCGGAGATTGAGCTTCAGCGCCTCGAGATGCACCACATAGAACAGCGCCATGTAGGAGATCACGGCCGGGAACAGCGCCGCACGGACAACATCCAGATACGGAATGCCGATGATGTCGGCCATGATGAAGGCCGCGGCCCCCATGATCGGGGGCATCAGCTGGCCATTGGTGGATGCTGCAACCTCGACCGCACCCGCCTTGTAAGCCGGCAGGCCGACTTTCTTCATCAAGGGGATCGTGAAGGTGCCCGTCGTGACCACATTGGCAATCGAAGACCCGGAGACAAGCCCGGAGAGCCCCGATGCCACCACGGCAGCCTTGGCCGGGCCGCCGATCTTGTGCCCAAGACCCGAGAAGGCGACATCAATGAAATACTTGCCCGCCCCGGCCCGGTCGAGAAGCGATCCGAAGAGGACAAACAGGAAGACAAAGCTGGTCGAAACGCCGAGCGGAACACCGAAAATACTGGTGTCTGTCAAATACATTTCAAACACGAAGAATTCATAGGTGGTGCCGCGATACCGCAGGATATCGGGAACCCAGGGCTCGCTACCCACAAAGGCATAGATGATGAAGACGATGCAGATCGCGCTGAGCGCCACGCCGAGCGCTCGCCGTGCGGCTTCGAGCAGCAGAACAATCAGGATCGTCCCGACGACCACTTCGCGGGTGCCACCAAGGCCCCCCATGGCCTGCAGATCGTCCTGATACACAACGAAAAACAGCGAAGAACCCGCTGCAACGACGGCCAGAACCATATCCGTGATCGGGACAAATGTGCGGTTGGAACGTTTGGGCCGCAGGAACGGGAAAACCCGATGCAGCGTCCGGGCCCAAAGGGACGGATTGCGGTAATCGTAAGCGGGAAATGTCAGGAAAACGAGCGCGAGCGCAAATCCCAGATGCCAGGATCGCGCAAAACGGGATTCGACGGGCACTTCTGCGATGTAAAGCTGGAAGAGCGACCAGGCCACACACAAACCGATGATGACAGCCACGACAATCCGGTTTTCCGGGCTTCGTGGCCCGCTCTCGGCTTCGGCAATGAAGTCGCGTTCGGCTTCGGTTTGAGCCGCATCGTCAGCTGTCGTGTTCTCCGAGCTCATCCCATACTCCCCCGTAACGCGGTCAACCACCGCATCGTCGTTCCCGCGAAGTCGGGAACCCATTCACTCAGGCAGTTGCCCCGTCGGGCATCGGCGTCCTTGGATGTCCGCCTGCGCGGGCATGAAAAACCCGGAAACCACCATGCACATACTTCAAGGGCGGCACCCGAAGGTGCCGCCCGATCAGGACCCGGCTACATCCAGCCGCGTTCCTTGTAGTACTTCATCGCGCCCGGATGGATCTGGGCTGAAAGCCCGCCCAGCATGTCCTTCGGCTCCAGAACACGGAAGGCAGCATGGGTTTTCTTGAGTTCCTCAAGGTTCTCAAACACTGTCTTGGTGTAGTCGTAAACCAGTTGGTCATCGACATCCGCGCTGGTCACAACTGTCGCCTTCACAGCGTAAGTCTCGAACGGACCGACACCCTTGACCATATCCGCGGGATACTTGGCGAGCACATAATACGGCTTGTCCGAGATGAACGCCTTCACCGCATCGGAATTGAGGTCGAGGATCTTGATGTCGGTCGAGTTCGCCGGCTCCTCGATCGCCGCACTCGGCATGCCGACCGTGTAGACAAACGCATCCACCTTCTTGTCGACCAGCGCACGCGAGGCTTCACCCTGCTGCAGGCCCTCGGCCTTGATGTCCGTGTCGGGATTAATGCCGTAAAGCGGCAGGAAGTCCATGGAGTTGCCACGCTGGCCCGAGCCCGGGTTGCCGATATTCACGGTCTTGCCCTTGAGGTCCTCGACCGAGTTGATCCCCGCATCCATGCGGGTCACGAGCAGAACGGCTTCAGGGTGCATGGAGAAAACACTGCGCAGGTTTTCGACCGGCTTGCCTTCCCAGTCTGCGCTCCCGTTGGCGGCCTGCCAGTTCCGGTCAGACTGGGCAACGCCGAAATCGAGCAAGCCACGATCCACCGCGTTGATGTTGAAGACCGAACCCAGCGCCGGACGACCGACGCAGTTGTACTTGCCGCCCGAATGCTTGTTCATGATCTGACAGGTCTGCAGCGCAACCTGATAGTAAACGCCGGTGACCGAACCACCGCCGATAAGGATATCGCGCTGCTGCGCGCTGGCATCGGGTGCATGGACAGACATTCCGCCAAACGCCATGACGGCTGCCGCAGCAACCGACAATATTGAATTCCGATAGTAGGACACTGGACCTCTCCTGTTTTTCTCTAGCTCTTGGGCTTTACTGTCTTTCACCTGCTTCACAACATCAGGCGGTCATATTTCATCACCAATTGCGGTGTACTATTACCAGTCTGGCACAGACGAAGCCGGATGAAACACCGGTCTTCTCATACTTTCGGGTGACGGGAAGCGGGCTACTTAGCCGGAAATGCCTGCAATCGCAGCATCCACGGCATCGCCAAGCCGGTCGACGACCATGCCCACGTCATCGTCGGACAGGATAAAAGGCGGTGCGAGAAGAATATGATCGCCGCGCACACCGTCTATAGTGCCGCCACCGGGATAGCACATCAGGCCCCGCGCCATCCCCTCGGCCTTGATCCGGGCATGGAGTTTATGCGCCGGGTCGAACGGTTCTTTTGTGGCGCGGTCCCGCACCAGTTCCAGCCCGCGAAAGAATGTCCGGCCGCGCATGTCACCCACATGGGGGTGATTGCCGAACCGGTCCTGCAGGCGTTCATCGAGCACGGCACCAAGCGCCTTCACCCGCGCCATCAACGCCGGGGATTGCAGCTTTTCCTGCACCACAAGTCCCGCCGCACAGGCTGTCGCGTGTCCGATGAAGGTGTGGCCGTGCTGGAAAAACCCCGACCCGTCATAAAACGCCCGGAAGATCTTCTCCGCCATCAGGACAGCCCCGATCGGCTGGTATCCCGCTGCCAGCCCCTTGGCCACGGTCACAATGTCGGGAACAACACCATCCTGCTCAAAGGCATAAAGCGACCCCGTCCGGCCCAGACCACACATGATCTCGTCGAGTATGAGCAGGACCCCGTGCCGGTCACAGACCTCGCGCACCTTGCGAAAATAGCCCTCAACCGGCTCGACCGCCCCCGACGTCGCACCCACAACGGTCTCGGCGACGAAGGCAATGACCCGTTCGGAACCCGCGCGCAAGATTTCGGCATCCAGCTCATCGGCCAGCCGGGTCCCCAAGGCGTCGTCGGATTCACCGTCCTGGCGTTCGCGATAGGCGTAGCAGGGCGTGACATGACGCGAATCCGCCATGATCTCGCGGAACGGCGCGCGCCGCCATTCATTGCCCCCCACCGAAAGCGCGCCCAGCGTATTGCCGTGATAGGATTGGCGGCGGGCAATGAAGATCGCGCGATCGGGTTCCCCGATTTCGATGAAATACTGACGCGCCATTTTGAGCGCAGCTTCCATCGCCTCCGAGCCACCCGAGGTAAAATAGACCCGGTCCAGCCCATCGGGTGCGCCGGCCACCATGCTGTCGGCCAGCGCTTCCATGGGTTCGTTGGTGAAAAAGGCGGTATGGGCAAACGGCATGGCCGCGCTCTGCCGGTGGATCGCGGCAATCACATCCTGATCGCTGTGTCCCAGACACGAAACAGCCGCGCCCCCGCAGGCATCCAGATACCGCTTGCCGTCTCGGTCAATCACATAGGGGCCGTCGCCAGCCACCGCAAAAGGGAGCCGGCTATGTGCATGCCGGTGCAAAACGCGTGAATCCGGTCGTGGGTCGGTGTCCGGCGGGGCAGAACGGGTCACTGCAATCAGGACCGCCCATGTTCCTGCGGGCGCGACAACTCGATCTCGCCGTCGTCATCCTCAGCCAGTTGTCCCGGCATCGGCTTCCGGTCAGCCTCGGTCCAGTAAGCCCCGAAACTCTCGAGCTGATGTTCGCTTTCGGTCACACGTGACAAGGCATCCTGACCACCTTGCGCCAGAATCTGCGCCACAAGGACCTGTGAGACCGTCATTGCGGGCACAACCGATTTGAACAGCGCCGGGGTATCCGTCCCCACCAGAAGAAGGTGGCGGGTCAGCGCGGCCAGCGGCGACACCAGACTGTCGGTGATCGCGACAATCGTTGCCCCGTGTTTCGCGCCATATTCGGCGGCATCAATCGTGCCGCGCGAATAGGGCTCGAACGAGAACACGAGCATCGCATCTTCATCCGATATGCCCCGCAAACCGTCTGCGAAGGTTCCGCCATGCCCATCGAGAAGCACCAGATTGTCCCGGAACATCGAGCAGGCGTAATGCACATAGAAGGCTGCGGGAAACAGGCTGCGCTGACCCACCAGATAGATGCGCCGCGCACGTGCCATCGCACGGGCAGCATCGGCCAGTTCATCGGCACCGATGGCTTCGAGACTCAGAGAGATGTTCTCCCGATCGGCGGCCACCATTTCGCTGGCAAGCTGCGACAAGGCGCGCCCGCCGCTGCGCCGCCCGGTCCGTGCGAGCAGGTTGCGCGCCCGTTGTCCAAAGCCTGTGGGCTGCTCGCGCAAGGCGTCGCGGAAAGGTTCCCGCAATGTCTCGTAGCCATCAAAGCCGATGGCCTGTGCCAGGCGTACCATCGTCGCGGGCTGCACATCGGCCCGTTCGGCCAACTGGCGCATGGATGTGAAGGCAATCTCGTCCGGGCGCTCAATCAGATAAAGCGCCGCGCGGCGGAGCTGCGGGCTGAGGTTCGGATAAACCTGCTGCAGGTCGGCGAGAATCTTCTCGCTCGCCGTGATCTCATCCTTTAACCCCAGTGTCATGGGCACGTCTCCCCCGGTACCTGATGTGCTGCCAAGCAATGAAACAATTGTTTCATGATTTGTATCATATGAAACGCCTGTTTCAGCGTCGCGACAAGTCTAAAGTCTTTCGCGCAACCAGTCATTGCCGGGGTACCAGCGCGAGGTTAGCATCCCGCGCCTTTTGATCGACCAGCACAGAGTGTTTCATGGATATCGCCAACCACATTCGCACGATCCCGGATTTTCCCAAGCCGGGGATCCTGTTCTACGACATCTCGACGCTTCTCGCCCATCCCCAGGCCTGGCGTCACACCGTGGATCTTCTGGCCGTTGCGATCCGGCAGCATGAGCCTGATCTGCTTGTCGGCATCGAAAGTCGCGGGTTTCTGGTCGCGGCCCCCCTCGCGCTGCAACTGGGCTGCGGTTTCGTGATGGCACGGAAATCGGGCAAGCTGCCCGGCGACACCATCGCGCACACCTATAATCTGGAATACGGGTCGGACACGATCGAACTGCAGTCTGACGCTATCGAATCAGGCCAGCGGGTCGTGATCCTGGATGATCTTCTGGCCACCGGCGGCACAGCAGCAGGTGCGCTCACCTTGCTGCGCCAGGCCGGGGCGGATGTCCGCGCAGCAGCCTTCATCATCGAACTCGAAGGCCTTGGCGGACGCGAGACCCTCGATATCCCAATCACCTCGCTTCTGACCTTCGACGCCTAGGCGCTCACGCTCAGCATCCTTCGAGACGGACCTGCGGCGCTCCTCAGGATGAGGTTTTTGTTTGCTCAGAACCTCATCCTGAGGAGACTGCGAAGCGGTCGTCTCGAAGGATGCTGACGCTGGCCCTGCTCTAGCGGACAAACCTGCCGTCGAGCTCCTCGTTCACGAAGGTGTCGATGATCTCGGCAACGGATGCATCAGGCTCCATACCCAGTGCCCGCGCCCGCGCCCCATCGGCATACCAGGGCCAGCTGTCCACGATCTGCTGCACCAGCGCGTCCGGCACAGCCCGGACCCGATCAGCGACACCGTCGCCTGCGTAATCCCGCAGCGCGGCGAGCATCTCTCCGATCTTTGGCGATATCCCGTTCATCATCACCGAGCGATTCATGCCCAGCGCCCCGCCATCGGCGTTGTGCACATCAATGAAGGCCTGCACGGCCCGCCGAGGTGAGAGGATCAGCATCCGTGTCTCGGGATCAACCGGGTTCGTGACCGGGTCACCCTGCAGAGGCTCGCGCAGGATCGAACTCGCAAAGCCCGACGCCGCCGCGTTCGGCCTGCCGGGCCGGATGACGATTGTCGGCAAACGCAGGGTGCGGCCATCGACGAAGCCCTTTCGGGTGTAGTCATTGACCATCAATTCGCCGATGGCCTTCTGGGTTCCGTAGGATGTCTGGGGCGTCAGCGCGGTCGCGTCATCGACCGAACGTTCACCGCCATAGACCGCCAGCGAACTCGTGAAGATGATTTTCGGGCACCGCCCTGTTTTGCGGGCCGCCTCGAGAACATTGCGCCCGCCATCCAGATTGACCCCGTAACCCAGATCGAAATCGGCTTCCGCACCACCGCTGACCACGGCGGCAAAGTGAAACACGGCATCGGTGTCGGCATCGATGAGGTCCTCGACCACTGCGCGGTCGCAGATATCACCGGTGACGACCGCAACACGCGGGTCATCGGGTGGCGGCTCGACCGGCGGGAAGGCGTCAAACAGAACCAGTTTGCTGATCTCCTGCGGCGTGCCGTCGGAACCAACCAGTTCGGGTCTGGCCAGAATACGCAGCGCCAGCCGGCGGCCCAGCATCCCCGTGCCACCTGTAATCACGACCTTCATGACATGAACTCCCCCATTTCGAATGTTTCAGGACAGCGCCGGTTCCAGCCGGTCCAGCGCCATCGAAAGCGTTTTGGCTTCGGCGGCAAAACACAGCCGCAGCCAGCCCTCACCGGATTCCCCGAAGGCCCGCCCCGGCGCCATGCCGACGCCGGTCTCGGCGATCAGTTGCTTGGCATAGGCCACGCTGTCGGTCATGCCGTCGACTGCGAAAAAGGCATAGAACGCGCCTTCCGGGCGCGCGAGACGCACCCGCGGCATCGCGGCAAGCCGCTGAAACACCAGATCGCGGTTGCGCCGGTACCGCTCCACCATCTCGGCCACGAACGGCTCACCATCGCGCATCGCCACAACCCCGGCATGCTGCACAAAGGTTGTCGGCGAGGCGACATTGAACTCGTTCAGCTTCGAGAAGATCGGCCCCAGAACCGGTGGATGGGTCAGCCAGCCCAGCCGCCAGCCGGTCATCGACCAGGATTTCGAAAAGCTGTTGACCACGATCACCCGGTCTTCCGGCTCGGCAATATCCAGAAACGACGGCGCACGCGGGCGGTCAAAGATCAGCCGCACATAGACTTCATCGGAGACGACATAGACGCCGCGTTCGCGCGCAAAGTCCAGCAGTTCGCGCTGTTGGTCAGTCTCCATCACCCAGCCCGTCGGGTTCCCCGGCGAGTTCACATAGATCGCGCGGGTCCGGTCATCACAGGCTGCCGCGATGTCGTTCATGTCCAGATGCCAGGCTCCGTCCGCATCCGGCTTGAGCGGAATCGACCGCGCTTCCCCGCCCATCACTTCGACCGTCCCGGCACAGTTTGGCCAGAGCGGGCCGATGATCAGGACATTGTCCCCCGCATCCACCAGCGCCTGCGACACCAGCATGATTGCCGCCATCCCCGAGGCACTGACCGTGATCCGGTCCACATCGATCGACCGGCTGATCAGGTTGGTGGAATAGGTCGCAATCGTCTCGCGCAGCGGCGGAATACCGCGATTTTGCGCATAGAAAACATGATCGGCGGCCAGCGCGTCCGTGACGGCCTGCTTGATGTAATCGGGGGTCGGCATGTCAGGTTCGCCGAACCAGAGCGCGATCACGTCGTCGCGGCCGATATTGCTTTCGGCAACCTGGCGGATGCGTGAACCCTCCAGGGCGTCGATGGCGGGACGAACCCAGCGCTGCTTGTCGTCGGTCATGTCAGACATTGGTTCTTCCCCCGGTGCATTCAGTTGGGCACCTTGCTCTGTGCCCTGCGTTTCAACACCAACAGGCCGAAGACGACAAGACCAATCAACGGAAATACGAGCCCCAGAGGCGCGCCAAGCGCGAAAAACGTCGCGCCATCCACAAACGTCCAGAGCACGGGGATGATGGCAAGCCAGATGACCGCACGCCCTTCTGCCAGCAACAGCAGGGCGAGGGTGAACAGGATGGTCGCCGTGGGATCGACCGCGAAAAACGGAGCCGCCGTGAAGTCTCCCGAACTCAGGATCAGCCCGATCACCGGCCAGGTGCTCACACCAACCCCCGCAAGCGCGACACCGGCAATCCCGTACATGTCGGGCACAAACCGAAATCTCACATGGTCGCGCACCAGAAAGACCCACGCGATCAGCAGCGCCTGAACCACGAACAGAACCGCATAGGCCGGGGCGGAAAAATTGATGGTCGAGAAATGCAACAGGTGGAACCCGAGTCCCGACCACAGCCATGCCAGCACCAGAACCGCGCCGACCACACGCGCGCCGCGCGCGAATGGCCCCATCGCAGCGGCAATGGCGATCATGGCCAGCGGAAATCCGGCAAGCGGAAACGGCCAGATCGCCTTATTGTACTGCGCGATCGACGCAAAATAGGTCTCGATGGTGAAAGGCAGCATAGACTCCCCCTTGGCACGACGTATCCCTATCGTGCGTCAGGGATGTCGGGCTGTCACGCTTGCCGGTGTCTAGAGTTCCTCCACATAACGCACCATCCGCGCGCGCATCGCGGAATCCGGCATGGGACCGCGTCCCACATTCATGTTTTCGGCCATATGCGCGACCTGTGATGTGGCGGGGATCGCACAGGTCACCGCAGGATGGGAGACGACAAATTTCAGCAGGAATTGCGGCCAGCTGGTCACGCCGATCTCGCCCGCCCAGTCCGGCAAAGACTTGCCCGCAAACTGGTTGATGAGGGACTTGCGACGGAACGGCCGGTTGACGATCACAGCGATTCCCCGTTCGGCGGCCAGCGGCAGCAGGCGGTTCTCGGCCTCGCGATCGAGCACGTTGTAGGTGAACTGCACGAAATCGAGGGGGTGGCGCGCCATGATCGCGGCAAACTCCTCATGACGCCGCCCGTGGGATGTGGTGATACCGGTATAGCGGATACGTCCCGCTGCCTTGTCGGCCTGAAGCGTCTGGAGATGCGCTTCCCAATCGACAAGGTTGTGAACCTGCATCAGATCGAACCGGGGCACGCGCCAAAGCCTGCGTGCATCAGCCATCTGGCTGGGGCCATCCGCCAGAGCTGGCGTCCAGACCTTTGTGGCCGAAAACAGCCCCTCGGTGGAGATGCCTCTGGACTGAAGATGTTCAAGGCACCAGCCGATCACATCCTGGGCAGAGCCGTACATCGGTGACGAATCCACCATTCCGCCGCCCATCTCGAAGAAGGTTTTCATCACCTCCGCCCGGGCCGTGCGAGCAGCGACATCTTCGCCCACATTGAATGTAATCCACGTTCCCATCCCCACGACGGGAATCTGTTCGCCTGTCGCGGGAATGGCACGCATCTGGATCGGGCCGCTGGCGCCATGCGCCCGGCCCGGCGGCAGGACCAGCCCCAGCGCCGCCGCGGCACCGAAACCGGACGCCGTTGCCAGAAACCTGCGGCGACCATGGTTGGAAAATACATTGTTCATGAACAGGAAAATGGCGGCGCTGACCGGGTGATCAAGCCCTCCGGGCAAACAATTGCGTGAACCGCGCTCGTTCTGCGGAATTGCTCCGGCCCGACGGATCAGGCATATCTGACGCGCTCCGAACCAGAAGGTATGTTCCCCGATGTCCGACTTCCAAGCACGCAACCTGACCGAGGGCCTGAATGGCGAGCTCGGCTTCCGCCTGATCGACTGGCGCGAAGGGTTTGCCCAGATTTCCGTCGATCTCGACCACCGCCACAAGAACCGGCAGGGCGGCCTGCACGGCGGCACGACGGCGACCCTGATCGATGCGGCGACCGGCTTTTGCGGCGTCTACGAACCCGACCCCGAAAAACGCCGGGGCAATGTGACGGTCTCGCTGACCGTGAACTTCGTGGGACGCGCCAAAACGGGAACGGTGATTTGCACCGCCGAAGTCGTGCGTGCCGGACGGCGGATCTATTTTGCCTCGGCCAGGGTCCATGATTCCGATGACAATCTGGTTGCCACCGCCGAGGCCGTCTACGCCTATACCGACGTGAACGCCCAGCGCACACCATGACCATGCCCTCGGCAAAATTTCATATCGGCCAGCTCGTCCGCCACGAAATGTTCGACTATCGCGGCGCGATCTTCGATGTCGATCCGGTCTATAGCGGCACCGATCAGTGGTACGAACAGGTCGCCCGTTCACGGCCCCCCAAGGATGCGCCCTGGTACCATGTGATGGTCCATGACGCGCTTCACACCACCTATGTGGCCGAACGCAACCTGAAGGTCGAACCCGATCCGACCCAGATCGCCCACCCCCTGCTCGGCGAGTATTTCACCGCCTTCGACGGCAAGAGCTACCTGAAGGGCGAGAAGGCGAACTGATCGCCGGAAGCTTGACTCTCCCCCCGGCACAAATCATCGTCATGGATACCGTAACGCTGGGGTGCCCCGTATCTGACGGGGCTGAGAAGACACCCACAAACCTGATCCGGATCATGCCGGCGGAGGGAGTTGTTGCGGTGGTCTTTTCGCAAGATCCTCCACCGCCACATGTCACCGGGTCGCCGATCGGGAGTTTCCGATGCCGTACCTGATGCCGAAGATGCTGCGCCATATCCTTGCTCCGGCCGCCGGGATCGCGGCCCTCATCGCCGTGCCCCTGACCGCACAGGCTGAGCCCCTGCGTGTTCCGGTGCTTGTGCCGATCACCGGCTTTCTCTCGCTCGAAGGCACCAGCCAGCGGAACGGTGCGGAACTCGCACTGGCCGGGTCCGGGGTGGATTTCAGTGTAACCGACACCGCGACCGCCCCGGAAATCGCCATCAACGCCTTTGAGCGCGCCGTCGATGCCGCCGATGTCATCAGCGTCGTCGCGCCCATGCTGGGCACCCAGATGCTGGCCCTGATACCGCTGGCCGACGAATTCGGCATTCCGCTGATTACCGTTTCGGGCACAGCGCGCATCACCGAGATGGGCAGCCCGAATGTGTTTCGGTTCTTCCCCGGCGATACGGTCGTGAAAGCTGCTCAGGCGCGCTATGCCGTAGAGGAACGTGGCGCCAAACGCCCGGCGATCCTCTCCCAGACCACCGCTTATGGGCAAAGCGGGCGCGCCGAGCTGGAAGCCAATCTGACCCGTATCGGCGCACCGCCGGTGTTTCAGGAAGCCCTCGATGTGTCGGTTAAGGACATGCTGCCGGTGCTCCTGAAAGTCCGCGAGTCCGGTGCCGATGCGCTGCTGCTCCACCTGCATGCCGGGCCCACCGCGCTTGTCATCCGGCACGCAAAGGCGCTCGGCCTCGATATCCCGATCATCGCCGGGTCGGCCATGCACCAGCCCGAGACAGCAGCCCTTCTCGAGCCCGCCGAGCTGGATGGGGTATGCGCGGAATCCGGTTCGTCGCCGGTTTCGGAAAACTGGCTGGGCGTCCGGAATTTCGTCGACGCTTACCGGCGTTCCTACGACCGGGAACCCGACGCCTTTGCACTGGGCCAGTATGACGGTGTGAAGATGATCCTCGCGGCCGTCGCCGCCGGTGCGCAGAATGCCAACGACATACGTGATTTTCTGCAGACAGCCCGGCATACCGGTCTTGCCATGACCTACAAATCCGACGGCAAGGGCAACATGGCCCATTCGGCAGTCATCATCTGTTACGATGGTGCCGATCGCGTACCGCAGATCGTCAAACGATATGAAAACCTGACCGGGGTGCTGTGAACGGGGAACAGATGGATGCGGTGCTCGTGATACGCATCTGCGTCGTTCCCGCGCAGGCGGGAACCCATGAACACGGGCGGTTCGATGGTTTGCCATCGGCGTTTATGGATGCCCGCCTGCGCGGGCATGACGTCCCGGAAAAGTGCGACGGCCCGAACCCGCGCATAGCAGCATGATCCTGACCCAAATCGCATTGAACGCCCTGGCGCTGGGCTCGGCCTATGCGCTGGTCGCCATCGGGTTTGTTCTCGTCCTCAACGCGACAACAGCCGTGAATTTCGCCCATGGTGAAGGCGTCGTGGCCGGCGGTTTTGCTGCGGTTACACTCGCGGTCATGCTGCCGCCCGATATCGGCATTCCCGGCCTGCTGCTGCTCCCAGGCGTTCTTGTGGTAACCGCGATCCTCGGCCTGCTGATCGGTGCGCTGGCCTATCTGCCGATCCGCAATCGCCCGCCGGTCACGGTCTTCGTGACGACCATCGCGGTCGGCATCATCATTGCCAATGGCCTGAACGCTACTTTCGGGGCCGCGCCCCGGACCGCACCCGCCCTGATCGGCTTGGGCAGCTTTGACATTCTCGGTGCCAGCATCAGCCGACAATCCCTTGCGATCATCGCAATTGCCTTCGTCCTGATTTCGGGGCTGGCGCTGATCCTGCAGCGCACCCAGCTCGGGCGTCAGTTCCGGGCCTGCGCCCAGGACCCGGAAATGGCGCGCGCGCTGGGCATCCGGCTGACACGGATCACCATGCTCAGCTTTGCCCTCGGCACAGCCTTTGCCGGGGCCGCCGGGCTGCTTCTCGCCCATCAGTTCTTCATCAGCCCGTCCGATGGCGGCACCTTGATCCTGAAAGCCTATATCGCCGTTGTCATCGGCGGCTGGGGCAGCCTGCGCGGCGCGGCGGCTGGGGCCATGCTGATCGCCATCTTCGAAGTCGGGGTGGCCACCATATCATCCCAGCCGCTGGCCGAGGGACTGCTCTATATCGTCGTGCTGCTGGTCCTGTTTGTCCGGCCCCAGGGCATCTTCGGGGAACCCCAGCAGATCCGCGCATGAACATGAACCTGCGCACCAGCCTTGCACTGCTGGGCGGCGGCGGCCTCGCGATCTATACGTTGTTTTTCGCATCATCCTATGACCACCGCATCCTGACCCTGTCGGGCATCTATGTGATCCTGGTTCTCGGCTACCAGTTCATCTTCGGCCATGCCGGGGCGCTCAGCCTCGCGCAAGGAGCATTTTTCGGGGTCGGGGCCTACACGACGGGCATTCTGGGCAGCCAGTACGGGGCGGAATTCCTCATCACCTTTCCGCTGTCCATCGCGCTGGCCGCTGCCTTCGCCGCGCTGGTCGCAATGCCGGTGCTTCGCCTCAAGACCCATTACTTCGCGCTGGCGACCCTCGCCCTGAGCCAGCTGTTGTTGCTGATCGCGGTCAACTGGGAACCCGTGACCGGCGGCGCGAACGGCCTGCCCGGGGTTCCCCCCATAACGATCTTCGGCATGGCCTTCACACGCGGCCTGCCCTTGCTGCTTTTTGTGTGGGGTCTCGTCGGGATCGCGATCCTCGTTGCATATTGGCAATTACGCGGCGGGCGCATCGCGGCCTTCACAGTCATGCGCGAGACGCCTCTGGCCGCGCCCGCCTTCGGGATCGACACCGGCCTGCTGCGATTGCGCGCCTTTCTGCTCAGTGCCGCCTTTGGCGGGGCCGCCGGGGCGCTGTTCGTCCACACAAACCGGGTCGTCTCCCCCGAAACCCTGGGCTTCGGGGTCATGATCACCTGCCTGACCATGACCGTGGTCGGCGGGCGGTTCGGCCTTTTGGGCGCCGTCATCGGCGCGCTGCTTCTGACCCATCTGCCCGAATGGTTCCGGGGACTGGACGAATACTATCTGGTCGCCGTCGGTGTGCTCCTGCTCGCCGCCGTCGTCTTCGCGCCCAACGGCATTGTCGCGCTGCTCCTGCCCGATCGGCCACAGCCCCCACGCCAACAAGCCCCGGCAAAACCGGTCACCGGAGCCACCACGCCGGTGCCCAACACCGGTATCGATGCACGAAATCTCGGCAAATCCTATGGCGGTGTCCGCGCGCTCAACTCGGTCGATCTGCGCTTCGGACCCGGCGAGATCGTCGGGGTGATCGGCCCGAACGGTGCCGGCAAAACCACCCTCGCCAACGCGCTGACCGGACTGACGGCACTCGATGACGGGACGGTCATGTTCAACGGAAAGGACACGACGCGCGCGCCCGCCCACACCATCGCCCGGGCTGGCCTGACCCGCACCTTTCAGACCCCCCAGCTCCCAGACGCGCTGACCGTCCGGCAGGTCATCGAGACCGCACAGATCGCCAACAGCCAGGCGCCGGATGCCGCTGATGTCCTGCACCAGTTGGGCATCAGCGCTGAGGCCGACACGCCCTGCGGCACCCTGGCACATGGCCTGCGCCGCCGGGTCGAGATCGCCCGCGCCATCGCCACCCGACCGGCCATGCTGGTGCTCGATGAACCGGCGGCCGGCCTTTCACCGGAGGAACAGGCGGAGATCGCCGAAACCTGCAAAACACTGGCGGCGTCCGGGCTGGGCATCCTGCTGATCGATCACAACATTGCCTTCCTGACCCCGTGCGCCACCCGCATGATCTGCATGGCGGCCGGGCGTATCATTGCCGATGGGACCCCCGCTCAGACCCTGGCCGATCCGGCGGTGCGCGACGCCTATTTCGGGATGACCGCATGATGAGCCGCTTCGCGCTGGAGATTCAGGGTCTGACCGTGAGCCATGGCGGCGTCACCGCCATACGCGATATCAGCCTTGCCGCCCCCACCGGGGCGGTCACCGTTCTGCTGGGTGCCAACGGGGCGGGGAAATCCAGCCTGTTCCGCGCCATCATGGGGCTGTCCACCGCGCGCGGCGGAATTCTTCTTGATGGACGCGACATTTCCCGCCTCACAACCGAAGACCGCGTCCGGGCAGGCCTCGCATGGGTGCCCGAGGGTCGACGGGTGTTTCCCGGCATGACGGTGACGGAGAATCTGCTGGTCGCCAGCCGCGCGGAACACCCGGCGCGCCAGCAGAAGCTGGACGAGGTCTTCGCGCTTTTTCCGCAACTGGCCGGTCGCCCCGCCGACCGCGCCTGGCAGCTCTCAGGCGGGCAGCAGCAGATGCTGGCCATCGGGCGTGCCATGATGGCCACCCCGCGTGTCTATCTGCTCGACGAACCGTCCCTGGGTCTGGCGCCGGGGATCGCGGACACTTTGGCAACGGCCTTGCGGAACCTGGCATCGGGTGAGACCACCGTCATCATCGGCGAACAGAATACCGGCTTTGCCAAACCCCTGGCCGATCACGTGATCCTGCTGCGCAACGGGGAACGTGTCCCGGAAAGCAGCGGTCAGGGGCAGGTCACCTGAACGATCCAGCCATCCTGCGGCCCGGATGCCGGCCAGACGGTCGCGGTCACCGGAGCCTCCAGCGCGAGCCGTTCGCGATAGGCGCAGGCCACCTCGCGGGCAACCTGTCCCGCGCTCGCCCGCGCCGTGTCCTGATCGAGCACAAGGGAAAGCCGGTCTTCGGCCTCCACGGACACAACCGAAAGATCGCCGCGTGCCGACGCCCATTCCAGGAATGCATTTTCCAGATCGCCGAAGGCCGGGGCCATGAAATCCTCGGGCAGGTTGACGAAGGAACGGCTGACCCACCCGGTCGTGCCCTTGTCGTCGAAGCTGCGGATTCGGACCCAGCGCCCGTCCTCGTCGAAGGCCTCGACCCGGTCACCCCGCTTGAGGGTGGCAACAACCTGCTGGCTTTGGCCCGGCCCGGCACGCACATTGAGGGTGCGCGCCGTAATCGTGCCGTCCCAGCTTTCGGGCGAATCCGAAGCGGAGACAGCCCCGTTCAGGGACAGCGAAAACAATACTGCGCATAAAAAACGGATCGGACGGTTCATAATGGCTTTGGTGCGGCGATTTCGCGACGGATTGTCCTTTTCCGCAAGCCACCTCGACTTGCGCGAGCGGTCTTGCAATTATGCCACGTCTTAAGGTTGCAGCATAATGAACGCGCAAAAATTCCAGTTACGCTACTCGCAGGTAGAAGATCGTATCCTGATCATAGTCACCGATGATTCCGATCAGGACGAGGTCTTCGGCTTGACGCGCCGTCTTGTGAAGCGTCTGGTGCTAGGACTCGAGAAGGTGCTGCGCAAAGCCGGGCATCTCGTGCAGCCCAATCCGCCCGAAACAACCCCGACAACCCCGGCACCGACACCCGCCGAAGCGGTGGCATTCGGCGCCCAGCGCAAGAAAAAGACGCAAGCCGGCACAACGCCCGCGGCATCGAATACCAATGCATCGCTCGATCCCGCCCCGGTTGCCGTTCCCTCCCATCTGGTGACCCGGCTGCGCGTCACCGACAAGGGAGAGCACCAGCACCTGTTGCAGATCACCGATGGTCTCCGCTCGCTCGGCATTCCGCTGACCGACGAGCAACTGGCGCAGTTCTCACATGGCATCATCACGGTTCTGAAAAACGCCGACTGGGACCTGAACCCGGCAGTCACGAGCGCTGGCGACGACACCACAGCCGATCCCGACAGCGCCGCCATCGACATCACCGCCGACAGCCCCTCCAAATACCGCCACTGATCCAGCCCTTTGCCGACGGGGGCCTCATGCTTCGACAGGCTCAGCATGAGGATTTCCCGAGGCGGTCATGCGCGCCGCCAAGGACGAAAGGGCCAAACGACAGCCAACCGAGCAAGTCTCGACTGTCATTGCGAGGCGCGCAGCAACGAAGCAATCCAGACCTAGCACAACGACTGGATTGCCACGCCGGCCTTACGGCCGTCTCGCAATGACGCCTTTTCCACACGCGTCATGCCCGCGCAGGCGGGCATCCATAAACGCCGCGACACAACCGGCATATCCGCGACTCACGGTCCGGCGTTATTTTGCGAAAATCGATCTCAAACGACAGCTCCGAGGCCCAGATGGCACGCCCCAAAAAAGCAGAACATACCTCCGAAGAAGCCCGCGCCGCCGCGGCGGATACCGCGCGCCATCTTCTCGACATCGGGGCCGTCAATTTCAGCCCGGAAGACCCCTATACCTTTACCTCGGGGCGGGTCAGCCCGAGCTATATCGATTGCCGCCGGGTCATCGCCTTCCCCCAGGCCCGGGAAGCCATGACCGCCCATGCGGTGGACCTGATCGACCGGGAAATCGGGCGGGACAATATCGACGTGGTCGCCGGTGGTGAAACCGCTGGCATCCCCTATGCCGCCTTTCTGGCCGTCGCGCTGGGCAAGCCCATGGTCTATGTCCGCAAGGAGCCCAAGGGTTTCGGCCGCATGGCCCAGATCGAGGGCGCGCTGGACGCCGGGGCCCGGGTTCTGCTGGTCGAAGATCTGACCACCGATGCCGGCAGCAAGGTCCGGTTCATCGATGCCCTGCGCGAAGCAGGCGCCATTGTGGAGCACACCTATGTCGTCTTTCACTACGGCATCTTCGCCGAAGCCTGGGAGACGATGGAGAAACTGGGTGTCGGCCTGCATTCGCTGGCGACATGGTGGGATGTTCTCGACGCGGCCCGGAAGAACAGCATTTTCACCAGCGAACAGCTCGACAGTGTCGAGGCCTATCTCAGCGATCCCGATACCTGGAAGCCGATGATTTTGTAGGTCCGGCGATCCGCGCGGTTTCGTGACCGCTTGGGCCTCGACATTGCCACACGCTCATGTCCTACAATCATCCGGCATGACGTGAGGGAGTATCATTGTGTCCGCCTATAGACTTCTCGCCGCTGCCGCGCTCGCCACGGCCCTGACCACCGGTGCCGCCCAGGCCCAGAAGGACGAGCTGGTCATCGGGATCAGCCAGTTCCCGCAAGGCTTTCATCCCAATATCGCCAGCCACGTGGCGCTGTCCCTGATCCACGGGATGACCCGGCGGCCCTTCACTGTTTACGACGCCCAGTGGAATCTGATCTGCCAGCTCTGCACGACACTTCCCACACGTGAAGCGGGCACGATCCGGGACTGGACCACACCGGACGGCAAACCGGGTCTGGCCGTGGATTACACGATCCAGGACGGCGCAACCTGGGGTGACGGAACCCCGGTCACCACGGCGGATGTCCAGTTCACATGGGAAATCGGACGTAACGAAACCTCCGGGGTGAACAATCAGGAACTCTACCGCCGGATGGAAAAGATCGAGTCCCGCGATGCGCGGAGCTTCACGATCTTCTGGAACAAGCGGACCTGCCAGGCCGAGGCGATCAACGATTTCGAGATTGTGCCCGCACATCTGGAACGCGCCGCCGCCAGTGATCCCGCCGCCTACCGCACCGGCAATGCCTATGACAGTGACCCGACCCAGCCGGGCCTCTATTTCGGCCCCTACCGGATCACCCGTGTCGAACCCGGTGCCACCGTGGTGCTGGAACCCAACCCGACCTGGTGGGGCGCAAAACCGTTCTTCACGAAGATCACCTTCCGCACCATCGAGAACACAGCCGCGCTTGAAGCCAATCTTCTCTCTGGCGAGATCGACTATATTGCCGGGGAAGACGGTATCTCGCTGGATCAGGCGCTAGCCTTTGAAAAACGCCACGGTGACCGATTCGATGTGGTCTTCAAGCCGGGCCTGTTCTACGAACATATCGACCTGATGCTCGACAACCCGATCCTTGCCGATGTCCGGGTCCGGCGCGCCCTGCTCCACGCCATCGACCGGGAGGCCATCAGTTCCCGCCTGTTCGAGGGCAAGCAGCCCGTTGCCGACACCTCGGTGCATCCGCTGGACTCGGTCCATGTGGACGATGTCCGCAAATACGCCTTCGACCCCGGACAGGCCCGGACCCTGCTCGATGCCGCTGGCTGGACCGATATGCGCGACGGCATCCGGCACAACGCCGCCGGAGAGCCGCTCCGCATCGAGATCATGACCACAGCGGGCAACCGCGTGCGCGAACTTGTCGAACAGGTGATCCAGTCCAACCTGCGCGAAGTCGGGGTCGATCTGCGGATCCGCAACCAGCCCGCCCGGGTTCTGTTCGGCCAGACCATCCGCCAGCGGGAGTTCACCGGCATGGCCATGTTCGCGTGGTTCTCCAGCCCGCAAAACGTGCCACGAACCACGCTGCATTCCTCGATGATTCCGAACGCCGAAAACAGCTGGTCCGGGCAGAACTACCCCGGTTATCGCAGCGAAGTGATGGACGAGGCCATCGACCGGGTTGAGGTTGAATGCAGCGCGGCCGATCAGACCCGGCACTGGACGACCATCCAGCAGACCTATGCCGAGGACCTCCCGGCCCTGCCCCTCTATTTCCGGGCCAACGCCTTCATCATGCCGAAATGGCTGCATGGCGTGACGCCCACCGGGCACCAGTATCCCAGCACGCTCTGGGTCGAGAACTGGACCGCAAAATGAACATCGGATTGCACGGCCAGGGCGTACCGAAAAATGCTGCGTCATGCCTGCGAAGGCAGGCATCCATTAACGCCGATGCAAGACCGGGCAACCTCCTGCGACAATGGGCCCCTGCCTGCGCAGGGGCGACGAGGCGTGTTGGCGTCACCAACCCGGCGCCCGGGCACCCATGACCGCCTACCTGACACGCCGTCTGCTGGGCATGGCCATCGTGCTGGTGGTCATGTCCTTTCTGGTCTTCATGCTGATCGGGCTGATGCCGGGCGACCCCATCGACATCATGATCGCGTCCAATCCCGAGCTCACTCCGGCGGATGGCGAGCGCCTGAAACGCCTGCACGGCCTCGATCTGCCGCTCTGGGAACGCTATGGCAGCTGGCTGGCGGGGCTCCTGCACGGGGATCTTGGATTTTCGCGGACCTACAACCGCCCGGTGCTCGAAATTCTGCTGCCCCGGCTCGGCAACACGGTCATCCTGCTCGGGCTGAGCTCGCTCGTCGCCATTGCCATCGCCATTCCGCTCGGTGTGATCGCGGCCACCCGGCCCCAATCCCCCCTCGACAGCGCGATCAACCTGTTCTGTTTTGCCGGGATTTCCGTCCCGCCCTTCTGGCTGGCGCTGGTCTTCATCATGTTCTTCGCCGTGACGCTCGGCTGGCTGCCTGCCGGCGGGATGGGATCGCCCGAGGACGGGGTTCTGGGGCGCCTGGAATTCCTGGTGCTCCCGGTCGCCACACTCACCATTGCCAGCCTGTCCGGATACACCCGCTTTGCCCGCGCCGCGATGATCGAGGTTCTCCGTCAGGACTACATCCGGACAGCCCGCGCCAAGGGGCTCGGCCCCGTACGGACCGTGTTCGGGCACGGGCTGCGCAACGCCATGCTGCCGCTGACCACGATCATCGCGCTGGATTTCGGCACGCTCTTTTCCGGTGCGCTGATCACCGAAACCATGTTCGGCTATCTGGGCATGGGCAAGCTGATCTACGATTCGATCCTCGGGAATGACTTCAACCTCGCCCTTGTGGGCCTGTTGCTGGCAACGCTGGTGGTGCTGATCGGCAATTTTCTCGCCGATATCGCCTATGCCGTTCTCGATCCGCGGATCTCCTTCCGTTCACTGGAGGCGGCATGAGCATCGCCGAACCGGTTTTCGACGCGGCAGGACGCGAACCCAGCCTGTTCTGGCAGCGTCTGCGCCGGAACCGCGCCGCGATCGCCAGCGCGCTCATTCTCGTCACGATCACCACACTGGCGCTGCTGGCCCCGGTCTTCGAGACCGCGCTGGGCATCGATGCCACCCGGGTCGATCTGTTCAACCAGTATGCCCCGCCGGGGGCAACCCACTGGCTGGGAACCGATGAAGCGGGCCGCGATGTCTTTGTCCGGCTGCTCTATGGCGGCCGCATCTCGCTGCTGGTCGGGCTCGTGGCGGCCCTCGGGGCAGCGGTCATCGGCACATCCATCGGCTTGCTCGCGGGCTATCATGGCGGCTGGCTCGACGGGCTGCTGATGCGCACCACGGACGGCGTCATCGCCCTGCCCTTGCTGCCATTGCTCATCATCCTGGCCGCCGTCGATCTGACCAAGATCGGCATTCCGGAAAGCATCGCCAGCTCGGAAATGGCAAGCCTTTACCGCATCATCTTCATCATCGCGCTTGTCGGCTGGACAACCGTGGCACGGCTGGTCCGCGCCGCCACATTGTCCGTCCGCACCCGTGAATTCGTGCGCGCGGCTGAAGCGATGGGGGCCGGTTCCACGACCATCATGCTGCGGCACATCCTTCCCAATGTGATCTCGCCCATCGTGGTCGCAACGACCCTTTCCATCGGTTCGGTGATCCTGCTGGAATCCGTGCTCAGCTTCCTGGGACTGGGTATCCAGCCGCCGATCCCGAGCTGGGGCAACATGCTGACCAACGCCCAGGAGCTCGCCACCCGCGCCCCCGCGCTGGCGGTCTGGCCCGGCGCCATCATCTTCGTCACCGTGCTCGCCTTCAATTTTCTGGGCGACGGCCTGCAGGACGCGCTCGACCCGCGCGCCATGCGGCGCTAGGGGCCGGGCGCGGCATGCTCTGGGTGATTTTGATACTGCTTGTACTGGGTGTGGTTTTCGGCCCTAGCCTCTGGGCGCGTACAATCCTGTCGCGGCACGCGGAGGAACGGCGCGATTTTCCCGGCACCGGCGGCGAACTTGCCCGGCATCTACTCGACGAGGCCGGCCTGTCCGAGGTGCGCGTCGAACAAACCGACAGGGGCGACCACTACGACCCGCAAGACAAGGCGGTGCGCCTGTCCCAAGGCAGTTTCGACGGTCGCTCCCTGACAGCAGTGACCGTCGCAGCCCATGAGGTTGGTCATGCCCTGCAGGATCGCGACAGCTACGCCCCGCTCCAGGCGCGCACCAACATGGTCAAATGGGTCGGCGGTATACAGAAATTCGGTTCCGCCATTCTCTTCGGGTCACTGTTCCTTGGCGCGGTCACGCAGGCCCCAAGCCTGACTCTGCTGGTCGCGGGCGCGGGCATCGCCACCATGGCCAGTGCCGTTCTGGTTCACCTGATCACGCTCCCCGTGGAATTCGACGCATCCTTCGGCCGCGCCCTGCCGATTCTGGACAAGGGTGGCTACCTGCCGCCCGAAGACATGCCCGCCGCGCGCAGCATCCTCAAGGCCTGCGTCCTGACCTATGTGGCCGGATCGCTGGTCAGCCTGCTCAACCTGTGGCGCTGGATCCGTTTTATCCGCTAGAAAATCTCAACGCACCGGCAACGCGACAAATGTCCCATTGTTCTGCCGGGTCACTTCGCGCATCAGCGTCTCAAACCGGCCATTTGATGTTGGCGACAAGAACCCGATCGCATGAACTCGTGCGAGTGGTTTGCCGGTGATCCGGTTGGCATTCGCCTGACGGAGGGTGCGGATCACTGTGTCATAGCTGGAACCGGTGTAATCATCCCCGAAGATATAGATCGAGACCTTCTGGTTCGGATTCACATAGCGTTTCAGGGCAACTTCAAGCCCCTCCACCGGACTGCTGTTCGACGCGCTCTTCCAGTTTCGGAAAAGCCGGATGACGCTGTCGCGCCGCGCCTTGGTGTCGGGAATCCAGCGACCGGCATACCCGCCCACGAGGTGCGTGCCGTTGTCGTTGAGGATCTGAAAACCTTTGATCCGGGGGTGGATGTTGATGATGTTCTCGACCTCACGGGTCACGCGCGACCAGATCGCCTGCATGCTGCCCGAGGTGTCGATAATAAAAATCACATAGTCGCTGTCGACGGGAATGCCGCCGACTTCCTCATCCCTAGTCTCTGATGAACTGGCCGTGATGTTCGCACGTTGCGTATCCCGCAAGGAACGTTCGACCAGTTCCAGCCCCGCCAGATTTTCATCCAGGCTTTCCGCTTCCGCATTTGCCGCGCGCAATCGATTCTTCGCCTGAGCGGCTTTCGCGCTCTCCGTTGTCAGCTGCTCCTGAATCTCCTCAAGGGCTTGTGTCTCCTGCACGAGGGCAGTTTCCAAAGCCTCGACCCGGGCTTCTGCCGCAAGCACCTGATCCAGCGTGCGCCTGGTTTCCGATGTGAAGTCAGGCAGCACCGATTCCGCAAAGGTCGAAATCAGCACGAGCAGAACGACCGCGCCGAACCCACAGGAAATAATGTCGAGAAACGACAGGCTGAATATCTCTAACTCGCGGGATTTTCGCTTCAAGGCCAAGTCTCCGCGGGGCTGATAAGCAGCCCGTTTGTTGCGGCAGTCCAGCGCCAGAAATGGGCCGCGGCCTCCGGGTCTCCCTCCAGTGGCAACAGGATGACGTTGGTCCGGACACGGTCCAGACCGGCGTTGTTCACCGTATGGCGAAACAGTCGGGCACGGCATTCGCCAGAAATCGAGTTTGAGCCACCCCACAAGGCGTTACAGCCCGAGAACGGATTGAGACTGCGATATCCGGAAATCCCGGCTGTGGGCAGGCCGTCGGTGATCAGGTACAGATCGGTCGGCTTGTGCGCTGCGATAGCCTGCAGGCCTGCGGCCAGATTCGTGGCACCACCGGGCACGATGTTGTTCATGTCAGATAGAATTTGCCCCAGCCCGGCCGCGTCTCCTCCCGACACACCTGCCGGGTTGCCAAGGTCCCGGGCCGTCTCACTGAACGCCACCACACGCACGATCGCGTCGCGCGGCGCTCGCGCCAGAAGCCAGCCAAGGGCCCGACGTGTGCGTTGCCATTTGGGAGCCTGAACCCGATCCGCGGGGGCCATGTTCTTGCGCCGGATAATGTCGATCAGTTTCTCTTCGGTCATGGAAGCCGAGCTGTCGACAAGGATACCAATACGCTTGCCCTCGACCCGCAATCCGATCACGTATTTTTCTTCACCGGCCTGGCGGTTCTCGACAATATCGGTGTTGTCCTGCACCTCGATGGTCTTGATCGTGTCCTCGAGGGTCTTTTCTTCACTTCGGCGTGCAGTGATGTCCACCTGCTTCTGCTGAAGCTCGCGCTGGACACGGGAAATCTCGCTTTCGAGCGCTTCGACCTGTCCCGTGGTGGCCGCTTTCGCCCGTAATGCGCCGACCACTTTTGCACTCAGTTCCTCTTCAGTGCTCTGTAACCGTTCGAGATCTGACGTCAGTCGTTCGCTTTCATCCGAGACATGCTCGACATCATGTTTGACCAGCATCAACACAAGGATGATCGCACCCAGCCCACAGGACATGACGTCCAGAAAGGCGAGGTTAAACCCCTCGGTTTTGCGGCGCGGTCTCAGCTCTTACCCACGGTGCTGATGCGGTTCAACAGGAAGGATTCGCAGTATTCCTGGGTGTCTGTCACCATCGAATCCTGCAATCTCTGGAGTTGATGCAGCAAAAACATCAACACCACACTGATCAACAACGCCACGAAGGTTGAGTTGAAGGCGACCCCGAGGCTCTCGGTCATGCCAGCGATGTCTCCGGCAAGGGCCTGATCGGCCTGGGACAATGCCTGGCCAATACCGCGCACGGTCCCGATAAAGCCGATCGCCGGGATCGCCCAGATCAGATACCGGATCATGGAATTTTCTGCCTCCTGTTTCACCGCCAGCGCCTCAACATTCGCGTCAATGGTCTCCGACGTGTTCTGCACATCTTCGGTAATCAGGAAGCGCCGAAGGCTTGCAGCAAGCGTACGCACAAGTGGCGTGGTCCGGATACGCTCGGGAAGCTTCTCCAGCGTGTTGAGCATGGTGACGAGGTCCCCCTCGTCTTCGGCTGCGCCTTCGAGCAAGTCGACATTGAACAGGTAACGGTCCTTCAGGATGGCATAGCATTTGTCGAGAATCATGAAGGTTCCCCACAGCATCATGATGATGCAGATCTCCTGCTCCCAATCCTTGAGGATCACCACCAGATCGCGCGGGGCGCTTTGGCCCGCCGCCCGCGCGGCCTCGATCACTTGGGTTGATTCGGGCCAGATATAGCCAACATAAATCAGATGAACGACGATGATCGACACGACCAATGCGAGGGTAGTCTTGATTGCGGATGCCATGATCGGAATCGCTCTCCTGTCGCGCTATATGTCTACCGGGAAGGATACCGGCGTGTTCAAACTGATACCTGACTGGGCATAGGCAAAACCAATCACCCCGCCCCCCATGGTCAGCGCCAGCACAAGCACAACGGCCCGGCGAATTCGCGGCCTACCGCGCAAGATTGCTTTGTGCACCATGCAGATACCTTCCAATTCTGAATCCGATTTCATCGCTGCCGCTCGAACCACCTTCGCGATACGCCGCCCGCAGCTGGGTGCGCGTCCCCGATTTCCAGCTGGACCCCTTTATCACATGGGAATCGCCGAACTCCGGACCGAGAGGATTGAGCTCGACCTGCCGGCGATCTGGCGGCTGTAACGAATAGAAGTCATGCACCCACTCACTGACATTGCCTGTCAGATCGAAAAGGCCCGATATTTCGGGCGGGAAACTTCCCACCGGTGCCGTTCGGGCAAAGCCGTCATTGTATTTGGGAACGTAAAATCGTGTGAGGCCATTGGCAGATTCATCCGCGATGTTCCCGGCATTTCGCGGCACGGTCGCGGAATCACCCCAGGTAAATACAGTCTGGGCCGCGCGCCCGGCTTTCCGCGCCAGCCATTCCCATTCCGCTTCGCTCAACAGGCGGTAACCATCACTGGTCGGACTGACATCCGCCAGCTTCCCGTTGGAGATGCGATAAAACGGCGTCAATTTCTCCTGCACACTCAGCCAGTTCGTGAATTCGGCGGCCTCAATCCATGAGACGCCTGTGACAGGGGCCGAAGAACTGCCCCCCTGGCCTCTGCGAAACTGTGCAAATTGCCCATTGGTGACTTCATGTTGTGATGCATAGAAAGCTTTCGTCAGACTGACGCGCCGTTCGAACTCATTGGCACGCTGACCTTTCTGGCTACGGGGAGCCCCCATAACGAAAGCATCAGGCTCAAAGAGATTGAGTCTGATGCCCACCGAATTCGCATAAGAGCGCGGTGATTCCGCCAGCCGCGCCGAAGTTTCGCCAATCATCTCCTCACGAATAACCAGACTGCGCTGGCCGGATGGCGTGATCGTCTTGCGTATGGTGCGATAGCCCTTTTTGCGCAGCTCGATCTTGTGCGGGACCGTTTGCAATTGCAGCTCGATACTGCCCGTTCCCACCTTCTTTCCGTTCACGACAATATCCGCGCCCGGAGTTGTCCGTATATCAACAATGCCGAGCGCCTCCTGCAGCCGCATCGTCAGCTCAGCTTGTTCTTTCGATTTCAGGCGTACGGTCTGGCTCTTGGAATGATAGCCCGGCAACACATACGTCACCGTGTGATCTTCATTCGCGGTCAGTTCTATCTCTCCCGATTCCGGGACCCGCCGTCCATCGACCAGAAGCTGACCGCCCGTCGGAACCGCACGAATGCGCAAGACCGACGTGAGTGGCTTCAAAAGGTAACGGCGCTCCAGAACCGGGGCGGTGTTGGTAATCTCGACAACCTCGTCCACCGGTTGACGGTCTTGCGCTATAACTCGAGCCGCGTAAGCACCGCCAGCCATCGGCAAGGTGAGCGGGGTTACACCCAGGCTTTTGCTATCGAAAAACACCTCCGCCCCGGCCGGCTCGGAGTTGATCGAGACTTGCCCGTCCACCGGTTTGAGATCGAGACGGATTTCCTCCGTCTTGCCCCGCTGCAACTCGACGATCTGCTCCACGACCTGAAAATGCGGATGATCTACATTCAGCGTGTGGGTTCCGGCCTCACGTTCAAGTTCGATGGATGATGCAACGGCGACCGGCACACCATCGAGGCTCCAGCGCGTATCTGGCAGATCACGGGCCGTTGCAGCCACAATCCGACCCGGCAAAGCCTCCAGTCGCACTTCAACAGTACGCCCAGCCTCCTCGGGTTGAATCTCATACAAGACATCACGAAATCCCTCGGCGGCGACACGGACAACAGGCGCAGCACTCAAGCTATAAACCGTGGTGCCGACGGCGAGACCAAATCCGGATGCCAGTTCGACCTCTCCCGATTGTTCGGCTTCGTCCGGGGTGATCCTGATCACTGTCCCACTGGTTGAGGCCAGCACCCCGATAACCATGAGGCCAATGACCAAAAGCCCAACGATCCCACCGAGGTAAAATCGAACCTGACGCCTGCGGGCCTGCCGCAGCCCCTCTTCAAACGCGTTCATCGGGATAAATCTCCAGTACGAGGCCTTCGGTACCGGGAGGAATATCAACCTGAACAAGCTTGGACCGGAAGCCGGCCCGTGCGCCTTCGAATGTATAACTTCCCGGGCGCAACTCGATGGTCCGGTCCGTTGTCGCACCAACTTGCCCGATGCCACGAACGGATATTCTTGTGATGCCATCGGACAGAATGCGAATCGAAACCTTGGTCCCATAGGCTTTCACAAGACTGGAAACCTGTTCGCTTTGCGCGGTCAATGACGGACTCAAATCCGCAAGATCGCGCGCTTTCGACACAAGATCCGATGCATTTGCCGCCACATCCTCAGATGCCAGACGTTCTGGCCGGTCGAGAATTCTGGTGATCTCGCGTTGCAGCTGAATGATCTCTCCTGCGAGCTGATAACCGCCATTGACCTGTGGGTCGTCGGGGACGATAGCGCCTGCGCGGGCATAAAACTTCTCTGCCGCAACCCAGTCATCGGACTGGCGCGCAGCCGCAGCTGACTCCAGCATCGTCTCAAACTCCAGCTGCGTTGCCAGAATGCCGGTCTGCTGTGACAGCAATTGCGTTTCCGGACGATCTGAAAACAGGTCTCGTGCCGCCTTCAGGTCCGCGCGCGCCCCAGACAACCGGCGGGCCTGGATATTGGCCAGACCGGATTTCACGTGGTTGCCATATATACGTTCCTTGCGTTCCGCCCGGAGTTCCTGACGACGTGATGCGAGTTCGGACCGGCCCGGATCAAGCGCGAGGGCATCGCTGAGATACTTTTCCTCTGCCTCGGCATCATTTTCAACACGAGCCACCGCAGCTTTCGCAATCGCGCTCAGAACTTCGGGAAGCCGCGCCACCTCAGTTTCGAGCGCCTCTGCCTCCGGGGATTCAGGTTGTAACTGGCGCGCCCGGGTGATCTGCGGCAAAGCCTGAACATAATCGTCTGCGGCATATGCGGCCCGGGCTTCGCGCAGGGCTTCGTCAAAGGCAGCATCGCGCGCGCCAAGCGAAGCCCGAGCCTGTGCCGTCGCAGCCTCAAGCCCTGCCAGGGCTTCACTGTACTGTCCTCTGGAGAACTGCGCGAAAGCGGCCTCTTTCTGCGCGACCACGTCCTGCCGCGTGGTCGCGTCCCATTCCGCAAAGGCTTTGGATGCAATGTCCGGTTCGATTTCCGCCTGGAACGTTGCGAACAACTCTTTGAATTGATTACGCTTTGCGTCGGCATCAACCAGCTCGCGAGCCGGTTCGCTCGCAACACCATCCTCCGTGTTCTGATCACTCGCCCGCACAGGACTTCCGTCCTGACGTGTGAATTCGGCCGTCGCGGGTGTTTCGTCAATGTCGGGCCAGATCACGACAACGGCGACCAGAAACAGACCCAGCAACACCGCTGCGCCCGTGAACCCGCCCGCGATCAACAGCCGACGCCGGCGGGTGGCACGGCTTTCCTCTTCTAGTTTTTCAAGCAGCATCGGACGTGTGGACCTAGAGCTGTACCTGAGGGGTCTTTTCCTGCTCGAATATTTTTTGCAGGAACTCGCGCCACTGGGCGAATTGCTCTTTGGCCGTACCGGTCAACTCAACGGTTTCCTTTTGGAAGGCGATCACCTGGGGGGCCAGATCAATATTGATTGACTGGCCAAGCTCTTCGAGCGCATCGCGATGCACCTTGGCTTCTTCACTGGTCTGGAAACTATCGGTCAGCAGCTTCGCGCCGATCACGCCGCCGACAATGGCACCTGTCGCCGCCGCTGTACTGCCAGCTGTCGAGCCTGATCGGCTGCCCGCCATGATGGCCAGAACACTCAGCCCGACGGCAAGCACACCCAACGCGGCCTGCCCGGCCGCCTTTTCGTTCGCCGCACTGCGGGCTTCGATTTCAAGCAGGCTTTGTTCCTGCCACACCAGATAGCTGTCCTGCATATTGGAACTGAATGTCCGATAGTGATCCTGCAAGCCATCGACGAACAGCTGATCGCGCACCCGCACCGCACGCGTCCGCAGCAGCATTGGGTCGGCTTCGCTTGGGAAACTGACGAGTTCAACCGTGCGACCTGTCGCATCGAGGTGCTCTTCAAATGCTTCTTCAGTGAAGTTCGACCCGAATCGCAACTCGGTCACATGCTGGAGCGTTTCCAGGTCAGCAATCTTGTATTCCTCCAGTTCCAGTGCAATACGGTTGGCCGCCGCCGCAAAAACGGGGTCGTAGGGATCCATGCCCTTGTTGCGCGAATTTTTGTGGAACCCGGGATCCACGGTGTGGTCGAAGGTGCGGGTAAACCAGTTGTCCCCGGTGATGTCCGTGACTGTGACCTGTATCTCCACATCCTCGCCATTGGATTCGAGAATTTTGCCCAGAACGTAGAGGTCACCGGTCGCCGTCTGATCGGGTACGACGCGTACAGCCCCGAACGCTCCAGTATCTTCGAGAGCCTCCTTCAGCTTGACCGCAAAGCGATTGGCTTCTGCGCGACGCAATTCCGGCCAGACGCCTTCTTCCTTGTACTCTTCAGCCGTTTTGGAAAGACCCGGGTCGAACACCGGCACGATGATGTCCAGCTTCGGCTTGGCGGGGTCAACAACAGCTTCACCGGTCTTGTCAAAAATCGATGACAGCTGGGGACCGACGCTTGGGCCACCAGCGCTACCGGTGCCAGCCCCACCCTGGTTGGTGACGCAGCCAGTCAGCACAAAGCAGAAGCAAATCGCGTAAACCCCCATCTTCTTCATCAGCAAACGCATAAATCTCTCCGTTCCCAGCCGCTACTTCACCTGCGGCAGGCCTTTGTATCTGCGATATTCGTTCCAGAGTTTCTTTTTCAACTCCGGGTCGGGCTCATCAATTGCAGCTTGTCGTATCTGTCCTTCCAACACACTATCATTGTCGGAAGGCGGAATGTCCTCGGGCAATTTCCCGTTGTTCAGAACGGGCGTCCCGGTCCCGGCGACTGTGCCATCTCCCGGCCCGCCCGCTTGGCGGGATCGCTCGGGGTCTTGTTGGCGGCCTGCACCTGATGTTCGTGCCTGCTGTTCAGGTTCATCCCCCGCAATATCCCCCGCCGCTGTAGAAGACGGTCCCGCAGCGGCTGAAACACCATCACCTTCGCCTTCGACGCCACCTTGTGACGATCCCGCTTGCCCATTGCTGCTCCCTTCCGTTCCCGGTGGTGGCAGAGCGAGGCTCGGCAAGGACGAGACAGCAGGTGCCGGCCCGGATGCCGGATCGGCCGCATCGCCGGAAATATCCCCCGGTGACGCCGAGGCAGACTCACCACTTTCTGCATCTGCGGCCTCACGGCCTCCGGCCGGATTTTCTGAGTCGGTGTCGTTGCCAGATTCCGATTCGGCAGCTTGTTCGGCCGGGTCTTTGATGTCCGTCTCGCGCTTGTCGTCCTTGGACTCCTCACATTCATCGTATCGGTTGAGGGAAAGTGTCAGCGCACGATCCATGCGCCGGATTTTTTCCGCCAGCGTCAGTCCCGCCTCATCGGCAAAATCGATGGGCGAACGCCCGCATTCGCTGGGAGCCGATTGCGACCAGACCGGCAGCGGCAGCACGAGAGGCACCCCCACAAACAACAAGCAGCCCATTCGGACCAGATTCTTCACCCGCATTCTCCCTTGTGGTCCAATGCTTCAATGCTACTGCGGACGACCATGCAACCTCAACACAAGTGCAGGCGACAGCCTCTTGAAGACCGAGATTGTGGTCTTTTTCCGACCATCACCATCAAATTGAGGCAACAGCGGCGCAATCGCGCTGATTGCTTGGCATTCGTGCGCAAGGCGTGTATGTAGACGCCTCCTCGCAAGGGGCTGCCCGAAACCGGTCGTTTTTCCCGGTGTTCGGAGCAAATTCATTCGGAAGGGGGTGATTCCCATCGTCCAGGTTGTTGTACGCGACAACAATGTCGATCAGGCGCTGAAAGCGCTGAAGAAGAAGATGCAACGCGAAGGCGTGTTTCGTGAGATGAAACTGCGGCGCTCATACGAGAAGCCGTCGGAGAAGCGTGCGCGCGAAAAGGCCGAGGCCGTTCGCCGTCAGCGCAAGCTTGCCCGCAAGCGCAAGGAACGCGAGGGCTTCTAGCCCCTCTTCCCTTCAAGAAGAACACATCAACAAAAAACGGCCCCGGATTTTTCCGGGGCCGTTTGTTTATGGTCTCTATGGTCGCTGCTCTAATGGCCGCTGCCTTTGAGTGATTTGACGATGTTCTCGCACATCTTCTTCGCATCATCGAACAGCATCATCGTGTTGTCCTTGTAGAACAACGGATTGTCGATCCCGGCGTAACCCGAAGCCAGCGAGCGCTTGATGAACAGCACCGTGCCCGATTCATCAAGGTTGAAGACCGGCATCCCGTAAATCGGGCTGGACTTATCCGTTTTCGCCGCAGGGTTGGTGATGTCGTTGGCACCGATCACAAAGGCGACGTCGGTCGAGGAGAAGTCCGAATTGATCTCGTCGAGCTCAAGCACATCGTCATAGGGCACATTGGCTTCGGCCAGCAGCACGTTCATGTGCCCGGGCATACGCCCGGCGACCGGATGGATCGCATACCGAACCTTGACGCCCTTCTCTTCGAGCACGCTGACCATTTCGGCCAGCGCATGCTGGGCCTGCGCCACCGCCATGCCGTAACCCGGAATGATGATGACGGAATTGGCCTGCTCCATGATGAAGGCCGCATCTTCGGCCGAGCCCTGACGCACCGTACGGTCGCCAAGGTCTTCCATGCCCGGTGCTGCGGTTTCTCCGCCGAAGCCACCCAGGATCACGCTGAAGAACGAACGGTTCATCGCCCGGCACATGATGTAGCTGAGGATCGCACCTGACGAGCCCACGAGAGCGCCGACAACGATCAGCGCCGGGTTGGCGAGCGTGAACCCGATACCGGCTGCCGCCCAACCCGAATAGGAGTTGAGCATCGACACCACGACCGGCATGTCCGCGCCGCCGATCGGCAGGATCAGGGTCACACCGATGATAAGGGACAGAATGACCACCAGCCAGAACGCGGCGGGTGCTTCTGTTGCGGCAAGCCAGATCACCACCAGAACCAGGGCGATGCCCAGTCCGAGGTTGACCATGTGCTGACCCTTGAAGATCAGCGGCTTGCCCGTCACCAGACCCTGCAATTTGCCGAAGGCGATGATCGAACCGGTAAAGGTGATGGCGCCGATGGCGGTCCCGATCGACATTTCGATCAGGCTGCCGGTGTGGATGTTGCCCACCGTGCCGATGCCATAGGCCTCAGGCGCAAAAAACGCAGCACCCGCCACGAGCACAGCAGCCAGGCCAACCAGCGAATGGAAGGCCGCCACGAGCTGCGGCAGCGCGGTCATCGCAATCTTCAGCGCGATCACGGCACCAATGGCGCCACCGATGGCGATGCCGACCACAATCGCACCGAAGGAGGTAACGCTTGGCAGTGCAATCGTCGTCAGGATGGCAATCACCATGCCCGAAATGCCGTAGATGTTGCCCATCCGGGCGGTCCGGGGCGAACTCAGCCCGCGCAGCGCCATGATGAAGCACACGCTGGCGATCAGGTACGCAAATGCAGTCAATGAAGCAGACATATCGAGCGCCCTGTTATTTCTTTGCGCGGTACATCGCGAGCATCCGTTGCGTCACGATGAATCCGCCAAAAATATTCACCGACGCCAGAATGACTGCGATAAATCCGAAAATCTTCGAAAGGTTCCAGTCGCCCGGGCCAGCCGCAATCAGCGCACCGACGATGATCACCGATGAAATCGCGTTGGTCACCGCCATCAGCGGCGAGTGCAGGGCCGGTGTCACGCTCCAGACCACGTAATAGCCGATGAAGCAGGCCAGCACGAAGACCGTGAACAGGAACACGAAGGGGTCGCCGGCTCCCGATGTCTGGACCAGCGCAAGCTGGGTTGCCTCCTGGGCGAGCCCGGCTGCGTGTTCGGCCACTTTCGCAGCCTCATTGGCCAGCCGCGCTGCATTGTCAGCGAGTGTCGAAGGATCCATGGGTCAGGCTCCCTTCCCGGGTGTTTCTGTTTCCGAAGCGCCGCTGTCCTGTGCGGCAGCTTCGGCGGCGACCGGTTCCGGCGCCTTTTCCTCTTCGGGCAACAAGGCCGGATGCACCACCTTGCCGTCACGGGTCAGGCATGTGCCCTTGATGATCTCGTCATCCCAGTCGATGTCGAGCTTCTTGGCTTCGGTATCCACCAGCAACTCGACGAAATTCATCAGGTTGCGCGAATAGAGCGCCGAAGCATCTGTCGCGAGGCGCGAGGGCAGGTTGAACTCACCCATGATCTTGACGCCATTGGCCGTAACAGTGATCTCGCCCGGCTTGGTCTGGGTGACATTGCCACCCTGCTCGGCGGCAATATCCACAATCACCGAACCGGTTTTCATGGAAGCAATCATATCGTCATTCACCAGCGTTGGTGCCGGACGGCCCGGAATCAGCGCCGTCGTGATGACGATATCCTGCCCCTTGATGTGATCTGCGATGAGTTCGGCCTGACGGCGTTTGTAGTCGTCGGACATTTCCTTGGCATAACCACCCGCCGTCTGGCCGGTATCGCCTTCATCGGCTTCCACCATGATGAAGGACGCGCCAAGGCTCTCGACTTCCTGTTTCGAGGCGGCCCGCACATCGGTCGCGGACACGATGGCACCCAGACGGCGCGCCGTCGCGATGGCCTGCAACCCGGCCACACCGGCCCCCATCACGAAGACCTTGGCCGGATTGATGCGCCCGGCAGCGGTCATCAGCATCGGCATCGCCTTGCCGTAATTTGCGGCCGCGTCGATGACGGCCTTGTAGCCGGTCAAATTCGATTGGGAGCTGAGTACATCCATGGATTGCGCACGGCTGATCCGCGGCACCATTTCCATGGAAAACGCCACGATGTTGTGCGCGGCATAGGCATCCACACCCGCCCGGTCACCATAGGGATTGTGCAGCCCGATCAGATAGGCCCCGTCAGGGATGTCCGACAGGTCGTCCCCAGATGCGCCCTGCATCAGTGGGCGCTGTACCTTGAGAACAATATCGGCGCCGGCAAACACTTCGGCGCGCGTGGCGCCTACGGTCGCACCGGCTTCACGGTAAGCCGCATCGGAAATCGACGCAGCTTCACCCGCCCCGCTCTCCACGGCCACATCGAAGCCCCATTGCAGATAGCGCTTGATCGTATCCGGTGTCGCGGCAACGCGCCGCTCATGCGGGCGTCGCTCTTTGGCAATCGCGATCTTCATGACGTGAGGAACCTCGGTTCAGTCGAACTCAACGGGACCCGGCCTGTGCCCCCGAATGTGGCCGGTCAATACGCGGTATTCCGCGATCTCGCGAATATGCCGCGCCGGTCACGGCAGGGCAACCCGGCACATTGTCGCCTCTGCTTTGTCGTTTCGGCACAAGCAAAGTCGTTCCCGGGACACACGATCAATGTCTGATCCGGTCGCGATCATGTCCGTAGAAAGGGATATGTCGCAAAATCGGGGCTCAAGAATGCGCAAGATCCTGCCGAAACAATTCAGACAACTCAGCATCGCACTGTTCTTTCTGCTGGCCGGAGGCCATTCTGCGCTGGCGCAGAGCTATGAACGCGGGCTGTCGGCCTACAATCGCGCAGACTATGAAACGGCTTTGCGTGAATGGGATGCACTGGCGCAGTTCGGCGACCCACAGGCGCAATTCGGGCTCGGCCTGATGCACACTTTCGGCCACGGGGTCCCCGAAGACGATATTGTGGCAATGGACTGGTATGAGCGCGCCGCAAAGCGCGGGCATCCCGGCGCACAACTGTTCCTCGGCCATGGCTATGAAACCGGCAATGGTGTCGCACGAGACCCCGAAACAGCTTTCCTCTGGTATCTGGCGGCCGCTGAACACGGTCTTGGCCGCGCCCAGAACAATCTCGGACGTCTCTATGAGACCGGCACAGGCGTCGAAGCCGATCTGGATATCGCCATCTACTGGTACGAAGAAAGCGCACGAAACGGAAATGCAAACGCCCGCAAGAACCTTGCACGTTTGTCGCAGAACGCTACGAACCCTGAGTAGAACCGAAACGTCAGCGATATTCGTAATGCCGGAGAACCCCACATCCCGCGAAGACACATCCTCATTCATGGATGGCTATCGTTGGGAGAAACGCCCGCTGATCGTTCTGGCGCCTCGCTCAGACACCGCGCTGGTGCGCGCCCAACGCCTGGTGCTGGATCGGGAAAAGAACGAGCTCCTGAGCCGCGACATGGTCTGGATTGAAGTTCTGGGCAACGACGTCATCGTCAATGACATATCCGTTCCGGCAATTCTGGCCGCCGACATCCGGCACCGCTATGGCATAGCGGAACACGATGCGTGTGTCCTTCTTGTCGGCAAGGACGGGGGCGTGAAACGGCGGCGGCCAGAGCCGATCGGTGCGGATGAACTGTTTGCAACCATCGACGCCATGCCCATGCGACGCCGCGAGATCAGAACTGGAAAATAGTCTCTCGTTGAATCACGACAGGCACGTCTGCGGTGCTAGAATAGTCGCACGCTTTGTCTTGCCGATCCTCGCTTCCTCCAGGCCCGTCCCATTCTTCGAAAACCACCAAAGATCCCGCTGCTGACCGTGCTCATTGCGAGCAGCGCGATCACATACAACCTGTTTTTGCCGTCCATGCCCGATATCGGGCAGGCCTTCGGCGTGTCGATCTTCACCGTTCAGTCCACACTGATTGCCTTCCTTGTGGCCTATGCCCTGGCACAGTTCTTCTATGGCGGGGTTTCCGATAGGTTCGGGCGGCGCCCGACATTGTTGTGGGGGCTGGCCATTTACGTGATCGCAAGCCTCCTCTGCGCGGTCTCGACATCCATCACCATGCTCCTGCTCTCACGCATTCTCCAGGGCATCGGCGCGGCAGGCTCCATCGTAATGGTGCGCTCGATTGTGCGTGACTTGTTTGATCGCAAGGATTCGGCCCGCGCGCTGGCCATCATTTCAACGGTCATGGTTTTTGCACCAGCGACGGCTCCCGCGATCGGCGGCTACCTACACACTCATTTCGGCTGGCAGGCCTCTTTCTTCGCACTCGCCCTGCTCGGCATCGTTCTCTTTATCTACTGCGCGCTGCGTATGGCCGAGACCAACCGGCCCGAATCCAGTGACTTCATCTCGAATCTGCGCGCCATGATCCATGGTTACCGCGTGCTGATAACCGAACGGTCCTTTGTCGCCTACAATCTGAATATCGGCTTCATTGGCGGCGCTATTTTTGCCTGGTTTGCCGGTGCCCCGATTGTTCTGATCGAGAGCTACGGCGTTGCGCCCGACACCTTCGGCTATCTGATGCTGACGGCAACCTCGGGTGCCTTCTGCGGCTATGGCAGTGCGATCTGGCTGACCGGCAAGCTGGGGGTCAACCGGATGATCGTTCTGGGCACCTCCATCGGCATGGCCGGTGCCACGCTATACTTGGCCTTACCCCTGATGGGTGTTTTCACCCCCATCGCGGCCATATCGCCGATCTTCATCTTCAATGTCGGCCTGGCCATCACCTTCCCCAATGTGATGGCAGCCGCTGTCAGCGTGCGTCCCGAATACGCCGGGACGGCTGCCGCCATGAACGGGTTGATGCAGTACGGCATGGCAGCGGTCACCACATTGATCATCGGATTCCTGCCCCACGTCACCCACCTGCCCCTGGCCTGGGTGGTTTTCCTGTCCCAGCTCGCCGCCCTCGTGGCGTGCATCGTCAGCTGGCGCGCACGCCCGCAGGAATAGAAATCGCAACCTTGGGTTGCGGTGTTAGACAATATTAACAATATTTGGTTGTTATAGTGACGACTTAGACTACCCGCGATTTTGATTTCCTGCTCTCGACAGTCGGCAGGACCCCTCAGACAGGGACACAGCAAATGCCTGTACGCCATCTTGTCGAAGAGAATTCCAGCCTTCTGGCGTTTTACTTTTTCGGGAAAGTCACGCTGGAGGAAATCGAGGGTGCGATCAATCGAATTGCTGCCGATTCAAAAACCGGGATCACCTATCAAAGCGTTCTGGTGTTTCACGGATCAACAGACCTGTCGAGAATCGGTCCCGATGAACTAAAGCACATCAAGTCTGTCCTGCGGATAAGCTATGACGATGCATCGATCGAACGCCCGGCAGGCGCTATCGTTGTCGACGGGTCACTGGATGCAAAAATCATCACCCCCCTGTGGAAAGCGATGTGTGACGCGGATTCTGAAATGGATGTCCACTACCGGTTTTTCATCGATATCGCACCCGCCCTCGCCTGGCTCGATGTGGTCGAGACGCCGGCCCTCGAAGCAATTCTCAAGGACCCGAACTAGCCCGGCCTCAACCGCCGTAGAAGACCTTCTCACCCAGGTCGCGCATATGCAGGCTGGCGTCGTCAGAACGGCCTTCGATCTGGTTGCCGCCATGAACCTCCCGTACTTCGCCAATCACGGTGTGGTGGTCGCCCAATTCGACAATCTCGACAACCGAGAACTCGGCACCAGCCAAAGCGGCATCCAGCAAGGGCGCACCGTTGACGCCATCCCGATAGGCTTCACCACTGATCCTGCCATCGGCGATCTCGGCCGGTTTGAAGAAGGTGAATGCGAGCCCCTGCTGGCCCTTGCCCAGAAAGTTGAGTGCAAACCCTCCACTTTCCTTCAAGGCTGAATAAGCGCCCGAGTCCGGCTTCACCCCCATTGCCACGAGCGGTGGATCGAAAGAGACCTGAGTGACCCAGTTCACGGTCGCTGCTGCGACATTCCCGTCCGACGACTTCGCGGTCAGGACATAGATGCCGTAGGGAATCATGCGCAGAATTTTCTTTTTCAGGTCTGTATCCATCGGTCTTGACTGCCTGCCTGTTTGAATGACGCGGCAAGATGAACCATCCCGTCGTGCCGCCAACTGATCTGGATCAATTCCCGAAACGGGCCTGCCCGTTAGTCTGATGCCAGATCATTATCGGAGGACGGCCATGTCGCTCAGCACGCTGGATCATTGTTCCATTCGCACAGCCAAGCTTCCCGAAACCCGGAACTTCTATGTTGATATTCTGGGGATGGCAGATGGCGCGCGCCCCGATTTCGATTTCCCCGGTCATTGGCTTTATATCGGCGACAGGCCCGTGGTGCACCTGATCGGGATCGACAAAGCAGCGCCCGAAGGCCTGACGGATTATCTGGGTGGTACGGTTGATCCCGCGGCGCTGGAAACCACCGGCACAAGCGCATTCGACCATGTCGCATTCCGGGCCAAGGATCCTTCGATCCTGATGAAACGCCTGGATGACAATGGCTACACCTATCGGGAACGCATGGTCCCCGATCTGGAGCTTTTCCAGATTTTCGTGGAAGACCCGAACGGCGTGACGGTCGAACTCAACTATTTCGCAGACGAACAGAAAGTCGCCTGACCCGTTCAGGCGACGGCCACAGCCTCCGCTGCTGTCAGATCAGGTTCCAGGCCCGCCACTTCGGCTTCGGCAGCATCGAAATTCAACTCGATCCGCATGCCGTTTGGCGCATCAATGAACAACTGGAACAGGTCCCCGTCATTAGCTTGCCGTTTCAGGTAATTGGCCTTCTCCCCGTCCAGCCGTGCGACCATGTCCACGAGCCCCGTACAATGGAACGCCACGTGGTCGATCACGCCTGACCCGTACCGGACCTCTGTCCGGCGCCCGCCGAGGTAGCGATCCTGAAAACGCTGGGTTTCACCTTCCTTGGGAAACTCGGCGATATGGATCGCATGGACATCACCCACATAGAGCCAAATCAGCGGGACCTTGAAGTCGGGATTATCACCCCGCCTGAGGCCGAGGTTCATCTCGAACCACTGGGCCGTGCTTTCCACATCGTCAGTGTGGATGAGGACGTGCTGCATATGATCAACGGGCATGAGGCGTCTCCTGATTTCGATGCAGGCAGGCTAGCCATCATTCGAGCCATCCGGATTGATCTAGCGCAATCAACGTCCGCGTTGCTCATGTTCGAGCACGCGCGCCTCCAGCTCCGCGCCGCGCAGAACGTCGAGAGGGACACCGATCCGGCAGCGCTCCCGGCAGAACACCATCCAGCGCGGTGCGTCCCCGCGCAGATAGACAAACAGGTTGGTCAGTTCACCGCCGTAAACCGACACGGCATCAAGCTGATAGACATCCCCCATTTCGGCGGGAATTCCGGCCAGGCCGAAAGCCTGTTGCCACAGTTCGAGCAACAACGCGCGCTGGCCTCCGGTCGCCAGCCGGCCCGAGAAATTCGAGAACCGCAGATCGTATTTGGTGAAGGAGTTTGCGCCCTGAAGGACGCCGGGTGGCGCCGCAGCGATCTTGAAGGGACTGGCGGTATCATGCTCCAGCCACATCTCCACCTCGTCCCGAAGACGCGGCAAGAGTGCCTGCCCATCAGGTGTACACAGGACAATGATCCAGCGGCCCAGCGGCGGCGGAATCTCCTCGACGGTACCCGGTGGTGCGTTCTGGCAAAGAATATCCGGGTCGGCGGGACCCTGCGCTTTGGCTTCAGTGGAAACCGAGAAGATGGCGGCCAGTATCAGAGCGGAAAGCAGAGAGCGCATGCGGGAAATCTTGCATGCGCTGGATCTGTCGGTCAAAGCTTCCCTTTGTCGAGGGACGATGCATCCGGTGGCGTCAACCCTTGCGCCAGCAGAGCCTCCGATTGCCGTGCCGGCAGCCCGTCCAGATCGAAGGCGTCGATCAGCTCGTGAAACACGCGATGCCAGTTGAGTTCGGCCCGCAGACGCAGAAACACCGACCCCAGCCCGATTGCCGCGCGGTCCATGAGCACGAATTCCCGTGGTGGCGTCACGCCGCCAATCTCGCGCAACTGCTCATGAACCTTGCTGGCAATGGAAGCACCATAAGTCCCCGAATCTGAGTCCTGAATGCGCTGGACCTTGTCCTCCATCAGCGGCTTGTAGAGAAAACCGGCCCAGATGTTCAACGTATCGAGGAGTTCGTTCGAAATATTCTCGAAGCCCCAGCGCCCATAGGCATGGGCGGCGCGGTCCCGGTCATCGGTCCGCAAGGCGTGATACAGCTCGATCACACCCTCGACGAAGGATGGCGGGAACACCCGGATACACCCGAAATCATAAAGGTTGATGGAGGCATCTTCATTGACCGAATAATTGCCCAGATGCGGGTCACCGTGAATGACGCCATAGCCGTAGAACGGCACATACCAGGCCCGGAACATGTTCAGCGCCGCTGTCTTGCGCGCCTCTTCATCTGCCGCTTCGGCAAACGCGGCCATCGGCTGCCCCTCAAGCCATGTCGTTGTCAGCAAGCGTGACCCCGACAATTCATCTACCACCTCGGGCACATGGACATGGTCTTCACCGGTCAGCATCGCACCATACAGACGCGTGTTGCGGGCCTCACGGACATAGTCCAGTTCCTCCAGCAGGCGTTCAGACAATTCGTCGTGAATCTGACTGGGGTCGATCGCCGGGTCGTAGCGCCGGTAGACCGCGAAAGCGAGCTTGAGCTGCTTGAGATCGGCCGCCACGATCGATGCCATGTCGGGATACTGAAGCTTGCTGGCAACCTTGCGGCCAGCCAGATCGGTCGCCGCATGGACCTGGCCCAGCGAGGCCGCACGGGACGCCTCGCGCGGGAATTCCGCGTATTTCGATTGCCAGTCCGGACCGAGTTCGGCGGCCATCCGCCGACGCACGAAGGCCCAGCCCATCGGCGGGGCATTGGCCTGCAACTCGGCCAGTTCACGCGCATAATCAGATGGCAGCGCATCCGGGATCGTCGCCAGAATTTGCGCCGCCTTCATCAGCGGACCCTTGAGGCCACCGAGTGCAACCTTCAAATCCGCAGCATTGCGTTCGTGATCGGCTTCCCGGCCAAGATAGCGGCTCCCCGCCATACGCATCGCTGCGCCGCCCACGGCGACGCCAACCCGGCCATAGCGGCCGACCCGGCCCCGAACAGTGGAACGGCCGTCATCTGCCATCTAGGCCTCTAATGCCTCAAGCTCGTCGATCAGACCGGAGATTACCCCAAGCCCCTTCTGCCAGAAGGCCGGGTCGGACGCGTCCAGCCCGAACGGCGCGAGCAATTCCTTGTGTCGCAAGGTGCCTCCCGCGCGCAGCATCTCGAGATAGCGCTCGGCAAAACCCTCCGATGCGTTTTCGTAAACGGCATAGAGCGAGTTCACCAGACAGTCACCGAAGGCATAGGCGTAGACATAGAACGGCGAATGAATGAAATGCGGGATATAGGTCCAGAAATACTTGTACTCCTCTTCGAAGCGGATTGCGGGTCCGAGACTTTCTGTCTGTACGTCCATCCAGATCGTGCAGATTTCCTCGCTCAGCAATTCTCCCTCGCGGCGCTTCTCGTGAACCCGACGTTCGAACTCGTAGAAGGCAATCTGGCGCACGACCGTGTTCAGCATGTCCTCAACCTTGGAGGCGAGCATGGCCTTGCGCAGCTTTGGGCTGTCGGCTTCGGCCAGGAGCTTGCGGAAGGTCAGCATCTCTCCGAACACCGAGGCGGTCTCGGCCAGCGTCAGCGGCGTGTCCGACATCAGATGACCCTGCTTACCGGCCAGAACCTGATGCACCCCATGGCCCAGCTCATGGGCCAGGGTCATCACGTCGCGGGTTTTGCCCTGATAGTTCAGCAACAGATAGGGATGCACACTGGGCACGGTCGAATGCGCAAAGGCACCGGGCGATTTGCCGGGCCGGACCGGCGTATCGATCCAGTTGTTGTCGAAAAATTCCTGCGCAACGTTCACCAGCTTCGGTGAGAACTGCCCATAGGCATCGAGCACCTTTTCAACCGCATCATCCCATCTAATCAGCCGGTCGTCATCATCGGGCAGCGGCGCGTTGCGGTCCCAGTAATCCAGCTTGCGGACACCAAACCACTTCGCCTTCAGCTTGTAGTAGCGATGGGAGAGGTCGGGATAGGCAGCGCGAACCGATTGGGACAGGGCATCCACAACCTCATCCTCGACCGCATTGGACAGGTTCCGTCCGGAGACGGGACGCGCAAAGCCGCGCCACTTGTCCTCGATCTCCTTGTCCTTGGCCAGCGTATTGGTGATCAGCGAGAACAGGCGCACATTCGCGCCGAGAGTCTTGCCGAGCGCCTTGGCGGCGGCCTTGCGTGCCGCCCCGTCGCCGCTGGACAGCAGGTTGAGGGTCTCGGCGCTGCTCAGGCTTTGCGATCCCTTCGGCAAATCCACCTCGAAGACGAGATCTGCCATCGTCTCGTCGAACAGACGGTTCCAGGATGATCGACCCGCGACGGCCTTCTCATGGAGCAGTTTTTCCAACTGGTCGTCGAGCTGGTGGGGGCGATAGGTGCGGGAATCCCGGAGCCAGGGCTCATAGTGGCGAAGCTTGGCAGACGTCTTGAGAGACTTGGCCAAACCGCGATCGGAGATTCGGTTGATCTCCAGCGCGAAGAACAGCAGGTGGGAGGATATACCCACAACCGTCTCCTGCATGGACTGATAGAAGCGGCCGTTCTCGGGGTCCATCATGTCCCCGGCATAGAGCAGCGAGGCGTAGCTCATCAGACGCGAGAGGACTTCATCGATCTTTTCATAGTCAGAGATCGATTTGGCCAGCGTGTCACCGTCCAGATCCGCAAGCTTGCCCTGATAGCGCTTGGCAAAGCGCTCCGCATTGCGCCGCGCCGAAGCAATATCCTTGGCGATTTCCGGACCGTCCATGGCTGGATAAAGGTCCGAGAGGTCCCATTCGGGCAGCGGTCCGAGTTTGTCCCGGGCGGGGCTGCCCTTGCGTCGGCGGGTGGCTGTGGTTTTCGACATATCAACGGCTCCTTGAATCACGCTTTCAGATAAGGTCCATTTGTCACGACAACAACCTCCGCAGCCGGGATTCGTGCCGCAAAGCATGCGACAATAGGGCACCGGGTTGGATCCAGAACGAGGCACACACCCATGGACTACGCCGCACGCTACGACAACTGGCAAAACCTGCCGCAGGTCTTTTTCGAAAAGGCCGCAGAACGTGGCGATTCCCCCCTGTTCTGGGCCAAACGCTATGAATCCTGGCAATCGACAAGCTGGGCTCAGGCACGCGAAGAGGTCACGGCCCTTGCGCGCGGCTTGCGTGCGGCCGGTGTGGCGCGGGGGGATCGGGTTCTGCTGGTTTCCGAGAACCGACCGGAATGGGGCATCGCCGATCTTGCGATCATGGCCGCCGGGGCGATCACTGTGCCCGCCTATACGACCAACACCGTGGACGACCATATCCACCTGATTTCCGACTGCGACCCGAAAGCCGCGATTGTGTCGTCCGAAGCGCTGGCATTACGGCTGCTTCCCGCGATCCGGAGCACGGGGACCGTCGGCACGGTCGTGACCATCGATGGCGCCAGCGGCAAAAGCGACAACATCGCCATCATCAACTGGCGCGATATGGTGCGCAACGGTGCCGCGATGGATATCGACATCGAAGCCGAACTCGGCCAGATCGCGCGCACCGACACCTCCTGCCTAATCTACACATCCGGAACAGGGGGTGCGCCCAAGGGCGTGATGCTGAGCCATGGTGCGATACTGTGCAATTGCACCGGCGCCTATCATCTTTTCAACGATGCCGGGATGCTCGACCTCGACCGAGAAGCCTTTCTGTCGTTCCTGCCGCTCAGCCACTCCTATGAGCACACGGCAGGACTTCACTTCCCGCTGACCATCGGGGCGGAAATCTACTATGCCGAAGGCGTCGACAAGCTCGCGGCCAATATGGGCGAGGTCCATCCCACCATCATGACCGCCGTGCCCCGACTGTATGAATCGATGCACCAGCGCATCGTGTCGGGGGTAGAGCGAAAAGGCGGCCTTTCCGAGAAGCTGTTCAACAAGGCGGTCGCCCTTGGCATCAAACGCTATGAAAAAGGCGCTTCCGGCCTCTCGCTGATCGAGAAAATTCAGGATCGGGCGCTCGAAAAGCTTGTCCGCGCCAAGGTCGCCCAGCGGTTTGGTGGTCGTCTCAAGGCCTTCGTCTCCGGCGGTGCGCCCCTGAACTATGATGTGGGGGTTTTCTTTCTCGCGCTCGGCGTTCGCCTGCTGCAGGGATATGGCCAGACCGAAACCGCGCCGGTCGTCAGCGCCAACCCGCCGCACAAGATCAAGATCGATACGGTGGGTCCTGCCTTACCGGGTGTCGATGTGAAGATTGCCGAAGACGGTGAAATTCTCATCCGGGGTGAACTCACCATGCAGGGCTACTGGAACGCTCCGGAACTGACCGCCGAAGCCCTGCGCGACGGCTGGGTCCACACCGGCGATATCGGTCTTCTGGACGAAGACGGCTATATCAAGATCACCGACCGAAAGAAGGACATCATCGTCAATTCCGGTGGCGACAACGTTTCGCCCCAGCGCGTCGAGGGGATTCTTGTTTTCGAGCCGGAGTTCAGTCAGGCCATGGTCTATGGCGACAAACGCCCCCACCTCGTCGCCGTGCTGGTTCCCGACGACGCCTTCATGGCCGCCTGGGCACAGGAAAACGACCGCAAGGCCGATCTGGCGGAACTGTCCGATTCCGAAAAGTTCCATGCGCGCCTGCGCGCGGCAGTGGATCGCGCCAATGCGCGGCTGTCGCCCATCGAACAGGTCCGTCGCTTCATCGTCGCCGAAGCGGATTTCAACACTGAAAACGGCCTGATGACACCGTCCCTGAAAATCCGGCGTCACGAAATCCGGAAGATTTACGGCGAACGCCTCGAAGCGCTTTACGGGCGGAAACGGGGTTAGGTCAAAACGTCATTGCGAGGAGCATCGCGACGACGCAATCCAGACTTGCGCCCCGCTAGCCCTGGATTGCTTCGCCTTCGGCTCGCAATGACGTCAGAACAACCTAACCGTGGAATTCCCGATACCATTCGACGAAGCGCGGGATCCCCTCGTCGATGGGCACACGCGGCTCGAAGCCCAGATCCCGGCGACTGGCCTCGATATCCGCATAGGTCGCGGGCACATCACCGGGCTGCATCGGCTGGAAGTCGATCTCCGCCTTCTCGCCCAGAGCGTCCTCGATCAGCCCGATGAAGCGCATCAGCGGCTCGGATCGATGGTTCCCCAGATTGTAGACCCGGTGCGGCACACCCGCCCCGTCGCGCGGGGGCGGATTGTCGAGGGCGGCCAGCACGCCCGCTACGATATCGTCGATATAGGTAAAGTCGCGTTGCATCTCACCATGGTTGAAGACCGGGATCGGGTCACCCGCCAGAATTTTCCGGGTGAAGATGTAAAGTGACATGTCCGGACGGCCCCAAGGGCCATAGACAGTGAAAAACCGCAAGCCTGTCTGCGGCAGGCCATAGGTCGAGGAATAGGAATAACTCATCAGCTCGTCCGCCTTCTTGGTAGCGGCGTAAAGGGAGACCGGCGTGTCGACCTGATCTTCGACCGAGAACGGAAGCTTGGTGTTACCGCCATAAACCGAGGATGAGCTGGCATAGACGAGATGCTTCAGATCATCACCCTTGGCCCGCGCCAGCTCGATCACATTCATATGGCCGACAATATTGGCCTGAATATAAGCGCCCGGGTTCTCCAGGCTGTACCGCACACCGGCCTGGGCGGCGAGATGCACGATCCTGTCGACATCCTGCCCCGCTCCGGCAAGCGTTGCGGCGTCCCCGATATCGCCGCGTACAAAGCTGAAGGCATTGTGGCTGGTCAGGCATGCCAGCCGCGCTTCCTTGAGAGCGACATCGTAATAATCATTCAGATTGTCGATCCCGACCACGGTCTCGCCGCGCGCCATCAGGGCAAGGCTGACATGCATGCCGATAAATCCGGCGGCTCCTGTCACAAGTACAGTCATGGGTCGCGCTCACTGCTCTTCATTGGGGACCGGTTTGATATAGGCGAGCGCATCACGAATTGCACGCGGTCAAGCATCCGTTCGAATCGGAAAGTACCGGGCTCAGGCACGAAAAAATCGAATAGCCTACTCGCCCGAACCGGATATTTGTTGCGTCAATAGGGCCATAATCGGGGACGGATGGACAGTCAGGTAAGTGGTGCTTACATTTCTTGTCATGGAGCATTCTGCGTGTGTTCCGACGGGAGAGAAATGACATGGCCGCAAAGACCGCCACACTCAATCAGGTAAGTCTCGACGACAAATATGCGCTGGAATCCGGGCGCGTCTTTCTCAACGGCACCCAAGCCCTTGTGCGCCTGCCGATGATGCAGCGCCAGCGCGATGCCGCGGCCGGGCTCGACACGGCGGCCTATGTCACCGGATATCGCGGCTCTCCCCTCGGTGCGCTTGATCAGCAGATGGAACGGGCCAAGCGTTTCCTCGAACGCAACAACATCGTCTTCCGCGCCGGCGTGAATGAAGACCTCGCCGCGACGGCGGTCTGGGGTACCCAGCAGATCAATCTGTCCGCTGGCGCCAAGCATCAGGGCGTCTTCTCCATGTGGTACGCCAAGGGACCGGGCGTTGACCGCTCGGGTGACGTCATCAAGCACGGCAACCTTGCCGGTGCCGCCCCCCTTGGTGGGGTCCTGTTGCTTGCTGGCGATGACCACACCTGCAAATCCTCCACCACCGCGCACCAGTCCGAATTCGCCTTCGTGGATGCCATGGTTCCCGTTCTCAACCCGGCCGGCGTGCAGGAATTTCTCGATCTGGGCCTCTATGGCTGGGCGATGTCCCGCTATTCGGGCTGCTGGGTCGCGTTCAAGACGGTTGCCGAAACCGTCGACAGTTCCGCTTCGGTTCATGTCGACCCGCACCGGGTGAAAATCATCACACCGGATGATTTCGACATGCCCCAGGGTGGCCTCAACATCCGCTGGCCCGATGAATTCCTCGCGCAGGAAGACCGCCATCATCGCTACAAGCTGCAGGCCGCCCTTGCCTTCGCACGGGCCAACAAACTCGACAAGATCGTTCTCAACAGCTCCAAGCGCCGTCTCGGAATCGTCACCACCGGCAAGAGCTACCTCGATGTCCGGCAGGCGCTCGATGATCTCGGCATTTCCGAGGAACAGGCCGCCGATATCGGCATCAGCGTCTACAAGGTTGCCATGACCTGGCCGTTGGAACCCCAGGGCATCCGTGAATTCGCGGCCGGGCTGGAAGAAATCCTCGTGGTCGAGGAGAAACGCTCGCTCATCGAAGGCCAGCTGAAGGAACAGCTTTACGATCTGAGCGAAAGCGTCCGTCCGCGCGTCCTAGGGAAATACGATGAGAGCGGGACCTGGATTCTCCCGTCATCGGGCGAGCTGACCCCGGCACAGATCGCGCGCGCGATCGCAGGGCGGCTGTCCCGCTGGCACAATTCCGACGCGATCTCCGAACGCATGGCCTTCCTCGAACGCAAGGAAGCCTCCCTTGCGCAGCAGCCGCCTTCGGCCAAGCGTATCCCCTATTTCTGCTCCGGCTGTCCCCACAACACCTCCACAAAGGTGCCCGAAGGCAGCCGCGCACTGGCGGGAATCGGGTGTCACTTCATGGCGCTCTGGATGGACCGCGACACCGAGACCTTCACCCATATGGGTGGTGAGGGCGTGTCCTGGGTCGGTCAGGCCCCCTTCGTCGAGGACGACCACGTCTTCGTCAATCTCGGCGACGGCACCTATTACCATTCCGGCTACATGGCGATCCGGCAGGCCGTCGCGTCGGGCGAGAACATGACCTACAAGATCCTGTTCAACGATGCCGTCGCCATGACCGGCGGCCAGCACCACGATGGCCCGCTCACGGTTCCTGCAATCACCCGGCAGGTCGAGGCTGAAGGGGTCCGCAAGATCGTTGTCGTCACCGACGAGCCGGATAAATACGCAACCGGGACGCATTTTGCGCATGGTGTCTCGATTCACCACCGTGACGAACTCGACACCGTCCAGAAGGACCTGCGCGAATTTCCCGGTGTCTCGGTCCTGGTCTACGATCAGACCTGCGCGGCCGAAAAACGCCGTCGTCGCAAGCGCGGCACCTTCCCGGATCCCGCCAAGCGCGTGATGATCAACGAGCAGGTCTGCGAAGGTTGCGGCGACTGTTCGGTGAAATCCAACTGCCTTTCGGTGGTACCCGTCGAGACCGAGTTCGGGCGCAAGCGCGCCATCGACCAGTCGAGTTGCAACAAGGACTATTCCTGCGTCAACGGCTTCTGCCCCAGCTTCGTGACCATCGAAGGCGGTGACCTGCGCAAACCCGACACCAACACCCCGGTCGGTGCCGAGACAGCCTTTGACGGGATTGATCTTCCCGAACCCCGCCTGCCCGCACTCGATCAGCCTTACGGCATTCTCGTGACCGGCGTCGGCGGCACCGGGGTCGTCACCATCGGAGCCCTGCTCGGCATGGCGGCCCATATCGAGAACAAGGGCGTCTCCGTGCTGGATATGGCGGGCCTCGCCCAGAAGGGTGGCGCGGTCATCAGCCACATCCGGATTGGACAGACCCCCGAGGACATCCACGCCGTCCGGATCGCGGCCGGCAGCGCTGATCTCGTGCTGGGTTGCGATCTGGTCGTGGCCGCCGGGATGGACGCTGTTGCCAAGATGCAGCCCGGCGAAACCCGGGCCATCATCAACAGCCACGAAACCATCACCGGGGATTTCACCCGCAACCCGGACTTCAATCTGAACGCGGGCGAACTCGCCCAGACCATCCGGATTGCCGTTGGTGAAGGCGCCGCCGAATTCATAGAAGGCACACGCTACGCTACCGCGCTGATGGGAGACTCCATCGCGACCAACCTGTTCATGCTCGGTTATGCCTGGCAGAAGGGCCTGGTGCCGATTTCGGGCGAAGCCCTCGATCAGGCCATTGCACTGAACAATGTGGCGGTCGAATTCAACCGGGAAGCGTTTCTCTGGGGCCGCCGCGCCGCCGTTGATGAAGCACGGGTTGCCCGTGCGGCAGAGCCGGTCACGCCGCTACGCCTGAAACAGCCTGATATCGCCACCACGCTTGAAGACATCGTCGCCCGCCGCATCAAGTTCCTGACCGCATACAAGAACGAGAGCTACGCCCGCCGCTACAAGGACCTTGTGGTCAAGGTGCAGAAAGCCGAGAGCGAGCGCGCCAAGGGAAAATCGGAACTCAGCGAAGCCGTCGCCCGGTATTACTATAAGCTGCTCGCCATCAAGGACGAGTATGAAGTCGCCCGCCTCTACACCGATGGCGAGTTCCTCCATAAGGTCCGCGACCAGTTCGAAGGCAACTACAAGCTGAAGTTCCATATGGCCCCACCGCTCTTTGCCAAGCGCGATCCCGACACCGGGGAACTGCGGAAGCAGGAGTTCGGTCCCTGGATGATGACCGCCTTTCGGGTTCTGGCAGGGCTGAAATTCCTGCGCGGCACCCCGCTCGATGTCTTCGGCTATTCCGGTGAACGCCGCATGGAACGACAGTTGATCGCGGATTACGAGGCAACGGTCGAGGAGCTGATCAAGGGCCTGACATCGCAAAACCACGAAATCGCCGTAGCCATCGCCACGATCCCCGAACACATTCGCGGATATGGCCATGTGAAGGAGCGGCATCTCGAAAAAGCCAAGGCCGAGGAAGAGGCTCTCCTGCGGGCGTTCCGGAATCCGAACCCGTCCCGGGCAAAAGCAGCGGAATAAAACGGAAAATCGTGGAGAGCCAAGAGGTTCTCCACGAACAGAGGGGAATACGTGCTACCCACCGCGTATGAGCACAGTTCAAATCAGATTCGGATTCGAGATACGGATCGAATGCAACATCCCCGTTCCCATGTTGCTGGCACTCTCGCCACGCCCGGACATCAACCTGTCCCTCATCGGGTCTGATGCGGTTCGCACCGAACCGTTGGTCGCCCAGGAAACCTATTTCGATGCTTTCGGAAACCGGTTTTCCCGGATCGTCGCCCCCACGTGCGGGCTCACGCTCTGGTCAGACTGCATTGCAAAGGTGGATGGTCGGCCCGACCCGGTCGTCGCCGACGCAAGTTTGGCCCCGGTCCACGAGCTTCCGGTCGAAACCCTGCAATTCCTCGCGCCAAGCCGCTATTGCGAATCTGACAAGCTCGGGGATGTCGCATGGAGTATGTTCGGGTTCTACCCCCCCGGTTGGCAGCAGGTGCAGGCCATCTGCGACTATGTCCACGAACAAACCACCTTCGACTACAAGTTCGGACGCCCAACCAAGACCGCCTATGACGTCCAGATCGAAAAAACCGGCGTCTGCCGGGATTTCGCACATCTGGCCATCTCGCTTTGCCGCGCGATGAACATCCCGGCGCGATATGTCAGCGGTTACATCTCGGATATCAGCGGACCGGAATCCGGGCCGACGGATTTCTGCGCCTGGTTCGAGGTCTTTCTGGACGGCGCTTGGCACGCCTTCGATGCGCGCCATAACACGCCCCGGATCGGCCGCATCCAGATGGTCCGCGGCCGGGACGCCGCCGATGTCGCGATCATCACGTCCTTTGGCGCCTACGATCTGACCCATTTCCGGGTCTGGACCATGGGCCTGACCGGCGATGCTGACGACGCAGCGCTGCTGGAAACACTCGAAAGGCGACCGGACACACCCGCACTGGTGTTCCCCTCATCAGCAATGATCGAGGACTAGAGCGTGATCTTCTTAGATGGAAACATTCTGGCGAGGTGAATTTGCGACAAGACCGAGGGTTTTGGCGAAGGACGTACCGGCCGGTACGACCGAGCCGGAAGCCGACGGCATTGGCGCAAATCCGCTCGCCCCTTCGGGTTTGGTCGCGGCAGACGCCCGCTTTGTCAGGCGGCTTGCCCGATGCGTCAGCATCGCGCTGCGCCGCCTTCCGCGCGGATCGCCGCGCCGCGACCCAAACAGAATGGCTTCCAACTAAGAAGATCAGGCTCTAAATTCCCACCGCGTTGCGATAGACCTCAAGCAGGTGTTCCTGCTCCTGACGTTCATTGGGTTCCAGTTTCCGCAGGCGCACAATGGCGCGCATGGTCTTGGCGTCGAACCCGGCTGATTTCGCCTCGGCATAAACCTCGCGAATATCGGCATTCAGATTGGCCCGATCTTCCTCGAGACGCTCGACGCGTTCGATAAAACTGCGCAGGCGGTCGCCCGCTATTCCGCCGGTGTCAGACATGAAACGCTCTCCGAAATTCGATTGGCATCGCGATGAACCGCGACGTATATGGCTTTAGCCCAATCACCTGTGGAAAGGCAAAGACACCGGTGGTGGAAAACTCTCAATCGAGCATTTTCTCGAACCAGATTTCGGCATAGGGATTGTCGTTGTACCGCGCGATCTCGCTATAGCCACAGCGCGCATAGAGCTTATGGGCTTCGGTCAGGGACCTGTTTGAATCCAGCCGGACCCGCGCGAATCCGGCCTCGCGCGCGACGTCTTCCAGGCGCAGAAGGATCTGGTGGCCGACCCCCTGCCCGCGCACCACTTCGGACACCCACATTCGCTTGATCTCGGCATAGCCACCGTCACGAAAGGCGACCGCGCCGCACCCTGCGGCTTTGCCTTGCACCCGGGCAATCAGGAAATCCCCGGTTGGCGGTGCATAGATTCCATCGTCAGCGGCACCGCCACGCGCCGGATCGAAGCCGGTCTCGAAGCGGCTGTTTATTTCCCGGAAGTAACCGTCGAGGCAGAATTGCGCATCGGGATGCGACACCGCCACACGCTCAAGCGCAATCTCCACGCGATCCGCCGTCCCGCCCGGACTTAGTGGCCCTGCTTTTCCTGCATCCTGGCCAGCTGCTCGGGGGTCGCCTCGGTCTGGTGCTTCGACTTCCACTCGCCATAGGGCATGCCGTAGACGATTTCGCGGGCATCCTCATAGTCCAGCTCGATGCCTTTCTCTTCGGCAGCGGCCCGGTACCATTTCGACAGGCAGTTGCGGCAGAAATCCGCCAGATTCATCAGATCGATATTCTGGACATCCGGATGATCGCGCAGATGCTGGACAAGGGTCCGGAAGGCTGCGGCTTCAAGTTCGGTCTGGGTCGCTTTGTCGAGATCGGCCATGTCATGTCTCCTGCCGGTTTGCGGTTGCACCCGCAATATAGGCTCGGGAGCCGGCGGTGCAATGCACCGCACCGGCTTCCGCGATAGGATCTAGCTCAGGGCTGCCGCCGCGCGCTGGATCCGGGTGCAGGCTTCCGACAGGACTTCCGTGGCCGTCGCATAGGACACCCGGAAATGCGGCGACAGGCCAAACGCTTCACCATGCACCACCGCAACGCCTTCCGATCCCAGCAAGTATTTCGCCACGTCCTCATCCGAACCCAGCACATTGCCGTCCGGCGTTTTCTTGCCGATCATGCCCGCCACGGAGGGATAGACGTAAAACGCGCCTTCCGGGGTCGCGCAGGTGATCCCTTCGGCATCGTTGAGCATCGACACCACCAGGTCGCGGCGCTCCTTGAAGACCTTGTTGTGTTCGCCGATGAAGTCCTGCGGGCCGCGCAGGGCTTCCAGTGCCGCCCACTGGGAGATCGTCGAGGTCGAGGTCGTCGACTGGGACGAGATCATGTTCATCGCCTTGATCAGCTCCAGCGGTCCCGCCGCATAGCCGACACGCCAGCCGGTCATGCAATAGGCCTTGGACATGCCGTTCAGCGTCAAAGTGCGGTCATAGAGCTCGGGCACCACCTGGGCGATGGTCGAGAACTCGAAACCGTCATAGACGATCTTCTCGTACATATCGTCGGGCATGATCCAGACATGGGGGTGGCGCAACAGCACCTCGCCCAGCGCCTTCAGCTCAGCCCGGGTGTAGGCCGCACCGGTCGGGTTGCAGGGCGAGTTCATCATGAACCACTTGGTCCGCGGCGTGATCGCCGCGTCCAGCTGTTCCGGTGTGATCTTGAACCCGGCTTCCTGAGTGGTTTCCACAACAACCGGCCTGCCGTCGCACAGCAGCGTGATGTCCGTGTAGGACACCCAGTAAGGTGCCGCGACGATCACCTCGTCACCGGCATTGATGGTCGCAAACAGGGCGTTGTAGATGGTCTGCTTGCCGCCGCAGCCGACATGCACCTGCGCCGGCGTGTAATCCAACTCGTTGTCGGCCTTCAGCTTGTCGCAGATCGCCTCCCGCAATTCGGGGATGCCTGCGGGCGAGACGTACTTGGTCTTGCCTTCGGCCATGGCGCGCACCGCAGCATCCTTGATGTTCTGCGGCGTGTCGAAATCGGGTTCACCGGCCGCCAGACCGATCACATCCCGTCCCTCGGCTTTCAGCTCCTGGGAAAGGGTGTTGATCGCGATCGTTGGCGACGGTTTGATGCTGCTGAGACGTTCGGCAAGAAGAGCCATGGGAGTGCACCCGCTATAAGATTATATTGCGGATGCGAACCTAGTCCCGGGCACCATGCGGCGCAACACTTCCGGGCCGGAACGGCCCACAGAAAACTATTCGGCCGCAGTCCTATGGCCTTCGCGCTTGCGCTGGGCACCGCTTTCGGTGGTCAGCCAGAAGGTCACGGCCATGAAGCCAACCATCGCTGCACCAACAATTCCAAGTATAATCAGGTTTTCCATCGGCATGACAAATCTCCTTGGTTGATGCCGAAAATCTAATTCGGGGACCGAAGGCTGCATTGATTTAGGTCAACCCCGGATGATCCCGGAAAACAAGAGGGCCGGATCAAGTCCGGCCATGACGGTGCGTGGAACTGAATTCCGCCCCCGCCCCCTCTTCCATCGTCATGCCCGGACTTGATCCGGGCATCCGTGCCGAAGCAGAAAGATCGGCCAATATTTCAGTATATTTTTCCAATTATGTTACTATTTTTATATTTTTCAATTATTTACACTACCTATACATCGGCCATTATATCGGCCATACATATGCACTAAGATCGGCGATCATATCGGCCATTTTCTTGTTTTATTGATTATATTTCAATGATATAGATATATTTATGATCGGCCATGATGGATATTGAAAGTGTCAGCCGGATCGAACCGGCCCGGATCGAGCGCACACCCGAGGAGATCGCTGACCTGATCGCCGACCTGTCGGCGCGGACGGCCGTGCTGGGCGCGCGCTTGCATCCCGAAACCGCAGGGAGCCTCGCCGCACTCACCCGCATCATGAACACCTATTACAGCAACCTGATTGAAGGACATAACACCCGACCGCGCGACATCGAGCGCGCGCTCGCGGAAGAGTTTGATACCGATACGGCGCGACGAAACCTGCAACTCGAAGCCCGTGCCCATGTGCGGGTCCAGGCCGAAATTGATCGGCTCGCGGCCAATGACGCGCTACCCGAGCCTGCCGCATGCAGGTCCATCCAGTGGCTGCACCGGGAATTCTATCGTGATGCACCCGAGGAGTTGCTGCGGATCGATGGCCACGGACAAAGCTTCCTCATGAAGCCCGGGGCGTGGCGGAACCGGCCCGAGCATGACAACACCGTGGGCCGGCATATGCCGCCCTCGAGCGCGCGGGTGCCGGATTTCATGGCCTATTTCGAAGACCGGTTCCACTTCGCATCCATAGGCAACGCGGCGCGCATCATGGCAATGGCGACCGCCCATCACCGTTTCAATTACATCCACCCCTTTCCCGACGGAAACGGGCGGGTCAGCCGTCTGATGTCTCATGCGATGGCGCACAAGGCCGGGATCGGCGCACACGGATTGTGGTCGATCTCCCGTGGTCTGGCGCGCGGCCTCGAAAGCCGGGGTGAGTACAAGCAGTGGATGGACGCCGCCGACGCCCCACGCCAAGGAGATCTTGATGGCCGCGGAAATCTCTCGCTGGCGGCCATTGAAGGCTTTACCAAATGGTTCCTCGAAGTCTGTCTCGACCAGGTGAACTTCATGGGTGATCTGTTCGAACTTGAAGCATTGGAGGCACGGTTCGACGCCTATGTCGCGCGCCATGACCGCTTGCGGCCCGAGGCGGCCTATCTGCTCAAGGAGGCCACAATCAGAGGAACTGTCGAACGCGGCGAGGCTCCACGCATCACCGGTCTTCCGGAACGGACGGCACGACGTGTCCTCAACGAGGTCATTGCTGACGGCCTGCTTGCGTCCCAAACCCCCAAGGGTCCGGTCTCCCTCCGGTTTCCCGCGGACACACTTGAGATGCTGTTTCCGCGCCTCTACCCCGCCACCTGATATGCCCACGCACCGGGACTCGCTTTTTCACAAGCGCGCACCCTATATAAAGCCCCATGGCTGAACTCTCCGAAATTCAGGCGAAGTACCTGCCGATGGCGCAGGAACTGCCGCGCCCGGTCTTTACCGATGACCACCCGTCGGGCAATGCGCGCGCAAACTTCGAGCTGGTGTCCGATTACAAACCCGCCGGCGACCAGCCAAAAGCCATCGAAGACCTGATCGCAGGCCTCGATGCGGGCGAAACAGATCAGGTGCTGCTCGGCGTCACCGGTTCGGGCAAAACCTTCACCATGGCCCATGTGATCGAGCGGACGGGACGCCCGGCGCTGATCCTCGCGCCTAACAAGACCCTGGCCGCGCAATTGTTCGGGGAGATGAAGAACTTCTTCCCCAACAACGCGGTCGAGTATTTCGTCTCCTATTACGACTATTACCAGCCCGAAGCCTATGTGCCGCGCTCGGACACCTATATCGAGAAGGAATCCTCGATCAACGAGCAGATCGACCGGATGCGCCATTCCGCCACACGTGTCCTGTTCGAGCGGCGCGATGTGATCATCGTCGCCTCCGTGTCCTGCATCTACGGCATCGGCGACGCCGAATCCTATCTGAAGATGACCAAGACCTACGCGGTGGGCGACCGGGTGGACCGCACCCAGATCCTGCGCGACCTGACCGAGCTGCAATACAAGCGCAACGACGCCAATTTCTATCGCGGCATGTTGCGGGCGCGCGGCGACACCATCGAAATCTTCCCGGCCCACCTGGAAGACCGCGCCTGGCGGCTGTCCCTGTTTGGCGACGAGATCGAATCCATCCGGGAATTCGACCCGCTGACCGGCGAAAGCATGGGCGATCTGGAAACCATCAAGGTTTTCGCCAACTCCCATCACATCACGCCCAAGCCCTCGCTCCAGCAGGCGATCAAGACCATCAAGACCGAACTCGATATCCAGCTCAAGGTCCTGCAGAGCGAAGGACGCCTGCTCGAAGCCCAGCGGATCGAGCAGCGCACCACCTTCGATCTGGAGATGATCTCGGCGACCGGCGTCTGCCCGGGGATCGAGAATTATTCCCGGCACCTGACCGGTCGCAACCCGGGCGATCCGCCGCCCACATTGTTTGAATATCTCCCGCAGGACGCGCTGCTCTTCGTCGACGAATCCCACATCACCGTGCCCCAGGTCGGCGGCATGTTCCGGGGCGACTTGTCGCGCAAGGGCACGCTGGCCGAGTTCGGATTCCGCCTGCCCTCCTGCGTCGACAACCGCCCCCTCAAATTCGAGGAGTGGTACGCCATGCGGCCACAGACGGTTTATGTCTCGGCCACTCCGGGCGACTGGGAGATGGAGCAGACAGGCGGCGTCTTTGCCGAACAGGTTGTGCGGCCCACGGGCCTGACCGATCCGGTCTGCATCATCCGCCCGGTCGGCACCCAGGTCGATGACCTGATCGCCGAGTGCAAGGAGGTCACGGCGGCGGGGAGCCGCGTGCTGGTGACCACCCTGACCAAGCGGATGTCGGAAGACCTGACCGAGTACATGCACGAACAGGGGCTGCGGGTGCGCTACATGCACTCGGATATCGAGACCCTGGAGCGGATCGAGATTTTGCGGGATTTGCGCCTGGGTGCCTTCGACATCCTGATCGGCATCAACCTGCTGCGCGAGGGCCTCGACATTCCCGAATGTGCGCTGGTCGCGATTCTGGATGCCGACAAGGAGGGTTATCTCCGCTCCCGGACCTCGCTGGTGCAGACCATCGGCCGGGCGGCCCGGAATGTTGACGGGCGGGTGATCCTCTATGCCGATGTGATGACCAAGAGCCTGACCGCCGCGCTCGATGAAACGGCCCGCCGCCGCGAAAAGCAGCAGGCCTACAATCTCGAAAACGGCATCACGCCCGAATCGATCCGCTCCAATATCTCGGACATCCTGCACAGCGTTTTCGAGCGGGACCGCGTCACCGTCGAGATCGACGACGACGCCACCCCGCATCTCGTCGGCAAGGATCTGCAGACTTATATCGCCGAGCTCGAAGCGCGCATGCAGACCGCCGCCGCAGATCTGGAATTCGAGGAAGCCGCCCGCCTGCGTGACGAGATCAAGCGTCTCGAAGCCCAGGAACTCATGGCGATGGGTGCCGATCTGGATGGCTCACCCTGGCGCGAAGGCGATTCCCCCGGCGACATCCTTGCCGCCCAGCGCGCTGCCCGCACCAAAGCCAATATGACCGCCCGTCCGAAGAACGGTGCCGGCAAGGGCGGCCGCAAACGCCGCAGCCGGTAGGACACCCACCATCCGTCATGGCCTGGCTTGATCAGGCCCTCCACGTGGATACGCCGCGTGACCCGCTTGCGGAAATTGCCGCAACTCCCGCGGACCGCTGATCTGATTGATCAGCGCCAGCCTTCTAGCTTGGGGTCGGGTTGGCGAGGATCGTGGTGCCGCCAGCGCTGAGCAATTTGATACCGGCCTCCCGAAGGGCCTTGTGGGCTGCGCTGTTCACCTCATACCGGGTCTTGTAATAGCGCGAGGTGGGCACCCAGTAGCGCAATCCCAGAATGATTCCCCCGAAACTGAAGTCGTGAATGCCGACCTGCGGCGGCGCATCCGCGGCCAGCCCCGTTAGACTGGTAATCGCTTGGGCAATGGCAGCAATGGCAACCTCCGGATCGCTGTCGGCGGCGATCACAATCTGTGATTCGACGATCCGGTGCGCGTCCGAGTTTACCAGTATCTCACCAACAATCTTGCGATTGGGAATGGTGATCTTCTCACTGTCCTCACCGATCAGGATCGTATGTGCAAGGGTGACTTCGTGGACCAGACCCGTCACCTGCTGAACCAGAATCGTGTCCCCGACCGTAAACGGTCGCGTCAGCACGATCACCAGTCCGGCCCCGTAATTGGCAAGCGGGCCCTGCACCGCAAAAGAAATTCCGAACGCCGCCGCGCCACCCAGCGCCACGATCGGGGCAATGTCGATGCCGAAATTGCTCAGGGTGATGATCACGACGATCACCACGAGGAGGATCTTCACCGCGTTCCCGGCAAAGCGCGACAGCGTGATATCGAGGTTTCGACGCTCGCAGAGCGCGACGACCCGCCGGCCCAGAAAACTGGCAAACTTCAGGCCGATGAGCAGGATCACGAGAGCCCCGATCACCTGCAATCCATATGCAAGCGCAAACTCCGACGCGACATCGATGATGTTGGTCACCATCTGCAGTTGCGGTTCCATAGGCAGCCCTCCTCACCCGATCATGAAAAACCACGGTCAACTTATCGCCAATCGCGCACGCGGGTCACGTGATCTGAACACTGCCTTCGTTTCCAACGAGGAGTTTTGTGTGGCGGAACTGTAAAAATCCCAGATTTCTCTTGAAAACACGCTGGCGGATCGCGATGTAGGTCGGGCATCGGTGCTATTGGTTTGGGCACCGCCCGACGGGGCACAGATTCCGGGAGACCTCAAATCAGTTATATCGGCTTCCTTTTGGCCGCCATCGGCCTGGCGCTCCTCCTGTTTTCAGCAGATTTCATGGTGCGCGGTGCTGTTGGCGTCGCCCGCCGTGCGGGCCTGTCTCCTCTGATCATCGGACTGACCGTCGTTGCCATCGGCACATCGGCCCCCGAGCTCGTGACCACGCTTACGGCCACGCTCGACGGCGCCCCCGATCTTGCGCTCGGCAATGTCATCGGCAGCAACCTTGCGAACATGTTGCTCATTCTGGGCGTCGCTGCGCTGATCAAGCCGGTTGCCTGTGCGCCGAAGGTGATTGCCCGGGACGGCACCATGGTGCTGGTCGCCACGGTGCTCTTTGTCGCCATGGCCATGACCGGCGTCTTCGTGTTGTGGCACGGCATCGTGTTGCTTGCGGTTCTCGCTCTCTATCTGGGCCTGACCTATCGTGCAGAACGGCGCATGGAATCAGACAGCCTGCATGCCAAGGAAGTCGAGGAAGTTTCCGGAGTTCCCGAACGAGCACTCATTGCATCGCTGTTCCTTCTGGGCGGGCTGATCGGCACCGTGCTGGGCGCAAAACTTCTGGTCGATGGCGGGGTCGCCGTTGCGGAATCGCTGGGCGTTTCAAAAACCGTTATCGGCCTGACCCTTGTCGCCATCGGCACCAGCCTGCCGGAACTGGCCATCGTGGTTGTTGCCAGCATGCGCGGTCACTCGGATGTGGCGCTGGGCAACGTTCTGGGCAGCAACATCTTCAACCTGCTCGGCATCACGGGTGTTGTTGCGGTGGTCGCCCCGCTGGAGGTGTCCGCGAGCCTTCTGCAATTCGATATCTGGCTTTTGCTCGGCGTCACGGCACTGCTTTTGCCACTGATGCTGACTGGAGGACGCTTGAGTCGGCGTGAGGGTACGCTGCTTATCCTGCTCTATGCCGGTTTTCTGGCATTTCAGGCTGAAAGCGTGCGCAGCCTCGTCATCTAGACGATTTACACACAGCGATCTATTGCCCAAGTCACTGGTTTGTCACACGTATTTCAGGATCGGGTGTGCGGTGGCAAAATCAGGCGCATGCGCCCGTTATCGGCGCAAACAAGGACATCCCACACTGCCTATTTTTTAGGCATTGAGGTAAAGTTGTAATGTTTTCCACGCCAAGCTGCATAATGGAACCGAACACTGCACAGACTTATCCACGCGAATGGGGGAAAACCCGAAATCGACGATCACAGGTTGTGATGCATCCCCAAGGGCAGGTATCTAGCAGGTCTCATGACTGACACCGCCGAAACCCAAGCCGACACGGATGCCCCCGAACCGATTTCGGGGAACGGGCTTGAGGTTATTCGCTCCCGGCTGAAAACCCTGCCCGAGGGCCCCGGCGTGTATCGCATGTTGAACGCGTCCGGCGATGCGCTTTACGTCGGCAAGGCGCGCAATCTCAAGCGACGCGTCACCAACTACACCCAGTTGACCCGCCTGCCCTATCGGCTCCAGCGCATGGTGGCCGAAACCGTCGAGCTGGAGATCGTCACGACCCACACAGAGGCCGAAGCGCTGCTGCTGGAGTCCAACCTGATCAAGCGTCTCGCGCCGCGCTACAACGTGCTGCTGCGCGACGACAAGAGCTTCCCCTACATTCTGCTAACCCGGCATCTGGACCGGCAGACGACAAAGACCGGGGCCGATCCGAATGCCCGCAAGGCACGCGAGGACCTGAAATCCCGGCGCCAGAACCGTGCCGGACCCGATCCCGCCAGCTGGCCGGGCGTGGTCAAGTATCGTGGCGCGCGAACCCTGCCCGGCGAATATTTTGGCCCCTTTGCCTCTGCGGGCGCCGTCAACCGGACCCTCAACGCCCTTGAACGCGCCTTCCTGTTGCGAAGCTGCTCGGATGCCGTGTTTTCGGGTCGTTCCCGTCCCTGCCTGAAATACCAGCTCAAGCGTTGTGCGGCCCCCTGTGGGATATGTCTCGGAAGAGGACTACGAAGTTCTGATCAAGCAGGCCCGGGCGTTTCTGACGGGCCGATCCCGCGAAATTCAGGACGATCTCGCGACCCAGATGCAGGCAGCTTCGGAGCGAACGGAGTTCGAGGCTGCAGCCCGCTTCCGCGACCGCATCCGGGCGATGACCCAGATCCAGTCGCATCAGGATATCAACATCGAAAATCTTGATATCCGCGATGCCGATATCGTGGCGGCCGAAGAGGATGGCGGACGCATCTGCATCCAGGTGTTCTTTTTCCGGAGCGGGCGCAACTACGGTAACCGGGCCTATTTCCCGCGACACGACAAGACCGAGGAGATCGAAGCGGTGCTGACGGCCTTTCTCGGTCAGTTCTATGAGAACAAGCCAGCACCGCCCGTGATTTTCCTGAGCCACAAACCCTCCGAGATGGCGTTGATCGCCGAAGCCTTGAGCGTGCGGACTGAACGCAAGGTCAACATTTCCGTGCCCCAACGCGGCGCCAAGAAAAAGCTCGTTGACCATGCGCGTACCAACGCCCGCGATGCGCTGGAGCGGCGCCTGGCAGAAAGCGCCACCACCCGCGATCTGATGGCGCAGGTCGGCGAGATGTTCGGCCTGGACGGGGCACCCCAGCGGATAGAGGTATATGACAACTCCCATGTGCAGGGCGCGCATGCCACGGGTGCCATGATCGTTGCCGGACCCGACGGCTTCTTGAAACCGGCCTATCGCCGATTCAACATGCGCGGCGCCGCCACGGAGACGAAGGAAGGCTATAGCCCGGGGGATGACTTCGCGATGATGAACGAGATGCTGAGCCGTCGGTTCGGTCGCGCCCTCAAGGAAGATCCCGACCGCAGCAAGGGACAATGGCCCGACCTGATCCTGATTGATGGCGGCAAGGGACAACTGTCTTCCGCGCTCAACGCGCTCGAGGAACTGGGGATTGACGATATTCCCGCCGTGGGGATCGCCAAGGGTCCCGACCGCGATGCCGGGCGCGAACGATTTTTCACCGTCGATGGTGATTCCGAAGGGTTTCAGCTTCCACCCCGCGATCCGGTTCTCTATTACCTGCAGCGCCTGCGCGATGAATCCCATCGTTTCGTGATTGGTGGCCATCGGCAGAAACGATCGCGTGCCATCACCAAAAACCCGCTCGACGAAATCCCGGGCATTGGTGCGCGCCGCAAGCGCGCCCTGCTGAACCACTTCGGCTCCGCGCGCGCCGTATCCGAAGCCGGGCTCCAAGACTTGGAAAAGGTGGACGGCATCAACAATACCGTGGCACGTCGTATCTACGATTTCTTCCACACGGCCAGCTAGAGCATGACGCGAACCACCTGATACGATGATGACCCTTCCCAACATCCTGACATTCGCGCGCATCGGAATGACGCCGGTTCTGATCGCACTTCTGTTTCTGGACGGCGGCACGCTGCGCTGGTGGACCTTTGGTCTGTTTGGTGCGATTGCCTTCACAGATTATCTCGATGGCTATCTGGCGCGGAAGCTCGACCAGAAAAGCGAACTTGGTGCCCTGCTCGACCCGATCGCCGACAAGGTACTCGTCGCCGCTCTCATCGTAGGGCTCGTGGGCTCCGGTGACATCGCGGGCTGGGACATTGCCGGTGCCATCCTGATTATCAGCCGTGAATTTCTGGTGTCGGGCCTGCGGGAGTTCCTCGCCCAACGGACGCTGTCGATTCCGGTTACCCAGCTTGCAAAATGGAAAACCACCTTCCAGCTCATCGGGATCGCGCTTTATATCCTTCCGCCCCTGCAATTCGCGGGTCAGGACATCATCATCTCCCTCATCTGGTGGCTTGCCACGATCCTGACCCTCATCACGGGTTATGATTATGTGCGAACCGCCACCCGGCGGCTCGATTCCGGCAAGTCAGGTTCATGACATGAAGGTCGCGGGGCTGATCGGCTGGCACAACAGCGGCAAGACGACGCTTGTGGTCGCCCTCGTCGGTGAACTTGCCGCACGGGGATACCGGGTCTCGACGATCAAGCACGCGCATCACGCCTTTGATGTGGACACACCGGGCAAGGATTCCTGGCGTCATCGTGAAGCGGGCGCGACGGAAGTGATGGTCGGGTCCGGGACACGCTGGGCCCTGATGCATGAACTGCGCGGTGAGCGCGAGCCTGAGCTTGCCGAACTTCTGACACGGATGAGTGCAGTTGACCTCGTCATCGTGGAAGGCTTCAAGAACGCCGACCATGAAAAGATCGAGGTCTATCGCGCAGGTCTCGAAGAACCCCCGCTGGCATATACCGCCAGCAACGTGGTCGCTGTCGCCGCCGACACGGAGGTCGCGAACCTCCCGCCCGGCACCGCATGCCTCGACATGAACAATCCGGCATCCGTTGCGGACTTCGTCGAGCGCCACTGGTCGCTCACCCGGCCATCCAGCCACCCCAACAGGGAAAGCGCCTGAACCATGGCGCAGCTCTCGGACGATTGTTTCATTCCGGGCCAGGGCCTCATGGCCGTGAATGCCGCCCTCGACATGCTCGAGGAACGGCTGAACACCGTCGTGGGCAGCCAAACCCTGCCGCTCCATGCCTGTCCGGGCCGCATTCTCGCGCAAAACCTGATCGCCACCCGAGATGTGCCGCCCCATGACAATTCTGCCGTCGATGGCTATGCGGTGTACTTCGACGATCTGTCGCTCGACGGCGAGACACGTCTCCCCGTTTCCGGGCGCGTCGCAGCTGGCCAGCCCCTGACAGGATCGCCGCAAACCGGGACCGCACTGCGTATCTTTACAGGCGCGCCGATCCCCGATGGCACCAACGGGCCGGACACGGTGTTCATGCAGGAAGACTGCGAGATACGCACCGATGGAACCCAGAGTTTCGTGGTTCTGCCGCACGGCATCACCCGGGGTGCGAACCGCCGCGCACAGGGCGAAGACATTCAGATCGGCGAAACCGTCTTGCGGCGCGGAGATCGGCTGCGCCCGCAGGATATCGGCCTCGCCGCTTCACTGGGGGTTGCCGAGCTTGAGGTCTTTCAGCGCCTGGTCGTGGGCGTGATGTCCACCGGCGATGAAGTCGTCGAACCCGGCGCGGCAGTTCCCGCAGGCAGCATCTATGACGCCAACCGCCACACCCTGATGGCCGTCCTGTCTGAGCTGGGCTGTGATGTGCGGGACTTCGGAATCATTCCCGACGATCCGGACCGGATATCAGAGGCCCTGGTTGCGGCAGCCCGGGATTGCGACGCGGTCATCTCCACGGCCGGCATGTCGGTGGGCGAGGAAGACCATCTCGCCGAAGCCATTCGCGCAATCGGATCGTTGCATTTCTGGAAGGTCGCCATCAAGCCCGGACGCCCCATTGCCTTCGGCCAGATCCACGGCACGCCATTCATCGGCCTGCCCGGAAACCCCGCTGCCATGCTCGTGACCTTTCTGCGGATGGCGCGCCCGGCGCTGCTGAAACTGGCCGGCGCAACCGATCTTCGACCGCAGCTTTACCCGGTCCGGGCCGGGTTCAGCCACCGCAAGAAAGAGCATCGACGCGAATATGTGCGGGTGCATCTCGAAGATGGCGACGACGGCATCCCGGTGGCGCGCAAACACCCGCGCAGCGGCGCGGGCGTTCTCTCCTCGATGGTCGGTTCAGACGGGCTGGTTGAATTACCCGAGGAGATGACCCAACTTTCAGAAGGAACAATGGTATCCTTTCTGCCCTTCATGGAAGTCGCGCGATGAAAATTCTCTATTTTGCATGGATGCGACAACGTATCGGGTCGTCGGCGGAAACCATCGACCTTCCCAGCGACGTGAACACAGTCAACGATCTGGTCGACTGGCTGGTCGGACGCGGAGAGAATTATGGCCAGGCCTTCACGAAGCGTGAGGTGATCCGGGCGGCTGTGAATCAGGAATATGTCCGTTTTGACCATCCGGTCAGCAACGATGACGAAATCGCGTTCTTTCCACCTGTCACCGGCGGCTGACAGCGGGGCAACGTATGATACGGGTTCAGGACGAAGATTTTGACATCGGTGCCGAGCTGAAAGCGCTCACAGATGGCGACACATCGATTGGCGCCGTGGCCAGCTTCACAGGGCTGGTGCGCGATATGGCGCCGGTCGACGGTGAGTCACGGACGATCCGAACCATGACCCTGGAACACTATCCGGGCATGACCGAAAAGAAGCTCGCGGAAATCGAAGCCGAGGCCAACACGCGCTGGCCGCTCGCGGCCAGCCTGATCATCCACAGATATGGAACGTTATCGCCCGGTGATCAGATTGTCTTCGTGGCCTGTGCATCGGCGCACCGGCAAGCCGCGTTCGATGCGTGCCAGTTCCTGATGGACTGGCTCAAGACCGAGGCCCCGTTCTGGAAACTGGAAGACACCGACACCGGCGGCGTCTGGGTCGAAGCCCGGGATTCCGATGATCAGGCTGCGGCGCGCTGGGCCCAAAAGCCCGGCGACGCCGCATAAACCGGATATAGACTATTCGGCCGCAACAGCCTTTGCGCGTCCCTTCACGAGATCATCGTAATCCTGCATCAGGTTGCGGGTGATCTCGCCCACTTCAAATGTGTGATCGTCAGCGATCTGAGCGATCGGTGTGACTTCCGCCGCTGTGCCCGTCACGAACATTTCCGAAGCATCGTTGAGTTCTTCGGGCATGATCGCGCGTTCAATCACGTCATAACCCCGCGCCTTGGCGAGCTTGATGACCGTCTGACGGGTGATTCCGTTCAGGAAGCAATCAGGCTTGGGCGTGTGGACCTTCCCGTCAATCACCAGAAACATGTTCGCGCCCGTGGTCTCAGCCAACTGCCCACGCCAGTCAAGCATCAGGGCATCGGAATACCCCTTCTTCTCGGCGGCATGCTTGGACAGGGTACAGATCATGTAAAGGCCGGCGGCCTTGGCATGTACCGGCTGGGTCTTGGGGTCAGGCCGGTTGTAGATCGCCCAATCAATCTTGATTCCCTTCATCCGGGCTTCCGGCGTGAAGTAGGAGGGCCACTGCCAGACCGCGAGACCGACATGAATTTTGCAGTTCTGAGCCGAGACCCCCATCTGCTCCGGACCGCGCCAGGCGGCGGGTCGAAGATAGGCATCCTGATAGCCTGAGGTCGCCAGTGCTTCACGGCTGACCGCATCCAGTTCGGCGACGGAGTACGGAACCTCGAAACCGAGCATCGCGGCAGAATCGTGCAGACGCTGATTGTGCGCGGTCAATTCGAAAATCTCGCCGTTATAGGCGCGCATGCCTTCAAAGACACAGGACGCATAGTGCAGCGCATGACTGAGATAATGCACTTTTGCTTCACGCCAGGGCACGAATGCCCCGTCCATCCAGATCACACCATCGCGGTCATCATAGGGGGCTTCTTGCATCTTCTTCTTCCTTGATACATTCGAACGTTTATACCCTGCACGGAGACAAATAATTCCGCAACGAGGTTGCCTGACGTAACATTGACCTATAATTAAGTCAATATGGCTGACCTTAATTCAAGCATCGACCCCCAATTCCTGCGCGAAGAGGATCTCCGTCAGGGGATCGAATTGCTTTTCTATGCCTACCGGGACTTTACCGGTGAGCCGGATGCCATTCTCGACAAGCATGACCTCGGCCGCGCCCATCACCGGGTGATCTACTTTGTCGGGCGAAACCCCGGGATCATGGTAACCGAGCTTCTCGAAATCCTGCGGATCACGAAACAGAGCCTGTCACGTGTTCTGGGGCATCTTCTCGAACAGGACTTCATCAACCAGCGCGCCGACCCCGCAGATCGCCGTCGCAAGCAACTCACCCTGTCGGAAAAGGGCAAGGCGCTCGAACACGCATTGACCTCGACCCAGATGGACCGGTTTGCCCGCGCCTATCGCGAAGCCGGGGCCGAGGCTGTCGAGGGGTTCCGACGGGTTCTGATCGGGATCGTGGAACCCGAAGACCGCCCGCGGGTTCGCCCTGCAACGGTTCGCACGTCAAACCGGCGCTGACGTTATCGGCAAGCTTCGTATTTCATCGACGCAAGACAGGCGATGTTTGCAACCAACCGGGATATAATCGCCGATGATGGACGATAGCCCGCATATTCTCGTGGTGGATGATGACCGCCGGCTCAGGGAGCTTTTGCAGAAATTCCTGACCGACAACGGATTTCGCGTGACCACCGCCGGGGACGCAGCCCAGGCGCGCGACAAGCTGGCCAGCATTCAGTTTGATCTGCTTGTCCTGGACCTGATGATGCCGGGTGAAAGCGGCATGTCCCTGACCAGCGGGCTACGGCAAACCAGCATGGTGCCGATCCTGATGCTCACGGCAATGGCTGAATCCGAAGACCGGATCAAAGGCCTTGAAAGCGGGGCGGATGACTATCTGACCAAACCCTTTGAGCCGCGTGAACTCGTCGCCCGCATCCGGTCCATACTCAGGCGGGCGGGCGATGCACAAAGCACGGCAACGGAATTCCGTTTTGGCAGCCACGTTTACGATTCTCTGCGTCAGCTCATGACCGGACCCGCCGGGGTTGTGCCACTGACCGGAGCCGAAGCCCGGCTGCTCGATGTGCTGGCGCGCACACCCGGACAACCGGTCAGCCGTGAGGACCTGCAAGAGGATTCCAGCATCACAAGCAGTGCGCGCGCTGTCGACGTGCAGGTGAACCGGCTTCGGCGTAAGATAGAACCCAATCCGCGAACACCGCGGTATCTGCAAACCATCCGTGGCCAAGGTTATGTCCTATGGCCGGATTAGAGCATGACCTAGGCCCACAATGCGGAAATCTCGATGTTGCGCCTGAATGACGTTATGCAGGCACCGCGTATTCTGCGGCTGTCGCTCAAGCGCTTCCTGCCACGCGGACTGCTTGCGCGATCTCTGCTCATTATCGTGATGCCGCTGGTGCTGCTGCAGATTGTCAGCGGAATCATCTTCTATGACCGACACTGGTCCAATGTCAGCCGCCACCGCGCGACCGCTCTTGCCGGCGACATAGCGATGATCCTGGAACTGACAAACAAGGACGGGCTGAACAGCAACCAGGCGGCGATTTATGATTTGGCGCGCCGCAAACTCGACCTGATCATTATGTTCCGCCCCGAAGCCATCCTGCCCAATGAAGAGTTCAAACCGTCGGGTAACCTCGAGATCACCCTGGCACGCGCGATCGCAGAAATCGTCCAGCGACCTGTTGTCATCGACAGCACCAGCACCCGTGACCGGGTCCTCATGGATATTCAGCTTTCGAACGGTGTGCTGCAGGTGTCGGCCAATGAAGAACGGCTGATCAGCTCCACCACGAAAATCTTCATTTTCTGGATGGTCGGCACATCGCTCGTTCTGTTCGCTGTCGCAACGCTCTTCATGCGCAATCAGGTCAGCCCGATCCGGCGGCTGGCCACGGCGGCCGAAAACTTCGGCAAAGGGCGCGATACGCCGAACTTCAAGCCATCCGGCGCAACCGAAGTACGACAAGCCGCCAGCGCCTTCATGGCCATGCGCAGCCGGCTGGAGCGACAGATTCAGCAGCGGACGGAGATGTTGGCCGGCGTCAGCCACGATCTGCGGACGCCGCTGACGCGGATGAAACTGCAGATCGCAATGCTCGAGAAGAACCCGGAAATCCAGGAACTCAGTTCGGACGTTGCGGCCATGGAAAGCATGATCGAGGGCTACCTGAACTTCGCGCGCGGCGAAGGAACCGAGGAACGGCAACTCGTCAACGCATCAGACCTGCTCGAGGAAGTGACGCGGGACGCCGGACGCAACGGGGCTGCTGTCGAACTGACAATTCACGACGAAGTCGAACTGCCCCTGGCACGCAATGCGATGCGCCGCTGCCTGACAAATCTTCTCGAAAACGCCAAACGTCACGGCGACCATGTTGCGCTGACGGCACAGCGCAACGGTCGGGTGCTCGAGATGTTTGTCGACGATGATGGCCCCGGTATTCCCGAAAACATGCGCGAAGACGTGTTCCGCCCGTTCTTCCGTCTCGACCAGTCACGCAATACGGAAACCGGGGGCACCGGCCTTGGCCTGTCGATTGCCCAGGATATTGTCAGCGGGCATGGCGGCGAGATCCGTCTCGAGGACTCACCGCTTGGCGGCTTGCGGGTTGCGCTCCGGATTCCGATCTAGAGCAGGTTCAGGCCATTTACCTCAGAACAATCGGCCGCCATTCGGCACCGGCTGATCCACCTGCAGCAAGACGACCGCACCCGCGGGGTCGGGAAAGCCCAGCACCAGAATTTCGGACATGAAATTCCCGATCTGCTTGGGCGGAAAATTCACGACCGCCGCCACCTGCCGGCCCATGAGCTGTTCGGGGGTATAGTGGACCGTCAGCTGCGCTGATGTTTTCCGTATCCCGATCTCCGGACCGAGATCGACCCAGAGCTTGATCGCCGGATGACGCGCCTCGGGAAATGGCTGAGCATCGACAACCGTCCCGACCCGAACATCCACCTTGGCAAAGTCCTCGAATGAAATCTCCAACGGATCAGTCCTTTGCAGCACCACCCGAGGGGCGGTTGTCCGGCCCCAGGACAGGTTCGAGCGTCTCCAGCGCGCGGCGCAAATTACGGTCGAGCGCGCGCATGGTTTCACCCAGATCCGGGCTTTCATCGCGCAACCAGATACGCTGGCTGGACAACCAGACAGCCGACAGCGCCTTGGCGAGCACCCGCCCGCGCAGGCCATCATGGGGAAATCCAGCCCGCCCGGCGAGGAAGGCAAAGCTCCGCTGGCTCTGGGGCAGAATGGCGATCATCGTCTGCGGCTCGCGCGAGACATCCCGAAGGATTTTTGCCACGCTCTTCCGGTACGGCTGAAGCGCTTCAAAACGCATCATCAGGATATCCAGCAACTGGTCGTATCTGGCGTCCGGATCTGCGGGCACGTCGCCGACCTCCGCGACGCTTGCCAGATCCATCCGGCGCACAAACAGGTCGAGAAGCTGGGCGCGCCCGGGGCAAACGGCATAGGCCTCGGCGGTCGTCACACCGCCGCGTTCCGCCACATCGACCATGGTGAGACCACGCCAGTCATGGGCGTCGACATGCGCCAGCATGGCGTCTGTCAGTCGAAGGACAATATCGGTCTGCGGATCAGTCATCGGAGAGGAATGTAGCGCAAATGCAGCGCCGGGACAGCCTATCCGGCAAGTTCGCGGGAACGTGCCGTGGCGCGAAGGATGGCCGTCGTCATGAGGCGTGCAAGTCCGTCTTCCGCCATCAGGACATCCAGCGCAGCAGCTGTTGTGCCACCGGGACTGGTGACATTCTCCCGCAGCGTCGACGCCGTCTCGGCGCTTTGCGCAAGAAGTTCGCCGCTCCCCGCCACGGTTTGCCGGGCCAGAGACATGGCGAGTTCGGGCGGCAATCCCGCCGTGACACCGGCCTCAGCCATAGCTTCGACAAGATGGAAAACATAGGCCGGTCCGCTGCCCGATACACCGGTCACTGCATCCATCAGCCCCTCATCCTCGATCCAGGCCACCTCGCCGACCGCCGAAAGCAGCGTCTGGCAGGTTTCCCGCTGCACATCACTGACATGCCCATTGGCATACAGAACCGTGATCCCGCGCCCCACAGCGGCAGGCGTGTTCGGCATTGCCCGAACAATCGCGGCACCACTTCCGAGAAGGTGTTCGAAGGACTTCACATTGCGCCCGGCAGCAATCGACAGAAAGACCGTCTCGGCTCCCACCAGACTGGCATAGGGGGGCACCACCGCGTCCATCACCTGGGGTTTGACGGCCAGAACCACGACAGCGGGCCGGAAATCCCGTGGCAGGTCGTCAATCGAAGCGCCGCTCGTCACACCTTGCGGCAGTGCGGGTGCGGCGGGATCGACCACAAAGATATCGCCTGGCGCGGTTCCGCGATCAATCCAGCCCGCCATGAGGGCGCTGCCCATTTTGCCGCAACCGACAAGGAGTATGGATCGAGATTTGGCCAATTCGTTTGCCACCCGGTCTGGTTCAGGCTTCGCCAACAGTTTCGAAGACAATCGAACTCACGGCAGACTGGGCGCTCTGGTTGCCCCAGACAACATATTGAAAGGCCGGATAGAAGCGGTCGAGTTCATGCAGGGCGATATCAATCATGTCTTCGACCTGTTCGGCCGACAACGCGCCGCCCCGCAGAAGAAGCGCATGGCGATAGGCTGGAAGTCCGTCATTGGTGCCCACATCAAAATGCCCGATCCCCAGCCGCTCATTCAGCACCGCCAGCAATTCATGGACCGAAGCACGCCGTTCGGGCGGGGTCCGCACATCAAAGGCACATGTGATCTGCAAAGCGCCGATTTCTTCAATCCAGTTGAAGATCGCGTGGTAATCGCACCAGCGCCCACCCGCCTCAGCGATCAGTTCATCACGTGCCGTACGTTCGAGGGGCCAATCGCGCAGCGCAACGGTTTCCTCGACAAGATCGAGCGGGTGCATCGTTTGATCGAAGATGGATTGGGACAAATTGCCCATTTGGGTCGGCCTCCTGAGCGCCATCCGGTTCTCACCACGCCGACCCACAATATCTTGAAACAAATACGAAATATTGTATGAAAGCAGGCTTTAACCACTACAGAAGGTAGATTGTCACGAAGCCACGCTGCGCCGCAACCATCCCGGCTGTGGACATCCCTGATTTTCAATTGCCGGAGGCTTGTGCCCCCGACCCGCTCAGGACTTGTCGGTGATGGGACTGGGGCTCGGCTTCGGGCCCGGCTTGGTCGCAGGCTTCTTGCGCGCGGTCGCCAGCTTTTTCTCCAGCGCGGCAACACGGGCCTCAAGAGCTTCCTGCGCCTCGCGGGCACGGATTGCGACCGCCTCGACCGCTTCGAACTCATCACGTCGGACGAGATCGAGGTTTTCGAGCAAGCGTTCGAGACGATGCTGGACGAGGGATTCGATTTCGTCACGCATCCCGCTCGCCACGCCGGCCGCACCGTTGGTGAGGCGGGCGATATCATCGAGAATTCGGCTTCGTGTCTGCACGTCGATTGCTCCTTGTCTGTCTTGAAGACTACGCCGCAAATTGGGGCATGAACAAGGCCGACACGTTGCGGCGCGCCGTCGCACACGCCTATATAACGCGCCAACAAAGGGAGTGTTGCATGTATCTGGTGACGGGTGGCGCGGGCTTTATCGGCTCCAACCTTGTGGCCGGCCTCGCCGAGGCTGGCGACGAAATCATCGTCTGCGACGTGGTCGATGACGCGAACCGCGCCAATATCACCAAGCGCGGCGCGGTGGAGATTGTTGACCCCGAAGCCCTTCTGGACTGGCTCGCCACGACGGACAACCGCCCCAGCGCCATCTTTCACATGGGCGCCATCTCATCGACCGTCGAGCGCAATGTCGACCGGGTGATGCGCAACAACTACCTATTGAGCCTGCGTCTTTGGGAATGGGCAACCGAACATCAGGTTCCCTTCATTTACGCGTCATCGGCAGCCACCTACGGAAACGGCGAGACCGGTTTTGACGATGACAATGATCCCGCTGCACTCCGGCAGCAGAGGCCCCTGAACCCCTATGGCTGGTCCAAGCTGATGTTCGACCGCGCAGCCGTGCAGATGGCAGGACAGGGCCTCGCCCCGCCACAATGGGCCGGGCTCCGTTTCTTCAATGTTTATGGCCCCAACGAGTACCACAAGGGCGGTCAGCGGAGTGTTGTGCCGCAATTCTGGCAGCAGATCCGTGAAACCTCGAAAGCCCGCCTGTTCCGGTCCCATGACCCGGAATATACCGATGGTGGTCAGTTGCGCGACTTCGTACACGTGGCCGACACCGTGTCGGTGATGCGCTGGTTGCTGAAATCCCCCGAGGTCAGCGGGATCTTCAATCTCGGCACCGGACAGGCCCGGTCCTTCGATGATCTTGCAAAGGCAATTTTCGACACGCTGGGTCTGCCGGCAAATATCGAATACGTCGACATGCCTGCCAATGTGCGAAACCAGTATCAGTACTTCACAGAAGCGCGAATGGACCGTTTGCGCAGCGCTGGCTACGATAAGCCGTTCATCTCGCTCGAAGACGGTATTCGCTCCTATGTCGGCGACTATCTCGAGAGCAACGACCTTTACGTCTAGCCCGAGACATCATGAACCAACCTCTCTCCTTCCCCGGTTTTGATCCCGTCGCGCTCGATCTCGGCTTCATTGTGATCCGCTGGTACGCGCTGGCCTTCATTGGCGGGTTGCTGGCGGGATGGGGGTACATCCTGTGGCTGCTGCGTCGCCCGCCCGCCACGATGACGGGTCAGCAGGTCGGCGATTTCTTCAGCTGGGCCATCGTCGGTGTCATCGTCGGCGGCCGTCTGGGCTTTGTCGGCTTCTATCAGCCCGGATATTTCCTTGAGAATCCGCTGCAGATTTTTGCCGTCTGGAATGGCGGCATGTCGTTCCATGGCGGCCTTCTGGGCGTCGTGGCCGCCATCTACTTCTATGCGCGGCGTCACGACATCAATGTCCTGTCGCTGGCGGATCTGGTTGGCGCGGCAGCCCCCATCGGACTGTTTCTCGGTCGCCTTGCCAATTTCATCAATGGCGAACTCTATGGCCGCGCCACGGACGTCCCCTGGGCTTTCGTGTTTCCCAACGGGGGCGATGTGGGTCGCCACCCCAGTCAGCTCTATGAAGCCGGGCTTGAAGGACTTCTCTTGTTCGTCATTCTGTTCGCTCTGGCCCGGTTCGCCGGGGGCCGCGACTGGCCGGGTCTGATCACAGGCATATTCCTTCTTGGATATGGCGCCGCGCGGAGCTTTGTCGAACTGTTCCGGCAACCCGATCTGTATGTCGGCGATGGCGGCTTCCTGACCGGCGGTATCACCATGGGGCAGCTTCTTTCCGCGCCAATCATGATTGCGGGGGCCGCGTTCATCGTCTATGCCGTTAGACATGAACGGCTCGACCACAAATCACCCCGAGCAGGCCGACCAGCAGGCTCCCGCAAGCGCTGAACCGGACGCGCGAAATGCGGACAACCCGCTGGTCGCACGCCTGAAAGCGCGGATTGCCAGCACCGGGCATGTCAGCGTCGCCGAGTTCATGAAAGCCGCACTGGGAGACCAGGATGGCGGCTACTACACGACGCGTGATCCGTTCGGCGCCGCGGGTGACTTCACAACCGCGCCAGAAATCTCACAGGTCTTCGGCGAATTGATCGGCTTGTGGTGCGTCGACACATGGCGCGCCATGGGATCGCCGCGGGCCTTTGCGTTGATCGAACTGGGACCGGGGCGCGGCACCCTCATGTCGGATGCCCTCCGGGCCCTTCGTCAGGTTCCAGAGTGCAGGGCCGCAGCGAACATCCATCTGGTTGAAACCAGCCCGGTCCTTCGTGAACTCCAGCAGAACACCCTGCGCGGGGAGAACATCACCTGGCATTCCAGCTTTCCCGACCACGGACGCACGCCTGTGATTTTCCTGGCCAACGAATTTCTTGATGCGCTCCCGGTGGAACAATACGTCAAGCATGGCGGCAACTGGTGTGAACGTGTGGTGGCACACGACACGGCCCATGACCGCTTCTGTTTCGCCATTGACCGGTCCAAGCGGCTGCCGCTCGGTGCCATCACCCGGCAACTCGCCCAGGCCGAAGAAGGTGAGATTTTCGAATACGCACCCACGGTCCGGGACTTTGTTTCGGATATGGCGCATCAGGTGTTCCTGTATGGCGGGGCCGGACTGATTGTCGATTACGGCTACACGCGCCACGCGATCGGCCAGACCTTGCAGGCTGTCCGCAGACATCGTCCGATCGACCCGCTCGAAAGCCCCGGAGAATGCGACCTGACAGCCCATGTGGACTTTCAGCTTGTCGGTGAGACCGCCCAGAACGCAGGGACGAAAATCTGGGGTCCGGTGGATCAGGGTGTTTTCCTGCAGCGCATCGGGATCATCGAGCGCACCAATATCCTGCTCAAGCGCGCCAATGTTTCCCAGGCCCACGACCTCCGCACGGCGATGACGCGCTTGATTGCACCTGCCGAAATGGGCGCCCTGTTCAAGGTGATGGCGATGACCGACCAACGGCTATCCAGCCTCGCCGGTTTCGAAGCAGACAGTTGAGATGATGATCGCGCCCCACGTGACAGCGCCCACCCTCGCGCACACCCCCGGTGTTGAACACGCCTTTCTGTCGCGCGCGGGGGGCGTCAGCAAAGGCATCTATGCCGGCCTGAATTGCGGCCTCGGCTCTGATGACAATCCCGAGGATGTCCACGAGAACAGGTCACGTGCGGCCCGCATCCTGGGGGCAAGCCCGGCGCAGCTGCGCACGCTCTATCAGGTGCATTCGGCCCGGGTGGTTGACGCAGACACAGCATGGACCGGCGCACCGCCCGAAGCCGACGCGCTGGTCTGCACCCGCCCCGGCACGGTGATCGGTGTGCTTGCAGCCGATTGCGCGCCGGTTCTGCTGGCCGATGCCGCAGCCGGCGTGATCGGCGCGGCCCATGCGGGCTGGCGCGGCGCGCTCGATGGCGTCGTGGCAGCAACCATCGCGGCCATGCTGGAACGCGGCGCGCGGATCGAGAACATGACCGCAGCTGTTGGCCCCTGCATCGGGCCGGATTCCTATGAAGTCGGCCCGGAATTCCCGGTTCCGTTTCTCGAACAGGACACCACCAATGCCGGTTTTTTTGTCGAGAAGACGGGTTCGGATCGCTTGTTGTTCGACTTGCCTGCCTATGTCCACAGTCGGCTGACACTGGCAGGCGTCACCCGGTCGGCCACAACCGGGCAGGACACCTATCAGGACCCGGATTTCTTCAGCTACCGGCGCAGCTGCCATCGCAACGAGTCTGATTACGGACGCAACATCTCCATCATCACACTCCGCAAAGACGTCTGAACCATGCCTTATCTCATCATGATGATATTTATGGTGATCGTGGCGACCATGGTCGGCTGTGCGATATAGCCTCCTCGTCCTGGCGTTTGTTGTCTTGTCGGCCTGTCAGCCGATCCCACGCCCTTTCGAGGCCGACCGCCAAGCCCCCAATGCCCTGCTCAATCTGGCAGATTCCCGCGGCATCATGATTCTGCCCGTGGCTGATGCCCCGCCCGCCACAGCCGAAAAGCTCGCCGCAGCGATGGCGGAAGCCCTGATCGAGCGGAACGTGCCGGCATTCGTGGGAACCAGCAATCGCTCCAGCAAGATTCTGGCAGGCGAAGTTATCGATCCTGGCCGCGATGCCATCATTGCTTGGACATTGTTCGATCCTGCCGGCGAAGAGATTGCACGGCACGACCAAAACATAGAGGGGACACCGATCGCCCTCTGGGCCATCGCCGATCCGGAACTGATGGCCCGCATGGCCGCGCGCGCCGCGCCCGCAATCGCGGAATTTGTTCAGGAAGAGGCGGTCCAGGAGATTCAGTCGCCACCACTATTTGTCGGCGCTGTCCTCGGCACCAGCGAACCGGAAGCCATCCGGCTTCAGGCATCCCTGCGCCAGGCTTTGCGCAGCCAGGGTGCCCGGCTCACCAACACCGCGTCCAGCGAGGCTCTTGTGGCAACAGCCGATGTCACAATAACGCCCTTGCAAGGTACAAGGAGTGAGGTGGCCATCGTCTGGACAGTCAAAGACCCCTTCGGGACACAAATCGGCAAAATCGACCAGGCCAGCCCGATCGAGCAGTCCGTCATCGAACAGCAATGGGGAGATCTCGCCCGGCAGGCCGGGATCGCAGCCGCAGCCGGAATCGTCAAACTGATTTCCCAGATCGACTGGAGTCAGGGTTTTGTGCCGCCGGAGCCGGAATCAGGGGGACCTGAGCGCGAATCACGTTAGAAGATTATCCCCAGCGGGTGATTGTTTACACGACACTGACGGGTTGATAATTTCCCGCCGCTTACATGTGCGCGATCAATTGGGACCGGGCATTTTCAGACCACATCAATCGCGTTTCATGAGGACGCAATTCGCTGCAGGGCAGCGCGGGGGCAAGTACGATGAAGGTGCTGGCATGCAACAGCAATCGTCCGCTCGCCGAGGCGATCTCGGCGTATCTCAATATTGAACTCACACGCGCTTCGATCCGACGCTTCTCGGATATGGAAGTGTTTGTCGAAATTCTCGAGAATGTGCGCGGTGAGGACGTATTCGTCGTCCAGTCGACGTCCTACCCGGCAAACGACAATCTGATGGAACTTCTTGTCACGCTGGATGCCCTGCGACGGGGTTCGGCGCGCAGGATCACCGCCGTGATCCCCTATTTCGGATACGCGCGTCAGGACCGGAAAACCGGGCCCCGAACGCCGATTTCAGCCAAGCTCGTGGCGAACCTCATCACCCGCGCGGGTGCAGACCGGGTGCTGACCCTGGACCTCCATGCCGGCCAGATTCAGGGCTTCTTTGACATCCCGGTCGACAACCTTTTCGGTGGCCCGCTGTTCTCCGAAGACATCCTCCATGACAAGGCGGGGGGCGAACTGGTGGTGGTTTCGCCCGATGTCGGCGGTGTTGTCCGCGCACGAAGCCTCGCCAAACGGCTTGACGCCGATCTCGCGATCATTGATAAGCGCCGCGAACGGGCAGGCGTCTCCGAAGTGATGAACATCATTGGTGACGTCGCCGGGCGGCAATGCATTCTGATCGACGATATCTGTGATAGCGCCGGGACGTTGTGTAATGCCGCTGCAGCGTTGAAGGAGCAGGGCGCCGAATCGGTTTCCGCCTATGTGACACATGGTGTCCTGTCGGGCGGTGCGGTGGGGCGCGTTGCGGCTTCTCCGCTGGAAACTCTGGTGATGACGGATTCGATACAGGCAACCGAAGCGGTGCGTGTGGCGAGCAATATCCGCCAGTTGACCGTGGCGCCACTTCTCGGAGAGGCGATCAACCGGATCAGCAAGGAAGCCTCGGTTTCAAGCCTGTTCAATTGAGTTCGGCGCATTCCGTACCGAACTGAACCGCACCGGTGGTGGCACCCTTGGAGGCATCGCCGGGCTTGAGGAGTAGAATATGTCCGATACCGTTATTTTTGATGCGGAATCGCGCGCACTGGTAGGCAAGGGGGCCGCCCGTGCAGCACGTCGAAACGGTCGAGTTCCGGCAGTGGTTTATGGCGCAAACAAGGACCCCGAACCCATCACCATCGATCCGCGCCAGTTGCGCGCCGCACGCATGCAGCCCAGCTTCTTTGCCACGCTGTTCGACGTTTCGCTGGATGGGAACAAGCAGCAGGTGCTTTGCCGTGACCTGCAGCTGCATCCTGTAACCGATCAGCCGATGCATGCAGACTTTTTGCGCGTGACCGATTCCACCCGGATCAATGTCGAAATTCCGGTCATCTTCACGAACGAAGAAGAATCTCCGGGCCTGAAGAGCGGCGGCGTTCTGAACATTGTCCGCTATGAGGTCGAGGTCATGTGCCGCGCGGGCGCAATTCCCGACGACATCGTCGTGGATCTGACCGGGCTCGAAGTTGGCGATAGCGTTCATATCTCCAGCATCACGCTTCCCGATGGTGTTAAACCCACCATCGACCGTGACTTCACCATCGCGACAATTGCAGCACCGACCGTCGCTATTGTTGAAGACGACGTGGATGAAGACGCCGAGGGCGAAGATGCCGACGGCGCGGATGAGAGCGGCGAGGACGAAGGCGAAGAGGACGACAGCTAAGCCTCCCGCAGGCGGATCAACGCAATGCAACTGGTTGTCGGCCTTGGTAATCCCGGGCCCAAATACAGAAACAACCGACACAATATCGGTTTCATGGCGGCGGACGAGATCGTTCGCCGCCATAGCCTTTCTGCACCCCGGACGAAATTCCAGGGTGATCTCAGTGAGGGCGATATTGCGGGCACCCGTGTTCTGGTTCTCAAACCCGCAACATTCATGAATGAATCTGGACGATCCGTCGGAGAGACGGCCCGTTTCTACAAGATCTCAACCGAAGACATCTTCGTCATCTATGACGAGATCGACCTCGCGGCAGAGAAAATCCGGGTCAAGCAAGGCGGCGGGCATGCGGGTCACAATGGACTGCGCAGCATTGATGCCCATCTCGACGACAAGAACTACTGGCGTGTCCGTCTTGGCATCGGACATCCGGGCGACAAATCACAAGTCAGCAACCATGTTTTGGGGGATTTCTCGAAACAGGACCAGAATTGGGTTGCGCGGGAATTGGCGGCCGTCGCCGAGGAATTGCCGCTGCTTCTCGGCGGCAAGCCCAACGACTTCACGAGCCGCGTGGCGATGGCGACCAAGGGGAACCGTAGCACGGCCGAGCCGTCAGAACCTGACACGCGATCCGGACCTGTCCACCCGCGATCTCCGGCGACACCAAATGATGAAACGAGCAACGAGACAACCCTCGGCAATGCCCTGTCTCGTGCCATGAACCGACTGCGGGGACGCGAATAAAATGGGCTTCAATTGTGGTATTGTTGGTCTTCCGAATGTCGGGAAATCCACTCTTTTCAATGCGTTGACAGCAACGGCCCAGGCCGAGGCCGCGAACTACCCCTTCTGCACCATCGAGCCGAATTCGGGACGCGTCGCAGTCCCCGACCCGCGTCTTGGCGAACTTGCCGGCCTCGCCAAATCAGCCAGTGTTGTTCCGACCTATCTGGAGTTTGTCGATATTGCGGGCCTGGTTCGCGGCGCCAGCAAGGGCGAAGGCCTGGGCAACAAGTTCCTGTCTCATATCCGCGAAGTCGATGCGATCTGTCATGTTCTGCGTTGTTTCGACGGCGGGGAGGTCACCCATGTCGAAGGCAGTATCGATCCTGTCCGCGATGCCGAGATTGTGGAAACCGAACTCCTGATCGCCGATCTGGAATCCGTGGAACGCCGGCTCGACACAACCGAAAAGCGTGCCAAAGGTGGCGACAAGGATGCCCGCGCGCTGCTGTCGGTTCTCGAGCCTGTTGTCGAGGTCTTGCGCGAAGGCCATCCCGCCCGCACCGCACAGATCGCCGATGACCAGATGTCAGCCTTCGGTCAGCTGCAACTGATCACCGCAAAACCCGTTCTCTATATCTGCAATGTGGATGAAGACTCCGCCGCAACTGGAAATGCACACACAGCCGCTGTTGCCGAAATGGCGGCGCGCACGGGCGCGGCTGCGGTCATTGTCTCGGCGGAAATCGAGGCCGAAGTCGCCCAGCTCGACGACCCCGAGGAACGTGCAGAGTTCCTCGAAGGGCTGGGTCTGGATGAAACCGGACTGTCGCGGGTGATCCGGGCTGGTTACGACTTGCTGCACCTCATCACCTTCTTCACGGTTGGTCCCAAGGAAACCCGCGCCTGGACGGTGGCACAGGGCGCAACAGCGCCTGAAGCTGCAGGCCGTATCCATACGGATTTCCAGAAGGGCTTCATCCGCGCAGAAACCATCGCCTATGCCGACTACATCGCACAGGGCGGCGAACAGGGCGCAAAAGAAGCTGGCCGGATGCGGCAGGAAGGGCGCGACTACATCGCAAAGGATGGCGATGTGATGCTGTTCCGCTTCAACGTCTAGGGCTAGAGCATGATCTTCTTGGATGGAATCCATTCTGTTTGGGTCGCGGCGTGGCGATCCGCGCGGAAGGCGGCGCGGCGCGATGTGTTCGCATCGGGCTAGCCGCCTGACAAAGCGGGCGTCCGCCGCGTCCAAACCCGAAGGGGCGGGCGGATTTGCGCCAATGCCGTCGGCTTCCGGCTCGGCCGTACCGACCGGTACGCCCTTCGCCAAAACCCTCGGTCTTGTTGCAAATTCACCTCGCCAGAATGTTTCCATCCAAGAAGATCACGCTCTAGGATGCCGGCCGAAATCGACGAACGTCACACAGGAGAGACTTGATGGGTACTGACTTGAAACTGACGGCATCCGACGGCCACACACTCGACGCCTACCGGGCCGACCCCGATGGGAAAGCACGCGGCGGTATCGTCATCGTCCAGGAAATCTTTGGCGTGAATGATGACATTCGTGAAACCGTCGACAACTTCGCCAAGCAGGGTTACGTCGCCATTGCCCCGGCACTTTTCGACCGGCACGAACGCGACGCCGTCCTGGAATTCAATGAAGACGGCATGGCCAAGGGGCGCGCGCTCAAAGGCGCACTCGACTGGGATGACGTGGTCAAGGACGTGAACGCCGCTGTCGCCGAGATCAAGGATGTCTGCAAGATCGGTATCGTCGGCTTCTGCATGGGTGGCTCGGTCGCCTGGTTTGCGGCTGCCAACTCACCGGTCTCCGCGGCCGTTTGCTATTACGGCGGCGATATTCTGTCCCATGAAACCCTGTCTCCGAAATGCCCGGTGATGTTCCACTGGGGCGCGGAAGACCATGGAATTCCGCTCGATGGCGTACACAAGGTCGAGGCGGCACATCCTGACATTCCGAGCTTCATCTATGATGGCGCCGGACATGGTTTCAGCTGTTCGCGTCGCGGCTCCTATCACAAGGAAGCCGCTGGCGTGGCGATGGGCCGGACACTCGAATTCCTGTCCGAGAACATCGGCTGACACTTGGTGAAAACCGCCCTGTTCCGGCAGGGCGGTGCACCAACTAGCCGCAACGGCCACTCAGCAAGAGACGGCGCAGATTTGCCGAAACTGCCTTCTCGCCGATCCAGAGGCGCAGAAGTGGCCTCAACACGTCGTCACCCTGCATCTCGCGGCGCGTGGTCCCGTTGACGATCAGCTTGGTACCCACCTCCGGCGCGTACACGATGCTGACGTCATCACCGGATTCGAAGTTGGCGTAAATCTGGCGCACGGTCTGTTCGAGATCTTCCCGGACCATCTCATCCAGCGGCTTGGCCCAGCTTTCTGGCACTTCGTCGGGAAGATCCCCGTAGAGAATATGGAGAAGGATCGCCTTGGGCGTTCCGGAATCCAGAATTTCTGCCTGTGAAAGCCCCGCGCGCGGCAGGTAGATCGCTGCCACATAAAGATCAAAGAGAAACGCCTCTCGCGCCCCGCATCCTCGAAGCGTTAATGTACGGCCACCCACCTCGACGCGTTCCGGCAAGGTCACGCCCTCGATTTCAGCGGAATGCGCGGGCATGGCGAAACCGACGCAAAGAAAAGCCAGCCCCAACAAAAACTTCTTTATCGGCATGATCAGGCCCTCCTTGTGTGCATGTTGGGCCGCCTCATGAGACCCAGGCATACGCACAACGTTCGCGAACCGATCAGGTTCCCCGTTTGGCGTGAACTCTCAAGTCCACGCATCCCGATCGAGCCAACCTTCCGCGTCAGTCGTTCTGGGCTTCTGCAAACACCAGAAATGTCCCGCAGGCCTCTTCCGCAGACACAAGAACCGCGCCGGTGTTGTCGCGCTCGAAGGCAACCTGCTGGCCTGTGAGATACATGGCCGTCACCTGCGGATCGGCCACAGACAAGGTCAAGGCAGCCAGCCTTGGCAAAGACTGTCCCGGATCAATCGTCTTGTCATAATGACGTTCAGGGAAGGTCTTGGGCGTTACAAACCAGAGCTCATCCCGCCCCGTATCCACGGTGATATTGCCCTTGCGTTCATCACCTGACACCGCGTCTTCGCCAAACAGGCGGACATAGGCATCACGGACTCCCTCAAGGCTCTCCATCACGATGGTGACTTCCGTGATGCCATTGGCGCCGTTGGGGTGCGACAGCCAACTCGGTCGCCGAACCTTTTCCGGCGTCAGGTGCTGGCAGGCGAATGTCTTCAAGCCCGGAGTCAGGTCTGAGGGAAAGTGAACATGCCGGAATTCCAGAATTTCATCACCATCTTCGGCCTCCAGAACACGCTTCAGGCTCTCCGGCGGCGCGGCATCGATTCCCTGCTGCTGCATCCAGCGGAATGACGCCTCGGCATCATCGGTCGCCAGCGCAACATTGAGCAGGCCTTCACCGGTCTCGAGGAACCCGTCCAGCCCGTGAATGTATTGCGATGCGTCCACAACCCCGAGCAATTCCACATAATCATGCTCGAACATGATGGTGTAGTTGCCGGTTCCCCATCCGACATGGCGGCCCCGAGGGGTCGGCGTGAAACCAAGCCGTTCGAAATTCGCACGCGCACGCTCGAGATCGGCCACACCAATCAGGGCGTGATCAATCCCGGCGATGGGGCGCTCAAACGCCTCCCGGCTGCCTGTGGCATTCGACATGTTACTCAACTCCCCACGTGATCCGTTCGACACAGAAACGCGCCACGGTCACTTGTCTTCCATTCTATTACGTAGATGGCCCTGTCGAAAAGACAGGCCAAAGTCGCGCTTGACTCCGGATTCAGCCCAGAACCCGGCCCGCCACCGCTGCGAGCTTCTCCGCGATCCCGGGATCGCGCGCTTCGGGTGCGGTAATAAGCGCATAATCAAGGCTCGTATGGCACCCCTGACCGCAAACGCTCGCGCGCCCTGATATTCGGGGCAGCAACGCCCGGACCAGAGCGCGCCCGCGATCGGCATTTTCCATCAGGATCTTGATCACCTGTTCGACGGTCACATCGTCATGGTCATCATGCCAACAATCGAAATCGGTCACCATGGCAACGGTCGCGTAGCAGATCTCGGCTTCGCGCGCGAGTTTGGCCTCGGGCATGTTGGTCATGCCGATAACCGAACAGCCCCAGGATCGATACAGTTCGGATTCCGCGCGGCTCGAAAATTGCGGGCCTTCCATGACCAGATAGGTCCCGCCGCGCACTGCCGTGATCCCGACCTCCTCGGCCGCCGCTGCAATTTCATCTCCCAGCCTGCCACACACAGGATCGGCCATGGAAACATGGGCAACCAGGCCGGTTTCAAAGAAGGACTTCACCCGGGCAAAGGTTCGATCGATGAACTGATCGACAATGACAAATGTCCCCGGGGGCAGATCCTCCCGCAGCGACCCCACGGCCGAAAGCGACAGGATTTCGGTCACGCCCGCCCGCTTGAGGGCATCAATATTGGCCCTGAAATTGAGCTCGGACGGCGGCACCCGGTGCCCTCGTCCGTGCCGCGGCAGGAAGACGATCTCCTGACCATCCAGATTTCCGAACATCAACTCGTCCGATGGCGCACCAAAGGGTGAATAGACGGCCTCCCAGCGGACATCGCTGAGACCCTCGATCTCGTAGATACCGCTGCCACCAATGATACCGAGCACCGGTGGTACCGCTGTGTGGTTTGCCACCATGGATTTCTGTCCTACTGGGCGCGCGGCAGCAATTCGAGAAGCTCGGCGGCGCGTGCCGGCTCAACGGGTTCGGCATCCAGTTCACGCATGATCCGGACAGCCTTCTCGACCAATTGCGCATTGCTCGCGAACACGCCCTTTTCGAGATAGAGATTGTCTTCCAGGCCGACGCGCACATGCCCGCCATTGTTGACGGCTTCGGCCACGATGTTGAATTCCGAGCGGCTGATTCCGAACGCCGCCCAATTGGCGTCGCGTGGCAGCATGCTCGCCATCACCTGCAGCATCTGCGGTGTGGCCGGCGATCCCCAGGGAATCCCCAGGCAGAGCTGGAACAGGGCCGGGCTCTCGATCAGGCCTTTTTCGATCAGATCAATCGCAAAACGGATATGACCGGGTTCGAAGACCTCGATCTCCGGCTTCACGCCGGCATCCTTGATCATTGCGGCCATCTTGCGCAGATGGGCCGGCGTGTTCATGAACACAGCCTCACCAAAATTCATCGTGCCGCAATCCAGCGTGCAGATGTCGGGGCGTAATTCAAGAACATGGCGCAACCGGATTTCAGGCGTGGTGAGCGTGGATTCTTCGTTTCCCATCAAGGGGTTGTCATCTCTGGGGATGAACCGTGCCCCCTCACCGGTGGTCAGGTTGATGAGGATATCGCAATCGGCATCGCGGATCCGCTCGACAACTTCACGGAAATACGCCGGATTGCCCGAGCGTGACCCATCGGGCTCACGCACATGAATATGGGCGATCGCCGCCCCGGCCGACCTTGCTTCGACCGCCTCCCGGGCGATCTGTTCCGGCGTGATCGGAAAATTCGGGTGATTTTGAAAGTTCATGTGCCCGCCGGTCAGTGCGGCGGTGACGATTGTTTCGCTGGCCATGTGTTCCCCCAGTGCCTTCTGGTTCTCGGTGTTTCTGCCTTGTCCGCCAGTTTAGCGAAAAGTGCCGTTTGCGCTTATGAAAAAGGCCGCTTGCACTCCCGCAAGCGGCCTTTTCCGGAAATCAGGTACTCTTAGTGATCGAGATTCGACCACATCTTGCGTTTGGCCGCATACAGGATGGCGCTGAGAATAATCAGGAACAGGACGACCTTGAACCCCATCTTCTTGCGCTCTTCCATCTCCGGGGCCGCAGCCCACTGCATGAAATTGACCACATCCCAAGCCATCTGATCGACCGTGGCTTCGGTGCCATCCGTATAGGTGACACCATCGGGCCAAAGCGGCTGCGCCATGGCGATCAGGCTACCTCGGAAATACGGGTTGTAATTGGCCCCGGGCGGCACTTCAACATCGACTGACGGCTCCTGATATCCGGTCAGAAGTGCATAGATATAGTCCGCACCACCCAGATGCGCCTTCACCTGCAACGAAAGATCGGGCGGAACGGCACCGTTGTTCGACGCCTGCGCGGCCTGAGCGTTCGCAAAGGGAGACACGAACTTGTCGGACGGGATGGCCGCGCGTTCGAACATCTCTCCCTCATCATTCGGTCCGTCGGTCAAATCGAAATTGGCCGCAATCGCCTTGACCTCATCCTCGGTGAAACCGAGATCGGTCAGGTTGCGATAGGCCACCTGCTTGAGGCTGTGACAGCTCGCGCAAACTTCGAGATAGACCTGCAGGCCGCGCTGCGCGGATGCCCGGTCAACGGTTCCGAAAATTCCCTCGAAATGCCAGTCCTGATTGTCCGGATCTTTCGCCTCGCCCGCACCGAACGCCGTGGTCGAGACAAGCATGGCCGCGGCGATCAGGCCTGTCGCTGCCGCTGTGCGGCGAAGGTTGTGTACGATACCCATTATGCCTTCTCCATCGGCTTGGCAGTTGCAGCAGAACCCGATGAACCGCCCCCGAGAACAGCCTCGGAAATGCTCTTGGGCACGGGCCTTGGTCGCTCGAAGATTCCAAGCAGGGGAAGCACGATCAGGAAGTGCGCGAAGTACCAGAAGGTCGTGATGTAACCCAGATGGATGATCTGGAACCCTTCGACGCCAGCAAAGACCGGCGCATCTGTCGGCTTGCCGCCCACATAACCCAGCAACACGCAATCGATGAGGAATATCCAGAAGAACCACTTGTAGACCGGGCGGAACTTCGCGCTGCGCACTGGCGAGCGATCCAGCCACGGCAGAACGAACAGGACGAAAATCGCACCGAACATCGCCAGAACACCGCCAAGCTTGGCTTCGATGAACAGGATATCGAAGTCAACCGAACGCAGGATCGCGAAGAAGGGCAGGAAGTACCATTCCGGCACGATATGCGCAGGCGTGTTCAGCGGCGCGGCTTCAAGATAGTTCTCCGGCTCACCGAAGAAGTCCGGCGCGAAGAACACGAAAAAGGCCATGATCGTCACGAAGACAGCCAGTCCGACAGAGTCTTTCATCGTGTAATAGGGATGGAAGGACACCGTATCCTGCGGCCCTTTCGGATCCACCCCGATCGGATTGTTCGAGCCGGTGACGTGCAGCGCGATCACATGCAGCACCACAACCCCGAAAATCAGGAAGGGGAAGAGGTAATGCAGGGCGAAGAAGCGGTTGAGGGTCGGATTGTCGACCGAGAAACCGCCCCAGAGCAGCGTCACGATGCTGTCACCGACCAGCGGGATCGCCGAGAAGAGGTTGGTGATCACCGTCGCGCCCCAGAAGCTCATCTGCCCCCAGGGAAGCACATAGCCCATAAAGGCTGTGGCCATCGCGAGCAGCAGGATGATCACGCCAAGCATCCACAGCAGTTCGCGCGGGGCCTTGTAGGACCCGTAATACATGCCACGGAACATGTGGATGTAAATCGCGATGAAGAAGAACGTCGCACCGTTCTGGTGCAGATAACGCAGCAGCCAGCCGAAGTTCACGTCACGCATGATCCGTTCGACGGAATCGAAAGCCAGCGCAGTGTTGGGCTGATACTGCATCGCCAGGAAAATTCCCGACATGATCATCATCACGAGCAGGAATGTCAGGATCGCGCCAAAGTTCCAGAACCAGTTAAAGTTCTTGGGTGACTGGTACTCGGCGTATTCCTTCTGGAGATAGGAGAAGACCGGCAGGCGACTGTCGATCCACTTGACGAGGCCGCTACCTGTGCCCCCGGTCTGATGTGCTCCGGCGCTCATATCTGCCTCAACCAATCTTGATGAATGAATTGGAGTCATCCTGGAACGCGTATGGCGGCACCGGCAGGTTCAGCGGTGCCGGGCCTTTGCGAATACGTCCGGATGTATCGTAGTGAGAACCATGGCAGGGGCAGAACCAGCCGCCCCAGTCGCCACGATTTTCGGATGGTTTCTGCCCCAGAGGCACACACCCGAGATGGGTACAGATGCCAATCACCACCAGCCATTCGGGCTGAAGGACCCGTTCGGCATCGGTTTCCGGATCGCGCAGATCGGAAAGCGGCGTGCTCTCGGCTTCCTCAATGGCGCTCGGTGTACGGCGGTCGATGAAGACCGGCTTGCCTTGCCATTTCACAGTGATGCGCTGGCCATCCTCAACCTGTGAGAGGTCGACCTCTGTCGTAGACAGCGCAAGCACATCAGCTGATGGGTTCATCGAACTGATGAACGGCCAGAGAGCCGCGCCGAGACCGACTGCGCCAAAGGCGCCAGCGGAGAGATAGAGGAAGTCGCGTCGATTACCGGAGTGACCGTCGTGATCCTGAGTGTCATCGCTCATGGGCAATTGTCCTTGGTTCGGCGCAAACGCGCCGCAGGTATACAAAACGTACAGCAAGTGTCGCGAGGCGTATGAGATTTCCTGTCATCCAGCAATGTGACACCGTGCCGCAATGCGTCCAGTGGCATCATCTCAGGTGCTGTGCGCGAAATCTCCAGAATGCCCCCCGGAACCCGTGTGCGCCCTTCAATGCGACCGGATATAATCGAAGTGCCGACCGTTTGCCAAGCCCGGCTTGGCCGCCAATTCGACCCTTTTGGCATCACCACGCCCATAGACCCCGGACCCGCCGAACATGCGCATTGCCCTCTATCAGCCCGACATACCCCAGAACGCGGGCGCCGTGTTCCGCCTCGCGGCCTGCCTCAATCTTCCTGTGGACATCATCGAACCCGCGGGTTTCGTGCTGAATGACGCCAATCTCCGTCGGGTCGGCATGGACTATCTGGACCAGACACAAATCACCCGGCACATCTCATGGGGCGCGTATGTCCGCGATACAAAACCCGCGCGGCTTGTGCTTCTGACCACGACAGCGACACAACGGCACGTTGACTTCAAATTCGATGCAAACGATACGCTCATGGTGGGTCGGGAAAGCAGCGGTGTGCCCGACGAAGTCCACAACTGCGCTGATGCGCGTATCCGAATACCGATGCTGCCCGAAGCCCGCTCCCTCAATGTGGTAACGGCACTGACCTTTGCTCTGGGAGAAGCTCTCCGGCAGGTCGACGGGTTTCCAGCAAGCTAGAAGGAGCCGGGGGAAAATGTCCGACGAACAACAGAAACAGGCGGCCGCCAGCTGGTTCGCAAGCCTGCGCGACCAGATTTGCAGCGCATTCGAATCCATCGAGGACGATCTTGCAGGGACGATGGCGGATCGCCCACCGGGCCGTTTCGAGCGCTCGACCTGGACCCGTCCCGATGTGGAAGGGGAACCGGGGGGGGGCGGTGAAATGTCGATCATGCGCGGACGTGTCTTCGAGAAGGTCGGCGTCAACATTTCCACCGTCGAGGGCACATTCTCTGAAGAGTTCCGTGCCCGCATTCCCGGTGCCGAGGAGGATGGAAAATTCTGGGCCGCCGGCGTGTCCCTCGTCGCCCATATGCAGTCACCCCTCGTGCCGGCCGTCCACATGAACACACGGCACATCGTGACCTCAAAGGGATGGTTCGGCGGCGGGGCCGATCTCACCCCCATGTATCCCGATGATGATGACACTGCGACATTCCACAGCGCCCTGAAATCCGCCTGCGATGCCCACGACCCGGGCTACCACAAGAAGTTCAAGGAATGGTGCGACGAGTATTTCTACCTGCCCCACCGCAATGAACCGCGCGGCATCGGCGGCATCTTCTACGACTATGTGGACACCGGGAACTGGGACAACGATTTCGCCTTCACGCGCGATGTGGGCCTCGCCTTTCTGGACGTCTACCCAAAGCTGGTCCGCCGCCATATGGACAAACCCTGGAATGACGAGCAACGCGCGCACCAGTTGCAGCGCCGCGGCCGCTATGTGGAATTCAATCTTCTGTATGATCGCGGCACCCAGTTCGGGCTCAAAACCGGCGGCAATGTGGAAGCAATCCTGATGTCCCTGCCGCCCGAGGTGACCTGGCCCTGAGCCTGGCCCTGAAACAGGGAGTTTGTCCTGCGTTGGTCCTGATATAAGTTCCACCGGCAACCTGCCCCGATGTCCCCGCGCTGGAGATGTTGGTGCCAGACCAGAATTTTGGAGCACCCATGAAACGCATATCCCTCCGGCTGCTTGCGCCGATTTTCGCACTGACTCTTCTGACGGGCACCACCGCCAGTCAGGCGGACAACCTTTCGATCGAAGCCTTTTACGGCCACTATCAGGGCTCGGGTGTCGCCGAGAACAGCGACAGCCTGTATTTCGGCGTAACGGTCCGCGACCTCGATGTGAAAATCGCACCCGAGGCCCCGGGCTTTTCCGTCGAATGGACCAGTGTCATTCGGGGTGGCGGCGACCCCGACAATCCCGATGTCCGCAAGCGCACCGAGACAATGTCGTTCCTGCCCGCAGGAACCCCCGGCACCTACAACACCGTCGGCGCAACAGACCCCCGCAGCCCCGAAGGGCTTGGCTGGGCCGCGATTCACGAACGCACCCTTTCCGTCCATGTGATGCGGATCACGGCAACCGGCGGATACGTGATCCAGACTTATGATCGCACGCTTGACGGGACCGGCATGAAACTCAAATTCGTGAATGTCGCCGATGGTGAACCCATCCGCCAGGTCGACGCCCGCCTCGTCAAGGTCGGCAACTAGTCCTGCACCGGAAAGGCCATTCGCTGATGTATTCCCGCAACCCGATCCGCAGCGCATTTGTCGCGTCGGTGTTTCTCGTTTTCGCTGCAACCGGCGCGCAGGCGAACGAGTTGATCGAGAAATTCTATGGCTCCTATGTCGGCTCGGGCAGCGCCAAGGTGCTTGGCGAGGACGAGATCGAAGAACGCGATCTGGATGTCACAATCGAGAGCTTCAAGGATGACGGCTTCACGCTGAAGTGGATCACGGTGGTCCGCGGCGCCAATGGCGCGCGCACCAGCGAGGATGTGAAACGCCGTGAGGTCGAGGAAAACTTCGTCCCCGTCGAGGACAAGGAGAACGTCTTCATTCTCGCGCCGACGGGTGGGCTGTTTCAGAAATCAGAACTGCCCAACCCGCTCCTGGGCGAAGCGGTGCGCTGGGCGGCCATCAAGGGCAATGACATGACGGTCTATTCGCTGGCCATCAACGAAACCGGCGGCTCGGAGCTTCAGGTCTACCGGCGCAGCCTGACCGAAAAGGGCATGGATATCACCTTCATGCGCCTGCAGGACGAAGACGTGAAGGTGCGCATGTCGGGCACGCTGGTCCGCACGCAATAAACCTGTGCCTCTGCGGGCGGGTTATAAACCCGCCCCTACAGGCATTTGATCCAGAAACCGCGTTTTGGGTAGAGAATCGCACGGCACTGTAGGGGCGGGTTTCAAACCCGCCCGCCTGAATCGGTCACACGCCGCGCGCGCCGCTTGAGTTCCTCAAGACAGGCATCCCGCTCCGCATTGAGGCCACCGTCAATCCACCAGGACTCCACCGCTTTCAGCAGACGGCTGATCTCGGGGCCCTGCGGCACACCGAGATCGAGAACGTCAGCTCCACGAAGGGGAAATTCCGGTTTCGGCTCACGCTTGGGAAGTCCGAGCAGGTCGATCCAATGCCGATCGGGTATCTCTCGTGCCGGAGCATTGTGTTCTGCGGCTTTCAAGATAACCGCAAACTGCCCGGCCCAGTTCAGTATGACGGCATCGCGCCATGAGGCCGAATCAAGTGCATAGAGCTGCGCCCGGTAGCTGCGGTCGATCTCTTTCTCCCGCGCCAACCGCCGCCGCAGGCTGAAGATCCGTCCAAGCGGGAGGATCGCTGAAGCGTGATCCCAATCCATCTCTGCTTCGACATCCCAGCGCGGCTCGAGATCTCTGGGCCGATCAAGCATCCGGGCCAAACGTTTCGACTGCACGCCCGAGAGCCGCAAACGCGCGGCAATGGCCGCCGCATTCTCTTGGAAGACCGAAACGTCCTCATCATTTCGCAAGGGAAACGCCTCGATCAGGGCCGCAATCCGGCGAAGCGGATCCATGTCACCGCAGCTTCGTTCTGCAATGGCCACCGCCTCCAGACCGTAACTGTGCTTGAGGTCGGGCAGTTCGGGAAACAACCATTTGAGCAGCGCCGGATAGGCTTCATGTCTCAGCATCCAGAACACGCCGGGCGCGCGCAATAGCTTGAACAGTTCGTCTCGAATGCGTTCGCTCGAAAGTTGTTCCAGCATGCCGGCGTGCGCCTGGCATGCGGCCAGCCCATCAGGGTCGAGCCCTGTCTCATCGAGCTGTGCATTGAACCTGTAGAACCGCAGAATCCGCAGCGCGTCTTCCTGAATGCGTTCGTTTGGGTCACCAATAAAGCGAACACGACGTGCCTCGATATCCGCCATGCCACCCAGCGGATCGAACACATTTCCATCCGCATCGGCATAAAGCGCATTGATGGTGAAGTCACGGCGTGAGGCATCGAGCGCCCAGTCATCGGTGTAGGCGACCCTCGCGTGGCGACCATCGGTCTCGACATCGACCCGCAAGGTGGTGATCTCGAAGACGCGGTTGTCCATATGTGCGGCCACCGTGCCGTGTTCCACGCCGGTGGTGTGATATCCGACACCTGCCGCATCCAGACGGCGCATCACCTCTTCGGGCGCATGCACCGTCGCCATATCGACATCCACGACGGGACGTCCGAGCAGCGCATCGCGCACACAGCCCCCGACAAACAGGATCGTCGGTTCCGCTGAATCCGAATCGACCAGAGGCGCGAAAACCCTTCGGGTCGCGGGATCGGACATCCAGTCCTGAATGGGTATCTTGGTTGCCGGCGTCATCTTGTTCCGGTCCGCCCGCGCGACCTCAGCGCCAGCGGGCCTTTTGTCCCGTGAGTACCTCGTAGAGGTTGACCAGCATACCCGCCGTTGCCCCCCAGATGTATCGTTCCTCAAACGGCAGGACATAAAAATAGCGCCGCTTGCCACGGATCAGGCGGCTGTGGCGCTCATGGTTCTCCGGATCGAGCACGAAGGACAGCGGCACCTCGAACACATCGGCCACCTCGCCCCGCTCGGGCACCACGTCAAATCCCGGCCGGATCAGTCCCACAACCGGCGTGACCGCGAACCCGGTCCGCACCTCGTAAGTGTCCAGCCGCCCGATCAGTTCTGCAGATTCGCGCGGCATCCCGATTTCCTCATGGGCTTCCCGCAAGGCGGCGTCTTCAGGCGATGAGTCTTCGGGATCAATCCGGCCACCGGGAAAGCTGATCTGCCCGGCATGGGCGCGCAGGTCGGGCGAACGCTGGGTCAGCAACACGGTGAATCCAGCCCCGTGTTCGACCAGCGGCACAAGCACCGCCGCCGGTTTCAGGGGTGGGGCGGGCCGCATCCCTTCTTCGTTGAGATCATGATCACCGCGTAGATTGGGAGTGTCCATCGGATCGCCGTTTGAATCGACCTCGAGCATCTGGGTGATTGCAGCTCCCGAGGATCGCCGACGCGCGAGGCGACTCTGGGCTTCACCGACCCGCGCAATCACCTGTTCCCGGTCCAATTCCATCACTCCCTATTCCGCCGCGGGCAGCAGCGCAAAGAACGCACCATCGCTCCAGACGCCCAGCTGTCCGCCGTCGCGGTCCGCAACGACCAGCTCCGACAGTGCGTAATAAACCGACCGGGTCAGCAATGCCTCCAGATGGTCCCGCACCCGAACATACGGAGAGGGTTCACCGGTCGATTCGTCAAACGCGATGCGGATGGGATGATCGGGCCCGGCGGTCACGATTTGGTCAAGATTGGTCCGGAATATGAGACGCTGGTCGGGCCCAGAGCCCTCGACATCCATCTCAACCGCCGTGAAAGGAGCGTCATCGACATCAATACGACCACGTTCGGCGGGCGTTTCGAGCCAGAACTGCCCATTTTCATCGCGTTTGAGAACCGATGAAAACAGCGTGACCAGCGGTTTACGGTGGATTGGGGAGCCGCGATAATACCACGTCCCGTCCCGTGCGATTCGCATGTCGAAATGGCCACAATCGACTGGCGTGCGCGTGGATGGGTTGGAATTCCGGGACTTGTCGAGACGATCGAGAAGTCCTTCAGGAGTGCCGGCTTCGGCGGATTTGCTGGATTCGGAACACATGATGCGCTCACACTAGCATCGGCAGGAGCAATGTAATGCCTTCAGATGACCTTGTACGCCCCGAACTCGACGTTCCGATGACAGATTCCATTTTCGAGGACATCGAACAGGTCGGTGAACAATTGACGGAGGTTCGCAACGAAATCAGCCGGGTCATTTTTGGCCAGGAAAGCGTTATCGATGAAACGCTCATCACGCTTCTCTCGGGCGGGCATCTTCTTCTGCTCGGTGTGCCCGGCCTCGCCAAGACCCGCCTGGTGGAGACTCTCGGCACGGTCCTGGGCCTCGACAGCCGCCGCGTGCAGTGTACCCCCGACCTGATGCCGGCCGACATCGTGGGTTCGGAAATCCTCGACGAAACCGAGGACGGACGCGCCTTTCGGTTCATTCCCGGGCCTGTCTTCACGCAAGTTCTGATGGCCGACGAAATCAACCGGGCCAGCCCGCGCACCCAATCCGCCTTGCTTCAGGCGATGCAGGAGCGCGAGGTTTCCGTTGCGGGCCAGACCCACCCGCTGCCCAAGCCGTTTCATGTGCTGGCCACCCAGAATCCGATCGAACAGGAAGGCACCTACCCGCTTCCCGAAGCCCAGCTCGACCGTTTCCTGCTGCAGGTGCAGATCGACTATCCCGACCCCGACGCCGAACGCCAGATGCTGCTGGTCACGACCGGGCTGGAGGATCGCAGCCCAAGCCAGGTGATCGATGCCGCACAGCTGATCCGGGCGCAGAAACTGGTGCGTCGCCTGCCAGTCGGGGAAAGCGTCGTGGATGCAATCCTCGCGCTGGTCCGCTCGGGACGACCCGGCGTTTCGGATCGCGAGGACATCGCCAATTGGGTCGCATGGGGCCCCGGCCCCCGCGCCAGCCAGGCCTTGATGCTCGCCACGCGCGCGCGCGCCTTTCTGCAAGGTCGCGTGTCGCCCTCGGTTGACGATGTGGTGGCACTTGCGCCCGCCGTGCTGCGGCACCGGATGGCCCTGAACTTTGCCGCACGTGCCGACGGGCGAACCCTCGACGACGTGATCGATCGCCTTTGCGATCCGTTCAAATAGTCTGCGGCTCGAAATCCTCCCGCCATCATGAGCATCATCCCCGACACCCCAACGACGTCTGATTCGCCAGCCCGCGCCCAGGGCGAGGCGATCGCGGCAAGCTTTCCGCCGTTGCTGGTGGCCGCCGACCGGGTGGCGTCAACCGTCGCACAGGGTGTGCACGGGCGGCGCAGGGTCGGTCAGGGCGAGACCTTCTGGCAGTACCGGCGTTTCGAATTCGGTGACAGCCCGCAACAGATCGACTGGCGCCGCTCGGCCCGGTCCGACCATCTCTATGTCCGGCAGACCGAATGGGAAGCCGCACAAAGCGTCTGGCTCTGGCCGGATGTCTCCGCGTCGATGCGCTACCACTCGAACCGCAACCTGCCCGAAAAACAGGAACGGGCTGCTGTTCTGACACTGGCGCTCGCCTCGTTGCTCACGCGCGGCGGCGAACGCATCGCGCTGCTGGACAAACCCGAACCACCGGCAACCGGCCGTGCCGTGCTCGACCGGATTGCGATGAGCGTGATGCGCGACATGTCGCGCGAACCAGACAATGAAGAACTTCCCGTCCCGCCGCCCCTGCCGCGTTACAGCACCGTGGTCCTGATCAGTGATTTTCTGGTCGAGGAGGAAAAGCTCTTGGAATTTCTGGGGCGTCTGGCAGCCCGTGGGGTGCGCGGCCACCTGCTGCAAATCCTCGACCCCAGCGAGGTGAGCCTGCCGTTTCGCGGACGGACCCAGTTTCGCGGCCTTGAATCCGAAGGCGACCTGCTGGTGGGCCGCGCCGAAGCCCTGCGCGAATCCTATCGCGAAAGACTTGAACACCTGCAATCGGAGTTGCGCATTTTTGCGCGACGGGCACAGTGGACCTATGCCTGCCACCACACCGATGCGCGGCCCGAACCGGCAATGCTCAGCCTCTTCACCAACATGGCAGAGACGCTCCATGCGCGAAGCTGAGCCACCATGCTGACCTTGGGCACTCTCTCCTTTGCCGTGCCCTGGCTGCTTGTGGCGCTGACGAGCCTGCCCGTGCTGTGGTGGCTGCTGCGCGCTGTTCCGCCCGCGCCCTCACGCGTTGTGTTCCCTGCGATCCGCCTGCTGTTCGGACTGCCGCAAAGCGAGGAAACACCCCACCGGACACCGTGGTGGCTGCTTGCCCTGCGCCTCCTTCTCGCAGCGCTGGTCATTCTGGCGCTTGCGCATCCGGTGCTCGATCCCGGTCGGCTTCTGCGTGGCAGCGGGCCGCTTCTTCTGGCCATCGACAATGACTGGAGCGCAGGCGACAACTGGGACATTCGTCGGGAAACCGCGCTGGCCCTGATCGACGAAGCAGACCGGGAAAGCCGGGCGGTCTATATCGCCACAAGTACGCAGGCTGAGACCACGACCCGCCAGCCGCTTCGCCCGCTCTCGGCAGCCGAAGCCCGGGACCGCATTCGGGGACTGACACCACTCCCCTGGGCTGGCAACCACGCAGCCCTGCTGGAACAGATCGAAGCGCTTGACCTCCCCGGATCAGCGACAGCCGTCTGGCTGGGCAGCGGCATGGCCGAACCGGAAGCGGCTGCGCAGGAGAGCCGCTCGCGGATTCTCGAAGCCGCCCTCCAGCGACTTGGCGCGCTACGCATCATCCAGCCCGCGCCGAGCGAGATACCGCTCTATCTGTCGGAAAGTGAAAACACCGCTGACGGTCTGCGCCTGCAGGTAACGCGCGTGTCGCGTGGGTTCGAGCAACCGGTCGCACTGGTCGCCAGCGACGATGCCGGACGGCTTCTGGCCCGAGAAACAGCAAACTTTCCCGAGAACGCCCTGACAACGGAAGCGACGATCACGATCCCCAGTGAAGTCCGCAACCGGATTGCGCGCGTGGTGATCGAGGACACATCATCGGCTGGCGCCACGATGCTGTTCGACGAATCGTCCCGGCGCCGTCCCGTTGGGCTGGTGTCGGGTGATATCGCACAGGTCGATCAACCGCTGCTCGGCAACGCGTTCTACATCAACCGGGCCCTCGAACCCTTCGCCGATATTCGCACGGGCACGATTGCCGAACTGCTCGAACGTCGGCTGGCTGTGCTGTTTCTCTCGGATATCGGAAATCTGACAGACACCGAAATCGAAAGCCTGAATCGCTGGATTGCTGCGGGCGGTGTGCTGGTGCGATTTGCCGGACCAAATCTGGCCGAAGGCAGCGATGAACTGCTCCCGGTGGCGCTGCGCCGGGGCGGGCGTGTTTTTGGTGGCGTGATGAGCTGGGAACGCCCCGCCACGATGGCCCCGTTCGACGAGACGTCGCCCTTCGCAGGATTGATCGCCTCGGACGAAATCCTGGTTCAGCGTCAGGTTCTCGCCCAACCCTCCCCCGAGCTTGCCGGCAAGACGTGGGCGCGGCTGAATGACGGCACACCTCTCGTGACCGGGGAAAAACGCGGCGAGGGATGGCTCGTGCTCTATCACACGACAGCGAACGCGGAATGGTCGTCGCTGGCCCTGTCGGGCACTTATGTCGACATGCTGCGACGTCTCATCGCGCTTAGTCAGGGCGTCAGCACCGAAGCCACGACCGGCCCCCTGCCGCCGCTCTCGAACCTCGATGGGTTCGGGCGCCTGAGCGATGCCCGGACGACCGCGCGCCCGCTTCCAGCCGGTGACCTTGCCGAAATCATCCCCGGACCCGCAGCGCCTCCGGGCTTCTATGGCACGCTGGAAAGCCGGCTCGCCTTCAATCTGGGCCCCAGCCTTTCGCCGGTCGTTTTCGAATCCCGTGCCCCCGGGGTTGAGCTTGCCTCCTATGGCCCCTCTGAACAGATCGATTTGCGGGTCTGGCTTCTGGTCGCAGCCTTCGCCTTGCTGCTTGTCGACTTCCTGATTTCGCTGGGACTGCGCGGCCACCTGCCCGGTCGCCATGCAGCAACGGCAGCCGCTTTATGTGTGGCCCTGCTCGGGGCAAGCGCCCTGCTCGCGCCAAGTCCCGCACAGGCGCAATCCAGCGATCTTTTTGCGCTGGAGGCGACCGAACAAACCCATCTTGCCTATGTGCTGACCGGCGACACCAAAATCGATGAAACCAGCCGGGCCGGCCTTTCCGGTCTGGGTCAAATCCTCTCCCGCCGCACCTCCATCGAGCCGGGCGCACCGATCGGACTGGACATCGAACGGGATGAGCTCGCCTTTTTCCCGCTGATCTACTGGCCGATGACCGACAGGCAGAATCCTCTTTCGGACGACGCAAGGAGCCGAATCAACCAGTTCCTGCGCAATGGCGGGACGATCATCTTTGACACCCGTGACCAAAGCCTCTCGGGCATTGGTGGGGTCGGGCCCGGCACCCGGACCTTGCGCGGACTTGTTGAAGGTCTGGATATCCCGGCCCTGATCGAGGTGCCCCAGGACCACGTCCTCACCAAGGCGTTTTACCTGCTGCAGGACTTTCCCGGCCGCTGGGTCGGCGGGCAGGTCTGGGTCCAGCAGGCCGACGAGCGCGTCAATGACGGCGTGTCTTCGGTGATCATCGGCTCGAACGATTATGCCGCCGCCTGGGCCATCGATGTGGACGGCCGCCCCATGTTCCCGCTCGTGACGGGCAGCACCCGCCAGCGTGAACTGGCGTTCCGGTTCGGGGTGAACCTGGTCATGTATGCGCTGACCGGCAACTACAAGGCTGACCAGGTACATGTGGACGAAATCCTCGAACGGCTGGGCCAGTAGGACGGGATGATGGGAAATCTTCTGATCGTCTGGGATCCACTCCTGCCCCTACTGGGGCTCGGCCTGATGGCAGGCGGGGCTGCCCTGATCCTCGCGCTGGGATTTCTGGCGCCGCGTCCGGGACGTCCGGCCCCGGGCCTGACATGGCGGGCGCTTGCGATCAGCGGCCTCCTGACCGCACTGGCAAACCCCTCGCTCGTGCTTGAAGAGCGCGAGGCGCTTTCGGATATCGGGCTTGTTGTGGTGGATCGTTCGCCAAGCCAGTCCATCGGCGACCGTGCCTCCCAGAGCGATTCAGCGCTTGCCGAAATACGGGCCTGGGCAGCAACCCAGCAGAATTTCGAACTGCGCGTCGTCGAGGTGCCTGGTGTCGATACAGATCGCAGCGGAGCACCTGTCGGATTGCGCGACGGCACCTATCTGTTGGGGGCGCTGGAGCGCGCGCTCGTCGATATTCCCCAAGACCGCTTTGCCGGTGCCGTGCTGGTCACCGATGGACGCATCCACGACGCGCCGTCAGGAACGCAAAGCCTGAATGTCACCGCACCGATCCACACCGTGGTGACCGGCAAACGGGACGCCGGGGATCGCCGGCTGACCATTGTGCAAAGCCCCGGATTCGGGATCGTCGGCGATGAAGTCCGTCTGACCTTGCGCGTTGACGAACCTCGTGCGGTCCGCGCGCGGCAGGCACAGATCACCATTCGCCGCGACGGTGAAACCCGCGGACAAACCACGCTGGTTCCCGTTGGCGTCGATCATTCCATCGATATCGTTGTGGATCGCGGCGGGCCCAGTGTGTTCGAACTGGCCGTGGATGAAGGTGAGCAGGAACTGACCCTGGCCAACAATCGGGCGGTGGTCACGATCAACGGCATTCGCGACCGCCTGCGGGTCCTGCTCGTCTCGGGCGCGCCCCATCCTGGCGAGCGCACCTGGCGCAATCTCCTGAAAGCCGACCCGTCGGTCGATCTGGTGCATTTCACCATCCTGCGCCCGCCGGACAAGCAGGACGGCACCCCGGTCCGCGAACTGAGCCTGATTGCCTTCCCCTATCGGGAGCTGTTCGAGGTGAAGCTCAACGATTTCGATCTGATCATCTTTGACCGGTATCAGCGGATGGGCATCCTGCCGTCGATCTATCTGCGCAACATCGCAAACTATGTGCAGTCCGGCGGGGCACTGCTGGAAGCAGCAGGGCCTGAGGTCACACCGATCACCAGCCTCTACCGCACGGCGCTGGCCGCTGTTTTGCCGGGAGAGCCGACAGGCGACGTGTTCACGGAGCCCTACCGGGCAGAGGTCAACGAAGCCGGTCGCCGGCACCCGGTCACCGCACATTTGACAGGGCTGCCAGACAATCCTGACGAAGACCCGACCTGGGGCCGCTGGTTCCGGCAGATTGACGCCCGCCCGAAATCCGGCACCGTGGTGATGAACGGCCCGGATGACCGGCCGCTCCTGATTCTTGATCGCGTCGGCGAGGGACGTGTCGGGCAGTTTCTCAGCGATCATATCTGGCTCTGGGCCCGTGGCTATGAAGGTGGTGGCCCCCACAACGAGTTGCTGCGCCGCCTTGCCCATTGGCTGATGAAGGAACCCGAACTCGAGGAAGACCGCCTGACCGCCTTTGTCCGGGGAGACACCATCGAGATCACCCGCCGCAGCCTGACACCCGATCTGGCACCGGTCTTCGTGACCGGCCCGACGGGAGAAGAAACCCAGCTTGTTCTCGATGAGCAAGGCGATGGACGCGCCACCGGACGCATCGCGGTCACCGACCCGGGGATTTATCGGTTCGACGATGGCACCCGCACGACCGTGGCCGGCGTGGGCACGATCAACCCGATCGAGTTTGCCGATGTCACGGCGACTGACCTTCTGATGCGGCCCGTTTCCGCAGCGAGTGGCGGCGGCGTGACCTGGCTCTCCGACAATGGCAACCCCGATCTGCGTCGCACACGCCCCGGGCGCGCGCTTGCCGACACCCGCTCGGATGGCGGCTCGTCCCGTTGGCTGGCGTTCCAAAGGAACGACGCTTCAGCCGTCCGGGGCGTGCGCGAAGTTCCCCTGCTGCCAGCACTTTCACTGCTCTTGCTGATCGGAGCCCTTCTGGTTGGGGCATGGCGGCGCGAGGGGCGTTAGATCGGACGGCGTCATCAGACCCGGCCACCTGACGCACAGATGTTCGAATTCCGAACACCATTCTGCCGGTGCCACTCGACAACCATTCTGTGCAGACCAATCTTACGCCGGATGCAAGGGTGATTGCGGCAATCAGGAGCGACGAAAATGGGTGTGATGATCGAAGGCGTATGGCACGCCACGGAACCGAAATCCGACGGCAAGGACGGCGCCTTCAAACGCCCGGAAACCTCGTTCCGAAACTGGGTGACAGCAGACGGCTCTGCCGGGCCGACCGGTACGGACGGGTTCAAGGCCGAACCGGGGCGCTATCACCTCTATATCTGTCACGCCTGCCCATGGGCTCACAGGGCCATGATCTTCCGCGCGCTGAAGGGACTGGAGGATGTGATTTCGGTTTCGGTTGTCCACTGGATCATGGCCGAAAACGGCTGGACCTTCGAGGACGGCGAAGGCGTGGTTCCCGATCCGGTGATCGGGGCGGATTACCTGTATCAGGTCTACCAGCACGCCGATTCCAACTTCAGCGGCCGGGTCACGGTGCCTATCCTCTGGGACCTCCAGCGCAACACCATCGTCAGCAACGAATCCTCTGAAATCATCCGGATGTTCAACAGTGCCTTCGATGCCTTCGCGAAAAACCCCGAAGCTGATTTCTACCCCGCGCCCTTGCAGGCTGAAATCGGTACCGTGAACGAACGCATCTATCACACCCTCAACAATGGCGTGTACCGCTCGGGCTTTGCCACATCGCAGGACGCCTACAACGCGGCGGTGACAGAGCTGTTTGAAACGATGGACTGGCTGGAGGAACGTCTTTCAACCCGCCGCTATCTGGCGGGCGACCAGCAGACCGAGGCGGACTGGCGGCTGTTCACCACGCTGCTGCGGTTCGATCCGGTCTATTTCGGGCATTTCAAGTGCAACATCCGCCGGCTGGTCGACTATCCCAATCTCTGGAATTACACCCGCGATCTCTACCAGACCCCGGGCGTGGCCTCGACCATCGATCACGGCCATATCCAGCGGCACTATTACGCCAGCCATGAAAGCATCAACCCGACACGGATTGTGCCCCTGGGACCGGATATCGATTTCGCCGCCCCGCACAACCGGAATGACATGAAGGACGCGGCATGATCGAGATCAGACCCTTTGGCACGCTTGGCCATGCCAATCATGGCTGGCTCGATGCCCACCACCATTTCAGCTTCGCCGACTACATGGACCCCAAACGCATGGGGGTCGGCCCCCTGCGCGTCTGGAATGATGACACCATCACAGCACAGTCGGGCTTCCCGCCCCATGGGCATCGCGACATGGAAATCATCACCTATGTCCGTCACGGCGCCATCACCCATGAAGACAATCTGGGCAATCGCGGGCGCACCGAGGCCGGTGATGTCCAGATCATGAGCGCGGGAACCGGCATCCAGCATTCCGAATTCAATATCGAGGACGAAACAACCCAGATTTTCCAGATCTGGATTACCCCCGACCGGCAGGGACACCCCCCACGCTGGGAGACGCGAACCTTCCCTCGTGGAGACAATGCCGGGCAGCTTGTCATGCTGGCCTCTGGACGCGCGGAAGACACGAATACCGATGTGCCAATCATCCATCAGGATGCTGCCCTGCTGGGCGCAACCCTGCGCGACGGGCAGAGCGTGACCCACGCATTGGGCGCTGGCCGCAAGGCCTATCTGGTGCCCTCGAAAGGCGTGCTCGAGATCAACGGGACCACGGCCCAAGAGCGCGACGGTGTGGTTGTCGTCGATGAGTCAGAGATTCGCATCACCGCCAGGGGGGATGCAGAGCTCGTTCTCGCCGACCTGCCCTGAAACTAGAACGAGGCGCTCGGGTCCTTGAGCAACTCGATTTCCTCGGGCGTGCTCTCACGACCAAGGATGCCGTTGCGGTGGGGAAAACGCCCAAAGCTTGCCACGATGTCGCGGTGGCGAATCGCGTAATCCACGGTGGCGTCGCCGTTTTCCGCACCTTCGGCCGCAAGCTGCTGAAACAGTTCAACCGACCGCTCCTGATCGGCAAGCACTTCGCTGTGCATCAGCGGCATATAGAGAAACTTGCGTTCCGTATGACCGAGTGCGGCGTCGTAGCCCTTGTCGAGCGCGAGACGGGTCAGGGCGATCCCATGCACATCGGCGGACCAGGTCAGCGGTGAGCCGCGGTGGATATTGCGCGAGAACTGGTCGATCAGGATGATCAGCGCAAGGCAGCCCCGCGCGGTCTCGCACCATGTCTCAAGCTTGCCGTCCCGGGCCTGATGGGTGACCGCCCCGAAGCGTTCGCGTATTTCCGCGTCAAAGGCCTCATCTTTTTCAAACCACTTCGACGGGCCAGCCTCGTCAAACCAGAAGGTCAGAATATCCTCAGGCGCTATCGCCATAGTCAGCACTCCCGCTGGAAAGTTCGTTTTGTCCACCCCAATTGATATACACAGTCTTCCATGCTGCCACCTGTTTTCCGATGACCAACAAACTCAGCCGAGATTCAATCCGCGACGGTGATGTCTACCGCATGCTCAAGGAGCAGGAGCATCTCACCAATATCCGGCCATTGACCACTGTCGAACGGGAAGCCGCCCTCGACCGGTTTCTCGAACACGCGCCGCCCGGGCAGCTCTGGGTGCTGGGCTACGGCTCCCTGATCTGGAACCCGGCCTTCCATTACACCGCACGCGCCAATGCCCGCATCTGGGGTTACCACCGGTCGTTCTGCATTCGCACACCGCTCGGCCGGGGCAGCCCGGACAATCCCGGGCTTGTTCTTGCACTGGATGCCGGCGGGTCGTGCAACGGGGTGGCCTTTCGGCTCCCCGCCAAGCGGATGCGCGACGAACTCGCCGTGGTCTGGGCGCGGGAGATGGCTGTCGCCGACAGCTATCACGCCATCTGGGTTCGCGCGGCGACACCCAAAGGCCCGGTGAATGCCCTGACCTTCGCGGTCAACCGGTCGAGCCCCCGCTATGCCGGTCGGCTGCCCGAACAGGAATTGGTGGACCGGCTGGCGAACGCGTCGGGTTATCTGGGAAGCTGTGCCGAATATCTGGAAAACACCGTCACCCATATGCATGAATGCGGCATCCGGGACGCACACCTGTTTCATCTGCACCAACTGGTTCAGGCGGAGCGTTCAAAAAAATCCTGAAATCAGAATTGCTGGCTGGGGCGGCAGGGTTCGAACCTGCGATCACGGGATCAAAACCCGATGCCTTACCGCTTGGCTACGCCCCAATACTCAGCAATGGCTCTATATCGCGCGTGCGCACCGACATCGCAAGCCGGTGAAAGCACACAATCGACTATTCAAAGCTCTGATGGATATCGCCATCCTTGCGCAGAAGATCAAGATCGGCTGCGACCATCTCCTTGACGAGCCGCGGGAACGGCGTGCTGTGCTCCCAGCCGAGAATGTTTTTCGCCTTGCTGGGGTCACCCAGAAGCAGATCGACCTCGGTCGGGCGGAAATAGCGCGGATCAATGGCCACCAGTTCGGCACCACTGGCCTTGTCGATTCCGATCTCGTCAACCCCCGTGCCACGCCATTCGATCACGCGACCGGTTTCGGCAAAGGCCAGCTCGACGAACTCACGCACCGAATGGGTCTCGCCTGTCGCAAGAACGTAATCGTCCGCCGTGTCCTGTTGCAGGATGCGCCACATGCCTTCCACGTAGTCGCGTGCATGACCCCAGTCGCGCTTGGCATCGATATTCCCGAGAAACAGTTTTGACTGAAACCCCAGATCAATCGCGGCAACCGCGCGCGTGATCTTCCGGGTGACGAAGGTTTCGCCGCGGATCGGACTCTCGTGATTGAACAGGATGCCGTTCGAGGCATGCATGTTGTAGGCCTCACGATAGTTCACCGTAATCCAGTAGGCATAAATCTTGGCCGCGGCATAGGGACTGCGCGGATAGAACGGGGTGGTCTCGCTCTGGGGAGTCTCCTGCACCTTGCCATAGAGTTCTGAGGTCGAGGCCTGATAGAAACGGGTCGTTTCTTCCATCTTCAGAATACGCATGGCCTCAAGCAACCGCAGGGTTCCCAGCGCATCGGAGTTCGCCGTGTATTCCGGGGTCTCGAAACTCACCTGCACATGGCTTTGCGCGGCAAGGTTGTAGATCTCGGTCGGCTGCACTTCCTGAATCAGCCGGATCAGATTGGTGGCATCGGTCATGTCGCCAAAGTGCAAATGGAACTGGACGTTCTTCTCGTGGGGATCGAGATAGAGATGATCAACCCGGCCGGTGTTGAACGAGGACGAACGACGTTTCACACCATGTACTTCGTAGCCCTTGCCCAGCAACAACTCGGCCAGATAGGCACCGTCCTGCCCTGTCACACCGGTGATGAGAGCGATGTCCTTTGCCATTTGAAGACTCCAACAATTACGGGGTGTGCGACAAACGCGCCGCTCGGTATAAACCTATGAATCGCGGGACTATACTTGTCGAGCCAAACTGCACACAAGGACGCCATACCGATGGACAATCCGAGTATGCCCTGGAGCCTGGTCGGGATCAGTGATGATGCCCGAAAAGCGGTCCGTATTGCGGCAGCGGAAAACGATCAGACAATCGGACAATGGCTCAACGAGCGCATCCTGCGTATGGCTGCACAGGAAAGTCCCAAACCGGATCAGGCTGCAGCAAATGAGACAGGATATAGCCGGGCTGCGCACGAGGTCCTGAACCGGATGGACAGCATACTTGCGGACGCAGAGCAGTATTCGACCCGGGAGATCGCGTCTTATCTGGTCGTGCTCGAGCAACTGGAAGAACGCCTGTATGGCCTCGAAGCCACTGATAAGACTGATGAAACACCTGTATGGCCCAAGCGGTAGCGCATGCCCTGTACAATATGACTGGGCCTTCAGGAATACGGCAGACAAGCCAGCGTCCATGTGCCGGAGATCCGGTGTATGGCCCCAAGTCGTACCCGGTACTTGCCGCAAGTGCTTGATTCTGTGACAACGCCGCGAAGATTTGATGTTTGCAAAGCATTCAAAAAGTGCATGTATCATGTGATCGTGGTAGCGTTTGCAGTGCGAGACTCCCGTTATCGGACAGCGGTACGGCATAAATAATCGCGTAATACCTGACCCTGTTTAGTGGCCCTACAAACGAAGATTTCTGGACGTACGGTTTAGTTTATGGCGAACAATTCACCCTGGAGCGTTAAAGGCGTTGCCCCGGAAGCCCGTGAGGCTGCCAAGATCGCTGCGCGCCGTCAGGGTGTGAATGTGGGGCGCTGGCTCAGCCAGACGATTCTGGCTGCAGCATCGGAAGAATTGCGATCCAAGCGCGGGCCCGACGACAACAAGCCGGCAGCCCCCAGTGGAGGCGCTTCCTTCAGCTTTACGGGCGAGCCGTCCGATTCTCAACGCAGACAGGATGCGCCCACACCTCCGCCCCCGCCACAACAACCTCAGGCACCGCAGCAGCCGCAGCAGCCGCATTACGAACAACAATACAACGCACCACCGCCGCCCAATGCACCCGGCCCCGGTGGGCCGCCGGCACTGACCCCGGAAGCAGTTCTGGCAAGCATCCAGAAGCTGGCCTCCCGGATCGAGGATTCCGAACAACGCACGTCGGAAATCCTCAAGCCGATTGCGGACCGGGTCGGTGACCTGAGCGAGCAGATCAATGAAATCAAAACCAATTCGGCAGGATCATCAGCGCCGGTCGAGCGTGCCATGATGCGCCTTTCAGAACGGCTGGATCGCATGGAAGAATCCGGAAAAGGCTCGACCGCACGGCCGAGCAAGACATCTTCGGGTGGTGGCGTGATGAGCCGCCTGTTTGGACGCGACTGATCGTTCGGTCCCGCGTGGGTTTGCGCGATGGCGTTGCGCCGATGCATGACAATACTGCAAACTTCGTAGCCCTGACCGGGACGAACGCCCACGGAATGACTGGACTGGAAGATGGCCCGCGGAAAATTGTGGAGCGTCAAGGGCGTCAGCCCCGAGGCACGCGATGCAGCACGGGCCGCGGCTCAGGAATCCGGCCAGCCCATCGGGGTCTGGGTTGACCAGGCGATACTCATGAACGGTGAAAACAAAACCCCGGAATCAGAGACCTCGGCGGACGTGGCGGAAGACACCACGCAAGTCGTCATCATCACCATTCTCCAGGCGCTTGAACAGCGGGTCGCCGACCATGCCGACCGGATCGCTGCGCAACTCGCGCCGGTCCGTGATTCAATCAACAATCTCAGCACGCGGCTGGCGCAACTTGAAGAGGGGCAGTCCGGCACGACGGGGGTCGGCGCAACACCACCCCCGGACGACGCGGCCCCTGCCACGGCCCCATCCTTGGCCACGGCGCAACAACCCGTCGAAGTGATCGACAATCCCGTCGCCGAAACCGGCTCCTCAGAAAGCGCATCCGGACCGGTGGATCCCGAGCCTGATTCAAGTGAAGCGGTGGCACCTGCGTCCGATGAGAAGCTATCGCCAGACGCCGAACAGACGGCCGAGCCTGAAGCCGCCACGCGCGAGCCCACCGCACCGCGCGACCCCGGCAAGATCACGGAAGCCGATATTCACGCCGCTGATGCAGCGCTCAAGTCAGAGCTGACCGGTTTGTTCGACGATGGGAACCATCGTCACGCCGCCGGCCTGCGCACGCCCATCGCGGATCCGTTCATGCCCGGACGGCCGCCACGCCGGACGAGTCGCGCGCCACTGGTCTTCGTTCTGGCCATCCTCGTTGCGGCCTGCGCAGGAATCGCCGCGGTGGCATGGTTCGAGTTTCTGTCGCCCGAAATGCGACAATCAATCTCCTCCAAAATCGAATCCGCAACCACGCCCGAACCCGAAAGAACGGAGCAGGCCAACGCGACCGTCGCGCCGCCCGCGCCATCCATCCCGACACGCGAACCAACGGTTCGTGATTCAGTTCCGCCCCCACTTGCCGCAACGGAAACGGTCGCACCCGCGAGCGCACCGGCAGACGAACCGCCCGTGACGTCGCCCCCGGAAGCAGCCAGCACAAGCGAGGCCGAAGCGCTAACCCCGGGCGTGGGTGACACCGCACCGATCCCGCCAGCAGCCAGACCAGATGCGACAACGGCCGGCGACGTGGGCGGAACCGGCAATGCCGAACTGGATGCCCTGCGCGCAGACGCCGCAACCGGCGTCGCCACGGCACAGAATGAGTTGGGAGTTCGCTACCTGGTCGGACGTGGCGTTGCACAGGACTATGGAGAAGCCGCGTACTGGCTGCGCAAGGCTGCGGCGCAGGACATGACCAACGCCCAGTACAATCTCGGCGTCCTCTATGATTCCGGACGCGGGGTCGAACCTGACCCGACCGAGGCCCTGATCTGGTTCCACAGCGCTGCAGAAAACGGACATGGCCGGGCACAGATGGCCATGGCGGCCGCCTATGCTTCGGGACGCGGCATTGCACGCAGTCCCGACGAGGCCCTCAAATGGCTGGGCAAGGCCGCAGAATCGAATGTGCCCGATGCCCAGTTCTCGCTCGGCAATGTGCTCTCCGCATCCACCGATTCCCGGGAGAGCCTGGCCGATGCCTATTACTGGTACCGGATCGCGGACGCGAATGGGGTTGCCAATGCCTCTGAGCGCGCAGATCAGATCGCGGCGCAACTGACCCCCGAGGAACGCACGGGAGCGAACGCGCGGATATCGCACTTCATCTCCCAGAAAATTCCGCGCGCCCCGACACCGGCACGGGTCAGATCAACCGAACCCGCCCCGACACCTGCCACCGCCACGCGCGCGCCAGCAGCGCCAACAGAGCCAGAGCCACAGACTGTATCAGCGCCATCGCCATCGCCGTTATCAGTCAGCACTGACCAGATCAGCGCTATCCAGACCCTGTTGAACCAGCTGGGGTTTGATCCCGGCCCGGCGGACGGTGCCATCGGAGACCAGACCCGCAACGCCATACGAAACTACCAGCGTGAACTCGGCCTCCCGATCGACGGGGAACCAACCACGCGCCTTCTGGCGCATCTGCGGCAGATCGCGGGCGCCCGCTAGAGCAGAAGACACTTTGGTCTAGGAGACGGACGCCGTTCGGGTCGGGCACACCCACCAGTCCGGGTGTGCCTGGAAGATACGATCCGCCGCGTCCTGGCACATCGCCGCATTCGGGAAAATTGCAAAACAGGTCGCGCCACTGCCGCTCATCCGCGCGAGCTCGCAGCCCCGGGCCTGTTCGAGTGCGCCCAGCACCACACCGACCGCTGGACATAATTGCAAAGCGGGAGGTGTTAGGTCATTGCGGCTGGTCCGCAGGGTTTGCAAAAAAACAGACCGGTCACCGGACTGGAATGTTCCACAAAGCCCCTCTGTGCGCCGCCCCGGACCCTCAAGCGCGCCAAACACGGCAGCCGTCGACAAGGCCTCATTCGGATTGACGAGCAGGATGTGTAATTCCGGTTCGTGAGAAATGGGCGTCAGTTTGTCCCCGACACCGGTGACGAACGCCGGGCGGCCATACAAACATATGGGCACATCGGCCCCAAGGCTTGCCGCAATCTCGATCACGCGCGGATCATGCCGGTCCACGCCCCACAGGCGGCACAAGCCCCGCAGCACCGCAGCGGCATCAGATGAGCCACCGCCGATCCCGGCGGCAACCGGGATATTCTTTTCCAGCGATATCCTGACACCCTGGCCGTTCCCGAAGCTTTCCGACATTCGTGTCGCCGCGCGCAACGACAGATCATCGCGGGGATCATCGGGCAGGTCGCCTGCGAATGGCCCGGTCCGGACGAGGCCAGGATCCGCCGACGGGCTCAAACGCACCCGATCACCAAATGCGGTGAACACGACCAGACTTTCAAGGTCATGCAATCCGTCATCACGGCGATGGTTGATATGCAGGAGCAGGTTGACCTTCGCTGGCGCTCGCTCTTCCAACGGTGTCCCGTCATTGCGATCCGACATCGGACAAGACGACTCTAGATATCGCGATTCTTGCCGGGCGGCAGCGGGGTCGGTTCCTTCTTGCCGTCGAGCTTCAGCCGGATTTCAGCTTCCACATCAGCGTCCGGCTCCAGAGACAGCGCACGGATCCACTGGAAGCGGGCCTCGTTCTTGCGGCCCACAATCCAATAGGCATCCCCCAGATGTTCATTGATCACCGGATCCCCCGGTTCCAGCGCCACGGCACGCTCAAGGTAACCAACCGCAGCGTCATAATCGCCCAGACGGTAAAGCACCCAGCCAAGGGAATCGGTGATGTAACCGTCCTCGGGACGCTTGGCGACCGCCGTTTCGATCATGGCCTTCGCCCGCTCGAGCTGTACACCCTGCTCAACCCAGCTATAGCCGAGATAGTTCAGCACGAGCGGCTGGTCGGGTTCGAGTTCGAGGGCCTTCAGGAAATCCTGTTCCGCACGATCCCATTTCTTGCCGCGCTCCAGCGCGATGCCGCGCGTGTAATGGAACTGCCAGTCTGCCGCTCCGTCCAACCTTTCAAAGGCCCAATCATAGGCTTCGATGGCTTCGGGATAACGCTCTTCGATCCGCAGGACATCCGCCAGCGCCCGGATGGCGTCGGCCCGATCGGTGCGCTCATCGGCCATCAGGCGCAAGATCGCGATGGCCTCTTCGCTGGCATCCTGTGCGTGAAGCGCATCGGCAATACTCAGCCGCGCGTACCAGTGATACGGCGTGCTTGCATCGATCTGCCGGTAGACATCAACGGCCAGATCGCCACGCGACCGCTGCTCGAGCAATTGCCCCAAAGAGAAAAGGGCTGTGGGGTTGTCAGGATCAAGTGCCAGCGACATACGCAGGAACATCAAGGCTTCGGTATTCAGGCGCTCGCGATTCAAAAGCCCGGAAATGTTACGGAACACTTCTGCTGCACCTTGCTGCACTGTCGCAACCCCCCGAACCGGATCCCTTGTGCCGGCAACGACGGCCTGCCCTGATTCGATCAGCAGTGTTTCTAGATTTTGGCTGGCGAAGCGTTGCACCAGCTCACGTGCCTGTGCCGCATCCCCCTGACGCATCAGGAAACGCGCATAGGAATCGACGAGTTGAAGCGAGGGCCGTTTACCCGATTTTTCCAGAGCAAAATCAAAGGCAGCCTGCGCCCGCCCGATATCGCCGCCGATATCTGCGATAAGTGCCTGATGCAACCCCGCGATCGCGCCAAGCCCCTGTTCGCCTGCCATGGATTCCAGCTCGACCACCGCATCGCCGGTGCGTTCCTGCCCCGCAAGCGCCCAGGCCTTGAGCAGCGGCACGAGTATTCCGTTGACGCCGGCAACGGTGACATTTCCGGCATGGCCGAAGGCGTCCTCAAACCGCTCGTTCCGCATGTCATCGACATAAAGCGTGTAGGTCGCAAGCGGATCGCCGGGATTTGATTCCAGAACCCCGGTGGCAAGTTCGGCAGCCTTTCCAAGCCGGCCCGCACTCACCATCAGCAGTTGCGCACGTCGGCGCACACTGGCGGAGTCGGGAACATCGGCAATAATCAGAGCGGTCAGGTCTGCCGCGACCACAAGGTCTCCGACAATCTCGGCGTGGCGTGCGGCAAGAAAGCGCCCCGCCGTGGTCGAACCGCGAACAAGTGCCGGCCCAATCGTATCCACCTGCAGCCCTGGCAGCCCGTCCGTAACCGATGATGCCGCCTGTCCCGTCACGGCAAATCCCGGGACCAGAACGGAACCAGCAATCACCGCGGCACGCAATATCATCGTCAGGTTGGTCATGGCTCGCATTCGTTTTCTTCTGGGTTCCGGACCTGCAATCTAACGATCCCGGCAGGGCACGACCATCACACGTTGTTGTGACGTTCGCACTCGCCGTCCGGAGTTTTACATATTGGGATAGTTCGGTCCGCCGCCACCCTCCGGCGCCACCCAGACAATATTCTGAGTCGGATCCTTGATGTCGCAGGTTTTGCAATGCACGCAGTTCTGCGCATTGATCTGCAGGCGCGGATTGGCACCGTCATCGTCGCGAACAATCTCATAGACCTGCGCGGGGCAGTAACGCTGCTCGGGTGCGTCGTATTTTTCCAGATTCACCGCAATCGGAACGCTGGCATCCTTCAGGGTGAGATGCGGCGGCTGGTTTTCTTCGTGATTGGTGTTCGAAATATAAACCGAAGACAGCCGGTCGAAGGTCACTTCACCATCGGGCCTGGGATAGTTGATTGGCGTGTGCTTGTCCTTGTGTTCCAGCGTCTCGTGATCGGCATGGCCATGGCGCAGCGTCCATGGCGCGCGCCCCCGCAGCAACACCTGATCGAGCCCGGCCAGGAATGTCCCGGCCATCAGGCCATATTTGAACGCAGGCCGGAAGTTGCGCGCCTTCCAGAGCTCCTGATGGACCCAGGATTCCGCAAACTTTGAGACAAAAGCGTCGAGCACTGGCGCGGGCGCGCGCTCCTCGGCCTGCAGGATCGCCTCGGCAGCCGCCTCTGCGGCAAGCATGCCGGATTTCATCGCTGTATGGGTGCCCTTGATCTTGGGCACGTTGAGCGTCCCGGCTTCGCAGCCAATCAGTGCCCCGCCCGGGAAGACCAGTTTCGGGAGGGACTGCACACCGCCTTCATTCAATGCGCGCGCACCATAGGAAATGCGCTTCCCGCCCTCGAAGGTGGGACGGATGGCGGGATGGGTCTTGAACCGCTGGAATTCATCAAACGGCGAAAGATACGGGTTCTTGTAATCCAGCCCGATCACATATCCGACCGCCACCTGATTGTCTTCGAGGTGGTAGAGAAACGATCCGCCATAGGTGTCGGACCCGAGCGGCCATCCCGCGGTATGCACGACGAGGCCCAGCTGGTGCTGCTCGGGTGCGACCTGCCAGAGTTCCTTGATCCCGATGCCATAGGTCTGATCCTCGCATTCGGTGCGCAGATCAAAATGCGCCATCAACTGCCGGCCAAGCTGGCCCCGACAGCCTTCGGCAAAGAAGGTATAGGCGGCATGCAACTCAATTCCGGGCGTGTGATTGGCCGTGGGCGTGCCATCGGCGCCAATCCCCATATCCCCGGTCGCAACCCCCCGCACGCGCCCGTCAGGGTCGAAGAGCACTTCGTTGGCGGCAAAACCGGGGTAGATTTCCACTCCCAAAGCCTCGGCCTGCTCGCCCAGCCAGCGGCACAGATTGCCCAGGGAAATGATATAATTCCCGTGATTCTTGAGCGATGGCGGCAGGAGCGATGTCGGCACCGTGGTCGCCGTGGTCTCGCGCAGAAACAGGAATTTCTCGTCGCTGACTTCCGTTGTGACCGGGGCCCCCAACGCGCGCCAGTCAGGCAGAAGCTCATCCAGCGCACGGGTTTCCAGCACGGCACCCGAGAGGATATGCGCGCCGACCTCTGAGCCCTTTTCCAGGACGCAGACACCGATCTCACGCTCGTTTTCCGCGGCGATCTGCTTCAGCCGGATGGCGGCGGCGAGTCCCGAAGGGCCAGCCCCGACAATCACGACATCATACGACATTGACTCGCGTTCAATCGCTTCTTCGCTCATGCTAGGAACCTCCGTAGACCGTCGCAATCAGATACAAAAGAACCATGCCCAACGCCGAAGCACAACCGACGGACCACACATCCTTTCAGGATGTGGAACGGATTCGCGGTTCGCAAACACGGGGCTGAGATGAACACCTCTGCGGAACGTGCCGAAATGATTGCAGCACTGCGCTGGCAGGTCGATTCCGGCGCTGATGAGGCAATCCTTGATCTCGCCGTCGACCGGTTTGCCGAGGCCGTAAAAGCCAAAGCGGTCGCTGCCACCAAAAAGGCAACCGAGACCCAAGACACCACGCCCACCGCGAACCTGCAGACCAACACCGCGACACCGCCCGACCCCCCGCGGCCGGTGCCCTCGCTCGCCGCAACAGACACCGTCAATCAGGATGCACGGGTCTTGGCGAATGCCTGCAACGATCTCACCGCGCTGCGGGCGGCGCTGGAAAAATTTGACGGCTGCCCCCTGAAGACCACGGCAACCAATCTCGTCTTCGGGACCGGCGCGCCATCCGCAGATGTCATGCTGATCGGCGAAGCACCGGGCCGTGATGAAGACCGTCAGGGCGAGCCCTTTGTTGGTGCCAGCGGACAGCTTCTGGAATCGATGCTGGGCTTTGTGGATCTGGACCGCACCGCCAATGTCTACATCACCAACATCCTGCCCTGGCGCCCGCCCGGCAATCGCCAGCCGACTGCCGCCGAAACCTCTGCCTGCCTGCCGTTTCTCGAGCGCCACATCGCGCTTGTTGCGCCGCGCGCCTTGTTGTTTCTCGGGGGCACGGCAGCAAAGACCCTGCTGAACCGCGACGAAGGCATCACCCGCCTGCGCGGCAAATGGTACGACTACACCTCACCCGCGCTGGAAGCCGCCGGACTGGCGCCTATCCCGGCCATGGCGACGCTGCATCCCGCCTATCTACTGCGCCAACCCGCCCAGAAACGTGCGGCCTGGCTGGATTTTCTCTCTGTCCGCGAAAAGCTGGACAGGATGGAGTTGGAAAAGGGTCGTTAACGATTTCGAAGCGCCAGCCCGGCAACTTGCCCCCCTTGCCGGGGCAGTTGTATGAATGCGCGGCTTTCTGGACGGACACATGCATAGAGTTATTTTTCAGACCCTCGCCGCCATTGCCTCCCTGGTGCTTGTCGCAGCCCCGTTGGCGGCTCAGGCGCAGGAGCCAAAACCCCGGCCAATGGAAACCGCGCTTGTCGGCCCGGGAACCATGTCGATTCCGGGAATCGGTACGGTCGAGGGGGTCCTCTCGACTGCCGATGCGGCCCGCTACAAACGGATTTTCGAACATCAGGAAGCCGGCGAATGGCGCGCGGCGGAAGCCATTATCAAGCGCGTCGAGGACCGCCAGCTGATGGGGCATGTTCTGGCGCTGAAATATCTTCACCCGACAGCCTATCGGTCCCGGTTCAGTGAATTGCGCGACTGGCTGAATACCTATGCCGACCATCCCCAGTCACGTCGCATCCATCGCCTCGCGGTCCTGCGGCAACCCAAGGGAGCTGCAGCACCAGACGCACCCATCATTTATCGCGCACCGGCGAAAGGTGCCGCCGTGCGGAAGTCTGCCGAGGGTCGCCCCCTCTATGACCGCGCGGCAACGCGCGAGGGTCGCAGCGTCCACAGTGAAATCCTGAGACGGGTTTCAAGAGGCTGGCCGACCGGCGCGCGCGAGATCATCAAGTCCGAGCGCGCAGCCCGCCTTATGGGCCCGGTCCAGATCGCCCAAGGATGGCGCGCCATTTCCCAGGCCTATTTCCGGGCCGGCAAGGACGCAGAATCTCTCGAAGCCGCCACCGCCTCCCACGCCGCCTCGCCGGGCGACGCGCCGCTCGCCTATTGGTGGGGCGGCCTGGCCGCATGGCGGCTGGGTCAGCTCGATGAAGCCGAAACCCTGTTTGGTGAGCTGGCTCATGCCGCGCGGGCGTCGGATTCGCTCGTTGCCGCAGGGTCGTTCTGGGCCGCGCGCGCTGCGCTTGCCAACAACAATCCCGAAGGCGTCACGCCCTATCTGGAAATCGGTGCACAGCACACCCGCACTTTCTATGGACAATTGTCCCATCGCGCGGTCGGCAAGGTGGACTCCTTCGGCTGGCGCAAACCAGCGCTCGGGCTGTCCGCCTTTCACGACATCGCGGGAACCACCATCGGCGCGCGCGCCATCGCGCTGCTCCAGATCGGCCGTGAGCACGACGCCGAGCGTGAACTGATGAGCCTGGCTGCGGCCAAGCCAGCGCTGCGGAATGACGTTCTCGCGCTTGCCAGCCATGCCGGCCTGCCATCTGTGTCGCTGCGTCTCTCGGGATTTGCAGAAGAGGACGCAAAACTGGCGGCCGCCTATCCCGTTCCGTCATGGGAACCCGAAAGCGGATACAGCGTCGACCGGGCGCTGGTTCTGGCTTTCGTCCGTCAGGAATCGGCGTTCAATCGGCGTGCCGAGAGCCATGCAGGCGCGCGCGGCCTGATGCAGTTGATGCCGCGCACGGCCAGTTTCGTGGGACAGGAAAGCTACCTGCGCGGTCGCGGGAAATACCGGCTCTATGAGCCCGACCTGAATCTCGAACTCGGCCAGCGCTACATCGAGCACCTGCTCGCCCAGAAAAGCGTATCAGGCGACCTGTTCCGGCTTGCGGCAGCCTATAACGCCGGGCCCGGCAATCTGCGGAGCTGGGAACGCGCCGTCGCGCATGGCGATGACCCGCTGCTGTTCATCGAGAGCCTGCCATCGCGCGAAACCCGCAAATTCGTCGAGCAGATCATGACGAATTTCTGGATTTACCGCAGCCAGCTTGGGCAGGATGTCCCATCGCTCGATGACGTGGTCGCCGGGCGCTGGCCGCAATACCATCAGCAGGACCCCAATGCCGATCGATAGCCAAAGCCGCGCCTTTCGTCCGGTCAGGATCGCCATTCTGACCGTCTCGGATTCACGTACGCCCGAAGACGATAAATCCGGGGACACGCTTGTCGAACGTGTGGTGGCGGCGGGCCATGAACTGGCAGCCCGGACGATCGTCAGGGATGATCGCGCGGTGATCGCAGACCAGTTCCTGTCATGGGCGCACGATGAAAACATCGAGGTTATCATCTCCACCGGCGGCACCGGCGTGACCGGGCGGGATGTGACGCCTGAGGCCCTGTCCGACGTCGCCGAAAAACGCATCGATGGCTTCGGAGAATTGTTTCGCTGGATCAGCTTTCAGAAAATCGGCACCTCGACCGTCCAGTCGCGCGCAGATGCCGGGGTCGTCCACGGAACCTACATCTTTGTCCTGCCCGGTTCCCCGGGTGCATGCCGCGATGGCTGGGATGAAATCCTGAAAGACCAGCTCGATATCCGGCACAAACCCTGCAACTTCGCAGAATTGTTGCCCCGGCTGCGCGAACACGAAATCGACAGTTAGCGCGGCACCGGTGGTCAAGCCTCCCGATCCGGATCAGATTGCTGGTCTCCTGCACAGCACGGGCATCGCATCGGGGATCACGGCGGCTGACCTTTCGGTCCTGTCGACCAAGGGCATCTCCCACGATCACTGGCGCATCGGCACGACCGGTCTGGTGCTTCGTATTCCGCGCATGAACCAGTGGGCGATGGAGCCACAGGACGCCCTGACCTATCAGCAAACGGCATTCCGGCGGGCAGCAACAAGCGGGCATGTCCCGGACTGCGTTGAGACCCTCCCCCCCACGCTCGCCCTGCCGCGCGGGGCGCTGATCGTACAGGAAATCAAGGGACGCCCGCCGGCGCTCCCCGGTGACCTCGCGGCCATCGCTGACGCCCTGTCGGCGATACACGGCATGGCCAAACCTGCCGATGTCGATTGCGCCCCGCTCCAGGTCCACCGCAACCCGGTCTCCTCGACCCTTCAGGTCATCGAGGAACAAGCCGTCTATCTCACCCGCGCACAACTGACGCGCCAGGCCGAATTCGACATCCGCGCGGATCTGGAATGGGCGCGCAGCTTTGCAAGCAAGGGAGAGCCTGACTTCCCCTTGTGCCTGGTCGGGACCGACACCCATCCCGGCAACTTCCTGATCGACCCAGAGGGCAAGGCCTGGTTCGTGGACCTCGAGAAATCGGTTTATGGGGCCGCCCCCATCGACCTGGCGCATGTCACGCTCATGACCTCGACCGGCTGGGACCCGGACTGCGCCACACAATTGTCCCAAGACGAGGTCGCGAATTTCTATCGACGCTACCTGAACGCCGTCGGAAATGACCGTGCGGCAGCGCTCACACCATGGCTGTTGCCGCTGCGCCGACTGACATGGTTGCGCACGATCACCTGGTTTTCCCGCTGGCGCGCGCACTGGTCACAGACCAACCATGCCGCCGCGCGTGATCCCGCCATGACCCAGCATATTCGTGCCCATATCGACATGTGTTTTCGCCCCGAGACTATAGCGGCATGCCGGGAGGAATGGCTGGGGCCGCGCGCTCTGGCGTTCTGATCGCGCAACCCCCGCCCGGAGCACATTCGACAAAAGTTCTTGTTTTGTTCCTGTTTCTGGAACATACTCAGGACATGTTGAAAGCCTCACCATCCGACGCTGGAACAGCGATCCCCGACCGGCCACGCATCGGGCGCGGCGCGATTTCGAATGCGTCCGGACGGTTCGAACGCCTCAACAACGCCGCGGTAGATGATGGATGGCGGACAGATCAGACCGATGATCCACAGCCCCGGCTCGATACCACGGTCACCTTTGACCAGAGCCGCACCGTCATTGCGCGGAACGACTCGCCCGATATCGGCTTTGACCAGTCCATCAACCCCTATCGGGGCTGTGAACATGGTTGCATCTATTGTTACGCGCGCCCAACCCATGCCTGGCTCGGCCTGTCCCCGGGACTGGATTTTGAAACCAGGCTCTTCGCCAAACCCGATGCAGCGGGTTTGCTCGAACGCGAATTGTCCCGGCCCGGTTATCAGGCGCGCCCCATTGCCATGGGCACAAACACCGATCCCTACCAGCAGGTCGAGCGGCGCTTGAAGGTGACACGGTCGATCCTCGAGGTTCTGGCCCGGCACAACCATCCGGTCACGATCACAACCAAGAGCGCGCTGGTCACCCGTGACCTCGACCTGCTGGCCCCGATGGCCGAGAAAGGTCTGGCAAGTGTCAGTATCTCCGTCACGACTTTGGATTCAGACCTCGCAACGGCCATGGAACCACGTGCGGCGCGGCCTGAGCGACGGCTGGAAACCATTCGCATGCTCGCGGCGGCCGGAATTCCGGTCACGGTGATGGTCGCCCCCGTCATTCCTGCCCTCAACGATCACGAACTCGAAGCCATCCTGATCCGGGCACGACAGGCCGGTGCGATCCATGCCAGCTATATCCTGCTGCGCCTGCCGCTCGAACTGAAAGACCTGTTCGGGGAATGGCTTTCGACCCATCGGCCCGACCGCAAGCAACGCATTCTGAACCGGATCCGGGAAATGCGTGGCGGGGAGTTGTATGAAAGCCGCTTCGGGTCGCGCATGCATGGCCGGGGGAATGACGCAAAGCTGCTCGCGGAACGCTTCCGCCTGACCTGCCGCCAGCAAGGTTTTACCGAAGACCACACCCTGCTCGACGCCTCGCGTTTCCGCAAACCAAACCTGCGGGAAGTTCAGGACGGGCAGTTGAATTTATTTGAGTCACCCGACAGCTGACCGACCACAACCGGCCCGGCTTTGTGATAGCGTGCCGGGGCAATGCTTTCGAACCATGAACTCCTGCCCCTTGCCATCGTTGTCCTTGTCGCTCTGTCCTGCGGCATCCTTCTCACGCGCCTGAAACAGCCCGCCGTTGTCGGATATATTTTCGCCGGCTTTGTGCTGGGACCATCCGTGTTTGGTCTCGTGGAAAACGAGGCAAGCATCGGTTTGCTGGCCGAACTGGGGATGCTGTTGCTGCTCTATGTGATCGGCATGGAGCTCAGCCTGCGGGCCTTTCGCCGCATCTGGAAGATCGCCGTCACGACGGTGCTGCTGCAGACATTCGGTGCCATGCTGATGGTCTGGCTGATCAGCGTCCAGCTCAACTGGCCACTCACGGCCGTGATGCTGATGGCCTTTGTGCTGGCGCTCTCGAGCACCGCCGTTGCGGTCAAGATGCTCGAAGACATCGGCGAATTGCGCACGCGCACCGGCAAGATCACGGTCGGCATCCTGATCGCACAGGATCTGGCCGTGGTGCCGATGATCCTGCTGGTCGACATTGCCGCGATCGGAAAGTTCGACGCCGTCGCCATCGGCCGGATCATCCTGTCCGTGGGCTTGCTGCTGGCCCTGATCCTTTTCCTGAGCCGGCGTCAGCGCCTCAACATCCCGATCCTCAGCGCCACCCAGGGCCATACGGATCTGACCCCCTTGTTGGGCCTGGTCTGCTGCTTCGGTGCGGCCACCATATCTGCCCTGCTGGGCCTTTCCCCGGCTTACGGTGCGTTCCTTGCGGGCCTGACCATCGGCAACAGCAATCTGCGCGTCGGCATGCTGGAAATGGTCATGCCGATCCAGAGCATCCTGATGATGGTGTTCTTCCTGTCCATCGGACTGCTGATCGATGTGGCGCTGATCTGGGACAATATCGGTATCATCCTGCTGATGCTGCTGATCGTGACGGTGGGCAAGACCGCGATCAACCTGGCGATTTTTGGCGCGCTTCGAATGCCCTGGGCGCAGGCATTGCTGACGGCCCTGATCCTCGCCCAGGTCGGTGAATTCTCCTTCCTGCTCGGCAATGTTGGATTGCAGCGCGGAATTATTTCCAGTGACGAGTTCCGGATCATTCTCTCCGTCACGGCGCTCTCGCTCATCATCTCGCCGCTTTACATGAACGCGATCCGCCGCCTGCACCGCGCGGCCTCGTTTCAGCGCGCCTCCATCAAATACGTCTTGCGCCTCGCCTTTGGCCGCGAGGCGGCAAGCGTTCAGCGTGCTTTCCGCGCCATTGTGAACCTGAAGCCGGGAATTCCGAGCCGGCTCCGCCGCACCAGGGCGGAGAAGCCGAGACCCGACGAAACCCCGAGCGACTGAGCACCATGCGCTCGCGCCTCGACGATCACGATCTTGATGGCGTGGCCGGTGTTGATGAGGCCGGGCGCGGCCCCTGGGCCGGACCGGTGATGGCAGCAGCGGCCATTCTCACACCCCGTTCTGCAGAAGCATTGCGCGCCGCCGGGGTCGATGACTCCAAGACACTGACCCACAAGGCGCGCGAACGATGCTTCGAGGTTATCTGCGCGCAACAGGCCGATGGCCATCTGTGGTTGGCCATCGAACCCGCCGAGGTTTGCGAGATCGACAACATCAACATCCTGCATGCCACTATGGCGGCCATGAGCCGGGCGGTGTCGGCGTTGCCCGTACCGGTCCACCGGGCGCTGATTGACGGCAACCGGTTGCCTGCCCTCGACTGTCCCGGGGAGGCCATCATCGGCGGAGACGCCAAGGTGCTCTCGATTGCCACCGCCTCGATCGCCGCAAAAGTCAGCCGCGACCGCCTGATGGCAAAACTGGCCGAAATCCATCCCGGTTATGGATGGGAACGCAACGCCGGCTATGGCACGGCCGAGCATCGGCGCGGACTGGAATCCCTTGGCGTGACGAAACATCACCGCCGCAGCTTCGCACCCATACGTAAAATCCTCGAATCAGCCACTACATCTCGTTAAGAGATTGACTCCAAACACAAAATCGACGATGCGAAAACTTTCCGATTGACCCGGACTCCCTGATTCTTCATCGTCCGCGACCATGCGAACCCCTGGCCGAGTTCGTGAGGCCGCTAACGCGCCCGAGCGAAATGTAATTCTGAATGGTGACTGCATTGAGCAGTTGGCCGCGCTACCCGACGGTTGCGTGGACGTCGTCTTTGCCGACCCTCCCTATAACCTCCAGCTTTCGGGTGAACTGACGCGCCCGAACAATTCGCGCGTCGACGGCGTGGATGACGATTGGGACAAGTTTGACGACTTGCGCTCCTATGACGAATTCACACACGCCTGGCTGACTCAGGCCCATCGCGCCCTGTCGGACAACGGCACGATCTGGGTCATCGGCAGCTATCACAACATCTTCCGTGTCGGTGCGATCCTGCAGGATCTAGGCTTCTGGATTCTGAACGATGTGGTCTGGCGCAAATCCAACCCGATGCCCAACTTCCGGGGACGCCGGTTCACCAACGCCCACGAAACGATGATCTGGGCGTCCAAGAGCCAGTCGTCGAAATACACGTTCAACTACGAAGCCATGAAAGCGCTGAACGACGATCTGCAAATGCGCAGCGACTGGCTCCTGCCCATCTGCAATGGCAATGAGCGCATCAAGAACGACGAGGGCAAAAAGGCGCACCCGACCCAGAAGCCCGAGGCGCTGCTGCATCGCGTGGTTCTGGCCTCCACGAAGGTCGGCGACGTTATTCTCGATCCGTTTTTCGGCAGCGGCACCACCGGCGCGGTCGCCAAACAGCTCGGCCGTGATTTCATCGGCATCGAGCGCGACCCCGACTACATCGCCGTGGCGGAAAAGCGCATCGCGAACACCCGCCGGATTTCAGAAACGGCCCTGCTCGAAACCCCGTCCAAACGCGAGCAACCGCGTATTCCGTTTGGCTGGCTCGTCGAGCGTGGCCTGCTGCGTCCGGGCGAAAAACTCTATGGCCCCAAACGCCAGTACGCCGCCAAGGTGCGCGCCGACGGCACCATCGTGACCTCGGAGAACAAAGGCTCTATCCACAAGATGGGGGCAGAGGTTCAGGGGGCACCAGCGTGTAACGGCTGGACTTTCTGGCACGTGGATATCGAGGGCAAACTGGTTCCCATCGATGTCCTCCGGCAGAAATTGCGCGCCGAACTCAACTAGGCTTCAAGCCTTTTCCGATATGCGCCAAGGCGTGCCGCGCGACCTTACGGGTCAGCGTGGGCAGCGCGTGATCGCCGAAATTTTCGGCATGAACCCAGATACCGTCAGCCTTCGTGCGGCCATCGACTCGGGCCACCATCACCTTAAGCTCGAGCCGCAGATGGGTGAAGCCGTGTTCCACGATTCCCGGCAGCTCCACCCATTCGGCGCGGATCGGGGCGGCGTCCCGAAATTCATCCACTTGCTCCCAGGGCCCTGACGGCACCTCCATCATGCCCCCCAGCAACCCTGTTTCGGGACGACGGCGCAGCAGCACCGCACCATCGCGACGGACCATCCAGTAAGCCGTAGCCCGGCGCACCGGGCGTTCGGGCTTGGGGGTACGGCGCGGCAGAACATCCGTCAGATTCTGCGCGAAGGCCTGACAGTTTTCGCGCCACGGACAGATCGCGCAGCCGGGAGACCGGGGGGTACAGACCGTCGCCCCGAGATCCATCACCGCCTGAACATAATCCCCGGGCCGCGACGCCGGGGTCATCCGGGCTGCGTGCGCACGCAGGGCGGGCTTGGCCTCGGGCATCGGGGTTTCCACCGCAAACAACCGGGCCATCACCCGCTCGATATTGCCGTCAACCGGGGTGGCATGACGGTCAAAGGCGATCGAGGCAATCGCGGCTGCGGTATAGGGGCCGATACCGGGCAATTCGCGCAATCCGGCCTCGGTCTCGGGAAAGCGGCCGCCATGCTGCGCCACCACAACACGGGCACATTTGTGCAGATTGCGCGCACGCGCATAGTAGCCAAGCCCCGCCCAGGCGGTGAGAACCGCGTCAAGATCGACCGCCGCCAGATCCTCGACGGTTGGCCAGCGTTCGAGGAATTTCGCAAAATAAGGTCCGACGGCGGCCACGGTCGTTTGCTGCAGCATCACTTCGCTGAGCCAGACATGATACGGTTCGGCGCGCACGCCCTGCCGCGAGCGCTCCGGCGGCACGCGCCACGGCAAACGCCGGGCATGACGGTCATACCAGTCCAGGATTGTCGCGGGATCAGGAGAATTCATGGCGCGGACATTGTCGATCAACAAACCGCCTTCTAACATGCGCGCGTGTTCGACACAGCCGAATGCGAATCCGGACGGGACCAGATCATGACACGGAAGCGAGCCGGCGGCCTGCGCGCCATCGGCGCCGAAAGCAGCAAGGCAACAAGCCCCATCCGCCGCAAACGCGGGTTTTTCGAGGCCAGCGTCTTCTCGGACTGGACTGCCATTGTCGGTCCCGACCTCGGTGACCAATGCGTACCTCTCCGCCTCGTGCGCGGCCCGGAAGGTGAAGGCGGCACGCTGCATGTTCGGGTTACCGGCCCGCTGGCCCTCGAACTCCAGCATCTCGAACCCCAAGTCATCGAACGAATCAACGGGTTTTATGGATTCCGTGCCATTGCGCGTTTGCGCATGCACCAGGGTCCGATTGCGCCGCCGGTGAGAAAGGCCAGACCTGCACCGCCCAAAGCTTCTGACGACGACCTTGCGGCGCTCGAACAACAACTCGCCACGGTGACGGATCCCGAACTGCGACGGGCCCTCAAGGAGCTCGGCCAGTCCATCATGGCGCGCAAAGACAGGACCGCGTCCGGCACGAAGACCTAAGGGCACCAGACTCGTTTCCGTCACAATCTGCTGTCAGGCTGTGTGTGAAACTAGGCAAACAACTGGTTTCAAAGCGTTTTTCCTCGCTTGTGCCGCCCGTTTGCAGGTTTCATAATTGGCTACATATTGTGTTTGGAGACTGCTGTGCACCTATATAGACGAATCGGAGCCGCCCTCGTCGGTCTGACGGCCTTTGTCATGCTTGCCGGTTCTGCGCCTGCGCAGGACGGCGGCGATACGGCAGCCATGCTCTCGGAGCGGGTCATCGGGAGCCCGGATGCACCGGTGACGGTCATCGAGTATTTCTCCCTGACCTGCGGCCATTGCGCGGATTTTCACAACAACACCTATGACGCGGTGAAGGAAAAATACATCGACACCGGCAAGGTGAAATTCGTCTACCGGGACTTCCCGCTCGATGGCGTGGCACTGCGTGCCTCGATGATGGCGCGCTGCGTGGATGAACGCCGGTATGCCGGTGTTATCCAGATTCTGTTCAAGAGCCAGAACAACTGGGCCCGCGCGGCGGATCCGGTCGCGGAAATCAAAAAGATCGGGCAGCTTGCGGGACTCGGTGACGAAGCGTTTCAGTCCTGCATGCAGTCCGAGGCGCTCGCCAACGGCATTCTGGCGGGACGTCAGGATGCGAGCGCGGCAGGCGTCCAGAGCACACCGACTTTTCAGATCGAAGGTCAGCTTTATCCCGGATCACGTTCGATCGAGGAATTCTCGGAAATTCTCGATCCGCTTATTGCGAAAAACTGATTTCGGCTTTCAGGGGGTTACGTACCAGTGCAGTTCAACAAGCTGAGATTGACGGGCTTCAAGTCCTTCGTGAATGGGACCGATCTCGATATCGCCCCGGGCCTGACGGGCATTGTCGGCCCGAATGGCTGCGGCAAGTCCAACCTTGTCGAAGCCCTGCGCTGGGTCATGGGTGAAACCTCGGCCAAGCAGATGCGTGGCGGCGGTATGGACGACGTGATCTTTGGTGGCACGTCGGATCGCCCGGCACGCAATTCCGCAGAGGTCGTCCTCAGTCTCGACAACGCGGACCGGACGGCGCCGAGCCAGTTCAACGACACCGATGAGCTTGAAATTTCGCGCCGCATCGAACGCGAAAAAGGCTCGAACTATCGGGTCAATGGAACAGATGTGCGCGCCCGTGACGTTCACATTCTGTTTGCCGATCAGGCCACCGGCCCCCGCTCCACCGCGCTGGTCAGTCAGGGCCGTGTCAGCGCGCTGATCAGTGCAAAACCGGGCGACCGGCGCCTGCTGCTCGAAGAAGCAGCAGGCATCACCGGCCTGCATTCACGCCGGCACGAAGCTGAGCTCCGTCTGCGCGCAGCCGAGGGCAACCTTGAACGCCTGGAAGACGTGCTTGTCACGCTGGACGCCCAGTTGCAGGGGCTCAAGAAGCAGGTCCGTCAGGCCCGCCGTTACAAGAATATCTCTCACGACATTCGCAAGACCGAAGCAGCGGTCCTGCACCATCGCTGGATTCAGGCACGAGAAGCCGTGGCCGCGTGCGAGGAGCAACTGCGCGCGAGCGAGACCGTTGTGGCCGAGCAGGCGCGCATGGTTTCCCAGACCACCCGAACCCGCGAAGAAGCCGCAGCCGCGCTGATCCCGTTGCGCGAGGCCGAAGCTGCCGCAGCCGCCGAACTGCAGCGTCTCAATATTGCGCGCGAGGAACTGGACGCCGAGGAGCGCCGCACCAAATCCGCAGCCGAGCAGTGGCAAACCCGCCTCACACAGATCGAGGCCGATCTTGGCCGCGAGCGCGGACTGGCCAATGAAGCCAAGGTTGCGCTGGATCGTATGGGCAAGGAAAAAAGCGAAATTGAACGCGCCTGTGCCGGTGAAGACAGCCTGATTGCCGAAACCCGGGCAGCGCGCGAATCCCGCGCCGAACGTGTTCAGGCGCTTGAAAATGAACTGACCGGGCTGATGGAACGCCTTGCAAATGGCGAAGCGCAGATCGCCGCCCTTGAGCGTGAGCTCGGCGAACTGGATGCCCGCCGCCGCCGCCTCGACAGTCAGGCCAGCGAAGCGCGTGTCGAACGCGAAGCCATTGAAGCGCAGGGCCTGACCTCTGATGAATTGATCACCGCTGAAGCCGATATGAACACGGCGGAAGAATCCCTGAAAGCCGCACGCGTATCGCTGGAGAACGCCGATACAGCACGCGAAAGCGCTGAAACCCGGCGCGATAAGGTCCGCGATGTGCGGTCGCAATCCGCCGAGGCTTTGTCCCGGCTCCGCGCCGAAGCCGGCGCACTGGAAGACGTTCTCGCCAATGACGCGGAAACCGAGGCCGCCGACTGGACCCCGATGATCGACGAGATCGAGGTCACCCGGGGTTACGAAGGCGCGCTTGGCGCCGCGTTGGGCGAAGACCTTGATGCCCCGATGGACCCGCGCGCGCCACGTCACTGGACGATGAGCGCCGCATCCCAGGATGACCCGGCCCTGCCACAGGGCGTTCGCCCGTTGAGCGAATATGTCAGCAAGTCCGGGGCCCTTGGCCGCCGTCTGGCACAAATCGGCATCGTCGATGATGCTGAAACCGGCAATCGCCTTGCTGCCGAACTGAAGCCGGGCCAGCGCCTCGTGGATCTCGAGGGCCGCCTGTGGCGCTGGGATGGTTACGTCGCCAGTGGTGATGCGCGCTCATCAGCGTCCACACGCCTGCGCCAGCGCAATCGCCTGACCGAACTGGGGGGGCGTATTGCGGCCGCCGAGACGACTTTTGAGCGCATTGAGGCGGACTTCGTTGCCGCGCGGGAAAATGCGAATGCGGCAATCGAAGCCACGCGCGACGCACGCGCACAGATGGATGCCGCCGATGACGGCGCGGCTCGGGCCCGCCGCAACCATGCCAAACTGTCGAGTGAATTCGCAGCCCGGATTGCCCGTCACGAAAGTCTGACCGAAACGCTCGCGCGAATCGCAGGGGAAATCGCCGAAGTCGAAACAAGCCTTGCCGATGCCCGCGAACGACGCCAGACCATTGGGGATCTCGACGAGATCCGCTCCAATACAGAAGCCATGCGCGGCCAGCTTGGCGAAGCGCGCAATGCCCTGTCCGCCGCACAGAGCGAACATGACCGCCTGGTGCGTGAAGCCGAGGAACGCCATCGTCGCATTTCCGCACTGGCCGCCGAGGAGACATCCTGGCTGGCCCGACACAACGGCGCAGGCGAACGAATTGGCGAACTCGAAACCCGTGAGGCCCAGGCGCGCGGCGAACTGGAAACCCTCTCGGCAAAACCGGCCGAGATCGAGGCCCTGCGCTCGGGCCTGATGGACCAGCTCAACGCGGCTGAATCCAAGCGTAATACGGCCGGTGACGCGGTCGCACGCGCCGATGAGAGCCTTTCGGTGGCAGAACGCGAGATGCGGGACGCCGAAGCAAAACTCGCAGACATGCGGGAGGACAAGGTCCGGACCGAATCCGCCGTCGCCCAGGCCACCCAGATTTTGCAGACCGTCGTGGCGCGGATCGCCGAACGTCTGGAATGCAAACCCGAAGCAGTCCTGCCCCTGGCCGAAGTGCCCGGGGACAAGGAACTCCCGGATCTGGAGTCTTCCGACAAACGGCTCGAGCGCCTGATGCGCGAACGCGACAATATGGGACCGGTCAATCTGCGCGCCGAGCAGGAATCCGAAGAGCTTGAGGAAAAGATCGAAACGATCATCACCGAGCGCGAAGACCTTGTGGCGGCAATCGACCGGTTGCGCCGCGGCATTGCGAGCCTCAACCGGGAGGCCCGCCAGCGCCTTCTGACCTCATTCACCGAAGTCGACAAGCACTTCCAGGAATTGTTTGCGCGGCTTTTCGGCGGTGGACGGGCCCATCTGGAACTGACCGACGCCGAGGACCCCTTGCAGGCCGGCATCGAGATCTACGCCAGCCCGCCGGGCAAGAAGCTGCAAATTCTCTCGCTGCTCTCGGGCGGCGAGCAGGCCCTGACCGCAACAGCACTGCTGTTTGCCGTCTTCCTGACCAATCCGGCGCCGATTTGCGTCCTCGATGAGGTCGACGCCCCGCTCGATGACGCCAATGTGGACCGTTTCTGCAACCTTCTCGACCATATCTCGCAGATCGGCTCAACCCGTTTCCTGATCGTCACCCATCACCGGATGACCATGGCACGGATGGACCGATTGTACGGTGTGACCATGCCCGAGCGCGGGGTGAGCCAACTGGTCTCGGTCGACCTGCGCGGGGCTGAGGAAATTCGCGCCATCGCCTAGTTTTTATGCCGGTTTTCCGGGCTTTTATGTCCATCTCGCATGTGCGGAATGTCACCTTGACTTGCCCAAGGTCGCTGAGTACCTTGCGCCCGCCTTCAGTCGTGAGGCAGTCGTCATTTCGGACATCCGCACATCCCTTTTATGGGTTCAAACATGAGCGAACCGAACGGGCCTGACCCGTTAGACGACCTGAACAAGCGATTGAAGGTTGCGCGAAGCCGCCGGACGGTGGGGAACCGCGACGAGAACAAGGGCAACTCTATGTCGGACTACGGACCGGCAGTGCGAGTGGGCGCTGATCTCGTTGCTGGTGTTGCCGTCGGAGGGGTGATCGGGTGGGGTTTGGACTGGTGGCTTGGAACAACACCTTGGCTGTTGCTTGTGTTTTTTGTTCTTGGATCGGCTGCGGGTCTCACGAACGTCATCCGAACAGCGCAGCGAATTGAGGCAGAAGCCCAAGCCATCCGTGATGAAAAATCGGGCGGCGGCGGCAAGAACGAGACGCAGTAGACGTTTGCGAATTGGATAACCGGGGTCGAAGACGTGGCAAGCCCGCTCGAACAGTTTGAAGTCAAGACCATCGTGCCGATCGAGATCGGCGGGATCGACATTTCCTTTACCAATTCCTCGCTGATGATGGTGATCGCCCTCGTCCTTGGTGGTGGCGTGGTGGCAATGGCAGCCAGTCGTGGCGCGATCATTCCCGGCCGCTTCCAGTCGGTGGCCGAACTGCTTTACGAATTCATCGCCGGAATCATACGCGAGACCATCGGCGCCGAAGGGCGACGCTATTTTCCCATCATTTTCACGCTGTTCCTGTTCATTCTGATCGGCAACATGCTCGGCATGGTGCCCTACAGCTTCACCTTCACAAGCCACATCGTCGTGACCTTCGTGCTGGCGCTGACCGTGTTTGTCGGCGTGACAATCCTCGGATTCGTCCGCCACGGTTTTCACTTCTTTTCGTTCTTTGTGCCGCCGGGAGCCCCCGTCTGGATGTGGCCCCTGCTGATCCCGATCGAGGTGATCTCCTATCTGTCCCGCCCGATCAGCCTGTCGGTCCGACTGTTCGCGAACATGCTCGCCGGCCACATGCTCCTCAAGGTGATTGCGGGTTTCGTGGTCGCAATGGGCCTTCTCGGCATCATTCCGCTGGTCGTCGTCGTCGCGATAACCGGACTCGAAATTCTCATCGCATTCCTGCAGGCCTATGTCTTCACGATCCTGACCTGCCTGTACATCAAGGACGCCCTGGATCTGCACTGATCCGGGTCTCAACCGACTAACGTCAACACCGAACTTCTCAAACGGAGACGAAACGATATGGAACTCGAAGCTGCAAAGATGATTGGTGCCGGTCTCGCTGTTATCGGCGTGATTGGCCCAGGTATCGGCATTGGATGGATTTTCGCATCCTTCATTACAGCCGTTGGCCGCAACCCCGCCGCCCGCGGCGAGGTCTTCACCATGACCATGCTGGGCTTCGCGCTGGTGGAAGCCATCGCACTTTTCGCTCTGGTCGTGGCGCTGATCATTATCTTCACTTGATCGGCGACCATTCAAATCAGCCGCAGAGTGTAAATCTATGCCTCAGCTAGATCAGATCGATACCTTTGCCTCCCAGATCTTCTGGTTGGTGGTGACGTTCATTCCGCTGTACCTCCTTCTCTGGCGCGTCGTCCTGCCCCGCATTTCGGCGACGCTGGGGAACCGGCAGCAACGGATCGAGAACGACATTCTCCGAGCCGAAGAGCTGTCGCATGAAGCGCAGGAGGTCATGGAAGCCTACGAGGCTGAACTGGCTGAGGCCCGGGCCAAAGCCCAGGAGCGGTTGCACAAGGCAGCTGAGGAAGCTCAGGCGGAGGCAGATCGGCGCAATGCCGAGATAGCTGATCGCCTGTCTGCGGATGCAGCGGCAGCACGCGAGCGGATCGACGCCGCGCGCGCGGCCGCAGTGTCCAATGTGTCGGAGATTGCAAACGACATCTCCCGGCAAGCCGTGGAACGGCTCGTCGGCGAAAGCCCGGCACCTGATTTGGTACAGGCTGCGGTTCAGGCCGCAGTTGGGGAACGCAGATGATGGCACGCCGACTGATGACCTCACTCTACGGGCTCACGATCCTGTTCGCGACGAGTGCTCCCGTTCTGGCGGCAGAGACGCTGATCGAAAAGGTCGACGACGCTGAATCACCGGCTTACGGACCGTTCTACTCAACGGCGGATTTCTGGGTTGCCATCGGCTTCCTGGTCTTCGTCGTGGCTGTCTCTCGTCCGGCCTGGCGCTTCATCAGTACAGCGCTCGATTCCAAGGCTGTGGCGATCAAGTCCGAACTGGATGAAGCGCAGCGTCTGCGCGAGGAAGCCCAGCACACACTGGCCGAATACCAGCGCAAGCAACGTGACACGCTCGCAGAGGCGGAGGCCATTGTCGCCGAAGCCCGCGCAGAAGCCGAGCGGATGCAGAAGACCACTCTGGAGCGGACTGAAGCAACACTGGAGCGCCGGGAACAGCAGGCACTCGATATGATTGCCGCCGCCGAAATCCGCGCGGTCGCCGAAGTCCGGGCACTGGCCGCCGATTTGGCAATTGATGCGACCCGGCGTCTACTGACCGACATTGTCGAGGGCCAGAAGGGCGACGAACTGATCAACGAGGCGATCTCGGAAATCCCGTCCAAGCTCAACTAGCCTGACAGGCAAACGAATACAAAAAGGCCCCGCTGAGCGGGGCCTTTTCTTTATCTGCAGACCTCCTCGTAGAAGTCGAACGCCTACTCCGCAGCCTCGGCGGTCGCGACCTCGGGCATCCAGCGCAGGATCGGGTGCCGGGCCGCCGCTGTCTCATCGAGGCGCCGGCGCGGCGTCATGGTCGGCGCAGTCGCAAAAGCGTCCTGATCACCGCTCTTCGCCCGCTCCACGAGTGCCCGCATGACGGCTACAAAATCATCCAGACTGCGCTTGGATTCGGTTTCCGTCGGCTCGATCAGCATCGCCCCATGCACCACCAGCGGGAAATACATGGTCATTGGATGATAACCCTCATCAAGCATCGCCTTGGCAAAATCCAGCGTGCTGACACCGGTATCCTTCAGGAACCGGTCATCGAAGAGACATTCGTGCATACACGGTCCCTCGAAGGCGGGGGTCATGACGTCCGACAGACGGCTCATCACGTAATTGGCGTTCAGCACCGCATCATTGGCCACCTGACGCAGACCGTCACGGCCATGGCTGAGCATATAGGCATAGGCCCGCGTGAACATGCCCATCTGGCCATGGAAGCCTTTCAGGCGACCAAACGGCTTGGCATCGCCCGCATCGTCAGCGTGTTCGACCAGTGAATACCCATCCACACCGTGCACGACCCATGGCACGGGTGCAAAGGGCGCCAAGGCGTCCGACAGCACAACCGGCCCGGCACCCGGCCCGCCGCCACCATGGGGGGTCGAGAAGGTCTTGTGCAGGTTGATATGCATGCAGTCGATCCCGAGATCTCCCGGACGCACCCGCCCCACAATCGCGTTGAAGTTGGCACCGTCACAGTAGAAGTATCCACCTGCATCATGAATCAGGCGCGCGATCTCGATCATGTCGGGCTCGAACAACCCGCAGGTGTTTGGGTTGGTGATCATGATGCCCGCAACATCATCGTCGAGCTTGTCGGCAAAAGCCTTCACATCGACACGTCCGCGACTGTCGGACGGGATCGCATCCACGCTGAAGCCGCACACGGCAGCGGTCGCGGGATTGGTGCCATGGGCCGAATCCGGCACCAGGATGCGGCGGCGTGTTGTCGGCCCGCCCTCGCGGTCGTCCAGCGCGGCACGAATGGCCATGACGCCACACAGCTCACCATGGGCACCGGCAGCCGGTGACATGGCAACTGCGGGCATGCCCGTGAGCTCCTTGAGCCAGTGGGCCACACCGTCAATCAGTTCGAAGGCCCCCTGCACGGTCGCCTCGGGTTGCATCGGATGGGCACTGGCAAAGCCGGAAAGCCGCGCCATTTTCTCGTTGAGACGCGGATTGTGCTTCATGGTGCACGACCCCAGCGGATAGGTGCCCATATCAATGGCGTAATTCTTCTGGGACAGGCGCGTGAAATGCCGCACCACCTCGGGCTCGCTCACGCTGGGCAGACCAATGCCGCCGGTGCGTTCGAGGCCACCCAGACGCGGGGTAAACGCACCGGGATCGGGAAGGTCCACCCCGGTGGCACCGGGATTGTCGATTTCAAACAGCAGCGGCTCTTCCAGCTGCAAGCCCTGATGCCCGTGGACGGTTTCTGTCCTGGCGGAACCAGCGGCGGCAGCGCCCCGGCTCAGATCACGTGAATGGCTCATGCGAGCACCTCCGTCAGTCCTGCTACAAGTGCATCCATATCAGCCGCCGTGGTCAGTTCACTCGTCGCAACCAGAAGCACGTCATCCAGTCCCTTGCCGTTTCCGAACAATCGCGAAGCCGGTACACCGGCGAGCACATCGCGGGTCGCCAGCCTGTCCACGATTTCACCCGCAGATACCGGGAGCCGGACGGCAAATTCGTTGAAGAAAGCATCCGGCAAGACGTCCACGCCATTGATCCCGGCGATCCGGTCAGCAAGCTGAGACGCGCGTGCGTGGTTGAGCATCGCCAGATCGCGAAACCCGTCTTCGCCCAGCAGCGAGAGGTGGATGGTGAAGGCCAGCGCGCACAATCCGGCATTCGTACAGATGTTGCTGGTCGCCTTTTCCCGGCGGATATGCTGCTCGCGGGTCGACAGCGTCAGGACCCAGCCACGTTTGCCGTCGGCATCCAGGGTTTCACCACACAACCGGCCCGGCATCTGGCGGACATATTTGTCGCGGGTCGCAAACAGGCCGACATGCGGCCCCCCGAAACCCTGCGGGTTTCCGATGCTCTGACCTTCGGCGACGACGATATCGGCCCCCATTTCACCCGGCGAACGCAGCGCACCCAGTGACACCGCTTCGGTGACGACCACGATCAGCAGCGCGCCTTTTTCCTGACACGCGGCAGCCAGCGGGCTGAGATCCCGCACATGGCCAAAAACCCCCGGGTTCTGCACCACGACACAGGCCGTCCCGTCATCGATCAGGCCGGTCAGGTCCTCGGTCCCATCGAGGTCCGGCTCGCGAATATCGATATCGATATCCACATATTTGGCCTGAGTCTCGGAGACCGCGCTGTAATGGGGATGCACACTGCCCGAAATCACCGCCCGATTGCGGCGGGTGATCCGGCGCGCCATCAGAACCGCTTCGGCACAGGATGTTGCACCGTCATACATGGAGGCATTGGCCACATCCATGCCGGTGATCAGGGCCACCATGGTCTGAAACTCGAACACGGCCTGCAGTGTTCCCTGAGAGATTTCGGGCTGATAGGGCGTGTAGGAGGTCAGAAACTCGCCACGCTGGATCAGATGGTCCACCGAAGCCGGGATATGATGGCGGTAGACCCCGGCGCCCAGAAAACTCGGCACATCCGCTGTCGTCGTGTTGCGACCGGACATGGCGGACATCAGGCGTTCAACCTCGAACTCGGCCATATGATCGGGCAGATCGAAGGTACCGTCGAAGCGCGCGGCAGCGGGAACATCGACAAACAGGTCATCAACAGATGACACGCCGATCTCGGCCAGCATGGCCGACCGGTCGGCATCGGTCAGGGGGAGATAACGCATATCAGTTCAGGCCTGCGACGAAGGTCTTGTAGGTCGCCTCGTCCATCAGATCCTCAAGTTCGGTCGGGTCTGACAGGCGCAGCTTGATGAACCAGCCCTCACCGAAGGCATCCGTGTTCACCAAAGACGGATCGTTGTTGAGCTCCTCATTGACCTCAATCACCTCACCACTCACCGGGGTGTAGACCTCAGCAGCTGCCTTGACGGATTCCACAACTGCAGCTTCATCCCTCTGATCGAGAATTTTCCCAATATCAGGCAATTCGACAAAGACCACGTCACCAAGCTGCTCTTGCGCATAGTCGGAAATCCCGATCACGCCCGCATCGCCATCAACTTCAACCCATTCATGATCTTCAGTGTATTTCCGGTCTGCCATGGCAGCCTCTCCTTCTTTCTAGGAACGCTTGTAACGGGGTTTCACGAACGGCATGGCCGCCACTTCGGCGGACACGGACCGGCCGCGCAATTCGATCTGCAGAGACATCCCGGGTTCGGCGCAGGCCACGCTCACATAGCCCATCGCGATGGGTTGCTCGAGGGTCGGGGCGAAGCCGCCGCTGGTCACCTTGCCGACCAGCTGTTCGCCCGCATCCCGGATCGGTGCGCCTTCACGGACCGGCGCCCGTCCTTCGGGCCGCAAGCCGACACGCTTTCGGGACGGGCCTTCTGCCATCTGTTTCAGGATCGTCGCGGCACCCGGGAAATCAGCAACCTCGCGCCGTCTCTTTCCGACTGTCCATGACAGTCCGGCCTCAACCGGGGTGGTTGTTTCATCAATGTCATGGCCATAGAGGCACAGCCCCGCTTCGAGGCGCAGCGAATCCCGCGCGCCCAGACCGATCAGCGCCACCTCGTCATGGGTCAGCAGTTTCTCTGCAAACGCCATGGCGGCGTCTGCGGCCAGCGATATCTCAAACCCGTCTTCGCCGGTGTAGCCCGACCGGGTCACAAAGGCTTCAACACCGTCAACGGACATCCCGGCGCCTTCGAGGAACACAAGATCACGGCATGCCGGCGCCAGTTTGGCGAGCACGCTTTCGGCGTGTGGCCCCTGCAGGGCCACAAGCGCGCGATCCTCGAGAATCTCCAGCTCGGCTTCACCCTCAAGCGCAGTTGCAATATGGGCGAAATCCGCATCCTTGCAGGCTGCATTGACCACGAGAAACAGCGCAAACCGGCCATCCTCCTCGATCCGCGTGGCCATCAGATCATCCCGGACGCCCCCCGCATCGTTGAGCAGCAGCGTATATCGCATCTGGCCGACAGCAAGGCCGGCAATGTCGCCGGGGACCAGCTTTTCAAAGCTGGCGGCAACATCGGCACCTCGCAGAATTGCCTGCCCCATATGGGAGACATCGAACAGGCCTGCAGCACTGCGCGCGTGCCGGTGCTCGGTCATGATTCCGCCGGGGTACTGCACCGGCATGGCATAGCCGGCAAACGGCACCATGCGCGCTTCATGGGCAACATGCAGATCATGGAGGGGGGTCTTGAGAAGGTCCGTATCGGACTTGGCGTTTGCCATTCCACACTCCAGGTCTGACCTAAGGCCGTGCCGCACCCGCTGTGCGTCACCTGCCCCACTCTGTCGTCAGACCTGAGAGATTCACCCCGCTCTTCGCGACGAAGAAGCCGGATTTTCGCCTTCGGTGAGGTCCGGCACGTAAGTCGCCGAACCTGCTTTCCAGAGTGTCATCCCCCTTGCGGTCCTGGGTGCCTGAGAGTTTCCGGGGCGGTTGCTCCTTCGGCGTCGTCCGTCACGATGCGAACAATCTCTCCCGCTGGGGTCGTATGACATGTAATTCGTTTTTACGCCGCAGCACGACTCGTAGCACCACGCCCATCGACACTAAGCGAGCCACTTGAGGAGTCAACTGCGGCAATTGTGGATTAACGGCCAAATTTGTTGCGATTGAATTTCAACTGCTCGTCGGACAATTGGAAGCCCACGAACACCTTGAAATCCTCGCCGCGCTTTCCGGCCAGGATCGGGATATTCTGGGTCAACTCCTCGACATAGGCGATCCTGTTGCGGTTGCCTTCGAATTCCAGTTCAGACTCAAAGGTTTCACGCGCCAGGATATTTTCATTCCGGTCCGCGATCGCGATGAAATAGGTCACCTTGGCGGTGCGGCTGGTGCTCGCCGGACCACGGGTGGCCTGAAACAGAAGCTCCAGATCAACCTCGACCTGTCCGATGCCCTCATCCTCATCAATGTCAGTATCGCAGAAACCACCGAACTCCGCGATCTTGGCCTCCAGCGTCACGTCTGTCAGGTCACGGCCCGCTCCCGGTGCAAACAGCGTCAGTTCCGCCAGATCCTGTACGATCGCGATCTCCGGACATACCGGCGCCGGCTTTTCAGGGCCGCGCTGGCACGCCGCGAGCACAATCACGGCGAGAATGGCCAGGCCAAGGCCGCCTTTTCCAGGAATTCGGAGCATCATTTGTCTTACCGGGACCCTCTAGAGGGTGTTGTGGGTGCCGTCGCAAAACGGCTTGTCATCGGTCTGCTTGCAGCAACAGAAATAGATCGTCTGCGCCGTTTCGGATTCGAACATGACCGGCTGGAAATCGGTGCCTTTATGGGCGCTGTCGCAGAAAGGCTGCTTCTGGCTTTTGCCACACACGCACCACCAGTATTTGCGGCCTGGAATCACATCGACTGCGATTGGTTCTTTCTGGGCGATCACCGGGTCGGCCATCATATTACTCCGTGACGGTTTTGCAGGTTTTGCCCGGCTTTCCTTGCACCGGGACACAACGCTACGATATTACGTTCATGCGGCAGACAACCGCGCGAAAACCTTACGAGAGCGGCAGGCGGAGAACAAGGCCAGCTGCATGATTTGACCCGTTTGCGGACACTCGACACCATGGCAAAGCCCGAACTCACCATCCTGCTGGCGCAGCCACGCGGCTTCTGCGCCGGGGTGGATCGCGCCATCCAGATTGTCGAGCAGGCTCTCGAACGTTTTGGCAAGCCGATCTATGTGCGCCACGAGATCGTCCACAATCGCTTCGTGGTGGAAAACCTGGAACGGCAGGGGGCTGTTTTTGTCGATGAACTCGACGAAGTCCCCGAGGGCGCAAAGGTCATTTTCTCTGCGCATGGGGTCCCCAAATCAGTGCCCGCAGAGGCCGAACGCCGCGAGCTGTTTTATCTGGATGCCACCTGCCCGCTGGTCAGCAAGGTCCACAATCAGGCCCAGCACCAGCAACGCAACGGCCACCATATCCTGCTGATCGGCCATGCGGGGCATCCCGAGGTGATCGGTACCATGGGTCAGTTGCCAGAGGGCGCCATGACACTGGTCGAAACCGAGGATGATGTCGCCGGGCTGGATTTCACCCCGGACAAACAGCTGGCTTACGTGACCCAGACGACCCTGTCTGTCGATGACACCGCAGCCATCATAGCCGCCTTGCGCGCCCGCTTTCCCCATATATCCGAACCCGGGTCCGAGGATATCTGCTACGCGACGACCAACCGTCAGGAAGCCGTGAAAGTCATCGCCGCACGCTGTGACGCGGTGATCGTGATCGGCGCCCCCAACTCCTCGAATTCCAACCGCCTGGTGGAGGTTGCCCTGCGGGCCGGCAGCAAGGATGCCGCGCTGGTGGAACGCGCGAGCATGATGGACTGGGACCGCTTTGCAAATTGCCGCACACTGGGGCTGACAGCAGGTGCATCGGCCCCTGAAACACTGGTTGAGGAGTTCATCGCGGCCTGTGGCGAACGGTTTGACGTCACCATCGAACCGGTGACGCTGCGCGAGGAGAACATCCAGTTCAAGCTGCCCCGCGCGCTGACGGACTGATCAGTTATGGCGGTCTACACCGAAGTCTCCGACGACGAGTTGCGCGCCTTCCTGCGCGAGTACGATATCGGCGAAGTGGTCTCGTTCAAGGGGATCGCCGAGGGCGTGGAGAACTCGAACTATCTGCTCCAGACCATGACAAGTTCGGACGCCAGTCCGGAGAACTACATTCTCACGCTTTACGAGAAACGGGTGCGTCCTGATGAACTACCCTATTTTCTGGGCCTGATGGATCATCTCGCAAAGCACGGATTTTCCTGTCCGACACCGATCCATGGCAAGGATGGTGCTGCCCTGCGCGAACTCAGCGGTCGCCCGGCTGCCATCGTCTCGTTCCTGTCCGGCATGTGGCCGCGCAAGGCGACTCCCCAGCATTGCGCCGAGCTGGGCATGGCCATGGCCCGCCTGCATCTGGCCGGGGTTGATTTCGCAGGCCACCGGGACAACAACATGTCGGTCTCGGGCTGGGAGAAGCTGGTCGAGGCCACCCGTGAACAGGCCGATGACGTGGTCCCGGGCCTGTCGGATGTGATTGTCACCGAACTTGCCTATATCCGCGAGAACTGGCCGTCCGGCCTACCGCAAGGCGTGATCCATGCCGATCTGTTCCCTGACAATGTTTTCTTCCTCGGGGATCGTCTTTCCGGGCTGATCGACTTCTACTTCGCCTGCAATGATGCGCTCGCCTATGACATCGCCATCTGCATCAACGCGTGGTGTTTCGAATCCGATGCCAGCCTGAACATCACCAAGGCACGCGCCCTGTTGCGAGGCTATGCCTCGGTACGCCCCCTGTCCCTGCCCGAGTACGACGCCCTGCCCCAACTGGCACGCGGCGCTGCCCTGCGCTTTCTTCTGACGCGGCTCTATGACTGGATCAACCACGACGATACAGCCTTTGTACGCCCCAAGGATCCCCGGCAGTTTCTTGACCGCCTGCGGTTCCACCAGCAGGTGGACGGGCCGGGTGCCTACGGAATCGCTTTTGACGACCTGAACGGATGAATGACATGCCCCATGTGGAAATCTTTACCGACGGGGCCTGTTCGGGAAATCCGGGCCCGGGGGGCTGGGGGGCGTTACTGCGCTCGGGCAACCATGAGAAGGAAATGTCGGGTGGCGAGATGGAGACCACCAACAACCGCATGGAACTGATGGCTGCGATCTCCGCACTGGAGGGCCTGAAGGCACCGTCAAAGGTCGATCTCCACACGGATTCGACCTACGTCAAAGACGGTATCACCAAATGGATTCACAACTGGGAACGCAATGGCTGGAAAACGGCAGCGAAAAAGCCCGTGAAAAATGTGGATTTGTGGAAACGCCTGCAGGCCGCCCTCACCCGCCACGATGTGCGCTGGCACTGGGTCAAAGGCCATGCCGGACACCCGGAAAACGAACGCGCCGACGAACTTGCCCGGATGGGGATCACATCCCTGGGATAAAAAAAACGGGGGCTCAGGCCCCCGTCTTCAATTCTGATTTTGGGTATCGTCTAGAGGTGCGCAAGCACGCTTTCGGCTGAGCTCTTCTCGAAGGCACCCGCCTCATCCAGCAGGACTTCCTTGACCGTGCCGTCCTGGACGATCATGGCGAAACGCTGGCTACGCACGCCGAGGCCACGATCGACAAGGTCGAGCTCCATACCAAGCTGCTTGGTGAAGGCGGCCGAACCGTCAGCCAGCATCATGACGTTGTCGCCAACCTTCTGGTCTTTACCCCAGGCTTCCATGACGAACGGGTCGTTGACGGCCATGCAGGCAATCGTATCAACACCCTTCGACTTGAGGTCGGCAGCTTTCTGGACAAAGCCCGGAAGATGCTTGGCCGAGCAGGTCGGAGTGAATGCACCGGGAACCGAGAACAGAACAACGGTCTTGCCGCCGAACAGATCATCGGTCGAAACCTGTTCGATACCGTCTGCCGTCTTGTGTGCCAGTGCGCCTGACGGAATCTTGTCACCTGAATTGATAGCCATTTTGCCCTCCTCGGCCGGGTGTTTGTGATGTTGGTTCAACCAAGGAACATAGACCGAATCGGAAAAGATTCCAGTCCGTCAGACCCGACAAAATATCAGCGTGCGGCGAGCGTGTTCGTGACACCGGCCTGTGCCAGTCCGTCAAAGACCGAATCATCCGACAGCAATTCCGGCAGCACCACGCCCTGGGGCGATTCCGGCCCGTAGATCACGTTGAACGGAATGCCAAAACGGCCAAAAGACGCCAGATAACCGGCAATCTCGTCGCTCGGTTTCGTCCAGTCGGCCCGCATCAGGACAACTTCGCCCTGCTCGAACGCCGCGATGATATCGGCGGTGTCGAGCACACGCTTCTTGTTCACCTGGCAGGTGATGCACCAGTCTGCCGTGACATCCACGAACACGACCTTGCCATCCGCGACCAGCCCCGGGATCGCCGCCCGGTCAAACGGACGCCACGCCTCGTCCCGTGCAGCCAGACGGGTTTGATCCTGCACACCGATACCGATCGCGGGCAGCACAGTGGGCACGGCAAAGGCCAGAACAGCAGCCAGGGCCACCGCAGCCATGGTCTTCGGGCTGGCTTCGTTGAGGTTACCGCGAGCGCGAACGGCAAAGATCACGAAGATTGCCGCCATCAGGAGGCCAACCAACAATGCGCCTTCGGGCGAGACCTGGACCGCCATGACCGACAACAACCAGACCGCCGTTGCCATCAAGGCCAGCGCCAGAACCTTCTTCAGGGTGTTCATCCACGGGCCGGGACGCGGAAGCTTTGTCGCCAGCGCCGGGAAGAGAGCCACAAGAATGAACGGCAATGCCATACCCACGCCCAGTGCGGCAAAGATCGCATAGATCTCGAGCGGCCCGCGGCTCAGGGCAAAACCGATGGAAGTGCCCAGAAACGGTGCCGTACATGGGGTCGCGAGTACCGTTGCAAACGCGCCCTGAAAGAACTGGCCACCCAGTGAATGGCTGTTGCCCGCCGATACCGCTGCGTCGGACACACGGCCGGGCAGGCGTACCTCGAACAAGCCCCACATATTCGCGGCAAACAGGGTCAGGATGACCACCAGCGCTATCACAAAGAGCGGCTGCTGAAACTGGATGCCCCAGCCTACCGCAAGCCCTGCGGACTTGACGCCAACAGCCAGACTGGCGAGTGCGAGGAACGACACAACAATACCCGCAGTGGTCGCCAGAAAGCCCAGACGCACCGCGCGGGGATCGCCGCCACCATGGCTGACGACGGATAACAGCTTGATCGAGATGACAGGCAGGACGCAGGGCATCAGGTTCAGGATCAATCCACCGATCAGGGCCAGCCCCATGATCGAGACCAGCGCGGCGAGGCCCAGCCCCCCCACATCAACACCGGCAAGGCCTTCGGGCGTGGGAACGGCGCGGGTTTCGATGCTGCGCGGACCGTCGATCAGGGTGAAGGTCACCGGGTCACTTGTCAGATCGACCGGCGCGCCTTCACCAAAAATATCCTCCGCGCCAACCGAGGCCAGAACCAGATAACCACCCTCATGGAATTCAAAGCTCGGGCTGGAGAACACGGCGTCTTCATGTCCTTCCACCAGCAGGTCTGGCGCCTGGAACGGGGTTTCGGCGCGAAACGCAGCCCGGATCAGCGGGGTCGCCGCCGGGCCGGATACATCAGCGCCGGCAAAGGCCAGACCTGCGCGACGCCCGTCACCAGGCACCTGGTTCCGATAGCGGTCGATCAGATTGGCAAATTCGCTCGGCTGCGCGTCCCCGGCAGGCAGGTCGAGCGCAACTTCGAAGGTGTGGGGAATACAGACATCGTCACAGATCAGCAGATCGACCCGGGCGCGCAGATTGACCGCTTCACCGATATTCGCCACCTGCGCCTCAACCGGGAAGACGACGGCTTTCTCGTAGCCGAAAGTTTCCAGATCGTAGAAGTTGAAGCGAACCGGCGCAGGCCACTGAAAATTCGTCTCGGCAAGGTTGGTGCTGCCGTCCCATTCCACAAAGGGTGGAATTCCGGCATCACCGGGGGACCGCCAGTATGTTTTCCAGCCATCATCAAGCCGCACCTCAACACCCAGCGGGATGGAATTGAGGTCTCCCACAGCCGTGGTGGCAGAAATCAGCCGCACATCGGCTTTCGGGCCATCGATCCAGTCTGTTGCCCCATCGCCCCACGCCATCGCCGGCCACAAAATGGCCTGAAATGCGATTAGAATCGCAGCAAGGCGTCGGAAACGAGGAATTTGCGCTATCATTACAGTCCGGTCCCGACCGCGATCCGGCGGTCCATCGAATATTAGTGAACGCTTGATATATAGGAAATCCTTGTCCGAAATATACCGATCCACCGCTCAAGCTGGCTCACAATTGCGTGTCGTAAGATTGCACGCCATTCGCAGCAGATCAGGAACTTAGATGACAGCTACGGATAGCAACGCGGAGAACGGATTTGTCGGGCAGGTCTTGCTCGCCATGCCGGCGATGAGCGACCCGCGTTTTGAGCGTGCGGTGATCTATATGTGCGCGCACAATGAAGACGGCGCGATGGGCATCGTGATCAACAAACCCTTGGATTCCATCGATTTTCGCGAATTGCTCGGTGAACTGGATATCCCGACCAGCGCAGAGTCCGGGAATGTTCCAGTACATTTCGGGGGGCCGGTTGAAAATCAGCGCGGCTTTGTTCTGCATTCAAAAGAATACAGCCAGCCCGAAACCCTTCTGGTGGATGACAGCGTGGGCCTGACGGCAACAGTCCGGGTACTTCGTGACCTTGCCAGTGGCGACGGGCCTGCCCGTTCCATTCTGGCGCTTGGCTATGCGGGCTGGGGGCCGGGACAACTCGAATCCGAAATCCAGCAGAATGCCTGGCTGACCGTCCCTGCACGCGATGAGTTTCTGTTCGAGATCGCCAATGATGAAAAGTGGGAACGTGCCTTCAACAGTATCGGGGTGGACCTTTCCGTTCTTTCGGGCAGTTCCGGGCGCGCCTAAACCAGCTTTTTTCGCCGGCGATCAACAATCGCGTAGATCGCAAAACCTGCGCTCAGCACCAGAATCCAGAGCCCGGTCACATAAAACGCATGGCCCACGCTCGTCGTCGTGGCAATGGGCACGCTGTAGAATGGCGAAGCGAACTGGCCCAGGAAGAACAACGTCGTCAGGGCACCCAGCGCGCGCCCGCGCACGTTGATCGATGCGCGCGAGATAATCGCCATATTCGCATTCGGAATAAACGCCCCCACCGAGAAACCACCCGCAGCCATCGCAATCAGCGTGCCTGTGAATGTGGTGGCCTGGGAGGTCATGATGAATCCAACACCGCCAAAGGCAAAGATCAGGGCAAATATCGCTTCCGGGCTCAGGCGTGCCCGAATGCGACTGTAAGCCAGCGATGCAAACCCGGCCGTCAGATTGAACATGCCAATCGCGATACCGGCCCGGGTCGGATCCTCGACGCCTATTTCGACCAGAAAAAACTGGGTCTGGGACGGGATCATGAAGAAGGCCAGCATTGTCAGAAAGGTCAGGAAGCAAACAGACCCGATCACGATCCACTGCCCTCTTGTCAGGCGTGGCACCGCAGCCTTGTCCTGCGCGCTCCGGGACACCGGTTCATAAAGGCTCAGATACATCAGCGGCAGCATCAGGAATGCATAGGCAAAGAGGATGAAGCCAACCCGCCAGTGAATCTCGGCCAGCATCCCGGCGATCACCACGAACAGCAAGGTCCCGAAGGACATGAACGCCCCTTGCAGGCCCGCAATCCGGTTGCGCTCGTCCCCCTCATAATAGTCACCGATCAGGGCCGTCACACTGGTCAGAATTCCGGCCAGAAATACGCCCAGAATGGCCCGACTGATCAGAATGGCCGTGAGGGAATCCAGCACCAGAACCGAAATTCCCGAAATGCCGTACATCAAGGTGCATCCGAGCAGCATGTTCCGGCGCCCGAACCTGTCGACCGCATAGCCGACCAGTGGTCCCGAGAGAGCGATGAAGAGCATCGGCATGGTCAGAACCAGCCGCGACAGCAGCTCGGAATTTTCCAGATGGGAGAACTCCGCTTCCAGCGCTGGCAAGCCGGGGGCCACCGCCGAAGGTGCGAGAAACGCAAGACCGCTGGTCAGCAGGATTGTCAGCACCCGCATCCGCTTGCGCGCGGACACCTTGTTCGAAATTGTCATGTCAGTCATCTGGGGTGCCGAAACAGGGGGAGGTCAGCGCCGCGCCTTGTCACGATTGAGCGCGTGATCGGCCGACAGGAGCGAGAACAGCAGATGATCCTGCCATGTGCCGCGAATCTTGAGGTATTTGCGCGCATAGCCATCTTCGGAGAATCCGCGTCCGAGCAGCAGGTTTTTGCTCGGCGCATTGTGCGGCAGACAGGCCGCCTCAACGCGATGCAGGCCAAGTTCATCAAAACAGAAGTCGAGAAGCAGCCCGAGGCCTTCACGCATATAGCCCTGCCCGGCATGGTCATGCCCCATCCAGTACCCCAGTGTCCCGCATTGCGCGACACCACGGCGTACATTCGACAGGCTGATCCCGCCGACAAGGTCGGCGCTCTCGCGGTCAAACAGGAACAGGCTGTATCCCGCATCGTCACGCCAGTCGCTCGCGTAGCGATTGAGACGACGGTGAAACGCATCCCGGCTCAACGCGTCACTCGGCCATGTCGGTTCCCAAGGCTCGAGAAATGCGCGACTGGCTGCACGCAGTTCGGCATAGGCACGCCAGTCTCGCTCCACCGGCGCGCGCAGCATCGTCTTCTCACCTTCCAGCCGCACGCTGGATGCATTGCTCGAAAGTGAACGGAATAGCCTCATCGTCCCAGCACGCCCCACCTATGCTGCCAGACGCGACCGGATCGAATCGATGGTCGCGATGTCTGCTTTCGGGCCCACAGTGGCCAGGCTGGGCACAGATGCAAATGTCCGGCGCGCCACATCTGCCAGCATTTCGGGCGTGACCTTGTCGATTTTCTCCACCAGCTCTGCCACGGACACCACGCGATTATAGAGCAGCATCTGCTGGCCCGACCGCTCGCTGCGGGCGCCGGTCGATTCCATGCCCATCAACAGGCTGGATTTGAGCTGGGTCCGGGCGCGGGCGATCTCGTCCGCTCCCAGACTGTCAGCCAGCCGGGTGATTTCGCCACACAATGCCGGCACGAACTCCTCAATCAGGTCGGGACCGGTTCCGGCATAGATACCAAACACGCCACCATCGGAGAACGCCGACAGGAAGGTATCGATGGAATAAACCAGCCCGCGGCGCTCGCGAATTTCCTGGAACAGACGCGACGACATGCCACCACCAAACAGGTTCGACAGCACCGAAAGCGCGTAATAATCATCGGTTCCGACCGGAACCCCTTCAAAGCCCATCACGAAGTGAATCTGCTCAAGGTCACGGGTTTCACAACGCTCGCCGCCACCATATTTCGAAGCCTCGAACCCTTCGGGCGGACCGGCCGGGACATCCGAGAAATGCTCTTCGGCGAGTGCCACAAGCGCGGCGTGGCTGATATTTCCGGCCGCCGCCAGAACCACCGCGCCACCGCGATAATGTTTCCCGTGGAAACCCGCGATCACATCACGCGGCATCTTCCCCACGACATCGGCCAATCCCAGAACGGGGCGCCCGAGCGGCTGGTCGGGGAACGCCACGGACTGGAAATGATCGAACACCACGTCATCGGGCGTATCGTGTGCCTGCCCGATCTCCTGCAGGACCACCGAACGTTCCCGGGTCAGCTCACGCTCGTCAAACAGCGAGTTCTGGACAATATCGGCAATCACATCGACCGCGAGCGCCACATCATCCTTGAGCACTTTCGCGTAATACGCCGTCACTTCGCGCGCGGTATAGGCATTGATATGTCCGCCCACATTTTCAATGGATTCAGCGATCTGGGGCGCTGTACGCCGTGCCGTCCCCTTGAACATCATGTGTTCGAGCAGATGCGCAACGCCGTTGGTCTCGAGCGGCTCAAATCGCGCCCCGGCCCGGACCCAAACCCCCACAGACACCGATTCAACAGTGGGCATCGGATCGGTTACGACCCGGACACCATTGGCAAGCGTTGTGATCTCGACAGATTCCATAAGGGCTCTCAGCTCGCGGTTCGTGCAGTTGCATGCGCCACGACATAGTCACGCACGGTCTGGAAGTCGTTGTCGAGCGTTTCCGCACGTTCGGGACGCTCAAGCAGGTCGGCAAGATGGGGCGGCAGCGCAGGCCGGATCCCGGTCGCCTTTTCGACGGCATCGGGAAATTTCGCCGGATGGGCCGTCGCCAGAACAATCCGCCGCGTGCCATCACGCGGCGTCTTGCGGGCCGCGCCGACCGCCACAGCTGTGTGCGGGTCGATCAGCATACCCGTGTCGTCATGGACCGAGCGAATGACGTCGAGGGTTTCTTCGTCATCCAGGCGCTGGGCGAGGAACAGGCCTTTTGCATCCGCACTCAGTCGGGCCGAATCCGGCAAGCTCCCTTCGGCACGGAACGCCTGCATCGCAGCAGCAACCGCCGCGCCGTCGCGATCCATCAGATCAAACATCAGGCGCTCGAAATTGCTGGAAATCTGAATGTCCATGCTTGGCGAAAGCGAGGCCTCCACATCGGTAATCGACATGTCCCCCTGATCGAAAAAGCGATAGAGGATATCATTGCGATTGGAGGCCACGACGAACTTCTCGATCGGTAACCCCATCTGGCGCGCGACATAACCGGCATAGACATTGCCGAAATTCCCTGTCGGAACGAAGAAGGACAGCCGTGCATCGGGCGCCCCCATCCGCGCAGCGGCGGCGAAATAATAGGCCGTCTGCCCCATCACCCGCGCCCAGTTGATCGAGTTCACCGCCGATAGCCCGAGCAGATCGCGCAGCGGGTGATCGGCAAACATCGCCTTCACCAGATCCTGGCAATCATCAAAGGTGCCGCGCAAGGCAACATTATAGACATTCTCGGACGTGACCGTGGTCATCTGGCGGCGCTGGACTTCCGACACCCGGCCCTCGGGGAAAAGCATGAAAATATCGAGATTTGCGCGGTCCCGGCATGCCTCGATGGCCGCCGATCCTGTGTCTCCGGACGTCGCGCCGACAATCGTCAAGCGTTCGCCCCGCCGACCCAGCACATGGTCGAACAATCCGCCGAGCAGCTGGAGCGCGAAATCCTTGAACGCCAGGGTCGGGCCATGGAACAGCTCCAGGACCCAGGTGTCTTCATCAAGCTGTTGGAGCGGCGCAATCTCGGGATGGCGAAAGCCCGAATAGGCCTGCTCCACGATGCGCGCGAGATCGGCATCACCAACCAGTTCCACCTCGATGAACGGTCGCACGATGCGGGTGACAATTTCGGCATAGGACAGCGGCGCCAGGGCGCGAATATCTTCGGCGGACATCTGTGGCCAGGCATCGGGCACGAACAGGCCGCCATCGCGGGCAAGGCCGCTCAGCAGGACATCTTCAAATGACTGCTTCGGCGTGGAGCCTCTGGTGCTGACATACTTCACGGACACGTCCTTTGCGGAAAAGCGCGCTAACCTATCCAAGGCGCCGGGGGGATACAAGACAACCCGGCCTATCCCGAACCAAGATAGCGGTGTTTGAGATGGTCCAGGAATACCTGCGGATTGAGCGGTTCACCCGTCACAGATGTCAGGAGTTCTTCTGCCGTCCGGGATGCGCCCTGACCATGGACATTCGCGCGCAGCCAGTCGATCAGGGGGGAGAGTTCACCCGACGCAATTCCAGTCTCCAGACCGCCCAAATCACGCTTTGCCGCTGCATAAAGCTGAGAGGCCGCCATCGCCCCCAATGTATATGTCGGAAAATATCCAAACGCGCCCGACGGCCAGTGGACGTCCTGCAGGCAGCCCATGCGATCATCCGGCGGCACGATCCCCAGCAGATCACGCATACCGTCATTCCAGGCCCCCGGAAGGTCGGCAAGCGGCAGATCACCCGAGAGCAGCGCCCGTTCCAGCCGGTATCGCAGGACAACATGGAGCGGATAGGTCACCTCATCGGCATCAACCCGGATGAACCCGCGCTCGACACGGGTGTAAAGGCGATAGAAGTTCTCGACATCCCAGGCCGGGCCATGACCGCCGAATGCGGCCCTCATGCGCGGCAGAGCAAACTCCAGGAAGGGCCGCGAGCGGCTGACCTGCATCTCCACGAGCAGGGACTGGCTTTCATGGATTGCCATGCCCAATGCCCTTCCCACGGGCTGGTAACGCCAGGATTCCGGCAACCCGGCTTCGTAGAGGGCGTGACCGGTCTCGTGCAGAACCCCCATGAGGGATTCGGTGAAATCTTCCTCGTTGTAGCGGGTCGTGATCCGGACATCCCCGGCCGCACCGCCGCAGAACGGGTGATGGCTGATATCGAGCCGACCGGCCTGAAAATCAAAACCCAGAGCCGACATCAACTCAACCGCCAGTTCGCGCTGGGTCGCGACCGGGAACGGTCCTTCGGGCAAGACCGGCTCGGGTCGGGACTTTTGATGTTCAAGAACCTGATCCACAAAACCCGGCAGATCACGCGCGAGTTCGCCAAATAGCGGCTCGAGCTGGGCAACACGTGTCCCGGCCTCATACTCATCCAGCAAGGCATCATAAGGATCGAGGGACAGCGCCGCGCCACGTGCCGCGGCGATTTCCTTTACGAGGTCGATCACGGTCTGCAGTGCCGGTACCAGTCCGGCGAAATCATTTTCCGCGCGGGCGCGACGCCACTGGACCTCGCACACCGCATTGGCACGCGCAGCCGCTTCGACCAGCGCGCCGGGGACGGCAACCGCATTCAGATAAGCCCGTTCCATCTCGCGCAGATTTGCAGCGACCCAGTCCCCCCCAGGTTCCGGCGCGGACGCAGCAAGGGCCACCTGAATATTGTCGCGCACCGACGGGTCGACCAGCAGTTCATGCTGCATGATGCTCAGAGCAGCGATCTGTTCGGCGCGGCCTTCGGCGCTGGCTTCGGGCATCGTGGTGGCCTGATCCCAGCCGAGAATACCCAGCGCATCCCCAATCAGGGCGACACGCCGGAACTGGGAGCCCAAAGCGGCATGGGCCGGGCTGCGGTCTTTGAACTGCGCTTCGCTCATTCGTTGTCCCGCCGCCAGTGAAATACAATGAAGATCACGAACAGGACACCGGCCAGGCCGTACCAGGTGCCCGCGTACTGAAGATGCGAATTGCGAAGATTCACATCGGGAACGGCACCAACCGGAAAGGTCCCGGGCGGACCGGATTCCGGCCCGGCCTCAACGTAGAAACCAACACCACCTGTAAGCCCCGAGGCAGCCAGCATTTCGGGTTCGTTCATGTGGAACCAGTTGTTCCCATCGGGTTCATTGGGCGGCAGGAACGCACCGGGTTCGGTATAGGCCCGCACATATCCGTTCAAGGTGAGCGGCGTATCGGGAACCGCTGAGATGTTTTCCAGCGGCCCGCGGGGAATCCAGCCTCGATCCACCATGATCGTGCCCTGCCCCTCATCGAGAACCATCGGCACCACGAGATGCGAGCCCTGCGTTCCCTGATAGGCGCGGTTGAGAAGCCGGAACTGATGTTCCCGCTGGAAGGTTCCGGTCAGCCGGATCGGGCGATACTCGATCAAAGCTGGCGTGTCGGCCGATTTCGCAACTTGAATCAGCAGGGGTGGTGCGGCGATGCGTGCGATCCGGGTTTCGATCAGATCGTTCTTCCACGTCAGACGCTGAACCTGCCAGGTTCCAAGTCCCAGCAGCAGGCCAAAGACCGGCAGAAAGACGACGCTTGCCCAGAAAGTCGGTCGGAATCTCATGTCAGCGCCGCAGCTTTCCCACTAGCGAGTCTCATCCGTATCGTCGACATTGTGTTTGAACTGCTGCGCAACCAGCCAGGCCTTGAAAATCCGCATCAGCGCGATCGCGCCCACGACGATGATCGGGAGCCAGACCACGAAATGCACCCAGACGGGCGGATCGAACGCGAACTGGAACCAGGCCGCAAGTGGCAGAATGATCGCACTGTAGAGAACGATGACGAAGAACGCGGGACCGTCATCGGCATTCAGACGCCCGTAATCAAAATCACAAACGTCGCAGCGTTCCCGGATCTTGAGCAAACCTGTGTAAAGCTTGCCCTGCCCGCAACGCGGGCAGGCACAATGCAAGCCGGTCTTTATGCTGGATTGTCTTGGGTAATAGTCGACCACGTCGCCTCAGACAATCAGGCGAATGTCGCCCACACATAGACAAAGCAGAACAGGAACAGCCAGACCACGTCGACGAAATGCCAGTACCAGGCTGCTGCTTCAAAGCCGAAGTGATGATCGGCTGTGAAATGCCCCTTGGCCGTGCGCCACCAGCACACCGCCAGAAAAATTGTCCCGATGATCACATGCGCGCCATGGAAGCCGGTCGCCATGTAGAAGGTCGAGGAATAAATCCCGTCACCAAAACCGAACGGCGCGTGGCTGTATTCGTATGCCTGCAAGAGGCTGAAGATCAGGCCGAGCAGAACCGTGAAACCGATCATCTTGGCGGCATGCTGCATCTTGCCGGCACGAATATCATGATGCGCCCATGTGACCGTGAAGCCTGAGGTCAGCAGGATCAGGGTGTTGAGCAAGGGCAGGTCAAAGGGGTTGAACACTTCAACACCTTCCGGCGGCCAGACGCTGCCGACGGCTTCCTTCGGGAAGATGCTGGCATCGAAAAAGGCCCAGAACCAGGCGGCAAAGAACATCACTTCGGAAATGATGAACAGCATCATCCCGTAGCGCAGGCTGATCTGGACAACACCGGTATGCATCTTCTGGACGGTCGCTTCGTCGATCACGTCGCGCCACCAGCCCATCATCGTGATCATCGCAATGATCAGCCCCGGTGCAATCATCCAGAGCCCAATGGTCTCGAAAAATGGCTGCGGGCCCGGTCCGAACATGGTCGGGTGCAGATAGATCACCATCCCCAATGCAAGGGTCAAGCCGCCGATGGAACCGACGATGGGCCACGGGCTGGGTTCCACCATGTGATAGGAGTGGTTGCCCTTACCGTGATCTTGTGCGTGATCGCTCATGCTCGTTCTCTTTCAGCGGTGTCTTGTTAGTTCACTTGCGGTGTTTCGCGCACATCAAGTGCAGCGGCCTTGTGCTCGGCCTCTGCCTCATGATCGCGGAAGAATGTGTAACTCAGGGTAATCGTGGTCACATCATCGAGGTTCTTGTCCTCGGCGATGGCGGGATCCACAAAAAAGGTCACCGGCATATCCACGGTTTCGCCCGGTGAAAGCGTCTGCTCGGTGAAGCAGAAACACTCGATCTTCACGAAATACGGTGCAGCCTTGAGGGGCGTGACATTGAAGGTCGCCGTCCCCGAGATCGGGTGGTCGGCCATGTTCACGGCCTCGTAAAACGCCAGCCCGGTATCACCGACCTGAAGGTCCATGCTGCGCTGAACAGGTTTGAAACGCCAGTTGAGTGCCGGTTCGATGTCACTGTTGAAGCGCACTGTGATTCTGCGATCGAGCAGGATTTCGTCACTTTCCGGCGCTTTTTCTGCAACCAGCGGCGTCCCGGCAAACCCGAATTGCTGACAGAAGGCGCGATAGGCCGGCACCATGGCGTAAGCGAAACCGTTCATCGCCAGGACGACCCCGACCATTCCGGCGAGGACATAGCGGTTCCGGCGACGCGTTTTCGGATTCATTGATGTACTCATCCCAGGAGCCCCGCGCGTGCAACGAAGACCAGATAGAAAATCGCGATCAGGCCGAGTATCACGGCCGCCATCGCATAGTTCTTGCCGCGTTGTTCGCGATGACGATCACTGAGTTCGCGTTTGGCCATTCGGTTCAGCCTCCCAGTCCAAGCAGCATGTCGGCAAGCAGAAGCGCAAACACCAGAAACAGATAAAGGATCGAAAACCCGAACATGGCCTTGGCGGCCTTGTCTTCGGCCGCATCCGGCTCACGAATTACACGGACGGCGCTCGCAACGAACAGGAGGCCCAGAACCGTTGTGCCCACAGCATAGACAAGACCCGCGCCCCCCAGGAAATAGGGAGTCAGGCTGACCGGCAGAAGGATCAACGTGTAGAACAGCATCTGGCGCTTGGTCGAGACACGCCCGGCCACCACCGGCATCATCGGGACACCCGCACGGGCATAGTCACCGCTGCGATACAGCGCCAGCGCCCAGAAATGCGGCGGCGTCCACAGGAAGATGATCGCAAACAAGGCCAAGGAGACCAGACTGACATCGCCGGTCACGGCGGCCCAGCCGATCATCGGCGGGAAGGCACCGGCAGCGCCACCGATCACGATATTCTGCGGCGTGCGGCGCTTGAGCCAGACCGTATAGACGAAGACATAAAACAGGATGGCGGCCGCCAGAAGCCCGGCCGCAACCCAGTTGGTCGCCAGCCCCATCAATCCGACCGAGAACACTGCCAGGATCACGGCAAACCCAAGCGCATCGCCCGGAGCCACCCGTCCTGCAGGTATCGGACGATTGGCTGTCCGAGACATGAGCGCGTCAATATCACGCTCGTACCACATGTTTATGGCTCCCGCCGCACCGGACCCGACTGCGATGCACAGGATCGCAACGATGGCGAGAAGCGGATGCAAGGCACCCGGCGCCACAAACAGTCCAACAGCGCCCGAGAAGACGACAAGCGTCATCACCCGCGGTTTGAGCAACGCGATGAAATCCGACACGCGCGAGACCGGCGCCTTAACCAGCGCGGTCTCTTGTGCGTCGTTCAGATATGCAGCGTCGGCCAAAAGCTCGGCTCCGTCAGGTGTTGCGCCTAGTGGGCAGACGTCGGCTTGATGATCGGCAGTTCCTCATGGGTGTGGTGCGGTGCCGGTGAGGGAACCGTCCATTCCAGCGTGGTTGCACCTTCACCCCAGTAATTGCCTTCCACGCGCCGACCGGAGGTAAAGGCCTGAACCAGAACAACCAGGAAGATCAGCAGACCAAGGAACGAAATATAGGATCCATAGGAGGAAATCTCGTTCCACCCCGCATAGGCATCCGGATAGTCGGGATAGCGGCGCGGCATACCGGCCAGACCGAGGAAATGCTGCGGGAAGAAGGTAATGTTCACACCGATGAACGTGACCCAGAAATGGAGCTTGCCCAGTGTCTCGTTGTACTGGCGACCGAACATTTTGGCGAACCAGTAGTAGAACCCGGCAAAGATCGAGAACACAGCACCAAGGCTCAGCACATAGTGGAAATGCGCCACCACGTAGTAGGTGTCATGCAGTGCAAGATCGAGCCCGGCATTGGCCAGGACGACACCCGTGACACCGCCAACGGTGAACAGGAAGATGAAGCCGACCGCCCAGAGCATGGGCGTGTCCATACGCACTGACCCGCCCCACATGGTCGCAATCCAAGAGAATATCTTGATGCCCGTGGGCACGGCGATCACCATCGTGGCAACCGTGAAGTAGACGCGCGTGTCCACATCCAGCCCGACCGTGTACATGTGATGCGCCCAGACGATGAAGCCCACAAAGCCGATTCCGACCATCGCGTAGGCCATGCCCAGATAACCAAAGACCGGCTTCTTGGAGAAGGTCGAGACAATCTGACTGATAATGCCGAAGCCTGGCAGAATCATGATGTAGACCTCGGGATGCCCGAAGAACCAGAACAGATGCTGGAACAGGATCGGATCACCACCGCCTGCCGCATCAAAGAACGTGGTGCCGAAATTGCGATCGGTCAGCAGCATCGTGATGGCGCCGGCCAGAACCGGAACGGCGAGAACCAGCAGAAACGCGGTCACAAGTTCAGACCAGATGAACAGCGGCATGCGGTGCAGGGTCATACCCGGCGCACGCATATTGAAAATCGTTGTGATGAAGTTGATCGCACCCAGAATCGAGGACGCACCGGCGAGATGGAGCGCAAAGATCGCCATATCAACCGAAGCCCCCGGATGCCCCAGAACCCCCGATAGCGGTGGATAGATCGTCCAGCCGGTCCCGGCCCCACCCTCCACGAAGGCACTGCCAATCAACAGCAGGAATGCCGGCGGCAGCAGCCAGAAGGAGATGTTGTTCATGCGCGGGAAGGCCATATCCGGCGCGCCAACCATCAGCGGGATAAACCAGTTGCCAAAGCCACCAATCATGGCCGGCATGACCACGAAAAACACCATGATCAGGCCATGGGCGGTGATCACGACATTCCAGAAATGCCCGTCCGCCGAACCGTCCGCATTCAGGAACCACTGCATTCCCGGATCCTGAAGCTCCAGTCGCATGAGAATCGAGAACATGCCACCGATCAGACCCGCGATGATCGCGAACGTCAGGTACATCGTGCCGATGTCCTTGTGGTTCGTCGAAAAGGCCCAGCGCTTCCAGCCTTTGGGCGCGTGGTGATCGTCGTGGGCGTGGTCGTCTGTATGAGCGTGTGCGTCAGCCATCGTAAATTCCTCTCGTCGCGCTACTGCGCGACCGCGGGCGCATCACCCGCTTCGTTTCTGACAACCTGGATCGGACGCGGGGACAAGTCCCCCTCGCTTCCACCGAACCGGGCCTGCGCCTTCGTGACCCAGGCGTTGAATTCCGCTTCCGGCACCGCGCGAATCGCCAGCGGCATGAAGGCGTGACCCGCCCCGCAAAGCTCCGAACACTGGCCGTAATACATGCCGGGTTCGTTGATCTGGAACCAGGTTTCGTTAATCCGTCCTGGAACCGCATCCTTTTTGACACCAAACGCCGGCATCGCAAAGGCGTGCAGCACGTCAGACGAGGTCACGAGAACGCGGATTTTCTTGCCGACGGGAAGCACGAGGTCTTCATCGGTCGCCAGGAGGCGCGGCTGACCGGGCTTCAGATCGGCATCGGGAACCATGAAGGCATCAAAGGTGAAATCACCATGATCGGGGTATTCGTAGCTCCAGTACCACTGGCGCCCGATCACCTTCACCGTCATATCGGCATCCGCGGTGTCGTCGGTCGCATAGAGCAGCGGCAACGAATAGAAGCCGATCACGAACAGAATCACCACCGGGACGACCGTCCAGAGGACTTCGATGGTCGTGTTGTGGGTCACCTTGGAAGGGACCGGGTTCTTCGACTCGCGAAAACGCACGACCACATACAACAGCAGGATCAGGACGAAGATCGAGATCGCGAAAATGATCCAGAGCAGAAAATTATGGAAAGAGGTCATCTGCTCCATGATCGGCGAATGTGCCTCCTGGAAACCAAGCTGCCAGGGTGTCGGTTGCTGCGCCATTGCTGGTGCTGCAAACATTCCAATCATCGCTGCCAGACCCAAAAGGCCGAGACTGCGTTTGAGGTGATATCGAATTTTCGTCATACGCTCGCTTCCATCTGGCAGACATCAGCGCGGAATTACGCCACGTGTCCGCCTGCCCCTTAACACTCGAACGCCGGAAAAATAGCCCAGCGCACCGCGCCCAACAAGTCACTGCCCACGCCTTGCGCAACCTTGAGACACCATGTCGCAGCGGCCCAAAACGCCGTTTCGCCATGGAAATCCGGGCTTTCGAGGCTGACAATCGGATGCATTGATCCCATATTGGGGTAACAAGGTCGTCCTTGCGACCACTCGAAATCACCAAATGGCTGCGCCAAATGACCGATATTGCACGTACCGACGATCTGTTCTTCACCCGCACCGGCATGGATCCCGACAAGGTTGGTCGTCAGGTGAGCAACGCGCTGGACGGTTCAGATGATGGTGAACTCTTCCTCGAATACTCTCAGAGCGAGAGCATCACCTTTGATGATGGTCGCGTGCGCAATGCCAGTTTCGACACAACACAGGGCTTCGGATTGCGCGCTGTCTCTGGCGAAGCCACAGGCTATGCCCATTCCACCGAACTCAGCGAAGCCGCGATTGCACGGGCAGGCGAGACCGTTCGCGCCGTTCGCACCGGCAGGGGCGGCACCGTGGCCGAACCTCCGACCAACACAAATCGCGACCTCTATACGGATGTGAACCCGCTGGGCGAACTCGGCTTTGAGGAAAAGGTGAAGCTGCTCGCAGAGATCGATGCCTATGCCCGCGATTCCGACTCCCGGGTCCGGCAGGTGACCGCCTCGATCGGCGGTACATGGCAAGCGGTCCAGATCCTGCGCGGCGATGGTGAACGCCGTGGGGATATCCGCCCGCTGGTCCGGCTCAACGTCTCGGTCATGGTCGGCGAGGGCGACCGACAGGAAACCGGATCCCAGGGCGTGGGCGGTCGTGCCATCTACGATCAGTGGATATCGCCCGACAAATGGCAGTCCCAGGTGGACGAAGCCCTGCGACAGGCGCTGGTCAACCTTGAATCCGTGCCAGCCCCTGCCGGCGAAATGCCGGTGGTCCTCGGACCTGGCTGGCCCGGCGTCCTGCTGCACGAGGCCATCGGGCACGGCCTTGAGGGCGACTTCAATCGCAAGAAGACTTCTGCATTTTCGAACCTGCTCGGCGAGCGAGTCGCAGCCCCCGGTGTCACCGTGGTGGATGACGGCACCTTGCCGGACCGGCGCGGCTCGATCACCATCGACGACGAAGGCACGCCGAGCGGTTCCAATGTCCTGATCGAGGACGGCATCCTGAAAGGTTACATGCAGGACCGGCTCAACGCGCGCCTGATGGGCGTCAAGCCAACCGGCAATGGCCGCCGCCAGTCCTTTGCCCATCACCCGATGCCACGCATGACCAACACCTATATGCTGAGCGGCACGGCCGATCCCGAAGAATGCATCAAGGCCGCGAAAACCGGCATCTATGCCGTGAATTTCGGCGGCGGGCAGGTCGATATCACCAATGGAAAGTTCGTGTTCAGCTGCACCGAAGCCTATCTGATCGAGGACGGCAAACTCGGTGCGCCGGTCAAGGGCGCAACCCTGATCGGCAACGGCCCCGATGCGCTGACACGGGTCAAACTGATCGGCAATGATTCCAAACTCGATGACGGTGTGGGCACCTGCGGCAAGGACGGCCAATCGGTCCCCGTCGGTGTCGGCCAGCCCACCATGATGCTGGAATCCCTGACTGTGGGCGGAACAGCCGTCTGATCACGCGATAAGCGACCCATGCGTTCTCGGTAGATGAGCATCCCGGAGAATTTTCCGCGCGCCCGCTCCCGGTAGACAATAATGTCAACGGTGTGACAATTATTGTCGGCCCTTGGGCTGCGAGCGGGAGTGGCGATGCCTGATGAAGGGCGCATACAGGAACCGATCTCAGAGACGAACGCGTCATCCGATGCAAGACCTGCGCGTCGCTCCCGGGTCATGATCCGGAATGCCGTGCTCCTTCTTGTCGTATTGGCTGCCCTTTTAGGCACCGGTCGTTGGGCCTATTGGCAGTGGAGCCATGTCAGCGAAACCGATGCACGCATCTCGGCCGATACGGTTGCAATCTCCAGCCGCGTGGCCGGCTGGATCGTCGGACTCCCTGTCACCGATGGCGAGAAGGTGACCGCTGGCACGCTGCTGATCGAAATCGATTCCCGGGATTCGAAACTGAAGCTCACCGAATACGGCGCGCGCATTGCCGGGCTTGAGGCGGCACGGGCACAGATCGAATCCGAGATCGACCTGATCGACAAGACCTCGACCAGCCGCATCGAAGCGGTTCGTTCGCGCGCGGATGCGGCCCGGGTCGCGGTCCGGGCCGGCCTCGAACAGTTTGAACTCGCACGAACGGATTTTGAGCGGACCCGAACGCTGATCCGCGACCAGATCGTGTCCCGGCGACGTCTTGATCAGGTCCAGAATGAACTGAGCCTGGCACAGGAGCGCCATCAGAAAGCCCAGGCTGATCTGGCTGCGGCCCTGGCTGACGTCAACGAAGCCGAGGCCGAGCGCGGCCAGATGACCGTGCTGGCCCGGCGCATGGATGCGCTCGGGCATGAAGCAGCCGAGATTGCGGCCCAGCGCGAACAGCAGGCTCTCGACGTCGCCGACCGCACGATCAAGAGCCCGATCGATGGCGTTGTCTCGGAAACCTTTGTCGATGCCGGGGAATTTGTCAGCCCCGGCCAGCGCCTGATGCTGATCCACAACCCGGCGGCCGTCTGGGTCGAGGCCAATATCAAGGAAACCGATATTCGTCATCTGGCACCCGGGATGTCGGTTGATATCAGCCTTGATGCCTATCCCGACCAGAATTTCAGCGGCACCGTTGCCCGGATCGGAGAGGCGGCCACCAGCGAGTTCGCGTTGTTGCCCAACCCGAACCCCAGCGGAAATTTCACCAAGGTGACCCAGCGATTGCCGGTGCGGATCGCCCTTACCCCAAGCGAAGTCCCGTTGCGGCCGGGCATGATGGCCGTGGTGAGCATTCGGATACCGGGCCGGTAGAACCGGTGCCCCGGACATGACCGCAACCACCGCCTCCGAGCCAGCGCCCCAAGCGAGCACCCTTCATCGCTGGCTTGTCGTGACGGCTGCCCTGTCATCCTCGCTCGCGCTCGCCCTCTCGGCGACGATCACGAATGTCGCCGTGCCCGACATCATGGGTGCCTTCGGGGTTGGGCAGGATCAGGCGCAATGGATGGCGACCGCCTTCTTCGCGGCCATGACCGCGGGAATGCTGCTGAGCGACTGGCTGACGCGCCGGTTCGGCGCGCGCGACATCTTCATTGCGATGATGCTGTTGTTTTTTCTGGGTTCCATCGCCGGCGGCACAGCGCAGACCTATGGCACCGTCGTTCTGGGACGCACCATCCAGGGCCTGTCCGCCGGGGTGATCCTGCCGCTCACCATGATGGCGATGTTTGCGGTCTTCCCGCCGCATCAGCGCGCTATGGTCGCAGGGTTGTTCGGGATCAGCTTTGTTCTGGGTCCCGGTCTGGGGCCATGGTTTGGCGGCATGGCCATCGACGCCTTCAACTGGCGCTTCACCTTCTATGTCGCGCTGCCGATTTCCTTCTGCTCGATCATGCTCGCCTCGGTCATCCTGCCGGGCCGGGATCGCAACATCAAAAACTCGAACCTCGACTGGTTCGGCTTCCTGCTGGTGGCCACGTTTCTGGCCGCCACACTGACCGGCCTGTCGAATGGCCAGCTCAAGGGGTGGAGTTCCAACTTCGTGATCGCCAGCCTCATTCTGGGTTTCGGCTGCGCGGCAGCCTTCCTGTTCTGGGAAACCCGGGTTGCCGATCCGATTTTCGACGTGCGCCTGCTGCGCAACCCCAAATTCGCGATCGCCAATATCGTGTCCTTTCTTGTTGGCGCGTCCCTGTTCGGCTCGTTCTACCTGCAACCCGTCTTCGTGCAGATTGTCGAAAACTACACTCCGCTGCGCGCCGGGCTCGTGCTTGTTCCCGGTGGCCTTGCGATGGGACTGGCGCTGCCGATCGGCGGTCGTCTCGCCGACCGGTACCCGCCCTATATTCTGCTGGTGATCGGCTTCCTGCTGTTTGGCATCACCACCTGGATCATGGGGTTTTCGGACGCCAACACCAGCTTCTGGACCTTTGCCCTGCTCGTGATGATCGGCCGGATCGGGCAAGGATTCCTGTTTCCGCCGGTGACCGCAGCCGGGCTTGCGGCAGCACCACCCGAGAAGATGGGTACCGCCAACGGCATGCTCAACTTCACCCGACAAATGGGCGGGGCATTCGGGATCAACCTGCTCGCGATCAACATCGAACGCCGGACCGCCTATTTCAGCGAAATCCTCGTCACCACCCAGACCGAAGCCAATTCAGCCACGCAGGGCATTCTCGATACGATCACAGGCATGCTCGGGACTGCGGGTCTGCCCAATATCACAGAAACATTGGTGGCCAAGCTCTATCTCGGCCGTATCGTTGCCGCACAGGCAACAGCATTGGGGTTTCGCGACACCTTTTTCGCCTTTGCCATTCTCAGCTTCGTCGCCGTGCTGTTTTCGCTCGCCCTCTGGTCGCCCTACCGAAAAGACAGGGGCTGACAGCGCCTACTTTTCCCGCACCAGCATGGGGAATTCCTCGCTGACGGTTTTCCGAATGGCGTCTGCAATGGCGCGATAGGCGGGTGAGCGCCCTGCCCCTTTGCGCCAGACCAGCCCGATCGAGCGAAACACCTGACGATTGTGAAGCGGCTTGGTGATCACAGCACTATCCCGGCGGATTTCGGAATGCGCGTAAAGCGCGGGCAGGAAGGTTGCCCCGATATTCATGGCGACCATCTGGCGCAGCGCGTCAAGGCTGGTTCCCTCATAGTCACGTACCAGCTTTGCCCCGTATTCCTCGCACAGGGCATGCACCTGATCATGCAGGTGATAGTCCGGCGTCAGATACAGGATGGGCAGATCCTTGAGGTCTTCGATCCCGACCCGATCCCGACTGGCCAAGGGGTGATCGCTTGAGAATGCCAGATAGACCGGCTCGCGAAACAGTCGCTCGACCATCAAATCCGTCGAGACGACAGGAAGCTGGGCGAGGATCAGATCATGGGTCCCGCGGGCCAGTTCCTTCTCCAGCTCATGCGGGGCACCCTCACGAATATAGAGTTTCAGATCAGGGTTTTGCCGGTGCAGTGTTGCGACGACGCGCGGCAGCAGATAGGGGCCGAGCGTCGGCTTGACGCCAAGCCGGATCGTCCCGACGAGGTTTCGGGACGAGGATGAAGAAACATCTACGATACCTTGAACATCGAGCAAAATCCGGCGCGCGCGCGCCACCACCTCGCGCCCCATCGGGGTCATGACAACGCCCGCGCGCTGGCGTTCAACCAGCCGCGCGCCGAGGAACTCCTCGAGATTCTGGATCTGCACACTCAGCGATGGCTGTGCGATGCCGCAATTTTCCGCCGCAACCCGGAAATGCCGCGCATCGGCCAACGCCACGAGATAGCGTAACTGCTTCAAAGTTAATGATAATTCACGCATCTACAGAAGCTTTCCCCTGCGTTCGGAACAGTCTCAGAACCTCAATAGGATATTTCTATCAAACTATCTATCTCTATTGTCTTCTTTGACGCAGTCGATTTGCCTATCTATCGGAGGCAAGAGAAAACCGGTTCATCCGATCTGCGATAGAGAGAACAAATGTTTGACCTTTCGAACCTTTTTGGAAAAGCCACCAGCTTTCTGGGGGAAGTGAATCCCGCAGAACTCGCTGAAAACGCCGATGCCGCCACGCTTCTTGGCCAGTTCGGTGTCGATGGTGCGGATGCCAGCAATCTGGCCGCCACAGACTTCGGTTCGCTGCTCGCGGATACTGGCCTGGACACCGCATCTCTTGCCGACGGGTCAGCCTTTGAGGTCCTGACAGATATTCTCGGACAGAACCGGCCCTAGGCAGGCCGGTGCTGCGCAGCCTGCTCCTCCCATAGTTCCGGCTGCGACATAGACTTCATTGACGGGTGCTTGCCCCACGCCGACACCAGACGGCGACAAGCTACCCCTCCCGCTACCCCTGGGAGATCCCGTCACAGCCAGTAGCCGTTTGCGAGGCGGTTGCCAGTTGAATTGAAGTCGAATTCTCGCCGCCCTCTCCGGAAACGGAGAGGGCTTTTTTTTACCAGGCGTATTCTTCGAAGGCCCGGTCGACGTCGTGATCCCAGCGCCCTTCGTAAGCCGCGAGTTTGTTCTCGGCAGGGGTCACGCCACTATCGGCAATCTGCTCGAGGGTGGAGAGAAAATGGCTTTCGTCCTGACCCCAGAAATCTTTGAGCGCGCGGTTCTTGAGGCCCATCCGGGAAATCTCAAGCGCCTCACGGGACAGTTCGAGCATCGTACGGTTTCGGAACGGTGCTGCCAGCCCCTGCGTCGGGACCGCATTGCGAAGATCAATCACGTCCTGCGCTGTCCAGTCCGCAATCATATCGCTTGCCGCATCCAGCGCTTCCGAATCATAGAGCAGCCCGACCCAGAAGGCCGGTAACGCGCAGACCCGGCGCCACGGACCGCCATCGGCGCCCCGCATTTCGAGAAACTTCTTCAAGCGCACTTCGGGAAACAATGTGGTCGTGTGATCGGTCCAGTCCCCCATGGTCGCGAACTCCCCGGGGCGTGCAGGCAGCTTTCCGTTCATGAAGTCCCGGAAGGATTGTCCCGAAGCATCAATGTATCCGCCATCGCGATAGACGAAATACATCGGCGTATCGAGCACATAATCGACATAGTGCTCATAGCCGAAGTCACTGTCAAAAACGAACGGCAAGATCCCCGACCGGTCATTGTCCACATCGGTCCAGACATGGCTGCGCAGGCTCAGATAGCCCGTCGGCCGCCCTTCACGAAAAGGCGAATTTGCAAACAGCGCGGTCGCGACGGGCTGCAAGGCCATACCCACACGCATCTTGCGGACCATGTCGGCTTCATCGGAGAAATCCAGATTCACCTGCACCGTGCAGGTTCGCAGCATCATGTCGTGCCCCATGGTGCCGACCTTGGTCATGTAGTCCCGCATGATCTTGTAACGGCCCTTGGGCATCCAGGGCGCGTCTTCGCGGGTGAGCGTGGGGTGGAACCCCATCCCGATCATAGCCACACCCAACTCACCGTTCACCTCGCGGAGCTGGCGCAGATGCTCATGCACCTCTTCACAGGTCTCGTGCAGGGTTTCGAGCGGCGCACCCGACAATTCAAACTGTCCGCCCGGTTCGAGGGAAATATTCGCGCCGCGCTCGCCGGTCAGCGCAATGACATTCTCGCCCTCATAGACCGGTTTCCAGCCAAACCGCTGCAATCCCACAAGCAGATCGCGAATTCCGGGCGTGCCGTCATAGGAAAGGGTTTTGTGGTCCGATTGCCGGAACGCGAATTTTTCGTGCTCGGTCCCGATCCGCCAGTCCTCTTTCGGCTTCTCGCCTTCGGCGATCCAGTCGATGAGTTGCTGCTTGGATTCGATGACCGGGCCACCACCAGAAGACGGAGCTGCCATGTGTGTATTCCCCGATTTACGACGACATCTATGACCGCGCGGAGTTCCAGTCTCCGGCAATCGCCTGAACTACGGACAGTGCGGCCAGTGCCGCCGTATCAGCCCGCAAGACGCGCGGCCCCAACCCGATAGGCGTAACAAAGGGGAGTTCGCCGAGTTGGTCAAGCTCATCAGGCGCAAAGCCACCCTCCGGCCCGGTCATGACAGCAAGCGGACCCGGCGCCTCGGCCAGCGTCCGCGCGATCTCGGCAACCGGTCGACCGGCACCTGTCTCATCGCCGACCAGCAATCTGCGCTCCTGTGGCCACTCGCGCAGAAACGTCTGGAATTTCAGCGGTTCGGCGATGTCGGGAACGCTCAGACGTTCGGATTGTTCGGCCGCTTCGATGGCATTGGCGCGCAAGCGCCGGGTATTCACGCGCTCTGAATTCGTCCGCGCGGTCAGGACGGGAACCAGCCGGGAGACGCCAAGTTCCGTGGTTTTCGCGGTTAAAAACCCAAGCGCGGCACGCTTGATCGGCGCGAAAGCCAGCCAGAGATCCGGCTCGGTGGTCTGCTGTCGAAACTGCTCGGCAGCCTCCACAAGTACACCCCCGCGCTTGGCGGCAATGATATCGGCCCAGAACTCACCATCGCGGCCATTGAAGATCGCGATACGGTCGCCTTCGCTGCGCCGCATGACATTGTGCAGATAGTGGCTCTGGTCACGATTGAGCGGCAGCGCCATACCCTCGGCCAGATCCTCCTCCACAAAAAGACGCAGCCGGGTGAAGCTCGCTTTGGTATCTGACATCGCAATTTCCGGATTGGGGCGTGCGGCACGCTGGGTTAAGGAAGGATCATGAACGATATACCCGATCACAACGCAAGCGACATCCCGCGCGGCAACTGGCTTGACCGCTATCTTCCTTCCTTGATGCAGCCCTATGCAAGACTCATGCGTCTCGACCGCCCGATCGGGACCTGGCTGGTGTTGCTGCCGGGCTGGTGGGCGCTCGCACTGGCGGAGACGCCGGGCAACTGGCCCAATTTTCTGTGGATCGCATTGTTCGGGATCGGCGCGATTCTGATGCGCGGCGCGGGCTGCGTCATCAACGACATGTTTGACAGGGACTTTGACGCACAGGTTGCGCGCACCGCGGACCGGCCGCTTGCCTCCGGTGCCATTCGTATGCGTGCCGCGCTTGTCTTTCTCGCGGCATTGCTCCTGGTGAGCCTGGGTATTCTCGTGCAGTTCAATCCCTTTGCCATGGCGGTTGGCACGCTCAGTCTGGCGCTGGTCATCCCCTACCCGCTGATGAAACGGATCACCTGGTGGCCGCAGGCATGGCTCGGCCTGACCTTCAACTGGGGCGCCTTGCTCGGCTGGGCCGTGGTGCGTGGCGAGATCGAACCGGCAACCCTCGTTCTCTACGCAGCCGGCTTTTTCTGGACGCTGGGCTACGACACCATCTATGCCCATCAGGACAAGGAAGACGACGCGCTGGTCGGCATCAAGTCCACCGCGCGCCTGCTCGGGGCAAATTCACGGCCCTGGATTGCCGGTTTCTATACCGTCTGTATCGCTCTGCTGGCGCTGTCTGCATGGATGGTGGCTATCGGGTGGCCATTCTGGATCGGCCTGGCGGTCGGTATTGCACATCTGATCTGGCAAACCGCCGCCATCAACTTCGATGACCCGAAGGATTGCCTGAAAAAATTCCGTGCCAATCGGGACTTCGGCCTGATCATCTTTGCCGCAGCGATCGCCGGCCGGATGATTGTCTGAAAACGCGGGTGTTGCCGCTGACCGGACAAGGCGATCAGGACCGCAACTAGATTTCAACAACCTCGTGTTCGGCATGGGCCGAGGGCAAGGCATCGCGCTCCAGCCATGCGCACCGGCTTTCCCGTTCGCGCGCATCCTCGATATGTCGGCGTACGAAATCGGCCAGATCGTCACCAGGCGCCATGCGGTCCCGCATCAGGGCCAACGCCTCCCGCTGACCGAGTTCGGGCAGCTGCCGGTTCTCGGCCTGTATCTCACGCAGCGCAATCGGCCGGGTTCCATCCCCCACATGACCGCGAAAACTCAGATAGGCAAAGGCGGTATCGAGGGTTTCACCGCCGTCGAGATCGAGGCGCAGATTGACCAGCTTCGAGAAATGATAGCTATCGATTTCCGTGGGATGCATCACGGCCAGTTCGATATCACTCAGCCAGTTCACCGCCACGGCGACCCGCGTACCCGGCACGTGGCGCAATGCCGCCGGCAGGGACCCGTAGCTCGAAAAATGCGCTGAATAGACAACGTCATGATCGGCCAGCCATGCCCGCTGGACAGGGATCGGCGCATGATCGGTTCCGTATTTCTGCCGCAGACGCAAAGGCGACTGGTTCGAGCCATAGCCGATCACCGGATGCCGTCCCTCTCGCAGGCGCGCATCGAAGGGCGCTTCGGCACCCGCAACAAAGGTGAAGGAATGCGCCGTGATGTCGTAGGGATAGCCCGCCGCACGGATCAGGGCCGGATCGGTCTTGAAAGGATCTTCGTTCATGGGCGCATCTTCTTCCGCGCGACTTCACATCGCAAGCCATCCGCTGTCTTGACGTAAAGGCGGGCGGGCGCTCTAAGTCCACATCATGCCTTACGCCAGCCTTCGCGAATTCATTTCCAGACTCGAAGACTCCGGTCGCCTCGTCCGGGTGACCCATCCGGTTTCGACCCGGCTGGAGATGACCGAAATCCAGACCCGCCTGCTCGCCGAAGGCGGCCCGGCTGTCCTGTTCGAGAACGTGATCGGCGATGATGGAACACCAAATCCGATCCCGGTGCTCGTGAACCTGTTCGGTACCGTCGAACGCGTGGCCTGGGGCATGGACCGCGAACCCGAACAGCTTCGTGAGGTCGGCGAGACCCTGGCCTTCCTGCGCCAGCCTGAACCACCGGGCGGATTGCGGGACGCGTGGGAAAAGTTGCCCCTGTTGCGCACGGTCATGGCGATGCGCCCGAAGAAGGTGTCGTCAGGCCCTGTACATGAGGTGGTTCTGACCGGCGACGATATCGACCTTTCGAAGCTGCCGATCCAGACCTGCTGGCCCGGCGAGCCGGCACCCCTGATCACCTGGCCGCTCGTCGTTACCCAGGGGCCGAACCCGGACGGCAAGCGCGAGGACGCCTTCAATCTGGGCATCTACCGGATGCAGGTCACCGGCCCGAAGACAACCTATATGCGCTGGCTCAAGCACCGGGGCGGCGCCCAGCATCATGCGCGGTGGAAATCCGAACGCCCCGATCCCCTGCCCGCTGCGGTCGTGATCGGGGCTGATCCGGGGACGATCATTGCCGCCGTCACCCCGGTGCCCGACACGCTCTCGGAATACCAGTTCGCGGGCCTGCTGCGCGGCAAGCGTCTGGAACTGGTCGACTGCAAAACCGTTCCACTGAAAGTTCCAGCTTCCGCCGAGATCGTCATCGAGGGCCATGTTTCTCTCGACGAATATGGCAATGAAGGCCCCTATGGCGATCACACCGGGTATTACAACTCCGTCGAGTCCTTCCCGGTTTTCCATGTCAGCGCCATCACCATGCGGCGGGATCCGATCTATCTTTCGACCTTCACCGCCCGCCCGCCCGATGAACCCTCGGTTCTCGGCGAGGCGCTCAACGACGTGTTCGTGCCGCTGCTCCAGCAGGCCTTTCCCGAGATCACCGATTTCTGGCTGCCACCCGAGGGCTGCTCCTACCGGATCGCCGTGGTTTCGATGAAGAAGGCCTATCCCGGTCATGCCAAGCGGGTGATGATGGGTGTCTGGTCCTATCTGCGCCAGTTCATGTACACGAAATGGGTCATCGTCGTGGATGACGACATCGATATCCGTGACTGGAAGGACGTGATGTGGGCGATCTCGACCCGCATGGACCCGGCCCGCGACATCACGCTGATCGAGGACACGCCCATCGATTATCTGGATTTCGCCTCACCCGTCTCCAGCCTCGGCAGCAAGGCCGGGCTGGATGCGACGAACAAGATTCCGCCTGAGACGACACGCGAATGGGGCCGGGAAATAGACATGGATCAAGATGTGATCGAAAAAGTTTCGGCAATGTGGGACGATCTGGGCCTGCCCGGTTCGGGCAAGCCGATCTGGAAATAGCGGTCACCACATCCGGTGACCCTGCATTGAGGGGAAAATCATGGAATCAAGCATGGCCGTCGCGCCGATCATCACGTTGCTCGTCTCATCCCTGCTGGTGTTGATGAAACTTGTTCTTGGCCTTCGGGTCAGCATGTACCGCAACAAGATCAACATGCCCTGGGGTGACAATGGCGATGACCAGCTGGTTCGCCGCATTCGTGCCCACGCCAACCATTCGGAATGGGTCCCGGCGACCGTCATCATTCTGGGGCTGGTTGAAATGGTCGGCGTCTCCCCCCTTATTGTAGGTGTGCTCGGTGCCACCGTAATCATCGCGCGCGGCCTCCACGCCCTTGGCCTGATGGGCAATGCCGAGACCTTCAACCGCGCAACAGGTATCGTGATGAACTGGGTTGTCCTGTTCCTTGCATCCATCATCGGGATTGTGGAGTTCTTCGCGCCCGGTTCGTTCTAACCCGAGAACAAGGCGCGCGGCGGCGCGAAAACGATTATGTCTGATTCACATTCCGCGGATGACCGCGACCGCCTCTCGTCGCTTGTTGCCGAGGCCAAAAAACGTGGAGCCGATGCCGCGGATGCAGTGCTGATCCGCTCCACATCGATCTCCCACGCCCAGCGGCTCGGTGAAATCGAGAAGCTGGAGCGTCAGGAGAGTTTCGATCTCGGCCTGCGTGTTTTCCGCGGGAAGAAACAGGCCATTGTGTCCTCGACCGATTTCTCGAAGGACGCCCTGTCGGAACTGGTCGGCCGCGCCATCGACATGGCTGGCATGGTCCCCGATGACCCCTGGGCGGGCCTGGCAGACCCCGACCAGCTTGCAGTCGACATTCCCGATCTCGACATGGTGGACGCCGATGAACCGCAAAGCGCGGAACTGATCGAGATGGCCCGCGCCTGCGAGGATGCCGCGCGCGCCGTCGACGGAATCACGAACTCCGACGGTGCCGAGGCAAGCTGGGGACACAGCGCGGTCACCCTTGCGGCGACCAACGGCTTTGCCGGTCACTATGCCCGCACCGATTGCGGCGTCGGGGTTTCGGTGATCGCGGGCGAAGGCGGGGGCATGGAAACCGAATACGACTTTGCCCATGCGGTGTACCGGTCTGACCTTGAAGACGCCGCCGCCGTCGGCACCCGGGCCGGCGAACGTACCGTGGCGCGTCTGGGGGCACGGCGCATGCCGACCTGTCAGGTGCCCGTGGTGTTCGATCCGCGCGTGGCCGGAGGGCTTCTGGGGCATCTGGCGGGCGCGATCACCGGACCTTCGATCGCCCGGGGCAGCAGTTTTCTGAAGAAGAGTCTCGGCGAGAAGATTTTCTCCGACGGCATTTGCGTCACGGATGACCCGCATCGCCCACGCGGACAACGTTCCAAGCCCTTCGATGCCGAAGGCGTGGCCAATCGAAAGCGGCACCTGATCGAGGACGGCGAGTTGACGACATGGCTTCTCGACCTTTCCTCCGCGCGCCAGCTCGGCATGGAAACCACGGGCCATGCCGGGCGCGGCCCTTCGGGTCCGCCTTCACCGGGGCCGACCAACCTCTATCTCGAGGCTGGCAATGTCTCACCTGCCGATTTGATCCGCGACATCAAGTCCGGGTTCTACATCACCTCCCTCATGGGTATGGGCGTGAACGGGGTAACCGGTGACTACAGCCGTGGTGCATCGGGCTTCTGGATCGAGAATGGTGAGATCACCTTCCCCGTCACCGAGATGACGATTGCCAGCAACCTCAAGGATATGTACCGGTCGCTGGTGCCCGCCAGTGATCTGGAGTTCCGCTATGGCACCAACAGCCCGACCGTGCGACTCGAAGGCATGACGGTCGCGGGCGGCGGTTGAGCCGCCTGACGCCCATCACGCTGGGCGCATCACGGGAAGCCCCGCTGCGCTGACCTCCAGTTCGACGGGCAATGTCGTCATGATATCCCCATCCCCCTGTACCGGCTCATCCGTCGCGCAGAGATCGCCTGCGATGACACGCAGTTGCCGGGCCGGAATGATATCCAGATCAGGGAAACGCGCCAGCCGGCCACTGATGAGGCCCCACATGTATCGCACAGCATTCCATCGCCCGGTCCGCCGAAACAGGCAAACCTGAAACTGATGGTCGTCCAGCGATGCCTGCGGTGCGATCACATAGGACCCGCCATAGAAATGACCATTGGCGACCACCACCGAGGACGCCGTTTCGGTGCGCCCGTCAATTTCCACCAGATAGGTCCGCGCGCGGTAACGCACGAGTTGCATTAGCGATTCGGCCACATAGGCGAATTTGCCGATGACGCGTTTGACCCGTGTATCCACATTGGCGACCACATGCGCATCGAAACCAACCCCGGCCATCATGGAAAACCCGCGTCCGTTCGCCAGGCCCAGGGAGACCATTCGCGGTGTTTGGGCCATCACCGCATTCACAATCGCTTCCGTGGAACGGGCATCAATGCCCAGCTCACGGGCCAGAACATTGGCCGTACCCAGCGGAACTACTCCCAGGATACAGCCATCACCACGGGCATGGATTCCGTTCAGGACCTCGTTGATCGTCCCGTCACCACCCGCAGCCACGATCACATGATAACCGCGTGCCTCTCGGGCGATCCGCTCGCCGTCGCGGGGCGCAAATGTTTCACAGACCGTGACCTCAACCCCACGCGCACGCAACAATCCAAGCACGTCGCGCAAGCGTCGCAGACGCCGCGGACCGGCAGTCGGATTGAAGATGACAAGACAGTTTTTCATGATCTCTCCCGAACTTTCCACAAACACGCGAACTGTTACGTTCGGATGACATTATTCCCGTGGCCGCCTATCCAGTCCCCGGGCCGCTGGATGTTGTCGGTCATGACGGGCCGGGATGCCTGAGCGAAGATCTGGGATATGCCGTGGAGATGGCTCTCGAAAAAGCCAATCCGGAAAAATGCCGGGAGCACGCGCTTGGCTTTTCCTGGGCGCGCTGCGCCGAATTGTTCGTGTCGTATCTGGCCCCGATCATGCCGGGCGACGGCGGAGCCGCCTGAAATCCGATCAGCCTAGCAAGGGAACCGGTTCGTCCGCAGGTGGCACCACATCGAATGCATTGGCTGTGCAGCAGGTCATCATGAACTGCCCGGTCGCGACGACGAGGGCAACAAGATCGGTTTCCCCCATCACGTCCTTGGCTCCGGCATAGGACTCGTCGCTGAGCCGCTGTGACGTCAAAAGTTCGTGCGCGACTGCATGACAGGTCTGTTCACGTGGATCGGTCAGAGCAGGTCTCTCGCGAGCATTGATGGCATCGATGATGCTCCGGTCGAGCCCGATCTTCAGGCCGTTGCGCGACTGTGCAAACCACGGGTAGCCGGCATTCCAGTGCCGGGCGACCATGAGATACACAATCTGGCGCTCGCGCTCGCTCAGCGGCGCGTGCCCAAGTGCGGTGCGCATATCCTGCGCTTTCTCGTACAATTCGGGAATGCGGATATAGGCCGTGAAGGGTCCGCCAACGGGATTGCCAGCGGCCTTTGCAGCATCATGGACGCGGGCTTGCGCCTCGTTCATGTCCTCACGGGAAATCGGCTCGATGCGTGCCATGATCTGTCCTCCATGGAATGAGATAGGTCGGAAGGGTCAGTCCTTGCGGGCGACCATCCACATATTGTCGCTCAGGAAAAACCGGTCGAGCGCGTTGAAGCTGGCAATCGTGAAACCGGCATCCGCCACCATCGCGCGCAGGCTCGCCGGCGTGAAGTGATTGACGTGCCCGGGAAACCGGAATCCGCACCAGCGTGATCCCATCACGCGACGGTTGATGCTCGCAAAGTTCGGCACCTTGATGATCGCGATACCGCCGGGCTGCAACACCCGTTCGGCCTGGGTCAGCAATTCGATCGGCTTGTGCTCATGCTCCAGGAACGAGCGCATGAGAACGCCGGTTGCCTTGCCGCTCGGGAAACTCGCCAGACCTTCAACAGCCGGTGCGTTGATGATCGACCCGTTACGGGCGGCCAGCAATTCGCGTGCTTCGCTGGCCAGGCCTTCGGAAATTTCGATCCCGCAGGTCTCGTAATGATCGGGCAGGACCAGAAGCCGGTCGGCATTGCCGCACCCGACATCGATCACCACCCCGGGCGGCACCCATTTGTTGATACGGTTGGCCAGCTTGTCGGGTTTCTTGACCGCCGCGCGATAGAATTTCCGCCAGCTTTTGGACACCGCATGGGAGACCGGATACTCGGCCTTCATGCGCTTGCTCCGGTCGCCGTGATTGCGCTCCCATGCAAAGGCAACGGCGAAATCCGCGTAGTCGGGCGGGTTCTCCAGATAGACGAAGTCGCATCGCCCGCACCCACGCAAGACCCAATGCTCCCACGAATACTCTAGCGCGGGTGCATCTGCGTTGTCGGTGCCACATTTCGGGCAGTCACGGTGCAGCAGGGACGCTGTCACATCTGACTCGGGGGTCCCGCCTGACGCGGATTCTGCAATAGCCATGAAAAAGCTCTATCACCCTTGCCGTGCGTTGAACAACCGCCCTTTCCCCTCAGGAAGTGACATGAAACCGCACATGTTAAACTTGCGTTGGCGACGGTGCCTGTGGCTCCATCCCGCCGAAACATCTGGAGGCATACCGGGCCGCGACATGCAGCATACGGGCAAGGACACAACTGGCTATCTGATGCGCCGACTCTGGCGCGACTGGATGCGCAAACATCTGCCACGAATCACTGTGGCCGTCTCGTTGATGCTCGTGGTGGCTGCGGCTTCGGCGGCCTATCCGAAACTGATCGAAACCTCGATCAACATGCTGCAGGCCGAGAACAGAAATGTCATCTGGATGATGCCCGCTGCCATTATCCTGGTGACTTTCTTCAAGGGTCTGGCAGCCTACGGACAAAGCGTCCTGGCCCAATCGGTCGCCTTGCGGGTGATCAATGAGCTTCAGAAGGCCATGTTTGCCCATCTGATGCGCGCGGATATGCGCACGCATCATCTCAATTCCACCGGCAAGCTGATTTCCCGGTTCACAAATGACGTGAACCTGATGCGGGACGCCCTGTCGCGCACCATGACAGCGATGGCCCGCGACCTCGTGACCGCCCTCGCTCTGGTGGGCATGATGTTCTATCTGGACTGGCTGCTCACCCTGCTCGTGATCATGACCTACCCGATCGCGGGGCGCCCCATCATCCGGATCGGACGCCGCCTGCGTCGTGCTTCGACAAACGCACAAAGCGGCATGGGAGACCTGACCGCCAATCTCGAACAGGCCTTCTCCGGCGTCCGGCTGATCAAGTCCTACCGGATGGAAAGCTACGAACGCGGACGCGCCAACGATCTTTTCGACCAGATCTATTATCTGGTGATGAAAACCGTGAAGGGCCGGGCCCGGATGTACCCGATCCTCGAAACCCTCGGTGGCGTCTCGGTTGCCGCCGTGCTGGCCTATGGAGGCTGGCGCATCATCAGCGGCACGGGAACACTGGGCGGGTTTGTTGGATTTCTGTCAGCCGTCATCCTTGCCTATCAGCCGATCCGCAGCCTCGGGAACCTCAACGCAGCCTTGCAGGAAGGTCTGGCCGCGGTGAAGCGCAGTTTTGACCTGCTCGATGAAGGCGCCGAAATCTTCGATCAGCCCGACGCCAAACCACTGGTGGTTTCGGGCGGGGCTGTTGCTTTTCAGCACGTCTCCTTCGAATACGAAGCGGGCAAGACGGCCCTTAAGGATGTCTGCTTCGATGTGGCCGCCGGGCAGACCATCGCGCTGGTCGGCCCCAGCGGGGCGGGCAAGTCGACCGTGATGAACATGCTCCTGCGTTTCTACGATGCCGATACCGGTTCGGTCATGATCGACGGACAGGATGTGCGCGGCGTGACCATCGCCAGCCTGCGCGACAGCATCGCCCTGGTCAGTCAGGACGTCACGCTGTTCAATGACACGGCAGCCGCCAATATCCGGTTCGGTCGCCCGGATGCGAGCGACGAAGACGTGATTGCGGCGGCAAAGGCCGCTGCGGCCCATGACTTCATCTCCGGATTGCCCGAAGGCTATGACACCTTGGTTGGTGATCGCGGCCTGAAACTCTCGGGCGGTGAGCGTCAGCGGATCGCCATTGCGCGTGCCATGCTGAAAGACGCCCGGATCCTGCTGCTCGATGAAGCCACCAGCGCGCTCGATGCCGAATCCGAACAACAGGTCCAGGCCGCTCTGGACCGCCTGACCGAAGGCCGGACCACTTTGGTGATCGCGCACCGGCTCGCAACCGTGATGAATGCCGACGGTATTCTGGTGATGGATGGCGGCCGGATCGTTGAAACCGGAACCCATGAAAGCCTCCAGCAACAGGACGGCCTGTATGCCCGGCTGAGCCGCCTGCAATTTCGCACAACGGTTTCCGAGCCAGCGGACGGGGATTCCCAGAAAGACAATCAGGACGACGGAGTGGTCGCCGAACGCGCCAAGGCATGAACGCACAAGGCCCGGCATTGGCCGCGCGCAACCAGACTTTTTCCGCCAACCTCTACCGCGCTGCGACCACCGCCGCGCTCCCTCTGGTCGAACTTCTGATCCAGCAACGCATCATGCGGGGCAAGGAAGAACCAACCCGCGTGGACGAACGCCGGGGCATCGCCTCGATCGAACGTCCACGCGGCCCGCTTGTCTGGATCCACGCAGCCAGCCTCGGCGAAGCGCAGTCCGTTCTGGCCCTGATCGAGCGCATTCTGCGGGCTTCTCCGGAACTCCACATCCTGATGACCACCGGCACGGTCACCTCGGCCCAGATGATGGGGGACCGCCTGCCCCATCGGGCAATCCACCAATACGTGCCGGTCGACCGGACTGCATGGGTGCGTAAGTTTCTGGACTACTGGCAGCCGGGGGCGGGGCTGTGGGTTGAGTCCGAACTCTGGCCCAATCTTGTGCTCGAATCGCGCCGCCGCAATATCCCCCTCGCCCTGATAAATGCCCGCATGTCGGCGCGCTCGCACAAGGGCTGGCACCGGGCGCCCCGCCTTGCCCGGCAGTTGCTGTCGGCCTTCGACACGATCCTCGCGCAGGATGAAGCGATTGCCGAACGCCTGCGTGACCTTGGGGCACCCCATGTCTCGGTCACGGGAAACCTGAAGCTCGCCGCCGCCCCTTTGCCGGCGACCGCGTCCGAACTGATCACCCTTCAGGACGCCATCGGCGCGCGACCGGTCTGGCTCGCCGCCAGCACACACCGCACCGAAGAAGACATGGTCGGCGAGGTCCATCACACACTTTCAGACCGTCTGCCGGGCCTGCTGACCTTGCTCGCGCCCCGCCACCCCCAGCGTGGCGATGAAGTGGAACAATCCCTCCAGCGTATCGGCCTGTCCGTGGCGCGCCACTCCCGCGGGGACCCGATCACCGCAGCGACCGATATCTATCTTGTCGATGCGACGGGGCTTCTGGGCCAGCTTTACAGGGTCTCCCCGCTGGCTTTTGTCGGGGGCTCGCTGATCCCCCATGGTGGTCAAAACATGCTCGAGGCCGCGCAACTGGGTTGCGCCGTGCTGCACGGCCCCCATGTGGAAAATTTCCGCTCGATCACGGTTGATCTCGGTACCGCCGGTGCAAGCCGCGAAGTCGCCAACAGGGAAGAGCTGACCCGGGCCGTGGCCGATCTGCTGGGGAACCCAGCAAAACTCGACGCCATGACAAACGCCGCGCAGGCTGCCGCTGCGCGCAATCAGGCTGTACTCGACACGACCATGCAGCGCCTGCAACCGCTCCTCGCAAAAGCCGTAGCGAGCCAGACATGAAAACCCCGGATTTCTGGTTCAGACCATCATCCGCGGCGGCCAAGCTACTGGCCCCGGCCAGCACCCTTTATGATGTTGCCAGCCGCCTCTCTCGTGCTGCGACACCCGGCCAGAACGTCGAAGCAAACATCATCTGCATCGGCAATCTGGTGGCAGGAGGTGCAGGCAAAACCCCGGTTGCCCTAGCCATCGCCGAGCTTCTCGCAACCGATGATATTGCCTTCCTCACCCGTGGTTATGGCGGGCGTGAAACCGGGCCGCTGCAGGTCGACCCGGACACCCACACCGCCCGCGATGTGGGCGACGAAGCCCTTCTGCTCGCACGCCAGGCACCGACCTGGGTTGCGCGGGACCGCCCGAAAGGTGCGCGGGAGGCAGCGCGCAAGGGCGCCCGAACCATCATCATGGATGACGGTTTCCAGAACCCGTCCCTCGTCAAGGACACGGCCATTCTTGTCGTCGACGGAGCGACCGGTTTTGGAAACCGGCGCGTCATCCCGGCAGGTCCCTTGCGTGAAACCATCGCAAACGGCCTCGCGCGCGCGCATGCGGTTATCGTCATCGGTGACGACGAGACCGGCGTTCTGGGTGAAATCGGGAACCGTGTTGCGGTCTTCACGGCCCGCCTTGTCCCGACAGCCGGGGTACGGGAGCTCGCGGGCCGGCGGGTGCTGGCCTTTGCCGGGATCGGCCGCCCGCAGAAGTTCTTCGACACGCTGGTCGAACTCGGCTGCGACATCGTCGAACAGCACGCCTTTGCCGACCACAAGCCCTATCGGCCCGCGCAGATCATGGCGCTCTGCGAACAGGCAGCAAAGCTTGAGGCAGTTCCCGTGACAACAGAAAAAGACCTTGTGCGGCTGCCGCCCGAGGCGCGCGAGATGGTGCAGTCCGTTCCCGTGGTCCTGACGTGGGATGACCGCGAAGCGGTCAGCGCATTCCTGTCGGCGCGCCCGGCCTGATTACCGGGGTTCGGGCATCGGCCCGGCGATCAATTCCGGATCGAGCCGCAGGTCAAACCAGTTGATCCGCCAGTCCAGATGCGGCCCCGTCGAACGGCCGGTCGATCCGACCGTACCGATGATCTCTCCCGCCGCGACCTCTCGACCGACCGCAACATCAATCGCGGCGAGGTGAGAATAGATCGAGGTCACCCCATGCCCGTGGTCGATGACGATGGTTCCGCCGGTATAGAACAGATCCGGCTCGGCCAGCGAGACAACTCCCGCCGCCGATGCCCCGACCGGCGTACCCGGCGAGGCTGCGATATCGACCCCCAGATGCGGGCGGCGCGATTCGCCATTGAGGATGCGCTGGTTGCCGTAGCGCCCGCTGATACGTCCGGTCATCGGCCAGCGAAAACCCGCGAGCGCATGGACAAGGTCCGAATTCTGCGCCCGGGCGGCAGATATCAGGCGCCCTTCCCGGAGAATTCGATCCATATCTGCCTGATCAGGCGACACCTTGCGCGGTGGCAGACCATCGATCCGCTCGACCTCATAATCCCGGACCGAGACCGGAAAACCGAAGATTTCTGACGTCCCGTCCGCTCCGGTGACCGTGATCTGGAGCGGTGCGGACCGGTCACGCCCGATCCCGACGACAAACCGACCGGTTTGCGTATCGACACGGACCGGTTTGCCGTCAACGGCAATCGAGGCACCAGGTGTGACAAGCCCGATACGGAGTGCGCCCTGCACAACCGGACCATCGAGTTCGAGCGCGCTGGCGGGACTGACCGCAAGCAGCAGCATCACGGCCACCAGAAATGGGTGTTTCAAAGTAGCGACCCCTGGGGATCATCCGCCTTGTCAGGCTTGGGTTTGCCTACGGGCTTGCGCGCCGGTTTGCGTTTTGGCTTTGTATCGCCCGATTCTTCCGGGGCCTCCCCATCGGCGTCCTCCCGCAGGCCCACGGATTCAACCCGCGCGGCCACATGGCCCGCGTCGCGAAAGGTCAGCGCAATGCCGTCACCGGCGGTAAGCGCATCAGCCGAAAGCACCGGCGCACCGCCAGCGTCCCGCACCAGAACGAAGCCGCGCTCGAGAACGCTCTTGTAGGAGTAGCTTTCCAGCAGCTTCTGCAGCCCGTCGAGCTTTTCCCCCGTGACGTTGAGAAACCGTTTCTGCGCTTGCCCCAATCGTCCGCTGAATGACCCGACATCCTTGAGATCACGCTTGATCCCGGCGTCGGTTGCGACCTTTGCCGCAGCCAGTTGGGCGACCCAGGATTCCAGTTCGCGCCGCTTTGCATCGACATACTGATCGGGTTTGACCAGCTGGCGACCCTGACCGGAAACCGCGTCCCCCTTCATTTGAAGCAAACGCATAAGCCCCGGGCTGAGCCGTTCCGCCCAGTCATCCACGCGCTGCATGGCGGCTTCCAGAATACGCCGGGGGGCCGGCAGACCACGGCCCAACGCCGTCACCTCCTGCGCACGCCCACGCAGTAAGCGGGTCATGCCGCCGGTCAGACGGGCTTCATCCTCGGCCACTTGTGCAATCAGGTCGGCGCGCACGGGCACCGCCATTTCGGCAGCCGCCGTCGGCGTCGGCGCACGCCGGTCCGAAGCAAAATCGATCAGGGTCGTATCGGTTTCATGCCCGACGGCAGAGATCAGCGGAATGTCACTGGCGGCCGCGGCCCGCACGACATTTTCCTCGTTGAACGCCATCAGGTCCTCGAGCGACCCACCCCCGCGCGCCACGATCAGAAGGTCGGGGCGCGGCACCGGCCCACCCGGGGCGATCCGGTTGAACCCTTCAATGGCAGCGGTCACCTGGGCAGCAGCCGTGTTGCCCTGCACCACGACCGGCCACAACAGAACATGGCGCGGAAATCGGTCTTCGAGACGATGCAGAATATCGCGGATCACAGCGCCCGTGGGCGATGTCACCACGCCGATGACCTCGGGCAGAAACGGAATCCGGCGTTTCCGTTCAGCATCGAACAGGCCTTCCGCGCCCAGTCGCTTGCGACGCTCCTCGATCATCTTGAGGAGTGCGCCCTCGCCGGCCACTTCGACCCGGTCAATGACCAGTTGATACTTGGAACGCGCGGCATAGGTGGTAATGCGGCCGGTGGCGATGACTTCCAAACCATCCTCGGGCTGCACTTCCAGCTTGCCCGCCGTTCCTTTCCAGCACACCGCATCAATGACAGCGTCGGCATCTTTGAGCGCCATATACAGATGACCGGAGGCCGCCCGCTTGAACCCGGACACTTCGCCGCGCACCCGGACATAGGCGAACTTGTCTTCAACGGTACGTTTGACGTCGCCGCTCAGCTCGGAGACCGAGACCACCGGCGGCTGGTTGTCACCAACCGGGTCCCCCATCGGATCACGGAGCAGGTCGTCATGCAAATTGTCTGTCATGGTGTGAAGCTATCGCACGCTGTCTGGTTCATCGAATCGCACCCATGATACAAAGTGCCGGCCCGGAAACGAAGGACCCAGCGAAGGACAATTGAACATGCGCATTCTGGTCGTCGGCGGTGGTGGCCGCGAACACGCATTATGCTGGGCGATCGGCGGATCGCCGCTTTGCGACAAACTCTACTGTGCGCCCGGGAATGCCGGAATTGCGCAGGACGCCGAATGTGTGGCCATCGGAGCCGATGACGTGGATGGACTGGTTGCCTTCGCAAAGGACAATGCGATCGATCTGGTTGTCGTCGGTCCGGAAGGCCCGCTGGTGCTGGGGCTGGTCGATCGGCTGGAGGCCGAGAACATCCGCGCCTTTGGCCCGCGCGCCAATGCGGCCATGCTCGAAGGCTCCAAAGGCTTCATGAAGGACCTTTGCGCCCGCCACGGGATTGCTTCAGCTGCCTATGGCCGGTTCACCGACCCGGAATCAGCCAAAACCTATATTCGCGAACAGGGCGCGCCCATCGTGGTCAAGGCGGACGGGCTGGCAGCGGGCAAGGGCGTCACCGTGGCGCAGACCGTCGACGAAGCGATCGCCGCCGTGGACGCTGCCATGACCGACAACGCGTTCGGGGACGCCGGAGCCGAACTGGTGATCGAAGAGTTTCTCGAAGGCGAGGAACTTTCCTTCTTCGCTCTGGTCGATGGCACCCACGCCCTGCCGCTTGCCGGCGCACAGGACCACAAGGCCGTCGGCGAAGGCGACACCGGCCCCAATACAGGGGGCATGGGGGCCTATTCTCCCGCGCCCTCCCTGACCGAAGACCTTGAAGCCGAGGTGATGGAAAACATCATCATGCCGACCGTGCGCGGCATGGCAGCCGATGGCTGCCCCTATACAGGAGTTCTTTATGCCGGGCTGATGCTGACCAAGGACGGCCCGAAACTGCTGGAATACAACGTCCGCTTCGGTGACCCGGAATGCCAGGTTCTGATGATGCGTCTGCGCTCGGATATCGTCCCGGCGCTGGTCGCAGCCTGCGATGGCATGCTTGAGAGTTTCGATCTGCGGTGGATGGACGATGCGGCCATGACGGTTGTTCTTGCGGCCAATGGCTATCCGGGCAGCTATGAAAAAGGCACGGAAATCCGGGGTCTCGATGCCGCGGCCCAAACCGGCGCCATGGTCTTCCATGCCGGAACCATCGCTCAGGGCGAGAAAATTCTCGCCAATGGCGGCCGGGTGCTCAATGTCACCGCCTACGCACCCACAATTGCCGAAGCCCAGATCCGGGCCTACACGGCGGTTGACGCGATCGACTGGCCGGATGGTTTCTGCCGCCGCGATATCGGCTGGCGGGCGATCAAACGCTAGAGTCCGAAGGGTCATTGCGGGATATCTGGACCCGGTCGGTCCAGAGCATGCTCTAGCGCAAGCCCGCAAAGAACTCCTTCAGGAGCAGGCCGCTGGCAGCTTCCTCCAGCCCGCCAATGATCTCGGGTGCATGATGGCAGGTGGGTTGCGAGAAAATCCGCGCACCATGCTCCACACCACCTCCCTTGGGGTCATAGGCCCCGAAGATCAGCCGCCGGATACGGGCAAAGGCAATCGCCTGGGCACACATGGCGCAGGGCTCCAGCGTCACATAGAGATCGCAATCGGTCAGGCGAGGTGTGCGCAATTCACGTGCAGCGGCACGAATGGCCAGAATTTCAGCATGTGCCGTGGGATCACGGTCCTGTTCAACGCGGTTGGCTGCGACCGACAGCACGCGCCCGGTTGCGGATTCGACGACAACAGCGCCCACCGGGACTTCGCCATAGGCGGTGGCCGCGCGTGCTTCGGCAAGCGCCCGGGCCATATGGTTCATGTCATCCATGGCCCGACGGTGCCCCCAGATCAGCGAAATTGCAACGGCGCATGTGCGCAGCGTAGATTGCGCCCATGACTCGACCTGTAATTGGCATCACTCTCGATTCCGAAGCGCCCGGCGGCTACTCGAACCTGCCGTGGTACGCGCTGCGGGAGAACTACGCCGACGCCGTCGCAGCAGCCGGCGGCTTGCCCCTGCCCCTGCCCCACGAACCCGACCGTGCGGCAGAGTATCTCGACCTGATCGACGGCCTGGCCCTTACCGGTGGCGCATTTGATGTGGACCCATCCCTGTTCGGCGCGGGCGAACGGCACCCGACGGTCATCACCAAGGACCGCCGGACCGCCTTTGAACTGGCCGTCACACGTGGCGCGATAGCGCGCGATTTGCCCGTACTGGGCATATGCGGCGGCCAGCAATTGCTGCATGTGGTTCTTGGCGGACAATTGATCCAGCACATCCCCGATGAAGTTCCCGAAGCGCTGGCCCACGAACAGCCCAATCCGCGTGACGAGCCCGGCCACAGCGTTGCCGTCAAGCCCGGCACCCTGCTGCACCGCATTGTGGGCACCGAACGGCTGGACGTGAACAGCGCCCACCATCAGGCGGCAAAGGGAGAGCCCGACGGCGTGATCATCAACGCCGTGGCACCCGATGGTGTGATCGAGGGCATCGAAGCCATCGACCGGAAGTTCTGTATCGGGGTCCAGTGGCACCCGGAATATGGTGTTTCGGCGGGCGATGCCGCCATTTTCCAAGCGTTCATCAAGGCGGCCTGAAACCTGTCATGACCGAAGACACCCCCAAAGGAGAGCGGATCGCCAAGGTCATCGCACGCGCCGGCGTTGCCTCCCGTCGTGAGGCCGAACGCTGGATCGAGGCCGGTCGGGTCACGCTCGACGGCAAACGGATCGATTCTCCCGCGCTCAATGTCTCGCCCGAGGCCGACATCCGGATTGACGGCACATCGCTCCCCGCCCGCGAGCCGGCCCGCCTGTGGCGCTATCACAAACCGCGCGGCCGCCTGACCACCCATGATGACCCGGAAGGCCGCCCCACGGTTTTCGGTGACCTGCCGCCCGAATTGCGCAACACCAAACCGATCGGGCGGCTCGACATGAATTCCGAGGGCCTGCTGTTGCTCACCAATGATGGCGAGCTGGCCCGACGCCTCGAACTCCCCTCGACCGGATGGCTCCGTCAGTACCGGGTCCGTGTCCACGGGCGCATCGATCCCGCTGGCCTCAAGCGTCTCGCCCAGGGCGTGACCATCGAAGGCATCCATTTTCGTCCCGCGCAAGCCGAGCTCGAACGCCAGGTCGGCGCGAATGCCTGGGTCACGATCACCCTGCGGGAGGGCAAGAACCGCGAGGTTCGGCGCCTGATGGAACATCTTGGTTATACAGTCACCCGCTTGATCCGCACCTCCTACGGTCCGTTCCAGCTCGGCAAACTGACTCGCAGCGAAGTGAACGAGATTCCCGCGCGCGTGATCCGCGATCAGGTACCGCGCGGGTGAGACAGCCTGCCGGACGGATCCGCATCATCGCGGGCACCCATCGTGGGCGGATGATCGACGTGCCGCCCGGCGATGTCTCCCGGCCCACGGGTGCGCGCGTCCGCGAAGCCCTGTTCAGCATCCTTCAGCATGTCGAGCCCGGTGTGATGGAAAGCACGGTGCTCGATGCCTGTGCGGGTTCGGGCGCGCTCGGGTTTGAAGCCCTCTCACGCGGGGCGGCCCATGTCACATTCTTCGACACCGAGCGCACCGCACGCGAAACCATTTCCGATACGGCGGAATATCTGGGCTTTGACGAGACAACCGCGATCCATCGCGCCAATGCCAGGCATCCGCCGATGAACCGGAACGATCCCGTCGATCTGATCTTCCTCGACCCACCCTATGGCAGCGACATCGCTGCACACGCACCCCAGGCGTTGTTCGAAGCCGGCTGGATCGGAACCGCAAGCCTTCTGGTGATCGAAACCCGCCAGGCCGCGCCGGTTCTACCGGAAAGCGGCTTCACGGTGATCGACAGTCGGACTTATGGGGATACGGCGTTGTTTCTAATGAAAGTTTCCGGGTAGTCCGGAAACCGGATTGTGCGGAAAAACCGCACTACCGGCGGCCAAAAAGCCGTTCAATATCCGCGATCTTCAGCTCCACATAGGTCGGACGACCATGGTTGCACTGTCCGGCATGGGGCGTGACCTCCATCTCGCGCAGCAGGGCATTCATCTCGTCCCGGTTGAGCCGCCGGCCCGCCCGCACGCTACCATGACAGGCCATGGTGCTGCAGACGTCATCAAGCCGTTCCTTGAGCGTGTGGGCGTCTCCAAGCTCGGCAATGTCGCCGGCCAGATCACGCACCAGACCCGCAATATCGGCCTGTCCCAGCAGGGCTGGAACCTCGCGCACCACGACCGCACCGGTGCCGAATTTTTCAAGAACCAGCCCCAGTTCGGCAAGTTCATGGGCGCGGTCGGCCAGTGCATCCGCCGCGGCTTCGTCAAGTTCGATGACTTCGGGCAGCAAAAGCCCCTGTCGCGAAACCCCGCCTTCGGCAAGGGCCGCTTTCATACGCTCATAGACCAGACGTTCATGCGCGGCATGCTGGTCGACAATAACCAGGCCATCACCGGTCTGGGACACGATGTAGGTCTCATGCACTTGTGCCTGCGCTGCCCCGAGGGGATAATCGACATTCTGCTCTGTAGCCGCAGGAGCCCCCATGGACGCCCCCATGGGTGCCGCGCCCAGCCCCGGAAATCCGGATGCGGTGCCACCGTCATGGGGCGCAAGGTATTGCGCGGCGGCTTCGGCCAGCCCCTGCGGCACCGGTCCCCGTCCAAAGCCGCCCGAATAGGGCAGCGGCGGCAAGCGTGTGCCCTGTCCGGGCCGAAAGGCCCCCAAGGCCGAGTCGGCCACACTGGTCGAGGCACGATGACCCGCCTCTGCCAGCGCGTGACGCAAACCACCGACAATCAGGCCCCGGACGATGCCCGGATCGCGAAACCGGACCTCGGCCTTGGCCGGATGCACATTCACATCCACAAGCTCTGGCGCGATCTCGACAAACAGCGCCACGAGCGGGTGCCGCCCCCGGGCCAGAAAATCCTGATAGGCCCCACGGACAGCCCCTGTCAGCAGGCGATCCGTAACCGGGCGACCATTGACGAACAGATACTGGTGCTTGGCCGTATTTCGATTGAGCGTGGGGAGCCCCGCATGACCGGTCAGGCGCACGTGTTCACGTTCGGCATTAATCGCCAGAGCATTTTGGGCGAACTCACGTCCCATCACTGCGGCCAGGCGGCGCAAGCGGGTATCCTGGTCACCAGCAAGGCCGCCATCGACGTTGCAGGTAAACCGGGTCCGTTCCCCGTCACCGATGGAAAAGGCGACCTCCGGATGGGCCATGGCGAGGCGCTGAACAGCGTTGACCGCATGGTCCATTTCCGTGCGCTCGATCTTGAGAAACTTCAGGCGCGCGGGGGTGGCGAAAAACAGGTCCCGCACTTCAACCCGTGTGCCCCCTGTCAGGGCAGCGGGTTGTGGCGGGGTAACCTTGCCGCCTTCGACACGTATCTCCCAGCCATCCGATCCGGACGGTCGCGACGTAATCGAGAGGCGGCTCACCGAACCGATCGATGGCAGCGCCTCCCCGCGAAATCCCAGTGTCGCGATATGGGTCAGGTCGTCATCGGGCAATTTGGACGTCGCATGCCGTTCCACGGCCAGTGACAACTCATCGGGGCTCATCCCAAAACCATCATCGGTGACCGCAATCAATGTGCGCCCGCCATCGCGCAGCACAACGTCGATCCGGCGCGCCCCCGCATCGACAGCATTCTCAACCAGTTCCTTGACGGCCGAGGCGGGGCGCTCGATCACTTCCCCTGCCGCGATACGATTGACCAGCGTTTCGGGAAGCCGACGTATCGTCATGACGTGGGTCCTGTCCGTCCCGTCGCCAGACGCTGACGGGCCTGAACCTTACCGTCTTCCACAGCGGGCTGATCGAAAGCATCCACACCGAGCATGAAGGCAGCCATCACGGTTTCCAGCATGAAATGCGCCATCAACGCACCCAGCGCGGCCTCGTCGACCCGCGAAACCCCGATCCGCCGCACGGGGCGTTTGTGGCCCAGCAGGCTATCGATTGTTGCTTCCTGTTCGGCCCCGAGCAAATCCCCGGTGGTGTGTCCTGCCAGATAGTCCGCACCTGCAATCGCGGCCAGTTCCGGTGTCACCCGGTCACCCCGGCCCGCAAGATGCTGGGTGATGATCGTGAACATCTTGTCGTCGGGACCATCGAGATAAAGCTGGAGCTGGCTGTGCTGATCGACCGCACCAAGCGCGTCAATCGGCGTGGTCCCGCGACCGTTCTTTCCCAGGCTTTCCGCCCAGAGCTGGCGATACCAGCGAGCCAGCGGCCCCATGGCATCCGCATAGGGCATCAGCACGGTGCTGCGCGCGCCATGCGCACGCAGCAATTCGATCGAGACAGACGCCCCCAACACAGCCGGCGCGTCACGGCCATCCGCGGACCGCGTGTTCAGGTCAATGGCATCCGCCGCGCCGGCACGAATGGCCTCGATATCCAGACCGGCAAGAGCGGCCGGCAAAAGTCCGACGGCACTGAAGACCGAGTACCGCCCGCCGATTTCAGGGTCATGATCAAGCACCGGGATGTCCCAGTGACTCGCCAGCCTGCGCAAGGGATTGTCGCCCGGTTCGGCAATGGCCACGACATAGTCGGACATGGGATCACTGCCCCGCGCGGCGGCAAGAGTCGGCACAATGGTCATGGCCATGACCAGCGTCTCGGCAGTTCCGCCCGACTTCGAGACGACCACGGCACCGGTCCGCTCGAGGTCGACGGACGCCTTGAAACGCGCCAACGTCTCGGGGTCGGGATTGTCGAGAAACCGCAGTTTCGCAGACGGACGGGTCGCCAGTGCCGTCAGCGCTTCGGCACCCAGGCTGGAACCACCAACACCGATGATCGCCACGAGATCACAATTCTCAGAAAGCCGGCCTGCGGCATCCAGAATTTCGGCCAGGTCATGGGTTTGGCCCGCGAGGGTCAGTGGTGGAAAGTCATCGTCGGCCAAGGCCTCGCGCAGCAATGCCCAGGGTCCCGAAGCAGCTTCGAGAACCATGTCCATCGATTCCGGGGAAGCCCCCCCATCGCCGATGATATCGACCAAGCAGCCGCTGATATCGTGCGTGTATATGTCTGGCATGTTCGTGGTGTGTGTCCAATAAGCGGACGGGCAGTTTGCGTCGCCCCGCCCCTGCACGGCAACGGTCCTTACTGTGGACAAGCAGGATGATTCGCGGAAATACGCCTGCAAGCCCTATCCGTCGTTTCCAATCGTCCGGGTCGCCGTGATATTCGCCGGGTTTCCGACTACCACGACGGTCAGCGCATCAGGATCGAGAAGCCGTGCGGCGACACGATTGACGTCATCCAGCGTGACTCGCGCGATCAGGTCGTTGCGTTCATTGATGAATTCGATGCCGAGATCACGCCGCTGCACCGCCACCAGCATGCCGGCAATGGCCGAACTGCTGTCAAAACGCAGTCCGAAGGATCCGACAAGGTTCGCCTTTGCCTTGTCGAGCTCGTCCTGTGAAACGCCAAAGGCCCGAAGATTGGCCCACTGATTCTTCACCAGCTCCACCGAAACCGACACCGCCGCATTCTCGGTTCCCGCGCCGCCAAGCCACAAGGCCGCACTGTCGAGCGGCAGAAGGTAACTGTAAACCGAATAGGCAAGACCACGCTTCTCCCGGATCTCATCATAAAGCCGGGAGGTAAAACTTCCGCCGCCCAAAATATGGTTCAGGACCAGGGCGGCATAGTAATCGGGGTCATCCCGATAAAGCCCTTTCTGACCGAACAAAATCCGGCTTTGCGGGTTTTCGGCCTGAACCACGATCACTTCACCGCCTGCAGCCGGTTCCACCTTTGGGATGGTGAAGGCTTCCGAACGTTCGGGCAGCGCCCCGAAGGTCTTGTCGAGAAGTATCTTGAGTTCATCCGCGGTCATATCACCGACCACGCCGACAATCAGTTCATTGCGAGCCAATCGCCGCGTAACGAAGGTCCGAAGGTCATCCTCGGTGATCGCCGCAACGCTCTCCGCCGTTCCTTCGACCGGTTGTGCGTAAGGATGGCCCGGGAAAATTGCCTCCCAGAATGTTTGTTGGGCGATTCGATCAGGATCGTTCGTGCGCGAAGCGATACCCGCCAGAATCTGGGCGCGAATCCGCGTGACAGCATCGGGATCAAAGCGCGGCTCGGTCAGGGCGATCCGCAGGAGGTCAAAGGCTTCATCACGATTGCGCGTCAGCGCCTTCAGGCTGCCGGCAAAATTATCGCGCGAGGCGCTGAAGGACAGCGAGATGGATTCATCGGACAGGCGGCGCTGAAAGCTCTGGGAATCCAGTTCACCGGCCCCTTCATCAAGCAGGCCCGACACCATATTCGCCAATCCCGCCCGGCTGCGGGGGTCTGTCGCAGCACCGCCGGAGAACAGGAACTGAAAGGAAATGATGGGAAGGGAATGATCTTCAACCAGCCATGCCTCGATTCCGCCCTCACTGATGACGCGTTCGATTTCGATGGCCTTCGCCGACACCGGCACAAACGCCACGAGGATCGCAAAAACTGGTGCGGCGAGGAGACGAATCAACACGCTCCTCATGACCGGTCTCCGTCTTCGAGAGGCAGGAGCACCCCGGTGGTTGAAGCATTCGCTCTGAACACGGCCCGCGCCGCAGCGTTGATCTGCTCAACGGTCACGGCCTCAATACGTGCCGGCCATGCCTCGACATCGTCCACGGTCTGACCGCTCGCCAAGGCCGCACCAAAAACCCGTGCCGGCCCCGCCACGCTGTCCCGCGCAAAAACCGCGCTGTCGATCAGCCGGCGTTGCGCGCGCGCCAGTTCATCTTCGGTGACACCATCCGCCAGCAGAATTTCGATCTGGGCATCGATGGCGGCCTCGACATCATCCATCTCCACACCGGGACGCGGCGAGAACCAGAACCCGAAAGTGGTCAGATCCAGAGAATCCGGGGAATACCAAGCACCCGCCGAGGCCGCGAGCGAGGCTTCGACGACAACCGAACGGTAGATTCGCGCGGTCGTTCCACCGCCGATGATTTCGGAAAGCACCTCCAGAGCATAGGCGTGTTCAGTGTCACCTGCGGTATAGCTCGGCGCGAGATACCGACGGGACCAGGAGGGCTGTTCCACCCGCGCGTCTTGCATCACCACCTCGCGGGGTGCGCGCTGGGGCGGCTCAACGGGACGGATGCGCGCGGGCAATTCCTGCGCGGCTATCGGCCCGTAGTGCTTGCGCGCCAGCTGGAAGACGTTATCGGCGTCGACATCACCTGACACCACCAGCACCGCATTGTTGGGCGCGTACCAGGTGCGGTAGAAGGATTCGAGATCGGCCCGCGAGAGTGTCTCGATTTCATGGGCCCAGCCGATGATCGGCAACCGATAGGGATGGTTGAGATAGGTGGCCGCATTGACCTGTTCGGACAGAAGGGCGTTCGGGCTGTTTTCGGTGCGCGACCGGCGCTCCTCCAGAATGACCTTCCGTTCGGGTTCGATGATCTCGTCGGTCAGAACCAGGCCGGTCATCCGGTCCGCTTCCAGCGCCATCATGGTTTCGAGATTCTGCGGCGCAACGGTCTGGAAGTAACCGGTGAAGTCCTGCGAGGTGAAGGCGTTCTCACGCCCACCCAGATTGGCCACGATCTGTGAGAACTCCCCCGGTGCCCGGGTTTTGGTTCCCTTGAACATCAGGTGTTCGAGATAATGCGCGATACCTGATTTTCCGGCAGGCTCGTCAGCTGCACCAACGCGATACCAAACCATATGCGTCACGACCGGCGCACGATGGTTTTCGACCACCACAACCTGCATGCCGTTATCGAGCTCAAAGGTTTTGGGATTGAAGACCTGCGCCAACACCGGTGCCGCAATCAGGGGCATCATGGCGAGTGAAAGCAGGGAGGCCCGCAAACCTCGCCTGGCAGAAGTTCGGCTTTTCATCTCATAAACCCTTGTTCGAGATACAGTCATCCACACCAGATATGGCGACCACGCGCACGCCTGCAATGGGCGAAGGCGCTCAGACACTCACTTTCGCGCGAGTTTGCGGAGAAAATAGGGCAGTCAGACGATCAGAATATCTTGAATATACTGTTGCCCGTACGCTCAATGGTCGGGGTTTGCGCACCTTCAGAAGGCGGCACACCAAGTGCCTGAGCTTCGCGGATACGCCGTGCTTCTGCATCCGCATCAACAACTGCGGCGGGCGAATCCTGACTCAGGCCGAGCAGATTGCGCACGAAATTCTCATTCTCCTGAACAAGAACAGAACTCTCGCGATCAACCTGCGAGCGGATCAGGGGGTCTGTTTCCAGCGCACCCGCGCGCGACAACAGCGCCGATTCACCGGTCGTGTTTCGGGTCACGCTTTCACGCGGGGCCGCCTGGGTGGCAGGGCCACTGCCGAAACGAAGACGATCAGTGCCTGATCTGCTGGTGTCTGCTGGCGCGTCACCCCGGAACACTGCCTGACGTGCCTGTTCGCGGGTGGACAATGTTGTCAAATCGTCAGCACCGGGACGCGGCGGCCGCAGATTGAAATCCGGCGGCTGTGACAGCGGTGCGCGCGGAACGACGGCAAACTCATCCGGCGCGGACCGTTCAAGACCCAGCACACGCTTGGTCGAATCACCACAGGCCGACAGGGTGAGGGCGGCCAGCGCGACGAAGATCAGCGCCACACGGGGCAGCCGCGCGGGCGATATGTCGGTCGGGTGTGCGTTTCGATTCAGCATTTCAACCCATAATATAGCGCGTTTCTGCGCAGATTCGAGATGTGTGGTTATTTTAGCGTACGCGGTGATCCGAACAAGCCATCATAGAGCAATAACGCAGTGCCGATCACGATGGACATATCGGCAATGTTGAAGGCGGGCCAGTGAAACCCGAAGGCATGGATATCCACGAAATCGATCACAGCCCCGTAGAGAACGCGGTCGATCACATTGCTCAACGCGCCACCTACAACAAGCACGAGTGCAAAGACCACGATTCCGGTCCCCGCGCGCATCAGCCAGACCAACAGGACGACGACAATCACCAGTGCGAGCGCCACCAGAATCCAGCGTGATGTGCTCGAGTCGCCCAAAAGCCCGAAGCTCACACCGGTATTCCAGACCGGGACCAGGTTGAAAAAGCCGGTGACCTGCAAAATGCGGGGCGGATCAAAAACCAGCGACAGCATCCAGTGCTTCACAATCTGATCGACAACGATCAGCGCGCCGATGAACAGGATCGCCCAACGTGGCATCCGAACGCCGCCGCCTAAGCGGCGGCCTCCTTCCGCGCATCGACGGCATTGGCGCAACGCACGCAGACATCCGCATGGGCATGGCTCCCGACATCGGGCAACACCTGCCAGCAGCGGGCACATTTTTCGCCGTCCGCAAGGCCCGGCACCACACCAATGCCGTCAATCTCATCAAGGGTGAAGGCCCCGTCCGGTACCGCACCTTCCACCAGCTCGGCCGCCGAGGTGATCGCAATCTCGGCCAGATCAACTCCCGCCATGGCCGCGACGGTATCGCCATCGGCATAAACGGTCGGCGCAGCCTGCAGGCTGGACCCGATGCGTTTCTCGGCGCGCTCGATTTCCAGAGCCCCCGTCACCACGCGGCGCAACCGCCGGATTTTCTCCCACTTGGCCGCAAGAACGTCATCGCGCCAGTTCTCGGGCACATCAGGATAGGTTCGCAAATGCACGCTTTCGGCATCACCCTCACCCGCACGCGCGGCCCAGGCCTCCTCTGCCGTGAAACACAGCATCGGGGCGAGCCAGGCCGTCAGATGCGAGAACAGGATATCGAGAACAGTCCGGGCCGAACGGCGGCGCAGACTGTCATCACCATCGCAATACAGCGCGTCCTTGCGGATATCGAAGAAGAAGGCCGACAACTCGACGGCGCAGAAATTATGCAGCGCGGTCCACTGATCGTGGAACTCGAAATCATCGGTCGTCTTGCGAACGAGCTGATCCATTTCCCAGATGCGGTGCAGAACCCAGCGCTCGAGTTCGGGCATCTCGGAGACATCCACACGCTCGCGCGCATCGAACCCGTCGAGGTTTCCGAGGAGATAGCGCAAGGTATTGCGGATGCGGCGATAGAGATCTGCCTGATACTTCAGAATCTCCGGCCCGATGCGCAAATCCTCGGAATAGTCCGAACCCACGACCCAGATGCGCAGAATATCGGCGCCGAGTTGCTCAACCGTATCCTGCGGCGACACGTCTGTACCGCGCGACTTGGACATCTTGCGGCCGTCCTCAGCCATCACGAAGCCATGGGTCAGCACCGCGTCATAGGGCGCACGCCCGCGTGTTCCGCAGGATTCCAGCAGCGAGGAATGGAACCAGCCACGATGCTGATCCGATCCCTCGAGATACAGCGAGGCCGGCCAATGCAGGTCATCACGGTCTTCCAGCACAAACGCATGGGTGGAGCCGGAATCAAACCAGACATCGACGATATCGAGAACCTGCTCGTAGTCTTCCGCATCATAGGTATCACCCAGAAAACGCGACGGCGGGCTGGCAAACCAGGCATCCCCGCCCTCGGCCTCGAAGGCTTCGGCAATCCGGTCAAACACCGCCTGATCGCGCAGGATGTCACCCGTTTCCTTGTGAACGAAGATCGGGATCGGAACCCCCCAGGCGCGCTGGCGCGAGATACACCAGTCCGGGCGGCTTTCAATCATGGACCGCAAGCGCGTCTGGCCCTGCGGGGGCACAAACCGGGTGTCGGCAATGGCGCCGAGCGCCTTTTCCCGCAGATCGTTCGTCTCCATGGAGATGAACCATTGCGAGGTGTTCCGGAAGATCAGCGGTGCTTTGGATCGCCAGGAATGTGGATAGGAATGAACCAGCTTGCGACGTCCGAGAAGGCAGTTTTCGCCCTCAAGCGCGCTCATCACGGCACCATTGGCCTCACCCTCTTCACCATCGGGGGTCAGCACAGCCATGCCGGCAAACAGCGGGACATGTTCGAAATAGCACCCGCTTCCATCGACCATATCCGGGACGGCGAGCCCATGGGCACGGCCCAGATGGAAATCGTCCTCACCATGGCTGGGGGCGATATGAACAAACCCCGTGCCCTGCTCGGTCGTCACAAAACCGGCCTCATAGACAGGCACATCGTGCTCGAAGCCCTTGGCGCGCAACGGATGTGCACAAACAGTTCCGGTGATCGCGTCACCTTTCAGGCGCAACACTTCGCGATGGCCGGCAACACCCATATCCTTGCAGGCAGCCTCCAGAAGCGCGACGGACAGGATCAACTCATCCCCGATCACGGCCCGGCTGTGTTCGGTCACTTCCGTTACGGCGATCCGCACATAGTCGAGTTCGGGACCAACCGCGATCGCGCGATTGCCCGGGATCGTCCAGGGTGTGGTCGTCCAGATGATGATGGCCGCGCCGTCAACGGTCGGATCCGAAGCCTTGATGACGGGAAAGCGCACATAGATCGACGGTGACGTATGGTCCTCGTATTCGACCTCGGCATCGGCGAGTGCGGTCTTTTCGACCACGGACCACAGCACCGGGCGGGCGCCACGATAAAGGCCCCCATTCATGGCGAACTTGGCGATTTCACGGGCGATCTGCGCTTCGGCCGGATAGGCCATGGTCGTATAGGGATCAGCCCAATTGCCCAGAATACCGAGCCGCTGAAATTCCTCGGACTGCACCTCGACCCAATGCTGGGCAAATTCCCGGCACTCCTTGCGGAACTCCAGGATCGGCACATCGTCCTTGTTACGGCCCTCGGCGCGATACTTTTCCTCGATCTTCCATTCGATGGGAAGACCGTGGCAATCCCAGCCCGGCACGTAGTTCGAATCCCGGCCCATCATCTGCTGGGAGCGGTTGATGACGTCCTTCAGAATCTTGTTCAGGGCATGGCCGATATGCAGGTGGCCATTCGCATAGGGCGGCCCGTCGTGGAGAATGAACGGATCACGTCCGGCCGATTCCGCACGCTGACGCGCGAACAGGTCAAGCGCCGACCAGCGCGCGAGAAGCTCAGGCTCCTTCTTCGGCAAGCCGGCACGCATCGGAAAATCAGTCTTCGGCAGGAAGACGGTGTCCTTGTAATCGATGGCCATGTTCTGTTCCCAAGTAACCGGGCGGCTTATAGAGCGAGGGGCATGTCGCGGCAACCGCGCGACATTCAGGGTTTTACATATCCTCGCCGACAAAATCACCCGCGCCAAGTGCACGCGCAAGGTGCAATTCGCGGGCCTGGCGAGAATCCTCGGCGATTTGCGCCTTCAGTTCATCAAGCCCGTTGAACTTCTTCTCGGCCCGCAGATAATCCACGAAAGCGACGCGCAGATAGCTGCCATAGAGATCGCCCACGAAGTCGAAGAGATGAACCTCAAGGACAAGGCCATCCCCGTCGACGGTCGGCCGGACCCCCAGATTGGCGACGCCGTCATACCAGCGGATCTGGCCTTCGGCTCGCATCCCGGCCCGGATCGAGTAGACCCCAAGTGCCGGAATGATGGATTCTCCCATATCGACATTCGCGGTCGGGAACCCGATTGTCCGGCCGAGCTGGCGACCTTTGCCCACGCGGCCTTCGACCTCCCACAAATGACCAAGCAGCGCAGCCGCCCGTTGCGGCTGGCCATTCTTGAGATATTTGCGGATCAGGGTTGAGGAATAGATTTCCTCCACTTCATCACGGGCCGGCTGGACAGCCGTGGCCCGGAAGCCCAGCTCTTCGGCGCGCGTGGACAGGAATTCCGGATTGCCCTCGCGCCCGGCACCAAACGCAAAGTCATAGCCGACAACGACATGCGAAGCGCCAATCCCCTCATGAAGGATATCGACAACAAAGCTTTCGGCTGGCCGCTGGGCGATCGACCCGTCAAACCGCAGCACAAAAAGAAGATCGGCGCCGAGAGCCTGGAGTTCGCGCACCTTGATGCGGAAGGGCGTCAGGCGAAACGGTTCGTTTTCCTTGCCAAAATGGGTTCGGGGATGGGGTTCGAAGGTCAGAATGCCGAACTTGCGGCCATCCGCGCGCGCAATATCGCGCGCGGTCGCAATCACATGCTGATGGCCGCGATGCAGTCCATCGAAATTTCCCAACGCAATGACCGCGCCCTTGTCGGCAGCCGGCACATTGGTGAAGTGGCGAAGAATACGCATGAACGCGGATGTACCTTCCGGTCGGGCCGCAATCAAGCCATACCCGACCGATTTGGGCATCCTGTCCGATGCCCCATCAGCCGCGTTGGGGAACGAGAACCTGAGCTTCGCCGGAGATCACGACCTTGTCTCCAACAGTGCAGACTGTATCAAGGATCGCCCGGTTCTTACCGGGGATCAGTTCGGTCACCGTCGCACGTGCCGTGACGGTATCACCCGGGCGCACCGGCGCCTTGAATTTCAGGGTCTGACTGACATAGACGCAGCCCGGTCCCGGCAGGCGGGTGCCCACAACCGTGGAAATAAAGCTCGAACACAGCATGCCATGGGCGATTGTCCCCGCAAACATGGTCTGCCCGGCATATTCCTCATTCAGATGCATGGGGTTGGTGTCCCCGGAAATTCCGGCGAACATCACCAGATCCGCCGGACCGATCGTCCGCGCATAGACCGCAGACATCCCGACTTCCAGATCCTCGAAGAAATAACCACTCAGCTCTTCGATCACACTCGGTTTTACGGCAACCGCAGGCTCAACAACGTCAACCGACATGGGACTCTCTTATTTTATTATGCATTGCAACACATGTTGCGTCGCAACATGCTCAAACGCAAGGCCTTGCGGTGGAATTAATTGACCATTCAATGGCTTGTCCTGCTGAAACTCTAGGCAGGCCGGGGATCGATTGGTGCAGCGGGCGAGATATTCACGATCTCCTCGAGCCGGGCGGCGTAACTCAACAACTCGGCCTCCCCACGCGGGCGACCGACCAGCTGCAAACCGACGGGCAGCCCCGAAGCCGTGAATCCAACCGGCACCGAAATCGCCGGACACCCGGTCAGCGTGATGGCAAAGGTGATGTAGAGCCAATCCACATAGTTCGCGAACTTGTGGTCACCGACCTGTTCGACATAGCGCATATCCACATCGAAGGGCGCCACGATGGCTGCCGGGCAGGCAAGCACGTCGTAGTCCTCGAACCATGTGGCCACACGCTGGTAGAGTGCACCGCGCTCGCGCAGCGCCACCGACAGATCCCCACTCGATTGCGCCATGCCTTTCTCGATGTTCCAGATCATCTCCGGCTTCATCTTGTCGCGGTGCTTTTCGAGCAGGGGCGCACGGTTGACCACAAAGGCCGACGCCCGAAGGGTCTGGAAGGTGTCGAGGGCGCCGGAAAAATCGGGCGTTGATTCTTCAATACCCGCGCCGGCTTCGGCCAGTCGTTCTGCGCCAGCACGACAGATCGCAGCCACTTCCGGATCGACCGGACCGATGCCGAGATCGGGTGTAAACCCGATCCGCGCTGGGGTCCGGGGATGAAGCGCGGCGTCCTGAAACGGTTTGGCCGGCGCCTCCAGAGCAAGGGGGAAATGTGGATGACTACCCACTTCGGCATCCAGCATCAACGCCACATCGGCAACATTGCGCGCGATCGGCCCGTTCATGGACAGGCTCTGGAACGGGTCGCGCTGGGGTCCGGCCGCGACGCGCCCGGGGCTGGGCCGTAAGCCGACGACCGAGCAGAAACTGGCGGGTGTGCGCAGCGATCCACCCAGATCGGTTCCCGTTGCCAGCCACGACATGCCGGTCGCCACGGCCACCGCAGCACCGCCCGATGAGCCACCGCAGGTCATGTCGGTGTTCCAGGGGTTCAGGGTCTTGCCGAACACTTCATTGAAGGTGTTCGCACCGGCGGCGAATTCCGGCGTGTTCGATTTGCCGATGACAATGGCGCCGTTGCGCTTGAGCACCTCCACGGAAATATCATCACGCGTCGAGATATGGTCGGCAAAGATCGGCGATCCGTGGGTCGTCCGAACGCCCTTCACATCGGTCACGTCCTTGACGACAATCGGCAATCCACCCAGCCAGCCCGGACCGGGCGCATCGGGCACCTTCATGGCCTTCGCCGCGTCGCGCGCCATATCCAGACAAAGCGTCGGCAGCGCGTTGACGGCCGGATCGACCGCCGCGATGCGCTCCTCAGCCGCATCAATCAGCTCCAGAGGCGAAATTTCACGCGATTTGAGACGTGCAACCGCCTCGCGGGCACTCAGGGAAACCAATTCCGATGACGACATTTACCACTCCTAAACCGTTTCACATTCATATTCGCAGAGCATCGCGTGCATTGTGCGCGCGAGAATTATATTGGAACGGACATACCGATGGCCATTCGCTTTCCGAAGGTTCCCAAGGTTCGTGTGCGTGCCGACGTCTCGCTGCAGAACGGAACGCAGTTTCGCGGCCAGGTCTTTATCGAAGCCACGACCCGTATTCAGGACCTGATGAACTCGCCGGAACCCTTCTTCCCGTTCGTCGACGAGACCGGCACGGTCCATCTGATCAACAAGACCTCCGTTGTGCAACTCACCCCGCACGACTAGGCGCCAACCCATGTTGATCGACGGCCCCGACATCGCGCGGGCAACGATCATACTCGCCCATGGTGCCGGTGCGCCCATGGACACCCCCTATATGAACGCCATCGCCCACGGCCTCGCCGCAGCAGATATACGTGTGGCGCGATTCGAGTTCGCCTATATGGCCAAACGGCGCGAGGACGGAAAACGCCGTGGCCCCGACCGGATGCCGGTGTTGCTCGCGCGCTGGGCCGAAATTCTTGGTGAAATCGGCAAGACGGATACGCCGCTTCTGATCGGCGGCAAATCCATGGGCGGACGCAGTGCCGCCATGTTTGCCGCAATGCCCGAGCACCAGACAGACATCCATGGCGTCGTCTGCCTTAGTTACCCGTTTCACCCACCGGGCAAACCCGAGACCACGCGTCTGGAACCGCTCCGTGCGGCGACCCGTCCCACGCTCATCGTGCAGGGCGAACGCGATCCGTTCGGCAAACCGGATGAAATTGCGGGATACGAGCTCCAGGCCCCGGTCGAGATGTCATGGATTCCCGACGGCGACCATTCCTTCGTGCCCCGGAAACGTTCGGGCCACACCGAGGCGGAGAACCTCGAACTTGCGGTGCAAACAATTACGGCATTCGTGGCGCAGGTTGCGGAAATCACGTGATCGCAGCAATTCGGTATTGGTTGATTAGTCAATTTATTGATGGACCCCCTCACATCATTTGGTAATCTCATCGCTCTAGGATTTGCATCGTTCTATCTGCTGCGGCCTGGGGAGGCTGTTTTTATGTTCCGGTTTCGCCAATGCGCTGAAACAGTGCGAAGCGCGTTCATTGGCGCTGCTGCCACGATCATTTTTGCATTGATGGCCGTCGGGCCTGCCTCCGCTGGCTTCAGCGAAGCCTTCGATCAGTACCTTTCCAAGGACTATGAAGCTGCCCGGTTGGCCGCCAGAGACGATGCCGAACGCGGAAACCCTGCGGCACAATGGTTGCTTGGAACCATGTATCTTCTGGGCCAGGGCGTTGCGGAAGACCCCGCGCAGGCACGCGTCTGGCTCGAGAAATCCGCTTCGGCAAACTACCCTCCCGCACAGGCCGTGCTTGGCCGCATGTTCGAGGAAGGCATCGGCGGCGGGCAGGATTCCGCCGAGGCCCACATCCTGTATCGCCTGTCAGCCGAACAGGGTTATGCCGACGCCGCCTATCTTCTCGGGCGCCAGTTCTATTTCGGCGAAGGCACGTCCCGGGACGGCCCTGCGGCGCTGAAATGGCTGACCGTCGCGGCGGAGGACGGGAACGCTGACGCCCAGTATCTCGGCGCAGAGATACTGCTGACCAACGAAATCGTGACCGCAAACCCTGAGCGCGCTTCCCGATGGCTCTCGCAAGCGGCCGGGAATGGCCACCCGAAGGCCCAGCTCTTGCTCGGCAACACCCTGATGACCGGATTGGGCGGATCATACGATCCCGATAAGGGGCGCGAGTGGATTGGCAAAGCTGCTGCCACAGGTCTTGCCGATGCTGAAATCCGTTACGGGGATGTGTTCCATGACGGGGTCAATGGCCGCCCCGATCATGAAGCCGCTGTAAGCTGGTGGTCAAAAGCAGCCGAAAAATCTGACCCCCGCGCGCAACTGCGCCTCGCCCGTGCCCATGCCCGCGGACAGGGCGTCGCACAGGATTATGTCGAAGGCTATATCTTTGCCGCCCTGGCAGCACTACAGGGAAACGGCGATGCGTCAGACCTGCGCGACGACCTGCTGTCCCGACTGCGTCCCGAAGAGGTTGCGCGGGCCGAACAGGCCATCCATGCACGATCACATCCCATGAAACTTGCCGGCGGAGCTGGCGCGTCCTGACAATCTCTCGATGATATTCGTGCTGGCGAGGCTTTGCCTGCGCCAACGCATGCTCTAATTTGATCGTATCTTGAGCACACTTCATCAAATCGGCAGCGCCGTGTTGCGCCTCCTCCCGGCTGAGACCGGACACGGCATCGCCTTGCGTGGATTGGCGGCGGGTCTTGGCCCGCGCGAACGCGCCGACGACTTCCCAATACTCGCGCAGGATATCTGCGGCCTGCATTTTGCCAACCCCGTCGCGGTTTCTGCCGGTTTTGACAAGAACGGTGTCGCCATTGCTGGCGCCCGGCGGCTCGGCAGCGGGTTCGTGGAAATCGGTGGCGTTACACCGCTTCCCCAGGCCGGCAACCCCAAACCGCGCTTGTTCCGGCTCACCGAAGACAGGGCCGCCATCAACCGGATGGGTTTCAACAATGAAGGCAGTGCGGCCGTTCTCGCCCGCGTGCGCGCCACCCATGACGGTTCGACACCGCTGGGGGTTAATCTCGCCGCCAACAGCACCAGTGATGACCCTGCCCTTGATTTCGTCTCCCTCGTGGAGAGTTTTTCACCGGCGGCCGACTTTCTGACGATTGATGTCTCCTGCCCCAATTCGGCCAATGGTCAGGTTTTTCTCGAGCCGCGCGCGCTCGAAGACCTTCTCGCGCGCCTGAATGCAGCACGTGACGCCTCGGGTGCGTCTCCCGCCATGTTTGCGAAACTGGCCCCCGATCTCGAAGACGCCCACCTGACCGAATTGCTCGAAATCATTCTCGCCGCACGGATCGATGCCATCACGCTTTGTAACACGACGACCGCGCGCCCGGCCTCGCTGCAAAGCACGAATGCCAGCCAGCGCGGTGGGCTATCGGGTGCGCCGCTCTTCGAAATGGCCAATGAGATGCTGCGCAAGGTCTATGCACAAACCGGCGGCGCGATCCCGCTGATTGGTGTGGGTGGCATCATGAGCGGCGTAGACGCCTATACGAAAATTCGCGCCGGCGCGTCACTCGTCCAGCTTTATACCGGGCTCGTCTACAAGGGCCCCGGCCTCGTCCAGCAGATCAAGCGGGATATCGCCGAGAAACTGACACGGGACGGGTTTTCACACCTGACCGACGCAGTCGGTGCCGAACACCGCAGTTAGAAAGCGGTTCAGGCCACCCGCAGCAGGTGAATCGAAAACAATTCGTCTGGATCGGTCCAGCACTCAATGCTGTTCCAGCCGGCTTCGGCAGCCAGCGCCTTGAAGCCAGCGATGTCGTATTTGTGCGAATCCTCTGTGTGGATGCTTTCCCCGGCCTCAAAGTGGAAGACCTCTCCGCCCACGGTGACATCCTGTGCATGACGGCTGACCAGATGCATCTCGATCCGCCCCGGATCGGGGACCCAGCGCGCGTCATGTGCAAAAGCTGCGACGTCAAAATTGCCATCGAGCTCGCGATTGATCCGCTCCAGGAGATTGAGGTTGAACGCGGCGGTCACCCCGGCCGCATCGTTATAGGCCGCACGCAGAATCCCGATGTCCTTGCGCAGGTCCACGCCGATCAGCAGGCCATTATTGTGACCAAGGTCAATCGCGGCGGCGCGCAGGAATGAAACAGCTTCACTTCGTGTGAAATTTCCGATGGTCGATCCGGGGAAGAAACCGGCACGAACCTTCTCGCCTGCAATCTCGGGCACGTCGAAGGGCTTGGTGTAGTCCGCGCACACCGGAACAACCCGCAGATCGGGATAACTGTCCGCCAGATCCTTGGCCGACATCAGCAGATGCTCACGGGAAATGTCGACGGGGACATAGGCGAGTGGTTCGTTCAACGCATCGAGCAGGATGCGGATTTTGGTGCTCGAACCGCTGCCAAATTCAATAACCGTAGCGCCGTCACCCACCAATTCGGCAACATCGTCCGAGATCGTGCGCAGCAGCGCCATCTCGGTGCGGGTCGGGTAATACTCGGGCAACTCACAGATATCATCGAAAAGCTGCGAGCCCCGTTCGTCATAGAAGTATTTGCTGGGAAGGCGTTTGGAGGGCAGGCGCAAACCGGCCAGAACATCTTCGAGAAAGTTGTTCGTCGCATGGTCATATTCCACATAGTCGTGGAGCGAGCCGAGAGTCTCTGCGGTGGCGCTGCTCATCGATCATCCGCCAGTCGCACACCGGCGAACATCCAGCGCATCGCCGGATAGAAGAAATTGCGGTAGGTCGCGCGCGTATGACCCTCCGGGGTCACGCAGGCGCCGCCGCGCAAAACAAACTGATTGGCCATGAATTTTCCGTTGTATTCGCCCACCGCGCCCGTGACGGGCTTGAACCCGGGATAGGGCACATAGGGGCTTTGAGTCCACTCCCAGACATCCCCGAACATCTGTTCGGGCTGGTCCGGGGTTAGATCGATGGCGGGCGTGGTGCGCAAGAGTCCCGAACCCAGAAAATTCCCGGCCACATCCTGCTGAGCGCCAAACGCCTCCCATTCGGCTTCACGCGGGAGTCGTTTCCCTGCCCAACGCGCATAGGCTTCGGCCTCATACAGGCTCACATGACAGACAGGTGCCTGATCATTGATATGCTGGAGCCCGGACAGAGACATGTTAATCCACTCCCCGTCGACCTGCTGCCAATAAAGCGGCGCGTTCCATCCATGGGCACCGACCGCAGCCCAGCCATCTGACAACCAGAGCTCGGGACGTTCATAGCCGTCGTCATCCATGAACGCCTTCCACTCGCCATTCGTCACCAGACGCGAGGCCAGCGCAAAAGGTTCCAGATACACCTTGTGACGCGGCCCTTCATTGTCGAAGGCAAAACAGGTCCCCGAATGGCCGATTTCCGTCAATCCGCCGTCATGCGCATGCCAGCGCAACTCGGGTGCCTTGCGTGCCGGGGCGGCACGATAGGTCTGGTAGGCGGGCGCCACGCTGTTCCTTGAAAACGCATGCAGGATATCCATCAGGATCAGTTCCTGATGCTGCTGTTCGTGGTGCAGGCCGAGAACGATCAGGGGTGCCGCCTCGGCCCAGACATCTGCATCCGCATTGGCAATCAGGGATCGCATGCCCGCATCGACATGGGCGCGGTAGGCAGTCACATCCCCGGCGCTCGGTCGCGTGAGCAGCCCGCGATCCGGGCGCGGGTGACGCGCCCCGACAGTGTCGTAATAGGAATTGAACAGGAAGGTGTAATGCAGGTCGATCGGCTCATAGCCCGCGAGAAAGGGCGTCAGAATCATGGTTTCGAAGAACCACGTCATATGCGCGCGGTGCCATTTGGTCGGGCTGGCATCGGGCATGGACTGCACGACCTGATCCTCGGGCGACAACGGTGCCGCCAGACGCTCGGTTTCACCGCGCACCCAGTTGAAATGATCGCGTATCTGGTCCCGATCCCGCGGATGCGCGTCGAGAATGGCCGGTTCCGATCCGGTGACTGTCACAGGTCTCTCCTGTTGGCGCCTGCATCCCGCTTGACCGCGTCTGTGGGATGCGTCCCCGCCTTGCCATGATCAAGAGCGTCTTCGCTCCTCATGACAACCCGGATCGAAACACGCCCAGCCCGGATGGCCACACGTGGCAGTCGCGGCAAGTAAACCAAGTCGGTTCTCGGCCCGTCAACCACAAGTCTGGAGAATTTTGCAGATTTCACAAACTCCATCGTTGACCACCTGGTCCAAAGAACTAGTTTCCCCCTCATGACAAACACGGATCCCGAAATCACCGGCTACCACGCACATGTCTATTACGACGCCGCGACCAAGGCCGAGGCCGAAACCCTGCGCGCGGAAATCGATGCGCGATTCAAGACTGTTCTGGGCCGCTGGCACGACAAGCCCGTCGGCCCGCATCCGCATTGGAGCTATCAGGTCGCGTTCGAACCCAATGTGTTTGCCGAACTCGTTCCCTGGCTCGCCCTGAACCGGCGCGGCCTGACACTTCTTCTGCATCCCGAAACGGGCGACGCGCTGGCTGACCATTCGACCCATGTCATGTGGCTGGGCGAAAGCGTGGAGCTCAACCTCGACGCGCTGCGCTAGTACGCGTCACGCGCAATCGTCGCGCAAAGGAACGGTTTTCAACCTTCCGCAAGCAGGTTACAACTTCCGCCGAGATTCAATACGCGCGCTCATTCGGGCGTGTTCAGATTCGATAATGGGGAGACTAAAAAATGAAACTTTTGCGCTACGGACCTGCCGGCAAGGAAAAGCCGGGCCTGCTGGATGACGACGGCAACATCCGTGACCTGTCCAAGGTCGTCGCCGACATCACGCCCGATGTCCTCTCGCCCAAGGGCCTTGCCGCGATCCGCAAGCGCGACCCCAAGCGTCTCCCGATCGTCAAGGGTCGTCCGCGCATCGGTTCCCCCGTTGTGGAACGCCGTGTTTTCGCCATTGGCCTGAACTACGCCAAGCATGCCGCCGAAGCCGGGATGAAGATTCCTAACGAGCCGATCCTGTTCACCAAGACCTGCCCACTGACTGGCCCGAACGACCGTATCGTTCTGCCGAAGGGTGCCAAGAAGGGTGACTGGGAAGTCGAACTCTGCTTCGTGATGGGCCGCAAGGCGCAGTATGTGAGCAAGCGCGACGCGCTGAAATATGTCGCCGGCTATGCCGCAGGCAATGACGTTTCCGAGCGCAGCTACCAGATCGAACGTGGCGGCCAGTGGGTCAAGGGCAAGAGCTCCGACACCTTCGGCCCGCTCGGTCCGTGGCTCGTGACGGCGGACGAGATTCCCAACCCGCAGCGTCTCAATGTCTGGCTCGACGTCAATGGCGAGCGCATGCAGGAAGAGACCACCAAGGACATGATCTTCTCCTGTGCAGAGATCATCAGCTATCTCAGCAACATGATCACCCTGTACCCCGGTGACGTGATCTATTCCGGTACGCCGTCGGGCGTCGGCCTTGGCATGAAGCCGAAGCCGAAATTCCTCAAGCCCGGTGACGTCATCACCATGGGCATCGACGGCCTGGGTGAGCACAAGAACAAGGTTGTCAGCTGGAACGGCAAGTCCAAGTAGACCCGACCACACGACCGAGAATCACAAGGGCCGCACGGATCGTGCGGCCCTTTTTCTTTGGCTTTCCACTTCATCGTGACAAAGCATCTGCCTCCCCATAACCTGGCTCCATGGCAAGCGAAGAATGGACAGATGATGAGAACAACCTGATCGTTGCGGACTATTTCGCGATGCTTGCCGATGATATTGTAGGTCGCCCCTACAACAAATCCGACCATCGGCGACAGTTGCTGCCAATGCTGCAAAGTCGATCGGAAGGGTCAATCGAGTTTAAGCACCAGAATATAAGTGCTGTCCTGAAAGGCCTCGGGGAGGACTGGATCATTGGTTACAAACCAGCCTTCAATTTCCAAACGACCTTGATTGATGCCGTTTTGCGGTGGTTTGCAATGAACCCGGAATGGCTCAATCGCACATCTACATTTAAAAAAGACGGCAGAACTGCCGAGGTAACAGGCCTCTGGGTTGGACCAGCTCCAACACTGAGCAATCAGCCGCCGCCACAAGAACTAGAACAAATGCTCCAATGTGCTCGAAAGTTTGATGTTGCAGCACGTGACGAACGCAATAGGACTTTGGGCAAGGCTGGGGAAGAGCTCGTTCTTGTGCATGAGCGTTCTACACTTTCCTCAATCGGACGTGATGATCTTGCAAAAGAAGTGCGTTGGGTTTCCGAAATGGACGGCGATGGAGCAGGTTATGACATTGCCAGTTTCGACAGAGAGGGGTGCCCGCGCCTAATAGAAGTGAAGACGACAAATGGCTGGGAACGCACACCGTTTCACATCACCAAGAACGAACTGGCCGTGGCCGACCAGCGGCGTACCGAATGGTGACTCTTTCGACTATGGAATTTCTCTCGGGCACCCAAGGCGTTCGAACTGCAACCACCCCTTGAAGCGCACGTCTCGTTAACGGCAACAAACTTCCAAGCAAGTTTCCAGTGAGCCCCCATACTGAGCCGCTTCAATTTCTTGGAGTTGCGCGCACCACCGAGGCTTGATCCAATTCCGGAGATCAAGCCAGCTTTGGCATCACCTCGTCATGGAAGGTGCGCAGGGATTCCCGTGAGCCGGTGATGTCGATCAGCAGCACATATTCGATGCCGCCGTCGCGCATGCGCTGCAGCCGGTCCACGATTTCCTCGGGCGGGCCGATCAGGGCGCCTTCCTCGGTCGCAAGCCGCGTGTCGTTGTATTGCAGCATGGTCGATTGCGGGCCGCCGCCCTCGCGTATCCGCGAAAGGCGCGAGATGCCGCTCAGCAGGCGCGAGCGTTGCTGGTGGGCTTCCTCGCGCTCGGCTTCGGTATGGGTGATGTGCAGCGCACGGGCGACCGCCACATTCATGGGGTCGAAGGTGCGACCGGCCGCCTCGACCGTCGCACGGTAGGTCGCGAATCGCTCCTGAATTGTCGCAAAGGACGCGATCTGGTCGAGCAACAGGTTGAACTCGTTCTGCGCAGCCCATGTCAGCCCCTCATCGCTGCCCGCAGCCAGCCAGAGCGGGGGATGCGGGCGCTGGATGGGCGGCGGCTCAACGACGATGTCCTGGAAGGTCCAGTGCTTGCCGATATGGGTAAAGCGTTCCTCCGACGTCCAGGCGCGCCGGATGACCTCCAGCGATTCCAGAAACAGTTCCTGGGCTTCATCGGCCTTGACGTTGAAGCCGTGAAACTCGTTGGCGCGATAGCCCTTGCCCACTCCGAAATCGAGCCGCCCACCCGAGAGCAGATCCACCGTCGCGGCCTGCTCGGCGAGCAATACCGGATTGTGCCAGGGCAGCACCACGACAGCCGTCCCCAGGCGCATGCGCTTCGTGCGCGCCGCCAGATAGGTCAGCAGGTTGAGCGAGGCCGAAACCTGCCCAAACCCGGTGAAGTGATGCTCGACCAGGAAGACCGAGTGATAGTCGAGGTCTTCGGCCTCGACGATATAGTCGATGAAGTCCCGATAACCCTGGGTGCTGTCACGCGCGACCCCGCCGCGACGTGACGAGGCACCGCCAAACAATCCGAACTTCATCCGCTATGACCGCCCAAGGAACCTCCCACTAGTTGCGCACACGCTCGGGCTTGCCGGTCTTGGTCGAGGTCGACAGGGCCTCAAGCACGGCGACATTGGCGATGCGCTCTTCATTGGTGAAGCGATAGGGCTTCTTGCCGGAAACCGCATCGGCCCAGGCTTCGAAGTTCATCTTCACTGTGTCGCGCGGCTTGTAGACCTTCTTCGTCCGCTTGCCGTCCGCCGTACCGATATACATATGCGTGTCGCCCGGGTTTTCGGGATGCGCCATCTCATGAATATCGACCCAGGCCTTGTCACCGAACACGGTCAGGCGACCGTAAAACGGCGTCGCCGAAATCACGTTGATCGTGCCCATCGTCCCGTCCTTGAAGGTGAACTGGGTGGACGCCACGTCCCCGCTGGGCAGGTTGAGTACACGGCGATCCGAGATTGCGCGGATCTGCTGGATCGGACCGAACATGCTGATGAACAGGTCCGTCAGATGGACCCCCATGCCGGTCCAGCCCGCCGCGGGCGCATCCTTGGGATTGCCGCGCCAGTTGTCCTTCTTCATCGGCTTGAACTTGTCATGGGAGAAGTTGCCTTCCACCAGCAGGACCGTGCCGAGTTCCTTTTTGGCAATCATGTCGGCGAGCTTTTCCATCGCTGTCTCGTAGCGACGCTCATGACCAAGGCCCATCACAAGGCCCTTCTTCTCGCAGGCGCGCACCATGCGCTTGGCGCTCGCGGCTGTCAGGGAGAGGGGCTTTTCACAGAAAATCTGCTTGCCAGCCTTGACCGCACGCAGCACCAGTTCCTCATGGGTCGAATGCGGGGTCGTCAGGATCACGCCCTCGATTTTCGGGTCATCGAGTGCATCCTGATAATCGGTCAGGAGCTGGAATCCCTTGGCTTTTGCAAGCTTGCGCACGGCGGGGGTCGGCTTGACCTCGACACCGGCGACCACACGAATTTTCCGGCTATCATGCAGCACGGCGGCGACATGCGCGCCCCACCACCCGAGACCGACAACGGCAACATTCAACATTGGATTCCACTCCCCGCATTCGTTGTTTGCTTTGCCCGACCGGGGCTTGCGCGGAGGTTAGCATGGCGACTTTGCGACACAAACCCGTCGGGCTAGATTGCGGGTCCGTCCTCACCACCGAGATTTCCCATGCCCGGCATATCCATCGAAGCCTTCAACAAACTGACTGCGATGGAGTTGCCTCTCGCCGCCCAGAATGGTTGTCACGCCGAAGACATCGGTGACGGCACGGCGCGGGTCCGCCTGCCGTTCAACAAATCCCTCACCCGGCCCGGCGGCACGATCAGCGGACCGGCCATGATGGCACTGACCGATTACGGCATGTACGCCGCTGTGCTCGGTGCCATCGGCGAGGTTGCGCTGGCCGTGACCACGAACCTCAACATCAACTTTCTGCGCAAGCCCGAACCCGTCGACATGATCGCCGACTGCCGGGTGCTCAAACTGGGAAAACGCCTCGCCGTGGTCGAGGTCACGATTTATTCAGACGGCATGGACGAACCGGTCGCCCATGCCACAGGCACCTATTCCATCCCGCCGGAACCCGAGAATACCGCGACCACGCGCTAGTCCCAGAAGAACAGGAACCCAACCATGTCCACAATCCAGTCACGTCGAAGCTTCATCTTCTCACCGGGCACCGATCCTTCGATGTTCGGCAAGGCCCTCAAATCGGGTTCCGATATCGTCTGCGTGGAGCTGGAAGACGGGGTTGCACCGCAGCACAAGGATATGGCGCGCGCCAACATGCTCGCGATCTTTGCCGAACCCCAGGCCGATGACGGCGTCGAACGGATCGTGCGGGTCAATATGCTTGGCTCCCCCGAAGGGGAAGCCGACCTGGCCGCTGTTCTGGAGACAGAAACCCCGCCCCCGGCCCTGATGATGCCCAAGGTCAACAACCCCGAAGAGGTCCGGCGGGTGGCTGACGCGCTCGACGCGGCCGGCCAGTCGACCCGATTGCAGGTCATCATCGAGACCAACCCGGGGCTTGAGGCGGCCTATGAAATCGCCCAGGCCAGCGATCGGGTGGATGCGCTGCTCTTCGGCGGTGTCGACCTCGCCGCCGACCTGCGTTGCGAGTATGGCTGGGAACCGTTGCTCTATGCCCGCTCACGGGTTGTCCACGCCGCAGCGGGAGCCGGGATCGATGTCATCGATGTGCCCTGGCTCGATCTCGAGGACGAGGCCGGATTGCGGCAGGAAGCCGAGGCAAGCGCGCGGCTGGGATTCACCGGCAAGGGTTCGATCCATCCCAAGCAGATTCCGGTCATCAACGAGATTTTTTCGCCCAGCGCCGTACAGGTCGCCTATGCCCACAAGGTCGTCGCGGCCTTCGCGGCAGCTGATACCGGCCTGGTCGTGGTGGACGGCAAGCTGATCGAGCTGCCGGTGCTCCGTTCCATGGAGCGAATTCTGGCCAAGGCGGAACGGCTTTAGTCGCCACCCATTTGACGACCCGGATCAGCCGGTCCGGGTTGTGCCGGGTTGTCATCACTGTAAAGGCGTTACCCCTCTCCCCCTGTGAGGGGTTTTGCGTTTATGGTGCATCAACCGAATATTTCGAATGGGGGGAAACCAGATGTCGAACGACCCAAACCAGATGCAGCGTTTCACACGCGACCAGATCGAGGCCTTCATGGCGCGCTGTTTTGCCGGGGCCGGATTGCCGGACGCCGATGCCAAGAGCGTGGCGCATATGATGGCCGAAGCCGACATGCTGGGGAAAGATTCCCACGGCATCTTCCGGCTTCCCGGCTATATCGGACGGATCAAGGCCGGTGGCTTCAACCCCACCCCGGAGATGAAGGTCGAACGCGAATTCGCAGCCACCGCACTGCTGAATGGCGACAACGGCATGGGTCATCTGGTGGTCAAGAAAGCCGCCGATCTGGCCATCGAAAAGGCCAAGACCGCGGGCGTTGGCTGGGTCGGGCTGCATCACTCCAATCACGCCGGGGCGGCCTCGGTCTATTCCAACATGGCGCTCGAACACAACATGATCGGGCTTTATGTCGCCGTGGGCAGCGCCAACCACCTGCCGCCATGGGGCGGTACCGAGATGCTGCTTTCGACGAACCCCATTGCGGTTTCAATCCCGGGTGACGAAGAAAACGCCATCATCCTCGACATGGCCACGACGGTGACCTCCTATGGCAAGGTCAAGGTCTACGCCCAGCGCGGAATGGAAATGCCCGAAGGCTGGATGATCAATCAGGACGGGAGCCCGCTGACCGATGCCAGCAAATCCGACACCGGCTTCCTGCTGCCAATCGGCGGACCGAAGGGCTACGGCCTCGCCCTGATCTTCGGGATTCTGGGTGGGACGCTCAACGGTGCCAATTTCGGCCGCAACGTGGTTGATATGAACGCAGACCCGTCTTCGGTGACCAATACGGGGCAGTTCTATCTGGCCATCAACATCGAAGCCTTCATCGATCCGGCGCAGTTCAAGTGCGAGATCGACGAGGTAATCCGGCAGATGCGCAGCTCCCCCACCATGGGCGGTTTCGACAGGGTTCGCCTGCCCGGTGAATCGGCCCATGCGGCCTATGCCGACCGTATCGCCAACGGCGTCCCCCTGCCCGATCCACTGCTGACCAATCTGGCGAAGGTCGCTGACGATCTGGGCGTGGACAAACTCGCCTGACCGCGTCCTCGTCACGCGGCAGGAAAGCCCCGGTGACCCCGGTCATTCAGGCCGTGTTCTGGATGACCGGCACGTTGCTGTCATTCACCCTGATGGCCGTCGCTGTCCGGGAGATCTCCGGCGAGATTCACAGCTTCCAGATCATGCTGTTCCGCAGCCTGGGCGCACTTGTGATTCTGTTGCCGATCGCCGTGATGGCCGGACGGCATGTCTGGCGCACCACGCGGATCGGGACCCAGTTCGGACGCAATCTGGTCCACTTCGTCGCACAGCTTGGCTGGATTACCGGGATCGGCCTGTTGCCGCTGGCCGAAGTTTTCGCCATCGAGTTCACGACGCCGATCTGGGCGACGATTCTGGCCGTCCTGTTTTTGGGGGAACGCCTCAACCGCGGGCGCATCATCGCGCTTCTGTTCGGTTTCACCGGTATTCTGGTCATCCTGCGACCGGGCCTGACGGTGATCGAACCCGGCGCTTTTGCCGTGCTGGGGGCAGCGGTCGGCTTTGCGATCACGCTGACTCTGACAAAGTTTCTGACCCGCACGGATTCACCGCTGACGATCCTGCTGTACATGTCGGTGATCCAGCTGCCGCTGGGACTGATTCTGGTTGCCTTCGAATGGACGACCCCGACCCTGCTGCAGCTGTTCTGGCTGATGGTCATCGGCTTTGTCGGCCTGTCGGCCCATTACTGCACCGCAAGGGCCTTGTCGCTGGCAGACCAGACGATCGTCGTGCCCATGGATTTCATGCGCCTGCCGCTGATCGTGCTGGTCGGCTTCGCACTCTACAGCGAATCCACCGAACTTCTGGTTCTCGCGGGTGCCGGACTTATTTTTGCCGGCAACTACTATTCGATCTTCCGGGAAAACCGGCGCCGTGATGCGCCCTAGAACGCGCCCGCTGCCTCGCGCACGGCTTCAAGGTCGGGCAAGACAACCGTATGGGTATCGGGCAGCTCGATCAGGCCTTCATCGCGCAACGCCGTGAATGTGCGGCTTACCGTTTCGATGGTCAGGCCCAGATAATCGGCAATATCGGTCCGGGACATCGGCAGATGCAGTTTCGATTCCGGCGCATCTGATTCAGCCTGATCGAGACGATGCAACAGGAACGAGAGCAGCTTTTCGCGCGCGGTCTTTCGGCCCAGCAACAGCATCTGTTCCTGCGCGGCAGCCAGTTCATCGCGGCTCATGTCCAGCAGCTTTTCACGAACCGGCGGGATATCTGCTAGCAGACGTTCGAGGTTGGTCAACCGCATGCTGCACAACTCGACCGGTGTCATGGCCTCTGCGCCATAGGCGTAAGTGCTGTCGGACACCAGCCCAAGAAAGTCGCCTTCGCCCAGAAAGCCCGTAATCTGGCGACGCCCATCGGGCAGCAATTTATACAATCGGACTTCGCCCCGGGATATGTTGTAGGCGTATTCTGCGGTTTCACCTTCCTCGAATATGACCTGCCCGGGATCGATATCCCGATGCGAAACAATCGCGGCCAGACGATCAATATCCTTGAAATCCACGGCAGCACACATGGCTTTGTGGCGTACATCACACTGATCGCAGCGGTGATGTGCATGCCCTGCGCTGGTCTGTCTCTGACGGTCGGTCATGTCATTCGCCCCGAAATTGCCGCTACGGTTCATAGCCTGGCATTACATTAGCGAGATTCAATATACACAAGGCACCTATTGAGCCAAATCAATGAACCACGCGCCTGATGCTTCATGATAACCCGCAACACACAAATAGAAAGAGCATCATGCGTTGACTGATCCTCATTCCAACACGCAGGCCCTCACACACGCATTCGTGGATCAGGCCTATACCCTTGCACGGGAAGCCGATCACACGCTGACTCTCGAAGCCTGGCGGCGTTTCGCCACACCTCTGGCCGCCGAACTGCCAACAGAAATGCGCGCTCCCGGTGTGATGCTGATACTGCGCAACAATCTGATCCGGGGGCTCGCCACCTTCCGCTGGAAACCGGATGTTGATGGCACCCGACTGCTGGCGGCCCGGGACATCGTGATCATGGATCGTGCACGTAAGGAACGGGTCTCTCAGGAACTTCTTGGAGGATTGATCGAAATCGCAGTGCGCGACCACTGCGCACGGGTCCATGCCGAGCTCCCGCGCTCAAGCGCCTGGCTGGACACGATGTGGTCTGACCCCGAGGGCAGCATCTATCGGCTTCCCATCGAATGTATTCGCCTGTCGCCGGATATTCGCACGCCTGCCGATGATGGCACCGTGGTGACGCTCCACCTCTCCTGAGCCGAACGGCCTAGTTCACGAGGCCGGAGAACTCCAGGCTCTGAAACACGATCAGGCCGGTGCTGCTCAACCCGCCGAGCACAGGAATCCAGACCGGCACCCGGAAATGCGGGCGCGTTTCAGTCTTCTCCCGATACTTGATGACAATCAGTGAGAGATTGACCAGCGCAAACACGCTCAGGATCGCGATCGCGGCGAGTCGTGCGAGGGTTTCAAGTGGCAGCAGAAGCGACCCGATGATGACCAATCCCCCGACCAGAAGGGTTGCCACGACAGGTGTCTGGAATCGTGGATGCACATAACCGATCAGCCGCGGCAGGTTCCCCTGATCGGCCAATCCGTACAGCACGCGCGCGCCCATGATGATCTGGATCAGTGCGCCATTGATGATGGCAAGCGTTCCCACGAGAACAATCGGCAGAGACGAACGCCCCGAAGCGGCCGCATAGAGATCAGCAAGTGGTGCTTCACTCTGCCCCAGCGCACCTTCCGGGACACTCAGCAGCGCGACAAGTGAGATGGCAACATACAAAAGAGTGGTGAAAATAATGGTCAGGATGATCGCGCGGGGCATCGTGCGGTCCGGGTCACGCACCTCCTCGACCACGTTCACCATGTCCTCAAAACCGATAAAGGCGAAAAACGCCAGCACAGCCGCTGATACAATCAGCGGCAATTGCGCCAGGCTGAATCCCGCACCCAGATTCCACGCCCAGTCGCCCATATCCACCAGCGATCCACGGGCCACCCAGATGATCAGCAGCAAACCGCCAACCTCGATCACGGTAAACAGCGCGGCCACGATCACGGCCTGCCGGATACCCCAGATCGCAAGCAGGCAGAGCGCGACCACCACGAGCATGATCAGGAACGCAGCCGGCACATCGACCAGCACCCGGACATAACCGGCAAACCCCTGCACGATTGCCGAAGAAGAAATGGTACCGGCAGCCACGACCATCAGACCCACGATCAAGGCCAGTTTGGAAGACCCCAAGCCCTCGTGCACATATATGGCTTCTCCCGCCGCACGGGGCATCCGCACGGCAAGCTCTGCAAAGCTCAGCGCGCTCAGCCCCGCGAGCAGCGCCGACAAGAAGAAACTTATCGGCGCAAAGATGCCGGCAATTCCGATCACCTTGCCGGTCAGGACATAAATTCCCGCCCCCACTGTGACCCCCACCCCATAGAGCGTGAGCAACGGCAGGGTCAGGGTGCGGCGCAGCCTGACAGGCGGTTGGCCGTCAGGCATGTTTGTCATGATCTGTGCTCCGAATCCGGCGGCCTAATGGGACAGAATGGTTGGCACCGTCATGTGCTGTAACACGTGGCGTGTCGCCCCGCCGAATGCCATCTCGCGGATGCGGGAATGGCCATAGGCTCCCATCACGATCATATCGCAATCATGATCGGTCACCGCGTTGAGGATCGCATCACCGATCGACACCTCATCGGTCGTGACATGGGTGAGTTCGGCATTGACGCCATGACGCGAGAGATAAGCGCCCACGCCGACATCACGGGCATCATCGTGCACATCTCCACGCAGGACCACGACCTGATCGGCATCGCGCAGGATCGGCATGGCATCGCGCACGGCCCGGGCGCATTCGCGGCGCGGCGCCCAGGCAACAAGCACCTTCTTGCCAAAGGTTTCAAATTTGCCCGCTTCGGGAATGGCCAGCACCGGCACGCCCAGCAACAGGCTCGCCTCGCCCAGCAACCAGTCGTGTTCGCCCGAAGCATGCTGCGCCAGAACAAAGAGATCGGTGACCGGCGCGATCTCCTCGAGCACGGAAAGAACCGATCGCGCACCCCCCTGCCATTCACGGGAGTCCACACCGGCCTTCTTGCATGCCGCTTCAAAGGTTGCGCGCAGTTTTTCACCATCGGCATCCGCTTCGGCGTAATAGGACGACATCATGTCGTCGGGAAACGGCACGGCGGCATAGATTGGCAAATTGAGCGGCGGCACCAGGTGGATGCCCGTCAGATGGGCCTCCCGCTCCTTTGCGACCTTCATCGCGGCGTCCATGACGGACTGGTTTCGTGGGTCACCCTGAAGGAACCCGGCGCAAATCGTTTGATAAGACATTTGGATCTCCATCCGTTGGTTGGGATTCAGCATCGGACGGATAGGCAGGAGCCGCCTTGATCAGGGTCAATTTCCGGTTGCGTCACCCGGAAAATGCAAACGGGCGGCACAGGGCCGCCCGCACATGCAAAGCCCCTTAGTCGGCCTGGTGTCAGGCAGCGTCCTTGCCCGCGGTAAAGGTCATGCCGCGTTCCTCGAACTGGCGGACCACGTCCTCCCCGAACGCGGCGAGCTGCGTGGCGGTGCCCTTCGGGAAGTCGATATCGCTCATGTCATGGACCCCGCCGCTGATGATGACCTGCAACAGCCCGTCGTCCTCGCCGATATTGCGGAACGCCCGGCAGACCCCGGGCGGAACCGAGATGGTGTCGAACTCATCCAGCTCGACCCGCTGGGTACCGTCATCATTCCACGTCACCTCGAAACGCCCGCGCAGGACCGTGAAGGTCTCATAGGTCTGCTGATGGGCATGCAGGGATGGCCCGGTGCCCGGCGGGCATTTCGCATGGGTCATGGTGATCCCGCCCGCCCCCTGAATCGGCGCCCCCTGGTTGACCGGGGTATCAGCCGAACCGTCCAGCCCGATCACGGACAGAAGTTCGCGCGAATAGATCACGTCCTTGGCTTCCTGGGGAATGTCGAGGGTTTCAGCGGCATGCAGAGGCTTGAGATCACGGAACCGCGAAACGCGTTTTTCCATATCCTCGGGAGAAATATCGATCGTGCGCATCATGCTCTCCTTGGCTGTATCGTGTACCGGTGAGTATAGCCCAGCTTGCCGTTCCGCCAAGCTGCCGGTCAGGGGCGAAGCGGCATGCGATTTCCGCCGTCACGGACCCGGCAAATACTTGATTTCGCTGCAATTTTTCAGGATCAATCAAAGGCTGGAGCGGGTGAAGGGAATCGAACCCTCGTCGTAAGCTTGGGAAGCTTCTGCTCTACCATTGAGCTACACCCGCCGCGCCGACGTATTTCTATAGCGAAGGGCCCGGATCACGCAATCAAATCCGTGACCAACCGGTCGGCGGCCCCTCCCCATAAAGTCCCAAAGTGACGCACTGGACTTTTGTGCCATCATGCTGCCAAATCCGGCTGCAAGACTGCGCCAATGCCTTGCGGCGCACGTGAAAGCGACAGGTTCATGTACACGCAGAAAACCAGGAATATCTCGGTCACCGTGACCCCGATCTATCTCGAAGACCAGTCAGAGCCCGATGAGGACCATTACGTGTGGGCCTATCAGGTGCGGATTGAGAACGACAGCATGGAAACCGTGCAGTTGCGCTCCCGTCACTGGCGCATCACAGATGCCAACGGGCTGGTGCAGGAGGTCCGCGGGGCCGGCGTCGTGGGCGAGCAGCCGGTGCTCGAACCCGGCGAATCCTTTGAATACACAAGCGGTACGCCCCTGAACGCCCCCTCGGGCATCATGGTCGGGTCGTATGAAATGCAGACGGTTGAAGGCGACCTGATCGAGGTCGGTATTCCTGCCTTTTCCCTCGACAGTCCGCACCAGGTGATCCGGCCGAACTAGATTTCGGCCGCGACTGATCCAGATTACGTGTTCCCGGCGTAAAAGGAACTTTGACGGCGCCGCCGCCAGCCCTGCAAAGCACGGAACAGACCATGTCAGAAGATAATCCCCGGAAGATGACCGCCCCCGACCGCACCGATGCCGAGGAGGCCGTACGCACCCTGCTTCGTTGGGCCGGTGACGACCCCGAACGCGAAGGCCTGCTGGACACGCCGGCCCGTGTGGCCCGCGCCTTTGAAGAATGGTTCGCCGGGTATCGGGAAGACCCGATGCAGTTCCTCGAACGTACCTTCGAGGAGGTCGAGGGCTACGACGAGATGGTCGTCCTGCGCGATATCCGGCTGGAATCCTACTGCGAGCACCATCTGGCGCCGATTCTGGGGAAAATCCACATCGGCTACATGCCCGACAAACGTGTCGTCGGGATCAGCAAGCTGGCCCGGGTCGCCGATGCCTATGCCAAGCGCCTGCAAATCCAGGAAAAACTGACTGCCCAGATCGCCAATTGCATCAATGAAGTGCTGCAGCCCAAGGGAGTCGCGGTGGTGATCGAAGCCGAACACCAGTGCATGACGACGCGCGGCGTCCACAAGCACGGTGTGTCGATGGTGACCAGCACGATGCTGGGCGCGTTCCGGCAGGGATCGGATACACGCCGGGAATTCCTGTCCTTCATCGGAAACCCATCTTCGAGCGCCAGCAGTTAAAGCAACCACACCGCTGGACAGACGGGGCATTTTCGCCAATCATCGCGCCGACAAAGCGAAATAAACCCGCCTTCGCAGGCCAAGGAACATTGGACACGGTGAAAGCCGTGCATTCCCCGCGTGCTCGACTTCCGACCCATTCTGTTTATCCTCGGCGTTCTGCTGTCGACACTGTCGATTGCGATGATGCTGCCCGCGCTCGTGGACGCCGCCACCGGCCATCGTGACTGGCAGGTTTTTGCGGCCTCCAGCGGGCTGACGCTGTTCATCGGCGTCTCACTGATCCTGACCACACGTGGCGGCGACATGAAGATCGGCATTCGCGAGGCCTTCGTGCTGACCACGCTCAGCTGGCTTGGCATGACGGTGTTTGCCGCACTGCCCTTTGCCTTTGCCGGACTGAATCTCAGCTATGCCGATGCCTTCTTCGAAGCGATGTCGGGCATCACGACCACCGGCTCGACCGTCATCATCGGGCTGGATGCCGCACCGCCGGGTATCCTGTTGTGGCGTGCCCTGCTGCAATGGCTTGGCGGGATTGGTATCATCGTCACCGCCATCGCCGTGCTGCCGATGCTGCAGGTCGGCGGCATGCAGATCTTCAGGCTCGAAAGCTCGGACACCTCAGAGAAGGTGCTGCCCCGCGCGGCCCAGACTTCCACCGCGATCGGCTCGATCTATCTGGGACTGACGCTGGTCTGTGCGCTGGGTTACTGGCTGGCGGGCATGTCCGGATTTGACGCCATCGCCCATGCCATGACGACCATCGCGACGGGCGGATTCTCCACCTCGGATGCCAGTATCGGGGTCTTCGACAACTGGACCATCGATACCATCGCGATTGCGTTCATGATCACCGGATCGCTGCCCTTCGTGCTGTACCTGCAGGCCGCGCGGGGACGCCCGGAAAGTCTGTGGCGCGACACTCAGGTGCGCTGGTTCCTGGCCATCGTACTGGGGGCGATCTCGATCATCAGCCTGTCCCTCTATCTGTCTCAGGAACTCGGCCTGGGCGTCTCGATCCGGGCGGCCGCCTTCAACACGGTGTCCGTCATCACCGGCACCGGCTATGCGACCGCCGCCTTTGACACCTGGGGTTCCTTCCCGCTGATTATCTTCTTTGTGATGATGTTCATCGGGGGTTGCGCGGGATCGACCACCTGCGGGATCAAGGTGTTTCGCTTTCAGGTTCTCTATGCCATCGCCACGGTGCAGATAAAGCGCCTGCTTCAGCCCCATGGCGTCTTCATTCCCCATTACAACCACAACCCGGTGACCGAGGAAATCGCGCTTTCGGTGCTGGGGTTTGTCTTCTTCTATATTCTGGTCTTCATCCTGCTGGCGCTCGGCCTGAGTGCGCTGGGTCTCGACTTCCTGACCAGCCTGTCGGGAGCGGCGACGGCCATTTCCAATGTCGGCCCGGGTCTCGGCCCGATCATCGGCCCGGTCGGAACATTTGCCGATTTGCCCGACGCTGCGAAATGGATGCTCTCGGCAGGCATGCTGCTGGGCCGGCTTGAGCTGTTCACCGTCCTCGTGATCCTGACCCCGGCGTTCTGGAGAAACTGAGCATGATGACCCACGCCGAGCGGACCCTCGAAATACTGGCGCAGCTGATCGGTTTCGACACGACGTCCCACCTGTCCAACCTGAACCTGATTTCCTTTGCCGAGGAGTATCTGGACCGTCACGGTGTGCGGTCCCAGCGGATCGAAAGTGACGACGGGGAAAAATCAAATTTGCTGGCCAGTATCGGACCCGATATTCCCGGCGGCGTCGTTCTCTCGGGCCACACCGATGTGGTGCCGGTGACAGGTCAGGACTGGTCGAGCGATCCTTTCGTGCTGGACACGCGCATGGTCGAAGGCGCCGAACGGCATTTCGGGCGCGGCACGGCAGACATGAAGGGCTTTATCGCGGCTGTTCTGGCCAAGGTGCCCGACCTGGTGGCCGCCAACCTGAAAACCCCGATCCACATTGCGCTGTCCTATGACGAGGAAGTCGGCTGTCGCGGGGTCGGCCGCATGATCGCCAAGCTGGGCGATGCGGTGCCGATGCCCGCCATCGCCATTGTGGGGGAACCTACCAGCATGCAGATCGTGACCGGACACAAGGGCATCCGGGGTTTCGAAACGACAATCACCGGAATTGCCGCCCATTCCAGCGCGCCCCATCGCGGGGTCAATGCGATTGCCTATGCCGCGGAATTCATCACCTTTCTCAAAGGCATTGCCGCCGAACAGGAGCAGCAGGCCGACCCGGAAAGCAGCTTCGTGCCGCCCTGGACGACGTTCAATTTCGGGGTCATCAAGGGGGGTGAAGCCAAGAACATCATCGCCGAACGCTGCAGCCTGTCCTGGGAGTTCCGCCCGCTTCCCGACACCGATGCCGACGCCATTGAGACACGGGTCCGGACCTATATCGACGAAGCGCTGCGACCGGCTATCAAGCAGGAGAACACCCGTGCGGATATCGCGATCAAGGTGCTTTCCGCCGTACCGCCCATGCATCCCGATCCCGATTCACCCGCCGAGCGGCTGACCCGCCATCTGACCGGTGCCAACACGACCCATACGGTGGCCTATACCGCCGAAGCCAGTCAGTTCCAGGAGCACGGAATTCCAACCGTCTTGCTGGGTCCGGGCGATATCGCGCAAGCGCATCAACCCGATGAGTGGATTGCCCAGAGTGAACTGGAGGCGTGCGGCGGTTTCCTCGATCGTCTCCAGATCTGGGCGGCTTCCGGAAACCCGGTTCCCTAGAAGCCGCTCTAGCGAATCAGGAACGGCTGGAGGAACTGGTTGATCGCCTTGTCCAGTTCGCTGTTCAGGTCATTGATCAGAGCTTCCGACATCTGAAACCAGACTTTGTCCCGTTCGTTCAGGGTCAGATTCTCGGGAACCGTGCGGCTGCGTGTGGCTTCGGCGGAGACTTCACCGTTCAGCCGGCGCGCCGGATTCGTAATCGTGATTTTTGCCGCCAGCTTTCCGTCGTAACGCTCGGACTGATCGGTTGTCACCACGCCCCGAACGCCTGTCGTGCGGTCCAGGGTGGATTCGATCACGGAGGCTTGGGTGATCGTGAAGGTCACGGTCCCGCTGTCGCCAGCCGGCACGAGTCGGTCGTTCGCCCATTGCCGCGCCGCCACTGCGGGCGGAACCGGCATGCCGGACGCGACATCGGCCCGGCCGGTTTCACGAAACCCGTCGACGATATTGAGCGTCTGCACATCCAGCCGGAAGGGCGGAAGATGGCCGAAGGTCAGTTTGGCAAATTGCGGACTGGGCGGTGGCGTGGTGCAGCCGGCGAGCCCGACGGCCGACAGGCCGACCAGCAGGTCACGCCGGTTCAATTCAAAAATCATGATGCTTCCCCTGAGTTTCGATGCGGAACTACGTGCCCCTAGTCTAGCGAAGATTCTGGCAAATCCGTGGCACCCGCACGCGCTTCGACCTCGTTCGGGGTAAAGCGGTAGGTTTCATTGCAGAATTCGCAGGTCACAACCAGCCATCCGTCATCCGCCAGATCGTAGAGGTCTTCACGGGGCAGCTGCTCGAGCACGTTGAACACCCGATCAGCCGAACAGCGGCAGCCCCGCGTGACCGGGCGTGCCGGGGTGACACGCACGCCTTCTTCATGGAACAGCCGGAACAGGTAGCGGTCCGCCGGGAGCGCGGGATCGAGCATTTCGGCATCGGTTCCCGTCGCCATCAGCATCATCACGCGCCGCCATGTATCGGCTTCATCGTCCGGCGGGAGATGCTGGTTGGGGTCGTCAGCGATCCGTTGCACCATCATCGCCCCGGCGCGCCAGGGTGCATCGGGACCATCACCGCTCCGGCCTGCCGAAACCATGATTGCGGCATCCATCTGCTGGGACTGGCGAAAATAGTGCTGGGCGCATTCAGCCAGCGTGTCACCGACCAGCTCCACCATTCCCTGATAACGATCCGTATGCCGTCCCTGATCCACGGTCAGCGCCAGGTAGCCCTTGCCAAGAAGTTCCCGTGCCCCGGCAAGCCCGGCCACGGCTTCGGGATCATGGTTGGCATAACCGCGCACCACATAGCGTTCGCCGCCATCGAGCGTCTGGATATCGGCCAGCAGGAGCGAGACCGGCCCGTCACCCTGTGCCTGAAAGGTGAAGATGCCGTCGAATTTCAGCGCCGCGGCCAGCGTCGCACTCAGGGCTATCGCCTGACCCAGCAGTTCCGCGACAGGCTCAGGATAGTCGTGACGGCGCAACACGTCGTCCACGACGGGGCCAAGCCGGGACAGGCGACCGGTCAGGCGGGCTTCGCCACCGCCCCCGGATTCAAGCTGAAATGGCAGAACCAGATCATCGACAGGACGCCCGGCCCCACCGCGATCAGGCGGAAAACCGGAATCAGGCAAGGCCCGCATCTCCGAGCAAGCACCACAACAGAATGCTTTTCTGGGCATGCAGGCGGTTGCCCGCTTCGGTCCAGATCACGGATTGGGGACCATCCACCACTTCGGCCGTGGCTTCATCTTCGCGATAGACCGGCAGGCAATGCATGAAAATCGCCTTAGGATTGGCCTTCGCCATCAGGTCGGCATCCACCCGGAAGGGCGTGAGCGCGGCCCGACGCTTTTCGGCCTGGGCATCGCCCATGGAAACCCAGGTATCGGTGACAACACAATCCGCGCCCGTGACCGCGGCGACCGGATCTGCCCCGACGGAAACACGTCCGTTGTTCGCCCGCGCCCAGTCGAGAACACCGGCCGGCGGGCGAAACCCCTCGGGTGAGGCAATCCGGAATTCGAACCCGAACCGCACAGCGGCATGAATCCAGGAATTCGCGACATTGTTGGCATCCCCGCACCACGCCACGACACGGCCCGCGATCGGGCCGACAACTTCCTCGAAGGTCATGACATCGGCCATGATCTGACACGGGTGGGACGCATCGGTCAGGCCGTTGATCACGGGAATGCTCGCCGCTTCGACCATCTCCGTCAGATTCTCGGACGACGAGGTCCGATACATGATGACATCGACATATTGCGACAGGATACGCGCGGTATCTGCGACCGTCTCACCACGTCCGAGCTGTGAGCCCTCGGGCTCCAGGATCACCACTTTCCCGCCAAGTGACTGCATCGCCACTTCAAACGAAACCCGTGTCCGGGTGCTCGGCTTTTCAAACACCATCGCCAGGGTCTTGCCCGCAAGCGCAGATTCCTTGCCGCCCGAACGTTTCATGCGTGCACCGGAATCCAGCATCGCCCGCAAGGTTTCCGGCGCGGCCTGGTCAAGGTCCAGAAAATGGCGAAGCTCAGTCATGACCCGCACTGGCGAGCGCCGCACATGCCTTGTCCATGGCGTCCAGCGCCTCATCGATCTCGGTCTGACCAATCGTCAACGGCGGCAGCATGCGCAAGACATTCTGGCCCGCGACCACAGTCAGAAGATTTTCCTCGCGGGCCGCTGCACTCAGGGCCGCATTGGTATATGGCGACTTGACGATCAACCCGATCATCAGGCCCTTGCCCCGCACACCTTCTAGAATGGTGTCATATTTCTCTACCAGAGCTTGCAAGCCAGCCATCAGCGCCGCGCCAGAGACCTGAACCGCATCGAGAAACCCGTCTTCGGTCAGGACATCCAGCGTGGCATTGGCGACAGCCATGGCCAGCGGATTGCCGCCAAAGGTGCTGCCATGCGAGCCCGCCGTCATGGTTTGCGCAACCGCATCGGTCGCGAGAATGGCACCACAGGGAAAGCCCCCGGCAATCCCCTTCGCACAACCCATGATATCGGGCGTCACGTCGGTCCACTGATGGGCGAACAACCGCCCGGTCCGGCCGAAACCGGTCTGGACCTCATCGAACACCAGCAACAGACCGAACTCATCGGCTGCCGCACGAAGTTCGCGCAGATAGCTGTCCTCGAGGGGCAGGAGGCCGCCCTCACCCTGAATCGGTTCGACCACGATCGAAGCCGTCTCGGGTGTGATCGCATCCCGTAACGCATTCATGTTGTGGACCGGAACGAGATCGAATCCATCCGCCGGATGCCCGAACCCGTCGAGATGCTTGGGATTCTTGGACGCCGACAACATGGCCATGGTCCTTCCGTGGAAGGAATTCTGGAGCGAAATGGAACGCCATTTCTCCGGATGCCCGTTCACCGCGTGATAGCGCCGTGACGCCTTGACCGCACCTTCCATCGCTTCCGTTCCCGAATTGCAGAAGAAGACTGCGTCGGCAAAGGAGAGCGCACAGAGCCGTTCGGCCATGCGCACCTGACCGGGAATATTGTAGAGATTCGAAACATGCCAAAGCCGTCCCGCCTGCTCCTGCAAAGCCGCGACGAGATGGGGATGGCTATGTCCCATGGAATTGACCGCAATCCCGGCAGCGAAGTCGAGATATCGACGTCCCGCCGTATCGAACAAGTAGGCGCCTTCACCCCTTTCGAACGAAACGGTTGGGTGACCGTATGTCGGCATCACCGCATTCATGATCCAAGTCTCCAGTTCAACGTGACACGGCGTTGTGTTGCACCGCGAAAAAGGCGGTGACTATCGAAAATGACGCCCCGGAAGTCAACGGCAATAGACTTCAGCTCTTCATCCGGTAACCGACTGAAAAGAGGCGATAACTCACAGCCCAGAAGAACGCGGTGACACCGATGCACACAAAGGCGCCAAACACCGGATCGGCCTCTGCCTGCCCGGTCATCCCGTAGCGAATGCCATCCACGACGTAGAAAACCGGGTTGGCCTGCGCAAGTGGCCGGATGGCGGCAGGTAGGGAGTCCAGCGCAAAGAAAACCCCGGAGAAGAACACGAATGGCAGGAAAATGAAGGTCTGCACCGAGTTAATATAGTCCCATTTCTTGGCCCAAAGCCCCGCAATCTGGCTGAACAGGCCGATCATCAGGGCCCCGATAACGACAAAAAAGACCAGAACACCGGGATTTTCCGGCAACAAACCGACAAACGGGAAGAGCGCTGCCGTCACCACGGCGGCCACCATCAGGCTGCCTGTCACGGTCGCAGCGGCAAATCCGAATACGATCTCCCCCGGCGTCAGCGGCAACACGGCCAGATCGCCGAAGATCCCTTCGGTCTTGTCATAAACGATCGAGAACGCGGCTGATTCAAAAGCACGTTCGAGGACCGCAACGGTTATCAGGCCGGGCACGAGGAAGGTCATGAACGGCAAGCCGCCCATCGTCGCGTCCGGGCCGTCAATGGCCAGCCCGAACACACTGGCAAACAGCACAGCCCGGATCGCAGGTGCAGCGAGCGTGATTTTCCAGATCTTGAAACCGCGCGCCATCTCGCGCCGGAAGAAGGTCAGCAATCCGAGCCAGTTGAGCAGGCCGAACCGGCGGGCGGTCGGTGTACCACCAAGCAGCAGATCGGGCCGGTCCGTCATGCGTCGTCAGGATTTCAGCTTGTAACCGGTGACCAGCATCCGGTGAACGATCAGGAAGAGAACCAGATTGACGGAAAGCATCACGGTGGCACCGAGCCAAAAGGGGGCGTCCCCCTGCCCGATAAACCCGTATCGAAATCCGTCAATCGCATAGAAGAATGGGTTCAGATGGGCGACGGACTGCCAGATTTCAGGCAGCCGGTCGATCGAGTAGAACGTGCCCGACAGAAACGAAAGCGGCACGACGACAAAGTTCGTGATCGCAGCCATATGATCAAACTTTTCTGCCCAGATCCCCCCGATCATGCCCAGAAGTGCCATCATGATCGACGCGGTCAGCGCGAAGAACAGAATTACCGCAGGATTGTGGAACGGAAAATCGACCAGAACCATCATCGCAATCGTGGCCGAGATGCCCACGATGAAACCGCGCGTGACACCGCCGCCCAGAAACCCGCACAGCATTTCCAGCGGGCTGATCGGCGGCATCAGGACGTCCACGATATTGCCCTGGATCTTCGAGGTCATCATCGAGGACGACGTGTTTGCGAAGGAGTTCTGGAGGATGGTCATCATGATCAGACCCGGCGCCAGGAACACCGTGAAGGACACAGCCCCGACACTTCCCACGCGGTTTTGGAGTGCAACCGTGAAGATGGTGTAGAACAGAAGTGTGGTCACGACAGGCGCGGCCAGAGTCTGCGTAAACACCTTGAAGAAGCGTTTCACCTCACGATGATACAGCGTCCAGAGACCCCGCCAGTTGACCGCTCCGAATTGCCGCACCTGCGGCGGCACAATCTCGCGGACCGGCAAATCCTCCGGTTTCAACATCTGGTTTTCTGCAATTTCACGCATTCCGTTCTCCGTCGGCGGGACCTTAGGCGTGCGCTCCACACAGAACAAGTTTCAGGGCCGGACATCTGCAGATGAACGACGACGCCCCGAACAAAGAACGTCGAAAACCGAAACCGGCCACTCAGGAACGTCTGCGCAAGGCTGCGCTTTACTACATTGACCGCTACGCCACCTCCGCTGCCCATCTCCGATCTGTCCTCATGCGCCGGGTGAGCCGCTCCGCGCGTTTACATGACACCAACCCACAAGAGGGCGAGGCATGGATTGAGGAAATCGTCTCCGATCTGGTTTCGCGAAACCTTGTCGATGATCGCGCCTTTGCCGAGACCCGCACCCTGAGCCTGCATCGCGGCGGCGCATCACGACGAAAGATCGCCATGAACCTCAAATCAAAGGGCGTGGGGGCCGATGACATTGATGCCGCGCTGCGCAGCCTCGAAGAAACCCATACCAATGCCGAGTTCACCGCCGCGCGGAATTACGCACGGCGCCGGCGCTTCGGTCCCTGGCGCAATACCGATGAGCGCGAAGCACGTCGCGATCGGGATCTGGCCGCCATGGCGCGGGCCGGTTTCAGTTTTCAGATGGCCCAGCGGGTTATCGACGCTGCCGATATCGATGCGCTGGAACGCAGCCTGGCCGATGGCGATTACTGAGACCCGGCGTTGTCGGGACGCGGCGGCGCAAAAACTTCGGGTGCATCGTTGGGCTGCGCCTCCACATAGAGCGAGCGGCTGGGAAAGGCAAACCCGGTTCCCGCGCCTTCGACAATCTCCTTGATGCGATAAGCGAGCGCCTCTTTCACCTTGAGCCACTCACCCCAATCGGTCGTCTTGGTGAAACAGTAAACCATGATGTCGATGCTACTGTCGTTGAAGCTATCGATCCGCACAAAGGTCGACACATCCTCGGGGCTGGCAAAGGCTTCATCTTCCAGGATATAGCTTTCAATGCCGTCGCGGACTTCACGAAGCTGGGCAGCAGTCGTGTCATAAAGGACACCGATCTTCCAATAGATCCGTCGGTGGGTCATCCCGGAGAAATTGATCACCGCAGTGTCGGCAAGTTTCGCGTTGGGCACCTGAACCACGGCCTTGTCGAACTGGCGCACCATGGTCGAGCGGAAACCGATACTTTCCACGGTACCTTCGACCACACCGTCGACCTTGATCCATTGCCCCGGGTCAAACCGCTTCTCGGCGATAATCAGGACGCCCGACAGCAGATTCTTGAACAGGTCCTGCGCAGCCAGCGCCGCGGCCAGCCCAAACAGGCCCAGGCCAGCCACCAACGGCCCGATCTCGATCCCCCAGATCTGCAGAATGGCGGCCGCACCCACGACGCCGAGCAGGAGCTTCAACGCCTTGAGAATCCACTCCCGCATCGTCGAGGACAGGACATCCCGCAACTGCCCGAACATCAGCGAGAACGGTTCCACCAGAGTGATGGAACCCCAGAACAGCGTGAACACAATGAGCGAGCGTGTCAGTCGCAGCGCGATCGATTCAAACGTGCCCTCAAGCTGTAGAACTTCGGTCGCGATGAAAAACCCCAGAACGACAGGAATAAAACGCACGGGCCCTTGCAGCGCGTTCACCATATGGTCGTCGATCTGGTTGCGCGTGCGCTTGACGATACGTTTTAGCCAGCCAATGACAAATCGTGCAAACAGGCCACGCGCCACCAGCAATAACCCGAACACGGCCACCGCAAGCAAAATACGGCCAAAGCTCGTCCCGAAGGCTGTGTTGTCGAGAACGTCTTTGGTGAGCACCCAGAAATCCGAGAACGGTGCCCAGAGGTCGTTAATAAATTCCATTGCTGTTTTACGCCTAGTGGGGGAAGTCAGGCCCACAAGCTACGGTCCGAACCTGAAATGTCAAACCAGACAGCCCGGGCAACCGGGGTCAGCGATGAATGCGCACAATCACACGCCGGTTCTTCGCCTGATTTTCCGGCAGCGCCGCGCCCGTGCTGTCCCGGTTGGGCACCTTGGGCTGGGTGTCGGCAAAGGCGACGGCACGCATGCGACGGACGGGGATGTTCCGGGCCTCGAACAGCCGCACGATATTCGTCGCGCGCGCGGCCGAGAGTTCCCAATTCGATGCAAATTTTTCGTTGGAGATCGGGCTGTCATCCGTATGCCCCTCAATCGCAATGAGGAACTTGCTGTAGAGGGGGGCATCCAGTGTTTCAGCCACCCGGTCGAGGATCGGGCGTGCCTCGGGGCGCAGGATCGCCGAGCCCGGCAGATAGAAAGCGTTGGATGCGAGCTCGAGCACAATGCCGCGCTCATAGATATTGATCCGCACCGCATCCGCGACGCCGAGCGAGTCCACCAATGTGTCGAGTTCAGAACGCAACTGGGCCGCCGGACGGGCAATGGACCGCTGACCCAGATCACGGGCGATCCCGGATTTCACTTCCTCGAAACTCACGATATCGACCTTCGAGAAGCTTACCAGCATCACGAAGAAGGCCAGCAGCAGGGTCACCGCATCCGCAAAGGTCAGGAGCCAGGCGTGACTTTCGTCGTCAAACTCCTTCTTGAGCGGTTTGTAGAAGGATTTGCGGGGGCCGAGCATGACGGTCAGGCTGCCACGCGGTCGGGCTTGGCTTTGTCAGCCGGTTTCGCGCTGGCCGCACCACCCCGACCCTTGAGCTGGCGATCGATATCGTACCGGATCGTGGGATCCAGATAGCTGTTCATGTGATCCTGAATATGACGCGGGCTGGCTTCATCAGCCAGCATCGAAAGCCCCTCGACAATCATGTAATTGCGGAACCGGAAGATTTCCTCACGCTGCTGCAGCTTGGCCGCGGCGGGCGCGAAAATCAGCCGTGCCAGCATGATTCCATAGAGCGTGGTGACAAGGGCAACCGCCAGGCCTGCGCCGATCTGGCTGGGGTCATCCCCCATATTGTCGAGCATGATGATCAGGCCGATCAGCGTGCCCACCATGCCAAAGGCCGGCGAGGCGACAGCCATGCTGCGCAGAACCTGTGCGCCCACCATGTTCCGCTCGTAAGTGGATTCGATGACATTCCCGAGGATCGACTGGACCTTGTCACCATTGTAGCCGGTGGTGATGAGTTCCACACCAAATCGCAGAAAGCCGCCATCCCAGCCTGGGGTTTTCTTGGCTTCGGCATCGAGGCTGATGATCCCGTCCTTCTGGACCAGATAGGCCCAGCGGATCACGCGTCCGACTTCGGCGTTCAGCCGCGTGCGGCCACGACGGTCGATCTTGAAGGCACGCAGAATGCCGCGCAGGCCGTCGAGCACATACTGGAACTCATAGCTGATGAAGGTAGACGCAAGCGTCCCGCCAAGAACGAGGATCATGGCGGCCAGGCTGACGAACACGATATAATTGTCCGTGCTCAGTGCGATCGCACCGACAAACAGGCCAAATCCCAGCAAAGCGGCCACAAATGTGTTTAACGACATGTCGTTTTACTCCGGTTTGCCGGGAGATTTCCCCCCGACACCAATCGGAATGTTAGGCGGCGACCGCTTGAAGAATGGTTAACGCGGCGTGAGGCCGCCGTTCAGATTTGCCGTGTGCGGGATTCCGACCAAAGCACCCGGAACGCCAGCAGGGCCGCAGGAACGGTGTAGGCGAGAAATCCTGCCGCCATCCATTCAACGCTCACCCCGGCATCCAGCATCCACCCAACTGTCGCGGGGGCCGCAGCAGCAGACAACACGACCGCCGCCGTGGTCATGGCGCGAATGGCACCAAGGTTGGTCAGGCCATAACGTTCGGCCAGCATCGCCGACATGATCGGTTGCAGCATCCCGATCCCGACCCCGAACAGCCCGAGATAGACAAACGGGACAATCGGGCTATCCGAAACAATGAGGGCGACCAAAGCCCCGATCATGGGCAGACATGTTGCTGGCACCAGCCGGCTCGCACCAATCCGGTCAACCAATGGACCCAGCAGCAAGGACGTCATGACCTTCATGACCGCCAGAACGATGAAACCCTGCGCAAGTTGCTCGAGCTTCCAACCTTTTGCCTCTGCGATGAAGGCCTGGTGGAAGAAGATTCCCGTGGCTATGTAGGGAAAGGCCAGCAGCAGGAGCATCGCTGCGTGATAACCGCGATCCTGCAGAACCTCTTTCCGCGTCCAGCTTCGCCCCGCGCCGCCACGGGCGGCTGCCTCGCCTTGCCGCTCAAGATAATTCGCGTGCCGTTGGGACTGTCCGCGCAGAAAGCCAGGGACCAGCACAAGGGCCAGGAGCAGAAACACCGCTGCCGTCACCAGCCAGGCGTCCCGCCAGCCATAGCTGGCAATCAGAACGACCGACGCGATGGGAAGGATAGCTTCACCGCCTGCCAGACCAAGCCCGGAAACACTCAGGGCCTTACCGCGATCCTGCCCGAAATAGCGCGCCATGCTCGTGCTGGCGATATGGATGCAAAGTCCCTGCCCGCAAAACCGGACCACAAAGATCGCAAAACAGAAGACCACGAACGAACCCGAAAGCCCGAGCAATGCCAGTCCCGCAAACAAGGCCGTCAGGCTTGCAAGGGTGTAGAGGCGCAGATCGACGCGGTCGATATACTTGCCGATCCAGATCAGAGCCGCGGCGGCGGCAATACTCGCGAGCGAGAACACCGCCCCGAAACCGCCATTGCTCAGGTCGAACTCCGCCCGAATATCGGCACCATAAAGCGCGACGTAGAAGGTCTGGCCGAAGCTCGAAAGCATGGTCAGGAAGACACCAAAACTGACAAATCGCCAGTTGCTGCGCAGAAAGAACAGGTATTGCATGACACCAGATACCGGGCAGGACAGCCCTGCCAATAGCATGTTCCCGGCACCTCGTCCCCTGCCCCGGATACCGAACCGAATATGCTATAAGGCGCGCCGAACAGGGCAGCGAACCTGCCCGCAAACATCATTCAATGACTGTGCTTGAGAGGAATACGGCTATGCGCAAGAAAATCGGCATCATCGGACTTGGGATCATGGGCTCGGCAATCTCGGGAAATTTCCTGAAAGCGGGCTATGAGGTTTCTGGCTTCGACGTGAACCCCGATCAGGTTTCCGTGTTTACCGCCAAGGGTGGAACCGCCCTGAGGTCACCCGGTGAGGTCGCCGCACAGTCCGACATCGTGCTCACCCTCCTGCCCAGCATCGCCGCGCTTGACGAGGTGTGTAGCGGCGCCGGGGGGTTCACCAGCGCGGGCCACACAGATTTCACCGTGATGGAATGCTCCACGCTCCCGATCGAGGACAAGCAGCGCAATCACGACGCATTGTCCGCCGCCGGCATCACCATGCTCGACACACCGCTTTCGGGCACCGGCGCACAGGCCCAGGTGAAAGACCTCGCGGTCTATCTGAGCGGTGACGAGACGACGGCCAATGCCTGTGCAGAGATCATCGAGGGCTTTGCCCGGGCGCATTACTATGTCGGCCCCTTCGGCAGCGGCAGCAAGATGAAATATGTCGCCAATCACCTGGTGGCGATCCACAACATCGCGGCCGCCGAAGCCTTTGTGCTGGGCATGAAAGCCGGCCTCGACGCCCAGACGATCTTTGACGTGATCGCCGACAGCGCGGGGACATCGCGCATGTTCGAGGTGCGCGGCCCGATGATGGTGGCCGACGACTATTCCGAGGCCACGATGAAGATTTCGACCTGGCAGAAGGACATGGGCATCATCGGTGCCTTCGCGAAGTCACTCGACTGCCCCACGCCACTGTTTGGCACCTGCGCCGACATCTATACTGCGGGCATGGCACAAGGCCGCGCTGGCGAGGATACGGCTGCGGTCTGCGCGGTTCTGGGCGAGGCTGCGCGCCTGAAACGCTGATTCGATGTCTATCGTTGGAATCAAAAGGGCCGGCAAATTGCCGGCCCTTTTTTTTGCGTTTCGCGTTATCCGTTCTCAGCTCACTGAAAAACGACGGCCGGTAGATAGGTCACGATCCCCGGGAAGTTGTAGAGCAGCACGATCAGAACCAGCAGAAGCATCCAGTAGGGGGTCGAGCCCTTGAATATCTCCATCATCGTCACTGGATCCGTTTTATCGGGTATCGCAGCCTTCACCGTATAGACCAGCAGCCCAAAGGGCGGTGTCAGGATGCCTGCTTCGATGGCCAGAATACCGATCAGCGCATAAGCAAGCGGGTCAAAGCCCATGCCCATGGCAATCGGCGCAAATATCGGCACCGTGAGCAGCATGATCGAGACGGAATCGATGATCATGCCCAGCACAAACCAGACAATGATCATCACCGTGATGACCATCCAGGGTTCCAGCCCGGCATTGTCGAAGAAGCTCTGGATCGCCGTCACCACGCCGGTCATGGACATGGTCCGCGAATAGAGCTGGGCGGCAATCAGAAGGATCAGCAACGGTGCCGCGGTACGGCCCACAGCCAGAATGCCCTCATAGATGTCCGGCCAGCGCTGGCCCTTGATCAAGGCCAGAGCCAGCGCGATCAGGGCACCAATCCCTGCAGCTTCGGTGGGCGTGAACAACCCCGCCCAGATACCGCCGAGGACGGCAAAAATCAGGAAGACAAGACCAAAACCACTGACAGCCATATCCCGCGAACTGATCTCGGGACCCGCATCCACTTCAATTCTGGCGGCGGGGTTCACATCCGAACCCGCAGGCTGGGGCGCGAGATCGCGACCCTCGCCCACCGCCTTCGGATTCAGGATCGCCGTGCCAATGATATAGGCAGCAAAGAAGGACGTGAGGATCAGGCCCGGCAGCACACCGGCGAGGAAGAGCTTGCCGATGGACTGTTCGGTCAGGATACCCCAGACGATCATCAGAACGCTGGGCGGAATCAGCATGCCGAGGCAGCCGCTGCCCGCGATCGTGCCGAGAGAGAAGCTCTTGCTGTACCCGTAACGGTTCATCTCCGGATAGGCGATCCGGGTAAAGGTCGTGGCCGACGCAATACTCACCCCGGTCACGAAGGCAAAAACCGCGTTGCCGAACAATGTGGCAAGGGCCAGACGACCAGGAATCCGGCGGAATGTGCGTTGCAGCCCAATATAGAGATCGGAAGTTGCGCCCGATCTGCCGATGAACTCGCCCATCAGCATGAACAACGGGATGACCGCGAAGATGTAATCGCGGATCGCGTCATAGAATGTGTTCTGGATGAGCGCGAGCACAACGTGCGAGCGTCCCGTCACGAGGTACACGCCAACCGCGCTGGTAATGCCCAGCGCAACAGCCACGTGCATTCCCGAAAACACCAGAACGAGCAACAACCCGAGAACAATGAAAACTGTGGTCGCATCAAACATGTGTAATTCTCCCCCGCGCCGTTCTTATTCGACAGCCAGCGGTTCGCCCGCCGGGTCCTGTGGAACAAGAACTTCCTTGAGCGCGAGCATGATGTAATTGACGACCAGCAAGGCGCTGGTAATCAGGATCACGATCCGCGCCGGCCAGGTCGGGACACGCAGCGCGCCTTCACCCTCGAACTCTCCCGATGCGATAGCATGGAGTGCTGGCTCGTAGGTGCCCAGGAACAAGCCCAGGAAAAACAAGGCACCGAGAACATAGCCAACGAAATTGAAGATGCGGCCCGTCTTCGCACCAATCAGGTGGAGCAGGAAGTCTGCACGCAGCATCGAACGTGAGAGAACACAATAAGCCGATTGCATGAAGGCGATCATGACGATCGAGTTCTTCACAATCTCATGGGTCCCCTTCAGCGGAAATCCGAAGAAACGACCGATCACATCCACAAGGATGTAGAAGGCGAGCAGGAACGCCCACATGGCCGCAATTACCATCAGCCATTTGCTGATGCGCTCGGACCAGACGTCGATGAATCCCAGGACCGGAATATTAAGATGCTGCAAGTCGATATCCCCCCTTGCACATTCGCCAGCAGGCACCCGTTGATCGGGCATTCACTGCATGTTCGAAACCGCCCCGGACTTTAAGTCCGGGCGAAACGGATTTCGCGAAGTATAGGAACGGGGATGCCGGTTGTCACGCCACATAAACGTGAGTAACCTTTGGGCACGAGTGAGCCGGAACATTTGTGTTCCAGAAAAAGAAAACGCCACCGTCGCATCCCGTGATCGGGGAAAACAGGAGGAAACCACTGTGAAATTCAAACAACCATTGCTGGCCGCCGCCACAACCATCGGCCTTGTTGCCGCCGCGTCGGGCGCAAGTCAGGCCGACACCTTCAACTTCCGCATGGCGTCAGGCCACGCACCGCAGACCGGCTATGTCGTCATGATGGCCGAGCAGTTCGTACCGCGCGTCCAGGCCAAACTGGAAGCACTGGGGCACAGCGCCAACTTCAATCAGGCCTATGGCGGCTCCATCGTGAAGGTCGCCGAGACCCTTGAAGGGGTCCAGGACGGGATCGTCGATATCGGCGGCTATTGCTTCTGCTTCGAGCCTTCCAACCTGTTTCTGAACGTCTATCCCCTCTGGATGCCGTTCGATTCCCAGAACGCCACGCTCGGCACACAGGTCGCACGCAAGATCTATGACGAAGTGCCGGAGATGGGGAACGTCTTCGAGGAAAACTACAACCAGAAGCTTATCGCACTGTTCGGCTTTGACAATTATGGCCTCTACACCACCTTCCCGTGGACGGATGTCAGCGAGCTCAAGGGCCGCAAGCTCTCAGGTGCAGGTCCGAACCTTCCCTGGGTCGAAGCACTGGGTGCGATCCCCGTCGGCACAACCCTGCCCGACGTCTATCCGTCACTGCAGACCGGCGTCTATGACGGCGTGATCCTGTTCCCGTCGGTTGGCTGGAGTCACAAGCTCTTTGAGCCGGCACCGAACTACACGATCGCCGGCTTTGGTGCGAAGACCTTCCATGGCCTGACCATCAACAAGGATGTCTGGAATGACCTGCCGCCGGATGTGCAGAACGCCATGATGGAAGCAGCGCGCGAAACCGAAGAGTTCACCGGCCCCTGGCTGGACGAACTGGAAGCCACCAATCTGGGCCGCATGGTTCAGAACGGTGCCAACATCCGCAAGATTTCCGAGGAAGCTCGCCTGAACTGGGCCAAGTCGCTTGCCGACTTCCCCAACGAGCGAGCCAAGGAAGCCGACTCCAAGGGCCTGCCGGGCTCGAAGGTCGTACGGATGGCCGTCGAGATCCACGAAGACCTGGGTCACAAATGGCCGGTTCGCTACGAAGTCAAGTAGCCTGACACTCCGGGTGGCGTAAGCGCCTGGAACGGAAAAGGGCCGGCATATTGCCGGCCCTTTTTTCTTATGCGCGGAACGTCTCGTCCTACATGGGAACAACGACCCATTCGATATGCAGGTCAACACCGGCATCGCGGATCAGATTGCTAACCGGGCAGCGCTGCTCGACATTCTTTTTCAGCTTTTCGATACGATCGGCCGGCTCATTCGTCTTGATGGTCTTCTTCAGCGTGACCTTTTCGAAGTAGGGCCGGAAGCCTTCCACGCCATGCACGCCGCGAGGATCGATCTCGGCATCACAGACATATTCGATATCGCCGTACTCAAACTTCAGAAGCTCGGCAACAATGCCCGTGATCACCGCATCACAGCCGCACAATCCACCCATGACAGTTTCCACCGGCGTCGCACCGGTATTGGTTCCACCGCGGTTCGTCGGCTCATCCGTTGCAAACCCGGGGGTATCACGAACGGATATTTCCGTCCGGCTGCCGCCAGCATTGCGCGCAACAACGTTCCGATAGGTCAGGTTCTTCGTGGTGGGGTCGATGGTTGGTTCGAGAAGTTCAGCGTTGCTCATTTGTCTCTCCTTGGGACACCAGCGCCACGCTCTTGCGTCGCGCGCACCGGGGTCACATTCTTGATCACAACAAACGTCATATCACAATTCCAAGGTCCATCATGGTCTCGACATACAAAGATATCCTGCTCGAAACACATGACGGTGTCGCCACCATCACCTTCAACCGCCCCGAATCCCGCAACCCCCTTGGCGGTTTGCTGCGCGAAGAATTCGGTGATGCCGTCATCGAAATCGGCAAGGCGGCCGGGACGAGCATATCGGCCGTCATTCTGACAGGTGCGGGACCGGCCTTCTGCGCCGGCGGTGACATCAACGTCCTGCGCGAGATGTCAGACAAGGGCCCCGACGCCATGCGGGCCCGCATGAAGGAATCCCACGAGACTCTGGAACGCTGGCTGGATCTGCCGATCCCGACCATTGCCGCCGTCAACGGTGCCGCCGCCGGAGCCGGATTCTCGCTCGCCCTGGCGAGCGACTTCGTGTTCGCCGCCACACGGGCGCGATTCGTCATGTCCTTCGGCCGGATCGGCCTGGTCCCCGATTGGGGCGCCATGTATCTGCTGCCGCGCCTGGTCGGGCTGCAACGGGCGAAGGAACTGGTCCTGACCGCGCGTATGATCGATGCGCAGGAAGCCCAGTCCTATGGGCTGGTTCTCGATATTCTGGACGATGACAAGCTGCTCGACCACGCGCGGCGTTTCGCATCCCGGTTCGTCGACGCCTCACCCGATGCCATCCGTATGGCGAAGAAGATCATGGGTGATGCTTTCGAGACATCACGCCGTGAAGCGCTTGATGCCGAAGCCGACGCACAGGCGGAAGCCAATGCAAGCCCCTATCACCGGGCCGCACTGGAGCGTTTTCTGGCAAAGGAACCCGCCCTGTTCGACTGGGACCGCAAGGACTAGTCGGGCTTGCGCGCCACGATATGGAACACGTGCCAGTGTTTGGTCTCGCCGCGCGGTGTCGTGGAATCGTCCTCTTCCTCTTCGAGATACTCGACCTCGAAATCGGCCAGCAGCACGTCCACATCCGCGCGGGTGTGAAAGGTCATGTTGTCACGCTGTCCGGCCCAGCTGTCCCGGTCGCCATAGAGCTGGCCGGCGAAACGCCCACCCGGCTTGAGGCTTTCGCGGATGCGCGCCCAGATTGCGGGAAAGTTCCGGGGCGCGCAGATCGGCAGGGCGAAGCTCGAATTCACCAGATCACAGGATGGCCAGTCCACATCCTCGAAGCGGGCCGTGTGCGTCTCGAGTTGCGCGTCGGCCGGCAGGTCCGCGCGGCCCCGGATCGCCGTGGCGGATTCCGGTGCGGCATCGACGGCCAGAACCCGCCAGCCACGGCGCAGCAATTCGGCGGCATCGCGCCCGCCGCCCGCGCCCAGATCGACGGCCAGACGCTCGCGATTGTTGCCGCCCTCCGCATCGAAACGGTCCAGCGCAAAGAGGAGTGTGTCGCGCGGCGGACGCGCGCCGGTCTTGGCGTAATAGGCAGCCCAGTCGCGCGGCGGACGCGCCGTCACGCTCATCAGGCAGGCACCATCCGGATCTCACCGAGATTGACGCTGCCCGCAAGCACCACATCGCGGGTGATCGGCGCATATCCCTCGGCCGCAACCTCCAGCGTGCAGGTCTTGCTGTCTGCAACCAGACGATCAAGCTTGAAGTCCCCAAAGCCGTCCGTATCGGCTTCGCCGACCACCGCTCCATCGCAACGGAGAATCACGCGCGCGCCTTGCAGACATTCCACGATACCGTCACGTTCGACGGAGACCGTTCCTGCAACGAAGTCGCGGTTGTAGCGCCAGAGATTCTTGTAATGCACACGGGGCCGGGTCGCGAGATCAGGACGCAGATCTTCAAGCCCCTCGTTTTCGACGATCTGCTGCATCGTTGCATCATCCGCCCTGACCGCGCGCAAGGCACCGGTCGGGCAGACGCTGACACAGCGCGGCTCCTTCCATCCGCTGTCGAGCAGGTGCGCATCAAACAACCAGTGCTGGGGAATCTGAAGCTCCTCGTTCCACCAGACAGCCCCGTAGGGGCAGGCATCCACGATCTGCTTCTGGCCGCGTGACTTGTCCGGATCAATGATGACAATCCCGTCGTCGCGCTTGGTGACAGCGCCATCACGCGCCGCCCTAATACAGGGCGCGTCATCACAATGCTGGCACATGGTCGGAACATAGGCGAGGTCCACCGCCGTGCCCTGCCCCCGTTCGCGCCGTTCGATATCGATCCACTTGTGGCCGTGTTTGGGCATCTCGGCCGCATAGCCCGGGAAGTCGTTCCCGACATGCTCGTCATGAACCGCAAGGGTACAATTGTTGCAGTTGGTGCAGTTGGCGACATCAACGATCAGGTTCCACTTGCTCATTCTGCCGCCTCCGCCTGCAGGGCAGGCCCATCGGTCAACGGGGTCTTGCGTTCAAAGCTGATATCCCCATCCCAGGGCACGACCTCGACCATCGCTGTTCCGTTCGCCATGGAGTGCGTATTCTTGGCCTGACCGCGACGTGGCGAAAGCAGGTTCAGGCAGCCGCCCTTGTCCACCGATTTACCGGGCTCACCCATCGGTTGGTATTCGGCCGAGGATTCATAGCCCTGAGCCACGCCCGGTCGCAGGCGTTCGGTGAGCAACGCGGCACACAAGACCGCACCGCGATCATTGTACACCTTCACCAGATCACCCGCGGCGATGCCGCGCGCCTCGGCGTCCTGGGGATTGAGACGCAGCACCCAGTAATAATGACCATCGATCAGCACCCGGTGATCGACGATGTCGTTCAGAAAGCTGTCCTTGCCGTCTCCCTGAGTGTGGAAGCTGTAGCGCGAATGGGGCGTCATCAACTGCAGGGGATAAGCCGCCAGTTCGGGCGCATCACGCCCTTCCCAGGACGGGGTGTATTTCACGATCGGGGGGCGCTCGGGATCGTCGGGCGCGTAGCGCTTGAGGCTCGAACTTTCGAACTCGAACTTGCCGGACTGGGTCTGCAGGCCTTCGAGGAACTGTTCGGTATAGTCACCGGGCAGCGGCATCGCTTCGGGCAGATCCTTCTTGCGACCTTCGGCGAACCAGCGATAGGCCGTGGGCGGACGGTGTTCGGGCTTCTCCGACGGCACGACGAAATAGCCCCGTTCAATGAATTTCTTCCACGAGATGTGCTGGGGCAGATCAGACGCATCAAACATCCGCTTCACCCAGTCGAGCTCCCGCATCCCCTCCGTGTAATAGGACCCAAGCCCCAGACGGCAAGCGAGCGCGGAAAAGATGTCGTAGTCGGATCGCGATTCCCCGACCGGCTCCACGCACTTGGCCTGATAGGTGATGATCCGGTGGTTGATCTGCGAATTGAAATGCGCGCCATAACCACCCGCATTCGCCCATTCGCTGATATCCTCACGTTCGAGGTTGGTACAAGCCGGCAGGATGACATCGGCGAACTGCACATCGCCCTCATTCCAGATCGACTGGTTGACCACGAATTCGAGGTTCGGCGAGCGGTACATCGCGACATAGCGATTGGCGTCGTTGAGGGTCCCCAGGATCGCCGTGCCATAACGATACAGCATGTGGACATTCGCATGCCCCTGCTTGGGATAGACGATCTTCGAGAACTGCCCCTCCATGGTCCGGGCATCCCACAAGAAGCCCTCGGCATGGCCGTCGATGATGGCTTCGGGCAGGCGCAGACGCGGGATCAGCTGGGTTGACGGGTTCATGGTCGGCAGCTGGGGCATCCGCTGGTAAAGCGCGGCGGCCATGGCGGTGTTGTTGAGATCACCCGAGATGCCGCCATCGGCATAACCCGGAAAATAGAAGCTGAAATCGAGCGGTACGCCGAGCTGCAGATTGCCGACATTCACGCCGGGCTTGCCCAGCCCCTGCATGCCCATCAGGCAGACCATGGTCCGGGTCCATTGGGTGCCGTTGCTGTTCCGGCAGGCCCCGCCAAAGGTGTTGCCCATGCCGCCGACAGCCAGATAGGTCCGTTTCGTGCCCCACTTCCGGGCCAGCGCACGAACATCCTTGGCTGGGACACCGGTCTCGGCTTCCTGCCATTCCGGCGTTTTGGCAACCCCGTCCTCTGTGCCCAGAATATAGTCGCGCCAGGCATCAAAGCCCTTGGTGCGGGCTTCCACATAGTCCTTGTCGTAAAGACCCTCGGTGATCCACACATGGGCAATCGCCAGAGCCAACGCCGGTGAGGTCGTGGGTCGGGGGCTGATCCACTTGCCGCCCAGGAACTGGGCCGTGTCGTTGAAATAGGGATCGATATGCACCAGCTCGATATCGAGATCGCGCAGCCACTGACGGCGAACCGTGCCCTCCTGCCCGCCATAGACGCCGCCGGTTGCCTCAGGATTGCTCGACCAGAACACCACCATCTCGGCATTTTCGAGACAGTCCTCGATGGTTCCGAACAACTCCCCGCCACCCACACGCAGGCTGCCACCCCAGTGATGGAGCGCACCCCAGTACCAGCCTTCCCAGCTGTCAGGATTGTGGTGAACCTCGGTGGTGCCGATGGCATTCATGAAACGCAGCTTGGCGCTCAGGTAATAGCCGATATTGCCCCAGTTGTGGTGCGAGCCATTGCTCGATGCGATCGCGCCAGTGCCGTAGTCACGCTTCATCCGTTTGATTTCAGACGAGACAATATCCAGCGCCTCGTCCCAGCTGATCCGCTCATAGCCGGAAATTCCGCGGTTCTGGATATTGCGTTCGCCATCGGGATCGAAATCGACCCGCTTCATCGGGTATTGCAGCCGGTTGGGCGCATAGACCATCGACTTCCAGTTCAGGCCGTGGGGCGAGAGCGCACCGCTTCGCGGTGGCGAAAACTCCTTGCCCCGCGCCTTGATGGTCCAGGACTCCGGATCATCCTTGTCGAAGGCAACCGGAGTTGTGCGGATGATCTTGCCATCCTTCACATAGACGAACAGCGGTCCCCCATTGGTCATGGTGCAGAAACGGCGGGTGCCGTCGGGCATCTTGCGGCCGATCTTCCAGCCTGCGGTTGTGGCGGCCATGACCGTCTGGGCGAACCAGACGGCGTCCTCATCCGGGCCTTCCATGCGCATCAAGAAGTTCTTCAGCGCATCGATCTGTTCGAGCTGATTGATCGGCGGCATCAGCAGGCGCGCGCCGACCGTGGCTGTCTTGAAGATCAGCGTGACGGTTGGGTCGGGATGCAACCCGGCACCGGACCGGACCACACCATCGCGAAACACGATGTAGCGACCCGCGCTGCCATCAGACGTTCGGATCTGGGCCACCAGATTCCGCTCGGCCAGCCGCGCACGAAATTCCGGAGAGCGCCAGCGGGCAACGCGCAGCAACCAGGGCAAGGCCCAGAGGATCAACTTGAACATCATCTCAAACCCAATCGTCGTCTCGTTCGCGCCAGCCTATTCAGCTGTATAGCCGCCGTCGATATACAGTGTATGGCCCGTCACATAGTCAGAGGCCGGTGAGAGCAGATAGATCAGGCCGCCGACCAGATCATCGGTGTCCGACAGACGCCCGACCGGCACCCGTTCCAGCATGGCTTCGCGCGTGGCCTTGCCCGGATTTTCTTCGGAAAACATCCATTCCGACAAGGGCGAACGAAACACCGTCGGCCCGATCGCATTGATGTTGATGCCCTTGCCGCCCCACTCGCAGGCCAGCGCGCGGACCATGCCATCCAGCCCCGCCTTGGAGGCGCAATAGCCCGTATACCCAGTGGGCAGGCCGTGCCGGCCACGGGTCGAGGACACCACGACCACCTTGCCGCGTCCGCGTGTGGCGGGTTGTTTGGCAAACTGGCGGCCCGCCGCCTGGCAGGCCAGCCAGTAACCGTCGAGATTGGCGTTCATCACGGAGCGCCATTTTTCATAGGATTGCTCTTCGATATATCCGACATCATTCAGTCCGGTCGCCACGAACATCATGTCGAGTGCGCCATAAGCGGCGGCGGCGGCATCCACAATCCTGGCGGCGGCTTCTTCCGAGTTGGAAATTTCCGCCACGGTCTGCACGCGCACGCCCTCACCCCGGAGCTCTTCGGCCAGCGCGTCGAGCTTTGCAGCATTCATGTCCGCAATCGTCAGGTCGCACCCCATCTGGGCCAGCGCCCGGGCACCGGCGCTGCCGAATGCGCCCGTCGCGCCAATCACGAGTGCGGATTTGCCCGAAACATCGAACATGGAAAGTGGTGACTTCTGTGCCAAGGAACGGCCCTCCGGATTTGTCTGGGAACTCTGGCGCAAACCTACACCAATGCGCGCATTGTCGCGCGCGCATCCCGAACAGATCAAATCAGGAGATCAGAATACCGGACCGTTTCGAACGGCCGTTCACAACACCAGCCGACAGGCGCCGTGCGTCAATGCAATCCTAACGCTCGACGAAGGCCAGACGCAGCGAGGCGGCCACAGGACGGACCATGAAACTCAGCAGTGACTGGCTTCCCGTGTTGATGCTGGCCTGAACAGCCATTCCGGGCATCACGCGACGGCGGTCAAACGCGTTGGACATCTCGGTATCCTCCAGGGAAACACGTGCCGCATAGAAGATACGTCCCTGTTCGTCGGAATTGCTCGTGGCCGAAACCCATTCCAGACGCCCGGGAAGCGTGCCGTAGCGAGAGACATCAAAGCCGGTGACGGAAACATCAGCCGCCTGTCCCGGTGCCAGATATCCGATGTCACGGGCCTCAACCTTCACTTCGACCATCAGCGCCTCATCGGACGGGACGATTTCCATCAGGTTTTCACCCGGCGCAACCACCGCACCGGTTCCGGCGACGGTGAGCATATTGACGATACCGCGCACAGGTGCACGCACCGCGAGCCGGGTCACACGGTCCTCGAACAGCGCCAGCGACTCCTGCACTTCGGACAGTTCCGCCATCACGGTTTCAAGCTCGCGCGCACGCTCATTCTGCCAGCGGGAATCATGCTCCCGGATCGCATTCTGTGCCTCGAGCACCGCGCTTTCGGCCTGACGCAGGCTGAACTTCGTTTCTCCCAGATCACCACGCAGACGCGCCACCTCGCGCTGGGTCTCGAGCAACGCAATCCGCGAGCCAATGCCTTTCTTGAACAGGCCCTCGCGGATGTCGGATTGTTCCTGCATGGCCGCGAGTTGCTGCCGCAAGCTGGCGGTCTGCTCGCTCAGGGCTTCGATTTCCAGGCGACGCTGTTGGAGTCGATCTCCGAGAACGCTCTGTTCGTCATCATAACTCTGGCGCGCAGCGCGCAGCAGTCGCGCCTGATCGAGCAGGAGCGTTGAATCTGCCGCGCCAAAATCGGCAAAGTTTTCATCCCGGCCACCGATTTCCGCGCGCAACCGCAGCGCCTTGGCAGCCAGCGACACACGCCGGGATTCCAGTTGATCCCGGTCGGCGCCGCTCGCGGCACCATCCAGTCGCATCAGAATATCGCCCGCTTCCACCCGGTCGCCATTGCGCACCAGCACATCGCGGACGATGCCGCCTTCCAGATGCTTGACTGCGTAGATCGCACCACTTGGGACCACGGTCCCCGATGTGCGCGCGGCAGAGGTCACGCTTGTCACGCCGGCCCAGGCAACACTCCCGACGATGAACAGCGCCGCCACGGATATCGCTGCCGTCAGAAAACGCGGCGGGCCGGCTTCCTCAAGCTGGACCGAGTGGGACAGAAAACGCAGCTTGTGCCGCGTGGACCCACGCACGCCTTTGACCGGTGAGAGCAGGGCTGCGCCGGATTCTGGCGGATTGGGAGTTGTGTTTCTGGCTTCGGACATATCGGGTCCCTTTTCACGTTCGCGGGTCATATCGCCTGCCTCAGGAGTTTGGGTACAACCTCATCAGGCGGGCCATCTGCCGCAACCACGCCGTCCGAAAGAACGACAACGCGATCCGCAAGGCGCATATGGCTTGGCCGATGGGTCGCAAAAAGAATGGTGCGCGACCCCCGCATGGCTTCGAGCGCGTCCCGGAATTTCGCATCCCCCGCGTCATCGAGTGCATTAGCGGCCTCATCGAGCAACAGGACGGGTGCGGAGGACAGATAGGCTCGGGCAAGGGCAAGGCGCTGGTGAAATCCTGCCGGCAGGCTGGATGACAGATTGTCCCCGATGCGGGTTTCAAACCCCTCCGGCAGGGCGTCGGTTTCGTCGATCATGCCCGCGAGACGACAGGCATCGCGAAGCTCTTGCAGGGACGCCGAGAAATTCCCGAAGCGCAGATTCTGGGCGATGGTGCCGTAAAGAACCTGGGTTTCCTGAGACACATAGGCGAGCGCACGACGCAGTTCTGCCGGATCCAGCTGTCTTGTGTCGATCCCGTCCAGAGTGATCGAGCCGGCCTAGGGTTCGTAAAGCCGCAAGGCGACCCGCAGGAGGGAGGATTTTCCCGATCCGCTGGATCCCGTCAGCGCAACCATCTCTCCCGGGCGCACGGCAAAACTCACGCCCATCAGGGCCGGTGCGTGACCAGGCAGATAACGCAAACTCACGCGATGAAATTCCAGCTTGCCCGTGAACAGCTTCCGTTCGCCGACAAACTGATCGGGTGTGCGCTCCAGCCGGAAGCGCAGCAATTCGTTCAGCTGGCGGATACTCAGCAAGACCTGTTCAAGGCGGGAAATCAGGTTGAAACCGGATTGGATCGGCGCCAGCACACGCCATGTCAGCGCCATGGTTGCAATCAGGGCACCCATGGTCATGGCACCGGCTTCGATCTGCAGCACGCTGAGTGCCAGCACACCGACCCCGCCCAGCACCATGAGCACATGCGAGAGGGTCTGGACGAGGCTGTTCAGGTAATTTGCCTGGAAGGTCCGAAGGGTTGCGCCGGACGAAACATCCCGGAACCGCTCATACCAGAGATTTTCCGCACCCATGACCTTGATGCTGCGCATCTCTGTCAGGGTTTCGACAATGAAGGACTGGCGCTCGGACCGCTCAATGCTGGCCGCCTTGACCCGGCGACGCATCGCCGGGAACACCAGCAAACCCATCAACCCGTAGATCGCGATCAGACCGAGCGGAACCAGAGCGACCGGACCTGCGACCAGTGCAATCACGGTCAGGAAGACAATGACAAAGGGCAGATCGAAGGCAATCGTCACCAGCGGGCCGGTGAAGAAGTCACGGAGCGATTCGAACTCCTTGATGCGGGCCAGCTGTTTGCCAACCGGTGCGCGCTCCACAACGCTGTAGGGCAGATGGGTGATATGCGCCATCGCCTTGCTCCCGATCAGGAACTCCAGACGCGAACTCAGATAGGCCTGTCCCCGGGAGCGCACCAGACGCAACAGGAACTCCGCCGTCATGGCCAAGGCGACCCCGACGGCCAGATAGGGCAGAAAATCACCGTTCTGCCGACCGATGATCTGGTCATAGATCACCATGATCGAAAGCGGCACGGCCACTGCGAGCATGTTCACGACAAATGTCACGGCAAACATGATGGCAATGGTCCGACGAAAACGGCCGATAACCTGCGAGAACCAGGGTGTTTCCTGATCCTCCTGCCGGTTGTCCGATGCAGATCGGGTATCGGCAACAAAAGCGCGACCGCGAAGGCCATCCAGCGACTCGACGCATTCACCTTCACCATCCGGATCGAAAATCCGGAACTGTTCCCCATCGCGCGCAAGCAGTGCGATCACCCGACCCTGATCGGATTCGTAAAGGCACGGCATGGTCCGCGCATCCACATCGCGCGCGCGAAGCTCGACGGCGTGGGTCGGAAACCCCAGCCGCGCCAGCACATCCCGGAGATCATCAACATCGAGTTCTCCGACAAAATGCGGCAGGGATTCAATCAATTGGTTGGGGTCACCACGCCATTTCAGCGCCGTCAGGAGCGGGACAAGGCAACCCGCCGGGCCCTGCAATGTGGCATCGGGCTGCGCCTTTTTCAGGCTGGCCTCAAGAAGGGCCGTCTGATCTATCGCCTGCGGGAGCGCTAAAAGCGAAACACTCATGATGTGACCTCTCGTGCCGCAACCGGCTGCGACGTGACGGCCGTATCGGGCCGCAAGGTCGCACCGGGGCCGTCTGACGGCGCAACGCGGCGCGGATGAATGCCGAAATCGGAAATCTCGCACACCCGGTCCGCCATCCGAATCAGGGATGGTCGGTGACTCACGAGAAGCATCGAAGCCGATCCGCGCATGGAATCGAGCAGTTCGCGAAGTTTGTCGTCGGTCCGGAAATCAAAGGTGGAGTTGGCCTCATCGAAGAGGATGAGCCGCGGACGCGCAGCCAGGGCACGGACAATGGCGATCCGCTGGCGCACACTCGCCGAGAGGATGTCATTTCCCGAACTGCCCAATTGGGTATCAAGCCCATCCGGCAGGCGTGCCAGCACCTTGTCGAGCTCAAGCGCATGGGCATATTCCATCGCCGCGTCCAGCCGGTCTTCGCCGGCAAACATGGTCAGGTTTTCGCGCACCGTGCCGCGATAAAGCGGGCTGCGTTGCGGCAGATAGGCGATCTGACGCCGAATCTCGGCAGGGTCGACATCCGCCAGCGAAACACCGTCATGACGAACAGCACCTGCATTCGGGCTCAACAGCCCCATCGTCAGCCAGAGCAACGTCGACTTGCCGCTGCCATTTTCGCCGACCACGGCAACGGTCTCTCCGGCCTCAACCCGGAAATCCACATTCCGGAACAGGGCGGATTCGGACTTGGGATATATGAACCCCATGTTTTCGAACGTGAACTGGCCCGAGATGGTCGGCGTTGCACGCGTGTTGGCCTGAGCCTCGGAATCAAGGGTCATGACTTCCTGCAGACGGGATTCGGCAACCTGCACATTCTGGAACTGCACCCAGACGGCGATGCCGCGCAACACCGGCTGGACAGAACGGCCCGCCAGCAGCATGCACGCGGCCAGCGTGCCCAGTGTGAGCTGTCCATTGAGCACCAGGATCGCCCCGACACCGGCAACGGAAATCATCGTCAGGTTGGAAAAGGTCGCACCATGGGCCTGAGCCAGCCCGGATTTGAGAATCACATCGTGTACAGCTTCGGCCGATGACCGCAGCAAACGTTCGTAACGGCGAAGCATGAGGCCCTCAAGCGCCAGCCCCTTGACCAGCGGCATGCTGCCAAGAACTTCAAGAATAAAGCTGTAGCGGCGATCATCCACGGTCTGTCGGCTATAGAGAGCAGCGCGCAAACGCGAGCCGATAAACATGGCAGCCAGTCCGACAACGGCAATGACAGCAACCGGAACCAGAACGAGCCATCCGCCAACAAGACCAATCAGCGCCAGAAAAATCACCACAAAGGGTAAATCGATCAGGGCCAGCATGCCCTGCCCGGCATAGAGATCGCGAAGCGTCTCGATCGCGTTCACCCGTGCAATCTGGGTGCCTGACGGCTCCTGTTCGAAGGCCAGAATCTGACTGTCCAGCATCCGTTTGATCGTCCGGCACCCAACCGCATGCTCGAACCGTGCCGCACCCCAGGCCGTGATATAGGAACGCGCCATCCGCAGCGCCCCGTCGATCATGACCACGAAGGTCAGACCCAGCAGCAGATAGACGAAGGTCTCCCCCACGCCATTGGGAATCACCCGGTCGAATGTCTGCAGAATGACCAGTGGCAGGGCGAGCGAAAGAATATTGATCAGCACCGAAGACAACACCACGTCGACCCGACCAAACGCACTGCGGGTCACAGACCGCAAAGCGCGCGGTGTTGCTGAAACATAGGTCTGAGGGGTCGTACCCGACATGCATCACTCCCATCAGGATGCCACGCAGCCTCTGGGATAGGGCTGTGCAACGATCCACGACGGAGCATCGTATGATCAGGTTGACCAACGGTTAATTTAGCTTAACCAAGGGGTTAAGAGAGCGAAAAGACTTTATAAACCGTCTGACACTAGACTCTCCGGCGCTTCAGGATGAAGCCAATGCGAAGCGGAGGTCAGGTAGGATGGACGGACAGACAGGCAGCGGCCAGACCGAGAATCTGGATCAAGACACAGATGATCGGGATGTCGAAAAATATCGCAGCCCCGCATCTCGCGATGGCGCGGCCACCACGAGCGGCGACGGGCGGGCACCGGCTGACACCACAAATCCCAATCTGCACACCGGGACTCACGCCCAGGAGCCACATCGCGATCAGGCATCCGCACCCACCATGGCACGATCCGATACGTCGATCCTGCCTCCGGATGCGGACTCTGCCGAGAGCAACACGCCAGAGCGAACCCGCGACATCGCAACGGATGAGGCTGTTCCGCGCGCCGCTTCGTCCCCCCTCGCCCCGGACGCCTCCAGCGCGACGGCAGCCGCGCGCGAGGTTGCGGACAGTGGAGAAAGCGGCAAATCCGAAGCGGCACGCCAAAGCCCGGACTCTGATCCCCCCACCGGGCCGGCATCCGAGGCCGGCCCTGAGGGAGCGACGGTTGCTGGCAGCACCTCCACCATCACATCCGACGCAAGCACATCGGAAATTTCTGCGCGCAACCTCCCGGAGGAAAACCAGAACCCTGATACCGAGACATTCATTGCGGCTGATAACACGCCATCGGAGAGCGTAAACCAGACCGTAGCAGCGGAAAAAAATCCGCCGTCCGACGGACCCACCGGCGACAACCTCCAGGACGGAACAGGAAATGACCGGCTCCGGGGAGGCCCGGGTGATGATCGTTTGATTGGTGGAGCGGGAAATGATCGCCTCAACGGACGCGAGGGCGACGACAGACTTCACGGTAGATCCGGTGACGACAGATTGAACGGCGGCGCAGGCGATGATCGCCTCAGCGGAGGCGTCGGCGACGACCGCCTCAATGGCGGAGATGGCAACGACCGCATGAGCGGTGGTGCTGGAGACGACCGCCTCTCTGGTGGAGCCGGAAATGACACCCTCAACGGAGGCACCGGGGATGACCGACTAACCGGTGGGACGGGAGACGACCGACTGATTGGCGGAGTTGGTGACGACCGCCTTATCGGGGGTGATGGGAATGACCGTCTGAACGGTGGCGCAGGTGATGATCGCCTCTCCGGAGGGACCGGAGACGACACCCTGAATGGCGGAACCGGCGATGACCGCTTGGGCGGAGGCGCAGGCAATGACCGGCTCAGTGGCGGAGATGGTAACGACGTCCTGAACGGTGGTACCGGGGATGATCGGCTTAGTGGCGGTGCGGGCGACGACCGACTTTCTGGTGGGACCGGAAATGACATTCTCAACGGCGGGACCGGTGATGACCGGCTCAGTGGTGGTGCCGGAGACGACCGCCTTATCGGGGGTGATGGAGATGACCGCCTTTCTGGCAGTGCTGGTGACGACCGTTTGAGCGGTGGCGCTGGTGATGATCGTCTCAATGGAGGCACTGGCGACGACTACTTGGTTGGCGGGACGGGCAACGACCAACTCACCGGTGGTGCCGGGGATGACCGTCTGAACGGCGGAGCAGGAGACGACCGCCTCAATGGCGGAACCGGTGACGACGTCCTGAGCGGTGGCGCGGGCGATGACCGTTTGAGCGGCGGAGCCGGAGACGACCGCCTCAGCGGCGGAGCCGGAAATGACCGCCTCAGTGGCGGAGCCGGAAATGACCGCCTCAGTGGCGGAGCCGGAAATGACCGCCTGAGTGGCGGCGTCGGGGATGATCGGCTCAATGGCGGAGCCGGGGACGATATCCTCAACGGTGGAGCGGGAGACGACCGTCTATCTGGCGGGACCGGGAACGACACCCTCAACGGTGGAGACGGCCACGATCGGCTGAACGGTGGCGTGGGCGATGATCGCCTCACCGGCGGGAACGGAGACGACACCCTGAATGGCGGAACCGGCGATGACCGCTTGAGCGGAGGCGCAGGCAATGACCGGCTCAGCGGCGGAGATGGTAACGACCGCATGAGCGGCGGCGCTGGTGACGACCGCCTCAACGGTGGTGCCGGAGACGACCGGCTCAGTGGTGGTACCGGAAACGACACCCTGAATGGCGGAGCCGGAGACGACACGCTCAACGGTGGCGCGGGCAATGACCGCCTTATTGGGGGTGATGGAGATGACCAGCTTCACGGCGGTGCTGGCGACGACCGCTTGAGCGGCGGTGCCGGGGATGATCGCCTGACCGGCGGTGCCGGTGACGACGTCCTGAACGGTGGAACCGGAGATGACCGGCTGTCTGGTGGTTCTGGTGACGACCGCTTGAGCGGCGGTGCCGGTGACGACACGCTCAACGGTGGCGCGGGTGATGACCGACTGATCGGTGGGACCGGCGATGATCGCCTGAACGGCGGTGCCGGTGACGATATCCTTAACGGCGGCACCGGAAACGATACGCTCACCGGAGGAGCCGGTAATGATCGTCTGAGCGGCGGAGCAGGGAATGACCGGTTGTCTGGCGGTTCTGGTGACGACCGACTGAATGGCGGCGCCGGGAACGACACCCTCAATGGTGGAGATGGTGACGACCGCTTGAGCGGTGGTGCCGGTGATGATCGCCTCAATGGAGGCAGAGGTGACGACCGGCTCAGTGGAGGTGCCGGGGAAGATCACCTCAACGGCGGGACCGGAAACGACACCCTCAACGGCGGCACGGGCAACGACCTACTAAACGGTGGAACGGGCGATGACCGCCTTATCGGGGGTGATGGAGATGACCGACTTCACGGCGGCACAGGCGATGATCGGCTGTCTGGCGGTGCTGGTGACGACCGCTTGAGCGGCGGAGCCGGGGATGATCGCCTCAATGGCGGAGCTGGTGACGACATCATGACCGGTGGCGCGGGTGATGACCGACTGATCGGTGGGACCGGCAATGACCGACTGAACGGAGGGGCCGGTAACGACCGCCTCACAGGCGGAGCCGGAAATGACATTCTCAACGGCGGAGCCGGAGACGATCGTCTCAACGGTGGCTCAGGCAGTGATCGACTGAGCGGCGGGACGGGAGACGACCGCTTGAATGGCGGAACCGGAGATGACCACCTCTCCGGCGGGACCGGGAACGACACCCTGAATGGCGGAGCCGGAGACGACACGCTCAACGGTGGCGCAGGCAATGACCGCCTTATCGGGGGTGATGGAGATGACCGACTTCACGGCGGTACAGGTGATGATCGGCTGTCTGGCGGTGCTGGCGACGACCGCTTGAACGGCGGAGCCGGGGATGATCGCCTCAATGGCGGAGCTGGTGACGACATCATGACCGGTGGCGCGGGTGATGACCGACTGATCGGTGGGACCGGCGATGATCGCCTGAACGGCGGTGCCGGTGACGACGTCCTGAACGGTGGAACCGGAGATGACCGGCTGTCTGGCGGTTCTGGTGACGACCGTCTGATTGGCGGTGCCGGAGACGACACGCTCAACGGTGGCGCAGGCAATGACCACCTTATCGGGGGTGATGGAGACGACCGGCTTCACGGCGGAGCGGGCGATGATCGTCTGAGCGGAGGGGCTGGTGACGACCATATTCGCGGCGGCAGTGGCAATGACATCATTACCGGAGGAGATGGTGAGGATCAGCTCTATGGCAACGCCGGGGATGACCTGTTTGTCATGGAATCCGGCGGCAACTCCAGCGTTCATGGCGGACATGGCTGGACCGACACGATGGATCTGAGCAACGTCGTGGATGGGGGGCTGGATGGCGGTGACTGGACCATCTCTCTCGACAGTGGATCCTCGATCGAGGCCACCGGGAGCGACTATCTGGAACTCTCCAACGATGCCTCGGGTTCGATCACCCTGGATGATGGCAGCGTCATCAGCTTCGACGGCCTTGAACGTATTGAGTGGTAGGCAAGGCCCAATCGCCGCTGTCAGTCCGCAAGGAAAACCAGACGTCCGGCACCCGGTAGCCGGGCCAGATCGACATGCGCGGGTCCGGCCACTTCGAGAATCATCTTCTTGAGAACCGCCTGCTCGAAGCTGATTGTCTCATCGACCGTCACGACGAAGGCCCCTGCCCCGCCGATGATCTGGTCTCGAAACTCGGCCTCGAGAGAGGTCGCACGCAGCGGACGCGTGCTTCCAGGGCGACTGATCGCCAGTCCGTTGATGGTGATCCCTGCTGCAACCGCGTTCTCGCGGGCCACGAAAAGCGGAATGCCGCCGACGTTCCCGGCATCTGCGGAAATATCGATGACGCGCCGCAAACCCCGGAAGGGATTGTTCTCGAGCAGGTTCTGAGAATAGGCAATCGCATTGCTGATGGAGTTGTAGCCCCAAGCCTGGCGCGGTGCCGCAACCAGTTCACGACCAAAAGCGGCCGCAGCCTCCGGGCCATCAATCACCGTCCAGTCGACAATCGTGTGCTGGGATTCCGCGCTGCCCCATTCGACATAGGCAATGACGCTCTTGCCGTAGATGCCACCTGTAAGGGCTTCGAGAACCCGGGGATTGCGTACCGCACGCGCGTAGCCTTCGCGCTGCAACGCCAGTTCCGCATCATCAATCGAACCCGATCCATCGGTAGCCAGAACCAGTTCCAGGTCAACCCGCTCCTGAGCCCGGACAGAATGACTCCCCAGCGCCAGACCAACAAAAAGACACCCGATCAGAACCCGGTGATAGACACGCATCTCGAACACTCCACGCGCTTCATTGTGACGCATCAGGATAACGTCATCCGCGCGGGAGAGTCCAAATTACTGGCCGGGCGCCGGAAATCACCTGCACGCAGCGTAACTGCACCACCGAAGCGCCAGAGCGGCCAAACTGTCAGCCGAGGTCTTCTGGCCCTGCGCGGCGCGGCAGAAAATCAGCAAACGCAGTGCGGTAAATGCCCAGCACCGTGAGGAAAACGGCAGCCAGGATTGGCCCGATGACAATGCCGACAACCCCAAACCCTGCGATCCCGCCGAGAATGGACAACAGAATGAGAAGATCGGGAATCTGGGCTTCCTCGCCCACCAGTCGCGGGCGGAGAATATTGTCGACAAGCCCAACGATCAGCGCCCCCCAGAGGGTCAGCGCAACCGCCGACCAGACCTGATCCGCCGAGAACAGATAGATCACCGCCGGCACCCAGACGATCGCCGACCCCAGGCCGGGGATCGCCGACAGGATCAGGACGATGGCGCCCCAGAACGCAGCGCCCTCGATCCCGAGCACCAGAAACGCCAGAGCGATCAACGCGCCTTGCAGAACGCCGATGATCAGGATGCTCTTGAGGGTCGCTTTGGTCACCGTCAGACCTCGCTCAATGAGCGTGTCCCGATCAGAGTCATCAAGCGGCAAATACCGCAGCGCAGAATCGAGAAGTTCAGGTCCGCGCATCAGGAAAAAGAACATGGCATAGAGAAAAACGAACACGTTCAAAAGCACACCGAAGGTTCCAGTGGTCACCCCCCGGATGCTTTCAAACAGAAACTGCCCGGCCCCACCTGCGGCCTCGCCCAGCTGTGCGATGATCTGCGTCTTGTAAGGCTCGATCTCGGTGCTGAACGGAACCCAGGTGGGAATCTGGAATGCCAAAGCGCCATCGCCACGGATCTGGCTCTGCAGCCATGGCGTCACAGCCTTGCTCATTGCCAGCGCTTCAGCCGCAACGAGCCCGGTCAGGGCCACGAGCGGAATGCCCACAGCGATCAGAACAAGCACCATCACAAGGCCGGATGTCACGGCCGGACGGGTTCGGGTGACCCGGCGCACCCGCCGATAGAGCGGATGCAGCAAGGCGCTGAACACGACTGCCATCAGGACCGCAATCAGAAAATTGCGGATCAAGGTTGCAAAAGCCAGACACACGACAAGGGTGATGATCAGCACGAAGGCTGTACGGTATTTCCTGTGCGCATCGTCCGAAGTGCTCATCGCCAGCCCTTACCTAGAGAGAAAAGACAAGAAGAATGGCTGGGCTGCCAATCAGAACGGCGGCAACCGACACCGGAAGCCCAAGGCGCCAATAATCCCGGAAGTGATACCCGCCGGGCCCCATCACAAGCAGATTGGACTGATGTCCGATCGGCGTCATGAAGGCACACGAGCTGCCGATTGCCACCGCCATCAAATACGGGTCCGGATTCACACCCAGCCCGCTGGCTACGCTCAAGGCCAGGGGTGCCATCAGAATCGCGGTCGCGGCATTGTTGATGATATTCGACAACGCAATGGCAATGATCATCAGCAGTGGCACGACAAACATGGCTGGCGACACGCCCACCATATCGACAATTCCCTGTCCGATCAGTCCGGTCACGCCGGTGCTGTCCAGTGTGGCACCGACGGGCACCAAGGCCCCCAGCAAGACAATGATCGGCCAGTCGATCGCATCATACATCTCTCGTATGGAGATATAATTGCCAAGCACGATCAGAACAGCAACCACGGAAAGCGTAACCTGAATCGGAAACAGCCCGAACGAGCTGGCGAGCAGGGCAGCCGCGAAAATCGCGATGGGAACGGGCGAAAATTTTCGCCGTATCGCCACGCCCCGCTGCTCAAGCGGCAAACATTCCAGTGCCGCGCAGGTCTCGCGAATCGTATCGATATCACCCTGAACCAGCAGAACGTCACCCACCCGCAGACGCACATGGCCCAGTCGGGCACGAATCTGAGAGGCCTGCCGCGCTACCCCCAGAAGATTCACCCCATAGGCCGAGCGCAACCGTATGCCGGCTGCCGTTCGCCGTTCAAGCCGTGAGCCGGGAAGAATGACCACTTCCGAGATGACAATATCCTCTGACGAGAACAGATCGGAGCCGAAATGGCGTTCGGCCGTGATCTGCGCACCCGTCCGCTCCAGAAACGCGCGCAGTGAGTCGGGGTCGGCTTCCAGAATGAAGGTGTCGTCGGGACGCAGCCCGACATTTCCGTGCGGCGAAAGGGTGCGTTCACCATTCCGGATCATCGCAACGATCGCCACATCATCCTCTCCCGCCTCACGCAACTCACGCAGCCGCAGGCCCGAGAAATCACTGTCTTCGGGAATGGTGATTTCCGTCAGATAGGGTTCAAGCTGATCGTAGACATCGACATTGCCGTTTTCGTTCCGGACCGGGATCACATGACGTGCGACCAGTGCGATCACGGCAAGGCCCACGATCGAAACCGCCAGTCCGGCCGGCGTAAAGTCAAAAATTCCGAAGGGCTGACCCATCGCCTCCTGGCGGAAGGTTGCAATGATGATGTTTGGCGGGGTTCCGATCATCGTCAGCAAGCCGCCCAGAATCGAACCAAAAGCCAGAGGCATCAGAAAATGTGCGGGGTGAACGCCGGTCCGCCGGGCCACCTGAAGCGCGACGGGCAACATCAGCGCAAGTGCGCCAATATTGTTCATGAAGGCAGACATGATCGTCACGGCACCCGTCTGCATGAGCATGGCCATGATCATGCCGGGTGAATCCCTGAGAATTCGCGCCGCGATCATGTCAACGATACCGGTCTTTTCAAGTGCTGCACTGATGATAAGCATCGCAGCCACGGTGATGATCGCCGGGTGGCCAAAACCCGAAAACGCTTCAGCGTCCGGGATGATCCCCAGCACGACAAGAATCAGTAGCGCAATCAGCGCCACGAGATCATATCGCCAGAAGCCCCAGGCAAACATGACGAGCGTGGCCAACAAGGTGGCCACAACGACAATCTGTTCAAATTCCATCTGGATGTTCCGCCCTGTCAGGTCTTCTCGTTCATGTCCTCGGTATGTTCCGCAACCTCTTCGCGAACCACGCCGAAAAACACGAACACAACCACCGCGACAATTGTCGCTGCGACCGCCAGAGCGTAAAGCCCGAAGCCGACCGTCATACCAATACCACCAACGACCCAGATACCTGCACCCGTCGCGCTGCCGCGCAGATCGTCGCTGCCGCTCGATCTTATGATGGCACCGGCCCCCAGAAAGCCGATTCCGCCGATCACACCCTGCATCACGCGGCCCACATTGACCGGGTCAATTCCGTTTGAACCGGCAGGACCGGATCCAAGCTGCATAATGGTCATGGAGAAAAGACATGCACCCAAGGACACAAGCATGAAGGGCCGAAACCCCAGGGGCTTGTTCTTGATGGACCGGTCGAGCCCGACAAGAAAGCCCAAACCGGCAGCCAGCACCAAGCGGAACACCAGCTCCCATGTATCAATAAAGTAGGTCCCCAACAACTCGGGCATCATCTCGGCACCGTCTTAATCGCCAGCGGGCGAACCGCGACCATTTTCGTTGCGCGCCCGGTTAGACAAACCGCCACCAAACAATGCGCGAAGCATCTGATTCTGACGCTTGTAGGATTCCACCACCCCGGCAATTTCAGAATTCATTTCGAGAAACGCCTCAAACTCCTGCCGCCTTTGGCAGGACATGTGCCCATCCACATATTCATGGACATCGTCTTCGGTAAAGGGGTTGTCCTTTTTCATCGGCACCACAACGGTCAGAGTTGACGCTCAAAACTACTCTGACAACGCGGCAGTGGCCATAGCTGTTCCCTGCAAGCGCGAAACAAATCAGGTGGAACAGATCGTCAAACCGAACGTTTCAGCATCAACACCCGCTGGGGTGTGATCGAAACCAACGATGGAGACTTGTAATGACCCGCCTTCACGAACTGCGAAAGATTATTGCCCTGCCGTTGATCGGCCTCGGCCTGATCGCGCTGAGCGCCTGCAACACTGCGGACGGATTTGGCCAGGATATCGAAAACACCGGCGAAGCCATCCAGAAGGAATCGAAGTAAGGCACCATCACGAACCACGGAAGGAGGCCAACATGCTTGGACTGGCTATTTTCTTTTTCATTCTGGCGGTCATTGCCGCCGTGTTCGGATTTGGCGGTATTGCCTCCACGTCAGCAGGCATTGCGCAAATTCTGTTCGTGATCTTTCTGATCATCTTTGTGATCAGCGCAATTGCGCATATCGCGAGAGGACGTCGCGGGCCACCGCCTGTATAGACAGCAATCAATAGCTTGTTCAAAAGCGGAAAGGGCGGTCTGAAACAGACCGCCCTTTTCTTTTAACCACACCTGCGGGCATCTCCGCACCATCAGCTACTACCCTCCCGCAAAGCCTCAATTTGGCGTGTCAGCTTGGCGGTTTCATCGGCAAGTTGCTCATGAGTCACGAACCAGTCCGCCCCGGTTTTCTCCTGCAACGCTTCCATGCCGGCTGAGAGAAATTCGTGACACCTGGAGAGTTCCTTCACTTCATCTCCCAGACGCGCGCGGGCGCGAAGCTCGTCGAGATGCGCGCCAAGTTCAGCAAGCCGCTCGGCGAGTTCGCGTACTTTTCGTTCTCCTTTGCGCATGTCGAATACCCGGTTTCGCCGTTACTGGGCGACGATCGAGTTCAGCATCCATGCAGCTTCTTCGTGAACGCCGATGCGCGCGGTCAGAAGGTCGGCGGTGTAAACGTCATCCGCCTGTTCGGCGACACTCACAGCCTTGCGCAGCTTTGCTGCCATCGTCTGGTGGTCTGCAGCAAGCTGTCCCACCATGTCCTGCGCGTCAGGCATGGTGCTCACATCCACATCGGCAACCGGGCTCGCCGCAACATAATTCGCCAGCCCGCTCATTGCCGGGAAACCGATCGCCCGCACCCGTTCCGCAATCTGGTCGATCGCTACGGCCAGGTCCTGATACTGCTCATCGGTCAGCTTGTGAATTCCATAGAATTGGGGTCCTGCCACATTCCAGTGGAATGCATGCGTCTTGGCGTAGAGCACATAGGTGCCGGCCAGGCTCTGGTTCAGCACATCAGCCAGACGGCGGCGATCGACTTTCTTTACACCGGTATCAACAGGAAGTTCCTCGGCGACAACATTCAATGTATTTTTACTCATGAAAACCTCTCTATGGGGGTTTGGGCTTTCGCGCGTCACACGCGCTTCTGGTTGTTCAACGAACAAGTCGGCGCCGGGTTCCCAATGGTTTCGCCCATGACGGCTTCAGAATCTGCGCCGGGTGGAACAAACCAGAGGCCCGCCCGTTACATCGACAACTGCATTTTCCGATATTTTCCGGCCCGTATTTTCAGGAGGTATTCATGCAGACCAAGATCGAAAGCACGGAAGCTCGTCAGGCCCGCAAGGGGTTTGGCGTCCGTTACATTCTGGGCGCATCCTTTGCGCTGGCGGTTCTGGCCATGATCCTGCTCATGCTGTTCTGGATGTGATTTCTCTCGTTGCCCGCGCGGCGCAGAGGCTTACAGTCTTCTCGTAATTGGATATGCTGAGACATTGATGCGGCGAGCGGGCGCACCTGTCCGCAAACCCGTCTGACGTCAAACACGTATCCCGGGGGACAGACCATGCGCATAGCCGCGACCGATCCAGAAAAGCTCAACGCCGAACAGAAGACGATTTATGACCGCATCGCGGGCGGCCCGCGTGGTCAAGTGCGCGGTCCTTACCACGCCTTTCTTCTGCACCCCGGTGTCTGCGAAGGCGTCGAGCGGATGGGGCACTATCTGCGGTTTGCCGCAATCCTTCCGGGCAATGTGCGTGAATTGGCCATTCTCGTGGTGGGCTGCCACTGGCGTTGTGAATTCGAATGGTTCGCGCATGCCCCCATCGCCATTCGCGAGGGCGTTTCCGAAGATGTGGTCGCCGCACTGGAAGCGGGCGAAACTCCGAACTTCACCGATGACACGGAAGCCGCCGTCTACAGCTTCGTCCGCACATTGCTGCAAACCAGCCGGATCGATCAGGCCGCCTATGACGACATCAAGGCACGCCTGGGTGAAGACGGAATCGTCGAATTGATGGGGATCATGGGGCATTACACGGGCGTCGCCATGGCCCTGAACACATTCGAGATCGTCCCGCCGGATGGGGAACGCCCCAGCTTCGGCGATCAGGACTAGAAAACCTCGAACAACCCGGCAACGCCCATGCCGCCGCCGACACACATCGTGACGACGGCGTGCCTGGCGCCGCGCCGGTGCCCTTCGATCAGAGCATGTCCGGTCATCCGGCTGCCGCTCATCCCGTAGGGGTGGCCGATGGAAATCGACCCGCCATCCACGTTGTATTTTTCGGGATCAATGCCAAGCGTGTCCCGGCAGTACAGCGCCTGTACGGCAAAGGCCTCGTTGAGTTCCCAGAGATCGATGTCATCGACGGTCAAACCATTGCGCTCGAGCAGACGCGGAATGGCAAAGACCGGTCCGATTCCCATCTCGTCGGGTTCGCAACCCGATACGGCAAGCCCCATGAAACGGCCCAATGGCGCAAGACCGCGCTGCTCGGCCAATTTTTCGTCCATCACCACACAGGCGCTCGCCCCATCCGATAGCTGGCTGGCATTGCCCGGCGTGACCGAACCGCCCTCACGCACGGCCTCCAGCGAGGCCAGACCTTCGGCATTTGTCGTCGGGCGATTGCACTCATCCTGCGTCAGCGTCACGGCTTCTTCGGTGATTTCACCGGTCTCCCGGTTTTTCACCTTCATCGTCGTCTCGACCGGCACGATTTCATCATCGAAACGGCCCGCCTGTTGGGCTGCGGCCGTGCGCATCTGGCTGGACAACGCATATTCGTCCTGTGCCGCACGGCTGACATTGTAGCGCCTGGCGACCGTTTCAGCGGTGTCGAGCATGACCATGTAGATCTCGGGTTTCACTGCGCGAACATGATCATCCTCCACCCGTATATCGGCCTGATGCTCGGGTGGCAGGGCGCTGATGGATTCGATCCCGCCCGCCACGGCAACCGGCACCTTGTCCATCACGACACGGTTTGCGGCGATGGCAATCGACTGCAGCCCCGAGGAGCAGAATCGGTTGATGGTTGCCGCCCCTGTCGTGACCGGCAGCCCCGCCCAAAGCGCGGCATGACGCGCAAAATTCTGCCCGGTTGCACCCTCTGGCATGGCGCACCCCATGATCAGGTCTTCGACTTCATCGGGGGCCACACCGGCACGTTCGACAGCGTTGCGGATCGCAAGACCACCCAGCTTGGCCGGGGTCGTGTTGTTGTAGGCCCCCCGATAGGCTTTGCCGATCGGGGTCCGCGCTGCGGCAACAATAACGGCACTGCTCATGATTTCGCTCCTTGGTGACTCGGCCTAGACATGGCCAAAGCGCCAGCGTTCAAGGGTCAGACTGCGGCCATCCGGGCCACGTGAAAAAGCCTCGTCCGCCACAATGGCATCTGCAACATTGCGATCAGCAACGTCGAGTACGTAAAGCGCGCCCATCCCTGTTGCACCAGTGTCATCGGCCAGCATACCGGCAAAAATGACGTGCGGCTCATGGGTGGACAGGAAACGTGACATATCCGCGCTTGGCGTCGGCTCAATCGGGCGGGGGTCGGTACGTGCCACCAGAATAAACTGCGCATTGCCGTCGGTCTGGGTGTGATCGCGCTGCCGCAGATCGGTATAGGGGAAGACCCGTTCGATCGCGATGGACTTGAAAATGTCCGCCTGAGTGTAGGGATCGGTATCGATATAGGTCGTGGTCTGTTCGCGTGCGGGGAAATCGATCACCCGAAAACTGCCATTGGCGTTGGATCCGTCACCCACCATCATCGGGCCAGAGTACCAGGTCTCGGTCTTGAACTTGTCGAGATGTTCGATATGGGCCTGCAGCGTCGCGGCACGACGTTCGACCATGTCCGGTTTGGACACACATTTCACAATCCATTCCATACCACGCGGCTCCCTGTTTCGCGCTTGAACCTGAACTTCAGTCTGCTTGTGGCACAGCTTGCGCCAGCACCGGCGCCACATCCGCCATGAAGCGATCATAGCCGGGCGCTCCGGCCAACAGCATACCGATCGGCATCTCACCCGCGCCGAAGCCCGACGGCAAGGACACGACCGGTCCGCCCAGCGCCGTCCAGGGCGCGATGAAGCGGCGGTCGCCGGTCCATTCCAGCCCTTCCGGGGCTGTCGCCGGTGCGGCGGGCCAAAGCACGATATCGGTCGGCCCAATCACGTCATAGAACGCCGCGCGCATCGCATCGATTTCGTGCCGCTCCGCCCGGTAGACCTCGTGACTGATCTCGTCACCATCGATCACCGCCTGTCGCAAGACGCTGCCCACCTGATCCTCGGGGAACTCAAGCAGGGAAGCATGCACCCGCGCCAGCTCGTAAACGGTCGTGTGACCCTGAATTTCGTTGAGGGCCTCCATGGAAATCGGCGAGACCACATGTTCGACAACATGGCCGGCCTCGCGCAGCTGTTCGGCCACCCGATCGCGTGCCGCCAGAATTTCGTCGTCGCACGCCCCCAGAAACGGATCATCGAGCACGACCACACGCGGACCGGTTTCGCGCCGCTCCATCGCATGGGCGTGGGGCGGGCAGACCGCGTTGTAGAGCGCCACGGCATCGGCCACGCTCCAGCCAAAAACTCCGGGCGTGTCGTACATCGGCGCCAGCGGCGCGATCCCATAGGTGCTCATGCTGCGCGTCGATGGCTTGAAGGCCGAAACCCCACAATAGGCCGCCGGTCGATTGACCGATGCGACGGTCTGGGTTCCCACAGCGGCCGGCACCATGCCCGCCCCCATGGCCGCACCCGATCCGCTGCTCGAACCGCCCGGGGTGTGATTGATGTTGTGCGGATTGCGCGCGGGTGACGGGTCGTAATAGGCAAACTCTGTCGTGTGGGTCTTGCCCAGAACAATCGCGCCCGCGCTGCGCAGTGCGGCCACGATATCCGCATCCGCGCTCGCCAGACCGGCATGCGCCCGCGTCGCGCTGTTGCAGCGGGTCGGCCATCCGGCCACATCACAGATATCCTTGATCGCGACAGGTACGCCATGAAGCGGGCCGCGAAATTGTCCCTTTGCCGCTTCCCGGGTCATCTCGCTGGCTTCGGCCAGTGCGCCAGCTTCGTCCACGGACACCCAGGCTTTCACCGCATCGTCGACGGCAGCGATACGCTCGAGATAACCCTGCACAACATCATTGGGAGTGGTCGCACCAGCGCGGATATCAGCGGCAATTGCCACAACACTGCCGGGCGAGGCCGCATAGGAATTTCCGTTGGAATTGCTCATGGTCTTTATCCTTCAAATACGCCCTGACGCTAGCATAACCCGGGACACACATGCACAATGAAGGTCAAACAACATGTGCGATGGGACGTCTCATGAAACTGGCAACACTGGACAAGGGTGACATTGGTCACCCGGCAGTTCTCAGCAGCGCAGACGAGCTTCTCGACCTGACCGCCTCAGGCCTTGCCAAGGCTGCCCCCAAGGAAGTGCGCAGCATTCTGGGCAATGACGCGGCGATGAAAACAGCCCGCGCCGCGCTCGACCGGCTGGACGCCATGTCAGCCGATGAGCAGCAAAATCTGCGTAATGCGGGCACCCTGGTTCCTCTGGCCGAGGCCGACCTGCTGGCCCCCGTCCCGCGCCCGAATCTGATTCTCTCGGTCGGCCTGAACTATCACCGCCATCTCGCCGAGATGGCCGGTACGCCCGCGCCCGCCTACCCCTCTGCCTTCATGAAGACTGTCGCCTCGTTGACCGGGTCGGGCAAACCCATCGTGGTGCCACCGCAATGTCCGGACATGATCGACTACGAAGCCGAGTTCTGCTTCGTCTTCGGGCGCACCTGCCACAATGTCAGCGAAGCCGACGCGATGGACTATGTCGCCGGCTACACGATGGCCAATGACGTGTCTGCGCGCGACTGGGTGGCCGACGTGTTCAGCGCAACCGAACCCTTCCCCTCGATCCTGGCCTGGGAACGCAACATCATGGGTAAACTGCTACCGACCTTCACGCCCTGCGGGCCGGTCATCGCCACAAAGGACGAAGTCGAAGACCCCCATGACCTTCTGCTTGAGTTCCGGTTGAACGGCGAGGTCATGCAATCCTCCCGCACCGACGACCTGATCTTCAATGTACCCCAGATCGTTTCCTATTTTTCCAAATGGTACCGGTTCGAACCGGGCGACATTGTCACGACCGGGACGCCTGCGGGCGTCGGCGTGGGACGGAACCCCAAAGTCTTCATGAAACCCGGTGATCGCGCCGAGGTTTCACTTGGCGGTATCGGAGTACTTTCTAACCCGGTCATTGCAGGTTAGAACCACGTCTGTATCTGCTTTTGATGGACTTTCAGAAATGGCCAAGACGTCACACATGAACCGTCGGTTTCCCCGGTGGGCTGGCATCACGCTGGTTGCGGGAGCTTTAGCGCTGTCGGCCTGCACCCATGGCCGCGACTGGGACACCTACGGGCTGGAGATCGTCACCGACCCGCCGGGGGCCGAATGTGAGTTCGAGCGCAACGGCGTGCGCACGCAAGCCCATGCCCGCACGCCGGTCGAGGTCGTCCTGACAACCGGCCATGGCTGGATCCAGATCATCTGTTCGCGCCCGGGTTACATGCCGGAATCACGATATGTGTCCGGCTTCTTCGAAGGCACGGTCTACATGACCCTGTCCCCGGCGGCACAGACACAGGCGCGCTGACGTCACGTCAGGCTTGCTGGGGTCCAAGTAACGTCTCACACCTTTGAAGAATGCTGCCCGGAGATGATCGAACTCTGCGGATCGAATCAGTGCACGGGGCTGGATTCATCCTCGAATATCTCGCGGTGCCGGGAGATCGCAACCTCGATGACCTCGTTCGGATCGCGCTGCCACCAGTTGCGTTCGGAGAAAAGCTCCAGCTCGTCGAAGCCGTCAAACCCGGTCGCGCGCACCTGGTCACGCATGGCGCGCAGATCAATCACACCATCGCCAGGCATCCCGCGATCGGACCCTGCGGCAGATTGGGTATCGGGCAGCCAGTCACTGATCTGGAAGGACACGATCCGGCCCGTCGATGCAGTAATCGAGCTTTCCAGGTTGGGATCCCACCAGACGTGATAGGCATCGACGATCAAGCCCGTCCCTTCTCCCAGTTCGGCACAGACTGTGTTTGCCTGGTCGAGCGTATTCCAGACGCACCCGCGTGCTGCACGCATGGGATGAATGGTCTCGAGACCGAGCGTCACGCCGGCGGCGCGGGCTTCCGGCAACAGCCGGGCGAGCGCATCCAGCGCCCGGGCACGGGCCCCGGCCAGGTCGCGTGAGCCTTCAGGCAGACTGTTTGAAATCATCGCCAGATTGGTTCCCGACAATTCGGCTGTCACAGCAATCGCGCGCCGGTTTTCCTCGTGATTTTCAGCAATCCGGACAGGGTCCACATCGGTCAGAGGGGCGCATCGCGAAACGCCGAGCACCTTCAACCCGGCATCTGCGATCAGCCGGGCCGCATTGGTGACACCGAATTCTTCGACCAGGGACCGCCGGACAGTCACGGCGCGAATTCCGTGCCGGGCATAACCTTCGATCGACTGGGGGAAGGTCCACTGACGCTCGGTCGTTCCCTGATGAATCGCAAACCTCGCGGGCGCGTTCACAGGACCGCTCTCGAATCACGTTCTTTGGTTCTTCTGATCATCCGCGCCACTCCCGCCCGTTCGCCATTGTTTCAAAAAGGCTCTTGATCCGAGTTCATTTCGTATCGCGTCAAGACATCACGGCTGAAGCTTGAAGGGTCGGCGCTATTCGCCCTTCAGGTGCCCGTCACGGTTTGCGTAGAGATTGTCGTCGGCATAGCCCATGGTTTCGGGCTGGCCCCGTCCCAGCATCACCTGAAACCAGACCGGCTCAAGGCTGTTGTTGTCATAGCCATGGATCACACCGGGCGGACAGGTGATGCACTCCCACGGGCCGAGCCGGGTTTCAAGACGGCGGCCATCCTCATCCTCGACGAACACATCAAGCAGTCCTTTCAGGACGAAGAAGGTCTCTTCGACCTCATGGGTATGGGCGGCGTTCCCCTGCCCCGGATTCACATACATGATGCTCAACGTATGGGCACGGGCAGGAATGGCATTGGGATCGCCATGCTTGCCGGACCCCCCAGCCCCGATAAACCGATGCTGAGCACGCCGATAGCCCTCGATCTTCGCATCCTCGAAGGCTTCCCAATCCGGCACCCGGTCCCGGAAACGGGCGACATAGGTGTCCATGATCTCTTCGAGGCTGGTGTTCTCAAGCTCGGGCGGTCGGGGGTGTCGGGCAACGCTCACAGGACGTCTCCATCTGGATTGGTGGCTTGCACAAAGCCAAGCACGACCGGCAATGCCGGTCAATTGCAGGGCGACCGGCCAGAGGAATTGCGGTCAAGCGGTCGGCTGCCTAGCGGCCCCGTCCGGCACCACGGCCGGCGATGGCGAAATTGCCACCATCAAAACCGGTTCCCGCCTTGTTGATCGTACTTGATCCCGGATCAAACTTCCCGGTCTTGCTACCTGGTTTTGCAGCTTCAACGTCTTTGCGCTTGGTCAGGTTCTGCGCGGCTTTTGCCTTCGCACGGGTGCGGGCACGGGCCTTTGTCATTTTGGTTAACCCTGTCAATGAATGCGGATAGGACCGCAGGAAACAACAGCATACGCCGGACCGGAAAAACTTGCGAACCCGATCCGCCTCAGACCACCTGCCCGCAGACATATCCGGACGCCCAGGCCCACTGGAAATTGAAACCACCCAGATGGCCGGTCACATCAACAGCCTCCCCGATGAAATAGAGCCCGGGAACCGAACGCACCTCCATGGTCTTCGAGGACAGTTCGCGCGTGTCGACCCCGCCCAGCGTGACTTCCGCCGTTCGCATACCCTCAGAACCGCTTGGCTTGATTGTCCAGCGGTTGATCTGGTCCGCGAGCGTCTGCAGCGCCTTGTTCGGCGTCTCGGCGAGCCGCCCGCCACAATCGCACCACTCGACGAGCCGTTGCGCCAATCGCCGGGGCAACAATTGGGAGAGAACCGTCACGACATCCTTGCGCGGTTCGTTCTCCTTGAACGCCTTCAGCGCGGCAAACACATCCATGCCCGGCAGAAGGTCCACCGTTAGCGCGTCTCCGGGCTTCCAGTAGGACGATATCTGCAGGATCACGGGACCACTCAACCCGCGATGGGTGAACAGCAATGCCTCGGTGAAGGATGCCTTGCCCAGGGTCGCGGTGGCATCGAGCGAGACGCCCGACAAACCGTCCAGCCGGGCCTTCATATCCGGATCAAAGGTCAACGGCACCAGACCGGCACGCGGGGGAATGACGTTCAGGCCGAACTGGCGTGCGATGTCATAGCCAAAACCACTGGCCCCCATCTTCGGGATGGACGGCCCGCCCGTTGCGATCACCAGGCCGGGGGCACGAAACACACCGTGATCGGTCTCCACAACAAAACCCGAACCTGTTTTGGAAATGCTTGCAACATTCACGGATGTGCGGATGTCCGCACCATCCGCCTCGGCGCGCAGCAGGTCGATGATGTGTTGCGCGGTCTCGTCACAGAAGAGCTGTCCGTGGTCGCGTTCGTGATAGGCAACGCCGTGTTTTTCGACCAGCGCGACAAAGTCATGCTGGGTATAGCGGGCGAGCGCGGACACGCAGAAGCGCGGATTTTCCGAGAGATAGTTTTCCGGCGCGGCAAACCGGTTGGTGAAATTCGCGCGCCCGCCGCCCGAAATCCGGATTTTCTCCCCGATACGGTCGGACTTCTCGATCACAAGTACGCGCCGACCGCGCCGAACTGCCTGGCCGGCACACATCAGGCCCGCCGCCCCGGCACCAATGATGATCACATCAAAATCGGCCATCGATTGTCGTCCGACTGACCGCCTGGGCTAGCGTTTCTTCTTGTTGGCGCGCGGCTTTTTGCGCTTGAGAACGGCAAAACCGCCCTCTTCCGCGTCGCCATCCTTGCTGCGCCGGGCCACCGGTTGCTGGTCATACTTGTAGGATGGCCGCTCCGTGGGTTTTGCACCCAGTTCCAGCTTTTTCTGCGGTTCGGAGGCCGCGCGTGGCGGCTTGGCCGGGCGCGCGGGGTGGGCCGGGCGCTCATCCTGACGCCGGTCATCGCGGCCTGAACGTTTGCTGAACGGCGCATCGGGCCGTTTTTCAAAGCTCCGCTTCGGCTTGCGCGGGGGTTCCGCGCCAGCACCGCCACGCGAGACGCCGGCATCACCGGGGCGGGTTCGTTTCACATAGGGCTTGGCAGCCGGTGCCGTCCCGGGGCCTGCGGACGCACCCGCATGCGGTGCGCTTTCGGCGTCCCTGCGGACATAGGGTTTCTTCTCGTAGGGCTGTTTCTCGTAAGGTTTCTTCTCGTAAGGCTTCTTCTCATACGGCTTTTTCTCGTAGGGTTTTCCACCCTGCGCTGCCTTTCCGTATGGCTTTTTCTCATACGGTTTTTTGTCATAGGGCTTCTTGTCGAAAGACTTCCCGTGATCGCGAGTATCAGATGACCGGCCACGTGGTTCACCGCGCGGCGAAGGTGCGGGCGCCCGGTCGAGCCTCGTCACAGCGACGTTTTTCTCCAGCATCATGTCCGGCCCGATGGCCTGCAGGAACCTGTCGACACAACCCGGGGCGATCTCGAAATTGGTTTCCGCCTGCTGGATCTTGATGGAGCCGATCTCCTGACTGGTGATCTGACCCACCCGGCACAGCATCGGCAACAGCCAGCGCGGCTCGGCATTATCGTTCCGCCCCACAGAGAGCGAGAACCAGACGCCATCGGTGAAATCCTCACGCCGGGCCTTCTTGGGGTCCCGGATGTCGGGATCGATCAACTCTTCCGGCGCGGATTGCCCGGCGGTGTGCACCCGAAGGAACGCGGCTGCAACTTGCTCGGGACTGTGGCGTTCGAGAATCTCAGCCACGAATGACTTCTCGTCTTCGCTGACCGGATCGATCAGGCGCTGATCTTCCATCAGACGCGCGCGGTCCCGCTGCTGGATTTCCTCAACCGAAGGCGGACGTCCCCATTCGGCGGTGATATTGGCGCGCTCGAGCAGGCGCTCTGTCTTGCGGCGTTCATTGAACGGCACGATCAGGGCGCAGACGCCCTTCCGGCCTGCACGCCCGGTGCGTCCACTGCGATGCAGCAGGCTTTCGCGGTTCTTGGGAATCTCGGCATGGATCACCAGCTCGAGGTTCGGCAAATCCAGTCCGCGCGCGGCGACATCCGTTGCGATACAGACCTGCGCCCGTCCATCGCGCAGCGCCTGCAAGGCATGGCTGCGCTCGTTCTGGCTGAGCTCACCCGACAGAGCGACCACCGCGAAACCACGATTGGTAAATCGGCTCATCATCCGGTTGACCGCCGCACGGGTTGCGCAGAAGACCAGCGCGTTCTTTGGATCGAAGTAGCGCAACACATTGATGATCGCATTCTCGCGGTCGGCCGGGGCCACGTTCATCGCCAGATATTCGATATCCAGATGCTGTTCGCGTTCCGCCGTGGTCGATATCCGGACGGCATCGTTCTGGTAGCGGGTCGCCAGTGAAGCGATCGCCCGAGGCACGGTAGCCGAAAACATCAACGTCCGTCGTGTGTCCGGCGCAGCGGCCAGAATGAATTCCAGATCATCCCGGAACCCCATATCGAGCATCTCGTCCGCTTCATCGAGCACAGCAGCTTTCAGCGCGCTCATGTCGAGCGAGCCGCGTTCGATGTGGTCGCGCAATCGGCCCGGTGTTCCGACCACGATATGCGCACCGCGTTCCAGTTCCCGGCGTTCGGTCCGCATATCCATCCCGCCAACGCAGGAAGCCACCGACGCACCGGTCTCGGCGTAAAGCCATTCCAGCTCGCGTTTTACCTGCAGGGCGAGCTCGCGGGTTGGCGCCACAGCCAATGCCAACGGAGTCGCGGCATAGGAAAAGCGTTCGGCATCGCCCAGCAATGTTGGCGCCATCGCCAGTCCGAAGGCAACGGTCTTGCCCGATCCGGTCTGCGCCGAGACCAGCAAATCCTTGCCTGCCAGCCCATCGGCCAGCACGGATTCCTGAACAGGTGTGAGTGTGTCGTAGCCGCGTGCGCTCAGCGTCTTGCCGAGCGCCGGGACGACGCCTTGAAAATCAGTCATGTTTCTCGTTCCGGCCCATCCGGGCCTGCGACGAAAAACGGAGTGCAACCCAATTTGCACGGCTCGCGGCGTCGCTTGGACGGGGTTCTAGCACCCCTTTGCCGCGTCCCGAAAGGGGGAACCTAAATTCCCGCGTACCACTCGTAGCCGCGATCGGGCCAGAAACCACCTTTGCCCTTGCCGATCTTGTCCAATCTGTCCGTCACCTCGATCCGCATGACGTATTTCGCGTGCTTGTAACCCAGCTGACGCTCGACCCGCAGGCGCAGCGGCGCGCCATGGGCCACCGACAAGGCATTGTCGTTCATGGTGTGGGCAAGAATCGTCTGCGGGTGGAACGCATCGAACAGGTCGATGCTTTCATAGTAGCGCGCCGAACCATCGGCGGCCTCGTAATAGTCATCGGCGCAGTGGAAGACCACGAAGCGCGCAGTGTCGGCAATCCCGGCATTTTGCAGAAGATGGGCAAGCGGCACCCCGGTCCATTTGCCGATGGCGCTCCAGCCCTCCACACAATCATGACGCGTGGTCTGGGTCCGCTGGGGCTGCCGTTTGAGATCGGCCAGTGACAGGCTGACCGGATTGGCGACAAGGCCGTCGATCGTGAGACGCCAGTTGCTGAAGTTATCCTGCACCAGCGCATTGTAGGCCGGGTTGTCCGGGTTGGTTGTGCCGTTGGCCTTGAAACTGGGCGACATGTCTTCCGGGCTGAATTCCCGTGCCAGCGGCTGGCCCGACAAGAGCAAACGCTGTGTCTTGAGGGTGACGTATTCTGCCGATTCCAGAATCCGGAGCGCATTGGGCGCGATCAAACTGCGATAGGCGGCGTAGGAGACACCGCCCACCGCGGCCACCGCAGCGGTCGTCAAAAGACCGCGACGGGTGATGAGCTTTCTGGTCATGACTTGTCCTCCGGCGGCACGGCGTAGCGGCCCGTAATCATGGAGCGAATTTCATTGAAGGGTCCGGCGAGCAAGACCATCGCCAGATGTATGACGACGAAGGCCACAATCAGCGTGGCCGAAATGAAGTGAAGCGTGCGCGCAGACTGGCGCCCGCCAAACAGATCGAGCATCCATGGCGCGGCGGCATTCATCCCCGGCGACATGGTTAGCCCCGTCATCACCATCATCAGCAACAGGATGGTAACGCCCAGATAGGCCAGCTTCTGCAGGACATTGTAGCGCCGGGCCGCATCACCACGGGGCAACTTCAGTCGCGCATGATTGGCGATATCGCGCAACACATGCCGGGGGCCTAACTCCTTGCGGGACGGCAGGAGGTCACGGCGGAGATGACCGTTGACCAGGCTCGCCCCGACATAGATCAGCCCGTTGATGACAAAGACCCAGGCAAAGAAGAAATGCCAGCGCCGCCCCGTCGCCAGATCTCGGAAACTTGGGATCGTCGCCCAGCCCGGCATGGCGATCACCCGCGCTTCCCCATCGCTGCCCCGCGACACGCCGAACAAACCGGTGGTCGTCACGGTGATCGGGCCAATCCGGGTGTGACCTGCCAGCTCACCCTCGTTGCGCGAGGCAAAAAACTCGATGAAGGCGCGATCGTCATCGGCGCCGAACTGGCCCCAGTAGAGCGCAGGGTGGGCATTGAGAATCTGCAGCCCGCTCATCAGCAGCAACACGACACAGATCGAGTTGGTCCAGTGGGTGACCCGGGTGATCAGCTTGTGGCGATAGACAATTTCGCGCGCACCGGCATTCGCATCCGTGGCTGCTGTCTCCGTCATCGATTGGGTCCCCCACCATTCCGGCGTGATCGCCGGTTCAGGGACACAAACACCCCCAAGGCGAAGTCATTCCCTCGGTCCCGGGATAATCTGCAGCGGAAAGCCTCAGCGGGCCATATCCTTGCGCCGTGCGCAGCCGAATAAGGACTAGCTGCGCCAGCGCGCCGTAATCCGCGCCGAGAGCCGTTCCGCACCCAGCGCCAGAACGCCGAGCACCAGGCCCCAGAACGCCGACCCGATCCCGAACAGCGCCAGCCCCGATGCGGTTGCCGTCAGTGTCAGGACGGCGGGGAACCGGGTGGTTTCCGGTCCCAGTGCGGCGCTGAGCGAGGCCATCAGGGGCCCGATCAGAGCCAGCCCGGCGACGGTCACGATCACACCGGGCGGCAGGGCTGCAAAGCCGGCCACAACGGACACGCCGACCCCCGCCAGGACCAGATAGAGCGCGCCATAGAACAATCCGGCAATCCATCGCTGGCCGGCATCGGGATGGGCATCGGGCCCCGTACACAGGGCCGCCGTGATCGCCGCCATCGTGGTGGCATGTGCGCCGAGCGGTGCCGTCGCCACGGACGCGAGCCCGGTGATCGCGAGCGCCGGTCGCGTCGGCGGTGTATATCCGGCGGCCCGCAACACAGCGAAACCCGGCAGGTTCTGGGAGGCCATGGAGACCAGAAACAGCGGCACGCCAAGCCCCAGAAGCGCCGACAAATCGAACACCGGCATCACCACAACCAGCTCGGGCAAGGCGAACGCAGTGCCCAGCGGTTCGGTCTTTCCCAGCAGAATCGCCCAGCCGATACCGCCCACCAGAACCGCGATCACGGCCCAGTTCGCGCTGAACATCCGGACGATCAGGAACATCGCCAGCAGCGGGAGGACCAACACGGGATCAACCGTCGCCGCATCGAACACCGCCACCGAGAAGCCGATCAGGATCCCCGCCAGCATGGCCGAGGCAATCGCGCCGGGGATCCGCGCGATCAGGGCCGCGAGCGGTTTCAGGGTGGCGCTGAGCACCACGAGCGCCCCGGCGAGCAGAAACGCCCCCACAGCTGTCTCCATCGTATAGGCCGGCACTCCGCCTACCGACGTGGCCGCGATCAGCGCAGCACCGGAGGTCGACCAGGCGGTGACCATGGGCATGCGATAGACAAAGGACATCAGGGCGGTCGACGCGGCAACGGCAAGACAAAGCGCGCTGACCCATGATGCGGTCTGGGCGGGGCTGGCCCCCAGCGCCTGCGCGGCCGCGAGGACAATGGGAATACTGCCCCCGAAACCGACAAGGATCGCGACAAGCGCAGAACTGAACAATGAACTTCGCACGGTCCGATTTACCCCGATCCGGATTCCAACCCGCAACACATAAACCAACCCGGGCCGTTCTGACCAATGGCACCGGCTCCACCCGCACCAGCTTGCAGGTCCGGTCGAGCGCCTGATATATCGGACCGGTACGGATTTACAGGGCGGGACCACGGATGCCGGATAGCTTCGACTACATCATCATCGGTGCCGGATCGGCCGGATCGGTCCTCGCAAACCGGCTGTCCGACAGCCCGTCCACCGTCTGCCTGCTCGAAGCCGGTCCGCGTGATCGCAACCCGTTCATCCATATCCCGGCCGGATTCATCAAGACCCTCGCGAACCCGAAGGTGAACTGGCTCTACGAGACCGAACCCGCGCCGGGCACAGCGGGCCGTCGCATCGCCACCCCGCGTGGCAAGACGCTGGGCGGCTCCAGCTCGATCAACGGCCACATCTACAATCGCGGCCAGCGCCTGGATTTCGACACCTGGGCGCAGATGGGCAATCGGGGCTGGAGCTATACCGATGTGCTGCCGTACTTCCAGCGGAGCGAGCGCCGGATCGGTCCGGGCGATGACACCTATCGGGGTCGCAAAGGTGAACTGGTGGTCACCGATATCGACAAGCCCGACCCGATCTGCGACGCATTTATTGATGGCGTGGTCAATATGGGCATCCCCCGCGCGCCTGATTATAACGGCGCCCGTCAGGAAGGCGTGGGATATTTTCAGCGCACGATCCACAAGGGCCGCCGGATGAGTGCGGCCCGTGCGTTTCTCTATCCCGCGCGCGGCCGGAAAAACCTCGACATTCGCACCGAAGTACGGGTGACGCGGATCATCTTCGAGGGTCGCCGTGCGGTCGGCGTGGAATACCAGCGTGGTGGCAAACGGCATGAGCTGCGCGCCAACAAGGAAGTCCTGCTTGCCGCAGGTGCCATCGCCTCGCCACAGATCCTGCAAGTGTCGGGCATTGGAAACCCCGCCCATCTGAACAGGATCGGTGTTCCGGTCCTCCAGCCGCTCCAGGGCGTCGGCGAAAACCTCTCCGACCATTTCGGCGTGCGGCTGGCCGCGCGGGTCCGCAACGCCCGCACGCTCAATGAACGCACCCGCGGTCTGGCGCTCGCCGGTGAAAGCGCCACAGACCTGCTGCTGCGCAAAGGCGTTCTGGCCCAGTCCCCCGGCGTGGCGCTGGCGCTTTGCAAGTCCCGTCCGGCGCTCGAACACCCTGACCTGCAGGTGATTTTTGCACCGGCCAGCTACAAGGAAGACGCTGCCTATCAGCTCGATGATTTTCCGGGTATGACCATCGGGTCCTGGCCCATGCGGCCCGAAAGCCGGGGTTTCGTCCGCGCCCGTAGCGCCGATACGGGCGACAAGCCCGAGATCCAGCCAAACTATCTGGAGGCCGAAGCCGACCAGCGCCTGATCGTGGAAAGCACGAAACTCGCCCGCCGCATGATCCGCACCCCGGAACTGGCCCATTGGTTCGAAAGCGAAACCACGCCCGGGGAAGCCGTGCAAAGCGATGACGAATTGCTCGCCTATGCCCGCGAACACGGCACGACGATCTTTCACCTCATGGGCAGCTGCAAGATGGGGCCGGCCCATGACAGCGGCGCGGTGGTGTCCGACGAACTCAAGGTGCATGGCATCGAGGGCCTGCGGGTGATCGATGCCTCGGTCATCCCGACCTCCCATTCGGCCAACACCAACGCGGCCACGATCATGATCGCGGAAAAAGCCGCCGACATGATTCTGGGCAAAGCGCCCCTGCCGCCGGCCACACTGCCCCGGCATCATGCAGACGGTGCCGATAACGCGCTCGTGTAGATCATCGCGCGGCGGGACGTGCTTTACATCCCCCGTTCCAGTGACAGGTCGAGGACCATGAACAATCGCAAGCTCCTGAACATCGGTATCGCGGGCTCCGTCATCGCCGCGCTGTGCTGTTTCACACCCGTCCTTGTCGTCCTGCTGGGTGTTGTCGGGCTGTCGGCGTTCACGGGTACGCTCGATCTGGTTCTGTTGCCAACGCTTGCGCTGTTTCTCTCAATCACGGTCTATGCCCTATGGAAACGAACCCGAACATAATTCCCGACTCCGTCATCCGGTGTCCCGAATGCGGGCACACCGAAACCGAAACCATGCCGACAAATGCCTGTCAGTGGTTTTATGACTGCAAGGGATGTGGCGCCGTCCTGAAGCCCAAACCGGGCGATTGCTGCGTGTTCTGTTCCTACGGCACCGTCGCCTGCCCGCCCATCCAGGCCGGCGACGCCTGCTGCGCCTGAGCTACTTGACCGCGAATTCCCCGTCAGCCTAGCCTCAAACGCCCGCGGACGTGACGCCGCAAAGCGGGGCGAAGATGCCCACGGAGGAACCGACCCATGGCCCAGACCGCCGAAGCGACCACCGAGCTTGACTATGTCGAAGCCGAACTCGACTACATCGTCGATGACGGAATCCCGGCGGTGCGCTACCTCGACTGGCCGGAGATGGAGCATCTCGCCCACAAGCCGGCCTATCAGAAACACCTCATGCGCATCCACAACGGCCGCGCAGACCCGGCACAGTTCACCCTGCCCTCGCATGGTTTTGCCTTCGTCGATCACCATACCAAGGTGAAGGATTTCTACGATGAGGACGAAGTCCGTTCGGTGTACTACCCGGAGACCGAGGCGCTGATCCAGGCCCATAGCGGCGGCGCAAAACGCGTGCTGGTGTTCGACCACACCCTGCGCACCGCTGAACAGGCACGCCAGCAGGCCGATCGGGTGCGCAAGGCCGTCTATTCCGTACACAACGACTATACCGAGCGTTCGGCACCCCAGCGCGTGCGCGACTTCCTACCCGAAGACGAGGCCGAAGCGGCGCTCAAGAAGCGCTATGCCATTATCCAGACCTGGCGGTCGATTGCGCCGCGCGTGGAACGAGACCCTTTGGCGCTGTGTGACGGCCGGACGATCCCCGAAGAAGGCTTCATCCCCTATGAACGGCGGTATCGCTATCGCACCGGCGAGACCTATCACATCTCCTACAATCCCGCGCACCGCTGGTTCTGGTTCCCGCAGATGACGCGCGACGAGGCGCTGGTGTTCAAGGTCTACGACACGGATGCCGCGGCCGGCGTGCGCTTTACCGCGCACACTGCCTTCGATGATCCGAACACACCCCCCGACGCGGCGATCCGCGAGAGCATCGAGATGCGTGCCCTTGTGTTCTACGACTAGCCGCGAGGCCAGTTGGGTAACAATCCGGAAAAACCCTGGCGCATCCAGGAAGATTTGAACTCCCAACCCCCTGATCCATAGGCAGCAAATTGGTCGATACTTTCAACGACCTATCAGACCAAAACACGGGTTAGAGAAATGGCGGAGGGAGAGCGAGTTTCTTCCCATCCACCCATCGTCAGGTGATGAAAAAATCAGGGTATGTTGGATTTAGTCATTCCCCTCCAAGAGTTGTATAACCGCGCACAAGACAAACCACCGAAGCAGAATTAAAAACACCAACAGCAGCCGTTTCGGGTGCCGGTGGCGTACCCGTTTGGTCGCCTCCGAACGCTAAACTGGATCAACACGTGATGACTTCGCCTTCCGATATGGATCGCCCGGCAGGCAACGACGCGCAGATATTGTGGCGCATCATCCGGCTATGCCTGCGCTATCGCGGCCGCGTTGCGATCGCCGTCGGCGCAACCGTGATCGCCGCGCTGTTCCAACTCGCGGTGCCACCGCTTCTCGGCAGTGCTGTTGATGACGCACTGGCCCTGCTCGGCACCGGAGATACCACGGCCGAGGCGGCCCGCACCGCGCTGTTCCAGACGGCCGCACTGCTACTCGGCGTCTCGATTCTGCGTGGCCTGTTCACCCTCATACACAATTATATGGGCGAAGCCGTCGGCCACAGGGTGGCCTACGACCTCCGCCTCGCCTTTTACGACAAGCTGCAGAGTTTGAGCTTCTCGTTCCATGACGGCGTGCATACGGGAGAACTGATCACCCGCGGCATGCTCGACCTGGAAGGTGTGCAGATGTTCTTCAGCACCGGCCTGATACGCCTTGTCCTGCTGAGCATCCTGATCGGTGCCGGCGCTTATCTGCTGCTCTCCGCAGACCCGCTCCTTGGCGCCCTGAGTCTGAGTTTTGTGCCGTTCGTGGCCTGGCAATCGGCCGTGGCGCGGCTCAAGCTGCGGTCGCTGTGGCTGGCCCTGCAGGAGCGCATGGGAATCATCGGCCGGATCATGGACGAAAACCTCACCGGCATCCGGGTGGTGCGGGCCTTCGGCGCCGAAAACTATGAGCTCGCCAAATACGGCGAAGCGGCAGACGCCGCGATGGCGCTCGCCGACCGCCGCATCAAGACCCGTGTGGCGTCAACCACGATCATGACCTTCGCCTATTTCATCGCCATGGGCCTCGTTCTGTGGGTCGGCGGTTCCCGCGTGCTCGACGGCCGTCTGAGCGTGGGTGAGCTGACCGCATTCCTGACCTTCATGACAATTCTTCAAACGCCGGTCCGCCAACTGGGTCTGCTGGTGAACTCGATCGCCCGGGCCTCGACCACCGGACGCCGGCTGTTTGCGGTTCTTGATCTGGAGCCGACGATCGTCGACCGGCCCGGCGCAAAGCCGCTGGCCATCAAGGACAACATCGTCCGTTACGAGAATGTCTCGTTCAGCTATGACGGCGATGACGGCCCGCCGACACTCCATGGGGTCTCGTTCGAGGTCCGGCGCGGCCAGTCGCTCGGCATCGTGGGGCCGCCGGGCAGCGGAAAATCGACAATCGCCCATCTACTGACCCGCTTCTACGATGTCACCGACGGCCGCATTACGCTCGATGGTCAGGATGTGCGCGATGTGACCCTGGAATCGCTCCGCCGTCAGGTGTTTACGGTCCCTCAGGACCCGTTCCTGTTTACGACATCCCTCGAGAACAACATCGCCTATGGCGATCCATGGGCCGAAGACGAATCCATCGCCAATGCGGCCTCACTGGCGCAGATCGACACGTTCATCGGCAGCTTGCCGGAAGGCTACGGCACCCTGGTCGGCGAACGCGGCGTGTCTCTGTCAGGGGGTCAGAAACAGCGCATCGCCATCGCCCGTACCGCCATGCTCAATCCCGCGGTGCTGATCCTCGACGATTCGACGGCGGCGATCGACGCGGGTACCGAGCAGCAGATCCGCGAGTTGCTGAAAGCGCCGATGCAATCCTGCGCAACGATTTTCATTTCCCACCGCCTGAGAACCCTTCGCCATGCCGACGAGATCATATTTCTCGAAGGCGGGCGTATTATCGAGCGCGGGACACATGACAGCCTGGTGGCGCAAGGCGGCCGCTACGCCGAACTCGATGCCCTGCAAAACCGGCTCGACGACGAACCGGGCGGCGACGCCGCCGACAGTCAGGGGGTGGCGCAATGACCATCACGACCGACGGCAACGGGACCCCGCCGGAGCGCGGCCGGCCGCCCCGCGCCTATGTGGGCGCGCAGACCGGCCTTGACGAGGAGATGTTCGGCGCGCTGTTCGATGGGGGCGTGGTGCGCCGGTTCATGACCTACGTGCGGCCCTACCGCAAACAGATCTGGCTCGCGATCGCCGCCGTCCTGGTCGTCACCGCAGCCCAATTGTCCATACCGCTGATAATTCGGTTCGGCATCGACAATGTCCTTCTGGCCGAGGATGGCGATGCCGCCGGTCTGCTTCTGGTGACCCTGGTGTTCGCGGTCGTCATCACGGTCAATTACGGCGCGAGCTGGCTGCAGGACCGCCTGATCGGGATCACCGGCGAGCATGTCATCTTCGATCTGCGCCAGGCCATGTACGCCCATCTGCAGAATGTATCGCTTTCCTTCATGGACAAGACCGAAACCGGGCGCATGATGTCGCGCCTGACAGGCGATGTGAATTCACTGCAGGAGTTTCTCGAAAACTCGGTCACCGCGTTCGGCGATCTGGTCCTGCTGTTCGGCATCGTCATCATCATGCTGGCGATGGATTTCGGACTTGGTATCCTCACCCTGTCGGTGGTGCCGACCCTGTTTATCGTCCGTATAATCTGGCTGCCTCGCGCGCGGGTGGCCTTCCGCCGCGCGCGGGAAACCAACTCCAGCGCCAATGGCGCTCTGGCCGAGGGGATCCGTGCCGTGCGGACCGTGCAGAGCATGCGACGCGAGTCGGTCAATTTCGACCTCTATGACGAGAAGGTTCGAGACAATCTCGGCGCGCATCTGAAATCCACCCAGATGGCCCAGGTGATGGTGCCGATCGTTGATACCCTGACCGGTGCAGCGATGGGGATTGTGATCGTGGTCGGCGGTCTCCAGGTCCTCGACAGCACGCTTGATGTCGGCGTCATGGTCGCATTCCTGTTCTACGTGCAACGTTTCTTCGACCCGATCCGCTCGCTCACAATCCAGTACTCCGTGATGCAACGGGCCATGGCGTCGGGGAAACGAATCTTCGAAGTCCTCGACGTGCCCCTGGCTATCGACGACGGCCCGGATGCCCTCGACCCGGACAGCATCGAGGGATCAGTCGAGTTTCGCGACGTCACGTTCAGCTATGTCGAGAACCAGCCGGTGTTGCAGAATGTAAGTTTCGTGGTGGCGCCGGGCGAAACGGTGGCCCTGGTCGGCCCGACAGGCTCGGGCAAAACCAGCATCACGTCACTCCTGCATCGCTTCTACGAGGTCAATGCGGGCGCGGTGCTGATCGATGGCCACGACGTGCGCGACTATGCCAAGGCCGCACTGGGCAAGCACATCGCCATGGTCTTGCAGGACCCTTTCCTTTTTACCGGAACCATATTCGAGAACATCCGCTACCGGACCGTCGGGGCGACCCGCGCGGATGTCGAACGCGCCGCCCGCGTGGTCGGCGCCCATGACTTCATCACCCTGCTCACCAACGGCTACGACACCATTCTCGAGGAACAGGGCCGCAACCTGTCCCTCGGCCAGCGCCAGTTACTCAGTTTTGCCCGCGCGCTGGTGGCGGACGCCAGAATTCTGGTGCTCGACGAAGCAACGGCGAATATCGACAGCCATACCGAGCGCCAGATCCAGACAGCCCTCAAACGCCTGCTTGAGGGCCGCACCGGCATCGTCATCGCCCACCGGCTTGCCACCGTGCGCGGCGCCGACCGGATTATCGTCCTGCAGAACGGCCACATCGTCGAGAACGGACCACACGCCGCGCTGGTCGCCCAGGGCGGGCTCTACGCGCGCCTTTACGACCTCAACTACGCCTCGTTCGACGATGTGCCAGACGAACAGTTCAAGCCATAACCTTTCCGGCATTGTCCTCCGCGGCACGCAGCAAGAAGTTGGCGGCGGCGAGCGCTCGATACTTGGTTGCTATGGAGAGCTAGAGCACCGCAAACCGGGAGCAAACCTGCGCGCGCGCCTGCACCAGTCTTGATGATGTCGGGAAAACCTTGGCGCGCCCGGGAAGATTCGAACTCCCAACCTCCTGATCCGTAGTCAGACGCTCTATCCAGTTGAGCTACGGGCGCTTCGCCAAAGGCGCGCGGAAGCTAATCAATCGCCCTTTGGAATGCAAGACCTGCAAACCGCGTCATAATGGTTAATGATTCACGCTCGAATCCGGGCTAAAAGCCGCTTGCCGCGAGTCCGCCCAATCGGTAACATCGCGCGCAACCGATTGGCTAATCAGCAATTTTTGCGCTACCGCAGCGTGGGCCAGCCCGTTCAGGGCAAGCGCAGGGGCACCGAGGGACAAGGGATCGGATGAAAACGAAACGTACCTGGTCGGCAATTGCCGGCGTAGCTCTTCTGTTGGCGGGCTGCGAATTCACCGATGATGCACTCATTCCTTCACTGACCGGAGACAATCCGGCCGGTGGCGAACGCATTGTGATTCCCGCGGGCGCCTCGGAAGGCAACCAGCTCCCCACACTTGGTGCCAACACCTTCGAGCCCGGAGGCGTGACCGCTGGTCAGCCCACCGGCACCGAAGTCGGCCGTCGTGTCGAACGATTGCGCGAAGATCTTGGCCGCTTGCAGACCAGCGTCGGCAATGACAATTCCGAACTCCAGACCCTGCGCCAGCAGACGATCTCGGACGCCATCCGCTATCAGGAACTGATCGCACAGATCCAGGCGCGCCTGCAGGTCGGCACCACACCGGGCAACCCGCAGGTTGTCGCCGCATGGAGCGAAGCCCAGACAACCCTCGACCGGATTGCCGACAGCGTCGGCCAGATGAATGCCCTGTCGAACAAGGTTGCCAATGACAGCGCCCTGTCGGCCTTCATTCTGGAATCCGTGCGCGCCACCTATGGCCTGACCGGGGCGGTCGATGAAGACCACCGTCAGCTCGCCGTGCTCGAGGACGAGGTCAACCGGACCGTGGTCCTGATCGACCGGCTGCTCAACGAGTTGAACGAAGACCTCTCGCGCCAGTCCAATTATGTCAGTCGCGAACGCAGCGACCTCACAGTCCTGTCCGTCGCCGTCAAGAATGGTGAGCTGTTCGGCACCAGCCTGGCCAACCGCGCCTATGGCAATGCCGCACCAATCCGTGGCGCCGCCAATACGGTCGGCAATCTGGGCAATCGTCGCCCGCTCGTGGTGATCCGGTTTGATCGCCCGAACGTGCCGTATCAGGAACCCCTGTTCACGGCCGTCAGCGAAGCCCTGAACCGCCGCCCGGATGCGGTGTTCGATGTGGTGTCCATCGTGCCCCAGCGCGGCACGCCGGCACAGGTTGCACTGAACGCCAACCAGGCCCGGCGCAATGCCGAGCAGGTGGTCCAGAACCTGACCCAGATGGGCCTGCCCAGTGACCGTCTGTCCCTGAGCTCCACATCAAGCGGGACGGCAGCCAACAACGAGGTCCACATCTACGTCCGCTAGCGGACGTAGATGCCATCCTCTCAGACGTCGCGCTCGTCGAGCGCGCGGTCGAATTCCACCAGTTGCGCAGCAACCCGGCCATAGATCGTATCGGCCGGGTAGTTGCCATTGGCATCCGGCACACCGGCGGCAATCCCCGTGAACAATTCAATCGCCTCGTCCAGATGGGCCGCCGAATAGACATGAAACCGGCCTGCGGCGATGTCTTCGGTAATGTGGTCATCGAGCACCAGCCCTGACTCATTGGACCGTGGAAAGACGACACCCTGAGTTCCCGTGAGCGGCCCGGATTCAACGCAGGTCCGGTAGAATCCTTCCGCCTTGAAGGTCAGCCCCCCAATGGCCTGTACCTCCCCGTGCTGGTTCATCGATCCGGTCACAGCCAGATCCTGCCGCAACGGCGCGCCCGACAGGTCGGACAGGATGGCGAGAACTTCGGCAAGCGAGGCACTGTCTCCATCGACCCCGCCATAACTCTGCTCAAAGGTGATCGAGGCGTTGAAGGACAGCGGAATGCGCCGGGCCAATAACCCCGACAGGAAGCCCTGAATGACCAGCGCGCCCTTCTGCTGGATGGGGCCACCGAGCATGGTTTCACGCTCGATATTGGTCACCCCGCGCCGCCCGACAGAGGTTCGCGCCGTCACGCGTGAGGGCGCACCAAAGGCATAATCGCCCATATCACGAACCGTCAGACCGTTGATCTGGCCCACAGCCTCTCCGGAGGTGGAGATCATCACCCCGCCGCGCTGGATCTGCTCGTGGACGCGATCCTCCATCCGCGCGTTGCGGGTACGCCGGCTGGCCCGCGCGGCCCGGATCGCCTCGCGATCAATCTGTTTGTCGCCGTCGGCGCGCGCGGCGTAGATTGCCTCGTTCACGATATCCTCGACCAGCTCAAACCGGGCCGAGAGCTTTTCCCGGTCAAAGGCCAGACGGGAGGCATATCCGAGCAGATAGTTGATCGCATCGGGCGTACAGGTGGTCGCGCCATGCTTGTTGGCAAAGCCCTGCAACAGGCCCGCATAGCAGGCGAGGTTTTCCGGCGTTGCATCCATCTCACCGTCGATTTCCGCCTTGACCTTGAAATAGGCCTGATACTCGGAATCGACGGAGAAGAAGGCATAGAACCACTGAGGCGGACCGACGATCACGACCTTGACGTTGAGCGGCACCGGGGCCGGCTTGGGCGCACCCGCGACCGGGATGCCGCCCGAGCGGTATTGCTCTTCCATGCGGATGACCCCGTCGCGCAAGGCACCTTTCAGGTGGTTCCAGCTGCCGCCCTGGGCGGCAATCGCATCCGCACGCAGCACAAGAATGCCGCCATTGGCACGATGCAGTGCCCCGGGTTGTACAAGTGAAAAATCGGTCTGCAGAACGCCGCCCACCTGCCGGTACTCGATCCGTCCGAACAGGTTTTCATATGTGGGATTGCCCTCCAGCACGATGGGCGGCCCCGCGACATCGGCATTGTCGACAAACAGATTGACCGCGTAACGCTCTTCGGGCGTCGGCATCGGCGGGCGCGGCATTCCCGGCGGCAATTCGGGGCCGTCCCCAGCATCACGGAACAATTCGATATTCTCGATCACGTCGACGCGGAACCCGACGAGCCAACGGTTGAGGCCCGCGTGATCCTTGAAACGTTTGGTCAGCTCGTCAATCAGCCCGCTGACCGCATTCTCCGCCACGGCATTGTTGAGCTCACGCACCTGCTCGACCATTTTTGCCTGATGCCGCGCCGCATCGCGATTGACCTCGGCGAGCATCTTGCCGACCTCCGTGCCCGCCGCCTCCATCACCTTGCGTTCATCCTCGGGAAACTCCGAGACATCACGTGGCTTGTCATCTTCACCCAGCGCCACGACCACCAGCCCCTGGGGGGATTGCACCAGTGACAGCCCGGCCTTTTCGGCAACCGCGCGTGCTGCCTCGATACCCTTGCTGACCGCGGCGCGCATTTCGGTTTCGAGTTCGCTGAGGCTTTGCTGATATTCGCCCCTGCCAAAAGCCTGGTGCAGGGCCCGGCGCAACTGGGGCACCATCTCCGCCATCGCGTCGCGGAACTTGCGTCCCTGACCAGCGGGCAAGCGGACCGCCAGCGGTTCGTTCTTGCGCTTGAAATTGTTCAGATAGATCCAGTCATCGGGGCGCTTGCCACCGGCAATGGCTTCTTCGAGATAGGCAAGCGTGGCTGTCATACGACCGGCGCGATCTTCACCCAGGACGAATATGTTGAAACCGGGATCGCGCGCTCGCAATCCGAAATCCAGCGCGTCCCGCGCACGCGCGTGGCTCGACAGGTTGAACACGCGCACATCTGAAGACACGGCTGATTCCGGCACGTCATAGGCCGGAAGCCCGGCCTCCTGTGCGCCGATTTCACGGATTGCCATTAATCTCTCCTTGTTTCCCGGAGAAATTATAGCCGCTCCACTGGTCAGCGTCGCGATGGTATCCGCTGTCGATCACCCCTATATTGAATGCATGTCTGCTCTCAGGAATTTCCTGCTTGGTGCCTTGGTGGCGGTTCTGCTGGCCTTACCGGCGCACGCAGAGACCGATACAGAGACAGCAAGCGCCTTCCGGATCGTGATCGACGGCCAGATCGCCGCCTTCGCCCGCGATGATGGCGTCACGGCCTTCAGCTTTGCCAGCCCGGACATCCAGCGGATCTTCAAGACACCCGAAGAGTTCATGGCCATGGTGCGGTCCGGATTTGCGCCGGTTTATCGACCCCAATCCTATCTTTTCGAGGCGCCGGTGCTGCTTGACGGCCGCCCCGCGCAGCCGGTCCGGGTCATCGGCCCGGATGGGCGCGGGGTGATTGCGCTTTATCAAATGCAACAGCAGGAAGATGGAAGCTGGCGAATCGCCGGTGTCACGCTCCATCCTGTGGACGAACGGGGCATCTAGCCTTCCCGTACAGTATTTGCATGGCCGTCCGGCCAAGGCTTTAATAAATTCTTCGACATCTGCTGCAGGACTCGTTTTGCCATGGCGCACTCACAGCTCGATTTCCCCGTCTCCTGGGAACAACTCCACCGCGATGCCCGCGCCCTGGCCTGGCGTCTCGCCGAACAGGAACCCTGGCAACGGATTGTCGCCATCACACGCGGCGGGCTGGTTCCTGCCGCCATCGTGTCCCGCGAACTTGAAGTGCGGCTCGTCGATACGATCTGTGTGTCGTCCTATGACCATCAGGCGCAAGGCGAACTGACGATCCTCAAATCGATCCAGGGAGACGGGGACGGCGAAGGCACGCTGATCGTCGATGATCTGGTCGATACCGGAAAAACCGCAAAGGTGGTTCGTGAGTTGCTGCCCAAGGCGCATCTGGCAACGGTCTATGCCAAACCCGCCGGGCGTCCGCTGGTCGACACTTTTGTCACGGAAGTCAGCCAGGACACCTGGATCCATTTTCCCTGGGACCTGGAACTGCAATTCGTGAAACCGATTGTCTCGGGGGGCAGCTAGTTAGCCGCACCATCCACATAGGTGCTGCCATAGGCCTGCCAGACCTCGTCGAGGGCTGCGCCATGATAAACCCCGCGCGCCACGGCACGGGCCAGACAATCGGCGGCCAGCATCCCGATCCGGGAAAGCTGTCGCAGATCACGGATCGGATGGACACCCGTCGACAGCGCGAAGACGACATCGCCGTCCAGGGGTGAAAACGCAGGGCGGATCGCCCGCGCCAGACCAGCCTGTGCCATCATCGCCACCCGTCGGGCCTGACGCTGGTCGAGTGCGGCATCTGTCGCCACCACAGCCAGGGTCGTGTTGCCGGTTTCCGCCGGATTGTCATGCTTGTTGAGGGGATGATCGAGCAGATCAAGCCGCGCGGCACCACCACGGCCGCCAAACTCATCCGCCTGCTCCACGGGCCCCGACAGGAATTGCCCTGCAGCATTGGCCACCGGCGTGCCGATGGCGTTGACGGCGGCCAGCGCAGCAACCGTGATCTGGCCATCCATCACGAAGGATGCCGTGCCCTGCCCGCCCTTCAGTTTGCGGCCGTCATGGCCTGTCGTGGTGGCGCCGAAACCGGCCCCTACATTGCCGTTCATCAGATCCAGCCCGGCGTGTTCCACCGCCTGCCGTGCCAGCGCGCGATAAGGAAGCGCCGCATCGGCATCATCGCGAAAACAGGCTTTGTCCCCGCCATTGAGGAGATCAAACAGGATGGCTGTGGGCACCAGCGGCACGCGCATCTCGCCGACAGGAAAACCGCGGCCCTGCCCGGCAAGCCAGGCCGCCACCCCGTCTGCCGCCGCAAGTCCGAATGCCGAACCACCGCTGAGCACAAGCGCATCAATGTCATCGACGGTGCCATCGGCCCCGAGAAGTTCGACCTCTCGCGTTCCCGTACCACCACCGCGCACATCCACAGCCGCCACCGCCCGGGCATCGGGCAGAAGCACCGTCACCCCGGTTCGAACGACCCCGTCATGGGCGGTGCCGACCTTCAGACCCGCCACATCCGTGATCGCGTTCCGTGCGCCGACCGTGATCATGTTTTGCATTGGAGCAGATCCAGCGCCGTCCCCGCCATCACCTGCCCCGCCGCGACCATGTCGTCGATCACAATGTATTCATCGGGCTGGTGCGCCAGTTCGAGAATACCCGGCCCATAGGCCACGCAGTGCTCGAGATTTCCGATCCGGCGGATATGCTTCTGGTCATAGGTGCCGGGCGAGGCCACATGCCGGGCGGGCTGTCCCAGCACCGCCTGGATATTGCGATCCAGCGCACGCACCAGTGGCACTTCGGGATCGGTCATGGTCGGCGGCACTGACCAGAGTTCACGCAGCGCATAATCAAACTCCGGGCGTTCGGCCTTGAGCCCGTCGAGCAGCGCCACGACCTCGGCGCGCACTTCGGCCTCGTCTTCCTCGATCAGATAGCGACGGTCGAGGACAATCCGGCAGCGATCCGCAACCAGCGCGGAAGGAAACCCTTCGGCATATTCCTGCTCGGGCAAGCCGCCATGCAGCGAGTTGAAGTTGAGGGTCGACTGGCGTGCCGCATCGGGGATCACGGGCATTGCCGTGCGACGCTGGGCGAGACGGGGATAGAGCTCGCGCTCAACCTTCTCGATGAAGGCCCCCATCCCGCGAATGGCCGAAACCCCAAGGAAGGGCATCGAGCCATGGGCGATGTGTCCTTTGACTTCCACCTCAGCCCACCAGACCCCGCGATGACCAAGGCAGACCGCATCCTTGTAAAGCGGCTCAGGGATAATCACATGGTCGACGCGCGGCTTCGAGAAATAGCCACGCTCGGCCAGCCAGGCGACCCCGCCATACCCGCCGGATTCCTCATCCACCGTGCCGGAGATTTCAATGGCACCGGGAAAGGTGATCCCGGAATCCAGCAACGCCTCCACCGCAACGACGCTGGCCGCGAGGCCACCTTTCATGTCGCAGGTGCCCCGGCCATAGACGCGCCCGTCGCGGATCTCCCCACCGAACGGGTCGACGGTCCAGCTCTCACCGGCTCGCACCACATCGATATGGCTGTTGAAATGGACACAAGGCCCCGCAGCAGTGCCTTCGATCCGCGCGATCACATTGGTCCGGGGATATCGGTCACTATCGCCCAGCGCGCCTTCAGCGCGCAGATATTCGACCGTGAACCCGCGCGCTGCCAGTCGCGCGCCGAGAAACCGCGCACAATCGTCATAGACGTCACCGGGCGGATTGATCGTGGGAATGCGGACCAGATCGGCCGTCAGGGACGCCATCTCATCGCGGCGGCTGGCAATCAATTCGAAAAGCTGGTCACGCACATGCAAGGACATGAACCCAAGCTAGTGCGGTTCGATCCTCCGGGACAAGACCTTAGGAGGGTCCATCCGTGGCATTGAGGGACCAGTCATATTCGTAATCTTCGATCCCCTCGACCGATCCCAGGGCAGCCCGGAATTCCGGTGTCGCGAATTTCCGCAGATGGTCGAGCACCCCGGCCTCGCTGTCGCCGAAATCTGCCTGAAACCAGTCATAGATGCGCGACACCGTCAGCCGGCCATCCTGCAAGCTGGCCCCGCGAGGATGATTCACGAAAGTGATCGCGTTTTCGGTCAGCAGGCGATCCGCATTGGTCGCCGTGTATGCCGTCGTGAGCAGGTTCGGGCACCCGATCGAGGCACAGTTCACGCCGTAATGGATACGCGGATCGCGCCAGATCGGCCGCAAAATCCGGTGCTCGATATCGTTGAGCGACAACGCCTCGCCCTCCACGGTGACCAGCTTCCTGTCCCACGGGCCGAAGGCGAACAAGCCTGGCGAAATGTTGATATCCCGGATCGAGTCCACCGGATAATGGTCGACAATCACCTGCACGGTCAGCGCATTGTAGAAATTGAGCCAATAGGCGAATTGCGCGGCGCGGTTGAGGCGGCTGACCGGCGTCGCCGACAGGGCTTCAAGATAAGTGTCCAGTGCAGCGCGTTCGGTCTGCTGCAGCCCGGCATAGTCGAACCGGGTCACGCCGTAAGGGTTCGGACGGGCATACAGCCCCAGCAAGCGCGACCAAGCCGCGTGGTCCACGACAACGCGGGACGCGGGATCATGCGCCTCCCAGCGAGGCCACAGCTCGGATTTGGGTGCGGCGGCGGCCATGGACCCGGTCGAAAGGATCGCAAACAGGACGAGCAGTGCTGCAAAACCAGCCCGGATCAGGAACGAATGAGAACGGAAAAGACATGCCATGTGTTCAATGTTGTCATGGCGCGCGAAAACGGAACCCTTGTTCACGCCGATTTGAGCACCGAAATCGAAAATCCGGCATCATCGACACATCGCAACCGGATCGGCAGACTGGTCGACGATGAAACCGAAACCCTGTTCGTTCAAGCTCAACCCTGATGAGCGCCTTCTCGTTTTCGACGGCATCTGCCGATTGTGCAGCGGCTGGGCGCGCTTCGTCCTGCGCTACGACCATGAACGCAAAATCACGCTGACGACCGTCCAGTCGGACACGGGCCAGAACATCCTGACACAACTCGGGCTGGATACGATCTCGCCCGAAAGCATCGTCTTCATCGAAAACGGCACCGCCTATTTCGAGAGCGATGCGATTTTCCGGATCATCGGCCAGCTCTCGACGGGGTGGCACATTCTGCTCGTGTTCCGGATCATTCCGCTGCCGATACGCGACTGGGTCTATCTGAAGATCGCGCGCAACCGGTACCGTTTGTTCGGCAAGCGTGAAATCTGCTTCATCCCCACGCCAGATAACAGCGCAAGATTCCGGGACTGACAAAAGCGCAGCAAACGGCTAATCGACGGTCGGGAATGTCAGGCGGAAGACCGTGCCGTCATCACCCGTACGCGCGAGAACGAGTTCGCCGCCATGGGCCCGCATGACGTCGCGGGCAATCACCAGCCCCAGACCTGTGCCGCCCTTTCGGGCAGACCCCTTGAACGGCTTGAACAGACCCTCGCGCGCTGACCGGGCAAGGCCGGGGCCATCATCGGCGGTCTCGATCGCAATGCCGGGATCCAGGGTTTCGACCATCCGTATCGTGACCTGACGCGCGCCTGCTTCGAAGGCGTTCCGTCCCAGATTGGCAAAGACCCGGTAAACCTGATCGCGGTCGGCTTCGACGATCACATCAGCCGACACATCGTTGCGAATTTTCGGGCCGGCGCAGGGCGCAAGATCGGCCCCCTGTTCCAGAACGGCAAGATCGGAGGCCACCTCGTCGAGCAACGCGCGCAACCGGAAGCGAACCCGGGTCAGTTCCGGGCCTTCATCCTGCGCGTAGTTGAGGGTCTGGGTGCAAAGGCTGATCGCACGGTCAATCGCCTGGATCAGCGGGGCTGCCACCCGTTTGACCTCCGGGGTATCGACGCCGGACAGGCGATCCGACAGCAAGACAGCCGTCGAGAGAATGCCGCGCAGATCGTGGTTGATCTTGCTGACCGCCGATCCGAGTGCCGCGAGATGTTCCTGCTGCCGCAAGGCGCCGCGCAAATCCCGCTGCATCTCGGCAAGCACCGATTGCGCAACGCCGATCTCATCACCGCGCCGGGTTTCACTCACTCCGCGCGAGAGGTCCTTGGGGTCCTGGGAGAAGCGGGTGATGTCTGCGGTCATGCGCCGCATCGGCCGGACCATGAGCCACTGCAATGCGAGATAAAGCAGCGCGCCGGTAATCAGGGAAATCACGATCGAGAGCAGCAGGATGTTGCGCGAATGGGAGATCATGTCCCGGCGGAGCAGCGCTTCGTTGAGGATCACCTCGACCTCCAGATCGGGATCATGGCCCGTGGGGCTGATCAGCCGCAGGGTCGGTTCCCCCGACCGCATCATGGTCGCGAAAGCGGCACCGATTTCATGAAACAGGTTCCGGTCCGTCAGGTTGACCGTCACATCCACCGGCGGCGGCGGCACAGCGTAAAGCAGCATGCGACGATCCGCGCGCTGGAGCACAACCGCATAGGCCTGCGCGCGCTCCAGAAGTTGGGCCTTGAGGTCTTCGCTGATCAACTCGTCAGGGGCGGCTTCGAGAGCCAGAACCGCGAGATGCGCGGAATCCGCCTGATCGGTCAGCCAGTTGACCCGGAAATTGGCAATCGAGGGTGCATAGATCAGGACTTCCGCCAGCATGACGAAGGCGATCGTGAGAACCAGCAGCCTTGCCGAAAGCGAACGGGCAAACGGCGGCAGGGAAAATTTGCGCGACCGGATCATGGCGCGCAGATACTTAGCAGAAAACCGGGGAAACAGTTAGTCGTGTCGATCTATCCCAACTTCGCCAGCAGACGGACGACTTTCTTCGTCCGGTCCGAGAAAAGTGACGGCGTGTAATAGCTCCCGGCCGCGCGCTTGTTGATCTCTCCACGGGTCGGATAGGGCACGATCATCTGGGCCACGGCCCCAATCTTCATCTTCTGGGAAATCGCGAGGATCCAGGGCTGAATCAGCTCCCCCGCATGGGCCCCGACCATCCCGGCCCCAAGGACCCGACCCTTGCGGCCCAACACCACCTTCACAAAGCCATCGGTGCGGCGTTCGGTGCGGGCGCGGTCGTTCTCTTCGAAAGAGGCCGTGACCACCTTCACATCGTCACCATGGAGCTCGCGCGCCGCCGCCTCGCTCAGGCCCACATTCGCAAGCTCGGGGTCGGTATAGGTCACCCATGGCACGGCGGCGTAGTTCAGCTTTGCCGGCAGGCGGAACAGGGCGTTCTTGATGACGATGCCGGCGTGATAACCCGCGATATGGGTGAACTGGTATTTCCCCGCAACATCGCCGATCGCAAAGACGCGCTTGTTGGTCGTCCGCAACCGGGCATCGACTTCAATCCCGCGCCGGTCATGCACAATGCCCGCTGCATCAAGATCCAGGCTGGAGAGATTGGGCGCCCGCCCCGCCGCGACCAGAATATGGCTGCCGGTCACCTCAAAGTTCTTGCCTTCGCTTTCGCAGGAAACGCTGATCGCACCCTCTGCGGATTTGACGGAGACAACCTTTGCACCCTCATGGATCGCGACACCTTCGGCTTCCAGACGGGCACGGACCACAGCGACCAGATCGCGGTCATCGGGACCCATGATTTTCATCGCCTCGAGAACCGTGACCTTCGCGCCAAGCTGGCGATGGGCCTGGGCCATCTCGAGCCCGATCGGGCCGCCGCCGACAACAATCAGATGCGCGGGCAATTCGCGCTGGTTGAAGATCGTTTCATTGGTCAGGAAAGGCGCCTTGTCGAGGCCGGGAATCGGCGGCACGGCCGGGGACGAACCGGTTGCGATCACGAACCGGCGGGCGCGTATCTTCGTGCCGTTGTCACCAATCACCTCGCGGGGCCCGGAAAACCGGGCACCCTCCTGATAGACCGCAACCCCGAGATCGGTGAAGCGCTCCACACTGTCATGGGGCGCAATCCCGCCGATCACGCCATGGACGTGATCGTTGACCGCCGCAAAATCCACACTGGCCGAACGTCCGTCGACACCGAATTGCGCGGTATGGCCGTAATGGGCGGCCGCATGGCCTGCCGCGAGCAGGGCCTTGGACGGGACGCAGCCATAATTGAGGCAGTCACCGCCCATCTTGCCACGCTCGAACAGCGCAACGCTGGCACCCATCTGGACAGCACCAGCCGCAACGGACAGACCGCCGGACCCGGCACCGATCACGCATATATCGACATTACGAACTTCGCTCATGACAGCACCACCACGCAGTAGAGAAACAGGACAACCCGGAGAAAGAGGAGTTCAGGCGGACAGGTTCTTGCGCGCCTGATACTTTTTGTAGGCGACAGGCACCAGCGAGAGAAGCGCCAGCGCGATCAGCGGACCCAGCACGTTCGGCTGGAAGATGATCCCCAGATTGGGATCCTGACCCGCATCCAGCAGCGCCCCCAGACCATTGCCCACCGAAGCAAAGACGAAGGTGCCGGGAATGATTCCGAAAAACGTTCCGATGACATAGGTGCCCGTGGGTACGCCCAGGAAAGCGGGAACAAGATTGACCAGCCAGAACGGGAACAGAGGCACAAGACGCAGCACCAGAAGGTAGCTCATGGCGTTCTCGCGAAAACCGTCTTCCATCTTGGTCAGAAAGGGACCCGCCTTGGCCCGCAATACATCCCCCAAAGCCGTTCGGGCGATCAGGAACAGCGCTGTTGCGCCAATGGTCGCGCCCACCACGACGGTCATGCCTCCGACAATTGTCCCGAAGAGGAACCCGCCGGCGAGCGTCATGATCGCACCCCCGGGCAGGGAGAATGCCACCACCACGGCGTACAGCCCGGCAAAGGCAAGGATCGCCAGAAACCCGTTCTCCGCAACAAACATCTGCAGGGACTCACGGTTCTGCTTGAGGGCTTCGAGCGAAAAATAGACATCCAGATCCAGCGCAAAGAATGCCCCGAGTCCGGCCACAAGGACCACCAGCGGCAGCGCCCGTTTGAGTAGAGCCGGGCGGCGCGGTGCCGGTGTTTCATCCTGAAGTTCGGTATTGCCCATCGTGAATTTCACCCCTTCTTGTTATGGTCTTACTTGGGGCAAAAAGAATGATCGAACCATTCACCAATGCGTGAGAACAGGTTTTGAATTAACCGCCCCCAAGCGCGTTGACTTCCATGCCTTGAGTTCGTATACCGCCCGCCTAATTGCAAAGCCCTTGAAGGCAATGGAGAATTCGCGTGAAGCGGACATTTCAACCAAGCAATCTTGTGCGCAAACGTCGCCATGGATTCCGTTCCCGCATGAAAACAGTCGGTGGACGGAGAGTTCTGGCACGTCGGCGCGCACGCGGGCGTAAAACCCTCAGCGCCTGAACGGCGTCGCGCGTGGATTTTTCCACGACGGCACGATCATCGGGATTGAAAGATCATGGAAACGACGGCGCTGGAAACGACGCCGCGTGCGGGGCATGGGAATGCCTCGGCAATCGTGCGCCTGCCCAAAAGGTCCGATTTTCTGCGGATTGCCGGGCTGAAACGCCGCTGGGCAGCGCCCGGACTGGTGTTGCAGGTGGCGCCGCGTCCCGACGACTCACTTGTCGATCCCGGCGATATACGGGTCGGCTTCACCGCCACACGAAAGGTCGGGAACGCGGTCGTACGAAACCGCTCACGGCGACGTCTGCGCGCAGCTGTGAGACAGGTTATGACCGGAGCTGCGCGCGATGATTGCGATTATGTGGTGATCGTTCGCGCCGCAACCGCCACACGTCCTTTCGACAAACTGGTTTCCGACCTTGAGGTCGCGCTCAAAAAATGCGACGCGTTCCTACCAGATCAAGAAAGCGACGCAGAATGACCCTTCTCTCCCGGACCCTTGTCCTTTTTCTCAAGCTCCCGATCTGGTTCTGGCAATGGTGCATTTCGCCGGTGATCGGAACCAGTTGCCGCTATGAGCCCAGTTGTTCGCACTACGCAATGACCGCGCTGTCAAAGCATGGGCCGCTCAAAGGCGGCTGGCTGATGGCGCGACGCCTTGTCTCATGCAATCCATGGGGCGGAGCCGGATATGATCCGGTGCCGGAGGTTTGCGGCCATAACTCCCATTCTCAACTCGACAACGAACACGCTGTGTCCGTGTCGCATTCAGGGGCCTGACGCGCGATGGACCAGAAGAACCTTATCCTCGCGATCGCGTTGTCGCTCGCCATTCTGCTGGGCTGGCAGACGCTCGTGGAGCAGCCCAAACAGGAACAGGCGCAAGCCGAACTTGAACGTCAGGAGCTTGCCGCAGGGCGTGACCCCGACACAATCGGCATCCCGTCCCTGCCCGCCCCGGGACAGGCCGAGCAAGCCCCAGTCGCAACCGGCCCGCGTGACCGCGCCGAGGTCATCGCCGAAGATGCAGGCCAGCGCATCCAGGTCGAGACCCGCTCTTATCGCGGCTCGATCAATCTCATCGGCGGGCGTTTTGACGACCTGACCCTGCAGAATTATCGCCAGAGCGTTGAAGCCAACAGCCCGAACATCACGCTGCTTTCGCCGCGGGGTTCGAACAATCCGTATTTCGCCGAATTCGGCTGGCTCACCGGCAATGGCGCGGTCACCGGTGGCGGCCAGACCCAATGGGCGTCGAACCAGAGCAAGCTCACAGCCGAAAATCCGATTGTCCTGACCGCACGCACGGATGACGGCCTGCAACTCACCCGGACCATCGCCGTCGATGAACGCTATATGTTCACGATCAACGACAAGATCGAGAATATCGGCACCGCGCCGGTCAATGTCAGTCCGTTTGGCCGGGTGACCCGGGTCAACACACCCGAAACACGCGGTTTTTTTATTCTGCATGAGGGGCCCATCGGGGTTCTCGACGACCAGTTGCACGAGATCGACTATGACGATCTGGAAGATGAACCGTCGCGTCCGGAAACCTTTGAATCAAAAGGCGGCTGGCTCGGCTTCACCGACACCTACTGGCTGACCGCTCTGGTGCCAGATCAGGACGAGCAACTCGACGCGCGTTTTCTTTTCGACACGACCAGCACCGGCGCGAAACTCTACCAGACGGATTATCGCGGCACTGCAACACCGCTTGTACCGGGCGAAAGCCTGGAGCGGACCAATCGCCTGTTCGCGGGCGCAAAGGTCTTCAAAACGCTGGAGGAATACCGGGACAATCTTGGGATCGACCGGTTCGAGCTGTCGATCGATTTCGGCTGGTTCTTCTTCCTGACCAAACCGCTTCTGAACGTGATCATTTTTGCCGCCAACTGGCTGGGCAATTTCGGTCTGGCGATTCTGGCCGTGACGGTCATTATCAAGCTGTTCTTCTTCCCGTTGGCCAACAAGTCCTATCGGGCCATGAGCGCGATGAAGGCCCTACAGCCCAAAATGACCGAGCTGCGTGAGAAATTCGCAGACGACAAACCCGCGATGCAGAAAGAACTCATGGCGATGTATCGGCGTGAGAAGGTCAATCCGGTGTCGGGTTGTCTGCCGATCATTCTCCAGATTCCGGTTTTCTTTGCGCTCTACAAAGTTCTGTTCATCTCGATCGAGATGCGCCATGCCCCCTTCTATGGCTGGGTGAGAGACCTCTCGGCACCTGACCCGCTGAACATCTTTACCCTGTTCGGGGCCATACCCTGGGACCCCCCTACGTTCCTGGCGCTTGGCATCTGGCCGATCCTTATGGGCCTGACCATGTTCGCGCAGCAGAAGCTCAATCCCGCACCGGCTGACCCGGTTCAGGCAAAAATCTTCATGCTGATGCCGATCATCTTCACCTTCTTCCTGGCCAACTTCCCGGTCGGACTGGTGATCTACTGGACCTGGAACAACCTGCTGTCGATCACCCAGCAATACGTCATCATGCGACGCATGGGTGTATCTTTGGGTGGCGGCAAGACCAACGAGTGACGAACACGAGAGTGACGGGTTCATGACAACGGCCATCTGGGAAACAACCGACGCCGCCATAGAGGGCGCGCGGCAGCTCTTCGCGCAGGAATGCACCTTTGTGCGTGGTGTGGCGACGCTCGATGGTCTGCCGCCCCCCTCACTGCCCGAAGTTGCCTTCGCCGGACGGTCCAATGTCGGCAAGTCGAGCCTCCTGAACAGTCTGACCAACCGCAAAACCCTGGCCCGGACCAGCAACACGCCGGGCCGTACGAAAGAACTCAATTTCTTTGATCTCGCGGGACGGCTGATGCTCGTCGACCTGCCCGGCTATGGCTATGCGCGCGCTTCAAAAACCGAGATCGCACGCTGGAACGAGACCTTGCGCAGTTATCTGCGCGGCCGTCCGAACCTGCAGCGGCTCTGCCTGCTGGTTGATGCCCGGCACGGTTTGAAAGCGGGAGACGAGGAAATGATGACGATGCTGGACACGTCAGCGGTCGTCTATCGCGTGGTTCTCACCAAAATGGACAAGCTCTCCCTTGCCGAGCAGGACTCGACCACGGCCAAGGTTGCAGCCGCACTCAAGTCCCATCCCGCCGCGTTGCCTGTGCTCATCACGACAAGTGCCCGGAATAATTCGGGCATCACCACATTACGGGCCGACCTGGCCACGCTGGCAAACCCGCAATAGGTTGGGTTAAGTTTCTGCCAATTCCCACATCCCGCCCCAAGAACGGAACAGACAATGGGTCAAGACAGCGCGCCTTCCACCGAAGAACTACTCGCCAAAGCGGGGGTTCTGGCTGAAGCCCTCCCCTATATGCGCCAGTTCAACGGGCAGCGTTTCGTCATCAAGTATGGTGGACACGCCATGGGAGACGCCAAGCTGGCCGAATCCTTTGCCCGCGATGTGGTGCTTCTGAGGCAGGTCGGGATCGACCCCATCATCGTCCATGGTGGCGGACCGCAGATCGGCGCCATGCTCGAACGCCTCAAGATCAAGAGTGAATTCATCGACGGCTTGCGCGTCACGGATGCCGAGACGGTCGAGATCGTCGAAATGGTTCTGTCGGGCTCCATCAACAAGCAGATCGTGTCCGCCATCAATGCAGCAGGGGGCCGGGCTGTCGGTCTTTCGGGCAAGGATGGCAATCTCATGTCCGTGCGCAAGTTGCGCCGCACCCGGCGGGAGACCGATTCCAATATCGAGAAAATTCTCGATCTCGGGTTCGTCGGCGACCCTTCACATGTTGACCCGGAGCTGCTGGAAAGCCTGACGAAGGCTGACATCATTCCCGTCATCGCCCCCATCGGGATCGGCGAGGACGGCGCGACCTACAACGTGAACGCCGATACAGCTGCCGGTGCCATCGCCTCGGCCGTCGGCGCTGCCCGGCTCCTCATGCTGACCGATGTGACAGGCGTACAGGACAAGTCCGGCGAGTTGATTCAGGATATCGGGGTTGAACAGGCGCGAATGCTGATCGAGGACGGGACGGCAACAGGGGGCATGATCCCGAAGATCGAGACCTGCATCGAGGCCGTCGAAGGTGGCGTCGACGCCGCTGTCATCATGGACGGTCGGGCCGCCCATTCCCTGCTGATCGAGATCTTTACCGAGCACGGCCTCGGCACCGCAATCTGGGCTGACTGACCGGCGTCTTCAGCTCGCCTGGCGCAGATTGGAACTGCTGGGGCGGCGCATGTCGTAGAGGATCGACAGCGTATCGACCATTTCGTTGAACTGTTCGTAGCGCAGCCGCTTGCCGTGACGTGACATCATCCGCGTCCACATTTCGAGCGCGTGGATATTGGCGCTCAGACAGGTGGCGAGATTGGTGTAATCGTCATCGGCGTGGGACAGAAAATCCTTGAACGCCCGTGGCTGGTTCAGCTCGATGAAACTGCGATAGCTCTGCTCGTAATTGTCCAGCACGACCTTGATGCTGCGATAGGTGTCACGCACCTTGTCGCGCAAGCCGAGAAGCGAATACTCCACGCGGTCGCGATCTTCGGGAATCAGTCGCACCCAGTCGATCGGGATCGGCGCCTTGTCATCTCCCAGCCATGCAAAGAATGTTTTCAGGCGCGGCAGGTAGTCGTCGAACTGGACCTGATAGTAACAGATCGCCTTCCAGGCAAAGAACAGCTCGGGCGCGCGCTCGGGCAGAATTTCCATACTCTTGACGAAATCCTCGATGCCCTCGATGTCCTTGGCCTCCCATATCTTGGCCAGAAACCGCGTGACATGCTGCTCGATCTTTTCCGACGCAACGCTGCCCTGCTTGGTGTAGGCGCGTCGAACCAGCGTTCGTATCTTGGTGCGGATCGGGGACCGGATGCGCTTCCAGTCATCCTCACTGATCATGTAGTAATTCGGGTGAATCCGGTCGTCGAGATCGAGTTGTTCGGACTTGCTGCGCAGCAGGAACGGATCGAGGGTCGGGAGTGAATAGATCATCTCCAGGATCTCGAGATCCATCACATAGTCGATCTGGCTTTCTTCGCTCTTCGAATCCGCGCCGGTCTTGATCTGCAATGCCTTGTTGAAGTTGGGGTCATCGAACAGGATCGAATCCCCGCCCTCATGCACATTGTTCAGATTGTAGGGGAAATACAGCAACGTCTGGACGGTCGAGATCGTGTTGTACTGGGAGCTGTTGCGCTCCATGATCTTGAAGAACAGCGTGTTGTTCAGGGTTTTGTTGCGAAACAGCTTGCCAATGGGATCATCTGCCGGAATGCGCTGACCGATCTCGAACACATTGAACGCGGTCGAACGGCCTGCGTTGATGATCTTTGAAAGTTCCATGCGGTCCATTGGCATTGGCTGATTCCCTTCCTGCGCGCCTAGCTGCCGTCGGTCATGCCGGCAACGAACTCAAGCTGCCAGGTCATTTCTTCGGGAGAAATCGGATAGCCATCCGAAGCGGTTGCCCGCAGGACGCCGCTTGGCGGAATTTTTGCCAGATTCATCTGCAGGCGTGTCGCCAGCCGCATGGAAAGCCCCGCCTTCCAGGCCAGCGCAACCAGGGCCTTGGCGTTCTGCAGGGAGGCAGCCTTGCGCACGACATCCTCATGCACCTCTGCCAGGGACGCCGTCGCAATAACAACGAAGTCCGCCTCACCGTCATTGAGCGCTTCGGCGATGTGCTTTTCCTTCAGGGTCCCCTTCGAAATCAGCTTGCGCGCACGTTTGGCCGCTCGCGATTCCTTTGCCGGCGCGTCCCGTTTCTTGTTCACCCAGTCCGGATCGACGGGTCCGGATTCGTCATCTTCGACTGCAGGTTTTTTCCGGGAGTTTGCCCATCCGGGATCTTCAAGCCCGGGTTCTTCGGCAACCGGGGGAGGTCGTCCCGACCAAAGATCCGCGATATCGTCAAGCTCTCCACCATCGAGGCGGCGCCGGATGACTTCATCAATTGCCGCAAGGGCATCACGATCGAGATCGGTTCGTTTCTTGAGTTCGGCGAGGAGCGGCCCGGCAACAATCTCGGCAATCCGGCGTGAGGCGTTCATCTTCAGACGCGGACGCTTGACCAATGGCCCATGCCATCCCGGCTGCCCCGGGGCCTGATCGACAATGCGATCGAGCGTTTCTTCGCGAATCTGTGCGCTTTCATTGCCCAGCAACTCGGCAACCGCTTCGGAATCCCCGGTATCGACGATCGCATCGGCAACGTCCTGCCCCAGTGCCACACGGCGGGAAATCGCCATTAACGCGCCCTGAACCGTTTCGCTGTTCAGAACACTCATCAGAAAATCATCGGTGAGAACGGGTGAATGCTCGAGCACCGGACCACAGACCGTGATCTCCTCGTCGAGCGCCAGTTTTTCAACAATATGCCGCGGTGCGCCTGCACTGTCCTTCAGGGTCTCGGACAGAATCTGGCGCACCCGGACCAGCTGGTCGCTGGCCAGAACCTCAAGCGCCTGCATGGTGACCCGATAGACATTGCTCTGTTCGGCGCCCTGCATCGCAAGCGAGGAGACCGCGATTTTTCCGGCGACATCTGAACGCACCCGATCATCGTCATCCTGGGCCAGCATCAGATCCGCATGGCGCGGCGTGGCCTCGTTGCGCGCAATATGCCGACGCACGCCGGGATCCGGGTCACCGGCAAGGTAAAAGAGTATTTCCGGGCGGACATCGCCGCGCCCTGCAAGATCGCAACGCACATCGTGGTCGCCCTCGCGGGCGATCCGCTTCTGATCCTCATAAGGGATCACTTCGTCATCTTCGGATTCAATCTGTGCGTTGGTCATGGATTTGATCTTCATCGCGGGAATCAACAGATTTCGTTTCTCGCCAAGCGCTTCGCGCCGACACAGGCGCTACAATTGCAGTCTGGCAGGGTGCCGCAACAACCCAGCCGTTCTTGCCCGAACGCTTGGCGCCATACATCGCCTCATCACCGCGCATCAACAGTTCGCGAAGCGTTTCGCCCGATCCGGATTCGAACTGTGCCAATCCGATCGAAGCACCCAGAGGTTTCGTCGGGTTGGCGTAGTTTCGCGACAGGCCCCCGATCGCTTCGATGATCTGACGCGCACGTTCGACGGCCGGCTCAATCGAAACAGCGTCGAGCCAGACAGCAAACTCATCACCACCCAGTCGCGCGACCAGATCGTATTTCCGGTTCCGTTCCTGAATCAGCCTCGAAACCTCACGCAGCACCGTGTCGCCGACATCGTGACCGTTTCGGTCATTGATCTGCTTGAAATTGTCGAGATCCACAAACAGCAGCACACCATCTGCTTCCGTCCGGTCTGCGCGGTCCAGCGCAGCTTCCAGATTGTCCTGGAATGCGCGCCGGTTCATCAATCCGGTCAGGGCATCCGTCGTTGAGAGGCGCTCGAGTTCCCTCTGGTCGGCAATCTGCCGCATACCGATTGCCAACTGCCCGGCAACCGCCTCCAGCATGGCACGTTCATCATCATTCCAGACGCGCTGGGATTGCTGGCGCAGCAGCAGGACCGCACCATTTATAACACCATGATACCAGGTTATCCGGCCCAGCATTCGGTAGCCACCCGCGTTGTCCTCGGATGTTTGCTGGATCTTCGCCAGGTTTTCAGCCAGCGCGGACACATCGGCGTCCTCGGGCCAATCCCCATAGCTTGCCGCGAGTTGCCAGCCCTCGTCTTCGGAATGGCTGAGCACCGCCGAAGCAGCCGAAGTGGCACGCCCCAACATGGAGGCTGCGGATTCCAGCATGGCCCGTGGGCGGGCTTCTTCGCGAATCTGGTTCACGACATAGGCGACGACCTGTTCACGAACCTTCGCTTGCGCCAATTCGCTGTCACGCAAGCGCTCATGGGTGACATCGCGGCACAGGCCGCGTGCGCCACGCCAACGTCCGTCCTGGTCAACGACCGGAACGGCAGACGCCAGCAGACATGTTTCCTCTCGCTCGACATTGCGCAGCCAGATTTGCGTATGCACCATGGCAGCGCGGGCGTGGAAGGGCAGATCGGAATCATCAATATCCGCGTCGACCAGAAACTCGCGCGGGTGGCGGCCAATCAGATCTTCGGGCGAATAGCCCAGCGCGCCGTGGGGTGACACAAAAACGAACTTGCCGGTGAGATCCGTTTCAAAAGCGAAATCACTCGAGATCGTTACAAGGTCGCGGTACCGCTGCCGTGAATCAAAAAGCGCCTGACGAATATTGATGTCATAGGTCTGGTCACGAACCAGAACGATGACTTTGCCGCGCTCGGATGGCAGTGCCGTACACTCGAACCACCGGGTTGCCCCGTCCAGATTGATCTCGATTCGATCGCACACACTTCCCTCGGCCTGCCGCGCCAGAGCCACCAGGCCCTGAAGGGGAGAGCCCGGTATCGCGGCGGATGCACGCACGAGATGCGTCCCGAGATCGTTTGCAGCCGCGACGTCTCCATCGGGAGAAAACTCGATCAACGCGCCCGGCCAGTTCGAAAGCGCCTGCATCGCACCGCCGAGACCCGGTTGGGGCAGGTTGTTCCAGCGATCAGGAATCCGGTGCAAACCCGCCACGGTGTTCTGATCCATCGCGCGCATCATGATGTTCATGCCACCGACTTTTCGCGCCCAAAGGCCTTCGGTCGCGGGCTTTCAAACGCCGATATCTGCTTGGACGGGCGCCCATAGAGATATCCCTGTCCATAGTCGATGCCGCACTCACGAACCAGATCGGCAGCCTCTTCGTCCTCGATCATTTCCGCAACGGTCTTGATGCCGAGCTCACGGCACATGCTCGCCATGGCCTTGAGGAGTGCGCGATGACGGCGATTCTTGATCGCATCGATCACATAAGCGCCGTCAATTTTCACCACATCAACGTCAAGCGCGCTGAGATACTGGAACGCTGCAGCTCCGGCCCCGAAGTCATCAAGGCAGACGATATGCCCGGCCTTGCGCAAGATCTGGATAATCCGGTTGGCTTCCTCCAGATCATGCAATTTGGCAGATTCCGTGACCTCAAACAGGATGTGCTGGCGCGCGTCCTTGAACTCCGCAAGCAGCGCCATCAGGTTCTTGACGAAATGCGGCGTGTTGAGGGATTGCCCGGACAGATTGACCGCTGTCATGTAGCGATAGCCCTGCCCGTTCGTGCTGTCGAGCCAGGTCAGTACCTTGCGGCACATGGCCAGATCGAAATCACAGATGATCCCGACCTCTTCGGCAAAGGTGATGAACTCGAAGGGGCTGACCTCGAATTTCTCGTGATCGAAACGCACCAGCGCCTCGAAATGATGCGGGCGTCCGGTCTTCATGTCGCAGATCGGCTGAAACGCGACATCGAAGGCACCGTCACGGATCATCTCAACAAACTGATTGCGACGCTCCATCGTCTCGGCAGCCAGACTGCTGAACCCTTCAGACAGGTCGCGAACGGTGAAGTTTCCGGCCGATTCTTCGCAGAACCGGTTGATCGTATAGACCAGCGCCCGTGCCGTATCGGCTTCCGACATGATGCCGGCCTCGACATCGACCGTGGCACTGCCAACGGAAATACCTTGTCCTTCCGGGTCCATTTCCCGCGCAAAGGTCTCGATCTTTCTGGACAGGTTTTCCACATTCAGGTGGACATCATGAACAAGACCGAACCGGTTCTCGTCGATCTGACCCGCCAGGTCGCCGTCGACGGAACTTGCGCGGAACAGGGACCCCATGGTCGCAGACAGTTCGGTCTGCGCCTCCTCGGTCAGGCGTTCGCGCAGCTCGTTGTAATCCCCAAGCTCGATCATCGTGAGCTTGCGTTCTTCGCCCGTGGCCACGGAATCCGACAGGGCGCGGGTTGCCGCTTCGGCAAAGGAGGTCCTGTCATAGACCTCCATGCCCTCGACGCGCACCGCATCCTCGTCAGCATATTCAGACGATGTGGTCTTCACCCGAAAGGCGAGATAGGTATGCCCACCCAGGTCAGACATGTGGAAACCGCTGGTGTTCAGCACCATCGGGTGCCCGGCAGCGGTGACCAGCGTGATATGCGCATCATCAATGCGGGTTCCCGCGCGTGCATCGCGCAGCAGCCGGTCGAGCTTGCGCAAATCGCTTTGATGCACAAGATCGTTGATACGCAAGCCCTTGAGCGCATCAGGACTGCGACCGGTAAACACATTGGTCGCACCGGCGGCAAAGGTGATCACACCCGCCCGGTCAAGTTCGACAAGCAAATCGGCACTGCAAAACGCAAGCGCCACGAAACGGTCGCGCTCGGTCTTCAGATTCTCGGGACTCTGCCGGTCACCTGTTGCTAGTTTCAGATCGCTGTGGGATTCACCCAACGTCACTGCTTCGCCTCCGAAATTGCCGAACCGGAATTCTCCCGGCAAGCGGCACGCAAAGCACCGCAATGTCGAATTCTAGCGAGCGGGCAGTTAAAGAAGTCTTAGTGTGAAACCACCCCCGGGGAACCCGGAATCATTGATTTTCTGCGGATTTTGTTACCATGAAACCTCTCGAACAGTTGCGACAGACCGAAACCTGGGTCTTTGACCTCGACAACACCCTGTATCCGGCATCCTGCGGCCTGATGGCAGAGGTTTCCTCGCGCATGACGCGCTTCGTTGCCGACACCCTCAAACTCGAACCGGACGCAGCCCTGATCGAACAAAAACGCATGTTCCGCGAGCATGGAACCACCTTGCGCGGATTGATGAACGACCACGATGTGGACCCGGTCCATTTCATGGACTACGTGCATGCGGTCGATTATTCGGTCGTCGGTCCGATGCCCCGGCTCAACGCGGCGCTGGATCAATTGCCTGGCCGCAAGGTGGTTTTCACCAATGCCTCGACCGCCCATGCCGAAACCGTGCTGGGCAATCTTGGCATCGCGGACCATTTCACGGGCATTTTCGATGTTGCAGCGGCCGATTATGTGCCCAAGCCAAACCCCAAACCCTATGAAACGCTGGCCCGCCAGCACGCATTCGATCCCGCACATGCAGTGATGCTCGAAGATATCGGCCCGAATTTGCGGCCCGCCGCCGATATGGGCATGACAACGGTCTGGGTCCGTTACAATCCCGAGAACGACCCCTACTGGGCCGTGCCGGACGGGGATTCCGACTACATCCACCATGAAACCGACGATCTGATAACCTGGCTGGAATCCGTCCTCGCAGCGAGTTGAGGAAACCATCGGCATACCGTTGACATCGGGGACCGGGCGCAGCCATCTTCGCGCGCGTCCATGACACGACATATACAGGAACACGATATGACCACCAGCGACCTGCAATCGGCCATCGAATCGGCTTGGGACAACCGGGAGTCACTTTCTCCCGCCACCAAAGGGGCCAATCGCGAGGCTGTCGAGACCGCGCTTGCGCAACTCGATAGCGGCAGCCTCCGTGTGGCCGAGAAGGTCGGTGGTGACTGGGTCGTCAATGAATGGCTCAAAAAGGCCGTGCTTCTATCCTTCCGCCTGAACGACATGTCCGTCATTCCCGGCGGCCCGGGGGAAAACACATCCTGGTGGGACAAGGTGCCCTCGAAGTTTGACGGTTGGGGCGCCGATGAATTCGCAAGTGCCGGCTTTCGCGCCGTGCCGAACGCGATTGTCCGCCACTCGGCCTATATCGCACCGGGCGTGGTGCTGATGCCAAGCTTCGTCAATCTGGGTGCCTATGTGGCCAGCGGCACCATGGTCGACACCTGGGCGACGGTTGGAAGCTGCGCGCAGATCGGCAAAAATGTTCACCTTTCGGGTGGCGCGGGGATCGGAGGCGTTCTCGAGCCGCTGCAGGCCAACCCGGTCATCATCGAGGACAACTGCTTCATCGGTGCGCGATCCGAAGTGGCCGAGGGCGTCATCGTCGAGGAAGGCGCCGTGCTGTCCATGGGTGTCTATCTGGGCGCATCGACCAAGATCGTGGACCGTGAAACCGGCGATATTCATGTCGGTCGCGTCCCCTCCTATTCGGTCGTCGTCCCCGGCACACTGCCCGGCAAGCCGCTGCCCGATGGTAGCCCGGGGCCCAGTCTCTATTGCGCCGTCATCGTCAAGCGGGTCGATGAGCAGACCCGCGCCAAGACCTCGATCAACGAATTGCTGCGGGACTGACGCCCGACCCATGAGCGAAACAATCGACCCGATTGTCCTGTCACAGGCGCTGATCCAGTGCCCGAGCGTCACACCAGAAGATGCTGGCGCGCTCGCGGTTCTGGGCGATGCGCTGGAACAGATCGGGTTTGAAACCCATCGGCTGCGCTTTGCGGATGTCGGCACACCCGACATTACAAACCTGTATGCACGACTGGGCACGGGTGGGCGCAATTTCTGTTTCGCCGGACACACCGATGTGGTGCCGGTCGGCGATGCCGAGAACTGGTCGCGCGATCCGTTTTCCGGCGCGGTGATTGACGGGGCCCTGCACGGGCGCGGCGCGGCCGACATGAAAAGCGCAATCGCCGCTTTCACTGCTGCGGTCCACCGCCTGATCGCGCGCCACGGCAGCCCGGACGACTGGCCCGAAGCGGGCTCGATCAGCCTGCTCATCACCGGTGACGAGGAAGGCCCCGCCATCAACGGCACCCGCAAGGTGCTCGAATGGCTGGCGGACCGTGGCGAAGCTCTCGATGCCTGCCTTGTCGGCGAACCAACCAACCCCGATGCGCTTGGTGACATGATCAAGATCGGGCGTCGCGGGAGCACGACCGGGGACCTGATCGTGCGCGGGGTTCAGGGACACACCGCCTATCCGCATCTGGCCGACAACCCGGTGCATCACCTGGTGCGCATGCTCGGCGCCCTGACCGCCCAGCCGCTGGATGAGGGCACCGAGCATTTCCAGCCCTCGACGCTGCAGATCACGACAGTCGATGTGGGCAACCCCGCCAACAATGTGGTGCCGGCGAAAGCCCACGCCACGTTCAACATCCGCTTCAATGATCTGCACAGCTCCGACAGTCTGGAAGCCTGGATACGTCAGACCTTCGATGCTGCATTGGGAGATACCGGTGCACATTACGAGCTGAGCTTCCGGGTCACCGGCGAAGCCTTTCTCACGCCGCCGGGCCCGCTGAGTGACGCCATCAGTGCAGCCGTTGCAAGCGTGACCGGGCGGCGCCCCGAACTGAGCACGACCGGCGGCACCTCGGATGCCCGATTCATCAAGGAATTCTGCCCGGTGGCAGAGTTCGGGCTGGTCGGCCAGACGATGCACAAAGTCGATGAGCATGTCGCCACCGACGACATTGTGAAGCTGACGGAAATTTATCTTTCGGTCCTCGAAACCTATTTTGGCTTAAGCTCCCAGTCTCCCCGGGGCTGAACAGGAGCGCGAAAGCGCAGCATGATCATTCAGGAAGCCATCCACGGCATTTTCGGCGCCTGGCGGCTGCTGCATTTTGACCGCACCGGCCTGCAGCATTTCAAGACCACCCCGGCGGCGTTCTGGCACTCGTTCTGGGCCGCAGCCATCGTGCTGCCCGCCGACGGGATTGCGACGCTCCTCCTCGCCATCGAGCCTGCGGGCGGCTCAACCCTGCCCGACACCGTCCATACGGTTCTGGTCTATCTGGAAATCTATGCGATTCAGTGGCTGCTCTTCCCGCTGGTGATGGCCGCCTTCGCTGAAACGATCCAGCGCGGCGACCGCTTTGTGCTGTTCATCGTCGCGTGGAACTGGTCGAACGTGATCCGTGCCGTGATCGTCCTGCCCGCGATCGCGATATTCGCGAGCCAGGGTATCGAAAGCGCGGGATGGGGCGCCGCAGTCTATATGGCCGCGCTTGTTCTTACCTTCATCTATGCCGGGTTCGTGGCACGCGCCGCCCTCGACGTGCCGCCGCTCATCGCTGTGGCCGTGGTGTTGCTCGAAATCGGGCTGGCCATTGTGCTCTGGTTCTCGGTGCAGGCCTTGGTCGGCTAAACAGCAAGCGGTACATCCCGCCATTTCGGGCGCAGCGCCAGCAAGCCACAAACCAGCAGCAAGAAGCCCGCACCGGCCACGCAGATCGCCAGCGGCCATGCCGTCCCGTCGGGGGTAAGGCTGACGAACAAGGCCCCCAGCGCGGCACCACCCATTTCAAAGGTCGACAGCATGGCCGCGCTCATCCCCCGGCCATGCTCGGGCACGCGCGCGAAGGCCATCACGGGTGCGGTCGCGAACAGCGGACCGAGCGCAAAGGCAAACACACTCATCGCCGCTGTCAGCGTGACCGGCGTTTCACCCAGTGCAACCGCCAGAATCACCAGCAGCCCGGACAGCGATCCGCTCCACACCCCGATGCCGAACAATCGCCGCACGCCGATCCGGCTCACAACCCGGCTGGACAGCAAACTTCCGATGAAGAAGGCAAGCACGATCACGGCCTGAAACAGGCCGAAATACCGGGTCGCAATCCCGTGTTTGTCGATCAGAATGAACGGCGCTTCGGTGATATAGGCAAAGATCGCCCCGATCGCGAGGCCGAGGGTCAGCGAGACGGTCACGAATGCGCCGCGTGTGAGGAGTTGCCCATAACCGCGAACGATCTCGCGCAACCGCAAGGCGGTTCGTTCGGCGACCGGCAGGGTTTCGGGCAGGCGCAGCAGCCCGACCGCGAACACAAGAACCACCACACCGGCGAGCAGGAAGAAGTTCGCGCGCCAGCCGAACCATTCATAGATGAAGCCCCCAAGGATCGGTCCGATGGCGGGCACCAGAGAGATCACCATGCCATAGAGGGCGTAAACCTTGGCCGATTCTTCCCCCTCATACAGATCGCCGATCACGGCCAGAACCAGCACCGCCTCGACGCTGGCCGCCGCACCCATCAGAATCCGTGCGGCAATCAACTGCCCGATGGTCTGGGAAAGCGCGGCGGCAATCACGGTCAGGGCAAAGACCCCCATGCCGATGATGAAAATCCCGCGCCGGCCATAACGGTCCCCCAGCGGTCCCCAGATCAATTGCGCCAGCGCAAAGGCCGCAAGGTTGAGTGCCATGGTGAGCTGGACCGTCGCAGCATTGGTGCCAAAATAAGCAGGAAGATGCGGCAGGGTCGGGGCATAGAGATCGGTGGAGAGAATCGAGGCACCACTGGCCGCGATCATGATCATCAGAACCAGCAGCGGCGATTTGACCCCACTGCGGGCAATCGGCATCTCAGTAATCCACGCGCACGAGATAAAGCCCTTCGGCCGGTGCGGTCGGCCCGGCAGCCGCGCGCTCACGGGCGGCCAGGGCGACCGCGACGTCCTTGCGACTCCACTTGCCCTTGCCGACCAGCGACAGAGTGCCCGCGATGTTCCGGACCTGATGATGCAGGAAGGATCGCGCCGACACGTCGATGACGATCTCGCCGCCGTCGTCACTCACCTCCAGCCGATCGAGGGTCTTCACCGGCGATTTTGCCTGACAGAGGGTCGCGCGAAAGGATGTGAAATCATGCTCGCCGAGCAGCTCCTGGGCGGCATCGTTCATCGCTGCCACATCCAGCGGCACCGGAATCCACCAGACCGATCCCCGGGTCACAGCCGGGCGGGGTCGGCGGTTCAGGATACGGTAACGGTAGTGCCGCCCCGTGGCCGAGAACCGGGCGTGAAAGGTTTCATCCACCGCCTCTGCCTTCAGAATGACAATCGGCTCATCGATCAGAAAATGATTGAGCGCATCGAGCACCGTGTCCGCATCGCAATTCCGTTCGAAATCCAGATGCGCGACCTGCCCGAGCGCATGGACACCGGCATCGGTGCGCCCGGCCCCATGGACGACAATCTCCTCACCGCAGAAGGCCTGCGCAGCCTTTTCCAGTGCGGCCTGGATGGACGGCCCGTTTTTCTGACGCTGCCAGCCCACATAGGGACCGCCATCATATTCAAGCAGGATTTTGAAGCGGTTCATGCCAGCATTGTGCCCTTCGGCACGGCCCGCCCGCGCAGATATTCATCAGCATCGAGCGCGCTCCGCCCGGCACGCTGGACGCGCAACAGGCGCAATGCCCCCTGCCCGCCGGCCACGCGCAGCCCGTCATCGAGCACTTCGCCGGGCACCCCCGCACCATCGGCGATTTCGGCGGCAAGCACCTTGATCCGTTCGCCATCCGCTTCGAACCAGGCCCCCGGCCAGGGCGCAAAACCCCGGATGTGCCGGGCGATCTCGTCTGCACTTTTGCACCAGTCTATCCGTTCCTCGCCGCGCGCGATCTTGCTGGCATAGGTCGCGCCCGCCTCGCTCTGGGGGATGGGCATGATCGTGCCCGCTTCCAGTCCCGCCAGCGCGTCGACAATCAGCCCTCCGCCCAGTTCCGAGAGCGCATCGTGAAGCTCTCCGGCATTCATGGCCGGGGGGATCGCAACAGACCCGCGCAGCAGCTCGGGGCCGGTATCCAGCCCCGCATCCATCTGCATGATCGTGACACCGGATTCAGTGTCACCAGCCAGCACGGCCCGCTGGATCGGTGCAGCGCCGCGCCAGCGCGGCAAGAGCGAGGCATGAATATTGATGCAGCCACGGCGCGGGGCGTCGAGGATCGGTTGCGGCAGGATCAAGCCATAGGCGACCACGACGGCAACCTCCAGCTCCAGCGCGGCAAACTCCGCCTGGGCCTCCGGGTCTTTCAGGCTGACCGGGGTTCGCACCTCGATGTTCTCGGATTCGGCGCGCAAATGAACCGGCGACTTGCGCTCCTTCTGGCCGCGCCCCGCCGGGCGGGGCGGCTGGGTGTAGACGCAGGCGATCTCATGCCCGGCTGCCAGCAGGGCATCGAAGGCCGGAACGGAAAAGTCCGGAGTTCCCATGAAGGCAATACGCATATCATCCACTCAATACCGGGGGTCAGCGCGACCAAAATGCCCCTCTCCCGGCGGGAGAGGCGAATCTATGACTGCTGTCGCTTCAGCTTCTTCATCTTCCGCAGGATCATGTTCCGCTTGAGCGGCGTCAGATAGTCGATGAACAGAATGCCATCGAGATGGTCGATCTCGTGCTGGATGCAGGCGGATAACAGCCCATTGGCCTCGACCTCCTGTGATTCTCCGTCGGGATCAAGATAGGCGACCTTGATCTCGCGAAACCGCGAAACCTCGCCATAATGATCGGGGATGCTCAGACAGCCTTCTTCAGCCCTGACCTTTTCCTCCGAGCGCCAGACGATCTCCGGATTGACCATCTTGTAAACCTGCGCGGCTTCACCTTCGCGCGCCACATCACAGACGATCAGGCGACGGCCATCGGCGACCTGCGGAGCCGACAGGCCGATGCCCGGTGCGGCGTACATGGTCTCGACCATATCGTCGAGGCGCGCGAGGACGTCGTCGTCAATCACCTCGACGGGGTGGCATGTCTGTTTCAGCACCGGGTCCGGTGCCAGAACGATCGGCAGCTTTGCCATATCGCGTAACCTTCAAAGGTTTGAATTCCGGGACGTTTCGCGCCGATAGGTATGGCCTCAGGCGGCCTTCGTCAAGCCGACACCGAATCTGTCACGGCTGCTAGAATATCGGCATGGATACCATTCTTCTCATCGCCATTCTGATCGGCGTGCTGGGCGCAGGCGCGCTTCTGGCCGCACTTTTCGTGGCCACCCGCCGCAACTCCGGCGGCCGTGAATCGGCTGAACTGGCCGCCCGCCTTGCCCAGATGACCGAAGCCCAGGCCGCCCAGCAGGCCCAGCTGGCCCTGACCCTGCAAGCCCAGGAACGCACGCTCGCCAAGACCGTGGATGAGCGGCTGCAGCTGCTCACCGGCCGCATCGACGCCACGCTGGAAAAGACCAGCACAACCCAGAAGACAACCCTTGAAGCCCTGCAGGAACGTCTGGTCCGGATCGACACCGCCCAGAAGAACCTGACCGAATTGTCCTCGCAGGTGGTCGGGTTGCAGGAGATTCTGTCCAACAAGCAGGCGCGCGGGGCATTTGGCGAAGTGCAGCTGCAGGATTTGGTGGAATCCGCGATGCCGCCCGACAGCTACACCTTTCAGGCCACCCTGCGCGACGGCAAACGGGCGGATTGCCTGCTCAACCTGCCCAACCCGCCCGGGCCCATCGTGGTCGATGCGAAATTCCCGCTCGAAGCCTGGCGCGCGCTGCAAAGCGCAGACACCGACACCGCCAAGAAGGAGGCCGAACGGGCCTTCCGGCGTGATGTTGCCCTGCATGTGAAGGCGATCGCGGAGAAGTACATCATCCCCGGCGAAACCGCTGATGCGGCACTGATGTTCCTGCCCTCGGAAGCCGTCTATGCCGAACTGCATGCCCATTTCGGAGACACGGTCGATGCCGCACACCGGGCCAAGGTCTTCATCGTGTCCCCGACGACCCTATGGGCGCTGCTCAACACCATGCGCGCGGTCATGAAGGACGTACGCATGAAGGAAGCGGCGGGCATCATCCAGACCGAAGTCCTGACCATGCTCCAGGACGTCGACCGGCTCGACAAGCGGGTCGACCATCTGGAGAAGCATTTCCAGCTCGCCGAGAAGGATATCAAGGATATCCGCACATCAACCGACAAGGTGAAAAAGCGCGGCGACAAGATCCACGACATCCAGCTCGATGACGGTACTGAAACCCCCTCGGTCGAGGATACGATCGGCGAGCCGCCGCTCCTGCGGAGTGTTGATTAAGCCTGGCGCTAAACCTCGCGCCGGCTCTTGAGCGCAGCGGTCAGGGTGCCATCATCGAGATAATCGAGTTCGCCACCCACCGGCACGCCATGGGCCAGCCGTGAGATCATCACCCCGGCATCGGCCAGTCGCTCGGTGATGTAATGGGCCGTGGTCTGGCCGGCGACGGTCGCGTTGGTCGCAAGAATGACTTCGACCACCTGTGCCGAAGATGCGCGATCCACCAGCCGCCCGATGCGGAGATCCTCGGGACCGACGCCGTCGAGCGCCGACAACGTGCCGCCCAGCACGTGATAATTGCCTCCGAAAGAGGCTGTGCGTTCCAGTGCCCAGAGATCGGCCACATCCTCGATCACGCAGATCACGCTCCGGTCGCGTTCGGGATCGTCACAGATCCGGCAGGGATCAACCGTGTCGATATTGCCGCAATTCGTGCAGGTGCGAATCGCATTCGCCGCGCTGGCGATGGCCTCGGCGAGCGGCTGCATGAGCTGCCCCGGTCGTTTGATCAGGTGCAACGCCGCGCGGCGGGCCGAACGCGGCCCGAGCCCCGGGAGCTTGGCCAGAAGATCAACCAGCCGTTCGATTTCAGGTGTGGACATGCCGAGGAAGCTGCCGTGGTCAGCCGCCGAAAGGCAGGTTGAACCCCGGCGGCAGGTTGAGCCCGCCGGTCAGATCCTTCATCTCATCCGCCATGCGCTGCTCAGCCTTGGCCTTGGCATCTGCATGGGCGGCAACAATCAGGTCTTCGAGAATCTCGCCTTCCGCGGCATTCAGCAGCGACGGGTCGATCCGCACACCCTTCATCTCGCTTTTGCCGCTCAGGGTCACGGTCACCATGCCCCCGCCCGCAGCGCCTTCGACGGTGAGTTCGGCAAGCCGGTCCTGCATCTCGGCCATCTTGGCCTGCATTTCCTGGGCCTGCTTCATCAGATTGCCAAGGTTCTTCATTCGTCGTCCTCGATCTCTATCGGCAGTTCATCATCAGAAACGTCTTCGGTCACCGCATCGCGGCTCGTGACCCGTTCGATTTTTGCGCCCGGAAAGGCTTCCAGCGCCGCGCGCACAACCGGATTTTCGGCAGCCTGTTCATAGGCAGCCGTTTCCGCGGCCGCATCCTGCTCCGAGAGCGTCGGCCCGCCCTGTTCACGCGACACGCTGACCTGCCAGTGATTGCCAAGCCATTCGCGCAATTGCTTGAGCACCTGCCCCGGCAGATCCGAAGGCGCATGCTCGGTGGGCATGAATTCCAGACGACCGGGCTCATAGGAGACCAGCCGCACATTGGCATAGAGGTGATTGCGCAGGGTCATCTCGCGACGGGTGGCGAACAGCGCCACCAGCGCGCGATAATTCTCCGGGTCTGCGGGCGCAGGCGGTGCCACCGCCGTTTCGGGGGGCGCCTGCTGCATCTCGGGCTGCGGTGACGCCACAGCCTGCCCGCCATTGCTTGCGACGGCTTGCGTTGCACCGCCGCCTGAAGGCGCCGCAGCTGGGAGCGCAGAGGATGGTGACGCGGTGGTTGAGGCTGCGGGCGCTTCCTCCTGCAGCTTTTTCACCAGATCGCCGGGCGGCGGCATGTCCGCGGCATGGGCAAGACGGATCAGAACCATTTCTGCTGCCGGCATCACCGAGGGTGCCCGTTGCACCTCACCCACACCCTTGAGCAGCATTTGCCAGGCGCGCGACAGGACGGCGACGCCGAGCTGTTCGGCCATCTCGCGCCCCCGCACCCGTTCGAGTTCGGACACGGACGGGTCGTCGGCTGCCTTGGGCACCAGCTTGACCCGGGTGATCCAGTGGCTGAGCTCGAGCAGGTCCTGCAGGATCGACAACGGATCGGCGCCGGAATCATAGAGCGTGCCGAGACCTTCGAGCGCATCTGCGGTGCGCCCGGCCATCAGGGCTTCGAAGATATCGAACACAGCGGCGCTGTCGGCCGTGCCGAGCATCGCGCGGACATCTTCCTCGCGGGCCACGGCACCGTTGGAGCAATAGGCCGAAATCGTCTGATCGAGTAGCGACAGGCCGTCACGGACGGAACCGTCGGCCGCGCGCGCTATCAGGCGCAATGCCCCGTCTTCGAGCTGCGCGTTCTCGGCCGCCGCGATCTTGCCGAAATGTTCAATCAGGTCATCCGCCTTGATCCGGCGCAGGTCAAACCGCTGACAGCGGGAGAGCACCGTCACCGGGACCTTGCGGATTTCCGTCGTGGCAAAAATGAACTTCACATGCTCGGGTGGTTCCTCAAGGGTCTTGAGCAGGGCGTTGAACGCCTGGGTCGAGAGCATGTGGACTTCATCGATGATGTAGACCTTGTAGCGGCCAAACACCGGGCGGTAGCGCACACCATCAAGGATTTCACGGATATCCCCCACACCGGTCCGGCTGGCGGCGTCGACCTCGATCACATCCGGGTGGCGGTCTTCGGAAATCGCAATGCTCTGTGCATCATTCGGGTCGGGATCGATCGTCGGCCCGCCTTCGGCATTCAGACATTTCGCGATGATCCGGGCGGTTGTCGTCTTGCCCACGCCGCGCACGCCGGTGAGCATGAACGCATGGGCCACACGGTCGAGCGCGAAGGCATTGGTCAGTGTCCGGACAAGCGCTTCCTGACCGATGACCTCGGAAAAATTCTGCGGCCGGTATTTGCGCGCGAGAACCTGATAGGCCTCTTCACTCTCCGCAAGCCCGTCACTGACAGGCGCGGCTGCCGTCGCGGCGGGTGGCGCTGCCGGGATATCGGCTGCCGGGATATCGGGCTTCGGTGCGGCAACGGGTTCGGAGGCCGCAACGGGTGGTGCAGCCGGTGCCTCAGCGGGCGCGTCCAGGAAACTCGCCTGATTGGGGTCATCTATGGTCGGGGTGCCGTCGGGAGACTCCTCGGCGTCTGCATCAAACAGCGCGTCCGTTGGGTCTTCGTTGTCGACAGTCATGAAAGGCAATCGCTTCCCGGGTTGATGACAAAAACACGCAGATTCAAAACGGTGTTCGCATCAGTGGTTGAAGTGGGAGACCGGTTGATACGACCCAGGCGGAACTCGTTACGGCTGCTTCCTTCCGGACCTGACCGAGTTGGCGAGATGCCCGTCCGCCCGGCCTCCCGAATTGACTATATCAGATCAGCGCCACTGATAAACAACCGCGCGCATCATTCTATCGATGTCTTTCCACAGGCCCGCACCTATGACAGGCTGGCGATCTTCCCCTGTTCGACCCCAAAACAAGAAAAACCATGGCCTCCAGCAACTTCTATTCCAGCGAATACCTGGATCGAGTCTCCCATCTGCGCAAAGACAAAATCTGGATCACGGAGCAATTGTCCAGCACCACGACCCGGCTGATCCCGGTCTGGCAGCAAAACAACCTGATCCGGGGCACCGACTCGGTCGAAGCCGCGATCCTGGAAATCACCCATGTGGAAACTCTGCGCAGCGCGGCGGTTGATCCCGTCCTGCTGGGCCTGATCGACGGGACAGCCTATTTCACGCTTGATGTAAGCCATATCGAGGACCCCCATGCGCACGAAATCCTCGGGGCTGCCGGTGTTTTCGAAGATCTGCGCAAGGTCGGTCCTTATATTCAGCACGAGCAGGGTAACCTTCTGGCCTATGCCCGCGGCATCAATTACTGGCACCAGCGCCATCGTTTCTGCGGCGTCTGTGGAAACCCGACCCGCAGCGAAGCGGCCGGACACCAGCGACGTTGCATGGATGAAGCCTGCAATGCGGTCCATTTCCCGCGCACCGACGTTGCCTGCATAATGCTGATTTACGATGACGACCGCATCATCATGGGCAAGGCACCGCGTTTTCAGGGCAAGATGCAATCCGTTCTGGCCGGCTTCCTGGAACCGGGCGAGACGCTGGAAGATTGCGTCGCGCGCGAAGTCTTTGAAGAGGTCGGCGTGCGGGTCACGGATGTCGAATACCAGCACTCGCAGCCCTGGCCGTTCCCGTCATCCCTGATGGTCGGCTTCCGGGCGCGTGCGCTCGACACCGAACTCACCATCGATGAAGTGGAACTGCTCTCAGCCGACTGGATGTCCCGCGCCGAACTCAAGGCGATCACGCCGGATTCAGAGGTGCAGCTGCCACGCAAGGATTCCATCGCGCGCCGCCTCATCGAGGAATGGCTCGCCGAGGGCTGACGCTTCGCGAACGGTCAGACGAAGCTACTGATTGCGGTAGTCGTTGGCCGGATAGACGCCGAGCACACGCACATTCTTTGAGAAATAGTCGAGTTCCTCAAAGGCCTGCGCCACGTTGCCGTCCGCCGGGTGCCCCTCGATCTCTGCGTAGAACCGCGCGACCGAGAATTTCTCACCCGAGATATAGCTTTCCAGCTTGGTGATGTTCACGCCATTTGTCGCAAATCCGCCGAGCGCCTTGTAGAGCGCAGCGGGAACCGAGCGGACCTCGAAGATCAGCGAGGTCATGGACGGACCATCATGGGGATCGGGATCGCGACGCGCACGCGACAGCACAACAAACCGGGTGGTGTTGCCAATCCGGTCCTCGAAGCGCGAGCGCAGGACCTGCAGATCATAAATCTGGGCCGCCAGCGCGGGTGCCAAGGCACCAATCGTCGGGTCACCCAGCTCGGCGATCTCCATGGCTGAACCTGCCGTGTCGGCCCGCGCGCGGGTCTTCACACCAAGCTGGGCCAACTGTTCCCGGCACTGGGCAAGCGCCTGCGGGTGCGAGCGCACTTCCACGAGCCCTTCGAGAGTCGCTTCCTTCGTGCCCAGCAACTGGTGCTGCACGTCGAGATAATGTTCCCGGATGATATAGAGCTTCGATTCCGGCAGCAGGTGATGGATATCGGCAACGCGACCACCAAGCGTGTTCTCAATCGGAATCATCGCCAGCGCGGCACGGTTTTCTTTCTCCACCGCCGCAAAGGCATCCTCAAAGGTGGCGCAGGCAAGCGGGGTCATCTCCGGAAATGCCTGCATGCAGGCAATATGCGAATTGGCGCCGGGGACGCCTTGATAGGCAATGGTGTTCGCCGGGTCGTTCGGCTGCGCGTTTGAGTCAGTCATGGTCGGATCGGTTCTTTCATCAAAAACGCGCGAGCCTGCTAAGCCAGCAAAGCACGCGCGCGCTCAAGATCGGCGGGAGTATCGACACCGAGTGGAACGGTGTCAACGAGGGCGGCATCAATGCGCATACCTGCTTCCAGCGCGCGCAACTGCTCCAGCCGCTCCCGGATTTCCAGCGGGCTTGCCGGCAGAGACACGAAACGCGCCAGAGCATCGCGGCGATAGGCATAAAGCCCGATATGGTGGAAATGATCACCCGGTCCCGTCGGGACGGTGGCGCGGCTGAAATAAAGCGCCCGCGCTGTTTGCGCATCCCCGACACGCGCGATCACCGCCTTCACAACATTCGGGTTCGCGCGCTCGCTTTCCTCGGTGATCGCACAGATCGCAGTCGAGATATCGACGGCGGGATCATCAAGAAGTCTGACACAGGCACGCACAACCCCGGGATCAAGAGTCGGCAAATCACCCTGAAGATTGACGACGGCATCGTATTCACCACCCGGGTCAAAAACCTCAAGCGCGGCAAAAATGCGATCAGACCCCGATGGCAGATCGGGATCGGTCATTACAGCCCGCCCGCCGGCCTGCGTCACGGCATCAGCGACTTCGGCTTCCGAGCAGGCAATGACCACCGGGCCAACCTGCGCCGCTTCAGCGCGGCGCAGACACTGGACGATCATCGGCAGGCCCGCAATTTCGGCCAGCGGCTTGCCCGGCAGACGGGTCGAAGCCATGCGGGCCGGAATGAGGACTACCGGATTGCGCGGGACATCACGTGTATGGGTCGGATTTGTCAGGTTTTTCATCCCTCTGAAGGCGCTGCGACCTAATGCCGCGAGATATAGATCGGCGCTGGCCGCTCGGTATTCAGGACGATATATCTCGGCGCACGCGAACGGAACCGTCTCCCCCGTGGACAGGTGGTTGACCGCTCGCTAAATTCGCGGCGTGCGGATCACATGGTCCGGCGCTGAGTCCGGGTGACACGGGGAAAAGATTTATGGGTGGCGAGTTTTACAAGGTCTGGGGTTCTGCGCTGGTCGCTTTGACCGTTGCGTTCGGCATCGGCGTGGCGATCAATCAGGTCACGCATTCCGACCATATGGATATCAAGGCCTATGTCGTGGACGTCCCCGATGGCGGCACACAGACGGCTGCCGTGGTCGAGGAAAAGGTGCTTGAATCTGTTATTCCGTTCCTGGTTTCCGCAGACGCAGCGGCGGGCGAAAGTGCCTTCAAGCGTTGCGGCACCTGCCACACCGTGGAAAAGGGCGGCGCAAACAAGGTCGGCCCGAACCTTTATAACGTTGTCGGAGCTGCAAAGGGCCATGAGCCGAGCTTCAGTTATTCTGACGCGCTGATGTCGATCCAAGCCCCGTGGGATTATGAAAACCTGAACGCGTTCCTTGCAAAACCGAAGGATTACGCACCGGGCACGAAGATGAACTTCGCGGGCCTCAGTAAGCCGCAGGACCGGGCCAACGTCATCGCCTATCTGCGCCAGTATGCTGACAACCCGCCGCCGATCCCGGCTGTGGAAGCCGCACCGGCCGAGGCTGCTCCAGCAGAGGCACCCGCTGAGGCGCCTGCGCAGTAGCCGTAGCGATCAGAAAACGAGTATCTTCAAAGCGGCGCGCAAGCGCCGCTTTGTCGTTGAGGAACCAATATCGTGACCAGCAGCCTTGATCCGGAATTCTCGACCCTGGCCCATCTGCTCGCAGACGTGGCCAGCAAGGCCGCCATGCAGCACTTCCGGACCGGCTTCGCGATCGAGACGAAGGACGACGCCAGCCCGGTCACCCGTGCCGATCGCGAGGCCGAAGCAGCCATGCGCGAACAGATCAACGCCGCCTTCCCGACCCACGGAATTCTGGGTGAAGAATACGGCGCGGAACGCACGGATGCGGAATTCGTCTGGGTGCTCGACCCGATCGACGGCACGCGTGCCTTCATCAATGGTATTCCGCTGTTTGCCACGCTGATCGCACTGGTTCGCGATGGCACGCCGGTGCTGGGGCTGAACGCCTTTCCCGCGCTCGACGAACGCTGGCTGGCCACATCCGACCAGCCGACCCGGCACTGGGGGCGCGGCAATACAGGCGTTGAAGCCCGCACACGCAACTGCCCGACTCTCGATGCGGCACAGATGTGCACCAGCTCACCCGATATGTTCAACACCGCCGACGGCGCGCGATACGCGCAACTGAAGGCCGCCGTGCGCGACACCCGTTTCGGGACGGACGCCTGGGCCTATGCCATGGTCGCCTCGGGCCACACCGATATGGTCGCCGAAAGCGGCATGCAGCCCTATGACTATTTGTCCCACGCGGTGATCGTGGCCGGGGCCGGCGGCACGATCACGGACTGGGAAGGCCAGCCGCTCACCATGAATTCCACCGGTTCGGTTCTGGCCAGCGGGCGCGCCAGCGTGCACGAAGCTGCCCTCGCCGCGCTCAAAACAAGGTAACCCGGAGCTGATCCATGGCGCATGACGTAAGAATCGCGATTTCCTGCCCTGACCGGACCGGGCTTCTCTCGGCCATCACCGGGTGCCTTTTCGACATGGAAGCCGATATCGGCGATGCCAGTTTTGCCGTCCTTGGCGCAGCTGCCGAATTCACCACTGTTGCCACTCTGCCGGACACACTGGCCGCCAACGAGGTCAGCGACGCATTGCAGGCCCTTGCGGAACTCGCGGGTGCGGATGTTTCCGTCACGCCCTTTGCGCTTGGTGCCATCCGCAGCGAAAGCGGACAGGTGACCCACCGTATCGAGATACGCGGCACGGACCGCCCGGGTCTTGTCGCCCGCCTCACCGAAGCCTTTGCTGATTATGGTGCCAATATCGTGCGCATGGACTGCGAACGGGTGCGCGGCGATGCCGCGGCGGATTATGTGATCCAGATCGAAGCCTGGATCCCCGCCGCACGTGCCGAGACCTGTCTGGCCGCCGTCGACAACACCGCGCAATCCCTCGGCCTTTCCAGCCACGCCGAACCCGTCTGAACAGGCCCGATTCCGGCGTAAACCGGTGCGAATTGCGGCAGCATGGTGGTGATGTCTGACAACCATGTGAGCACAGGTCAGTTTTGCTTGATCCGCAGGGGTTTCTGGCCCCATCTAAAGCGTAACTGTTGGTTCCGTCCGGGAGGACACATGCGCTGCACGAAATATCTCACTCTCTTGGCCGGGCTCGGTCTGGCCTTTGCCAGCCCCGCCCTGGCGCTCACCGGCACGGATGGTCCTGCCCATGGCATGGCCATGCACGGGGAACCCAAATACGGCCCGGCCTTTTCCCATTTTGACTATGTGGACCCGGGTGCCCTCAAGGGTGGCGAGGATGTCCGCAGCGTGACCGGAACCTTTGACAGCCTCAACCCCTTCATCATTCAGGGGAACCCGGCCTCGGGTGTCGGGCTGATTTACGACACGCTCACCACCTCATCGGCGGACGAGGCCTTCACCCAATACTGTCTGCTTTGCGCGACCATGAACGTGCCGGACGACCGTTCCTGGGTCGAGTTTGAGCTGCGCGACGATGCGTTCTGGCATGACGGCGAACCGATCACGCCCGCAGACGTCATCTTCTCGTTCAACGTGCTGCGCGAGAAAGGCGCCCCTTTCTACCGTTTCTACTATCGCGACGTGACCAAGGTGGAACAGACCGGGCCGCGCAATGTGAAGTTCACTTTCGGTGCCGATCAGAACCCCGAACTGCCCTTGATCATCGGTCAGCTCCGGATTTTCCCGGCCCATTACTGGGAGACCCGGGATTTCGGCAAGACCACCCTGGACATTCCACTGGGCAGCGGCCCCTACAGAATTTCCGACGTGAAGGTCGGACGCTCGATCACTCTGGAGCGGGTGCCCGAATACTGGGGTCGCAACCACCCCACCAATATCGGACGCAACAATTTCGATACGATGCGGTTTGAGTATTTCCGCGATCCCGGTGTTGCCCGGATTGCCCTGATTTCCGGCGATATTGATCGTGCCGGCGAAAACTCATCAAAGGCCTGGGCGACGGAATTCGTCGACACCAAACCCGTGCAGGACGGCAAACTCCTGCTCGAGGAATTTCCCCATGAACGGACCGCCCCGATTCAGGGGTTCGTGTTCAACTTGCGCAAACCCATGTTTCAGGATCGCCGCGTGCGCGAAGCCCTGACAAATGCCTTCGACTTTGAGTGGTCGAACAAGAACCTGTTTTACGATGCCTATATCCGTACAGACAGCTTCTTCGACAATTCGGAACTGGGCAGCAGCGGCCTGCTCCAGGATGCGGGTGCCGAGGAACGTGAAATTCTTGAACGCTTCCGGGACCAGTTGCCCGAAGACCTTTTCACAAAAGAATATGTGCCGCCCGCCACGGACGGATCGGGCACCCGTGGCATTCGCGACAATCTGCGCACCGCAGCAAAGCTGCTCGAGGATGCGGGCTGGGTCATCCGGGACGGCACGCGCGTCAATGCGGAAACCGGCGAAGCCTTCCAGTTCGAGATCTTGTTGGGCAGCCAGACCTTCGAGCGGATCGCCCTGCCCTTCGCCCGCAACCTTGATCGGCTGGGGATCGAAGCCAAGGTCCGCGTCGTCGATGCCTCCCAGTATCGCGCGCGCACCGACAGTTTCGACTTCGACATGATCTCCGGCATCTGGGGGCAATCGGAATCTCCCGGCAATGAGCAGCTCGACTACTGGAGCAGCGCTGCTGCCGAACGGGATGGCTCACGAAACCAGGCCGGTATTGCGGACCCGGTGATCGATGCTCTGATCGAATTGGTGATTGCCGCGCCAGACCGGGAAAGCCTGATCCAGCGGACCCGTGCGCTCGACCGCGCCCTGATCTGGGGGAAATATGTGATTCCCCATTGGCACATTGAATCGGACCGGATTGTGTACTGGGACCGCTACGGCATTCCCGAGATCGTGCCGCGCAGCGGCATACAGCTCGACACCTGGTGGCTCGACCCCGAGAAAGCAGAAGACATTCGCGCCTATCGCGGCAGCCGCTAGCACCGACGCGCTCGAGCAAGATAAGCTGCGTCCACGCGCAACGCCGACGGAGAGAGATTTGCCATGCCCATAACCCCTGTCATTGCGAGGAGCACAGCGACGAAGCAATCCAGCTTTGCGCGCCTGCCCTCTCTGGATTGCCGCACCCTTCGGGCTCGCAATGACGGAAACGGCGGATCGGCAATGTCAGGCACTCCAACGGTCAGCCCCTAGTCCGACATGCTCGCCTATATCGTTCGCCGCCTGCTGCTGATCATCCCGACCCTGTTCGGGATCATTCTGCTCAACTTTGCCATCGTGCAATTTGCGCCGGGTGGCCCGGTCGAGCAGATGATTGCACAGATCCAGGGCACCGCCGTCGATGCGACATCGCGGGTCTCGGGTGGGCTGGGGGATGGTGGCCAGCAAGGCATCGACCGGCTGGGCGGCGATACAACCACGAGCTTTGAATCCAAGTATCGCGGCGCCCGCGGCCTGCCGCCGGAGTTCATCGCCGAACTGGAACAGCTCGTCGGCTTCGACAAGCCGCCCCATGAGCGGTTCTTTTTGATGCTGAAGAACTACATCCAGTTCGATTTCGGCAACAGCTTCTTTCAGGACAGGCCGGTGATCGACCTGATTCTGGAAAAACTGCCGGTCTCCATCACCATCGGATTGTGGACCACCCTGTTCCTCTACGGCATCTCGATCCCGCTGGGCATCGCCAAGGCCGTGCGCGATGGTACGCGCTTTGATGCCTGGACCAGTGTCGTCGTGATCGCGGGCAACGCCCTACCCTCCTTTATGCTCGCGATTCTGGGCATTCAGCTTTTCGCCAGCGGCAACTTCGTTGACTGGCTGCCGCTCCGGGGCCTGACATCGGACAATTTCGCCGAATTGAGCCTGCTCGGCAAAATCGGCGATTACCTGATGCATATCGCGCTGCCGGTCGGGGCACTCGTCATCGGCGGTTATGCCGCGCTGACCATGCTGACCAAGAATTCCTTCCTCGACCAGATTTCCCAGCAATATGTGGTGACCGCCCGGGCCAAGGGTCTCGAGCAGCGCCGGGTGCTCTATGGCCACGTGTTCCGCAACGCCATGCTGATCGTGATCTCCGGATTTCCGGCAGCCTTCCTCTCGATCCTGTTCGGCGGCGCGCTGCTGATCGAGATCATCTTCTCGCTCGACGGATTGAGCCTGCTGGGCTTCGAGGCGGTGCTGAACCGCGACTATCCGATCGTCTTTGGCACGCTTTATATCTTCGGGCTGATGGGTCTGGTCATCAAGCTGATCACCGATGTGACCTATGTGCTGGTCGATCCCCGTATCGACTTTGAAAGCCGCGAGGTCTGAGATGACCGCTGCGACGACAAGCGCGCGCCGGTTCTTCGGCCTGACCATCACGCCGCTGACGGCGCGGCGGCTTGCGAATTTCCGGGCCAACCGGCGCGGCTACTGGTCGCTGTGGATCTTCCTGATCCTGTTCGTGCTCTCCCTGTTCGCGGAGTTCATCGCCAACGACAAGCCCCTGATCGTGCGTTTTGACGGCGCGTTCTACACGCCGATCTTCAACGCCTATCCCGAAACCGCCTTTGGCGGCGATTTCGAGACCGAGGCTGATTTCACCGATCCCTTCGTCGTTGAGTTGATCGAGGAGAAGGGCTGGCTGCTCATGCCGCTCATCCCGTTCAGTTTCGACACGCCGGTCACCGACCTGCCCACCCCGGCCCCCTCGCCACCGACGGCGCAGAACTGGCTGGGCACCGATGATCAGGCGCGGGATGTGACCGCGCGCGTCATCTACGGCTTCCGCATCTCGGTGCTCTTCGGCATGGGCCTGACCATCCTTGCCAGCATCATCGGCGTGATCGCGGGGGCCATTCAGGGCTATTACGGCGGCTGGGTCGACCTGACATTCCAGCGCTTCATCGAAATCTGGGAAGGGCTTCCCTATCTGTTTGTGCTGCTGATCGTGGCCAGCCTGTTTGTCCCCGGGTTCTGGACCTTGCTGTTCATCATGTTGCTGTTCAGCTGGACGGGGCTCGTGGGTGTCGTGCGGGCCGAGTTCCTGCGGGCGCGAAACTTCGACTATGTGCGCGCCGCACGGGCGCTCGGGTTGGGCAACCGGCTGATCATGTTCCGGCATGTGCTGCCCAATGCCATGGTCGCGACAATCACATTCCTGCCTTTCACGCTGGTCGGTGGCCTGACCGCGCTGACCGGGCTCGACTTTCTCGGCCTTGGCCTGCCGCCGGGGTCCCCTTCGCTGGGCGAATTACTCAAACAGGCGAAGGAAAATTTCACAGCCGAATGGCTTACATTTGCCGCCGTGTTCTCGATCACGATCATGCTGATGCTTGTCGTGTTCGTTGGTGAGGCGGTGCGCGACGCGTTTGATCCGCGCAAGCAGATTTCAGGAGATGCCGGCTGATGGCCGAACCGTTGCTCAAGGTCGACAATCTGCGCGTCGATTTCTCGACCCCCAACGGCTCCGTTCAGGCCGTGAAGGGGATATCGTTCGAGGTCGGGAAGGGCGAAACCCTGGCGCTGGTTGGCGAGTCCGGGTCCGGGAAATCCGTCACCGCCCTGTCGATCCTGCAACTGCTGCCCTATCCCGTCGCGCGCCATCCTGCGGGCTCCATTACCTTTGAAGGCGAGGAACTGGTCAACGCGCCCGATCCCAGGCTGCGCGCCATCCGGGGCAACGATATCGCAATGATCTTCCAGGAGCCGATGACCTCGCTCAATCCGCTCCACACCATCGAGAAACAGGTCAACGAGGTCCTGTTCGTTCACAAGGGGCTGTCCCGGCCACAAGCCCGCGCGCGAACCCTCGAACTGCTCAAGCTTGTCGGCCTGTCGGATGCCGAAAAGCGCCTCAACGCTTACCCGCATGAACTCTCGGGCGGCCAGCGGCAGCGGGTGATGATCGCGATGGCGCTCGCCAACGAGCCCAAACTGCTGATCGCCGACGAACCGACCACGGCGCTGGATGTGACGATCCAGGCGCAGATCCTCGAATTGCTCGACGACCTGAAGGAAAGATTCGGGATGTCGATGCTGTTCATCACCCACGATCTGGGCATCGTGCGGAAAATGGCCGACCGGGTTTGCGTTATGAACCAGGGTGAAATCGTGGAACACGGAACGACCGAAAGCATCTTCCAGAACCCGTCTCACGCTTATACCCGGCATCTTCTCGATGCCGAGCCCTCCGGGTCCGCCCGGTCGCCAGACCGCAACGCACCCAAGATCATGAAGGCAGACGACCTGCGGGTATACTTCCCGATCAAGGCCGGAATCATGCGTCGCACCGTCGATCATGTGAAAGCCGTGGACGGGATCACCGTGGAGGTTCGCGAGGGCCAGACCGTCGGTGTCGTCGGGGAATCGGGATCGGGCAAGACAACCCTTGGACTGGCCCTGCTGCGGCTGATTTCATCCGATGGCCCCATCGAGTTCGAGGGAAAGCAGATCGCCAATCTGCGCTCGCGCGAGTTACGCCCGCTGCGCCGGGAAATGCAGGTGGTCTTTCAGGACCCCTATGGTTCGCTGTCGCCGCGCATGTCGATTTCTCAGGTCATCGAAGAAGGGCTCAAGGTTCACAGCCTTGGCGGGAACGCGGCAGAACGAGACGACATGATCGTCAAGGTCATGGAAGAAGTCGGTCTCGACCCGGCCGCACGGCACCGTTACCCCCATGAATTCTCTGGCGGCCAGCGCCAGCGTGTGGCCATTGCCCGCGCGCTTGTCCTGCGGCCGAAATTCATCGTTCTCGACGAGCCAACCTCCGCGCTGGACCGTTCGGTTCAGGCCCAGATCATCGACCTGCTGCGCGGCCTGCAGGAGAAGTACAAGCTCGCCTATATGTTCATCAGCCACGATCTCAAGGTGGTGCGCGCCATCTCGAACCACGTCATCGTCATGCGCAACGGCAAGGTGGTCGAACAGGGCCCTGCCGATGAAATCTTCGACCATCCCCAGCAGGCTTACACTAAGGCCCTGATGGCCGCCGCCTTCGATCTCGCCGCGACAGGCGCTGGCGATGCGGTCGCAACCTGATGGCCATGATCAAACCGAGTTCTCCAACCATGCGGGTGTGCTCGTCATTGCGAGCGAAGCGAAGCAATCCAGTTGCGGTCTTTCCACTGCACCGGTCTGGATTGCTTCGTCGCGCTGCTCCTCGCAATGACCAACAGATACCGGTGCCATGGCCGTTCTGATCATCGCGCCCGGTCTGAAGGCCGACTGGTGGGCGCGCGAACTCCACGAGCAGAACCCGGCGTTCGATGTGCGGATATGGCCCGACGCCGGTGATCCCGATGACATCGACTACGCGCTTGCCTGGAAGCCGCCGCCTGGCGTTCTCGCGTCGTTTCCGAATCTGAAAGTGGTGTTCTCGTTGGGCGCTGGCGTGGATCACCTGCTCATCGATCCGGATTTTCCACCCCACAGCCGGATATCCCGCGTGGTCGATCCCTATCTGACGGCCGGGATGGTTGAATATGTGCTGCTGCACGTCCTGCGCTATCACAAGAACCAGCCCGCACTGGATGACCAGCAACGCGCGAGAGTCTGGGATGATCGCGCCCACGAACTCAAGCAAGCCGATGAACGCCGGATCGGTATTCTTGGTCTGGGTGAGCTTGGTCAGGCGGCCGCCCGCGCGTTGGTGGCGCTCGACTTTGATGTGGCGGGCTGGAGTCGGTCCCCGAAGACTATCGCGGACGTGCAATGCTTCCATGGGTCTGCGGGCCTGAATGATCTGCTCGCGCGCACCGATATTCTGGTCTGCCTGCTGCCGCTGACCCCGGAAACGGAAAATATCCTGTGCGAAGAATTGTTCGCCCGACTGCCCGAAGGGGCATATCTGATCAATGCCGCGCGGGGCGGTCATCTGGTCGAGGATGACCTGATCCCGGCACTGGAATCCGGACAACTCGGGCAGGCCACACTGGATGTGTTCCAGACCGAACCGCTGCCCGACAACCACCCGTTCTGGGGCCATCGGCAAATCACGGTCACGCCGCACAATGCGTCCATCACCGATCCCCGCAGTGTCGCGCGTCAGATCGTGGAGGGGATCACCGCAGTGGAAGACGGCAACCCGTTGCCAAATGCTGTGGACCGGAAGCTGGGGTATTAGCCCCCTACCTTGTCATGCCCGGGGCAAGTCCGGGCATGACAAGCCGGGGATCGGGCTAGGCCAACTCGATATCAACCCATTTCCGGAACCCGGCGTCATCGGAGAATGAATCATACCAGCGTTTGATATTCGGCGCATCGATCCGCTCGATATCCAGATTGAACCAGCGATGGGCAATCGGCGCGATCGGAATGTCGGCCAGCGAAAACTTCTCCCCGGCAACAAAACGGTTCTCCGCAAGCTGGTCTTCAAGCACCTGCATCGCGGCGTTCCACTGCACCACTGCGGCATCGATGGCCTTCTGGTTGCGGTCCTCGGGTTTGGTCCGCACAAGGCCGATGAAGACCGGCACATGGCGCGGCGCCAGAAGTGACAATTCCCAATCCATCCAGCGTTCGATTGTTTGCCGGGCCTGGAAATCAGATGGGTAAAGGTCGCTCTTCGACTGCCGTGCCAGATAGCGAATGATGCTGTTGGATTCCCACATCACGAAATCACCGTCGACCACCACCGGCACACGCCCATTGGGATTCATGGCCAGATATTCAGGCGAATCATTGCGGCCAAAGGCCCCGCCGATATCGTTGTCGTGCTCATATTCCCGGTTCTGGGAATCACAGAACCACAGAACCTTCTGCACATTTGTCGACGTCGCGCGTCCAAGAATTTTCAACATCACCAGCCTCCCCGCGGGGCATTCATTCAAAGAAAAAGGGGCTGCGAAACACGCAGCCCCTCCATTCTAACCTGTTTGAGGCCGAAGCCGAAGCTACTCTGCGGCCTGCGCCATGTCGTGACCGGCTTTCGCAGTGATCTCGTCGAGCACAGGCTTCACCACATCATTGAACTCGGTCATGTTCTGGATGACCTTGTCCTTCGGCATCTGCGCATAGTGATAGATCAGCGTGATGAACTCAGCGGGCATCTGCTCCCACTGGGCCGCCAACTGGTCACGCACGGATTCGGCCGTACCAATGCAGTAGAGACCGGAATCAAGCATCGAACCGATGACATCAGCTTCGTCGAGCTTCCGGCGACCCATGGCAGCGTAGAAGTTCTTCCAGATGTCGAAGTCATGGGCCATCACGGCGTCGACCGCGGCGTCATAGCTTTCGGCGATCTGCAGCCAGCGCACGATGTTCTGGTTCTGACCCGGCAGCCAGTTGAAGCCATTGGCCTTTGCCGTTTCGGCGTACTGAAGGCCAAGTGGCGCGGCTGTGTTGATGTCCGTGAAATAGGTCGGAATGAAACCCATCCGCGCGTTGTAGTCGATCGTCTCCGGACTGCCACTGCCCGACACGAAGACCGGCGGGTGCGGGTCCTGATACGGTGCCGGACACACGGAAACATTGACGACGTTGTTGTTTTCGTCAACTTCGTCCAACGCACCCATGCGCTGGGTGACGCCAACCTGGGCCAACTGCCAGTCATCCACACCCGTATCGCTGGGATAGGGAATCTGCCAGGCATTGCCCTTGTGATTCATCGAATCCTGCGTCCAGGCCTTGAGCACGATCTCGATATTCTCTTCAAACACGTCGCGGTTGTGCTGATCGTTCGCGACATCCTTGTCGGAGATATGGAAACCGCTCTGGGCGAAACCGGCACCAACGGCTGTCTGGTTGTTCTTGGCGGCGGTCGGTGACTTCGTCGAGGTGGTGCCGTAATGCTGGCCGAAGACATTGGTCCAGCGACTCTGGTACCCGCGTGCGAAGCCGACAAAGCTGCGGCCCTGGCTCAGGTGATCGATGATCGCGGTTTCTTCGGCAACCCGGATCGGGTTCTGGATACTCATCACATAGCCAAGCTGGCCGACGCGCACATTCTTGGTGATCGCCGCCCAGTAGGCATCCATAATTGCCGGTGCCGGCCCAACCTCATAGCCTTCCGACCAGAAGTGATGCTCGATCGTGGCCACGCCCCAGAAATTCAGGTTGTCGGCGGCCATGATGACCTCGTGCCAGCCCTGAACGGTTTCCTGATAGCGTTGCTTGTTGCGACCGATCGGGCGAAGCTTCTCGCGCTCTGCCTCATTTTCGGCGTGGATGACCGGGTAGGTCTGCAGAATCGGTTTTACCATTGATGTCTCTCCCCATGATTTGGCTGCCGTCAAAGCGGCTCTTGGGGGAAAGACTACGCGTTTCGGTGGTGTAATCACAAATTATGATAATTAATGATTGATATAACCTTACTTAATGGTAAAGGCTCAGGCTTGGCCTTTTGGAGCGGAAACAGGCTCATAATCTGTTTCCGGGCGACACATGGGGAACGGTTTTCTCATCACACCCGAATTACCGCTCCATCGCCGCGATCTGCCGACGATACGCCGCAACCCAGCGCTCGACCCGCGGGTCGTCATCGGAGAGTGCCTCTATTGCCTGCCTGACCTCATCCAACGCCGCGCCATCGACATAGTCATGTATGTCCTCGATTGTGAGGATCGTAAGTACCGCGCCATTTCCTTCCGAACCGACCTGATCTCTAGGCATGAGCGCCTACCGCAATCAGGGTGGAACCCACATCTCGGGACTTTGCGTGGTTCGCGCGCGGTTCGGTCGCCGGCGCATCCATGACCTGACGCAACCTGGCGCGGGCACGTGACAGGCGGGACTTCACGGTTCCCACAGGAAGGTCGATCATATTAGAGACCTCCTCATAGGTATGGCCTTCCATGCCGATCAGCAGCAGAACCTCACGGTCCGTTTCAGAGAGCTTGGCGAATGCCAGGCGGAACTCGGTCAGCTCCACAGCGGAGAACTGGGACCCCGGCACTCCGAGCTGAACGGCCTCGCTGTCATCCACGTCCAGATGGACGCCGCGGCGCTGGATTTTGCGCATTTCGTCGATATGCGCGTTGCGCATGATGCGGAACAACCACGCCTTCATATTGGTGCCCTCTTCAAACCGGTCGATTTTCGAGATCGCCTTGGCCAGAGCATCCTGAACGAGATCGTCAGCGGCGTCATGGCGCCCTGTCAGCCCGCGCGCAAATCCGCGCATGGACGGAATCAGTTCTTCAATTTCCTTCGCCTGCTCTTCCTTCAACACCATTTTCACTCCTTGGTCCGAGAACCTCTGGTTTGAAATCATGCTGAGCAGAATACGGATGCGCGACGGGTCCGCAACACGTTTCGCGTAAGTATATCGTTTATTATCAGCGCCTTACACAACTTGTGCAGTGGTGTGTAAAGACCAAAGGATGGTATGTTGAAGCAGCAGCGACATGGCGTAAACTTGGTGAGAAGATGGAACCAACCGGTTTTGCTGTCGTTGCATCGATTACTCATATTACACATGTGATGCATAAGACGGATGTTCTGATGCGGGGCCTTGCTCTATCAAGAATGCCCTGTTTTGCTGCATTCTCCGGAAGCTCTTCGGGAGAAATATCGTCGAGCCAATGGACATTTCCGGGGGCGACCCCTTTGGTTTCGTTTTCCAGGCCTCTCCGGCAGATTCAATTAAGGATGCACCACGCATGGCCCGCACGCCCAAAGCCAAACGCACCGAACGCCTTCAAATCATGCACGCCGATGTAGAATTGCAGGCCGTTGACGACTGGAGGTACGACAATCGTATCCCCACACGCGCGGCAGCCATACGTGAACTGTTGCGGCGCGGCATGGTGGCCGAGAACCTCGCGCCGCCGGAGCCGAATGCGGAATCGGGCGAATACAGCGTCGTGGATGACGATACGCTGACCTATATCCCGCTAACGGAGCGATAGTATTCCAGCCTGCAAACCATACAATCCAATACCTAGAGGCCTGATCAACTGCGGCCCAGCCGTATGGTGAAAGGGCGGTTACGCATGTGCATGTTGAGTAAGTTACTCACTTACCTATGTTATAGACACTGTCGCGACCGCTGTGTTTTCATTGCCCATAGCACGCCCCTCCCAACACTCGAATGTTTTCAACCACAGGTTTATCAGGATGCCCGACACAAAGACCCACAAGCGCAGCGAACGGTTGCAAATCCTGCTCGCGACAGCGGAACTTGAGGCAATCGATGATTGGCGATATGACCACCATATTCCCTCACGCGCCGCCGCGATCCGCGTATTGCTGCGCCGGGGCCTTGAAGCTCAAAATCTCGAAGACCCTGCCGACAATGCCGAAACATCCGAATACAGCGTGGTGGATAAGCCGCTGAGTTACGAACGCCCGGCATAGCCTTCCCGATGGCGCAACAGCGGCTTGAACGGCCTTGACGGATCGCCTGCTTTTGCGCGCATCTTTCTCTCATGACTTCACAACACGAGCTTTTTGATCGCGCTGCAGCCTTTGCCAAGGCGGGCCGCTTGGACGACGCGTTCAAAACCTACCGCGCGATCCTGAAGAAAGATCCAGGTAACGACCAAGCACGGTACCGTTGCGCGGTGGTGGAACTGATGCGCGGCCGGTTCCGGGAAGGGGCAAAACTGCTCCGCGTCTGCCTGCGAACACAGCCGGACAATCCCGATATCCTCTACAGCCTTGGGCGCGCCTGTCTGGCGCTGGGCGCGTATGAAGACGCAACCGCACATCTTGTTCGGGCCACTGACAAGGCTCCCGATCGCGCGGATATCCGCTCCGCGCTGGGGGATGCACATTTTCTGCAGGGCGCATTGGAACCCGCATTGAAAATCTATCACGCGGCCAGCGAACTTTCGCCCGGCGATCCCCGGATCAAGGCCAATATGGCAAATGCCTATTCCCGCCTGGGAGATTACGAGAAAGCCCTTGCTGCCATCGAAGCCGCGCGGGCGATTGCCCCGGACAGGCCAGAGATCGCGTTCGCGCACGCCAATACGTTACGCGCGAACGGAGACCTGGATACCGCGCACAACATTATCGATTCACTCATGGCCACTTCTCCAGATGATATCGCGTTGATCGCCTTCAAAGCCGAGATTCTGGATCGGTCCGGTGAAAGTCCAGCAGCAGCGAAACTGCTCGAGCCGCTGCTGGACCGAGACCCGGTGCCCCATGCGCTCGCGCGGGCCTGCGGCCAGATTGCCATCAATGGAAAACAGGACGAATTGCCGCCTGCGCGTGTTTCAGCTCTTCTGGAAAAAGCCCTCCGGGCGCCGGGCCTGCATCGGTTCGAGCGGCGCGGCCTGATGTACATGCAGGCCGCCCTTCTCCAGAAACTGGGGAAACCGGCAGAAGCGTTTGCGGCTGTTGTCCGTGCCAATGCCACGGCGGGCGTTGTTTACGACGAGGATCAGGTCAACCAGCGCTTCGATCGGCTTCGGAACACCTTCTCGCTGGCGCGCCTGACCAAGCTGTCGCGTTCGACCGTGACGGACGCAACCCCGCTCTTCATCGTCGGCATGCCGCGTTCGGGCACGACCCTTGTCGAACAGATCCTCGACAGCCACCCCGATGTGGCGGGCGGCGGCGAACTCAGCGGTATCCCCGGAGCTGCGCGCGCGCTTGCCGATTACCCTGATGGACTGGAAGGCCTGAACACCGACGATTTGAACGCCATAGCCCGTAACTATCTGGCAATGCTTCGGGACATCTCGGGCTCGGCGCGTTTTGTCACGGACAAGATGCCGATCAATGCCGAGCATCTCGGTTTCATCTGGCAATTGTTCCCGCAGGCGCGCGTTATCCATTGCCAGCGGCATCCGCTGGCGATCGGCCTGTCCTGCTTTTTCCAGAACTTCCGCACCGGCAACGAATTCACGTTCTCACTGGACGGCTTTGCCCATTATTACCGGCATTATCATGGGATGATGCAGCACTGGAAAGCGACGCTGAACCTCCCGATCCACGACCTGCACTACGAGCATATGGTGGCACAGCCGCGTGAGGGCATCGAAGGCCTGCTCAAATTCTGTGATCTGCCCTGGGACGATGCCTGTCTTGCCTTCGACAAGAACCAGCGATTTGTCGACACGCTCAGCTATGCCCAGGTGCGCCAGCCGCTGACCCACGAACCTTCGGCGCGCCACCTGAAATATGCGCAGGAACTCGCGCCCCTGGCCGAAGCCCTGGCCGACGAAATCGCACAATACGAAGCCGGGGCGTAACGGCCGCTTAACGCCCGAACCGGTCCTCGATCATCGCGAAGGCCGCACGCAAGCCCTGAGCCTCACCACCCGTCGGACGTCCGGGCGTGCTGCCGAGGTTCCAGGCCATGATATCGAAATGCGCCCACGGCACATCGTCATCGACGAATTCCTGCAGAAACAGGGCCGCCGTGATCGCGCCCCCGAACGGACCATCACCGGCGCTGGAAACATCCGCGACCTTGCTTTCGATCAGGGCCCGATAGGGCTTGTGGAGCGGCAGGCGCCAGACCGGATCCGCCGTGGCGGCGGCGTGTTTCTCAAGGTCTCCATAGAGCTTGTCATCATTGGCAAAAACAGCGGCGATATCCGTGCCCACGGCGATACGCGCCGCGCCGGTCAGGGTCGCAAAATCCAGCAGAAGATCGGGCTTTTCCGAACTCGCTTCCGCCAGACAATCGCCAATCACGAGGCGTCCTTCGGCATCCGTGTTGGCATTTTCGACCGTGATTCCTTTGCGGGTTTTGAGCACGTCCCAGGGGCGATAGGCATTACCGGCCACCGCGTTCTCCACGGCACCGATCAGCACCCGCAGGCGTACGGGAAGTTTGGCCGCCATGATCAGCTGGCCCAGCGCCAGCGCATGGGCAGCCCCACCCATATCCTTTTTCATGCGCAGCATGCCGGCTGCCGGTTTCAGGTCCAGCCCGCCGGTATCGAAGCAAACCCCCTTGCCGACCAGCGTGACCCGCGGTCCCTTGTCGCCCCAGCGCAGATCAATAAGACGCGGATCGTCGTCAGACGCCCGTCCCACCATATGGATCATCGGGTAGTTGGCCTTCAGAAGGGCATCGCCTACCGTGACCTGAACCTTCGCCTTGAATTTGCGGCCCACCTTCCGGGCTTCGTCGGCCAGTTCCGAGGGCCCCAGATCTTCGGCGGGAATATTGATCAGGTCGCGAACCAGCGTCGTGGCATCGAGCATATTCGTGACGCGCGTACGATCCGCTTCGCCCGGCCAGACCAGATCCGGCGGGGTGATGCGCGGCTTGCGATAATGGGTGAACTCATAGGCCGCCAGACCCCAGCCCTGCGCCGCATCATTGGCGGCTTTCTTGGAAAGCCGCCCGGCGATCCGATAACTTCCCTGGGGCAACTGACCGGCCAGTCGGCTCCAGGACCACATATCGGTGTCATCACTGGTCACGAAAACCACGGTGTCCACGCCCCCCTTGTCGGACGGCATCAGCACACTGGCACCGGCCTTCCCGGAAAAACCCGTCCCCTTGAGCCAGGCTTGCTCGGATTTGGGCAGGGCTTTGCGCCAGGCCTCCACGCGATCAACAGCCAGCACCGTAATCGAAACAGTATCCTTGCGTGCACGTGCGATGAGATTATGGGCCACAGTCAGGTCCTCGGAGGTTTTGTAGATTTGAACGTCAAGACAGCCGGACTCTGCCCGAGCCTTGCCACACCTGCAACGCCTGCCTATCCCCTTCAAACTTTGGATGGAAACAACTAATCTCCGCCATCGCACAACAGGGACACATCATGACAATCAAGGACGACGACCTGATCGGCGCATGGGCGCTCGAAGAAATGTATGCTGAAGCCGAGGACGGCACCCGCACCCATCCCATGGGCCGCGATGCCGGCGGGATGATCATGTACACGCCCGACCACCATATGTCGGCGATCGTTCACTTTGCCGATCGCTTCCTCCCGGCAGATCGCGCGAGCGATGAAGAACGGTCGGAGGCCTTCTCGACCTATTTCAACTATGCTGGCACATGGTCACTGGACGGTGATTCAGTGACCCATAAGCTGATCCACGCGCTGGACCCCAACATGGTGGGCATGTCCCTGACGCGCGAGATCGAGCACGAAGGCGCCCGTATGGTGTTCAGCGGGTTCGGGCCCGATGGCGTGACCAAGCAGGTCATCATCTGGAAACGGGCCGGCTAGAGGCCGCCTGTTCCGAAACCCACATAAAACTTGTGATTGCCGGGCGATTGACCGTACCGGGCACGGCCAATAGGTTCGCCCCAATATTCGAGTTCCATGAACGAGAGAGAAGAGGTCGCCGATGATCGAATTTTACACATGGTTTACCCCGAACGGCCGCAAGGTCGCGATCCTGCTCGAAGAGCTCGGGATTGAGTACAACACCCACTCGGTCAATATCGGCAAGGACGAGCAGTTCGATCCGGAGTTCCTGAAAATCTCGCCGAACAACAAGATCCCGGCCATCCTCGACACCGACAACAATTATCCATTGTTCGAGACCGGCGCGATCCTGCTGTATCTCGCCGAGAAGCACGGCAAGTTCCTCAACACCAAGGACCGCGATGCCTATTGGCGGACGATGGAATGGCTGATGTGGCAGATGGGCGGCTTCGGTCCGATCCTCGGCCAGGTCCATCACTTCACCAAGTACAATCCCGGCAAATCCGACTATGCCCAGGAGCGTTACGAGACCGAGGCGCGTCGTCTCTATCGTGTGCTCAATGAGCGCCTGGAAGGCCGCGAGTTCATTGTTGATGACTACTCGATCGCCGATATGGCCTGCTGGCCCTGGGCGGCCCGCCACAACTGGCAGGAAATCGACCTGAACGACTATCCCAATGTGCGCCGCTGGTACATGACCATGCTCGACCGCCCGGCGGTCCAGCGCGCCTGGAACATTCCCGAGAACGATCAGCCGCTGCCGATCCCCGAGTAAGCTCCACACGACATGAGAGTTTCAGAGCCGGCGCCCTTGTGGCGCCGGTTTTCGTTTTACTTGCTCTGCCATTCGTCATCCCGTGAAATTCCGGGCTTTTTTACCTTGAAGGACTAGTCCCCGAAAGGGCAGATGCTGGCACAATCACCTGGTCAACTAAATGTGGCTGGCTAAATCATCGTTCGACGCCACATCAGGTGCATGATCAAACACACAAAACCCCAGGCACTCCGTCTCGCAGCAGGCCTCGTCATCACTCTGCTAGCCCTGTCGGCCTGCACCACGTCCAATTCTGGCGAACAGAACAACCCCAACCGTTACGATCACGAGATTCTCGATCAGGTCGGGGGAGACTGACACGCCGGTTGAACACTGACGTCAGCAGGGTAAGCTAGGCCCCAATACAATCTCATCGGGAGCCTGCCACCATGAAGTTCTATGACTGCGCCACAGCGCCCAGCCCGCGTCTCGTGCGCATGTTCATCGCCGAAAAAGGCCTGAGCGAGCAGATCGAGACCGTCGAGATCGATCTCCGGGAAAAAGAGCAGATGGGTGCAGCATTCCGGGCGATCAATCCGTTCTGCACGGTTCCGGTTCTCGAAGCCGATGACGGGACTCATTTCCTGACAACCCATGGCTGCTGGCGCTATCTGGAGGAAACCAAACCCGATCCCGCCCTCCTCGGACACAATGCGACGGAGAAGGCAAAGGTCGCTGACGCCGTCTGGCGGGCCGAGCAGGATGGTTTTTTCGCGGTCGGCGAAGCCCTGCGCAACACGGCAAAGGGTATGAAGGATCGCGCCCTGACCGGCCCCCACGACTACGCCCAGATTCCTGAACTCGGTGAACGCGGCAAGCAACGCATGGAGCATTTCTTTGAACTGCTCGACGAAACCCTCGCCGAACAGCCGTTCTTTGCCGGGGATTATTTCTCCGCTGCCGACATCATGGCCTTTGTCTCCGTCGAATTTGCGGGCTGGCTGAAGCTCAACATTCCCGAGACAGCCACGAATGCCCAACGCTGGTACGACGCAGTCAAGGCGCGACCGAGCGCCCTGGTCTAGATCGATAAGACAGGTCAGGCACCCCGGACCCGGTCCATGACAGACCGCGCATCGACCGGGACAGCATCCCCACGCCAGGCAACATGGCCGTCGGGAAAGATCAGAACGAGACCGGCTTCATAGCGGGCGCGGACGGCGTCTTCGGCAACATCAAGCAGGGCGACGGGAACCCCGGCCGCCTCTGCCGCCTGCAACAAGGCCGCAGCGTCCACCGCCAAATCGGTTCGCAGGAGCGTAAACCCGTCGGCGAATCGATCACACAGGGCCTCGCCGTTTTCGAGCCACACATGCGGGGCTCGATGACCCGGGCGGGCCGTCGGGATGTATTCATGGGCATCATCGGGCACGGGGTCCGACCCGTCATCGCAGACCAGACGTGACCCCGCGTAGCGCACACCGAGCGCAATACCGGGAATGATGAACTCACGCCGCCCATGCGCGGCCAGATGGGCGCCCAGACGCGCTCGTTCTTCCTCTCCCGCTGCGGTCTCTACCTCGATCACCGGATCGACCCCGAAGGTTCCGATGGATTCGGCAAATCCGCGCGCAAAGGCCAGATTGCGCGCGCCGGCTGGCCGCCGGTCGGCTTCGTAACTCGCCAGCAGGTTCGGCCCGCCCCAACCCTGAATATCAGCAGCCAGCTTCCAGCCAAGGTTGACCGCGTCGTCGAGGCCCGTGTTCATGCCCAACCCACCGGTTGGGGTGAACAGATGGATGGCATCCCCGACCAACCAGACATGGTCACCGCCATAGGATTCAGCCAGAAGCGCGTGGCCGGCCGTCCAGGGCGTTCGGAGAATGATCTCCGCCTCGACCGGCCTGCCAGACGCAAGCCGCAGCAATTCGAAATCATCAATATCATCCGGGTCGGTGCCATCGGAAATCCGGGTCAGCATCACATATTTGTTTGCACCATCCACAGAGACCAGCAGGGCCCGCACGTCATGGGCGATCACCCAGTATTGCCAGGCGGTCTCGATGGTCAGCCAGTCCTGTCCGGGCGCCACCTCGAACAGCGTCGCGAGCATCGCACCGCCCATCATCTGACGGGTGACGCCACCCTCTCCGTCATAGCGAATACCCAACTGACGGCGGATTGTGCTGCGTCCCCCGTCTGCCCCCACCAGATGTCTGGCGCCAACTTGATAAGTGGTGTCGTCATCAAGACTGCGGATTTCTGCGACCACACCGTCACCAGTACGCTGGAAGGATTCCAGACGCTGCGAGAACCGGACATCAACACCGGGCCGCGCCGTCGCGGCATCCCGTAAAATCGCCTCGAGATAGATCTGGCTGCAGCGATGGGGCGGCTCGGCGCAATCATAGGGCCCCAGCCCCGCCCGGGCCTCGGCAACGGCATCCGCGCTTGAGGGCATTTTCAGCCGCGCGATCTCTCGCCCTGTCAGGCGGGTCACGTAGCAGACATCGGTCGGATGATCGGGGGGAAGGGCTGCCGCCCGCAAGCGGGGACCGATGCCATGGCGGCGAAAATGCTCCATGGAGCGGGCACTGATCGCATTGGCCTTGGGGTTCAGCGAGGTTTCGGCCCGGTCGTTGACCAGCACGGTCCGCACGCCGAAACGCGCCAGTTCCAGGGCCAGCAGCAGGCCCACCGGGCCACCACCGGCAATCAGGACATCTGTTTCTTCCATGGGCAAACCTCTACCGATTCCGGGCCGAAAACACCATCGCGGCCTGATCCGGGTCGCATGATCGCTCTTTCATCCTCGACACCGGTCGGGATAGAACTACCTGATGAAGACCGAACCGCGTGAGGAGACTCTGGCCATGGCCATGCCCGCCTATGACAACGAAGACCTGCCCTTTGTGAACGCAAGCGTGAACTATGTTGTCGATAACGGCATTCGCCCCGTGACCTATATCGCGGAGATGGGCGAATCCAACCGGCGTGACGAAATCCCGGATCACCGCACGGTCCCGATCTACAACGCCCGGCCCGTCGCCGACCGGCTGACCCTCGACCAGAACGGGTTTGCCTTCCTGCGCAAGGAAACCGGTGTCACGGACTTCCTCGACAACGCCCAGATCGAAAGCATCTACAATCCCGAGGTCGAGAAAATCGTCGGAGCCGCAACCGGTGCCTCCCGTGTGCTGGTGTTCGATCACACCCTGCGCGTGGCCGACGAAGCTACAAGGACCAGCAAGAAGCTGCGCGAACCCGTCCGCGTGGTCCACAACGACTATACCGATCTGTCCGGCCCCCAGCGCGTGCGTGATCTTCTGCCCCATGACGAAGCCGAGGCGGCTTTGAAGAAACGCTATGTCTATGTAAATGTCTGGCGTTCGATCAGCGGCACGGTCGAGGAAGCACCGCTGGGCATCTGCGACGCGCAGTCCCTCGCAGAAGACGACATGATCCTGATGGATTTGAAGTACAAGGACCGGGTCGGTGAAATCCACCGCACCCGGTACAACCCGGACCATCGCTGGGTCTACTTCCCGCAGATGACGCCCGACGAGGTCATCCTGCTGAAATGCTACGACACCGAGCGCGACGGGCGCGCCCGCTGGACCGCGCACACCGCCTTTGACGACCCCACAAGCCCGCCAAATGCCGCGCCCCGCCAGAGCATCGAGACCCGCACGATCGCGTTCTACGACGACTGAGCCTCGACCTCTGCACCAATCGTCTCCAGCCGTTCGGCCAGGCGCGGGACGGCAAAGTCCATGAAGGCACGAACCCGGGGCGATACGAAGCGGCCCGGCGGTCGCAACATGTGAACCGGCGCGGGTTCGGGCGCAAAGTCCGTCAGCACCGGCACCAGCTCTCCGGCGGCCAGAGCCTTGTGGACCATGTAGCAATAGACCCCCGTGATCCCCTGTCCGGCCGTGGCCGCCGTGATCGCCATGGCGGCATCATTGACCTCGAGCCGGGGCGCCAGTTCGATCTTGCGATCACGTTGCCCGTCCCGATAGCGCCACGCCCGGTTCTGAAGCAGGCCCGTAAAGGCGATCACATCGTGCACCGCCAGATCGGCCGGCGTATCCGGTGTGCCGCGTCTGGCCAGATAGTCCGGGGACGCCACCAGCATGCGTTGAACCGCCCCGACCCGCCGTGCCATCAGGGAGGAATCCGCAAGCTGGCCAATCCGGATGGTGACATCGATGCCTTCCTCGACCAGATCGACCAGGCGTTCCACAAGCAGCAGCGAAACATCGACATCCCGGTAGACCTCGAGAAACTCCGAGATCACCGGTGCCAGCATGTACCGGCCGAAGGTCACCGAGGCTGACAGGGTCAGAACACCGGTCGGCAGGTCGGCCGCACCCGTGATCTCCTGCTCGGCGAGCGCATGCTCCTGCAGCAGCCGGCGCGCCGATGCGACGAACTGCTCGCCCTTGTCTGTCAGACGCACTGCCCGGGTCGTCCGGGTGAGCAACGGCACGCCCAGCCGCGCTTCGAGCGCCGCAACACCCCGCGTCACCGCCGGGGGCGAAACCGACAAGTGACGCGCCGCGCCGACAAAACTGCCGCACTCGGAAACAGCGACGAATATCCGAAGTTCCTCAAGGCGATCCATCATTTATTCCTGTTTATGTAATAATATAGTTCATTTTTTGCATATTATTTCTTATCCGAGAAGTCTGCATATTCATGGGGTTCCAGCAACCCGACAGGAGACGGACATGCCCGGTGGTCACTTCGCAAAAATCGCCTTCACCCCCAGGGTCAAGGCCCTGCAGGCCGAAGACGGCAGTCGCGCCAGCTATGCACGCGTTGAATCCGTGCCCGATACGCCGGCCGTGATCGGTCCACGCGAGCAGGCCTTCATCCAGACCCGCGACAGCTTCTACATGGCCAGCGTCAGCGAAAGCGACTGGCCCTATGTCCAGCATCGCGGTGGCCCCATGGGCTTCCTGCGTGTTCTGGACGAACAGACGATCGGGTTTGGCGATTATCGTGGTAACCGGCAATTCGTCAGCACCGGAAACCTGAGCCACAATGATCGTGTCTCACTGATCCTGATGGACTATCCCAGCCAGTCTCGCCTCAAAGTGATGGGCCATGCCCGCATGGTCGAAGAGAACGAGGGTGATCTGCTGGCAAAACTCGCCATCCCCCGCGACCACCAACCCGTCACCCGCGGCACGCTGATCGAGATCGCAGCGCTGGAATGGAACTGCCCGAAATACATCACGCCGCGCTACACGGTCGCGGAGATCGGGAGCCTGGCTCAGTCAAATTCGCAATGATTGTACCCGGCAGGCTGCATCCGCTCGACGAAGGCCATGGCGCGCACGACGGCGGCTTCATCGAGATAGCGACCAACAACCTGTAGCCCCACGGGCATGCCATCGGGTGACAGTCCGGCACAGACGGCGCCTGCGGGCTGCCCGGTGAGATTGAACGGATAGGTGTAATAGACCCAGGATACGAGGTTCCGGTCCATATGGCTGTCGGGAACATTCTTGCCCACATCGAGTGAGGAGACCGGCAGGACCGGCGAGAGCAACACGTCATAGTTCCGGAACAGGGCCGTCATGCGGTCGCGCAGGGCGTAACGGGTAAACACCTTGGTGTAGTAGTCCTGCATTTCCTGCCCGAGCGCGGGTTCAAGAATATCGGCCACCGCCGGGTCGAGCAGATCGCGCTGGTTCTCCAGAAAATCCCGCAGCTTGATACCAACCCCGGCATAGAATTCGGCCGTCCAAAGATCTGCGGGATCGGCCTCGAACACATCATCGACCTGGGTGACGATGGCACCGGCGTTTTCGAATTTCCGGACGGCGGCCTCAACCACTGCGACCACATCACCATCGGGGCGGGCATAGCCGAGCGTCGGGCTCCAGGCCACACGCATGCCCCGGACGGACTGGTCACAGGCAGCCAGAACATCGGGCACCTCCCCGGCAATGCTGAACGGATCACGGGCGTCATAACCGGCAATGGCCGAGAACAGCATCGCAGCATCGCGCACGGAACGCGCAAGTGGACCGACATGGGCGAGCGTGGGTGTCGCAGATGTCGGCCAGACCGGCACCCGGGCAAAACTGCCCTTGATCCCGGCCAGCCCGGTAAACGCACTTGGAATTCGGATCGACCCGCCGCCATCTGTCCCCAGCGCGAAGGGCGTAACCCCTGCCGCGACGGACGCCGCCGCCCCGGCGCTCGACCCGCCCGGGGTCTTGTCCGTGTTCCACGGGTTCCGGGTAATCCCCGTCAGCGGTGAATCCCCGACCGGCTTGCAGCCGAACTCGCTTGTCGTTGTCTTGCCGATAACAACAGCGCCCGCCTTTCGGGCGCGCTCGACCGCCGGCGCGTCTTCTGCGGCAATGTTGTCGGCCATGGTCCTTGAACCAAAGGAAAACCGCGCTCCGCCTACAGCGATCAGGTCCTTCACCGAAAGCGGAATGCCATGCAGCGCGCCCAAGGATTCGCCGCTCATGACAGCGTCTTCGGCGGCCTGGGCCGCCGCCATCGCAGATTCCGGCATCAACTCGAAGAAGGCGTTGAGCCTTGGCTGGGTTTCCTCGGCGCGCTCCAGCGCCCGCGCGGTCAGCGCCACCGGCGAGATATCCTTGCGTGCCACACGCAAGCGCATCTCGGCCGCGCTCATATAGTCGAATTCATGGGCCATGGTTTGCGTGCTCAGTCCTCGACAATGGCAAAGGCGCGGATCGGTGATCCGGACCCGCCCTTGAACCGCAGGGGCACCCCGAAGAACTGGAATTCCCCGATCCCGATCAAAGTTTCCAGGTTCACCAGCCATTCCATGTGGCTGATTCCCAGTTCCCGGCAGATACGATGCTGGGCAAACAGGCTGTCGGACGGCTTGTCGGTCGACGGCCCCTCAACACCATGCAGGCGCGACCCCCGATCATACATCCACTGAGTGGCCGCCACGGTGATACCGGGATTGGACAGCACCACTTCGCGATTGGGGTAGTGGCGTTTGTGCAGCCCCGAACACAGCAGAATGATGTGCCCGTCGACCTTTACCCCCGATTCGGCTTCGGCCTTTTCCATATCCGCGACATCGATATCCCCCAGATCGGGAATGTGGCGCATGTCGAAACACACCGCCTTGCCGAAGAAGCGGTCAATCGGCATTTCGTCAATCGACGCGCCCTTGGGATCGAAATGCCGCAGGGCATCCACATGGGTTCCCACATGATCGAGGGTACTGATGAAATTTGTCTGGAAGGTGATCGGGTCGTCCGGGGTGCCGAGTTTCAGCGCCTTGGTATTCTCGTGGGTCATTGCCTGCAGGTAGACCGGGCTCTGGAAGAGCTTGTGAGAGGGCATGTTGTCCTCGATTTCGAGGCTCAGATCGATGATGCGTTGCGGCATTTTTGGTGCTCCCATGGAAATCAGACGGGAAGGCTAGCACTTTTCTTTTTGTGGAATCGAGGCAGGTTGATCGAGGCCATTGGCCTGCGCTTCGGATCGATTCTATGCTTTGCTCGGAAATGGGGAGGCGTTCATGGATACAATCGAAATTTCGCAAGCCGAGATGGCCACGCGCATCGCGCGTTTTTCGGAGCAGGAATCCCAGTCAGCGCATTATGCCGAGACACTGGGCATTCCCCGCGCGGCCTATGAGATCATGGCCGCCGAGACGCTCTATCTCATGATGGCCCCGGCCTCACAGGGCGGCCCCATGGCCCAACGCCCCGCGATTGCCGGCGACCCGGGCATCAGCGTCATCATCGCGCGCTGCCCGCCCGGCGACAAACCGCTGCTGCACGCCCACCACTATACGGTCGAAAGCTTCATGTGCCTGACCGGAAAGTTCCGGATTCGCTGGGGCAGCCAGGCCGACCAGCATATCGACCTTGAACCCCATGACATGATCGCCGTCCCGCCCGGTGTGGACCGCCAGTTCGAAAACATCAGTGACGAAGAGGCCCTGCTACTGGTGATCATCACCGGCAAGGGCGATGCAGACTTCGCCGATATCTCGATGCCGCCCGGGGAAACCGATTTCATGCGTGACCGCTTCGGCCAGTCCGTGATCGACGGTTACAACAAGATCGGTGTCGCCTTCCGCAACGCCGACGGCTCCCTCGACGGCCCCGCCATCCCGGCCCCCATTGAGGTCACGGCTGACCAGATGACGACGCGGATCGCGCGCATTGCCGACCTGCAACCCCTGTCGGCAACCTCGGGCGATTCCATCGGGGTGCCGCGCGAAGCACGCGAGCTGGTGGCCGCAAAAAACCTGTTCCTGCTGATGGCGCCCGAGAATCAGGTTGGCCCGATGGCCCATCATGCCGCGATTGCCGGACCGGAAAACATCAGCGTTCTGGTGGCCGAGTGTCCGCCCGGCGACAGCCCCTTGCTGCACGCCCACCACCACACGGTTGAGAACTTCATGTGCCTGACAGGCGAATTCCGGATCCGCTGGGGCAAGGGCGGCCGGGAGCATATCGACCTCAAGCCCTTCGACATGATTTCGGTCCCGCCCGGCGTGGATCGCCAGTTCGAGAACATATCCGACGCGGACGCCCGTCTCCTTGTCGTCATCACGGGATCATCGCGCGACGACTACAACGACATCTCGATGCCGCCCGAGGTGACCGAACTGATCCGTTCACGGTTCGGTGAGGATGTGATCGATGCCTATGGCCAGCGCGGCGTGACGTTTCGCGAAGCGTGAGACGGTGACACGTCTTTTCCCGTATAAGCTTCCGGGTATCCCGCAGAACAACCTGACGCGTCGGAGCACGTAAACATGGAGAGCGCACAAAGTTTCGCCGCAAGCGCGCAAGCCTGGCTTGACCGCAGCTGGGACATGGTCGCCACCCATCTGTCCGATCCGACGCTTTACAGCCAGGGCGCAATCGTTCTGGGCGCTTTGCTGATTGGCTGGGTGATGGCGACCTATGTGATCAGCCGCATCAAGGTGTTTCGCGAAGAGCCGTCCTCCGGGGCGCTTCTGGATATGCGCAAGAAACTGCACAGCATGCAGGTTCTGCTGCTGCCCGTTGCCTGTGCCATTGCGCTGGGCTTTGCGACCCCCCTCGCCAAGGGCCTGCTGGGTGAGGCGTGGCTGGTTCGCGGGGCGCAAGGTATTGCCTTTGTGATTCTGGCATTCAGTATTGCCAATCATTTCCTGAGCAGCGTCGCGATGATTCGCATCCTGAGATGGATCGGCGTCCCCATCGCCATACTGTTCATGATCGGGTTGCTCGATGAAGTTGTCGCGCTGTCTGACGTCAGCGCCTATGGAACAAATTAGCGGGATTGCATAAGAGAGGATTTCTGGTTCATCGGCAGAGACCGAAGGGAACGAAGATGAGACAGAAATCGCAGACGCGACAAACGG